>JAESFW010000009.1_pt1 | contig 778189 bp, 726 predicted proteins | sample 9269481 | NCBI WGS metagenome assembly JAESFW01 (sample SAMN14515350, study PRJNA621654) | algae metagenome | isolation source: Lyngbya sp. HA4199-MV5 and co-occurring heterotrophs from soil with... | place: USA: Ahupuaa O Kahana State Park, Hawaii | collected 2009-07-21 | reverse complement strand
CCCCGCGGCGAGCTTGAGCGTTCGCCGACCTGTCCCGTCTCCGTTCGCCCCCATCCCAGCCTTCCCCCGCAGGCGGGGGAAGGGGCGCGTCCATGAGGCCTGCACCGCTGCTGATCCTGCTGATCGCGTGCTGGGGACTGGCCGGCCTGGCGGTGCCGTTCCTCGGTTGGCCGCTGTGGCAGTGGCAGGCCGTCGGCGCGGCGTTGCTGGTGCTCGCGGTCCTCGATGCGTGGCGGTTGCGGGGTCGGCCCACGCCGGAGACCGTGCGCGAGGTGCCCGAGGCGTTGCCGCTGGGCATCGAACGCGACGTCACGCTGTCGTTCGAGTCGCGGGTGAAGCAGCGGCTGGAGGTGTTCGATCTGCATCCGGGGGCATGGTCGTCGACGGGACTGCCGCGCGCGCTGACGCTGGCCCCGATGTCGGCGACCCGCATCACCTATCGCCTGCGCCCCGCCGTGCGCGGCGATGCGCAGTTCGACGGTGTGCAGCTGCGCCTGCGTTCGCCATTGGCGCTGTGGCGGCAGTCGCGCGTGGCCGGTGCGCCGCAGCGGGTACGCGTGTATCCGAACTTCGCACCGCTCACGCGCTTCGCACTGTTCAGTGCCGAACAGGCCTCGCGCCTGGTCGGCGCGCACCTGAAGCGCCGCCGCGGCGAAGGCACCGACTTCCACCAGATGCGCGAATACCGCGTCGGCGACAGCCTGCGCCAGGTCGACTGGAAGGCCACCGCACGCGCGCGCAAGTTGATCTCGCGCGAGTACCAGGACGAGAAGAACCAGCAGTTGATGATGCTGATCGACACCGGCCGCCGGATGATGGCGCGCGAGGATGCGCTGGGCCACTTCGACCATGTGCTCAATGCCTCGCTGGTGGTGTCCTACCTGGCGCTGCGGCAGGGCGATGGCGTGGGCCTGTTCGCCGCCGGCGGCGACAGCCGCTGGGTTGCGCCGCAGCGTGGCATGGCGGCCATCGATACGCTGCTGCGCGCCAGCTACGACCTGCAGCCGCGCCCGGTCGCCACCGACTACCTGGCCGCCGCCACGGAGCTCAGCCTGCGGCAGCGCCGCCGCGCGCTGGTGATGCTGGTCACCAACGTGCGCGACGAGGACATCGAAGACCTGCTCGCTGCCGTGCGCCTGCTGCAGAAGCGGCACCTGGTCTGCGTCGCCAGCCTGCGCGAAACCTCGCTGGACGAGGCGCTGGACGGCGACGTGCGCGACCTGCAGGGCGCGATCCATGCCGGCGCGGTCGCCCGCTATCTGGAACAACGCACGGCCGCGCACGACGCATTGCGCAGTCATCGGGTCATGGTGCTGGACGTCACCGCGGACGAACTGCCGGCGGCGCTGGTGGAACGCTATCTGGCGGTGAAGCGCGACGGCGTGTTGTAGGCGCTGTTGCGCGGGCCTGCGTCACCCGCGTCGGGACGCTACCTCAGGCGCGCGCCGCCGCTCCGGCCTGCATCGCCTGGCAGGCGCCCCAGATCAGCATCACCAGGCCGATCGCGGACACCACCCCCAGCAGCATGCCGACCGCGCCGAACAGACCCATCGCACCGCTCAGTGCGGCATAGCCATCGGTGGCGCTGTTGATCATCCACGCCTGCCATACGCCCATCACGCCACGGAGCAGGGTGGTGAGCAGCATCAGCACCGCCCCGGCCAGCGCCAGTGTGCGGCCGGGTGCCGCAGGCGCCCACATCGCCAGCATCGCGACGCCGGCCACGCAGGCGAGCAGATCGGGAAGCTGGTAGCCCAGCATCGTCAGCATCTGGGTGAGGAATCCGTCCATGCATTTTTCTCCAATAGTGTTCTGTCGCAGCCTAACCTAGTCGGCGGTAACGCTCGGTTTCACACGGGCGAGATGGTCAACCAGAGGAAGCAGCGCAGGCGGGGCGTGCCCTCGAACGCATCTAGGGTGAGCTTCTCGAGCTGGACGTCGGCTACACGAAGGCGATGCTTGGCGAGCGCTGCCCGGTACCCGGTGACCATCTGCGAGTCTGAAACCGCCTGCAGGAAGGGGCGTCGCAGCGCCAGCAAGGCGGGGTCGTCGTGGTTGCCGGAAGGTCGCTGTGCATCTTCAAAAGCCTGCGGTGCCGATGTCCGCAGGAGCGCGAGCAGTTCCTCCTGAAAGTCGGCTTCGAGCATGCGCTCGTGCAGTACCGCGAGATCCAGTCGAGTCGTTGTCCGAGCGTCGGCAATCGCATCGAGCGCGTCGGCGAAATTCGTGAAGCCGACGTCGGCAGAGGCTTCGTAACGCAGAACGTGGACGGCAGGCAGGGTGTCGGAGGCCGTACGCACCTCATGGATCCATCCTGCTTCAGCGCGGGGAATCGCACAAAGCAGCGTGAGGAAGAGCGCGGATGTCAGGCGCAGCGCCATTCAATCCGCCGTCACCAGCACCTTGTCCCGGTCGCGCAACGCGGCGTACACGGCATCCGTCTCCGGTCGCACGCCGTGCCAGTGCTCGAACGCTTCGGCGGCCTGTTCCACCAGCATGCCCAGGCCGTCCACCGCGTCGTGGCAGCCGGCGGCGCGTGCCCAGGCGAGGAAGGGGATCGCGGCTTCGCCATAGTTGAGGTCCACCGCCAGCGTGCGCGGGGTGGCCAGCGTGAAGGGCAGGGTGAAGGCGCCCTGGTCCTGGCGCGCGGCGGAGGTCGCGTTGACGATCAGCGAGAAGTCGCCGAGGTCGCGCAGGTCGTCCCAGTAGCGCGAGTGCGCGCGATCCGGTTCGCCCAGCGCGTCGGCCAGCGCGTCTGCGCGCTCGGCCGTGCGGTTGACGATGATCAGTTCGCTGACGCCGGCGTCCAGCAGCGCCGGCGCCACGCCACGCGCGGCGCCGCCGGCACCGAGCAGCAGCGCGCGGCGTGCGCGCAGGTCCAGGCCGTGGCGCTCCGTCAGGTCGCGGACCAGGCCGGCGCCGTCGGTGTTGTCGCCATGCCACTGGCCGTCGTTGCGGGTCAGCGTATTGACCGCGCCGGCGCGCCGCGCTCGGTCGCTGGTCTGGGCGCAGATCGCGAAGGCGGCTTCCTTCAGCGGCAGGGTGACGTTGGCGCCCGCACCCCCGTCGTCGGCAAAGCGGTCGAGGCCGGCGACGAAGTCGTGCGCGGGGGTGTCGATGGCGGTGTAGTCCAGCGCGATGCCGACCTGCTGCGCGAAGGCGGCATGGATGCGCGGCGAGAGCGAATGGGCGACGGGATGGCCGAAGACGGCGTAGCGCTGGCTGGACATGGCGTGCGGAATCCCCGGCGTTGGAGGGAGGCGACGGGGACGGGCACAGGCGCCGTCCCCGCTGGTTGCCGGCAGTCTACTCCGCGCCGTAATCGCTGCGCAGCCACCGCACATACACATGCTGGGTCTTGGCGAGCGTGAAGCCGGCGGACGGATAGAACGCGTGCGATTCCGGCCGTGCGACGTTCGAACGCACGAAGACGTCGTGGCCGCCCCGGTCGCGGATCCAGCCGCAGGCCGCGTCCACCAGCCGCTGACCCAGGCCCAGGCGACGCGCCCGCGGATCGACGATCAGCGCGGTGATCTCGGCACGGTGGCCGAACTCGATCATCAGCCGCCACTCCGCGGCCACCATGCCCAGCAGATCGCCATCGTCGTTCGACGAGGCCGCCACCTTCACCGCATGCGCGGGCGATGCCAGCAGGGTGGCCAGCCGTTTAGTCATGCCGCCGGCGTCCACCGGGTAGGCCAGCAGCGTGCACAGGCGCGCCAGTTCGCCCGCAACGTCATGCCGCGCATCGCCGCTGACGACGGACGTAATGTCAGCCGTTCCGCAACCAGTGCGCCGCATCCAGCGCGAAGTAGGTCAGCACGCCATCGGCGCCGGCGCGCTTGAACGCGGTGAGCGCTTCCAGTGCGCAGGCCTTCTCGTCCAGCCAGCCGTTCGCCGAGGCGGCCTTGATCATCGCGTACTCGCCGCTGACCTGGTACGCGAATGTCGGCACGCCGAACTCGTCCTTCACCCGCCGGATCACGTCCAGGTACGGCAGGCCCGGCTTCACCATCACCATGTCCGCGCCTTCCTCCAGGTCCAGCGCGATCTCGTGCAGGGCCTCGTTCGAGTTGGCCGGGTCCATCTGGTAGGTGAACTTGTTGCCCTTGCCGAGGTTGCCGGCGCTGCCCACCGCGCTGCGGAACGGGCCGTAGAAGGCGCTGGCGTACTTGGCGGCGTACGACATGATGCGGGTGTTGATGTAGCCCGCGTTCTCCAGCGCCGCGCGGATCGCGCCGATGCGGCCGTCCATCATGTCGCTGGGCGAGAGGATGTCGACGCCCGCGGCGGCATGCGCGAGGGACTGCTTCACCAGCGCTTCGATGGTCTCGTCGTTGAGGATGTAGCCGGTGTCGTCGATCAGTCCGTCCTGGCCGTGGGTGGTGTACGGGTCCAGCGCCTGGTCGCTCATCACGCCCAACTCGGGGAAGCGCGACTTCAGCGCGCGGATCGCGCGCGGGATGATGCCGTCCTCGTCCCAGGCGATGCGGCCGTCGGCGGTCTTGGCCGCCGGATCGGGCACACCGAACAGGTCCAGCACCGGCACGCCGAGTTCCAGCGCTTCCTCGCCCACGCGGAGCAGTTCGTCGATCGACAGCCGTTCCACACCCGGCATCGAGGCCACCGGCACGCGGCCTTTTTCCTCGTGCACGAACACGGGATAGATCAGATCGTTGGTGGTCAGCACGTGCTCGCGCATCAGCCGACGCGAAAACTCGTCGCGGCGCATGCGACGCGGGCGGATATGGGGATAGGCCATCACGGGCTCCTGGCAGAGCGGCGAATGATACGCCGGTGACCCCGGGAGCGGCCTGCGGCAGGCGGTCGCAGCGCGGAACGCTGCGTCCGCCGCGGGATCAGACGATGCCGCCGCCCAGCGACAGGCGGATGATGCCGACCACGATCACGATGCCGTTGAGCAGCAGCCCGGCCTTGGCACGGCCGCGGTTCCCGGTCCGCGTGAACAGGATGCCGATGGCGGCGATGATGGCGCCGACGGCGGCGAACGGGATCACCAGCCAGTTCGCGGCTCCCAGCAGGGGAATAAGGGCGAGGATCATCAGGATCATCGCGACGATGCCCCACAGCAGGCTGATCAATCCCATCGAACGTACTCCGGCATCGGGCGCGCGAGACGGCGCCTCATGCCCTCACTATGTGGTCGGCCGGCAGGCGCTTCAAGCACCGACGCCGTGCATGCCCTCGATCTCGACCAGCAGTTCGCGGCGGCAGACATCGGCGTGCAGCATCAGCCACGGCACCCGCGTGCCCAGTCGCGCTTCCAGCTGGGCGGCGACGGCATCGGCATCGTCGGCATCGCTGACGTAGACCTTCAGGCGCGAACTGGCGTCCATGTGCGGCGGCAGCGACGGCGCATGCGCGCGCGCGGCGCCGAGCAGGCTGTCGAGGTTGGTCAGGGTTTCGTCCAGCTGCGCGCGCAGCGAGTCGGCGTGCTGCGACGCGTGGCCGACGATGCTGGCGGTGCCGGACAGCAGCAGCGGCACGCGCGGCGACGGCGGCAGCAGCGCCCGCGCGAACGTGGGCGACTGTGGACCGTATTCGCGTGGATACCGGTAGGCGCTGACCTGGCGGGGATTCTCCAGCGGCAGGCCCGGCTCGCGGGCGGCCAGCCAGTACACCTGCAGCACGCGACGGCCGTCGCGGCTGCCGATCGCGGTGGCGGCCGGCAGCAGGCGCGTGTCGACGTCGCCCAGCCCCTGCACGCGGCCCACGCAGAACTGCCGGTAGCGCTCGGCATCGCCGTCGCCGTCGGTGATCGCGTCGAAGTAGTTCCAGATCCGCAGCAGGTGCGGATAGCCGCTGTCGCGCCAGAACGCCGCCATCGTCGCATAGGCATGGGCGCTGGCGTGCAGGATGCCGCCTTCGGGCTCTTCCCACTCCACCACGCCGAACATCAGGGCACCGTCGTGACTGTAGCGCACGGCGCCGTCGCGTCCCGTCGTCACCGGCCCGCTCGCGCGCCAGACTTCGTAGGGCGCGGCGGCTTCCCGCAGCGGCGACAGCGGCACGCGCAGGTAGCGGGGATCGTCGATGCTGGCGGTGGCCGGCGCCAGCGCCCCGAAGCCGAAGACCGCCAGCGTCTCCGGCAGACCCAGCAACGCCTGCGGCGAGGGGGCATGGATGTAGTCGACGGCCAGCCGCTGCGGCGCGGGAGGCTGGTCGGGGGCGGCGCTCATCGTGCGGGAAACAAAGGCATGTCGGGCCGAAATGATAACCCGCCCACCCCGTCACGCCGGCGCTGCCCGGGCTGTGCCAACATTCAGGGCATGCGGCGGAAGATCGCCCTGACTCCCGTGGAGAAGCCGTCATGACGTTCCGCCTCGTTCCCGTCGTGTTCGTCGCGCTGCTGGCCGCCGGCTGCGCCAGCAGTTCCAAGGTCATGCTGGGCCAGGCGCGCCCGGCCATCGATCCGTCGCAGGTGCAGGTCTACCGCACCGCGCCGGCCGGTGCGCAGGAAATCGCGCAGCTGGAATCGAAGAGCGCGGTCGGCTTCGGCACCCAGGGCCAGACCGACGCCGCCGTGGCCCGCCTCAAGCGCGAAGCCGCCGCCCTCGGCGCCAATGGCGTGGTTCTGATCGGCGTCGGCTCCAGCGGCTCCCCCGTCGGCATGTCGGTGGGCGCCGGCAGCTACGGCCGCCACTCCGGCGGCGGCCTCAGCATGGGCATCCCCACTACGCAGAAGCAGGCCGCGGGCGTGGCGATCTACGTGCCGCCGGGGACGGTGGTGGATCCGACCAGCGTGGTACCGGCGCCGGCCCCGAAGAACTGAGGCGGCCATGGCGAGATTCCCGAAGATAGAAATGGCCTGTCCGCTGCCCGCCGAACGGCAGCGATGCCTGGCGGGCTTCTGCGGCCATTGCGGCAAGTCGGTCCAGCGACTGGACGGCATGGACGATGTGCAGCGGGCCGAGTGGCTGGCCCAAGCCTCCGGTCCCGTCTGCGTGTCCTACCACTTGCCGCGGCCGATGATCACCGTACTGGCTGTCGCCGCATTGCTGGCCACCGCACCCGCGATGGCCGACCAGCCTTATGCGTCGCTCGCCCGGACGAATGCACCGGCAGTAAGCGCTGTCGACGATGGCGAGGACAGAGGGCTGGAGCTCATCATGGTCGGTGGTATCGCCGATCCGGATGCGTTCGAGTGGATCGACGAGACGGGCCTGCCCGACCTGCCGCAGCGTCAGGTGGAAGGGACGCTCGAGGAGCGTGCCGGCGCGCCATCGCGGCCGGCGGGACCTGTTTCTGGCGAAGTCACCGGCGCGTAGGCATCCACGATGCGCAATCGACGGATGCCGTCCAGCAGGCGAGGCATCCCTGCCGGATTGCCATCGCCGACGTGCAATGCGATGTGGCCGGCGTCGAACGCGCCCAATCCGGCGTCGTAACTGGTCCAGCGGCGGCCATCCCAGGCCTGCACCCACATATGCGGGCTGAAGACATGGGCCTGTCCGGTGAAACGGCTCGAATACGCGATACCGGATACCACCCGAGTGGGAATGCCACGAGCACGCGCGACTGCCGCCAACAGCACGGCACTTTCGGTGCAGTCGCCCGAACGCTTGGCGAGGGCATCACTGGCGGACCGGTATTCACTGAACGAGATGGGACCCGTCATGTGCTCACGCACCGCATTCGCCAGCGACTGCATCCGTGAGTGGGTGGTCCAGCCGCGCGAATGCGTCCTGGCAAAGCTGCGAACGGACGCGTTGTCGCTGTCCACGTAGCGGTTGTTCCGGCTGTAGCGGTCCAACGCCTCCGCATCAGGCGGGGGTTCGTCGCCGCAGTCGCGGCAGATGCGCAACAGCACGGTGTCGCCGACGGAGGCAACCTGCTGTTCGTGAGTGCGGGGCCAGGACCAGGCAAGGCCTTCCTGCGTCAGTCGATACTCGATGACACCGTGCCGTGCGGCGCTGGAGAGGCGGTACGGAGATGGCACAAGCAGCGGGCGAAGCCAGGCGCGGCTGCCCTCGCGCGCGTCCTGTGCATGCGCTTCCTGTGCCTGCACGCCGACGGGCGCCCCGCAGGTCAGCAGCAGCGCGAGCGCTGCCCGGTATCGCCGACGCGCTGAGCCTGTCCGACCTCCAGTCCTCAAGGGGTCGGCTCGGGAGAGGCTGAGCCGCCCTCCAGCACGACCCGCTCGCCGCCGTCCACGTTCACCGCGAGCGTCTCGTAGCGCCACTCACCGGCGCGCTTCTCCGCGACCACGTAGAGCGTGCCGTCCGCTCGTGCACCGTCGAGGGGAATCGCCAGGTCGGCTTCGCCGCTGGCTCCACTGGTACTGATGTTTCCCTGTACGAAAAAGCCCGCACGGATCGGTTCGCCAAGCGCGGCGATGACGGCAGGGTCGGACTGCGCACGCGTGAGGGCTTGCTGATACGGGGCGGAGGATTTGATGGCGCCGAAGACCAGCGCCACGATGCCGAAGACGAAGGCGGCGAACAGCGCCAGCAGCAGTGCGCCCAGCACCGGTACGCACCACTTCCAGTTGCGTTGCCACCAGTTGGGGTGAGCGGGGACGTGCGTCGACATCGCGATGCTCCTGGTGGGTGCGGAATCAGGGCTTCAGGCAACGGGCGAAGAAATCCTCGGTCAGGCGGTAGCGGTGCAGCAGGTCGCTGCCGCGCAGGCCGTGCTTGGCGCCCGGGTAGGTCATCAGCTCGAACGGCGTACCGCGCTTCTGCAGGTCGCTCATCAGCCTGGTCGAGTTGGTGAACAGCACGTTGTCGTCGGCCATGCCGTGGATCAACAGCAGCTTCGAGCGCAGGCCGTCGAGGTGGGTGAACACACTGGCTTCGTGGTAGCCGGCCTCGTTCGCCTTCGGCAGGTCCATGTAGCGTTCGGTGTAGTGGGTGTCGTACAGCGCCCAGTCGGTGACCGGCGCGCCCGACACGCCGCAGGCGTAGGCCTCGCTGTGCTTGGCCAGCAGCATCAGCGTCATGTAGCCGCCGTTCGACCAGCCGTACACGCCGATGCGCGCCGGATCGACGAACGGCTGCGCCTTCAGCCATTCCACGCCGCGCAGCTGGTCGTCCACTTCCACCGTGCCCTGCCTGCCGTACAGCGCGCCGCCGAACGCCGCGCCGCGCCGCGGCGTGCCGCGGTTGTCCAGCGAGAACACCACATAGCCCTGCTGGGCGAGGTACTGGTTGAAGAAGGCGTCGCTGCGGCCCGGCCAGGCGCGGGTGACGGTCTGTGCGGCGGGGCCGCCATAGACGAACACGACGACGGGGTACTGCTTCTTCGGGTCGAAGTTCGCCGGCTTGATCAGACTGTAGTGCAGCGGCGTCTCGCCGTCGGCCGCCGTCAGCGTGCCGAACGTGGTCGGCTGGTGCGCGGCGAGGTACTTCGCATACGGATGGCCTGCATCGGTGGCATCGTTTTCCAGCAACGTCGTCAGCCGGGTGCCGTCCGCCTTGAACAGTTCGATCTGCGGCAGCGTGGTGTCGCTGGACCAGCTGTCGACGAAGACGCTGGCGTTGCGCGCGAAGCTGGCGGCATGCACGCCGGGCGCCGCCGTCAGTCGACGGGGTTCGCCACCGGCGAGCGGAACGGCATAGGCATGGGTTTCGGTCGCACCGTCGCGGGTACCGCTGACGTAGGCCAGGCCGGCGGCTTCGTCGACCGCCAGCACGCCGTCGACCACCCACTCGCCCTGCGTCAGCGCGGTCAGCGCAGAGCCGTCTTCGGAGGCGACATACAGATGCTCGAACCCGCTGCGTTCGGACGACCACAGGAAGCGCCCATCCTTGAGGAACCTCAGGTCGTTGTGCAGCGGCACCCACGTCGTCGAGGTCTCGGTCACCAGCGTGCGCTGCCGGCCGGTCGCCAGCGTGGTCTCGATCAGTTCGAGCGTCTTCTGGTCGCGCGACTGACGCTGGAACGTCAGGCGCTGCGGGTCACGCCAGTCCACGCGGGCCAGGTAGATGTCCGGGTTCTTACCGAGGTCGATCCAGCGCGGCCTGGCGCCGGCCTTCGGCGCGATCACGCCCAGCTGCACCAGCACGTTGTGGTCGCCGGCCGCCGGATAGCGCTGCTCGATCACCTCCGTGCGGTCGGGATAGACCTCGTAGCGCTTCTGGATCGGCACCGGCGTTTCGTCGATGCGCGCGAAGGCGATGGCGGAGTCGTCCGGCGCCCACCAGTAGCCGGTGTGGCGGTCCATTTCCTCGTCGGCCACGAATTCGGCCACGCCGTTGCCGATGGTGTCGCTGCCGTCCCCGGTGAGCTGCACTTCCTTGCCGCTGACCAGGTCGATGACCCACAGGTTGCGGCCGCGGATGAAGCTGACGAAGCCGCCCTTCGGCGAGATCTTCGGATCGGTGGCGAAGCCGCCGCCGTTCGTCAGCTTTCGCACGGCCTCCTTGCCCGTCTTGGACAGGTCGTAGAAGTACAGCTCGCCGCCGAGCGGAAACAGCATCGCCTTGCCGTCGGGCGACCACTGATAGTCGACGATGCCGGACAGCGCGGCGATGCGCTGGCGCTCGCGGCGCGCCTTCTCCTCGTCGCTCAGCACTTCCTCGCCCGGCAGCACCACCGACGCATCCACCAGCAGGCGCGTCTGCCCGCTGGCGATGTCGTATTCCCACAGGTCCAGCCGATTGCGGTCGGTGTCCTTGCCGCGCAGGAAGGTCACCCGCGATCCGTCCGGCGCCACCTGCGGCCTGGTCAACGTGGGGCCGGTCAGCGGCGCGCTGCCGGTGATGGCCTCCAGCGTGAGTTTTTCGGCGTGGGCGGGCAGGGTGGTGGCGAGGGTCATCAGGGCGAACAGGGCAAGGCGCATCGGATTTCTCGGGCGGCGGGGCCGGTCAGGCCCGGATTATTGCACCCGTGCACCGCTGCGTGCGCGACGCGTACGGCGGCGCGAACCGACACCGCGCATCGTGCGCATGGCGCACGCTACCGGCCGAACAGGTGCTTGCGCTCCTCGTCGGTCAGCGGCTTGCCGGCATCCGGATTCACCTGCGTCTTCAGCGCGTACGCGCGCTGTACGGCCGGGCGCGCGGCGATCTCCGCATGCCACCGCTGCAGGGCGGGATAGGGCGTCATGTCCAGCGGCGCCTTGTCGTAGGCGTTGACCCAGGGATGGATCGCCATGTCGGCGATGCTGTAGTCGTCGCCTGCCACGTAGGCATGCTTCGCCAGCTGCGTGTCCAGCACGCCGAGCAGGCGCTGCACTTCGCGCGTGTAGCGATCGATGGCGTAGGGGATCTTCTCCGGCGCATACACGGTGAAGTGGCCGTACTGCCCGCTCATCGGGCCCAGGCCGGCCATCTGCCACATCAGCCACTGGTTCACTGCCACCTTCTGGCGCGTGTCGCCGCCGAAGAAGCCGCCGCTCTTGTTGGCCAGGTACAGCAGGATGGCACCGGACTCGAACACGCTGATCGGCTCGCCGCCGTCGGCGGGCGCATGGTCGATGATCGCCGGCATCTTGTTGTTGGGCGAGAACGCCAGGTAATCCGCCTTGAACTGGTCGCCCTTGCCGATGTTGACCGGCACGATGCGGTAATCGAGCCTGGCGCCGGCCTCGGCCAGTTCTTCCAGCAACAGGGTGATCTTGTGGCCGTTCGGGGTAGGCCAGTAATGGAGGTCGATCATGGCGGATTCCGGAGGGAGGGGAGGCTTGCGAGTCTAGCGACCCCGGCAGACTTGGCAGCGTCAAATCCGGCCGCTACCCTGCCGCATCCTTGGAAAGCACTGTTCCCCATGACGCTCCCGGCCAGCCCCCGCCCCACCTTCCTGCCCAACCTGATCTTCGCGTCGCGATGGCTGCAGCTGCCGCTGTATCTGGGCCTGATCATCGCCCAGTGCGTCTACGTGTTCCTGTTCGGCAAGGAACTGTGGCATCTGATCCATCGCGCGCCGGGTCTCGGCGAGCAGGAAATCATGCTGATCGTACTGGGCCTGATCGACGTGGTGATGATCTCCAACCTGCTGGTGATGGTGATCGTCGGCGGCTACGAGACCTTCGTGTCGCGCCTGCGCCTGGAAGGCCACCCGGACCAGCCGGAGTGGCTGAGCCACGTGAACGCCTCGGTGCTGAAGGTCAAGCTGGCGATGGCGATCATCGGCATCTCCTCGATCCACCTGCTGAAGACCTTCATTGCGGCGGGTGCCCTCAACGGTCTGCCCTTCTGCTCTCCGGACATGTTGGCGCAGATGAAGGCCGAACTGGCCATCACCAGTACGCAGTGCACCCAGCTGACACCCGACGGCGTGCTGTGGCAGACCATCATCCACTGCGTCTTCATCCTGTCGGCCATCGGCATCGCGTGGACCGACAAGCTGATGAACGGCGGCGCACCCGCCAAGCACGTCGCGCACTGATCCGGTGACGGCCGAGCTGCTGATCCGGGACGCGGGCGAGGGCGACGATGCCGCCATCGTCGCCCTGAACACGGCAGAAGTCCGCCACACCAGCCCGATGGATGCGGACAGGCTGCGCCAGCTGGCGTCCCTGTCGGCCTACCATCGCGTGGCGACGCGGGATGGTCGCGTCGTCGCCTTCCTGCTGGCGATGCGCGCCGGCGCCGACTACCGCAACGACAACTTTGCCTGGTTCACCGCGCGCTACCGGGACTTCCTGTACGTGGACCGCATCGTCGTGGACGCCGCGGCGCAGGGACACCGGCTGGGATCGCGCCTGTACGCCGATCTGTTCGCGTTCGCCCGTGAGCGCGGCATCCCCCGCATCACCTGCGAGTTCAACGTAGTGCCGCCCAACGAGCCCTCGCGCCGGTTCCATGAACGGCACGGCTTCGTCGAAGCGGGCCGGCAATGGCTGGACGAGGGCCGCAAGCAGGTCTCGATGCAGGTCGTCGAGCTGGCCTGAACGGCCAGCGTCTCAGGGTATGGGCCGCCGCAGGCCGTAAAATGCCCGGATGGATGTCTCCCACCTGCTCGATGATCTGAATCCCGCCCAGCGCGACGCCGTCTCCGCCGAACCCGGCCACTACCTGGTCCTGGCCGGCGCCGGCTCCGGCAAGACCCGCGTGCTGACCCACCGCATCGCCTGGCTCAACGAAGTCCACGGCGTACCGACCCACGGCATCCTCGCGGTGACCTTCACCAACAAGGCCGCGGGCGAGATGCGTGCGCGCGCCGACGTGCAGCTGCGCAACGGCAGCCGCGGCATGTGGATCGGCACCTTCCACGGCCTGGCGCATCGCCTGCTGCGCCTGCACTGGCAGGAGGCGAAGCTGCCCGAGACCTTCCAGGTGCTGGACAGCGACGACCAGCAGCGGCTGGTCAAGCGCGTGGTGCAGGCGATGGAGCTGGACGAGGGCAAGTACCCGCCCAAGCAGCTCACCTGGTGGATCAACGAGCAGAAGGACGAAGGGCGCCGGCCCGAGCACATCCAGCCCGCGCCGAACGACGACTGGCTGGACGTGCGCCGGCAGGTCTATGCCGGTTACCAGGAGCGCTGCGACCGTGCCGGCCTGGTCGATTTCGCCGAACTGCTGCTGCGCGCGCACGAAGTGCTCCGCGATACGCCGGCGCTGCTGGCGCATTACCGCACGCGCTTCCGGCAGATCCTGGTGGACGAGTTCCAGGACACCAATGCCATCCAGTACGCCTTCGTGCGTGTGCTGGCCGGCGACACCGGACATGTCTTCGTGGTCGGCGACGACGACCAGAGCATCTACGGCTGGCGCGGGGCGAAGGTGGAGAACATGCAGCAGTTCCTGCGCGACTATCCGTCGGCGCGGACCATCCGGCTGGAACAGAACTACCGCTCCAGCGCCAACATCCTGGGCGCCGCCAACGCGGTGATCGCGCACAATCCGGACCGCATCGGCAAGCAGCTGTGGACCGACACCGGCGACGGCGAGCCGATCGACCTGTACGCCGCGTACAACGAGATGGACGAAGCCCGCTTCGTCGTCGAGCGCATCCGGCAATGGGTGCGCGATGGCGGCAGCCTGGGCGATGCCGCCATTCTCTACCGCAGCAATGCGCAGTCGCGCGCGTTCGAAGAAGCGCTGCTGTCCGAACAGGTGCCGTACCGCGTCTATGGCGGCATGCGCTTCTTCGAGCGCGCCGAAATCAAGGACGCGCTGGCCTACCTGCGCCTGATGGCGAACCGCGCCGACGATGCCGCGTTCGAGCGCGTCGTGAATACGCCGACGCGCGGCATCGGCGAGCGCACGCTGGACGAGGTGCGCCGGCTGGCGCGCGGTGCGCGCGTGTCGCTGTGGGGTGCGGCTTCGCTGGCGGCGCAAGGCACGGAACTGGCCGGGCGCGCACGCAACGCGCTGGCCGCCTTTGCCGCCCTGGTCGACCAGCTCGCCGAGGAAACCGAGGACATGACGCTGGCCGAACGCGTCGACCACGTGCTCGCGCGCTCGGGCCTGCGCGAGCACTGGGCGCGGGAAAGCCGGGGCGGGCTGGATTCGGAATCGCGCACCGAGAACCTGGACGAACTGGTGTCGGTCGCCTCGCGCTTCGTGCGCCGCGAGGACATCGCCGCCGAAGAGGACGGCCAAGAAGGCATGAGCGAGCTGGTGGCGTTCCTGTCCTACGCCGCCTTGGAAGCGGGCGAAGGCCAGGTCGAGGCGGGCGAGGACGGCGTGCAGCTGATGACGCTGCACTCGGCCAAGGGACTGGAATTTCCGCTGGTGTTCCTGGCCGGGCTGGAAGAGGGGCTGTTCCCGAGCAACCGGTCGCTGGACGAGAGCGGGCGGCTGGAGGAGGAGCGCCGTCTGGCCTACGTCGGCATCACCCGCGCGCGCCAGAAGCTGGTCCTGAGCTATGCGGAGGCGCGCCGCCTGCATGGCCAGGACATGTACGGCATCCCGTCGCGCTTCCTGCGCGAGATCCCGGCCAGCCTGCTGAACGAGGTGCGGCCGCGCGTGCAGGTCAGCCGGCCGGCCTCCGGGTTCGCCACGCGGGTGACGCCCGGCCATGCCAGCCTGGAGGCGCCGGGCCTCAAGCTGGGCCAGACGGTCACCCACGCCAAGTTCGGCGCGGGCGTGGTGACGGATTACGAGGGCAGCGGCGCGCACGCGCGGGTGCAGGTCAACTTCGACAGCGAAGGCAGCAAGTGGCTGGTGATGGCCTACGCCAACCTGCAGGCGGTGTAGCGGCCCGATTGATCCAGATCACGGCGTCCTAAGCCCGTCGGGCGTGTAATGGCCGCACTCCATCAGCGTGAGGTGCGGCATGTACCGGCATATCCTGATCGCGACCGACGGCTCCGAGCTTGCCACCAAAGGTGTCCAGCACGGCCTGACCCTCGCCGGCAGCCTGAAGGCCAGGGCGACGGTACTGACCGTCAGCGAACCCGTCAGCACCGGCTTCGACGATGCGCTGGGCTGGAGCGCGGTGGCGACGTCGCTGCCCGATTTCCAGAAAGCGCGCGAGGACGCCGCACGCAAGGTGCTCGATGCCGTCACCGTGCAGGCGCAGCAGGCGGGCGTGACGCCGCAGCTGCTGCATGTGGCCGATCGTTATGCGGCCGAGGCCATCGTCGATACCGCCGAACGCGAGGGCTGCGACCTGATCGTGATGGCCTCGCATGGCCGCCGCGCACTTGGCCGTCTATTGCTGGGCAGCCAGACCAGCGAAGTGCTAGCGCGCTGTGGCGTGCCGGTGCTGGTGATCCGCTGAGCGCGGCGGATCACCAGCCGTAGAGCTTCCAGTACACCGGCGAGACGTCGCTGTTGTCCTTGCTCTTGTCCAGGCGGCCGTCGCCGTCGGAGTCGTACAGGTAATACGGCGCACCGCGCGCGGGCGTCACCTTGACCATGCGCAGGTTGCCGGCCACGCGGTACTCCTCGATGGTGTCGCCGTTCTTCTCCGTGCGCACCGCGACTTGCGCATTGGCCAGGTCCACGTCGGCGGGATTGCTGCCGGTCGAGGCGCAGCCGGCCATCGCCAGCAGGCAGGACAACGGCAGGGCAAGGGTCGTCATGCGGTTCATGATGGCGTCCGGTCGTGGGAGTGACGGCCCGATTATGCCCCCAATGCGCTGCGGCGCGCGTGACGCCGCGCGCAGGAGCGGGGCGTAGAATGCGAGCATGACACGACTCGTACTGATCGACGGCTCCAGCTACCTGTTCCGCGCGTTCCATGCGCTGCCTCCGCTGACCAATGCGCAGGGCGAGCCGACCGGCGCGCTGTTCGGTGTGGTCAACATGCTGCGTGCGACATTGAAGGAGCGTCCGGATTACGTCGCCTTCGTACTCGACGCCAGTGGCCCGACCTTCCGCGACGAGCTCTATCCCGACTACAAGGCCAACCGGCCGCCGATGCCGGAAGAGCTTCGCGCGCAGGTCGAGCCGATGATCCGCATCGTGCAGGCGCTCGGGTTTCCGTTGCTGCGCGTGGACGGCGTGGAGGCCGACGACGTGATCGGCACGCTCGCGCTGCAGGGCGCGGCGCAGGGCATGGAGGTCACCATCTCCACCAGCGACAAGGATTTCGCCCAGCTGGTGCGTCCGGGCGTGGCGCTGGTCAACACGATGAGCGGCAGCCGGATGGATTCGGCCGAGGCGGTGGTCGAGAAGTTCGGCGTGCGGCCGGAGCAGATCGTCGACTTCCTCGCCCTGATGGGCGACACCATCGACAACGTGCCCGGCGTGGAGAAGTGCGGCCCGAAGACGGCCGCCAAGTGGCTGGGCGAGTACGGCACGCTCGACGCGATCATCGAACGGGCGGGTGAGATCAAGGGCAAGATCGGCGACAACCTGCGGGCCGCGCTGCCGCGGCTGCCGTTGAACCGCACGCTGGTCACCATCAAGACCGATGTGGCGCTGGACGGCGGCCCGGAGACGCTGCCGTTGCGCGAACGCCACGTCGACGAACTGCGCGAACTGTACGCGCGCTACGGCTTCAACCAGGCCCTGAAGGAACTGGAAGGCGGGGCGATCGACACCGCGTCCGTCGCCGAGAAGGAACCCGGCCGCGCGCGCGGTACCGGGCGCGTGGCATCCGCCGGCAGCGATGATGCGCCGGTCGATGCCGCGCTGGGCGTGGCCGGCGAGTACGCCGCCGTCACCGAGCCGGCGCAGCTCGATGCCCTGGTCGCGCAGCTGCGCCAGGCGGACGAATTCGCCTTCGACACCGAGACCGACAGCCTCGACCCGATGCGCGCCAACCTGGTCGGCCTGAGCTTCGCCACGGAGCCGGGGAAGGCCGTCTACGTACCGGTGGGGCACGACTATCCCGGAGCGCCGCCGCAACTGGCGCGCGCGGCCGTCCTCGCTGCGCTGGCGCCGGTGCTCGCCGACGGCGGCAAGCGCAAGCTGGGCCAGCACGGCAAGTACGACCTGCACGTGCTGCGCCGGCATGGCGTCGATGTGCAGGGCTACGCCGACGACACGATGCTGGAGAGCTTCGTGCTGAACTCGGGCAGCAACCGCCACGACATGGACAGCCTGGCCAAGCGTTTCCTCGGCTACGACACGATCAAGTACGAAGCGGTGGCCGGCAAGGGCGCCAAGCAGATTCCGTTCTCGCAGGTCGCCGTCGACGACGCCACCCGTTACGCGGCCGAAGACGCCGACATCACGCTGCGCCTGCATCGGGTCATCGCGCCGCAGCTGGCGGCCGAACCCGGCCTGGAGCGTGTCTACCGCGACATCGAGATGCCGCTCGTACCGGTACTGGCACGCATCGAGGCCAATGGCGTGATGATCGACGGCGACGAACTGCGCCGGCAGAGCGCCGACCTGTCCAAGCGCATGCTGGCCGCACAGCAGAAGGCGACCGAACTCGCCGGCCGCACGTTCAACCTGGATTCGCCCAAGCAACTGCAGGCGTTGCTGTTCGACGAACTGAAACTGCCGGTACTGGTGAAGACGCCGACCGGCCAGCCCAGCACGAACGAGGAAGCGCTGGAAGCCATTGCCGACCAGCACGAACTGCCGCGCGTGATCCTGGAATACCGCGGCCTGGCCAAGCTGCGCAGTACCTACACGGACAAGCTGCCGGAGATGGTCAACCCCGACACCGGCCGCGTGCACACCAGCTACCACCAGGCCGGCGCCGCCACCGGTCGGTTGTCGTCCACCGACCCGAACCTGCAGAACATCCCGATCCGCACCGACGACGGCCGCCGCATCCGCAAGGCCTTCGTCGCGCCGCCCGGGCGCAAGCTGGTGGCCTGCGACTACTCGCAGATCGAGCTGCGCATCATGGCGCACCTGTCGCAGGATCCCGGCCTGGTGCGTGCGTTCGAATCCGGCACCGACGTCCACAAGGCGACGGCGGCGGAGGTGTTCGGACGCAAGCTGGAAGACGTCACCGGCAACGAGCGTCGCGCCGCCAAGGCCATCAACTTCGGCCTGATGTACGGCATGAGCGCGTTCGGCCTGGCACGCCAGCTCGGCATCGGCCGCGGCGAGGCGCAGGACTACATAGCGCTCTATTTCAGTCGCTATCCCGGCGTGCGCGATTACATGGAGCGCACCCGCCAGCAGGCGCGCGAGCACGGTTACGTCGAAACCGTGTTCGGTCGCCGCCTGTACCTGGAGTACATCAACAAGGGCACGCAGGGCCAGCGTGCGGGCGCCGAGCGCGCGGCCATCAACGCACCCATGCAGGGCACGGCGGCGGACATCATCAAGCGCGCGATGATCGGCGTGGATGCATGGCTGGCGGACCACCGCGAACGCGCGCTGATGATCCTGCAGGTGCACGACGAACTGGTGTTCGAAGCCGATGCCGATTTCGTGCCGACATTGCTGCAGGAAGCCACCCAGCGGATGGCGGCGGCGGCACAACTCAGCGTTCCGCTGGTGGTCGACAGCGGGGTCGGCGACAACTGGGACGAGGCCCACTGAGCGGGGCTGGAACCGGTTTCCCTTCCGGAACAATCGCTTGCGAAATGTTCGGGAAAATCCTGTCAGGTATATTTGTATACCGATCAGTTCAATAAAATGAATTGCCCCTGAATCTTACGGATTTTTAACCGGAATCTTCACGAACTATCCATGTGCGGAGTGGTCATATAGCCCGTGACAGATGCAACGTCTGTCACTGATCTCTCCCATCCCCTGGAGCGATCTCCCCCGGAGCGACGACCCCTCCCCAGGTCCCGCTCCCCTGGCCCCGCCGACCTCCCCCTGGTCTGCGGGGCTTTTTATTGCCCGTCGTCCGCCGGACCGTGCCTGCGCTACCGTGCGCGAAGTCCGGACTGGGGTTCAACCATGAGTGCGACGTTCGCCGACATGTTTCAACTGGCCATGCCCTGGTGGGCCTTCGTGCTGCGGGCCTGCGTGGTGTACTTCCTGTTGCTGGCGATGATCCGGATGACCGGCAAGCGCACGATGGGACAGTTCACGCCGTTCGACATGCTGCTGGTGGTGCTGCTCGGCAACGCGGTGCAGAACGCGCTGCTCGGTGCCGATACCTCCGTTGGCGGCGGTCTGTTGCTTGCGGCCACGCTGATCGCGCTGAACTGGACCGTGGGCCTGGTCTCGGCGCGTTCGCCGAAAGTGGAGCGCTGGGTCGAAGGTTCGCCTGTCCTGCTGGCCCGCGACGGACAGGTCTATCGCGACGTGCTGCGCCGCGAACTGATCAGCCGCGAGGATTTCGAGAAGGCGATGCGCGAAGCGGGTTGCCTGGACATGGCCGACATCCGCCTGGCCGTGCTGGAGAACAACGGGCACATCACGGTGGTGGGCCGGCAGCCCTGACAGCGGTTGTAGGAGCGACGTCAGTCGCGACCGAACGTCATCCGATGCGGCAGGAACCGGTTCAGCGCGGACGAGCCGCCGTGGCGTCGCTTTCGAGGGCGCATCGACTGCCTGGCGGCAACAGGATTGTCGAGGGCACGCGGTCGCGACTGACGTCGCTCCTACAGGAGAGCGAGCTCAGGCGAGTTCGGTCAGCCAGTCGCGCGGGCGCAGGTAGTCGAGCAGCCGCTGCTCGTCGCTGCCGTCCTGCGGCGCATAGCCGTATTCCCAGCGCACCAGCGGCGGCAGGCTCATCAGGATGGATTCGGCGCGGCCGCCGCTCTGCAGGCCGAACAGCGTGCCGCGGTCGTAGACCAGGTTGAACTCGACATAGCGGCCGCGACGATAGAGCTGGAACTGCCGCTCGCGCTCGCCGTAGGGCGTGTCCTTGCGGCGCGCGACGATGGGCAGGTAGGCGTCGAGGAAGCCGTCGCCGACGGCGCGCAGGTAACCGAAGTCGCGTTCGACGTCCTCGCTCAGGTCGTCGAAGAACAGTCCGCCCACGCCGCGGGTCTCGTTACGGTGCTTGAGGAAAAAATACTCGTCGCACCAGCGCTTGTGCGCGTCGTAGCGCGCCTGCCCGCCGAAGGGCTCGCACAGGTCGCGGGCGGTCCGGTGCCAGTGGCGGACATCCTCGTCGACCGGATAGAACGGGGTCAGGTCGAAGCCACCGCCGAACCACCACGCCACCGTTTCACCCTCGCGCTCGGCGCGGAAGTGGCGCACGTTGGCGTGGGTGGTGGGCAGGTACGGATTGCGCGGATGGAACACGAGCGACACGCCGACCGCGCGCCACGATGCGCCCGTGAGTTCCGGACGATGGGCGGAGGCCGACGGCGGCAGCCGGTCGCCGGACACGTCGGAAAATCCGATGCCGGCCTGCTCGAACACCGCGCCGTCGCGCAGCACGCGCGTGCGGCCGCCTCCGCGGATCGGCGAAGGGTCGCCCGGCGGACGCGCCCACGCATCCTCGCGGAAGCGCGCGCCCCCGTCGGCGGCTTCGATGGCGGCGCAGATGCGGTCCTGCAGGTCGGTCAGATAATCGCGGACGGGCGTGATGTCGTTCATGCCGCGCATTCTACCGGGGCGTCCGGAGCAGCCCGAATTCCGCCCGCACCTCCGGCCTGCACAGCTGCCAGACCACCAGTCCGTGCAGCACGGCGAACACCAGCGCGCTGACCCACAGCGTCGCCAGCGTCAGCAGGCGCAGCGCGGCGAGTTCCTGCTGCATCTGCGCGAGTCCGGGCTGAGCGGGCAACGCCTGCACCCACGAGAAGGTCGCGTCGATCGCCGCGATGCCGGCGAAATTGGCCGCGGCGCCCAGCACCATGAACAGCACGAAGCCCCACCAGCCCCACGCGCGGCGGCGCAGCAGTCCCACCGATGCCGCGAGAAACGCGAGGCTGACCGCGAGGAAGCCCACCGCGATCATGGTCAGGTGCGTGAGGACCCACAGCGCGGGCGCGGGGATCTGCTGGGTGGCCAGGAAGCCCAGCACCGCGTCGGTATCCACCTGCCCGAGCAGGACCAGCGCCGCGATCACCTGCACCACGGCGTACAGCGTGGCCAGGAGACCCAGCGCGATCGACACCTTCGCGGTGACGGTGACGAAGGCCGACGGCGTGGCGACGGACGGAGCGCGTGCCATCGCCTACTTCAGGGTCTGCTCGAACAGCTTGAGCACGCGCTTGTACTGGTCCAGCCACGAATCCGCGCGGGTGTAGCCATGGCGTTCCAGCGGATACGCGGCCAGTTCCCAGTTGTCCTTGCGCAGTTCGATCAGCTTCTGCGTCAGCACCACCGAGTCCTTGAAGAACACGTTGTCGTCCATCATGCCGTGCGCGATCAGCAGGTGGTCCTGCAGGCCGGCGGCGTATTCGATGGGCGAGGAGGCGCGGTAGGCCTCCGGATCCAACTCCGGTGTATTGAGGATGTTGCTGGTGTACTCGTGGTTGTACTGCGTCCAGTCCACGACCGGGCGCAGCGCGGCGCCGGCCTTGAAGGTGCCGGGCTCGCGGAACAGCGCCATGAACGTCATGAAGCCGCCGTAGCTGCCGCCGTAGATGCCGGCGCGGTCGCGGTCGCCCTGCTTCTGCTCGACCAGCCAGTCCAGGCCGTCCAGGTAGTCCTCGAGCTCCGGATGACCCATGTTGCGGTAGATCGCGGTGCGCCAGTCGCGGCCATAGCCTTCGCTGGCGCGGTAGTCCAGGTCGAGCACGATGTAGCCGCGTTCCACCAGCAGGTGGTGGAACATCTGCTCGCGGAAGTAGTTGGGATAGCGCGCGGTGACGTTCTGCAGGTAGCCGGCGCCGTGCACGAACATCACGATGGGATAGCGCTTGCCGGGCTCCATCGTCTTCGGTCCGTAGTACTTGCCCCACACCACGCCAGCACCGTGCTTGGACGGCACCTGCACGTACTGCGGCTCGATCCACTCGCGCGCCTTGAACGCCGCCGTGCGCGTGTCCGTCAGCGGTTTCGCCTGGCCACCCTCGATGCCGACCACCGACAGCTGCGCCGGCGTGTAGCTGCGCGAATGGCGGACCAGCAGCTGGCGTCCGTCGGGCGAGGCGCTGAAGCTCTCCACGCCGTCCAGCGCGGTGACTTCGCGCAGCTCGTTGCTGGCCAGGTCGAGCCTGCAGACTTCGTAGTCACCCGGCCAGGCGCGGTTGCACAGGAACAGGAAGCCGTTGCCGCCCGGTGCGATCTCTGGATCGGAGACCTCCCACTTGCCCGAGGTGCGTGCGCGGAATTTCTCCGTGCCGGTGGCGGTGTACAGGTGCGAGTAGCCGGACTCTTCCGAGAGCAGCCACAGCGTACGGTTGTCGGGGAGCCAGCCGAACTCGTTGAAGCCCCAGTTGATCCAGGCGTCGTCGGTCAGGCGGTGCCGCGGCTGCAGGCGCGCGCCCGGCAGGTCGACGGTGGCGATCCAGCGGTCCTTGTTGTCGACGGCGTGGAGTTGCACCGCGACCTGTGCGCCATCGTCCGTCCACGCGATGGGGTCGCCGCCACGGCCGCCTTCCACGCGGACGTCGCGGTTGCCCTTCAGGGGCTCCTTGCCGGCGCGCTTGCGCAGCGCGGCCAGCGGGTCCTTGTCGATGCCGGGCAGCGGGTCGAAGGCGAGCGGCTTGACGCTGCCGTCGGCCAGGTCCACGCGCCACAGCGCATGCGGCAACGGCGCGTTGCGACCCACCCGGGTGCGCACGTTCTGGAATTCCTCGTAGCCGGACTCGGTGACGTACAGCGGCATCCTGCCGCCCTGTCCGGCATCGGCGCCCTTCTTGCGCGTCACCACCAGCAGCCAGCGGCCGTTGGGCGACAGCGAACTGGCTTCGATCTCCACCTCGGCGCCCAGGTAAACCGGCGCAGGGGCGCGGGTCGGGTCCGCCTTGCGCCAGGCCTCGGCCTGCTTCTGCGCGGCCTCGCGCTGGGCACGGTCGTCGGCGAGCGTGCGGATCGTGCGCAGCTGCTGCTCGCGCAATGCGTCGGCTTTCGGCGGGGCGAGCGGGTCGCGCTCGGCCTTGAGCTCGGCGACCGTCGAGGTGCCGCTGCCCGCGGTCCACCGGTACCACGTGGCGCCGGCGCGCCAGATCACCGCGCCGTCCTGGGCGAAGCGTGCCTGCTGTTCGGTTTCGTTGGTGCGGGTGATCTGGGTCAGCGCACCGTTGCGCAGGTCGCGCACGAACAGGTCGCCGTTGCGCGACAGCAGCATACGCTGGCGGCCTGTGTCGTAGGCCGGGTTGGCCGCGTCCAGGCCCGCACGCTGGTCGTCGCCCACGCGGCGGGCGGCGCTGCCGTCGAGCGACTGCTCGAAGGTGTCGCGCACCGGGCTGGCATCGCGCTTGAGTTCGTACTGCACCTGCCTGCCGTCCCACGTCCACCACGCGCGCTCGACGGGCGGCCCGATCCAGTCCGGTTCCGCCATCGCCTGTTCGATCGTCAGCGGTGCGGAGGTCTGGGCGTGCGCGGACGGTGCAAGGGCGAACGGCAGCAGCAGGGCAAGCAGGGCAGGGCGCATCGGGCATCCGTTAGTGCGAGGTGAAGGCGGCAAGATTACCAGTCCCGCCGCGCGGTTCCGGCCGCCGATGGTCATGCGCCGGCGTGAACGCGTGCGGGTTTCGCGCCTATCGCATTTCCCGCACAATCCCCGCTTGTCCACACGCGGGGCGCGACACGCGCGGATGCAAGCCTACGTCTACAAGAGCCTGCGCAAGGCCGATACGTTCGTCTACCTGGCGAAGCGCGACGATTTCAGCGTCGTGCCCGAGCCGCTGCGCACCCCGTTGGGCGAGTTGTCGTTCGTGCTGGAAGTGGCCCTGACTCCCGACCGCACGCTGGCGCGCGAAGACGCCGCCGTCGTCCGCGAGAATCTCGCCGCGCGCGGTTTCCACATCCAGTTTCCGCCGCCGCCCGATCCCCGCGTCCGCGCCGATGCCTGAGTCGCGCCTGCAGACCCGACCGGTCGCCATCGCCGCCGTCCTGGCCGGCGTGCTGCTGGCCGCCGCCGGCGGATGGGCCGGTGGCGTGGTCGCGGCGCTCGCCGCCTGCCTAGCGCAGCCGGCGGTGGCAATGGGCGTGTCGTGGCTGCGCGGTACCCGCGTGCTGGCGCCTGCCCATGCGTGGCGCGAGGATCTGCCCGCGTTGCTGCTGGCGTGGGCGGTCGCCTTCGCCGGCAGTGCCGCCCTGCTCGCCTGGCCGCTGGCGTCGCTGCGGGACAGCGGCAGCCTGCCGGCGGCGCTGGGCGTCAGCGCGGTGGTGGGCGCGGTGATCGTCGGGCTGTGGCGGACCTGGCCGCTGTGGCACGGGCTGGAACGCGATGGCGGGTCGCTGGCCGCGCACTGGCGCGGCCTCGTGGAACGCGACTTCCACGCCTGGCGCGGCCTGGCGGTGGCGACCCTGTTGGCGTTCGCGGTCGGCGGCGGCCTCTGCCTGGCCTGGCCCGCGCTGCTGCCCGAGGCCGCACGCGCCGGCCTGGCGGTGGCCTATGCGCTGCTGCTGCCGGTGCTGCACTGGGGCGTCCAGCGCCTGGATGGCGCCGGCGCGCTGCCGGTGGTCGAGATGCCGGACCACCGCCAGGACGACGCGTTCGCGACACCCGTCGAGGAGCCGGCCGACGTCGGGTTCGATCTGGAGCAGGCGCTGTTCGATGCCGCCCGCTCCGGTCGCGTGGACCGCGCGCTGGAACTGATCGAAGCGGGCGCGGACCCGCATGCGCTGCCGGCCGAAGGCGCGCGCGACCAGCGCAGCCTCGGCGCGCTGGCGGCGGTACTGCCCGACCTGCGCCTGCTGCGCGCGCTGATCGCGCACGGCGTCGACCTCAACCACGCGCATGCCGGCGTCACCCCGCTGCTCGCCGCCACGCGCGACAGCTGGCACGGCCGGCCCGACGCCGTCACCACGCTGCTGGCCAACGGCGCCGACCCGCGCATCGCCGACGCCGAAGGCAACACCCCGCTGCATCACGCCGCCCGCAGTTCCGACCCCGGCGTGGTCGCGCTGCTGCGCGATGCGGCGGCGGAACTGGATGCGCTGAACCACGACGGCCTCACGCCGCTGGGCGTGGCCTGCGTGGCGGGCAACTGGCGATTGGCGAAGTTCCTGCTCGAACGCGGCGCGCGGCCCGATCCTCAGGGCGGCCAGCCGGTGCTGCTGGCCGCCGCGTCCACCGAAGAAGACGATCCGGCCGGCGTCCAGCTGCTGCTCAAGCACAAGGCCAAGGTCGATGCGCGCGATGCGCAGCGCCGCAGTGCGCTGCATGAGGCCGCGTTCGCCGGACATGCCGATATCGCCACCGCGCTGATCGCCGCCGGCGCCGACGTGCACGCCCGCGACGGCCAGCAGCGCACGCCGTGGCTGGACGCCGCGCGGGGTGCCCGCCTGACGGTGCTGGAAAAACTGGCCGAGGCCGGCGCCGACCGGCAGGCCGTCGATGGCGACCGGCGCAACGCGCTGATGCTGGCCTGCATGGCCGAGCAGGTGTCGCCTGTCGTCGTGCGCCGATTGCTGGAGTGGGGTGTCGATCCCGCATCGGCCGATGCGCACGGTCGGCGCGCGGTCGATGTCGCGGCGGAAGCAGGGCGCTGGGCGCTGGTCTCCGCGCTGGACCCGGCTTACGCGCTGCCGACCGCCGTGGCGAGCGCCGACGACGAAACGCCGGCCGACCGCGCCCCCGCCGCGCTGCTGCGCGAGGGACTGGCGAGCGGGCAGTTCGATGGTCTGGATGCCCTGGCGCGCCTGAGCTCACGCGAGGAACTCGGCGCACTGCTGCACGACACGGACATGCAGCGGCCTGCGCGGCTGTCGTGGCTGCTGCGCCACGGCGCCGACCCGGACAGCCGCAATGCGCAGGGCGACACGGTGCTGTTTTCCCTGCTCGCGCAAGGTCCTGCGGGGCAGCCTGCGCTGGCCACGCTGCTGGCGCGCGGCGTCTCGCCGGCGGGCGCGGGCGGACTGGCGCGCTTCATGGCGGCGTGTGCGGCGGACGACCGTGCCGCGCGCGCGCTGGAATCCTGCGCGCTGGATCTGCTGGAACGCGGCGCCGATCCGTTCGCGCCGTCCGTGCAGGGTGATCCGGCGCTGTCGCTGGCGGTCCGCCTGGGCTGGCAGCGCGTGCTCGACCGCCTGCTCGACCTCGGCGTGGATCGTGAGGCGCGCGACAGCCATGGCATGACGGCGCTGCACCTGGCGGCCGTGCTCGGTCGCGAGACCGCGCTCAAGCAGCTGATCGCCAAGGGCGCGTCGCCGGATGCCCGCGCCGCCGACGGCCAGACGCCGCTGGGCGTGGCGCTGGCGTGCGGGCGTCGCGACCTGGCCGACTGGCTCGACTGGCGCGTCTGGTCGCTGCCGCGCCGCGCGCTGCGCCCCGCCGACCTGCCTGCGGCGGCGATGGCCGGCGACCGCGATGCCGTGCGCCGGCTGCTGGACCTCGGTTTCGATGTCGATTCCCCGGACGCACAGGGGTGCACGGCGCTGCTGCGCGCGGCCGGCGGCGGTGCCGCCACCACCGTCGAACTGCTGCTGGCCCGCGGCGCCGATCCGCAGCGTGCCGCCAACACCGGCGCCACGCCGCTGTCGGCGGCGGTGAGCATGCGCCAGGTCGAGATCGTCGGCGCGCTGCTGGCCGCCGGTGCCGACATCGAACATCGCCTGCCCGGCGGCGTCACCGTGCTGATGCTGGCCGCCGCGCTCGGCCTGCCGGAGATCGCCGCCCGCCTGATCACCGCCGGCGCCAACGTGCAGGCCGGCGACGCGCAGGGGCTCACGCCGCTGCATTGCGCTGCGCTGTACGGGTTCACCGCACGCGAGAAACCGCGCCTGCTGGCCCTGCTCGACACGCTGCTGCTGTCCGGTGCCGAATCCGAACAGGTCGCCGCGGGCGCGGTCACGCCGTTGCTGTTGCTGCTGGGCGCGCGCGCCGAACCCGGCACCGCCTGCGACGAGGAGGTCGTGCTGGCCGGCCTGGAGCGCCTGCTCGACGAAGACGTCTCGCTGGACGTGCAGGACCCGCGCGGCTTCGGTCCGCTGCACCTGGCCGCGCTGCACGGCCTGCTGCGCGTGGTCAGCCGGCTGCTGCGCGCCGGCGCCGACCCGGAACTGCGCGACACGCTGAACCGCACGCCGCGCGAGATCGCGGTGATGCGCGGCTTCATCGACGTGGCGGCCGAATTCGTCCCGGCCACGCCGGGCGCGGGCGCCTCGATGGCCCGCTTCCTGCGCGACCGCGGCTAGCGCGCCGGCGGCGCGTCCCCGCCCGTCGCGTCGGCCTCGAACAGCTTCTCCAGGTCGCTGACCGCATCGCGCGCGGTCTGGATCACCGCGCCGTCGTCGTCGTAGACCAGGTACTGCGCGCGCAGCAGCTTCTCGTCGTGCTGGCGGAAACGGCGCGCGTGCTCGGCGGCGGTTTCCGGCGGAAGCCCCAGTTCCACCAGCACCTGTTCGGCCATCTCCAGGCTGGACCCCAGCGTCTCCCGGTACGCCTCGGCGCTGAGGTCCATCAGCCGCCACGCATGCTGGCGATTGCGCGCACGCGCCAGCACGCGCGCCTCCGGGTACATGCGGCGGATCAGGCGCGTCGCCTTGATGTTGGTGTCCGGATCGTCCATCGCGATCACGAACACCTTCACGTGCTGCGCGCCGGCCGCGCGCAGCAGGTCCGGTCGCGTCGGGTCGCCGTAGTACAGGCGGATGTTGCCGAAGCGGCGCAGTGTGTCGACGGTCTCCGGACTGTGCTCCAGCGCGACGAACGGGATGCGCTGCGCAGTCAGCAGGCGCGCGACGATCTGGCCGAAACGGCCCATCCCGGCGATCAGCACCTGCGGCTGCTCGTCGGGAATCTCGTCGAACGTGCGCGGCGTGGTGGACGGCCTGGGCTTCACTTCGGCCAGCAGGCGATGCAGGCCCAGCAGCAGCAAGGGCGTCAGCGCCATCGACAAGCCGACGATGGCGCTGAGCTGGTTGCGCAGTTCCACGTCGATCAGGCGCACGCGGTTGGCTTCGCTGAACACCACGAACGCGAACTCGCCGCCCAGCCACAAGGTGCCCGCCAGCATCAGCGCGCCGCGCGGATCCAGCCGGCCCGGCCAGCGGCCCACGCCGAACAGCAGCGCGAACTTCACCGTCAGCAGGATCAGCACGCCGGCGGCGATCAGCTCGGGCTGTTGCGCCACCGCGTCCAGGTCGAGGTCCATGCCGACCGCGATGAAGAACAGACCCAACAGCAGTCCCTTAAACGGGTCGATCTGCGATTCCAGCTCGTGGCGGAACTCCGAGTCCGACAGCAGCACGCCGGCCAGGAAGGCGCCCAGGCCGGCGCTCAGGCCGGCCAGCTGCATGAACCAGGCGATGCCCAGCACCACCAGCAGCGCGGTGGCGGTGAACACCTCCGGCATGCGCGTGCGCGCGACGATGCGGAACAGCTGCCGCAGCACCAGCCGGCCACCGAGGATCACGATGGTGATGGCGCCGATCGCATGGAACACCATGGTCCAGGTCAGCGTCTCGTTCTTGGCGCCACCGAGCAGCGGGATGGCGGCGAGCAGCGGAATGGCCACCAGGTCCTGAAACAGCAGGATCGCGAAGCCGAGGCGCCCGTGCTCGCTGGTCAGCTCCTTGCGCTCGGACAGCAACTGCAGACTCACGGCGGTGGACGACAGCGCCAGACCCAGCCCGATCACCAGTGCGGTCTTCCAGTGGTGCTCGAACACCAGCGCGATGCCGCCCAGCAGCAGCGCACTCAACAGCACCTGCAGTCCGCCCGCGCCGAACACCGGCTTGCGCATCACCCGCAGCCGCGACGGCGACAGTTCCAGGCCGATCACGAACAGCATCATCACCACGCCGATCTCGGCCGCGTTGAGGATGCGGTCCGCATCCCGCACCAGCGCCAGGCCGTCCGGGCCCAGCACCACACCGGCCACCAGGTAGGCCAGCACCGCGCCCAGTCCAAAGCGCTTGAATACCGGCACCGCGATCACCGCGGCCAGCAGAAACACCAGCATCAACTCCAGACCACTACCGTGCATGCATCACCTCGCGGCGATAGTATGCGGGCGAGCGGGGCGAAGGTCGCGCGGGCGCGTCAGGTCATTCGCCGCTGGCGGTCACGCGGCACTGCAGGGTGACCGCCACGCTGGCGCGGCCGGCGAGGCGTGGCAGGGAGACGCCGCCAGGCGAGGCGAGCGCCGCCGCGGTCAGCGCCGCCGGCGCGGGGCACTGCGCATCGCCGCTGACCGAGCACACCGGTGCCGGCAGGCCGGCGTCGGTGCAGTCGAGTCCTGCCGACAGCGGGTCGCGCAGGATCGCGCCTTCCACCAACGAGCCGGCGGTCAGGTTGCTGGCGGTCAGGGTGAACGCCACCAGGCCGCCGCTCTCCACGCTCGCGGGCGTGGCCGCCTTGAGGATGGACAGGTCGACATCGCGCGCGTTGGCGAACGTGCAGGTGATGTCCGACTCGAAGCGCATGCGGTCGCCGGGAATCGTCAGCGCGCCTCCGGACAGCGTGCCGAAACTGCCCGTATTGCCGTTGCGGGCGGCGTTGGCGTCGGTGCATTGCGCGCCGGTCAGCCGCCACCCGGTCGGCACCGGTTCGCTCAGCGTCACCGGGCTCGTGCCCACGCCGGCCCCGGTGATGCCTGCCTGGTAATAGAAGCGGGGCGAGGCTTCGGCTGTGCCGATCGCCGTGGTCGTCACGGTGACGGTGCCAGGCGTGGCGCCGGGCCAGGTCGACAAGCCGCCGGTGGTGAAGCCGAAGCTCCCGGTACCGACGGTGGTGACCTTGGCGATGCGTACGCACGAGGGGATCGAGACCAGGCGGATGGCGATGAAGTCGCCACTCAATATGCCCGTGGCCGTCAGCGACACCGAACTGACCAGCGCCGTGCTGTCGCCGCGGAGGAAGACGGACTGCCTGAGCGTGGCGGGCGCGGCGAGGTCGCGCGGGGCCATGCTGACCTGTCCGGTCGCGGGGTTGTAGAGCGCGCGCGTGGCGGTTCCCAACGCATGCCCGACGAAATCCGACGGCGCGGCTCCGCCGGTCGTCTCCAAAGTGATCCGTGGGTCGTACGGAGGCAGTGTCGTGCTGGTGCCGTTACCAAGATCCTCGATCGCCAAGCCCAGCCGATGTGCGGGCATCGGAACGGAGAAGGTGATGACCAAGCGCGTGAGCGTGTTCGAGTTGGTCAACAGCCAGCGCGTCGCCGACGGTGGCGTGGGATAGGCACGCCCACCGTCGTCCACGAACGTCACCGTTCCGCTGGTAGTGGCATCGTAGGTCATGTTCGACAGCGTGGCGCTGGCGGTGACGCCGCCACCGGCCGGACCGAAGTCGAACGTGCCCGCGCCGCCATGCTGTTCCAGCCGGCAGGACGACGCCTGCGCCCACGCGTCGGTGGGTACCAGCAGGCTCGCGAAGGCGATCATGCACGCGGCGATGGCGGCTGCAGATACGTTGCGTGTTCGCATCACACGCTCCCCCCGTGCGGCAGGAAAATTCCGGTGTGCTGCGTTCTTCGCCATCTGTCAGGTTCCGTCCATCCCTTGTCGGGCCGGTGCATGCGCGTCCAGTCGTCTGCGCCGTCGTTATCGTACGGTGGATCGCGTGGTCAACAGAAGCTGTCACGAGCCGAAGATCGTATACGCCGCTGGCGTGAGGATCGATGTGGAAGCGCGATTACAGTAGTTCGCGCGCGGTGCGCACCGCGAGCGTGGCCGCTGCGCCGGCGAACAGGCGCGTCATCCATCGCGCCATGTATTCGTGAGGTCAGTACGAGATGGATCGGCACGTCATCGCATGAAAGCGCCGCATCGTCGTGCGTGTAGTTCTTCTACGAACATCGACGGATGTCGATCATCATGATCTGTCCTTCGCGCACTGCCGAACATCCGCCACCACGCGTGGTGATGATCACCCTTGCGTCATCTCATCCGATGGGAGTCGCGTACGGCCAGCCCAAATCCATCCGGTCCCGGCATCAAGACGCCGCCAATCAGGCGGGCATCGGTCGCACGCCGAGGTGCTGGAGCCACGGCCCGGAGATCGCCGCAGTCAACCGGGGCGCCGGTGGCGTGGCCCGGGCACGCCGTGCAGGCGTCACCGGGTGGGGATAGTATGCGGCGGCCGGCACGCTCCGCACCTGCAGGCACGCAGCGAGGACTGGAAGGGTGTTCCCGCCAGGAACGCCGTCATATCCGACGTACACGACTCAAGGAGAAGGCAATGCGCATGTGGATGGCTCTCGGGTTGCTGCTGGTGTCGACGTGGGTGCAGGCGGGCGGTGTGGGCGCCGTGCGCAAGCAGGTCGAAATGAGCATGCTGGTGAAGGGTGAGATCAGCGTGGACGCGTCGGGAAAGGTCGTCGACCTGCGCATCGACCGGCCGGAACAGCTGCCGGCGGGCGTGGTGTCCTTCGTGCAGGCGCAGGTGCCCACCTGGGCCTTCGAGCCGGTCACCGTCGACGGCAGCGCCGTGGGCGTGCGCAACCGCATGCGCCTGCTGGCGGTCGCCAAGAAGGACGACGCCGGCGGCTACGAACTGCGCCTGCAGGCGGTCAGCTTCCATCCGCTCGAACGGAATGCCGGCTTCGACGTCGTCAAGGACAGCATGCCGCCGCCGCGCTATCCCGTATCGCTCGCACGGGCCGGCGCCTCCGGCAGTGTCTTCCTGCTGTTGCGGGTGGGTCGCGACGGCAAAGTGCAGGAGGCGTTCGCCGAGCAGGTCAACCTGCGTTCGCTGGCCACCGAGAACGTGATGCAGAAGGTGCGCGACGGGTTCGCGCAGTCGGCGGTGAGCGCGGCACGGCGCTGGACGTTCACGCCGCCGACGCAGGGTCCGCTGGCCTCGGCCGACTACTGGACCGTGCGCACGACCGTGGACTATCTGCTCGACCTGGACACCTTCCAGTACGGCAAGTGGGTGGCCTATGTGCCCGGCCCGCGGCAGACCGCCGACTGGGTCGACCAGGAGCTGGCGAAGCAATCGCCCGAGACGCTGGTGGGTGGCGAAACCTACGCGCTGACGGAAGGGGAGCTCCGCCTGCTGACGCCGCTCGGCAGCGGTTCGTGACCGCGCCCGGCATATCCCCGGAAAGCAAAACGCCCCGCGATGCGGGGCGTTCTTTACTGTTCCGCTTGCGGATCAGCGCTTCATCGAGCTGAAGAACTCGTCGTTGGACTTGGTGTTCTTCATCTTGTCCAGCAGGAACTCCATCGCCGCGATCTCGTCCATCGGATGCAGCAGCTTGCGCAGGATCCAGATCTTCTGCAGCAGCTCCGGCTCGATCAGCAGGTCCTCGCGGCGCGTGCCCGAACGGTTGATGTCGATGGCCGGGTAGACGCGCTTCTCGGTGATGCGGCGGTTGAGGTGCACTTCGCTGTTGCCGGTGCCCTTGAACTCTTCGTAGATCACCTCGTCCATCTTGCTGCCGGTCTCGACCAGCGCGGTGGCGATGATGGTCAGCGAGCCGCCTTCCTCGACGTTGCGCGCGGCGCCGAAGAAGCGCTTCGGGCGGTGCAGGGCGTTGGCGTCCACGCCGCCGGTCAGCACCTTGCCGGAGCTGGGCACGACGTTGTTGTAGGCGCGGGCCAGGCGGGTGATCGAGTCCAGCATGATCACCACGTCCTTCTTGTGCTCGACCAGGCGCTTGGCGCGCTCGATCACCATTTCGGCGACCTGCACGTGGCGCGCGGCGGGTTCGTCGAACGTCGAGCTGACCACTTCGCCGCGCACGGTGCGCTGCATTTCGGTCACTTCTTCCGGACGCTCGTCCACCAGCAGCACGATCAGGTGCACGTCCGGGTGGTTGGTCGTGATGGCGGTGGCGATCTGCTGCATCATGATCGTCTTGCCCGCCTTGGGCGGCGACACGATCAGCGCGCGCTGGCCCTTGCCCTGCGGCGCCATCAGGTCGAGGATGCGGCCGGCGATGTCTTCCGACGACCCGTTGCCGCGCTCCAGGGTGAAACGACGGCGCGGGAACAGCGGCGTCAGGTTCTCGAACAGCACCTTGTTCTTCGACGCTTCCAGCGGCTCGCCGTTGATGGTGTCGATGGTCGACAGCGCGAAGTAGCGCTCGCCGTCCTTCGGCCAGCGGATGCGGCCGGCCAGGTGGTCGCCGGTGCGCAGGTTGAAGCGGCGGATCTGGCTGGGGCTGATGTAGACATCGTCCGGACCGGCCAGGTAGCTGGCCTCGGCCGCGCGCAGGAAGCCGAAGCCGTCCGGCAGGATTTCCAGCACGCCGTCGGCGGCGACGCCCTCACCGTGGCGGGTCAGCACCTTCAGCAGCGCGAAGATCACGTCCTGCTTGCGCGCGCGGGCCACGCCTTCCTGGATGTTCAGCTGCTCAGCGATGTCCAGCAGCCTGGGCGCGGGCATGCGCTTGAGGTCGCCCAGCGAATACTGGGGGAAGCCCTCCGGCACGTTCGGCATCGCGCGCGGCACGAACTGCTCCTGGCCGCCGCCGTTGCCGTCCTGCGGCATGCCGTCGTTGCCCTGGCGGTCGCGGTTGCGCTCGCGGCGGTTGCGGAAGCGGTCGCGGCGGTTGTTGTTGAAGCGGTTGCCGTCGCGCTGGTCGTTGCCGCGGTCGCCGCCGTCCTGTTGGCCGCCCTGTCCCTGCGGGGCCGGGGAGGATTCGCCACCGCCCTCGTGGGACGGCGCGGGGGGAGCGGAAGGCGCGGACTGGGCCGGGGCGCGTTCGGCCGAGACGGGCGGCAGCGGGAGCTGCGGCGCCATCTCGGGCGCACGCTCGGCCGGCGCTGCGGCGGTGTCGGCGGTGGGCGTCTTGGGGGCGCGGGGCTTGCGCACGCGCTTCTCGGCGGGAGCGCCGGTTTCGTTGCTGCTGTCGGACAAGTTGCGAATCCTCGCTAGGTGGCGAGCGCCGGCGTTGCGGCGGCGGGGTGAAGTGAAGAGTGGGTATTCAGATGGGTGCGGCGCATCCCCTGCGCCGGATTTCGGAGCCGACACTATCACCGGCTCCGGGGTAGCGGCAAGCTGCCGGCCTGCCGCGGTTCAAGCGGATTCAGGCTGCGCGCCCGCCTCGGCGGCGCGCAGCGGGCGGATCAGGCGGCCTGGGTCCCCAGGGCCTTGTCGATCATCTGGGTCAGCTGGCCCTTGCCGACGGCGCCGATCTGGGTGGCCTGGATCTGGCCGTCCTTGAACAGCAGCAGCATCGGGATGGAACGCACGTGGTACTTGATGGCGGTGGCGCGGTTCTCGTCCACGTTCACCTTGGCGACCTTCAGCTTGCCGCCGTAGGTCTCGGCCAGTTCGTCCAGGACCGGCGAAATCATCTTGCACGGGCCGCACCATTCGGCCCAGAAGTCCACCAGCACCGGCTCGCCGGACTGCAGTACGGCAGCGTCGAAATCGGCATCGCCGACGTGGGTCACTTTGTCGCTCACGGGGATCTCCTGCGGGGTCCGCGGACGGGCGCGGACGGGTTCGGGCCGGGACGGCCACCACGATTGGGGTAAACTGGGGCGTTCCGCGACCTTTATCAAGGGTTTCCAGGTGGTCGCGCAACCCGGCACAGGGGGCGCAGTGTGCGACGCCGGTCAGGCCGTTGCAAGCACACCCACCGCATTCATACGAGACGCGCGCGGAACACAGCGACGCAAAGAAGAAGGCATGAGCGACAAACCGTTAACCGATATCACGTTCTCCTCGTTCGACCTGCATCCGGCGCTGCTCGCCGGCCTGGAAGGCGCAGGTTTCTCCCGTTGCACGCCGATCCAGGCGATGACGCTGCCGGTGGCCCTGAAGGGCGGCGACGTCGCCGGCCAGGCGCAGACCGGCACCGGCAAGACGCTGGCCTTCCTGGTCGCGGTGATGAACCGCCTGTTGACCCGCCCGGCGCTGGCCGACCGCAAGCCGGAGGATCCGCGCGCGCTGATCCTGGCGCCGACCCGCGAACTGGCCATCCAGATCCACAAGGACGCGGTGAAGTTCGGCGCCGACCTCGGCCTGCGCTTCGCGCTGGTGTACGGCGGCGTGGACTACGACAAGCAGCGTGAACTGCTGCAGCAGGGCGTGGACGTCATCATCGCCACGCCGGGCCGCCTGATCGACTACGTCAAGCAGCACAAGGTGGTCAGCCTGCACGCCTGCGAGATGTGCGTGCTGGACGAAGCCGACCGCATGTTCGACCTCGGCTTCATCAAGGACATCCGCTTCCTGCTGCGCCGCATGCCCGAGCGCACCACGCGGCAGACGCTGCTGTTCTCGGCCACGCTGTCGCACCGCGTGCTGGAACTGGCGTACGAACACATGAACGAGCCGGAGAAGCTCGTCGTCGAGACCGAGTTCATCACCGCGGCCAAGGTGCGGCAGAAGCTGTACTACCCGGCCGACGAAGAGAAGATCCCGCTGCTGATCGGCCTGCTGTCGCGCAGCGAAGGCGCGCGCACGATGGTGTTCGTCAACACCAAGGCGTTCGTCGAGCGCGTGGCGCGCGCGCTGGAGCGGGCCGGCTACCGCGTGGGCGTGCTGTCCGGCGATGTGCCGCAGAAGAAGCGCGAGTCCTTGCTGAAGAAGTTCCAGGCCGGCCAGCTGGAACTGCTGGTGGCGACCGACGTGGCCGCGCGTGGCCTGCACATCGACGGCGTGTCGCACGTGTTCAACTTCGACCTGCCGTTCGATGCCGAGGACTACGTGCACCGCATCGGCCGTACCGCGCGCCTGGGCGCCGAGGGCGACGCGATCAGCTTCGCCTGCGAGCGCTATGCGATGTCGCTGCCGGACATCGAGGCCTACATCGAGCAGAAGATCCCGTCCGAGCCGGTCACTGCCGAACTGCTGACGGCGCTGCCGCGTCCTGAGCGTCCCAAGCCGGCCGCCGGCGAGGGCGACGGCGAAGAGGAGAGCGTCAGCCAGATCTTCCGCGAAGCGCGCGAGCAGAAGGCCGCCGACGAGGAGCGTCGTGGCGGTGGTCGCAAGCCGGGTGGCTCCGGCGGCGCGGGTCGCCGCGAGGGTGCTGGCCGCCGCGAGGGCGGTCGTCGCGAAGGCCCGCGTTCGGCCGACGGCAAGCCGCGTCCGCCGCGCGCGCCGCGTCCGGAAGGCGAAGCGGCCAGGCCGCAGGTAACGCGCCCGACGAACGAAGAAGTCCGTGCCGACGCGGTCGCGTTGCCGGAAGGCGAACGCAAGCCGCCGCGCAAGCGTCGTCGCCGTCGCCACGGCAAGCCGATCGAAGGCGCGGAGGCGGCGATCGCGAATGCGGCACCGGCCGCCGCCAAGCCGGCACCCGCGCCGACGCCGGCCGACGACAATACGGGCTTCCTGACCCGACTGGGTCGCAAGATCCGCTCGCTGGTGTCGGGCGGCTGATCCGGGCTGCCATGCCTCCGCGAAGAAGCCGGGCATGTCCCGGCTTTTTCTTTGCGGCGAGCATGACCGCGTCTCGCGCGCTCCGGCATAATCGACGCACATGAGCGTCCTCCGATTCGAAAACGTCAGCAAGCAGTACCCCGGCGGCCACGCGGCGCTGGAGGACGTCAGCTTCGAGGTGGCCGAGGGCGAGATGCTGTTCGTCACCGGGCATTCCGGTGCCGGCAAGAGCACGCTGCTGAAGCTGATCCACCTGAGCGAGCGGCCCAGCCGCGGCGCGGTGGTGTTCGGCGGCAGGAATCTGCTGAAGGTGCGCGGCGGTCGCATCCCGCTGCATCGTCGCGAGGTGGGCGCGGTCTATCAGGACCATCGCCTGCTGACCGACCGCACGGTGATGGAAAACGTCTCGCTGCCGCTGATCCTGCGCGGCGACCGTCGCAACGACATCGGCAAGCGCGTGCGCGAAGTGCTGGCGCGCCTGGGGTTGGGCCATCGCGAGAAGGCGCTGCCCACGCAACTGTCCGCCGGTGAACAGCAGCGCGTCGGCATCGCGCGCGCCATCGTCGCCGAGCCGCGCCTGCTGGTGGCCGACGAGCCCACCGGCAACCTCGATCCCACGCTGGCGGCGGAGATAATGTCGCTGTTCGCGTCCATGCCCGAGCGCGGCACCAGCGTGCTGGTGGTCAGCCACGACCTGTCGCTGCTCAAGCGCATGAAGAAGCGCGTGCTGATCCTCGACCACGGCAGGCTGGTCGACGACATCTCGCCGGCGGACCTGGCCGAATGAGCGACGCGAAGAACAGCCGCGCGCAGGCGCGCTCCGGGTTCGGCATCTGGCTGGACCAGCATCTCTACAGTTTCGTGTCCAGCCTGGGTCGCACCGTGCGCCGCCCCTGGGCCACGCTGCTGACGATCGGCGTGATGGCGGTCGCGTTCGTGCTGCCGCTGGGCCTGTGGCTGGCGCTGCAGAACGTCGGCCATTTCGCCGGCGATGTGCAGCAGTCGCGCGAGATCGACCTGTTCCTCACGCCGGACACCCCGGTAGCGCGTGCGCAGGCGCTGGCCGAGTCGCTGCGCGGCCGCGACGATGTCGCCCGCGTCGAACTGCGCACGCCCGAACAGGGCCTGGCGGAATTCCGCGAGCGCAGTGGCCTGGCCGGGTCGCTGGACCTGCTGGACGGCAATCCGCTGCCCGCATTGCTGGTGGTGGTCCCCGAAGGCGACGATGCACGCCTGGTGGCGGCGCTCGAGGCGCTGCCGGAGACCGACCTGCTGCAGCACGATGCAGCCTGGCGCGAGCGGCTCGCCGGCTGGATGGGCTTCGGCAAGCGCCTGGTCTGGGTGCTCGCCGCGCTGTTCGGACTCGGTGCGCTGCTGGTGGTCGGCAATACCGTGCGGCTGGACATCCAGTCGCGGCGCGAGGAAATCGGCGTGCTGCAGTTGCTCGGCGCCAGCGATGGCTTCATCCGCCGTCCGTTCGTCTATCTGGGTGCGTGGTACGGCCTGGCGGCGGGCGCGCTGGCGCTGGGGCTGCTGACGCTGGCGGCGCTGGCGCTGCAGGAGCCGCTGGCGGCGCTGGCGCGCAGCTATGGCAGTCCGTTCGTGCTGGCCGGGCTGGATCCGGCCGGTGCGACGGTCGTCGTCGTGGCGGCTACGGCGATCGGCTGGCTGGGCGCATGGCTGGTGACCGGCCACTTCTTGCGTCAGACTCGCCCGACCGCCACCTGACCCCCTGCGCATCTTCATGGCCCAAGAGCTCCGGCATCTGATCAGCGACGCGCCCCGCGTGATGGTGGTGGACGGGTCCAAGCTGGTGCGCAAGCTGATCGCCGATGTGCTGCAGCGCGATCTGCCCGGCGTGCAGGTGATCGGCTGCGCCAGCATCGCCGAAGCGCGCGAGGCGCTGGCGGCCGGCGAGGTGCATCTGGTCACCACCGCGCTGGCACTGCCCGACGGCGACGGCATGGAGATCGCGCGCAGCGTGCGCGAGGCGGCGGGCCAGGCCTACGTACCGGTCATCGTGGTGTCCGGCGACGCGCAACAGCACCTGGAAGAGCGCCGCTTCACCGAATACGTCACCGACTATTTCGACAAGGCGCTGGGCCACGAGGCCCTGGCGACCTTCATCCGCGGCTACGTGCAGCCCGAGCCGGTGACCGGCGCCACCATCCTCTATATCGAGGACAGCCGCGTCGTGGCCGAAACCACCAAGCGCATGCTGGAGCGGCAGTCGCTCAACGTGGTGCACGTGCTGCGCGCGGAGGATGCGTTCGCGCTGCTCACCGCCGAATCGCTGGGCCTGTCCACGCACAAGTTCGACCTGGTGCTGACGGACGTGATCCTGAAGGGCGAACTGAGCGGGCGCGACATCGTGCAGCGCATCCGGGTGGATTTCGCCTACGGCAAGCGACGCCTGCCGATCCTGGTGATGACCGGCGACAGCAACCGCGACAACCAGGCCGAACTGCTGCAGGCCGGCGCCAACGACCTGGTGCTCAAGCCGATCGCCGAGCGGCTGCTGGTGACCAAGGTGCTGTTCCAGCTGCGCTTGGCGCGCATGGACGAATCGCGCAGCCTGGTCTGAGCCGCACGCCGCACCCATGACCGACGAGGACCGCATCAAGCTCGAGCCTTCGTGGAAGGCGCATGTCGGCGACTGGCTGCAGCGGCCGGACATGCGCGAGCTGTCGGCGTTCCTGCGCCAGCGCAAGGCGGCCGGTGCGCGCATCTACCCGCCGGGGCCGCAGATCTTCGCCGCGTTCGATGCCACCCCGTTCGACGAGGTGAAAGTCGTGATCCTGGGGCAGGATCCGTACCACGGCCCGGGCCAGGCGCACGGCCTGTGTTTCTCCGTGCTGCCCGGCGTGCCGGTGCCGCCGTCGCTGCTCAACATCTACAAGGAAATCAACGCCGACCTCGGCATCGCGCCGCCGGACCACGGCTGCCTGCTGCCGTGGGCGCGGCAGGGCGTGCTGCTGCTCAATGCCGTGCTGACGGTCGAGGAGGGCCGTGCGGGCGCGCACCAGGGCAAGGGCTGGGAAGGGTTCACCGACCATGCCATCGAAACGCTGGCGCGCGAACGCGAGGATCTGGTGTTCCTGTTGTGGGGCAGCTACGCACAGGCCAAGGGCAAGGTGATCGACACGCGGCGCCACCGTGTGCTGCGTGCGCCGCATCCGTCGCCGCTGTCGGCGCATCGCGGCTTCCTGGGCTGCGGGCATTTCAGTGCGACCAACCAGTACCTCGTCCAGCGCGGCAAGGCGCCCATCGACTGGCGGCTGCCGCCGAGGGAAAAGCTGGTCCTGTAGCGTGCGCCATGCGCACGACCCGGGATCCATCCGTTTGGGGTGTTGTGGGAGCGACGTAAGTCGCGATGAAGCTTTACCGGTAGATCATCGCGACTTGCTTCGCTCCCACAGCCGAGGATCCCGGGTCCGGCGTCAGCGCGTACGGCGACGCTTCTGCGGCGGTGAGACGGGCGGGGGCGGGGTGACCGGGATGTTCCGGATCTCGGCCTGCAGCTCTTCCAGCATCGGCACCATCTTCTGCTGCACGGCGCTCATGATGTTCTGCATCAGGGCCGGATTCTTGTCGAGCATGCGCTGGCCGGCGGCGCTTTCGTAGAACTTGCTGATCGCGCGCACGTCCTCGCGGCTGTAGGTCTTCTTGTAGACCTCCAGGTAGACCGGCCGCATCTGTTCCCACGACAACGCCTTGCGGATGATCTCCTGGGTCTTGGCCTGGATGCGGGCGACTTCGGCCTTCTGTTCCTCGGTCATTTCCTGGCCGGCGAAATGCTTGTCGAACTCCTGCTGCTGCACGGCCTCCATCTGCGGGATCATGCCTGCCAGCAGGCTCTCGGCGCGCGACGCCTTCAGCAGGCGGTCGATGTCGGCATCGGACGGTTCGGCCGCGAAGGCGGTGCCGGCGCAGGCCAGCGCGACGATGACGAGGAGAAGGCGGGAAAGCCGGCGGGCTGCGGTCAGCGAAGAGGCAATCATGCAGTGCGGGTGGCGTGGAGCGGGGGCACAGGGTGCCTGCCGGGGAGTAAATCAGACGTTAACTGGCGCCCATCCTGCAGCGCTACGCTACGAACCGTCGCCCATCCTGACTACAATCCGCGGCATGGGGAGCCCCGCACTCGAGATCACGCCGACGCTGGCGATTCCGGACGACGAACTGGTCGAGCGCTTCGTGCGCGCGAGCGGCGCGGGCGGCCAGAACGTCAACAAGGTGGCCACGGCGGTGGAGCTGCGCTTCGACGTGGCGGGTTCGCCGTCGCTGCCGGAGCCGCTGCGCGAGCGTCTGCTGACCAGGCGCGACCGCCGCCTGACCGACGACGGCGTGCTGGTGATCGACGCGCAGCGCTTCCGTACCCAGGACCGCAACCGCCAGGACGCGCGCGAGCGCCTGGCCGCGCTGATCGCCGCGGCGCTGGTGGTGCCGAAGAAACGCATCGCCACCAAGCCATCGCGCGCGGCCAAGGCGCGCCGGCTGGACGCCAAGCGCGGACGCAGCGAGGTCAAGCGCGGGCGGTCGCAGAAGAACCAATGGGAGTAACCGCTTGAGCCACGACATCGTCCCGCGCATCCCGCCGAACATGCCGCAGGTGCCGCCCAACCGCTTCACCCGCTGGATGGGCCGCACGTTCCTGCGCATGTTCGGCTGGAAGATCGTCGGCACGCTGCCGGACCTGCCCAAGCTGGTGATGATCGTGGCGCCGCATTCGTCCAACTGGGACGGTATCTGGGGCATGGCGGCGAAGATCGCGATGGGCTTTCAGGTGCGCGTGCTGGGCAAGGCGCAGCTGTTCTGGTGGCCGCTGTCGCCGCTGCTGCGCAAGCTGGGCGTGGTGCCGGTGGACCGCAGTTCGCCGCAGGGCACGGTGGAGCAGGCCGTGCGCATGCTGCGGCAGTCCGAGAAGATGTGGTTCGCGCTGACGCCGGAAGGCACGCGCAAGCGCGTGGACAGGTGGAAGGGCGGTTTCCTGAAGATCGCCCACCAGGCGCAGGTGCCCATCCTGATGGCGTACTTCCACTATCCGGAGAAGATCATCGGCATCGGCGACGTGTACTACCCGACCGGCGACATGGACACCGACATGCGCGCGATCCGTGAGTGGTATCAGCCTTGGCAGGGGAAGAATCGCGGGACGGTGTGATGCGTATCGCCCGTTGGCGCATCCTGTGCCTGCTGCCATGTCTGGCGGCTTGCGGTGCGCATACGCCCGGTGCGGATAAGATGGAGCGCGAAGCGCAGGCAAGGCATCCCGGTTGCGTGCTGGTCGATGCGGGGCCGGGTGAGGGCGACTCCGACGCTGTTTACATGATCTTGGACATGCGGTGCGCCGGCGACGCGATGCGGCGGTTCGAGGCGCTCTATAAGCGCAGCGGCGACCGATGGATCTACCGGTCTGAATCGGAGGTCGATCCCGCATTTCCCAACGATGCGCCGTAAACGAGAAGGCCCGCCTTTCGGCGGGCCTTCTTGCGATCAAGTGCGTTGCGGAACTTACAGCTTCTCGCCCCCCAGCTTCCAGGTGACCTGCAGGTAGTAGCTGCGGCCCATGGAGTCGAACCAGGACGTGTCGTAGTACGGATAGTTGGACCACGTCGCGTCGCGCGGCGGCATCTTGTCCAGCAGATTGTTGACGGTCAGCGACAGTCGCAGGTGGTCGGTGACGTCGTAACGCGCGCCGGCATTGAAGCGCCAGGTGGCACCGGTCCATGCGTCGTTGGCGTAGTTGGCGACCTTGCCCAGGTAATTGCCGAACAGGCTGGCGCCCCAGGCATCGCGGTCCCAGCTCATGCCCAGGTTGCCCTTGTGCCGCGGCAGCGTGGTGGCGCTGAAGCTGACGTCCAGCATGTCCTCTTCCGGGTCGCCGGGATACTGCTGCCGCGTGTGCTCGTCGGCCCACGTGTAGCTGCCGGTGAAGCGGAAGTCGCCGGCACGCTCGGTCTGCAGCCGGTAATTGGCGGTCAGGTCGATGCCCGAGGTTTCCTCGTTGGCGATGTTGATCGGGCTGAAGCGCACGCTGGTGATGAAGCCGTCGGCGTCGCGCACCACGCGCGCCAGCGCGTCCACGCAGGTCGGCGAGCCGATGTCGACGCTGGCGCCGCTGTCGGTGACGCCGAGGCGGCAGTCGGCTTCGGCGATGCGCAGCAGTTCGCGGTCCTGGGTCTGGACCTGGTTCATCACCCGGATCCGGTAGTAGTCCACGGCCAGGTCGAGGTGGGGGCTGGGCGACCACACGAAGCCCACGGAGGCCGACCGGCTGGTCTCCACGTCCAGGTCCATGTTGCCGTTGTAGACGTCGAACGTCGCACCGTCCCAGCTGCCGTCGTCGTAGCATTCGTCGTTGCTGAAACCGGGCTCTTCGGTACGGCACTGGTAGTAGTCGGTCGCGAAGCGCGTGCGGTAGTAGTCGTCGCCGGCGAACAGGTAGTGCATGTCCGGGGCGCGGAAGCCGGTGCCGTACGAGCCGCGCACCAGCAGCGTATCGACCGGACGCCATTCCAGGCCCGCGCTGTAGGTGAACTTGCCGGGGTTCTTGTCGCCGTAGCGGTAGCGGTCGTAGCGGCCGGCCAGGCTGGCTTCGAGCGTGGAGGCTACCGGCAGGCGCAGCTCGGCGGCAGCGCCCCAGCGGTTGCGGTCGCCGCTGCCGTTGCCGTAGCGCGGGCCGTAGTACGCGTCCTCGGTCAGCGCCAGCGGATCGGGATTGATGCGGTAGGACTGGCGGCCGTATTCGATCGCGGCGGCGAATCCCGCATCGCCGGCCGGCAGCGAGAACAGGCTGGCGTTGTCCAGGGTGACGCTGACGTTGTCGTTCTTCGCCTCGGGGTGCCAGGTGGACATCGCGCCGATCGAAGCGAACTCGGCGGTCGTCAGTGGACGGAACAGGCGCGCCGGGTCGGCGTCGTAGATGGCGTAGCCGTCGTCGTCGTAGCCGAGCAGCGGGCCGAGGAAAAGTTCGTTGGCCGCTGCCGCACGGATACGGGGCATCTCCACGTCGGCCTTGTACTGGGAATGGTTGTAGGCCGCTTCCCAGTTCCAGCCATCGCCGAAGCCGCCGGTGAAGCCGGTGGTCACCGCCAGCGTCTTCTGGGTGGTGGTGTTCATGCGGTTGCGCAGGCCGCCGGTCTCCTCCGGCGTGAACTGGCGCGACCAGATTTCGTAGCGCTCGGTGGCGGCGTTGTAGAAGACCTTGTTGCGGTAGTTGTTGGTCGACGCCGGGTCGTGGAACTCCCAGCCCATGTGGTCGCTGGCGGCGAGATTGCCGTTGGTGCCGGTGAGCAGCTTGACGGTCTGGTGGCCCGCCTGCACGTCGGCGAACCACGACAGTGTGTCGTTGATGCGGAACTCGAAGGCGCCATACGCCGTGATGCCGCGTCGTTCGTTCTGGATGGTGCGGTAGGCGATGGCGCGATCGCTGCCGCAATAGGTGCCGTAATCGGGGTCCTCCGCCAGCACGGTGGTGCCCTCGTTCAGGCCGGCCATGCCGACGCAGTCGTCGGTCGGCGCGACGTTGAGGTCGTTGTCCCAGTCGTAGAGCTGGGCGGTCATGCGCGGCAGGCGGCGTTCGTCGGTGGGCGCGTCGAACGTGGAGTCCTGGTTGCGGCGCTCGAACCCCCACAGCGGGCGCTTGTCCAGCAGCTCCACGCCGACGATGCCGCTGAAGTCGCCGCGCTCGAAGCCGGTGGTCAGGGTCAGCTTGTGCGATTCGCCGCCGCCGCGCTCGGTGTCGCCGTAGCGGTAGTCGAGGATCGTGCCGTCGGTGGACTTCTTCAGGATGAAGTTGATCACGCCCGCCATCGCGTCCGATCCGTAGACCGCCGAGGCGCTGCCGGTCAGCACTTCGATGCGGTCGATCATGCCGAGCGGAATGTTGCCGATGTCGGTGAAGTTGCTGCGGCCGTTGAGCGGCAGCGGGAAGTCGGCGATGCGGCGGCCGTTGATCAGCACCAGCGTGTGGTTCGGTCCCAGCCCGCGCAGGTCCACCGCCTGCGCACCCGGCGTGGACTGGGCGTTGGTGGTGTTCTGCTGGCCGTAGACGCTGCCGCTGTTCTGGCTCAGCGAGCGCAGCACGTCGGGAACCGAGGTCAGGCCGGCGGCCTGGATCTGCTCCGCCGTCACCACGGTGATCGGTGCCGGGCCCTCGATCTCCGCGCGCTTGATGCGTGAACCGGTGACCTGCAGCGTCTCCATCTGCGTCACGGGCTCTTCGGCCTGCGCGGCACCGCCGCCGGGAGGCGCCTCCTGGGGCGCGGGACGCGGCGCCGGTGCGCGACGGGGAGCGGCGTCGGCCTGCACGATCAGTACGGCGCCGGACGCATCGCGCCGGGCCTGGAAGCCGCTGCCCTGCAGCAGGCGGTCCAGTGCCTGGTCGGTGGACGTTGCGCCCTGCACGCCGCTGGTGCGGCGGCCCTTCAACTGGTCGGCGCGGTAGACCAGCTGCGTGCCGGACTGCTTGGCCAGCGTGTTGAGCGCCGTGGTCAGTTCGCCCGCAGGCAGGTCGATGCGGCCCGGGGCCGCCTGGGCCTGCGCGGCCAGCGCCGCACTACAGGCCATGCTCAACAGCAGGACGCGCACTGGATACCGCATCGACTTCTCCCCGGGGGCGCTCGGAATGGCGCCTGTCGGCTATCAGGACGAACGAACCGCACAAATCCCCCCATGACCTTCGTCGTGGCGTGCGCGGCCTAGCGTGTATGCAGGACGATGCGGTCCGCGTGCCGCTCGGCGCGCACCGGGAATCCCTGTTCCAGCAGGTGGGCGAAGCCCTCGGCGTTGGACCAGCGGAAGTTGCCGCCTACCCGCAGGTCGGCGACGGCGTCGTCGCCCAGCTCCAGCTTGCGGGTGTTGAAGCGGTTGAACTCGGCGGCAGCCGCGGCCAGCGAGGTATCGTCGAAGGTGAGGAAGCCGTCGCGCCATTCCAGGTACCGTTCCGCTTCCGCCACCGGCAGCGAACGCACCAGCACGCCGTTGCGGCCGGCCGTCGCCACGCTGCCGGCGGGCAGCAGCGACACCGGCTGTGCGCGACCATCGGTAGCCGTGCGGCTCTCCAGCCGCACCTTGCCCTCGGTGACCACCACGCGGATCGCGTCCGGATCGCGGCGCACGGAGAAGCGCGTGCCGACCGCCTGCACGCGACGGCCTTCGGTTTCCACCACGAACGGGCGACGCGGGTCGTGGGCGACATCGAAGAAGGCTTCGCCCCGCGTCAGCGCCACATGCCGCTCGCCACGACTGATGCGCACCTCCAGATGGCTGTCGCTGCTCAACGTGGCCGTGGAGCCGTCGGGCAGGGTCACCGTCTGGATCTGGCCGACCGTGCTGGCATACACCGCCTGCTCGCGGCCGGTCAGTTGCCAGCCGCCCCATGCCAGCGAGCCGAGCGCCAGCAGCGCGAGCGTCGCCGCCAGGCCCTGCGGCCAGCGACGGCGGCGGTGGCTGCCGCGCTCGCGCGGCGCGAAGGTGATGCCGCGAAGGTCCGGTCGTACGTCGGCAGGCAGGTCCTCTGTCCCGGCCATCGGCATGCGGCGCGCCGGCAGCGCGCCGGTCGGCACGCCCGCGCCGAGCGCCTGCAACCGGCCGGCTTCCGCCCACGCGGACTGCAGGCGCAGGAAGGCGACCTTGTGCCGCGCGGATTCGGCCAGCCAGGCATCGAGTGCCTGCTGCTCCTGCGCGGTCCAGTCGTCCGCATCGCGGCGGGCCAGCCAGTCGGCGGCCCGTGCTTCAATCTGTCTGCTGTCGGCCATGCGCCTCGTCCTCGTCCATGACGGGCCGGGCACCTCGCCCGTCCAGCGCAGGCACGGCGTCGCCGCCGTACAGGTGGTCGGCGATCAGGCGCATCCCTTTGGCCAAATGCTTTTCCACGGTCTTCTCGCTGATGCCCAGTCGGCAGGCGACGTCCTTCTGCGGCAGTTCCTCCACGCGCCGCAGCCACACCACCTCGCGGCAACGGTCGGGGAGCCGGTCCAGGGCCTCGACCACGCGCTTGAGCGCCTGGCGGGTCCCGGTCCACCGCTCGGGCGACACCTCGTCGATCAGGTAGACGTTCGAGGACTCGAAATCACCCACTGGTTCGATCGACACCACCCGGCTGCGGCGCAGGCGGTCGGTCATCAGGTGGCGCGCGGTGGCGAACAGGAACGCCTTGGGCGTGTCCGGGCGCGTGCGCGACGCCGCTTCGTATACGCGTGCGTAGACCTCCTGGCGCAGGTCGTGCCACTCGTCCCGGTGCGGCCACGCGCGCTGCAGGAACAGCGCCAGCGCGCGTTCGTGGACGAGGACTTCGCGGACGAACCAGTCGTCGAGTTCGGTGGGCATGGCCGCACTCTATCCCAAGCGACGCGCCGATCCGCATGGGGGAAGCGGGCCGCCCCTTCGTCTCCACCATGCATCGGTGCGTGGCATCCTGCCGCGACCCTCGACCCTGGGAGTACGGCATGGTGTCTGTCTTCGGCCTGTTGCGGCGCGGCGCGGTCTGCGTGGTGGCGCTCGCGTTGTCATTGCCGGCGTTCGCCGCCAGACCCGCGCACTACGTACTCGGCGACACGGCGGCGAAGACGCCCGGACCGGTGCAGCCCGGCCTGCTGCTGATGGGCGGGGGCGACCGCAACTTCGACGCGTTGCGCTGGTTCATGAAGAAGGCGGGCAACGGCCACATCGTGGTGCTGCGCGCGTCGCAGGCCGGCGAGATCGGCGAGGAATTCTTCAACGAGGTCGGCGGCATCGTGTCGGTCGAGACCTGGGTGTTCAGCGACCGCGAAAGTGCAAGCGATCCTGCGGTGCTGCGCAGCCTGAAGCGCGCCGACGGCATCTTCCTGGCCGGCGGCGACCAGTCGCGCTACGTGCGCTACTGGCGCGGCACGCCGGTCGGCGCGGCGCTCGATGCGCATGTCGCGGCGGGCAAGCCGCTCGGCGGCACCAGCGCCGGCCTGGCGATGCAGGGCGAATACCTGTACGGCGCGATGGACGGCGGCAGCCAGATCAGCCCGCGCGCGCTGGCCGACCCGCTCGGTCCGGACAACACCATCGAAACGGATTTCCTCAGGCTGCCGCTGCTCAAGGGCGTGATCACCGATACGCACTTCAGCGAACGCAACCGGCTGGGTCGCCTGATCGCCTTCGTCGCCAAGGCGGAGTCGATGGCACGTCGTCCGCTGATCGGCCTGGGGGTGGATGAAGACGCCGCCGTCGCCGTGGAAGCCGATGGCCGCGCGCGTGTCTACGCGACCGCGCCTGGCGCCGGTGCGACGGTGGTGAAGGGCGGCTTCGTGCAGGCGCAGGTGGAAGACGAGCCGATGCACCTCGAGCGCGTGGATACCGTGATCGCCGGCGCCGAATCAGTGCTGCACCTGCCCAGCGGCCGGGTCGAGAAGCCCGCGGCCGAGCGCCGTTATGCGGTGCGAGACGGGGTGCTGGTGGCGCTGGATTCGCCGCTGCTGGTGATCCATGGCGGTGCGGGCGTCGAACGCGCCGACATGACGCCGGCCGAAGAAGACGCGGCGCGCAAGGCGCTGGAAGCCGCGCTGCGTGCCGGCCATGCGCAGCTCGCCGCCGGCAAGCCGGCGCTGGATGCCGTGACCGCCGCGATCACCGTGCTGGAAGACGCGCCGTCGTTCAACGCCGGTCGCGGTGCGGTATTCACCCACGACGGCAGGAACGAACTCGACGCTTCGATCATGGACGGCACGACCGGCAAGGCCGGCGCCGTGGCCGGCGTGCACCGGGTCAGGAACCCGATCACGCTGGCGCGCGCAGTGATGGAGAAGTCGCGCCACGTGATGATGGTCGGCGGCGGCGCGGAGGCGTTCGCGAAGGAACAGGGCGTTGCGCTCGTGGACCCGTCGTACTTCCGCACCGAGAAGCGCTGGCAGCAGCTGCAGAAGGCGCTGCAGGAAGAGAAGCGGGCGCAGGCGAACAACACGCCGCTGGACCTGCCGGGCAAGGCGTACTTCGGCACGGTCGGCGCGCTGGCGCTCGATACGAAGGGGGCGCTGGCCGCGGGCACCTCGACCGGAGGCATGACCAACAAGCGCTACGGCCGCGTCGGCGACGCACCCATCATCGGCGCGGGCACCTGGGCCGACGACCGCTGCGCGGTGTCCGGCACCGGCTGGGGCGAGTACTACATCCGCGCCGCCGCCGCGCACGAGATCTGCGCGCGCGTGCGCCTGTCGGGGCAGGGCATCGCGCGCGCCGCCGACAGCGTGATCAACCGCGACATCCCCAGGGTCGGCGGCGACGGCGGTGCCATCGCCCTCGGCGCCGACGGCAGCATGGCGTTCCCGTTCAATACCGAAGGCATGTACCGCGGCTGGATCGGCGCCGACGGCGTGCCGCACGTGGCGATCTACAAGGACGATCCGCTGCCTGTGAGGTGAGGAAGGATGGCGGTATGCTCCCCCGGTCGACAACGGGGAGCAGGCGGCATGAAGCGACTTGTGGGGATGGGGTTGTTGTCCGTGGCGTTCGGCGCCGTGGCGGGGGACAAGGCGGACGAGCCGATCAGGTTTTACGCCAGTGCGCGGGTGGTGCTGGATGCGCAAGGCGTGCCGCAGCAGGTGCAGGCGAACGAGAGGCTCTCGCCTGCCGTGCGCGCGGCGGTCGAGCAGCGCGTGATGCAGTGGCGCTTCGAGCCGGCGACCGTCGGGGGTGTCGCCAAGCCGGGTGTGACGCACGTGTTCCTGGACGCCTGTGCCATGCCCGCACCCGACGGCGGCATGACGCTGGCGATGGACTATCGCTCCAACGGGCCGGGCCTTGCCGGCGGCGCGACCCTGGTGGCGCCACCGCTATATCCCGTGGGTGCGGCGCGCAACGGACAGGAAGGCAGCTTCAATGTGTTCATGCGCATCGGTCCGGATGGTCGCGCCTCGATCGAGCGCATCGAGCCGACGTCCGGCAAGGTGAAGCCGTTTGAGAAGACGCTGCGCGAGTGGGTAGGCGCGATGCGTTATGTGCCCGAGGTGGTGGATGCCACGCCCATCGCGACGCAGATGTCGATGCTGGTGGACTTCGAGCTGGGTGGCGGCAACCTGCGGCAGGCGGCAAAGGAGCGACTTGAAAAAGACCGGCAGTCGGCGCAGTGCCAGGCGGCGGCCGGCGAGGGTGCCGATCCGAACCGCCCCGTCGTACTCGACTCCCCCTTCAAGCCGATCACGACCGGCTGAGGACGTGCGCCGTGATGCCTGGAGATGCTCGATGAAAGCTTGGACGCTGTGGATTCTGCTGCTGTGCACCGGACCGGTCTGTGCGGCAGACAAGAACGATCCCGTCCTGTTTCCCGCGACCGCGCGGGTCGAACTGGATGCCGAAGGGGTTCCGCGCGGCGTGCAGGCCAGCAGCCGGCTGCCCGTGCCGGTCCGCGAGGCGATCGAGCGGCGCGTGGCGCAATGGCGCTTCGAACCGGCGCGCGTCGACGGGGTGGCCAAGCCCGGCATCACCCACGTCCGGCTGCAGGCCTGCGCGATTCCCAGGCCCGATGGCAGCCTGCACATCGGTATGGACTACCAGGGCAACGGACCGGGCTATGCGAACGATGCCCTGCGATTGCCGCGGCTGCCTTACCCGCCGGCAGCGGCCCGCGCCGGATCGCAGGCCGATATCGACCTCCACCTGCTCATCGGGGAGGATGGTCTGGTCACCCTGCAGTCGATGAAGGCCACGCGCGGCTCCGTGAAGGAGTTCAAGGCCATGCTGGAAGCGTGGGTGGCGGCGATGCGGTATGTGCCGGAAGAGGTCGATGGTCGCCCCATCGCCACCCAGCTGCGCATTCCGGTCGAGTTCTTCATGTCGGAGCGCTCCCGCCGGCGCGAGCACCAGGTTGCTGCGGCCAAGACCCCCGAATGCATCGCGGCCGCCGGTCAGTCGGATGCGCCGGTGGACCCGGTGGTGCTGGATTCCCCCTTCAAACCCCTCCAGACCGGCTGATCGCCGGGGCGCGGCGGGCTGCCGCTGCGGTGATGCGGCCCGCCCCGTTGGGTCGGTCGGCAGTGTGACCCCTGGCGCAAATGTGACTTCTGTAAGTTAAGATACGGCTCACATTTGCGGTCGGCCCCTCCTTGCCTGGAAGGCGTCCTGGGTCGGCTTGCCAACAGGGGGCAAGCGGTATTGGTCCGTTGTCGGGATGGACCTGGGGAGCGCCTCTTCCACAGAAGCGTCAGGGGATCCGTTCGTCGATGTCGTACCGCGCTATCGAGGCCTTGCGTGCGCAGGGCGCACGTTCCACACGTCTGTCGTTTTCCCCGGTTTCCCAGCCCGCCAGTGTCTTCCGTGGCCGGCAACGCCGTGCCGCGCAGGCCGGCCTGCTGCTTGTCGGCGTGCTGGCGGCAGGGTCGGCATGGGCACTGATCACCGGCACGTGGACCACCAGCGGGTCCACGTCGGCCACCACCACGGTCAACGGCATCACGGTCACCTGGACGGGCAACTCCGACCAGAACTACGCCAACGGCGCCTTCAATACGTCGACCACCGGTGGCTGGTGGACCGAGCCCTACGGCGGCACCGTTCCCGGTGGTGCGTCGCTGGTGATGCTGCACGACAGCGGTACGCGCAACTACACCGTGACCTTCAGCAAGCCGGTCGACAACCCGGTGCTGCACATCGACCGCCTGGGTGGCGCCATCGGCAGCGATCCGAACAGTTCGCGCTGGACGTTGGGCGCGACCAGCGCGACCGGCGGCGCGGTCACGCTGACCGAGCTGAGCGGCAACCCGCAGTTCGTACTGAGCGGCAGCACCTTCTTCCGTCAGACCGGCGCCACCTTCTCCGGCGATGCGGATGGCGAGTGCCGGACCGGCACCACGGGTTCGGTCGCGCGCGGCACCGCCTGCGGCTCGGTGCGGTTCAACGGCACCGGCATCACCAGCCTGACCTTCAGCGTGGCCCAGTCCGGCCCCACGGGCGGCGACGAACTGGAGCTGCGCTGGAGCTTCCCGGGCTCCAACGTCATCGTGCGCAAGCAGTCCGCGGGCGGCACCGGCACGTTCGGCATCACCGCCGGCAACGCGCTGTCGCAGAGCTTCAACCTGACCACCACGGCGCAGAACACGCCGGTGTCGTCCGCCACGTACCCGATCACCAATCACGCCGCCGCGATCACGCTGACCGAGACCACGGTGCCGGCGGGCTATGTGCTGACGGCCGGCACCTGTACCGACCAGAGCAATGCCAGCGTGCCCGCGACGATCAGCACGGGCACGCGCCAGCTGACCATCGCCGCCGGCGCGTACCGCGCCAACCAGACCATCACCTGCACCCTGACCAACAGCGCGACCGCGACGCTGGCGCTGGCCAAGCGGTGGGTGGATGCGGCGATCAACGACACCGCGACGCTCTCGGGCACGGGCGGTGCCAACAACGCCTCGCTGTCGTCCACCGCCAACAGTGCGTCGGAAACCGATACCGGCACCGCCGTGCAGGTCGTGCCGGGCAACGTCATCACGCTGTCGGAGACGCTGGGTGCCGGCAATGCACGGAGCTACACCGCCGACGCATGGTCGTGCAGCGGCGGCAGCCTCAGCGGCAACACGCTGACGCTGACCGCCGCCCATGCCGGGCAGGCCATCGTGTGCACGGTCACCAACCGGGCGCGCGTGGCCGACGTGTCGATGGTGAAGTCGACCACCGCGGGCGCTGCGCCCAGCGGACAGGTGCGGAACTTCACCGTGGTCGTCTCGAATGCGGGTCCTGCCGCCGCCGACGGCGCCGTGGTCAGCGACACGCCGGGCGCGGGCCTGACCTGCCCCGTGTCCGGCAGCCCGATCACCTGTGCCGCCAGTGGCGGCGCCACCTGTCCGGGCGCGGCGGCATTGCCGACCCTCGTCGGCGGCGGTGTCGCCGTTCCCACGCTGCCCGTGGGCGGCGCGGTGACGTTCACCGTGCCCTGCCGGGTGACCGCGAGCGGGTTCTGACCCGCCGGCGCGCTTCCCAAGCGCGTCGGGAGTCTCCATGATGCGGCTCCGTTCCACGCCGCCTGCCTGACGCAATGAGTCGTACCGCCTGGCTGTGGGTGGTCGTGGTGCTGACCACCATCGCCCTGGCCGCCACCTTCCTGGTCACGCCGCGCTTTCCCGTTCCCGTGCCCGAGGCCGGTCCGCCCGCCACGGCGTTCGGCTGGAGCGGGCAGCTGTCCCTGGTCGCCGGCGACGGCGTGCGCGGCACGCGGGACGGTGCCGGCCCGCAGGCCCGCTTCGACGATCCCTGGGGCATCGTCGTGATGGAAGACGGTACGCGCTATGTCGCCGACGCCGGCGACAGCAACCGTATCCGCCGCATCACCCGCGATGGCGTGGTGTCGACCCTGGCCGGCGGCCGCGAAGGGTTCATCGAGGGTACGGGCGCGGCAGCGGCGTTCCACACGCCGTCGGCGCTGGCCCGCGACGCCGCGGGCAATCTCTACGTCGCCGACACCGGCAACCACGCGATCCGCAGGATCACCCCGGACGGCGTGGTGACCACGGTGGCCGGCACCGGCGCGCCGGGGTTCCGTGACGGTCCTGCGTTGCAGGCGCAGTTCAACGGCCCGATCGGCGTGGCGGTGGACGGCGGCGGGCGCCTCTACGTGGCCGACACCTACAACGACCGCATCCGCCTGATCGACCGCGATGGCAGCGTCACCACGCTGGCCGGCGGCGATACGCCGGGCTTCGTCGACGGTTCCGGTACCGAGGCCCGCTTCGACACGCCGACCGGCATCGCCGTCGATGCCACCGGCGTGGTCTGGATCGCCGACCTGCGCAACGATGCGATCCGCCGCATCGGCCGGCGGGGCGGGGTCAGCACGCTGCCGATGCAGCCCGACCTGCCGACGCAGGCCGGACCGCGGCGTCCGCTGTCGCTGGCGCTGACGCACGACGGCCATCTCTATGTCGGCGAGCTGTTCAGCGGTCGCGTGATGCAGGTGATGCGCGATGGTCGCTGGCATGCGCTGGCCGGCCACGTGCCGGGACAGCGCCTGTCGCGGACGGCGGGCCTGGCGGTCGATGCGGCCGGGCAGCTGCACGCCACCGACGCGGGCAGCCATCGCGTGCATCGCATCGCGCCGCTGGCCGCCGGCGCCCTGCCGGCACCGGCGATCATCGGTCCGTCGGCGGACGATCCGTTGCCGCAGACCGCAGGCCGGTGGCCGCTGGCACCGCAGGACGGCTGGCACGAAGTCGTCGGCACGCTCGGCGAAGTGCGCGGCGACTACCGCGGCGAGAGTCGGCACCATCTGCATGGCGGTCTGGACATCCGCGGCGATGTCGGCGCCACCGTGCTCGCCATCGCCGACGGCAAGGTCAGCAGTCCGTCCGCCGCCTGGAACTTCGACGGCCTCAGCGAAGGCCTGGGACTGGGTGCGCTGGACTACATCCACATGCGCGTCGGCCGCACGCCGCGCGGCGAGCTGCTGGATCCCGTGCGCTTCCAGCTGCTGCATGATCTCAGCGGCGATCCCGGCCGCATCCGCGTGCGCCGCGGGACGCGCTTCGCCGCCGGCGATGCACTGGGGACGGTCAACCGCATGGCGCACGTACACCTGTCGATCGGACCGGCAGGCTACGAACGCAACGCCATCGCGCTCGGTTTCACCGGCTTCACCGATGCGTATCCTCCGCGCATCGACGAGGTCGCCCTGTACGACACGCTGGACCAGCCCATCGACCAGCGGCAGGACGGCCGCGTGCTGGTACCGCGCGACCTGCAGGGCGTGCGCATCGTGGTGGATGCCTGGGACCAGGTGGACCGCAACCTGCCGCGGCGCCGGCTCGGGCTGCATGCGCTGGGCTACCAGCTGTTGCACGACGACGGCACGCCGGTCGCCGGCTTCGAGACGCCGCGGATGACCCTCGATTTCCAGCGCTTGCCCGCCGACGAGGCCGTGCAGGTCGCCTACGCGCCCGGCAGCGGCATCACCGTGCATGGCAGCGCGGTGACGCGCTTCAAGTACAGCGTGACCAACACGGTCCGCGATGGCCTGTGGGCCGAAGGCAGCTGGCAGGTCGGCGCGATGCCGCCCGGCGACTACACGCTGCGGATCACGGCGCGCGACTACGCCGGCAACGAAGCCCAGGCGCGCCGCGACCTGAAACTGCGCTTGCAGTAGGGCGGGCCACGGCCCGCCATTTCCCTGCGCCGATCCTGTCGATCCGCGACCTGTCCGTTCGTCGTCTTCCCGAAAGCGGCCGGAACGCCCGTCCGCATGACAGGAGACTGCAATGCGCGTCATGGTCATCGTGAAAGCCAATACCGATACGGAGGCGGGGCGGATGCCCAGCACCGAACAGCTGACGGCGATGGGCGAGTTCAACGAAGCGCTGGTGAAGGCCGGCATCCTGCTGGCCGGCGAAGGCCTGCATCCCACATCGCGCGGCGCACGCGTGCGTTTCGAAGGCAGGCAGCGCACCGTCATCGACGGACCCTTCGGCGAGACGAAGGAACTGGTGGCCGGGTTCTGGCTGTGGCAGGTGCGCAATCTCGACGAGGCCATCGAATGGATCAAACGCGCGCCGTTCGACGGAGGGGAAGAAGTCGAACTGCGCCCGGTCTTCGAGGCCGACGACTTCGGCGATGCGCTCACCCCGGAATTGCGCGAGCAGGAAGCGCGTCTGGCCGCACAGATCCCTGCCTCCAGCGAGCGTTGAGGGTCACGCCATGAGTACGCAGATCTTCGTCAACCTGCCCGTGCGCGACCTGCCGGCCTCGCGCGCCTTCTTCGATGCGCTGGGCTACCGCGCCAACCTGAAGTTCACCAACGACGATGCGGCCTGCATCGTCATCAGCGACAGCATCCACGTGATGCTGCTGGTGGAGCCGTTCTTCCAGGGATTCACGCGCAAGACCCTCTGCGATGCGCGCACGCACACCGAGGTGATCCTCTGTCTGTCGGCCGACCGCCGCAGCGCCGTCGACTACATGGTGGACAAGGCGCTGGCCGCCGGCGGCAGCGAGCCGATGGAGGCCAAGGACTACGGTTTCATGTACCAGCGCAGCTTCCAGGACCTCGATGGGCATCTGTGGGAAGTGGTGTACATGGATGAGGGCGGGATGCCGGCGGAGTGAGTGGCCGCCGTGCCTCGCGCCGTGTTTTGCGGTCACCTGCGAGCGTTAGCTCCCGTCCGATCGCGGTCCCTCCTGCCGCGCGCCACCGGACGCCGGCCACCGGGGCCGGCGCGCTGATGCATCGGGAGATCCGCGATGCAGGTCGTGATCGCGTGCGCTTGTCCATCGCCATGCCGCTGCGTTCTAATCCGGGCGGGGATACGCGATGCCAGGGAGGCATCCATGGGGTGGCAAATACGGAGTGCGGGCATCCTGCTGGGATGCCTGCTGGCGCCGCTGGCGCATGCGCAGGTGGACCTGGAGCCGCTCCTCAAGAAGGACGTGCTGCAGACGCTGAAGATCTCGCCCACCGGCGAGTACTACGCGATGACGGTGCCGCTGGAGGACCAGACCATCCTGGCGGTGGTGCGGCGCGCCGACCAGCAGGTGACCTCGAAGATCACCGCCGGCAGCGACAGCGTCGTCAGCAATGTCTGGTGGGTCAGCGACGACCGCGTGGTGGTGTCGGTGGCGAAGAAATTCGGCTCGCGCGACCAGCCCTATCCGACCGGAGAGCTGTACGCCACCAATGCCGACGGTACCCATCGGCGGCAGATCTTCGCGCGCTACGGGCTGGACGCCACGCAGGTGCAGCCGCGCGCGGCCTACCTGATCGACACGCTGCCCGACGACCCGCGCAAGGTGCTGGTGGGCATGTACGCACTGGACACGTCGACGCCCAGCACGCGGGTGGAGCGGCTGGATGTGTTCAACGGCAGCATGGACACGGTGGCCACGGCGCCGGTGCGCCGCGCCAGCTTCACGGTCGACGCCGCCCGCCGCGTGCGCCTCGCGATCGGCGCGGGCGACGACAACGTCCGCAAGCTCTACCACCGCGCCGACGACCGGTCGTCCTGGACGCTGGTCAACGACGAGGCGAAGACCGGCTTCGTGGAGTGGCCGCTGGGCCTGTCGGCCGATGGACGGATCGCCTACCTGCAGGCGGAGCAGGCGGACGGGCCGGACGCCATCGTCGCGCTGGATACCGTGACCGGCACGCGCACTCGGGTGCTGCGCGATCCGGTGGTCGATCCGTACGACATCATCTACGCCGATGACGGACAGACGCCGGTGGGCAGCTTCTTCATGCACGACAAGCTGCGCACCGCATTCTTCGACGACACGTCGCCCACCGCACGCCTGTACCGCAAGCTGGAGCGGTCCTTCCCCGGTTCCTCCATCGCCATCACCTCGGGCACGCGCGACGGTCGGCTGAAAGTGGTGCAGGCCTGGAGCGACACCAGTCCGGGCGATTTCTTCCTGTTCGACACCACCACCAATACCGCCGACCTCATCTTCAGCCGGCGCAGCTGGCTGGATCCGAAGGTGCTGGCGCCGAGCGAGCCGGTCACCCTGCGCGCCCGCGATGGGCTGACGCTGCATGGCTACCTCACGCGGCCACGCGATGGACGCGATGCGCCGCTGCCGCTGGTGGTGATGCCGCACGGCGGGCCGTTCGGCGTGTTCGACCGCTGGGAGGTCGATGACGAGGCGGAGATGCTGGCACGCGCGGGCTATGCCGTGCTTCGCGTGAATTACCGGGGATCGGGCAACTACGGCCGCGCCTTCAAGCAGGCCGGGGCACGGCAGTGGGGCCGGACCATGCAGGACGATCTCACCGACGCCACGCGCTGGGCGATCGAACAGAAGATCGCCGATCCCGCGCGCATCTGCCTGTATGGCGCCAGCTACGGTGCCTATGCGTCGCTGATGGGCGTGGCCAGGGAGCCGGAGCTGTACCGCTGCGCCGCCGGCTACGTGGGCGTGTACGACCTGGCGCTGATGCACAAGCAGGATTCGCGCGAGAGCCGGTCCAGCCGCAACTGGATGGAGGACTGGATCAGCGACGACCGCGCCAGCCTGGCGGACGTGTCGCCCACCGCGCTGGCGCAACGTATCCGTGCGCCCGTGTTCCTGGCCGCGGGCGGCAAGGACGAGATCGCCCCGCAGGCGCACAGCGAGCGCATGGAGAAGGCGTTGAAGGCGGCCGGCGTGCCGGTGGAGACGCTATACGTGCGCACCGAGGGCCACGGTTTCTACAGCGAAGCCAACCGGCGCACGTACTACACCCGCCTGCTGGATTTCCTGTCGCGTCACCTCGGCGGCGCGAAGGCGAAGTAGCTCAGGCGCCGACGCGCCGGCGTACTTCGTCGAAGTCACGCACCGGCCGCACTTCGATGCTGCCGGTGCCGACCCAGGGGAATCCCTGTGCGATCTTCACTGCCTCGTCCAGGCTGTCGGCCTCGATCAGGTTGTAACCGCCCAGGATTTCCTTGGTCTCGGCGAACGGGCCATCGACCACGCGGGTCTTGCCGTCGCGCACGCGCACGGTGCGTGCGGTGCTGCCGTGTTCCAGCTGCTGCGATTCGATCAGCGTGCCCTGCGCCTTCAGTTCGTCGGCATGGGTGATGCAGCCGTGCATCATCCGGTCGAACGCGCCCTCGGGCAGCGCTTCCAGCAACGCGTCATCCGTGTAGATCATCAACAGGAACTTCATGCGCCCTCCCGGCGTGCGGTGCAGGCCGGGATTGTGCCACGCGATGATGTCCAGTCCCCGTGTCGGGGCTTGATCGCGCTCACTCGCCGGCGGGCGAGCGGTACCAGGCTTCGACGGTGCCCTTGATCTTCATCGTCATCGGATTGCCGCGACGGTCCTTCGACTTGCCCACCGGCACGCGCACCCAGCCCTCGCTGATGCAGTACTCCTCCACGTTGTCACGCTCCACGCCGTTGAAGCGGATGCCCACGCCGCGGTCCATCACCTCGGCGTCATGGAACGGGCTGCGCGGATCGGAGGCCAGGCGGTCGGGAGGCGTGTCGGACATGGGAAGACGTCGTGCTGGGATCAGGAACGCAAGGATACCCGAAGCCCGCCGTTCACCAGGCCACGCGGTTGCGGCTGCAGGCGAGGGTGGCCTGCAGGGTCAGCCGGCCGCGTCGCGGATCGGCGCTCAGCGGTGTCGCCTCGGTGATGGCGGGTGCATGGAAGGCATCGCCCTCGTGGATCAGCAGGCGGTTCCATCGCGGCGGCACGGTCAGCACATGGGTGAAGCTGGCGCTGGAGGCCTGCGGATACCCGGCAGCGAGCGCGTAACGCAGGGCGAAGGCTTCGGACGACAGCGTCCCGGCATCGTGTTCCACCTGCTCGACCTGCTGCGGCGAGACGCGCGGCAGGAAAAAATGCGTGCCGCCCAGCGTCGGATCGCGGAACAGGAACAGCTCCGCCACCGCCATGCACTGGCCGGGCGCCGGCGCGCGCAGGCGGCGCGGGAGCCAGTGCGTCGGCGCAAGCTGCGCAGCGGGCGACGTCGGCAACGACAGGCGGCTTGCGCTGCGCAGGACACGTCGCGTGCCCAGCGCGTGGCGTGCGTGATCGCGGATCACGTCGTGCAGCAGCTCGGTGAACTCCTCCGGCATGCGCAGCTGCACGCCGGGAAAGACACTGGGAGGCGCCGGCTGGAAGTCCTCGCGATAGGCGTCGGCGAAGGCCGGTAGCCGCTCCGGTGCCAGCAGCGCGTCGTCGATGACGATGCACGCACGGCCGTGGCCGATCGGCAGCGACTGGACCACGGGACGCGGATTGAACATGGCGCGGCCTCCCCGGCAGGCCGGCTCGCGGGCCGGCGCCGCCACGATAGACCTTGCGTGCGATGGAGACAAAAAAGAACGCCGGGACGGCCCACCACGACCGCCCCGGCGTGTGCTGCCGTCGAGGAATTACGGCATCAGCACCTTGTCGACCACGTGGATCACGCCGTTGCTGCCCTTCAGGTCGGCCGTTGTGACCTTGGCCACGTTGCCCTTGGCGTCGGTCACGGTCACGCCGCCATCGACGACCTGCGCCTTCAGCTCGCCGCCCTGCACGGTCTTCAGCGTGGCGGTGCCGCCGCTGGCCTGGATCTGCTGGGTGAGCGTGGCGGCGTCGACGTTGCCCGGCACCACGTGGTAGGTGAGGACGGACGTCAGGTCCGCCTTGCTTTCCGGCTTCAGCAGCGTGTCCACGGTGCCGGCCGGCAGCGCGTCGAACGCCGCGTTGGTCGGTGCGAACACGGTGAACGGACCGGCGCCCTTCAGCGTGTCCACCAGGCCGGCCGCCTGCACGGCAGCGACCAGCGTGCTGTGGTCGGGCGAACCGATCGCGATATCCACCACATCGCTCTGTTCGGCGGCCGGCATGGCGGCGTCGGCCGGGGCGGGATCGCTGGCTTCGGCGACGGGCGCCGGTGCGGCGCCGGCATCGGCTTCGGCGGTCTTGGGCGAGCAGGCTGCGGCCGTGACGACGGCGAGCAGGGCGACGGAAAGGACGGTGCGGTTCATGGATGTCTCCTGGGTGGGTAGGGATGTCGTTGTTGCGCTTGCGGAGACATCTACGCCCGCGCCCCACCCGCGGATGCATCACGTGGCCTTAATATTCAGCGAACCTTGACATCGGCAACCGCCCCTCCCGCCCCGCCACGCGACCACACCCCATGACGCTGCCCGACCACGAATTCGATCCCGACGACAACTTCCGCCACGCCTTCGACGATGAAGACGACATGGACCTGGACGACACCGAGGCACTGGTCTGGAACCTGCTGGTGCTGATCAATCCCGGCGACGAAGAGACCGCGCTGCGGCAGTTCGCCGCGTACCGCGACGCCGGCGGCGACGAAGGCATCGAGCCGGACCAGGTGCTGTGGACGCTGAAGGACGCCATCGACTGGACCTCCGGTTTCTACGTGGACTGGAAGGACACCGAATCCTTCATCGACTGCATCAACCAGCTGGCCGCGCGCTACGCCATCGAGATCGACTGGGGCGGCGACACCAGCGACGAGGAGTTCCTCGACGGCACCGACGTACCCGCGTTGATGGCCATCGCCTACGACCGCCTGCGCGAGCACGGCTATACCCTGTGGAACTGGAACACCGACGGCGACGCATATGCCGGCTGGATGGCGCTGCGCCGCGATGACGAAGGCATGCAGCAACTGGCCGCCGTGATGGGCGTGGAGATCCGGCCGGGCAGCGACGCCTTCTGATCGCGCTCCTGCGACGGGGCGCGCTAGACTCGCCCGGTCCCCCGCTCGCGAGTCCGCCCGTCATGCGTGTGCTGCTGGCCTGTCTTGCCTGCCTGATGCTGCTGGTCGGTGCCCGCGCCCATGCGCAGGATGTCGCCACGCTGCTGTCGCCCTCCAAGCCGAAGGCGCCGGAGGCCATCGCACTGGCCGACATCCCCGGACGCGCCGATGCCGACGAGCGCTATGCCGAGGAAGTGTCGCTGCGCGCCGCGCGTGCCGATCCGCTGGGCAGGCTGGTGCCACGGCTGGACGCCATCGAGAAGTCGGTGGCGGACAAGAACGGCCTGTTCGCCTACGGCGAGCTGCGCACGTTGCCGGTACTGCGGCTTGAAAGCATGGAGCGGCACTGGAAGTTCGACGCGCGCCAGTACGCGCGCTGGCGTGCCGACATGCAGGGCCTGGTCGCGCCCTATGCGCAGGATGCCGCCGAGCTGGCGCTGCGGCGCGCCGACTGGGAGCTGACGCGGCAGGGCATGTCGCCCGACAGTACGCCCGCCGCCCTGCGGTCGCGCGTGGACGGCGTCGCCGCGCGACTGCAGCAGGCCGAGCAGGCGCTGTCGTCGCCGCTGGCCGAACAGATCGGCCTGGGGCGCCGCGCCAACCTGCTGGCCGCGCGCATCCAGGCCGGCCAGCAGGCGGTAGGCGATGCCATCGCCTACACCGACCGGCGCCTGTTCCGGAGGGATGCGCCGCCGCTGTGGAGCGTCGACGACGCCGGCGCGCTGCGCCAGGACGTGGCCGCCAGCCTGGGCCGCGAAGTGGAGTCGGAAAACCGCTTCGTGGCGCAGTACGCCGCTGCCGACTTGGGCAACCAGCGCCTGCTGTACGGACTGCAGTTGCTGCTGCTGCCCTGCCTGCTGTGGGTGGCATGGCGCCATCGGCGTCGCGGGCTGGACCCCACCTCGCCTTCGGCGACCGATGCCGAGCTGCGCGTCATCCGGCGCCCGTTCTCCACCTGGGTGCTGCTGTCGATGATCGGCGTGCTGGTGTTCGAACCCAACGCGCCGTTGTTCGTGCACCAGCTGGCGATGCTGGTCGCGCTTGTGCCGGTGCTGCGCCTGATGCCGCAGCAGGGACGCCGTCTGCTCGGTCCATGGCCGTATCTGGCCACCGCGTTCTACCTGCTGCAGCGCCTGGCCGTGCTGCTGATGGCCAGCGCCTACCTCTATCGCCTCTACTACCTGACGCTCGCCATGCTAGCGCTGGCGGCGACGGGCTGGCTGCTGTGGCGTTCGCGCGGCGAGCGCTTCGCCGGTGTGGCGGGCCGGGCCGGACGGCTGGTGCACGGGCTGGCCTGGGTCGCCGTGGCGATGCTGTTGGCGTCCATCGCGGCCAACGTGCTGGGCAACGTGTCGCTGGCGGAAATGCTGACGACCGGCATCATCGAGAGCGGCTACTTCGCCCTGGTGCTGTATGCCGCCGTCACCGTGCTGGACACCCTGCTGCGCCGGCTGGGTGCGCGCAGGGAGGTCAGGCGCCTGTGGCTGATGCGCCGCCACGGCGGCAACCTGCTGGACACGCTGTCGACGTGGGCGAGGGTGGCGGCCGTGGTGGGCTGGGTCGTCTACACGATGATCCGCTTCCGCCTTTTCCGTCCGGTCTACGACACCGGCAAGGCGATCGTCACGCACCGGTTCGAGTACGGCGAGCTGTCCATCAGCCTGGGCCACGTGCTGGTGTTCTGCATCGGCGTGGTGGTGGCGGTCTGGATCGCGCGCACCTTGCGCGCACTGCTGCGCGAGGAAGTGTTGCCGCGCCTGTCGCTGCCGCGCGGCGTGGACAACAGCGTCGCCTCGCTCAGCTATTACGTGCTGCTGTTGCTGGGCCTGCTGGCGGCGTTGTCGGCGGCGGGCTTCAAGATCGGGCAGCTGGCCTTCATGTTCGGTGCGCTCGGCGTGGGCATCGGCCTGGGCCTGCAGGATGTGGTGAAGAATTTCGTCTCCGGCCTGATCCTGATGTTCGAGCGCCCGGTCAAGCCCGGCGACGCCGTCGACATCAGCGGCACCGCCGGACGGATACGCGCCATCGGCATGCGTGCGACCACGGTACGCACGTTCGAGGGCGCCGACGTGGTGGTCCCCAACGGCCTGCTGCTGTCGGACAAGGTGACCAACTGGACGCTGGTGGACCAGAACCGCCGCGTCGACGTGGATCTGGGCGTGGCCTACGGATCCGACGTCACCCGAGTGATGCAACTCTTGCAGGAAACCACGCGCAGCACGCCCGGCATCGCCGACGATCCGGCGCCTGCCGTGCTGTTCACCGGCTTCGGGGCCAGCTCGCTGGATTTCGCCATCCGCGCCTGGACCCAGCGTTTCGACGAATGGTCGACGATCCGCAGCGACCTGATGCAGCGGCTGCATGCCGCGCTGGTCGGGTCCGGCATCGAGATCCCGTTCCCGCAGCAGGACCTGCATGTGCGCTCGGTGTCCGAGGATCTGCTGCACTCCCTGCGCCGTCCGCCGGCGGCGGACAGGGAGGCCAGCGAAGATGGCCGCTGATGCCGGCAGCGTGCTGCGCACGCTGGGCACGTTCGACCTGGCGGCCATGCGCGGCCTGCTGCGCATGTTCGGGCGCGCGTTCGACGACATGGCGACCTACACGCAGTCGCCGCCGGACGATGCCTACCTCGCCGGCCTGCTGGCCCGCGATACGTTCATCGCGGTGGCGGCGTTCGACGGCGACACCGTGGTCGGCGGCCTGGCGGCGTACGTGCTGCCGAAGTTCGAGCAGGCGCGCAGCGAGGTGTACCTGTACGACCTGGCGGTAGCGGAAACGCACCGGCGTCGCGGCATCGCTACGGCGCTGATCGCCGAGCTCCGTCGGGTCGCGGCGACGCGCGGGGCGTGGGTCGTGTTCGTGCAGGCGGATTACGGCGACGACCCTGCGGTGGCGCTGTACACGCGCCTGGGCACGCGCGAGGACGTGATGCACTTCGATATCGAGGTGGAGTGAGCCGCGGCGATGTCGAAACCGGGTTCCGCCGATCGTCGAAGGCAGGAACGTCCCGGGAGTATGCAATGAAACCGTTCTTCGATGTCCAGCGTATCGACCATGTCGTGCTGCGCGTGCGCGACCTGGATTGTAGCGTCCGCTTCTATGGCGACGTGCTCGGCTGTCCGGTGGAAAGACGCCGCGAGCATCTCGGACTGGTCCATCTGCGCGCAGGCACCTCGATGATCGACCTGGTCTGCATCGACGGGACGCTCGGCGAGCGCGGTGGCGCGGCGGCCGGGCGCGAAGGGCGCAACCTCGACCATCTCTGCCTGCGCATCGAGCCGTTCGACGAAGCGGCGCTGGTCGCGCATCTGGCCCGCTTCGGCGTCTCGCCTGCCGGTCCTGCCGAGATCAACTTCGGTGCGGAAGGCGATGGCCTGTCGCTGTACTTCAACGACCCCGACGGCAACACGATCGAGCTGAAGGGCGCGTCGCGCCCGGGGTGATTCGCGTGCTGCGACGTGGGGTCAGGGAGAGGCACTGGCCTGCGGTTCGGGCGGCGCGGGCGCCTGCGCAAGGGCGGCCGTGTCCACCGGCGCATCCGGCATCGCGATGTCGGCATCCGGCAGCGGCGCACCCGGCGCCAGCAGCTTGCCTTCTCCCTGCAGCGCCTCCTCGGCCGCCTTCGTCATCACCACGATGCTGATGCGGCGGTTGATCGGATTCTGCGGATTCTGCTTGTCGAACAGCACGGACGAGGACAGGCCGACCACGCGCGACACCTTGTCCTCGTGCATGCCGCCGGCCACCAGCGCGCGGCGCGCGGCATTGGCGCGCTCGGCGCTGAGTTCCCAGTTGGTGTAGCCGCGGTTGGATGCGTACTGGGTGGTGTCGGTGTGGCCGGTGATGCTGATGTGGTTGGGCACCTGGTTCACGAAACCGGCCAGCTCGGCCAGGATCGCCTGCGTGTACGGCTTCAGCACCGTGCCGCCCAGGTCGAACATCGGCCGGTTCTGCTGGTCGACGATCTGGATGCGCAGGCCTTCTGGCGTCAGGTCGAGCAGCAGCTGGTCCTTGAACGGCTCCAGTGCCTGGCTCTTGCCGATCGCTTCCTCCAGTGCCTGCATCAGCGATTCCAGACGCTGCTTCTCCTGCGCCTTCTGCTGCTCCTCCGACGCCTGCTGCGCGTCGCCGGGCGGCTTGGCGAAGGGGTTGTCGCTTTCGCCCTTGGGCATGTCCATGGTGCCGCCGAGCTTGATCATCGACGTGCTGGCGCCACCCGGGCCGGCCGGGCCGGGCGCGGGCGAGAAGCTCTTGCCGCTGAGCGGACTGGGATTGCGGAAGTATTCCGAGATCGCCGCGCGTTCCTTGTTGGTGGTGGCGCCCATCAGCCACATCACCAGGAAGAACGCCATCATCGCGGTGACGAAGTCGGCGTAGGCGACCTTCCACGAGCCGCCGTGATGGCCGCCGCCGGCGACCTTCTTGACCCGGCGGACGATGATGGTGGGGCGCTGCTCGCTCATCGCCGTGGCTTACTTGTTGGCCTTGAGGTGCGCTTCGAACTCGGCGAACGGCGGGCGCACATCGGAGGGCAGCGTCTTGCGGGCGAACTCCAGCGCCACGGCCGGGTTGTAGCCGCGCAGGCAGGCGAGCAGGGCGGTCTTCACCGACTCGTACATGCGGCTGTCCTGTTCCACCTGGGCCTCGATGGCGGCGGCCAGCGGCGAGACGAAGCCATAGGCCAGCAGGATGCCGAGGAACGTGCCGACCAGCGCGGCGGCGACGTGCGCGCCGACCGCGGCGATGTCGCCGCCGATCGAGCCCATCGTCACGATGATGCCGAGCACCGCGGCGACGATGCCGAAGCCGGGCAGGCCGTCGGAGACTTTCTGCAACGCGTGCGCGGGCGCCATCGCTTCGTGGTGGTGCTTCTCCAGTTCGAGTTCGAGCAGCGGTTCCAGTTCGTGCGGCTCGATGTTGCTGCCCACCATCAGGCGCAGGCACTCGGTGAGGAAGTCGAGCAGGTGGTGGTCGGCCAGGATCTTGGGGTACTTCTGGAACAGCGGGCTGTTGGTCGGATTCTCGATGTGCTCTTCCAGCGACATGAAGCCGTCGCGGCGCGCCTTGTTGAGCATCTCGTGGATCAGCGTCAGCACGTCCAGGTAGTCGGACGACTTGTACTTGGCGCCCTTGAACACGGACAGCGTGGCGGCGATCGTGCTCTTCACCACCTTGGTCGGATTGCTGGCCATGAACGCGCCCAGCGCGGCGCCGCCGATGATGACCAGCTCGAACGGCTGCCACAGCGCGCCGAGCTTGCCGTGCGATCCGAGATAGCCGCCGATCACGCTCAGGGTGACGATGATGAAGCCGACGATGATGAGCATGGCGACGCGGCCGCAGGGTGGGGTCACCCAAGGATCGGCCCGCCTCCCGGTTTCTTGAGCCGCGACCGTTCGTCGGTGCCGGATCGGGAATGACCTTCGGCAGGGTTGACTACAGCTGTCGCCACGGGCATTTTGACGACAACTGTAGTCATCAGGTGACGCCATGTCCGGCAAGGCCCGCAAGTCCATCGGCGACCAGGAACTGGCGCTGCTGCAGCATCTGTCCGCCCACGGCGAAGCCAGCGTCGGCGAGGTCGCCGCCGCGTTCGGAGAACCCCGCGGCCTGGCCCGTTCCACCGTGCTGACGATGATGGAGCGGCTGCGCACCAAGGCCTACCTGCGCCGCCGCCAGGTGGACGGCGTGTACCGCTACGCGCCGGTCGCGCAGTCGGACGACGTGATGCGCAGCGCGGTGGGCAGCTTCGTCGAAAAGACGCTGCAGGGCTCGCTGTCGCCGTTCGTGGCGTGGATGTCGCAGCGCACCGAGGTCAGCGACGACGAACTGGCCGAACTGGAGGCGCTGGTCGCCACCCTTCAGTCGAAGCGGAAGGAGGGCTGAGATGGACCTCATCGCACTCGCCGATGCCGCGATCGCCCGACTGCTCGCGGTCGGCCTGCAGTCGCTGATTCTCGCCGCCCTTGTGTGGGCGCTGTGCCGTTACCTGCCGCGCCTGGATGCGCGCACCCGCGCCTGGCTGTGGTGGCTGGTGGCCACGCAGATGGTGGTCGGCCTGGTCTGGCATGCGCCGGTGGCATTGCCGCTGCTGCCGGCCGAACCGGTCGCCGCGCCGGTCGTGCTGGCAGTGGCCGCGGACGCGTCGGCTTCGTCCACGCCGGCGATGTCGGTGGTGCCGGCGGCGACGGCGCAGGCCGAGGGAATCGACACGCGGGTGCTGCTGCTCGCGGCCTGGCTCGCCGGCATCGCGGTGATGCTGGCGAACACGCTGCGCCATGCGTGGCGGCTGCGCGGGCAGATCGCACGCGCGCAGCCTTGTCGCGACCGCCGCGTCCTGGCTGTGTACGGCACCCTGGTACGCCGGCTCGGCATTGCGGCCGCTCCCGCCCTGCGCGTCAGCGACGAGATCGACTCGCCGATGCTGGCGCGGCCATGGCGGCCGGTCCTGCTGCTGCCTGCCGACCGTGTCGGCGCGATGAGCGACGACGACCTGCAGATGGCGCTGCACCACGAACTCGCGCACCTGCAGCGCCGGGACCTGTGGTGGGCCTGGATGCCGGCGCTCGCGCAGCACCTGTTCTTCTTCCATCCGGTCGCGCACCTGGCGGCGCGCGAGTACGCCTTCGCCCGCGAGGTCGCCTGCGACGCTGCGGTACTGCAGGACGAGCAGCACGCCGCCCACGACTACGGACGCCTGCTGGTGAAGCTGGGCGTTTCCACCGCGCCATCGCCTGCACTGGCGGGCGCCTCTCCCACGTTCCGCATCCTCAAGAGGAGACTGCTCATGCTGCAGCACACCGCTTCGCCCCTGCGCACCGGCGCGCTGGCCCTGACCCTCGGCATCGTGCTGCTGGGCGTGGTGCCGTACCGCGTGATCGCCAGCAGCACACCGAAGGCGGCGCCGGCGCCGATGGCCCCGATCGTGGCTGCGCCGGTCGCGGCATCCACCGTCGCGCCGCACGCCGAGCCTGTCGTCGCACCGTCGCCACGCGCCGCACCCCGCCCGATCGTGGTCGCTGATGCGCGCGACATGCCCGCGCCCCCTGCACCGCCGGCACCGCCTCCCGCGCCCACCATCGTCCCGCCGCCTGCACCCGCGCCCCCTGCCGCACCGTCCCCGATGCGCGGCACGTGGAGCATCGGCGGCGCGCACAATGGCGACGCCTATGTGCTGATCGACGACGATCGGGTGACGATGGCGGGGCACAGCGACGACATCCGTATCGCCAGGGCGTTGCAGCAGGGCAAGACGCCGGTGCTCTGGCTGCGCCAGGACGGCAGGGAATACATCGTGCGCGACCCCGCCACCGTCAGGCAGGTGAAGGCGGCGCACGCGCCGGTGGAAGCGCTGGGTGCGGAGCAGGGCAAGCTCGGCGAACGGCAGGGCGCGCTCGGCGAACGCCAGGGCGCGCTGGGCGTGAAGCAGGGCGAGCTGGGCATGAAGATGGCCGCCATCGGCGTCGAACGGGCCAGCGCCTCGCTGCGGCGCGACGACGCCCGGGACGCAGCCAGGGAACGCCGCATGAACGCGCTGCAGGACGAACAGGAAGCCCTGGCCCGGCAGCAGGAAGTGCTCGCCCGCCAGCAGGAACCGCTCGCGCGTCAGCAGGAAGCGTTGGCGCGCAAGCAGGTGGCCGCGACCGACCAGCTGCAGCGCGATGTCGACCGCTTGCTGGACGAAGCGATCCGCAGCGGCAAGGCCCAGCGCCTCTGATCGGTGCCGTAGAGCGGAGCTTGCTCCGCTGCCTTCCGATCCGATCACCGGATCTTCAAAGGCCACGGAGCCGAGCAAGCTCGGCTCTACGCCATCACGGCGCTGTCGTTGCACCGCTCCACTGCGAACGCGCGACGCGGATGATCGCGCGAACCTGTTCGCGGTCGCGATGGCGTGAAATGGCGACGGCGCCCAGCCGCAACGCCTCATCGCGCAAGGCTTCGGTCACGTCGTAGTGCGCGCCGCTGCGCTTGTCCTGGAATGCGCGGCGCGGCATCCCGAGTCGCGCGGCCATCCCATGCAGTTCGTCGAGCGTGTCGGCCATCAGGTGCGCCCAGCGCTGACCGCGCCACAGCGTCACCGGATCGTCCACGTACACGCTCATCGCGGCGTGGTGGGCTTCGGTGGCCGCACCATGCGGTCCATCAGGTGTTCCAGCGTGGCGGGCAGGTCGCCGCAGCGGCCCATGTGCACCGGCGAGGTCTGGATGATGGAACTGCGCTTGGCCGTCAGCCAGTGGAAGCGCGCACGCGGCGGCAGCAGGCCGATCGGCGCGGCGGCGTCGCCGCCGCGGCAGATCGCCGGGATGGTGTCCAGGTGGCGGCGCAGCGAGTCGAGGTCCAGTGTGGGATCGAGCGCGAGCAGGCGCGCCTCGTCCAGTTCGATGCGCGCTTCCAGGAAGCCGGCCCGTTCGCACGACAGGATGATGCCGACATTGACGAATTCCTCGCGCTCCACGCGCGGGACCACGCGGATCACTGCGTAGTCGTAGGTGTCATGCGCGCGCACGGATCGTCTCCTGCACGAACGCGCTGCGCTGCGCTACACGCTGCGTCAGGTAGCTCACGTACGCGGCGCGCTGTGTCCGCGGATCGCCGAAGGCATCGGGCCCCTCCAGCCACGCATCGGGCACCTCGTCGACGATGCCGGCGATCACATCGTCGGACAGGCGCGACGCCAGTTCCGCATCGACGTCGGCAATCCCTGATGCCCAGCGCAGCAATACGTGGTCGCGGATCAGCGGGAACGGCTTGCCCGCACCGGAGGTGTCGCCATCCCAGCCGTGATGGAAGTACAGCGCCGCGCCGTGATCGATCAGGTGCAGGCGGCGGTGCCACATCAGCAGGTTGGTATTGCGCGCCGTGCGATCGACATTGCTGATGAAGGCGTCGAACCAGACGATGCGCGAGGCGAGATCGGCATCGGGCTGTTCGGCGACCGGGTCGAAATTGACCGCGCCCGGCAGGTAGTCCATCGCCAGGTTGAGACCGGCGCTGGCCTTGATCAGGTCCTGGATCTCGGGGTCGCCCTCGGTGCGGGCGAGGTCGGCATCCAGCTCCATCAGCGCCAGGTCGGGCATCGGCAGGTCCAAGGCCCTGGCGAGTCCGCCGCAGATCAGTTCGGCGACCAGCGCCTTCGGTCCCTGGCCGGCGCCGCGGAACTTGAGGACATACAGGCCCTCGTCGTCGGCCTCGACCACAGCAGGCATCGAACCGCCTTCCCGCAGCGGGGTGACGTAACGGGTGGCGGTGCGGAGCGGGAGCGTCATCAGGCCGTCAGGATACCGCGCCCGGGATGCCTGCTCAGGTGGAGCGCGACACGCCCATGCGCCGCAACGCCAGGTAGACCGCGACGCTCGACGCCATGCCCAGCAGCAGGGCGAAGGCCAGGCCATGCGGGCTGTGGGCGAACGGCAGTCCCGGCAGGTTCATGCCGAACACGCCGGCCACCAGACTGGGCGGCAGCAGCAGGGCGGTGACCATCGACAGCACGTAGAGGTGGCGGTTGGTGCGTTCGGCCAGCTTCGCCGCGACCTCGTCCTGCAGCAGGCGCGCGCGTTCCTGCAGCGTGGCGACATCGCCATCCAGATCGTCGAAGCGCTGGGTCAGGCGCGAGACCGCGGGCAGCAGTTCGTGCCCGGTATCGGCCGGATGCCGCTGCTCGAACTGCTTCAGTACGCGCCGCATCGCGGTAAGCGGACGGTGCAGGCGTACGGTCTGGTGGCGCAACTGCGCGAGATCGCGCCGCTCCTCGCCGATGCTGTCGGCCAGCACGCGGTCCTCGATGCGGTCCAGCCGCACCGACAGGCCGTCGCTGCTGCGCTCGACCGTATCGGCGAAACGTCCGGCGATCAGTTCGAGCAGCCGTAGCGGCGAATCCGCGACTGCGTCCTTGCAGACCGAACGGCGCGCCGCTTCCACCGACCGCAATGCGTGACGCCGCGCGGTGACCAGCAGCGTCGGCGTCAGCGCGAAATGCAGCCAGCCGATCCCGTCGTCGCCGCGCAGCTGGCCTTCCGCGGCGAGGTCGACGCCGCGCTGGTGGGTCCAGTCGACGAACACGCCGTGCACGGCTTCGTCTTCGAGCTGCAGATTGACGTGCGAATCCGGCGCCAGCAGCGTGGCGCATGCGTCCTCGGGCAAGGGGAGCTTCGCCGCTACCTGCGCGCTGCGGGCGTCGCTGAGGTCCAGATGCAACCAGTGCCAGCGATCTCCGGCGGCCTGCAGGGTGTCGAGGCCGCACTGTCCGGCCTCCAGTACGCGGGCGCGGCCATCCGCGTCGAACCGGTACAGCCACAGCGCGCCGGGCAGCCCGGAGAACGGCGAGGAGCGCGCTTCGGAAGGGACGGGGGCCATGTTGCAGCCGTGCGACGGTGAAGTGACGGTCAGGCTACCGCCGTCATGTGCCCGTCCCGTGACAGGCGCCGCCGTCGGCTACCCGGCCGGTTGCGCTTCCGCACCGCCGCGCTGCAGCGGATCGGGCAGGGCCTCGCCATTGGGCGTGAACGCCAGCGACACCGAATTCAGGCAGTGGCGTTCGCCGGTCGGCGGCGGGCCGTCGGGGAACACATGGCCCAGGTGCGACTGGCAGCGCGCGCAGACGATCTCGGTGCGGACCATGCCGTAGCTGGTGTCGCGGATGCGGCCGACATGCGCTTCGTCCACCGGCTGGAAGAAGCTCGGCCAGCCGGTGCCCGAATCGAACTTGGCGCTGGAGCGGAACAGCGGCAGCCCGCACAGGCGGCAGGTGTAGACGCCGTCCTGCTTGTTGTCGAGGAAGACGCCACAGAACGGCGCTTCGGTGCCGTGCTGCAGCAGCACGCGGCGCTCTTCCTCGCTCAGTCCCGCGATCAGGGTCTCGCGCTGCGCGTCGGTCGGCGGGGTGAGGTCGAAGGCGGTCATGGCAGGGCTCCGTGGGGGACGCACCGGATATGGTGCCGCGCAACCGGGCATGCAAGGCTGGACTATGATCCGCGCTCACGTCTGCCCGAGACACGGATGCGCCCGATCCTGCCCTTCATCGCCCTGCTGCTGGTCGCGCCCGTGGCCTCGACGCAGTCGCTGCCCGCGCCCGCATCGGCGGCCTGCGTCGATGCGCGCCAGCTCGTCGAACTGAGGCAGGCCTCGTCCCGTCAGCTGGCGGGCCTGGACCGCAGCGGCCAGCGCGTCCGCATCGACCTGGGCGACGACTGTCCGGGCAGCGCAGGCGCCAGCGCGCAGCTGCTCGCCCGCGGCGGGCGCGTCTGCGGTGCCGAGGGCGAGGCGGTGCGCATCGGCACGGCCACCTGCCCGATCGTCGCCGTGACGGCCGTCAGTGCGCGCGACTACGCCGGCCTTGCGCGCGCCGCCGCCGCGCTCGCCGACGACACCGCCACCACGCTGGAGACGGTCGAAGTGCGCGGGGAGCGCCGTCGCGGTTTCGGCGGCTCATCCAGCTACTGCTTCGACACGCGCTACCTCCGCTCATGGTCCGAGGACGGCAGGGGCATGCTGGTGGAGGTTTCGCCTGCGCGGTCCGGCGGCCATCGCTACTACCGCGTCGAGTTGCCGCAGAGTTGTCCCGATCTCGATGCCGCGCCTGCCATCAGCTTCCGTTCCGGCGTGGGCATCAGCCTGATCTGCGGCAATCCGGGCGATCGGGTGGTCGCCGACGGCACCGGCGACAGCGTGTCGTTCGACGCGTCGTCGCCGTACCCGGTCAGCGACGACGTGCGCGCCTCGCGCTTCCGCGCCGGCATGCGCTTCCAGTGCACCGTGTCGGCGGTCTATCCGCACGAATCCGAAGACGGAAACGGACAGGCCCCGCGTTGAGCGGGGCCTGCCTGTCGCGATCCTGCGCGGACATCAGCGCGTCGAGGTGAGCGCCGCGCCGCTGCGGAACTCCTTGCGCAGCCAGTCGTCGATCAGCCGCTTCTCGTAGCGCAGCGCATCGTTGTTGTTGATCTGCGTGCCCATCAGGAAGGCGTGGTCGACCAGTTTGCGCTCGCCTTCGGCCACCACCTGGCCGTCCGCGCCCTTCAGCGTGAAGCTGAGCGTCATGCGCGGCGGGTACAGATCCTTGACCACTCGGATGTCGTTCATGCCGATCCGCACCGTCGGCTCGTAACGGCCGGCACGGTCGATGTCGGTGATGGTCAAGTCCAGGGTCTGCCCTCGCGCGAGGCGCTGGCCGGCCTCGTCGCGCAGGTAGGTCGCCAGTTGGGTGACCCAGGTGCCGCGTTCGGCTTCCCAGCGGTTGCCGCTGTACTTGATCTCGCTGAACTGCGCGGGATCGGTCCAGCTGACGCTGACCGCGCCGCCATCGGCGGGCACGCTGCGCGGCAGGTTCGGATCGGTGACGGTTTTGGGAGCTGCGGTGGCGCCGGCGGCGAACGCCAGCGCGACGACGGCGGAGAACAGCAGGGCAGGCGCCTTCATGACGGAACCTCCGTGGGAGTCACACGAAGTGTGCGCCCGCCGGTGGGGTGAGACAACACGGCGGCGCGCCACGCGCCGCATGGCGTTCAGTCGCGGTTTCCAGGCCATTCAGAGGTTGCGCAGACGCTCCACGTCGCGCACCGGCGGCGCACCGAACATGCGGCTGTATTCGCGGCTGAACTGCGACGGGCTTTCATAGCCCACGCGGTGCCCGGCACTCGCCGCGTCCAGCACTTCGCTGAGCATCAGCCGGCGCGCTTCCTGCAGGCGCAGCTGCTTCTGGTACTGCAGCGGGCTCATCGCGGTGACCGCCTTGAAGTGGTGGTGCAGCGCCGACGTGCTCATGTGCACCTCGCGGGCGATATGGTCGATGCGCAGCGGCTTGGCGTAATGCTGGCGCAGCCAGTGGATCGCCTTGGCCACGCGCTGGCCCTGGCTGTCGGCGATGCCGATGTGGCGCAGCATCGCGCCCTGCGGGCTGCACAGCACGCGGTAGAGGATCTCGCGTTCGATCAGCGGCGCGAGCAGGGGGATGTCGCGCGGTGTGTCGAGCAGTTTCACCAGCCGGATCGCGGCCTCCAGCAGTTCCACACTGCTGGGCGCCAGGCACAGGCCGCGCGAGGGTGGCGGCAGCGGGGCGTCCGCGGATTCGGCCTGGGTGACCAGTTCGGCGATGGTGGACGCCGAGAGTTTCAGGATCAGGCACAGGTACGGCGCATCCGCGGAGGCCTGGGTCACCTGTGCGGTGACCGGCAGGTCGACCGAGGCCACCACGAAGCGGCTCGCGTCGTAGTCGTATACCTCGTCGGCGAGGATCGCGCGCTTGGCGCCCTGCACGATCAGGCACAGGGCCGCCTCCTGCACGCCGCGCATCGGCAATGGCATCGGCGCGCTGAGGCGCGAGAACTGCAGCGACGGGATGGCGGTCGTGTGCAGGCCGTCGCTGCGGGCGGATCGTTCAATCAGGCCGGCCAGTTCGCGGAGGCAGCCGTCGTGGGCGGGCGTGGTGTCTGCCATGGGGAAGCCTTGGGGGACAGGGGGTGGGGATGGGGCGAGTCTACGCACGGTGCCGGCGGATGGAACCGCTCGCCTCGAGCCTGCGCAGGATCAGGCAAGCATCGTGGAGAAACCGGATATCGACGCGGCGGTCGCGGCGCCCAGACTGCGCACCGTCCCGGCGCACCCGCGCCGTGCTTCCCCCAACGAGGTGTCCCATGTCCGGAATCCAAGGAAAAGTCATCGCCATCACCGGTGCCAGCAGCGGCATCGGCGAAGCCACCGCCCGCGAACTCGCCCGCCGTGGCGCAACGGTCGTGCTGGGTGCGCGCCGTACCGACCGGCTGGAGAGGCTGGTCGCCGGGATCGAAGCCGCCGGCGGCACGGCCCGCCAGCGCGCGCTCGACGTCACCCGTGCCGACGACGTGCAGGCTTTCGTCGCGTTCGCGCAGGCCGAATTCGGCCGGCTCGACGTCATCGTCAACAATGCCGGCGTGATGCCGCTGTCGCCGCTGGCCGCGCTGAAGATCGACGAATGGAACCAGATGATCGACGTCAACATCCGCGGCGTCCTGCACGGCATCGCCGCTGCGCTGCCGGTGATGCAGGCGCAGGGCGGCGGCCAGATCATCAACGTCGCGTCCACCGCCGGCCATCGCGTGTGGCCCAGCGCGGCGGTGTACTGCGCCACCAAGCACGCGGTGCTGGCCATCTCCGAAGGCCTGCGCCAGGAGCATGACGATCTCCGCGTCACCGTGGTGTCGCCGGGCGTGACCACCAGCGAACTGGCCGAGACCACCAGCGATGCCGGCATCAAGGCGTGGCTGGAGGATTTCCGCCAGGTCGCGATTCCCGCCGAGGCCATCGCGCGGGCCATCGCCTATGCGGTGGAACAGCCCGACGACGTGGATGTCAGCGAAGTCATCGTGCGCCCGGCCGCAAGCGCGAACTGAGCGTTCCATCGCAAGGGGTTGCCGTTGCGGCGACGGGGGAGTGCAATGGCGCACTCCCCCGTTCCAGCAGGCATTCCCCATGGACTATCGTTATCTCGGTGCATCCGGTTTCCGCGTCCCCGTGCTGTCCTTCGGCACCGGCACCTTCGGCGGCCAGGGCGCGCTGTTCAGCGCCTGGGGCAGCACCGACGTGGCCGAGGCGCGCCGCCTGGTCGACATCTGCCTCGATGCCGGCCTGACCATGTTCGACAGCGCCGACATCTATTCGAAAGGCGCCGCCGAAGAGATCCTCGGGCAGGCCATCAAGGGACGCGCACGCGATTCGCTGCTGATTTCCACCAAGGCCACGTTCCGCTTCGGCGACGGCGAGAACCAGGTCGGCTCGTCGCGCCACCATCTGATCAATGCGGTCGATGGCGCGCTCAAGCGCCTCGGCACCGACTACATCGACCTGTTCCAGCTGCACGGCTTCGATGCGCGCCCGCCGGTGGAGGAAGTGCTGTCCACGCTCGACACGCTGGTGAAGGCGGGCAAGATCCGCTACCTCGGCGTGTCCAACTTTTCCGGCTGGCACCTGATGAAGTCGCTCGCGGCCGCCGACCGCCACGGCTGGACGCGCTACGTCGCGCACCAGGCGTACTACTCGCTGGTCGGTCGCGACTACGAGTGGGAGCTGATGCCGCTAGCCGCCGACCAGGGCGTGGGTGCCGTGGTGTGGAGCCCGCTGGGCTGGGGTCGCCTGACCGGCAAGATCCGTCGCGGGCAGCCGCTGCCCGAGACCAGCCGCCTGCAGTCGCAGGCCGCCAACGACGCCGGACCGCAGGTCGATCTCGACTACCTGTACGACGTGGTCGATGCGCTGGACGAAGTCGCGCAGGAGACCGGCAAGTCGATCCCGCAGGTCGCGCTGAACTGGCTGCTGCTGCGCCCCACCGTCAGTACCGTGGTGATCGGCGCGCGCAACGAGGAACAGCTGAAGCAGAACCTCGGCGCGGTCGGCTGGAACCTCACCCCGGAGCAGGTGGCGAAGCTGGACAAGGCCAGCCAGCGCCCGAAGCCGTATCCCTACTGGCACCAGGCCGGCTTCGCCTACCGCAATCCGACGCCGGTCTGATCGCGCCGCGCAACGGAATCCCTGCAGGAGCGACGTAAGTCGCGACCGCGCCGGTACCCCGTGCAGAAACAAGAACGCAGCAGCGCGCCCGAACAGAAAACCATCGGCTTTCCGTGGGCGGCCAGGTGCGCGGTCGCGACTTACGTCGCTCCTACAGGGTGGGCTTGCTACATTCGCTCTCTCTTCATTCGACTTCCGGATCCCCCATGCGCCTGTGCGTCCTCGCTGCCGTCCTGTCCGTCGCCTGCGCGCCTGCGTTCGCGGCCACCACCTACGTCAAGGCGGGGCGCCTGCTGGATGTCGAATCCGGTCGCCTGCTGACCGATCAGGCCATCGTCATCGAGGATGCGCGCATCACCGCCATCGGTCCGGCCGCGGACACGCCGGTGCCGGCGGGCGCGACGGTGCACGATCTCTCGGGCAAGACCGTGCTGCCCGGCCTGATGGACGCGCACGTACATCTCCATGGCGATGCCGATCTGCAGGGCTATCGCCGCCTGGCGATCTCGCTGCCGGCCGCCGCCATCAAGGGCGCCAAGAACGCGCGCACCACGCTGCTGGCCGGCTTCACCACCGTGCGCGTGCCCGGCTCGCCCGGTTACGCCGACGTGGCGCTGCGCGATGCGATCGCGAACGGTGAGGTCGACGGCCCGCGCATCCTTGCCGGTGGCGTGTCCATCGGCATCACCGGCGGCCACTGCAGCGACAACAACCTGCTGCCGGCCGAGTACAAGGCGGTCGGCGAGGGCGTCGCCGATGGCCCGTGGGCCGCGCGGCAGAAGGTGCGGCAGAACGTCAAGTTCGGCGCCGACTTCATCAAGACCTGTTCCACCGGCGGCGTGCTGTCCAAGGGCACCGAAGTCGGTGCGCCGCAGTACTCGCTGGAGGAACTGAAGGCGCTGGTCGACGAGGCGCACGCGCTGGGGCGCAAGGTCGCCTCGCACGCGCACGGCGCCACCGGCATCCGCAACGCGCTGCTGGCCGGCGTGGATTCCATCGAGCATGCCAGCTTCATCGACGATGAAGGCATCGCGCTGGCGAAGAAGCACGGCACGGTGCTGGTGATGGACATCTACAACACCGAGTACATCCTCGGCGAAGGCGAGAAGGCCGGCTTCCTGCCGGAATCGCTGGAGAAGGAGCGCCGCGTCGGCGCCACCCAACGCGAGAATTTCCGCAAGGCGCACCAGGCCGGCGTCGTCATGGGCTTCGGCACCGACGCTGGCGTGTATCCGCACGGGCTCAATGCGCGCCAGTTCTCGCGCATGGTCCAGTTCGGCATGACGCCGCTGCAGGCGATCCGCTCGGCCACCGTGGTCAATGCGCGGCTGTTCGGCATCGACAAGGAGGTGGGCGTGCTGAAGCCGGGCTACTCAGCCGACCTGATCGCCGTCGACGGCGATCCGCTGCAGGACGTGGCGGTGCTGGAAAACGTCGGCTTCGTGATGAAGCAGGGTCGCGTCTACAAGAACACCGGCAACGACTGAGGCGCCGCGCATGTCCAAGCCCGTGAAGATCGATTTCGTCTCCGACGTCGCCTGCCCTTGGTGTGCCATCGGACTGGCCGCGCTGGAGCGCGCGATGGCGGCTGTCGGTGATGACCTGCAGGTCGAACTGCATTTCCAGCCGTTCGAGCTGAATCCCGACATGGGGCCGGAGGGCGAGTCCATCGCCGACCACCTCGCGAAGAAGTACGGCCTGACCGCCGATCAACTTGCGCAGAACGGCGAAGCGCTCCGCCAGCGCGGCGAAGCCCTCGGCGTGCGCATCGACCTGCAGAAGCGCGACCGCATCTACAACACCTTCGATGCGCACCGCCTGCTGCACTGGGCAGGCGAGCTCGGCGCCGCGCAGCAGCTCGCGCTCAAGCGCGCCCTGCTGCAGGCCTACCACGGCGAAGGCCGCAACGTGTCCGATCGCGACACCCTGGTCGACGTCGCCGCGTCCACCGGCCTGGATGCCGCCGAAGCACGGCGCGTCCTGGAGGCGGACACCTACGCCGCGCAGGTCCGCGAGCGCGAGCATTTCTACCAGCAGCGTGGCATCCGCGCGGTGCCGTCGGTGATCCTCAACGACCGCCACCTGGTGCAGGGCGGGCAGCCGCCCGAGGTGTTCGAGCAGGCCCTGCGGCAGCTGGCCGGCATCAGCGGCTGACGCGGGTGTAGTGCGTTTCCACCGCGCGCATTTCCTCGCCCTGCGGGGTGATGTTGAACATGGTGATGACCAGGGTGTCCGGATCGGGTTGTTCCAGCCTCGTCCGCCAACCCCAGCGCGGGCCGCCCTGTCCGTCGCCGTAGCTGCCGAGCATGTCGGGGTGGGGCGCGCCGCCTCCGCTGCCGGTCGAGAACATGATGCTGGTGCCGGTGCCGAAACTTTCCACCCACGCCGATTCCCAGTTCCCGTCGTCCAGGTGGTAGCCGTAGATCACGACGCCTTCGATGGGGTTGTCGTTGAAGCGGGTTTCGTATTCGTGGATCAGGAAGCGCCCGCCCAGCGCACTGCGGATGCGCCCGCGTTGGGGTGCCTCGCCGGCCAGTGCGTCCGGGGTGAACCACAACCGGAAGCTGCCTTCCCAGTCGCCGGCCATCTGTGCGAGCTGCCGGTGCCGGCCTTCCGCCAGCGATGCCTCGAATGCCTGCTTGCCCATGGCCAGCGCCTCCGCACGTGGAGTGCGCATCATGCCATCGGGGAGACGCGCGGACCGCTCGGCGGCGCCCGCGCGCCGTGCCGGCGCGGCTCAGCCGTGGCGGGCCAGCAGCACCGACTCGTTGCTGGGCATTTCCACGACCACGGCGGTCGGGATGCCATGGTGCTGGTGCAGGGTGGCGGCGAGCAGCTTGGCGCTTTCGCGCGCATCGCCGAGGTTGTCGAACCAGTTGCGGCCGTACTGGCCTTCGTAGAGCTGCCAGCCTTTGTCGTTGGCGGCGATGGTGAACAGCAGGCGGGGCATGACGGACTCCAGTCAACACGCCGGGCAGGGAACCGGCGTGCGCACTGTGCGCGAATGTGCCAGCTATCACATTCGGCGGACACCCCGCGTCCGCGTAGGAAAAATCCTACCGGGCGGCCGGCCGTTGCCGGCGTCAGCGCAGCAGGGGTTCCAGCGAGGTCCAGACATGGTCGCGCAGCTTCGGTTGCACGCCGGCGACGGGGTGCAGGTTGTCGGCCTGGTAGGCCGAGCGGTCCAGTGCGATCGGTTCCAGCAGGAACGGCAGCAGGGCGGTCTTGTACTGGCTGGCCAGCGCGCGGTAGTTCTGCTCGAAGCCGCGCGTGTAGTCGGGTCCGTAGTTCGGCGGCATGCGCATGCCGACCAGCAGCACCTTCGCCCTGGTCGCCTGGGCCGCCTTGATCATCTTCTCTAGGTTGGCACGGGTCTGCGCCAGCGGCAGGCCGCGCAGGCCATCGTTGGCGCCGAGCGCGATGACGACGACGGCGGGCCTGTGCCGTTGCAGCTCCGCCGCCATGCGTGCCGCGCCGCCTGCGGTGGTCTCGCCGCTGATGCTGGCGTTGACGATGCGCCAACCCGGCTTGGTCTTGCCGATGCGGTCCCCGGTCAGCGCCACCCAGCCCTGCGCCGGCGCCAGGCCGTAGGCGGCGGACAGCGAATCGCCCATCACCAGCACCGTGCGCGTGCCCGTTGCCGGTGCAGCCGAGGCCGTCTGCGCTGCGACGGGCCGTGCCGACCATGCGACGAGCAGCAGCACCGACAGGCCCAGAACCCATTGCATGCGGGCGCGCAGGGCCCCATACCTGTTCAAATTAAGAAACATTTAATCCGTGCTCCCGATGATTCACGAAACGACCGACGAGACGATCATGGCCGACGCCAGCAGACTCCCCCCTGAAGCTCCCGCCCCCGTGCGCCATGCCGTGCTCGACGTGCAGGGCCTGGGCAAGCATGTCCCGCTGCCCGACGGCGACCTGACGATACTCGACGACATCGGCTTCCGCATCGAACACGGCGACACCGTGGCCATCGTCGGTGCGTCGGGCTCCGGCAAGAGCACGCTGCTGTCGTTGCTCGCCGGCCTGGACGTGCCCAGCACGGGCACGGTGACGCTGGACGGTGAGCGGCTCTCCGGGATGGACGAGGACGGCCGTGCGCGCGTGCGCGGCGAGAAGGTCGGCTTCGTGTTCCAGAGTTTCCAGCTGCTGCCGTCGCTGACGGCGCTGGAGAACGTCATGCTGCCGCTCGAACTGCGCGGCGACGCCGATGCGGAAGGTCCGGCGCGGCAGATCCTGGAGAAGGTCGGGCTGGGCCAGCGCCTGGGCCACTATCCGCGGCAGCTGTCGGGCGGCGAGCAGCAACGCGTGGCGCTGGCGCGCGCCTTCGTCACGCGGCCATCGCTGCTGTTCGCCGACGAGCCCACCGGCAATCTCGACACGCACACCGGCCAGGCGATCATCGAACTGCTGTTCGCCTTGAATGCGGACGCGGGCACCACGCTGGTCCTGGTCACCCACGACGACCATCTCGCTGCGCGCTGCCGGCGCCTGATCCGGCTGGACGCCGGCCGCCTGCAGGGCGCGACCGCATGAAGACGCTGGCGCTGGCCTGGCGCCAACTGCGGCGCGACCTCGCCGCGGGCGATGTGCGCATCCTGTTCGCCGCGCTGGTGCTGGCGGTCGTCGCGGTCACGGCGGTCGGCTTCGTCACCGACCGCGCCGAACGCGCGCTGGCGATCGAAGCGAACCGTCTGCTCGGCGGCGACGTGGTCGTGCGCGGCGATGCGCCGCCGACCGACGCACTGCGCACGCTGGCGCAAGCCCCCGGCCTGCGCGTGACCGAAACGCAGGAACTGCAGAGCATGATCCGCGCCGGCGACTCACTGTCGCTGGGCGATCTGCGTGCGCTGGGCGAAGGGTTTCCCCTGCGCGGCAGCTTCCGCGTGGTCGACCGGCCAGGCGGCGCCGAGCGCGATGCGGGCGGCATCCCCGCACCGGGCACGCTCTGGATCAGCCAGGCGGGCGCGGAGACGCTGGGCGCCAAGCCCGGCGACGAGATCGGCATCGGCACGCGCACGCTGACACTGGCGGCGCTGGTGACGCAGGAACCGGATGCCGCGCTCGACTACTTCAACGTCGCACCGAAAGTCTTCCTCAACCTCGCCGACCTGCCTTCAACCGGACTGGTGCAGGAAGGCAGTCGCCTGCGCTACCGGCTGGTGGTCGCCGGCGACGCCGCTGCGGTCGAGACGTTCACCGCCGCAGTGAAGCCGCAGCTCGCGCGTGGCCAGCGCATGGAAACGATCCAGGATGCGCGCCCGGAAGTGCGCTCCGCACTGGATCGTGCCAGCCGCTTCCTCGGCCTGGCCGCGCTGGTCTCCGTCGTGCTGGCGGCGGTCGCGGTGGCGATGGCGGCGCGCCGGCACAGCGAACGGCATCTGTCCGGCACCGCGGTGATGCGCTGCCTCGGCGCGCAGCAGCGTACGCTGGTCGGCATCCATGTGGGCGAACTGGTGCTGCTGGGGCTGGCGGCCTGCACGGTCGGCGTGCTGATCGCCTTCGGCCTGCAGTGGGGCATCGGCAGCTGGCTGCAGCAGTCGCTGAAGATCGACATCCCGCCGGCGGGCCTGATGCCTGCATTGCAGGGGTACGGCGTGGGCATGATCGTGCTGCTCGCCTTCGGTGCGCCGCCGGTGCTGGCGCTGCGTCGCGTGCCCGCGCTCCGCGTGCTGCGTCGCGACCTGGACCGCACCGAGCCGAGCGCCTGGCTGGTGGCGTTGACCGGCTTCGTCGGCCTCGGCGCGCTGCTGTGGTGGAAGGCGGGTTCGCCGACGCTGGGCACGGCGATGCTGGTCGGCATCGTCGGCACGCTCGCCGTGCTTGCGCTGCTGGCATGGCTGTTGATCGTGCTGGTGCGCCGTGTCCGCTCGCGCCTGCGCGGCAGCCTGCGTTACGGCCTGGCCAACGTCAGTCGCCGCGCGGGCACGTCGATCGCCCAGGTATCGGCGCTCGGCCTCGGCCTGATGGCGCTGCTGCTGCTGACCTTCGTGCGCACCGACCTGCTCGACCGCTGGCAGCTGGCGCTGTCGGCGAATGCGCCCAACCGCTTCATCATCAACGTGCAGCCGGACCAGGTGGAGCCGGTGAAGGGTTTCATGCAGGCACGCGGCCTGTCGGCAGTCGACCTGTATCCGATGATCCGCGGCCGCCTGGTGGAGCACAACGGCAAGCCCACCAGCGGCGCCGACTACGCGGGTACCGACGAGCGCGCGCAACGGCGTGCCGATCGCGAGTTCAACCTGTCGATGGCGGCGACGCTGCGCGACGACAACAAGGTGACGGCCGGCGCGTTCTGGACCGGGCGTACGCCGGCATCGCCGGAGCTGTCGGTGGAGGAGGAGTTCGCCGAAGACCTGGGCTGGAAGCTCGGCGACGAGGTCGCGTTCGACATCGCCGGCCAGCGCTTCGAGGGCCGCATCACCAGCCTGCGCAGCGTCGACTGGGAGAGTTTCCGGCCGAACTTCTTCGTGGTCGCATCGCCGGGTGCGCTCGATGGCTACTCGGCCAGCTACATCACCGCCGTCAGCGTGCCAGCGGGCGACAGCGCCTTCACCCGCGACCTGGTCAACCAGTATCCCAACCTGTCGGTGATCGATGTGGAAGCGGTGCTCAACCAGGTGCGCAGCACGGCGGAGCAGGTCTCCCAGGTGGTGCAGGTGGTGTTCTGGTTCTCGCTGGCGGCCGGCCTGCTGGTACTGATGGCCGCGGTGAGTGCGAGCCAGGACGAGCGCTTGCTGGAAGGCGGCGTGATGCGCGTGCTCGGCGGCAGCCGTCGCCAGCTGCGCTTGGCGCAGGCGTCCGAGTTCGCGGCCATCGGGCTGCTGTCGGGCCTGGTCGCGGCGATCGCCGCGTCGGTGCTCTCCGGCGTGGTCGCCACGCAGGTATTCGACCTGCCGTGGAAGGCCAACTGGCAGCTGGCGGCCATCGGCGGTGGCCTCGGCATGCTGGCCGCACTCGGTACCGGTCTGTTCGCCACCCGCAAGGTGCTGGACGCGCCGCCGTCGGTGACGCTGCGCGAGCTGCAGGGCTGATGCTTCTTGCTGATGTGGGAGCGACGTAAGTCGCGATGAGGCTTTACCGGTACCCGTTCGCGACTTACGTCGCTCCCACACAAGCAATGGCAGCTTTAAAAAAAAGGGGCGAGCCGAAGCTCACCCCTTGATGCACACCACCTGGCGCAGCGTGTGGACGATCTCCACCAGGTCGGACTGCGCGGCCATGACCGCGTCGATGTCCTTGTAGGCGGCCGGCGACTCGTCGATCACGCCGGCATCCTTGCGGCATTCGACGTGCGCCGTGGCCTCGCGGTGCTGCGACAGCGTGATCTGCTGGCGCGCGGCGGTACGGCTCATCACGCGGCCTGCCCCGTGGCTGCAGCTGTGGAAGCTGTCCGCGTTGCCCTTGCCGCGCACGATGAAGCTCTTCGCGCCCATGCTGCCGGGGATGATCCCCAGTTCGCCTGCGCGCGCGCTCACCGCGCCCTTGCGCGTCACCAGCAGGTCCACGCCGCCGTGCGTTTCCTTCTGCACGTAGTTGTGGTGGCAGTTCACCGCCATCTTCTCCAGCTGGAACTTCGGCAGGCGGTGGCGCATCTCCGCCAGTACGCGCGACATCATCGCTTCGCGGTTCTCGCGGGCGTAGTCCTGAGCCCACGACACCGCTTCCACGTAGTCGTCGAACAGGGGCTCGCCTTCCATGAAGAAGGCCAGGTCCTTGTCCGGCAGGTGGAAGCCCAGCACACGGTGCGCCAGTTGCTCGCGCGCCCGCTCGATGAAGTAGTTGCCGATCAGGTTGCCGGTGCCGCGCGACCCGCTGTGCAGCATCACCCACACGGCATCGCTTTCGTCGAGGCAGAGCTCGATGAAGTGGTTGCCGCCGCCCAGTGTGCCGATCTGGCGATCCAGCTTGTCGGTACGGATCCTGCGGTGCTTCTCCTTGATCACGTCGAGTCGCTCGGCCAGCCCCGACTGCGCGATGCGCGTGCCGATGCTGTCCGGCAGCTTCCAGTGCTCGCCGCCACGGCCGTTGCCGACCGGCACGCTGCGCTCGATGCCCGAGCGCAGTTGCGCCAGGCTGTCGGGCAGGTCCTTCGCGCGCAGCGTGGTGCGCACCGCGGCCATGCCGCAGCCGATGTCCACGCCGACCGCCGCCGGGATGATCGCGCCGCGGGTCGGGATGACCGAACCCACCGTCGCACCCTTGCCCAGGTGCACGTCGGGCATCACCGCGACCCACGGCCCGACGAACGGGATGGAGGCGATGTTTTGCAGCTGCTCGTGGGCCTGCTGTTCCAGCGGCACGCCGCGCACCCAGCCCTTGATCGGCGTGGTGCTGCCCTCGGCGTGCAGCAGTTCGAATCGGGATTGCATGTTCATGTGTTCACTCCATTGAAAGGATGAAGCCCCTTCCCCCGCAAGCGGGGAAGGTCGGGATGGGGGCGAACGGCACCGCAGCGCCGTATCGCGCCAGAGGTTGGGCCGCGTTCCCGCGCTCTCCATGCGCTGACGCGTGCCATGCTCCGGCGTGCCCCCACCCCAGCCCTCCCCCGTGAACGGGGGAGGGGGCAGGTTCCTGCTACTTCAACGTCACCAGCTGCTTCAGCACGCCATCCAGGCCGCCGAACACGGTGAGCTTGTCGATCTTCTCGGTGACCTTCTCCAGGGCCTCGAGCTCCTTCAGGCGCATCAGCACCGGCGACTCGTCGATCAGCTTCGCGGTGTTGAGCAGGGAACGCGTGGCGTTCGCCTCCTCGCGGCGGCGGATCACGTTGGCTTGCGCCGTCTTCTCCGCCTGCACCACCCCGTTGAGGATCTCCTTCATCTCGCCCGGCAGGATCACGTCCTTCACGCCCACGCCCAGCACCTCGACGCCGAAGCCGGTCAACTGGCCGCGCACGTAGGCGAAGATGTCGGCGTCCAGCGAGGCCTTGTCGCCCAGCAGTTCGTCCAGCGTCCTGGCCGCGACCGCCTTGCGCAGGCCGTACTGCAGCTCGCGGTAGACGAAGTCGCCGACCTTCGCGACCTTGGTGCGCGCGGCCACCACGTCGGTGACGCGTGTGCTGGCGGCCAGGTTCACGCGCAGGCTGACCTTGTCGCGGGTCAGCAGCTCCTGGCCCGACACTTCGATCGTCTGCACGCGCAGGTCGACGATGTCCACGACCACGTTCTTCTGGAAATTCCAGAAGGCGTAGGAACCCGCGGACAACGTGCGCTCGAGCTTGCCGTCGATGAACACCAGGCCGGCGAACTCCGCCGGCACATCGGCCACCACGGCCAGCTTCGACAACGTGCCCAACTGGCGCAGGCGACGCGCGACGGCACCCTCGACGTCCAGCGAGGCCAGCGTCACCGCCTGCACCTCGACCTTCACCAGGCCGATCCAGTACAGGCGCCGCGTGCCGGGCGGCAGCACGTCTTCCAGCTTGCCGTTCTTCAGCACCAGGCCGACCTTGTCCACGCCGATGTCGGCATGCACGAAGACCTCGCCCAGGCGTTCGCCCAGGCCCGCGATCAGCGCGTCGACGTCATGGCCGGAATACTCCGGCGATGCGATGTTGAAGGTGCGCACCTCGGTCCGACCCATCGGGTCGAACCAGCGGTACACGCCGGGTGCGAGCACGCGCTCGAACCGAAGGTTGCGATACACCAGGCCGCGCTCGCCGTCACCGATCACGACCCTCTTGGTCCAGAACATGGCGTTGTTCTCCTTGTTGGCTCTGGTGGTTCGATCCGGATCCAACGGATCGCCGCGGTGGATCGAGTCCCGCGACGAACGGTGCCCATCGCGATGCGCGATCGGCGGAAGAAGGTGGAAACGCCCCTGGACGAGGGCGGTGCGGGCGACCGGCGCTGTCGGCGGACGCATCGCAGCGAGGGCGCAGTCCATGGACTGCGTCGAACGCTGCGCGCGTCCGCGTCGAGGGCGCGGTGCCGGCACCATCCCCGCTGCGATGCATCGTCTTCCTGCATTCCTTCGCGGAAAGGCGTTGCGCCGCACGGGGCGTTTCCTGGGGGGACTTTCGTCCCGGTGTCATGACGTGACAGGTCATGTGCCCTTGCAGGCGTTGGAGCGGGAATCGAACCCGCGACAGTCGGATTAACCGTCCGATGCTCTAACCATCTGAGCTATCCAGTGGTGGACGAACCGGATTCGAACCGGTGGCCAACGGCATGCGCCGCTGCTCTCCCACGCTGAGCTATCGTCCGCTCGAGGAACACCGTCTCCCACGCTTCGGCATACGCCACGGCAGCGCCGCGCGCACCGGACGGGATACAAACCCGTGCCGCTGTCGCGTGTTCGATCGATGCTCCGCATTGCCGGCGGTCGCCCACCGGCAATCCGTTCGGGCGCCATGCGCCCTTGTCGGCGTTCTCTCCACGTGCAGCCCGCATCGGGGCATCACGACGCAGCGCACATGCGCCAGTCGCAGCCGCGCCCCTGCATCGGGGCGCGCACGCGCGCTACCCGGATGCCCCAGGGCGGAAAAGGATTTCCGTGGTGGAAAGAGACGAACCTGTTCGATGCATGCGCATCCTCCGCGAACGCTGAAAACAAAACGCCCCCGGGACTTGCGACCCGAGGGCGTTCGCGTTCCTCGGGAGATCGGGGTGGCCGATCTCCCAGGGAGTCAGCCGGATGTCAGAAGTCCAGGTGCCGTGCGCGTTCGGTACCGCGCAGGTCGCTGCCGTTCGCACGCAGCGCCAGGCCGCAGCGTGATGGCTGCAGGGCGGGCTTGCTGTCGAAGGAATAGGCGGGCTTCATGGGAAGAATTCGATTGCTGAAAAAACGGCCATGTGGCCGACGGGCGCGGACGATACGCCGCTTGTTTGCGGAGCGCAACACTTTTTTGATCTTATTTTCGATGGCCGACCGATGGCGTCGGAAAGAAGCACCAGCGGCTGCCGCTAGAATGACGCACCCCGTCCTTCGCGCCTCGCACCGTGGCCTCCATATTCTCCGATCCCGCGCTCGACGCGCTGATGCTGCCCTTTGCGCAGGGCCAACTCGCCTGGCCCGAAGGTCGGGTCCTGTTCCTGCGCGCGCGCGATGGCGCCGCGTTGCGCCAGTTCCCGCTGCCGCAGCTGGTATGCGAACAGAGTTTCCGCCCCGATGCCGAACTGCTGGAACGCGCGGGACTGCGCGTGGTGGCCGACGCGGCCGATGACGGTGCGCGCTATCCGCTGGTGCTGGTGTTGCCGCCGCGCCAGCGCGAAGAAGCGCGCGCGTTGCTCGCGCGCGCCGTGCAACTGGCGGCGCCCGACGGCGTCGTCGTCGCCGCGATGACCAACAACGAGGGCGCCAAATCGGGCGAAGCCGACCTGAAGCAACTCGCGGGCCTGGCCGGCACGCTGACCAAGTTCCATTGCCGCACGTTCTGGACGCGCAGGCGCGCGGACAGCATCGACGACGCGTTGCTCGCGCAATGGTCGGCGCTGGACGCGCCACGCCGGATCGAGAGTGGCCGCTACCTCAGCCGTCCGGGCGTGTTCGCCTGGAACCGGATCGATCCGGCTTCCGCGCTGCTGGTCGAATGCCTGCCGACGGATATCGCCGGACACGGCGCCGACCTGGGCGCGGGATGGGGATTCCTGTCGCTGTCGCTGCTGGCGCGCAATCCCGCCATCGCCGCGCTCGATCTCTACGAAGCCGAGGCACGCGCGTTGTCGCTGGCCAAGGCGAACCTCGCGGATGCCGGTGCGAGCGCAACGCTCGATTTCCACTGGCACGACGTCACCGCGGGATTGCCCCAGCGCTACGACTTCATCGTCAGCAACCCCCCTTTCCACACGCAGAGCCGTGCGGACCGTCCGGACATCGGCCAGCGCTTCATCACGGCCGCAGCCGCCGCGCTCAAGCCGGGCGGGCGCCTGTGGCTGGTGGCCAACCGCCACCTGCCGTACGAGCAGACCTTGAACGACCGCTTCGGCGAGGTGCGCGTGGCCGGCGAACGCGACGGTTTCAAGGTCATCGCGGCAACCAGGGCGAGGCGGTGAGCGCATGAAGATCGTCAAGCACATCGCCAACCTGGGCTATGGCAGCCGCAAGCAGGTGCAGTGGATGTTCCGCGAAGGACGCATCACCGACGCTGCGGGCGAGGTGCTGTATGCCGACGACCCGGTCGATCACGACAACATCCGGGTCGACGGCGAACCGCTCGATCCCGCACCGGGCCTGGCGATCATGCTGCACAAGCCGGTCGGCTATACGTGTTCGACCAAGGACACCGGCCGCATCGTCTACGACCTGTTCCCGCCGCGGTTCCGCGAGCGCTCACCGGTGCTGTCCACGGTCGGACGACTCGACCGCGAGACCAGCGGCCTGCTGCTGCTCACCGACGACGGCGGCCTGCTGCACCGGATCATCTCGCCCAAGGCCAACCTGCCCAAGGTCTACGACGCCACGCTGGCCGAAAACCTGCGCGGCGACGAAGGCGCGCTCTTCGCCAGCGGCACGCTGATGCTGGAATCGGAACAGACGCCGCTGGCACCGGCGCAGCTGCACGTGATCGATCCGCGGCATGCGCAGCTGACGCTCACCGAGGGCCGGTACCACCAGGTACGCCGCATGTTCGCCGCCGTCGGCAATCACGTGCAGGCATTGCACCGCAGCGGCGTAGGCGGGCTGACGCTGGACGGGTTGCCGGAAGGCCAGTGGCGCATCCTCAATGCGGATGACCTGCGCCGGCTGTTCGAGTTCGCCGCATGAGTGCAGGGGGCCTGCCGTTCACCCCTGCGGCGGTGATCTTCGACATGGACGGGCTGATGCTCGACAGCGAGCGCGCCATCATCGCGTGCCTGGCCGATGCGGCGCGCGAGTGCGGCCACGACCTGCCCGAGCTGCTGTGGCTGTCGATGGTCGGCCACAGCGAAGCCGTCTGCCGTCACCTGCTGGACGAGGCCGTGGGCGAAGCCGAGCGGGAACGGATACTGCAACGCTCGCACGCCCTCTACGACGCGGTGGTCGAGGCGGGTATGCCGCACCGGCCGGGCATCGTCGAGATGCTGGATTTTCTGCAGGCGAAGCGCATTCCGCGCGCGGTGGCCACATCGACGCGCCGTCCGCTCGCAATGAGGAAGCTGGAGGCCGCCGGCCTGCTACCCCGCTTCGATGCGGTCTGCACCAGCAGCGACGTCGAGCATCCCAAGCCCGCGCCGGACATCTACCTGCTGGCCGCAGCGTCGCTGGGCGTCGACCCGGCGCAGTGCCTGGTACTGGAGGATTCGCCGACCGGCGTGCGTGCCGCGCTGGCGGCCGGCATGCATCCCATCCAGATCCCGGACCTGCTGGAGCCCGATGACGGCGTCCGCGCGCTCGGCCACATGATCCTGCCGTCGCTGGATGATGCGCGCAGGTTGCTGGAGCGGCGCTTGGCGGGGGAGCTGCTGTAGGAGCGACGTCAGTCGCGACCGCACGGCAAAATCCGACCCGTTTTCCTGCCATCTCCCGATATCGCTCCGGAGATGGAGGACACCATGCTCGCAGGCATGGATCAATTCGCACCTCACCGTCCTGCGCAGGGTCATGCCGGTCTCCGCCGTGGACGCAGGTCGATTGCCGGGCATGTCTACCTGGTGACCTTCGTCACCCGTAATCGACGGCCGTTGTTCTCCGATCCGGTTATGGCTCACGACATGGCGCGCGCGATCACGGACAAGCGGCTTTGGTATCGCTCGCGCCTGATGGCCTGGGTGCTGATGCCGGACCATTGGCATGGACTGATCGAACTGGGAGCGATGGAGACCCTTCCCGTCTGTATCCAGCGGTTGAAAGCCAATACCTCCCGATCTTTCCGGGTCGGTCGCCAGCATGACGGTGTCTGGGCTCCCGGCTTCCATGATCGGGCGATGCGGTGCAGCGACGATCTCAGGGTCGCAGCGCGCTATGTGATTGCCAATCCTCTGCGTGCAGGATTGGTCGATGCGATAGGAAAGTATCCGTACTGGGATGCCGTCTGGCTCGGGAACGAGTGACTTGCGGACCGATCCTGCGCGCTGATGGGGTTCGGTCGCGACTTACGTCGCTCCTACCGAAAGCACAGAGCCTCGTCACTCCGCGAACAGCTTCGCCCAGCCCGCATGCCCCAGTGCATCCAGCGTCTTCACGTTGCGCTCGACGATGATGTCGGGGTCCGGGAAGGCTTCCACCGCACGGTCGATGCTGGCTTCGCGCAGCAGGTGCAGGGTGGGGTAGGGCGAGCGGTTGGTGTAGTTGCCGATGTCGTCCGGCATGGTGCCGGCGAACTGATAGTCCGGATGGAAGCTGGCGACCTGGATGACGCCCTGCAGGTCGAGCGCCTCGACCGCCGCATCGGCGTTGTCCAGGAAGTCGTTGTAGTCCAGGAAATCCGTCAGCACGTCCGGATGCACGATCAGCGTGGTGTCGACCTGCTCGGGGTCGGTATCGCGCAGCAGCACCAGTTCTTCCGCCAGTTCCTCGAGCAGGGCTTCCGGCGTGCTGGCATCGCTCAGCACGAAACGCACCTGCTGCTTCACGTACACCGCCTTGGCGAACGGGCACAGGTTCAGCCCGATCACCGCGCGTTCCACCCAACGTCGGGTGGCGTCGAGGGGATCGGGTGCGTCGCCGGTCGTGGCGGGCGACTCAGTCACGGAAGTTGTCGAACTGCAGCGGCAGCTCGAAGTCCGTCTTCTTCAGCAGCGCGATGACGTCCTGCAGATCGTCGCGTTTCTTGCCGGTGACGCGCAGCTTGTCGCCGTTGATCTGCGCTTCGACCTTCAGCTTGGCGTCCTTGATGGTGCTGACGATCTTCTTCGCCAGCTTCTGCTCGATGCCCTGCTTGACGGTGATCTTCTGGCGCGCGCCGGCCAGGTTGGTTTCCACGTCGCCGAATTCCAGGCAGCGGGCGTCGATCTGACGAGCGATCAGGCGCCCGCGCAGGATGTCGGTCATCTGCTTGAGCTGAAAATCGCTGGGCGCGGACTGGGTGATCATTTTCTCTTCCAACACGAATTTGGCGTCCACGCCCTTGAAGTCAAAACGGGTGGAGAGTTCGCGGTTGGCCTGGTCCACGGCGTTGGTGAGCTCGTGGACGTTGACTTCGGAGACGACGTCGAAGGAGGGCATGGGGGATTCCTGTAGCGGGACGCGGAATTCTAGCGTGCGTCGGCAAACGGTACCGTCCTGGCCGATGAGGTCGCACGCGAATCGCGCCGCCGCCCGGCGAGTCGGCGTACGCCCTCGCAGACCAGCAGCGGGACGATCCAGCTGCACCAGAGCAGTGTCGCGATCAAGGTCGGCGACGGCATCAGCCCGCTCGCGATGGTGGCGGGCAGCGACAGGCGGAAGATGACCGGGGCCAGCGTCACCGCGTAGTTCCGCGTCATCCATCGCTGGTGCCGGTCGACCGCGCCGCGGCGGATCGCGAGCAGGCCGGTCAATGCGGTGCAGAGCCAGGCCAGCGCGGTGGCGGCGAACGCCAGGCGGATCGCGAACGGCGCCGGCGAGGTGGCGATCAGTCCCGTCGCGCCCGTCGCCGCCACCAGCATGCCGACCAGGTAGACGCGGCCAGACAGGCGATGCAGCCGCGGATTGCGCCGGCGCCACCGGGTCAGGAACTGCACGGCCCCGAGCAGGACGGTGGTGAGGCCGCCGGCGAGATGCAGCCACAGCCAGCCGCGCCGGGTCATGAACATGCCATAGGCCGGTGAGTCGAGATGGCGGTACTTGTCGTACGCGGCGAGCAGGAACTCGAGGCTGACGAATCCGAGCAGCAGCCACAGGCCGGCCCAGGCCAGGCGCAGGACGAGACGGGAGCGCGGCGAGGCGTCGGTACGCGGAGCGATCCCTGTCATCGGCCTGCCTGCGAGGGTGGGTGCGTGCAGGGTAGCGCAGGCGCGCGCAACGCGGTCGGCCAAGGCGATAATGGTGCATGTCCGCTTCCCGCCCCTCGCTCGCCTCGGCCGTCCTGTTGATGCTGGCGGCCGTGCTGATGTTCGCCCTGATGGATGCGGGACTGAAGCTGCTGTCGTCGCACTACCCGCCGCTGCAGGTGGCGGCGTTGCGTGGGCTCTCCTCGCTGCCGCTGGTGACGCTGTGGGTGCTGGCGACGGTGCCGGCGCGGTCGCTGCTGCGCGTCTACTGGCCGCTGCATCTGCTGCGCGGCGCGTTGGGCATCGCGATGATGGCGGGGTTCGTCTACGGCCTGCGGACCATGCCGCTGTCGACGGCGTATGCGATCACCTTCGTCGCACCGCTTCTGGTCACGGCGATGGCGGGTCCGCTACTCAAGGAGCGCGTGGGGCCGGCGCGCTGGGTGGCGATCTTCATCGGCCTGGCCGGTGTGCTGGTGATCCTCCGCCCGACCGGCGAGGGCATGTTGACCGGCGGTGGACTGGCGATCCTGATCGCGGCGATCTGCTACGCGATGGGCGCGGTCACCGTGCGCATGCTGGCGCAGCGCGACAGCACGCAGGCGATGGTGTTCTGGTTCGTGGTGCTGCTTTCGCTGGGGGCGTGGCTGCTGGCATTACCGGCGTGGAAACCGCTGCAACCGGCGCATGGGTGGATCATCGCCGGCGTCGGCGTGTCCGGTTCGCTGGCGCAGGTGGCGTTGACCGAAGCCTTCCGTCGCGGCGAGGCGTCGCTGATCGCCCCGCTGGAATACACCGCGCTGGTCTGGGGCGTGCTGCTGGACGTGGCGTTGTGGTCGGTGCTGCCCGATGGCGTCACCTGGATCGGGGCCGGCATCATCGTGGCGAGCGGGTTGTATCTGCTGCGCCGCGAGAAGGTGCATGTGGAAGCCGAGCACCCCTGACACGCGTTGCGGCATGATGCACGCATGCCCATCGTCCTCGTGCTGCTGTTCGTCTTCCTCTTGCTCGCCCTGTGGGTCGTGCTGCTGCCGCTGTCGCTGTGGCAGCGTTACCGCTACGGACGCTCGCGGCGCATGGCGCGCGGCTGGCTGCTGGCCTTCAATGCATGGAGCCTGTTGGTCTCGGTCGCGCTGTTCGGCGTGGTCAGTGCGTTCGGCCTGATCTGGTGGCCGGACAGTCTGGTGGGGGCGGGAGTCGGCCTGCTCGCGGGTGGCGTCCTCGGCCTGATTGGGGTATGGCTGACGCGTTGGGAAGTCGCGCCGCAGGGCGTGTTCTACCAGCCCAATGCGTGGCTGGCGCTGCTGCTGGTGGCCATCGTCGCCGGCCGCATCGTGCTGGGCGGCGTGCAGATGGTGCAGTACTGGCGCACGGACAGCGTGCCGGCGACGCATGCCTTGCTGAGTGGCCACGGCAGCCTGCTGGCGGTGGCGGGGCTGTTGCTGGGCTACTACCTGGTCTACGCGTGGTGCGTGAAGTGGCGCGTGGCGCGGCTGGAGCGGCTGCGCGGCGTGCGTTGACGCCAGGATTGCCGAGGCCGGGTCACGCAGAGGAGCACGCTCCGCTCTGCCAAGAGAAAGGCGGCGGGCCCGGAGGCCCGCCGCCGTATCGACGCGTCGGAGCGATGGATCAGAAGCGCGCGCCGATACCCACACCCACGACCCACGGGTCGATCGTCAGTTCTTCACCGGTGCCCTGGCCGGCCACGCGCACGCCGGCGTCGCCCTTCATGTAGCGCACGTCGGTGCGTGCGAACCAGGTTTCGTTGATGTTGAAGTCCACGCCGGCGGTGGCGATGGCGCCCTTGGCGGTCTCCAGTCCCACGTGCGCACCGTCGCCGCCGATGCTCTCGTTGCTGAAGTTGGACTCGTAGTAGCCCAGGCCCAGGAACGGACGCATCACCTGGTCGGGCGTACCGAAGTGGTACTGGCCGCTCAGCGCGATCGGCTGCTGGTCGACCGTGCCGATCTTGCCGGCGCCATCGGCCTTGACTCGATGGTTGAACTTGTCGGCCGCGCCCCACAGCTCGACCGCGATGTTGGGGGTGGCGTACCAGCTGGCGCTGATCACGGGCGCGACATCACCATCGATTTTCAGGCCGGGCGCCGGATCGCGGTCGGGCTTGAGGATGGCGGCGCCACCGACGACGGCGAAGCGCTTGTCGTACGTCGAGGACGCGCTGTCGGTGGTGGCATCCTGTGCGAACGCCGCCGGGGCAGCGATGAGGGAAGCAAGGGCAATCGTGAGGGTACGAAGCGACTTCATGGGGGTGTCTCCTGTTTTGTTTTCTTATGTCCCCGAAGACGACGCGATGCGTCGTGGCCTTCAGGGCGAGCGCACCGTAACCATCCGTGCATGAACGCCTGCCACGTCGCGACGTGAACCGATCACAAACCGCGCGGAATATCGCGGGTGATGTCCGCGCATTTCACTGCACGTGCATGTCGCTGACTGGACTGGATGCGTGATGCGCGCGATGGCAGGCCAGGCAGCGCCCTGCAGGCGCACGTCGCCCTGGGTGCGAGGGTCCACGACATCGGCCGCGTGGTTGCGCTAATCTCGGCGCGACGAGGAGCGATGCCCATGGCCAGCAGCAAGGCGAAGACGGTCGACGATTACCTGGCGGAGCTGCCCGAAGAACGGCGCGTGGTGATGTCGGCGGTACGCGATCTGGTCAACCGGCACCTGCCTGCCGGCTACGCCGAGACGATGAACTGGGGGATGGTCTGCTGGGAGATCCCGTTGTCCCGGTATCCCACCACCTACAACAAGCAGCCACTGTCCTATGTGGCGCTGGCGGCGCAGAAGCAGTACTACGCGCTGTACCTGACCACGTGCCATGAGAACTCCGCGCAGGACGTGGTGCTGCGCAACGCCTACGCGGACGCCGGCAAGCGGCTGGACATGGGCAAGAGCTGCCTGCGGTTCAAGGCGCTGGACGACCTGCTGCCGGAGGTCATCGGTGGCGTCATCGCATCCACACCGGTGGACGCGTACATCGCACACTACGAAGCCAGCCGCGCAAGGAAATGAGCCGCATGCCCCCTGCCAAGCGCAAGCCGCGGGCGCGCGCCGACCTGCCGACGCCCGGCGGACACCTGACCATGGCGGACCTGGCGAAGGTGGCCGGCGTCTCGGCGATCACCGTGTCGCGCGCGCTGCGCGACAGCCCGCTGGTCAATGCGGAGACGCGCGAACGCGTCCGCCAGGTCGCGCAGCAGTACGGGTATTCGTTCAATGTCAGCGCGCGCAACCTCAAGCTCCGTCGCAGCATGACGGTGGCGGTGGTGGTGGAGATGAAGCCCACGGTGGAACGGCAGATGTCCGGGCCGTACCCGCTCGACCTGCTCGGCGGCATCACCCAGGAACTGACATCCACCGGCTACAGCGTGCTGCTCACGTCGCTGCAGGGCGGTTCGCTGCCCAACGTGCAGGCGGCCGACGGCGTGATCCTGCTCGGCCAGGGCGCGCACGAGGACGCCATGCACGAAGTGCAGCGCTGGGGACGGCCGATGGTCGTCTGGGGTGCGGTGAGCCGTCACGAGTCGCAGGTGGTCGTCGGCAGCGACAATCGGCGTGGCGGCGCGCTGGCGGCGGAGCGCTTCATCGCGCTCGGTCGGCGGCGGCCGGCCTTCCTCGGCGATCCGGCGCATGGCGAGTTCGCGGAGCGGCTGGAAGGCTTCGGCGACGCGCTCGCCCGCCATGGCATCACGCCGTTGACGCCGACCGTCGCGAGTTTCACCGTCGGTGCCGGTGCGGACGCGGTGCATGCGCTGCTGGAAACCCACCCGCAGGTCGATGCGCTGTTCGCCGCCAGCGACCTGCTGGCCATCGGCGCGATCCGCGCGCTGATCGAGCGCGGCCGCCGCGTACCGGAGGACGTGTCGGTGATCGGTTACGACGACACGCCGCTCGGCGCCACCTACGTGCCACCGCTCACGTCGGTGCACCAGAACTTCATCGACGCCGGCGTGCTGCTGGCGCGCAAGGTCCGCGCCCTGATCGAGGGCGATGCGGCGGCGTCCGAGACCCTGCCGACCCACCTGGTCGTCCGCACCACCTGAGCGCAGCGCACTGCTGCATTGCAGCGGCTACCCGGTAGACATCCGGGCGCGCCGACGCGGGCCTTTTCTCGCCTAACGCATTGAATAAAAAGAGTTCTGTCCACCGCGCTGCCCGCGCCAAGGCCGCGGTGCAGGACGTCGGAGACCGCTTTGACATCGATAACTTGACATCGATAACAACGGCTTTTAGCGTGCCCCCGCCCGTGGTGCCACCACGGGCGGCAAGAGATGAGCACGAGGATGTCGGTGGAACAGCAGCAAGCGCAGACAACGGAGCAGGACACGGCGCGGGGCGAGGGCCGGTCCGATCCCTGGCGGCTCACCCAGCGGGCCTTCGATGCCGGACGTGCGGCGCGCGACGAGACCCTGTTCGCGCTGGCCAACGGCACCCTCGGCGTGCGCGGCGCGCTGGAGGAAGACGACAGCGCCAGCGACGGCACCTTCCTGTCCAGCGTGTTCGAGCAGAACCCGATCCACTACCACGAGCGTTTCCCCGGCTTCACCCGCAGCACCGACACGCGCGTGCCGGTGGCCGAGGGCAAGCACCTCCGCCTGCAGCTGGGCGACGTTCCGCTGCGGTTGGCGGAGGCGGAATGGCTGGACTTCGAACGCACCCTGGATCTGGAAGCCGGCATGCTGCACCGGCGCCTGCGGCTGAAGACGCCGCAGGGCCACACGCTGCAGATCACCGCGCAGCGTGTGGTGCCGCTGGCCGAGCGCGCGCTGCTGGCGATCCGCTTCGAGGTGGCCTCCGTCGATTACGCGGGGCCGCTGACGGTGGTGTCGTCCATCGAGACCGGCCGGCAGGCGGTCGAGCAGGGCGATGATCCGCGCATCGGCGTGCATGGCGGCAAGGATCTGCTGGTCGCGGACGAGCACGCCGATGCCGACCACGCGCGGCTGACCCAGCGCACCCATCACAGCGGCGTGGCGCTGGTCTGCGCACAGGGGCACCTCATGTCGCCGGCGTTGGCCTTCGACGGTGCGGCGGTGGAACCGGGACGCGTCGAGCAGCGCTTCGTCGCGACGCTGGCACCCGGCGCGTCGGTGACGATCGAGAAGTTCGTCGCCTACGACGATGGCAACGGCGCGGCGGCCGACCGCGTGGATGCCGTGCTCGCGCGCGCGTCGCGCGACGGTTTCGACGGCATCGCCACCGCGCAGGCCGCCTCGATGCAGGCGTTCTGGCAGCGCGCCGGCCTGTCGGTGGACGGCGATCCGACGGCGGCACTGGCGCTGCGCTTCAATCTGTTCCACCTGCTGCAGTCGGCGGGCCGCGACGGCATCACCGGCACGGCCGCCAAGGGCATCACCGGCGAGGGCTACGAAGGCCACTGCTTCTGGGACACGGAAGCCTTCGTGCTGCCGGTGATGGCGTTCACCGCGCCGGACGTGGCGCGCGCCATGCTGATGTACCGCTACCGCACCCTGGATGGCGCACGCGACACCGCGCGCGCGATGAACCACCCGTGCGGCGCGCTGTATCCGTGGCGCACCATCGCCGGCCGCGAATGTTCCGCGCACTATCCCAGCGGCTCGGCGGCGTACCACATCAACGCCGCCATCGCGTACGGGATCGGGCTTTATCTCGACGCCAGCGATGATCTCGACTTCCTCAGCGAGGCTGGCGCCGAGATTCTTTTCGAGACCGCGCGCATCTGGCCGCAGGCAGGCCACTTCAATCCGCGCCTCGGCGGCGCGTTCTGCATCCACGAAGTGACCGGTCCGGACGAATACACCACGCTGGTCAACAACAACTGGTACACCAACCGCATGGCGCAGCGGCACCTGCAGCGCGCGGTGGACGCGTGGCACCGGCTGTCGGCCGATCGTCCCGACGCCCTGCGGGCGCTGGCCGCGCGCATCGGGCTGGACGCCGCAGAAGTCGCCCTGTGGCAGCGCGCCGCCGATGCCATGCACCTGCCGGTCGACGAGGCGCTGGGCATCCATCCTCAGGACGACGACTTCCTCGGCAAGCCGCGCTGGCCGTTCCCGAAACGCGAGGGCGCGCACCGCCCGCTGCTGCTCGACTACCACCCGCTCACGCTGTACCGCCACCAGGTCTGCAAGCAGGCTGACGTGGTGATGGCGATGGTGCTGGCCGGCGACGGAATCGACCCGGGAACGAAACGGCGCGATTTCGATTACTACGAAGCGGTCACCACCCACGACTCCACGCTGTCTGCGCCGGTGTTCGGCATCCTCGCCAGCGAAGTGGGGCAGGACGAGAAGGCGTGGCAGTACTTCGACGCCAGCCTGCGCGTGGACCTGGACGACCTGCACGGCAACACCGACCACGGCGTGCACATGGCAGCGATGGCGGGCAGCTGGCTGGGCCTGGTACAGGGCTTCGGCGGCCTGCGCGTGGTGCGCGGCCGGCTGCAGTTCGCGCCGACGCTGCCGCGGGCGTGGAAGGGATACGGGTTCAACCTGCGCTGGCGCGGCTGCGTGTTGCGGGTGGACGTGGAGGCGCGCGGCGTGCGCTACCGGCTGGATGAGGGCGATGCGCTGGCGTTCGGCCACGCCGGCAGCGACGTGCACCTGACGCGGGGCCGCGAGGCCGTGCTGCCGCTGGCCGTGCCGGCGCCGCCCAAGGCGATGTTCCCGCGTGCGTGCGACGCACTGATCTTCGACCTGGACGGTGTGCTGACCGACACCGCGCATACGCACTACCGCGCGTGGAAGCGGCTGGCCGACGACATCGGCGTGCCGTTCGACCTGCAGGTCAACGAGCGGTTGAAGGGCGTGGACCGGATGGCGTCGCTGGAGATCATCCTGGAGCGCGCGTCGCGCACGTATTCCGCCGACGAGAAGCGCGCGCTGGCCGACACCAAGAACGGCTACTACGTGCAGGAGATCGCCAGCGTCGGTCCGCAGGACCTGTTCGATGGCGTGCGTGAGGTGCTGGAGGCCGCGCGTGCGGCCGGGCTGAAGCTGGGCCTGGCCTCGGCCAGCCGCAATGCGCCGGCGCTGCTGGACAAGCTGGGCATCGCAGACCGTTTCGACTACATCGCTAACGCCGGCCGGATCGTGCGCGCCAAGCCCGACCCGGCCATCTTCCTGGATGTCGCGGCAGCACTCGGCGTGCCCGCACACCGCTGCATCGGCGTGGAAGACGCCGCCGCCGGCATCGAAGCCATCCATGCCGCCGGCATGGCCGCCGTGGGCATCGGCGATGCGCGCGCGTTGCGCCATGCCGACGCCGTGATACCCCGCATCGCCGAGTTCGACCTGAGGACGTTCGTTTCGCCTTGACCGCACGCGGCCACAGAAGCCGCGGCGGCAGCCTGTCACTACAACAACAACGCATTACGTGGAGGGAGAGACCATGCAACACACCAAGCACCCGATGCGCTACGCCCTGTCGGCCGCCATTGCGCTGGCCCTGGCGCCGACGCTGGCATCCGCACAGGAGGCGGCGCCGGCCGCCGCCAACGATGATGCGACCACGCTGGACGCGGTGGTCGTCAGCGGCACGGCCAAGTTCAAGGGCCTGCGCAAGCGCGACGCCAGCTTCTCGATCAGCACGGCCACGCCGGAGCAGATCCAGGAAACCGCGCCCACCAGCACCGCCGACCTGCTGAAGATCGTGCCGGGCGTGTGGGCGGAGGCCAGCGGCGGCGGTACCGGCGCCAACGTCTTCGTCCGCGGCATGCCCTCCGAGGGCGATGCGCCGTTCTTCACCCTGCAGCTGGACGGCTCGCCGATCTTCCCGCCGCCGACGCTGTCGTTCCTCGAGAACACCACGCTGTTCCGCATCGATGACACCATCGCGCGCGTCGAAGGCCTGCGCGGTGGTCCCAGTCCGATCTATTCCAACGGCCAGCCCGGCGTCACCGTCAACTTCATCCAGAAGAAGGGCGAGGACACGCCCGAAGGCCTGGTGCGCATGACGCTGGGCACCGACAGCCTGCGCCGGGTCGACTTCTACAGCGGCGGCCCGCTGAGCGCGGACAGCGGCTGGTACTACAGCGTGGGTGGCTTCTACCGCGAGACCGACGGCGTGCGCCAGACCGGCTTCCCGGTGGAGAAGGGTGGGCAGCTGAGCGCCACGCTGACCAAGCGCTGGGCCGAAGGCGAGTTCAACCTCTACGCGCGCCACACCGACGACAAGAACACCTTCTATACGGCGGTGCCGCTGGTCTCGCGCAACAACGGCCAGGACATCTCCAGCTTCCCCGGCCTGGACGCCACCACCGGCACGCTGGTCGGCGACGACTTCCGCCGGGTGACGCTGCCGACCGGCGTGGGCAACCAGACGATGACGCGCGACCTGGCCGATGGCCGCGGCGTGGACATCGACGTGTTCGGTGGTTCGCTGGACTGGTACGTCGGCAACTGGACGATCAGCGACAAGTTCAACTACCTCAAGGGCGATGCGCCGACCTATGCGCTGTTCACCGGCGCCAACCCGCAGACGCTGTCCTCGTTCATCACCGATACCTACGGTGCGGGCGTGACCGGCACCGGCAGTTTCGTCAACGGCGGCGGTACGGTCGATCCCAACCAGCAGGTGCTGACCGCGGGCTTCTGGGTGGTGGACAAGGAAATCAGTTCGTTCACCAACGACCTGCGCTTCAGCGTCGACCTGACCGAGCGCAATTCGCTGACGTTCGGCGTGTACTACGCCGACTACTCGTCGAAGGACCGCTGGTGGCTGGGCAACAACATGCTGCTGACGGCGCAGGACAACGCACGCCGGGTGAACCTGGCGCTGTCCGATGGCCGCGTTGCCACGCGCGACGGCTTCGTCGGCACCGCGTTCTACAACATCCGCGGCGACTACGATGGACAGAACACCGCCTTCTTCATCGCCGACGAATGGACCGTCAACGACCGCGTCCGCCTGGATGCCGGCGTGCGCTACGAGCGGCAGGAGATCAACGGCACGGTGTGGGATCCGGTGACGCGCGACCTGGATGGCGACCCGAACACCCTGTACGACAACACCACCTCGGTCTCCACCACGCCTCGCAGCATCGACCAGAACGACAGCGACGTGTCGTGGACGGCGGGCCTGAACTACACGCTCAATGACAGCGTCAGCCTGTTCGGCCGGGTCAACTCGGGCTTCACCTTCCCGCAGTTCGACAACCTGCGCGATGGCGCCAACAACAAGACCGAGATCGACCAGTACGAGCTGGGCCTGAAGGCCGGCGGCGAGACGTACGAGATGTACCTGACCGCGTTCTACAACGATTTCACCGGCCTGCGCTACCAGGCGTTCGACAACAACGGCAACAACGTCGTGATCATCGGCGATTCGAAGGCGCGTGGCCTGGAGTTCGAGGGCGCGTGGCGACCGGTGGGCGGTTTCGAGCTGGCGTGGAATGCGACCTGGCTGCGCGCCAAGTACGGCGACTTCTCCACGTTCGACGGCAACCAGGTGGTGCGCCAGCCGAAGTTCCGCGCGCGACTGACGCCGAGCTACTACTGGTCGATGCCGTGGGGCGACCTGAAGGTGTTCACCACCTACACGCACGTGGGCGATCGCTATTCCGATCCCGCCAACGGCCAGGTGCTGCCCGAGTACGACACTTGGGACATCGGCGCCAGCGCGCACGTGGGCGACCACTGGGAGTTCACCTTCTCGGGCCGCAACGTGACCGACGAGATCGCGTTGACCGAAGGCAATGCGCGCGTGCTGGGCAATGCGACCAGTGGCGGCGTGTTCATGGGACGGCCGCTGGAAGGCACGTCGTACCAGGCCTCCGTCGCCTACCGCTGGTGACGTACCGCGGCCCGCGTTCGCGCGGGCCGCCTTCCGCCGCCGCATGGTCTCTCCAGGTGCGGTGGCGGATATCCTCTTAGCACCGGGCGTTGCGCGGCGGGGCCGCGCCGACGCCGCGCACGACCCGACCGGTACCGCCCATGACGCGCACCCGCATGATCCTGGCGATGATCCTGACCTACATGATCTTCGCCATGCTGTTGAACTCCGTGGGCACGGTGATCCTGCAGTCCATCCAGGGCTTCGGCATCAGCAAGGCCGATGCCAGCCTGCTGGAAGCGTTCAAGGACCTGCCCATCGCCATCACGTCGTTCCTGGTGGCGTCGTTCCTGCCGCGGCTGGGCTACCGCCGGGCGATGATGCTCGGCCTGCTGCTGGTCGCCGCCGCCTGCGTCGCCATGCCGCTGCTGCAGGCGTTCTGGGCGACCAAGCTGCTGTTCGCCACGGTCGGCGTGGCGTTCGCACTGGTGAAGGTGTCGGTGTATTCCAGCATCGGCCTGCTGACCGGGGACGCGAAGGCGCATGCGGCGCTGACCAGCACGGTGGAGGGCTGGTTCATGGTCGGCATCCTGGGCAGCGCCTGGCTGTTCGCCGCCTTCATCAATGCCGACGTGCCGGGCGATCCGGTCTGGCTGGACGTCTACTGGGTGCTGGCGGCGCTGTGCGTCGCGGTGATCGTGCTGCTGGCGACCTGCACGCTGGACGAGCGCGCGGCGCAGGATGGCCATGCGGCAGGCGAATCCTTCATCGACATGTTCCGCCTGCTGGCGCTGACGCTGGTGGTGGTGTTCCTCGTGTCGGCGTTCCTCTACGTGCTGATGGAACAGGCCATCAACACCTGGCTGCCCACGTTCAACCGCGAGATCCTGCACCTGCCCACCACCCTCAGCGTGCAGGCGGCCAGCATCTTCGCCGGTTCGCTGGCGCTGGGACGACTGGGCGGTGGCGTGCTGCTGCGACGGATTCCCTGGTTCTGGCTGCTCTCGGCCTGCGTACTGGCGATGGCGGTGCTGGTGCTGCTGGCGTTGCCGCTGGCCGCCGACGTGCAGGCGCGCGACGGCATGACCTGGTGGAACGCGCCGGCGGCCGCCTATGTCTTCCCGATGATCGGCCTGCTGATGGCGCCGATCTATCCGGCGATCAACTCCGTGGTGCTCAGCGCGCTGCCGAAGTCGCGGCATGCGGCGATGACGGGATTGATCGTGGTGTTCTCCGCACTGGGCGGCACCACCGGTTCGTACGTGACCGGCCAACTGTTCGCGCACTTCGACGGATCGCGGGCCTTCTACCTGCTGCTGGTGCCGATGGCGATGCTGCTGGTGTCGATGGCGCTGCTGCAGCGCGCGGTGTCGAAGCGGCAGGGCGGTCCGCAACCGGCATGACGCGCCGGCGTTGACGCCTCGCGACGCGGGCGTGGCGTATCGTGCCGCCTCCCGACCTGCACGAGACGATCCATGAACGCGACCGGCGTGGCCCTGGCCCTCTTCATCGGCATGCTGTTGCCGCTGCAGGCGTTGATCAATGCATCGCTGGGTCGGCAGAGCTTCGGGCCGCTGTTCGCCTCGCTGTCCTCCTTCCTGGTGGGCACGGGCGTGCTGCTGGCGTGGTGGCTGCTGACGAAGCCGGTGTTCGTTCCCGCCGCGTTGGCCAAGGTGCCGTGGTGGGCATGGACCGGTGGCGTGATCGGCGCGGTGTTCGTCGCGTCCGCCACGCTGCTGGTGCCGCGGCTCGGCGCGGCGTCGCTGATCTGCCTGGTGGTGGCCGGGCAGCTGGTGGGCTCGGTGGTGCTGGACCACTTCGGCGTGCTGCACGCGCGGCAGCCGGTGGACGCGCTGCGCGTGGTCGGCCTGCTGATGGTCGTGGCAGGTGCGCTGCTGGTGGTGAAGCCCTGGCAGCCGGCGGCAGGCGCGTGAGCGGAGGCGACGTACTGACCGGGCTGCCACCGGTGGTGGCCCCCGACTGTCGCGTGCTGGTGCTGGGATCGATGCCCGGCGTTGCGTCACTGCAAGCCGCGCGCTACTACGCCCATCCGCGCAACCGGTTCTGGCCGGTGATGGCGGAGTTGGCGCACCTGGTGCCCGATGCGTCCTATGCCGACCGCCTGGCGGCACTGCAGCGGGCGGGCATCGGGCTGTGGGACGTGATCGGCCAATGCCGCCGCAGCGGCAGCCTGGACAGCGCCATCGTCCGCGGCAGCGAACGGGCGAATCCCATCGCCGACCTCGCGCGGGGGCTGGACGGCCTGTGCGGCATCGCACTCAACGGCGGGACCGCGGCGACGATGTTCAAGCGGCATGTGGCGCCGCAGCTGGACGAGGGCCTGCGGCATCGCGTGCGCATCATCGCGCTGCCCTCGACCAGCCCGGCGCACGCGGCGATGGATCTGGCGCGGCTGCGCGAGGCCTGGGGCGTGCTGCGGCCGCTGCTGCCGGCGTCAGCCGTGCGCGGTTCGCGCGGACGGACGCAGCCGTAGCCAGAGGGTCTGCGCCGCCAGCACTACCGCCACCGCCACGGCGACCAGCGCGGCGGTGTCGCTGCCGGACAGCGTCGAGTCGCTCTGCTTGAGGTAGACCGCCGCCAGCGCCCACAGCGCCGCCGCCACGAACGGCAGGTTGCCGCGCATGCGCCGGTTCGCCCACAGCAGCAGGGCGGCGGCCGCGGCGAACAGCACCAGCGTCCACGGCAGCATCGCGTCGGTCGGGAGCAGCCGGTAGGCGACGATGACCTGTGCGGTGTTGAGGAACGCCGCCAGCGACAGCCAGCCGGCGTGCAGCGACAGCGGCGCCCACGCCCATACGGTGAGACCGGGGGTGCCGTCGCGCGCGGCCGACAGTGTCAGCGCACAGGCCAGCAGGCACGCCAGCGCTGCCCAGATGATCAGCAGCGCCAGCCAGAACAGCTGCATCGAGAAGACCGGCATCCACACCGCGGTCAGCGCGAACCCGGCCGCCGCCCAGGGACGCACGCGCGCCACGACCGGCGCCGCCGCGTGCCGCGAGAACGCCTGCCAGGCACCGAATGCCACGTCCCACAGGAAGATCAGGCCCCAGATGGCGAACGCGTAGCCCGCCGCCACGATCAGCGTGGGGTACTGGTCGGAAATGGCGCCGTTGGTGGGGCCGAAGGCGCCCCGCTGCGAAAACCAGGAAACGAGCGGCATGGCGAGGGACAGCAGCAAAACGAGCCAACGCATGGGAATCTCCTTGACCGGATGGGGCGGGATGCTGCCGGCAGGGCCGTGAACACCGCATCCACATACGCGGCCGGACGCGTGGCGGATGAAACATGCGGTCCCGTATCGCAGGCGTCCGCTCACGTCGGGGCCGACCAAAGCGATACCAATGCGTCGCACGACGCCTGCAATGTCCCGTCGTGGACATCAATTGGCGACAACGAACGGTTGGCGCATCGCGCCGCTGCGGACACAATAGGGGTTCCCTCTTCACGCACGCACCGGAGTAACGCCATGTCCGACATCAAGGAAGCCAAAGTCCCCGATATCGGCGACTACGACGGCGTGCCGGTGATCGAGATCCTGGTGGCCGTGGGCGACACGGTGAAGAAGGACCAGGGCCTGGTGACGCTGGAATCGGACAAGGCCACGATGGAAGTGCCGTCGCCGTTCGCCGGCGTGGTGAAGGAGATCAAGGTCAAGCTGGGCGACGAGATCGCCAAAGGCGCGGTCGTCGCGCTGATCGAAACCAGCGAAGGCGCCGCCGAGGCGAAGCCCGCCGCCGCACCCGCACCGACCGCCACGGCCGAAACCGGCGCGAAGGTCGAACCCGTCGCCGTTTCGCCGACCCCCGACAAGATCGCCCAGCGCGAGATCGCGCAGGAGCGCGCCGCACCCGCCGTGGCGCCCGCCGCCTCGCGCGTGCTGGACGACAAGCCGGGCATCGATCCGGAAGCCTCGCCGCCGCGCACCCCGCCGGTCGAATTCAACGCCGACCGCGTGCTGCCCGAGAAGGTCGCCTACGCCAGCCCGGCCGTGCGCCTGTTCGCGCGCGAACTCGGTGTCGATCTCAACCAGGTGAAGGGCAGCGAGCGCGGCGGCCGCATCAGCAAGGAAGACGTGCAGAAGTACGTCAAGGGCGCGCTGGCCGGTGGCGTCCCGGCGCCGGCTGCGGCGGGCGCACCGGCTGCGGCGGATGGCGGCCTCAACCTGCTGCCCTGGCCGAAGGTGGACTTCAGCAAGTTCGGCGAGACCGAGGTCGTCCAGCTGTCGCGCATCAAGAAGATTTCCGGCGCCAACCTGGCGCGCAACTGGGCGATGATCCCGCACGTCACCCAGCACGACCACGCCGACATCACCGACCTGGAAGCGCTGCGCGTGGCGCTGAACAAGGAAAACGAGAAGGCCGGCATCAAGCTGACCATGCTCGCCTTCCTGATGAAGGCCAGCGTGTCGGCGCTGAAGAAGTTCCCCGACTTCAACGCCTCGCTCGACGCCAGCGGCGAGAACCTCACGCTGAAGAAGTACTTCCACATCGGCTTCGCCGCCGACACGCCGAACGGCCTGGTCGTGCCGGTGATCCGCGACGTCGACAAGAAGGGCGTCAACGAGATCGCGCAGGAAAGCGGCGAGCTGGCGAAGAAGGCGCGCGAGGGCAAGCTCGGCCCGGCCGAGATGTCGGGCGGCTGCTTCTCGATCTCCTCGCTGGGCGGCATCGGCGGCGTGGCGTTCACGCCGATCGTCAATGCGCCGGAAGTCGCCATCCTCGGCGTGTCCAAGTCGTCGATCCAGCCGGTGTGGGACGGCAAGCAGTTCCAGCCGCGCCTGATGCTGCCGCTGTCGCTGAGTTACGACCACCGCGTGATCGACGGCGCCGCCGCCGCGCGCTTCACCGCCTATCTCGCCCAGCTGCTCGGCGACATGCGCCGCGTGCTGCTGTGAATCCGTAGGGTGGGCCCCGGCCCACCGACCCGAACCAACCACGGTGGGCCCAGGCCCACCCTACGAAAGAGAGTGGTATGGCAAACACGATCGAAGTCAAAGTCCCCGATATCGGCGATTACAGCGATGTGCCGGTCATCGAAATCCTGGTTGCCGTCGGCGATACGGTGAAGAAGGACCAGGGCCTGGTGACGCTGGAATCGGACAAGGCCACGCTGGAAGTGCCGTCCTCGGCGGCCGGCGTGGTGAAGGAACTCAAGGTCAAGCTGGGTGACACGCTGTCCGAGGGCAGCGTCGTGGCGGTGCTGGAAGCGGAGGGCGCCGCTGCGTCCGCGCCCGCACCGGCGGCAGCGGCCGCTTCGCCCCCATCCCCGCCTTCCCCCGCGAGCGGGGGAAGGGGCGCGTCTGCGTCGCCTTCGGCATCGGCGCCTGCCGCGCCGGCCGCCGCTGCACCCGCACCGTCCGGCGGTGGTGGCCTGATCGAGGCCAAGGTGCCCGACATCGGCGACTACGACGGCGTGCCGGTCATCGAAATCCTGGTCGCCGTGGGCGATACGGTGAAGAAGGATCAGGGCCTTGTGACGCTGGAATCGGACAAGGCGACGATGGAAGTGCCGTCGCCGGCCGCCGGCGTCATCAGGGAGATCAAGGTCAAGCTCGGCGACGAACTGGCCGAGGGCAGCCTGGTGGCGATCATCGAAGGCGAGGGCGCCGCAGCCTCGGCGCCGGCCAAGGCCGCCCCGGTGGCGCCGTCGCCGGCCGCGCCCGCCGCACCCGCGACCTCGGCGCCGAAGCCGGCGCTGGGCACCGGCAAGCCGGCCGACATCGAATGCCGCATCGTGGTGATCGGTTCCGGTCCGGGCGGTTACACGGCGGCGTTCCGCGCGGCCGACCTGGGTCTGGATACGGTGCTGATCGAGCGCTACGACGCGCTGGGCGGCGTCTGCCTCAACGTCGGCTGCATCCCGTCCAAGGCGCTGCTGCATGCGGCCGCCCTGATCGATGAAGCCTCGCACTCCGACGACATCGGCATCAGCTTCGGCAAGCCGAAGATCGACCTCGACAAGCTGCGCGGCTTCAAGCAGGACAAGGTGGTCGGCCAGTTCACCAAGGGCCTGGCCGGCATGGCCAAGCAGCGCAAGGTGCGCACGGTGACCGGCGTGGCGAAGTTCGTCTCGCCGAACGAACTCGAGATCGTTGGCAGCGACGGCAAGACGCAGCTGCTGCGCTTCGAGCAGTGCATCATCGCCGCCGGTTCGCAGGCGGTGAAGCTGCCGAACTTCCCGTGGGACGACCTGCGCGTGATGGATTCCACCGACGCGCTGCAGCTGGCCGAGGTGCCGAAGAAGCTGCTCGTCGTCGGCGGCGGCATCATCGGCCTGGAAATGGCGACGGTGTATCGCGCGCTGGGCGCCGAAGTGACCGTGGTCGAGTTCATGGACCAGCTGATGCCGGGCGCCGACAAGGACCTGGTGAAGCCGCTGGCCGACCGCCTGAAGAAGCAGGGCGTGATCATCCAGCTGAAGACCAAGGCCGCCAGGGTCGAAGCGTCGAAGAAGGGCATCACCGTGCACTTCGAGAGCGCCACCGAAGGCCAGAAGCCGGAGCTGGAGTCGGGCACCTGGGACCGCGTGCTGGTCGCCGTGGGCCGTTCGCCGAACGGCGGCAAGCTCGATGCCGACAAGGCCGGTGTCACCGTCACCGACCGCGGCTTCATTCCGGTGGATGCGCAGATGCGCACCAACGTGCCGCACATCTTCGCCATCGGCGACCTGGTCGGGCAGCCGATGCTGGCGCACAAGGCCACGCACGAGGGCAAGCTGGCGGCGGAAGTGGCGGCCGGCGAGAAGAAGGAGTGGGTGGCGCGGGTGATCCCGTCGGTGGCCTATACCGATCCGGAGATCGCGTGGGTCGGCGTGACCGAGACCGAAGCCAGGGCCAAGGGCCTGAAGATCGGCGTGGGCAAGTTCCCGTGGGTGGCGTCGGCGCGCGCGGTCGGCATCGGTCGCGGCGAAGGCTTCACCAAGCTCATCTTCGACGAACACACCCACCGCATCATCGGCGCCGGCATCGCCGGCGTGCACGCGGGCGACCTGATCAGCGAGCTGGCGCTGGCCATCGAGATGGGCGCGGAAGCCGGCGACATCGGTGCCACCATCCATCCGCACCCGACGCTTGGCGAGACGGTGGCGATGGCGGCCGAAGTCTACGAAGGCACCATCACCGACCTGTACATCCCGAAGAAGAAGTAAGCCGTTCGGGACGTTCAAAAAGAAAAAGGCCACGCGGATGCGTGGCCTTTTTCGTTGGTGCGCCGATCAGGCCGGCAACGGGGCGGCCCGCAGGGCCCGCCGCGCCTCGATTCGCTTCCACACCTTTTCATGGAAGTGGAAGACGACCGTGTTGCAGGCCGGCTCGATCAGGGCCAGCGCGCCACCCACCAGCAGGCTGCCGGTGAACAGGTAGCCCAGGGTGAAGGCGACCGCGAAATGCAGCATCGCGAAGCTCAGGGTCTTGTTCACGGCGGGGCTCCAGATGAGAACTGATCTCAAGTATGGGCGCCCCGCGCGTGCCGTCCAATGAAAGGTTCTGCTTGAAGCGATAAGCAGGACCTATTGTCCAGGGCAATCAGAAGCGGAACGTGACGCCCGCCATCGGGCCGTGGACCTTGAACTGGCCGGTGAGCCTGCCGGCGACGTCCACGGTGCCGACACCGGACTCAGGCGGCGCGTCGAAGGAGCCCGTGTAGTCGTTGCCCAGCTTCAGGCGGAACCAGTCATAGCCCACGTGAATGCCCAGGCGCTCGGTGACCAGGTACTCGACCAGCAGGCCGCCCCGTTCGAAATGACCGCGTTCGTCGATGAAGTCGCCCCAGCGGGTATCGAGGTACTGCGCCTGGGCCTCCACGCGCAGGCGGGGCGTGGCGGCCCAGCTGACCCGGGTATGCAGGTTGGGCGAGGTGCCGTCCTTCTTCCAGCGGAACGACTCCCACTGCGGATCCACCTCGTCGGTACCGGTACTGGTGCCCGTGCCCCGGGCTTCCAGGATGGCATGGGTGACCCCCAGCCCGAGTCCCCACTGGAACCGCGGGGTGTCGACCACGGCGAACTCGTAGTTCAGGCTGGCCAGCTCGAAGCTCAGGCGGCCATCGACGTCGATGGCGGGAATCTCGACCGGTTCGCCGGGGATCTCGACCTCTTCGAAGATGTTGCCCGGGTCGATCCAGTCGCCGTCGAAGTTCCACGACTGGTTGCGGCGATAGTCGTAGTAGTTCATGCGCAGCGACTGGCGCGGCGTCATGTGGAAGGCGATCTCGCCGCGCGGGCGCCAGCGGCCGTCGGAGTCGATGCTGCCGGCGGCGGCCAGGTCTTCCGAGCGCTCACCGTCGGTGGCGGTGCCGGTGCCGTCGAAACGGATGTTGGCTTCGGGGTTGAACGCCGACAGGCGGATGTCGAAACGGGCGTCGTCGGTGAAGTCCTGCGCCTGGCCGGTGAAGGCGAAGCCGGCCAGGGGCAGTGAAGCGATGAGGGCGGAAGCGATAAGGGACGTGCGGGGCCGTGTCACGGCGTGCTCCATGCAGGGGTGGGGGTCTTTCAACCCTCGCCCGTCGCAGGTCGACAACGGGTGAATTGCATGAACGGCGCCGTCACGGCGATTCGAGCGCGCGAGGCGCGGGCTCCGGAAAAAGTGAAGCCCCGGGGGCAGCCGGGGCTTCGTGGAAGGCCTGTGGCGGAGCATCGGACGAGGAAGTTGAGCAGCAGGCCTTGCACACCACTGACAGGGAGTGTCCATCAAAGTTCCGGAAAATTCCCGGGAAAATTCTGAACAGGGGAAACGGTTACACGCAGGCAGGGCAAGGGATGCGGCCGGATCGCGGGCGTACGCCCGGTTTTCGACCTTTGGCGGTTGTCCCGGAAATTGTCCCGCTGCTATACTTTTGCGGCTCGGCGAGGCGCTTTACTGCCTCTTACCCGCCAATTCCGTAGGGCTTTCGTGTGCAGAATTCCGTCGCTACGGGCCGGCGGCTAGTGTTGCGCGCCGCTGTCTGGCAGACGGGGGCGGTACTGCTGGTCGCGCTGCTGTTCCTGCTCCGGGGCGTGCCCCAGGCGGTCGCGGCGGCGGTCGGAGGGCTGGCGATCGTGGCCGGTGCGCTGCTGGCGGCCTGGATGGCCTTCGGCGGTGGCGTACTCGGGGCCGTTTCGGCGGTGCTGAGGCTGGTCGCGGGGATGGTGGTGAAGTGGGTCGTGGTGATCGGTGTGCTGGTCGTTGGCGCGGGGCTGTACAAGCTGCCTCCGCTGCCTCTGCTGGCGGGCGTGATCACCGGACTGGTGGCACAGGTGCTGGTCGCGACCGGCAAGCAGCGATAACCCAACTAGAAAGGTTTCCGACTCATGGCGGGCGAAGCTCTGACTCCCACCAGCTACATCCAGCACCACCTGAAGAACCTCACGGCCCAGGTGGGCGGTGAGGGTCCGTTCTGGACGATCAACGTCGACACCTTCGTGACCGCCGTGCTGATGGGCCTGGTCATCGTGTTCGCCTTCTGGCTGGCCACCCGCAAGGCGACCGCCGGCGTGCCGGGCAAGTGGCAGGCCTTCGTCGAGATCATGCTCGAGTTCGTCGACAAGCAGGCCCGCGACACCTACCACGGGACCAGCAAGCTGGTGACGCCCATCGCGATCACCATCTTCTTCTGGATCCTGATGATGAACCTGCTGAAGATGATCCCGGCCGACTTCATCGCCAAGCCGCTCGAACTGATGGGCGTGCACTACTGGAAGCCGGTCCCGACCGCCGACGTCAACGCCACCCTCGGCATGTCGATCAGCGTGTTCTTCCTGATGCTGGTGTTCGCCTTCCGCTCGAAGGGCCTGGGCGGCTTCGCGCACGAATTCCTGACGGCGCCGTTCGGCAAGTGGATGATGCCGTTCAACCTGATCCTCAACATCGTCGAATGGGTCAGCAAGCCCATCTCGCTGGCGATGCGACTGTTCGGCAACATGTTCGGCGGCGAGATCGTCTTCCTGCTGATCTGGGTGCTGGGCGGCGCGGGCATCCTCGGCATGCTCGGCGGCGCAACGTTCGGCCTCGGCTGGATGCTGTTCCACCTGCTGGTCATTCCGCTGCAGGCCTTCATCTTCATGATGCTGTCGATCGTCTACCTCAGCTTGTCGGAAGACAGCCACTAACGTTTCCGCTTCACCGTTCCCTTCGTACCATCCACCTTTCAAGCACTTAGTTCCGGAGATCACCATGGAAAGCATCCTCACCAACCTCGCCCAGGTCCAGGCTTCGACCGCCCTCGCCATCGGCATCATGATCGGCCTGGCCGCGCTGGGCGCCGGTCTGGGTCTGGCCATCATGGCCGGCAAGTTCCTGGAATCGGCTGCCCGCCAGCCGGAACTGATCCCGGTCCTGCAGGTGCGCATGTTCATCACCGCCGGCCTGATCGACGCCGCGTTCATCATCTCGGTCGCCGTCGGCCTGCTGTTTGCCTTCGCCAGCCCGTTCATCACGATCTTCACCGAGCAGCTGGCCAAGCTGGCGGGCTGATCCGTCGCGTGCACGCCTGACCGCGCGCTCCGGCCCGCGGTCAGTCACCAGGCGTAGCTGGGCCGGCGCGACGTGCGCGGGCCCTTCATCACCGGCAGGTTTACGATGAATATCAATCTCACTCTGTTCGCCCAGGCGCTGGCCTTCGCCGGCCTGATCTGGATCATTGCGACCAAAATCTGGCCGCCGCTGCTGGCTGCCATCGAAGAACGCCAGCAGAAGATCGCCGAAGGTCTCGCTGCGGCCGACCGCAGCCAGAAGGACCTGGCCCAGGCCCAGGAAAAGGTCAACGAGGCGTTGAAGGAAGCCCGCGTCAAGGCCAACGAGATCATCGACCAGGCCCACGCGCGCGCCAACCAGATCGTCGATGCGGCCAAGAACGAAGCGATCGCCGAAGCCAACCGCCAGAAGGAACTGGCGCAGGCCGAGATCGACGCCGCCGCCACGCGTGCCCGCGAGGACCTGCGCAAGCAGGTGTCCGCGCTGGCCGTCAGCGGTGCCGAGAAGCTGTTGAAGCGCGAGATCGACGCCAACGCCCACAAGGCGCTGCTCGACGAACTCGCCGCCGAAATCTGATCCGGACGATCCGATCGATGAGCCAGGCCCTGACTGTCGCCCGCCCCTACGCCCGCGCCGCCTTTGCGACGGCGCGCGACGAAGGCCACCTCGCCGCCTGGTCGCAGGCGCTGGATTTCGCCGCGCATGTCGCGGCGGATCCGCGCGTGGCCGCGCTGCTGCCCAACCCGCAGCTGCTGCCGGCCGAGGCGGTCGCGCTACTGGCGCCGGAAGGCGCGAGCGAGGCGTTCACCCGCTTCCTGGGCATCCTCGCCGATGCGCGCCGCCTGCCGCAGCTGCCGGAAATCGCCGGACTGTTCGAGGAGCTGCGCGCCGAGGCCGAGCATGTCGTGAAGGCGAAAGTCACCTCCGCCACGGACCTGCCCGCCGGCGAACTCGACGTGATCAAGGCCGCGCTGAAGAAGCGCTTCGGCCGCGAGGTCGAGGTCGAGACGGCGGTCGACGCCTCGCTGATCGGCGGCGCCGTGATCGATGCCGGCAGCGTGGTGATCGACGGCTCGCTGAAAGGCAAGCTGGCGCGCCTGCAGTCCGCGTTGACGCACTGAATTCCCATTGAACCGCCGCGCGCGAGCCGGCACACAGGACTTACCCATGGCTACCACGCTCAACCCCTCTGAAATCAGCGACCTGATCAAGACCCGTATCGAGAAGGTCAAGCTGGCCGCGGAGTCGCGCAACGAAGGCACGGTCACCAGCGTGTCCGACGGCATCGTGCGCATCTTCGGCCTGGCCGACGTGATGCAGGGCGAAATGATCGAGCTGCCGAACAACACCTACGCGCTGGCGCTGAACCTGGAGCGCGATTCGGTCGGCGCCGTGGTCCTGGGCGACTACGAGCACCTGCGCGAAGGCGACGTGGCCAAGACCACCGGCCGCATCCTGGAAGTGCCGGTCGGTCCGGAAATGCTCGGCCGCGTGGTGAACGCGCTGGGCGAGCCGATCGACGGCAAGGGCCCGCTGGGCACCTCGCTGACCGCGCCGGTGGAGCGCGTGGCCCCGGGCGTGATCTGGCGCAAGTCGGTCGACCAGCCGGTGCAGACCGGTTACAAGTCGGTCGACGCGATGATCCCGATCGGCCGCGGCCAGCGCGAGCTGATCATCGGCGACCGCCAGACCGGCAAGACCGCGATGGCCATCGACGCCGTGATCAACCAGAAGGGCACCGGCATCAAGTGCGTGTACGTCGCGATCGGCCAGAAGGCCTCGACCGTGGCCAACATCGTGCGCAAGCTGGAAGAGAACGGCGCGCTGGCCCACACCGTGGTCGTCGCCGCCACCGCCTCCGAGTCGGCCGCGATGCAGTACATCAGCGCCTACTCCGGCTGCACCATGGGCGAGTACTTCATGGACCGCGGCCAGGACGCCCTGATCGTGTACGACGACCTGTCCAAGCAGGCCGTGGCCTACCGCCAGATCTCGCTGCTGCTGAAGCGTCCGCCGGGCCGCGAAGCCTACCCGGGCGACGTGTTCTACCTGCACTCCCGCCTGCTCGAGCGCGCCGCGCGCGTGTCCGAGGAGTACGTCGAGAAGTTCACCGAAGGCAAGGTCACCGGCAAGACAGGTTCGCTGACCGCCCTGCCGATCATCGAAACGCAGGCCGGCGACGTGTCCGCGTTCGTGCCGACCAACGTCATTTCGATCACCGACGGCCAGATCTTCCTGGAAACCGACCTGTTCAACGCCGGCATCCGCCCGGCCGTGAACGCCGGCATCTCGGTGTCGCGCGTCGGTGGCGCCGCCCAGACCAAGATCATCAAGAAGCTGTCGGGCGGCATCCGCATCTCGCTCGCCCAGTACCGTGAGCTGGCCGCGTTCGCGCAGTTCGCCTCGGACCTGGACGAAGCCACCCGCAAGCAGCTGGAGCGCGGCCAGCGCGTCACCGAGCTGATGAAGCAGAAGCAGTACGCGCCGATGTCCATCGCCCTGCAGGCGCTGTCCATCTACGCCGTCAACGAGGGTTACCTGGACGACGTGCCGGTCAACAAGATCCTGGCGTTCGAAGACGCGCTGCACGCGCACTTCACCAACACCCAGGGCGCGCTGGTCGACACGATCAACAGCACCGGCAACTGGAACGACGAGATCGAAGGCGCCTTCAAGAAGGGCATCGCCGAGTTCAAGCAGACCGGCACCTGGTAATGAAGCCGTGATATGTGATTCGTGATTCGTGATTCGCAGGAGCAACGGCGGATCGCGGGACCCACGAATCACCCATCACGAATCACGAATCACCGCGAGCGAAGCGAGTAGACATGGCAGGCGGACGCGAAATCAAAACCAAGATCAAGAGCGTGCAGAACACCCGCAAGGTGACGCGCGCGCTCGAGATGGTCTCGGCCTCCAAGATCCGCAAGGCGCAGGACCGCATGAAGACCTCGCGCCCGTACGCGCGCGCGATGAAGCAGGTGATCGGCCACCTGGCCCAGGCCAACACCGATTACCAGCATCCCTTCATGGTGGAACGGCAGGACGTCAAGCGCGTCGGCTTCATCATCGTGTCGTCCGACCGCGGCCTGGCCGGCGGCCTGAACAACAACCTGTTCCGCAAGATGCTCGGCGAGATCCGCCAGTGGAACGAGAAGGGCGTCGAGGTCGACGTGGTCACCATCGGCCAGAAGGCCTCGGTGTACTTCCGCCGGGTCAAGGTCAACATGCTGGCCAGCGTGTCCCACCTGGGCGACGCGCCCAAGCTGGACCAGCTGATCGGCGTGATCAAGGTGATGCTGGACGCCTACACCGAAGGCAAGCTGGACCGCGTGTTCGTCGTCTACAACGACTTCGTCAACACCATGACCCAGCGCGCCGCGTTCGACCAGTTGCTGCCGCTGCCCGCGTCGGAGACGCAGGTCGCGCACCACGACTGGGACTACATCTACGAACCCGATGCCGAGACCGTGCTCGACCACGTGATCACGCGCTACATCGAGTCGCTGGTGTACCAGGCCGTGCTGGAGAACATCGCGTCCGAGCATGCGGCGCGCATGGTGGCCATGAAGGCAGCCAGCGACAACGCCAGCAAGCTCATCGGTACCCTGCAGCTGGTCTACAACAAGGCCCGTCAGGCGGCGATCACCCAGGAAATTTCCGAAATCGTCGGCGGCGCGGCGGCGGTGTAAGAGCCGTGATTGGTGATTGGTGAATCGTGATTCGTAAGAGCTGCGCAGCGCGCTTCGACGAGTCACCCATCACGAATCACGAATCACCACGTAATCCAACGGGCGGCCCAGCCGCACAACCGAACAAGTTAAATCGGAGCAGCAAACATGAGTCAGGGCAAGATCGTTCAGATCATCGGCGCGGTGGTTGACGTCGAATTCGCGCGCAACGAAGTGCCGAAGGTGTACGACGCGCTGAAGGTGGAGAACACCGCCATCACGCTGGAAGTGCAGCAGCAGCTCGGCGACGGCGTCGTGCGCACCATCGCCCTCGGTTCCACCGACGGCCTGAAGCGCAACCTGGTGGCCGTGAACACCGACAAGGCCATCTCGGTGCCGGTCGGCGCGGGCACGCTGGGCCGCATCATGGACGTGCTGGGCAACCCGATCGACGAAGCCGGTCCGGTGCAGGCCTCCGACCATTGGGAAATCCACCGGTCGGCCCCGTCGTACGAAGACCAGTCCTCGGCCACCGACCTGCTGGAGACCGGCATCAAGGTCATCGACCTGATGTGCCCGTTCGCCAAGGGCGGCAAGGTCGGCCTGTTCGGCGGCGCCGGCGTGGGCAAGACCGTCAACATGATGGAACTGATCAACAACATCGCCAAGGCGCACTCGGGTCTGTCCGTGTTCGCCGGCGTGGGCGAGCGTACCCGCGAGGGCAACGACTTCTACCACGAGATGAAGGACTCCAACGTCCTCGACAAGGTGGCGATGGTGTACGGGCAGATGAACGAGCCGCCGGGCAACCGCCTGCGCGTCGCGCTGACCGGCCTGACCATGGCCGAGTACTTCCGCGACGAGAAGGACGCGTCCGGCAAGGGCAAGGACGTGCTGCTGTTCGTCGACAACATCTACCGCTATACGCTGGCCGGTACCGAAGTGTCGGCGCTGCTCGGCCGCATGCCGTCGGCCGTGGGTTACCAGCCGACGCTGGCCGAGGAAATGGGCGTGCTGCAGGAGCGCATCACCTCGACCAAGACCGGTTCGATCACCTCGATCCAGGCCGTGTACGTGCCCGCGGACGACCTGACCGATCCGTCGCCGGCCACCACGTTCGCCCACCTGGACGCGACCGTCGTGCTGAGCCGCAACATCGCGTCGCTGGGTATCTACCCGGCCGTGGACCCGCTGGACTCGACCAGCCGCCAGCTGGACCCGAACGTCATCGGCCACGAGCACTACGACACCGCGCGCCGCGTGCAGGCCACGCTGCAGAAGTACAAGGAACTGAAGGACATCATCGCCATCCTCGGCATGGACGAGCTGTCCGAAGAAGACAAGCAGGCCGTGTCGCGCGCCCGCAAGATCGAGCGCTTCTTCAGCCAGCCGTTCCACGTGGCGGAAGTGTTCACCGGCTCGCCGGGCAAGTACGTCTCGCTGAAGGACACGATCCGCGGCTTCAAGGCGATCGTCGACGGCGAGTACGACCACCTGCCGGAGCAGGCGTTCTACATGGTCGGCGGCATCGAAGAAGCGGTCGAGAAGGCCAAGAAGCTCGCCGAGAAGGCGTAAGCGCAGGGATTGGTGATTAGTGATTCGTGATTCGTAGGGGCGGCGATTGAGGGTTGGCGGGGTTCGATGCTCTTGCCGCCCACGAATCACCCATCACGAATCACCTTCCGAACGCAGTGAGGAATACATGAGCACCATCCGTTGCGACATCGTCAGTGCCGAACAGGAGATCTTCCACGGTGAAGCCACCCTGGTCGTCGCCACCGGCGAGCTGGGCGAACTCGGCATCGCGCCGAAGCACGCGCCGCTGATCACCCGCCTGAAGCCGGGCAAGGTGGTGGTGACGCTGGCCAGTGGCGAGCAGCTGGACTTCGCCATCTCCGGCGGCATCCTCGAGGTGCAGCCGCAGGTCGTCACTGTGCTGGCGGACACCGCCGTGCGCGCGACCGACATCGACGAAGCGCAGGTCCGCAAGGCCAAGGAAGAAGCCGAGCGCGTGCTGTCCCACAAGGACCCGAAGATGAGCGTGGAAGAAGCCCAGGCCCAGCTGGCCATGAGCATCGCCCAGCTCAGCGCGCTGGAGCGCCTGCGCAAGAACCTCAAGCACTGAGGTTCAACGTTCTCGCGTTGTCGGAACGCCGGCCCCGTGCCGGCGTTTTCGTTTGTCGTGTGCGTTTCATGAAAAACCATCCATGCCGGATCGCCGATCCGTAGCGTGCGCCATGCGCACGACCTCGTGACGCCGGCATTGCCTCACATCTCCAACGCGCCACTTTCTGGGCAACGCATCGTGCGCATGGCGCGCGCTGCGCCGGCGTCAGCGATAGACCACGTGCCGCCAGAGGAAGAACGCCGCCACGGCCAGCACGCCTTCCACCAGCGGCTTGGCCAGCCAGGCATGCGCCAGCCCCAGCGACACCGCCATCCATGCGACCGCCATCGTGCTGACCATCGTCAGGGGCACCCAGACCAGCAGAAACTTGGCGAAGCGCCACCAGCCCAGGCGCGGGGCGCCATCGCGCGCGAACGTCACGCGTCCGTTTAACCAGAAGCCCAGCAGCGCACCGCTGACGCGACCAGCGACGTTGCCCGGCGCGACCGGCACGCCGAGCGCGGTGAGGGCGACAAACACCAGCCAGTCGAGCACCAGTTGCGCCAGGCCGACGGCGATGAAGCGCACGCCTTCGCGCAGCAGGACCCTGCGAGGGTGATCGAAGGAGCGCATGGTACGAATGAAGGAGGCTCGGAGGCGATGGGCGCCGTGTAATATTCGCATCGCCCGAACGGTCACGGTATCCCCCTTGCGCATCGCGGTCCTGATTCCCTGCCACAACGAGGCACCGACCGTGCAGAAGGTCGTCGCGGACTTCCGCCACGCGCTGCCGGAGGCAGAGGTGTGGGTCTTCGACAATGCGAGCGTGGACGACACGGCCGATCTGGCCGCGCAGGCGGGCGCACGCGTGCGCCGGGTGTCGGCGAAGGGCAAAGGCAATGTGGTGCGCGCGATGTTCCGCGACGTCGATGCCGACATCTACGTGATGGCGGATGGCGACGACACCTATCCGGCAGCGTCCGCGCGGGTGCTGATCCAGGATGTGGCCGATGGACGCGCCGACATGGTGGTGGGTACGCGGTTGGAGTCGCACGACCATGCATCGTTCCGCCGCTTCCATGGATTCGGCAACCGCCTCGTGCGCGGCTGCATCGGCGCCTTGTTCGGGCATCCCGTGCGCGACGTGCTGTCGGGCTATCGGGTGTTCTCGCGGCGCTTCGTGAAATCGATGCCGGTGTTGTCCCGCGGCTTCGAGATCGAGACGGAGATGACGGTCTTCGCACTGTCCAATGGCTTCGTCCTGTCCGAGCGCACCATCGAGTACGGCACGCGGCCCGACGGCAGCGAGTCCAAGCTCAACACGTACCGTGATGGCATGCGGGTGTTGAAGACCATCCTGTTCCTGTTCAAGGACATGCGTCCGCTGCTGTTCTTCGGCGTGCTGTCGCTGCTCTGCGTGCTGGCGGGATTGGGATTCGGCGCCTTCGTCATCCACGAATTCACCCAGACCGGCCTGGTGACGCATCCGTCCACCGCCGTGCTGGCGGTGGCCTTCACCCTGGTGGGCGTCGTGGCCTTGGCCACGGGGCTGATCCTGGATACCGTCAACCGCCGCTCGAACGAGATCCTGCGCTTGATCACCGACCAGGTGCTGGCGCGGGACAGATCGTCGGAGTAGCCGAGCGACGCACCAGCGGACAGAGTTCGAGCCGGCTCAGGTTGGTCGGCACGTTGCGGCACGCGCCGCCAAGCGCCAGCCCGTAGGCGTGGTAGTGCTCGGCGGGCGGTGCGGAGTCCGGTACTTCACGGAGCAGGAACAGTGGCCCGGTGTGCTGCCGCACGCGTTGCTCGGCGCGTGCCTGCAGTCGGGTGCAGCGTTCCGGCGTCATGAAATTGTTGTGGATCGAGATCGCCGGCACGTCACCGGGCAGATGCGCCACGGCGTAACCCAGGGGTTTGTCCTCCGCCAGCACCACCAGGCTGTCGCGTGGGAAGGCGGGCAGGCGGACCTCCACCATCGGCGTGCTGAAGGACTCGCGGCCCCAGCCGGGCCGATTGGTGACACCTACGATCAACAAGGCCGACAGCACCAGCACCGTGCGGGGAAAGCGTCGGGGCAGCCACTGCGACAGCATGCCGATGATCGTGATCGAGCAGACCAGTTCCAGCGCGAACAGGTACCGATAGATCCCGTACAGCGTCACCCACACCGCGAAGCTGAGCAGCACGAACACCAGCAGCGCATGGACCATGCCCATGTCGCGCGCGTGCTGGGCACGCGCACGCCATGCGGTCACCCACCAGGCTGCAAGCGCGGAAAAACCGAGCAGCAGGCGCGGATCGGCCAGTCTGCTTTCGGAAAAGCGGGTGCTTTCAATCAGCAGGTGGAAAGGCGCCCGCAGTGCGTCCAGGTCGTGCGGCACGAAGCGCACGTCCTTGTGGCCATGCGGCAGCGCATCCGGCGAAGCGAACCACTCATTGAAGTAGGGAAACAGCGGATTGCCATGCGTCTGCCACAGATGCAGCGCCCAAGGGCCCGCCGTCAGCAGCCCACCCACAATGCCGCCCACCGCCAGCGCCAGCAGGCGCGCAGGCGCTCCACGCAGCGGACCGGCGACCAGCGCGGCGCCGATGAAGCCGATGCAGTACATCGCACCCGTGAGCTTGAGGCCGGCGGCCAGCCCGGCGAACAGTCCCACCGGCATCCAGGTGGCCCAGTCGCCGCGCCGGCCCTGCGAATCCACGGCCCACCACAGTCCCGCCATCACGCCGGCCGCCACGAAGGCATCGTTGAACGTGGTGCCGATGCTGGGCATCACGGCCGCGCCACCCACGGCGGCCAGCCCGGCCATGGCCGTTCGCAGCGTGCCGCGCTGTTGCGGCCACAGCTGGTCCAGCAGCCGCAGGGCGAACAGCACCGCGATGAACGCATGCAGCCCCAGCCACAGCGAAACCAGCCAGCCAGGCAAGCCCGCGCGCACCATCCACGCGAACGGAACGTCCAGCGTCGGGTTGTGCCAGGTCTGCAGCTGCGCGGCCGCGATGTCCTGGCCATAGCGGCCGTCCAGCAACGCGGATGGCGTATAGAGGTGGTAGTTGCGCAGGTCCCAGTTGCCGTCCTGTCCCTGGATCGCCATCGCCAGCAGCACCAGGACCAGCGCGGTGATCGCGGGCGCCTTCCAGGGATTGGACTGCGGCGTGGCGGACGGAGAAGAAGGCAAGGGAGCATCCTTGTGCATGGGGCTGAATTGGTACCATCGCAGCACGGCGCGAGGCCGGCATCATCGTAATGGGAAACCACATGAAGCAACTACACGTCGTCATCCTGGCCGCCGGCGAAGGCAAGCGCATGAAGTCCGTGCTGCCCAAGGTGCTGCAGCCGATCGCCGGTCGGCCGATGCTGGCGCACGTGATCGACGCGGCGCGCGCGCTGTCGCCGGCCGGCGTGCACGTGGTCTACGGCCACGGCGGCGACCAGGTGCAGGCGGCCTTCGCCGACCAGCCGGACCTGCACTGGGCGCACCAGGCGCAGCAGCTGGGAACCGGCCATGCCGTCGCGCAGGCGATGCCGGAGATCCCCGACGGCGCGCGCGTGCTGGTGCTGTACGGCGACGTGCCGCTGTCCCGCAGCGAAACGCTGCAACGGCTGCTGGACGCGCCGGGTCGGCTGGCCGTACTGGTCGCCGAGCCGGCGGATCCCACCGGTTACGGCCGCATCGTGCGCGACGAAGCGGGCCGCGTGGCCGCGATCGTCGAGCACAAGGATGCGGACGAGGAGCAGCGCCGCATCCGCACGATCAACACCGGCATCATCGCCGCCGACAGCAGCGCACTGAAGGGCTGGCTGGCGCGGCTGTCCAACGACAACGCGCAGGGCGAGTACTACCTGACCGACGTGTTCGCGATGGCCGCGGAAGAATTCACGCCGGCGGAGATGGTGCTGGTCGGCGAGCCGATCGAGGCCGAAGGCGCCAACGATCCCTGGCAGCTGTCGCAGCTCGAGCGCGCCTACCAGCTGCGCGCGGCACGGGCCTTGTGCACGCAGGGCGCACGCCTGATCGATCCGGCGCGATTCGACCAGCGCGGCACGGTCAAGGTGGGTCGCGACGTGCAGATCGACGTCGACGTGGTGCTGGAAGGCGAGGTGGAACTCGGCGACGGCGTGGTCGTCGGTCCGTTCACGCGCCTCAAGGACGTCAAGCTCGGTGCCGGCACGCAGGTGCGCGCGCACTGCGATCTGGAAGGCGTGGTCAGCGAAGGCGCCGCGCTGATCGGTCCGTACGCGCGCCTGCGTCCGGGCACGCAACTCGCGGACGGCGTGCACGTCGGCAACTTCGTCGAGACCAAGAACGCGCGCATCGGCGTGGGCAGCAAGGCCAACCACCTGACCTATCTGGGCGATACGGTGATCGGGACCGGGACCAACATCGGCGCCGGCACCATCACCTGCAACTACGACGGCGTGAACAAGTCCACGACCACGATCGGCGACCGTGTGTTCGTCGGCTCCAACTCCTCGCTGGTCGCACCGGTCACGCTGGCCGACGGCGCCACCATCGGTGCGGGTTCGGTGATCTCGAAGAACGCACCGGCCGACCAGCTGACGGTCGCGCGTGCACGCCAGGTCACCATCGAAGGCTGGCAGCGGCCGGTGAAGAAGCCGAAGTAGTGTAGGGCGGGCCTTGGCCCGCCGCGTTCGCCGGATGTAACGGACGGCGGGACAAGGCCCGCCCTACGCGGTCTCGGGTAACGGGAGCTTGCGCGTGGCGTGAGCGCCAAGAGCGCCGCGTGCCACGTAGCGTGCGCCATGCGCACGACCGCATCGATCGTTGCTCCATGCACCCTACTGGCCCCACGACTGATGCACGCCTGGATGGCGCGATGACGGCGGGTCCGCACGACAGCTGAAGTGCGGATCGCGGCTGCCAGCCCTCACCCCTTGCCCTCTCCCGGAGGGAGAACGCAGCCGATGCCGTGTCGTTCCCGCGTCGCGTGTAGGGCGGGCCTCGGCCCGCCGCTTTCGCCGGATATCACGGACGGCGGGCCAAGGCCCGCCCTACGTGGTTTCAGGCAGCTGTATGGACACGCACAGTCCGCCGCCTTCGCGGTTGTGCAGCGATAGCCGACCACCGTGGGCCTCGATGATCTCGCGGGTCAGTGCCAGGCCCAGGCCGGTGCCGTTGCGCTTGGTGGAATAGAACGGCACCAGCGCGTTCTGCAGCACCGCGTCGTTCATGCCGGTGCCGCGGTCCATCACCTCGATGCGCAGCCAGTCGGGCAGCCGCGTCAGTTTCACCGACACGCCGTCGGCGCTGCCGCCGGCTTCATGGGCGTTCTTGAGCAGATTGAGGATGGCCTGCTCGAGTTGTGCGACATCGATGCGACCATCGATCTCGCCCTCCGGCATCACCAGCTCGAAGCCGATCTGCCGCTGCAGTCCCTCGAAGAACGCACGCCAATGCACGGTCTGCAGTTGCGGCGACGGCAGTTTGGCGAAGCGCGCATAGCCGCGGATGAAGCCTTCCAGGTGGCGTGCGCGGTCCTCGATGGTGCCGAAGACTTCCTCCAGCCGATCATGCCGCCCACGGCGCACGAGCTCGGCGCCCGAATGCGCGAGCGAGGCGACGGGGGCCAGCGAATTGTTGAGCTCGTGGCTGATCACCCGGATCACCTTCTTCCAGGTCATCACTTCCTGCCGCCGCAGTTCGCTGGTCAGCAGGCGCAGCAGCAGCAGTTCATGCGGTCGTCCGTTGAGGCGGAAGGTGCGACGGGCCAGGTGGTAGACCTGTTCCTCGCCATCCTCTTCCTCGCTGCCGATGGCGAACAGGCTGTCGCCACCGCGCGCCAGCGCCTCGCGCATCTCGACCGGCGAGGATCCGATCAGGGCGTCGTAGTCCTGGCCTTCCAGCTTCCACCCGCTGTGCAGCAGCTTGCGCGCGGCCACGTTGGCGAAGATCACGCGCCGCACGCCGTCGCCGCCCGGCGCGATCAGCAGCATCGCCACCGGCGTGTTCTGCACCATGGTATCGAGCAGCAGCTCGCGCTGGACCAGGCTCAGCCGCTGTTCGCGCAGCACCTCGCCCAGCGAGGCGTGCGCGCGCACCAGTTCGGCGAGTTCGTCGTTGCCGCGCCAGTGGATGCCGAAGTTGTACTCGCCGTCGCGGTAGCTGTTGACGCTGCCGGCCAGCGCGCGGAACAGCGAGTACGTGCTGCGCAGGCCGCGGCGGATCGCCCACATCGCCAGCGGCAGCACCACGATGGCCGAGACCAGCACGGCGACCACGTCGTCGCCGATCCAGTGCGACAGCAGCACCGGCAGCGCCATCGCCAGCGCGAGCAGCGGCAGCAGCCAGGACAGCACGCGGCCGGCGAGCGAGCGGCGGATCATGGCGCCTTGATGCCGAAGCGTTCCATGCGCCGGTACAGCGCCTGCCGGCTCATGCCCAGATCGGCGGCAGCCTGGGCGATCACGCCGCCGGCGCGGGCGATGGCGGCTTCGATGTCGGCGCGCTCCGGCTCGGCGACGATCGCGGTGCGCACCGGCGCCGGACGCGGCAGGTTGAGATCGCCCGCTTCGATGCGATCGCCCATCGCCAGCAGGCCGGCACGCTGGATGACGTTGCGCAACTCGCGCACGTTGCCCGGCCATGCATGGCGCAGCAGCGCCGCGCGCGCACTTTCGGCCAGCGGCTTGTCGGCGGGGCGGAAGCGTTCGGCCAGCGGCAGGATGTCGCCGGGCCGTTCGGCCAGCGGGGGAAGCGCCAGCTCGATCGCGTTGAGCCGATAGTAGAGGTCTTCGCGGAACATGCCGTCGCGGATCATCGCCGGCAGGTCGGCATTGGTCGCACTGATGACGCGCACGGTGACGTGGCGTTCGCGATTGGAGCCCAGGCGCTCGAAACGGCCGGTCTCCAGCACGCGCAGCAGTTTCATCTGGCCGGTCAACGGCAGGTTGCCGATCTCGTCGAGGAACAGCGTGCCGCCGTCGGCCGCCTCGAACTTGCCCTCGCGCGCCTTGTTGGCGCCGGTGTAGGCGCCGGCGTCGGCACCGAACAGTTCGGCTTCGATCAGCTCCGACGGCAGCGCGCCGCAGTTGAGGGTGACGAAGGCGCCGGCCTTGACGCTGGAGTTGGCCTGGATGATCTCGGCGATCTTTTCCTTGCCCGCGCCATTCGGACCGGTGATCAGCACCGGCAGGTCGGAACGCGCGACCTGGCAGGCCAGCGCGACCACGCGTTCGCTCGCCGGGTCCTCGAACACGAGGTTGCGCAGGTCGTACTTGCTGGACAGCTGGTCGCGGCCGCGACGCTCGCGGCTGCGGCGGCGTTCCAGTTCGCTGCGGGCTTCGGCCAGTTCCAGCAGCGTGTTGACCGTGGCCAGCAGCTTGCGGTCGTCCCAGGGCTTGGCGAGGTAGTCGGCCGCGCCGGCCTTCACCAGGTTCACCGCCACTTCCAGGTGTGTCCATGCGGTCAGCAGGATCACCGGCATGTCCGGCCACTGCATGCGGATGTCGGCGAACAGCTGCTCGCCTTCGGTGCCTGCAGTGGTGTCCTCGGTGAAGTTCATGTCCTGGATGACCAGGTCGACATGCTGGTCGCGCAGCAGCGCCAGTCCGGCCTCCGGAGACTCGGCATGCAGCGTGTCGATGTCGTGCAGCGAGAACAGGACTTCCAGCGCCGTGCTGACGGCTCGGTTGTCGTCGATGACGAGGATGGTGGGCATGCGCTATAGCCTAACCGAAGGACTGCGACTGACGAGGTGCGGCGGAATGCGGAAGGCCCGCATCGCAAGCCATGTCGCCACCAGGGCAAGCGCCGCCGCGCAGGCCGTCGCCAGCAAGACGGTGTGCAGCGGGGACAGGAGGGGCAAACCGCCGGAAAGCCGGGAGGCGATCGGCGAACCCGCTATCAGCCCGCCGAACATCGCGCCCAGTCCGGCCAACGCGCCGAGTTCCAGACCCCATTCGCGCACGATCTGGTGGCGAGTCGCACCGAACGCCTGCCGCAGACTGAGTTCCAGTCGTTGATGTCGGGCCATCCACTCGGTCGCGAACAGCAGCGTCGCCAACAGGACCAGCGCAGCAAGGCCAGCGGCTGCCGAAAGCGCTCTTGGCAGCAGGGGACGAAGCGATGCCATCGCGATGCGGTCGGCGGAGAGCGGGCGCGACGCAGCCGGGAGTCCGCGCGGGTACGCCTTCTTCAACATGCGCTCCACGGCCGTCGATACGCGCACCCGTTCTCCGCTCGCGCTGCGCACGAGCAGCGGACCCACCCGCGCGTCGGCAGGTGCGGTAGGCAACAGGATGGCAAAACCTTCGGGATTCTGGCGGAACCCGTTCCCCGCGGCCGGAAGCGCGGCGACGACGCCGATGACGGTCAGCGGAGCGTCGTGATGGATGTGCAGGCGTCCGCCGATGGCGGACGTGCCGGGGAACAGGCGTTCAGCCAGGCTGGCGCTGATGATCGCCGGCGCGCCGCGGGCGTGCAGGCGGGTCTGGTCGCCGCTGTAGACGCTGAGGTCGGCGGGAGCGAAATCGCGCCCTTCGATCAGCTGCAGTCCGAGCGTCTGCACCATTCCGTCGGTTCCGAAGTAGATGGCAACCACCGCGTTGTCGCTCTGCGCATCGTCCTTCCATACACGGGCCGCCCACGACACGTCGAACGAGTACGGCGACTGGTTGGCGACAGCGGCATGGCGTACGCCCGGCACGGACCGGATCAGCTCAAGGACATCCGCCGAGGGCAGCGGCACATTGTCGACCGTGTCCAGACGGGGGAACACGGTGATCTCGTCTTCCGGCAGTACGGGCGGTGGCGTTGGCATGGCCCGCCATGCGGACCATGCCAACGATGCCAGCATGATGAAGGCCACGACTTCCGCCACCAGCAGGCTGGTCCACCAGGGGTGCCGCCCGAGCAACAACAGGCGTGAGCGGACCATGGCGACGTCGCGAGGCGATGCAATCAGGCCGTACGCGTCGCCACTGCCGGCGGTACCGACGCGGCCCGGCGTGCCGGTCCGTACACCGCGACCTGGCCGAGCAGCCACAGCAACACCGCGCCGACCGGCAGGTACAGCAGCGGCAGGCGCGGCAGTTCGTACTTGCCCATCAGCAGCTGGTTGATGCCGTAGGCCAGGACCATGCCGATGACGATGCCGATGGTGGCCAGCAGGAAGTTCTCGGTCTGGAAGTAGCGCAGGATCTGGCCCTTCGTCGCGCCCAGCGCGCGGCGGATGCCGATCTGCTTGGTGCGCTGCTGCACCCAGAAACTGGCCAGGCCGACGATGCCCAGCGCGGTGACGACGAGCAGCGAGACGATCACGGTCAGCAGCAGCCAGGCCATCGCGCGGTCGCCGCGGTAGTAGTTGTCCATGATCTCGGTGAACGTGCCCTCGCGCAGGATCAGGCGACGCGAGCTGTTCTTCTCCAGTGTGGCGACCGCGGCCTTCTGTACCTCGGCGCGGCGCGCGGGATCCGTGCGCAGCACGAACGTGCCCAGGGTCATGTCCTTGGCCGGGAAGATCATCGTGTAACCCGCTTCCGCCGGGCCGCCGTTGTCGTTGGTGCGGATCAGGCGCTCCACCACGCCGACCACGCGGTGTGGCGTGTTGTCCGCGTTCCACGAGTACAGGTTCTTGCCGATGGCGCTTTCGCCGGGGAACAGCTTGTTCGCCAGTTCGCGGCTGATGATCACCGCAGGCAGGTTCACCCGGGCGTTCTGCTTGTTCATCTCGGTCCAGTTGGCATATTCGTCCGCATTGAAGTCGCGGCCCTCGGCCAGTCGCAGGCCCAGCGTGTCGATGACGTTCTCGCCGAGGTAGACATTGGCCTGCGCGCTGGGGCGTTCCTGCTCCGGCGCCAGCTGGATGGAGCTGTTCCACGAGGAGTTGTCGAACGGCACGTGGTTGATGCTGCTGGCGGCCTTGACGCCGGGCAGGGTGCGCAGGCTGGCGACGTCCTGCTTCACCAGCGCGTCGGCCTCGGGGTTGTCGCCGATGTTGCCCATGCTGATGCGCACGATCTCTTCGTTCGCCAGGCCGGTGGGGCGATCGATGCGCTCCAGTCGCTGGGTGATGAGGAAGACCGCGTTGCAGATGATGGCGCACGACAGCGCCACTTCCAGCACGATCAGCGCGGCGGCCGTCTTGTGGCGGGCCAGGGTGGAGAGGATGGGGCGGATGTCCATGGTGGGCCTCTGGGGTTTCAGCCCCTTCCCCCGCGTGCGGAGGAAGGTCGGAATGGGATCAGGTCGTCGGGTGTCGCGAGGTGGGGGGCGTCATCGTCCTGCCCTCGCCCCCACCCCGACCCTCCCCCGCCAGCGGGGGAGGGAGCGGATCATTGCGATTTCAACTGGATGGCGGGCGTCACCTGCATCGCGCGCCACGCCGGCAGCATGCCGGCGAGCAGGCTGGCGACGATCGCCAGCGCGAACGTGGCCAGCAGCATCTTCAGGTCCATGTGCGCGAGATCGGCGTAACCCGCCGGCTGCTGGCGGACCGCCAGCAGGCCCAGCCACGCCAGCACCAGGCCGAGCGCGCCACCGACCAGGCCGACGGTGCCGGCTTCCACCAGGCACTGCGCGAAGATCGCCTTGCGCGTGGCGCCCAGCGCCCGGCGCACGCCGATCTGCGATGCACGGCCGAGGAACTTGGCCAGCAGCAGGCCGACGGTGTTGAGCAGGCAGACGGCCAGGAAGCCGAACGCCAGCCACACCTGCAGGCGCACGTCGCCCGGTACCGCACCCTGCTTGTCCAGCCACTGCATCACGTTGTGCAGGTCCACATTGGTCGGCCGTTCGAACCGGCCCGCCGCGCGCTGCTGGTCCGAGTAGTTGGCCAGATACTGCTTGTACGCCGCGACCTTGGCCGGCGTGTCCAGTTCCACCCAGTACTGCAGCCACGAACATGGGGCATTGGGGCCGCGCGAGCCTTCTTCATCGCCACTGGAGTCGCCCCAGCAGTTCATGTTGCCCTGCGTGCCCATCTTCAGGCTGAGGGCGGTCCAGAACGGCACGAACAGCTGTTCCACTTCGGTGAAGCGGTCCTGCGTCATGTCGTAGAACTTCGGCGCGGGGCGCCATTCGTCCAGCACGCCGACGATGCGGAACGTGCTGCCCGAGGCCGTAAGCTCACGGCCGACGCTGTTGGCGCCGCCGAAGAGCTTGTCGTTGAGCGCCTTGGAGATCACCGCCACGCGGGTGCGCGACTCGTCGTCCGCCGCGGCCCATCCGTTGCCGTAGCGGAACGGCACGTCGAACATCGGGAAGAAGTCCGCGGTGGTGTAGCGCGCTTCGACCCGGAAGGGCTCGATCCTGCCGTCCTGCGATTCCACCGACGACGCGCCGCCGGTCATCAGCGCCTGGCGGTCGGCCTTCCTGTCCTTCAGCAGGCGCTCCGCGTCGTAGCGGGTGAACTGGTCTTCCGGCTCGTCGCCGGGCGTGAAGCCGTTCGCCGATCGCGGCTCGATGCGGGGATAGAACAGCTTGTCGCTCTTCTGCGGGATCGGGTCGCCGGACAGCACGTAGAACACCGTCAGCGTGGTCATGCTGGCGCCGATGCCCAGCGCGATGGCCAGCACCATCAGGAAGGTCAGCGCCTTGTTGCGCTTGAAGCTGCGCAGCGCGAGGGAAAAGTAGTAGCCGAACATGCGTGGCTCCGTAGGGTGGGCCTTGGCCCACCATGGGGTTGTCTTGGGTCTGTGTGCGGTGGGCCGAGGCCCACCCTACGCGGATGCGTTGGCTTCGGCGGCGTGCGCCGCACGCATCAGCGCCGGCTCCACCGACAGGTCGGTGGCCATGCCGTCCACGATGTGCACGTTGCGCTGCGCGCGTGCCGCCAGTTCGGGGTCGTGCGTGACCATGATGATGGTGGTGCCCTGACGGTTGATCTCTTCCAGCAGCTCCATCACGCCGCGCGCCATCTGCGAGTCGAGGTTGCCGGTCGGTTCGTCGGCCAGCAGCAGGCGCGGGCTGCCCGCCAGCGCGCGCGCGATCGCGGTGCGCTGCTGCTGTCCGCCCGACAGTTCGGCCGGGAAGTGCTTCATGCGCGAGCCCAGGCCCACGCGCGCCAGCGCGTCCTCGATGCGCTGCCTGCGCTCGGCCGCCGGCATGCCGCGGTAGCGCAGCGGCACGTCGACGTTGTCGAACAGGTTGAGGTCCGGGATCAGGTTGAAGCCCTGGAAGATGAAGCCGATCTTCTGGTTGCGCAGACGCGAGCGCGCGTCGTCGCCCAGATGGCTGACGTCCTGCCCATCGAGCAGGAACTGCCCGCCGGTGAAGGTTTCCAGCAGGCCGGCGATGTTGAGGAAGGTGGTCTTGCCGGATCCCGACGGTCCGGTGACCGCGACGAACTCCCCCTCGCGGACATGCAGGTCCAGGGAACGCAGCGCATGCGTTTCCACCTGTTCGGTGCGGTAGACCTTGGCGACTTGGCGCATCTCAAGCATGGCTGAATTCCTTCGGACGGGATTGGGGATTCGTGATTGGGGATTCGGGAGAGGGAGTCGAGACATCCGGGATCGGGCGAATCCCGATTCCCCAATCCCGAATCCCGGCTTTCAATTGACCGACACCCGCTCGGCATCGCCGAACAGGTCGCTGCCGGAGACGACGACCTTGTCGCCGGCCTGCAGGCCGCCCAGCACTTCGATGTTGCTCAGGCTGCTGACGCCCAGCTGCACCGGGCGGCGTACGGCGGAGCTGCCGTCCATGACATAGGCGTAGCGACCGCCGCCCTGTTCCAGGAACGGGCCCCGTTCGACCATCAGCACGTTGCGGCGCGTGTCCATCAGGATGCGGGCGGCCAGGCGCTGGTTCTGGCGCAGGCCGGGCGGCTGCTTGTCGGAGAAGCGCAGGCGGGTGACGACTTCGCCGCCCACCACTTCCGGCGACACTGCGGAGATCTCGCCCGGGTACGGCTGGCCGGCGCTGGTCAGCGTGGCCGGCATGCCGATGGCGAGGTCGCGGGCGAAGCTCTCCGGCACCTTGATCTCGACTTCGAACACCGACAGGTCCACCACGCTCAGCACCGGCGCGTTGATGGCCACGTTGGAGCGCTGCACGGCCTGGATCTGGCCGACCTGGCCATCGAACGGGGCGCGCAGCGTCAGCGCGTCGACCTGGCGCTGCACCTCGGTCACCACGGCACGCTGGCGCTGGGCCAGCAGCTGCTTGTTGCGCGCATCCAGGCCGGCGCCCTGGCCCTGCAGGCCGGCGTCCTTGCGGGCATGGGCCAGCGCGATCTCGGCCTTGCGCAGGTTGTCCTGCGCTTCCAGCACGTCGACCTGCGGCACCGCGCCGCCTTCGAAGCCGCGCTGGTAGCGCTGCAGCGTGCGCTCGGCGGCCTGGCGCTCGATCTCGGCCTGGTCCAGCGCCTTCTGCGCGTTGGCGCGGGTGACGCTGGCGTCGAGGGTGGCGCGGCTGGATTCGGCTTCCAGCCCGGCCAGCGTGGTCTGCTCCTGCGCCAGCTTGCTGCGCAGTTCGGGACTGTCGATCTCGGCCAGCGGCTGGCCCTTGGTGACCTTGTCGCCGGCCACGACCTTCAGCGTGACCACGCCGCCGGCGACGGCGTACAGGGTCGGACTGTTGGCGGCGATGACGCGGCCGTCGGCGGCGATGTCGCGGACCAGGTCGCCGCGGGTCACCTCGGCGATGCGCAGGCGTGCGCCGTCCACCGATGCGGTGCCCGCCAGCCAGCCGCGCGCGGCGAAGACGATGCCGACCAGCAGCAGGGCGCCGCCGGCGGCGGGCCACACCCAGCGGCGCCAGGCCGGTCGGGTCTGCGAGGCACTGAGTACACGGTCTTGGGCGGAGGTGTCCCGAATCATCGGCGGCATGCGTTCTTGGGAATGACCTGCCTCTCTCAGCAGGATGCGTGCCAAACGCAAGCGATTGATTCCAAAGGGGGTTGTCCGGTCCGGACGACTGTCCGGGTGTCCGCGGACACCGTGCGGACAGGGCCTGTCCAGTGCCGGACACGTAGAATGTCCGCTCGTTTCACTCAGATGGAAGACACAAGCCTATGTGCGGAATTGTGGGCGCGATCGCCGATCGCGATGTGGTGCCGGTACTGATCGAAGGACTGAAGCGGCTGGAATACCGGGGCTACGATTCCGCGGGCATCGCGGTGGTCGACCGGCAGGACGTGCGCCGCGTGCGCCGCACCGGCCGCGTGGCCGAGATGGAAGGCGCCGCCGCCGCCGAGGGCTTCAACGCGAATCTCGGCATCGGCCACACGCGCTGGGCCACCCACGGTGGCGTGACCGAGGCCAATGCGCATCCGCACATCAGCCACGGTGTGGCGCTGGTGCACAACGGCATCATCGAGAACCACGAGGAGCAGCGCGAGAAGCTGCGCGCGCTCGGCTACGTGTTCGAGTCGCAGACCGATACCGAAGTCATCGCCCACCTGATGCACCATCACCTGCAGGGTGGCGACGACCTGCTCGGCGCATTGCAGTGGACGGTGAAGGAACTGACCGGCGCCTACGCGCTGGCCGTGGTCAGCCGCAAGGAGCCGGACCGCATGGTCTGCGCGCGCATGGGCTGCCCGTTGCTGATCGGCGTGGGCGAGGGCGAGAACTTCATCGCCTCGGATGTGTCGGCGATCATCCAGGCCACGCGTCGCGTGATCTTCCTGGAAGAGGGCGACACCGCCGAAGTCACGCGCGAAAGCGTCAAGGTCTTCGACGGCAAGGACCAGCCGATCCAGCGCGACGTGCACGTCTCCGACGTGTCGCTGGCCTCGCTGGAACTGGGCCCGTACCGCCATTTCATGCAGAAGGAAATCCACGAGCAGCCGCGCGCGATCGCCGACACCATCGAGGCCGTGGTCGATGGCGGCTTCTCCCCGACGCTGTTCGGCGCCAATGCCGAGGTGGCGCTGAAGGACATCGAGGGCGTGCAGATCCTCGCCTGCGGCACCAGCTACTACGCCGGCATGACGGCGCGCTACTGGCTGGAAGCCATCGCCGGCGTGCCGTGCAACGTCGAGATCGCCAGCGAATACCGCTACCGCGCCGCCTACGCGAACCCCAAGCACCTCATCGTCACCATTTCCCAGTCCGGCGAAACGCTGGACACGATGGAGGCGCTGAAGTACGCCAAGTCGCTGGGCCACGAGCACACGCTGTCGATCTGCAACGTGCCCGAGAGCGCCATCCCGCGCGCCAGCGAGCTGGTCTGCTACACGCGTGCCGGCGCCGAGATCGGCGTGGCCTCGACCAAGGCCTTCACCACCCAGCTGGCCGCGCTGTTCCAGCTGACCGTCGTGCTGGGCAAGCTGCGGGGCAAGGTCACGCCGGAACAGGAAGCCGACTACCTGGAGCAGTTGCGCCACCTGCCGGGCAGCGTGCAGCACGCCCTCAACCTGGAGCCGCAGATCGCGGCGTGGGCGGAACGCTTCGCGCCCAAGTCGGACGCGCTGTTCCTCGGCCGTGGCCTGCACTACCCGATCGCGCTGGAAGGCGCGCTCAAGCTGAAGGAAATCTCCTACATCCACGCCGAGGCCTATCCGGCAGGCGAGCTGAAGCACGGTCCGCTGGCGCTGGTCGACGCCGACATGCCGGTGGTGGTGATCGCGCCCAACGACGTGCTGCTGGAGAAGGTGAAGTCCAACATGCAGGAAGTGCGCGCGCGCGGCGGCGAGCTGTTCGTGTTCACCGACCAGGACAGCCACTTCAGCGAATCCGAAGGCGTGCACGTCATCCGCACCCCGCGCCACGTCGGCGTGCTCAGCCCCATCGTGCACACCATCCCCGTGCAGCTGCTGGCCTACCACACCGCGCTCGCGCGCGGCACCGACGTGGACAAGCCGCGCAACCTGGCGAAATCGGTGACGGTGGAGTAGTCGTCCATCCGGATGCCGGAGACAGAACGGGCCGCGCAATGCGGCCCGTTTCTGTTTGGTAAGACGCGAACTTGCGATCAGGAAGCTGCGGTGCCCGTCGTCGGCAGCGCCAATCGCTTTTCCAGATCTTCGCGCATATCCACCAGTTCGGTGGACAGCTGCTTGCGCTTGGCCATGCCTTCGCGGTGGATCTCGCGCACTTCCTCGACCGTGCGGATCAGCGTCTCGTTGACGGTGCGCAGGGTCTCGATGTCGATCACCGAGCGCTGGTTGGCGCGCGCGGTGCCGACGGCCGTGGCGTGCACCAGCTCGGCGTTCTTGCGCATCAGTTCGTTGCTGGCGTCGTCGATGGCGTTGGCCAGTTCCACCGCGTTGCGCTGGTCGGCGAGCGACAGCTGGATGGCGAACTGGTTGCGCCACATCGGGATGGTGATGTCGCGTACCGCGCTGAACTTCTCGATCAGCTGGATCGCGTTGGCCTGGATCAGGCGGATCATCGGCAGCGTCTGCGTCGCCGCGTGCTGCAGTACCTGCAGGTCGGACACACGCTTGTCGATCAGGCGCAGCGCGGTGTCCAGCGCGGCACGGCGGGTGCGGGATTCCGGATCCTCCAGGCCGGACAGCGACGCCAGTTCCGCTTCCAGTTCGGCGATGCGGACGCGGCCGGCGGCCACGTGCACGCCGAGTTCGCGGCGCTCGTCCAGCACCATGTCGTGCATCTGGTCGTACTCGCGCACGCGCTGCTGCTGGATCTGCTGGGTCTTGCCGACGTCGGCCATCAGCTGGTCGATCTGGCGGTTGGTCGAGCTGTAGCGCTGCACCAGGTCGTCCTTGGTGGCGCGCAGCCTGTCGATCAGCGGGCCGAGGATCGGCAGCTTGGAACGGCCGTGGAAGGACTCCAGGTTCAGCGAACGCGCGATGCGCACCACCTCGCCCAGCTTCTCGCCGCTGCTGTCCAGATCGGCGTTGCGGACCTTGTCCAGCAGTTGCGTGCTGAAGGCGCTGGTCTTGGTGGTCGCTTCGCGGCCGTAGGTGTGAAGGTTGCCGGGCGCGATGTCCTGCAGCGCCTTCGTGGCCTCCTGGATGCGCGGAATGTCGGCGCTTTCCAGGCCCAGGTCGGTCAGCAGCTGCGGCGACAGCGCGGCGGGGAGCAGCATCTGTTCGGGATTCGTCGTCGTCATGGGGCCTCCTGGGTGTGGGTGGTACGCGCTGCCGCTGCGGATGCAGGCGGTGGCGCGGGCAGGTGTTCGATATGGGCTTCCAGCTCGTCTATCGCCCGCGCTGCCGAGGATAGCTGCATTCCATGGCCGGCACCGGCGGTGACGCCGAGCTGCTGGTCCAGCAGCACCGTCAGTCGCGGCAGTTGCTGCGCGTGCCGTTCGGCGATGGCGAGCGCATTGGCGGCGACGATGTCGAGCTGCTGGAGGGTGATGTCGTAAGCGCTGCGCAGCGTGATGAGGTGGGCCAGACGCGAGGCGCCCGCCTGCGGATCCGCCGTGGCCTGCTGGCGGGCCAGGTCGTCGATCTCCTGCTGCAGGCGCACACCCGCCGCGCGCAGTCGCTGCGCATGTTCCGACAGGGTGGCGTGCTGGCGGCGAAGGTGTTCGGCCTGGATGCCGGCCTGCCGCAGCAGGAGGCCGCTGCGCTTGCGCAGGGCGCGCGCCTCGGCGGCGACGCGGATGTCGCGGCCGATCAGCCGGCCCCAGAAGCCGACGCTGCGGCGCAGTGCGCGCGGGTCGGCCGACAGCAACACGGTGCGCAGGTCGCGCAGCGTAGCCTGCAGATCGCCCGCGCCGGCCTGCGCCAGCGCGCGGATCGCGGCAGCGTGCTCGGCCAGGCCGGCAGTGTCGGCGTCCGCAGCGGGAAACCGGCTCACCTCGGCGGGTCTCCGTCGCGGTCGTGATCGTCGGCCAGCGGCGATGGCGACACATCCAGCGTCGGCGTCGGGCGCTCTTCCTTGAAGGCGAGGCTGGCGATCACCTGGTCGAACTCCGTCTCGCGCGGCGAACGCGGCCTCGCCTTGCGCGTGCCCACCGGCGGAGGCGTACCGGCGCCGCTCCGCAATGCCTGTGCCAAGGCCACGAGTGCACCGTTGAGCTGGTCCTGCCGCGCCATCGTCTGTTGCAGGGCCTCCAGTACCGGTGCGGTATCGATCACCGGTGCGGGCGTTGGCGTGGCGGCAGCGACCGGTTCCGGCATGCGCAGTGCGTGCAGGGCGGAGAGCAGTCGCTCCCATGGGGCGGGTGGCGGCGTTTCGATGGGCACGGGTTCACCCAGCCGCTGCAGGCCGACGGCGATGTCGGCCAGCTGCGCGACGACGCGGCCGCCGACGTCGGCATCCTCCGCACCCATCGCCTTGTTGCGCAGGAAGTCGGCCTTGATCTGCTGCCAGCGCGCCTGTTCCTCGGCGGTCAGCGTGCCGCGCAGTTCGCCGAGCTTGAGCAGGTTCTCCTCGGCGCCGGTGGTCAGCAGCTGCGCTTCGCCCAGGTAGTGGTCGGAGATCAACTGCTGCAGCTCGGCAGCATTCATCACCGGCGAGATCTTCTCCGCCAGCTTGTTCATGTTGCGGTAGCTGCCCTGCAGGCGGAACGGCGGTTCCACCCGGTACCTGTCGGCCTGCGCGGCGCTGGCGATGTACTGCTGGTTGACCCGGTAGACCACGTCGCGCACGGTCAGCAGGCGCTGCAGCACCGCGACGATCTCGCCGATCTCCGCGCCGCTGTACGCATGCGACAGCTGGTTGGTGCTGACGTCCTTGCCGCGCGCCTTGTCGACCAGCAGGTAGAGATCGGCCATGTCGCGCGTGGCGAGCGGCGCGAGCACCGGGTTCGACGTCAGGCAGTTCTCCACGTAGCTCAGCAGGAAGGCGTCTTCCATGCCGCCCAGCACGTCGCCCAGGTTGTAGATGTCGGCGCGGTTGGCCAGCATGTCGGGAATCTTGAAGACCTCGCCGGACTCCGTGTACGGGTTGCCCGCCATCACCACCGCGAACTTGCGCCCGCGCATGTCGTAGGTCTTGGTCTTGCCTCGCCACACGCCCTCGATGCGGCGCGTGCCGTCGCACAGCGAGATGAACTTCTGCAGGAACTCCGGATGCGTGTGCTGGATGTCGTCCAGGTACAGCATCACGTTGTTGCCCATCTCCAACGCCAGGTTGAGCTTCTCCAGTTCCTGCCGCGAGGTCGCGTCCGGTGCCTGCGCGGGATCGAGCGAGCGCACCTCGTGGCCGAGCGCCGGACCATTGACCTTCATGAAGACCAGGCCGAGCCGATGCGCCACGTATTCCATCAGCGTGGTCTTGCCGTAGCCCGGCGGCGAAATCATCATCAGCAGACCCATCAGGTCGCTGCGCTTGCTTTCGCCGACGGTGCCCATCTGCTTGGCGAGGTTGTCGCCGATCACGGGCAGATAGACGTCGTTGATCAACCGGTTGCGAACGAACGAGCTGAGGGGGCGGGCCTTGAACTCGGACAACCTCATGGCGGCGCGCTCGCGCTGCGCGACTTCGCTGCGCAGCGCCTGGTAGCGTTGCCAGGCCGGCACGAATTGCCCGCTGTGCGCGGCGAAGCGGGCCGGCAGGTCGTCCACCGCCAGCGTCAGCCGTCCTTCGCGGATGCGCGGATGTTCACCGAGCAGGCCATCGACCTGGCCCATCAGCGTCACATGTTCCACCACGTGCGTCAGCTGCGCGCCATGGCGGAACAGGGCGATGGCTTCCGGCACGTAGGCCGCGAGGTGGGCGTGTTCCGGCAGCGCAGCCAGCGCTTCCAGCGCCTGCCGCAGCAGCGACCACGCTGCGGCGGGGTGGTCGTCCAGTCGTTGCAGCGCACTGGTGAGCACACTGCCGCCGTCGCCATCGGACAGGCGTGCGCGCAATGCGGTCACCAACGCATCGGCGTAGTGGGTGAAGCGGAACGTCGGCGTCGCGCTGGTGACCGTGTCCAGCAGGAAGGCGGCGGCCGCCGATGCGTCGGTGGCGGGGAAGGGCAGCGCGTCGTGGTTGATCCATTCGGCGATCGCCGCAGCCAGTTCGTCGTGCATGGCCTGCAGGGCGCGGCCCGCCGGTGACATGGCGTCGATCGTGCGGGCTGCGCGGATCCGGTCCACCGTCGCCTGCGGCGCGGCGTCGTTGCGGCACCACCATGCCACGGCCAGGGCGCGCGCCGGCGGCGGATGCCGAAGCGTGCCGGCGGCGTTGCGCAGCGGCAGGAAAGCCCGCAGGATCGCCGCGGCGTCGTGGTCGTGGATGCCTTTTTCGTAGCCTTCGCGGTAGCGGGGCGCGGCGTAGTCGCGCACCATCCTGTCCAGCGCTTCCGGATCGGCCAGCGCGTGCTCCAGCTGGTCCACGGCCAGGCCGGCTTCCCCGGCCAGCGCATCCCCCAGCAGGCGGCAGGCCAGATACTCACCTCGATACAGCGACGGCGACTCCGAGGCGAGGCTGACGTCCCAGTAGTCGCGCAGCGCGTCCAGCGCGGGCTCCTGCAGCGGCTCCAGGTAATCGGTGCCGGTCAGGTGCACGGCCAGCGTGTCGCCGCGCGGGATCAGGGTCAGGTCCAGCGGCTGCGTGTTGACGCTGAAGCGATGGCGCGGTCCCAGCTTGATGACGTTGCCGGCGTCCTCGAACAGATCGCTGCGGTCGCGCAACCCGCGCACGGCCTGGTCGCGGGCGCCCTTGATGCGCGCCTCGATGTCGTCGGCCTTCACCGAGTCCTTCAGTTCGCGCAGGCGGCCGGCCAGTTCGCGCAGTTTCAGGATCAGCGCATCGCCGGCGAAGAACGCGTTGAGCTCGTCCAGCGTGGTGAAACGCTCCGTGCGCCGGGCCAGGCTCTCCAGGATGCGGCTGGCCGCTTCCTGCACCGACTGCGCCTTGCGCTGGCGTTCGTCCAGCAGCGCCTGCTTGTGCGCCTCAAAGGCCACCAGCATCTCCTCGCGTTTGGACAGGATGTCGCCGAGGAACTGTTCGTGTTCGCCGAACTGGCTCTCCAGTTCCTCCAGTTGCACCATCAGGCGCGACAGCTGTTCGTCGGCGCGCTCGGGTGTGGTCGCCATCGCCAGCGCGTTGCTGACCGCCTGGCCGAACAGGGTGAACTGCGCGCCGAACTGCGCCACCGCTTCGGCCGAGCCCAGCTCGCGACGGCGCTGGGTGGCGCGTGCGCGGCTCTGGTTGAGCCTGGCGTAGATGGACGACAGCGCGTCTACCACGCGGGTGCGCTGGGTGGCGTCGTCGACCCGCAGCGTGGCCATCAGTTCGGACAGCATGTCGAGCTCGCCGGCCATGCCCTGCATGGCCTCGATGGCCTCGGCCAGTTCGCGTGCGCTGGCGGCCTTCTGCGCGCGTGCGTCGAGCTCGGTCAGGCGCTGCTGGAACGGCGCCAGCGCCTTGTCGTCGGCGAGGAAGCTGCCGGTCGCCGTGCCGACGCGCTCGTGCGCCTCCTGCAAGGCCGTCGTCATCGCGTCGATGGCGGCGGTATCGATATAGCGGTAATCGCGCAGCGTCAGCAGGTGGCCGCGCAGGCGCGACACCGCACCCAGCGCGTCGACGAACTCGCCGATGCCGTTCCATCCCTCCGGTTGCAGGCGGCCGATCAGGGCGCGATGGTCGCGCTGCGCCTGTGCCATCGCCGTCTCGGACTGGCGCCGGATCTCCTGCACCTTCTCGTACTCGTCCAGCACCGACTCGCCGGTGCCGGCGATCTCGTGCAGCAGCGTGGCCAGGCCCTCGCACTGCGCGTCGTCGATCCAGTGGTGCAGGTCGAACAGCCGGCGGGTCGCATGCGTCAGCAACTGGTAGCGTTGCGCCGACACGTCCGGGCGTTCGATCTCGCGGGCGAGGTCGAACAGGTTGGACACCGCGCGGACCAGCTCGGCATTGCCCAGCTTCGCCATGAACGAGGTGCCGGCCGGTCGCGTGGCGGCGAACTCGTCCGAACTGAACGGCGTCTGCCACAGCTGCATCGGATGGACGCGGGTCGGGTCGTCGTTCTCGGCGCGGAACAGCACCATCCGCCCATCGTGCAGGCGCGCATAGCCGTGCGTCAGCACGGGCGGCTGCAGGCGGCGCTGCACCAGGTTGTAGACCAGCAGGGCGGCCTGGCCGGTCTCGCGCTCGTAGAACACGTACATCACGTCTTCGCCGTTCGGCGAGCGGATCGTGCGCTTGTACTGCATGTCCTGCACGGCGGCGTCGAACGCCTTGTGCTCGCCGTTCTGCAGGTAGTAGCCGCCGGGGAAGATGATGCCGTGGTCTTCGGGCAGCTGGATGCAGGCCTGCACGATGGCGTCCAGCCGGGTCACCTTGCCGGTCTGGGTGTTGTAGACCAGGCCACGCCAGGCGCTCTCGCGGTACGGCAGTACTTTCAGCAGGATCAGCGAGCCGACGCGCGCGAACTCGATCTGCGCATCGTCCAGCGACTGCGTGCGATCCTCGACCGGCTCGCTGTAGACGCCGGAACCGCTCTCGGTGTTGTTCTCCACCTTCAGCGTCAGGTCGCCGCCGATGGTCTCGACGAACAGCGTGTCGAGGATGTTCAGGTGCGGGTGGCGGCCGCTGACTTCCATGTCCTTGGTCGCGCGCGTCCATTCGAAATCGAACGGCGGCGGCAGCACGATGTCGCGCTCGCCGCGCGCGTCCAGGTAGTTCACCTCGCCGTCGGCGGTGAGCGTCCAGCGGAACACGCGCACGTCGGTGTTCTTCAGGCCGATCTGGAACGCCATCAGCAGGCGGCCGTCGCGGACGATCAGCTGCAGCAGCCGTGCGTCCTTGTAGTAGCTGTACAGCTCGGCGAAGTCGCGCTGGAACGCGCCGTCGCCCAGGAAGCTGGCGGCGATATCCACCGGGGCCACGTCGTAGCCCTCGCCGGTCTCCACCAGACGGTACAGGCCGAACACGTCGGCGACGGACGTGGTGGCCTTCAGGCCCATGTAGACGTTGAAGCCGAACAGCAGCAGGTCGCCGACCTGCACGATGTCGCGCCCGACGGAGTTGTGTTCCGTGCGGATGCGCAGGCGGCCGATGGCTTCCATCCGGCTGTCGCCGAACTCCTGCAGGCGGCGCGTGTTGAGCGTTTCGACAACGCTGCGCAGCCGCGCGCCCTGTTCGTCGAGGCGACGGCGCAGCACATCGTAGGCGCCGCCCTGCGCGACGGCCTGGTCGACCTGCGGGTCGGTGGAAGGGACTTCGGTGTTCGGCGTATCGGACATCGGACCTCATCCTCGCCCGTCCTGGGCGGTCGATGCGGAAATCGGGGCCGGCGGACGGCGCCGCCGGCCCGGCTCAGGCGCGCTGGATCAGGCGTCGGTCGCTTCGGCCGTTCGACCGGGCGCAGGCAGGCCGGCGCCCGCCAGCCGACCCAGCAGCTGCGATGCGATCGGGCTTTCGCCCACGATGCCTTCCAGCGCCTTGCCCAGCGAGATGCCCTTGGTCAGCGCGTCGAACACGCCGCCGTCGCCGCCGATCAGCTCGATGTTGGCGCTCTTCAGCGCGCCGGCCAGCACCTCGGCGTTCTCGCGCGAGATCGCCTTGCCCGCGTCGATCGACGCCAGCAGCTGGCGCAGCTGGGTTTCCAGCAGCATGCGGAACTCCTCGTGGCTGCGCGCATCCGGGCTCATCTTGCCCATCGCGTCGAACTTCGAGGTCAGGCCTTCGGCTTCGGCGGACATCTTCTTGGCGATGTTGCTGGCTTCGGCATCGCCCATCGCCTGGGTGGCGCTGGCGTTGGCCTGGCCCAGCTTCTGCGCGCCGTCGGCCTCGGCGGTCAGGCGCTCGCTCAGCACGCGCGCATCGGCGTTGCCCTGCTTGTAGGTGGCGTCGGCCTTGGCTTCCAGCACGCGGGCTTCGGCCAGCCCGGTCTTCTCCATCGCCACGGCGTTGGCTTCCCGCACCTGCGCTTCGGCCAGGCCGGGCGCCGCGGTCTCGGCGCGCACGCCGTCGGCCAGCACGCGCTTGGCTTCGGCCTGCTTGGCGGCGGCCTGCAGTTCCGCCTCGGCCAGCACGGTCATCTCGACGGCGCGGTGGCGCGCGGCCTGCTCCGCCGCTTCGGCGGCTTTCACGTCCTTGACCAGCGTTTCCTGCGCGGCGGCTTCGGCCGCGAGCACGGTTACCTGCTTGGCGCGGTCGGCCTCGGCGACCTCGCGGGTTTCCTTGATCTTCTCTTCGGCCACGGCGACGGTCTGTTCGATCTGGGTCCGCTCACGCACGACGTTGGCCACTTCCATGCGGCCCTGCTCCACGACCTTGTCGCGGTCGACCTGCTGCATCTGCACTTCCTTGTCGGTGTTGACGCGCTCCAGCTGCTCGGCACGTGCCACGCGCTCGAGCTCGATGGCGACGGCGCGGCGGCGGTTCTGTTCGGCCACTTCGACCTGGCGCAGCTGCTCCTGCTCGCGGATCTTGATCTGCTCCTCGGTTTCCAGGCGCGCGCGCTCGGACACCTGGCGCTGCTCCTCGATCACCTTGGCGGTCTCGGCGGCTTCGCGGGCGCGCACGGTCTCGACCTCGCGCTGCTGGCGCGCTTCGGCTTCGGCCTGCTGGCGTTCCAGTGCGAGCAGGGCTTCGCGGGCTTCGGTGTTCTTCTTGGTGATCGCCAGCTTCTCGTTCTGCTCCAGCTCGTTGGTCTGCACGTTCTGGCGCGCGGTCAGCTCGGTGATCTTGCGGATGCCTTCGGCGTCCAGGATGTTGCTGGGGTCGAGCAGGTGCTTCGGCGTCTGTTCCAGGTAGTCGATGGCGACGTCTTCCAGCACGTAGCCGTTGAGGTCCTGGCCGATGACGGCGACGATCTCGTCGCGGAATTCCTGGCGCTTGTCGAACAGTTCGGTGAAGTCGAACTTCTTGCCGACCGTCTTCAGGGCTTCGGAGAACTTGGCGTTGAACAGCTCGTCCACCGCGTGCTTGTCCGAGGCGCGGTCGGCGCCGATCGCCTTGGCCACGCGCAGCACGTCGCCGGGGGTCTCGTTGACGCGCAGGTAGAAGGCCACCGCGATGTCGGCGCGCATGTTGTCCTTGCAGACCAGGCCTTCCTTGCCGCGACGGTCGACCTGCAAGGTGATCAGGCTGATCTTCATCAGCTCGGCCTTGTACAGCACCGGGATGATCAGTGCGCCGGTGAAATGCACCTTGGGTTGCGAGCTCATGTCGTTGACGATGAGGGCCGTGCCCTGTTCGACCTTCTTGTAGAAGGCCTTGAAGATGCCGATGAAGCCCAGTCCCAGTACCAGCAGGACGGCAAGGCCGATGACGAAGGGGAGGATGGTGGCAGTGGTCATTGCAGAACTCCTTGTAGACGGCGCGGGCGCTTACTGCTGGTGGAAGAGGGTTTCGGACATGACGCGGTAGGTGTTGTCGGATTGGAGGTGCTCGATCAGGACGACGCGTTCGCCGCGCGACAGCCGTTCGCCCGGCAGCGTGCGGACCTGCAGGATCAGGCCGGCGCCGCCGTCGTCGAAGTGGGCGCGTCCCGTCTCGGCATCGGCGTAGGGCGAGATCACGGCGCCGGCGCGGCCGAGTACGGACGGCGGCACCGGCGGCCGCAGGCGCGCGATCACGGCGGCCAGCGGGCGCAGCAGCAGCGACGTCACCAGCGCACCGGGCAGCAGTGCGACGACCAGGGTGCCGGCGCCGGCGATCCAACGCAGGCTGTCGGGCAGGTGCTGCAGCAGGAACAGGTGCACGAAGTAGGTGATCAGCCAGCCGAAGAAGGACAGGACCGTCAGCACCAGCATCATCGGCACGCCGGACAGGCCGAGCCTGGCCACCATGCCGGCCACCACGTTGGGTTCGGCCGTGTCGCCGTCGGTGGTCAGCCAGCCGTCGACCGTGTCGAGGTCGACGATGCCCGTGGCCGCCAGCAGCCAGTACACCGTGCAGAACGCGAGCAGCACGCTGTAGACCAGGGTCGGAAAGGTCAGTGCGGTGTTCAGGAACTCGGTCATCGAGGCTCCCCTGTGTCAGCGCTTGCGCGCGGATGACGTGATGCGCTTGCGAGCGCGGTCCAGCACGGCCTGTGCGGGGTCGTCGGCGGTCTTCCTGCGCGGGTCCTGGCCGGCGACGCTCATCCCCTCGACGGGCGCACGCCGTTGCTTCATGCGCGCGGCGGAGGCGAACGCAGGCTCCGGATGCAGCGCATCGCCGGGCTGTCGCCGCGCCACCGTTGCCTGCGCACGCTGCAGGCGGTTGGACGCACGCAGGATATCCAGCTGGTGTTTCAACCGGCGCAGCCGGCCTTCGAGCTGTTCGACCACGTGCGCGAACTCGCGCTCCTGCGCGGCCAGTTCATGCCCCTCGTGCATCCGCTGGCTGCGCTCGGCCTCCAGACGGACGACCTGGTCCGCGGCCGTGCGTGCCTGCGTCGCACGCCCCTGCTTCAGCAAGGCCTCCACCCGGGCCTCCGCCTCGCCGATGCGGGTGGTGATGGCGGCCTGGTGTTGCTCGTTGGCCACGCGCCGCGCCTTCGCCGCCGCATGCTCGCCGCGGGCGCCATGCAGGGCGTCGTCGATGGTGCGGATCTCCTCGTCGAGCAGGCGCTCGGCACGGTCGCCCAGCACCGCATCGGCGACGCCTTCCATGCCCTCCTGGATGCGCTTGAACAGCGCCTTCAGCGTGTCCGGCATCAGGCCTTCCTCCGCGTCGCCGTGCGCAGGAACGGACGGTAGGCCTCGGTGGCGCTGATGACGTTCTCGGCCAGCGTCTCGATCTCGAACATGAGGTTGGCCAGGCTGGAGTGCGTGTCGAGCGCGCCGAACATGGTGTATCCGGCGACGCCGCCGATGCGCTGCAGGCCGATCGTCGACAGCGGCAGCAGCACGTGGGTGCTCAGTACGTGGGCATTGAACGCCGCCACATCGGCAACGTCCTCCACGGGCCACAGGTAGGCCTCGACCAGGATCTGTTCGCCGCCGACGGCGAGGAACACCGACAGGTCGCCGTACTCGTGCATCACCAGGTGCAGGCTGGGCTCCGCGCCCTCGATGGTCTCCAGGCTGATCCGGCCGTCGCGCACCGTGCTGGCCTGCTGCAGGGCATGGCGGATGGCGGCGACGGTCCAGCCGGCTTCGGCGGGCTGCGTGGGCAGGTAGGGGATGCCGGCGTCCCGCTCGGCGTCGCGCATCGACTTCTCGATGGCGGCCAGCTCCTCGGCGTATTCCGGCCGGATCCAGACGTCCTTCTTCACCAGGCCCTGCTCGCGCATGCGCTCCCGGTAGTTGCGGACATGCAACGTGGAGGCCTTGATCGCGGGGCGCGGGGCTGTCATGAAATGAAATCTATGGCTTACATGTAATCGTGTCAACCGGCCGTGGCGCCGGACCGACGGCCGGTACCCGGCTCAGTCCACCGGCAGCACGGGGGTGTCCTTCAGTTCGCGCAGCACGAACATGGTGTTCATCGACTTGATTCCGGGCAGGCGGCGCAGCCGCTGCATGGCGAAGCGGGCGTAGGCGTCCAGGTCGGCGGCGACCACCTGCAGCACGAAGTCGGCCTCGCCGGTGACGGCGAAGCAGGCATGCACTTCGTCCATCGCGGACAGTTCGCGCTCGAAGCGGCGGGCCTCGGCGTCGGAGTGGCTGTCGATGCTGATCCGCACCAGTGCCATCACGCCCAGGCCCAGCTGTTCGCGGTCGAGCACCGCCCGGTAGCCGCGGATCAGGCCGGACGCTTCCATCTGCTTCACCCGCCGCCAACAGGGCGACGGCGCCATGTGGACGCGCTCGGCCAGTTCCTGGTTGGAGAGGCGTCCTTCCTTCTGCAGGATGCGCAGGATCTCGCGGTCGCGCTTGTCGATCGGGCCGGTTTTGCTCATTTCTTCCTCCGTTCTGCGGTCTGGTGGAAGAATCTACCGGAATGCGTGCCCAGGACCGCCAAACGGGAAAGCCAATTCCCGGTCACACGGGTCATTCTTTTCGCCATGAATACGTACTGGCGACGCGTGTTTTCCCGCTTGGCGGGTTCCGATCGAATCAAGACGATGGCGCAGTCCGCCGGCCTGGGCCGCGCGCTCGCGCATCGCTATTGCGGCGGTGCGGACGCGCAGGCCGCGGCTGACACCGCGCTGGCGTTGCGGCGGCAGGGCATCGCATGCTCGCTGTTCCATCTGGGCGAATACGTGCGCTCGCCGTTGGAGGTCGAGCGCAACGTGCAGGCCAAGCGCGCGGCGGTGGCGGCGCTGGCGGCGGCTGGGCTGGACGTGCATGTCTCCGTCGATCCCACCCAGGTGGGATTGCTGCAGTCGCCGGCGGTGCTGTCGCACAACCTGAGGCGCATCGGCACGGATCTGGCGGCCGCCGCGACCGGTCCGGGCCGCCATGCGCTGATGCTGGACATGGAAGACGCCGGCGTCACCGATGCCACGCTGGCGGCGCACGCAGAACTGCGCGCCGCCGGCATGCCGGCCGCGGTCACGCTGCAGGCCTACCGCCATCGGACGGCCGACGACCTGTCGGGTCTGGTCCGCACAGGTGCGATGGTGCGGCTGGTGAAGGGCGCATTCCCGGCGGGGCCCGGGCTGGCGCTGCAACGCCGGCAGGACGTGGCCGCCGCGTACCTCGCCCATGCGCGCACGTTGCTGTCGCCGGAGGCCAGGCGCGCCGGCGTGTATCCGGCCTTCGCCACGCACGATACCGGCCTGCAGCAGGCCATCGTCGCCGTGGCCGAGCACGCGGGGTGGTATCGCGACGCCTACGAGTTCGAGATGCTGCTGGGGGCGCGCGACGAGGTCGCACGTTCCTTGGCGCAGGACGGCCGGCGGATACGCCTGTACGTGCCGTTCGGTGCGGACTGGTGGCCTTATGCCATGCGGCGCGTCGGCGAGAATCCGGCCACGCTGCGCGTCCTGCTGCGGGGAGGGCGCCGCCATGGATGATGCCGCTGCGCACCGTATCGCCGTGGTCGTGGATCCCGCCGTGCCGCTCGGCGTGCTGGCCAATGCCCTCGGCGTGGTGGCGGCCGGACTGGGCGCTGCGTTCCCGGCGCTGGCCGGACAAGCCTTGCAGGATGCGGCGGGCAGGCGCTTCATGGCGAGCGCGAGCCTGCCCCTGCCCGTGCTGCAGGCCACCCCGTCGGCGCTGCTGAAACTGCTGGATGCGGCGGCAGCGGCCGAGGGACTGGATGCGCTGGTGGTGTTCCCCTGCTTCGCGCGGGAGATCCACGACTTCGCCACCTATCGCGCCACGCTGGCCACGCGCGATCTGGCGGACGAGCCGTTGGCCGCCGTCGGCTTGGCCGGGCGGGCCGACGTGGTCAAGGCACTGACCCGGCGCCACTCGCTGCTGCGCGGCTAGCGAAGGTCCGGACCACGGCCGTCGTTCCCGCGAAGCGGAGATCCCGTGACGTCGGGCCATGAAAGCGAAGGCACTGGGTTCCCGCCTTCGCGGGAATGACGAGAAGAATCGAGTGGTTCGGAAAACCTTGGACGCCCCTGCGTGTCGCCGGCCTGTAACAGGCGGGATGCAGAATGCGTCCTGCAACGAGGCACCTCTCTCCTCCCGCGTTGCACCGGAGCCTGGCGGAAGCCGGGCTTCGTGCTTTCCGGGCCATGCCTGCCGCATGGCATGCTGGCCGCCATGGGGATTCCGACATGCCGCTCCGTCACCTGCTTGCCCTGCTGATGGCCATCGCGCCGCTGCCCCCTGCCATGGCGGTCCAACCGTCGGACACGCCGCTCGTCATCGCCCATCGCGGCGCCAGTGCATACCTGCCCGAGCACACGCTGGCCGCTTACGCGCGCGCGATCGAGGACGGCGCCGACTACATCGAACCGGACCTGGTCGCCACCCGCGACGGCGTGCTGGTGGCACGCCACGAGAACGAGATCGGTGGAACCACCGATGTCGCGCAGCGGGCGGAATTCGCCTCGCGCAAGCGCCGCCAGCGGATCGATGGCGAGGTGTTCGACGGCTGGTTCACCGAGGATTTCACCCTCGCCGAACTGAAGATGCTGTGCGCCCGCGAGCGCCTGCCCGAGCTGCGCGGCACCTCACACGATGGCCAACACGGGATCGCGACGCTGGACGAGATCATCGCGCTGGTGGCGGACCACGCCGTACGCAGCGGGCGCACCATCGGCCTGATTCCGGAGATCAAGCATCCCAGCCATTTCCAGCGCATCGGCCTGCCGATGGAAGAGCGCCTGCTGGACACGCTGGCGGCGCACGCCTACACGCGCGAGGCGCCGGTAGTGGTCCAGTCGTTCGAGCAGGCCAACCTGCGTGCGCTGCGCACGCATCTGGATGCCTCGACGCAGGACAACATCCGCCTGCTGCAGTTGCTGGGGCCGGCGGACGAGCAGCCCGGCGATGCGCGGGCCGCAGGCAGGCCGACCCGCTACGCCGACCTGATGACCCCGGCAGGACTGCAGGACATCGCCGGCTATGCCGACATCATCGGACCGTGGACGCGCCTGCTGATCCCGGTGGCGGAAGACGGCGCGCTGGGCGACGCCACGCCGCTGATGGCGGATGCGCGCGCCGCAGGCTTGCAGGTGTGGTGCTACACGTTCCGGCCGGAGAACCACTTCCTGCCGGCAGCGCTGCGCGAGGGCGACGATCCGCGCACGCGCAGCGACGCGGGATCCCTCGCGGAGATCCGCGCCTATCTCGCGCTGGGGATCGGCGGCTTCTTCACCGACGATCCGGCGCTGGGGCGTCGCGCGGTCGACGCCCGCTGAGACGCTTACACCCGGCCGAACACCAGGCTGGCGTTGGTGCCGCCGAAGCCGAAGCTGTTCGACATCACCGTGTCCAGCTTCGCGTCGCGACTCGTCTGCACGATGGGGAAGGCTGCGGCACCTTCGTCCAGCGTCTCGATGTTGGCCGAGCCGGCGATGAAGCCGTCGCGCATCATCAGCAGGCAGTAGATCGCTTCGTGCACGCTGGCCGCGCCCAGCGAGTGGCCGGACAGCGCCTTGGTCGACGAGATCGGCGGCAGCGTATCGCCGAGCGCATTGCGCACCGCTTCGAGCTCGATCACGTCGCCCAGCGGTGTCGAGGTGCCGTGCGTATTGAGGTAGTCCAGCGGCGCGGTGACGCCATCGAGCGCCATCCGCATGCAGCGCACGGCGCCTTCGCCGGACGGGGCCACCATGTCGGCGCCGTCGGAGGTCACGCCGTAGCCCAGCAGTTCGGCATGGATGCGTGCGCCGCGCTTCACCGCGTGGTCGTAGTCCTCCAGCACCAGCATGCCGCCGCCGCCGGCGATGACGAAGCCATCGCGGTCGGCGTCGTACGGACGCGAAGCATGGGTGGGATCGTCATTGCGCTTGCTCGACAGGGCGCCCATCGCATCGAACATCATCGTCAGCGCCCAGTGCAGCTCCTCGCCGCCGCCGGCGAACACGATGTCCTGGCGCCCGGCGCGGATCAGGTCCGCTGCCGCGCCGATGCAGTGCGCGGAGGTCGCGCATGCCGCCGAGATCGAATAGCTGACGCCCTTGATCCTGAACGCGGTGGCCAGCGTCGCCGAGACCGTGGAGCACATCGTCCGCGGCACCATGTACGGGCCGACCTTGCGGATACCGCGTGCGCGCAGCAGGTCGGCGGCCTCGATCTGCCATTCGGCTGACCCGCCGCCGGACCCGGCGATCAGGCCGGTGCGCGGCTGGCTGACCAGCGCGTCGTCCAGGCCGGCGTCGGCGATGGCGTCGCGCAGCGCCACGTGCGCGAACGCGGCGGCGTCACCCATGAAACGCTTCTGCTTGCGGTCGATCTGCGCGTCGAGGTCGATCTCGGGCGCACCGCCGACCTGGCTGCGGAAGCCGAGTTCGGCGTACTGCGGGATATGGCGGATGCCCGAGCGGCCTTCGCGCAGCGCGGCCGACACGGTGTCCGCGTCGTTGCCCAGGCAGGAGGTGATGCCGAGGCCGGTGATGACGACGCGGCGCATCAGAAGCTCTCCGTCGAGGTGAACAGGCCCACGCGCAGGTCGCGCGCGGTGTAGATCTCGCGGCCGTCGACCAGCATGCGGCCGTCGGCCACCGCCAGCACCAGCTTGCGGTTGACCACGCGGCTGATGTCGATCTCGTAGCTGACGCGCTTGGCGGTGGGCAGCACCTGGCCGGTGAACTTCACTTCGCCCGAGCCCAGCGCGCGTCCGCGCCCGGGTGCGCCGATCCACGTGAGGAAGAAACCGGTCAACTGCCACATCGCGTCCAGGCCCAGGCAGCCGGGCATCACCGGATCGCCGAGGAAGTGGCACTTGAAGAACCACAGGTCCGGATGGATATCGAGTTCGGCGCGCACCATGCCCTTGCCGTGCGTGCCGCCGTCCTGGCGGATCTCGGTGATGCGGTCGAACATCAGCATCGGGTCGTTCGGGAGGCGGCCGCTCTCGGGGCCGAACAGTTCACCGCGCGCGCTGGCCAGCAGCTGTTCGCGCGAGAAGGAAGCGGGGGCGTTCATTGCATCGTCCGTTCTGCGAAGCGCAAATAATGCACACATGTGCATACGCTTGTCTTGATGCGGATCAACCGGGCTTTTCCATACGCCGGCGTACCATCGGCGAAGTGCAATCGCGGCAAGGGTTTGGCCGGTGCTGTCCGCGACTCCACACGCGTGCGTATCGTGCGCGCCTGTGTCCATGCGATCGCGTACGGCGGCCGATATCATCGCGTGATGCGCAAGATCATCCACATCGACATGGACGCCTTCTACGCGTCGGTGGAGCAGCGCGACGATCCGTCGCTGCGCGGGCGACCGGTGGTCGTCGCGTGGCGCGGCGAGCGCTCGGTGGTGTGCGCGGCGTCGTACGAGGCGCGCGTGTTCGGCGTGCGCTCGGCGATGCCGGCGGTGCGCGCGGAACGGCTGTGTCCGCAGGCGGTGTTCGTGCCGCCGGACTTCGCCCGCTACAAGGCGGTATCGCGGCAGGTGCGCGAGATCTTCCTGCGGCATACCGATCTGGTCGAGCCGCTGTCGCTGGACGAGGCCTACCTCGACGTCACCGCGCCGAAGTCCGACCTGCCGACGGCCACCGCCGTCGCCGAGACCATCCGCGCGCAGATCCGCGAAGAAACGCGGCTCACGGCATCGGCGGGCGTGGCGCCCAACAAGTTCCTCGCCAAGATCGCCTCGGACTGGCGCAAGCCGGATGGCCAGTTCGTGCTCCGCCCGCACCAGGTGGAAGCGTTCCTGACGCCGCTGCCGGTGGAGCGCATCCCCGGTGTCGGCAAGGTGATGCAGGGGAAGCTCAACGCGGACGGCATCCACACCGTCGGCGACCTGCGCGCGTACTCGCAGCATGAACTGGAAACGCGCTACGGCAGCTTCGGCGGGGGGCTGTACCGGCGCGCGCGCGGTATCGACGAGCGGCCGGTGGAGCCGGACCAGCCGGTGCAGTCGATCTCGTCCGAAGACACGTTCGCGACCGACCTGCTGTTGTCCGAACTGGAGCCGCACATCGTGCGTATCGCGGAAAAGGCGTGGCAGGCCAGCCGCAAGACCGAGCGTGTCGGCCGGACGGTGGTGCTGAAGCTGAAGACCGCGCAGTTCCGCATCCTCACGCGCAGCTTCACGCCGGAGTCGCCGCCGGCGTCGGTGCAGGAGTTCGTCGCCATCGCGCTGGCCCTGCGCGAGCGCGTGGACCTGCCGGCCGCCACGCGGTATCGCCTGGTCGGCGTGGGCCTGTCCGGATTCCGCGACCGCGACGAGGTCGCGTCGCAGCCAGGACTGTTCGATACGGTGGTTTGACGCCGGTCACGGGACGGGTGCGCACGTCGCGGCCGCTCTCTGGCACTCGCCCGACACGCCTGCCAGCACGCGTCGCGAGGCGGCGCTAGGCTCATGCCGTCAACCGGGGAGGCAGACGATGGAAGCGATCCGACAAGGCGCGGCCGCCGAGCTATGGCAGTCGCTGGTGCGCGAAGCCTGCGCGCGCTGCGGGCAGACGCTGGATGAAGCGCAGGAGAGTTATCTGGTCTTCGTGCTGCTGCGGCACCAGCGCGACGGCCACCTGCTGGCGCGCACGCAGGCGCTGGAATGGCTGGAAGCGCAGCTGCGCGTCGGCAGCGCACGCACGGACGCCTTGCGCGATGTCGGGGATCGTTGCCTGCTGATCGCCGGGTTGTTCCCCGCGCTGGCGCAGCGCCGGCGGGTCAGCGTGGACTACTTCATCGACCTGGGACGCGGCGCCTACCAGGGCGTGGCCGACAGCGGACGCAGCGGTTATGCGGAACTGTTCGCGCAACTGGCGAACCGCTACCACCACCTGGTCGCGGCGCTGCGCGGCATCCGCGGCGACCGGATCGCCGATGCGTGGACCCTGCGCGATGCGCGCAGGGTCCACTGACGGGACCGCCCGCGCGATCAGTCGCGCGCGCGGTAGCGCAGGCTCAGGCCGTACTCGCGACCCGGCTGGTTGTACCAGGCGATCGTTTCGTACTGGCGGTCGAACACGTTGCTGGCGCGCGCCTGCAACGTCCACGTATCGCTGATGGCGTACTCCAGCCGCAGGTCCAGCGTGCCGTAGCCCGCCAGGCGCACGCTGTTGGCGACGTTGTCGTAGCGGTGGCTGGCGCCGTTGCCGGTCACGCCGATGCGGAAGTCGCCGAACGCGCGGTCCACGTCGATGCGCGCGGTGTTGCGGGCACGGCGCGGCAGCAGGTTGTCGTGCGTGACGCCGGCAGTGCGGTTGCGCGGATCGGTGTGGCTCAGTTCGGCGTTGATGTCGAAGCCGGCCAGCGTCACCGCACCCGTCAGTTCGGCGCCGCGGATGCGCGCCTCTTCGATGTTGACGATGTTGAAGTTGCTGTCGTACCCGATCAGCTCGTCCACCCGCGTGTCGTACACGTTGAAGGTCCAGTTCCAGTCGTCGCCGTACTGCGCCACGCCCAGGTTGAAACTGCGCGACTCTTCCGGTTCCAGATCGGGATTGCTGAAGCCGGGGTAGTACAGGTCGTTGAAGGTGGGCGCCTTGAAGCCGCTACCGGCGCTGGCGGTGAGCTTGAAGCCGCGGGCCAGGTTCATGCCCCAGCCGAGCGTGCCGGTGGCGTGGTTGCCGAACTGTTCGTTGTCGTCGTTGCGCACGCTGGCCTGCAGGCGATGCGCACCGAAGCGGCCCTGGTACTCGACGAAGACGCCGGTGTTGTCGCGCGTGTCCACGGTGAACGGCGTGGTGCTGGTGATCTCGTCGCGCAGCCAGTCGGCGCCGGCGGTCAGCAGATGCTGCTCGCCGAACGCGAAGTCGCCCTGCAGCGAAGCGTTGTCGCGGCGCGTATCGAAGGTGCTGACGTAGGTGCGCGTGCCGGTGGCGGCGTCGGCGAAGTGGTTGTCCGACTCGTCCGAAGCGCGGCCGACCTGCGTGGTGAGCGTGGCCCGGGTGGACGGCTTCCACGTCAGCTTGCCACCCAGCACCCGCTGCACGTTGTCGGCTTCGTTGCCGCTGAAGCTGCTGCCGTCGAATTCGTTGAAAGCATCGGCATTCAGCGCGTGGCCTTCCAGCGTCAGCGTGTCGGTGAACCGGTAGCCGCCGCGCACGTTGAGCGAGACGTTGCGGTAACCGTCGTCGTCGGGCTCATCGGTGAAGCAGCCCTGGAACAGCGTGCCCGAACCGCGACAGGCGTTGATGCCATCGGTTTCCTGATAGGCCGCATTCGCGCCGATCCAGCCGCGCTCGCCGCCGTAGGCGAAACCGCCGCTGGCTTCGCGCAGGTGATGGCTGCCGCCGCCGATGCGCAGTTCGCGCGACAGGCCCTTGCCGCCACGACGGGTGAAGATCTGGATCACGCCGCCGATCGCTTCCGAGCCGTATAGGCTGGAGCGCGGGCCGCGCACGATCTCGATGCGCTCGATCTGGTCGACCGGCAGGTCCTGGAAAGACGCCAGGCCGGCGGTCGCCGAGCCGATGCGGATGCCGTCGACCAGCACCAGCACCTGGTCGGACTCGGTGCCGCGCAGGTTGAGCGTAGTCAGCTTGCCCAGGCCGCCCTGGTTGCTGAAGCCGACGCCGGCGCGGCCCTTCAGCACGTCGACGAGCGAACGGGCCTGGCTGCGCTCGATGTCCTCGCGCGTGATGACCTGCGCGGGCACCAGGCTGTCCTGCAGCGGAATGTCCGTGCGCGTGCCGGTGACGACGACTTCGTCCAGCTCGGTGGCGTCCTGCGCCTGCGCCGCGAACGGCAGGGCCAGCGCGACCGCGGCGGCAAGAAGGGAAAGGGAATGACGGCTGTACATCGGATTCGAACTCCATCGCGCGCCCCGCGCGCATTTTTCGGCGTGGAGTTGCGACAGAGAGGGACACGTTGCGGACAGCGCGGCAGGCGAACGCGGCGCGGCACGCCGCGACGCCCTCCGCATCGCAACCAGTGGACTTCCGGGCCGGTCTCCGGGCTTGCGAAGGCGTGCGCGATGCACGCTGCCGGGGCGCCTTCCCATGCGTAGGTCGCACAGTGGCCGATGCCGCGGTTGTCTTCGCCTACCGTTGCGGGGGCAGCGCCGGAATGCCGCCTGCGCGGGTCACCGGCTTCCCGTTTCAACCCTGGCGTGGACGCCGTGGGTCACCTGAAAGCGCGCGCAGTATACGGGAAGCCTCCGTCCGCGACGTAGAGAGGAGCGGGCCCCGCTGCGTCCAGCGACAGAAGGTGTGCTGCGTCGAGCAGGCTCGACGCTACGTGGGCGGTGTTGCCAGGAGGTGCCGCCGCGAGGCAATGCGTGGAGCGGAGCGTGCTCCGCTGCTTTCCCGGAGGGGACGGTGCGCGGCGTCCAGCAGGCTCGACGCTACATCGGCGTCAGTCGTCGCCGCCGCGCGAGTCGAACAGGTTCAGCGACGGACCCGTGTCCTCTTCGCGCTCGGTGTGCGTGGTGGTCACCGGACCGGCAGCGGGGCGGCCGCGCGGCGGCGGCAGCAGGGCGGCGGCGGCATCGTAGGCCACCAGCAGTTCCGCGCGGCGGTCTTCGGGCAGTTGCTGCCAGTGGCAGTCCAGCAGGGCGCCTTCCAGCGCGTAGAGCAGGTTGAGGCTGGGGCGGAAGCCCGCGCGCTTGACCCGGATGAAGGCTTCCACCGCGCCCACGCCCTCCAGGTCCTCCTGCGTACGCAGGCCGACCTGGCGGAGCCAGGCGGCGGACTTGGGGCCGATGTTGCGCAGCTTGGTGCCTGTCATGTCAGCGAATCCACGAAGATGGCGGCGATGCGTTCCATGCCCGCCTGGTCGTCGGCATCGAAGCGCGCCAGGCGGGGACTGTCCAGATCGAGCACGCCGACCAGTTCGTCCCCTTTCACCAGCGGGACCACCAGTTCCGAGCGCGATGCGGAATCGCAGGCGATGTGGCCCGGGAAGGCCTCCACATCGTCCACGCGCTGGGTCTGGCGGGTGCGTGCGGCGGCTCCGCAGACCCCCTTGTCCAACGGGATCCGCACGCAGGCTGGTAAGCCTTGGAACGGACCGACCACCAATTCCCGGCCATCGAAGAAATAGAAGCCCGCCCAGTTGAAGTCGGGCAGCGCGTGGTACAGCAGCGCGGCCAGGTTGGCGGCATTGGCGATCCGGTCCGGTTCGCCGGCCAGCAGGGCGCGGGCCTGCTCGGCCAGCTGTGCGTATTGTTCCGGCTTGCTGCCGGTGAGCGTTTGCGAGGCGAATGACATGCGGCTGATTCTACTCCTCGGGTCCGACGGCGGCCGGATATCATCGCGGCCATGAATGTGCATCATCCGAACACCGTGACGAAGGGATCCCCGGGCGGCACCGCCTTCGGGAGAGCGTGATGGACCGCCTGTTCGTCACCGGCACCGACACGGGCGCCGGCAAGACTTTCGCCAGCACCGCGCTGCTGCACGCGTTCCGGGCGCGCGGGCTGCGTGCGGTCGGCATGAAGCCGGTCGCCAGCGGTTGCATGGCGACCCCCGATGGCTGGCGCAACGACGATGCGCTTGCGCTGCAGGGCGCCAGCGATCCGGTGCCGCCCTACGACGACCTCAATCCGTATGCGTTGCCCGCGCCGCTGGCGCCGGAGATCGCCGCGCGCGACGCCGGCGTGGACGTCCAGCTCGGCGTGCTGGTATCCGCCTTCGAGCGCCTGCATCCGCTGGCCGATCTCGTGCTCGTCGAAGGTGTCGGCGGCTGGTCCGCGCCGCTGACTGGCACGCTGGACCAGCGGCACCTGGTGCAGGAGTTGCGCCTGCCGGTGGTGCTGGTGGTGGGCATGCGGCTGGGTTGCATCAACCATGCGCGACTCAGCGCGCGAGCCATTCAGGACGACGGTGCGCGCCTGGTCGGCTGGATCGCCAACGAAGTCGATCCGCACATGGAGCGGCGCGACGAGAATTTCGCCCTGTTGTCCGCGCGCCTGCCGGTGCCCTGCTGGGGGCGCCTGCCGTATGCCCCGGACGCCAGCGCGGGCGCGATGGCCCATCGTCTCCAGGTCGACCCGTAGCGTGCGCCATGCGCACGGCCGCATGGCGCCTCCCCATGTGCCGTCGGTGCCCACGAACGTGCGCACGGCGCACGCTACGCCATGAGCGCGGCGGCCTCACGCACGCAACAAAAAACCCGGCAGCGTGGGGCTGCCGGGTCGGTCTGCGCGGAGGGAGGGGGAGCCGCGCAATAAAACGATGCAGCGGGAAGGCTTACTTCGCCTTCGCGGCCTTGGTCGCCTTGGCCACGGAGGCCTGGACGTTGTCGGTCGCGGTCTCGAACTGGGTCTTCACCAGCTGGCCGAAGGCCTCGCCGGTCTTCAGGCTCAGGCCGAACACTTCCTGACTGGCGGCGACGACGCGCTCGGCGTTGTCCTTGGCCACCTGCATGCCCTTCGGCCACAGGGTCTTGTAGCCCTCGAGGTCGCGGGTTTCGGCCAGCTCGCCGAAGAAGGCGGTGGTCGCGTCGATGTTCTTCTCGAAGGTCTTCAGCTGCACGCCGAACACGGTCTCGGCGCTTTCCAGGGCCAGGCGGTTGGCGCGCGAGGCGGCGGCGGCGAACTGCTGCGTGAACTGGCTGAAGCTTTCGTTGAATTGCGTGTTCATGGCGTACTCCTGAAAGGGGATGTCCCATCTGTTGCGGTGCAGCATAGACGCTCGCATGTTGCAGCGCAATAACAGCCGTATGGAAATCCGACGAACGGTCAGGAGCCGTTAAAAATCAAACGCTTGTAGGAACTGGTCTGAAACCGGTTCCATCCGCTCAGGGGCCGGTGTAGCGGCTTCCCGAGGTGCAGGTTTCGTGTACCACCACGGCGCTCAGCAGCGGCAGCACCGGCTTGGTGCGGTCCCAGATCCATGCGGCCAGCCGCTCGCTGGTGGGGTTGTCCAGGCCGGGGATGTCGTTGAGGTAGTGGTGGTCCAGCTGATCGTAGATCGGCTTGAAGGCCGCCTTCACGTCGGCGAAGTCCATCACCCAGCCGGCCTGCGGATCGACCGGTCCGGACAGGTGCAGCTCGATGCGGAACGAGTGGCCGTGCAGGCGCGCGCACTTGTGGCCTTCCGGCACATTCGGCAGGCGGTGGGCGGCTTCGACGGTGAAGACCTTGAAGATGTCCATGCGACGGTTCCGTAAGCGGTGGATCGCGCGGCACCGGCGAGGTGCCGCGCGGAGGGTTCGACTCAGCGGGCGGGACGCGACTGGCCCTGACCCTGGCGTGCGCCGCCGGGGCGGCCGCCGTCGCGACGCGGGCCGCTGCCGTGCTTCTTGGGGCCCGCGTGGGCATGGCGAGGCGCCTCGCTGTGCGGGCGACGGGCATGCTTCTGCGGACCATGGCGGCGCGGGGTGCGTTCGCCGCCCGGCAGGTCGGCCTTGCCCGGGGCGCTGTTGCCCCAGCGGATCGGCGTCTGCGGTTCGAAGCCCGGCACGTCGCGCAGGTCCACGTCGCGGCCCAGCATGCGCACGATGGCGCGCAGGTACTTGGCTTCATCCTGCGCCACCAGCGAGATCGCCTCGCCGGTCGAGCCATTGCGGCCGGTGCGGCCGATGCGGTGCACATAGTCCTCGGCCACCATCGGCAGGTCGAAGTTGATGACCTGCGGCAGCTGGTCGATATCGATGCCGCGTGCGGCGATGTCGGTGGCGACCAGCACGTTGATGCGACCGGCCTTGAAGTCGCTGAGCGCGCGCTGGCGGGCACCCTGCGACTTGTTGCCGTGGATCGCGGCGGTCTTGATCCCGCTCTTGTCCAGGAAGGTGGCCAGCTTGTCGCTGCCGTGCTTGGTACGGGCGAACACGAGCGTCTGCACGCGGCTGTCCTTGGCCAGCAGGTGCAGCAGCAGGTCGCGCTTGCGGCTGCCGTCGACCGGGTGGACGCGGTGGGTGATCGTCTCGGCCACCGTGTTCTTCGGCGTGACCTGGATCTGCTTCGGGTCGTGCATGAACTCCAGCGCCAACTCGCGGATCGGATCGGCGAAGGTCGCGGAGAACAGCATGGTCTGGCGATTCTGACGGGGCAGCTTGGCGAGGATGCGCTTGATCGAAGGCAGGAAACCCATGTCGAGCATGCGGTCGGCTTCGTCCAGCACCAGGATCTCGATGCCCGAGAGGTCGACGCTGCGGCGTTCGAGGTGGTCGATCAGGCGGCCCGGGCAGGCGATCACCAGGTCCACGCCACGACGCAGCGCGTCCAGCTGGTTGCCCATGCCGACGCCGCCGTAGATGGTGGTGCTGGGGATGCGCAGGTACTTGCCGTAGCCGCGCAGGCTGTCGTGCACCTGCACGGCCAGCTCGCGGGTCGGGGTCAGCACGAGGGCGCGCGGCCTGCGCGGGCCGCGGGCGGCGACTTCCTGCGGGGTGGTGGCCAGGTACTGGATCAGCGGCAGGCCGAACGCGGCGGTCTTGCCGGTGCCGGTCTGGGCGCCGGCCAGCAGGTCATGGCCGGCCAGGGCCAGCGGGATGGCCTGTTCCTGGATGGGGGTGGGCTGGGTATAGCCCTGTTCGTCCAGTGCGCGCAGCAGGGCGGGCGCAAGGCCCAGGGTTTCGAACGTCATGATGAAAGCTCCAAAGCCGGCCGGCCGGACACGCACGCCACGCCGGCACAGCGAAGTGCGGCAACGTAGGACGCGCAGAATGCGGCAAGACCGTGACTCGAAGCGTTCCCTGAAACCGCGCTGCGAGAAGAGGTGCGGAGGCGCCAACGCGGCGGATCCGAGCTTGCGCAACGAAAGAAGTCGGAGCGGGGCGGGCGCGGGAACCCGCGGGGAGTTCCCTGCGCCGGCGGACCATCGGGGAAACGAACGGCCGCAGGCAAGCGGCGCGCACTGTACCCGAATCCGGGCCTGAATGGGGGAACGGGGCCTGAAACCGGTGCCTGCGACCGATTGCCGCAGGCCGGGAATCCGTGACATGCGGGCGTATGATGGCCCCGAAGCCCCTCGCCGCCGCCGCCATGAGCAGCCTTCGCATCCTCCGCCAGAACGACGCTCCGGTCGCCAGCGCTCCTACCGACGGGGTGGTGTGCCAGGCCGCGCGCGGCTGCAGCGGTTGCCTGGTGCGGCACCTGGCGGTCTGTGCGGCCCTGCCGGTGTCCAAGGCCCACGCCATGGAAGCGCTGGCCGACGATACGCGGCTGAAGGCGGGCGAGGCGCTGGTGCGCGAGGGCGAGCCGCGGCGCGGCGTATTCACCGTCACCAAGGGCGCGCTGCGCCGGATCCGCCTGCTGCCCGACGGGCGCCGGCTGGTGGCCGGATTCCTGATGCCGGGCGACTTCATCGGGTTCTCCGGCACCTCGCACTACAAGCACACGATCGAGGCGATCACCGACAGTACCCTGTGCGAGTTCTCGATGGCCGACATGCGCAGCCTGTGCCATGACCATCCGGAGCTGGAGCGCGAACTGCTCGAGCGCGCCTGCGTGGAACTGGACGCGACCCGCGGCAACCTGATGGCGCTGGCCCGGCTCAACCCGATGGAACGGCTGGCCGGTTTCCTGGTCGACATGGCGCAGCGCCGCCGCCGCCAGGGGCAGGACGACAGCGAGGTCATCCTGCCGATGACGCGCACCGACATCGCCGACTACCTGGGCCTGACCGTGGAAACCGTCAGCCGTAGCTTCACCCGCCTGCGCCAGGAAGCCAGCATCGCCACCGACGACCCGCACCATGTGCGCCTGCTCGATCGCAACCGGCTGGACGCGCTGGCGGAAGCTCGGGTCTGAGGCCTTGACGCCGTGGGGCGCGATGCGGCGGTCCGGTGAAGATGCCGCGTCCCGTGCCCGGGCGACGATGGCCTAGGGGCGCGGCCTGGCTTGGCGATACTGCCGTTTCTCGCCCACGTGCTGTCCCTGCGGATCCTCGTTCGAGCAGATGCGGCCGCCGCAAACCACCGCATCGGAGGCGTAGAACGCCCGCACCACCGGTGCGGCGTCCTCGTAGCGCTCCAGTTCGTCCTGCACCGCGGCCAATTCGCGCCGGTAGTGGCCCAGCACGGCCCAGCCCGCCACCAACACCAAGCCCAGCAGCATCGTCGCGCCGCCCAGCCACATCCATGCCAGGCTGCCGGTCTGCTTCAGCCGCTGCGCCGTGGACGCGACGGCGCGGTCGTACTCGACGACCGCAGGCGACAGCGCATCCCGGGCGTCGCCGGCGATCCGTGCGCCCGCGCCCTCGACGAGGGAGGCGACATCACGCCGGAACTGACCGACCTCCTGCCTCAACGACTCGATCTGCCGGTCGAGCGACGCGTCCCGCCGCGCTTCACGCTGCGAGAGCTCCGACAACAACGCCAACGTGGCCTTGGCGGCATGCTCCAGCGCTGCCCGCGCCGATGCCGATTCTCCGTGTTCCATGATTCCTCCCTGGCGTGTCGCCGCTCGCCCTCATCGGCTGAGCGCCATGTCCTGCGCCGCGTGGGCGCGCTGCCCGTGCAGGTCCGGCAAGGCATTCGCCGGCGTCTGCCTGTGCAGCGCATCGCTCCCTTGCATCAGGCGTTGTCCTTCCTCTGATTTCGCAAAGTCGAGCGCGATACGATCAAGCCGTTCCCCATCCCCCGCCATCAGCGCGGCGTAGGCCTGGTTGAGGTGGGGGTCCTGGAACGGACCCCGACTGCCTTGTGGGGGCGCCTTCCCCGCCTCCAGCCACTGCCGCGATTCACGTTCCATCGCGTCGGTGTCCGCCTTCAGGCTCGGCAGGACCGTGGAGGCCATCAGGTGGCGCTCCGTGGCCTCGACCGCTGCGGCGGACGCATGCCGGGAGAGCTGCGGCAGCGTCCTTGCCAGCTCGGCGAGATTGGGTGCCGCTGCGGGATTCACGATCGGATTCAGACTGGCATGCGTCGCCACCGTGCTCCCCAGCACAGCGCCGGCCGCCGGCGCATGGTCCGTGACCGCCTTTACCTTGCGCCCGGCCTGATCCAGCGAGTCGTCCACCTGCGCGGTGGCGCCCGTGATCGTGTTGCGCTGGGTGCGATCGACGGTGACATGCACCGTTTCCATCAGCTGGCAGACATCCACCGCCGCCGCGCGGATAGCGGCCGCATCGCGGATCGCCTCCTGCCGCGCCGCATGCGCGTCGGCTTCCGCCGCATCGCGGGCCTGCAGGTTGCCGGCGATGGTCTGATCCACCCGAACGTCGGCGAAGCGCTCCAGCGCGCTGCCGGCCGGCGCCAGGTTCGCCACGCCCTGCCAGAACACGCCCCCGGCTGCGGTGGCGCTCGTCGTGATGTCCGCCTGCAGTTCCACGGCGCGCGCTTCCACCGCGCCCGCCGCAAGGCGGGCTTTCGCGGACGCCTCGGACAGGGCGTCGCCGGTGGTGCAGGACACCCACGCGATGCCCTCGCTGACCGTGGACGCGGCCTGGGCGGTATGCGCGCCGACCGCGCGCACGGCGTCGCCGCTGGCGTCCAGTGTGCGCTGCGCGATACCGCCTGCTCCCTGCACGATCTCCCCGGCCTCGTGGCCCAGATGTGCGCCGGCCTGCACGTCGCGGACCGCGCGCAATGCCGGCCCCGCCAGGGCCAACACCTGGTCCAGCGGCATTTCCGCCGGTCGCTGCACGAGCCGGCCATCCTGCCAGGAGCGTGCGTCCAGCGTGCGCACCTGGCCGGCCGACAGCGGCAGGTCGCGCAGCATGCGGTCGGCGTCGCCGTCGGCGAGCGCGTCGACGAAGCGGGCCACCGACGCGCGGGCGTGCATGGGCATGTCGGTCGACTGCAGCTGCCGCGTCACCGCCTGCTTCAACTGCGGCACGTCCTGCACCAGATCCGCCGTCTCCTTCAGCACTGCGCCCAGCATGCGTCGCTGCGCCACGTCCATGCGTTCGACGTTGTTCTGCAGGCCATCGGTCAGTACTTCACCACGCACCTGATAGGCGGTGATGAGCCCGTGAGGGTTGAAGATCTCCACGCCGGGGTTTTCTTGCTGGAACCGGCGTGCGGTATCCGGATGCAGGCCGGCGGCGTTGAAGGTGGTGCCGCGTTCGCCGCTGACCGCGACCGCTGCCGAGACGAGACCGCCGCCGAGGGAATGACCGGCGTAGTCGACTCGAACACCATAGTTCTTCAGGGTGTCTGCCAAGCGCATAGCGCGGTCGTAATAGTCCGTCTTCAAGCCGATGGCCTGCGGGAAGTTGTTGGCGCCGAAATCCTCGGGGCCGGTCTCGCGGCGGGTGCCGTCGGCTTGCAGTACTTCGCCGTTGGACCCCTTGAACACCACGGTTGGCGTGTAGCGGGGGCCGAGCACCGCAGGGTCGGGCAGGTAGATCTCGGCACGGAAGCCTGATCGTTCGGGTCGAAGCATTTCCCTGATCTGCTCATTACTCATGCCAGCCAACTCGGGCATGTGCTTGCGCATCAGATCGAGGTTCTCGCTCCCCCGCACCCAACCCACCGGAGATTCACCCCCACCACGGGCGGACTCGTATACGTCCTCGCTCACCAGGCCCATCTGTTCCTCGTAGTGGCGCGCCTGCAACGCATCTGCCTGCGCGTGCGCATCGGGCTGGCAGCTTGCCCGCAGATCGGCGACCAGTTGCCGCTGGGCCAGGATTTCCGTTTCAGTCCGCATGGTGCCGCTCCTGTCTCATAACAACGGGATGTCCTCTTCGTCAGTCGGGAAGCCGAAGGCTTCTCGCATCCGGCGGTAGCTGTCGGGCATGGGGGGGCGCTGATAGCCGCGCTGGAGCAGCCATTGCTGGCAGCGGCGTTGCCATTCCGGATCTTCAAGTTCGGTAGGACGCCAGAAAATCGCTTCGATGGTGTGTTTGTCCGGGGTCGCTCCATGCTCCAACAGCCAATGCGTTTGCATGAACCCACCCAGCGACGCGTACTCATTGACGAACGCCCGTTGCTGGCTCCGTGCGTTCACATCCGCCCCGCGTTCGACCAGCAGCTTCACGTTCTCCCACTGGTTGTCCATCAGGCGGGCCTGCAGCAGGAGCGTTTCGTTGTTGACATTGCGGGTATCCGGATCGCCGCCATGATCCAGCAGTAATTGGAGATAGATCGGATCATCGGCCTTGGCGGCCCAGACCATCGCGTTGTCGTTGTTCCTTGGAGTCCTGTCGGGCGGCAACGGATAGGGTTTCGCCACGTTGGGATCGGCGCCGTTCTCCAGCATCGCCTCCAGCCCGGCCGGGTTGCCAGTGAGGATCGGCCAGGCGAGCAGCGGCAGGCCTTCGGGGCTGAAGACCGTGTCCGGGTCGACGCCTTCCTCCTTCATCAGCCGGCGGACTTCGCGGGCATCGCCGCGCTCGGCCGCCACTGCCAGGGCCTGCGCCTTGGGATTGCCGGGGAAGGACTGCTCCACGTCCAGGAACGACTGCGAAGTCGGCGGCGCCTGCAGGCAGGCGGTCAGCAGCAGTGCCGCGCAGAATCCCAGTGCGCGTTGGAAGACATCCGTTCTCATTGCATCACCGTTCGACATCTTGCCTTTCCAGCGGTCATCATCGCGTCGGCCACCGACGTCATGCCGTTGCGGCTCGCACGCCTGCGGTCGATGGCCTCATCACGGCAAACATTCGAGTTCCTGTCGTCCCTGTCTGTCATAACAACGCGATGTCCTTTTCGTCGGTCGGGAAGCCGAAGGCTTCGCGCATCCGGCGGTAGCTGTCGGGCATGGGGGGGCGCTGATAGCCGCGCTGGAGCAGCCATTGCTGGCACCGGCGCTGCCACTCCGGGTTATTGGGATCGCCCGGGTGCCAGTAGATCGATTCGATGGTGTACTGCTCCGGACGTGCCCCGTGCTCCAGCAGCCAATGGGTGTGCATGAACCCCCCCGGGCCAGCATATTCATCCACGAAAGCCATGCCCTGACTCTTGGCATTCACATCCGCGCCACGCTTGACCAGCAGCTTCACGTTCTCCCACTGGTTGCCCATCAGGCGGGCCTGCAGCAGGAGGGTTTCGCCATTGCTGTTGCGCGTATCCGGATCGCCGCCATGATCCAGCAGCAGCCGCAGGTAGATCGGGTCATCGGCCTTGGCCGCCCAGACCATGGCGTTGTTTCGTATCCGGCCCTTGAATCGCGTCGTGTGCTGCAGGGGATGAAGTTCGGCGGCATTGGGGTCGGCGCCGTTCTCCAGCATCGCCTTCAGTCCGGCCGGGTTGCCGGTGAGGATCGGCCAGGCCAGCAGCGGCAGGCCTTCGGGGCTGAAGACCGTGTCCGGGTCGACGCCTTCCTCCTTCATCAGCCGGCGGACCTCGCGGGCATCGCCGCGCTCGGCCGCCACTGCCAGGGCCTGGGCCTTGGGATTGCCGGGGAAGGACTGCTCCACGTCCAAGAACGACTGCGAAGTCGGCGGCGGCGCCTGCAGGCAGGCGGTCAGCAGCAGTGCCGCGCAGAACCCGACGACGGCGCGGACCAGCGTCCTTGTCAGTGCGTTGGCTGCCACCATCCCGATCCCTGATGCTTCCTGCAACGACGGCGATCACGCGTGTCCGATCTGATCGGTGGCGGGACGTCTGCCTGTCCGCCAGCGCATCCGGCCGGGCACCACCCGGCCAATCGGCTGCGTCGGAACGAAGCTAGTGCGTTTTGTCTGTCGGCGCAACTCACGTTGCCGCAACCGAGAGCTCGTTCCCGAACCGGGGAATGGTCCAAGGCACGTTTGTGGCGAGGCTATCGGGCCCCCTTATCGGCGCGCGGTCTGTTCACGCCGTTGCCGAACACGTCTTCGGGCAGCGTTCCAGCCGCCCATCGCGCAGCCGGTAGCGCGTGTTCACCACGCCGTCCGGCAGTTCGGCATGGCTGATGATCAGCACGCTGCGTCCATTCGCTGCGTCGGCGAGGTCGCGTATCAGTGCGTCCGCCGTGTCCTGGTCGAGGCCCTCGGTCGGTTCGTCGAGCAGCAGTAGCGGCGCATCGCGCAATAGTGCGCGCGCCAGCGCCAGCCGGCGCGACTGGCCTGCGGACAGCGTGGCGCCGTTCTCGCCGACCCAGGTATCCAGTCCGGTCGCGCGGAAACGGTCGTCCAGCTTCACCTGTGCCAGTACCTGCCACAGGCGCGCGTCGTCCGCTTCGGGATCGCCGAGGTGCAGATTCTCGCGCACGCTGCCGGAGAACACCGGGGCGTCCTGCGGCAGCCACGCGATGCGCGCATGCCATTGCGCCGGTTCCAGCGACTGCAGATCGTCGTCGGCGAACGAGATGCGTCCGGCCTGCGGCATCCGCAGTCCCAGCACCAGCGCCAGCAGCGACGACTTGCCTTCGCCGCTGTCGCCGGCCACCAGCACGCGCTCGCCGGCTGCGATGCGGAGGCTGGCGCCATCGAGCACGCGCCGCACCGTGCCCGGCCAGGCGAACACGACATCCTGCAGCTCAAGTGCGCCTTCCGCGGCCGGCGACTGCAGGCCAGTGACCTCGCGCTCCGTCGTGGCCGGCGCCACCACCTCCTGCAGCCTGTGCGCGGCCACGGTCGCCGCGCGCCAGGCCTGCCACGACGGTGCGATGGCGCTGCACGCGTCCAGCACCGCGACGGTCATGAAGAACAGGCCGCCGGCCGACGCCGCGCCCACGCGGTCCGCGTGCACCGCCGCCATCAGCACCCACAGCATCGCCGGCAGCGTCAGCGCGGTCACCCCGGCATGGGCCAGGGTGGCGAGGGCGAGCCGCTGCTTGCGCCGGTCCTCCCAATGGGCAACGTCGCGGCTGCGTGCATCCAGCGCCACCAGCCACGCCGATGTCGCGTCCATCGCCGCCAGGTCCTGCTGACCTTCGATGCCTTCCTGCACGGCGGCCCGCAGGCGCATGCGGGCGCTCGCGCGTTCCTGTTCCAGCGCGGCGACGCTGCGCGCGGACAGCCACGGCGCAAGCACCGCGATCAGCACCAGTGCGACCAGCAGCACGATGCCGGCAAGCGGCAGCACCATCAGTGTCACCGCGACCGCAAGCAGGCACAGCGCCAGCAGCGCGAACAAGGGCCCGAGTGCGCGCACCAGCACGCCATCGACCGCGTCGATGTCCGCCATCAGCCGCGCCATCAGTTCGCCGACCCGGTACCGGCCGAGCGCCAGCGGCGCCCGCGGCAGGGCGCGCGCGAAGAACCATGCGCGCAGGTCGCGCGCGATCCGCAGGGTCACGTCGTGGCCGAGCAGCTTCTCGCCGTAGCGCGACAGGATGCGCACGAAGGTCAGTGCGCGGATGCCGGCGGACGGGCCGAAGAAGTTGAAGCCGATCGCGGCGCTGCCGGCCAGTGCGGCGGCGGTCAGGAAGTGTCCGGACAGGCCGAGCAGCGCGGTGCCGGCCAGCAGCGTCGACAGCAACAATCCGACCGACAGCGCGATGCGCGGGCGATGCCGTGCGATCACGTCGCGCAGGTTCGTCGCTTCGTCGTTCCGCTGCACGCTCACGCCGTTGCCCCTTCGATGTGCAGGCGGCCGTCGCGCACCTGCCAGACCTCCGTCATCGCCGCCCGGGCGGCGGCGCTGTGGGTGGCGAGCACCACGGCGCGACCGGTCGCGAAGTGCCGGATCGCCTGCAGCACGGCGGCTTCGGTGGCGGCATCGAGGAAGGCGGTGGGTTCGTCGAGCAGCAGCAGGTCGGGATCGCGCAGGAACACGCGCGCCAGCGCCACGCGCCGCGCTTCGCCACCGGACAGGCCGAAGCCGCGCTCGCCGGTCACCGTGTCCAGTCCTTCCGGCAGTCGCGCCGCGAAGCGCATGACCTGCGCCGCCTCGGCGGCCTGCTCCAGCTCCGCCTCGCTGGCATCGGGCCTGGCCATGCGCAGGTTGTCGCGCAGGCTGCCGGCGAACAGGAACGGCCGCTGCGGCGCATAGCCGATGCGCAGGCCGGGCGTGCGCTGCAGGCGACCCGCATGCACCGGCAGCCACCCGGCCAGCGCTTCCAGCAGCGTGCTCTTGCCCTCGCCGCTGGCGCCGACCAGGGCGACATGCTGGCCGCGCTGCAGCTGCAGCGTGACGTCGTGCAGCACGTCGCACGCAGAGGCGGGATGGCGCAGCGCCATCCCGTTCGCGCTGACCAGCGAGGCCCCCGATGCTCGCGGGCCATCGCCGGCTGACAGGGCAGGCGCGTCGACGTCGAGCACGAGGGCGATCTCGTCCATCGCCGCCAACGCCGCTGCTCGGTCGTGGTAATGCGTGGCCAGCCGCCGCAGCGGCGCGTAGAACTCCGGCGCCAGCAGCAGGCAGAACACGCCCATGCCCAGCGTCAGCGGCGTGCCGCGCAGGTCCAGCATGCCCAGGTAGCTCAGGCCGAGATACAGCGCGATCATCGCCACGCTGAGTGAGGCGAAGAACTCCAGCACCGCCGACGACAGGAAGGCGATGCGCAGCACGCGCAGGCTGCGCACGCGCAGTTCCTCGGCGGCGGCGCGGATGCCCTGCAGTTCCGACTCGCCGCGGCCGTACAGCCGGATCAGCCCCAGCCCGCGAAGGCGGTCGGCGAAACGCCCGCCCATGCGCGTGAGCGCCTGCAGCTGGCGCTGGCTGGCCGCCTGCGCGCCCCAGCCGACCAGCATCATGAACACCGGCACCAGCGGCATCGTCAACAGCAGTACCAGGCCGACGGTGCGGTCGACGAAGAACACCGCGAGCAGGATCGCCAGCGGCACGCCGACGACCTCCGCCCGCAACGGCACGAAGCCGCCGAAGTAGCCTTCCAATGCATCCACATGCGCGCCCATGCGTTCGGCCAGCGCACCGCTCTGCTGCGAGCGCACCCAGACCGGGCCGCGCGCGACGATGCCACGCGCGATCCGCGCACGCAGGTCGATGCGGATGCGTTCGACCGCGAGATCGGCGAGCCGGCGGCTGGCCCAGCCCAGGCCGGCGCGCGACAGCAGTGTCGCCAGCAGCGCGCCGAGCAGGGGCAGCAGCGTGATCGACGGTTCACCGTCGACGAATGCACGCTGCAGGCACAGCGCGATCAGCGCGGCCTGCGGCAGCACCAGCACGCCGCCGAGCAGCGCCAGCGCGCCGGCACCCCGGAGCGGACCCCGTGCCACGTCGCCCAGCGCCTGCAGGCGGGCCGTTGCGATCGTGTCGGTCGGCGCGTCGATCGGATCTCCACTCATGTCGGCAGCGGCTGGCAACCGAGCGCGGCCAGCACGCCGTGCAACGCGGGATGCCGCATCAGCCACGGCGAGGCGATCGTCAGCAGGCCCGCGAAGAGCACGAAACCCGCGGCCGTACGCCGCACCGACGCGTGCTGCCAGTGGCGGCCCAGGCGCGCGCCGGACCAAGTCAGCGTCACCATCATCGGCAGCGTGCCCAGGCCGAACATCGCCATCGTCAGCGCGGCATCGCGCGCATTGGCCTGCAGCCACGCCACCGTCAGCAGGCTCAGGCTCAGTCCGCACGGCAGCCAGCCCCACAGGGCACCCGCCGCCAGTCGTCGCGGCAGCGTGTCGGCAGGCAACACGCGTGCGTGCAGCGGACGCAGCGCCTGCCACACCTTCGCGCCGGGACGTGCAAGGACATCGAGGCGGCCTCGCTGGTCGAGCAGGCGCAGCGCCAGCGCCACCAACGCCAGTCCCACGCCGACGCGCATGGCGAGCGCGGCGGTCTCGTGCCGTGCCAGCGAAAGCAGCCCACCGCCGAACGCGCCGACCAGCGCCCCCGCCAGCGTGTAGCCGCCCACGCGGCCGAGGTTGAGCTGCAGCGCACTGCCCCAGCCCTGGCGGGACGACACCGCGGAAAAGCCGGTGGCGATGCCGCCGCACATCATCGCGCAATGCGTGCTGCCCACCAGGCCGGCCAGCAGCGCGGCGAGCAGGACCGGAACGTCAGGCGCCATCGTCGCCTTCGCGGACCGGCGGCGCAGCCGGCGCACGCGGCTTTGCGGGTGCGTCGTCGAGGATGTCCAGGGCCGGCGTGTCGAGATCGTCGAACTGGCCCTTGCGCACCGCCCATGCGAACGCGGCGATCGCCAGGCCCAGCAGGACCAGGCTGATCGGCAACAGCATCAGCAGGATGTTCATGCCGCCATCTCCGTGGACGTGCGCGCCAGCCGCAGCGCGTTGAGGGTCACCACCAGTGAGGATACCGCCATGCCGAGCGCCGCGATCCACGGCGTGACCAGGCCGGCGGCCGCCAGTGGGACGGCGAGCAGGTTGTAGCCGGCCGACCAGAGCAGGTTCTGCTTCACCCGCCGGCGCGACAGGCGGGCGATGCGCACCGCATCGGCGATGCGCAGCAGCGACGGGCCGGTGGCGACCAGGTCCGCCGCCTGCTGCGCCAGCGGCGCGCCTTCGCCCATGGCGATGGACACGTCGGCGCCGGCCAGCACCGGTGCATCGTTCATGCCGTCGCCCACCATCGCGACGATGCGGCCTTGTGCCTGCAGCTGCCGCACGTACGCCAGCTTCTCTTCGGGCGACTGGCGTGCGAGCGTCGCGTCGATGCCGAGCACATGCGCCAGCCGTCGCACCGCCGCGTCGCCGTCACCGCTGGCCAGGTGGATCCGCAGGCCCTGCCCACGCAGCGCAGTGACCGCGGCGGCGGCATCGTCGCGTGGCCGCTCGTCGAGGGTGAAGCGGGCCGCGCCGTGCGCACCATCGCCCAGCCAGAGCGCGCCGTCGTCGTCGCGGCCTGCGGCCCAGTCGGCGCGCCCGAAGCGCCAGTGGCGGCCATCGATTTCGCCTTCCACGCCGAGGCCGGCATGCGTGACGACGGACCGGGCCGGCCGGTGCACGTCGACATCGGCGAAGGCCGTGGCGATGGGATGGCCGCTGTCCTTTTCCAGCGCCGCGACCAGGTGCGTGGCCGCGTCCGCGTCCAGCCCGCCGAAGGCGTCCACGGCCACGCGGGCGGGGCGGCCGTCGCTGAGCGTGCCGGTCTTGTCGAACACCACATCGGTCGCGCGTGCCAGCGTGTCCAGCGCTTCGGGCCGCGTGGCCAGCACGCCGCAGCGGGCCAGCGCGCCGTGCGCGGCGGCCAGCACCGCCGGCACCGACAGCGACAGCGCGCACGGGCAGCTGATGACCAGCAGGGCGAGCGTCACCTCGAAGGCGCGTTCGGGCTGATGGAACCGCCAGCCGATATAGACGCATATCGCGAGCAGCAGCAGCGAGACCACGAAATGGCGGCCGACGCGGTCGGCGAGCCGCGCCAGCGGTGGGCGATGGCCCTGCGCGCGATCCACCAGTTCGGCCAGCTGCGACAGGCGCGTTGCGGTGCCGGTGGCGGTGACGCGCAGGCGTGCCGGACGCTCGCGGCAGGTGGTGCCGGCATAGACGGTCTCGCCCGCATGCCGGCGCACCGGTCGCGATTCGCCGGTCAGCAGCGCTTCCTCGAAATCGGCGGCCGCGTCCAGCAGCACGCCATCGGCCGGTACGCCTTCGCCGGCGGACACGCAGACCACGTCGGCCACCCGCAGCGCCGACGGCGGTACCGATTCGCGCGTGCCGTCGTCGCGCTCGCGGATCGCGAACACCGGTTGCGCCCGCGCCAGCGCGTCCACCTGCGCGGTGGCGACATTGCGCGCGCGCTGTTCCAGCATGCGCGCGGCCAGCAGCAGGAACACGAACATCACCGCCGCGTCGTACCAGACATGCGTGCCGCCGCGGATCGTCTCGACCAGGCTGGCGACGTAGGCCAGCAGCGTGGAACTGGCGATCAGCGTGTCCATGCCCACGTGGCGTGCGCGCAGTTCGCGCGCCATGCCGGCCAAGAACGGCCAGCCGCTGTAGAACACCACCGGCGTGCTGACCAGGAAGGTCAGCCAGCGGAACAGGTCGCGCGTCGGCAACGGCATCGTCGCGTTGACGTCGAGGTACAGCGCTTCGGCCAGCATCATCGCCTGCAGCGAACCCAGGCCGGCCACGCCCAGCCGCAGCAGCCAGCGTCGGCGTTCGGACAGGCGCGCCTGTTCGCGGGCATCGCCGGTGGCGAGGTACGGACGGTAGCCGAGCATCGCCAGCCGCTGCAGCAGCGCGGAGAGCGTGGTGCGTGCCGGATCCCAGGCGATGCGGATGCGTCCGGTGACGGCGTTGGCGGTGGTGTCGAGCACGCCGGCTTCACGCGCCAGGGCGCGGTCGATCAGCCACGCGCACGCGGCGCAGCGCATGCCGTCGGTGAGCAGCACGATCTCGCGCCCGCCGTCGATGACGCGGCTGTGCTCGTCCAGCAGCTCGGCGCGGTCCCAGCTTTCCAGGTCCAGCCGGTCCGCCTGCACGCGGTTGCCGTTCGCGCTGCGCAGGCGGTAGTAGCTGCCCAGGTCGGCGTCCTGGATCCATGCCGCGGCGGCGGCGCAGCCTTCGCAGCAGAACGCAGCGCCGTCCGCAGTGACCGCAGGCCCGCCGGCGAGCGGCTCGCCACAGTGATGGCAGGACACGACGGGCGCGTCCATGGCCGGCGTCAGCCGCCTCCGAGCGAAGGTGCCAGCCGCGAGGCCTGCGTCTCCTTCTGTAAACGGCCGCGGATGCGCCAGGCGTTGTTCGTGGGCGTGAGCTGCAGGTTCCAGTCGTGCCGCGTATCGATCTCGGCAGGCGCCGTCCAGCCGGTGGGCGTGCGCGGCAGCAGAAGGCGCAGGTCCTGCGCGGCTTCGGTGGGATGGGTCAGCACGAGTTCGAGTGCGGTTTCACGCTCGAACTCGCCGGTCACCGCGGTCAGTTCCACATGGTCGGGGCGCACCTGCAGGATGGCGCTCAGCTGGCGCTGCGCGGCGCGCTCGTCCGGTCCCAGATCGGTGGTCTGGATCTGCGACACGCGCTGCACGTCGTCGATTACCGGATCGGCGCCGCCGGCGCGCACGGCGGTGACCACCAGCCAGATGCCGGCCACGACCGAGGCCAGCGGCAGGCCCCACACCAGCCATACCATCGGCTCCTTCCAGAACGGGCGGGCATTGCCGGCGGCGGCGTCGGGTTTCGTGGTCATGGGCTGGGTCCGAAGAAACTGCTGTCCACGGTCTTCTCGTTGCCGGTATCGACATCGCGGACGGTGAACGTCACGGCATGGCGGCCGCGGAGAGTGGCGGGGGCGGTCGCGGTGACCGGCAGCGACAGCACCGCTTCGGGCGCGGCGCGCACGTCCAGGTCGCCATCGCGCAGGCGGATGCCGGCCGATGCCGAGGCCAGCGTCACCACGTAGCGGTGCACCTGCTGGTCCTTGTTGACCAGCTTGAGCGTGTAGCCGTTCTCGACCTGCCCGTCGGCGACCTCGCGGTACAGCGCATTGCGGTCGCGCAGCACTTCCGCGATCAGCACGTCGCGATGGAACACGCCCCAGCCCCAGGCCATCACCAATCCCAGCAGGATGGCGCCATACACGAAGATGCGCGGCCGCAGCACCTTCGACGGCTTGCCGTCGATGGCATTCTGCGTGGTGTAGCGGATCAGCCCCTTCGGGTAGCCCATCTTGTCCATCACGTCGTCGCAGGCGTCGATGCACGCACCGCAGGCGATGCACTCGTACTGCAGGCCGTTGCGGATGTCGATGCCCGTGGGGCACACCTGCACGCAGATCGTGCAGTCGATACAGTCGCCCAGCTGCTCCGGCACGAACTTCGGCAGCGGCTCGATCACCGCGCCCGCGCCTGCGAAGGTGATGGTGCCGTGCGCCCCCAGGCGCTGGTCGGCGGCGCTGGGGTGCGCATTGGCGCGCACCACGTAGTCGTAGGCGGTGACCTGGTCGAGCAGGCCGCGCGCGCGCTCCAGCACGCTGCCCAGGCCGCGCTTGCGCGGGCCGCGCGGCTCGCCGCGCATCGGGTCGTAGCCGATGATCAGCGTGTTGCGGTCGAACATCGCGCTCTGGAAGCGCGCATACGGACACATGTACTTGCACACCTGTTCGCGCAGGAAGCCGGCGAAACCCCACGTGGCCAGCGCGTAGAAGAGTACCCAGAAGGTTTCCCAGCCGCCCCATTCGAACGGCCACAGGCGCGCACCAAGATCGAGGATGGGCGTGAAGAAACCGACGAAGGTGAAGCCGGTCCACAGCGCGAACACGGCCCACAGCACGTGCTTGCCGCCCTTGCGCAGCAGCTTGTTGGCGCTCCACGGCGCCGCATCGAGCTTCATGCGCGCGCTGCGGTCGCCTTCGGTCCGGCGCTCCATCCACAGGAACACTTCCGTCCACACGGTCTGCGGGCACGCGTAACCGCACCACAGGCGACCGGCCAGGGCGGTGAAGAAGAACAGCGAAAGCGCGGCGATGATCAGCAGGACCGCCAGCAGCAGGAAATCCTGCGGCCAGAACACCAGTCCGAACACGTAGAACTTGCGCGCCGGCAGGTCGAACAGCACGGCTTGGCGATCGTCCCACTTCAGCCACGGGAACAGGTAGTACATGCCCAGCAGCCACCATACGGCGGCCACGCGCAGTCGGTTGAGCCTGCCGGCCACGTCGCGCGGATACACCTTGCGCTCGCTGACATAGAACGAGTTGCCCTGTGCATCCACCACGTCCAGCGGAATGCGGCGTCGGGCGGTGTCGTGAGCGGGCGGTGGCGGTGCTGGCGTGGACATGGGCGATGCTGTCTTGGCGGGCGTCATGCTCGCGCCGCAGGGGCGCGCGGGGGAGCGACGGGTTGTCGCAGGCCGCTCACTCCGGCGGCAGCGCGCGGTTGAAGCGGCTGGCCGGGCGCAGCAGGATCCAGGTGAACAGGCTGCTGGCCGCCGTCGCCAGCCAGAACATGAAGAAACCCAGCGTATAGCCGAGTTCGCGGCTGATCGCCAGGTCGGGGAAGGTCATGTCGCGCAGCGTCAGCGGGTCGACGAAGGCGAAGAACACCATCGTCGCCACGCCGGCGGCGAAGAAGCTGGGCCAGAGCACCGCCCCGACACGCTGGGCCAGCGGTCGGGGCGGATGATCGAACCGGGGCTCGGTGAAGTCGCTCATTGCGTGCCAGCGGGCGCCTGGCCCTGCTTGTGCGAGAGCGACCAGACGTACGAGGCGACCAGGCGCGCGCGCGTTTCCCCGAGCAGTTCGCGATGGGCCGGCATCACGCCGTGGCGTCCCCGGTTGATCGTCGTGCGCATGCTCTCCTTGCTGTTGCCGTACAGCCAGTAATCGTCGGTCAGGTCGGGCGCGCCGAGTTCCTGGTTGCCCTTGCCGTCGGCGCCATGGCAGGCGACGCACAGGCCATCGTAGAGCGGCTTGCCCTGGGCGGCCATGAAGTTGTTCTTCATGCCGTCCTGCGGATCGTTCAGCACGTTGACGTAGGCGATGACGTAGTCGACGGCGTTCGGGCCGCCCATGTTGGTCAGCGCGGTGCCCCATTCCGGCATCACGCCCTCGCGGCCGTCCAGCACGCTCTGCAGCACGAGGTCCGGCGTGCCGCCCCAGTGCCAGATGTCGTCGGTCAGGTTGGGATAGCCGATCGCACCCTGGCCGGTGGAGCCGTGGCAGGTGGCGCAGGTGTTGTTGAAGATGGACTGTCCCAGCGCCAGCGCCTTCGGATCCCTGGCCAGTTGATCGATCGACCGGTTGGCGAACGGCGCGAACGTGGCTTCCAGTTTCTTGTCCTGCACCGCCTTCGCTTCATCGTGCTCGCCGGTGGACGACCACTTCGCGTAGCCGGGCACGACGCCGAGACCGCCGTACCACGCGATGTAGCCGATGCTGAAGACGATGGTCAGGTAGAACAGGTTGATCCACCACCGCGGCAGCGGCTTGTTGTACTCGGTCAGGTCGCCGTCCCAGACGTGCGAGGTGTCTTCCGGTGCCGGGTCGCCCGGGCGGCGGCGGCCGGTCCACCACAGCAGCCACACGCAGCCCAGGATGTTCAGTACGACCAGCGCGACGATGAATCCGATCCAGCCTGCGCTCATGGGTTGTTCTCCCCGTCCTCACCCAGCGGCATGCGCGCCGCATCCTCGAAATCCGCCTTGCGGCGCGGGCTCCACGCCCACGCCCAGCCGACGATGAACAGCACGATCAGTGCCCCGGTCACGATCCCCGATACCATGGCTCAGCCTCCCCTCGGTGCGGCCTTGCCCAGCCCTTGCAGGTAGGCGACCACGGCGTCCAGTTCCGTCCTGCCTTCCACGTCGGCGGCGGCATTGGCGATCTCTTCGTCGGTGTACGGGTCGCCGATCCGTTGCAGCGTCTTCATGCGCTGCGCGACCTCGGCGCCGTCGACCTTGGCGGTTTCCAGCCAGGGGAAGGACGGCATGTTCGATTCGGGCACCACGTCGCGCGGGTTGATCAGGTGCACGCGGTGCCAGTCGTCGGAGTAGCGGCCGCCCACGCGGGCCAGGTCCGGCCCTGTGCGCTTGCTGCCCCACTGGAACGGACGGTCGTACACCGATTCGCCGGCCAGCGAGTAGTGGCCGTAGCGTTCGGACTCGAAGCGCAGCGTGCGCACCATCTGCGAATGGCAGTTGTAGCAGCCCTCGCGGACGTAGATGTCGCGACCGGCCAGCTGCAGCGCGGGGTAGGGCTTCACCCCCTCCAGCGGCTTGATCGCCTCGGCCTGGAACATCAGCGGGACGATCTCGGCCAGGCCGCCGAACGACACCGCCACCGCGATCAGCACCGCCATCAGGCCGACGTTCTTCTCGACCTTCTCGTGTGAATTTCCATTGCTCATATCGGGCTCCTCAGGCGCGCGCCTGGCTGGCATCGGGCGGCAGGATGGGGTGCGGCGCGGTGGAGCGCGCGGCCTGGAAGGTCTTCCACGTATTCCAGGCCATCAGCAGCATGCCGCCGAACACCAGCAGGCCGCCGCCCAGGCGGACCAGGTAGTAGGGATAGGTGGCGTTGAGCGCTTCCACGAAGCTGTAGGTCAGCGTGCCGTCGGCATTGGTGGCGCGCCACATCAGGCCCTGCATCACGCCGGCGATCCACATCGAGGCGATGTAGAACACCACACCCAGCGTGTGCAGCCAGAAATGCGTATCGATGGCCTTGACGGAGAACATCTGCTCGCGGCCCAGCAGCTTCGGCAGCATCGCGTAGACCGAGCCGATGGTGATCATCGCCACCCAGCCCAGCGCGCCGGCATGCACATGGCCGATGGTCCAGTCGGTGTAGTGGCTCAGCGAGTTGACCGTCTTGATCGACATCATCGGCCCCTCGAACGTGCTCATCATGTAGAACGACAGCGAGACGATCAGGAATTTCAGGATCGGGTCGGTGCGCAGCTTGTGCCACACGCCCGACAGCGTCATCACACCGTTGATGGCGCCGCCCCAGCTGGGCGCCAGCAGGATCAGCGAGAACACCATGCCCAGGCTCTGCGCCCAGTCCGGCAGCGCCGTGTAGTGCAGGTGGTGCGGGCCGGCCCACATGTAGATGGCGATCAGCGCCCAGAAGTGCACGATCGACAGGCGGTACGAGTACACCGGGCGGCCGGCCTGCTTCGGCACGAAGTAGTACATCATCCCGAGGAAGCCGGCGGTCAGGAAGAAGCCCACCGCGTTGTGGCCGTACCACCACTGCACCATCGCGTCGACGGCGCCGCTGTAGACCGGATACGAATGCAGCGGGCCGCTCGGCAGCGCCAGGCTGTTGACGATGTGCAGCAGCGCCACGGCGATGATGTAGGCACCGAAGAACCAGTTGGCCACATAGATGTGCTTGACCGCGCGCTTGGCGATGGTGCCGAAGAACAGCACGGCATACGACACCCAGACCACCGCGATCAGCACGTCGATCGGCCAGATCAGCTCGGCGTATTCCTTGCCCTGGGTCAGGCCCAGCGGCAGCGACACCGCCGCCGCCACGATGACCAGCTGCCAGCCCCAGAACACGAAGGCCGCCAGCTTGTCCGAGATCAGCCGCACGTGGCTGGTCCGCTGCACCACGTGCAGGCTGGTGGCGAACAGCGCGCAGCCGCCGAACGCGAAGATCACCGCATTGGTATGCAGCGGGCGCAATCTGCCGTAGCTCAGCCACGGCACGTCGAAGTTCAACGCAGGCCAGTACAGCTGCGCCGCGATCAGCACCCCCACCAGCATCCCCACGATGCCCCAGACCACGGTCATCACCGTGAACTGGCGTACCACCTTGTCGTTGTAAGTCCCCTGGACGCCTTGCATGCGGCCTCTCCTGTTCTGGTACGGTGGATTCTCGGCCCCATTCAGCCGGGGCGCATTGATCAGGATCAACCCCCTCCGGCCCCCTTGCCGACGGCCGGTAGGCCACGGGGCGCGCAGCATGCCGCGGCGCTGCACGGGACGGGATGCGACAAAGGGTCGCCCCCCTCATGGAACGGGCGGCGTCTAGAATCCGCCTCAGATACCCGGGAGCCGCATCGCCATGCCGGACATGACCGTCGTCGAGCTTTCCCGCCTGCAGTTCGCGCTGACGGCGATGTACCACTTCCTGTTCGTCCCGCTGACGCTGGGGCTCTCTTTCCTGATCGCCATCATGGAAAGCGTCTACGTGATGACCGGGCGCGACATCTGGCGGCGGATGACGCTGTTCTGGGGCACGCTGTTCGGCATCAACTTCGCCATGGGCGTGGCCACCGGCATCGTGATGGAGTTCCAGTTCGGCATGAACTGGTCCTACTACAGCCACTATGTCGGCGACATTTTCGGCGCACCGCTGGCCATCGAAGGCCTGATGGCGTTCTTCCTGGAAGCGACCTTCATCGGCCTGTTCTTCTTCGGCTGGGACAGGTTGAGCAAGGTGCAGCACCTGGTGGTGACCTGGCTGGTGGCGCTGGGCTCCAACTTCTCCGCGCTGTGGATCCTGGTGGCCAACGGCTGGATGCAGAACCCGGTGGGTGCGGTCTTCAATCCCGAGACCATGCGCATGGAGATCACCGACTTCATGGCGGTGATCTTCAATCCGGTGGCGCAGGCCAAGTTCGTCCACACGGTGTCGGCCGGCTATGTCACCGGCGCCATGTTCGTGATGGCGATCAGTGCGTTCTACCTGTTGCGCGGCCGCAACGTCGACTTCGCCAAGCGCTCGATGGCGGTCGCGGCGAGTTTCGGCCTGGCCTCAGCGCTGTCGGTCGTCGTACTGGGCGACGAGAGTGGTTATGCCACCAGCGAACACCAGAAGATGAAGCTGGCCGCCATCGAGGCGATGTGGGAAACCGAGCCCGCGCCGGCCGGCTTCAACGCCTTCGCCCTTCCCGACCAGACGCACCAGACCAACCACTACGCGCTGCACATCCCCTACGTGATGGGCCTGATCGGCACGCGGTCGTTCAACACCGAGATGCCCGGCATCCTGGACCTGGTGGAGCGCGCCGAGGGCCGCATCCGCAACGGCCTGCTGGGCTACGAGGCGCTGCAGACGCTGCGCGCGAACAGGCACGACGGTACCGCGCGACAGGTCTTCGAGGCGCACTGGCGCGACATCGGCCACGCCCTGCTGCTGAAGCGCTACCGCGAGGACATCGGCAACGCCACCGAGGAGGAGATCGTGCGCGCCGCGCACGACACCGTGCCGCACGTGGCGCCGCTGTTCTGGAGCTTCCGGCTGATGGCGGGGCTGGGCTTCTACTTCATCGCCTTCTTCGCGGTGGCGTTCTACCTGGCCAGCCGGCAGCGGCTGGACCGCTACCGGTGGTTCCTGAAGGTCGCGTTCTGGAGCCTGCCGCTGCCGTGGCTGGCGATCGAGGCGGGCTGGCTGATCGCCGAGTACGGGCGGCAGCCGTGGATCATCGACGGCGTGCTGCCCACGTTCCTCGCCGCGTCCGGACTGGAGCTGCACCAGATCGTGATTTCGCTCACCGGCTTCGTACTGATCTACACGGTGCTCGCCATCATCGAGGTCTGGCTGATGCGCAAGCTGATCCTGAAGGGGCCCGAGCATCTGTCGGAGCCGCAGCCCGATGGGGAAGGCGTGCCACAACCGGCCCCGGCGGGCTGACGGGAGAGACGCATGGACACCATTCCGCTCGACTACGCCACGCTGCGCCTGATCTGGTGGCTGCTGCTGGGCATCCTGCTGATCGGCTTCGCGGTGATGGACGGCTTCGACCTGGGCGTAGCGACGCTGCTGCCCGCGGTGGCGCGCACCGACGAAGAGCGCCGCCTCGTGCTGAACGTCATCGGCCCCGTGTGGGAAGGCAACCAGGTATGGCTGATCCTCGGCGGCGGCGCGATCTTCGCCGCGTTTCCGCCGCTGTATGCGGTCAGCTTCTCCGGGTTCTACCTGGCGATGTTCCTGATCCTGTTCGCGCTGATCCTGCGGCCGGTCGGCTTCAAGTTCCGCAGCAAGGTGCCCGATCCGCGCTGGCGCGCCGCGTGGGACGGGTCGCTGTTCGTCAGCGGGCTGGTGCCGGCGCTGGTGTTCGGCGTGGCGATGGGCAACGTGCTGCTCGGCGTGCCGTTCCACTTCGACGATACGCTGCGCATCTTCTACGAAGGCGGTCTGTTCGGCCTGCTGACGCCGTTCGCGCTGCTGTGCGGCCTGGTCAGCGTGGCGATGCTGGTGATGCATGGCGCCGCCATGCTGGCGATGAAGACCTCCGGTGCCATCGCCGAACGTGCGCGCCGTTACGGCAGCCTCGCCGCACTGGCGACGGCAGTGCTGTTCGTGATCGGCGGCCTGTGGGTCGCGCGCATCGACGGCTACGCGCTGCAGGTGGCGATGGATCCCGCCGGCGCGTCGAACCCGCTGGCCAAGGTCGTGGTCGCGCAGCCGGGTGCATGGATGGAGAACTACACGCGGTGGCCGCTGGCGTGGCTGCTGCCGGTACTGGGCGTGGCCGGCGCGGTGCTGAGTGCCGGCCTGCTGCGTGCGGGACGCGCCGGCCTGGCGTTCCTGTCGTCGTCGGGCAGCATCGCGTCGATCATCCTGACGCTCGGCGTGGCCGTGTTCCCGTTCCTGCTGCCTTCGTCCACACAGCCGGGCTCCAGCCTGACGCTGTGGGACGCCTCGTCCAGCCACATGACGCTCTTCATCATGCTGCTGGCCACGGCGTTCTTCCTGCCCATCGTGCTGCTCTACACCGCCTGGGTCTTCCGCGTGCTGCGCGGAAAGGTCGACCGGGACGGGATGGGCCGCAACCCCAACGCGTACTGAGGAGCTTCGCCATGTGGTACTTCAGCTGGATCCTGGGCGCCGGCCTGGCCGCGAGCTTCGCCATCCTCAACGGCATGTGGTACGAGATGCGCGAGAACGACCGCGACGCCGAACGCCGTGATCGCTGACCGGTCTGCGCCCGGTCGCCGGCGACCCCGGCGCGGCCGGGACCTGCGGCACTCGGCGCGCCGCCCCGGTTCCGGCATCATCCGGACGGTGTCGGGCATGGTGCCCGCACGGCCACGCCCTCGCGCAGGGTGCGGCCTCCGGCATGGAGAGGCGCCTTGAACCGAATCGCAACCGCATTGTTCGTCCTGTTGGCCGTTCCCGCCGCGCAGGCGGTGGAACTGCCGCGGCTGTTTTCCGATAGCATGGTCGTACAGCGCGATCAGCCGGTGCAGGTCTGGGGCCGCGCCGCGCCCGGCGCGCAGGTGACCGTGAGCTTCGCCGGTACCGCGCCCCCGGCCACGCAGGCCGATGCCGACGGCCGCTGGTCGCTCGAACTGCCGGCGCAGACCGCCGGCGGACCCCACGTGATGCGCATCGACGACGGCACGCGGCCGCGCGTGCTGAACGACGTGCTGGTCGGCGACGTGTGGCTGGCCAGCGGGCAGTCGAACATGGAGTGGCCGATCGCGCAGGCGGCCGATGCCGATACCGAGATCGCGCGCGCGACCGATCCGCAGATCCGCCACTTCAAGATTCCGCGCGCCTGGGCCGGCACGCCGCAGCACCAGCTCACCGGGGGCGAGTGGGTGGCCGCATCGCCGCAGGTAGGGGGCCGGTTCTCGGCGGTCGCCCATCATTTCGCGCGCGAGCTGCGCGCGGTTACCGGCGTGCCGATCGGCATCATCGACAGCACCTGGGGCGGCAGCCGCATCGAAGCGTGGATGGATGCGGCTTCGCAGGGACTGGATGAGGCCAGGGTGGCCGAAGAGGCCGCATCGCTGGGCGAGGGCGACGACATCAACCAGCGTCCCGCGTTGCTCTACAACGCGATGATCCATCCCCTGCAGCCCTACGCGATGCGCGGCGTGATCTGGTACCAGGGCGAATCGAATGCCGACACCGTGGAAGACGCGCTGCGCTACCGCCGCCAGTTCCCCACGCTGATCGAACAGTGGCAAAGCCAGTGGCGTACGCAGTGGGATGCGCCCAGCCTGCCGTTCCTGTGGGTGCAGCTGGCCAGCTACGCCTCGGGCAAGGACCGTGGCGATACGAGCCCGTGGGCCGTGCTGCGCGAGGCGCAGTCGATGACGCTGTGGATGCCGGGCACGGCGCAGGCGGTGACCATCGACATCGGCGATCCATCCGACATCCATCCGCGCAACAAGCGCGAGGTGGGCCGGCGGCTGGCGCTGGCGGCGCGCCGCGTGGCGTACGGCGAGGCGGTGGCCTTCCACGGTCCCACGCCGCAATACACCCGCTTCGAGGGCAACGCGGCGCATGTCGAGTTCGGCACGTCGGGCGGCACCCTGGCCGTTCGCGGTGGCGGCACGCGCGTGCGGGGGTTCGCGCTGGCCGGCACCGACCAGGTGTTTCATCCGGCCGAGGCAACGCTGCAGGACGGGCGCGTGCTTGTGCGCAGCGCGAAGGTGGCGCGTCCGGCGGCCGTACGCTACGGCTGGTCCGACAACCCGGTCGAGGCTGATCTGGTCAATACCGATGGGCTGCCCGCGTCGCCGTTCCGCAGCGACAACTGGTAGCAGGATCGCCGCGCAGTTCAGAAGTGATTTAACCGGCGCGTGATGCGGCACCGATTCTCACGAATTCGTTCGCAGAATCTAATGGGGGCTTAACTTCCGGCTAATTGAGCCTTAATCCAGCGCTTCCAGCATGCCCGCCATGCACTGGATCCGCTCCCACATCGCGCTCGCACCACTCCCCGGCCGTTTCGTCAGTGTCCGTTTCGTCGATCCGGGCGATCCGGATCGCGCCGAGGTGGAGGCGTTCATCGCCGGCGTCTATCGCGATCGCCATGGCGCGACGCTGCGGACGTTCTTTCCTCACCTGCTCGCCTACCGCGACAGCGCCGGCCAGTTGGCCGCCGCGGTCGGCATCCGCGCCGGCGGCGATGGCCCGCTGTTCGTGGAGCATTACCTCGACGCGCCGGTGGAACAGGCGATGTCGCAGCATGGCCTGGCGCGCGTCGACCGGCGCCGGGTGGTGGAGGTGGGCAACTTCGCCGCGACCACGCCCGGCATCGCACGCGAGCTCATCCTGCAGCTCGCACTCACCCTGCAGGCCGCCGGCATGGATTGGGTGTTGCTGGTGGCGACCCAGCAGCTGCGCAATGCGTTCGAGCGACTGCACCTGCCGATGCTCGACCTGGCCGAAGCCCGCGCGGAACGACTCGGCGACGCCCGTGGCGACTGGGGCCGCTACTACGCCTCGCGTCCACGATTGATCTGCGGCAACCTGGCCGAAGGTGTCACCTATCTGCGCGGAGATCCGCGGCCGCAGGCATGCGATGCGCCGATGCGGTGCCTGGCGGGCGCGCCATGATCCGGCCGATGGAGGTCGTGCTGCGGAGCACGGGCGAGCGCAGCCGGCCGCGCGTGATCACCGCCGACAGCGCGCTGGACGACCGGATGCTGGCCGCCAGGATTGACGCCATGGTCGCGTGGCTGGCGAAGACCGGCATCCGCCGCGTCGCCAGCCGGCTGGACAACGGGCCATCCTGGTTCGTGCTGGATCTGGCGCTTCGCGAGGTCGGTGGCGTGCATGTGCCGCTGCCGATGTTCTTCTCCGAAGCGCAGATGCGGCACGCGCTGGCCAACAGCGGCGCGCAATGCGTGATTACCGCACGCGAGGACGCCATGCCGCCGGGCGCGGAAGCGCTGACCGGCTTCCTCGATGGCGAGCGGCTGGCGTGCTGGCGTACGCCGGCAGACGAGAGCCGCGCGACGGCATTGCCGGCGCGCACGGCGTGCATCACCTACACCTCCGGTACGACGGGCCGCCCGCGGGGCGTATGCCTGGACGCCGACACGCTGTTCACCGTGGCCGCGTCGCTGGTGGATGCCGCGGCGTCGATCGCGCCGCGGCGGCACCTGTGCCTTATGCCGCTGGCCACGCTGCTCGAGAACGTGGCCGGCCTGTACGCCACGCTGCTGGCGGATGCCGAGATCGCGCTGCCGTCGTTGGCGGAGATCGGCTACACCGGCGCCACCGGCCTGGACGTGCCCACGCTGCTGCGCTGCCTGCACCGCTACCAGCCGGAGAGCGTGATCCTGGTGCCGCAGCTGTTGCTGGCGCTGGTGATGGCGGCCGAGCAGGGCGCGCCGCTTCCGCCATCGCTGCGCTACGTCGCTGTCGGCGGTGGACGCGTCGGTCCGGGACTGCTGCGACGCGCGCGCGCGCTCGGGCTGCCGGTGTTCGAAGGCTATGGCCTGACCGAATGCGGCTCGGTGGTCTGTCTGAACCGCCCCGATGCGCTGCGCGAAGGCAGCGTCGGACGTCCGCTGCCGCACGCCCGCGTCTCGATCGTGGAGGGCGAGATCCAGGTCGACGGCGCGCGTGCGCTCGCCTATCTCGGCGGCGAACCGCTGCCGGCCGGTCGCGTCCGAACCGGTGATCTCGGTCACCTCGACGACGAGGGCTTCGTGCACATCACCGGTCGCCGCAAGAACGTCTTCATCACCGCGTTCGGCCGCAACGTGTCGCCCGAATGGGTTGAGAGCGAGCTGCTCGCGCACCCCGCCATCGCCCAGGCGGTCGTGTGGGGCGAAGGCCAGGCGGACAACGTGGCGGTGCTGGTGCCGCGTCGCGCCGACATCGACGACACCCGCCTCGCGCGTGCGCTGTCCGACGTCAACGCCGGATTGCCCGATTACGCACGCATCGCGCGCTTCGTGCGTGCGGGCGCGTCCTTCACCGCCGACGCCGGCCTGCTGACCGCCAATGGCCGGCCGCGTCGCGAGGCGATCCTGTCCCGCTACCAGGCCGATGTCGATGCCTGCTACCGGCGCGCCCCCAACGTATCCCCCTCCGGAGTTGCTGCATGAGTTTCCATGACGAACTGGTCGCGAAGACGGCGCGCGAGCGCGATGGCCTGCTGTCCATCCCCATCATCCAGTCCGCGCTTGCGGGCAGGATCGCCCGCGACGACTACGTGGCGTTCCTGACCCAGGCCTTCCACCACGTCCGCCACACCGTGCCGCTGCTGATGGCCTGTGGCGCGCGGCTGCCGGCGCGGCTGGAGTGGCTGCGCACGGCCGTCGGCGAATACATCGAAGAGGAGATGGGACACCACGAATGGGTGCTGGACGACATCGCCGGATGCGGCGAGGACCGGGCGGCCGCGGAAGCGTCCTCGCCCTCGCTGGCGACCGAGCTGATGGTCAGCTACGCCTACGACACCATCCAGCGCGGCAATCCGGTCGGCTTCTTCGGCATGGTGCTGGTGCTCGAAGGCACCAGCGTGGCGCTGGCCACGCGCGCGGCCAACACGATCCAGCAGTCGCTGGACCTGCCGCGCAATGCCTTCAGTTATCTGCTCTCGCACGGCGACCTCGACATCGAACACGTCGGTTTCTTCAGGCAGCTGATGGACCGTATCGACGATCCCGCGGACCAGGCCGCCATCGTGCACGCGGCGCGACGCTTCTACGTGCTCTACGGCGACATCTTCCGCACCCTGCGCGGCGGCGGCGTACGCCTGGCGGAGGCGGCGTGATGGACCTGGCCGGTCGGACCGTGGTCGTCACCGGGGCCAGTGGCGGCATCGGCGTGCCGCTGTGCGCGGCGCTGCTCGGCGCCGGCGCGCACGTGCTGGCCGTGGGGCGCGACGAAGCCAGGCTGCGTCGCCTCGCCCAGCAACTGCCGGCCGGGCGCGTGTCGTGGGCGGTGGGCGATGTCGCCACCGAAGCGGGGCGTGCGCGCGTGCTCGAGGCCGCGCGTGCCGCCGTTCCCACGCCATCGGTGCTCGTACTCGCCCATGCGCAGGCCGCGTTCGGCCTGTTCGAGGACCAGTCGCCGGAGGAGATGGCGCACCTGATGCAGACCAACCTGGTGGCGCCGATGCTGCTGGTGCATGCCCTGCTGCCCGTGCTGCGCATGCACGATGCGTCGTCGGTCGCTGTCGTCGGTTCGACCTTCGGCAGCCTCGCGTTTCCCGGCTTCGCTGCTTACAGCGCCAGCAAGTTCGGGCTGCGCGGCCTGACGGAGGCGCTGGCGCGCGAGCATGCCGATACGCCGTTGCGGTTCCAGTACCTGTCGCCGCGCGCCACCCGCACGCCATTCAACACGCCGGCCGTGGATGCGCTGAATGCCGACCTCAAGGTGGCCAGCGATGCGCCCGACGAGGTCGCTCGCCAGCTCGTTGCCGCGATTGCGCGCGGAACGCCACGACTGCAGCTCGGGTGGCCGGAAAAACTGTTCGCGCGCCTCAACGGCCTGCTCCCGGGACTGGTCGACCGCAACCTCCGCGCCAGCCTGCCCATCGTCCGTCGCCACGCGCGACGATCCCGCCCGACCCCTGCCGAGACCCTTCGTCATGAACCGCAATCACGGTAAATCCATGCTCTTCCTTCTCCTCATGTCCACGGTGCTGATCGTCGGCATCGCCATGGCCACCGAGCCGGGCGCCAGCACGGTCCCGCAGGTGCGCGACCGCTGGGCGCAGATCAACTACCAACTGCCGAAGGCGCAGCGCGAGTCGGCCTTCGAGGACCTGTTGCACCAGGCCGAAAGGATCCGCCAGGCGCAGCCGCGCGACGCCTCCGCGCTGATCTGGGAAGGCATCGTGCTGTCGAGCCTGGCCGGCGAGAAGGGCGGCGTGGGTGCGCTGGGTCTGGTGAAGCGCGCGCGTGCGGACTTCGAGTCGGCGATCAAGCTGGACGCGGATGCGCTCGACGGCGCGGCCTATACCAGCCTGGGCGCGCTGTACTACCAGGTGCCCGGCTGGCCGCTGGGCTTCGGCGACGACGATACCGCCCGCACGATGCTGCGCAAGGGACTGGCGATCGATCCGGACGGCATCGACGCCAACTACTTCTACGGCGATTTCCTGCGCGACCAGAAGGATTGGGCCGGTGCGCGCGCGGCGTTGCAGAAGGCGCTGGCGGCGCCGGCGCGTCCCGGACGCGAGGTCGCCGACGCCGGCCGTCGCCAGGAAGCGCAGGCCCGCCTGAAAGAGGTCACCGCCCATCTTGCGCACTGAAGGAGCGCCCACCAGACTGGCCGCATGCGCATCCTGCTGGTGGAAGACGACCTGTCGCTGGGCGAAGGCATCCGGACCGCGTTGCGGCGCGGCGCCTTCGCCGTCGACTGGGTGCAGGACGGCGCGAGCGGTCTGCTGGCCGTGCGCGATGGTGGCTTCGATCTGGTGGTGCTGGACTTGGGGTTGCCACGGATGGATGGCATCGAGGTGATACGCCAGCTGCGTGCAGCGGGCGACGCCGTGCCGGTGCTGGTGTTGAGTGCGCGCGAACGCCCGGCCGACCGCACGCTGGGCCTGGATGTCGGTGCCGACGACTACCTGGGCAAGCCGTTCGATACGGCCGAACTGCTGGCGCGCGTGCGTGCGTTGATCCGCCGCAGCGCCGGTCGCGCGAATCCCTCGCTCGAAGCCGGTCCGCTACGGCTGGACCCGGCCACGCTCGCCGCGACCTGGAAAGGGCGTCCCCTCGACCTGACCCGGCGCGAGTTCGCGCTGCTGCGCGTCCTGATGGAACAGCGCGGCCGGCCGATGGCGCGCGAGGCGATCCAGCAGCACCTGTACGGGTGGGATGCCGACGTGGCCAGCAATGCGGTCGATGTCCATGTCCATCAGCTGCGCCGCAAGCTCGAGCCGGGCATCATCCGCACCGTGCGCGGACTGGGCTATGCGCTCGGCGACGCGAGCGGGGACGCGCCATGAGATCGATGCGCGCCACCCTGCTGTGGCTCCTGCTGGGGGCGCTGGCCGTGGTGATGGCGATAGCCGGTCTGCTCAGCTACCGCGCCGGCCTGCAGGAGGCCGGCGAGATGTTCGATGCGCGGCTGGTGCAATCCACCCGCGTGCTGGTGAGCCTGGTCGACGAACCGCTGAGCGAACTCAACGCGTATCCGGGCGAGCCGATCGTGCTGCGCGGCTGGCATGGCGAGGCCCATGGCGTCGGCGAGGCGCTGGCGTTCGACGACGGGCACGCCTACGAGAACAAACTGGCCTTCCAGGTGTGGGATGCGCAGGGGCGCCTGCTGCTGCGCTCGGACAGTGCGCCCGTGCGTCCACTGGCGACCCTGAAGGCCGGTTACGAGGACGTGGTGGTGGAGGGGGCGCACTGGCGAGTGTTCACCCTGCGCTCGCCGAACGGGCGCTGGTTCCAGTCCGCCGAGCTCACCGACATCCGCGAGGAACTCGCCGGCGACATCGCAGGGGGCACGCTGCTGCCGCTGCTGCTCGCACTGCCGCTGATCGCGCTGGTGGTCTGGTGGAGCGTGGCGCTGGCGACGCGTTCGCTGCGGCGGATGTCGCACGAGATCGGCCAGCGCGATCCGGAACGGCTGGCGCCGCTGGATCCCGCCCAGGTCCCGCAGGAGGCACGCGGCCTGGTCGATGCGATCAACGGCCTGCTGCAACGGCTGGATGTCGCGCTGGCGCGCGAGCGCACCTTCGTCGCCGACGCCGCGCACGAGCTGCGTACGCCGATAAGCGCGTTGAAGGTGCATGCCGACAACGTGCGTCAGGCGCGCGATCACGCCGAGCGCGAGGCGTCGCAGCGCATGCTCGCGTCCAGCGTGCTGCGCGTCGAGCGGCTGGTGGCGCAGCTGCTGTCGTTGAGCCGGGCGGAGAGCGCAGGGCGTACGCCGGAGCAGGCGCGCCTGGATCTCGCCGCACTGGCGGGCAGCGAAATCGAGGCGGCCCGTCCGCTGCTCGATGCCAAGGCGCAGGTCCTGCATCTGGACCTTCAGCCGGTGCAGGTGTCGGGCGACGAGTTCGCGCTCGGCCTGCTGGTGCGCAACCTGGTGGAAAACGCATCGCGCTACGCACCGCCCGGCGCCGCCATCGACGTGCGCACCTGGCAGGCCGGGGCGCGCGCGTTCCTCTCGGTCGACGACAGCGGCCACGGCATTCCGGAAGAGGAACGCGAGCGGGTGTTCGACCGCTTCTATCGCCGGCTCGGTACGCGCCACGAGGGCAGCGGCCTGGGCCTGGCGATCGTGAAGGAAGTGGTGACGGCGCACACGGGCACGATCCGGTTGGCGCCGTCGCCGCAGTGGGGTGGCCTGTCGGTCGTGGTGGAACTTCCCGCGCTGACGTAAGCGCGTCTCAACCCGCGGCGGGCGATATCCGCTTGTGCATGCACACCGCCGACGCCGGACACAGCGAACGGAACTCCGCCGAGGCCTGCAGTGCGGCGGGCGCCTCCTCGCGTGGCAGTGCCTGGAATCCCTGAAGGGAGAAGAAGCGCTCGGCGGTCTGCGTGAGCAGGTACAACCCCGCGATGTCCTGCGCGGCGGCGTCCGCTTCCAGCGCCGCCACCAACTGCCGCGCCAGGCCCTGCCTACGCCAGGCGGGCGCCACGGCCAGTGAACGCAGCAGCGCATCCTTGCCCGCGCGTTGCAGGCCGATCACGCCCGCCACCTCGCCGTCGGGCACGTCGATCAGGAACGAGACGCCCGCCTCCGCGATGTCCTCGACCGGGAGCGCGGACTGGCGCAGCAGCGCGAGCAGGGCGGGACGCTCTGCCTCGGTGGCGGGGCGGATGGACATCGGGAGGGCTCCTTCGTGGATCAGGCGGTCGATGCCTGGATGTTCGCGCGGGAGACGATAGCAGTCTCCGCGCCGCATCGGACAGCGGCGTATCCCGTTGCGCACACTGGGCGCGAGGATCTTGCATCCGCTGCAGCCGCCGCAGCACGCCGATGGCAGGCGTTCGACACGCGGTAGCCGGCGTCGGCCAACGTATGCAGCAGTTCCACCGCGGTGGCGCTGGTCGAGCAGCGCAGTACGCCGGTCGCCGCGTCCCGGTCGAGGAGGGCGGCAGGATCGAGGTCGAGCAGGCGGTGCTCGATCGGCGCCAGGTCGGTCGGCGCTTCGGCGAGGCGGATGACGTATTCCCTGCGTGCACTCCCCAACGGACGTCGCCGCCCGCAGGCGGCGCCGTTACGTTCGTCTTGCTTACCTGGTGACGACCAGCTTGCCCTTCATCAGGGTGGAGTGGCCGGGGAAGCTGCAGAAGAAGCTGTAGTCGCCGCCGGCGGTGAGCTTCTTGCCGGGGAAGGTGATCTTCGTCTTCTGGCCACCCCCGACCAGCGACGTGTGTGCGATCACGCGCGCGTCGTTAGCCTGCACGTAGGCGCCGGCCGCACCCGCCTTCATGCCATCGCGCGCCACGGCCGCCAGATCGGCGCTCTTCGACACGACCACGTTGTGGCCCATCGCGGTGACCGGCAGCTTGCCGCTGTGGGTCAGTTCGATGGTGATGGTGGGGCAGCTGGCGGAGACGGTGGCCTCCTTCAGGTCGAACCTCATCGCGTCATCGCCCTTCAGGCTGACGAAGCAGGTGCCGGCCGCCTGGGCCATGCCGGCGGCGCTGAGCAGGGCAATGGTGGCGAAGGTGCGGGAGAGCGTCATGGTGGAACTCCGGGTGGAAACGAAGGAGGGAGCCCCATGTCAGCACGGCCTCAGCCGTACCGCCTTGATCTGGATCAGTCGACAGCAACGGCATCGCGGTACCGGTTTGGCTTTGGCGCGCGCCGCCACTAGGCTGGTGCCCGACATGCACGGGAGAGGATGTACGGTGATCGGCTATCGCGAGGCCATGGCACGACTGCTGGATGGCGCGGAGCGGCGAGGGACCCAGCAGGTCGCGCTGGCCGGTGCGTGCGGTCGCGTGCTGGCCGCAGATGCCGTGGGCGTGCTGGCGCTGCCGCCGTTCGACAACGCCGCGATGGACGGCATTGCGCTGGCGTCGGGCGGCGGTACGTTGCCGGCGGGCAGCGAGTGGGAGATCGCCGCGCGCATCGGCGCCGGCGAACCGGCACCGCAGGACACGGGCGTCGCGTGGGAGGTCATGACGGGCGCGCCGCTGCCTGCACGCGCCGATACCGTCGTGCCGGTGGAGGGCATCGAGACCCTGTCGTCGCCGGGTACGCGCCGCCTGCGCGTGCGCCTGCTGGCCGACGCGCGGCCGCAGGCCAACATTCGGCGCCGGGGCGAAGACGTGCAGCCGGGACAGGTGCTGCTGCAAGGGGGCGGTGTGATCGATGCGGCGCAGCTGATGTTGCTGGCGGGCGCGGGTATCGGTGCGGTCGACGTGGCGCGTCGACCGCGCGTGGTGCTGCTGGCGACCGGGCGCGAGATCGTCTCCGCCGGCGCACCGCTGACGCAGGGCGGTATCCACGATGCCACCTCGCCGTATCTGCGGGCGGTCATTGCGGCCGCGGGTGCAGAGCTGATCCGCGTGGTGCGCATGGGCGACGATGCCGCACGGTTCCATGCCGCGCTGGACGAGGCGGTCGCCGATGGCGTCGATCTGGTGCTCAGCACGGGCGCGGTGTCGAAGGGCGCCTACGACTTCGTCCCCGGCGCCCTGGCGGCGCGCGCTGCCGATCTCCTGTTCCATGGCGTGGCGATGCGGCCCGGCAAACCCGCGCTGGCGGCGCGCCTGCGCGAGGGTCCCGTGTTCGTCGGTCTGCCCGGCAATCCGCTGTCGACGGCGGTGGGGTTCCGTTTCCTGGTCGAGCCGCTGCTACGCGCGTGGCTGGGCATGGCGGCCGAACCGCAGCACTGGCTGCCCCTGGCGGAGGCATGCGGCAAACGCGCAGGCCTGCTCGCGGCCTTCCATGGCGCCGTGCGGGGCGATGGCGAGGGTCGACTGCAGGCCTGCGTCGCCGATGCGCAGGCCTCGTTCCGGTTGCTGCCGTTCGCGCGATCGTCGGTGTGGATCACGCTGCCGGCGGAACAGGACCGCGTCGCGGCCGGCACGCGCGTGCAGGTGCACGGCCTTGGCCACCTGCACCCCCCGATCTGGCAGGCCGTCTGATGACGTTGTCTTCGACATGGCGTGCGGTGCTGCTCGCCGGCGGCCGCTCCTCGCGCATGGGCACGGACAAGGCGCTGCTGGCGTGGGCCGGCGGCACGCTGCTCACCCATATGCACACGACGCTGTTGCAGGCAGGCGCGGCGCAGGTCGTCGTCAGTGGCGACCGGCCGGAACTGGGGGGCGTGCCCGATGCGGAGCCCGGCACCGGCCCGATGGGTGCGCTCGCGCAGCTGGCCCCCAGGCTGCAGGACGGCCCCTGGCTGGTGGTACCGGTCGACATGCCGCTGCTGACCCCGGAACTGATGCATGCGCTGTTGTCGGTCGATGCCGCGTGCGCCTGCGTTGAAGACCATCCCCTGCCGATGGCGTTGCGGCTCGATGCCGACGTGCGCGCGGTGATGGATGATATCGGGATTCGACCGGAGCGCGAGCGATCGCTGCGCGCCCTGCAGCAGCGGCTGCAGTGCCTGTACCTGTCGGCGCCACCGTGGTCGGCAGTACTGCGCAACGGCAACACGCCGGAAGACTGGGCGGCACTGCGGGACAAATCCTGAAAGGCCGCGACCGGGCAGGCCAGTTCCACCGCCAGACCGTGCAGTACGTGCAGCATCCGTCCCGACAGGCTGACGCAATCACGATGCGGCTCCCGTGCGATTCGGCGAAGACACTGGGCGCGATGCAGCACGCGTTTCGTCGTTGCACGCACAGCTGAATCCTTCGTTCATGTCGAGTCGCGGACGGCGGCGCGATGCGCCTTGTCGCCGGTGGCTTGCACGGGAGAAGGGCGCCGTCGCGGTGGCGTTCGCGCCCTTCGAGCGCTTAGTATCGCGGTCGCTGCTCCAGCCGGCGCATGGCCACGCCAGAGCCCTCCCTCCATCCATCCGAGGTGTCATCCTCCATGCGTACCGTTGCGCACCGCCGTCCTGCGTCCCTGAAAACGCTCACCGGCAGGCTCGCCATCACCAGCAGCCTGCTGCTCGCGCTCGCTGCGTGCAAACCGCAAGCGCCTGCCGCCGATCCTGCGGGCGCGGCGCCTGCCGCCGGCGGTGGCGAACTGAATCTCTACACCACGCGCGAGCCCGCGCTGGTGCAGCCGCTGCTCGATGCGTTCACCGCGCAGACCGGCACCAGGGTCAACACGGTCTTCGTGAAGGATGGTCTGCCCGAGCGCCTGCGCGCCGAAGGCGAGCGTTCGCCGGCCGACGTGCTGATGACGGTCGACAGCGGCAACCTGATCGAACTGGTGGAAGGCGGCCACACGCAGCCGGTCGCGTCCGAGGTGCTCGACGCCGCGATTCCGGCGCACCTGCGTGCGGCCGATGGCCAGTGGTTCGCGCTGTCGCTGCGCGACCGCGTGCTGTACGCGCGCAAGGACCTGTCGCTGGCCGGCTTCGCCTACGAAGACCTGGCCAAGCCGGAATGGAAGGGCAGGGTGTGCATCCGCTCCGGCCAGCATCCGTACAACATCAGCCTGATCGCGGCGATGATCGTCCACGCCGGCGAGCCTGCGACGGAGCGGTGGCTGCGTGGCGTCAAGGCGAACCTGGCGCGCAAGGCGGCCGGTGGCGACCGCGAAGTCGCACGCGACATCCTCGGCGGCATCTGCGACATCGGCATCGCCAACGCGTACTACGTCGGCCGCATGAAAAACAGCGACGAAGGCTCCGAGCAGCGCCAGTGGGGCGATGCGATCCGGGTCGTGCGCCCGGTGTTCGCCTCGGCGACGTCGAGCGGCACCCACGTCAACATCAGTGGCGCGTCGGTGGCGAAGTTCTCGCCGAACCGCGACAACGCGGTGAAGTTGCTGGAATTCCTGGTCTCGGACGAGGCGCAGAGCCTGTATGCGAAGGCCAACTACGAGTACCCGGTGAAGGCGGGCGTGGAACTGGATCCGGTCGTCGCCAGCTTCGGCGAGCTGACCAGCGATCCGTTGCCGCTGCAGCAGGTGGTCGCGCAGCGCAGGAAGGCCAGCGAACTGGTCGACCGCGTGGGCTTCGACAACTGAGGTGCATGCCGTGCCGCGGTTCCCTGGCCTGACCGGGGGATGGCGCGTCGCCGCGGCCGGCATCGGGCTGGTCGCGGTCGCGCCGCTGCTGGCCCTTGCGTGGCAGGCCGGCGGCGGCGATGTCGGCCAGTGGTCGCACCTGATGGCGCACGTGTTGCCGCGCGCCGGATTGAACACCCTCTGGGTGCTGGCCGGCGTGGCGCTGGTCGTCGGTGTCGTGGGCACGGGCACCGCCTGGCTGGTGACCGCGTTCGACTTTCCCGGTCGCCGCACGATGGCCTGGGCGCTGCTGCTGCCGCTGGCCGTGCCCACCTACATCGTGGCCTACGTCTACCTCGACCTGCTGCATCCGCTCGGCCCGCTGCATGCCGGCCTGCGCGCAGTGCTGGGCATCGACGATCCGCGCGGTCTCCGCTTGCCGGATGCGCGCTCGCTCGCGGGTTGCATCGTCCTGCTCGGTTTCGTCCTGTATCCCTACGTGTACCTCACCACGCGCGCCATGTTCATGACCCAGGCCGGTGGTCTGCTGGACGCGGCGCGCTCGCTCGGAACGCCGTCCGCGGCGCTGTTCCATCGCGTGGCCCTGCCGCTCGCGCGGCCGGCGATCGCCGTGGGCATGGTGCTGGCCCTGCTGGAAGCCCTCAACGACATCGGCGCGTCGGAGTTCCTCGGCGTGCAGACACTGACCGTGGCCATCTACACCACCTGGATATCGCGCAGCGACCTGGCCGGCGCCGCGCAGATCGCCATCGGCATGCTGGCGATCGTGCTCGCGCTGATCGCGCTGGAACGCTACGGACGGCGGCGGCAGCGCTACGCCGCGCAACGACGGCCGCATCCGATGCAGCCGCGCCGTCTGCATGGCGCGAAAGCGCTGGCTGCCTTCGTCGCCGCGCTGCTGCCGGTGCTGGTGGGTTTCCTGCTGCCGTTCGGACACCTGGCCGCCAGCGCGTGGACGCGCTGGCGGCGCGAAGGCGTGTCGGCGCAGCTGGTGGACAGCCTGTGGAACACGCTGGCGGTGGCGCTGCTCGCCACGCTGGCGGCGCTGGCCACCGCGCTGGTCGTGGTGTGGGCGCTGCGGCTGGCGCGTGCACTACGCAGGCCTGCGCTGGAGATCGCCAGTGTGCGTGCCGCGGGCCTTGGCTATGCCATCCCGGGCACCGTACTCGCGCTGGGATTGCTGGTCCCGTTCGCGATGTTCGATGCCGGGCTCTCGCAGGCGCTGTCGTCGTTCGGCATCGGACCGCGACTATGGCTGATGGGATCGGTGGCGGGGCTGGTGATCGCGTACACGCTGCGGTTCCTCACCATCGCGATCGGAAATCTCGAGGCGGGTTTCGAGCGTATCCCCGTGTCGATGGACGATGCCGCACGAAGCCTGGGGACCACCGCCTCGGCGACGCTGCGGCGGGTGCACGTGCCGCTGCTGCGGCCTGCGCTGGCCGCGGCGGTGTTGCTGGTGTTCATCGACGTCATGAAGGAACTGCCTGCGACCTTGCTGCTGCGGCCGCCGGGCTTCGATACGTTGGCGACATGGCTGTACGCCGACGCCGCGCGCGGCGCATACGAGGAGGGCGCGATCGCCGCACTGCTGATCGTGCTGGCGGGCCTGTTGCCGGTCATCCTGCTGGCGCGCGCCGGCCATCGCATGGGGAGGCATCACGTCGCATGACGCAGGACGACTGGCTCGCAGTGGAGGATCTGGTGGTCGGTTATCCCGGCCCGCAAGGATGGCGTGCGGTGGTGCATGGCCTGTCGCTGCGCCTGCAGCGCGGCGAGATCGGTGCGCTGCTGGGCGAGTCGGGGTGCGGCAAGACCACCACGCTGCGCGCCGTTGCCGGCTTCGAGCCGGTGGCGGGCGGCCGCATCGTACTCGCCGGCGACGAACTCGCCGCCAAGGGCCGTGCGGTGCCGCCCGAACGGCGGCGCATCGGCATGATGTTCCAGGACTACGCGCTGTTCCCGCACCTGGATGTCGCGGGCAATGTCGGCTTCGGTCTGCGGGCGTCGGGTGCCGCCGAACGCGACGCGCGGGTGCGCGCGATGCTGGAGCTGGTGGGCCTGCCCGAGGCCGCGCACGCGTTCCCGCACGAACTCTCCGGTGGGCAGCAGCAACGTGTCGCGCTCGCGCGCGCACTGGCACCACGGCCGTCCTTGCTGCTGCTGGACGAGCCGTTTTCCAGTCTCGACGTGCAGATGCGCGGCCGACTCGCCGCCGAACTGCGGGACCTGCTCAAGGCGACGGGTACGACCTCGCTGCTGGTCACCCACGACCAGTCGGAGGCGTTCGCCATGGCCGACCGAGTCGGCGTGATGGACATGGGGCGTCTGCTGCAATGGGACCGGCCCGAGATGCTCTACCGGGCGCCTGCGGATCGCGCCGTGGCCATCTTCGTCGGGCGTGGCGTCGTGGTGCCGGCGTCCGCACTGGAACCGGGGGGCCGCGGCGACGTCCTGCTCCGGCCCGGCGACCTGCGATGGGACCCTCGCGGCGACCTGCGTGGCGTGCTGTCTGGCGTCGCGTTCCGGGGTCCGCACTTCGAAGGGCGGGTGACGCTGCCCGGTGGCGAGCGCGTGGACGTGGATTTGGGCGTGGCCGAGCCGCCGGCGGTCGGCACGACCATCACGATGGCGTGGACAGGCCACTCCTCGCCGATCCGGTTGCCATGATCTGCATCTGCCGCACGACGCGCGACGTCGCACGCCGTGCGCGACGCGATCAGCCGTGCAGCTTGATCGCGGTCTCCGCGACGACGCGGCCCTGGTAGCGCGCGCCCTTCAGTTCGTTCTCCGAAGGTTGGCGCGAGCCGTCGCCGCCGGCGATCGTGCTGGCGCCGTACGGCGAGCCGCCGGTGATCTCGTCCAGCGTCATCTGCCCGGCATGGCCGTAATCCAGGCCGACGATCACCATGCCGAAATGCAGCAGGTTGGTGATGATCGAGAACAGTGTGGTCTCCTGGCCGCCGTGCTGGGTGGCGGTGGAGGTGAACGCGGCGCCGACCTTGCCGTGCAGGGCGCCACGCGCCCACAGGCCGCCGGCCTGGTCCAGGAAATTGGCCATCTGCGAACTGATGCGGCCGAAGCGGGTGCCGGTGCCGACGATGATCGCATCGTAGTCGGCCAGTTCGGCGATGGTGGCGATCGGCGCCGGCTGGTCCAGCTTGTAGCGCGAGGCGCGCGCCACGTCCTCGGGCACCAGTTCGGGCACGCGCTTGATGTCGACCTGCGCGCCGGCGTCGCTCGCACCTTCGGCGATCGCCTGCGCCATGGTTTCGATGTGCCCGTAGGCGGAGTAGTACAGCACCAGGATCCTGGCCATCGTGATTGCTCCTCAGGGATGCGCGTGCGCGTAAGAGGGTTGCGGCGGGGCCAGTGTGCGCACCGCCCCCGTGGTGCCGGCGTGATGGTGCTGGCGCGAGAACGCGCGCGGCGACACGCCGGTGGCGCGCCGGAAGGTGCGGGTGAAGTGGCTCTGGTCGTAGAAGCCCAGCGCGGCGGCCGTGTCGGCGATGCGCTGGTCGCCGCGCGCGAGCATTTCCTTCGCGCGTTCCAGGCGCAGCCGCATGACGTAGGCCATCGGGCTGCAGCCGGTCCGCTGGCGGAACTGGCGGGCGAAGTGGAAGCGGCTGACGCATGCGGCCGAGGCGATGTCGGCGAGCGTGAAGGTGCGGCCGAGGTTGTGCAGGATGAAGGCATCCGCACGTCGGAAGGCACGATCGTTCAGGCCGGCGGCAGGGCGTGGATCGGGCGCGTGGAGATCCTGGCGTACGGGCATCATGGTATGTGGTCGCTGTGTGGCGTGCGCGGTGCGCAGCGCGTGGTCCCCTTCGTCCAAGGTGCGCGGATGGGCGCGGCGGCGGAACCCCAATCGGCGTGACCGACGGCTCCCCCGATCGGGGGAGCCCGTGACGCCGCCGATTTCCGCAGCCGGCGGGCAGGCGCAGGCAGGGCGCCTGGCGATGCGGCTCCCCCGTATAGGGGCTTCGCGCCGCACCGGGTGGCGCGCTATGGTGGCGCGCACTCCGGCCTGAGCCCGCACCCGTGGCCTCTCCTTCCTCCGCCAGTCCTTCCGCCTCCGAGGGCATGATCCGGGTGCTGGTCGTGGACGACCATCCGCTGCTGCGCGAGGGCATCGCCGCCGTGCTCGCCACCCAGCCCGACATGCGCGTGCAGGCGGAGGCCACCGAAGGCGCCGAGGCGGTCGCGCTGTATGCGAGGCTGCGGCCGGACGTGGTGCTGATGGACCTGCAGATGCCCGGCATGGACGGGATCAGCGCGATCCGTGCGATCCGCGAACAGGATCCCGCGGCGCGCATCGTGGTGCTGACCACCTACCAGGGTGACGTGCAGGCGCTGCGTGCGCTGCGTGCCGGGGCGCACGGCTATCTGCTCAAGAGCATGCTGCGTCGCGAACTGGTGGACACCATCCGCACCGTGCATGCCGGCGGCCGGCGCGTGCCGGCGGAGATCGCGGACAGCCTGGCGGCGCACGTGGGCGACGACGGTCTGAGCGGACGCGAGATCGACGTGCTGCGGCAGGTCGCCGAAGGCAACGCCAACAAACGCGTGGCGCGCAACCTGGGCATCTCGGAAGAGACGGTCAAGGCGCACATGAAGAGCATCCTGTCCAAGCTGGGCGCCAACGACCGCACCCACGCCGTCACCATCGCGATCAAGCGCGGCATCATGCCGCTGTGACCGGCGCGCGCGTTCGCGCACGGATGTGCAATCGCGTCGTCATGGCGCGCGTGCACCCTGACGGGGTCTCCACACCCGCAAGGCGCACCCTGATCATGCGCGATCACGACTCCACGCCTGCCGACCCGCAACGACGCCGCCTGATGGTCGCCGGTGCGGCGGCCACCACGCTCGCCGCGCTTCCCGCCCTGCCGCTGATGGCAGCGGGCCTACGCTCTCCCACCATCCCCCACGAGGAACGACGCATGGCTACCTTCACCACCAAAGACGGCACGACGATCTGGTACAAGGACTGGGGCAAGGGTCCCGTGGTGTCCTTCAGCCACGGCTGGCCGTTGAGCGCCGACGCCTGGGATCCGCAGATCTTCCACCTGGCCAGCAACGGGTTCCGCTGCATCGCCCACGACCGCCGCGGCCATGGCCGCTCCAGCCAGCCGTGGCAGGGCAACGAGATGGATACCTATGCCGATGACCTGGAGCAGCTGTTCGAGCACCTGGGCGTCAAGGACGTGGTGATGATCGGCCACTCGACCGGCGGTGGCGAAGTCGCGCGCTACATCGGTCGGCATGGCACGAAGCGGGTGAAGAAGGCGGTGCTGATGGGTGCCGTGCCGCCGATCATGCTGAAGACCGATGCCAATCCCGGCGGCCTGCCGATGTCGGTGTTCGACGGCTTCCGCCAGGCGTATCTCGCCGATCGCGCGCAGTTCTTCCTCGATGTCGCCAGCGGTCCGTTCTTCGGCTACAACCGGCCCGGCGCGAAGGTGTCGGAGGGCAACATCCGCGCCTGGTGGACGCAGGGCATGCAGTCGGGCTTCCAGAATGCGTACGACTGCATCAAGGCGTTCTCGGAAACCGACTTCACCGAGGACCTGAAGAAGTTCGACGTGCCCACGCTGATCATCCACGGCGACGACGACCAGATCGTACCGATCGATGCGTCCGCCAAGCTGTCGGCCAAGCTGGTGCCGGGCGCCGAGCTGAAGATCTACAAGGGCGGCTCGCATTCGCTGGGCGACACCAGCCGCGAACAGCTCAACGCCGACCTGCTGGCGTTCGCGGCAGGCTGAGGCCGGCGCGGCCAGGGAGGGCCGCCTGCGGTCGCATGCCGCCGACAGATCGGGTTCCGCCACGGCCCTTCGCGTGGCGGCCACGCGCCGGCACTCCGACGGATCGTTCGCGCTCGGTTAAAGTGAGCTGACACGAGGCGCGCGGTCGGGGCGCGCAACGCGGACACACAACGTCGGCGGTTTACCAAGGGGGCAGGTTGGCCAGCGCTTGCAGCAGGCATGACGGGCGTGCCGGGAGCGGGCGCGGGTCACGCGCGTGGCTGGCCGGGCTATGCCTGCTGCTGTGCGCGCAGCTCGCGCATGCGCTGGATCCGCAGCGCCAGATCGCCCAATTCCACCACACGGCCTGGACCGTCAAGCAGGGTGCGCCGGGGCAGGTGACTGCGCTGGCGCAGACCGCCGACGGTTATCTGTGGCTGGCCACGCAGGTGGGCCTGTTCCGTTTCGATGGCGTGCGCTTCGAGCGCTACGAACCTCAGGGCCAGCAGGCATTCCCCGCCACCAGCATCTCCACGTTGCATGCCACCGCCGATGGCGGCTTGTGGATCGGTTTCCGTTATGGCGCGGTGTCGTTCCTCCGCGACGATCGCCTGATCCACTACGGCGAAGCGCAGGGCTTGCCCACCAGCACCGTGTTCCGCTTCGCGCAAGGGCACGACGGCCGCCTGTGGGCGGCGACCTTCAGCGGGCTGGTGTACCTGCACGAGGGGCGCTGGTATCGCGCCGAGCGCGAATGGCGTGTGCCGGGTACGCAGGCGCGCACGGTGTTCACCGATCGCGACGGCACGCTGTGGGTCGCGACCGACGCCGGCATCGCGCGCCTGCGCAAGGGCATGCAGACGTTCGAGACGCTCGATATCCACGTTGGCCGGATCAGCCAGATCGCGCAGGCGCCCGACGGCGGCCTGTGGATCGCCGAGAACGAAGGCGGCGTCCGTCAACTGCCGCTCGACGGTGCCGTGGCCACGCGCTCGCTGTCGGCGCCATCGGCCGGCCTGCTGTTCGATCGCGATGGCACGCTCTGGGCCACCACGATGGGCGAGGGCGTCCATCGGCTGGCGCAGCCGCTGCGGCGGGTCGTGGCGAACGACGAGGTCGGATTCGAGCGCTTCCGCCAGGACGACGGCCTGAGCGCCGACTACCTGCTGCCGGTGCTGGAAGATCGCGAAGGCACCCTGTGGGTGGGCAGCAGTCGCGGCCTGGACCGCTTCCGGCATACCAACGTCATCCCCGCGATGCTGCCGGACGGCGCGCAGGATTTCGCCCTCGTCGCCGATCCCGACGGCACGTTGCTCGTCGGCAGCCGCAATCGTCCGCTGTTGAGGCTCGAGGGAGCGCACTGGCGCGACGTCGATCTGCCGCCGCCACTGACCGCCGCGCATCGCGACCGCGATGGCACCGTGTGGCTGGGAGGTCCGGGCGGACTCTGGCGCTGGCGCGAAGGACGCGCCACTGCGGTGACGCCGTTGCCGGTATCCGGCTACTCGGGCGTGCAGGCGATCGCCCGCGATGCCGACGGTGTGCTGTGGGTGTCGTTGAACACGCCCGGCATCCACCGTCTGGCGGAGGGACGCTGGCAGCAGGTACGCGGTCGCACGGGGTTGCCGCCGGGCTCCTCGCCCTTGGCGCTGCTGTCGGCCGCCGACGGTGCGCTGTGGATGGGGTATGCCCGTAATCAGATCGCGGTGATGCGGGGCGAGACGGTGCAGGCGATCGGGACTGCGCACGGGTTGCGCGTGGGCAACGTCACCGCGCTGGTGGAAGGGCGCGACGGTATCTGGATCGGCGGCGAGCGCGGCCTGGCCCGCTATGCGACCGGCAGGCTGCATTCCCTGCGTCCGCTGGCCGACAGTCCGTTCCGCGGCATCAGCGGGATCATCGAGACGCGCGCGGGCGACCTGTGGTTGAACGGCGCGCAGGGGGTGCTGCACGTCAGGGCGAGCGACGTTCCGCGGCTGTTCGACGCCGGCGCCGACGCGCCAGCCTACGAGCGCTTCGACTTCCTCGATGGCCTGCCGGGCGTGCCCGCGCAGTTCCGCCCGATCCCGACCGCCGCCGAGGGGCGCGACGGAACACTGTGGTTCGCCACCACCAGCGGCGTGGTCGCGATCGACCCGGCCGCCCTCCGTCGCAATCGCCTTCCTCCACCGGTCGCCGTGCTGTCGCTCACGGCCGACGACCGCGTGCACCGCGCGCAGGGCGAAGCGGTGCAGCTGCCGCCGGGGACGCGCAACCTGCAGGTCGCCTACACCGCGCTCAGCCTGTCCATCCCGGAGCGGGTGCGCTTCCGTTACCGGCTGAAGGGACATGACGATGGCTGGCAGGACGCCGGCACGCGGCGTACCGCGTTCTACAACGATCCGGGCCCCGGGCGTTACGTGTTCCAGGTGATCGCCGCCAACGACGACGGCGTGTGGAACAGCGTCGGTGCGTCGCTCCCCATCGTCATCGCGCCGCGCTACTACCAGACCCCGTGGTTCGTGGTGCTGTGCGTGGCGGGCGGCGTCTCCCTGCTCTGGATCGCCTACCTGTTGCGCCTGCGCCACGTGTCGGTACAGATCCGCGACCGCCTGCAGGAGCGCCATCGCGAACGCGAACGGATCGCGCGCGAACTGCACGATACGCTGCTGCAAAGCGTGCAGGGACTGATCCTGCGCTTCCATGCGGTGGCCGAATCGCTGGGGCGCGACGCACCGACGCACGCGGCGATGGAGCGCGTCCTGCAGCGCGCGGACGATGTGATGGGAGAAGCGCGCGGCCGCGTGCTGGACCTGCGGGCGCACCCGCCCGGAGACCTGCCGGACATGCTGGCCGACCTGGGTGGGGAACTGGCGCCCGACTACGCCGTCGACGTCCGCATGGTCGTCGACGGCAGCGCGCGCACGCTGGATCCACTCGTGTGCGACGAGGTATACCGCATCGCGCGCGAGGCCGTGCTCAATGCCCTGCAGCACGCGCACGCCGGTCATGTCGTTCTGGAGCTTGTCTACGAACCCGGCAGACTGACCGTGCGGATCCGCGACGATGGCGTGGGCCTGCCGCAGGAAGTGCTGCGGTCCGGTGGACGCAGCGGACACTGGGGCCTGTCCGGTATGCGCGAACGCGCCGAGCGCATCGGCGCCACCCTGGATCTGAAGGCCGACCGCGGCAAGGGCACCGACGTCATCCTGCACGTTCCCGCCGACGTCGCGTATCGCGCCGGACCGCCGGTCGCACGCTGGTGGCAGCGATGGGGCTGGAGGCGGCCCTTGTAGTCCGGTGATGATCCGTGGAGCGTGGTCACGCAGGAGGCCGGACGGCGAAGCACGGCGGTGCGATATCGACCGGCCACCGCGCTGAGGGAGTAGATCCGGGCGTGGGAGCCGTCCGTCGAATCCTCGTGCCTGTGGCCGCTTGACTCTCCGGGTCGCAGGCGTAGCATTCCCGTCAGCCGAGGGACAGACCCGAGGCACGCACAACGACATGAGGGATTCTCATGGAATACGACTATCTGGTCTTTATCGGGCGTTTCGAGCCCTTCCACAACGGCCATGCCGCCGTTGCCCGCCTCGCACTGAGCCGGGCCAGCAAGCTGATCTTCCTGGTCGGCTCCGCCGATACCCCCCGCAGCCTCCGCAATCCCTGGACCGTGGCCGAGCGCGCCGTGATGATCCAGGCGGCCCTCGATGGATCGACCGACCGCCTGCTGATCAGGCCGCTGCGCGATCATCTCTACAACGAGGCCCAGTGGATCGCCGGCGTCCAGCGCACCGTGGCCGAGGCGATCCGCACCGACGGCGGCGATGCCGGCGCCAGGGTGGGCCTGGTGGGCATGGACAAGGATGCCTCCAGCTACTACCTGCGCGAGTTTCCGCAGTGGCCGCTGGTGGATGTGCAGCACACGGAAACCCTGTCGGCCACCGAGCTGCGTCGTTACCTGTTCGAGGCGGGCACCATCGATTTCCACGGTGCATTGCTGATGCTGCGGGGGAACGTTCCCGCACCGGTGTACGACATGCTGGAAGCCTTCCGGAAGAGTTCGCCGTCCTACGGCCAGCTGGTGGCCGAGTACCAGTTCATCGAGCAGTACAAGGCGGCATGGAAGGACGCTCCCTACGCGCCCACGTTCGTCACCACCGACGCAGTGGTGGTGCATTCGGGCCACGTGCTGCTCGTGCGTCGTCGCGCCGCGCCCGGCAAGGGCCTGTGGGCGCTGCCGGGTGGCTTCGTGGGCCAGAACGAGGGCCTGCTGGACGCCTGCCTGCGCGAACTGCGCGAGGAGACGCGCCTCAGGATTCCGGTCCCCGTACTCAAAGGATCGTTGAAGGGCCAGCACGTGTTCGACCACCCGGAGCGCAGCCAGCGCGGCCGCACCATCACCCACGCCTTCCACTTCGATTTTCCCGCCGGAGAACTGCCGGAGGTGCGGGGGGGCGACGATGCCGACAGGGCCCGCTGGATCCCGGTCAGCGAAGCGCTGGAGATGGGGCCCAAGCTGTTCGAGGACCATCTGCACATCCTCGAGTTCTTCCTGGGCCGGGGCTGATCCCGACCCTGCCTGCCGGCGGACAGACCGCCGGCTTCACCCGACGCGAAGGAGCTTCCGTCATGCAATGCCTCAACAATCTTCTCCTCAATACCGACAGCTACAAGGCCAGCCACTGGCTGCAGTATCCGCCCGGCACCGACGCCACGTTCTTCTACGTGGAATCGCGCGGCGGCACCTACGACCGCACCGTGTTCTTCGGTTTGCAGGCCATCCTGAAGGAGTATCTGGCCAAACCGATCACCCACGCGGACGTGGATGAAGCGCGCGACCTGTTCGCCGCCCACGGTGAGCCGTTCAACGAGACCGGCTGGCGATACATCGTCGATCGCCACGACGGCCTGATGCCGATCCGCATCCGCGCCGTTCCCGAGGGGACCGTGGTGCCGACGCACAACGCGCTGATGACCATCGAATCCACCGACCCCCGGGCCTACTGGGTGCCGTCCTATCTGGAGACCATGCTGCTGCGCATCTGGTATCCGGTGACCGTGGCGACCATCAGCTGGCATGCCAAGCAGACCCTCCGCCAGTTCCTGGAACGCACCAGCGACGACCCCGAGGGCCAGTTGCCGTTCAAGCTGCACGATTTCGGCAGCCGCGGCGTCTCCAGCGTGGAGTCGGCGGCCATCGGCGGCGCGGCGCATCTGGTCAACTTCCTGGGCACCGATACGGTGTCCGGCCTGCAGCTGGCCAAGGCCCATTACCACGAGCCCATGGCGGGTTATTCCATCCCGGCGGCCGAACACAGCACGATCACCAGCTGGGGCCGGGAGCACGAAGTGCAGGCCTATCGCAACATGCTGACGCAGTTCGCCAAACCCGGCGCCATCGTGGCGGTCGTATCCGACAGCTACGACATCTACCACGCCATCAGGGAGCACTGGGGAAAGACGCTGCGGCAGGACGTGATCGACTCCGGCGCCACCGTGGTGATCCGGCCCGATTCCGGCGATCCGGTGGCCGTGGTCCATCAGTGCCTCGAACTGCTGGACGAGGCGTTCGGCCATACGGTCAACGGCAAGGGTTACAAGGTGCTCAATCACGTCCGGGTGATCCAGAGCGACGGCATCAACCCGACCAGCATCCGCGCCATCCTCGAGCGCATCACCAGTGCCGGCTATGCCACCGACAACGTCGCCTTCGGCATGGGGGGTGCCCTGTTGCAGCGACTGGATCGCGATACCCAGAAGTTCGCGCTGAAATGCTCGGCGGCCCGCGTCGATGGCCGCTGGATCGATGTCTACAAGGACCCGGTGACGGACAAGGGCAAGCAGAGCAAGCGTGGACGCATGACCCTGCTCCGGCATCGCGAGTACGGCACCTTCCGCACGGTGCCGGTAGCGGTCGATGCCGCATCGCTGGCCGAGGTCGAGAAGCCGCAGGGTTTCGATGATGCGATGGTCACGATCTGGGAGGACGGCAGGTTCCTCCACGACGACAGGTTCGCCGACATCCGCGCCCGAGCCGACGCCGCCCGGCTTTGACGCGCGGCGTCGGGAGGCTGGCGGAGGGCATGCGCGTTGACACCGTTCCGGTGCCGCGCGATCAGCTCCGGCGCATCAGGATCATCTTCTCCTGCGTCATGTCGCGCATGGTGTAGGGGATACCGCCGGTGCCGTAGCCGGATTCGCGGCGACCGGCGAACGGCATCCAGTCGGTGCGGAAGGCGGTGGGATCGTTGATCATCACCGCCGATGCGTCCAGGCGGTTGGCCGCGCGCATGGCGATATCGATGTCCTGGGCGAAGATGCTGGCCTGGAACGCGGTCGGCAAGGCGTTGGCGCGGGCGATCGCGTTGTCTAGATCGGCGTAGCGGTACACCACGACCACGGGACCGAACACCTCCAGCCGCGACACGCGCGCATCGGCGGCGGGGTCCAGCAGCACCGTCGGCTGCAGTGTGGTCTCCGACAGGCGGGTGCCGCCGGTGGCGAGCGTGGCGCCGCCGTCGACGGCATCCTCGATCCATTCCGCCACCCGGTCGGCCTCGCGCGGCAGGATCAGTGGGCCGACCTCGGTGTCCTCCCGCGTGGGATCGCCGGTACGCAGGCGTTCGACGCGTTCGATCACCCGCTGGCTGAAGTCGTCGGCGATGTCGCGGTGCACGTAGATGCGCTGCGTCGACACGCAGACCTGGCCGGCATGGTAGTAACCGCCCTTCACGATCGGCTCGATGATCCTGTCGAGATCGGCGCTGCGGTCGACGATGGCCGGCGCCGCGCCGCCATGCTCCAGCGCAGAACGCGCGCCATGCGCGAGCTTGGCATGCAACGACCAGCCGACCCGCGCCGAGCCGATGAAGCTCAGGAAGGCGACGCGCCGGTCGGTGGCCAGCTGTTCGGCCAGTTCGTTGCCTTCCGGCACGAAGCTCTGGCACCAGGGCTCGGGCAGGCCGGCCTCGCGCACCATCGCGACGAACTCGAGGCAGGACAGCGGCGTGGTGCCCGCGGGCTTGACGATGACCGGGCAGCCGACCGCGATGGCGGGCGCGACCTGGTGCACGATGAGGTTCAGCGGATGATTGAACGCCGAGATCGCCGCCACGATGCCGATCGGCTCCTTGGTGGTGAACGCCCAGCGGTTCTCCGCGGCGGCGGACAGGCCCATCGGGATTTCCCGGCCCGCGAAGGTGCGCAGCTCGTCGGCCGCATTGTGCACGCCGTCGATGGCGCGCGTGGTCTCGACGATGGCGTCGGCCAGCGGCTTGCCGCCCTCGCGCGCGATCTGCAGCGCCAGGTGGTCGCGCCTGCCTTCCATCAGCGCGGCCAGCCTGCGGAGGATGGCCACGCGTTGATGCGGCTTGAGCCAGCCGTCGCGATCCCGGAAGACGCGCTCGGCGGCCTGCAACTTGCGCTCGAGCGCGGCGGCATCGTCGACGCCGATCTCGGCGATGGGGGTGCGGTCGAACGCCTGTACGACGGTCAGCATCATCGGTTCCCTGTAGGTGCGGGAAGAACGCGCTTGGCCCGGGCCACTTACGAACATTCCACGTCGGGCGTCCGGTTGCGCAGTTCGTCGACCAGCACGCGGGTGTTCTCGGAGTAGTCGATCGGTACGTCGACCAGATGGACACCGCCGCCGGTGAAGGCGGCTTCGAGTATCGGCACGAGATCTTCGACGGCCGTCACCCGCGATCCCTTCGCACCATAGGCCTGCGCATAGCGCACGAAATCCGGATTGCCGAAGCGCATGCCGAAATCCTCGAAGCCATCCACCGCCTGTTTCCAGCGGATCATGCCGTAGGCGCTGTCGTTGAGGATGACCACCACCAGGTTCAGGCCCAGACGCACGGCGGTTTCCATCTCCTGCGAATTCATCATGAAGCCGCCATCGCCACAGACCGCCATCACGCGGCGTTGCGGATGCAGCATCGCCGCCATCATGGCCGAGGGCAGGCCGGCACCCATCGTGGCCAGCGCGTTGTCCAGCAGCAGTGTGTTGGCCACATGCGTACGGTAGTTGCGGGCGAACCAGATCTTGTACATGCCATTGTCGAGGCAGACGATGCCGTCGTCCGGCATGACCTTGCGCACGTCGTGGACCAGGCGCTGCGGCGTGACCGGGAAGCGGTCTTCCTCCGCGCGGTCGTTGAGGCGGGCGAGGATCTTCTGCCGCAGTTCGATCATGCCCTCGTCGACGATCAGCCGGCCGTCGAGCCGTTCGGCGAGCCCCTCGACGGAGGTGCCGATATCGCCGATGACTTCGATGTCGGGGTGGTAGACCTGTTCGACCGTGGCGGACTGGTAGCCCACATGGATGACCTGCGGTCCGCCGCTGTGCTTCATCAGGAACGGCGGCTTCTCGACCGTGTCGTGGCCGATGGCGATGATCAGGTCGGCGCGCGCGACGGCTTCGTGGACGTAGTCGCCTTCGGAGAGCGCCGCCGTGCCCAGGTAGAGGTTGGAGCCGCCGGTGACCGCGCCCTTGCCCATCTGGGTGTTGAAGAACGGAAGCCGCGTGCGCGCCACGAAGGTCGACAGCGCCCCGGTCAGCCACGGCCGGCTGCCGGCGGCGCCGATCATCACCAGCGGCCGCTTCGCGGCAAGGATCGCCTGCGCCGCGCGGTCGAGTGCGGCAGGCGCGGCGAGCGGGCGCTCGATCGGGTGGACGGGAATCAGCGCCGCGTTGTCGACCTCCTCGGCGGCGATGTCCTCCGGCAGTTCCAGATGCACCGGACCCGGGCGCTCCTCCATGGCCACGCGGAACGCGTCGCGCACGAGGGAAGGGATGGCGGCCGCACTGACGATCTGGCGCGTCATCTTCGTCAGTGGCTTCATCGACGCGACGATGTCGACGATCTGGAAGCGCGCCTGCTTGGCGCTCATCACCGCCTTCTGCCCGGTGATGAGGATCATCGGCATGGCGCCCAGGTGCGCGTACGCGGCGCCGGTCGAGAAATTCAGCGCGCCCGGACCCAGGGTCGCCAGGCAGACGCCGGGCCGGCCGGTGAGCCGCCCATGCGTCGCCGCCATGAAAGCGGCGGCCTGCTCGTGCCGCGTCAGCACCAGTTCGATACGCGAGGTCCGCAGCGCTTCCAGGAAATCGAGGTTCTCCTCGCCCGGCACGCCGAAGATGCGGTCCACGCCCTCGTTCTCCAGCGCGTCGACCAATAATGTGGCGCCATTGCGCATCGTGCGGATCCTCAAGGCGGTGGAAGGGATGGAGCGGCATGTATGCGATGCGTCGAGGAGTCTAGCTAGCGAGACGTTAAAGGCATGGGTGTAGTGTCCCCGGTCGCTGTGAGCAACGATGGTCGCACTGTTCGTCTGGTGTCCAAGTCGCCGCTCGCGAAGAACTCGCGCGGCGTGCATACGTGCCGCCGTCGCCATTCGACGCGTTTCTGGGGTACGCCACGCAAGCGTGCGACGAGCATCGCCGGGCGTGTTGCGCGCGGGACGGTCCGGTCCCGTGTCCCGGGCGATGATCTTGGAGCCGATCTCGCAGGCCTCATGGAGCATCAGGTGCCCAGCAGCTCCAGCGTACGACGCCTTCCGTGTCTCCGATGGCACACCCGGGTCAGGACACTGCGCAGCCGCGTGTTGCTTGGGATCGTCGACGCGATCCTGATGCTGGCTGTCGCGACCACCAGCCTGGCTCTAACCTGCGTGGCAGAGGCAGGGTTCACAGAAGCGGGAAGACGGCCGGAAAGAACGTGGCCATCGTCCGACGCATTGCCTCGCCCCCGAAGTGTCGAGTGAGCCAACGCGCGCTGCTCCAACAGCCCGAATCGCAGCCAACAAAAAACCCGCCTCGCGGCGGGTCTCTTTCAACGCGTTGATTCCGCTCGGGAATCTGGTGGCTATGGGTGGACTCGAACCACCGACCCCAGCATTATGAGTGCTGTGCTCTAACCGGCTGAGCTACATAGCCGCGTGAACCGCGTATTCTTCATTTCGACCCCCTGCCTGTCAAGCCATGGCCCCGCGCTTGTCGCATCCGGCGGGGCGTGGCAGAGTCCGGGACAGTAGATTTATGGAGTCCGCATCGTGATCGATCCGGACGGCTACCGACCCAATGTCGGTATCGTGTTGATGCGGCCGGATGGCCGGGTGTTCTGGGCGCGACGGGTGCGCCGGGACGGCTGGCAGTTTCCGCAGGGCGGCATGAACACGGACGAGACCCCGGTCGAGGCCATGTACCGCGAGTTGCGCGAAGAAACCGGCCTGTTGCCCGAACATGTCGAAGTGTTGGGCGTCACGCCCGGTTGGCTGCGCTACCGCCTGCCGCCGCGTGCGATCCGGCGCAACGAGCGCCAGGTGTGCATCGGCCAGAAGCAGGTGTGGTTCCTGCTGCGCTTGGTGGGCGACGAAGCCCACCTGCGCCTCGACATGACCGAGAGTCCCGAGTTCGACCACTGGCGCTGGGTCGACTTCTGGTACCCGCTCGACCATGTCGTGATCTTCAAGCGCCGCGTGTACGCCAGCGCGCTGGCGCACCTTGCCACCTTCGCGCGTACCGCCGCCGGTCCCCAGGCGGTCCCCCCGCAGATGCCGGCGTCGCGACCGAGCGACGTGGCGCGCCGTCGTGGCCGCGATCAACCGCCGCGTAAACGGGGCGGGGCCGGCGAATCCGCCAAGAATTGACAATCATTCTCATTCCGGGTGAAATGTCCCCCGGGCCGTTCCGCGCCCGCCGCATCTCCCTCGCTTCCGTGTACGTCTGCATCTGCAACGGTATCACCGACCACCAGATCCGCGAAGCGGCCGCCGCCGGCTGCTCGAGCATGGCCGAGCTGACGATGCGCACCGGTGCCGGCGCGAATTGCGGCAGCTGCCTGGAGATGGCGATGGACGTGCTGCAGGCGGCGCAACCCGCGCCCCGCGAGTCACTGTTTCCGATCGTCACGCTGTCGCACGCGGCCTGACCTCGCACTCGCCGCCTGTCCACGGCGGCCCCTCCCGCAGAATGATCACGATTCGCGTTCCGGCACGGTGCGTGCGCGCCGGCTAACCTTTGCCATCCTTCCGCCCACGGAGCATGGCCATGAAAGGCGACGCCAAGGTCATCGAGTACCTCAACAAGGCGCTCTACAACGAGCTCACCGCGATCAACCAGTACTTCCTGCACGCCAAGATGCTGAAGAACTGGGGGTTCAAGGAACTGGCCGAGCACGAGTACAAGGAGTCCATCGACGAGATGAAGCATGCCGACACGCTGTCGGAGCGCATCCTGTTCCTCGATGGCCTGCCCAACTTCCAGGCACTGGGCAAGCTGCGCATCGGCGAAACGCCGCGCGAGATCCTCGAATGCGACCTGGCGCTGGAACAGGAGGCGCTGCCCCTGCTGCGCGAGGCGATCGCCCACTGCGAATCGGTGGCCGACTACGTCAGCCGCCAGCTGTTCGCCAACATCCTGGATTCCGAAGAAGAACACATCGACTGGCTGGAAACGCAGCTGTCGGTGATCGACCGCATCGGCGAGCCGAACTACCTGCTGACCAAACTCGACGGCGACGACTGAGTCGTCGTCGCGGCCGAGGGCTGCGCCAGCAGGGGGCGGCCCAGCTGTTGCGCCGCGTAGCCCTGCAGCGCCATGCGTGCCCGCGCGTACTCGGCGATGACCAGCGCGACGGCGACCGCCGGACGTTCCAGCTTGCGCGCGCGTGCGCCCAGTTCCACCCGCTTGGCGGCGGCCGACAAGGCCATGGCGCCGACGTTGGCGCTGGACGACTTGAGCGTGTGCGCGGCGTCGCGCATCGCGTCGAGTTCCGGCACGGCGGCCGCCTTTTCCAGCGTGCCGATCAGGCGCGGGGCGTCTTCCAGGAAGATGCTGATGATGCGCGTGGTTTCGTCGCCGGCGATTTCCCGCAGTTCCTCCAGCATGGTCTGGTCCAGTACCGGGAAACTGGGCGCGGGCGCGCGGGCGGTCGCCACGGGAGGCGGGGGCGGTGCCGGCTCCGCCGGTGCGACGAGGGCGGCGTTGCGCAGCACGAAGTTCATGCGATCCGGCAGCCAACGGTGCAGGCAGCTCTCCAGCTGCTCGCGCGACACCGGCTTGGCCAGGTAATCGTCCATGCCCGCATCGAGGCAGCGCTGGCGGTCGCCGGCCATGGCGTTGGCGGTCATCGCTACGATCGGCAGGCGGCCGGCATCGGCGCGCTGCGCTTCCCGCTCGCGCCAGCGCCGGGTCGCCGCGTAGCCGTCCAGCACCGGCATCTGGCAGTCCATCAGGATCAGGTCGAAGTGCTCCGTCTGCATGCGCTTGAGCGCGATGTCGCCGTTGGCGGCGGTCTCGCAGGTGAAGCCGAGCGCCGACAGCAGCTTCTGCGCCACCAGCAGGTTGACCGGATTGTCTTCCACCAGCAGCAGGCGAGGCTCGGTGCGCATGGCGCTGACCACGGCCGGTTCCGGTGCTGTCGGGGCAGGCTCCTCGCTCGCGACCGGCGGCGTCACGATGGGCAGGTCCTGGAGGTCGCCCGTTGCAGCGGAAACGCCGTCGGCGGCGGCCGGCATCGCGGTTGCCTCGGGAAAGATCTCTTCCAGGACGGCCGTGGCGTCGGCGGCATCCGGTTCGGGTACCGCGCCGGTCAGTGCGGCGCGCAGGTCCGCATCCGGCGATTGCCGCGACAGCAGCGTGCTGCGCGGATGCAGCTCGGTAGGCACGGTCTCGTCGCCGTACAGCCACACCAGGCGCAGGGCATCGGGATTCGGCCGTCGCGTGATCGCACGATGCAGCGCCAGGGCGGTGCTGCGGATGCTGCCGATGTCGGCCAGCACGGCCAGGTAGTCCTGATGTCCCTGCTCGCCGACCAGGCGCAGGCGATCGAGCGCTTCCTGCGTGGTCTCGACGGCGGTCGGCTGCATGCCCCAGTTGGTGGCCAGCAGGGTGAGGCGCTGGCGCAGGCGTCCGTCGGGCGACACGATCAGCACGCGCCCGTGGTCCAGGGCGCCGTTGTCGCGCTGGCGCAGGTCGCCGATGACCTTCATCAGCGGCACCTCGAACCAGAAGGTCGAGCCGCGCCCGACCTCCGACACCACGTCGATCCGGCCGCCCATCAAATCGACGATACGCCGGCAGATCGCCAGGCCCAGGCCGGTGCCGCCGTACAGGCGCGTGGTGGAGGCGTCGGCCTGGCTGAAGGAATGGAACAGGCGGTGGCGCGCGTCCTCCTCGATGCCGATGCCGGTATCGCGCACCTCGAACCGCAGCAGGTGCTGTGCGGCGGTTTCGCCCAGCCGGCGCACCACCAGCGTGACCGAGCCGCGTTCGGTGAACTTGATCGCGTTGCCGACCAGGTTGGTGAGCACCTGCCGCAGCCGGACCGGATCGCCGCGCACGGGCAGGCGGACGGCGGGGTCGAGCTGCAGGCTCAGGCGCAGTCCCTTGTTCTCGGCCGGGCGGTACATCAGCTGCAGCACGCCATCGAGCAGCTCGCGCAGGTTGAAGCCGGTGATCTCCAGGTCCAGCTTGTTGGCCTCGAGCTTGGAGTAGTCGAGGATGTCGTCGACGATCCGCAGCAGCTGGTGCGACGACGCGGTCGCGGTGGTCAGCATCTCGCGCTGGTCCGGCGCCAGCGGCGCGCGCGACAGCATCTCCAGCATCGGCACGATGCCGTTCAGCGGCGTGCGGATCTCGTGGCTCATGGTGGCCAGGAACTCGCCCTTGGCCATCGCGGCCGATTCGGCGGCCTGCTTGGCGCGCACCAGTTCCTGTTCGAGGCGGTCATGGCGCTGCAGGTCGCGCTGCAGGCTGTCGCGCTCGGACTCGGCCATGGCGGCGCGCGCCTGGATGCCCGCGTGACGATGGACGGCGGCGCGGATCTGCAGGGCGGAGGCGATGGCCGCGACCAGGGCCGCGCCGCCGCTGCCCGCGCACACCGGCAGCCAGGGGCCCGGCACCCCCGCCCAGTGCAGGCCCAGCGACGCCGCCGACGCGGCGGCGCACGCCACCGTCACCCAGGGCGTCACCGGCATGCGACCGGCCGTGGGCATCGTTACAGCACCGCGTTGTGGAAGTCGAAGCCGAGTTCGCTGCCGACGGCCTGCACCAGGTTGCCCTGGATGAAGTCGACGCCCCCCATCCACATGGCGGCGGCGGCCTGCGGGTCCTCGATCTGCTGTCCGATCACCTGCAGTCCCTGGCGATGGGCGTTGTCGATGATGCCGCGCAGCTGGTCGCGCAGCACCGGGTCGGCATGCGCGCTGGCGTACTTGCTGGACACGCGAACGAAACCCAGCGGCAACTGGGTGAGCAGCGCGTCGGCCTCGGCACCCGGCTCGAACTGGCTCAGGCAGAACTGCACGCCGGCCGGCATCAGCTGCTGGCAGAACTGCCGCAGCGTGACGGTGTGGATCAGCGCGTCGGCCAGGCGCAGGTCGATGACCAGCGACGTGCCTTCGATGCCGCGCGCGCGCAGCGCATCGAGCAGCCACTGCGCATGCGACTCGCGCGCCAGCGAGCGCGGCGACTGCGACACGAACAGGCGCAGCGACGGCCCCGCCGCCTGGCGTTCGGCCAGCACGAACAGCGCGTGCTCCAGCACCCAGTGGTCGATCTGCGCGATGCCGCCGGCCAACTCGGCCGCCGGGATCACCTGCGAGGCGGGCAGCAACGAGCCGTCGGGCTGGCGCATGCGCAGCAGCACCTGGTACTGCGCCTGGTCGCTGCCGGCGACGGCGACGATCGGCTGGTAGGCCAGCTCGAACTGGCCATCCTCCAGCGAGATGCGCGGCGCATCGTCGTCGATCTCGGCGGGGACGTATTCGGCCAGGCTGTCGGGCTTCAGGCGGGCCTGCAGCACCGCACGTTCGATCGCTTCCAGCGCGCTGCCGGCATCGGCGAAGCCCTGCGACATGGCGGTATAGCCGACCGAGCCGCGCAGCTTCAGCACCTCGTTCGGTCGCGTCTGGAAATCGTGGCCCGCCAGCCCGTCGCGCAACTGCTGCGCAAGCGCGGCCAGGGTGGCTTCGTCGACGCTGTCGGCCAGCATCAGGAAGCTGTTGTCGTTCAGCCGCGCCACCGGGTGTGGCGAGGCCGCCGCGGCCAGTTGCCGGCCGGCCTGGCTCATCAGGTGCTCGAACACCGCATAGCCATAGCGTTCGCGCAGGCTCAGCGCACTGTTGACCTCGACGAAGAACACGCCGCCGCGCGATTGCCGCTGCAGCGAATCGGCCAGCTGCTGCAGCACGAAGGTGCGCGTCGGCAGGCCGGTGTCGGTATTCATAGAGGGGCGCGGCGACTGCAGCGCCTGGTTGCGCTGGCGCGCACGCTGGATGCGGTTGGACACCGCCGCGATCAGGTGGCGGGGCCGGATGGGTTTGTTGAGGAAGTCGTCGGCGCCGCTTTCCAGTACCTCGAACTGACGCTCCGGGTCCGGGTCGCCGGTCAGGAACACGATCGGCAGGTGTAGGTATTCGGGTTGCTGCCGCAGCAGCATGGTCAGCGACATGCCGTCCTTGCCGGGCATGTGCAGGTCCATCAGCACCAGGTCGGGACGGAAGCGGCGCATGGTGTCGAGCAGGCCGTCGGACTGCATCTGCACCTCGGCCTGCATGCCGGCACCGTGCAGCACGCTCTGCGCGAACAGCGCCTGGCCGCGGTCGTCCTCGACGATCAGCACGCGGTAAGGGGATTCCGGATCGACCGGCTCCGGCGGCGCGGCCGGTGTCGCGGCGACTGGTGCGGGCGGCGGCGGATCTGCCGGCGGCGCGGGGGACGGGGGCGGTGGGGTCATGTCGGTGGACTCTCCGGCGCCGGGCGCATCCGCCGCATCCTCGGGGGCGGCATCGCCCACCCAGCGGCGCCAGTAATGCGCCGGCGGTGTTTCGGCACGCAGGCGCGAGCGTGAAGGCTCATCCTGCGGGCGGGATGTGGGATCGAGCGTGGACATCAGGCTTCCCCAAGCTGAGCCCCATTATGCGATGAAGTTCACGGCCGAGGCAGACCCATGATCCCCGATGCGTCGGCGCCTGTCACGGTCCGGATGCCGGGGGCGTGACAGGTGCGGGTGCCGTCGCCTGCAGCAGGCGTTTCAGGCCGCGCGTCACCTTGCGCCAGACCCACCACACCGCCACGGCGATCAGCAAAGACGCACCGACCACCAGGAACAACGCAATCCAGGGGTGCGCAAAGGCCAACGCCAGGCCGCCGACCACCACCGCGTCCTCGGTGACCGAGGCGGCCCAGTTGCTGACCGGCTCCGGCGAGGTGTTCATCAGTGCGCGCGAGCCGCTCTTCAGCACGTGGCTGGTCAATGCCACGCCCGCGCCGGCGGCCAGCACGCCACCGCTGAGCTGGCCATCCGGCGAGAGGGTAGCCGCGGCGAGGAAGGCGCCCGCCGGCACGCGTGCCAGCGTCTGCAGCAGGTCCCAGCCGGAGTCCACGCCGGGAATCTTGTCGGCGAAGAACTCGGTCAGCGCCAGCGCGCCGGAGGTACCCAGCACCCACCAGGATTCAGTGGCCTGCAGCGCGGGCGGCAGGTCCAGCCAGCCCAGTGCGCCGGCCAGGCCCACGCCGAAGACGGTGAGGTAGACGCGTATCCCCGCCATCCATGCCAACAGGATCCCAATTACGAAAAGATGCGCTTCGGACATCCCCGCCACTCCCGTTAGACTCCAGGGCTCGCGCCACTGCGGCGAGTATAGGGGTCCCGTCTGGCTGTCGGCTGAGCGCCGCCCGCCGCTTGTCCGTCATGGCTGCGCCTGTTCCTTCTCGCTTCCGGATCGTGCCGCGCGATGCGGCGGTCCGCCGTCGCGGCACCTCGTGGTTGCTGGCGCTGGCCTGGATCCTCAGCGTGGCGGGCACCTGGTGGGCCGCCAGCCACACGGCGGCGCCGCGACTGGCGCACGCCGAGGCGGCGCGGGCGAAGGCCGAGCGCGAGGCCTCGGCCGCGCAGTCCGAACTGGTCGCGCTGCGCCAGCGCGAGTCGACCCTGGCGCGCTCGGACCAGATCAGTCGCGCCGCCAATGCCGAAGTGCAGGACGCCCTGGCCGACCGCGACGAGGAGATCGCCGCGTTGCGCGCCGACATCGCGTTCTACGAGCGGCTGGTCGGTTCGACCGGCCAGCGCAAGGGCCTGACCGTGCACGTGGCCGAGTTCGTGCCCGAGGCCGGCGGCACCTGGCGTTACCAGATCATGCTGACGCAGACGGTGAACCGGGGCGCGATCAGCCAGGGCCAGATGCGTTTCACCGTGGAAGGCGTGCGCGCCGGCAAGCTGGCCGCCGTGCAGTGGGACGAACTGCACCAGCAGCGCGGCGCGCCGGCCCAGCCCTATTCCTTCCGGTATTTCCAGCAGCTGGATGGCAACGTGATGCTGCCGCCCGACTTCACGCCGCAGCGGGTCAAGGTATCGCTGCATGGCGAGGATGCCGCCGTGGAGCAGGCCCTCGACTGGAAGACCGCCACAGCCGCAGGAGGCAAGTGACATGTTCAAGACCAAGCCCATCCGCCCCGACGTGGGCGCCATCGACACCCTGATCGGCCCGCAGGTCACCATCCGCGGCGACGTGGTGTTCAGTGGCGGCCTGTACGTGGAAGGCCATATCCAGGGCAAGGTGATTGCCGACGCCGGCGAGCGCGCCGTGCTGACCCTGGCCGAGCAGGGCAGCATCGAGGGCGAGGTGCAGGCGCCCGTGGTGGTGATCAACGGCCGCATGACCGGCGATGTGCATGCGCTGGAGCGGATCGAACTGGCCCCGAAGGCCCGCGTGCAGGGCAACCTGCACTACAAGGTCGTCGAGATGAGCGCCGGTGCGCAGCTGACCGGCCGCCTGGTGCATGCGGAAGCGGCGTCGGCAGCGCAGGGTGAACATCAGGCTGCGGCGACGGACGCCTGGGCCACCGCCGACGCCTGAGGGCGTCATTCAGAGCCGGCTGGGAAGCGCCGCGCTATCCTGCGGCCCATGAACGCCAGGCCGCTTCCGCCGACCGTGCCGCCGCCCCGCTTCAAGCGTGGGCCGGTCATCGCCATCGTGGCGCTGGTCGTGGTGCTCGTGGCCGGTGGCTGGGGCCTGTGGCGCGCCTTGGCGGGAAGCGCGGGCGAGGGTCCCACGCCGGCGCAGGTGCGTCGCCAACAGCAACGCATCGAATCGCTGGAACAGCAGGTCGCCACGCTGTCGCGGTCGGACCAGATCAGTCGCGATGCCAACCGCGACCTGCAGGCGGCGCTGTCGGAGCGCGATGAGGAAATCGCCGGTCTGCGTGCGGACGTCGCCTTCTACGAGCGCTTCGTCGGCGCCACCGCGCAGCGTCGCGGCCTGTCGGTGCATGAGCTCACCCTGCAGCCGCAGGACGAGCAGGCCTGGCACTTCACCGCCACCCTGACGCAAAACCTCAATCGCGGCGCGGTCAATGCCGGTCGCCTGCTGGTGTCCGTGGAAGGCACCGAGGCCGGCAAGCTGCGTCGCCTTGCCTGGGCCGACCTGCGCCAGCAACCGAACGCCCCCGGCGTGCCGTACTCGTTCAAGTATTTCCAGCAGGTCGAAGGCGACCTGCTGCTGCCGCCGGGTTTCAAGCCGGTCCGCGTCATCGCCCGCGTGGTGCCGCAGAACGGCGCCGCCGTGGAACAGTCGTTCCCCTGGGCCCAGGCCGCGGCCAAGGAAGGGGCCGGCGAGGGCGCGGCGACGCGTTGAGCTTGAACTGCCCTGCGCCAGCCCCCATCCTTGCCGCATGACCACCGTCGTTTCCCTGCCCACTGCGGCGGCCGCACCCGACTACCAGTCCATCGACCGCCCGCTGAACTTCACGCCGGCCGCGGCGGCGAAGGTGCGCGAGCTGATCCAGGAAGAAGGCAGCGACAGCCTTGCGCTGCGGGTCTATATCCAGGGCGGTGGCTGTTCCGGCTTCCAGTACGGCTTCGAGTTCGACGAGAACCGCGCCGAAGACGATGTCGCGGTCGACACCGATGGCGTGTCGCTGCTGGTCGACCCTTTGAGCCTGCAGTACCTGATGGGGGCGGAAGTCGACTACAGCGAAAGCCTGCAGGGCGCCCAGTTCGTCATCCGCAATCCGAACGCCAAGACCACCTGCGGCTGCGGCAGCAGTTTCAGCATGTAATGCCCGGCCTGCCGCGTTCCGTGACAGGTCCCGATTCCCTCTCCGCGCCATTGTCCGGCTTCGCCTTCGCGGGCGATACGCTGGATCGCGCCGATGCGCTGCGCGACGACGCCAGGCGACTGGCGGATCTGTGGCCGTCCGCGCGGGTGATGGTGCTGGACGACGAAGGGCGTGCGATGACGCATGCGGACGGTTCACCGCTGGCGGTCGAAGGCGACTCGCTGGGCGGCGGTCCGGGCGCCAGCCTGTTCCTGGGCATGCGGGACGGTGTGGCGTGGTTCGCCGCGCATGCCCGTCACCATGCGGTGGACGCGCCCGCATGGCGCGATCTGCGCCGCGCCGCCGCCAGCTGGCCCGCATTCGAGTCGGGTGTGTTCGCGATGGCGCGCGCGCTGCTGCACTGGCAGTCGTCCACGCGCTTCTGCAGCGCCTGCGGCGGCGACATCACCTTCCGGCGCGCCGGCTATACCGCGCATTGCACGCAATGCGGCAAGGACCACTATCCCCGCGTCGATCCCGCCGTGATCGTCGCTGTCAGCGATGGCGACCGCCTGCTGCTGGGCCGGCAGGCCTCCTGGCCCGCGCGCCGGTATTCGGTGGTCGCCGGTTTCGTGGAGCCGGGCGAGGCGCTGGAGCAGACGGTCGTGCGCGAAGTGCTCGAGGAGACGCAGGTACGCGTGCGCGCGTGCCGCTACCTCGGCTCGCAGCCGTGGCCGTTCCCCGGTGCGTTGATGCTGGGGTTCTCTGCGGAGGCCGAACCGGACGCGCCGCAGGTCGATGGCGAACTGGAGGACGCACGCTGGTTCACGTTCGAGGACATCGATGCCGCACTCGCACGCGAAGGCGACGATGACGGCGAAGGGTTGCTGCTGTCGCCGTCCATCTCGATCGCGCGCGCCCTGATCGAACACTGGCATGCCGGTATGCGCATGCGGCGCGACGTGGCGGCCGGGACCGGGCGTTAACGGGCGCCGGCGCTAGAATCCGGACCGGAGGAGCCGCATGTCGATCACGCTCGTTGCCGTCGTGCTTGCCCTGGTGCTGGGCCATGTCGCGCCCACGCTGGTCGCCGCGTGGCGCCGCTACCCGTGGTACACCGCGTGGCTGCACTGGCTGGGCGAGGGCGCGGGCGAGGTCTGGCGGGGACGCTACGGCATCCTGCTGGCCCTCGTGCCGGTGCTACTGGTGGTCGCGCTGCTGCAATGGCTGCTCGACGGCCCGGTGTACGGGCTGCTCGGCCTGTTGTTCGATATCGCGGTCCTCGTCTACGCCTGGGGGCCGCGCGATCTCGATGTCGATGTCGAAGCCGTCATCGATGCGCACGACGCGCCCGGCCGCCGGGCCGCGATCGCGCGGCTCGGGCTGACGGGGGAGACCGCGGCACTGGACGGCCCCGCGCTGGTGGAAGCCGTGTTCGCCAACGCCCTGCAGCGCTGGTTCGGCGTGCTGTTCTGGTTCCTGCTGCTCGGCCCGGTCGGCGCGATCCTCTACCGGCTCGTCGCACACAGCGCCGCCACGCCGGACCTGCCCGAGCAGAACCTCAGCGGCGCGCGCCTCCTGAAGACCGCGCTGGACTGGCCGGTCGCGCAGCTGATGACGCTGGCGATGGCGCTGGTCGGCAACTTCGACACCGTGTTCTCCACCTGGCGCGAGGCCGGCGGCACGCGCTTCCGGCTGGAGACCGGGTTCCTCGGCCAGGTTGCCCGCGCCAGCGTGCGCGGCGAGCTGGCGGAAGAAGCCGAGGAGTACGCGGAAGAGGGCATGGTGCAGGCCATGCGCGACCTGCCCGAACTGCGCGATGCGATGAGCCTGGTCTGGCGCATCCTGCTGCTATGGCTGGCGGTACTGGCGGTGTTCGTGATCGGAGGCTGGGTGAGCTGACGTGCCCGCGCGTCAGCGTCGGCCGCGCGCCGGAGCGATGCAACGGCGCAGGCTCCGTCCTCGTGGACGTGCGCACATCGCAGGGCGGAGTTTGCCCGGCGGCACCTGTCAGCCCGGGGCGAGCAACGTAAACGGGAACCACGGCAGGTTGCGCGCGATCCAGTACGCCGGCAGCAGCACCAGCCAGAACGTCGGCGCGAGCAATACGCGCATCAGCGGCGCCAGTGCGCGGGGGCGCCACCCCTGTCCGTGCGCGATCATCATCGGCATGACCGGCAGAAGCAGGACGGCGAGCGGGTTCATCGCGAACGCGCGCAGCAGGTCGCCATGGACCAGTGCATGCAGGGCACGCGTCAGTCCGCAGCCGACGCAGAAGTAACCGGTCAACGCGCGGAACATGCAGCCCGGAAAGGGACTGTCGGCGGCGTTGGGATCGAAGTTCAGCAGCAACCAGACGCCGACGGCGGCCACCAGGGCCGCCGCCGTCAATGCCACGTAGTGCAGGGGACGCAGTGCGATCACTGCATCTGCTGCATCTGCTGCATCATCTCCATGTACTGCTCCATGCCGCCGGTGGCGAACATCACGATGTTGAGCAGCAGGCCGATGATGGCGAACGCGGTGGCGACCCAGCACCAGGTCTTGGCGTTGGCCGACGCACGGCGCGCGCCTTCCAGGTCGCCCTGGTTGAGCTTGCCGTTGACCTGCGAGGAGAACACGATGGCGACGATGCCGATCAGGCCGAGCGGGCAGCACAGGCAGGTGGCCAGCACCGTGGAGATGATGGCCCACGCAAGATGGTTGGGGACGCTGCCCGGTGCGGCGGACGACGGGGGCATGGGAGGTACGGCGCTCATGCAGGCTTTCCTTGTAAGGGGATGGAGAGTGGTGCGAGTCGGCCTACATGCCGCTCAGGCCGCCCAATAGTGCCAGACCGCCGAACAAAAAGAACCACAGCGCGACCAGGATCGGCCCGATCAGCGCGGACACGATCGCCCAGTTCAACGCCTTGCGCGACGCTTCCTGCGCGCCGGCCAGATCGCCTGCCGCGCGCTTGCCGTCCACCTGCGCGGCGAACACGATGGAGACGATGCCCAGCGGCAGGCAACAGAACAGCGTGCTGAGGATCGCCCACACCAGGTGATTGGGAACGTAGGGTCCGTGCGTCGACGGCGGGAGGCTGCTCATGGGGTTCTCACGGGAAGACAGAGGGCAAGGCAGGGCCGCCGACGTGCGCGGTGATGCGTGGAGTAGGGCCCCTGCCGTCAGCCTAGCCGGTAACGCGGCATCGCGGAAGCGTCAGGCGGCATCGCCCCGCAACGCACGCACCTTCGCTTCCAGCACGTCCGCATCCACGGCCGCGCCGTCCATCGGTTCGCCCGCCATCACCTCCACGTGCGCGCGGAACCGGCGCGGTACGCGCATGCGGCCCAGGCGGGTGTCGCGCCGGCTCCACATGCTGGTCCACATGCCCTTCAGCGCCATCGGCACCACCCGCACCGGCCGCCGCTCCAGGATCTTCTCCACGCCGGACTTGAACGCGGCGATCTCGCCATCCTTCGTCAGCGCGCCCTCCGGGAAGATGCCGACGATCTCGCCCGCGGCCAGCGCCGCGTCGATCTCCTCGAACGCGCGCTGCATCAGTTCCGGATTCTCCCTCGCGCCGGCGATCGGAATCGCCTTGGCGGTGCGGAAGATCCAGCTCATCACCGGGATGTTGAAGATCCTGTAGTACATGACGAAGCGGACCGGACGCGGAATGGTCGCGGCCAGGATCAGCGCGTCCATGTAGCTGACATGGTTGCAGACGATCAGCGCCGGGCCTTCGTCCGGCACGTGCTTCTCGATGCCATGCAGGCGCAGCCGGTACAGCGTCCGCACCAGCAGCCAGCTGAGGAAGCGCATCAGGAACTCGGGCACGATCGTGAAGATCCAGACCGCGACCAGTGCGTTGGCGATGGCCAGCGCCAGGAAGATCTGCGGCCCGCTCCAGCCCAGTGCATGCAGGCCCAGGCCGACCAGCGCCGCCAGGACGATGAAGCCGGAGTTCTGGATGTTGAGCGCCGCAAAGACGCGCGCCATCCGCGAGTTCGCCGTGCGGCTCTGGATCAGCGCGAACAGCGGTACGACGAAAATGCCGGCGAACATGCCGATGCCGACCAGGTCGATCATGATCCGCACGCTGCCGGCCTGGCGCACGAACTCGGCCACGCCCAGTCCGGTGGCCGGTGCCGCGCCCGGCCTGGCGAAATACAGGTCGAGCAGGAACGCCGTCATGCCGAATGCGCCCACCGGCACCAGGCCGATCTCGACGGTGCGGCCGGAGAGCTTCTCGCACAGCAGCGAACCGACCCCGGTGCCGATCGAGAACAGCGCCAGTGCGAACACGTACAGCGTGGACGAGCCTTCCGCCGCACCGAGGTGCAGCTTGGCGTAGGCGGGCAGTTGCGAGGTCAGCAGCGTGCCGAAGAACCAGAACCACGACACGCCGAGGATCGCGTTGCGCACGGCCAGCTGCTGCTTGGCCATGCGCAGCACGGCCAGCGACTCGGGAATCGGATTCCAGCGGATCTTCAGGTCGGGCGCGCCGGCATCCATGCGCGGGATCATCCGCGACACCACGTTGCCCAGCACCGCGAGCAGCACGATGGCGATGGCCGCCGCCTGCGGGCCATGCGCGCCGGCGATCTGGAAGATCATGCCGCCGGCGATCATGCCGCACAGGATCGAGATCGACGTGCCCATCTCGACCAGGCCGTTGCCGCCGGTCAGTTCCTCGGGCTTGAGGATGGACGGCAGCACCGAATACTTCACCGGGCCGAACAGCGTGGACTGCACGCCGGTGCAGAACAGCGCGACCAGGAGGATCGGCATGTTCTGCAGCAGGAAGCCGACCGCCGCCAGCGACATGATGACGATCTCCATCGTCGTGGTGATCACGATCAGCCGGTGCTTCTCCAGCTTCTCGGCGAACTGCCCCGCGATGGCCGAGAACAGGAAATACGGCAGGATGAAGATCGCCGGCGCCAGCGTGGCGTACAGCGAGAGCTGGCCGTCGCTGGCGCCGAGGAAGAACAGCAGGGCGATGATGGCCTGGCGGTAGACGTTGTCGTTGAAGGCGCCCAGCGCCTGGACGGTGAAGTACGGCAGGAATCGCCGTTGTGTCAGCAGCGAGAACTGGCTGTGGCTGGACATGCGCCCTCCGTGGGTTGCGCGCAGCCTAGCAAATCGCGATGTCGCTGCCACCGGCGTGCCCGACTGTGTTCTGCCGATGGCATTGATGGGGCGTGGAGGCAGGCGGATAGTGGCGCTCCCCACGTTGTCCGGTCTTGCCTCCCCATGAGTCGCCTGTTCTCGCCCCTCGCGCTGGGGCCGTTGTCGCTGTCCAACCGCATCGTCATCGCACCGATGTGCCAGTACTCCTCCGAAGAAGGCCGCGCCACCGACTGGCACGCCTTCCATTGGCCGAACCTCGCCCAATCGGGCGCGGGCCTGGCCATCATCGAAGCGACGGCCGTGGTGCCGGAGGGTCGGATCAGCTGGGCCGACCTCGGCCTGTGGGACGACACGACCGAAGCCGCCTTCGCCCGGGCGCTGGCCGCGACGCGCCGCCATTCGACGATGCCGATCGGCGTACAGCTCGCGCATGCGGGTCGCAAGGCCTCCACGCAGCGACCGTGGGAGCAGCATGGCGCGCAGATCGCGCCCGATGCGCCGCACGGGTGGCAGACGGTGTCGGCATCGCCGCTCGCCTACAGCGACGGCCAGCATCCACCGCAGGCGCTCGACCAGGCCGGCGTCGACGCCGTCGTCGCCGCCTTCGCCGACAGCGCGCGCCGTGCGGTGCGCCTGGGCCTGGACCTGATCGAGATCCATGCCGCGCACGGTTATCTGCTGCACCAGTTCCTGTCACCGTTGAGCAACCATCGGGACGATGCCTACGGCGGTCCGCTGGAGAACCGCATGCGGCTGGTGCTGCAGGTATTCGATGCGATCAAGGCGGTGGTGCCCGTGTCGATGGCGGTCGGCGTCCGGATTTCCGCGACCGACTGGGTCGAGGGTGGTTGGGACCTGGCGCAGAGCCTCGTGTTGGCGAAGGCGCTGGACGCGCGCGGCTGCCATTTCATCCACGTGTCCAGCGGCGGTCTGCATCCGGCACAGAAGATCACGCTGGGACCGGGCTACCAGGTGCCATTCGCCGAGGCCATCAAGCGCGAGGTGGCGATGCCGGTGATCGCGGTGGGCCTGATCACCGAACCGCAGCAGGCGGACGCCATCCTGCAACAGGCGCAGGCCGACGCCATCGCCATCGCGCGCGGGATCCTCTACGACCCGCGCTGGCCCTGGCATGCCGCCGTGGCGCTGGGCGAACGCATCGCCATCGCGCCGCAGTACCTGCGCAGTGCGCCGCGCGAGCACGCGGCGAACTTCGTGCAGGCGACGTAGCCGATCAGTCGTTCGCGCGCTCGCGCGCGATGGCGCGCCAGCCGATGTCGGTGCGGTGGAACTCGTTCGTCCAGCGCACCTTGTCCACGCCGGCATAGGCGTTGCGCTGCGCGTCGGACACCGACTCGCCCAGCGCCGCCACGCACAGCACGCGGCCGCCGGCACTGATGACGCGACCATCGGCGTCGAGCGCCGTGCCGGCATGGAAGACCTTGGCCGTCGCGGGGACGTCATCCAGCCCGGCGATCACGTCGCCGGTCACCGGCGTGTCCGGATACGGCGCCGCCGCCATCACCACCCCTATCGAGGGGCGCGGGTCCCACTGCGCCTCGATGGCATCGAGGCGGCCGTCGATGGCGGCTTCGACCAGATCCACCAGGTCGGACTGCAGGCGCAACATCACCGGCTGCGTTTCCGGATCGCCGAAGCGCACGTTGAATTCGATGACCTTCGGTGCGCCCTCGGCGTCGATCATCAGCCCGGCGTAGAGGAAGCCGGTGAACGGCACGCCGTCGGCGATCATGCCCTGCACGGTGGGATTCACCACCTCGCGCATCACGCGTGCGTGCACCTCAGGCGTGACCACCGGCGCGGGCGAATATGCGCCCATGCCGCCGGTGTTCGGACCCGTATCGCCGTCGCCGACGCGCTTGTGGTCCTGGCTGGTCGCCATCGGCAGCGCGGTCGTGCCGTCGACCATGGAGATGAAGCTGGCCTCCTCGCCTTCCAGGAATTCCTCGATCACGACCCGCGCACCGGCATCGCCGAAGGCGTTGCCCGACAGCATGTCGCGTACGGCATCCTCCGCTTCCTGCAGCGTCATCGCCACGATCACGCCCTTGCCGGCCGCCAGACCATCGGCCTTGATGACGATCGGTGCGCCCTTGTCGCGCACGTAGGCCAGCGCGGCATCGACCTCGGTATGCACCGCATAGAACGCCGTCGGGATGCCATGGCGCGCGAGGAAATCCTTCGCGAACGCCTTGCTGCCTTCCAGCTGTGCGGCAGCAGCGGTCGGGCCGAAGATGCGCAGGTCGGCCAGGCGGAAACGGTCCACCACGCCGGCCACCAGCGGCACCTCGGGGCCGACCACGGTCAGCCCGACGCCTTCGGATTGCGCCAGCGCCAGCAGGCCCTCGATATCGGTGACCTTGATGGCGACGTTGCGGCATTTGGCTTCCGTGGCGGTGCCGGCGTTGCCGGGCGCCACGATCACTTCGTCCACGCGCGGCGATTGCGCCAGTTTCCACGACAGCGCGTGTTCGCGCCCGCCGGCACCGATGACCAGGACTTTCAAGGGGCTTTCCTCATGGCTGTGCCGGCGCGTCGGCCGGCGGGGTCGAGCAGGCGCGCGCCGGCAGCTCGACGTCGAAGAACGGCGCGTCCTTCGGGTCGACGAAGCGCCGCACCAGGATGGCATCGGTGTCCAGCAGTGGTGCGATCTCCGGCAGCGCGCACAGCTCGTACATCGCGCGCTGCTCGCTCTGCTTCAGCAGGTCGAAACCGGCAGCCTCGCGGGTCCTGGCGGCATCGCCGGCCGGGCTGCGGATGCGCATGACCAGGCGGTTGTCCTCGACGTCCACCGCTTCGGTGACCAGATCCTCGTAATACGGCGCGGGCAGCGTGGCCGCGATCTTCGCCTGCGCCTGCTTCAGGCGGGCGTCCGTATCCGTGCAGCCGGCGAACGTCAGCACGACGGCCGTCGCGACGAGCAGGGAGGAGGCGGTGCGGAGGGCGTTCATCATGCGGTCTTGCTCCGGGGAGGTGCAGGCAACGACGAGGACCGTGGCCCTCAGTGGCGGAAGTGGCGCACCCCGGTGAACACCATCGCGATGCCATGCTCGTCCGCGGCCGCGATCACTTCGCTGTCGCGCATCGAGCCGCCCGGCTGGATCACCGCCTTGATGCCGGCGGCCGCCGCGGCATCGATGCCGTCGCGGAACGGGAAGAAGGCGTCGCTGGCCATCACCGAGCCTTCGACCACCAGGTTCGCGTCGGCGGCCTTGATGCCGGCGATGCGCGCCGAGTACACGCGGCTCATCTGGCCGGCGCCCACGCCGATGGTGCGGTGGTCCTTCGCATAGACGATGGCGTTGGATTTCACGAACTTGGCCACCTTCCAGGCGAACAGCAGGTCAGTGAACTGTGCGTCGGTCGGCGCGAGTTTCGTCACCACCCTGAGTCCGTCGCGCGTCACCACGCGGTCGTCGGCCGTCTGCATCAGCAGTCCGGAGCCGACGCGCTTGGTGTCGATGAAGCCCGGCGACACCGGCGCCATCGGAATGCGCAGCACGCGCACGTTGGCCTTCTTCGTCGCATAGTCGAGCGCGGCTTGTTCGTAATCCGGTGCGATCAGCACCTCGACGAACTGGCGGTCCAGGATGACCTTCGCCGTCGCCGCATCCAGCGTGCGGTTGAAGGCGATGATGCCGCCGAACGCGCTGGTGGGATCGGTGGCGTAGGCCAGTTCGTAGGCATCGCCGCAGGCCACGCCGACGGCCACGCCGCAGGGATTGGCATGCTTGACGATGACGCAGGCCGGCGCGTCGAACTGGCGGACGCATTCCCACGCCGCGTCGCTGTCGGCGATGTTGTTGTAGCTCAGTTCCTTGCCCTGCAGCTGCTCGAACGTTGCCAGCGAGCCGGGCGCCGGATGCAGGTCGCGGTAGAACGCGGCCTGCTGGTGCGGGTTCTCGCCGTAGCGCAGGTCCATGACCTTGACGAAGCTGCCGTTGGCCTGCGCGGAGAACGCGCTGCGCACGGGCACGTCCGACGAGGTGTCGGTGACGGCGGAGAGGTAGTTGCTGATCGCCGCGTCGTATTGCGCCACGCGGTTGAACGCGGCGACCGACAGCGCGAAGCGCGTCTTCGCCGACAGCGCGCCGTCGTTCGCTTCGAGTTCGGCCACCAGGCTGCCGTACTGCGAGGGATCGGTCGCGACCGCGACGCGGGCGAAGTTCTTGGCCGCCGAGCGCAGCATGGCCGGGCCGCCGATATCGATGTTCTCCACCGCATCGGCCAGCGTGCAGTCGGCCTTGGCGGTGACGGACTCGAACGGATACAGGTTCAGCACCAGCAGGTCGATGGCGCCGATGCCCTGCTCGGCCATCACCGCGTCGTCGGTGCCGGCACGTCCCAGCAGGCCGCCATGCACCTTCGGGTGCAGCGTCTTGACGCGACCGTCCATCATTTCCGGGAAGCCGGTGACCTCGGCGATATCGCGAACGGTCAGGCCGGCGTCACGCAATGTCTTCGCGGTGCCGCCGGTGGACAGCAGTTCGACATCGCGGGCGGCCAGTGCGCGGGCCAGGTCGAGCAGGCCGGTCTTGTCGGAAACGGACAGCAGCGCCCGACGCACGGGCTGGAGATCGAGGGTCATGGAGGACGGCGGAGCGGAGCGGGGCGCGGATTATAACGCGCTGCACCACGGCGTCCGGGACGGCTCAGGCCAGCCCGTAGTCCTTGAGCTTCTTGCGCAGCGTGGCGCGATGGATGCCCAGCATGGCGGCGGCGCGGCTCTGGTTGCCTTCGCAGTGGTTCAGCACTTCCACGAACAGCGGGATTTCCATCTCGCGCAGCACGATCTCGTAGACATCGTCCGCATCGCAGCCGTCGAGGTCGCGCAGATAACGTCGCACCGACTGTGCGACGTGTTCGCGCAGCGGCGGCCGCGACGCGGCGCGTGGCGTGTCCTGACGGGTGGCGGCAGCGTTCAATCGGATCCCCTGGGCGCTACGGATGCAGATGCCCGCCCTGTGCTTGTGGGTATTCGGCGGGGGGACGAGTCTAGCGCCTGATCGCGCGGCGCGCATCCGCTTTTTCGATGAACCGGGGACTTAACGGAAGTCGAAGGAAAACGCGACGACGCTGGCGCTCGGTTCGCGTATCCGCACGGCCATCTGTGCGCTCTGGCCCGGTCCGATGGTGGTGGTCGTCTCGCCTTCCGGCAGGTAGTCGCCCGGTTGCAGTGCGCGTGCGCCGAGCGTGCGGCCGTCGGCATCCTTCAGCGTCAGCACGATCTCCGGCCACCCCTGTGCCCAGCGCGCTTCGTTGCGGAACGTGGCCTGCGCCTGCAGCGTGCCCGGTGCATCGGGCAGGGGGCGGACGTCGCGGCTGAGCATGGTGAAGGCGGTGGGTTCGCGCCAGGTCGGGACCTCGCAACGGAACACGCCGCACAGCGCGATCACCACGGGCCGCCATCCGGCCTGCATCGCCAGCCGTTCGCGATCCGCGATCACGACCTGCAGGCAGAGCAGCAGCGACAGTGCGACCACGATCGCCCACAGCGCGTGCGTACGCCGCGCATGCACCGGCGTGGTGCGCGTGCGGTGCAGGAAGCGCGGGGTCGCCGTCTTGCGTGTGGCGACCGGCGCCGTGATGCGGGCTTCGGGCGCGGGGGGCGGTGTGGTGGCGGACGGCGGAAGGGCGTCGGGAGCGGGGGCGTCGCGCCGTTGGGATGCATCGTCGTGCGGCACGGCATCGGATGCCGCATCCGCCGGTGGCGAAGGGGCATCCACAGGGGGCGCGGACGCGGGCGCTCCGCGCGCGGCGGACGGGACCTCAGCGGTCGCGTGGTCGACGGCGTCTGCCTCCGTGGCGTGCTCCACATCCGGTGCCTGCACGGTGGGGTCGCCCGGTGCCGCATGCAGCAGCGTGGCCAGGCTGGGCGCCGGCGATGCCGCTTCGCTTGCGGCCAGCAGCGGTTTGCCGCAGCGCGGACACGCGGCGGGTGTCGCGCCGGTGTGCGGGTCGCGGGCGACCAGGAACTGGCAGTGCGGACAGGCGGTGAACATGGCGCTATTCAACCACGCTCGTTCGCACGCGTGTTGTGACCGGAAGCGTCAGCGGCGCACACCATCGATGCGCATCCAGTCGCCGTCCTGCGCGGCGGACAGTCGATCGAACCACGGTGCGTAGCGCACCAGCAGCTCGTCTTCCTGTCCGGCGAGGATTCCCGACAGTGCGATGCGGCCGCCAGGCGCCACGCGCGCGGCGAGTACCTCGGCCAGTGCATCCAGCGCGGACGCGAGGATGTTCGCCACGACGACCGGATACGTGGTCACCGGTTCGTCGTCCGGCAGGTAGACGCTGAAGTGCGCATCGACGTCGTTGCGCAGCGCATTGTCCGCGCTCGCCAGCAGCGCCTGCGGATCGTTGTCGACGCCGACCGCCTGGGCCGCGCCAAGTTTCAGCGCGGCCAGCGCGAGGATGCCGGAGCCGCAGCCGAAATCCAGCACGCGCTGACCCTGCAGCAGGCCGTCGCCGGCCAGGGCATCGAGCCAGCGCAGGCACAGCGCGGTGGTGGGGTGCGTGCCGGAGCCGAACGCCAGGCCGGGATCGAGGCGCACGATGGCGGCGTCGTCGCCTGCGTCGTCGGGCACCGCGTGATTCCACGGCACGATGAAGGTGCGTGCGCCGAAGCGCATCGGCTGGAACTGGTCCAGCCAGGCGCGCTCCCAGTCTTCGTCCTCGACCTTGCGGAAGCCGACCTGCGTCCAGTCCAGGCCGGGATCGAAGGCCTCCAGCGCCGCCAGCAGCGTCAGCGCATCGGCGTCCGCATCGAACAGCGCGGTCAGCACCAGCGCCTTCCACAGCGGGGTTTCGCCGACGCCCGGCTCCAGGATGGCGCGTTCGTTGCCGGTATCGGCATCGGCATCCAGCAGGGTGACCGACAGCGCGCCCACGTCGTCCAGCGCGTTCTCGTAGCGCGGCTGCTCGGCCTCGGTGCAGCGCAGGGAGAGTTCCAGATAAGGCATGGGCGGGCGTGGTGGAGGGGACGGGCCGCGATTGTCTCACGCGCGTCCCGGCGGAGAGGCGACGAAAGGGGCGGGCGGCGGCGTGAACGCGCGCGCATCGCATTGAAAGCCCGGGAATGCGCCGGGATAATGGCCGCGTGCCCCGGAAGCTGCTGATGCCGATGATGCTGGTGGGCCTGCTGGGGGCGCTGGCGTGGATGCCGCTGCGCCAGGCGGGTTGGCTGCCGCATGCGGTGCCGGCGGCGAGCGATGCCGGCACCGCACCTGCCGGCGCATCTTTCGCCCCGTCTTCCGCACCCCCGGTGATGCGTGCGATGTCGACGCGTGCGGTGCCCGCGTTGTCGCCGTTGCGGCGCGGATTCGAGGACAGCACCGACCTGTTCGCCTATTCGCGCCAGCTGGTGGCGCTCGCGGCCGCGGGCGATGCCGATGCCATGTGGCTGCTGAGCCTGGTGCAGGACCACTGCGCCGGCTACGCGGCTGATCCGGTCGGCTATGCGCAGGACACCCGCGTCATCGCCGGCCTGGGATTGTCCGGCGGCAGCGCGATGGTCGCCGCCCGCCAGCGCGTGCAGCAGCGCTGCGGCCGCTTCGTGCCGCAGGACGGGTTCTCGTTGCCGACCCTCATCACCCAGCGCAGGCAGGCCGCGCGTGCCGGCAGCCTGGCGGCGGAAGCCGCGCTGTTGGCGATGGACCAGCCGTTGCAGCGCGACGAGGACTACCTTCGCGACCTAGTGCGGCGCGTGCTGGAGTCGGGCGATCCTTTCGCCTATCTCGCCATCGCGCCGGCGATGGGCACCACCGGCAGTGGCCAGCGCGACACGCTGGGCGACGTGTCCGGCAGTGAGCTCAGCGAGATCGCCTGGCGCATCGCGTCGTGCCGGTTGGGCATGGACTGCAGCCCGGACGGCTCGATGATGACCAGTTACTGCGTCAACGGCGGCATCTGCTCGCAGGACGCTTCGCAGGATTTCACCACCTTCGCGCGGGACGCCGGTGTCCCGCGGCAGGGTGCGGACAATGTGGACGAGATGGTGGGCACCTTGCTGGCCCCCACGGGAGTGGACGGATGAAATACAAGCGCACGCGGCCGGGTATCAATCTCCTGGTCTGGGGCCTGGTGGTGGTGGCGTACGCCGCTGCGGCCGCCACGATCGTGATCGAAACACGCGACCCCGGTTTCAGGGATCTCTCGCGTGTCGGTCACATGACCATCCATGCGCCCGACGACGCACGCCGCCTGGGCGCGGCGCAGGTCGCGGCGCTCTACCGCGCGCGCAGCGGTACGCCGTTCTCGACGCTGTCGCCGGGCAGCACCATCAGGGTGGTATGGGCCGACGGTTCGTCCGAGGTGGTGCGGATCACCGATCCTTCCTCGCCGCTGGGCGCGACGCCGGTGCCGGGCACGCAGCAGGGACCTGAGCGGTAGCGCGACGCGCGCTGCGACATCCGACAGACGCGAAGGGCCGGGATGGTGACATCCCGGCCCTTCGCGTTTTACGGCGGATTCGCGCGTATCAGACCAGCGAGATCGCCTTGTTCTTGCGTTCGGCCAGGCGCTTTTCCAGGTAGTGGATGTTCTGGCCACCGGCCTGGAAACCCTGGTCGCGCATGATGCGCTGCTGCAGGGGGATATTCGTCTTGATGCCGTCGATGACCATCTCGCTGAGCGCCACGCGCATGCGCGCGATCGCGGTATCGCGGTCCGGGCCGTGCACGATGAGCTTGGCGATCATCGAATCGTAGTTCGGCGGCACGCGGTAGCCTTCGTAGATGTGCGTGTCCACGCGCACGCCCGGGCCGCCCGGCGGATGGAAATGCTGGATCAGGCCGGGGTGCGGCATGAACGTGTCCGGGTCTTCCGCATTGATGCGGCATTCGATGGCGTGGCCGCGCAGCACGATGTCGCTCTGCTTGATGGACAGCGGATGGCCCGCCGCGATGCGCAACTGTTCGCAGACCAGGTCGATGCCGGTGATGCGTTCGGTCACCGGATGCTCCACCTGGATGCGGGTGTTCATCTCGATGAAGTAGAAGCGGCCGTCCTCGAACAGGAATTCGAACGTACCCGCGCCGCGGTAGCCGATGCGCAGGCAGGCCTCCACGCAGACCTTGCCGATCTCGTTGCGCAGTTCCTCGGTGATGCCCGGCGCCGGCGCTTCCTCGACCACCTTCTGATGGCGGCGCTGCATCGAACAGTCGCGCTCGCCAAGATGGATCGCGTGGCCCTGGCCGTCGGCCAGCACCTGGATCTCCACGTGGCGCGGATTCTCCAAGAACTTCTCCATGTAGACCTCGCCGTTGCCGAAGGCCGCCTTGGCTTCCGACTTCGTGGTCTCGATGGCCGCCTTCAGCGCGCCCTCGACATGCACCACGCGCATGCCGCGGCCGCCGCCGCCGCCCGCGGCCTTGATGATGACGGGATAGCCGATCTCGCGGGCGATCTTGGTGTTCGCCACGATGTCGTCGCCCAGCGGGCCGCCGCTGCCGGGCACGCACGGCACGCCGGCGGCCTGCATGGCGCGGATCGCTTCCACCTTGTCGCCCATCATGCGGATGGTGTCGGCCTTGGGACCGATGAAGATGAAGCCGGACTGCTCGACGCGCTCGGCGAAGTCGGCGTTCTCCGACAGGAAGCCGTAGCCAGGATGGATGGCCTGCGCGTCGGTCACTTCCGCCGCGGCGATGATCGCCGGGATGTTGAGGTAGCTGTCCTTCGAGGCGGCGGGACCGATGCAGACCGACTCGTCGGCCATGGCCACGTGCTTGAGGTTGCGGTCGACGGTGGAATGCACCGCGACCGTGCGGATGCCGAGGGTGTGGCAGGCGCGCAGGATGCGCAGCGCGATCTCACCCCGGTTGGCGATGACGACTTTATCGAGCATGGGATTCGGGATTCGGGATTGGGGATTCGTAAAGGGCGGGCGTCTCGCGGACGCTGCGCGGCGAGGAGTCGAGCGAACGGATCAGTGCATTCAGGCGGGCGAACGTGCGGTCGATCAGGTCATCTATCGCGTCGCTTGCGTCTACATACGCAAGGCGTCGCGCTATCTCGACCTGGGTGCTCATCTCGGCCAGAGAGCCCCGCGCCATCGAAAGGAAGCGCAGATACTCGGCTGTCGAGCGGCGCGCAGCCCCCTCCGCGATGTTCGACGGGACGCTGACCGAGGCGCGGCGCAATTGCATGGCAAGGCCGAGCCGTTCCGATTCGGGAAACGAAGCCGTGAGACGGTAAGTCGATTCGACAAGCGTCGTCGCGTTGCGCCAGACATCCAGGCGCTCATGGGGCCGCTGCTTTGTCGAATCACGAATCACGAATGACGAATCCCGTCGTTGTCGGCGTCAGCCGATAACGAACAACGGCTGATCGAACTCGATCGGCTGGCCGCTCTCGGCCAGGATCGACAGTACGGTGCCGGACACGTCGGCCTCGATGGGGTTGAACATCTTCATGGCTTCGATGATCGCCAGCGTCTCGCCGGCCTTCACCGACTGGCCGACCGCGACGAACGCGGGTTTGTCCGGCGACGGCGAGGCGTAGAACGTGCCGACCATCGGGGCGCGCACCACGTGGCCGTCGGGCAGGGCGTTGCCTGGCTTGGCGGTGCCGCCGGTGGAGGCTTCGGTCGGCGAGCTCATCGGCATCGGTGCCGCCGGGCGCGGTTCGGCGTAGGCCACGGGAGCCGGGGCGGCGGGTGCGGCGTAACCGCCCTTGGGCGTGCGCGCCAGGCGCACGGACTCTTCGCCTTCCTTGATCTCGATTTCGGCCAGGTTCGACTCTTCCAGCAGGTCGATGAGTTTCTTGATTTTGCGGAGATCCATGGGAGCCTCGTGGTTGGACGCTGTTCCCGCAGGGAACAAAGAGGAAGTCAGGCCGTCAGCCGCTGCAGGGCGGCGTCCAGCGCGTAGCGGTAACTGTCGGCGCCGAACCCGCAGACCACGCCCACCGCCTTGTCGCTGAAGTAGCTGGTGTGGCGGAAGGGTTCGCGGGTGTGCGGGTTGGACAGGTGGATTTCGATGAAGGGCAGGGCCACCGCCGCCAGCGCGTCGCGGATCGCGACCGAGGTGTGGGTGAAGGCGGCCGGGTTGATCAGGATGAAGGCGGTGCCATCGCTGCGGGCGCCCTGGATGCGGTCGACCAGCGCATGTTCGGCATTGGACTGGAAGCTTTCCAGCGCGTGGCCGGCGGCCTGCGCCTGCGCGCCCAGCGCCAGGTCGATGTCCGCCAGCGTCGCGTGGCCATAGACCTCCGGCTCGCGGGTGCCGAGCAGATTGAGGTTGGGACCATGCAGGACCAGCAGCTTCGCCATTCGGCTCTCCAGCGGAAGGGCGGCAGTCTGCGCGAACCCGGCGATGCTGTCCAGTTCGCCGAAGTTTGCCCTGTTTTAAGCGATTGTTTGATTTCTGGCGCTGTGGTGACAGCTCGGGCAGCGCGGAGGGGCGCGGCGGAAGGCTGGATCGATGGATGCCACCGTGGTGCGCGAGATCGCCGCAGGTTGCGCGACTTCGACAGCTGGGCCTATTCGACCCATCCGCTGATCTCGCCATGCCGGAACGGCCCGATCTTCTGCCGCTCGATCCGGCCGTCGGCGCCCACCAGCACGGTGTAGGGCAGCACGCCCTTGGCGTTGCCCAGCCAGACGCTGGCGTCGGTCGGACCCGGGGTGTCCAGCACGATCGGGTAGCTCACCGGCACCCGGCCGAGGAAATCGGTCACGCCCTCGTGGGTGTCCAGCGCCAGTCCCACCACCTGGACGCCGTCCGCACCCTGCGAGGTGGCGAAGCGATCCAGTTCCGGCATCTCCTCGATGCACGGCCCGCACCAGCTGGCCCAGACGTTGATCAGCAGGCGCTTGCCGCGGTAGTTGGCGGCGAGATCGACGATGTTGCCCTCCAGGTCCGGCAATGCGATGGACGGCATGGGATCGCCGATGCCGGCCGGCGTGACGCCCGCCGGCGGCGCGGGGGCGGTCGCGTTGACGGCGGCGTGCAGTGCGCGTTCGCCGGGTCCGGTCCGCCATAACGGATTGCCGTCCAGCCACAGGCTGGCCAGCAGGCCGAGGCCGCCGGCCACGACGGCGACCGCCAGGATGCGCGGCGTGGTGACCTTCATCGCGCCGCCCGGTCGAAGGCCTGCCGGACCGTCTCGTGCGTCAGCACGGTCGGCAGCACCTCGCCTTCCCCACCGCCGCGCGGATACATCACGTACAGCGGCACGCCGACGGCTTTGTGTTCTTCGAGGAAGGCGGTAATGGCGGGATCCACGTTGGTCCAGTCGCCGGTCAGCATCACCGCGTCGTGCTCGGCGAGCAGGGCACGGAATGCATCGGTGTCCAGCACGGCCTTCTCGTTGGCCTTGCAGGTCACGCACCAGTCGGCCGTCATGTCGACGAAGACGATGCGGCCTTCGTTGCGCAATGCCGCCAGCCGTTCCGCCGACCAGGCCAGGTGGCCGTCCGCCGCCGGTGCAGCCGTCGCCGCCACCGGCAGGCGGTGCACCATCGCCAGCGGCACCAGGGCGGCAGCGGCCAGTGCCAACGCGAGGGCGCGCTGCAGGACGCCCGCGCGCCAGCGCGCGCGCTGGAACCACCACAGCCCCAGCGCCAGCAGCACCAGGCCGACCAGCGCCAAGCCCACCGCGTCGATGCCGCGCTGCTTGCCCAGCACCCACAGCAGCCACACGGCGGTCAGGTACATCGGGAAGGCCAGCACCTGCTTCAGCGTGTCCATCCACGCGCCGGGACGCGGCAGGCGGCTCGCCAGCGCCGGCACGAACCCGATCAGCAGGAACGGCAGCGCCAGGCCCAGGCCGAGTACCGCGAACACCAGCAGCGCCAGCGGCGTGGGCGCGGTGAAGGCGTACGCGAGCGCCACGCCCATGAAGGGCGCCGTGCACGGACTGGCCACCACCACCGCCAGCACGCCGGTGAAGAAATCGCCGACCGGGCCGCGACGCGACGCAAGTCCATGGCCGGCGCCGGCGAGCCGATGGCCGATCGCGAACACGCCCGACAGGCTCAGGCCGACGGCGAACACCACATAGGCCAGCAGCCCCACCACCCAGGGCTGCTGCAGCTGGAAGCCCCAGCCCAGCGCCTGGCCGGCAGCGCGCAGTGCGATGGCCAGCGCGCCGACGGCGACGAAGCTGACCAGCACGCCCGCCGTGTACCAGAGCGCGCGCCGTCGCGCGTCGCCGCCGTCGCGCCCGCTCTCGGCCAGCGACAGCGCCTTCAGCGACAGGATCGGCAGTACGCAGGGCATCAGGTTGAGGATCAGGCCGCCGAGCAGCGCGAGCGCCAGTGCGGCGAGCAGCGAGGTGGCGCCGCCTTGCGGATTGCGCGCCAGCACGTCTTCCGGCGGGCGCGTGCGTTCGACATCGCCTGCGGCGGGCGTAGTGGCCGGGGCTGCATCGCCGGTGCCGGCGTCCACACCTGCCGGCGTGGTCGTCGCCGTCGTTGCCGTCGGTAGCGGCGCGACAGCCGAGGGCGCGGGGACGTCGGGCGTGCCGGCCGGCGTGACCGTGCCGGCCGGGATCGACAGCGCCACCCGTCGCGTCATGGGCGGATAGCAGATGCCATCTCTCTGGCACCCCTGGAAGGTGACCCGCAGCGTCGCGGACATCGCCCCGGCGCGATCGCGCTTGAGCGGCACCGGCACCTCGGCCTGGTCGAAGTAGACGATGACGTCACCGAAGTGCTCGTCGCGGTGGGCGACGCCCTTCGGCCAGCGCGGCGCCTGCAAGGCAACACCCGGCGCGCCTTCCAGCGCCATCGAGGTGCGGTCGCGATACACGTAGTAGCCGCGTGCCGGGGTGAAGCGCAGCAGTAGCTCGTTGCCGTTGAAGGCGATCGCCTCGAACGCGAACGCCTGTTCCGCCGGCAGCGGCAGCGCGTCCGTGCCGGCCTGCGGCTTCTGCCCCAGCAGGCCGCCGGTGATCGCATTGGCGCCCAGCGGGACAAAGCCCTCGCCTGCACCCGCCGGCAACGTCACCTTCAGCGTGCGCGTCTGCGGCGGGTAGCAGATGCCGGCGTCGGCGCAGCCCTGATACTTGATCTTCAGCGTGACGCTGTCGGCGCCCGCCGTCGGCCGGCCAGGGAGGGTGGCCACCAGTTCGCCGCGGTAAGTCTCGACGTCGCCGAAGAACTCGTCGCGGTAGGCCTTGCCCTTGGGCAGCTGCAGCGGCTGCGCGGCGAAGCCCGGATCGGCCTCCACACCGGTGCGGTGCCGGTAAAGATAGTAGCCGTCGGTGATCTGCCAGCGGATCTCGATGCGGTCGCGGGTCGGCGCGGCGGCCGTCAGCACGAAGGCCTCGTCCACCGGCAGCAGGTCGTCCTGGGTGATCGCGGCGGAGGCCGCCGGCGCGATCAGGGAGGCGAGGGAGAGCAGGCAGGCGAACGAAATGCGGATCAGCGTCATCGGGTCACTCGGGGGCGGGGGCGTCGGCCCGGGTTTCGGCAGCGACCCAGTCCCCATACGCAGGAAGGCCGGCGGCGGTTTCGACCGCCAGGATCTCCGGCAGTTCATACGGGTGCAGCGCCGCCAGCCTCGCCATCAGGGCGTCGCGGCGGTCGGCCGAGGTCTTGGCCAGCGGCTGGACTTCGGTGGCCTGTTCCACGTCGCCCTGCCAGCGATAGGTCGAGACCACGCCGGGCAGCAGGCTGACGCAGGCCGCCAGGCGTTCTTCCACCAGCGTCCGCGCCAGCCGCTGGGCGGTGTCGGCGTCCGGGCAGGTGGACAGGATCAGGAAGACGGGCATGGGCCGGCGATTATCGCAGACCGCCCGGCGTGGCCCGGCGGCAAAAAAATTTGCCGGCCGGCCCTTGAAAGGCCGGCGGACCCGCCCAACATCGGTCGGCATCCGGCGTTGCCGGGTTTTTGCGTCCGCGACGTTGGCAGTCCCTCGAGGCGAGTGCTAACATCGCCGCCCCTTTCCTAGTCCAATCAATCACTTAAGAGGATTGACATGAGCAACATCAAGCCGCTGTACGACCGTCTGGTGGTCAAGCCGATCGAAGCCGAAGAAACCTCCCTCGGCGGCATCATCATTCCCGATGCTGCCAAGGAAAAGCCCACCAAGGGTGAAGTCGTCGCCGTCGGCGAAGGCAAGTTCGTCGAGGCCACCGGCAACGTCCGCGCCCCCAAGGTCAAGGTCGGCGACAAGGTGATCTACGGCCAGTACTCGGGTTCGGCCTACAAGCAGGACGGCGTCGAGTACAAGATCATCAAGGAAGACGACGTTCTCGCGATCCTCGGCTGATGCCGAGGCGGGATTGGTGATTGGGGATTGGTGATTCGCAGCAGCGCAACGCGTTGACGATCCCGCCCCATCCGGCTTCCCGCCGCCCGACGTTCATCGAATCACTTATCACACATCACGAATCACGGAGTTTTTCCAATGGCAGCCAAAGATATCCGTTTCGGTGAAGACGCCCGTACGCGCATGGTGCGCGGCGTGAACATCCTCGCCAATGCCGTCAAGGCCACCCTCGGCCCGAAGGGCCGCAACGTCGTGCTCGAGAAGAGCTTCGGCGCCCCGACCATCACCAAGGACGGCGTTTCCGTCGCCAAGGAAATCGAACTGGCCGACAAGTTCGAGAACATGGGCGCGCAGATGGTCAAGGAAGTCGCGTCCAAGACCTCCGATAACGCCGGCGACGGCACCACCACCGCCACCGTGCTGGCGCAGGCGTTCATCCGCGAAGGCTCCAAGGCCGTCGCCGCCGGCATGAACCCGATGGACCTCAAGCGCGGCATCGACCACGCCGTGAAGGCCGCCGTCGAAGAGCTGAAGAAGCTCTCCAAGCCCACCGCCGACGACAAGGCGATCGCCCAGGTCGGCACCATTTCGGCCAACTCCGACAGCAACATCGGCGACATCATCGCCGAGGCCATGAAGAAGGTCGGCAAGGAAGGCGTGATCACGGTTGAAGAAGGCTCGGGCCTGGAGAACGAACTCGACGTCGTCGAGGGCATGCAGTTCGACCGCGGCTACCTGTCGCCGTACTTCATCAACAACCAGCAGTCGCAGCAGGTCGAATTCGACGACCCCTTCATCCTGATCCACGACAAGAAGGTCTCCAACGTCCGCGAACTGCTGCCGGTGCTGGAAGGCGTCGCCAAGGCCGGCAAGCCGCTGCTGATCGTGGCCGAGGAAGTGGAAGGCGAAGCCCTCGCCACGCTGGTGGTCAACACCATCCGCGGCATCGTCAAGGTCGCCGCCGTCAAGGCGCCGGGCTTCGGTGACCGCCGCAAGGCCATCCTGGAAGACATCGCCACGCTGACCAACGGCACGGTGATCTCCGAGGAAGTCGGCCTGCAGCTGGAGAAGGCCACCATCAACGACCTGGGCCGTGCGAAGAAAGTCGTGGTCTCGAAGGAGAACACCACCATCATCGACGGCGCCGGCGATGCCGAGCGCATCCAGTCGCGCATCAAGCAGATCAAGGCGCAGATCGAGGAGACCTCCTCCGACTACGACCGCGAGAAGCTGCAGGAACGCGTGGCCAAGCTGGCCGGCGGCGTGGCCGTGATCAAGGTCGGTGCCTCGACCGAAATCGAGATGAAGGAAAAGAAGGCCCGCGTTGAAGACGCCCTGCACGCCACGCGTGCGGCGGTGGAAGAAGGCGTGGTGCCGGGCGGCGGCGTGGCGCTGATCCGCGCGCTGCAGAGCATCGGCACCCTGAAGGGCGCCAACGAAGACCAGAACCACGGCATCCAGATCGCCCTGCGCGCGATGGAAGCCCCGCTGCGCGAGATCGTCACCAACGCCGGCGAAGAGCCGTCGGTGATCGTCAACCGCGTCAAGGAAGGCTCGGGCAACTTCGGCTACAACGCCGCCAACGGCGAGTTCGGCGACATGATCGAGTTCGGCATCCTGGACCCGACCAAGGTCACGCGCTCGGCGCTGCAGAACGCCGCTTCGATCGCCGGCCTGATGATCACCACCGAAGCGATGGTGGCCGAGGCCCCGAAGAAGGACGAGCCGGCGATGCCGGCCGGCGGCGGCATGGGCGGCATGGGCGGCATGGACTTCTAAGCAGCCCGCGTCCGCGCTGTACCGCAGTACCGGAACCCCGCCACAAGGCGGGGTTTCTTTTTGCCTTGTCCGCACGCGGGCAGGCGGCTAGCCTGCACGCATGCACACCTCCCTCATCGTCGTCGACGATTTCCTCGGCCCGCAGGACGCGTGGTCGCTGCGCGAGGCCGCGCTCAGGCTGACCTATCCGGATCTGCGCGGTCCGTTCCCGGGGCGCAATTCGCTGGAGCGCATCGAGATCGAAGGCCTGTCCGAGATCGCCTCGCACCTCACCGGCGAGCGGCTCAAGCCGATCGATCCGCTGCACTCGCACGGCAAGTTCCGCATCACCCTGGCGTCGGATGTCGGCACGGCGAAAGTCCACATCGACCAGGCGTACTGGTCGGGCATCCTCTATCTCAGCAAGCCGGAGGACTGCCGTGGCGGTACGGAGTTCTTCCGCCATCGTCCGTCGAACCGCGACCGCGCGCCGCTCACCGATGCGGAACTGGCGGAGATGGGATTCGCCTCGCATGCGCAGATGCACCAGGAGATCATCGAGAAGCACAGCAACGACGACAGCGTGTGGGAGCCCACCATGCAAGTGCCGATGCGCTTCAACCGGTTGGTGCTGCTGCGTCCGTGGCTGTGGCATACCGCCGGGCCCGCATTCGGCAGCACGATGGAAAACGGCCGGCTGGTCTACCTGATGTTCTTCACCGCCGCGTGAGCGGTTTTCCGTTGCCGATGAAACAGTCGACAAGCGCCGGAAGGCGTGGCCCAATGCCTCGCATGAACCCGCTCCGCGCCCGCTATTGGTTTTGGTACGAAGGCTTTCCGATGCCGACGGCGGGAGCGAGGACGCGTTCATTCTAGGTAAGACACCAGAAGAATCCCCTTGAAGCCGCCAGCGAACCTGGCGGCTTTTTTGTTGACCGGAGAGACCCCATGGCCCCCCATACCGACGACCTGCGCATCCGCAAACTCGATGAGCTGGTCACACCCGCTGCCGTGATCGGCGAGCTGCCTTGCAATGATGCGGTGTCGCAGACCGTGTCCGATGCGCGCGCCGCGCTGCACGACATCCTGCATGGCCGCGACGACCGCCTCATCGTGGTGATCGGACCCTGTTCGATCCACGACCCCGCCTCGGCGATCGACTACGCCCGGCGCCTGAAGCCGCTGCGCGATGCGCTCGCCGGCGAACTGGAGATCGTCATGCGCGTGTACTTCGAGAAGCCGCGCACCACGGTGGGCTGGAAGGGGCTGATCAACGATCCCGCACTGGACGGCAGCTTCGACATCAACCGCGGCCTGCGCCTGGCGCGCGCCCTGCTGCGCGACATCAACGCGCTCGGCCTGCCCGCCGGCTGCGAATACCTGGACACCATCTCGCCGCAGTACATCAGCGACCTGGTGGCGTGGGGCGCGATCGGCGCGCGGACCACCGAGAGCCAGGTGCACCGCGAGATGGCCAGCGGGCTGTCGTGCCCGGTCGGCTTCAAGAACGGCACCGACGGCAACGTGAAGATCGCGGTGGACGCGGTGGGCGCGGCATCGCATCCGCATCATTTCCTCGCGGTGACGAAGGAAGGCCGGTCGGCCATCGCGGCGACCGCGGGCAATCCGGATTGCCACGTGATCCTGCGCGGCGGCAAGGCGCCGAACTACGATGCCGCCAGCATCGAGGCCGCCAGCCAGGTGCTGGTGAAGTCGGGGCTTCCGGCGCGCCTGATGGTCGATGCCAGCCACGCCAACAGCGGCAAGAATCCCGACCACCAGCCCGCGGTGATCGACGACATCGCCTCTCAAATCGAGGGCGGCGAGCGGCGCATCGTCGGCGTGATGGTGGAGAGCCATCTGGTCGGCGGACGCCAGGATCTGGTGGACGGGCAGCCGCTGGCGTACGGGCAGAGCATCACCGACGGCTGCCTGGGCTGGGAGGGCTCGGTGCAGGTGCTGCACCGGCTGGCGGACGCGGTCCGGACCCGACGCCTGGCCCGCGCGGCGTAAACGGACGGCGGCGATGTCCGCTCCTGCACGGATGTTCCGAAGGGGAGGATGTCGATCAGGCGCGCCGTCCTGATGCCGGCGCCACGGCATCCATCGGCGCGGATCGCCGGCCGAGGGAACGCCGATGCCGTGGAAGGCGCTACGCCAATGCTGGGCCCTGCCGCATGCCGACGCGGCGACGCGCGCGGTCCTGCTGGACCGGCAGCTGCGCAACCTGTTCCGGGTCATCCCCTGGTACGTGGCCGCGAACCTGGTCAGCGCGTTGGGCGTCTTCCAGGTCATGGCGCCCTTCCTTCAGGGCCGTCGCTGGCAGCCCTGGGCCGTGGTGTTCGTCGTCGTCCACGTGGGCTGGGCCGTGCACGCGATCGGCCGGTGGCGGGTTGCCCGGGGGCCGCATCCGCGGGAGTTGCGCCTGGTCGACCTGTGGGTGTCGGCCGGCTGGTGCGGCCTGGCCGCGATGGCCTGCGGCGTCGGCCTGTATCTCGGTGCCCCGCTGGCCGCGAGCGATGGCAGCCGACTGCTGCTGGCCGCCTACACCCCGGGACTGATCGCCACCGGCGTGCTGGTGGGCATCACCGCCCCGCTGGTGTCGTTCCTGTGGCTGGTGATCCTGACCGTGGCCGCATGCCTGATGGTGGCGCGGCTGGACTTCCTGGCGCAGGGCATGACGATCGCGCAGCTGTGCTGCTACGCGGTGATGCTGACGATCGCCCTGCTGTTCGTGTCGCGCATGCTGGTCAAGCGGATCGAAGCCGAGACATCGGTGGCGCGACAGAAGCAGATCGTGGGGCTGCTGCTGCGCGAGTTCGAGAGCAATGCCAACGACTGGCTGTGGGAAAGCGACTGCAGGGGCAGCCTGAGCCGGGTGGGGCCTTCCCTGGCGCGGATGCTCGGGCGCGACGATGCGTCCCTGCTCGGCAAACGCCTGGACACGCTGTTCTCGCGGCAGCGCCTGATCGAGGTGGCCAGCGACCGCGAGGTCGGCGTCGACGCGCTGCAGCGGCGCCTGTCGACGCCCGTGCCGTTCACCGGCCTGGTGGTGGAAGCGGCGACGCCCGAGACCTGCAGCTGGAAGATCAGCGCCCGTCCCCTGCATGCGCCGTCCGGCGCGTGGATCGGCTGGCGCGGGGTAGGGTGCGATGTGTCCGACGCGCGGCTGCGCGAAGCCGAAAGCCTGCGCCGCGAGCGCCACCTGCATGCACTGGCCCATCACGACGCGCTGACCGGTCTGCCCAACCGGCGCAGCTTCATGGACGCGTCCCCTGCGGAGGCATGCGCGCGCGGTCGCGTGGCGGTGGCGCTGATCGACCTGGACAACTTCAAGGCGATCAACGATGGGCTGGGACATGCGACCGGCGACCAGATCCTGTGCCGGGTGGCCGAGCGGTTGCGGCGGGCAGTCGCACCGGGCGATGTGCTGGCGCGGCTGGGCGGCGACGAGTTCGCGCTGATGGTCTGCGGACTGCCCGAGCAGGAGACCGAGGCGGATCTCCGGCAGCGGCTCGTCCGCATCCAGGAGGGGCTGCGCGAGCCGGAGATGCTGAACGGCTACCGGATCGATGTACGCGCCAGCATCGGCACCACGCTGGTAGATGCAGCGCCGGCGGAGATCGGTGAACTGCTGCGCCAGGCGGATATCGCGCTGTACGCGGCCAAGGCGGATGGCCGCGACACGCTGGCGTTCTATGAACCCGGCATGGGCGAGCGCATCCAGGCCAGGCTCGCGCAGGTCAGCGACCTGTACGACGCCGTGGGGCAGGGACACCTGGAACTGCACTACATGGCCCAGCACGGCGTGCACGACCTGCAGGTGCAGGCCTACGAAGCGCTGGTGCGCTGGCATCACCCGGTCTACGGACAGATCTCGCCGGCCGACTTCATTCCGATGGCCGAAACGTCCGGCGTCATCGTGCCGCTCGGGCTGTGGGTGCTGGAGCGCGCCTGCCGGGATGCGCTGGCCTGGCCGCAACCGGTGACCGTGGCGGTCAACGTGTCGCCGGCGCAGCTGGAAGCGCCCGGGCTGGTGGCCTCGTTCCTCGAGGTATTGCATCGCACCGGCCTGCCGCCGCAGCGGCTGGAGCTGGAAATCACCGAGTCGGTGCTGGCGCGCGACCCGAAGCTGGCGCGCGGGGTGCTGCAGCAACTGCGCGAGGCCGGCATACGCATTGCGATGGACGACTTCGGCGTGGGGTATTCCTCGATGGCCCAGCTCAGCGAACTGCCGTTCGACCGCATCAAGCTGGACCAGTCGTTCGCGGCCGCCCTGCGCCAGCCGGGCGCCCGCGACATGACGGTGTCGATCATCCGTTCCATCGTGCAGATCGCGCGCGGCTCGCAGATCCAGGTGACGGCCGAGGGCGTGGAAACCCAGGAGCAGTTGCAGGACCTGCGCGAGCTGGGCTGCGATGCCGTGCAGGGCTTCCTGCTGGGGCGGCCGGTGCCGGCGGCGTGGGTGGGACGGCCGGGCGCGGAGCGGGCGCTGCGCCGCCGTCGCAGGTGACTTCCGGCAGGTCGAAGGAGTGACCGTTGGCAACTGACGCGGTGCGGCGTGGCGACCAGACTGGCCGCACATCCCGCCCTTCCGGAGTCCGCCCATGCGTCGCCATCTCGTTCGCCCCGCCTGCCTCGCCCTACTGTCGATCGCCGCGCTCGCGCCGGCGCAGGCGGCCGACCTGACCGTCACCCTGCACGACGTGCGCGCGAAGACCGGCGTCGTGAAGGTGGCCGTGGTGGATTCCGCCGCCGGCTGGAACGGACAGGCCGGCCCCGTGCGCGCGGATGGCGCGCCTCCGACCGGCGACACCGCGACCTTCGTGTTCAAGGACCTGGCGCCGGGCGCGTACGCCGTGCTGGTCACCCACGACGAGAACGGCAACGGCAAGCTCGACAGCAACATGATCGGGATGCCGGTCGAAGCCTACGGCTTCAGCAACAATCCCAACGTGATGCGCAAGCCCACCTGGGACGAAGCCCGCTTCGAGGTCGGTGCGCAGGATGCCGCCATCGCCATCACCCTGCGCTGAGGCCGCCGCCATGGACCGTCGCCGCTTCCTGCGCAACCTCCTTTCCGGCGCCACCGCGCTGGCCGTCGCGCCGGCCCTGCTGCGCAGCGAGGCCGCGCTCGCAGGCGATCCGGCGCGGTTCGCCGCGGGCCTGCGCGAGCGGCCGTGGCTGGCCGGCTGGAAGTCGGTGCAGTCGGACACCCTGGGCCCGGCGACGGTGGCGCTGGAGGGGCGGCTGCCGGCCGGCTTCGCCGGCACGCTGTACCGCAACGGACCCGCCTGGACCGAGCGCGCCGGCTTCCGCTACGAGCACTGGTTCGACGGCGACGGCATGGTGCATGGCTGGCGCTTCAACGGCGACGGCACGCTGAGCCACCACGCCCGCATGGTGGCCACGCCCAAGTTCACCCGCGAGCAGCAGGCCGGCCGCTTCCTGTATCCGACGGCGGGCACGTCCATCCCGGACATGCAGCCCATCCGCAACAATGACGACGCCAACACCGCCAACACGTCGGTCGCGATGATCGATGGCCGCCTGTTCGCGTTGTCCGAAGCTGGCTCGGCGTTCGAACTGGATCCGGATGCGCTGACCACGCTGGGTCCGGTGACCTGGCGCCCGGACCTGGCCGCGATTCCGTTCTCCGCGCATCCGCTGATGGACCGCGACGGATCCATGTGGAATTTCGGCTCCATCTCGATGATGGGCGGCAACGGCCTGGTGGTCTGGCATATCGGCCGCGACGGCACGTTGGCGTCCGCCGACGTGCTGGAGACGCCGGTGCCCGGCTATCTGCACAGCTTCGCCATGACCGACCGGCATCTGGTGTTCGCGCTGATCCCGTTCCGCTACCTCGAAGGCAAGGGCGCGTTCTTCGAGCGCCTGCGCTTCCGGCAGGAGCAGCCGCTGCGCATCGCCGTGGTCGACAAGGCCGCGCCGGCGGAGGCGCGCTGGTTCGAGGCGGATTTCGCCGCGATCTACCATTTCGGCGATGCGTCCGAGCGCGATGGCCGCATCAGGGTGCGTGCCGTCCAGCACCTGGACGTGGAGGAAGCGCGTTCGCCGATGAAGGCGGCCATGAACGGCGACGGCCACGGCGATGCGCATGGCGGCAAGGGCCTGCTGCGGGAGCTGGTACTCGACCTGCGCAGCGGCAAGGCGCACTGGGACGATACCGGCATCGACGGCATCGAGTTCCCCGTGTTCGATCCCCGCACCCCGTCGCGCGATGCGGCGCGCCTGTACGCACCCATCCACGCCGACGGTTCGACCGCGCCGTACTTCAGCCGGGTCGGCGCGTTCGATCCCGCCCGCGGTCGCCGGCAGGTGCACGACTACGGGCGCGACGTGCTGGTGGAGGAGCACCTGTTCGTCCCCCGTCCCGGCAGCACGCGTCCCGACGATGGCTGGCTGGTCGGCACGCTGCTCGATGCGGCGAAGGGCCGCAGCGGCATCGCCGTGCTGGACGCCCGGCGCGTGGACGACGGGCCGCTGGCGCAGGCGTGGCTGCCCTACTCGGTGCCGCTCGGGTTCCACGGACACTTCGCCGCCCGCTGAGTGTCTGCATGATGCCGGATGCGGCATGCTGAGCGGATGGAACGGACCTCCTTTCGCAAGAACGCGCTGCGCTGGCTGGGGCGGGGCACGATCGCCCTGGTGGCCACGTATGCGCTCTACCTGGTCGCCGGCAACGTGTTCCTCAACACGGCGCTGGGCGAGCAGGCATTGAACCGCCAGCCGGACCGCTTCCGGATGCACTGGGCGTCCGGACAGACCTGGTGGCCGGGGCGCGTCAGCCTGCGCGAGGTGACGCTGCAGGGGCAGTCGCGACGCATCGCATGGGAGGCGACCGCAGGGCAGGTGCAGGCACGCATCGCGCTGTGGCCGCTGCTGTCGCGGCGTCTGCACGTGCCGGACATGCGTGCCGATGACGTCCGGGGTGGCATCCGTCGCGTCGCGGAAGAGCGCGTGCCGCCGCCGCCGCGCGAGGGCGGCTGGGAGCTGCAGTTCGACCGCATCGCCAGCGGTTCGATCCGGCGCGGTTACGTCGACGGGATGGAGCTGGTCGGCGCGGGACGCGGCGAGGTCGGGTTCTACAAGCAGCTGCGTGGTGGCCCGATGGAACTGATGCCGTCGCAGGTGGCGTTCGCCGACGCGAGGCTCGCGCGCGATGGCGCGGAGCTGTTGCGCGAGGCCACGCTGGACGTGCGCTTCGCGATGGACCGGCACCGGCGCGAAGACGCGGCCGGCATCGACAAGCTGCTGAAGACGCAGCTGGACCTGACGCTGGCCGGACGCACCGCCGGCCTGGACGTGGCGGTCGGTCCGCGCGGCGACGTCACGGTGAAAGCGGTGCCCGGCGAAGGCCGTGCCAACATCGCGCTGGGCTTCGAGCGGGGCGCGCTCAAGCCGGGCGGGCGCGCGCGGTTGACCATGGCGGTGGCGGGCAACGACATCGCCGGCGCTGTACGTAACGACATGCTCGGCATCGACGTGGCGGTGGACGAGGACATCGCCATCGAGGTCACGGTGCCGCCACAGGCCGACGGCCGCCTGGCCATCGACGCCGACCTGCGCCTGCGCGGCCGGCAGGTGCCGCTGCGCGAGGTCGCCAGCGTGTTGCCGCGCGCGTCCGGCCATCTCGTCGGTACCTGGCACTTCGACTCGCTGCGCTGGCTGTCAGGCCTGTTCCCGCAGGCGCCCTGGCTGACGCTCGACGGCGCCGGCGCGGTCAGCGCCGACGTGCGGGTGGTCGACGGCCGGCTGGCGGCGGGCAGCCGCATCACCGTGCCCGGGGTCGACGCGGTGGCCGAGGTGATGGACAACCGCATCCGCGGTCGTGCCCGCGCCGACATCCGGCTGGACGCCGGCAAGGACGGCGCGCTGGTGCCACGGCTGCAGGCCACGCTGGACCGCTTCGACATGGCGCCGTTGGCGACGCCCGATACGCCGTATGTGCAGGGGCGACACCTCGAGCTGACGATCAATGCGGAGGGTCCGCTGGCGCAGTTGCGCGACGCGATGCAGGCGCGCGTCGTGTTCACGGACGCGCGCGTGCCGGACCTGCGCGTCTACAACGCCTTCCTGCCGCGCCGGCAGATGCGCTTCGACGGGGGCGCCGGCGTGCTCGGTGGCGACCTGTCGCTGGACGCGGCGGGTGACGTCGGGCAGGGCACGCTGCGCATCGCCGGTCGTGGCACCCGCATGCACCTGGCCGGTATCCAGCTGCGCGGCGACCTCGATCTGGACCTCAAGCTGCGCCGTGCCGACCTGAAGCGGCGGCTGTTCGTCGCCGATGGCAGCACCGTGCGCCTGCGCAATGTCGGGTTCGCCGAACCCGGTGGCGAGTCGCGTCGCGGCTGGTGGGCACAGGTGACACTGGACCGCGCGCGGCTGGACGTCGACCGGCCGATCAGCGCGGGCGGCGGCGCCGACGTGACCATGAAGGATGTCGGCTTCCTGCTGGCGCTGTTCTCCCGGCAGAAGGAATACCCCGCGTGGGTGTACCGGCTGGTCGATGCCGGCCAGGCACGCGTGCAGGGCCGCGTGCAGTGGCGCGACGACGTGCTGGTCCTGGACCGGCTGCAGGCGCGCAACGACCGCTACGACCTGCAGGCGCGTCTGCGGCTGCAGGGCGACCAGCGGCAGGGCGACCTGTACGCCCGGTGGCGTGCGCTGAGCGTGGGCGTGGAAGTGCGGGGCCCGCAGCGCACGCTGCATCTGGTGCGCGCCAAGGCCTGGTACGACGGGCGGCCCCACTACCTCAAGTAGCCGCGCGGGCCCGGACGATTGCGCACGGGATCGGCGGCTCGCCTGTTCAGGTAAATGCGGTGAAGAACGTAACCGACGTTCTGACGAGCGGCCGGAAATTGGTCTGATATCGGTAACATCCAGCAATGGCGCGGGTTTGGCTGGTGTTCATATTCGTGACATCACAACGTCGACCAGTGAACCGTCCGGTTCTGTTTTGCAGTGCAGCGTGCAAGACCTGTAATCCACCCTTCACGATGGCCCCGCATCCCGACGTGGGGGAGGGAGCAAGCCCGCAGTGACCTGGTCATTGCGGGCTTTTTTATGCCTGTGGCGCGGTACCGGAAGCGAGGTGCCGGTGCCCACGCTCAGGGGTCAGCGGCGTGCGAGGCGATCGCCTCCCGGCCGTCGGTACCGGTGCCGTCGCTTCGGCATGCCTCCGCCCACCCCGGATGTCCCGCCGAATCACGAGGGTGCGCCGCGTGCCGGGCCCAGGAGCAGGCGAAGCGGCTAGAATTGCCGCCATGGCCGATACCCCCGCACGCGTCATCCCCCTCCAGGTCGTCAGTTCCGCGCCCGCGCCGCTGGAAACGGGCGCCAAGCAACTGGGGGGCGACAAGATCGCGCGTTCGCCGGTGCAGTTCGCCGATGCCCCGGTCCTGCGCAAGCCGTCGTGGATCCGCGTGCGCATCCCGTCCGACGGGTCGGTCGCCAGGCTCAAGGCCAAGCTGCGCGAGAACCGCCTGGTCACCGTGTGCGAGGAAGCCAGCTGCCCGAACATCCACGAGTGCTTCGGCCACGGCACCGCCACCTTCATGATCCTCGGCGAGGTCTGCACGCGCCGCTGTTCGTTCTGTGATGTCGCCCACGGCCGGCCCAAGCCGCCCGATCCGTCCGAACCGCTCAGTCTGGCGAACACGGTCGCCGACATGGGCCTGAAATACGTCGTGGTGACCAGCGTCGACCGCGACGACCTGCGCGACGGCGGTGCCCAGCATTTCGTCGACTGCATTACCGCCATCCGCACGCATTCGCCGGCCACGCGCATCGAGATCCTCACTCCGGACTTCCGCGGCAAGGGCCGCATGGACCGCGCGCTGGAGATCCTGGCGGTCAACCCGCCGGATGTGTTCAACCACAACATCGAGACCGTGCCGGACCTGTATCCCAACGTCCGCCCCGGCGCCGACTACCAGTGGTCGCTGACCCTGCTGCAGCGCTTCAAGCAGCAGCATCCGCACCTGCCCACCAAGTCCGGCATCATGCTGGGCCTGGGCGAGACCATGGAGCAGGTGCAGGGCACGTTGCGCGACCTGCGTGCGCACGATGTCGACATGGTCACCATCGGCCAGTACCTGCAGCCCACCCCGCACCACCATCCGGTGCTGCGCTACTGGACGCCGGACGAGTTCAAGGCGCTGGAGGAGTACGGCATGGCGCTGGGCTTCAGCCATGTGGCCTCCGGTCCGCTGGTACGCTCGTCCTACCATGCCGACCAGCAGGCGGCGCAGGCCGCCTACACCGCACAGCACGCGGGCTGAATCCGCACGCCGGCGGCCAGGCCGCGCGTCGCTGCAGCGGGTGGGTCCGCGCCTCGGGTGCGGTTCACCTTTTCCTACGCTCAGGCCCTTAGGCTGCCCAAAGGCAGATGACAAGGCGTGCAACTTTGTGCACTGTCGTCGTGTCGCATCCGCTGTCCGTTCCAGCCTGCCGGCCCCCTGGGCCATGAGTACGCAATGACCTTGAAGAAAGCCCCCCTCCTGCTGCTGGCCCTGGCCCTGTCGACCCCGCTGGCGCTGCTCGCGCGCGGCGACGGCGATGCGGTCACGGTGGCGCCCACTGCCGACCAGGCCAATACCTCCAAGCTGGTCTACGGCCTGCTGTCGGACAGCCGCTACGCGTACCGGCCGCGCCCGCTGGACGACACGCTCTCGCAGGACGTGTTCAAGCGCTATTTCGAGGCGCTCGACGGCGGCAAGCAGTTCTTCACCGAAGCGGACGTGGCGCGGTTCGCGCCGTACCGCACCAAGATGGACGACGCCATCCGCAACGGCGACCTGGCGCCGGCCTACGAGATCTTCACCGTCTACAAGCAGCGCGTGGGCCAGCGTGTGGCCTATGCCCGCGCGCTGTTGAAGCAGGATTTCGATTTCACCGGCAACGAGCGCTGGGAATACGACCGCGAGGACGCCCCCTGGGCGGCCGACGGCGCGGCGCTGGACGCGATCTGGAAGAAGTCGGTGATGAACGACTGGCTGCGCCTGAAGCTGGCCGGCAAGAAGCCCGACGACATCCGCAAGACGCTGGACAAGCGCTACGCCAACCTGCAGCGCAGCATCAACGAGCTGAAGACCGAGGATGTCTTCCAGACCTTCCTCAACGCCTATACCAGCGCGATCGATCCGCACACCGATTACTTCACGCCGCGCACCGCCGAGAACTTCAACCAGTCGATGTCGCTGTCGCTGGAAGGCATCGGCGCGGTGCTGCAGCGGCAGGACGACCTGGTGGCGATCCGCGAGATCGTGCCGGGCGGCCCGGCCGACCTCAGCGGCAAGCTGAAGATCGGCGACCGCATCGTCGCCGTCGGCCAGGGCAAATCCGGCCCGATGACCGACGTGATCGGCTGGCGCATCGACGATGTCGTCGCGCAGATCCGCGGCAAGAAGGACACGCAGGTCCGCATCGAATACATCCCGGTCGAGGCCGGCATCGACGGCAAGCATGCGCAGGTCACCATCACCCGGCAGAAGGTCAAGCTGGAAGAGCAGGCCGCCAAGTCCGAGATCATTTCGCTGCCGGCCAACGGGGGCGAGCCCGCGCGCCGCATCGGCGTGATCAAGCTGCCGGCGTTCTACCAGGACTTCGAGGGCCGTCGGCGCAATCCGAACGACTTCAACTCCGCCACGCGCGACATCGCCAAACTGCTGGCCCAGTTCAAGACCCAGGGCGTGGACGGCGTGGTGATGGACCTGCGCAACAACGGCGGCGGCTCGCTGGACGAGGCGGTCGAGCTGACCGGTCTGTTCGTCGACAAGGGGCCGGTGGTGCAGGTGCGCGAATCCGGCGGCCGGGTGACCGTCAACAGCGACCGCAAGCCCGGGGTGGCGTGGGACGGTCCGCTGGCGGTGCTGATCAACCGCGCGTCCGCGTCGGCGTCCGAAATCTTCGCTGGCGCCATCCAGGACTACGGTCGTGGCCTGGTGATCGGCGAGACCAGCTTCGGCAAGGGCACGGTGCAGAACATGGTCGACCTGGACCGCTGGCCGGCCAACGAGGCGCCGCGCTTCGGTTCGGTGAAGCTGACGATCGCGCAGTTCTTCCGCGTGGCCGGCGGCAGCACGCAGCACAAGGGCGTGGTGCCGGACATCGCGTTCCCGGTGAGCGTCGATGCCAGCGAATACGGCGAGAGTACGTACGACAACGCGCTGCCGTGGACGCGCATCGCCGCGGTGCCGCACACGCAGTACGGCAACTTCGCCCCGCTGCTGCCGCGCCTGGAGGCGCTGCACGCGGCGCGCTCGGCCAAGGACAAGGAATTCCAGTGGTGGTCCGAGGACGTGGCGCAGTTCCGCGCCGAGGCCGCGAAGAAGTACGTGTCGCTCAACGAGGCTGAACGTCGCGCCGAACGCGACCGCCAGGACCAGCAGCGCAAGCAGCGGCAGGCCGAGCGCAAGGCGCTGGGACTGGCGCTGGATCCGTTGGCGGAAGACTTGGCCGACGACGGTCTGGGTGCGTCCGAACGCGACATCGTGAAGGATGCGCAGCGCGAAAAGCTGGCCGACAAGCGTCCCGATCCGCTGCTGCGTGAGTCCGCCGCCATCCTGTCCGACGCCATCGGCATCCTGGGCCAGGACCGCAAGCTGTCGGCGCAGGTGCTGCCCGATTCGCCGGGTCCGGGCCGCTGGGCGGAATGAGGCAGGGGTGAGTGATGAGGAGTGAGGAGTGAGCGTACGCAATGCGCTCACCTCGTTACCCACTCCTTCGCACTCACCCCTCGTCTGGAGCGCAAGATCCGGATAGTCGGACTGGCGCACTCGCCCTAGTCTGGGCGCATGGACACCATGACGCGCCGATCGCTTCCCACCGCTGCCGTTGATCCCCTCGAGCAGGCGCGCCGCCTGCTCGAGAAGGGCGAACCGTCGTTGTCGGAACTGGCGTCGCGGACCGGCCTGAGCGCCTCCCATCTGCAGCGCCGCTTCCGCGCCCGCTTCGGCCTGAGTCCGGCCGAGTACCTCGCACGCAGGAAGCTCGGCACGCTGAAGAGCGCGCTGCGCCAGGGCCGCGATGTCACCACCGCGCTGTACGACGCCGGCTACGGTTCGCCGTCGCGCCTCTACGAACAGGGCGCGGCGAAGTTGGGCATGACGCCGGCCACGTATCGCGCCGGCGGGCGTGGCGTGGCGATCCGCTGGACCGTGGTTGATACGGTGCTGGGCCGCACACTGGTGGCCGCCACCGAGCGCGGCATCTGCGCGGTGGAACTGGGCGATGACGAGGCGGCGCTGGAGCGTCGGCTGCGCGAGGAATTCCCGCTGGCGCACCTTGAACGCGTCGAAGCCGGTCGCGACGACTTCCTCGCGCCGCGGCTGCGCGCGGTGGCGGAGCGGTTGGCCGGAGGTGAGGCGGACGTGCCGGTCGACCTGCTGGGCACCGGCTTCCAGCAGCGCGTCTGGGATGCGTTGATGAAGATCCCGGCGGGCGAGACGGTCAGCTATGCGGGTCTGGCGCAGTCGCTGGGTGCGCCGCGCGCGGCACGGGCGGTGGCCAGCGCGTGCGCGCACAACCGCATCGCGGTGGTCGTGCCCTGCCATCGGGTGATTCGCGGCGACGGATCGCTCGGCGGCTACCGCTGGGGGCTGCCGCGCAAGCAGCAGTTGCTGGCGCGCGAGCGCGGCTGATCGACCCGTCCGTTGTGGGAGCGACGCGAGTCGCGATGGGTGTGCAGGGTGGCCGCACTTTGTCGGTGAATCCCGCAGGGGGGGCAACGCCCTGATGCGCGCGCGCATGATGTCCAGCGCGCTCCATCGCGACTGACGTCGCTCACACACCTGTGACCCCGGACCCGGGGCCGTCTTGAAGGCAGCTCAAGCCTGCCCGGAAAGGTTTCAAGCAGCCGAGAGCGTCCGTGTCATGCCGCGGATCCGCCGCTGGCCTAGAATTGCACCACACCGCACTCCCCACGGCTCCCCCATGACGTCCTCCGTTTCCGCCGCGCCCGCGCGTGGCGGCCTTGCCGTCGCTGCCGCCCTGGCCATCGTCTACGTGGTCTGGGGTTCGACGTATCTCGGCATCCGCTTCGCGCTCGAAGGGGGGTTCCCGCCCTTGCTCATGGTGTCGGGCAGCCGCTTCGTCGCCGCCGGCCTAGTGATGTTCCTGTTCCTGCGGTGGCGCGGCGTGGCGCCGCCGACGCGTGCCCAGTGGAAGAACGTGCTGGTGATGGGCGCGCTGCTGCTGTTGATGGGCAACGGCATGGTGGTGTTGGCGGAGCAGACGGTGTCGTCCGGGCTGGCCGCGGTGGCGGTGGCGTCGATGCCGCTGTGGATGGGGCTGTTCGGTGCGCTGCGCGGACAGCATGCGACGAAGGCCGAGTGGCTGGGCATCGTGATCGGCTTCGCCGGCGTGGTCTGGCTCAACGCCGGCAGTTCGCTCACCGGTTCGCCGGTCGGCCTGGTGCTGCTGTTGATCGCGCCGATCGCCTGGGCCTACGGCTCGGTGTGGTCGCGCGGCCGCGACCTGCCGTCGCCGTTCATGACGGCGGCGGCGCAGATGCTGGCGGCGGGCGTGATGCTGGTCGTTGCCGGCCTGCTGCACGGCGAGCGCTTCAACACGGCGGACTGGACGCTCACCGGCGGACTGGCGGTGGCCTACCTCGCGGTGTTCGGCTCCATCGTCGCCTTCACCGCCTACGTGTGGCTGCTGCACCATGCGCGTCCGGTGCTGGTCGGCAGCTATGCGTACGTCAATCCGGTGATCGCGGTGGCGCTGGGTGCCTTCATCGCGGGCGAGACGTTCACGCGCCACGATATCGGCGCGATGGTGGTCATCCTGGCCGGTGTGGTGTTCATCACGCTGGCACGCGCGCGCCAGGCGAAATGAGCACCGCGCCGATCGACCGCAAGGGGCTGGCGATCACCGCCGGCACGTTCCTGATCTGGGGCGTGGTGCCGCTGTACTGGCACCTGCTCAAGGCGGTGCCGTCGTTCCAGATCATCGCGCACCGCATCGTGTGGAGTGCGGTGCTGGTGCTCGGCTGGCTGCTGCTGAAGCACGGACGCAGCTGGTGGCGGCAGGTGCGTGCGCAACCCCGCGCCGTGCCGCTGCTGGGCCTCAGCAGCCTGCTGATCGCGTTCAATTGGGGCCTGTACATCTGGGCGGTGAACGCCGGCCATGTGGTCGAGACCAGCCTGGGCTACTTCATCAACCCACTGATCAACGTGGTGCTGGGCGTGCTGGTGCTGCGCGAGCGTCTTTCGCCAGCGCAATGGATCGCGGTGGGTTTCGCGCTGGTCGGTGTGGCGTGGCTGACGCTGCAGGCGGGCTCGCCGCCGTGGATCGCGCTGGGTCTGGCGTTCTCGTTCGGCCTGTACGGGCTGGTGCGCAAGCTGGTGGCGGTGGATCCGGTGGCTGGGCTCGGCGTCGAGAGCGTCTATCTGTTCCTGCCCGCGCTGGCCTATGTGGTCTGGGGCGAGGTCGGCCACGGCGGTGGTTTCGTCAGCGGGTTCGGCTGGAAGAACGACCTGCTGCTGGTGTTCGGCGGCGTGGTGACGGCGGTGCCGCTGATCGGCTTCGCCTACGGCGTGCGCCGCATTCCGCTGTCGGTGGTGGGCCTGCTGCAGTACATCGCGCCCAGCATCCAGCTGCTGATCGGCGTGCTGGTGTTCAAGGAAGCCTTCGGCGTCGAGCGCGCCATCGGCTTCGCCGCCATCTGGACCGGGCTGCTGATCTTCGCCAGCGATGGGCTGTGGCGCGCGCGCCGCCGCGACATGGCGACCGTGTAGAGCGGAGCCTGCTCCGCCGCACCTCTGATACGAGACGTAAGCCGAGCAAGCTCGGCTCTACGAGAGGGCCAACAGCGCGTGCGTCCTAGCCTTGCGCCGCGGGTGCCGGCGCCGGGCACGGACCGCCGGCGTCGGACCAGGTCTTGAACGCGGCGACGAACTGGTCGTGCGGCACCGGCACCGGGGCGCGTTCGCCACCGGGGTTCCAGCCCCACAGCACCAGCTTGTCCTCGGCCACGTGCTTGAGCAGCGCGTCGAAGTCGCGGTCGCCGTTGCGCTTCCTGTCCTGGATCATCGCGCACAGCTGATCGGCGGGCAGGCCGATCCAGGCCATCTTCTGGTCCGGCGGCGGCAGCTGCCAGTGCGGTGCGCCGGGCGGAGCGTGCGGGCCGTAGCTGGCGGGTGCGTTCTGTTCGGCGTGGCAGGTCGAGCAGGGCAGGCCGGGCGCGCCCTTGCCTTCCGGACCGCGGACGACGTTCATCGCGTGCGGCGTCTGCGCATCGAACTGCAGCGGGGCATCGCCCGGGATATGGCAGTTGCTGCAGCGCGGGTGCTGGAACACCTTCTCGACCGTGGCGAAGGCGGTCAGGGCCTGCGCCTTCTGTTCCTCGCTGATGCGGGGGCCGCAGGCGGCGAGCAGGAGCACGGTCAGGGACATCAGGGCGATGCGCATGGCGGTCTCCTCAGGCAGTCGGCGTGGAGGTGGCGGAGGCGACCGGCAGCCGCAAGGGCAGTTCGCGCAGGCGCTGCCCGGTCAGGGCGAACACCGCATTGGCCACGGCCGGTGCGATCGGCGGCGTACCGGGTTCGCCCACGCCGCCCATCTTGTCGGTGCTGGGCACGATGTGGACCTCGATCTTCGGCATTTCGTGCATGCGCAGCACGCGGTAGTCGTGGTAGTTGGATTCCTGCACCTGGCCTTCCTTCAGCGTCAGCGTGCCGTGCAGCGCCGCACTCAGGCCGAACACGATGCCCGACTCCATCTGCGCCTCCACGGCGGACGGATTGACCGCCACGCCGCAGTCGATGGCGCAGACCACGCGGTGCACGCGGATGCGGCCGTCTTCCACCGACACCTCGGCCACCTGTGCGACGTAGCTGCCGAACGATTCGTGCACGGCGACGCCGCGTCCGCGCCCTTCCGGCGACGGCGACGACCAGCCTGCTTTTTCCGCCGCCAGATTCAACGCCGCGAGATGGCGCGGATGCTCCTTCAGCAGGGCGCGACGGTACTCGACCGGATCCTTGCCGGCGGCATGCGCCAGTTCGTCGACGACGCCTTCCATCACGAAGCCGTTGGCGCTGTGGCCGACCGAGCGCCACCACAGCACGGGGATGCCGGTCCTGGGCGAATGCAGGTCGACGCGGTGCGCGGGCGTGCCCAGCACATACGGCGAATTGGCGACGCCTTCGGTCGAGGTGGCATCGATGCCGTCCTTGACCATCATCGCTTCCATGAAGGTGCCGGCCATGATCGACTGGCCCACCATCACCTGGTGCCACGCCGTCGGCAGGCCGTCCTCGCCCAGGCCGACCTTGATCTTCTCGACGAAGGCGGAACGGTAGTAGCCACCGCGCGTGTCGTCCTCGCGCGTCCACACCGTCTTGACCGGGGCCTTGGCCGCCCTGGCCACATGCACGGCCTCCGACACCACGTCCGAGCTGGGCGTGGCGCGGCGACCGAAACCGCCGCCGAGGAACGGCGTGTGGATGCGGATCTTCTCCGGCGCCATGCCCAGGATCTTGGCGGTGCTGTTCTGGTCCAGTGTCGGGAACTGCGTGCCGCACCAGATATCGCACTCGCCGTCGCCGATCTTCACCGTGCAGTTCAACGGTTCCATCGCCGCATGCGCCAGATACGGCACGGCGTATTCGGCATCGACGGTCTTCGCGGCCTTGCTGAGCGCCGCAGTGACGTCGCCGGCGCGCACGGCGGTCGGCCCGTCCTCGGTGGCGAGCTGCGAGAACTGCTGGCGTAACGCGGTGCTGTCGAGCTTGGCGCCTTCGCCGGCTTCCCACACCACCTGCAGCGCGTCACGGCCCAGCTTGGCGGCCCAGAAGTGTTCGGCCACGACGGCGACGCCGCTGGGTATCTGCACCACATCGCGCACGCCGGGCACGGCGCGCGCGGCGGTGGCATCGAACGATTTCACCGTGCCGCCGAACACCGGCGAGCGCAGCACCACGGCGGTCAGCAGGCCGTCGAACTGCACGTCCATGCCGAACACCGCCTTGCCGGTGATCTTCTCCGGCGTGTCCAGCCGCTTGGTGCCCTTGCCGATCAGCTTCCAGTCCTTGGGATCGCGCAGCGTCAGCGTGGCGGGATCGGGTGGCGTGAGTTTGCCCGCCGCATCGGCGATCTCGCCATAGCGCAGGCGCTGGGTACCGGAGACAACGGCGCCGTTCTCGGTACGCAGGTCGGCGAGCGGCACGTTGAGGCGCGCCGCCGCGGCCTGCAGCAGCAGGTTGCGCGCGACGGCACCGGCCTGGCGGTAGCGGTCGAACTCGGACCACGTGGTGGTCGAGCCGCCGGTGCCCTGCATGCCGAACACCGGGCTGGTGTAGGCCTTGTCGGCCGGGCCGTGTTCGACGCGGATCTTCGACCAGTCGGCGTCCAGCTCTTCGGCGATCAGCATCGGCAGCGTGGTCCAGATGCCCTGGCCCATTTCGGCATGCGCGAGCAGCACGGTGATCGAGTCGTCGGCGGCGATGCGCAGGAACGCATTCGGCGCGAACGCCGCGGCGGTGGCCGGCTGCGCCTCCTGCGCCCAGGCGAGGCGGCGGGCGCCGGGCACGGCGATGGCCACCACCAGTCCGCCGCCGACCAGGGCGGTGGAGCGCAGGAAACCGCGGCGCGAGGATTTCAGTTCAAGGTTCACGGACACAACCTCCGTCGAACATCGGATCGGGGCCACGGCACGGTGTACCGCAGCGAAGTGGAATCAGGCTTTACCGATTTCCGCGGCGCGGTGCACGGCCGCGCGGATGCGCTGGTACGTACCGCAGCGGCAGAGGTTGCCGGAGAGGGCGTGATCGATGTCGTTGTCGGTCGGCGCGGGCACCACCGCCAGCAAGGCGGCCGCCGACATGATCTGCCCGGACTGGCAGTAACCGCACTGCACCACGTCCAGTTCGGCCCATGCCTTCTGCACGGGATGCGAGCCGTCGGCGGACAGGCCTTCGATGGTGGTGATCTTCTTGCCGGCCACGGCGGAGGCCGGCGTCACGCAGGCGCGCAACGGCGAACCGTCCACGTGCACCGTGCAGGCACCGCACTGCGCGATACCGCAGCCGAACTTGGTGCCGGTGAGGCCCATCAGGTCGCGCAGGACCCAGAGCAGCGGCATGTCGTCGGGCGCGTCGACCTCGCGCTCCGATCCATTGACGTTCAACTTCATGGGGTCTCCTGGCGGCGGCGTGGGACTGAGCGACGATACTCCGTGCCCCCGTGGCATGCCAGTGAAAATGCCGGCGAACACTTGCACGATCCTGCGCGATGCTTGCCCGATGCCCCCACGCGCGTGCGGGGCGTTGCCTTCTGCCCGGTGCTTGCGCCATCGTGGTGCGCATGTCGGTCCCTCGCCATCCCTTGCAAGCATCCGCGCGCGCCAGCGAGGCCGGCGACGGCAGCGCGCTGGTCGTGGTCGTCGCCACCGAAGGCTCGACCTACGTGCGGCAGGGCGCGATGGCCGTGTTCGCCGCCGACGATGCGCAGACCGGCTGGCTCAGCGGCGGCTGCCTGGAGCCGGAGATCGCACGCCGCGCGCGGCACGCGGTGGCGGCCGGCCATCTGGACGCGATGGACATCGATACGCGCGATGACGAAGACCTGCTGGCCGGTTCGGCGGTCGGCTGTCGCGGTCGCCTGCATCTGGCGTTGCTGCCGCTGGATCGGCTGACCGGCTGGTCGCACCTGGTCCAGGCATGGTGGCAGGGCGCCGGTGTGCTGTCGCTGCGGCTGACGGCCGACGGTGGCGTGTCCGCCGATGTCGGTAGCTTGCGGAATGCGTGGACGTTGCCCGTCGCTGGCGCCGCCACGGTCGGCGTCGCGGGCGAGCTGACGCTGCCGCCGCCGCCACGCGTGGCGATCTTCGGTGCCGGCCCCGAAACGCCGATGCTGGTGACGTGGCTGCGCCAGCTCGGTTGGCATGTCACCGTGGTGGAGCGGCGCGCGCGCTGGATTCCGGACGACGACATGGCGGACGACTGGCGCATCCGGTCGCCGCAGGAAGCGCTGCAGGCGCTGCATCCTGCGCCGGATGCGGCGCTGGTGATGCATCACCACTTCGAACACGACCGCGAGACGCTGGTGGCGCTGGCGAACACCGCGATTCCCTTCATCGGCCTGCTCGGCCCGGTGCGGCGCCGCGAAGACCTGCTGCGGGTGATTCCATCGCGTCTGCACGCGGTGTTGCTGGCTCGCCTGCGCTCGCCGATCGGCATGAAGCTGGGCGGGCAGGGACCGGAGGCCATCGCGCTGAGCATCGCCGCCCAGCTGCAGGCCTGGCATCACGGCGAGCCGGCGTGAGCGGATCGCATGCGGCGGTCGTCCTGGCGGCGGGCGGCAGCACGCGCCTGGGTCGGCCGAAGCAGTTGCTGACGCGCGAGGGTGAAACGCTGGTGCATCGTGCGGCGCGCCTGGCGCTGGCCTCCGGTGCCTCGCGCGTGCTGGTCGTCGTGGGCGCGCAGGCGGACGACGTTGCTCGCGCGGTGAGCGACCTGACCGTGGAATGCGTGGTCAACGCCCAATGGCGCACGGGTCTGGCAGGGAGCGTGCGCATCGCCGCGGAGGCACTCGCCACGCATGCGGAGACGACGCTGTTCGTCACCTGCGATCAACCTGCCCTGGGGGTTGCCCATCTCCTGACGCTGCTGGACGCCTCCCGCCGAGCGCCTTCGGGTTCGGCGGCGACGCGTTTCGGTGATCGCGTCGGCATTCCCGCCGTCGTCGCACCCACGATGCTGCATGCCGCCCTTGCCGTGCAGGGAGATCGGGGATTGCGTGATGTGCTGAATGCCGCGGATGCCGGCGTCATCGGCTGCGATGCGCCGGATCTCGGTGTGGACCTCGATACGCCCGCCGATGTCGCGCTGGCGATATCGCGAGGCTGGCTCGATCCCTGAACGCGACAAGGCGCCGGCAGGCACCGGCGCCTTGCCGATGGCCGTCAGATCGCGCGCAGGGCCTGCGTGATCGGCAATCGCGCCGCGCGCAATGCCGGGAACAGGCCGCCGACCAGGCCGATGCCGAGCGCCCACTTCAGCCCGCTCCACAGCAGTTCCGGCGTGACCTTGAACTGGAACACCACCTGGCTGAAGTTGCTGCCCAGCGTGGCCACGCTGTAACCGTTGAACACGACCCAGGCGATCAACCCGCCCAGCACGCCGCCCAGCAGCGCCAGCAGCATCGTCTCCAGCATCACCGCCATCACCACCGGCAGGCCGCGGAAACCGATCGCCCGCATGGTGGCGATCTCGCGCGCACGGCCGGCGACCGCCGCATACATCGTGTTGAGCGCGCCGAACACGGCGCCGATGGCCATGATGGTGCCGATCACCGTGCCCAGCACCTTGATCAGTGTGTTCAGGCCGGTCGACTGCTTGGTGTAGTAGTCGCGCGTGGTCAGTACGTCCAGCTTCAGGCGCGGGTCGTTCTCCATCGCCTGCTTGAACTGGTCGAAGCCGGCCTTGCCGTCCGTACGCACCGTCACCGACTGGTAGGCGCGGCGGTCGTAGGCCGACGACAGTGTGTCGATGTCGGTCCACAGTTCCGAATCGTGCGCGTCGCCGGAGGCGAACACGCCGACCACCGTCCACTCCTGGTTGCCCAGTTTCAGCGTCTTGCCGACGTCCAGGCCGCGGTACTGGCCCTTCGCGCCCTGGCCGACCACGATCTCGCGCACACCCACGTTGAACTTCCGGCCCTCGATCAGCTTCACCTGCGGACGGATCGACCATGCCGCTTCGCTGACGCCGCGGAACTGCGCGTTGGCATCTTCGCCGGTGCTTGCCGTGGGCAGGTTGACGATCTGCGACAGCTCCGGCGACAGCAGCGCGCGGCCGTCCTTGCCCTTGGCGACACCGGCCAGCGTGGAGATCAGCGGTACCTGGTCGCGACTGATGACCGAGTTGGTCTCCGCCTGCGAGCCGCCGCGCAGCACGATGGCCGTGTCCTCGCTGCCGGTCTGCTTGAGCGTGGCGGAAAAGCCTTCGCCCATCGCCAGCATCGCCACCAGCACACCGACCACGCCGGCGATGCCGACGACGATCACCGAAGATGCGCCCCAGCGCTGCGGCAGGCTGGCGATGCCGATCTTCGCGGCCTCCAACGACAGCCGTCCGCTGCGGGTGAGGAACAGCCACAGCACCAGCGCCACGGCGATGCCGAGCACCGCGAACCACGGCAGCACGATCCACACGCCGAGGCCGACCACCAGTGCCACGATGGAGATGAGGTTGCCCAACCATTGCTTCTTCATGTCATGTCTCCTGTCAGCGGCCGGCCAGTGCATCGACGATCTTCAAGCGCATCGCACGCGTCGCGGGCAAGGCGCCGACGATCAGGCCGATCGCGACCATCAGTCCCAGGCCCGTGCCCCAGGTCTGTGCCGGGATGCTGGGCAACGCGATCATGCCGTTGCTGGCGCCGCTGACCACCGGGATGAGGGCCGAGGCGATCGCCATGCCCAGCACGCCGCCCAGCACGATCAGCAAGACCGACTCGACCAGCACGAGTACCAGCACGGTGCCGTTGGTGAAGCCCAGCGTCTTCAGCACGGCGAGTTCGGGGACGCGCTCGCGCACTGCCTGCGCCATGGTGTTGCCGGTCAGCAGCAGCAGGGTGAAGAACACCGCCGCCATGATCGCGGTGACGATCAGGCCGATGTCGGCGAACTGCTTGGCGAAGGACTGGTTGAAGGCCTGCTCGGTCTGGGTCTTGGTCTCGTGCGCCGAGTTGGCGGAGATCGCATCGATGGCATTGGCCACGCGGGTGGCGTGGTTCACGTTGTCCAGCTTCACCATGTACCAGCCGATCTGGCCGTTGACGTACTGGTTGGCTTCGTCGAAGTACTTCCAGTGGAACAGCAGCTGGTTCTCCTCGCCCTTGCGCTTGCTGTCGGCCAGCCTGAACGTGCCGCGCAGCGTCAGGGGCCAGGCGTTGCTGCCATCCTTCTGCGGGAAGATGGTCGCCTGCAGCGGAATGGTGTCGCCGATCTTCCAGCCGAATCGCCTGGCCAGGTTCTCGCCGACGATGGCGCCGGTGCGGTCGGCCTCCCAGGCCTTCAGCTGTGCGGGATCGATGATGTATTCCGGGTACATCTCCATGTAGCCGGGGCCGACCGAGAAATTGGGGAAGAAGTTCTTCGGGTCCTTGTAGATGCCGCCGAACCACGCGGCGTAGGCACTCTTCTTCACGCCCGGCGTGGCGTCGATGCGGGCCGACAGGCTGTACGGCAGCATCTGCGTGATTGACAGTCGCGACGCGACCACCAGGCGATCCGCGCCGGCCACGCTGCCGCCGGAGTTGAACGCCACGCGCACCGAATCCAGCAGGCCGAACAGCAGGAAGGCCGCCACCACCGAGAGCAGGGTCAGCAGCGTCCGCGTCTTGCTGCGGAACAGCGCCGACCATATCAGCGAGAAATATTTCATGGCCGCCTCCGGTCAGTGCGCGCCGGCCGGGGCGTCGGCCAGTTCGCCCTTGTCCAGGTGGATGGTGTGGGTGGCGTAGTCGGCCGCCTTCGGATCGTGCGTGACCATGATGATGGTCTTGCCATGCTCCTTGTTGAGCATCTGCAGCAGGTTGAGGATGTCCTCGGCGGACTGGCGGTCGAGGTCGCCGGTCGGTTCGTCGCAGATCAGGAAGGTCGGGTCGGACACGATGGCGCGGGCGATGGCCACGCGCTGCTGCTGGCCGCCGGAGAGTTCGTTCGGGCGATGCGACTTGCGGTCGGCCAGGCCGACCAGCTGCAGCGCGATCTCGGCATTGCGCTTGCGCTGTGCGCTGCCGAGCTTGGTCAGCAAGAGCGGCAGTTCGACGTTGCGCTGCGCGGTGAGCGTGGGCATCAGGTTGTAGAACTGGAACACGAAGCCGACGTGCGAGCTGCGCCAGTGCGCCAGCTGCGCGTCGTTCATCCGGTCGATGCGCTGTCCCTCGATCTCGATCTCGCCGCCGCTGGGCGTGTCCAGGCCGCCGATCAGGTTCAGCAGCGTGGTCTTGCCGGAGCCGGACGGGCCCATCAGCGCGACGAAGTCGCCGTGCGGGATGTCCAGGTCGATGCCGTGCAGCACCTGCACCTGCTCGGGGCCGCGCTGGTAGGTCTTGGTGAGGTTGCGGATGGAAACCAGGGAGGACATAGGCGTTTTCCTTCGGTGCGATTCGGGAGGTGGCGCAGGCGGGGCGGTGATCGTGGGGACGATCGGCACGGGGCGTGGCCTGAGCGATGGATCGTGCGGTTCTTTCGTGCGACGAAACGGTTGACCGGCTTTCGACACGTTGGCGGTGGTTCGCTGGACGTGCTTGTTGCGCGTTGCTGTCTTGCCCCTGCGGTGTGTCATTCTGGTGCGCTCGCCGCGGGGCGTCCCTTTTCTTTGCTTGTGCAAAGAAAAGGAACCAAAAGAAACACACCCCGGCGGTCCGCCCGCCACGCCGTGGCGGGTTCGCAGTCCCGGCAGGAATTTCCGGAAGACACCGCCTGTGTCATCCGGAAACGGCGCACGTCCTGTGCGCCGCCCCTGCGGGGTTTGACCTGCCGTGCCAGCCGGACCTCAAGGGGCCCCGTGAAGCAAGAGCAAAAGCGAACAGCCACTACCCGGTGATTCGTCGCAGCGTGGGTTTCCTCACGCGCGCCGTTTCGGTGGGTCTTACTCGGTGTCCTCGGCCAACACGACCTTGGCGCCGTCCGTCAGCTCGGCGGGCGGATCCAGCACGACGGTTTCGCCGGCCTGCAGTCCGTCAGTGACGTGGACGTCGTCGCCCAGCTTTCCGGCCACCTTCAGGGTCCGCTGCTGCACGGTGTCGTCGTCGCCGACCACGAAGGCCACCTGCGCGCCCTCGCGCGCGACCACGGCGGCACCGGGTGCGCGCACGCCCTTCGGTTGTTCGGCCTGCTGCGGTTTGGCGGCTTCCATGAAGCTCACCCGCACGCCCATGTCCGGCACGATGCGCGGATCCTTCACGCCCAGCGCCACACGCACCTTCACCGTCGCCTTGCTGCGGTCGGCGGTCGGGATGATGGCGATCACCTCGCCGGGGATCTGCCAGTCGGGATAGGCGTTGAGCGTGGCCTGGATCGGCATCTTCGGCTGCACGCGGCCGATGAAGGACTCGTTGACCTCCACTTCCACTTCCAGCGACTCCATGTCGACGATGGTGCCGATGCCGGTGCGGGTGAAGCCGCCGCCGGCCGACAGCGGCGAGACGATCTCGCCCGGCTGCGCGGCCTTGGCGATCACCACGCCGGCGAACGGCGCGCGCACGATGGTGTTGTCCAGGCCGATGTCGGCGATCTTCAGGCGGTCGGCCGCCGTGCGCTCGTTGCGCTGCGAAGTCTGCAGCTGCGCGCGCAGCAGGTCGCGCTGGGCGACGGCCTGGTCGTACTGCGCCTTCGACACCAGTTGCTGCGCCACCAGCGACGACAGCCGGCGCGCGTTGGCCTCGGCTTCCACCAGCTGCGCCTGCACGCCGGCGGTCTGGCTGCGCGCGGCCTGCAGCTGGCTCTGCGACAGGGCGCGGTCCGCATCGGCATCGATCGGCTCCAGCCGCGCCAGCACCTGGCCGGCTTCCACGCGCATGCCTTCCTCGATCAGCACTTCCTGTACCTTGCCGGTGACCTTGGCCGACACCGTCGCCATGCGGCGCGCGACCACGTAGCCGGAGGCATCCAGCACCGAGGCGGATGCGGCGTTGTTGCCCAGCGCCACGGTGGGGGCGGTACGCACCTCGATCGGCTTCTCGCGCCCGAACAACACCCAGCCCGCCGCGGCCAGCGCCAGCAGCACGACGACCACGCCCAGGGTGATCCACAGGCCGCGGCGCGACCGGGGTTCGGGCGGCGGCGCCTTGCGGTCGATGCGGAGTTCCTTCAGCAGGTCGGCGGACGTGTTCATGCGTATCCAGACGGTGAATGCGGGGAAGTGTGACCAGCAAGGGTAACGGAAGCCTAGTTGCCGGAAGTCACTTCGTGCGGCGAGGGCGGGCCACGGCCTGCCATGGGACGCATCCTGGGCCAGCGACGGTCCGCTGCCCAGTGACACCTGTCATCTGATTCGCCTGAGAGGCCGCACTCATCACGCCATGCGGGCCGCGGCAGGATGGCGGCACCCTCCGGCGAGATCCGCGCATGACCGTCACCAGCCTGACCTCCGCACCGTTGGCCCGCCTGCGCGGCGTACGCCATCACTACGGCAAGACCCTGGCGCTGGATGGCCTGGACCTGGCCCTGCCCGCCGGCCAAGTGCTGGCGCTGCTCGGTCCCAATGGGGCCGGCAAGAGCACGGCCATCAGCCTGCTGCTCGGCCTGCAGCGCGCCGACGCCGGTACGGCCGAACTGTTCGGCCTGCCGCCGCAGTCGCTCGAAGCGCGCCGCCGCGCCGGCGTGATGCTGCAGTCCGCCGCCGTGTCCGACACGCTGAAAGTGAGCGAGCTGATCGACCTGACGCGCGCCTACTACCCGCAGCCGCGCAGCGTGGCGGACCTGGTGGCGCTGGCCGGTCTCGATGGCCTGATGGCGCGCCGCTACGGCCAGCTCTCCGGTGGCCAGCAGCGGCGCGTGCAGTTCGCGCTGGCGGTCTGTGGCCGGCCTGCGCTGCTGTTCCTCGACGAACCCACCACCGGCCTCGACATCGATGCGCGCCAGACGCTGTGGAAGGCGATCCGCGAACTGCGTGCGCAGGGCTGCGCGGTGTTGCTGACCACCCACTACCTGGAAGAAGCCGAAGCGCTGGCCGACCGCGTGGTGGTGATGACCCGCGGACGCGTGGTGGCGGAAGGCACGGTGACGCAGATCCGCGCGCACGTCGCCCAGCGCCGCATCCGCTGCACGAGCGCCGTGCCGGCCGAGCGCGTGCGGGACTGGCCGGGCGTGCAGCAGGCGCAGCGCGACGGCGCGCGGCTGGACATCGTGGCCGACGCCGCCGAAGCCGTCGTGCGCCGCCTGCTGGCCGAGGATGCCGCGCTCTCCGACCTGGAAGTCCAGCGCGCCGGCCTGGCCGACGCCTTCCTCGCCCTGACCCGTGATACCGCCGACCAGGAAGCCGCCTGATGGACACCACCGCCGCCGTTCCGTTCTCCTCCCGTCGCGCGTACCTGCTGGAAGCGCGCTACGAATTCCTGCGCCTGCTGCGCACGCCCTCGTTCTCGCTGCCCTGCCTGCTGTTCCCCCCCGTGTTCTACCTGCTGTTCGGCGTGCTGCTGGGCGGAAAGGGCGGACCTGCCGCCGCCACGTACATGTTGGCGGGCTACAGCGTGTTCGGCGTGATGGGCGTGGCGCTGTTCGGGTTCGGCGTGACCGTGGCGATGGACCGCGAACAGGGCCTGCTGACGCTCAAGCGCGCGCGGCCGATGCCGCCGGGCGCGTACCTGGTGGCGAAGATGGCGATGGCGGTGCTGTTCGGCGCGATCATCCTGCTGCTGCTCGGCACATTGGCGATCGGGGTGGCCGGCGTGCGCCTGTCGGCGCTGCAATGGCTGGCGCTCGTGACGACCTGCCTGGTAGGCGTGTTGCCTTTCAGCGCGCTGGGCCTGTGGCTGGGCACGCGGGTGAGCGGGCGCGGCGCGCCGGCGCTGATCAACCTGGTCTACCTTCCGATGGCGTTCCTGTCCGGCCTGTGGGTGCCGCTGGCGATGCTGCCCGCGTTCCTGCAGACCATGGCGCCGTTGTGGCCGGCGTATCATCTGGCGCAGATCGCGCAGGGCATCGTCGGCGTCGGCATCGACGGTCCGCTGTGGGTCCACCTCGCTGTCCTGCTCGCGGTCATGGCGGTGTGCTTCCTGCTGGCCCGCCGTCGGCTGGTGCAATGAACCGGCCTGCCGGTACAAGGAGTCGTCGATGAGTCTGTCCTCTTCCCCGCTGCTGCGCACGCTCACCCGACTGCGCGATGCGCTGGTGCCCGAAGCGCTGGGCCTGGGCTGGATGCCGGTGCTGCTGCTGGGCTATCTGCTGTTCCTGTTCATGCCGGTGCTGGTGCCGTCCGGAAGCGAGTGGGGCGAGGGGCTACAGTGGCGCCTGTGGCCGACGCTGCTGTCCATCGCCGTGTTCCTGCCGATGTACTTCCTGGCCTATCGCGGCAGCGCGCTGACGCGGGTACTGTGCACGTTGGGCATCGCCGCGCTCGGCTGCGGACTGATGGCCTACAACGCCTTCTCCAACACCTACATCATCTACGCGGCGGCGTTCGTCGCGCTGCTGCCCGGCACGCTGTGGACGCGACTGGTGGCGCTGGCGGCACTGCTGGGGACGTACCACGGCTTGTCCGTGTGGCTGGGGTTCCCGGTGTTCGTTCCGGTGTTGACGGCGATCATCTCGGTGGCGGTATTCACCGGCAACTACTTCCAGTCCGAAACCGTGCGCAAGCGCGCCGAGCTGAAGCTCTCGCACGAGGAGGTCCGGCGCCTGGCCGCGCTGGCCGAACGCGAGCGCATCGGTCGCGACCTGCACGACCTGCTCGGCCACACGCTGTCGCTGGTGGCGCTGAAGTCCGATCTCGCCGGTCGCCTGATCGAGCGCGATCCGCAGGCCGCGCGCAACGAGATCGTCGAGGTCAGCCGCGTCGCCCGCGACGCGCTGGCGCAGGTGCGCCGTGCGGTCACCGGCATACGCGCCGCCGGGCTGGCGGCCGAGCTGGCGTCGGCGAAGCTGCTGCTCGAGTCCGACGGCGTCACCCTGCGCTACGACGCGAACGAGGTGGTGGTGCCGCCCGATCTCGAAACCGTACTCGCCCTGGCCCTGCGCGAAGCCGTCACCAATATCCAGCGCCACGCCCGCGCCACGCTCGCCGAGGTCTCGCTGGCATCGGCCGACGACCACGTGCGCCTGCGCATCCGCGACAACGGCGTCGGCAGCGCCGCCGTGCCCGGCAATGGCCTTTCCGGCATGCGCGAGCGGGTCGAGTCGCGCGGCGGCCGCCTGCGCATCGATTCCACCCTGCGGCAGGGCACGACCGTGGAAATCGTGCTGCCGCTGCCGTTACGCGAAGACGTCGTGTCAGCGCCAGCGAAAGCCCCTGTAGGAGCGACGTAAGTCGCGACCACACATGTTCCGGGTCATGAGGCTTGGCAGTACGACCGGATGCCATTTCTCCCCATCCAGCGCGTAGGCGAGGATGCTTGACGGTCGCGACTGACGTCGCTCCTACAACGGGCGATCCACTTTCATGGGCCGATTTGCTAGCGTGTCGTCCTACCTTCCTGCCACGACGTCCCGATGATCCGCGTACTCCTCGCTGAAGACCAGGCCATGGTGCGTGGCGCGCTCACCGCACTGCTGGGCATGGAGAGCGACATCGAGGTGGTCGGCAGCGCGCCCGATGGCGAGACGGCGTGGTGCGAGCTGCAGCGGCTGACGCCCGACCTGCTGGTGACCGACATCGAGATGCCCGGGCTCAGCGGGCTGGAGCTGGCGCAGCGCATCCAGCGGCACGAGCTGCGGTGCAAGGTCGTCATCGTCACCACGTTCGCCCGCGGCGGGTTCCTGCGGCGCGCCCTCGATGCCGGCGTGTCCGGTTACCTGCTGAAGGACGCACCGGCCGAAGACCTGGCCGAGGCGTTGCGCAAGGTCCATCGCGGCGGCCGCGCCATCGATCCCCAGCTCGCCCTGGAAGCCTGGTCCGACGCCGACCCGCTCAACGACCGCGAGCGCCAGGTGCTGCGGCTGGCCGGCGAAGGCCAGTCGGCGGGCGACATCGCCAAACAGCTGAACCTCTCGCAGGGCACCGTGCGCAACTACCTGTCCGAAGCGATCGGCAAGCTGGGCGTCGCCAACCGCATCGAGGCGTACCGCATGGCGCGCCAGCGGGGATGGTTATAGCGCCCGCCGCCGCGCTCTTCTGTAGGAGCGACGTAAGTCGCGACCGCAGACCCGAAACCGCACCACATCCCCATCCGATAGACACGAAGCCTTGCGTGTCCACTACGCCGTGATCCGGACTACGCGAGCGCTGATGGCATGTGGTCGCGACTTACGTCGCTCCTACAGAAGGCAAGCTCAACCGCCGTAACGCGCCTTCAGCATCGCGTACGCGCTGCGCAGTGCCAGCGCTTCGCCACCGGCAGGACGGCCGGCGCGGTCGCTGTCGTTCCATGCGTACACGTCCAGGTGCGCCCACGGCATGCCGTCGGGGACGAAGCGCTCGAGGTACAGCGCGGCGGTGACCGCGCCGGCCATGCGCGAGCCGGCGTTGGCCAGGTCGGCGATGCCGCTGGTCAGGTAGCGCAGGTAGGGCCGCCACAACGGCATCCGCCACACCGGGTCGCGCATGCGCTCGCCGGCGGCGATCCAGTCGTTGGCGACGCTGTCGTCGTTGGCGAACAGCGCCGGCAGGTCGGGGCCCAGCGCGATGCGAGCGGCGCCGGTCAGCGTGGCGAAATCCAGCAGCAGGTCGGGCGCCTGTTCGCTGGCATAGGTCAGCGCATCGCACAGGATCACGCGGCCTTCGGCGTCGGTGTTGTCGATCTCCACGCTCACGCCCTTGCGCGTGGCGATCACCTCGCCGGGGCGGAACGCGTTCGGCCCGATCGCGTTCTCCACCGCCGGCACCAGCAGCGTCAGCCGCACCGGCAGCGCGCGTGCCATCACCAGCTGCGCCAGCGCGATGGCATGCGCGGCGCCGCCCATGTCCTTCTTCATGTGGCGCATGCCGTCGGCCGGCTTGATGTCCAGGCCGCCGGTATCGAAGCACACGCCCTTGCCGACCACGGCCACGTGCGGATGCGCGGCATCGCCCCAGCGCAGCGCGATCAGCCGCGGCGCACGGTGCGAGGCGCGGCCGACCGCGTGGATCGCCGGGAAGTTCTGCGCCAGCAGCGCGTCGCCGGCGATCACCTCCACCTCGGCGCCATGCGCGGATGCCAGCGCGCGCACGGCCGCTTCCAGTTCGTCGGGCCCCATGTGTTCGGTCGGGGTGTTGACCAGGTCGCGCACCTGCAGGCTGGCCGCCAGCAGGTCCAGCGCTTCGGCATCGGCCTGCGGCACCACCAGGCGCGCCGGCACGCGCGCGGGCTTCTTGTAGCGGTCGAAGCGATAACTGCCCAGTCCCCAGCCCAGCTGCAGCGCGACGCGCGCGTCCGCCGCCAGATCGGTGGCCACGTCCCAGTCGCCCGCCGGCAGTCCGAAAGGCGCGTGCGCGTAGGCATAGGGATCGAGCGCATCGCCGATGCCGATCACCGCGCCGGCCAGGCCGCCGTCGCCCGGCAGCAGCAGCAGCGAACCGGGCGAGGCGGTGAACGCCTGTGCCTCGATCCAGGCATCGACGGCCGCCGACTGCGTCGCGCGCCACGCGCTCAGCTGGGCGCGTTCCAGGACGTGCAGCGGACGGGCGCTGGTGGACGAATCGGTATAGGCGAGGGCAGCGCTCATGCGGCGGCGGGCTCCGTGGCGAAGTCGGGGTGTGCGTCCAGCCAGTCGGCCAGCGCGGTGAGGGTGGCGAATTCCAGGTCGGGGCGCAGCGCATCGTGCGGCCACGCCGGCGCCTGCCCGCCGTGGTCTTCCGGACGGTTGATCCAGCAGCTGCGCAGACCGGCGCGGAGCGCGCCGACCACGTCCATCTCGATGTGGTCGCCGACATGCAGCACCTCGGCCGGCGGCACGCCCAGCAGGTCGCAGGCCACGTGGAACAGCGCGGGCTCCGGCTTCGCCACGCCATGCTCGCGCGAATGCACCTGGTGCACGAACAGATGGCCCAGCCCGATCCGCTGCAGGTCCGCGTTGCCGTTGGTCACCGCCGCGACCGGCACGCGGGCGGCGATGCGCTGCAGGGCGTCCAGCGCGTCCGGGTAGTACTCCACCTGGTTGCGGGCGGCGTAGAAGGTCTCGTAGGCCGGTTCCAGCAGCGCCATGTCGGCGCCGCTCTCGCGCAGGGCGTGTTCCAGCGTCATCCGCCGCAGGATGCTGAGGTCGTGCTTGTACTGGGGATGCGCGGCGAACACCTGTTCGCGCACGGCACGCATGCGTTCGACCGGGAACATCTCGGCGGTGGCCGGGCTGTGCTGGCGCAGCCAGTCGTCGAGGACGCGCTCGATGCGCGCGCCGATGGGGGCGAACGGCCAGAGGGTGTCGTCGAGGTCTAGGGTGATGGCGCGGACGGGGAAGCTCATCGGCGCGATTTTACACCCGGGCGGGAGGCGCCCTTTCACCGGCGCCAGGATGAAGCCCCTCTCCCTGCGGGAGAGGGGTTGGGGTGAGGGGCAACGAAGTCCATCGCCTGTGCAGGCATTGGACCGCTCCAGAGGCATGCTGCCGCTTCGGGTTTCTAGGCCTGACGGGATGGTCGCCTAGCTTGCAAGCATGGCGCCGCTAGCCGCGGAGGCCTTACTTTCTTTGCTTGTGCAAAGAAAGTAAGCAAAGAAAGCACACCCCGGCGGCCCGCCCGCCGCTTCGCGGCGGGTGCGCAGTCCCGTCGGGAATTTTCGTAAGGGCCATCCTGGCCCATACGAAAACGGCGCACGTCCTGTGCGCCGCCCCTGCGGGGTTTTACCCGCCGGGACTGCCGGACCTCAGGGGCCCAGCAGCAAAGGCAGAAGCGTCCGAGCGCCGCGATTGCTTTTGCTTGCTTTCGGGTCCCCATGAGGCACGGCGAGTGGGTCGGGCAAAACCCGCAGGGCGCCGTCATGGATGACGGCGTTTCCGTAGGCACACGGATGTGCCTTACGGAAATTCCCGGCCCGCTCGCGGACCCTGCGCGCAGCGCAGGGCGTGCCGCCTGGTGTGTGTTTCTTTGCTTACTTTCTTTGCACAAGCAAAGAAAGTAAGGCCTCCGCGGCGAGCGGCGCCATGTGTGGAAAAGAAGATGCGACCCGCAAGGCGCCATGCAGTCAAAGCGCCATCGTGGATGTTGTGCCAGTCAGGCAGATCAAAGAGGCGGGCTTCGTTGCCCCTCTCCCCAACCCCTCTCCCGGCGGGAGAGGGGCTCAAGCCTCCTCACTCCAGCAGCCTCGCCCAGCCTTCCATCCCCTCCACCCGCGCCAGCACCAGCTTCACGCATACCAGCAGCGGCACTGCCAGCAACAGCCCGATGATGCCCCACAGCCAGCCGAACAGCATCAGCGCCAGGATCAGGATCAGCGGCGACAGCGCCATGCGCCGGCCCAGGATGATCGGCGTGACGATCTGGCCCTCGATCGTGTGCAGCACCAGGTAGGCGATCGCCGGCAGCATCGACTGCAGCGGCTGCTCGAAACTGATGAACCCCACCAGCAGCATCGACACCATCCCGATCAGCGGGCCCACGTAGGGCGCGAAGTTCAGCAGCGCCGCCATCGTGCCCCACAGCAGCGCCTCGGCCAGCGGCAGGCCCAGCAGGTACAGCACGCCGGCGAACACCAGGCCCACCACCGTGTTGATGATGCTGATGGTCAGCACGTAGCGCGACACCTCGCGCTCGATCGAATGCAGGATCTCCACCGTGAACTTCTTCTGCTGCCGCCCGGGCAGCAGCGCGATCGCGTTGCGTTGCAGGTTCTCGCCGTAGACCATGAAGAAGAACGTCAGCAGCACCACCGCCAGCAGCGAGGCCAGCACGCGCGGGGTGGCCAGCAGCTTGCCGTACGGGTCGTCCGGCGTGGCCTGCACCATCTGCGGCTGCCGGCCCGAGGTCTGCCCGCCGGCGGCGGCACGGGCGAAGTTCTCGGCCGCCTTGTTGGCGTCCTGCACCGGCTTGGTCAGTTCGCGAAGCTTGGGCGCCAGCTGGCGCATCTCGCGCGGCGCCTGCTGCGCCCATTCCATCGCCGAGGGCAGCATCTTCTGCGCCAGCAGGCCGGCCGCCGCCATGCCGCCGAGCAGCACGATCAGCGCGCCCAGGAAGCGCGGCACGTACAGGCGCCGCAGCGTGCGGATGATCGGATTGCCCACCAGCGCGAAGAACATCGCCAGCAGCACCGGCAGCAGCACCGCCTGCGCGGCCCAGAGCGTATAGCCCACGGCCAGCGTCGCCACCACCAGCATCGGCGTGGACGCACGCGGACGGGGCGGGGGCAGGGAGGACGCCACGGATGCGTCGGGTGGGGCAGGTGTGCTCATGGGCAGGTGGCCACCGGGAAGGAGGCGCGATTGTGCAGTGATCCCTGTAGGAGCGACGTGAGTCGCGACCGCGCGCCACGGCAGCCAAGGGGGGCCACGGGGTGGCCGCGATGTTTCCGCACGGGTCGTGTCCCAGGGACGTCCTTCGTGCGGTCGCGACTCACGTCGCTCCTACATCAGCCCCGCGCGCTGTCAGCGCTCCGACAGCTCCGTCGCCGCTTCGGCCGGGCGCGGCGCGGTGACCACGATCTCGTCCTCGTCGAAGGCCTCGTCCACCATCGGTTCGTCGTCGGCCACCCCTTCGGCCTGCTGCTGCACGTCCTGGGCGGTATCGGCGGCCTGCTCCGCGGTCTCCGCCGCGGTGGCGGCCTGCGCGGTGGCCAGGAAACTGGAAACCGCGGTGAACATCTGCATCCAGCGCGCGCCGGTCAGCGCGCGCAAGGGTTCGGCGCGGCCCACCAGGAAGCCGCTGACCACGCCGGCGATGACGATGCGCGCCGGCGTCCAGCCCTCTTTCCAGGACTGCTTGAGGATGGTCCAGTACAGCGAGGACTGCGCGCTGCGCAGTTCCACCCGCTTCTCGGCCCGCGCCACCCGCTGCTGCAACTGTTCGAAGCGCATCACGGACCTCCGTTGCCGGACGGCGGCGCGGGGGGCGGGGCCTCGTCCTCGTCGCCGGTACCGTGCTCGTCGAACAGCCCCAGCTGCGACAGCTGCCGGCGGGTGGCGTGCATGCCGGTGTAGTCGAAGTAGCGGCTCACCCGCCATGCCGCGAATGCGGTCATCGCCAGGCTGACGAAGGCCGCCAGCGACAGCGACTGCAGCCACGAGAAACCGAACCGCTGCATCAGCGCGATCAGCGCGCCGGTGATCAGCAGCCAGGCCGAGGCGCCGAACACCACCGCCACGCACGCCCACGCCAGCGCCCGCCCGAAGGCGCTGCGCGCCAGTGCGAAATCGGCCGACACCAGCGCGCGCATCGCACGGCCGGTGTCCCGGGCGGAGCCGTACGCAGCGCGCCCGGCTTCACCGACCTCCTTGAGGCTGTCGATGAAGTCGGGCGGCGGTGGCACGTCGTTGTCGCGGGGCGCGTCGCTCACGCGTGGGGCTTACTTGTCGCCGCCGCTGCGCGCCAGCTTGGCGATGATCCAGCCGGCGGCGAAGGCCACGCCGAACGAGGCGATCGGCCGCTCGCGGATCAGGTCGGCGGCGCTGTCGATCAGGTCGCGGCCCTTGTCCATCAGCGCATCGACCTGCTCGCGCGCGGCGCCGCCACCGGCTTCGGCCGCAGCCAGGCCCGACAGCGCGCCGTCGGCCAGTTCGGACTTGATGTTCGCCTTGCCCAGGCGCAGTTCGTCGCCGGCAGCGCTGGCGGCGCCCTTGATCGCTTCGCCGGCGGCGGCGGCGGCCGAGACGAGGTGCGAGCCGGCTTCGCCGAGGTTGGACTTCAGGGCATCGGTATTCGTGGGCATGCTCATGGGTGTCTCCTGCAGGCGGGGGATGGGGGCACTCTAATGCACGGCGGTGAAGGGGCTGTTAGATGAGGAGGGGCGAGGAGTGAGTGGCGAGGAGTGAGGCGTGAGCGGAAGCAAGGTGCCACTTCTCCCTCCTCTCCACTCACCCCTGCTCCACCGTCACTGCATCAGCGCCCGCGCCACGCGTCGGCCGCGCAGCACGTCCACCACCAGCTGCGCCGGCTTGCGCTCGAAGCTGGCACGGAAGCCGGGCAGATCGCCGAACTCGCCGCTGCTGCTGCCCACGATGATGTCGCCCGGGCGCAGGCCGTTGTTCCAGGCGCGGCTGTCGCGCACCACGTTGCCGACCTGCACGCCGCCGTTGGCGCCCATGCTCCGCAGCTGCTGCCGCGCGGATTCGTCCAACTCCTTCAGCGTGGCGCCGGTCAGGCGCGCATCGATCGTCGCGCCCTCGGCCGAGCGCGCGCCTTCCTTCAACGCCACGCTCAGCTGAAGCGGCTTGCCGTCGCGGCGCACGTCCAGCGCCACCCGCGTGCCCACCGGCTGCAGGCCCTCGAAGTTGTGCAGGGCGGCGCGGTTGTCGATGCGCTGGCCGTTGGCCGACAGCACCACGTCGCCCGGCTGCAGGCCGGCGGCGGCCGCGGCCGAACCGGCATACACGCGGGTGATCAGCGCGCCGCGCGGCAGCTCCAGACCCACGGCGCGCGCAGTGCGTTCGTCCAGGTCCTGCGCTTCCACCCCGAACGTGCCGCGCCGGACCACGCCGTCGTTGGCGATCAGCTGGTCCATGATCCCGCGCGCCATGTTGATCGGGATGGCGAAGCCCAGGCCGATGTTGCCGGCCATGCTGCCGCGCGGGTTGAAGCTGGCGGTGTTGATGCCGACCAGCCGGCCCTGCAGGTCGACCAGCGCGCCGCCGGAGTTGCCGGGGTTGATCGAGGCGTCGGTCTGGATGAAGTTCTGGTAGCCGGCCACCGGAATGCCGCTGCGGCCCACCGCCGAGACGATGCCCGAGGTCACCGTCTGGCCCAGGCCGTAGGGGTTGCCCATGGCCACGACGAAGTCGCCCACCTGCAGCTGGTCGCTGTTGGCCATCGGCACCGCGGTCAGGCCCTGCGTCGGGATGCGGATCAGTGCCACGTCGGTGTCGGGATCGGAGCCGATGAACTCGGCTTCCACCTGGCGGCCGTCGTTGAGCGTGACCGACACGCCGTCGGCGTTCTCCACCACGTGGTGGTTGGTCAGCACGTAGCCGCGCGCCGCATCGACGATCACGCCCGAGCCCAGCGCGCGCTCGACGCGTTCGCGCGGCATGTCGGGGATGCCGAAGATGCGACGGAATACCGGGTCGTCGCCGAACGGCCCCAGCGGGCTGGCCACGCGCACGGTCTGTCGGCTGTACACGCTGACCACCGCCGGGGTGACGCGCTTGAGCATCGGTGCCAGCGACGGCAGCGCCTGGCCGTCCACGCTGGTCGGCAGCGCGGCGGCCATCGGCACGGCCGCGGCGGCCGGCGTGGCCTGGGCGGGCTTCTGCAGCAGGTCGTTGAGGCCGGTGGCGGCGAACCCGCCGAACGCGGCGGCGGCGGACAGGGCGATCAGGGTGGGGAGCGGGCGCAGCGCTTTCTTCATAGTCGGTCGTCAGCTCGTGGCGTCGAAGGGAGCGGGCGGCCGGCGGCCTGCCCGCGAAGCTGAATGAGTCTGCTGACGGACCCCTAAACCTGCAATGAAGTTCGGCCGCCTTGCGGCCTCACGCCACCCTCGCGCGGGATGACGGACGGTGGGGTGGAGGCCATGCAATTGTCATGTCAATCCGGTTGACAGGGGGGACCCCCGGGCGTAGTTTGGCGCCTTCGTGCTGACACAAGATGTTGCGGTCCAGCACGGGACGGACCCAAGCACTGGTGTTTTCAAGGGGTTTGCGCTTGGGACATCGGGCGCCTCTGGGGATTGGCGCATGAGGGCGAGGGAAACAGTGGGCACCACGGCAACGGCAGGTCCCGCTTCCACAATCCGGCCACCGGTGCGGCGCCTCGCGTGCAGCCGCCCGGGCAGCCGTCGCCGTCGTCCGGGTCCGCGATGAGATACCGGGGTGGGCCACGGCCCGCCCGCCACCACAGTCATCCGTAGTTCCAGTCGTTTTCAGGAGAACAACACAACCATGAGTACGGTGCGCCTCGAGGCGATCAAGACGGAACAGCCCACCCTGGTCCCCATGCAACCGGCGTCCCAGGACATCTGGGACAAGAAGTACCGGCTGAAGACCAAGCAGGGCGAGGCCCTCGACGCCGACATCGACGGTACCTACCAGCGCGTGGCCCGCGCCCTGGCCGACGCCGAAGCCACCCCCGAGAAGCGCGCCTACTGGTACGAGCGCTTCGTGTGGGCGCTGCGTCGCGGCGCCATCCCGGCCGGCCGCATCACCTCCAACGCCGGCGCCCAGCAGCACAAGCCGGCCACCAGCACCATCAACTGCACCGTCTCCGGCACCATCGAGGACTCGATGGACGGCATCCTGGACAAGGTCCACGAAGCAGGCCTGACCCTCAAGGCCGGCTGCGGCATCGGCTACGAGTTCAGCACCCTGCGCCCGAAGGGCGCCTTCGTCGCCGGCGCCGGCGCGTACACCTCCGGCCCGATGTCCTTCATGGATATCTACGACAAGATGTGCTTCACCGTGTCCTCCGCCGGCGGCCGCCGCGGCGCGCAGATGGGCACGTTCGAAATCTCCCACCCGGACGTCAAGGACTTCATCCGCGCCAAGCGCGAGGACGGCCGCCTGCGCCAGTTCAACCTGTCGCTGCTGATCACCGACGGCTTCATGGAAGCGGTCGACACCGACGCCGACTGGCCGCTGGTGTTCCCGGTGAACATCAAGGAGAAGGGCGACATCGACGTGGAAGACCCCCGCCAGGTCGTCTGGCGCGAGTGGCCCACCCACAAGAACTACATCGTCCGCGACGACGGCCTGGTGGCCTGCAAGATCTACGGCCACATCCGTGCCCGCCACCTGTGGGACATGATCATGGTCTCGACGTACGACTACGCCGAGCCGGGCTTCATCCTGATCGACCGCGTCAACGAGATGAACAACAACTGGTGGTGCGAGACCATCCGCGCCACCAACCCGTGCGGCGAGCAGCCGCTGCCGCCGTACGGCGCCTGCCTGCTGGGCTCGGTCAACCTGACCACCTTCGTGCGCGACCCGTTCACCGACCAGGCGCGCTTCGACTGGGAGGAATACAAGGAAGTCGTGCGCGTGTTCACCCGCATGCTCGACAACGTGGTCGAAGTGAACGGCCTGCCGCTGGAACAGCAGCGCCAGGAGATCCTGCGCAAGCGCCGCCACGGCATGGGCTTCCTGGGCCTGGGCAGCACGCTGACCATGCTCAAGCACAAGTACGGCAGCCCCGAGTCCTGCGAGTTCACCGAAGCCATCGCCCGCGAGATGGCCGTGGCCGGCTGGGAAATGGGCCTGGCCCTGGCGAAGGAGAAGGGCCCGGCCCCGATCATGGAGGAGCGCTTCGCCGTCACCGCCGCCATGCTGCGCCAGCGCCCGGAAATGGCGAAGGACGGCTGGAAGGTCGGCCAGGAGATCCCCGGCAAGGTGCTGCACGCCAAGTACAGCCGCTACATGCAGCGCGTGGCCACGGTGGCCCCGGAGCTGGTGGACGAGCTGGCCGAAGTCGGCAGCCGCTTCACCCACCACAGCTCCATCGCCCCCACCGGCACCATCAGCCTGTCGCTGGCCAACAACGCCTCCAACGGCATCGAGCCCTCGTTCGCGCACCACTACAGCCGCAACGTGATCCGCGAAGGCAAGAAGTCGAAGGAAAAGGTCGACGTCTATTCCTACGAGCTGCTGGCCTACCGCGAGCTGGTCAACGGCAAGGCCATGCCGTTCTCCGAAGACCCGGAGGCGAAGCTGCCGGACTACTTCATCGCCGCCGACGACATCTCCCCCAAGGAGCACGTCGACGTCCAGGCCGCCGCGCAGAAGTGGGTGGACAGCTCCATCTCCAAGACCGCCAACGTGCCCACGGACTACCCGTACGAGCAGTTCAAGGACATCTACCGCTACGCCCACCAGCAGGGCCTGAAGGGGTGCACCACGTTCCGCTTCAACCCGGCCGCCTTCCAGGGCGTGCTGGTGAAGGAAGCCGACCTGGAGAACACCACCTACCGCTTCGAGCTGGAAGACGGCAGCGTGATCGAGGTCAAGGGCAACGAGCAGATCGAGTACGACGGCGAAATGCACACCGCCGCCAACCTGTTCGATGCGTTGAAGGAAGGCTATTACGGCAAGTTCTGAGGTAACCCCTCAGCGCGTGTCAGAGCATGACCCCTCTCCCCGTGTGGGAGAGGGTGCCCCGAAGGGGCGGGAGAGGGGGAGCGAGCGCAGCGAGTTGCTTTGGCTCTTCGCGAACAGCACCCTCTTCCGGCCTCCGGCCACCTTCTCCCACAAGGGGAGAAGGGAGGAACAAAAGCGTTACCCCTCTCCCCTTGCGGGAGAGGGTGCCCCGAAGGGCGGGAGAGGGGGAGCGAGCGCAGCGAGTTGCGTTGGCTCTTCGCGAACAGCACCCTCATCCGGCCTTCGGCCACCTTCTCCCACAAGGGGAGAAGGGAAGAACAAAAGCGTTACCCCTCTCCCCGTGTGGGAGAGGGTGCCCCGAAGGGGCGGAAGAGGGGGAGCGAGCGCAGCGAGTTGCGTTGGCTCTTCGCGAACAGCACCCTCATCCGGCCTTCGGCCACCTTCTCCCACAAGGGGAGAAGGGAAGAACAAAAGCGTTACCCCTCTCCCCTTGCGGGAGAGGGTGCCCCGAAGGGGCGGGAGAGGGGGAGCGAGCGCAGCGAGTTGCGTTGGCTCTTCGCGAAAAGCACCCCTCTTCCGGCCTCCGGCCACCTTCTCCCACAAGGGGAGAAGGGAGGAACAAAAGCGTTACCCCTCTCCCCTTGCGGGAGAGGGTGCCCCGAAGGGGCGGGAGAGGGGGGAGCGAGCGCAGCGAGTTGCTCTTGCTCTCGGCGCGAACGGCGCCCCCATCCCAACCTTCCCCCGCACGCGGGGGAAGGAGCAGCGCCAAGAAGTTGAACCACCGATTCACCCGCTTCACACGTTCCACCCCGCGCCATCGGGTATAGCATCGGCAGCGTCAACCAACCTCGCCCACTAGGAGGGCAACATGAGCAACGGTAATGGTGTCACGGCGACGCTCTCCGGCGCCGCCGAGAGCGTGAAGGAAACAGTGGCCGGCATCGGCGAAGCGGTGGCTTCCACCGCCAGCGAGACGGTCGCCAAGGCCAAGAAGGCGGCCAAGAAGGCGCGCAAGACGGTGACCGCCGACATCGCCAAGGCGAAGAAGGCCGTGGCCAAGCGCACCGACAAGGCCACCAAGGCGGTGAAGAAGACCGTCGCCAAGGCCAAGAAGAAGCTGGCCGCCGCCAGCAGCGCCGCCAAGGCCGAAGCGGCCAGCCTGCAGAAGAAGGTGACCGGCAAGAAGGCCGCGAAGAAGGCGACCAAGAAGTCGGCCGCCAAGAAAGCTACCAAGAAGGCCGCCACCAGGAAGACCGCCGCCAAGAAGGCGGTGAAGAAGGTCGCCCGCAAGGCCGCCGCCAAGAAGGCGCCGGTCAAGAAGGCCGCCAAGAAGGCAGTGAAGAAGGTCGCCCGCAAGGCGCCCGTGAAGAAAGCGGCGAAGAAAGCCGCGCCGAAGAAGGCGGCCAAGAAAGCCGTCCGCAAGGCAGCCCCGAAGAAAGCGGCGAAAAAAGCCGCCCGTAAGTAAGACCTGAAGCTTCACCCCTCCTCCCCCGGGTCCGGGGGAGGGTTGGGGCGGGGGCCGGCCCGGAAGGCCAGGCGCCGCCCATTCACGACACCACACAGATTACGAACAGGATTCCACCGTCATGGCCGTCAAGATCGACAAGAAAATCAAGGGCTACAGCGTGCTCACCCCGGAAGACAAGGCGCGCGAGGCCGCCGCTGCCATTCCGACGGCGTCGGTGCCGCGCGAGACGGTGGAAAAGGAAGTGCCGCAGGACAACATCATCCAGATGCACGAGCGCATCGAGCGCCCGGAGGTCCTGATCGGCAGCACCTACAAGATCAAGTCGCCGCTGGTGGAGCACGCCATGTACGTGACCATCAACGACATCGTGTTGAATGCCGGCACGGAGCACGAGCTGCGCCGTCCGTTCGAGATCTTCGTCAACAGCAAGTCGATGGAGCATTTCCAGTGGATCGTGGCGCTGACGCGCATCATGAGCGCGGTGTTCCGCAAGGGCGGCGACGTGACGTTCCTGGTGGACGAGATGAAGGCGGTGTTCGATCCGCGCGGCGGCTACTTCAAGGCCGGTGGCGTGTACATGCCGTCGCTGGTGGCCGAACTGGGCGCCATCGTGGAAGAGCACATGAAGTCGATCGGCCTGATCCACGACCCGGAAATGAGCGCGCACCAGCGCGCCATCCTGGCCGAGAAGCGCAAGCAGTACGAAGACCGCGCAAAAAAAAACTCTGACGTAAGCGCATCTCCCCTCCCTTCCCCTGCGACAGCGGGGGAAGGTGCCCGAAGGGCGGATGGGGGCGCTTCTCCCGTCAGCCCCGGCTCCTCCGAAGACATCGCCGTCACCGGCGATGGCGCCAGCTTCCCGCCCTCCGCGACCCTTTGCCACAAGTGCAACACCAAGGCGCTCGTCATCATGGACGGGTGTGCGACGTGTTTGAACTGTGGTTATTCGAAGTGCGGGTGATGTGGGTGCAGTATGTCGCGGACCTCGTGGGTTGAACCAGCCTTCAGTCGTAGTCGCGTTGACAAATCAGCGCGCGTGCTCGTTGATTTGGAGGCGAGCGATGAGGAGTTTGGAGATGCGCTGCGAGTCTTCAGTAACTGGCGTGCAGCTCACGGATATCCTCTGAATACAGCGCAAGTTGTGTTGCGCGCTCGAGCTCGCAGGGTTTGCTCAACTGCTCTCATCTCTCAGCGACATAAACGAGAGATATCAATCATCAGGAAGATTGAGCGAAGCCGTAGCATGCGGCTTACGCAAATGCAGGATATTGCTGGGTGTAGGGCGATAGTCAACACAATGCGGCAGCTTTCCGCCTTGGAGCGAATCTATCGCGACGATGTGCGAGATGATTACGTCAAGTCTCCGCCGGCATCCGGTTATCGCAGTGTGCACGCGGTTTCGCTCTATGAGGGGAAGAAGAAAACTGCATTCGATGGGCTGCTGGTAGAGACGCAACTTAGAACTGCCTTGCAGCACGCTTGGGCGACCGCTGTTGAGACTGTGGACACCTTTACCGGCAGTGATCTGAAGTCAGGTTTCGGTGAAGATGATTGGCGTCGACTGTTCGCGCTCGTGAGTACGTCATTTGCCGTTAGGGAAAGAAGTCCCCCAGTTCCAGATACTCCAGCATCAATTGAATTGGTCAGGCGAGAGCTGCGAGAGCTGGAGTCGGAGCTAGGGTTAACGCAGAGACTGATGGCTTGGCATAGGGCCTCCCAGTTTGTTCGTGCGCCCGAGTTCCGATTCAAGAAGCACCTGCTTATCGAGCTCTGGCCCACAACCGGTGTCGTGAAGCTTCACACGTTTTCGGCGGACCAGTTTGAAAGCGCTGCCCAGAAATATTCTGAGCTGGAGCAGCAGGTAACTACTGAAAATAGGCTGCAAGTTGTGATGGCGTCAGCTGACTCGCTTCAGGCACTCAAACGCGCGTATCCAAACTTGTTTGTGGATCCGACGGCATTTCTGGTTGCATATTCTCAAGCTTTGCTTGAGTAATTCTTGAGATGTTGTGGATAGGATAGTCTCGTTAGCATGTAGGGCGGCTTGGGCGTAGCGATGTTATAGGTATGCAGCGCGTAGGGTGGGTTGAGCGTAGCAATACCCATCAATCGGGACGACAAGGCAAGGGGATGCCATGGAACGTCAGGAGCCCAAGTTCGACAAGGACATGAAGGACGTTGAGTTTCGTCCGCGCACCTATCGGGGCCCATCATTACCTACGCCCTCCCGTGATAATGACGGCCTCTCCTGGAAGATCGGCGTGGCCGTCGGCATCGGTGTACTCGCCGCACTGCTGATCTTCAATGCCTACGAGCGCTATCAGGCGCGCCGTGACGCCGAGCAGGTCCTGCAAGTCCTCAAGCAGGAGACCGCCAAGCTGGAGCGCGAAGCGCGGGCCACGCTCAGCACGGTCACCGTTCCTCCACCTCACCTGGTTGACGTCATCCATCCGGTCCCGCCCGGCTACCGCTGCGCCGGCGGTGCGCTGCTGTATCGCGATGGCAATAGCTGGACGCAGATCACCGCGCGCTCCAACCACATCTACTGCCCGCTTGATGGAGGGTCGGTGGACGACTGTTATCCAGTGACACCTCAAAGTATCGGGTGTCTTCGCTGACCTAATAGTGGTTAGGCCCTGGCCAATCCGCACGAACGACGTTTACGACAAAGAGGTCAAGTATGTCTGAGCAAGTATCGTGGGCTCGTGATGCGTTGGAGCGGAAGGACCTCGCTCAGTTCTTGTCAGTGGCACTGACAAACTTGTCGTCTGCCAGTACAGACGAAGGAAAGGGTGGCCTGACGGTTGCGCTGGATGCGGAGTGGGGTGCTGGCAAGACGTTCTTTGTGAAGGAGTGGATGAAGGATCTTCGGGCTGCCAGCCATCCCGTTGTCTACTTTGATGCTTGGGCCAATGATCTAGGCGAAGAGGCGTCGGTCGCCCTGATGGCAGAGATCCTGGATGGCCTTGATGAGTGGCGGGAAAAGCTTCCCAGAAGCAAGGGTTTGGCGACTTCAGCAGGCGATCTGACGAAGCAGACAGTTAGGAGTTTGCGGGCTGCCCTTCTCCCCGCTGCTGGCGTTATAGCTAAAGGGTTGGTGAAGAAGGCTACGGGAGTTGTCGTCGATGAAGTTATTGATTCGTTCGGCGCAACCGATGAAGAAGATGGCGCCACTTCAGCTGGCGCAGTGGTGGAGGGTGCACTTGATAAGTTGTTTGAGAAGGCAATCGAGGCTCACGGTGCTCGTAAGAAGGCGGTTGCCGAATTTAAGGAGAATCTCACCGGATTAATCAATCTCCTTAGTGAAAGCGCCGGCGCTTCGCTCCCGCTGTTTGTCTTTATCGATGAGCTTGATAGGTGTAGGCCGTCCTATGCGTTGAAGATGCTGGAGGAGGTAAAACATATTTTTGGGATATCAGGTGTTGTCTATGTCATATCAACAAATATAGATCAGCTTCAAAACTCAGTTCGAGCTGTCTACGGCGCCGAGTTCGATGGCCGAGGCTACTTGCGGAGAATGTTCGATAAAGAATACTCGCTACCAGTTCCAACTGTGGATGCAATAGCGATGGTTGTGGAGGATCGCCTCGCCGCGCTGGTGAAAGCGGATGACGTGAAGGGTGTTCCACGGGCTGCCCAAGGTAAGGAGCTGAAGCCCTGGGGGCTCGTTGCGCGAGCGATGATGCCAAGCGATATTCGCAGCCAAAAGCAAACCGTCTCGCTGATATGCGAGGTCTATCCATCTCTTGGTGGGTCTGTTCATCTGCTTTGGCTCTATTACTTGTCCGCGCTGTATCGAACAAATAGAGAAATGCTCGATCAGTTGGTAATGGGTAGCGTGCCTAAGGCCGATCTCAAACGATTTGTTGTAGGTAGTCTTAAGCTTGATGTTGAAATTCCATACATAGCCATGTCCGATCGCTTCGGTCATGACAAGCGGGAAGCGTCGACAACGCTTAGTGAGGCCATCCTTGAGTACATACGTATGAGCGCAATGGATAACGATGCTCTCAGGCAGCACGCCAGATTCGATGGGTACTCATATCCAAGGGTGTTGGCGATCAATGTAGTAGACGGCCAAGTAAGGGGAGATACGCAGCTTGCTAGCTACCCTCCTTTAGTGCGCAGTGCCGGCTATCTGACGACTGGCCCTCACTAGCTTGGTAAGTAGCGTAGCCCGGGTAAGCGCGGCGCACCCGGGACGCCCTACACGTTACTGATCCGATCCCCGGGTGCGACCTCCGGCCTTACCGGGGCTACCATCCAGCTTCGATACGCACGGGGAAGACGATGCTGTTCAAACGCAAGGCAAGCCTCAGCTGGTGGCGCTTCGCGGGAGGAATGGTGTTCGCGCTGCTTCCGTTGGCCTTCATTCTCTTCGTGCTTACACGCGAGGACGACTTCCTCGACTCAGCCCCGGTGTTGTTCCTTGTAGCTGCCGCAGTGGCGTATGCGGCCTTGCGCTGGCATCAGATGAGGAAGCAATTCAACGGTGACGCGGACGCCGCCGCAGCGGCCATCAGACAGAACCCGTTCGGCCTGGCGTTCGGCTCGCCACGCACCTTCATCGTGTGGCTGCTGGTCACCTCGCTGATCGTGATCGCGTCGGTGTTCGCGTGGGCGCTCTGGCACGAACTGCAATGACGCGTGTCACTGACGTCCATCGCCACCCCGCATCCCCATGACTGAAACCCCCAACCCCTACGACGCCCCACGTGCCGCGCTGGTCCAGACGGACCGCGCGCCCATGCGCATGCCGCCGGCGATGATCGCGGCGCTGGTGATCTACGTGGCGATCTACCCGATCGAGGTCATTCCGCTGATCGACACGCCCGTGTGGAGGTTGGAGTTCTTCATGCCCACCATGGCATCGCTCGGCGTTTACACCTTGGGGATGACGTTCGCCCTGTGGCGGCGCTGGCAGTGGGCCAGGCTATGGCTGGTGCTGACCACCGTCGTCTCCGTCTTCCTGCTGGCCCGCATGGTCTGGCGCGGCGCCTCAATGGCGCATTGGTATGCCTACCTGGCCGCTGTGCTGCGCATCGGCGTGACGGTGCTGGTGTTGCTGCCTGCCAGCCGTCGGTGGTTCGCGGCGAAGGGCGGGTAGGGTGGGCTCAAGCCCACCGTCGCGTACCAGTCGCGCACCCTGAGCGGCGGGCCAAGGCCCGCCCTACGTCGGATGAGATTCGGGGCGCCGTTACTCTCACATTGAGCGCCAATCGACGGGGCGCCGCGCACCGTCGCCAGGACTCAGCGCTCCGTCCGCAAGGCTCGGAATGCCAGGCGCGAAGCTCGGAATCCTAAGCGCAAGGCGCACGCGCTCCGTCGTCCGGGCGCGGAACGCCATCGCCCGCGCGCTATGCTTCGTCGATGGCGCGCCGAGCCTCGTCGTTCTCACATTGAGCCCCGTCGATGGGGCCCAAAGCGCGATGTCTCCGAAGCTCCCAGCCCCAGCCGCAAGGCGCGATGCTCCGGATCTCACACGCCGAGCCCCAACCGCAAGGCGCCGCGCTCCGCGCCTCACATTCCGAGCCTCGTCGTTGGCATTCAGAGCTCGATCGCCGTGTCGCCACGCCCTGCATTTGTGAGAGGTAATGCGCGCGATCACGCGCTAGGCTGCGGTCGTCGGCGCCGCGTCGCCGACGTGTCCTTTCCACGTGATCAACGGAGTGACCATGACTCAGAACCTCGTGTCCCTGCGCCTTGCCGCCGACGACCTGAGCGCCATCGAAGCCGCGCTCGACAGCCTGGAACAGCGCCTCACCGGCCTGGTCGGCCTGACCCCCGACGAACGCCGCCAACTGACCAAGATGGGCGACAAGTCCGAAGCCTTCTGCCGCCAGGCCGTCGTTACCCTCGGCAAGCATTCCGAAGTGCTGCCGCGCAACTTCGACCTGGACGAATACCGCGCCGACCTCGCCGCCCTCGACGCGCTGCGCCCCATCCTGGCCCGCCTGCAGCGCCTGTACGAACGCATGGTCGATACCGAGACGGCCCTGGGCAGCGACGTGATGGTCAGCTCGCTGGAAGGCTACGCCCACCTGCAGGTAAGCGGCCGCGGCGACGGCCTGGAAGGCCTGCGCGAAGCCCTGGGCGCACGCTTCATCCGCAAGCGCCGCGCCGAGGCAGAACCGGCGGCGTGATCCTGACGTCATGTGAAAGAAAGGCGAGCTTCGGCTCGCCTTTCAGACAAAGTGCAACGATCTGAGGCTCACCTTCCGTTCTTGCATGCCGTTGATCGTTTGGTGGCACTACCTCTTTGCCAGACTAGAGCCTCGGCTCGAAGGTCCGCCGAGCGACACGCAAAGGAGAAACACATGTCATCTGGTCATTGTCGAACCATCAGACACTCTCATGTGCATGCTGGGGTGCTGAAATCCAAGTCCTTGATCGCGAAGACACGCGCAACGCTTCTCATCTTTACGCTGGCTGCATGCCAGCACGAAATTCCGACTGCGACCCCTTCGCCATCTTCAGGAGGTGCCGCTGTTTCACCCGTATCTGCGTCCAGAGATGTTTCGCCCGATCATTCCAAGGTGATGGAAGAACTTTCCGCCCGCAGCCGAATCCCGACCTCAGAGCTGCGGCAATTGTTGGATGATTGTGAGCGCACACAGCGCAGCATGAACATCTGCGCCTTCCGAAACTTTGTCGCATGGGATCTGGAGCTCGATGCCGCACTCAAGGCTAAACGAGAGTCGGCGTCACTGCAGTGTCGAGCTGATCTTGATCGCGCGCATGCTGCTTGGGAGGCAGAGCGTGATAGAGCATGCTATGAAGAGACAGAAGTAGATGCAGGGGGCTCGATGCGGCCGATGCTTATCAGTGGCTGCAAAACGGACCTAACCAGGGCGAGACTAGTCTTTGTGGGAAAGATGGATGCCTGTCCATGAGGGTGGTGATAATGGTGCCCGTAGTGAGTCAGCGTCGAAATTAGACAGGGAGCAGGTACATGGTCTATGGGAAAGCTAGTGCGGGCGCCCGTCCGCAACTGGGCCTAGCCTTCGGCTTATGTGTGGGCTTGGCAGCTTGCGCTTCCGGTCCAGTTGTCCAAACAAACAAGCCGGACTTCACTGGAACTTGGTCAGCCAAGTGGTGCGACTCGCAGTATCCCCGGGCTGAGTGCGGCAACTTTTCCCGCATCTCGTTCAACGTGGCGAGCGCATTTGTGGCCAGCACTTCGCCGCAACGCCGAGGATGTCCAAGCTTGAGGAGGGCGAGCCGGGCTCGGTGCTCGGCACATCCGTTGGTAACGCAGCCGTCCTGTTGGTCGACAACGCGCGAACCGGAGAAAAGAATATCGCTATCGTGACGCTCACGACCAAGGGTCTGCGATGGCGCATGATCGGGACGGCTGTGCGAGGCGAGTGGCCTGGTGAGAGCATCATTGGCGGGACGTGGATGCTGAGCGAAGACACATCGGAGCATGCACGCTCGGTATTACGTGACTTGGAGGAGCTTTCCTGCCGCTGGCCGGATGAGATCCCGTCTGGCTAGCCACGCGTCAAGGCACGGCGCCGCCAAGGTGTCGTGCCAGGTTCAATACGAACCCGGTACCGCAGATCACCGTAGCGCTCATTCATCTCTGGCAGACTGCCGCCTGTCAGGAAAAAGGTCAGGAGGACCCCATGGCAATCCAAAGATTTGCTGTCAAAGCGTCTGCGATCTCTCTGATCGTTTCCTGCGCTGGATTGGTTGGTTGCGCATTCAACCAACCGATGCAAGCGGCGAAGCCAGACTTTACGGGTGGATGGTCGGTGAAGTGGTGCGACAGAACCAATCCGGCGCTCGAATGTGGCGGCTTCGACGTTGCTCTCGTGCAGGACGGCGAGCGCATCTGTGGCGACTTCGGCGGCGCACTCGTCAACCTGCGGCAGATCGACGAAGGAAGCATTGTCGGCACCGCGGTAGGTGATACCGCCATCCTGGCGGTGGAAAGCTTCCGGAACGGATCCATTGCGCTGGTGCGCGCGACGCTGAAGGGAAGCGACCTGCATTGGAAACAGGTGGATAACGTTCGACGCGGGGAAACAGATATCGCCATCATTGCTGCGGACGAGGTTCTGGTGAGATCGCTTGAGGCTTCATCGCAAACGGATGCGAAGAAGAGGGGGCAGAGTTGTGACGCGGTCCTGGGAAGGAAGGAGAATTGATGATGGACTATCGGGAATTGAGCCAGTCTGAGTACGATCGAAAGCTGCGCCTCGTTGTTATAGGGGCCGAGGGGTTGCATGCACATGCACAGAACATTGGCGATGGCATGGCGACGATCGGTTGGGGATACACCTTCAACCGGGACAACAACGTTGAGATATGGCGACAATCAGGTATTGATTTGACGCAAGACCAATGGCGGACGTTGGCGACCATTGATGCGGCTGAGACCAATGCCGAGAAGACCCGAATTGGTGTGACGTTCACGCGGGTGCTGGATGCGAGGGATTCAGATAGGTTACTGCGGGCCTCGCTCGCAGAATACGAACGCCCCGCGAACGACCTTGAAATGCCGCTGTCGGACGAAAGAGTCGCGGTGGTGTCGTTGGCATACAACCGGGGAGTGGGCAATCTTTCGGGTTCGCAGCAGCGTAACGTTCCCGAGCATTCGGTGATGGATGCCATACGCAACGGCGACCGTGCGGAAGCGTGGTTCCAGATGCGATACAACTGCTGGGGCAGCGACGAGCTTCATGAGCAATATCCGGATGCGGATTCGAAGGAGGCGGGCCTTCGCAAGCGACGGTTCGCGGAGGCAGAAGTGTTCGGCCTGTACGATGATCCCGACAACGTTACGCCCCAGCAGGCCCGTGACGTGTATCGCGCGTTTCAGCTACACCGCGACGAAGTAGATCGCGTCGAGAGGGAGTTTGGCGTTACCGTCGAGGGTGAAGCCGCACGTCGCAACCGGGTTGCCCAGGCGAACAGAGACTATCCGGAACTGGTGAACGAGTACGGTCGTGTATCCACTATAGCTGACGCGCTCGCACCCGCGCGCACTGCGCTGCTACAGGACCTGCGCCGGCAATACCCGGAACTGTCGGATCGACTTACCGACGCCAATTTCAATGCGGGGCGTATCCATCTCGATGCGGGCCGTGACCTGCAGGACGCGGAAGCGGTGGCTCGCGCGCACGCCGGGAACAACCGAACCCAGAATGCGGTACGTCGAGAACAGCGCAACACGAGTGTTGAAGAGGTAGACCAGGATCATGCCGCCACCCTCGACTCCCGCAGGATGCGAGGCAATGCCGAGATCTCAAGCAACGACCTGCTGATCGGCGAAGGCGGCAACGACACACTGCGAGCCCATCGGGGCGATGACATCCTGATCGGTGGGCAGGGCCGGGACCGGCTGGAAGGCGGTGAGGGTCGCGATACCTATGTGATCGATGCCGGCGACACCGTGAGGGACAGCGACGGCGTGGGCGAGGTGCGCTGGGGCGGGGAGGCCCTGACGGGCGGCGCGCGCGCAGCGGACGATCCTGCCAACACCTACCGCAGCGAAGAGGGGCGCTTCATCTACGCGCTGGAGAACAACACTCTCTCGGTGACGGACACGTTGGCCCAGGATCAGGTGGGACGCGAGCCTACGGTGATCGAGCATTTCCAGAATGGACAGTTGGGAATCGTGCTGAGCGAGCCGGGTGGCGGTGCACGAGTGCGGGCTGAGCTGCAACGCGCGGAAGAACATGACCACATGGAGGCACGAGAAGGGGATCGCGGGACGGTCGACACGCTGCCACGCATTCCAGCCACGGCCACGGAAACCCACGATCGCCAAAGCGCCCGTGAACCCGCACGCGGACCTTTCGACGATCCGTACGTCAACAGCGTCTATGCCGCCCTGCTGGCGGGCGACAGCCATGAGCTGGACCGCATCGCCGGCGCGTTCTCCCGGTCTCCCGAGGGGCAGCGCATGGCGGAGCTGGGCGAACAGATGCTGATCCAGCAGCAGCGTGAGGCGCAAACGCCGTTGCAGGATCAACAGGTGCAGGCGCGTGAGGGGCCGGCCATGCGCATGTGATGCGCCCGACGTAAGCGCCGGAACAAGAGGATCAACAAGGAGTCCACGTAGCCCGGGTAAGCGCAGCGCACCCGGGGTGCATTGCACACGTCACGGTCGCGATCCCGGGTGCGGCCTGCGGCCTTACCCGGGCTACGTGAAGCGCTTGGGGTTCACGGGCGATAAACTACGTCCCGGACACTTCCGATCCCCACAAGGAACACCCCATGGCATTCACCACCACCGCCTCCGGCCTGCAGTACGAAGACACCGTCGTCGGCAGCGGCGTCGAGGCCAAGCCCGGCAGCAACGTCACCGTGCATTACACCGGCTGGCTGTACGAGAACGGCGCGCAGGGCGCCAAGTTCGATTCCAGCAAGGACCGCGACGAACCCTTCATCTTTCCCCTCGGCGACGGGATGGTCATCAAGGGCTGGGACGAAGGCGTGCAGGGCATGAAGGTGGGCGGCCAGCGCACCCTCATCATCCCCGCCAACCTCGGCTACGGCGCCCGCGGCGCCGGCGGCGTCATCCCGCCCAACGCCACCCTGAAGTTCGACGTGGAACTGTTGGGGACCTGAGGATCGTAGGGCGGGCCTCGGCCCGCCATCGCACGCGATCCGTACACGTCGAACGGCGGGCCAAGGCCCGCCCTACCGCGATCCCGAAGGTCGCGTTCGCAGCCATGCAAGAGGTCGCGCCATGGAGAAAGGTTTGCGCATCATTCTGTGGTTGGTCTGCGCCATGGCGGCCATTGAGCCAGCCATGGCCGCAAAACGCATACCGCTGACCGATGCGCATTACTCGGGCGCGGTCACTGCCCAGTCGTCTGCCTCTGTCGTCGTGGAGAGCACCACGTTCACGCCTGACGAACAGACCTGGTCGGACCTGGCGATGGCGGGTGGCATGTATATCCCTGTTTTCGGAAAGACCAAAACGGAGTTCTTCTTCAATCCTCCGGATCAGGAAGCGCTGGCGTCGATACTGGCAGCAGAACTTGAGCGGGTCGGCATCTTCGCCCCGACGGGTACCGCCGCCCAAGCGGTCATGCCGATCAGGCTGATCTTCAAGAAGGGCACGTACCGGCATGCCGACAATACCTACACTCTGGACGTCGCGATGGCATGGACGGACGCACATGGCGTGCCCATCGAGAAGAACTACACCCTCAACTCCCATGCGCGCCTGACCCGCTGGCAGAAGCTCAACACCAGCGTGTGGCAAGGCAAGATGTATCTCGTGCGGGAAGCGTTGGACGTCATGATTCCCGACATCCAGCAGTCGCTGAATGGCGAAGCGCCGGAGAAGCAGGTCGTTGGCGCGGCCAGCGCGCCGACGGACCAGGAGTAACGCGACGCGGGAACGACTGCGTCCGCAGCGCGGGCCTAGGCCCGCCATCGCACGCCATCCGTACCATCGAACGGCGGGCCGAGGCCCGCCCTATGCGGCCATGCAGCAGCGCTAGGCTTAGCGCTGGCGCGTCTCCCCACTCGGGCCTTCGGCTGAGCCGAAAATCTTCCTGCAGTTTTCCTTGTTGGCGGGGAATTCGCACCATTTCCGGCAATACTCGAGATTGCCCTTGTAGTCGTCCCAGGCTGCCTTGCAATAGTTGTAGTAGCGCTCTTCATCGACGGTCGCGGCCGTCTGTGCGATGTCCCGAGTGATGAACGTCGCCAGCGCAAGGACCGCCGCTCCAGCCAGTGCGACCAACGACAGCCAGGCCTTGAATCGTGCCGTCGAGCCGCGATTCCGTTGCTTCACCAGGTGATCGTAGGATTCGAATTCCTGGACGCCGGCCGCATTGGTGCGTTCGAATGCCTCGCGATCCATGGCATTGGCGGTCCTGCTTGCGCCCACCATCAGATACACCGCGAAGACCACTAGCGCGACAGCGCCGAGATAACCGAGCATTTCCCCCTCCCGCTACCCGTTGATGGAGGCCGCAGCCCCACCACCTATACGTGGATTCTGCGCCTTGAACGGAAGATTCCACATCCCAATAGGTGGTGCAAGCGATCTGCCGCGGGCGAACCGCCTTTCACCTAGCAACGCAGCAAGGTAAGGCGGGCTCAAGCCGGCCATCGCATGCGATAGGTAACTGTCGAACGGCGGGCCAAGGCCCGCCCTATGGCTTCCCGCGCAACTCGGCCAGCTGCGCCTCAAGCGCCGCGATGCGCCGGTCGCGCTCGTCCAATGCACGCTGCACGTCTTCGGCCTCGAATCTGATCGGGATGTACTTCGGGCAGTTCCAGTCGAAGGCTTCCATGTGGATCGTCATGGTGCGTTCGGTGCGCGCTTCGCCCGGTGACTCCTCGACACTCAGCCGGCCCAGCAGCTTCAACCGTTGCCGGTGGGTGTAGTCCATCAGGATCAGGGCCACGCGGTCGTCGTTGGCCACGTTGCCCACGCTGATGAACTGGCGGTTGCCGGGCAGGTCGGTGAAGGTCAGCGTGGTGGCATCGACCACGCGCAGGAAACCCGGGGTTCCGCCGCGATGCTGCACGTAGGGCCAGCCGGTTTCGGACACGGTGGCCATGTAGAAGCTGCGCTGCGCGTGGATGAAGGCCGCTTCATCGGCGCCGAGTTTGGCGTTGCGCACCTCCTCGCCGGACTCGAACGCGCGTGCGTACTGCGCGCGGCTGCCCTCGCGCGCCTGCACCTCGCGGACCGCAGGGGTGAAGGCGATGGTGGCGAATGCGTGTCTCATGTCGGTCTCCAAGGGGGCCACGACGTAGCCCGGGTAAGCGCATAGGGCGGGCTCAAGCCCACCATCGCATCGTGTCCGCACTCATCGAGCGGCGGGCCAAGGCCCGCCCTACGGCATCGCCAACACCTGCGCCGGTCCGCCGGTGACCTTGCCGCGCGTCTTCGCGGTCTCGCCGAGGTAGGCGAGCGCGAACTGGGCGAACTTGACGCTGTGCTGCGCGCTCTCGCCCATCGTCGCCAGGGTGTCGTACGGCGTGTGGATGTAGCGGAAGCTGCCATTCGGATCGCCGGCCTCGAACATCATCGCCGCCGGATAGCCCGCATGGGTCCACGACGCATGGTCCGAACACGCGTACCCGCAGGCCACGCTGCCGCGGGTCAGGCCGCGCGGCGCCAGGTAGGTGTCGAAGAGGGTGACGAAGAAGGCCTTCAGCTCAGTGTTGGAGTAATCGCTGATCAGCTTCATGTCGGTGACCGCGCCGGACTTGTAGTTGGTCATGTCCACCTGCAGCACGCTCACCACGTTGACGCCGCCGGCGCGGAAGGACTGCGCGATGGCATGCGATCCGCGCAGACCGACTTCCTCCGCCGCATAGCCCATGAACTTCACCGTGCGCCGCGGCTGCCAGCCGTCGGCCAGCGCGATGCGCAGCGTCTCGGTGAGCGTGGCGATGCCGGAGGCGTCGTCGTCGGCGCCCGGCGCGTGCTGCTCGGGGTCGTAGGGATTGCTGCCGTTGATCGAATCCAGGTGCGCGCCCAGCACCACCACCTCGTGCGGCAGGTCGCTGCCGCGGATCGTGAGGATGACGGAGGGCTGCGTGCCGCAGTTCGCGCAGGCGGTGAACAGCTCGGTGGTGACGTCCTCGCGGCCGGCCGCCAGCGACTGCCAATGGTCGCGGATCCACTCCGCCGAGGTCCTGCCGTGCGTGCTGGCGAAGTAGCGGTTGCGGTAGCCCGACAGGTGGCGGATGGTCGCGTACAGCCTCTGCTCCTGCACCTGCGGCAACCAGCGGTTCACCGTGTCGTGGTTGTCGAGCGTGTAGCCGGCAAGCATCGACTTCGCCATCGCCTGTTTGGCCCGGTCGGCCTGCACGAAGGTCTCGGCCTGCGCGCGCGTGGGGAACGCGAAGTAGCCGCCGCAGCGGCGTTCGTTGACGTGCACGTGGTCGCTGATCGCGCCCAGGCGATCGGCGCGCGTCTCGGCGATCACCAGCGGCTGGCCGGTGCTGTCGTGCTCCGCGACGGCCTCCCGCGCCAGCCCACGGATGCCCTGCCACGTATCGCGCGAGGTCACGATGTACACGGAGGCGAAGGGATCAGTGGACGACGGTGCGGTGGAGGCCGCGGGCGGGGCGTGCGGTGTCGCTGACGACGGTGGTGCGACGCGGTCGGCGGTCGGCGCGTTCCAGCGCACCTCGACGGACGGTGTGGCCTGCACACGCGTGCCCGACGCCCGTACCGCCTGCAGCGCGTCCGAGCGCAACAGCAGCAGGCCGATCAGCAGGGACAGCAGCAGCTTCGACAGCAAGAACGGTTTCATGTCGCTTCCCCCGGAGGACGCCTGCGGCCACGGGGGCACGCTACCACTTCGACGGGCTCATGCCTGCCATCGGACACCGCGGCGGATGGGCGGAGCGGTGGGCCAAGGCCCACCCTACGCGGGAGCGCATCTTGCAGCCGTCGCCCGGGGCCGCAGCAAACCCGGGAGGGCGTGGCACCGGACGGGTCCGAGTCCGGGTGCGGCCGTTGGCCTTGTCCGGGCCATGTCTCAATCACTCGCTTCACGCGTCTCGGGATAGGCTGGAACCCTCTCCCACGAGGCAACGTCATGGAACCCACGGTCCATCCCTTCTCCGACCTGTTCGCCCAACTCGGCCTGCCGGACGACCACGCCAGCATCCAGCAGTTCATCGCCACGCATTCGCCGCTGCCCGACGACATGCGGTTGGAGGAAGCGCCGTTCTGGTCGCCGGCGCAGGCACAACTGCTGCGCGAGGAGCGCCTGGACGATGCCGACTGGGCGATGGTGGTGGATAGCCTGAACGTGGCGCTGCACGCCGACCCGATGTGAGCCCGTAGGGCGGGCTCAAGCCCGCCGATTGCGCACCATCGCGGATGGGCAGCGGTGGGCCAAGGCCCACCCTACGCGGAAGCCTGTCCCGTGCACGCCGACCCGCGGTGAGCCCGTAGGGGCTCAAGCCCGCCGATTGCGCACCATCGCGGATGGGGGCGGTGGGCCAAGGCCCACCCTGCGCGGAAGCCTGTCCCGTAGCCCGGGTCCGCGCGGCGAACCCGGGAGACCTGCCACGGAAAGTATCCGACTCACTGGCGGTTGCCGTCGGCCGTCTGTGAGCTGCGTGCTGCACGGGACAAGGCAGGCAGAAATGTAAATGGACGCGCATTGCGTGGTCGGGACAGACTGCGGGTGTCGGGAGCGTGTGGAATACAACACCCTCCATGGGAAATACGCACGGCCGTCCTTGACTCCGGTGGTCCACTCCCGACACCTTCCCTCGCACGCCGGCGTCGCCCGGTCAGACGCCGGCGATCGCCTTCATCCCGATGCGATCACGGGCGGTGGGCCAAGGCCCACCCTACGGGGAGGTCGTGGGATCCACCCAGCCGTTCGCGCGTGCGAGGGCGATGGCGGCGTTCTCGGCGGATTCGCGCGTGGCGTGGCGGGTGCGGGTGACCACGTCGGCGCGGGCGCTGCCGTTGGCGATGCGGAACATGGCGCGGCCCTGCCAGTAGGCGACGCCGAGCGGATCGACTTTCTGCAGCGTCTGCACGGTCAGCTGGCGCCCGTCTTCGGTGATCGTCTTCACGGACATGCCGGCACCTTACCTTCAAACGCGGCGGGCTGTCGTGACGTCTGTCGGCGGTGGGCGACGCCGATCGCGTCGGCGCAAGGGAGGGCGGCGTGCGCCCGCTGGCACATCGTCGCCGTGGTGTCGCATCCGTTCGGCCTGCGCGACGCGTAGCGCAGTGGACTCCCCGCCGACAAACGGAACACCGATGCGCACGCCCCTGATCGCCGCCGCCGCGCTGGCGCTGTCCTTGTCCCTGCCCCTGCAGGCCACCCCGCTGGACGGGAGCTGGGTGGTGGACCTGTCCACTGTGCCGGGCACGCCGTACACCCAGCCCATGCAGCTGACGCTCAACGCCGACGGCACGGTGAAGGGCAGTTTCTACAACAGCGTCATCGAGGCCGGCCGGTGGAAGGAGAGCCGCGGTCGCCTGTGCGCCAGTTTCCGCACCACCGATGGCGTGGGGCCGTACCACACCGCGGTCTGCCTGACCGGCGACACCGCCAGCGGACAGACCTGGGCCGAGCATCGCGCTTTCCTGTTCAACTGGAACGCCACCCGCGCGCCCGCGGCCAGCGGGGCTGGATCCACCCCCGGCCGCTGACCGCGCCGCGTGCGTCGAAATGCGGCACGGCGTGGGGCATCAGCGTTTGGCGTAACCGATCCACGCGAACAGCGGGCGGCCGAACAGCAGGCACAGCAGCGACAGCACGACCACGGCGCCCAGGTGCCACAGCAACACCATCAGCGCGGTCTCGCCGCCGTGGTACAGGCTGACGCCGGCAGCGGACAGCGCGGCGGCGCTCAGTGCCACCAGCATCGCGGTCGGCGCCGGCCGCACCACGCCGGCATGGCGCACCATCACCAGCATCAGCAGGCCCAGCGGCACGCTGGTCATGGTGATGGCCACGGCGCATTCCGAACTGACCGCTTCCATCAGGAACGCATCCGCACCCAGCCGCGCGTAATCGCGCAGGCAGCCCCAGCCCAGCCCGCCCAGCCACAGCAGCAGCGCCGGTACCGGCAGCCACATCCACCGCGGCGAGCGTCCGGGCACGCTGATCTGGAACACCGCATACGCCGCCAGCAGTCCGGTCAGCACGCTGGCGATCCATTCCAGCAGCAGCGGCGCCTGGGCCAGGTCCGCCAGCAGGCCGGTACGCAGGCCGTAGACCGAGGCGATCATCGCGATCAGCACCGCCGCCAGTACCACCCACAGCGCCGTGCGGCGCAGCGGCGAGGAGAGCGGGCGCACCGGTTCGGCGCGCGCGGCAAGCTGGTCGATCAGGCGGCGGGTATCAGTCATGGGGGACGTCCTCTTTGCCCAGTGCGTGCCGGAGCGATTTCAGCGCGCGGTGGCAGGCCACCTTCAGCGCGCTGACGCTCTGCCGGCTTTCCGACGAGGCTTCATTCAACGACAGGTCCTTCAGGTGCACCAGTTCGATGGCCTGCTGCTGGCGCGGCGTCAGGTCGGCCACCGCGCGGCGTACGTGCTGCGCGGCCTGGCCGCGGGCGAGGGCATCGTCGGGGCCGGGGCTGTCCTCGTCGATGCGGTCGAACGGTTCCTCGGCCAGCACTTCGTATTGCACCCGACGCGCGCGCCGGCGCAGCACATCGATGCAGCGGCGCGTGGCGATGGTGGCCAGCCACGGCTTGAACGGGCGCCCGGGTTCGTAGGTGTGGCGCACGCCGTGCACGATGATGAGGATGTCCTGCACGGCGTCCTCCGCATCCTCGCGGTCGCCCAGGTAGCGCCGTGCGATGGCGCGCAGGTACGGCGCGATGGCGCTGAGCAGCGCGTGGTAGGCGGCGTTGTCGCCACCCTGCGCGCGCCCCATCCAGTGGCCCCACGCATCGTCGTCGCCGGCAGGCGTCTGCTGGGCGTCGGCAGGCATCGCATCGGTGCGTTGCGGCTCGACCACGACGGGTGACGGGAAAGCGAGGAGAGTGGCCATCATGCGGCTCGCATCGGGGTCTGCCAAGTCAGCGTGCGGACACGCCACAGCGGCGTGCGATCAGGGCGTCCAGCGACAGCACGCCCGGTCCGCGCGCCATGACGTACAGCAGCGACACCGCCCACAGGCCGTGCGTGGCGAACGCGGCCGGATACACGAACACCTGGATCACCAGCGTCATCGCCAGCAGTGCCAGCGCCGACAGCCGGCTGGCCAGGCCGATCACCAGCAACAGCGGGAACACGTGTTCGGCGACCGCCGCCAAGTACGTGGCGAGCTCGGGCGGCAGCAGCGGCAGCGCGTATTCGCTGCGGAACAGTTCGATGGCGTTCTCCGAGATCCGCGGCCATTCCAACTGCACCGTGCCGCCGAGCGGGTCCAGCACCAGCCCTTCGATCTTGGTCTGCCCGGACAGCCAGAACGTCACCGCCACCGACACGCGCGCCGGCAGCGCGATCAGGCTGTGCGGGACGCGGGCGAAGTGCGCCAGCGTTCCGGCGATGCGGCGTGCGGCGGCGCGTTGGGGTCGTGCGGTCATGGAGGTATCGAGCGTGCTCACATCAGGACTCCGTTGGAGGATCGAAGGCGATGGCCAGGCCATGCGCCAGCAGCAGGGCGAACAGCGCGCCGTCATCGGTGTGCGGTGAGGACGCATGCGCCAGGGCGAAGGCCTCGCCGAGCGCGTGGCCGGCGGCGAGCGCGTCGAGCCAGGCGAGGGCGCCGGCCGGCAGTGCGGTCACCGTGATGTCGAAGGCCGGGCGCGCGACCAGCACGTCTTCGGACACGGTGGTGTCGATGTCGTCCAGTCGTGCGTCGGCCAGATCGGTCAGTCCCTGGTGCGCTTGCCACACGGTCAGTGCGGCATGCGACGCACGTAACCAGGCGCAGGCCGGATGCAGGGTGATGCGCGTACCGGGCAGGCGCGTCGGTGCCTGCAGCAGGGCGTGGTAGGCGGCGTCGGGCAGCGGCACGGCATCGGCGGCGTGGTAAGCGCGGATGCGCAGCGCTTCGATGCGCGCCACGTCGGCCAGGCCGGCGACGACGGCGGCCGGCGCGAAGCCGGCGATGAAATCGGGGAAGTCCAACGCATAGTCGGTCAGCACCGGTGATCGCGGCGGATCCGCCAGCACGCGTTCGCGCGCCATCGCGCTGAAGAATGTTTCGCCCACCAGCGCCTGCGTCACCGGAAACGACGCGGCCAGCGCATCGACCAGGCTGACGACGAAGGTGTTGCGGTGGATCGCCAGGCGGCGCACGGCGCGCTCGCCGGCGACGCTCGCAGGCAAGGTGGCCGCATGCCGCAGCGCGGTCGCGAAGGCGCCGTGCAGGGTGGCCGCGGCGCTCATGCTGCGGCGCGCCGCGTGGCGGCGTCGTCCAAGCACGCCTGCGCCTGCCGCGCCTGTGCGCGCAGGGTGGCGTAGTCGGGCACGTGCGTGTCCCACTCGATCAGCGTGGGCAGCGGCCCGGTGCGCTTCAGCACATGGCGGTACAGCGACCACACCGCGTCGTCGACCGGTGCGCCATGGTCGTCGATCAGCACCGTCTCGCCGACGGCATCGACATCGCGCGCGTGGCCGGCCAAGTGGATCTCGCGCACCGAGTGCAGCGGCAGCGCGGCGAGGTAGGCGAGCGGGTCGTGGCCCTGGTTGTGGCAGGACACATGCACGTTGTTGACGTCCAGCAGCAGCGCGCAGCCGGTGCGCTGCACGATGGCCGACAGCAGGTCGGGCTCGCTGTAGGTGCTGCCGGCGACGGTGAAATAGGTGCTGGGATTTTCCAGCAGCAGTTGCAGGCCAAGCTGTTCCTGCACCTGTTCGATGTGGCGGCAGACGCGGGCCAGGCAGGCGGCGTCGTAGCGCAGCGGCAGCAGGTCGTTGAAGAATCGGCCGTCGTGCGTCGACCACGCCAGGTGTTCGGAGAACACCGCCGGCCGGCAGCGCGCGAGCAGGGCCTGCACGCGCGCCAGGTGGACGGTGTCGAGTGGGCTTTCGCCACCCAGCGACAGGCCGACGCCGTGCACCGACAGCGGCAGGCGTTCGCACAGCGCGGACAGGTGCGCGTGTGGCGTGCCCCCCGCGCCCAGATAGTTTTCCGCATGCACCTCGATGAAACCGGGCGGCTGCGGATCGCCCATCAGCGCATCGAAATGCACCGGCTTGAAACCGATGCCGGCCTGCGTGGGCAGGCCGGCATCGACCGGGAGACGATCGGTGGCACGGGGAAGGGACGTACGGGTCACCGTCGCATCTCCGGCGTCGCGATCAACCGGCCTTGGCGGGCTTGGGCGTGAACGCCGCCAGCTGGCCGAAGCCGGTCGGCGAGGTCTTCGACGGCATCTTGGTGCAGGTACCGGCCGGCACGTACTTCCACGCGTTGGCCTGGTAGTCGGTCTTGGAGGTGCCGGCACAGGTGGTGCCGGGGCCGGCGGCGCAATCGTTCTTGCCGGCCAGGGCCACGCCGTAGCAGCGTTCCTTGGCGGCCTTGTCGGCGGCGGAGGCGGGCGTGGCGCCCATGGCCAGGGCCGAACCGAGGGCGGCGGCGAGGGCGAAGGCGGGAACAGCGGAAGCGAAGGGGCTCGACATCGGGAAGTCTCCTGTAGGTGGACCGGAGGGGCCGGCACCGTGCCGGATGTCCCTCTCGCAGAAGACTTCGCGCGCAGTGCGGAAAAGGTTACGTCCGCCGTCGCGCGGCGATGCCGTCACTCGGCGAGGGCGATGCGGCCGGTGCGCTCGAACGCGGCCAGGGTGGCGCGGATCGACTCGGTATCGGCATGCGCGGGGCCGGAGGTGGCGAGGCTGTGCGCCAGCGCCTTGTCCAGCCAGATGCGTGCCTGCGCGCGGTCGCCGCGTCGCACGGCCAGGTCCGCGCGCAGCACCAGCACCTGTCCGAGCATCCTGCGCTGCGCCGGTGTGCTCTGCCAGTTCGGCAGCGTGGACAGCAGGTCGGACAGGCGCGCCCCGGCGCGGTTCAGATCGCCCTCGCGCAGCGCCAGCTCGGCGTCGAGGTGTTCGTTGAGCAGGCGCCAGCCGAAGTCCGGCGTGTAGGCGCGCAGCAGCACGCGGTTTTCCTCCAGCAGGCGGCGCGCCTGCGCGAGGTCGCCGGGACGGTCGCGTTCCATCAGCGCCTCGGCCAGGGTGACGCGGTGAGAGGCCGGCACCGGCAGGCCGCTGCGCCGGCTCTGCACCAGGGTGGCGTGCAACTGGCCGATGACGTCTTCCACCTGCTGCCGGCGCGCGGCCGGCGTGGCGGCCGGCAGCGTCAGCAGGCGGCGCGCCAGCATCGATTCCATCCGCAGCACGTCGGCGTGGTCCGGCGGGTAGGTCGCGCGCAGGATGGCATCGGCGCGGCGCAGCAGGGCGGTGCCGTCGCTCGTGCTGGCCGGGTCCAGCATCGACGCCAGCGCACGCACGCGCAGCACGTCGGCGTATTCCGGGTGCTGCTCGCCGAAATCGCGGCGGACGATGGCTTCGGCGCGTTCGATCGCGGCGAGGCAGGGCTCGAACTGGCCGCGCACGCAGTCGCCGTGCGCGAGCAGGCGCCAGCTGCGGCCGACCAGCGGATGCTCATCGCCCAGCAGGCGACGGTAGTCGGCCAGCACCTGCGTGGCGGCAGCGTGGCCTTCTTCCATGCGGCCCTGCGTCATCAGCGCGTGGGCGGCCAGCAGGCGCGCCGCGTGCGCCACCAGCGGCGCGTGATCGCGCGACAGGCGGATGGCGGCCTGCAGGTCGGTATCGGCGTCGGCGAAGCGCATCAGCCGGAGTGCCCACTCGCCGCGCAGGGTCCGCAGCTCGGCCTGCGCGGTCGCGTCGCCGCTGCCCTCGGCCAGGGCCAGCGCCTGCTGAAGGGAGCGGTCGGCGTCGGCGTGCTGCATGCGGTGCCACTGGCTGCGCGCCTGTTCGGTCAGCAGCTGCAACCGGGTGGCGACCGCGGTGTCGTCGTCCGCTGCGGCCAACGCCTGCTCCGCCACGCGGCCGGCCTCCACCGGTTTGCCCTGCAGGTTGAGCAGCGCGGCCAGCGTGGCGGCGGTGTTCGCGGGATCGTCGCGCTGCAGCGTGCCGGCTTCGCGCGCCAGCGCCGTGGCCCGCGTGTAGTCGCCGACGGCCATGTAGTTGCGCGCCAGGATCGCCAGGCCGCGCGCCTGCACGTTGGGATGGTCCTGCAGGTCGAGCGCGCGCATGCGCCGTTCGGCGTCGGCCAGCAGCTGCTGCGAGGACATCGGCGTGGCGCTCAGGCCGGACAGGGTGGCGGTGCCGACCGTCTGTTCGAACACCTGCGACAGCGCGCGGGCTTCGGCCGCTTCGTGCGCCAGGTGCCGGGCGTGCCAGACCGCGCCGCCGCCACCGGCCACCAGCAGCGCCACGCAGGTACCGACGATCGTGGTCGCGATGGGGTGGCGCATCACCGCGCGGCCCAGCCGGTACGCCAGTCCACCGGCGCGGGCCTGCACCGGCCGGGTCTGCAGCCAGGCCTGCAGGTCCGCGCGCAGGGCGGCGACCGTGGGATAGCGCGCTTGCGGCTGCGGCGCGGTGGCACGCAGCGCGATGGCGTCCAGATCGCCTGCCAGGCGCCGCGCCAGCACCGCCGCCGAGCGCGCGCCGCGCGCGCGCGCGGCCTGGACCGTGACGGTCGCGGCCAGGTCGGACATCGGCGGCGGTGCCGCATCGCCGTCGGGCGCCGGCCCCTGCACCCACTGCAGCGGCGAGCGGTCGTGCGGCAGCAGGCCGCCGAGCAGCGAGTACATCATCCTGCCCAGCGACCACACATCGGCGGTCACCTGCGGTGCGGTCGCCGTCAGCGCCTCCGGCGCCGTGTAGCCCTGCGACATGGCCAGCCGCGGCACGCTGCCGGGCGCGGTCAGCGATGCGGTCAGGCCGAAGTCCAGCAACTGCACCTGACCGTCGTGCGTGACCATCACGTTGGACGGCTTGATGTCCTGGTGCAGCACCTGCTCGGCATGCGCGTAGACCAGCGCGTCGCAGGCCTGCACCAGCAGCGCCACCCGCTTGCGCAGGTTGGCGCGGCGGCGGTCGCACCAGACGTCGATCGGGTCGCCCTGGATGTAGCGCATGGCGAACCAGGGGTTGCCGCTGCCGTCCACCCCGCCGTCGATCAGCGGGGCGATGCCGGGATGTTCCAGCGCGGCCAGCGTCTCGCGCTCGCGCAGGAAGCTGGCCACCAGCGCCGGCGAGGACAGCTCGCGGCGGATGCACTTGATCGCCACGCGCTGCCGGTACTGGCCGTCGGCGCGCTGCGCTTCGTACACGGTGCCCATGCCGCCGATGCTGACCACGCGGTCGATCCGCCACGGCCCCAAGCGCTGGCCCAACAGCGGGTCGTGGGCATGCGCCGCGGACGCTGCCCGGGTCGCCAGCGTGTCCGGGATCCGGTCCAGCAGGTCCGGTTGCTCACCGCCATCCAGCGCCGCGTCCGACGCCAGCAGCCGGTGCAGCACCCTGTGGGTGTCCGGATCCGACTGCGCCAGCGACGCCAGCGCTTCGGCCCGGACTGCCGGTGCGAGCGTGAGGTAGTCGTCGAACAGCGCCAGGGCGCGGACGGCGGACGTGCTCATGCGCTGGCCCGGCGGTGGCGCCGCGTCCTGGCGACGGCGCGGGCGGTGGACGCAGGACGGGGACGGACGACCGGCATGCAACGACTCCCTCGGCCGACAGACGAACGGATGGCCTCCAGTGAGGGGATCGCTGCGCGGCCGGTCGACAGGACGTGGGCCGATGCCGGACGGCGCGTGCTGGTACCGGTCTCACATTGGTGCTAAACAGGTCCGGTGGGAACGCGGCGTGGCGGCATTCCGCCACCCGCCGCGGGGACCGGCGCGGCGTCCAGGAGGGAACGGCATGGCGATCATCCGCTGCGGTTGGATACTGGCAGGGCTGGCGTGGGTGGCGCCGGCGACGGCGCACGCGCAGGACACGCAGGACGACGCCTGGACGTTCCGGCTCACGCCGTACGTGTGGGGCTCGTCGACCGAGGGCACCTTCGCGCACGCGCGCCTGCCGGTGACCCTGCGGACGTCCAAGAGCTTCCGCGACTCGCTGGAAGAACTCGACGCCGGCGCGATGGGCGCCTTCGAGGCACGCAGGGGCCGCCACGGCCTGCTGCTGGACGGCCAGTTCGCCAAGCTCTCCACCACGGTCCACGTGCCGGTCGCCGGTGCCGCCCTGCCGGTGCGCCTGAAGACGCGCACCACCAGCGGGCTGGTGGCCTGGCGCTACGGTCTGGTGGAACGCGAGCGTTCGCACCTGGACCTGGTGGCCGGCGTGCGCGTGTGGTCCGCGCGCGTGCGCATGGCCTACGCCGTGCCGGTACCGACTCCGCCACCGATTCCGCAGCAGTACGCAGGCGAGCAGTCGCACCGCTGGGTGGATGCGCAGGTCGGCCTGAAGGGGCGCCATGGATTCGGCAACGGCATGTTCGTCGGTGGCTGGGTCCTGGCCGGCGCCGGCGAGTCCGACCTGTCCACCGACCTGATGCTGCTGGCCGGCTACGACCTCAACGAACGCCTCGCGGTGATCGCCGGCTACCGGCGGTTGTCGACCGACTTCGAGACCGGCGGCGGCTTCCGCTTCGACACCACGATGCAGGGCCCGGGCCTGGGCGTGGAATACCGGTTCTGATCGCTTTCGCACAGGAGTGATGCCATGCAGATCGCACGTACCGCGTTGCAGTCCACGGTGTTGATGCTGCTTGCCGCAGGTGTCGGCGCGTCGGCCCGGGCCGCGCAGGCCGACACGGCGCTGAGGGATGCGGCGACGCAGGCGCAGCCGGCGGTGATCGAAACGCTGCGCGCGCTGGTGACGACCGAATCCGGTTCGACCGACCACGAAGGCGTCGACACGCTGATGACGTACCTGGACACGCGGCTGCGCGCGCTGGATGCCCGGGTCGACCGCCTGCCCTCCGCCACCGGCGGCCCGGACCTGGTACGAGGCGTGTTCACCGGCAACGGCGCACTGAAGGTGATGCTGATCGCCCATGCCGACACGGTGTACGACCGCGGCATCCTGGCACGCGAACCCTACCAACAGAAAGGCAACCTGCTGTACGGACCCGGCATCGCCGACGACAAGGGCGGTATCGCCGTGATCCTGCATGCGTTGGCGCTGCTGAAGGCGCGCGGCTGGACCGATTACGCCACCGTCACCGTGCTGTTCAATCCGGACGAGGAAATCGGCTCGCCCGGATCCGGCGAGACCATCGCCACGCTCGCCGCCGACCACGACGTGGTGCTGTCGTTCGAGCCGTCACCGGCCAAGGCGGTGATCGAACACGAAGGCGTGCTGTTGAGCGCGGCCGGCACCTCGCAGGTGCGGATGACGGTGCAGGGCCTGTCCGCGCACGCCGGCGCCGCGCCCGAGCAGGGCCGCAACGCATTGCTGGAACTGGCGCACCAGGTGGTGCAGACGAAGGACGTGGCGGCCGGCGTGCCCGGCGCGCAGCTCAACTGGACCACCGCCAGTGCCGGCACCGCGCGCAACCAGATTCCCGAGCGTGCCGAGGCCGGCGGCGACGTGCGGGTGATGCAGGCCGACAGCAACGAGAAGCTGCTCGCGGCGCTGCAGGCGAAGGTGAAGGAGCGTCCGCTGGTGCCCGACACCACCACGACGGTGACGCTGGAGCCGCTGCGACCGATCTACGTGGCCGGCGACCGCGGCCGCGCGCTGGCCGACCTGGCCCGCGACATCTACGCCGAACTCGACGGCCGGCGGCTGCTGATGCATCCCACCACCAACGGCGGCACCGATGCCGGCTTCGCGGGGCGCTCCGGCAAGGCCGCGGTGCTGGAAGGGCTGGGCCTGGCGGGCTGGGGCTACCACGCGCGCAACGAATACATCGAGATCGATTCCATCCCGCCGCGCCTGTATCTGGCGTCGCGGATGCTGATCGAACTGGGCCGACGCGCGCATGCGGCGACGCCGTGACGCGACGCATACACGGCGCGGCCTAGGCTGGGGCCTTTCCTGACGGAGCGCCCCACATGAACGCCTCGACCCGCGAAGAGGTCATCCTGCAACTCGACCGCGTGGATACCGCGCTTGAAGCCCCCGAGGCCGACAAGGCCGCGATCCTGCAGGAGGCGCTGGACTGGCTGGCCGACCATCCGCCCGAAAAGGCCGCCGATTCGCTGTACTACCGCGAACGCCTGCAGGTGATCCGCGAGCGGCATGGGGCGAAGTGATGTTGGCCGTATCGCGCAACGGCGGCTTGTGACGTGCTTGAACGCGCCATGCAGTGAATCGGGTCCCTTTCGCGGCAGAGTGTGAGCCAGCCAGTACGCCCGCTTGCTGAGCAGGTCGAGTGTTGCGTGATGCGCAACATGGTATGCTGGCAACGTGATCAAATCGTTCCGGCACAAAGGCCTGCGGAAGCTCTTTGAGACCTGGAGCACCTCCGGCGTGCAGGCCAGCCATGCCAAACGGCTTCGCATGCAGCTTGCTGCCCTGGACACGGCGCAGGTCGTCGAGGATATGGACATTCCCGGGTTCCGGCTGCATCCGCTCAAGGGACCCATGCGCGGACGCTGGTCCATTACGGTCAATGGCAATTGGCGACTGACGTTCGGGTTCCAGGATGGGAACGCCTACGTCCTGGACTATGAGGACTATCACTGATGGCCATGTACAACCCGCCGCATCCCGGCGAGTTCATCACCGAGATTTACCTCGAGCCGCATGGCGTCAGCGGGCGCGAGCTTGCGGAAAAACTGGATGTGGCCGCTTCCACGCTCAGCCGCATCCTCAAGGGTACGAGCCGTGTCACTCCCGAGATGGCACTCCGCCTGTCCAAGGCGGTGGGCCGCTCTCCCGAGAGCTGGCTTGCCATGCAGGATGCCCATGATCTGTGGGTGGCCCGGCAACATGTCGACCTGAAGCGCGTGGGCAAGCTCAAGCTCTCCGCTGCCTGACCTTTTCAGTCGAGCCCCCGCCGATGCCGGAGCGGGCATGACCGCCTCGCGCGGTTGCGGGACATGTCGACCTGCCCGCATGGCCGCCCCGCGCAGGCGCCTGCGTGTCACCAGGAGATCCCGCGATACGTGCGGCCGGCCAGGCCGGTCGTTGCACGGGACCCGCCCGCCTGCCCGCAACCGGATGCCCACGATGCGCCTTTCACCGCACCTTCGTCCGTGGCCGCGCTTGGCCCTGCTGCTCCTGCTGGGCGTCGCGGCCGCGGGCTGCACGACGCGGGGACCGGTGCGTGCGGTGCGGGGCGAGCCCGAGGTGAAGCAGGTGCCCAGCCGCATTCCTGCCGATGCGGTCAGCCGTCCGTACTTCCACGACGAAAGCGCGTCCGTCGCGATGGCGGAGGACGCCGTCGACGCATCGGCGATGGCGGGCGATGCCGCACCGCCCCCTCCGCCGACGACGGAAGATCCGGTCGCGGCCACCACGACCGCGCGGGCGTCGGCGTCGGAGACATCCCACTGTCCCTTCGGCGAGCCGGTGCCGCGCCGCGGGCTGGATGTCGGTGGCACCGAACGCGTGGTGCGCGCCGGTTACGCGCTGCTGCACAGCACCGACCTGAAGACGCCGTACTGGGTATGCGAGCGATACACCACGCGTTCGTTGCAGCACAACGTCGAGCGCGACGGCCTGTCGTTCAAGGCCGATCCCGCGCTCCGGGGCGCGCGTGCCGTACCGGCCGACTACGCGGGCTCCTCGCAGCACCGCACGCGCGCCGGCCTGTTTCCCATCGACATCGGCCACATGGCGCCGGCCGAGGCGCATTCCAGCAGTGCGGAGCGCATCGCCGATACCTTCTACCTCTCCAACGCGGTGCCGCAGCATCGCGCGATGAACCGTGGCCAGTGGGCGCGGCTGGAAGCCTGTGCGCGCACCACCGGTCCGGTGCGCGGGTCGAAGTGGGTGATCAGCGGCCCGATGATCTACACCGCGCGCGACGTGCAGTTCATCACCGTCGACACCATCGGCGATGGCGTGGTCATTCCCACCCACACGTGGAAGATCCTCGTCTACCGCGCGCCGGCCGGCGACCTGCGCGCGTGGGCTGCCGTGATGCCCAACGAGGTGCTGCCGGAGAACTCCCAGCTCGGCGATTTCGTCGCCAGCATCGATGCGATCGAGGATGCGACCGGTTTCGACGTCCTGCCGGATCTCGAACCCCGCGAGCAGGCGGCGCTGGAGCGCGTGGCGCATCCCATCCCGTGCCAGTGACGGCGCCGCGCTACGGGGCCAGCCCGAGTTCGCGCGCGGCGGCGGCGGCCTGCGTGCGGTTCTCCACCTGCAGCTTGCCGAGGATGTTGGCCACGTGCCAGCGCACCGTGTTGACCGAAATGAAGAGCGTGGCGCCGATGTGGAGGTTGCTGGCCCCTTCGGCCAGCAGGCGCAGCACCTTGAGTTCGCGCCCGGTCAGGGTGTCGGCCACGCCGTTGACCAGGAACGGGATGCGCGTGCCGGCCGGGAACGGCATGGCGGTATGGACCACGGGTTCTCCGACGGCAGCGCAGATGCGCGCCAGGTAGTCCGCCTCGATCGGCGACAGGACCGACACGCCCCCGCGTTCGCGGGCGAACGCGACGAAGATGCCGCCCGCCGCCGGGCCCTGGTCGAGGATGCTGCGCAGGAAACCCTGCTCGGCGCCCAGCGCGAGGATCCGGCGCGCGGTCGCCAGCGCCGCGTCGTGCCGGTGGATCTGCGCCAGCGCGACGACCAGCAGGGACAGGATCTGGATGCGGCGGGCGCGTCGCGTCGCGTCCCTGGCCAGCGATGCCAGCGCCTGCAGCGGGGCGATGGCCGCATCGGCGTGGCCTTCGGCGATCAGCAGCCGGCATTGGCTGATCGCGCGCAACCCGGCCGGGCGCGACCACACCATCGGCAGCGCGATGCCGTCGTCGATGCCGCTGTGCCGCGCGAACCGCCGCGCGCCGGCGACATCGCCGGCCAGCAGGCGCAGGCGGATGCTCTCGCTGTGGGCCAGCGCGCAGGTGCGCTCGAACGCCGATTCGACGGGGATCGTGACGGCTTGGTCCAGGTGGGCGAGGGCGGCAGCGACCTGGCCGCGCGCGCCGAGGATGCCGGCCATCGCCACGAAGCCGCCGGTGCGGATGTCCACGTAGGCGCATTCGTCGACCAGCGGCAGGTCGTTCTCCAGGATCGCGTAGGCGTCGTCGAGCGCGTTGGTTTCGTAATGCAGCACGGCCATCAGCACGCGCGGCATGGCGGCGTTGAACGAGTGCTCGCCGCTGGCGTGCACGGCGACATCGAGCGCGCGCAGGAACTGCGTGCGCGCATCGGACAGCCGGCCTTGCGCCTGTTCGGCGAGTCCGCTGATGCAATGGCTGTAGCAGATGCCGTAGGAACAGGCGGAGCGGGCATGGAAGTGCCTGGCCGATCCGGCGGATGCCAGCGCGGGCGCGAATTCGCTGCGGGCCAGCGCCACCAGCCCGGCCACGTTGGCCAGGCACCCGGACAGGAAGTGGTACGGCGGCGTGTCCGGAAACCGCACCGACGACAGCGCGTGCGCGCGTCCGATGTCGTCGGCCATCAGCGCCACGATGGCGCGCAGGGTATGGATCTCCGCTTCCAGTACGCGACGCGACGCGTCGTCGCCCTGGCACAGCGTGTCGGCAGCCGCTTCGACGCGTTGCAGCAGCGCTTCGGCCAGCTGCACCTGCGCCATGTGCGCGACCGCCCAGCACTGGTAGAGCGGCAGCCGCGGATTCTGTTCCAGCACCTGCGGCGGGAAGCGCTGGATCCAGCGGGCGACCTGCGGGATGTGTCCCCGCTTGATCATGTCGACCGCGAAGCGCTCCACCAGCATCGCGGCCTGGTCAAAATCGTCCGCGTCCAGCGCCATGTCGACGGCGTCCTCCTGCAGTCCGGCATCGGCGAACCACAGGCTGGCCTTGCGGTACAGCGCCGGCAGCGCGTCCGGATGCCGGCGCCTGAGCTGCGCGCGCAGGAAATCGCGGAACAGGTGGTGATAGCGGTACCAGTGGCGCCGGGCATCGAGCGGCAACAGGAACAGGCCCAGGGTCTCGACCTGTTCGATCATCGCCTGCGCGTCGTCGATGCCGAGCAGCGCGTTGCAGACGTCGGCGTTCAGGCGGTCGAGGATCGAGGAGTGCAGCAGGAAGTGCTCGATCGCCGGTGGCTGCCGGCGCACCACTTCGGTGGCCAGGTAGTCGGCGATGTCGCGGGTATCGCCGGACAGGCCCAGGATCGCGCGGCGTGCGTCGCCGCGGTCCTTCAGGAACAGGGTCGCCAGGTGCAGGCCGGCGCCCCAGCCTTCGGTGTGCCGCAGCAGCAGGTCGAGTTCGCGTGGCGCCAGCCGCAGGCCACGGACCTGCGCCAGGAACGCATCGGCCTCGTGGCGGTTGAAGGTCAGGGCGTGCGTGCCGAGTTCGAGCAGCGCGTTGCGCCCGCGGTAGCGCGCGACCGGCAGCGCCGGCGCCACCCGGCTGGCGATCACCACGTGCAGGCGCGCGGGCGACCGCTCGATCAACTGGTGCACCAGGTCGTTGAGCGCAGGCGTTTCGGCCAGGTGGTAGTCGTCGAGGAACAGCACGCGGTCATCGTCCAGGCGATCCAGGTCGTTGGCGATCCTGATGGTGATCTCGTCGCTGTCGAGCGCGGACACGCGGCCCTCCACGAAGCTGGCCGTGGCCGCCGAGATCACCGGCCGCACGCGGTTGAAGCCGGCGATCAGGTGGCGCAGGAAGACGAAGAGATCCTGGTCGTCGCGGTCCAGCGACAGCCATACCGCCCGCCCGCCCAGCTGCTGGTGCCAGTGCCTGATCAGCGTGGTCTTGCCGAAGCCGGCCGCAGCGACGATCAGCACCACCTTCGGCAGGGCATCGAGCGGCGGCATCGCCAGCCGTGGCCGCTCGATGGCCGAGGCGGGCCCGCGCGGCGCGCGCAGTTTGGTCGACAGGACGTGCGGGTCAGCGGACGACATGGTGTCCTCCAGTCGCAACGTGCAGCCGGTGCCGGCATGGCATCTGTGGCGTGGCATGGTCCTGGCGCCACGACGTATCCCCGTGGATACGTTCCGTCTCCATGCCGCGTGCGGTTGCGTGCGCGACGGCGGCGGAGCGGTACGAAGGGCGGCAGCCGCAGCGGCGCCGACGACGGGACCACTGTACGCCTTGTCTCCCTGCCGTCTGTCTGGTGTGAGTTCACTTTTCCAGGGGCGGCAGGATCGGATCGCGGCCCACGAATGTGCCGTCTTTCCGGACGGTGACCTTCCGCCAAATGCGTCCCAGATTGGCACCACCCAAGTTCCGCTGGTCGAACGTGAGGAGGACATCATGCAACGCCGCGACTCTCCGCCCCTCCGGTCGAGATCCGATCGGCCCGTTGCGCCCGGATACGACGACGCTTGCACGGGCGATCTGCCGATGGTGGATGCATCGCCCGCCGCGCACGCGTGCATGGCCGCCTGCATCGGGCACCAGGAGGGTCCGCCGACGGCCGGCGATGCCAGCCTGCTGGACCACGTGGCCGTGGCGGTGGTCGGGCTTGGGTACGTGGGCCTGCGGTTGGCGGTGGCGATGGCGGAGAGATTCCCCACCGTCGGCTTCGACGTGGATGAAACGCGGCTGTCGACACTGCGCAACGGCATCGACTGTACCGGCGAGGTGGCGCCGGAGGTGTTGGCGCGCAGCAGGCTGTCGCTGCACGCCGAGACGACGGCGTTGGCCGAAAGCAACTTCTTCATCGTGGCGGTGCCGACGCCGCTCACGCCGGCCGGCAAGCCGGATCTGGCGATACTGGAGCAGGCCTGCGCGACGATCGGGGCGGTGATGCCGCGGGGTGCGACGGTGGTGATCGAGTCCACCGTGTATCCGGGTACCACCGAGAAGATCTGCGGACCGGCGCTGGAAAACGCCAGCGGGCTGCGGTGCGGCGTGGACTTCCAGCTCGCCTACAGCCCGGAGCGGCTCAATCCGGGCGACGTGCGCCGCGGGTTCGCCTCCATCGTCAAGCTGGTCGCGGCGCAGGACCGGCGCACGCTGGACCTGGTAGCCGCGGTGTACGGCGCGGTGGTCGGCGCCGGCGTGCACCCGGTCGATTCCATCAAGGTGGCCGAGGCGGCCAAGCTGCTGGAGAACACCCAGCGCGACGTCAACATCGCGCTGATCAACGAGATGGCGCAAATCTGCGGCCTGCTCGGCATCCGCGTCGCCGACGTGCTGCGCGCAGCGGCCAGCAAATGGAACTTCCTGCCGTTCTCGCCCGGCATGGTGGGGGGCCACTGCGTGGGCATCGATCCCTACTACCTGGCCGCCGCGGCGCAGGAGAGGGGGTACCACCCCCGGCTGATCGCCGCTGCACGCCAGGTCAACGAAGGCATGCCGGCGTACATCGCCAGCCGCATCGTGCTGGCGATGGCCGCGCAGGAGATCCGCATCCGCGGCGCGCGCGTCGGCCTGCTGGGCATCACCTTCAAGGAAGGCGTGCCGGACATCCGCAACTCCAAGACGGTGGAACTGGCGCAGGCGCTTGCCATCTATGGCATCCAGGCGCACATCGCCGACCCGCGCGCCGACGTCTACGAAAGCCGCGCGGCGTTCGGAATCGAACTGGAAGACGAGACCGACTGGGGCGACCTGGACGTGCTGGTGCTGGCGGTGCCGCACGCCGAATTCATGACGCGCATCTACGACCAGGCCGAACAGTCGCTGCGACCGCACGGCATGTTCGTGGATCTGAAGGGGATGGTGGATCCGGCGTTGCTGCCGGAGGACCTGTTCTACATGGCGCTCTAGGGGAGACGCACGCCGGTGGACGCAGGGTGGGTCCGCCGGCGTTCGTCGCTGGCGTCGCGGCTCAGGGCGTCACGCCATCAGGCGCATCCAGCATCAGTTCAAGCGCCGTGCGGAGGTCGCATGCGCTCTCGTCGCCGTTGTCGGGCCGCTGGCGCAGGGCGTCGCGGAGCATGCGCAGCGCTGCCGTGTCGAGGTCGCCATGCAGCACCAATGCAAGCACCGCGCCGCTACGCAGGTGCGGCAGCAGGCCGGTGACGAAGGCGATGCCATGGCGCGAAGCCAGCGCCCGCAGCGCGCGTCGCTGCAACCACAGGTCGATGGCGCTGAACGGCGAGGTGGTGTCGGGCGAGGACAGGGCCAGCAGGGTCAGGCGCTCGTCGTCCGGTGCGTACAGCACCAGCGTGTCCAGTGCCCGCGATACGTACGGCAGGCGTTCGTGCAGCATCGCGTCGTCCCAGCGCGCACCGGGGCGGTCGGGCAGGTGCAGCCAGCCGCCCAGGTAGGCATCCAGTTCCGTCAGGGCATCCTGCAGGGCCGCCGGCCCGGCGGCCATCGTCGGCAGGTCCGTGCGGGCGCGCCAGGCCTGCACGCGGTCACGCATCGGCGCGGGCAGCAGGTCGTGCGGCAGTTCGCCCTGTCCCCCATGCGCCGCGTCCGTCCAGGTGCGGCACATCACCACGAGGGGAGCTATGGGATCGTTCTGCGCCGCTTCCAGCCAGGCCGGCTGGCGCCAATGGCGCATCTCCTGCAGGTGGATCGTCGACAGCAGCGGGTCAGGAGACGGCGTCGCCTCCGCCTGCAGCGCGCGCACGCGCTCGGCGAGCGCCGCGCGCTCGGTGCAGTGGCCGCACATCAGGCAAGGTTCCTTGATTCCATCCCCCTGCCTGTTCGTGGTCGCCACGGCATGCAGGACGCGGCTGCGTCCACTGTCAGTCGATCATCATCCCGCCGGTCCGATCCAGGCTCTCCACCCCGCAGCGGGCTCGCCTGGCCAGACCGTCGCCAGGACCAGGTGCGTTCGCCGTACTCGCGCTGGCACGCTGCAGCAGGCGGCTTCCGACATGTGCGCGCATGGGTCTGGGACAACGTGTTCCGCCGGCCGCTGGCCGCCGGCCGCCGGTCGATCGTGAAGGGTGGGTGCGGGCGCGAAGGATGCGGAGGGTCGGGAGGGCGTTCGCAGTCAGGGTTCCGGCCGTGAACTGGCGATCCCCGATGGCGTCGTCCTTGTCCCGATCTGTCGGGCTCAGGCGCCGCCTGCCTTGCAGAGGCTGCGGCCTTTCCCCGAGGCGGGGCTGCCCCCCGCGCCCCGACATCCGGCGCGGGCCAGTCAACCATGGCGCTTGCCGCGTGATCCTGCTCCTTCTCCCATATCCTGAACGTTAGTGAAGATGGGAGGGGGTGCCCATGTCCTGCCAGCGGCTTCCCTTCCGAAGAAGTTCGTTCAAGGTCGAACAGCAGTGTCTGTCGTTCTGCTGCCTGGCGCCTGGCGCACGAGGGCGACGCCGGGCGAGCGGGCGGAGGGCAGGCGCAGCGCCAACGACGTGATGAACGGTCCGGCCTGACGGAACTCCGCGCCAGCGCGGGTTCGCAGCCCCCAATTTGCGCGCGATTGAGGATGGTTGAGGCAATGAACAACACGATAGTCAAGGCAATGGTCGGACTCATCTTGATTGGGGGCGGGGTGGTGCAGGCCCAGGCACAGGTGTGCCCCGCCGACACCTATCGCACCTTCTCGGCGCTGTCCGGACAGTCGGGCTTGAGCCAGAACCTGATCAACAACAGCAATACCTACGTCGGTGCGTCGCGGCTTCGGGTCAGTAATACGGCAACGGGCGGCGCCAGCTTCGACAACAACACCATCGACGCCCAGCACTACCCAGGCACGAGCACAATTCCCAGCGAGCCGGGTATCCGCATCGGGCAGAACAACACGAGCCCCAGTTCGGTACTGGTGACGGACATGGAGTTCCGGGACCCGGCCGATCTGACCGTGTGGCGGCCGGTCAGCAATCTCTCGCTCCGGCTGCACGACATCGATGCCGGCGACAACGTCACGGTCAATGCCTACGACCAGAACGGCAACCTGATCACGCTGACGTCGGCCAACTATTCGTTCGATAGCAGCAACGGCGCACCGTACGTGTCCTACGCCGGAGGCAACCGCTTCACCGCGCCCTCTGGCGATTCGCCGAACAACCAGCGACGCGGCACCGTCAATCTGACGTTCAATGGCCTGCAGATACGGCGTATCGAGTTCCGTTACTACGACACCACCAGCAGCGGGACCTACACCATTGCCGAACTCAGGGGGTGCAGCGTGCCGATCACCCTCTCCAAGGTCACGCAGCCGATCGCTGGCGGCCCGTTCGGCTTCGCGCTGACCAATACGACGCAGACCACCGCCACGGTGACCACCACCAGCGCTGGTAGCCCGACCCAGGTGGATGGTGATGCCTTGGCAGGCGTGCAGCCGTTCACGGTCGCCGCACCCGGCGGCCAGGTCACCATCACCGAGAACGCGTTGCCGAATGGCTGGAGCCTGGTCGATGCGACCTGCACCAACGCCAGCGGCGCCACCGTAGGCACCCGCAACAATGCGACCTATACGCTGCCGCCCGCGAGTACGGTCGCCGGCGAAGCGCTGTGGTGCACCTTCACCAATTCGCGCACGACGCTGCGCCTGCAGAAAGCACTCCCGGCCGGGCGCGCGCAGGCGACCGACCAGTTCACGCTCTCCATCGCCGGCACCGGCGCGCCGGCGGCCGTGACCACCACCGGCAGCGACACCACGGCGGCAGGCGTGGTGACCCATGCGACGGCCACTGCGAACAGCGCCTATACCCTGTCCGAAACCGCCGCCGGCGGTGCCGTACTTGCCAACTACGCCACGACCTACGCCTGTACCAATACGCGTCCAGGAGGGCAGACGCCATCCGGAACCGGCACATCCTTCGCCATCGTGCCGGCGGCGGGTGACGATCTGACCTGCACATTCATCAACACGAAGCGGCCCCGCGTGACCGTGCGCAAGATCAGCGTGAACGGCACGGACAGCTTCTCCTTCAGCGGCACCAATGGTGTCGCCAGCCAGACGCTGGTCACTGCAACGTCGGGGGTGCCCGTGGCCGGCGCTCCGCAGGTGTTGAGCGCCGCCAGCACCGTCACCACGATCACCGAGGGCGCACCGCCGGCCAACTACCGGTTGACCGACATCGCCTGCACGGGTCTTCCCCCGGGCGGCAACGCTGCGGTGAATCTGGCGGCCCGCCAGGTGGTCCTGGATGCTGCGGCAACCACAGCGGGTGCCGACGTGGTCTGCACGTTCACCAATACCCTGTTCCGTGCGGACGTGCGGGTATCCAAAACGGCGACTCCGACCTCTGCGCAGAGCGGTGCTACGGTCACCTACACCATCACGGTGAACAACGATGGTCCCGTGGCGGCCGATGGCACGCTCCTGACGGATGTACCGGGAGCCGGGCTGGACTGCATCGCTCCGTCGTCGACGTTCACCTGCACGGCCACCGGCGGTGCTGCGTGCCCGGCTGTCACGGTTCCTGTCACCACGCTGCTCGGTACCGGCATGCTGATTCCCAGCTTGCCGGTGGGCGGCCAGGTAACGGCCACGCTGCTGTGCAGGGCTACCGCGACGGGCTTCCCCTGAGGCGTCGTCCCGTCAGTCCGCTCTGTCCGGCACGCCAGGCGGTCTTGGGCGGCAGCACGAGCGCCGCTGGGTCCGCTATCTGTTCGACATCGCCGTTTGTCAGCGCACCCAGCTGCCGGGTTCGCCGGGCGCCACCGCGAACGATGGCGCCGACTTTCCGGTAGTGCCCGTCATGTTCGCGTCATCGGGTCATTGGGCGACAGCCCGTCCGTAAGGTGACCGCACCAGGGAGACGCCAGGGCGTGGAACTCGCTCGGCAGTGGCGTGCTTCGTCGACGACGCATTGATGTGGGCTGAGGGTGCTGCACGCATCGCCCACGTTGCACTCGCCCTTCGGCGCGCTGTCGCATTCGTTTGCGACCGACACCGCCCCATAACTGTGCATCGTGTTGAGGTTCGGCACATCCGCCGAGAAGACGCGCCGGAACGCGTCCGGCGCCGCCCCGTCGGGCCGATCCGAGGGGTAGTCCGTATCCGCAGGCAGCGACCACACGATGGCGCAGGTTCTCGCCGTGCCCGCATGCGGGACACATTCTGCGGGACACCCAACCGCGCTGCTTGCCGCCACGGTGGCGAGCGCTTGGGATCCGCGCGGCGTTCGGCATCTCCTCAATGCAGGAGGTGCTTTTCGGAGAGCTGGCCTGTGAGCAAGCGCATGAAGGCATCGCGATGGATTATCGGGGTTGCGGCCACAGCGGCCTGCTGTGCCGCCTCCGTCGCGCAAGCGCAGACGTGCGCGGTGGGCGGCAAGAATGCATGGGCGGCCTATGCCAGCCAGGGGCCCAGCCAGACGGTCACCAGCGACAATTTCGTCTTCGTGGGCACGGCTCGCCTGATACTCACTCAGCAGGCGGTCGGTGCGTCGATCAGCGCGGATCAGATAGACGACGAACATGTTCCAGGCGACATCGGTGTCAGGATCGCGCACAGCGGCAGCGCGAGTTCACCCAGCAATTACATCGAATCCACCTATGCGTTCCGCAGCCCCTCCAACCCATTCACCCCATTTTGGGTGGATGGCCTGAGCTTCCGCCTGCATGACGTGGACGCAGGCGACAACATCATCGTCAATGCTTACGACCAGAACGGTACCCTGATCGCAATCACCAGTTCGATGTACAGCTTCGCCCCGTCCCCGGTCGTCAGCTACGCGGGCGGCAACCGGTTCACCGCTCCGACCGGCGACATCGGCGATCTGCGCGGCACCGTGTACCTGAATTTCGCCGGTTATCGCGTGTCTCAGGTCGTATTGCGGTACTACGACACCAGCGGCTCGGGCAGCTACACGGCGGCCGGCTGGACGGTCTGCAATCCCTCGCTGACCGTCTTCAAGACCACGGTCGGCCAGGCGGGTGGACCGTTCGGCTTCACCCTGACCAACACCACCCGGAATACCGGCAGCATCGTGTCGACCTCTGCCGCAGGTACGCCCGAACAGGTGGACGGCTCGGTGTCGGCGGGAATCCAGCCCTTCGCCATCGTGACGGCGAATTCGCCCGTCAGTCTCAGCGAAAATACGCCGCTGCCCGTGGGCTGGACCTACACGAGTACCAGTTGCCGCAATGCGGCCGGGAGTGTGGTGGGGTCGGCAACCGCTACGGGGGTGAGTATCCCGGGTACCGCCACGCGTGACGGCGCTGCCATCACGTGTACCTTCATCAATACGGCGGCACCGCGGCTCACGCTGTCCAAGACATGGGTGAACGCCGCTCCCGGTGATGCGGTGACCGTAGCGGTGAGCGGTACGCCGGCTCCCATCGTGAGCGCACCGCTGACATCGGTCGCCGATGCTCCCAATGAGACCGATGCTGCGACCGCCTCCTACGTCGTGGCTGCGGGCAATACCTACACCATCAGTGAGGTCTTCGATGTGGGTGCGGCGGACGCATACGGCAAGGCCTTGGTCTGCACGGGAAACACCGGCGCCGATGCCGCAATCACTTATTCACCGGGCGCGGCCAGCGGCACGGTGACGATCGGGCAGGCCGCGACCAACATCAACTGCACCTTCACCAACACGCGGCAGGCCGTGATCAGGCTGCGGAAGACACTTCCGCAGGGGCGTCGCAATGCGTCGGATCAGTTCATCCTGTCGATGAGCGGTCCAGGCGCGCCGGGAGCCGTCACCACCGCCGGTACCGGCAGTAACGCCGCAGGGACGCTTGTCCACACCACCGCCACGGTCGGCGCGACCTACACGCTGACCGAAGCAGGAGCCGGCAGTACCGTGCTGTCCCACTACAGCCCGCGCTGGACCTGCACCAACGCGCGCGCAGGAGGACAGACGCCCAGTGGCACCGGCAGCGGCTTCTCCATCACCCCCGCCAGCGGCGACGACCTGACCTGTACCTTCATCAACGACCGGGCTCCCGTCATCCTGCTGGACAAGTACCTGCCGTACGGACGCTTGGCGGCCGGCGACCAGTTCACGCTCAGCGCATCGGGTCCGGGGGCGCCCGGATCGGTGACCACTACCGGCACCAGCACCACCCCGGTGCAGTCACTGACCATCGAGGCGACGGCGGGTGCCGCCTACACGCTGGCGGAGACGGCGGCTGGCACGGCCACGCTGGCGGGCTACCGCTCGAGCTATGCGTGCACCAACGTGTTCGCCGGCGGGCAGGAACCCAGCGGCTTCGGCAGCAGCTTCACCCTGGTGCCGGTGGCGGGCGATGACCTGCACTGCACCTTCGCCAACGAGCCGCGTCCCCGGCTGACGCTGCGTGCGCTCAGCCAGGGAGGAACGGGCAGCTTCACCTTCAGCGGCGGCAACGGGTTCGACGCCGAAACGCTGGTCACCAACACGGCTGGCGTCGCGGTCAGTGGCGCGACGCAGTTCCTCGATGAGTTCAACGTGTCCACCACCATCACGGCGGGTGGCACGCCGGCGGGGTTCGTGCTTTCGGACATCGCCTGCGCGGGACTGCCATCGGGTGGCACCGCTACGCCCAGTCTTCCGGCGCGTACGCTGGTGTTGGATGCCGGCGCCATGGCGCCTGGCGCGAACGTCGTGTGCACCTTCACCTACCGGCGGCTGGCCGCTGATGTGACGCTGTCGAAGACGGCCTCAGCCGGGACCGTCGTGTCTGGTGGCGACGTGACCTTCAGCCTGGTGTTGCGGAACAACGGGCCGGACGCGGCGGACAATGCCGTGCTGCATGACGACTGGACCACCCAGCCGGGGCTGGATTGCGGCGCTGGACCGGCTACCTGTGCAGTGTCGGGCACGGCCGGCACCCAGTGTCCGGCCCCTGCCAGCGTCACGCCTGCCGCACTGCGGACGGGCCTGACCATTCCCGCGTTGCCCAGCGGAGGCGTGGTGACGCTGGCGCTGACCTGCCAGGTCACCGCCACGGGCACGCCCTGAGCGGTCTACACGCTGCATGCCGTCGCGGCACCGTACATCGGGTCCGCAGCCGGTCGCCCGCGTCGCGGTGCGGTCCATGGGAACGACGTCCCGTTGGTGCTGCGTGCCTGTACGACGGGTTGCGCGCAACGACAGCCGCTGGCGCATCCTGTTGGCAAGACACCATGCCCGATCAATCAAGCGTCGGATGGGACGAGTTGAGGAAGATGTTACGTGTCGCTCCGCCATTACCGGTACAGGCGTCCGGCGCTGGACCATCCCCATATCCGTCGGTGCCCGACACCATGCGAGCGTGACGATCAGGCCTGGTACTGCTTCTCTTCGATGAAGCGCGAACCGGCCAGCCGGTTGATGGCGTTCTTCACCGTGATGCGCTCGCCGTTGCGCTGGGCGACCGCGCGGGCGAGGGTGACGAATTCGTCGTCGAAGGTCTGCGCCGCCTCCTTCGCGCGCAGCGCATCCTGCACGTCCCACATGCGCTCGTTGATCGCGCGCAGGTCCTGCTTCATCGCGACCAGTTCCGTCTGCGCGGCCGCCAGCGGTTCCCACAGCGCGCGCAGGCCGTCGAGTTCGACCTGCACGTGCGCGCGCTTGCCGGCGTCAGCGATACGCTCGGCCTTGATCTCGAGGATGGTCAGCTTGTCGGCCAGTTCGCCGATGGAAACGGGGATCAGGATGGTGTTCATGCCGGCATTCTAGACCCGCTCGATACCGGTGAGGGTGAGGACATGGCGTGCGTGTGTGGCGCGGCAACGTCCGAATGCTGGGGAATGACACTGCCTACGCGCCGCTGGCACTCGATAGCGATACCTGCGCCGTTGCGATCGGGAGGCCGACGCATGGCACCGTCCGATCCCGGTGTACGGGGCGCGGCGCGCCATGGCCGGATGATCCGCGCTCAGCAAGCCGCCTATCTCCCTTCCGAGCCGCGGCGGCCGCGCACAGTTGATGGCATCTGCAGCGAGCATGACAATACCGGGCTTCGCTACCCGGCGCGCCGGAGCAGACCTCTCGCCATGCGTCCCGCCCCTGTGTGCCGCCCCTTCCCGCGCCGGAATGCGCCATTCCACGGCAGAAGAGCGCACCCGTTGACGGAGCGAGCATGACCCCCGCCCTCGCACGCGCCCTGGCGCTGTTCGACGACATGGTTTCGCTGGCGCCGGATGCGCGCGCGCAGGCCATGGCGTTGCTGGCGCAGGAAGCCCCGGCCGTGCACGCCGCCCTCGTGCGGCTGCTGGCGACCGACGATGAACTGACGAGCGGCGAGGTCTTGGAGTATGCGTTCGACGGGTTGACGCATGTGTTGTTCGACGGCGGGGGACCGGGCGGCAGCGGGGTCCCGCAACTCGGCCGGCGCCTGGGACCTTGGCGGCTCGATGCCTTGATCGATGTCGGGGGCATGGGTGCGGTCTACGAAGCCTGGCGCGACGACGGCCACTACCGGCAGCGCGTGGCTGTGAAATGCATGCGCCAGGAACTCTCGTCGCCCCGCTTGGTGGAAAGCTTCCTGCGCGAGCGGGAGACGCTGGCCGCGTTGGAGCATCCTGGGATCGCCGCGTTGATCGACGGCGGTATCGATGCAGGAGGGCGTCCCTGGTTCGCAATGCGCTACGTCGACGGCGTGCCGATCGACCAGTGGTGCGAGCGCGAATACGCTAGCGTGGAGCAGCGCGTGGACCTGCTGGTGCAGGCCTGCGATGCCTTGGCCTATGCCCACGCGCGCATGGTCCTGCACCAGGACATCAAGCCGGCCAATCTGCTGGTGTCGCCGGATGCCCGCGTCCATCTGCTGGACTTCGGCCTGACGGCCTCGCTGGCGACCGACACGCTGGCGCCGCGCGTGGCGATCTCCGAGGGCTACGCGCCCCCGGAGGCCTTGAGCGGCGAGCGACCGACAGTGGCCTCGGACGTGTGGTCGCTGGGTATGGTGATGTACCGGCTGCTGTGCGACCGGCTGCCGACCGTGGCATCGTCCCGGTGGTGGTCGGATGTGGACCTCGCGCCCCCCACCGAACCCATGTCACGCATGGCGGCACAGATGCCCACGCATGTCGCGGCGACGCGGGGTGGCCGCGACGGACAAGCGCTGGCGCGCCGTCTGGCCGGCGACCTGGACGCGATCGCCTTGCGCTGCATCGCGCTCGATCCCTCGGAGCGCTACGCCTCCATGACGGACCTGCGCAGCGACTTGGAGGCCTGGCGGCTCAAGCGTCCGGTACAAGCGCGGCAGGGTGGTATCGCCTATCGCGTCCGGCGCTTCGTCGCACGGCATCGCATCGCAACGGCGCTTGCCAGCGTGATCCTGCTGGCGCTGGTCGTCTCCGGGAGTCTCGCCCTCTGGCAGGCCGAGCGCAACGCACGCGAGGCCGCGGCCACGCTCGCGCTGTCCGAGGTATTCGAGCAGACGCTGGGCACGGCCACCCTGTCGGGACTGGGCGACACCACCCTGTCTTCGCGGGACCTGCTGCAGGACACCGAGCGGCGCGTACGGGCCATCGCCGGGGACCGGTCCCCAGCCGTGCTGTCGCGCGGGCTGGGGATCCTGGCCCGCAACTACATCGTGCTGGGCGACTACCCACGCGCCACCGCGCTGGCGCGGGAAGCGGCGGCGCTGGGAAAGGGCGACGCGATCGCCGGGGTACAGCACCAGGCCACGCTGGCATCGCTGCTGAACCTGCAGAGCAGGCATACCGAAGCGCATCGCGTGGCGGCGCAGGCATTGATGTCGCTTCCCGACGACGAAGTGCCGGTCCGACTGCAACTGATGACGGAAATCGCCCGCAGCGAGTGGGACGAACTGGAGCGCACGCAGGCCTGGAGGACGCTCGACCGGGCGATGCTGCTCGCGCAGCGGTCAGGCGACCGGGTGGCGCTTGCGGAACTCCACCGGCAGCGTGGCGCATGGCATGCGCGCTTGCGCCACTTCCGCCAGGCCGAACACGATCTGAAGCAGTCCATCGCGCTTGCCGGCGTCGCCGCCCCGCTGGTCGCCAACGAAGCGCGCCACGTTCTGGCAGGCATGCTGCTGCTGGAAGAACGGGCCGTCGAAGCAGTAGAGGTGGCGGAGACCCAACTGATGGAAGCGCGCAAGCGGCTCGGCGGGTCGCACCCCCTGGTGGGTCGAGCGGGGTGGCGCCTGGCGAATGCGCAGTGCGTCAACGCGCAACTGGAAGCCTGCGCCGTGTCCATCGCGCGCGCGGAGGCAATCGTGCGCGATGCCCTCGGCGAATCCCATCCGGATTATGCGGACGTGCTGCGCGTGCGTTCACTGCTTGGGTCGTTGCGGCAGACCGACCCTGGCGCGAACATTGCACTGTTGCGGCGCGCGGAGGCGATCATGCGCGCGGCGTATCCGCGCGGGAACGAGAACGTCCAGAAGATGCAGAGCGATCTGGGCAGGCGTCTGGTGCTGACGCGCACCGCGGACCCGCGGGAGCGTGCCCGTAATCTCGATGAGGCCATCGCCTTGCTGGAAGAGCCGCTGGCGCGCCCGAGCGTTACCGGCGTACCGCTCCGGCCCTCGCACCGATCGGCGCTGGTGCAGGCGCTGATGATGCGCGACGCACCGGGCGATCGGGCGCGCGCGCGCCGCGTACTCACTGAGAACCGGCGAGCGATGGCGCCGTATCCGCAGGGCTACAGCTACCGCTTCAGCGACCGGATACGCGACGCGCAACTGCGGTTCCGCGAAGGCGATGCCGCGGGGGCGGACGCGTTGCTGGTCGCCCTGTTGCCCGAGCTGGAGCGGTACCAAGCGGTCACCTACAACCGCTTCTTTCTGCGCGATGCGTGGCTCGCGCGCGCCGAGATCGCGGCCGGTCGCGGAGATGCGGCGCAGGCTCGCGCGTGCCTGGAACAGGCGCTGCGGCATATGAAAACGGCGTTCGGCGAGCGGCATCCAGCGACGCAGCGCCTGGGCAGAGAGATCGCCGCGTTCGACCGCACCGGAAAGCTGCCCGCCTCGTCCTGAGCGCGTGGCGCGTCTAGTGGGTGCCGGCGAGCCCACGTGACGACTGCCCGCCAGCGCCCGCGACGTGATGACGAGATGCATCGGCTCAGGCTGAGTTGTTTCCTGCAGGAGCGAGCTCATGATCCCGGCCGCCTGCAACGATGTCATCCTGCGACTCGATCACTTGGACACCGCGTTACAAGGGCCGGTCGGCGAAAGAGCGGCATCCTGCGCGATACGCTGGACTGGCTGGCCGACGATCCTTCCGGGATCGTCGCCCGTGCGCTGTATCACCGCGAGCGCCATCAAGTGGGGCAATCCGTCTGCATGCCGCAGGGCCCTCGCGCGTGACGCGGCGCGTCATTCGGCTCTGCGCGTGCGTGGCATGATGCTGCGCCCTGTTCCGCACCTCAGGAGGTCGCGTGCGCATCCTTTCCTCCGTCTCGTCGATCATGCTGCTGTGCGCCGCGCTCGCCTCTCCCGCGCAGGCGGCACAGACTGTCCCGATGGCACGCTCCCACGTCCGCATCGTGCAGCAGGACGGTGCGTACGTGATGCTCGTCGATGGGCAGCCGTTCCGGGTGAAGGGCGCCGGCATGAGCGGCGAGCGGCAGGAAGCGCTGGCCACCCGCGGCGGCAATTCCTTCCGCACGTGGCGCACCGGCATGGACGCGACCAGGGTGCGCGCGATGCTCGACCGCGCGCAGCGCAACGGGCTGAAGGTGGCGATGGGCATCGAGGTGGGCAACGAGCGCCACGGCTTCGATTACGACGATGCGGCGGCGGTGACGGCCCAGCTCGCACGCATCCGCGCCGAGGTGAACCTCTACAAGGACCATCCCGCCGTGCTGATGTGGGTGGTCGGCAACGAACTGAACCTGCACTACTGCAACCCGAAGGTGTGGAATGCCGTGGGCGGCATCGCCGACATGATCCATGCCGAAGACCCGAACCATCCGGTGATGACCACGCTGGCGGGTTTCGACAGGAAGCTCATCGACCTGCTGAAGGCGCGGGCGCCGTCGCTGGATCTGATCGGCATCCAGCTGTACGGCGACCTCGGCGCGTTGCCGGAGAAACTGGCGGACAGCGGATGGACGGGCCCGTATGTCGTTACCGAATGGGGCCCGACCGGGCACTGGGAAAGTCCGCTGACCGCATGGAAGGCGCCGATCGAGGACGATGCCTCGCGCAAGGCGGCGCTGTTGCAGCAGCGCTACGAACAGGTGATCGCGGCGGACACGAAACAGGGGCTGGGTTCGTACGTGTTCCTGTGGGGCGACAAGCAGGAGCGCACGCCCACGTGGTACGGCCTGTTCCTGCCCAGCGGCGAGAGCACGCCGTCGGTGGATGCCATGCAGTACGTCTGGACCGGCGCTTGGCCGGCGAACCGTGCGCCGTCGGTCCAGCCGCTGCGGCTGGACGGTCGCGTGGCGATCGACAGTATCGTGCTGGCGCCCGGCGTGTCGTATGCGGCGCAGGTGGAGGCCCGCGATCCCGAGGGCTATCCGCTGCGCTATCGCTGGACCGTACTGCACGAAAGCACGGCGACCAGCATCGGCGGCGACCGCGAGGATGTGCCGCCCGAGGTCCCGCTGGCGATGCAGGACGACGGCAACGGCCGCATGACCTTCACCGCGCCGACGAGGCCGGGCGACTACCGGCTGTTCGTCGAAGTCCACGACGGCCACGGTCACGCGGCCTACGCCAACCTGCCGTTCCGGGTGGCGCCACGCTGACCCCGCTGCGTTCCACCCGCAGCGTCGACGCTGCTGTTGCGGCGCAGCATAATGGCGCATGGATGTCCCCCCGCCCCCTGCTGTCCTCCCTCCCGCCACCGAAGCCCTGTCCGCACGCCAGGTCGGCCTGATCCTGTTCGCGCTGACGCTGGGCGGTTTCGCCATCGGCACCAGCGAGTTCGCCAGCATGGGGCTGATGCCCAACATGGTGGCGTCGCTCGGCGTGACCGAGCCGCAGGTCGGACACCTGATCAGCGCGTATGCGCTGGGGGTCGTGGTCGGCGCGCCGCTGCTGGCCATCCTCGGCGCGGGATGGAAGCGCAAGACGCTGCTGCTCGCGCTGATGGGCTTTTATGCGCTGGGCAACCTGGCCAGCGCGCTGGGGCCGACCTACGAAAGCCTGCTGGTGTTCCGCTTCATCGCCGGTCTGCCGCATGGCGCATACTTCGGCGTGGCCGCGCTGACGGCCGTGGCGATCAGCCCGCCGAACAGGCGCGGCCGCGCGATCAGTCTGGTGATGCTGGGCCTGACACTTGCCATCCTGATCGGCAATCCGCTGGCGACTTGGCTGGGCCAGCTGATCGACTGGCGCTGGGTGTTCGCGGTGGTGGCGATGGTCGCGCTGGGCACGGCGCTGCTGCTGGCGGTCTGGCTGCCGGCGGGCATCGACGGTCCCAAGCCCCGGCCCCTGGCCGAACTACGCGCGTTCAACCGCCTGCCGGTATGGCAGGCGCTGGCGATCGGCGCGATCGGCTTCGCCGGCATGTTCTCGGTCTTCAGTTATCTCGCGCCGACGATGCTGGAGGTGACGCGCGTGTCGCCGGCGTGGATCCCGCTGGGCCTGGCCGGCTTCGGCGTGGGTGGCGTGATCGGCAATTTCGTCGGCGGCTGGCTGTCCGACCGCTACCAGCTGCGCGGCGCGTGGATGGTCCTGGCCTGGGCGACGGCGGCACTGCTGCTGTTCCCGCTGCTGGCGAACAGCCTGCCGACGATCCTGCTGGCCACCGTGATGATCGGCCTGATGGGCGCGCTGGGGCCCATCCTGCAATCGCACCTGATGGACGTGGCCGGCGATGCGCAGACGCTCGCCGCCGCTTCGCACCATGCCGCGTTCAACACCGCCAACGCGCTCGGTCCGTGGCTGGGCGGCATGGCGATCACCGCCGGCTACGGCTGGACGTCGACCGGCTATGTCGGCGCCGCGATGGCCGTGGCCGGGCTGCTGCTCTATGCCTGGGCACGGCGGAGCCTGCCCTCGGATCCGCCACTGCGCGTTGTCGCCTGCGATGGCGCGCCCTGACTCACGCTCTGAGGTTTTCGCCTACTCCGGTGAGGACGCCACCGGCGGCGAACCCGAGCGCCAGCGTCGCGTGGTGCGCTGGAAGAACTGGCTGTTGGGGATCTGCAGCACGGTGTCCCCGCGCAGGGCGTCTTCTTCCAGCAGCGTGGTGTAGAGCAGGTTGATGTCGATCACGCGACCGCGCAGGCCCGGCTTGTCGCCGTTCTCCAGCACTTCGATGTGGTCGTGCACGCGGAACGGTCGCGTGGTCAGGATCAGTACGCTGCAGAAGATGTTGGACAGCACGCTCCAGGCCGCGAAGAACGCGACAGCGGCCACCGCGGTGAAGCCCGTGAGCGCCGTCCACAGCACGCTGCCCGACACGCCCAGCCGGCCCAGCGCCAGCATCCCTGCGGACATGTAGACCAGCACGCCCAGCAGCCGGCGCGCGCTGACCGCCACCTGCGCCGGCAGGTGGTAGCTGTCGCAGATGCGGCGCACGACGATGCGCAGCACGCGCAACAACAACCACGCACCCAGCAGGATCGCCAGCGCCTGCGCAATCGGGATGGCGACCGCGGCGCCTTCCTGCAGCCAGCCGTTGAACGCGGGCCAGGACATCAGGAACGCGCTCCGTCGGTGGCGTGGGGCGTTCGGGCGGGGTGGGGGAAGCGTAACGTCATGCGGAAAGGGTGACCGCACGGGCGCGCAGGGTCAATGTCATGGAGCTACGTCGCGACGCGATACATCGCGCGTGGGCAATCGCGTCGGCGTGCTCCTCGCGGCTGTGCCGCCGTTGTCGGGACGGCGTCCCCGCACGCACCGACAGCGCACCATTGCGGGCAAGAGCGTGCCGCGATCACCGATCGCCACGGTTCCGGCCGGTTTGCGTATCGAAGGGTCGGGGTAGGTCGCCCGCTCGTCGTGCGAAGGCGGCGCCGATGCGTCGTCAGCTGTCCTGGCGCCGGAACACGCCGACGTTGGTGTAGCTGCGACCATCGCTCAGGTGGCCGCGCATGCGGATGACCAGCGTATCCGCGTCGACCAGTTCGCGCTCCGACCACTGCACCTCCTGGCCGTCGTGCCAGGTGGTCGAGTGCAGTTGCGTCGGCGATACGGATTCGAAACTCAACGCATCGGCGTGCGGCGTGCCGTGGTAGGGGTAGGGCACGCCATCGGCGCGGCCGTCGAAGGCCGCCTGATGGCGCTTGCCGTTCTTGCCGAACCACTCGGACGCGATCGACAGCGCGCCATCGTCGGCGCAGGCCAGCCGGTAGTACCCGCGCCGGGGGGCATGCCCGAGCTGGTAATCGCATTGCTCCGGCAACAGCTGCCAGAGCCCGGCGAAAGCGGCGGCGGCGTGGGTGGTCATCTGCACTCCGTGTGCTCGGGCAATGGGTCGGGCACCCATGCTAGCGAGACCACCGGGTACAGCGGTTGCTAACGCCGTCGCACTTCCGCATGCCGGTTTCACATTCGACGCCGGACAGTGATCGAGTGCCTTCCTGAATGTGATACGTGATGCGATGGCCGCTGCAGGGCGCGCTACCGATGGATCAGGAACGTTCTGCGCATCCGCCCGCGCGAAGACGAGGAGCGCTTGGGTTCCGGACCGCAGCACGGGGACCGTCTGCGGCTTCCTTCCATCAGCGGCGGGTCGGGTCCGCTGAGGCCGCCGTCGGCGGCGTCACGTCATCGCCGGCATGTGCCGGTGAGGCCACCCCAAGCCAGGGCGGCACATCGAGTTCGTGGTCCAGCGCGTCGGTCACCAGCAGCTGGACCAGGGCGTCGTGGACGGCCGGATCGGCGGTCTGCAGGGTGGCCAGGGCGCGGGCCTGGTCCTCGTCCTGCATCTCGGAGTAGGTGTCGAACAGGAACATCGCGAGGGCCCGGGCTTCCCTCATTCCCGCACGACCCCGGCGCCGCGCGGAGGCAGGGGATACGGGAGGCGGGCGTCATGTCCGGGCACATCAGGAGATTTCGATGCCCGATGCCGTTTCCGGACGCGTGGGCGCGCGGCCTGGGCGCCGGACTCAGGAAGGGTCGGGCAATTCGCCGTCACCGAGGTGACTGAACAGGAAGGCACGGGCCTTGCGCCAGTCCCGGCGCACGGTGCGTTCGGTCACCTTGAGCACGCCGGCGATCTCGAGTTCGCTCAGGCCGCCGAAGTAGCGCATCTCCACCACCTGCGCCAGGCGCGCATCCAGGTTGGCCAGGTCGTTCAGGGCCTGGTCCAGGATCAGCAACTGTTCCAGCCGCGAGCTCTGCGCGGGTTCGGTGGTCTCGTCCAGCGGCAGCAGGTCCATGCCTTCGCCGCGCTTTTCCGCGAGGGCACGCCTGACCTCATCGAGCAGGACGAAGCGCATGGCGCGCGCGACCAGCGCCACCAGGTGGGCACGGTTCTCCACGCTGAAATCGGCGCTGGCCAGCTTCAGCCAGGTCTCGCTGATCAGCGACGTGGGTGAACGGACATGTCCGCGCCGCTGCTGGCGGATCTGCGAGCGGGCGATCTGGTGCAGATCCCGGTACAGCAGCGCATAGATGCGGTTCCAGGCGCCGGGCTGCCCTTTCTCGACTTCGCCGAGCAACTGGGTGACCGAATCCGGATCCGGCGGCGGAATCGCGGCGACATCGAGCGAGCCAGGCAATTCACTGGCCCCCGGCGCCGTTTCGTCGCTGTCTCGCTGGTCCCTCATGTCCGGACTGTGCTCGCTATCACGATCTCGTCCCTTACATATATGACCCGTCAGCGACCGTCATGCAAGCCGTAATAACGGCTTCATCACGCCGTCGCGGGCCACAGGGAAGCGCACGGGGCGAAGCGAAGGACGGCAAGCGTGTATCGGAAGAGCGGAGCCCACAAGAGGACGTCATGCGGAGTTTGAAGAAGGTCGAGGGTGCGATGGCATCGGTGCGGAGATCGATGACAACGGGAGACACCATGGTGGTCCAGCGGAGGTCGGCGCATGGTGCATGAAGACGCAGCCGATCCCGCGCGCGACAAGGAGCACGCGGCTTCCGACCCCGTGTCCATGGGCGGCTCGCCCACCCAATGGAACCTGCCGCAGGGTATCGGTCCGCGCGCCATGCGCCAGTGGCCGATCATGGAACGGCTCACGGCCGACGAGTGGAAGCGGTTGATGCATGCGCTGCCCGGCCGCGTGGGCGCCAGGGCGCGGCACGGCGGCAACGCGCGCCGATTCATCGAGGCCGTGCTGTGGGTCGCGCAGACCGGCGCCTACTGGTCGGACCTGCCGAGCGATTTCGGTTCGTGGCATGGCATCTACGTGCGCTTCATCCGCTGGGCGCAGGACGGCAACTGGACGCAGGTGCTGGCGCACTTCGACAAGGACGATCAGCGTGCGATCGACCTGCATGCGCTGATCGAGCGCTACCTGCACCGCAACAACACCAAGCATCTCAGTCGGGCCATGCGCGCCTCGTGAGCGATGTCCTGTGCGGTGCCTGTCAGTACGAAAGGGTAGAAGCTTCTCGACAGAATTCGCGAGGAAGAGCGACGCGGGCGCCCCCCGTCGCATATTCCCCGCTCCTGGCTATCCGCCGACGTTCCCCCGTCGGCGGCTAGGTGGGCCGCTCCAACCCCATTGGAGCGCACCCATGGCCGTCCATGCCCGACACATGGCCGGCTTCGCGCTATGGCGCCAGAGGGGGAGGTGCAATGCCTCCCCCTCGTTTTTGCGGGCAACCTCCCCGAATCCGGCGCATGGATTCCGGTCGCTTAACACGCGGTGATCTATCTTCGGGACTCCTCTCTTCCCACGAGGACATCCACATGACGACCCATGTCTTCCTGGCGCAGGACGCCGACGGCCGACGTTGCCGCATCACGCTGGATCGCGGCGACGATGCGGAGTCTCCCCATCGCGATGCGCACCGGGCGCCCGTCTACCTGCTGGAAGACGGCAGCCACGTGCGACGCCTCGACAACGACACCTTCCAGATCCTCGCCACCGGCGCCTACGTCACCCGCGTCGTCGAGTAATCGTCGCGCGGGTCGGATGACGTGATGATCGGCGGGGGCGTCAGTACACCACCGCGGCATGCAAGGGTGCACCGTGGTCCCAGGCGGCGCGCGCGCCCAGGAAGCCGAGTTCCACCAGCACGCCCGTGCCGACGACGATCGCGCCCTGCCGCTCGACCAGGTGCACCGCGGCCTTCAGCGTGCCGCCGGTGGCCAGCACATCGTCGACCACGATGACGCGCGCGCCGGCCCGCATCGCGTCGACGTGGATCTCCAGCCGGTCGCGGCCGTATTCCAGGCCGTAGTCCAGCGACAGGGTGGCGCCGGGCAGCTTGCCGGGTTTGCGCACCGGCACGAAACCCACGTCCAGCTCGCGCGCCAGCGCCGCGCCGAGGATGAATCCGCGCGCCTCCACGCCCACCACCGCGTCGATGGACGCCTGTCGCCAGGGATGCGCCATCGCCCTGATCGCCTGGGCAAAGGCGGACGCATCGGCCAGCACCGGGGTGATGTCCTTGAACAGGATGCCGGGCTTCGGAAAGTCGGAGATATCGCGCAGCCGCGCGGTCCAGGTCGTCATCGGCAGCTCGCTGGGTGAGGACCGTCGATGCTACTCCAGGCCGTCCGCCCGACGCGCGGGGTGGGATGCAGTCTCCCGGGAGGGGCGGCTAATCAGCGCGCCGGCCAGCGGCTATGCTCGCGCCACCTTCTTCCGGATTTCCCCATGAGCGCATCCCTGTCGATGTACCAGGCGTCGGTCCCCGTGTTCCTGCGCGCACTGCGCAACCTGCGCCACGTGCTGGAGAAAGGAGAAGCGCACGCCCGCGGGCAGGGCGAAGAGCCGGCCATCCTGCTGCAGGCGCGCCTGCACGAGGACATGCTGCCGCTGGTGCGGCAGGTGCAGATCGCCACCGACATGGCGAAGTTCGGCGCCGCCCGCTTGGCCGGGGTGGAATCGCCGCGCTTCGAGGACGGGGAAACCACGTTCGGCGAACTGTATGCGCGCCTGGATGCGGTCGCCGACTACCTGGGCACGTTCGACGAGGCGTCGCTGCAGGGCAGCGAGACGCGTGCGGTCACCGTGTCCACGCGCACGCGCGGCGACCTGCACTTCGACGGCCGTGGTTACCTGCTGGGGTTCGTGGTGCCCAACCTGTTCTTCCACGTCACCATCGCCTACGCCATCCTGCGGCATCACGGCGTGGCGCTCGGCAAGGCGGACTATCTGGGTCCGGCCGCCTGACGACCGGCGGCCGGCCCGTTCACTCCACCGCGCATTCGCGCGCGCGCGCCAGCAGCAGGGCCTGTTCGCGGGCGTTGCGGGTCAGTGCCGCCGCGCGCTCGAACTCCGCACGCGCTTCCTCGCGGCGCTCCAGCTTGAACAGCAGATCGCCGCGTACGCTGGGCAGCAGGTGGTACTGCTTCATCGCCGGTTCCTCGAGCAGGCGGTCGACCAGGGGCAGGGCACTGGCCGGGCCCGTGGCCATCGAGACCGCGACCGCGCGGTTGAGCTCCACCACCGGCGACGGCGCGATCCGGGCCAGTGCCGCATACAGCGTGGCGATGCGGGTCCAGTCCGTGGCGTCGGCCGTGGTGGCCCGCGCATGGCAGGCAGCGATGGCCGCCTGCAAGGCATAAGGGCCGAACGCGCCGCCCAGCCGTTCGGCGCGCGACAGCGCCTCCAGCCCGCGCTGGATCAGCAGGCGATCCCAACGGCTGCGGTCCTGCTCCAGCAACAGCACCGGCGCACCGTCCTTGCCCAGGCGCGCGTGCAGGCGCGAGGCCTGGATTTCCATCAGCGCGATCAGGCCATGCACTTCCGGCTCGCTTGGCGCCAGTGCGGCTAGCATGCGTCCGAGGCGAAGCGCTTCTTCGCACAGCGCCGGGCGCGTCCAGTCATCGCCGCTGGTGGCCGAATAGCCTTCGTTGAACACCAGATACACCACGCCCAGCACGGACGCCAGCCGTTCCTGCAGTTCGTCACCGCGCGGCACTTCGAACGCCACGTCGGCCTCTGCCAGGGTGCGCTTGGCGCGCACAATGCGCTGGGCCACGGTCGGTTCGGAGGTCAGGAACGCGCGCGCGATCTCGTCCGTCGCCAGGCCGCACAGCAGGCGCAGCGTCAACGCCACCCGCGCGTCCATCGACAGCACCGGATGGCACGACACGAACACCAGCCGCAGCAGGTCGTCGTCGATGTCGTGGTCCAATGCGTCCTCGTCGCGCGCGCGCCGGTCCTCGTGCACTTCCTCCAGTTCCCGCGCGAGTTCCTCGTGCTTGCGGTCGAGCAGCTGCACGCGACGCAAGCGGTCGATCGCGCGGCGCTTGGCGGTGGTCATCAGCCACGCTCCCGGATTGTCCGGCACGCCGTCACGGGGCCAGGTTTCCAGGGCGGCGACCAGCGCGTCCTGCGCCAGTTCCTCGGCCAGGTCCAAGTCGCGCAGCATGCGCGCCAGGCCGGCGATCACGCGCGCCGATTCGATGCGCCAGACGGCGTCGATCGCGCGATGGGTGGGTGAGGTCGACATGCCGAGCATCAGACCACGGCACTGCGGCCGGTGAAAGCCGCAGCGCAGCGGGCGGGGGCGTCAGCGTACGCACGATCTACCCGCGCGGGCATCACGCATCCTTTTCGCAGTTGATCATCCACGGCACGCCGAACCTGTCGACGAGCATGCCGAAGCGCACCGCCCAGAAGGTCTGCGTCAGCGGCATGGTCACCTGGCCGCCGTCGGACAGCGCACCGAAAATCCGTTCCGCATCCGCGATGCTGTCCACCGACAGCGACACCGAGCAGCCCTTCACTCCCTCGTAGGGCTGAGCCGGATGGTTGTCCGAGCCCATCAGCACCGTCTGCCCGAACATCACGTGCGTGTGCATGATCTTCTGCTTGTACTCGGGAGGGAAATCGCCGCAGCCTTCGGCGCCGTCGAAGCGCATCATCGGGCCCAGTTCGCCGCCGGTGGCCTGCGCATAGAAGGTGAAGGCGGCTTCGCAGTCGCCGTCGAGGATCAGGTAGGGATTGACGTTCATGGTGTGCTCCTTGGGGTGGTAGGGGCCGTTTCCGGCCGCTGTCTCGACTGCGACGAATCGGTGGACGTGGAATCGACACGGGTCGGCCGCGACGTCTGTCGACCGGCGCGACCTTCAACGGACGCCCTGCGGGTCCGGGAGCGCAGGTCTCGCCCGCTTCGGCAGGCGCTCCCGGGCGTGGTGGTACGACCATGCGACCAGTTCCTTCAGGTAGGTCGACGGCATCGCCGACACGTCCACCACGGTGATCCAGCGGTGGTGACCGAGCCAGCGTGCCGGCTTGATGCCGGGCTGGTCGGTCAGTTCGAGGAAACGTTCCGGCGCCACCTTGACGCTGAAACGCCAGCGCTCCGGTTCGCTGGTCTTGAAATAGGCGAAGCGCTTGCCGCCCACGTCGTACACCAGGATGTTGGCGGGCGCGCCATGCCTTGTCTCCGCGCTGCCCGGCAGGGAACGGCAATGGCGTTTGAGCGCGGCGACATCCATGCAGTGATGCTAGCGCCATCACCGCACCCACGGTGGGTCTGCAGGCGATGTCGAGGGCATGGGCTGTCCGCATGGGAAGACGGCGGTCGGTCCATCGCACCGCTGGGGCGGAGGAAGGTGCGACACGCCTGCGTGAGTGCTTGGTATGGATGGGCGCAGGCGCCGCGCCCGATGCGGCACGTCTGGAAGGTGCGATGATCCCTCCACGGCGACCGGACACAGGGAGAAGCACGGCATGAATCGGATGGCACGTTTGCTGTTGGCGGCCGCCTTGCTTCCGGACGTGGGCGCGGCGCAGTCGGCCCCTGATATGGGGACGTTCCACTTCGCCGACGGAGGTACAGGCGCATTCCACGAGCTCCTGCGGGGCGATGCGGAAACTGTGGAAACGATCGTGTTCACCTATGGCGGATCGGGCTGCTCCGACCTGGGGCATTACTGGTTGCCGCGCGTGGCGAGCGGCATGGGTATCGACGCCCGCTACTTGGCGCTCAACAAGCGCTACGTCGACAAGGGCGCCATGGGCGATGGCGGCGGCGCGACCTGTTCGCCCGACTTCAATACGCACAATACGCCGCGCCAATGGATGGCGGACTACATGGAGTTCATCTCCAAGACCCTGGATGCGCATCCGCGGCGCTGGAAGAACATCGTCCTGGTCGGTGCGTCCGAAGGTGGGGCGCTAGCGGCGCGCGTGGCGCGCGCGCGCTCCGACATCACGCATCTGGTGGTCGTGGGTGATGGTGGGTGGAGCATGCGCGACAACCTGGCGTCGATCCTGGGCGCGGATGAGGTGGAAGCTGCCTGGAAAGAGATCGCACGCCATCCCGCCAGCACGAAAAGGATGTGGCTCGGGCATCCGTATCGCTATTGGTTCGATACCCTCGATCACACCCCGCTCGGCGACTACCTCGCGCTGGAGATGCCTGTGCTGATCGCCTTCGGTGAGCGCGACCGTAGTGTGCCCGTAGCATCGGGGCACGAAGTGCTCCGTGCCGCGCAGGCCGCCGGAAAGAAAAACATCGGTCTGGTGGTGTACCCGGGTGCGGACCACAGCCTTCGAGCCGAAGAGCAGGACTTCCTGGATGAGTTTCTGCGCGGAGCGGCACACGGCATCAGACACGGGGCCATCGAGCGGTCGCAACCCTGAATCCTCTCCTCGCGATGCGGGAAAGGACGCACAAAGGATCGCCCGGACCATAAGCAGCTGCTTTTCCCAGACAAAGATCTCGTAAGACGCAGTCGATCCGCTGTCGTTTTCCGCAGCGAACAGGCAACGCCGTCAGCCGCGCAACAAGTCCGCCAGCGCATCCTCCAGCCCCGGGAAGCGGAACGCGAATCCCTCCGCCAGGGCATGCGCGGGCAGCACGCGCTGGCCGGTCAGCAGCAGCTGCGCCATTTCGCCGAAGCCGGCTCTCAGCGCGAATGCGGGCGTCGGCAGCACGGCGGGACGGTGCAGGGCCTTGCCCAGCGTGCGGGCGAAGTCGCGGTTGGTTACCGGTGCGGGGGCGGTGCCGTTGTAGGCGCCACCGGCACGGTCGCTTTCCAGCAGCCAGGCGATCATGCGGACCAGGTCGTCTCGGTGGATCCAGCTCATCCACTGGCGGCCGTCGCCCATCGGCCCGCCGGCGCCCAGCCGGAACGGCGGCAGCATCTTCGCCAGCGCGCCGCCGTCGGGATGCAGCACGATGCCGATACGCACGCGGCAGGTGCGCACGTCCAAGGCTTCGGCCCGCATCGCCTCGGTTTCCCAGTCGCGGCACAGCTGGGCGGCAAAGTCGTCGCCGGGGGCCGCGGATTCGTCCAGCGCTTCATCGTCGCGCGGCCCGTAGTAGCCGATCGCCGAGCCCGACACCAGTACGCGCGGGCGCACCGCTTGCCGGGCCATCCAGGCGACCAGGGCCTGCGTGGTGCCCAACCGGGAATCGCGGAAGGCCGCCTTGCGCACCGCGTTCCATCGGCCTGCCATCAACGGCTCGCCGGCCAGGTTCACCACAGCTTCCACATCGCGCGCGTCGTCGAGCGCGGCGAGCAGGCGCACCGGCGAGGGCACGCGTGCGCGGCCCTGGTCGGGGTCGCGGGTCAACACGCTCAGCGTGTGGCCGCCGCGCAAGAGGTGATCGCAGAGGGCGTGGCCGATGAAGCCGGTGCCGCCGGTGAGCAGGACATGCATGGGCGCAATTCGTGGAAGGACGATGTCCAGCATACGCAGCGAGGTGTGTTGCGGATGTGGAACGGACCGTGGGTGGCGATCGACGGTCGGCAGCGAGCGCGGCCACTACACTAGCGCCATGGCGCCACTTCCCCTGCTCCTGCTGCCCGGCCTGCTGTGCGACGAGCGTCTGTGGCGCGATCCCGCCCATGCGCTGGCCGATGTCGCGTCCATCCACCACGCCGACCTGACCCGCGACGACAGCGTCGCCGGCATGGCCGCGCGCGTGCTGGCGACGGCGCCGCCGGTGTTCGCACTGGCGGCGCTGTCGATGGGCGGCTACGTCGCGTTCGAGATCCTGCGTCAGGCGCCCCAGCGGGTGGCACGGCTGGCCCTGCTGGACACCAGCGCGAGACGCGACCCACCCAAGCGCCGACTGGTGCGGCAGGCAGGACTGATGCTGGCCGAAGCCGGCCGCTTTGTCGGCGTCACCCGCAAGCTGCTGCCGCAGCTGGTGCACGAGAGCCGCGTGGACAGCGCGGTGGGCGACGAGGTGATGGCGATGGCGCAGCGCGTGGGCCTGCCGGCCTTCGTGCGCCAGCAGCGCGCCATCATCGACCGTCCGGACTCGGAGCCGCTGCTGCCCTTCATCGCCGTCCCCACGTTGCTGGGGGTCGGCGAGGACGACCGCATGACGCTGCCCGAGGAAACGCACCTGATGCGCGAACGGATCCCCGGCGCACGGCTGCACGTGTTCGCACGCTGCGGCCACCTGCCGCCGATGGAAGTGCCGCAGGAAACTGCCGCCGTGCTGCGCGGGTGGCTGACGGCGCCGTGACGCACCCTTCTCTTTCTTTCGAACCCACGGAGTACACATGGAACTGGCGATGATCGGACTCGGGCGCATGGGCGCCAACATGGCCGAACGGCTGGTACGCGGCGGCCATGCCGTGCGCGGTTACGATCCCGGCGAGGCGGCGCGCCAGCAGGCTGAAGCACGCGGCATCGTGCCCCACGCCAGCCTGCAGAACGCCGTGTCGGCGCTGCCTGCGCCGCGCGTGGTCTGGCTGATGGTGCCGGCCGGTCGGATCGTCGACGACACGCTGGCGCAGCTGCGTCCGCTGCTCACCGCCGGCGACATCGTCATCGACGGCGGCAATTCCAACTACAAGGACAGCCAGCGACGCGCCATCGCGCTGGGCGATGCCGGCATCCACTACCTCGACTGCGGCACCAGCGGCGGCGTGTGGGGGCTGGCCGAAGGCTACAGCCTGATGATCGGCGGCGATGCGGCGGCGGTGGACCTGCTGCGGCCCGTCTTCGCCACGCTGGCGCCCACGCCGGACACCGGCTGGGGGCGCGTGGGCCCGAGCGGTGCGGGCCACTTCGCCAAGATGATCCACAACGGCATCGAGTACGGAATGATGCAGGCCTACGCCGAAGGCTTCGCCATCCTGCAGAAGAAGACGGCCATGGACTTCGACCTGGGCGCGCTGGCGGAGATCTGGCGGCATGGCAGCGTGGTGCGCTCGTGGTTGCTGGACCTGACCGCCGATGCGCTGAAGAAGAATCCGACGATGGCCGGCATTGCGCCGTACGTGTCCGATTCGGGCGAAGGCCGTTGGACGGTGGCCGAGGCGATCGACCTGGACGTGTCCGCGCCGGTCATCACCCTGTCGCTGCTGGAGCGCCTGCGCTCGCGCGAGCACGATGCCTACACCGACAAGCTGCTGTCGGCGATGCGCAACGAGTTCGGCGGCCATGCGGTGAAGCAGGCGGACTGATCACCCGGTCTTATCGCTGTCATCGCTAGGGTGGCGGCCTACACGAGAGGAAATCCCCATGAAGATCCTGATGGTGCTGACATCGCACGACCGCCTCGGCGACACCGGCCAGAAGACCGGTTTCTGGCTGGAAGAATTCGCCGCGCCTTACTACGTGTTCAAGGACGCGGGCGCCGAGCTCGTGCTGGCTTCGCCGAAGGGCGGGCAGCCGCCGCTGGACCCGAAGAGCGATGCGCCCGATGCGCAGACCGCCGCCACCGTGCGCTTCAACGCGGACGCCGATGCGCTGGCCGCCCTGGCCGCGACGCAGCGGCTGAAGGACGTGGTGGACGACGAATTCGACGCGGTGTTCTATCCCGGCGGGCACGGCCCGTTGTGGGACCTGGCCGAGGATGCCGACTCCATCCGGCTGATCGAGCAGACCTTCTCCGCCGGCAAGCCGGTGGCGGCGGTCTGCCACGGCCCGGCGGTGTTCCGCCACACGCGCAGTTCGCTCGGCGAGCCGCTGGTGAAGGACAAGCGCGTCACCGCGTTCTCCGACGAGGAAGAGGAGGCCGTGGGCCTGACCGGCGTGGTGCCCTTCTCGCTGGAGCAAGCGTTGAAGAAGAACGGTGCGCACTATGAGCGGGGCGCGCTGTGGCAGTCGTACGTGGTGGTCGATGGCGCGCTGGTGACCGGTCAGAACCCGGCCTCGTCCGAAGCGGCCGCCGCGGAGGTGCTGCGGCTGCTGCGCTGATCCGTTCACGGTACCTTACCCCCCACAGGCTAGGGTGCATCACTGAACGCGCGGGAGTGGACCATGGCGCAAGCGCCCCAGCACCTCTACACGCGGCAGGCCGACATCGCCCGCATGGAGGCCTTGATCCAGCAGTTGCCGGACGAAGCGACGGTGGAGATCCAGCTCGCCGAGGGCGGCTCGATCACCGGCACCGTGCCTGCGCGGCCGACCGTGCAGGTGTTCCAGGATGCCACGGGCCAGGAAGGCTTCAACGCGGTGGTGCGCATCGACGACCGCAAGCGGCCGAACGTCGTGCATTATCTCTGGCTGGATCGCATCGCCACGGTCACCGTGCTGGGCTCGACCTGATGCCGCATCTTCCTTCCGCCGACATCGCCTGCCCGTACTGCGGCGAGACCATCACGCTGGTGGTGGACGACTCGGCGGGCGACCAGCGCTACATCGAGGACTGCCACGTCTGCTGCCGGCCGATCGAAGTGCGCGTGAGCGTGGACGACGACGGCACGGTGGACGTGGCGGCGTGGGGTCAGGACGACGCCTGAGTCGTGCTGACGACTGTAACGGCCGTATCGCGGCCGGCGCCGCTATGCTCCTCCCCGTCCACCAACCGACCCTGGGGAGGGAAGAAGATGACGACAACGGCTGCCAAAGGTTCGCTGGTCTACTGGATCATCGCGGTGTTCGCGCTGGTCTGGAACCTGATCGGCGTGGCGTTCTGGTACCTGCAGGTCAGTATGTCCGCCGAACGGCTTGCCGCGCTGCCCGAGGCGCAACGCGCGGTCTACGAAAGCACGCCGGGCTGGATCAACATCGTGTTCGCGGTCGCGGTGTTCGCCGGCGTGCTGGGCAGCGTGGGACTGCTGGCGAAGAAACGCTGGGCAACCCCGCTGTTGCTGGTGTCGCTGCTGGCGCTGCTGTTGCAGATCATCGGCGCCTTCGCGCTAACGCCCGCCTGGGCCGCCTATGGTCCGGCCGGCCTGGTGATGCCGGCCGTGCTGGTGCTGATCGCACTGTTCCTGTGGCAGTACGCGAGCAAGGCGAAGGCGCGCGGCTGGTTGGCGTGAGATTCGCTTGAGCGAAAGAAACTCGTAGGGTAGGCCTCGGCCCACCCTGATCGTGACGCAGGTTGTCCGGTGAAGTTCCGGCATGGCGACGGTGGGCCAAGGCCCACCCTGCGTCACCGGTCCGATTCACGCCTCGACATCTTCCACATCCACCCCGATGAAGCCGCCCGACTGGCGGCGCCACAATGCGGCGTACAGCCCGTCCTGTCGCAGCAGTTCGTCGTGGCTGCCGCTTTCGATCACGCGGCCGCCATCCATCACGATCAGGCGGTCGAGCACCGCAATGGTCGAAAGCCGGTGGGCGATGGCGATCACCGTCTTGCCTTCCATCAACGCGTACAGCTGCTCCTGGATGGCGGCTTCGACTTCCGAATCCAGGGCCGAGGTGGCTTCGTCCAGCACCAGGATCGGCGCATCCTTCAGCAGCACGCGGGCGATGGCCACGCGCTGGCGCTGGCCGCCGGACAGCTTGACGCCGCGCTCGCCCACCTGGGTGTCGTAACCGCTGCGGCCCTTGGCATCGGTGAGCCCCTGGATGAATTCATCGGCGTGCGCGCGCCGCGAGGCCTCCAGCAGCTCGGCTTCGGTCGCATCCGGCCGGCCGTAGCGGATGTTGTCGCGGATCGACCGGTGCAGCAGCGAGGTGTCCTGGGTGACCATGCCGATGTTCCGGCGCAGCGATTCCTGGGTGACCTGCGCCACGTCCTGGCCATCGATCAGGATGCGCCCGCCTTCCACGTCGTAGAAGCGCAGCAGCAGGTTGACCAGCGTCGACTTGCCGGCGCCCGAGCGGCCGACGATGCCGACCTTCTCGCCCGGCTTGATCACCAGCGACAGGTCGTCGATCACCCTGGCCTCGCGCCCGTAGTGGAACCGGACGTGGTCGAAGCGGATCTCGCCCTGCGTGACCACCAGGTCCTTCGCGTCCTTCGCGTCGGCGATGGCCAGGGGCTGCGCCAGCGTGCCCATGCCGTCCTCGACCGTGCCGATGTTCTCGAACAGGCCGGCCACTTCCCACAGGATCCAGTCCGACATCGAGCGGATGCGCATCACCAGCGCGATGGCCACGGCGATCGCACCCATCGAGATCGACGCCTGCAGCCACGCCCAGATCGCCACGCCGGCCACGCTGGCCAGCAGGAAGGCGTTGAGCGTATGCAGGGCGACGGTCAGCTGGGTGACCAGGCGCATCTGCGCGTGCACGGTGACCATGAACTCGTCCATCGCGCCGCGCGCGTAGTCCTGCTCGCGCATGGTGTGGGCGAACAGCTTGATGGTCTGGATGTTGGTGTAGCTGTCCACGATGCGGCCGGTCATCTGCGCGCGCGCGTCCGACTGCGCCATCGATACCTGCTGCAGGCGCGGCACGAAATGGAACACCAGCACCAGGTAGCTGGCCAGCCAGACGACCAGCGGCAGCACCAGCCACACGTCGGCCTGCGCTACCAGCACCACGGTGCCGACGAAGTAGACGACGACGTAGACGAACACGTCCATCAGCTTCATCACCGTCTCGCGGATCGACAGCGCGGTCTGCATGACCTTCTGCGAGATCCGGCCGGCGAACTCGTCCTGGAAGAAGCCCACGCTCTGCCGCAGCAGGTAGCGGTGCGACAGCCAGCGGGCGATCATCGGGTAGTTGCCGAAGATGGTCTGGTGGATGACCAGCGACTGCACCAGCACCAGCAGCGGGTAGGCCACCAGCACCAGCACGCCCATCCACAGCAGCTTCTGCCCGTGCACCTGCAGGAAACTGTCGCGCCCGGTGCTGCCCATCCAGTCGACCAGCTGGCCCATGTAGTCGAAGAAGGTGATCTCCAGCGCGGAGATCACGCCGGTCAGCACCGACATCAGCACCAGCCATGGCAGCAGCGGGCGCGAGTAGTGCAGGAGGAACGGCAACAGCTTCCTCGGCGGCGTGGTCGGCTCGCCCTTCGGATACGGATTGATGCGGGTTTCGAAGAATCGGAACATCGGGTCGGTCCATCGTGGGCGCGCAACCGCGCGCCGGAAAACACGTGCCGGCTCAGCCGGCGGGATAGGGCCATGCCGCCCGCGCCTGCCTCAGCGCGTGCCCGTACCAGGCGAGCTGGTCCAGCATGCGGTGCGCGGCGCGCTCGCTGGCGTCGCCTTCGCGCGGCCTGCCGGCGGCGTCGAACCGGTCCCATGCCTGCGCGAAGTACACGCCATCGCGCACCGGGACCGCATGCAGGCCGGAAAACACCTGCCGCAACTGTTCCGCCGCGCGGACGCCGCCGCTGTGGCCCCCATAGGCGACGAACGCGACCGGTTTGGCCTGCCAGTGGGCCTGGACCGAATCGATCACGAATTTGAGCGCCGCCGGATAGCCATGATTGTACTCCGGCACCACCACCACGAAGGCGTCGGCGCGCCAGACGCGTTGTTGCAGATTCACCAGGTCGGCGCTCGGTGCGCCGCCGTGGCGGTGCGGAAGATCGAGCAGGGCAGGATCGATGGCGTCGACGGTGTAGTCGCGCCGCAGGGCCAGCTGCGCACGCAGCCAGTCCGCGACCGTGTCGCAGAAGCGGCCTTCGCGCGTGCTGCCGTACAACAGGGCCAGGTGGAGAGGGTCGGACATGGACGATGCGCTTGCCAGAACGGGGAAACGCAGGGTAGAACCTCAACCATTCTTGAGGTCAACGCGCCATGCCCGGAAAACAGCAGTCCCCACCGCATCCTCCCATCGAAACGGAACTCACCGTCGGCCAGGTCGCCGCGCGCGCGGGCGTCGCCGTCTCCACGCTGCACTTCTACGAAGCCAAGGGCCTGATCCACAGCTGGCGCAACGCCGGCAATCAGCGCCGCTATGCGCGCGACGTGCTGCGCCGCGTGGCCGTCATCAAGGTGGCCCAGCGCACCGGCATTCCGCTGGCGGAAATCCAGTCCGCGCTGTCGTCGCTGCCGGAGAACCGCACGCCGACCGCCGCCGACTGGAAGAAGCTATCCGCACGCTGGCATGCCGCGCTCGATGCGCGCATCGCCAGCCTCACGCGCTTGCGTGACCAGCTCGACGGATGCATCGGCTGCGGTTGCCTGTCGATGAAGGCCTGCCCGCTGCGCAACCCCTGGGATGAGCTGGGCGAGGAAGGTCCGGGGGCGCGACTGCTCGATGCGGAACGCTGAGGCGGTCGCCGTCCTCCGGCGGCAAGGCTAGAATCACGGCATCGCGCCCACCGGCGCCTGCAGGGAAGCGCATGCATGGGCGGCATCAGCCTCTGGCACTGGATCATCCTGTTCCTGTTCTTCGTCCTGCCGGTCCTCGCCATCGGCCGGCTCGCATGGTTCCTGGTCCGCCGCTCGCGCGCTGCCGCACCGCCGGCACCCAGCGTGGAGGCCCGCCTGCAGCGCCTGGATGCGCTGCTGGCCCAGGGCGCCATCACCACCGCCGAGCATGCGCGCCAGCGCGCCGAGATCGTGCGCAGCCTCTGATCCCATCGTGTTCCCTCGTTTCCATTCGCCCTCAAGGAGCTTCACATGAAGAAGTGGATGTTGTGCCTGCTGTTCGTCCTCGCCTCGCCGGTCTTCAATGCGGCCGCCGCCCCCGCCAGCGAGGCGTCGATCCGCGAACTGCTGGAGGTGACCCGTGCGCGCGCCATGCTCGAGCAGGTCTACGGGCAGATGGAATCGATGTATGCCGGTTCGATGCGGCAGGCCTTCGGCGACGAGATGGCGCCGGAGCAGGAGGCCCGCATGCAGCGCTTCAGCACCCGCATGACCGCCCTGATGAAGCAGGAGCTGGGCTGGGACGTGATGGCGCCGATGTACGTCGACATCTACGGCAAGTCGTTCAGCGAGGACGAGATCCAGGGCATGCTGGCGTTCTACCGCACGCCGGCGGGCCAGGCGGTCGTGGACAAGATGCCGCTGGTGATGCAGAACACCATGGAGGCGGTGCAGGCGCGGATGGGTGCGATGATGCCCGCCATGCAGAAGATGATCGCCGAGGAACTGGAGCAGGCGCAGGCTGCCGGAGAGTGAGCGCACGCACGTGCCCGACCTCGCGCTGTTCGACTTCGACGGCACCCTGACCACGCGCGAGACCTTTCCGGATTTCATGCGCTACGCCGTGCCGCGCTGGCGTCTGCTGGCGGGCGGCGCGTTGCTGGCGCCGGTGGTGTTCGGCTACCGGCGTGGCTGGGTGGCGGGCAATCCGACGCGGGCCAGCATCGTGCAGGTGGGCTTGCGTGGCATGCCGGTCCGACGCCTGCGGACGCTGGGTGAAGCGTTCGCGCGCGAGGTGCTGCCGGGCCTGCTGCGGCCCCAGGCGATGGAGACGCTGGCATGGCATCGGGGACGCGGCGACCGCATCGTGGTGGTGTCCGGCGGACTGGATGTCTATCTGGCACCGTGGTGCGCCGCGCAGGGCCTGGAGCTGGCGTGTTCGGTGCTGGCCGAACGCGGCGGACGCATCACCGGGTATGCGGGCGCGCAATGCGTGGGCGAAGAGAAAGTACGTCGCGTCCGCGCGTTGTGCGATCCCGCTGCCTATGCCGCCATCCATGCCTATGGCGACACGCACGAAGACATGGCCATGCTGGCGATGGCCCAGCACCGCACGTATCGCGGGCGATCGGTGTCGTGAGTCGCTGTGCGCTGTTGTAGGAGCGACGTCAGTCGCGACCGCACGCGTACCGGCAACGTGGAAAGCCGGTGGTTCTCCTCCCGGGTGCGCTGCGGCGCGTTCCTGTTCCTGCAGGGGGCGCTGCCATCGGGGCGCGGTCGCGACTGACGTCGCTCCTACAGGGTCGCCGGTCAACCCACCGCAATCTCCCGGCGCTCCGCACTGCTCTGCAGCCCGAGTTCGATCAGCCGCATCACGTCGAGCATCTGCTGCGGCGTGACGGGTGGCGTCGCCCCGTGCAGGATCGCGTCGCGGATGCCGGCGTAGTACCGGCGGTAGTCGCCGGCTTCGGCCCGGGCGATTTCGGTGACCAGCTGCCCATCGCGCTCCAGCACCACTTCGCCCGCGCGCGGATCCATGCCCCAGCCCGGCGCACCCGGCACGACGCCGGCGCGCAGCTGGTCTTCCTGCGCATCCAGTCCGTGCTTTAGATAGCTGCCCCGCGTGCCGTGCACGGCGAAGCGCAGGCCGTTGCCCGCGACCAGCGTGGACGCATGCAGGACGGCGCGGTGGTGCGGGTAACGCAACGTCACGTCGAAATAGTCCGCCGCCCGCGCACCGTCGCGCAGGCGCGCGATGTCGGCGCTGATCGCCAACGGTGCGCCGAAGAGCTGCAGTGCCTGGTCGAGCAGGTGCGGGCCGAGGTCGTACCACAGCCCGCCGCCGGGCGCGTCGCGCTCGCGCCAGCGGTCCTGCACGCGTGGGCGGAAGCGGTCGAAGTGCGAATGGAATTCCGCGATACGGCCCAGCGTTCCTTCTTCGATCAACCGGCGGACGGTCAGGAAATCCGCATCCCAGCGCCGGTTCTGGAACACGCTGACCAGACGTTCCGCCCGTGAGGCGGCCGCCACCACGTCGCGCGCTTCCTGCAGCGTCAGCGTGAACGGTTTGTCCACCACCACGTGCTTGCCCCGCTCCAGCGCGGCGAGCGCCAGCGGCGCATGCGTGTCGTTCGGTGATGCGATGACGACCAGATCCACCGCCGGATCGGCGAACGCCGTGCGGGCGTCGCTCACCACCGTCAGCTCCGGCCAGTCGGCCTGGACCTTTGCGGCATCGCGCGATACCACGGTGTGCAGCGTCAATCCCGGCGTGGCCTGGATCAACGGTGCGTGGAAGACCTTGCCGACGAATCCGTAGCCGACGAGCGCGACGTTGAGCGGGTTTTCCATGTGCGGCACCTCAGTGCGAAGACGCGCATGGTAAAGGAAGCGCCGCGTTGACTCCCTGTGCACATGCGTGAATGCCGCGCGACGCCGTGCTGAACGCCGGTGTCCGCTCCCCACGCTTTTCACGCCTGTTGTACGCAGCGACGCCGACACTCGACCCACACCAACGAGGAGCACGATCATGAAGAACGTACATACCCGCTCGCTGCTGGCCGCTGCCCTGTCGACGGCGTTGCTGTTCTCCGCCTCGCACGTGATGGCCGCCAACCCGCCGAACGAGCCGGAAGAGAACGCGCAGAACGATTCCAGCCAGCCGGTGACCGACACCTGGATCACCACCAAGGTCAAGGCCGATCTGCTGGCCACCGAGAACGTGTCCGGTCTGGACATCAAGGTGGAGACCGTCGACGGCGTGGTGACGCTGTCGGGTGCGGTGGACAGCCAGGCGCAGAAGGACAAGGCGATCATGGTCGCCAAGCAGATCAAGGGCGTGAAAAGCGTCGAGGCGAGCGGCCTGGTGAAGACCACCAAGTAAGCCATCGCCGAACGTGTGGCACGGAGCGGATGCATCCCAGCGCAGGATGCATCCGCTTCTTTTTCATAGGCGTAGGCGTGCCACGTGCCGCCACCGTAACGGAGTGAAACGATGACACGTCCATCCCTCGCGATCCGCATGACACTGGCTGCCGTCTTGGGCGCGGGAGCGCTCGCGGCCCACGCGGCCGAACCCGTCACCTCCGTTCCCGAGCTGGATCTGTCCCGTTATGCGGGCCAGTGGCACGAGATCGCGCACCTGCCGATGTTCTTCCAGCGCCAGTGCGTGGGCGACATCACGGCGCGTTACAGCCTCGATGGCCCTGGCAAGATCGGCGTGCTCAATGCCTGCCGCACGAAAGACGGCGGGATGGACCAGTCCGAGGGCGTCGCCCGGCCGGTCGAAGGCCACCCGGGCCGACTGGAGGTGCGCTTCGCTCCGGACTGGCTGTCGTGGGCGCCTTTGGTGTGGGCCGACTACTGGGTGATCGCGCTGGATCCCGACTACCAGTGGGCGATGGTCGGCGAACCCGGCCGCGACTACCTGTGGATCCTGTCGCGCGAACCGACGATGGACCGCGCGTTGTTCGAGGAACTGAAAGCGAAGGCCGAGTCGATGGGCTACGACCTGAAGCCGCTGGTGATGGCGGCGCCGCTGCGGTAGCGGTGGTCGCTGGCAGGACGAACAGGTGCGGGAATACCCGGTGTGGGAACGGGCAACAGGTGTGGGAGCGACGTGAGTCGCGATCAGGACAGATCGGCGCCGTTGCTGCATGGTGGGGAAGCCCATCGCGACTTACGTCGCTCCCACATTTACAGCCGGTGCGTGTAGCGGAACTGCAGGAAATTCTCGCCGGGATTCGGCCGTTTGATGCGGGCGTTGGAGAAGTGCTGCAGGCGCAGCGACCATTCGTGTTGGTCGTCGTGGCCGAAACGCTTGCCCACGGCGATGTGGTCGCCGAAGTTGAAGGTGGTGCTGAATTCCTTCTTGCGGGTGTCGTACTTGGGGAAGATCACGTTGAGGCCGATGCCGCCCTCGACGAACCAACCCTCGCTCCAGCCGTTGGGTCGCCAGCGCAGGGCCGGGGTCACGCCCAGCTGGGTGCTGTTTTCGCTGTCGCTGTGCCAGCGGCCGGCCTCGCCCTGCCATTGGCCGCTGACATGACCGTAGCGGTACTGCTTCTCCCAGCGCCAGTCGCGGCTGGCACCGACGGTCAGCGACTGCGCGTCTTCGGCCACGCCGCCCTGCACGTACCACGCGGTGCGCGGCTCGGCGGCGATGGCTGGCGTGCAGGCGATGGCCAGCAGTGCGCCCAGCAGCCATCGGGGCACAGCGCGGGAAGACAGGGAGGAGGAAGAGAGGGTGGGGGGAAGGGGATGTCCAGCGGGCACGGATGACACTCGATCAGGGGTTGGGCTGCGCCCGTGGGCGCAGCATGCAAGGGATGGTCGGCAAGGCGGTGTGACGAAGCGGGCTCAGGGCAGCGCTGCCAGCGCGGGGGCCACGTCCTGTTCGCCCCAACCGCCGAGCGACTTGTAGATCGCCACGACACCGACATTGACACCGGCCTCGGCCTGCGCCAGCGCATCGTCCGCCGCGAGCTGCGTGCGTTGCGCGTCGAGCAGGGTGAGGAAGTCCGAAGAGCCGGCACGATACCGGAGTTCGGCCAGTTCTGCCGCGCGGCGGGCGGCAACGGATTGTTCCAGCCTGAGTTTCAGCTGGGCCTGCTGCTTGGCATAGGACAGCAGTGCGTTCTCGGTTTCCTCCAGCGCGCCCAGCACGGCCTGTTCGTACTGGGCGGCCACGCCGTCGGCCTGCGCTTCGCTCGCACGCAGGCGCGCGCGGACGCTGCCCATGTCGAACGCCGCCCAGCTGATCGAGGGCGTGACCTGCCAGGCGCGGTTGTCGCCGTTGACCAGGTTGCCCCAGCCGCCGGACAGGAAGCCGATGAAACCGCGCAGGCTGACCCGCGGGAACAGGTCCGCCGTCGCCACGCCCACGCGCGCGGTGGCGGCGGCCAGGCGACGCTCGGCCGCGCGCACGTCCGGCCGCTGGCGCAGCAGTTCGGTCGTGTCGCCGATCGGCAGGGCCTTGGCGAAGGCCGGGGCCTCGCGCGGGGCGAGCAGCGTGTCCAGTTCGCCCGGACGCTGGCCGACCAGCACCGCCAGCCGGTGGCGCGACTGGCCTTCGACCACCTCCAGCAGCGGCACCTCGGCCTCCACGGCGCGCACGCGGGCCAGGCTGCTCTGCACCTCCAGCTGGCTGCCGGCGCCCAGGTCGAAGCGCGACTCGGTCAGGCGCTGCGTCTCGCCCAGCGTCTGCAGGATGCGTCGTGCCACGTCCAGCCGCTTCTGCGTGCCGCGCAGTTCGAAGTAATTGCGCGCCACTTCCGCCGCCACCGTGACCTGCACGGCCTGCAGGTCGTTGCGCTGCGCCTGCAGGTCCGCGTGCGCGGCTTCGGCGCTGCGGCGGACGCGACCGAACAGGTCCAGCTCCCAGGCGGCATCGAAGCCGGCCGAATAGCTGTCCGTCTCCACGCGGCCCTGGCCTTCCACCGGCTGCTTGGTGCGCGTGCCTTCCACGCCCATGGTGACGTGCGGCGCCAGGTCCAGCCGGCGTTCGGAGAACACCGCGCGGGCCTCGTTGACGCGCGACACCGCGATGCGCACGTCGTGGTTGGCGAGCAGCGCCTCGCGCACCAGCTGGTCGAGCACCGGGTCGTCGAACTGGCTCCACCACGTGGCGACCGGATGGTCGGCCACGTAGTCGAGGGTGCCGGCCTGCTGCAGCGTGACCGGCGCGGTCGGTGGCGCCGCGTAGTCGGGCCCCACGGTCACGCAGCCGGCCAGCAGCGCGGTCGCGATGCCGACGGCGAGCGAGCGGATCACCATGGCAGCACCTGGTCGAAGTAGTAGTAGCCGCCGGTGGGGCCGTCGTTGCCGATCAGCGCCAGCTGCACGCTGGTGCGCGCGCCCTCCGGCACGGACAGCTCGCCGTTCTGCTGGTCGCCGGACTTGTTCATGTCGGTCTGCACGTAGCCAGGATGGATCGTGTTGACCTTGATGCCGGTGTCCTTCAGCTCGTGCGCCAGGTGGATGGTCCACGCGTTGACCGCGCTCTTGGACACGTTGTACGCCGGCACGCCCTTGAACCCGTAGATGAAGGATTCCGGGTTCTGGTGCTCGGACAGCGAACCCAGCAGGCTGGACACGTTGACGATGCGGCCCGCGCTGGACTTGCGCAGCAGCGGCAGGAAGGCCTGGGTGGTTTCGATCAGGCCGAACAGGTTGGTGTCGAACGTCGTGCGCCAGGTGTCCAGCGACTGGCCGGACACGCCCTTGGCCATGTCGTCGACCAGGATGCCGGCGTTGTTGACCAGGATGTCGAGACGGCCGTGGCGCTGTTCCACCTCCTTGACGGCGGCGGCGATGCTGGCCGAATCGGTGACGTCGAGCGCGATGGCTTCGACCGGGAGGCCCTGCGACTGCAGGTCCAGCGCGGCCTCGACGGCCTTCTCGCGGTTGCGGCCGGCCAGCAGGGTGTGCACGCCGGCTTCGGCCAGCTGGCGCACGGTCTCGCGGCCGATGCCGCGGGTGGCACCGGTGACGAGGGCGATCTTGGAAGAAACGTTCATGGCATGACCTCGTGGAAGCTAGGGGGTGGATCAGTGATGGGCCGTCGCCGTGTCGGCGGCGGGAGCGTGGGACGCCAGCGGCTTGTTGGCCAGCTTGCGCAGGGCCACGTAGAACACCGGCGTCAGGAACAGGCCGAACAGGGTGACGCCCAGCATGCCGGCGAAGACGGTGATGCCGGTGACCGAGCGCACCTCGGCGCCGGCACCGCTGGACAGCACCAGCGGCACGGTGCCGGCGATGAACGCCACCGACGTCATGATGATCGGACGCAGGCGCAGGCGACAGGATTCCAGTGCTGATTCGACGATGCCCTTGCCCTGCAGCTCCAGTTCGCGGGCGAACTCGACGATCAGGATGGCGTTCTTGCACGCCAGGCCCATCAGCACCACCAGGCCGACCTGCACGAACACGTTGTTGTCGCCGCCCACCAGCCACACGCCGGCCAGCGCCGACAGCAGCGTCATCGGCACGATCAGGATCACCGCCAGCGGCAGCGTCCAGCTTTCGTACAGCGCGGCGAGCACCAGGAAGGCCAGCATCACCGCCAGCGGGAACACCACCAGCGCGGCCTTGCCCTGGGTGGCCTGCTGGTAGCTCAGGTCGCTCCAGTCGATGCCCATGCCGGGCGGCAGCACCTGCTGCGCCAGTTCGGTGACCTTGGCCATCGCCTCGCCCGAAGACAGCACGCGCGGGTCGGCCTCGCCCAGCAGGTCGGCGGCCGGATAGCCGTTGAAGCGGATCACCGGGTCGGGACCGTAGGTCTGCCTGATGTTCACCATGCTGCCCACCGGCACCATCTCGCCGTCGGCGTTGCGGGTGCGCAGGTTGGCGATGTCCTCGACGTTGTCGCGGAACGGACCGTCGGCCTGCGCGATGACCTGCCAGGTGCGGCCGAACATGTTGAAGTCGTTGACGTAGGCCGAGCCCAGGTAGGTCTGCAGCGTGTCGAACAGCTCGGTCAGCGGCACGCCCTGCGCCTTCGCCTTCACCCGGTCGACCTCGGCATCGAGCTGCGGCACGTTGGCCTGGTAGCTGCTGATCGGGAAGCCAAGCCCCGGCGTCTGCGACGCGGCGCCCTGGAACGCCTGCACGGCGTTCTGCAGTTCGCCGTAGCCCAGGCGCGTGCGGTCCTCGACGAACAGCGACCAGCCGGAGCCGTTGCCTAGGCCCTGGATCGGCGGCGGCATGAAGGCGAAGGTGAAGCCCTCCTGGATGCCGGCGAACTTCTGGTTCAGTTCGGCGGTGATCTCTTCCGCACTGCGTGAGCGCTCGTTGAACGGCTTCAGGGTGAAGAACACCACGCCGTTGTTGGGCGTGTTGGTGAACTGCAGCGGGTTCAGGCCGGGGAACGCGACTTCGTGCTCCACGCCATCGACCTGCATCGCGATGGCGGCCATCTTCTTCAGCGTGGCGTCGGTGCGCTCGATCGAGGCGCCTTCCGGCATCTTCACGCCGGCGATCAGGTACTGCTTGTCCTGCACCGGGATGAAGCCGGCCGGCACCGCGCGGAACATCAGGCCCGCACCGACCAGCAGCACGGCATACACCACGAACACTGCGCCGCGACGGCCCAGCGCGCGGCCCACCGCGCCTTCATAGCGCTCGGAATTGCGCTTGAAGAAGCGGTTGAACGGACGGAACAGCCAGCCGAACAGGCGGTCGATCACGCGCGACAGGCGATCCTTCGGGGCATCGTGCGGCTGCAGCAGCTTGGCCGCCAGCGCGGGCGACAGGGTCAGCGAGTTGATCGCCGAGATCACCGTGGAGATGGCGATGGTGACCGCGAACTGCTTGTAGAACTGACCGGTGACGCCGGTCAGGAAGGCCATCGGCACGAACACCGCGCACAGCACCAGCGCGATGGCGATGATCGGGCCGGACACTTCCTTCATCGCCAGGTGCGCCGCTTCGAGCGGGGTCGCGCCGTGTTCGATGTGGCGCTCGACGTTCTCCACCACCACGATGGCGTCGTCCACCACGATGCCGATGGCCAGCACCAGGCCGAACAGGGTCAGGGTGTTGATCGAGTAGCCCAGCAGGTACAGCACCGCGAACGTACCGACCACCGACACCGGCACCGCCAGCAACGGGATGATCGAGGCACGCCAGGTCTGCAGGAACAGGATCACCACCAGCACCACCAGCAGGGTGGCTTCCAGCAGCGTGGAGATCACCGACTTGATCGAGTCGCGCACGAACACCGTGGTGTCGTAGATCGACTGGATCTCGACGCCCGGCGGCAGGGTCGGACGGATGTCGTCCATCTTCGCCACCACCGCATCGCGGATCTCCAGCGCGTTGGCGCCGGGGGCCTGGAAGATGCCGATGGCCGAGGCGTTCTTGCCGTCCAGGCGCGCGCGCAGCGTGTAGTCGCCAGCCGCCAGCTCGATGCGGGCCACGTCGGCCAGGCGCACGATCTCGCCGTTCGCGCCGCTCTTCAGCACGATGTTGCCGAATTCCTCGACCGTCTCCAGGCGGCCCTTGGCATTGATCGGCAGCAGGAAGTCGCTGCCGTTCGGCATCGGCTCGGCGCCGAGCTGGCCGGCCGAGACCTGTACGTTCTGCTCGCGCACGGCGCGCAGCACATCGCCGGCGGTCATGCCGCGCGCGGCCACCTTGTCCGGGTCCAGCCACAGGCGCATGGCGTAATCGCCGCCGCCGAACTGCTGGGCGTCGCCGACGCCGGGGATGCGCGCCAGTTCGTCCTTCACGTGCAGGCGCATGTAGTTGCGCAGGTAGAGCGAATCGTACTTGCCGTCGCTGGAGGTCAGGTGGACCACCATCAGGAAGACCGGCGACTGCTTCTGCGTGGTCACGCCCTGGCGGCGCACGTCCTCGGGCAGGCGCGCCTGCGCCTGCGCGACGCGGTTCTGCACGCGCACCGCGGCCTCGTCGGGATCGGTGCCCGGCTTGAAGGTCACGGTCAGCGAGAGCACGCCGTCGGAACCGGCGACGGACTTGACGTACATCATGTCCTCGACGCCGTTGATGGCCTCTTCCAGCGGGGTGGCGACGGTTTCGGCGATCACCTTGGGGTTGGCGCCGGGGTAGACGGTGCGCACGACCACCGACGGCGGCACCACTTCGGGGTATTCGCCGATCGGCAGCAGCGGGATCGAGATCAGGCCGGCGGCGAAGATCACGATCGACAGCACTGCCGCGAAGATCGGCCGGTCGATGAAGAAACGGGAGAAGTCCATGGGTGGATTTCCTGGAGGGAAGATGCAAAGGGCTCGCCACCGTCCGCGTGGACCGTGGTGGGAATCGATATCTGGCGCTGGATGGCGCGGGATCCAGCGATCCATCGGATCGCGCGCATCCCCCAGCCGTCTTTCCCGCGAAGGCGGGAACCCAGCGACTTTCCTCGCTCATGCGAAAGTCGCTGGACCCCCGCCTTCGCGGGGGCGACGCTGGTTACTTCATGGCGACCGTCGCGGCAGGCGCATCCGCCGCGCGCATCGCCACCGTCTTGGCCTGCACCGGCATGCCGGGGAAGAAGACCTTCTGCACGCCGCTGACGATGACCTTGTCGCCGGCGGCCAGGCCCTGTTCGACGATGCGCAGGCCATCGGCCATGCGGCCGACCTTCACGTCGCGACGCTGCGCCTTGCCTTCCTTGTCGACCACGTAGACGTACTTGCGGTCCTGGTCGGTCAGCACCGCCTTGTCGTCGACCAGCGCGGCCTTGAACTCGCCGCTGCCGAGCAGGCGCACGCGGGCGTACAGCCCGGGGGTGAACGTGCGGTCGGCGTTGTCGAGCACGGCACGCGCGCGGATGGTGCCGGTGCTGCGGTCGACCTGGTTGTCGAGGAAGTCCACCGTGCCCGCATGCGGGAAGTCGGTTTCGTCGGCCAGCGCCACCTGCACCGGCAGCTTGCCGTCGCGCTCGCTCGGACGCTCGCCCTTGCGCGCCATTTCGGCATAGCGCAGGAAGGCGCGCTCGTCGGCGTCGAAGTGCACGTGCACCTTGTCCAGCGACACCACGGTGGTCAGCACGCTGGCGGCATCGCCGGCGCTGACCAGGTTGCCGGCGGTGACCAGCGCGCGACCGGCACGGCCGTCGATGGGCGCGCGCACCTGGGTCCACTCCAGGTTGAGGCGGGCGCTTTCCAGCGCGGCCTGCGCGGCGGCGACGTTCGCCTGCGCCTGGTCGGCATTGGCGCGGCGCTGTTCGTACTCTTCGGTGGACAGGGCCTGCATCTCCGCCAGGCGCTTGGCGCGCGCGGCCTCGCTGCGCCCCAGTTCGGCCTGCGTGCGGGCCCGTGCCAGCTCGGCCTGCGCGCGCGCCAGTTCGGCGCGATAGCTGCGTGCGTCGATGGTGAAGAGTACGTCGCCCTTCTTCACTTCCTGCCCTTCGGTGTAGACCACGCGGTCGATGTAGCCGGAGACGCGCGGACGCAGGTCGACGTGCTCGATGGCTTCGACCCGGCCGCTGAATTCGTCCCACTGGCTGATCGACTTGACCGGCACGGCGGCAACGGACACTTCCGGCGCCGGCGGCGCACCGTGTTCGGCGGCCTGGCCGCTGCAGCCCGCCAGCACGGCGATGGCGAGGGCGCTGAGCGCGCCGAGCGCCAGCAGGCGCCGCGGACGCGGAGAAGAGGAGGGATGCATGTTCATGGTGGGTGGTCTCTTGGGGGAGAGGAGGAAACGGGCGGGAAGGGTGCGACCTGAAGTCGGGTTGAGGTCAAGCGGCGAAGCGATAGCGGTGCAAGGACGGCGATGTGCGCGACGGCGTGACGGTCAGGCGGAGGTACGGCCATTGCGTCTGGCGCCCGCCACGGCCCACAGCGCTTCCTCGAAGTCGCGCGCCAGGGTGTTCTCCGGCGGCTTGGCGTCGTGCGCGGACCAGGTGACGATCGACTGCGCCGCGCGACCGCCGCGCGACAGCAGCGACACCGCGCTGCGTCCGACGGCCAGTGCGTTCGGCCATTCCGCGCAGGCGTTGACCGCGTTCTCCGGCGTGCATACCGGCTTGTCGACCGACAGCAGCTGCACGCGCACGCCCAGCATCTGCGCTTCCTCGTGCAGCACCTGCGTCAGCATGCGCATGGCGGCGCCGGTGACCGAGGCGTGGCCGTAGCCCGACCAGCCGCGTTCGGCATACGGGCCGCCGATCAGCACGTAGTTCGCGGCGGTCTGGCTTTCGGACAGCAGCGGCAGCAGATGGCGCGCGGCGGCAAGGTGCGGGATGAGGTCGGCTTCCAGCTTCTCCAGCAGGAACGACGCCGGGCGGTCGAGCAGGCGGCCGGCCTGCAGCGGTGTGCCGATGCTGGCGAACACGGCACGCAGCGGCCGCCCGCGCTCGCGGACTTCCTCGGCCAGGCGCGCGGCGTCGCGGTCGTCGTGGATGCACGGCGAGTACAGCAGCTCCAGGCCGGGCTCGTCCTCGAAGTGTTCGGCCAGTGCACTCATGCGCGGACCGTCGCGGCCGACCGCCAGCACCGGGCAGCCGGCCTCGAGCAGTGCACCGACCACGCCGAAGCCGACGTTGCCGCTCGCGCCCAGCACCAGGGCGCCGGGGGTCAACGCGTCCGTCTTCATGCTCACGGCGTCCTCCGCTCCGGCAGCGACGCGATGCGCGCGCTGACGCCGGCCGACTTCACCCGCAGCCGCAACGCGCCGCCGTCGGCCAGGTGGCGCGGCAGGGTGAATTCGCGGAAGCCGGTGCGCGCAACGACGAACGGCAGGCGCGCGACGGACCGCCCCGTCGCGGGGGAGGAGAGCGACGGGGCGGCCGGCCGGCGGAAGCGTTCGGCCAGCGAGCGGGCGACGGCGTGCAGCCAGCGCAGGGCGGCGGTGGGAAGTCGAGCGGGCATGGGCAGCAGTCTGGCGACCGGCGCGGTGCGCGCGATATCCGGATCCTGTTGGCCGATTGCCTGATCCTGCGTGGCGTCGGCAGCCGGTGCCACGTAATGGCGGCAGCTGGCCAGGCGCAGCGCCGGCGCCGGGCGATCGGCCTGGCCGTTCGTCGGACGGCATGCGGCGAGTGTCCCGCTCATGGGATGAATCCTCCCGTCGACGGGATAATCCCATTGACCGACAGCAGTCGACCGATGCGGCGGCCACCGCCCATCACGCCACCACGCTGCGAGCGCGGCGCGGCCACATGACGGGAGATGTCATGTAACAGAAGGCTTTTCTCGCGCCGGAAAGCCCGGGGATAGGGCGATTCGGCGGGGTCTTCGTGGTGTTCCAGCGACTGGAAGAGGCGGGCGAACAGCATGGGGGCGGTACCCGGTGGGAGACGAGGGGTGTCACGTTACGCCCCCAATGAGGACTTGATTAGTCCTGATTTAGGGGAATAATCATCCCGTCAGCGGGCCAATTCGCCCTTCCCCTACCGGAGTCCCCACGATGAGCCACGATCTCAACGACACCCTGATCTTCGTCAAGGTGGTGGAGCAGGGCAGCTTCATCGCCGCCGCCAACGTGCTTCGCCTGCCCAAGACCACCGTCAGCCGCAAGGTGCAGGAACTGGAAACCCGGCTGGGCGCGCAGCTGCTGCACCGGACCACGCGCAAGCTCGGCCTCACTGAAGCCGGCAACGTCTATTACGAACACTGCCAGCGCATCGCGCGCGAGCTGAGCGAAGCGGCCAGCGCGGTCAGCCAGCTGCATGCCGGCCCGCGCGGCTGGCTGCGCTTCACCGCGCCGTATTCGATCGGCATCGACAAGATCTCGCCGCTGCTCGGCGAGTTCCACGCGCAGTACCCCGAGATCCGGGTGGAGATGCTGCTGGCCAACGACACGCTCGACCTGATCTCCGGCGAGATCGACGTGGCGCTGCGCATCGGCAGCCTGCCGGATTCCAACCTGGTCGCCCGCCGGCTCACCACGCTGCGCACGCAGGTCTACGCCAGCCCGAAGTACCTGGCGCGTTACGGCGAGCCGCTGCATCCGGACGACCTGCAGCACCATCGCGTGCTGGCCATGCCGAAGAACCGGCGCGGCAACGCCTGGGCCATGGCGTTGAGCGATGCCAGTGGCGAACACGACTATCCGATCAATCCCATCCTGGTCGCCAACGACCCGGCCGCACTGAAGGGCGCGCTGCTGTGCGGCGAGGGCCTGATGCTCGGTGCCGACGTCATGGTCAAGCCCTACCTGGAGCAGGGACACCTGCAACGCGTGCTCGCCGGCTGGACCGGACCGGAGTACGAGTTCAACGCGGTGTTTCCGCGCGGTCATGTGCAGTCGCCGAAGGTGCGCGCGTTCGTCGACTTCCTGGTCGAGCGGATGACGTTCGACGTCGACTACATGATGGAGCACTGCCCGGTGTACCTGAAACAACAGGCCGAGGCACGTGCGGCGGCAGAGGCGACGCCGGAAGTCGAAGCGGCCGCCGCCGTCGGGAGGAAAGTGTTGGCGGATGTGTTGAGTTGATGCCACGGAAATGACGGCCGACAAGAAAGCCGTCATCCCGGCGAACGCCGGGACCCAGCGTCTTTCGCGCGCACCCACTCATCCGCACGCGTCACTGGGTCCCGGCCTGCGCCGGGATGACGATCGTCCCTAACGATTCCCGAACGCAAGCCGTCGCGCAGCTGGCTAGGATGGGCCCGCATCGCCGGAGTTGGGTTGTCGCCATGGAATGGCTGCCTCGCCGCTTATCCACCTGACCAGGAATCCGCACGATGAAGAACTCGATCGCCGCCTTCGCGGTGCTGTGGCTGGTGGCCTGCACGCCCGCCACGCCCGACCCTGCTTCTCCATCGGCAGGCGAGGCGCCGGCGGAGGCGACGCCCGGTGCGACCGCTGCTTCCGCACCGGTGTCGTCCGCGGCCGGGGTCGCCGATGACCCGCGCGCGGTGAACCAGGCCATCGACGAGGTGTTGGGCGACCATGCGCGCTACGAGACCGTGATCCGCCAGCTGCAGCAGGCGGTGACGGCAAGCGATGCGGCGGCCGTGGCGGCGTTGGTCGACTATCCGTTCGCCACCGTGCGCGACGGACAACCGATGAAGATCGCCGACGCCGAGGCCTTCGTCCGCGACTACGACCGCATCATGACGCCGGCCATCGCCGAGGCGATCAAGCGGCAGAAGTACTCGCAGCTGATGGTCAACTACAAAGGCGTGATGTTCGGCAACGGCGAAGCCTGGGTGAACGGCATCTGCAAGGACGACGCCTGCAAGGACGTCGACGTGCGCGTGGTGGCGCTGCAGCCGACATCATGATCCGCACCGCACCACTGTAGGAGCGACGTGAGTAGCGACCGCACAGCCTCGCTGTCTTGAAGCAATGGACAGGCAGATGGGCCGGAAGCCAAACGATTCCTCGTTCAAATCCTGACCATGCTCGCGTACGCAGTCAGATTGCGGTCGCGACTGACGTCGCTCCTACAACAAGCGAAAAAAGGGCGGCCAGTGGCCGCCCTTTTTTAGGTCATGCCGCCACGGCTACTCCACCCGGACGTCCACACGGCGCGCCTCGTCGGCATCGCCACTGCCGGTGGTCTGCGCCGGCTTGTCCAGGGTGATGCGCTCGACCGCCACGCCGTTCACCACCAGCCACTGCTGGATCGCTTCGGCGCGCTGCTTCGCCAGGGCCTCGTTGGCCGCGGCATCGCCGCTGGCGTCGTGGAAGCCGGAGACGCGGACCTGCGCGGCGGCATCGGCGGCCAGCGTGCCCAGCACGCCGGACAGGCGCGCGCTGGTATCGGCCGGCACCACCGCCGAGCCGCTGTCGAACAGGATGCGCGCGCGGCGCCCCTCGACCAGCTCGCCCGTGGACATCGGAGCGGCATGTGCCGCCACGTCGTGCGATGCGGCGCCACCCAGCCAGCCGTTGACCGGCAATACCGGCACCAGCAACAGGGCGACGATGTTGATGATCTTGATGAGCGGATTGATGGCCGGGCCTGCCGTGTCCTTGTAGGGATCGCCGACGGTGTCGCCGGTGACCGCGGCCTTGTGGGCTTCGCTGCCCTTGCCGCCGTGGTGGCCGTCCTCGATGTACTTCTTGGCGTTGTCCCACGCGCCGCCGCCCGTGGTCATCGAGATGGCGACGAACAGGCCCGTCACGATGGTGCCGATCAGCAGGCCGCCCAATGCCTGCGGACCCAGCAGCAGGCCGACGATGATCGGCACGATCACCGGCAGCAGCGACGGCACGATCATTTCCTTGATCGCCGACTTGGTCAGCATGTCGACCGCGCGGCTGTAATCCGGCTTGGCGGTGCCGGCCATGATGCCGGGAATCTCGCGGAACTGCCGGCGCACTTCCTCCACCACGCTGCCTGCGGCGCGGCCGACGGCCTCCATCGCCATCGCGCCGAACAGGTACGGAATCAGGCCGCCGATCAGCAGGCCGACGATCACCAGATGATTCGACAGGTCGAAGGTGAAGAGCGTGCCGGGATGCGCGGTCTGCAGGTTGTGCGTGTAGTCGGCGAACAGCACCAGCGCGGCCAGCGCGGCGGAGCCGATCGCATAGCCCTTGGTCACCGCCTTGGTGGTGTTGCCGACGGCGTCCAGCGGATCGGTGATGTTGCGGATTTCCGGCGGCAGTTCCGCCATCTCCGCGATGCCGCCGGCGTTGTCGGTGATCGGGCCGTACGCATCCAGCGCCACGATCATGCCGGCCATCGACAGCATCGCCGTCGCGGCGATGGCGATGCCGTACAGGCCACCCAGCGCGTAGGCGCCGAGGATCGCGATGCACACCGCGACCACCGGCCAGGCCGTCGAACGCATCGACACGCCCAGGCCGGCGATGATGTTGGTGCCGTGGCCTGTGGTCGATGCCGCGGCGACATGCTTGACCGGTGCGTACTGCGTGCCCGTGTAGTACTCGGTGATCCACACGATCACGCCGGTCAGCACCAGGCCGACCAGCGCGCAGAAGTACAGGTTCAGCGCACCGTAGGACGAATCCGCCATCAGCTGCGTGGTGATCGGATAGAACGCGATGGCCGCCAGCACCGCCGACACGATCACGCCCTTGTACAGCGCGCCCATGATCGAACCGCCGCCCTTCACCCTGACGAACATCGCGCCGATGATCGAGGCGATGATCGACACGCCGCCCAGCACCAGCGGGTAGAGCACCGCATGTTCGCCGGCCTGCGCGGCCATCAGGCTGCCCAGCAGCATGGTCGCGATGATGGTGACCGCATAGGTCTCGAACAGGTCGGCCGCCATGCCCGCGCAGTCACCGACGTTGTCGCCCACGTTGTCGGCGATCACTGCGGGGTTGCGCGGATCGTCCTCGGGAATGCCCGCTTCCACCTTGCCCACCAGGTCCGCGCCGACGTCGGCGCCCTTGGTGAAGATGCCGCCGCCCAGCCGGGCGAAGATCGAGATCAGCGACGAGCCGAATGCCAGCCCGACCAGCGCGTGCAGCGCGTCGGCTTCCGTGTAGCCCATGTGCAGGTGGAGCACGGCGAAATAACCGGCCACGCCCAGCAGGCCCAGGCCGACCACTAACATGCCGGTGATGGCGCCGCCCTTGAAGGCCACGTCCATCGCCGCGCTCATGCCCTTGTTCGCCGCCTCGGCGGTGCGCACGTTGGCACGCACCGAGACATTCATGCCGATGTAGCCGGCGGCGCCCGACAGCACCGCGCCGATCAGGAAGCCGATGGCGCTGGCCCAGGACACGAAGAGGCCGATCAGCACCAGCAGCACGATGCCGGCGACGCCGATGGTGGTGTACTGGCGGTTGAGGTAGGCGCTGGCGCCTTCCTGCACGGCCGCCGCGATGTCCTGCATGCGGGCGTTGCCCGCGGGCTGTTTCATGATCCAGCGCGCCGCCACCACGCCGTAGATGATCGCCACGCCGGCGCAGATCAGCGCCAGCGTCAAACCGTGTTGTTCCAGCATGACCCCTCCCAAGGTTGATGGATGTCGTCCAGCAGAACGCATGAACACGCAACCCAATCCCGGTGGAGCCTGTTGAACGATTGAGCGCACTCGACCGCTGCGATGGACTGCAGCACGAAACCCTTGTTCAGACATCCCTGGAGCTGGCCCGAGTATGACCCGATGCGCTGCGGGCCGCCAGCGGTGACGGACCGGTTCAGGCATTCCATACCAGCCTTGCGGCCCCGATCGCGTTTCCGTATCCGTTTCAAGGAGTTGCCATGCGTCCGACCGTCGCACGTCCGTTGCTCGCCGCCTGCCTGGCCATCGCAGCGCCCGCGTGGGCGTCCGATCCGAAGCCCGAGATCGAACGTTCCGCCGCCACGCCACAGGCGGTGGGGACCGTGCATACGCTGCGGCAGATCCCCGAGGCCTGCGCACGGCTGGAAGGCGCCTTCACCGGTGATGCTGCACAGCCCTATCGCTACGCGTCGGTGCGCACCAGCCCGCAGTGCCAGCCGCGTGCGCGCTTCATGGACTTCGACCAGGCGAAGCCCTCGGTCGCGGCGGGCTGGAAGCTCAACGACGTGATCCGCGTACCGAACGCGGCCTGTCCCTCGCAGCAGGCGGTCGTGCGCGTCTGGCGCAAGCCCGGTAGCGCCGCGCCGCCGCCGCTCGATGGCCAGGGCCAATCGCGCATCTATCTGCAGGACGCGAAACAGCAGGCCGGTACCGCCGCGCAGGCGCCATCGCTGACGCTGTTCGCGGCGAAGCTGGATGTGGAAGGCACCGCCTGTAAATGAAAACGGCGGCGGCCCCGCAAGGAAGCCGCCGCCGCGATGCATCGTGGCCCGGCGTTACTGCTTCGCGGGCTTGAGATCGTCCGCCATGGCGTTGAACACGGACTCGTCGGACGGCGAAAGATTCGGTCGGCCCGCCATGAAGCCCATGGTGATCGAGCCCTGCACGTAGTAGGTCTCACCGGCTTCCACTTCCAGCGTCAGCACGTCCTTGGCCTCGGAGTGCACCGTGTACTGGTGCGTGCCCGGCGCGACGGAGGCGACGAAGTACGTGCCGCTGCCGAGCTTGCCCAGTTCGGTCTCGCCTTCGCGGACCTTGTACTTGATGGCGGCGCCGGTGAACTTCTTCTCGCGGAAGAACACGACCTGTCCCATCCCCTCCGCAGGCGCGCCGACCAGGCGGTTGGCGGTTTCCGTCGTCGGCGGTGCGTCGGGGGCTGCCGTCGCCGGTTCCGCTGCGGTGGATTCCGCAGGCGCGGGCGTGGCGGCCGGATCCTGCGCCTGGACGGCGGCGATCGGCAGCAGCAGGGCGAGACAGAGCAGTGAACGGTTCAACGGGTGGCGCATGCGGCTTACTCCTGAGGGTCGGGTGGTGGGGTAGCGGAGGCCTTGTCCGGTGTCGGGGTTTCCGTCGCGCCCGGAGCGGGCGCGATGGGGTCCGGTGTGGACGACGGCGTATCGAGGGAGAAGGATCCGGCCAGCTTGGCGGTCGCTGCCGTCAGTGGCGGAATTTCGATTTCCTTGCCGTGGATGAAATGCGCGAAGGGGCCGATGGCGAACGCGACACCCAGCGCCACACCACTGGTGTCCTTGCCGGCTCCGGCCAGCTTGAAGCCGCGCAGTTTCACCTCGCGGTCGCCCACCTGCAGGCGTCGCGCGGCCAGGATCAGTTCGCCGGGTTTCCCGCCGCCGCGCGAGGGTTCCGCGTGGACGACCTCGCCCACGCCTTCGAGGCCGGCCGCCAGGATGGCCACGCCGTCGACCGTCACCGGTTCCTTCAGGCGGAGACGGAACATGTCGCCGCGCTTGATGCGTGCCGAACTGATGGGGTCGAGGATCTCGAGCACCAGCGGCGTCCCGTCCGGCAGTACGCAGCAGGTCGCCGGCGGAGCCGGTCCGTCAGCGACGACGGGCGGCGGTGGTGCCGCATCCGCTGCCGGTGCTTCCTGTGCAGCGCTCGGCCAGGCGCACAGCATGACCAGCAGGCCCGTGCCCACGCACTTCCATGGTGTCCGCATACTCCCCCCTTGCCGCTCACGCTAGCGCAAGGTCCGCTCGCCGCCAAGCGGGGGAATCGGCCAATCTTTCGCGGCGCCGTGCCGCAGCGGTCGCCTCACGCTGCTGCGGATGGCGTGCCCTGGTGGTATGCCAGCTGCCAGCCCATCGCGGTGCGTCGCCAGAGCGAGGCACGCAAGGCTGCACGAAAGGGCGTGCCATCGCAGCCGAGTTCGTACGAACGGAAATGCAGCAGGGCCACGTCCGGGCCCATCACGTCGATGCGATGGTCGCAGGCGACCACATCCGGCACCTGAGTGCGTGTCGCCAGGAAGTCGATCACCACCTGCCGCGTGTAGCGCACGCCCGATCGGCCGACTTCGTGGAAGTCGGGATGCAGCAGTCGCTCCAGTCGTTCGCGCGTGCAGGGTACGCCGGGATGGTGGAGTTCGCGTTCCAGGGCGGTGAGTTCGGCCAGCAGGGTGTCCATGGGTCAAGCCTGATGACCTTTACAACCATGCAACCGCACCGGCTCACGTCCGGGCGGAGGCCGTCTGACTGGCCGCATTGTCCTTCTGCGCGAGGTGCTGGCCGAAGCGGTAGCCGGCGCCCGCGACGGCCAGGACGAGGGCAACGGCCAACATGCCGATGAGCACTTTGCGGAACATGCGCGCCTCCCATGACATGGTGACGGCGGGCACGCTAGCACCGCGACGCAGGCGGCGACGGTGGCTGAAGTCATCCCGCCCGCATCACCCTTCCCACGCCGGCAGTTTCTTCTTCACCGCCACGTTCTTCAGCGCGACGTATTTCGGCAGGCCGTCGTTGCCGTAGGGCGGATAGGCTTCGCCGCGGATCAGCGGCTGCAGGTAGGTACGGGCCTTGTCGGTGATGCCGTAGCCGTCCTTGCGGATGAAGCCCGGCGGGAATTTCTTTTCGTGGTTGGCCACCTTCGACAGCGGCGCGGCCTCGATCTTCCAGCGGAACGGCGCGTCGGAGGTGCGCACGATCACCGGCATCACCGCGTTCTGTCCCTTCAGCGCGAACTGCACCGCCGCCTTGCCGACCGCCTGCGCCTGTTCCCAGTCGGTCCTCGACGCGATATGCCGCGCCGAGCGCTGCAGGTAGTCGGGCAGGGTCCAGTGCACTTTCAGGCCAAGCTGGTCCTTCACGCGGCCGGCGAGATAGGACGCGACGCCGCCGAGCTGGGTGTGGCCGAACGAATCCTTGCCGCCGCCGGCATCGGCGACGAAACGGCCGTCCGCGTACTGGATGCCCTCGCTGGCGACCACCACGCACCAGCCCACGCGCTCCACTGTCTTCTTCACCTGGGCGAGGAAGTCGGTTTCGTCGTACGGGCGCTCGGGGAACAGGATCAGGTGCGGCGCGTCGTCGCGCGTCTGCCCGGCCAGGCCGGCGGCGGCGGCCAGCCAGCCGGCGTGCCGGCCCATGGCTTCGTAGACGAACACCTTGGTCGAGGTCTCCGCCATCGCCGCCACGTCCAGTGCGGCCTCGCGCACGGACACCGCCGTGTACTTGGCGGCCGAACCGAAACCGGGGCAGGTGTCGGTCACGGCCAGGTCGTTGTCGACCGTCTTCGGCACGCCGATGCAGGTCAGCGGATAGTCGAAGGCCTGCGCCAGCTGCGAGACCTTCCAGGCCGTATCGGCCGAATCGTTGCCGCCGTTGTAGAGGAAGTAGCGCACGTCGTGCGCCTTCAGCACCGCCAGCAGCCGCTCGTACTTCGCGCGGTCAGCGTCCAGCGACTTCAGCTTGACGCGGCAGCTGCCGAAGGCGCCGCCCGGCGTGTGGGCGAGGGCGCGGATGGCGGCGGCGGACTCCTTGCTGGTATCGATCAGCTCCTCGCGCAGCGCGCCGAGGATGCCGTTGCGAGCGGCCAAGACCTTGATTTTCCGGGCCCGCGCCTCGGTGATGACCGCCGAGGCGGAGGCGTTGATGACGGCGGTGACGCCGCCGGACTGCGCATAAAGTAGGGTGCCAGACACCATGTCGGGTTCGTTCCGGAGGGTGGGGATGCGGTAAGCTTCACACAGATGACGCGGTGCAGCGCGGCGCCCGGCGCCCGGCGCGGTCCACCGCCCGCAGGATTCCAGTTTCGGGAGTGACAGCATGCGATTGGTTCTACTGGGCCCACCCGGGTCGGGCAAGGGCACCCAGGCGGCGCGCCTGAAGGACTACCTGCAGGTACCGCACATCTCCACCGGCGACCTGCTGCGCGCCGAAGTGGCCGCCGGCAGCCCGCTGGGCCTGCAGGCCAAGGAAGTGATGGCGCGCGGCGAGCTGGTGAGCGACGACATTCTGCTCGGCATGCTGGAAGCCCGCTTCTCCCGCGACGATACGAAGGCCGGCTTCATCCTCGACGGCTACCCCCGCAACCTGGTGCAGGCCGCCGCGCTGGGCCAGCTGCTGGCCAAGCTGGGGCAGAAGTTCGATTTCGCCGTACAGCTGGACGTGCCCACCGATCTGCTGGTCGAGCGCATCGCCGGCCGTGCCCAGGCCGAAGGCCGCGCCGACGACAATCCGGAATCGGTGCGCAAGCGCCTGCAGGTCTACACCGACCAGACCGCGCCGGTTATCGATTTCTACCGCCAGCAGGGCGAACTGACCGTCGTCGACGGCGTCGGTTCGCTGGATGAGGTGTTCACCCGCATCACCGAGGCGCTGGCGCCGGCCAAGGAAGTGGGCTGAGGTCCACACCGCACGACGCGTGATCCGGAAGCCCCGCGCATGCGGGGCTTCTGCGTTTTGCGGGGGTGTGACTGCGCGCATCGCGGTCACGGGGCGACGGCTGCTATGGTCCGGGTCCCGAGAAACCGTCCGGAGTCGCCGATGACGCGCATCGCCTGCCTGCTGCTTGCCTGCCTGCTGGTTGCGCCGGTCGCGCAGGCCAAGGACTTCCTGCGCACGCAGGGCACGCGGATCGTCGATGCCAGCGGCAAACCGGTGATCCTGCGCGGCATGGGCCTGGGTGGATGGATGCTGCAGGAAGGCTACATGCTCGACATCGATGGCGTGGGCACGCAGCGCAGCATCCATGCGCGCATCGCCGAGCTGATCGGGCCGGAGAAGGCGGATGCGTTCTACCAGGCCTGGCGCGACCACCACACCACCAAGGCCGACATCGATGCGATGGCGCGCTGGGGTTTCAACTCCGTGCGCCTGCCGATGCACTATGCACTGTATACGCTGCCGGTGGAGCAGGAACCGGTCGCTGGTCGCCAGACCTGGGTGGAGGAAGGCTTCCGCCGCACGGACGCGTTGCTGGCGTGGGCCAAGGCCAACGACCTCTACGTGATCCTCGACCTGCATGCCGCACCGGGCGGGCAGGGCAACGACCACAACATCGCCGATCGCGATCCCGCGACACCGTCGCTGTGGGACGACCCGCGCCACCAGGACAAGATGGTGGCGCTGTGGAAGACGCTGGCGCAGCGGTACAAGGACGAGCCCTACATCGCCGCCTACGACATCATCAACGAGCCGAACTGGGGTTTCGCCGACAAGGCGGACACCAACGGCTGCAAGGAGACGGGCAATGCGCCGCTGAAGGACCTGCTGGTGCGCACCACGCGCGCGATCCGCGAGGTCGACACGCGCCACATCATCGTCATCGAGGGCAACTGCTGGGGCAACAACTACCGCGGCGTGCTCGACGACGGGCCGTGGGACGACAACCTGGTCATCAGCTTCCACAAGTACTGGAACGTCACCACCCGCGAGAGCATCGCCGATGCGCTGGCGTTGCGCGACAAGCATCGCATGCCACTTTGGCTGGGCGAGACCGGCGAGAACTCCAACGACTGGTTCGCGCGTACCGTGGCGCTGGTGGAAGGCGAGGGCATCGGCTGGGCGTGGTGGCCGCTGAAGAAGATCCGCTACAACAACCCGCTGCAGATCGTGCCCAACGAGGGTTACCGGCAGGTGCTGGCGTACTGGAAGGGCGAGGGACCGAAGCCGTCCGCGGAAGCAGCAGAAGCCGCGCTGATGCGCTTCGCCACCGAGGACGTGCGCTACGAAAACAACGTGCAGCATCCGGACGTGATCGATGCGCTGTTCCGCGCACCGCACTCGGACCGGTCGGTGCCGTTCAAGCCGCATGTGATCGGCGAGGCGGGCGGCGCCATCGCGGCGGTCGACTTCGACATGGGACGTAACGGCGTGGCCTACCACGACCTGACGCCTGCCAACCACCACATCTCCGACGGCGGCGAGCGCGTGGTATGGAATCCCGCCATGGCCTACCGCAACGACGGCGTCGACCTGGGCACGGACGCCGAAGGTCGCTTGCACGTCGCCGGCCTGCAGCGCGACGAATGGCTCAAGTACACCTTCGATGCCGGCGCCGGCGGCACCTATCGCCTCGTTCTGGAGGGTCGCGGCGAGGGTCGCGTCTCGCTGGTGCTCAACGGCGTGCCGGTAAAGGCGGTGGACCGGACACGCGGATTCCACGGCCTGGTGCTGGCCCCGGGCCGCAACACGCTGATCGTCAGGGGCGAGGACGCCCCGGTCGACCTGGCGACGCTGCGCTTCTCGCGCTGAACCGGCGCCGCCTCGCGCGTGCCGAACCCCGCCCGCTCGGCTAAAGTCTGCGCAGTTTCCACGGAAGTCCCGTCTTGAAGATCCACATCCTCGGCATCGCCGGCACCTTCATGGGCGGCGTGGCCGCGCTGGCGCGCGAACTCGGCCACACCGTCGAAGGCAGCGACCAGGCCATCTACCCGCCCATGTCGACCCAGCTTGAGACGCTCGGCATCGCGCTGGCGCAGGGCTACCAGCCGCAGAACATCGCGCCGGACTGCGACGAGATCGTCATCGGCAACGCGCTGTCGCGTGGCAACCCGGCGGTCGAGGCGGTGCTGGACCAGGGGCGCCGCTATATCTCCGGCGCGCAGTGGCTGTCCGAGCGCGTGTTGCCCGGCCGCGACACGCTGGCCGTCGCCGGCACGCACGGCAAGACCACCACCACGACCATCCTCACCTACCTGCTGGACGCGGCGGGCCGCTCGCCCGGTTTCCTGATCGGGGGCGTGGCCGAGGATTTCGGCGCGTCCGCGCGCATCGGCGGCGGACGCGAGTTCGTCGTCGAGGCGGACGAGTACGACACCGCCTTCTTCGACAAGCGCAGCAAGTTCGTCCATTACCGCCCGCTGGTCGCCATCCTCAACAACCTGGAATACGACCACGCCGACATCTTCCCCGACGTGGCCGCGATCCAGCGCCAGTTCCACCACCTGGTGCGCACCGTGCCGCGCCGCGGACGCCTGATCGTCAACGGCGAGGACGCGCGCCTGGCCGAGGTGCTGGCGATGGGCTGCTGGACGCCGGTCGAGCGCTTCGGCTTCGACGCCTCGCTGGAGTGGAGCGCGCGCCTGATCCGCGAGGACGGCAGTGCGTTCGCGGTACGGCACAACGGCACGGAGATCGGCGAAGTGCACTGGCCGATGCTCGGTCGCCACAACGTGCTCAACGGTCTGGCGGCGCTGGCCGCGTGCCATGCGGTGGGCGTCGATATCGCCACGGTGCTGCCGTCGCTGGCCGCGTTCCGCAGCGTCAAGCGGCGGCTGGAAGTGATCGGCCAGCACGACGGCATCACCGTCTACGACGACTTCGCCCACCATCCCACCGCGATCCACACCACGCTCGAAGGCCTGCGCGCGCGCGTCGGCGCGGCGCGCATCCTGGTGGCGATGGAGCCGCGCAGCAATTCGATGCGCTCCGGTGCCCACGCCGAGGCGCTGGCGCCGTCGCTCGACATCGCGGACGCGGTGGTCTTCCTCCATCGTCCGGAGCTGGCCTGGGATGCCGGCAGGATCGTCGCTGCCATCCGCGGCGATGCGCGCACCGTGCCGGATGTCGATGCCCTGGTCGCTGCATTGAAGGCGCAGGCGCGGCCGGGCGACCACGTGGTGTTCATGTCGAACGGCGGTTTCGATGGCGCGCCGCGGCGGTTCCTGATGGCGCTGTCGGCGACTCGCGCCTGACCGCGCGCTCGCGCGGGACGGTGCGGCGGCGCAGCATCGATGACACTGCAGAGGTGGGCGTCGTACGGTCAAGACGGAATGCAGGGCGCGTCGCGGCGCGGCTTTCCGGACGAAGCGTGATCTGACAATCGCGTGGCCGCTCCTGCGGCGGGTGACGTGGGCCGCGGGCGTCCGTGGAGAGACCTAGAGTGATCGGGCACGGGGGACACCGTGCTTCCAACCACACTAGGAGGTATTCCATGCAGCAGATTGCCCGCGCCATCGGGGTGGCGCTCGGTATGTTCGGTTATGCCGGCGGCGCCTGTGCGGCGACTTATGTCGTGACCGCCAACTCGAACAGTTTCGACCATCAGCTCTCGCGCAAGGTGGAGGCGGCCGGTGGTCGCATCGTGGCGACGCTACCGCAGATCGGCGTGGCCATCGTCGAGTCGGACAACCCGGCCTTCGCGACCGTTGCCGGCCGCATTCCGGCCGTACGCTCGGCCGTGCCGGACGTGGCGATCGCGTTCGACCTGCCCGTGGCGGCCGACCAGGTCACCGCCGACTACGCCAACCCGCCCGCCTCCGGCGACAACGACAGCTTCTTCGACTTCCAGTGGGGCCACGCGGCCATCGATGCCGCCGGTGCATGGAATGCCGGCTATCGCGGGCGTGGCGCCACGGTCGCGGTGCTCGACTCCGGCGTGTACTGCGCGCATGTCGACATCGCGCCCAATCTCAACGCCGCCAAGTCCGCCTCCTTCATCGCCGGGCAGACCCACTGCAACACCAGCGGCAGCACCCACGGTACGCACGTGATGGGCACCATCGGTGCGGCGGACAACGGCATCGGCACGATAGGCGTGGCGCCGGAGGCGGAGCTGATCGCGGTGAAGGTGCTGGATCCGGCGACCGGCAGCGGGTCCTTTTCCGCCATCATCCAGGGCATCGTGCATGCGGCCGATGTCGGCGCCGACGTCATCAACATGAGCCTGGGCGTCAATGGCGGCCTGCAGGTCGGCGGCAACGAGGTGGCCGAACTGGTCAACGCCGCCGCGCGCGCCGTGCGCTATGCCAACAGGCAGAACGCCACCGTGGTGGCCTCCGCCGGCAACGATGGCCGCGATCTGGACAAGGACAGCGGCCGCGTCTGCGACACCGACGGCACGTGCACGACGGTGAACCTGCGTTCGTTCCCGGGCCAGCTGCCCGGCGTCATCACGGTCAGCGCGCTCGGTCCGATCGCGTGGCAGAAGGACACCGCCGGTGCCGACTTCGACATCCGCGCCAGCTACAGCAACTACGGTCAGTCGGCGATCCATTTCGGCGCGCCGGGTGGCAACTACGACTATCCGGGAACCGAGAACTGCACGTTCAAGGGCATCGCCCGCCCGTGCTGGGTCTGGGACATGGTGTTCAGCACCACCTCCGGCACCACCGGCTACGGCTGGTCCGCCGGCACCAGCATGGCGGCGCCGCATGTCGCCGGCGTGGCGGCGCTCATCATCGGCAAGCATGGCGGCGAACTGTCGCCTGCGGCGGTGGAGCGCATGCTGCGCGCGTCGGCGGACGACCTGGGGAAGCCGGGCAACGACGAGACCTTCGGCGCCGGGCGCGTCAATGCGCGTCGTGCGGTAGCCCAGTAAGCCGCTGGCGTTCGCTTCCGCAGACCGACGGCCACGTCCGACATGGCGTGGCCGTCGTCGTCGGCTTCCCGCTCCCGAAAGCCGGTCGGTACACTGCGCGCATGACCTCGGCCGAATCGCTTCCGCTGTTTCCCCTGCACAAGGTGCTGCTGCCCGGTGCCGCGATGGACCTGCGCATCTTCGAGCGGCGCTATCTCGATCTGGTGCGCGATTGCGGGCGGTCGGGTACCGGTTTCGGTGTCTGCCTGATCCTCGAGGGCAGCGAAGCCGGCGCGCCCGCCACGCCGGCGGCCTATGGGGTCGAGGCGAAGATCGAGAACTTCGACCTGGGCGAGGACGGTCTGCTGTCGCTGCGCGTGCGCGGGCATCGCCGTTTCCACGTGGTGCGTACGCGCGTGCGCGACAACGGACTGGTCATGGCCGACGTGGAATGGCTGCATTCGGACGAGGATCTCGAGATCCTGCCGGAGCATGCGCTGCTGGGCACGTTGCTGCAGACGATGATGGAGAAGGTGGGCACCGACATCAGCAAGCTGCCTGCCCGCGTGTTCGAGCATGCGGGATGGGTCGGCTGGCGGCTGGCGCAGGTGCTGCCCATCACGTCATTGCAGCGCGTGTCGCTGCTGCAGGAGAACGACGTCAACGCACGCCTGCAGCGCCTGCTGGAATGGATCGACTGACGCCATGCTGTAGCGCCCCGCTTGCTCGGCTGCGTCGTCTCGGAGGCTCGGTTCGCCTAACGGCAAGCGGAGCAAGCTCCGCTCTACGTTCTCTTCGGAAGGTTCAGGGTGGCGGGATCTGCTCGCCGCCCGTACGCAGGCGTAGCACCGGCAATCCGGAATCCGGATGCGGCGCGATGGCGTGGTCGAGCTCCGACGTGGCCTGCGTCACTGCCTCCAGCGCCGTGCGTGCTTCGCGCAGCGGCCGCCACAGGCGGATCAGGTTGAACGCGCGCTGTTGCTGCAGCACCTGCGCGCTGCCGATCCACAACGGCACGTCGCCGGGCTGCAGGCGCGTGTCGGCCGGCCACAGGCGCAGCACGTAGATCTCGCCGGGCTGGTCGCCGTCGCGCAGCATCAGCAGGCTCTCCGCGCGTGTGTCGAGCGTGGCGGGCAGCACCGGCTGCTCGTCGTCCGACAGGTCGATGTCCAGCAGGTTCAGCGTTTCCTCCCACCCGGCCTGCGGCTGTTCGCGCCAGCCCGCGCCCACCAGCGTCGCCTTCAACGGCGCCAGCGGACCGGCGACCTGCACGTCCAGCGGCCAGCGTTGTTCGTCGTCGAATTCGTTGCGGCGGCCCGGCAGCGACTGCCAGTCCGCGTCCCACCACGCCTGCAGGGCGACGCTGCGTTCGATCACCGGAGCCTGGAACTGCGCCAGCATGTGCTCGACGTTGCGCGGCGCATGCCACAGTCCCGCCAGCACGAAGCTGCCGTAGAACAGCCACGCGATCGGCTTGATCCAGAACGAGCGCACCATGCGGCGGCGGTACGCGATGCCCAGCACCAGCAGCCAGACCAGGCCGAACAGCATGCCGCCGATGATGTCGCTGAGCCAGTGCGCGCCCAGGTAGATGCGGGCGAAGCCGATCAACGCCACCACGATGCCCGATACCAGGTACGGCCAGACCCGCGTGCGGCCCGGCAGTTCGCGCGCGATCAGCACGGCGAAGAAGCCGAAGGTGATGGTCGACATCGTCACCGCGATGGACGGGAAGCCGAAGCCGCTGCTGACGCTCGGCGGCTTGGGGATGTCCACCGAGGCGCCCAGCCAGGCCGTCAGCGCCAGGCCGAAGGCGATCGCCGCCAGCCAGTGCGCGGCCGCCATCCAGCGCCTGCGCCAGCTCAGGTAACCGAGCACGAGCAGCGAAGCCGGCGCCAGTACCTGCTCGTCGCCGAGCGAAGCCAGCGCCGCCAGCGGATAGTCCGCCAGCGGATTGCGCAGCGCGCGCATCAGTTCGTACACCCACAGGTCGACCGCCAGCGGTTCGCCGTGGCCGATCACGATGATGAGGAAGGCGAACCAGATCCAGACGATGGCCAGCAGCAGGATGGCCAGCAGCGCCAGCGGCACCGATTCGCGCCGCGCCGGCTCGAACACCGCGGCCGTGTAGCGGCCCAGCACCGGATGCGCATGCGACCACGCCAGCGCACGCGCCAGCAGCGCATCGGCGTGCGCGGCGAACCAGCGGTAGGTGTACAGGACCAGGGCCCAGGCCAGCGCGATGACGGCCACCAGCAGCCCCAGCACCAGCGCCAGCCGGCCGGCGACGGCGGCCACGGCATCGTAGGCGTGGCCCAGCACCCAGCCGGGCAGCAGGAACGCCGCCGCCCACGCGACGCATGCGGCCGCACTGGCCACCCCGTACCGCCGCAGCGGCATGCGCGAGATGCCGGCGACGGCGGGCACGAACGGGCGGATCGGGCCGACGAAGCGGGCGACGAAGATGCTCTTCCACGCATTGCGGCGGAACAGCAGTTCGCCGCGGTCCAGCAGTTGCGGATACTTGCGGAACGGCCAGACGGTGCGCAGCTGCTGGCCCCAGCGATGGCCGACCCAGTAGCTGGTCGCATCGCCGATCAGCGCACCCAGGGTGGCGCAGACGACGGCATAGGGTCCGGAGATTTCGCCCAGCCCGATCAGCACGCCGACGGCGAACAGCAGCGGCAGCGCCGGCACGATCGCGCCGATGATGATCACCGCATCGCAGAACGCGATGGCGAAGATCACCAGCCCTGCGGCCACGGGATGCGCGCTGATCCAGGCCAGCAGGTTGTCGAACCAGGAGGCTTCCATCGGCGGATTATAGGCGGCGCCACATGACCCGCGTCTGCGACCTATGGACGTAGAATGACGGGGTGGACTTGCGCTCGCCTTCCGAAATCGCTGCACTCAAGGCCGACAGTTTCGGCCGCATCTCGTTGATGCAGGGGCCGGAAGGGCCGTTCGTCAGGCGTGACCTCGCGCACGTTCCGCTGTGGCTGCGGCTGCCGGCGTGGTGGCTGGCGCGACGCGAGGCGCTGGCGCTGCGCCAGGTCGCCGGCATGGCCGACGTGCCGCAGCTGCTGGACTGGACCGGTCGCCGCCTCGACCGCAGCTACATGGAGGGCGCGGCGATGTACCAGCGCCCGCCGCGCGGCGACCTGGCCTATTTCCGTCGGGCGCGCCGGCTGCTGCAGCAGCTGCACCGCTGTGGCATCGCGCACAACGACCTCGCCAAGGAAGCCAACTGGCTGGTCCTGGACGACGGCCGCCCGGCGATCATCGATTTCCAGCTCGCCACCCGCGGCGATCCGCGCTCGCGCTGGATGCGCCTGCTCGCACGGCAGGATCTGCGCCACCTGCTCAAGCACAAGCGCATGTACTGCGCCGCGTCGCTGACGCCGGTGGAGAAGCGCGTGCTCAAGCGCACCTCGTGGGTGCGCGACCTGTGGTTCCGTACCGGCAAACCGGTCTATCGCTTCATCACCCGCAGGCTGTTGAAGTGGGAAGACAATGAAGGGCAGGGACCGAAGCCCTAGCAATGAGGGGAGCGTGGGGAGGAGCGAGTAGAATCCGGCAGAAGGCCTCCATCCGTTTCCTGGACGCATTCCCTCCATGACGACCCTCGCCGGCAAGACCCTCTTCATCACCGGCGCCTCGCGCGGCATCGGCCTGGCCATCGCGCTGCGCGCCGCGCGCGACGGCGCCAACGTGGCGATCGCGGCCAAGTCGTCGGTGCCGAACCCGAAACTGCCCGGCACCATCCACAGCGCCGCACAGGCCGTCAACGAGGCCGGTGGCCGCGGCCTGGCGTTGAAGTGCGACATCCGCGAGGAGGACCAGGTGAAGGCGGCGATGGCCGCCACCGTCGATGCCTTCGGCGGCATCGACATTCTGGTCAACAACGCCAGCGCCATCTGGCTGGCCGGTGCGCTGGACACGCCGATGAAGCGCTTCGACCTGATGCAGCAGGTCAACGCGCGCGGCAGCTTCCTGTGCGCGCAGGCGGCGCTTCCCTACCTGAAGCAGGCGGCCAATCCGCACATCCTGATGCTGGCGCCGCCTCCGTCGCTCGATCCGAAGTGGTGGGCGCCGCACACCGGCTACACGCTGGCGAAGATGGGCATGAGTTTCGTGACCCTCGGACTGGCCGGCGAGTTCGGTCCGCAGGGCATCGCCGTCAATGCCCTGTGGCCGCGCACCATCATCGCCACCGATGCATTGAACATGATTCCGGGCGTGGAGATCCCGCGCTGCCGCACGCCGCAGATCGTCGCCGACGCCGCGCATGCGGTGCTGGTACGCGAGTCCCGCGGCTTCCACGGGCAGTTCCTGATCGACGAGGACGTACTGCGCGAGGCCGGCGTCGTCGACTTCGCACCCTACGCGGTCGATGCCTCGCAGGCGCTGCTGCCCGACCTTTTCGTCGACTGACCACACCGAGCTGATGCCATGAAATACCTGCACGCGATGATCCGCGTCCACGATCTCGAAGCGACCGGCCGCTTCCTCACCGAAGGCCTGGGCCTGATCGAAACCCGTCGCATGGACAGCCCGCAGGGCCGCTTCACGCTGGTGTACTTCGGCGCGCCGGCCAATCCGGAGGCGGAAATCGAACTGACCTACAACTGGCCGCCGGAAGACGGCAGCCCGCCCGAGCAGTACGGCAGCGCGCGCAACTTCGGCCATCTCGCCTTCGAGGTCGACGACATCTATGCGCTCTGCGCGCACCTGCAGTCGCAGGGCGTCACCATCAACCGTCCGCCACGCGACGGCCGCATGGCCTTCGTGCGCACGCCGGACCTGATCTCCATCGAGCTGCTGCAGAAGGGCGCGGCGCTGCCGCCGCAGGAGCCCTGGCTGTCGATGGCCAATACCGGCGTGTGGTGAGCGCCGCCGGCGGCAGCGTCCTGCTGCGGCCGGGCTGTTAACACCCGCGCCCGTCGCGGCGTCCTTGGCAGTGGAAACGGGCAAGGAGTGGCGTGGACGCAACGGAAACCCTGGCGGCACTGGTGGCGGCGGCACGGACCGGCCAGCGCGCGGCGCTGGACGCTCTGTTCCGGCGCTTCGCGCCGGTGGTGCACGGCATCCTGCTGGCGCGGTTGCAGCCCGCCGATGCCGACGACCTGACCCAGGACGTGCTGGAGACCGCACTCACGCGCTTGCCGTCGTTGCGCGAGGACGCCGCGTTCCCTGGCTGGATCGTCAGCATCGCCCGCCACGCGGCGATGGACGCGGCCCGCCGCCGCCTGCCGCTGACGGGCGTGCCGATGGAAGAGGTCGCGGACGGCGCGGATATCGAGGACAGGGTCGAGGCCCGGCGTTCGCTGGAGGCGATCCGCGCGCTGCCCGAGGCCTACCGCGAAACCCTGCTGCTGCGCCTGGTGGAGGGACTGACGGGACCGGAGATCGCCGAGCGCACGGGGCTGTCGCCCGGCAGCGTGCGGGTGAACCTGCACCGCGGAATGGCCCTGTTGCGCACCGCCCTGTCGACGCCTGCACGAGGAGCATCGCCATGAAGCCGACCGACGATATGCCGGACAACGACGACTACCTGTGGGATCGCCGGGGCGTCGTCGATCACGACATCGCGCGACTGGAGCGGCGATTGTCGGTGCTTCGCTGGCGCGGACCGCCGTCGCCTGCCGCGCCCGCCCTGCCGCGACGCGAACCGCGTCGGGTCCGCTGGGCCGTGGCCGCCGCGTTCGCCCTGCTGGCGGTCGGCCTGTATGGCGGGCATGAACACCGCCTGCACTGGCCGGAAGGCCGCGGCTGGCAGGTCGCGGCGGTGGAGGGCGCGGTGCGGGTGGATGGCGTGCCCGCAACGGCGCGCGCGACGCTCGGCGCCGGCAGCGTGCTGGAGACCGGACCGGACGCGCATGCGCGGGTCCGCGTGGCGCGCATCGGCGAGATGGTCCTGGGCGAAGAGGCACGGTTGCGCCTGGTGGAAACGCGCAGCGGCCGCCATCGCACGCAGCTCGAGCACGGCCGCGTGTGGGCCCGCATTTGGGCGCCGCCGGGATCGTTCGGCATCGCCACGCCTGCGGGCGAGGTGGTCGACCTCGGCTGCGAGTTCGTACTGGACGCCGGCCCCGAAGGCACCGGTTCGCTGAGCGTGCGCAGCGGCTGGGTGCAGATCGACAACGCATGGCGCGAGGTGCTGGTGCCGCAGGGCGCGCGCGTCGAGTTCGGCCGCGGCGGACGCCCCGGCATTCCGTACGACCAGGGGGCGAGTACGGCCTTCCTGTCGGCCCTGCGGCAGATCGACGCGGATCCCGCGCGACAGGCAGCGACAGGCGACGCCGTGACGCGGCTGCTCGCGCAGGCGCGCCCGCAGGACGCGATCAGCCTGTTGTCGCTGCTGCAGGCGTATCCGGCGTTGGCCGACGGCCCGGTGTTCGACCGCCTGTCCTCGTGGCTGCCGTCCGATGCGCGTGTCACCCGTGCCGCCGTGCGCGCGCAGGGCGCATCGGCATTGTCGCCGTGGTGGGACGCGCTGCCGTATCCACGCATCAAGCGCTGGTGGCTGCAGTGGCCCGACGGGTTCGATGCGCGTGCCGGCGCCGATGAACTGCTGGAGCAGCGGCCGGCGACGCCGCCATCGCGTTCCGGTCGGTGAGTTAACGCCACGCGCGCTTCCGGCGTCCTTCTCCGGCACGACATCGTCGCGCGGCCCGCCATCCGGCGCGGCCTTCCCAAAGGAGATCCGCCATGAAGACCTTCGCATCGCAGGCTCGTGCCTGTGCCGTCCTGCTGGGACTTTCGCTGTTGTCCATGCCGGCCCATGCCGGTCCGCCGCTGCTCTGCGAGCCGTTCGACACGGCGGGTGCGCCATCGTTGCCCTGGGGAAGCGGCTGGAACACGCCGTCGCCCACCTACGGCATCGCCCATCTGGTCGCGGATACGCGGCGCCTGCTCGCCGACGACACGCCGATCATCGCGCGCATGGAAACCTTGCGTCGCGCGGCCATCTACGCCGGCCGCGACGGCGCGGTCCTGCGCGAGCTGTCGGCGATGCTGGAAGCGCGCATCGCCGCCGCGACCGGACGCCCGGCGCAGGCGCTGGCGCTGTTCGATGCGGGCTACTTCCGCGAGACGCTGCAGGACCTGCTGCGCCTGCAGGGCTACGACATGCCGGGGACCGGCCACGTCGACATGCCCGCGCTGCGTGCGCAGGTGGCGGGCGAGGACGGCAGCGTGCGGATCGCCCGGGCGCTGGCGCTGCAGCCCTCCGACGGCGCGATGCGGTTCGCCGCCGCGCTCGTCGCGCAGGCCGACGAGCGCGCCGCGGATGCGGGCCGCTTCGCCGTGCAGGCGCGACAGGCGGCCGCAGGCGACGCCCTGCTGGCGCGCAACATCGCCCAGCTTGCGCATCGGGAGGCGGGCGCGGGAACCGAATGATGGACGAGTGAACGATCGTCGCGCCCGTGCCTTGGCAGCACGGGCGCGATGAGGGAAGCTGGCACCCTGTTCCCGCATCGCAGGTGACCGATGAACCTCGCCCTGATCGTGATCGACGTGCAGCGTGGCCTGTTCGAGCCGCAACCGGCGCCCGCCGACGCCGATGCGGTGGTCGCGCGCATCGATGCGCTGGCGGACCGGGCGCGCGAGGCCGGCGCACCGGTGATCTTCGTGCAGCACGAACGCGCCGGCGACCTGGAGGCCGAGTCGGAGGGGTGGGCGCTGCATCCGGGCCTGCGCGTGGTCGAGGGCGACCACCGCATCCGCAAGACCACGCCGGATGCCTTCCTGCGCACCGGCCTGGACGAAGTGCTGTCGTTCTGCGGCGTGGAAGGCGTGGTGCTGTGCGGGTATGCCACCGAGTTCTGCGTGGACACCACGGCGCGCAGTGCCGCCGCGCACGGCTACCACGTGGTGCTGGCGTCCGACGCGCATACCACGCACGACAAGGCGCACGCCGATGCGGCCCGGATCCGCGCCCATCACAACGCCACGCTGCCGGCGATCCGCAGCTTCGGCGTGGGCATCCGCGCGCTGCCGGCGGCGGAGGTCGCCTTCGCCGGCTGAGCGGCGGCGTCAGCCCATGGGAGCGTGGAGCCGCGAACCGCAGTTGCGGCAGTGCAGCGCGTCGGGGTCGTGGCCCTCGAGCCCGCATTCCGGGCAACCGCGGCGGTCCAGGTGGCCGCGCTCGTGCGAAGCTTCGCGCAGGCTGCTGGCCAGTTCCGCCGTGTAGATGCCGGTGGGCACGGCGATGATGCTGTAGCCGATCAGGATCAGCACCGACGTGATCGCGCGACCGGCCGTGGTCTGCGGCGCGATGTCGCCGAAGCCGACGGTCGCCATCGTCACGATGGCCCAGTACATGCTGGTGGGAATGCTGGTGAAGCCGTGCTCCGGCCCCTCCACCACGTACATCAGCGCGCCGAAGATGACGACCAGCGTCAGTACCGCGCAGATGAAGACGAAGATCTTGCGCCGGCTGCGCCACAGCGCGCCCACCAGCTGCCCGCTCTCCTCGACGTACTGGGTCAGCTTGAGGATGCGGAACAGCCGCAGGATGCGCAGGATGCGGACGACCAGCAGGCTCTGCGCGCCCGGCACCAGCACCGACAGGTACGTCGGCAGGATGGACAGCAGGTCGATGATGCCCCAGATGCTCACCGCGTAACGCAGCGGCCGCCGCACGGTGGCCAGGCGCAGCGCGTATTCGGCGGTGAACAGCAGGGTGAAGGCCCACTCCAGCGCGTACAGCACGCCGGCGTGGCGTGCGTGGAAGGACTGCACGCTGTCCAGCATGATGACGATCACGCTGGCGAGGATGGCCAGCACCAGCGCCAGGTCGAAATTGCGCGATGGCGGCGTATCGTGCCGATAGATGATGTCGAACCAGCGCCGTCGCCAGCCGTCCTCGGTGGCGGGATTCAGCTGGGGAGCGGAGAACAGGCGCGGCTGGAACTTCATGGGGCGCCATGATGCACCAACGCATCGCCGCCTGCCTCGCAGGGCGGACTGCGGGGCCCGGTCGCATGCGTCACAATACGTTCCCCGCCCTGCTGCCCGCCTGCCCATGAGCGCCACGACTTCCGACCTGCTGTCGAACGGACAGCGCTATTACCTGCCGGTCTACCGTCCGCGCGAGGTGATCCTGGAGCGCGGCCAGGGCGCGCGGGTCTGGGACAGCGAAGGCCGCGAGTACGTGGACCTGTCCGCCGGCATCGCCGTCTGCGGCCTGGGCCACAACGATCCGGACCTCGTCGCGGCGCTCACCGAGCAGGCGGGCAAGCTGTGGCACACCAGCAACGTGTTCTACAGCGAGCCGCCGTTGCGGCTGGCCGAGGAACTGGTCACCGCCTCGCGCTTCGCCGAGCGCGTGTTCCTGTGCAATTCCGGCACCGAAGCCAACGAGGCCGCGATCAAGCTGGTGCGCAAGTGGGCGAGTTCGCAGGGCCGCGCGCCGGACCAGCGCGTCATCGTGACCTTCCGCGGCAGCTTCCACGGCCGCACCCTGGCGGCGGTCACGGCGACCGCGCAGCCCAAGTACCAGGAAGGTTACGAACCGCTGCCGGGCGGGTTCCGTTATGTCGACTTCAACGACGTGACCCAGCTCGAGATCGCCATGTCCTGCGGCGACGTGGCGGCGGTGATGCTCGAGCCGGTGCAGGGCGAGGGCGGGGTGATGCCGGCCGCATCCGGCTTCCTGCGCGCGGTGCGCGAGCTGTGCGACCACCACGGCGCGCTGCTGGTGCTGGACGAGATCCAGGCCGGCATGGGCCGCACCGGCACGCTGTTCGCGCACTGGCAGGATGGCGTGGTGCCGGACATCGTGACGCTGGCCAAGGCGCTGGGCGGTGGTTTTCCCATCGGCGCGATGCTGGCCGGTCCCAGGGTGGCCGGTACGATGCAGTTCGGCGCGCACGGCACCACCTTCGGCGGCAATCCGCTGGCGGCGGCGGTGGCGCGCGTGGCGCTGCGCAAGCTGGCGTCGCCGCAGATCGCCAACAACGTGGCGCGCCAGTCGGCCGCGCTGCGCAAGGGACTGGATGCGATCAATGCCGAACTCGGCCTGTTCTCGCAGGTGCGTGGCCGCGGCCTGATGCTGGGCGCCGTGCTCAACGCCAGGCACGCCGGCCGCGCCGGCGACGTGCTGGACCTGGCTGCGGCACAGGGCCTGCTGATGCTGCAGGCCGGCCCCGACGTGCTGCGCTTCGTGCCGTCGCTCAACATCACCGACGCGGAAGTGGCCGATGGCTTGGCTCGCCTGCATGCGGCGTTGCGGATCTTCGTCGCGCGCGCCTGACGTGCTCAGGTCGCCGGCAGGGTAAGCCGCGCGACCGTCTGGCCGGACACCCCATCGATCCGCAGTGCGATGCCGTACCGCTCGCACAGCCGCCGCACGATCGACAGCCCGAGTCCGGCGCCGTGGCTGTCGGCGCCCCTGGCGAAGGGCACGAAGTCCTCCTCGCGCACGCCGTGGCCGGGATTGGCGATGCGCAGCGTGCGGTCTTGCATGTCGATCACGATGCGACCCTCGCGGGTATGCGCGAAGGCGTTGCCGACCAGGTTCGACAGCAGGATGCCGAGCACGGTCGCGGGCAGCACCGCGAAGACATCGCCCGCGACATCGACCTGCACCTCGACCGGCTTGTTCTCCAGCAGCGGCGATTGCTCGACGATGACGCGCTCGAGCAGCGGCAGCAGCGGGACCGACGACGCCGTCTCGGTGGAGGTCTGCTCCCGCGCCAGCGAGAGCAGCAGCACGACGGTCTGCTCCAGCTGGCGCGCCGATTGTGCGATGTGGTCCAGGCTGCGACGCGCGCTGTCGGAAAGATCCGCTTCGGTGGCCAACCGCTCGGTCGCCGTGCGGATCACCGTCAACGGCGTGCGCAGTTCGTGGCTGGCATCGCGGGTGAATTCCCGCTCGCGCTCGACGAAGTCCCGCACGCGCGCGATCAGCTCGTCGAGTCGGCGCGCGACCAGGCCCACTTCATCATCCGGGAAGCCGGCGGCGAAGCCGGGGGGCAGTCGGTCCGGTGCTGCATCGCCCACGGCATCGGCCAGCCGCGACAGCGGTGCGGTGGTGCGGCGCGCCAGCCAGCCGCCCAGCAGCAAAGCGAGCGCCACCATCGCGATCCCGGACCAGGCCAGCAGGTGCAGGATCTGCGCGCGCATCGGCCGGACCACGAGCAGCGCGCTGACTTCGGCGACCAGCCAGGCGGTCGGCTGGTTTCCGGCGGGCGCGCGCAACGGGCGGAGGTGGTAGTGACGGCCGTCGGCGCCGGCGACTTCGCGCCGACGCGGCTCCGCGAGCAGCACCTCGCCGATGCCGTCCGGCAGCGCCGACGTCGTCGCCACCACCGACATGAAGCCGTCGCGCGGCGTGGTCCAGCGGCCGTGCTGCCGATGGTACGCCTGCTGCGCGGCGACCTCGCGGTCCAGTATGGTCTCGAACAGCTGGTCTTCCACCGCGTACACGAACAGCAGCAGATACAGCGCGAACACGGTGGCGACCAGCACGGTGAAGCCGGCGAATGCCAGCATCAGGCGATCGCGCAGGCGACGGCGCGGCAGGCGGGACGTCGTCATGCGTCGGCTTCCAGCCGGAAGCCGACGCCGTGCACGGTCTTCAGCATCGGCGTGGCGAACGGCTTGTCCAGCACCTGCCGCAGCAGATAGAGGTGCGTGCGCAGCGGATCGGACTCCGGCGGCGCGTCGTCCCACAACCGCTGTACCAGGTCGCTGCGCGTCAGCGTGCGCGGCCACGCTTCGGCCAGTGCAAGCAGGATCTGATAGCCGGTGGCATGCAGTTCCAGCGGGCGTCCCTGGCGGCTCGCGTGGCCGTGCCTGCGATCGATCCGCAGCGTGCCGATCTGCAGCACATGCGTCTGGCCGGCCCGGTGCCGTTGCGACAGCGCAGCGCAGCGCGCCAGCAGTTCCGCCCCGGCGAACGGCTTGACCAGGTAGTCGTCGGCACCGGCGCGGAAGCCCTGCAGCTTGTCGTCCAGCGCATCGCGCGCGGTCAGCATCAGCACGGGGATGTGGCGGTCAGCCTCGGCACGCAGGCGTTCGCACAGGCGCAGGCCGTCCAGGCCCGGCAGGCCGAGGTCCAGCACCAGCACGTCCGGCGGTGAGGCCAAGGCCATCTGCAGCCCGCTCAGGCCGTCGCCGGCGAAGTCGGCCTCGATGCCTTCCGCCGACAGCAGTCCGTGCAGCTGGGCGCGCAGCAGCGCGTTGTCCTCGATCACCAGGAGGCGCAGCGGGGAAGGCGTCACGGGTCAGCCATCGATGCGGTGCAGGAGGGCCCTAGCTTCCGCCATGTCGGGCGTGGCAGCCAGCACCTGCTGGACCAGGGCCCTGGCCCGATCACGCTCGCCAAGGCGGAGGTGTGCTTCGGCCGCGCCGAGTTTCAGCTCCGGCTGCGCCATGTACGGCATCGCCAGCTGCATCAGCTGCAGCGCATGCCGCACCTCATCGTCGCCGGTCGCGGCCTGCGCCTGGTAGTAGCCGAGCAGACCGAGCAGGTCGACGTGGTAGCGCGTCGTGTCCTTGGCCAAGGCGTCGGCAACGTCCTGCGCACGACCCTCGCGGGCCTGCGCGGCAAGCGCCATCGTCAGTTCGTCGCGCCAGGGCTTGCGTGCCACGGGCGTGCGTCCGGTCGCGCCCACGATGGCCTCGGCGACGCCCGGGGTGGAATAGGGGTTCTGGCCGGTGACCAGGCGACCGTCGACGACCACCTTCGGCATCATCAACGGCGCTTCCTGCCAGCGTGCGCCGCGCTCGCGCAGCCTGTCTTCCAGCAGCCACGGGAATTCCTTCGTCCAGCGCTTGCCGAACAGGGCTTCCTCTTCGTTGCTGAAGCCGGTCAACGTCCTGCCCTGCACCAGCGGCGTGCCGTCGCGCAGCCGCACGTCGGCCAACGCGGCCGGTCCATGGCAGACCGCACCGATCACCGCGCCGTGCCCGTACGCGTCGGCGAGCAGCGTCCGCAGCGCCGGGTCGCGTGGCAGGTCGAACATCGCGCCCTTGCCGCCGACCACGTAGATGGCGGCGTAGTCCGTCGCCTTCACGTCCGCTGTCCTGCGGGTATCGGCCAGCACGCGCATGGCGTCGGCGTCGGCGAGCAGGGCGGCATTGAAGGGTTCCTGCGGGTTGTACGTGTCGGCTTCGACCGCCCCGCCCTGCGGGCTGGCGATGTCGATGGCGAAGCCGTTCGCCTTGAAGATCAGCCAGGCCTGCGAGAGTTCGTCGAACTCGTAGCCGGGCCGGGTCTTGCCCTGGTCGCGGCCTTCGCCGCTGACGACGATCAGGATGCGCCCGGGCGCGGTGGCGTGAAGCGGTGCGATGGCGGCGAGCAGCAGGCCGGCCAGCAGGACGCGTGCGAGCAGGAACATGAGGGAGGTCTCCGGTGAGTGACCGGCAGTGTCCCGTCCCCGCATCAATCAAGGATCAAACGGCGCGGCTCACCAGCCGGTCTGCGGACCGAAGACGTACCGCTTCAGCGCCTTGCCCAGGCTGCGCCCGTCGGTCACGGTCTCCGCATGCAGGCCGGCCTCGCGCGCGCCCTGCACGTTGGTGAACAGATCGTCCACGAACAGCGTACTCGACGCATCCCAGCCGAGCAGGTCGAGCGCATGCGTGAATGTCGTCGGCGCCGGCTTGCGCCGTTGCAGGCCGCCGCTGGTGAGCACGCGGCCCTCGATCCGAGGTGCCAGCGGCGCGACGATGCGCGGGATGGCCTGCGTCATCATCGCGCCGTTGTTGGTCAGCACGCCCATCGCCACCTCCGCATGCACGGCGGCGAGCCTGGTCAGCACCTCGTCGATGGTGGTGCTGCCCGCCATCCGCGCGGCGATCCAGGCGTCTTCGTCGATCGTCGCACCCAGGCCCTCGCCGAGTCGGCGCAGGTACGTGGCGGTGTCGAGGGTGCCACTGTCGTACTCGAGCTCGAGTCCGGAGACGAAGAGCACATCGCGTACCCGCTCGTGTTCGCAGCCGGCATGCGCTGCCAGGTGCGCGATGCGCACCGGGTGCCGGTAGTGCGCCAGGACGCCGTCGAAATCGAGCAGCACCTGGTGGATGCGGGGCTTCATCCCGCGGCGACGACCTGGAAGGCCTCGCGTGCGGCGGCGATGGTCGCGTCGATGACGTCCGGCGTATGCGCGCTGGACATGAAGCCGGCCTCGAACGCCGACGGCGCCAGGTACACGCCGCGCTCGAGCATGGCATGGAAGAAGCGGTTGAACGCGGCGGTGTCGCAGGCCACGGCCTGCGCGTAGGTATCGACCTGCTGGTCGGTGAAGAACAGGCCGAACATCGCGCCCACGCGTGTCGTGGTCAGCGGCACGCCGGCATCGCGCGCCGCGGCTTCCATGCCTTCGCACAACGTTGCCGTCGCGGCGGCGAGACGGTCATGGAAGCCCGGCGCCTGGATCAGCTCCAGCATCGCCAGGCCCGCGGCCATCGCCACCGGATTGCCGCTCAGCGTGCCGGCCTGGTAGATGGGGCCGGCCGGTGCGATCTGCTGCATCAGGTCGCGGCGTCCACCGTACGCGCCCACCGGCATGCCGCCGCCGATGATCTTGCCGAAGGTGGTGAGGTCGGGCGTGATGCCGTAGTGCGCCTGCGCGCCGCCGAGGGCGACGCGGAAACCGGTCATCACTTCGTCGAAGATCAGCAGCGCGCCGTGCTGCGTGCACAGCGCACGCAGGTGCTCCAGATAGCCTTCGCGCGGCGGCAGGCAGTTGGCATTGCCGACCACGGGTTCGATGATGAGGCAGGCGATCTCGCTGCCGTACTGTTCGAACAGCGCGGTGGCGCCGTCGACATCGTTGTAGCTGAGCGTCAGCGTCAGTTCGCTCAGGCCCGCCGGCACGCCGGGCGAGGTCGGCACGCCCAGCGTCAGCATGCCGCTGCCGGCCTTGACCAGGAACGAATCGCCATGGCCGTGGTAGCAGCCCTCGAACTTGACGATGCGGCTGCGCCCGGTCGCGCCGCGCGCCAGCCGGATCGCCGACAGCGTGGCTTCGGTCCCCGAGTTGACCATGCGCACCATCTCGCACGACGGTACCAGCCGCGTGATGGTCTCGGCCATCGTCACTTCGGCGGGGCAGGGCGCACCGTACGACAGGCCGTTCTGGATCGCCGCCTGCACCGCCTCGCGCACGGCCGGATGGTTGTGGCCGACGATCATCGGGCCCCACGAACCCACGTAGTCGATGTAGCGGTTGCCATCCACGTCATGCAGGTACGCACCGTCAGCGCGCTGCACGAAGAACGGTTCGCCGCCCACCGACTTGAACGCGCGCACCGGCGAATTGACGCCGCCGGGCAGCAGCTGCTGCGCGCGGGCGAAGAGGGCGTGGGACTGGTCGTGGTTCATGGGGATTCCGGGAAGTAGGGGGTCGTCCTGTGGGAGCGACGTAAGTCGCGATGAACCACCATCGGCCCATCATCGCGACTTACGTCGCTCCCACACCAGGGTGGTCAGCGGTTTCCGAAGCGCTGCCGGTAGGCGATCGCCGCAGCCACCGGGTCAGGCGCCTCGAACACCCCGCCGATCACGGCGACCAGGTCGGCACCGGCGGCCACCAGCGGGCCGGTATTGTCCGGCGTTATGCCGCCTATCGCCACCCGCGGGACACCCAGCGCGGCAGCGGCGGTCAGCAGGGCGGGCGTGGCGCGCCGCGTGGTGACCTTGCTGGCGGTGGGGAAAAAGGCACCGAAGGCCACGTAGCTGGCGCCTGCCGCCACCGCGCGTTCGGCCAGCGCGACGTCGTCGTAGCAGGACGCGCCGACGATGGCCTGCGGGCCCAGCAGGGCACGCGCGGCGGCGATATCGCCGTCGTCTTCGCCCAGGTGGACCCCCGCCGCCCCCACGTCGGCGGCGAGCGCGACATCGTCGTTGACGATCAGCGGCACGCCGGCCTGCATGCACAGCGCCTGCAGCGCCCCGGCCTGCGCGAGACGGAGGCCGGCATCGGCGTTCTTCTGCCGGTACTGCAGCCAGGTCGCATATGGCAGAACGGCCGCCACGCGGTCCAGCAGGCGCGCGGTGTCCGGTTCCTCCGGCGTGATCAGGTACAGGCCGCGGGCAGGGCGGACGGACGGCGGCAGCGAGGTCATCGGCGAACTTCCGGTGCGCGGGCGGCGATGGGACAATGGCCGCTCCTTCCAGCCGGCATTATCCGATGACCGACGCCACCACCACCATCTTCCGCACCTGGATGTGCGTGGTCTGCGGTTTCATCTACGACGAAGCCCAGGGCCTGCCGGAAGAGGGCATCGCCCCCGGCACGCGCTGGGCGGACATCCCGGACGACTGGACCTGCCCCGACTGCGGCGTGGGCAAGGACGATTTCGAGATGGTGGAGCTGGAGTAGGCGGCTTCCTGCATTCCCTGTAGGAGCGACGTGAGTCGCGACCGCATGAGTCGACGATCGTTGTAGCCACATAGGGCGTGGTCTGTCTACGCCATGTCTCTTCGTCGAAACGCGCGCGAACGCGGGTCGCTGGTGATCAAGTCATACGGTCGCGACTGACGTCGCTCCTACAAGATGCTTGCCAGCCGCCGCCTCAATGCATCCGCGATGCGCGGTTCGCGCTGAGCTCCACCAGTTGCTCCCGCATCGCGGCCGCGTCGTTCGCTTCCGGCACCAGCTGCAGGTATCGGGCCAGGTCGCGCAGCGCGCCGGCCTTGTAGTCCATCTTCAGGTAAGCCAGGCCGCGGTCGCGCAGTGCGTCGGGCTGGTCGGGGGTCAGCTTCAGTACGCGGTCGGCACTGCGCGCGGCGCGGTCCCACTCGTCGCGCTCGGCGTAGACGCCGTGCAGGTTGCGCAGCGTGCGCACCAGGATGGCGCGCGGCGAGGCGGGATTGAGGATGTGCAGCAACGCCGCATCGTCCGGCATGTCGCCGCCAAGATGGGGCTTGGCGCGTTCGCGCAGTTCGTCCACGCCCAGCGGACGGCCGCCGTTGAAGGGATCCATGACCAGCAGGCCGTCATCGACCGGAAGGCGGACCAGGAAATGACCGGGGAAGGACACCCCATCCAGCGGCACGCCGAGCCGGCGCGCGACCTCGATCTGCACCATCGCCAGCGACACCGGATTGCCCAGCCGGCGCTCGAACACCTGGTTGAGGTAGCTGTTGCGGGGGTCGTAGTACTCGTCGTGGTTGCCGGTGTAGCCCAGCTCGTCGAACAGGTGCCGGTTGATCGCCGCCATCTTCAGCGGCCACGGCTCGATGCTGTCGATCTCGTGGCGCAGGTGCTCGGCGTGGCTCTGCACCAGCGTGTCGTACAGGTCGGCGTCCAGGTCGGGATATTCGTCGCGCGCGATCAGCAGCGCGGTTTCCAGCAGCGGCACGGTCTCATCCGCCAGGCTGGCCAACGCATTCCATTCCGGCAATGTCAGTCGATCCCCCATGGCCGAAGACTGCGGCCAATCGCCGCCACAATCAAGCCTCAGCGGACGGGCGGAATACCCTTGCCGAATCCCATTTCCGCGCCGTCCTGCAACTTCAGCCGCTCGGCTTCGCCGGCATTCAGTTCCAGCACGTAGCGGGCGGGCTTGTCGCTCGGGTAGGACGGGCAACGGTCGCCGCCGGAGCAGGGCGGCACGTTGCGCTGCTGGGTCACCAGCCTGCGGGCATTGTCGAAATACAGGATGTCCAGCGGGATACGCGTGTTCTTCATCCAGTAAGCCTGCGGTTCCTCCGCCTCGTGGATGAAGAGCATGCCGGTGCCGTCCGCCAGTTCGTCGCGGAACATCAGCCCGCGCGCGCGTTCGGCATCGTCGTCGGCGATCTCCACGCTGAACCGCTCGCCGCCCACTTCGACCCAGGGGCCGCCGTTGGCGCAGCCGCTGAGGAGGAGGGTGGCGATTGCGGCGACAGTCTGCAGAGGACGCATGGGGCGTTTCCGGAAGAGGGCTGCCGCCGAGTCTACCCGCAGGCCGCGTCGCCGGCAGCCCTCGGGACGGTCACAGCGACAGCGTGCCCTGCGCTGCGGCTGCATTCACTGCCCTGATGCGGCAGAAATCCAGAAGCTCGCCCATCCGTGCGTGCTTGCCACGCCAGTCATCGAACAGGCTCTCGCCCACCAGCGCGTAGTGCCATTCCCGGCCGCCCCGGTCGTACGGCGGCAGGTCGTTGATGCGGGCGCACCAGGTCGCGGCGGCTTTGCGCTTGCGTTGCACATTGGGGTGGCGGGTCTGCTGCTGGGCTTTGGTCTCCACCATATAGACCGCGTTACCGGTGCGCACCATGAAATCGGGGAAGTAGAACGCCGGCAGCCCGTCGTCGCGGACATAACGCAGGCGCGCGAAATCGTGGCGGTTCTCGCTGAGCTTGCAGAACGCCTCCACGCCGCTGTCCGCCTGGCACCATTCGATGAACGCGCGCTCCAGGCCGCCGTTGCGCGACGGCCAGCCCTGTCGCGGATAGATGCACTTGGTCACCTCCATCGAGGTGCTTTCGCGCATCGTCAGCCGGTCCACCTCGGACAGCCTCCGGTGGCGCACGTCCGCCGGGCCACCGGTCTGCCGCTCCTCCGCTTTCACCAGGGCCAGGCCGAAGACCTTGACGACGTGGTCGATCACGGGTTGCAGCAGCAACAGGCGCCAGTTCTCGTCTTCGAACGGCTCGAAGGGCTCCTGGAACAGGCGGTCGCGGATGTAGTCGTCCAGCGCCTGCGCCAGCACGCGGCTGTCGACCTGCATGTAGGGCGTCGCCAGGTGCTCGGCCACGCGATTGCCGCGGGGAAGCGGGCTGCTCAGTGCCTGGCCGATCCGCCGCGTGAGCCGCGAGAGGTACTCGTTGTAGCCGCTGACGTTCATCACGCTGCCTTCGACGCGGTAATCGCCGAACAGCGTGCTGCTCTGCAGGTCCTGCGACACGAAGGTGTCGCCCTTGCCGAGCAGGCCGGCCAGCGCGGTACGGGGCATCTGGGCGAAGGGGGACAAGGCATCGATGTCGATAGGCAGGTGTTCGACGGTTTCGTCCTCTTCCCGCAAGATGAACGGGATGGCGAAGTCGTAGCGTTCCCAGCCATCGCGGAGGGGTACGGTGACCAGGTCGCCGATCGTGGATCCGCCTTCGTCGTCGTCCCCCGTCGTGCCGACCAGCCCATCCCGCATCAGCTCGTCGTAGAAGGTCTCGAAGCGCGGGTGCTCTACGATGGAAAGGATGTCGATCAGGCTGCCCGGCTCCTCGCCGCGGTTGATGCGCTCGCGGTTCTCCCGCTTGATGTCGTCGAACTCGGCCTCCCGCCACATCAGGCGCAGGCCGCGCCCGATCGTCTGTTCGAGCAGGATCTGCGCACCACTCGCGCGGAGCGGAACGATCACGCAGATGTTGTTGACGTCGAAGCCCTCGCGCAGCATCAACACGCTGACGATCACCCGCGGCTGCGCATGGTGGTCCACGTCGAACAGGCGCTGGCGCAGCGGCGCCCAGTCCTTCTCGCCCAACTCCGCCTTCTTGCCGGAATCGACGGTCAGCACGTCGTCTTCATGCAGCCCTTCGCCGTGCAGGAACTGCGCGACGAGCGGGCTCACGGCGGTGTCCTCGCAGACCACCAGCATCTTCGGCTTGCGCGACGGGTCGATGGTGGCGAAATCCTGCTCCAGCCGTTTCAGCTTCTGCAGGCCTGCACGCAGCATGACCCGCTGCCCTTCGGACAGCCGCAGGGTACCGTCGTCTTCACGCTCGGCCTTGAAGTCCAGTGCTTCCAGCGGCATCGCCCCGATCTCGCGACGCTTGTCCAGCACCAGCGACTTGACCAGACCGGAGCCCATCGCCTGCCTGAGATCGAAGTCCACCACGATGTGCGGGAACCAGACCTTGGTACTGGCCGCATTGCGCCCGCGACCGGCACGCTCGTTGTAAGGCGTGGCCGAGAAGTCGATCTGCACGAAGCGCCGTCCCTTGCCTTCGGCGATGCGACTGAGGCTCTTCTGCCATTCCACTTCGTCGGCCTCGCCGTCGCGGCGCAGCTCATGAATATGGTGGGCCTCGTCGTTGAATACGACCAGATCGGGCAGCGCCTGCAGGAACGCGATCACCCGGCCGCGCGCCCAGCGGGTGTCCAACACGTCCAGGCTGTTGCCGGTCGCCCGGCCGGGCACGACCGGCAGCACATGCCGGACCACGTCGTGCGCCTCGGGCAGGATACCGGCGGCCTCCAGTTGCGCCTCATCGGCTTCGGCATCGGCCAGCTCGTCGCCAGTCTCCTGCAGCAGGTGCCAGTTGGTCACGGCCACCATGCCATTGCCGGTCGCTTTCAGGCCGATGTCCTGCTTGGCGCAGACATTGCCCTGCACGAACTGGCGCACACGCTCGCGATACGCAGGCGGCACGAACAGGTCGGCATAGCGTTCGGTGTCGGAGGTGGCGAAGTCGCGTCCGCCGCCCCCTTCCCGTTCCTTGCCGATGAAGGCGTCCAGCAGCCGTTCGTAGACGATCAGGCCCGGCGCCACGATCAGGAAGCGGCGGCTGAAGCGCGGATCGTCGATGCCTTCGTCCAGCGCCGCGGTCTTGTTGAGCATCTGCCAGACCATCAGGGCCTGCAGCACCCAGGTCTTGCCGGTGCCGGTGGCCATCTTCAGGGCGTACTTCGGATGCGCGTGTTTCGGCTGCGAGACCTCGGCCAGACGGGCGCCTCTCAGCAGCGCTTCTCCACAGACCTGTTCGTAGAGGTGTTTCAGGTCATGACTGACCAGCACCTCGTGCGCCACGATCGTGTTGAGGATGGCATGGCTCTGGCCGGGGTGGAAATTGAACCGACGGGTCTGGCGCGCCTCACGTCCGAACCACCAGCGCAGGAGTTCGGCAGTGGTCGGCGTGACCAGGTCGTAAAGGTCGGCGGTGCCGTCGTCCAGGCGGGCGCTGAGTTGTTCGGTGCGCCGGGTCAGCGACTTGGCGAGGATCAGCGGGTCGTCCGGATTCACGCTCATGGCGATGGCTCCGGCACCACCTGCACGGTTTCGGCCTCGAAGCCGAACACATCGACCACGCGCACGCAGATGCGTCGCTCGCCCGCTTTGCGCGGAACGGTGAAGCGGGCGCGGTCGACGACCCGCAGGGCATCGCCATCGTTGGCGGTGTTGCCGCGGTAGTCCTGCCAGACCGAACGGAATACCTCGCCGTCGAAGTCGGGATCCACCGCCCAGTATTCGATCAGCGCCAAGGGTTCGGCATTCATGACCTTGAGCAGCTTCCTGCGGTTGTCTTCGTCGAGGTTGATGGCCTCGGGCGACAGCAGGACGTAGTTGTCCAGCTGCACATCGACGCGCTCGTCGCCGTCGGCTGCGACCTGGCGTGCGGCCGATTTGAGTGTCACGTACTGCAGGCTGGCGAAACGAACCTGGCCACTCAGCTTCTCCACGCCGCCTTTCTTGCGCAGGCGGTCGAGAAGATCGGGCGGAATGACCAGGACCTCCAGCCTGTCGTCGTTGAGCGCCGAAATGCTCTCGCCGATGGAAGGTTCGAAGTTCCACCCCAACACCACGACGCGGTCCCAGCCGCCGAGCAGGTTGTCGCGCTGCGCGATCGCCTTGCGCAAGGTGGCATCGCCGGTGAGCTTGCTGGGCGCGTCCACCAGCACCAGGGTCTTCCTGCCGGCGAAGATCACACTGCCGAGGTTGCGTAACGGATTGTCCTCCGGCTGGAGGGGCAGCGCGCCGTACAACGACAGCACGATGGCCGACAGGTCGCCGACGCGGTAGTTGCGCCCGAAATGCGTCTTGGCCGTTTCGACGTGGTAGTCGCCGATGGCCTGGTACAGGAACGGTTTGGCGCCCTGGTCGATCAGGCGTTTGCGCATGATCATGCAGGCGGGCTTGCCGATGTCGCTGGTGATCCAGCGGCGCCCCAGTTTCTCGGCGACGGCCGCGGTGGTGCCCGAGCCGCCGTTGAAGTCGGCGACGGTGCCATGAGGCGGGCAGGAGTGCTCGATGATGCGTTCGAGGAGGCGGCCGGGTTTTTGGGTGTCGTACCCGGTGATCTCCGAGTGATGGGCCTGGTCGGACTTGTAGGCCCGCGGATCGGCGTAGATCTGCTTGATGTCGGTCCAGACCGTCGATGCGGGAACGCCTTTGCTCTCGTCCAGGTACTGCCGTTCCCAGACCGCCTTGCCGTCGGCGTCGCGCCCCCGTTGACGCCGCTGGTACACGCGGCCGTCCTCGTCGGTGTACTTGAACCAGTCGCTGATGTACTTGTCGTCGTAGGGCAGATACACCTTCTGGGTGTACCTGGTGTCGTACGACTTCGCGTAGTGAGCGATGTACTCGTGGATCTTCACCATCTTGGGCCCCGCGGCACGGCCGCCCGACGGGGATCCGTAGGCCCAGATCACTTCCTGGATGAAGTTGTCCTTGCCGAAGATGTCGTCCATGACGATCTTGACGTAGTGGCTGACCTGGATCCCGAGGTGTACGTGGATCGAGCCGCTGGGGGCGAGCAACTCGCGCATCAGCACCAGGCGGGGAACCAGCATCCGCAGGTACGACGCCGTGCCCTCCGACCAGGTATCCGAATACGCGAACTGCTCGATCACGGTCGGGCGCTGCTCGATCTCCGCGCCCGGCAACTGTACCCGCGTCCGGTAGTCGGCCCTCGAATCGAACGGCGGGTCGATGTAGATCAGGTCCACCGCACCGCGCAGGCTGGCAGCGCCGTCGTCGCCGGCCAGCAGTGCGGCCATCGCATGCAGGTTGTCGCCGTAGATCAAACGGTTGTGCCAGTCCCCTTCGCCTGCGTCACCCATGCGCGACGCGCGCTCCGCCTGCGCGATCCAGTCGACGGCGGCCACGTCCTTCGAGGGCAGTACCCACTCCCGTGTCTGCAACCGCACCCGATGGCGGCCTTCGAGACTCTCGAGGATCCGCTCGGCTTGCTGCCGGCCTTCCCGGACGATGACGGGCAGTTCTTCCAGCAGCGACTTGGCCATTGCAGTGCCGATTCCGTTGGCAATTGAATCGCCAATTCAATCCCAGATTGAATAAAACTTCAACACGAAACGGAAGCGCCGCTTCACCGTGGCCGCATGGATGAGAAGCAGCTGTTCTCCGCGAGGCTGAAAGCCGCTCTGGCAGCGGCCGGTGTGTCCGAACGGCCCGGCGATCTGGAGAAGCTGTTCAACCTGAGGTACGCCGGCAAGCCGGTCACGTTCCAGGCGGTCCGCTACTGGCTGACGGGCAAGACGGTTCCCACCCAGGACAAGATCGAAGTCCTGGCCGACCTGCTCGGCGTCGACCCCTACGAACTCCGGTTCGGTCGCAAGGGCGGCCGCCACCTTGGCGAGCCCAAGCTGGCCTGGTCGACGGAACGGGCGGATGTCCGCGACCGGATCGCCATGGAGCAGTATCACAGGCTCTCCGACCCGCACCGCAAGGCGGTCCGCGACCTGATCCAGGCACTCGCCAAGGACTCCGACCAGAAGTAACGAGTGCGGGATGGCTTGCCCGGTCGATCCGGGAGGCGCATCATGCGTCGCAATTGCAACGCATGCGACCGATCATGAAAACCTCCACCTTCCCCTCGCTCCGTGTCGATCCTGCCTTGCGCAAGGCGGCGGAGGATGTTCTGCGCGACGGTGAATCGCTGTCCGGTTTCGTCGAGCAGTCCATCCGCGCGCAGATAGCGCTCCGACAGCAGCAGGAAGCGTTCATCACGCGCGGCCTCGCCTCACGTGAGGGTGCCCGGCGCTCGGGCGTGTATCACGATGCCATCGACGTGGTGGATGAATTGCGGGCTGCGTTGCGACAGGCCAAGGCAGGCACCACGGGACGGCGCTGATGTTCCGCGTTCGCTTCACGGAAGAAGCGCGAGCCGACCTGGTGCGGCTGTACACGTTCGCGCTGCAACAAGGCGAGGGAGGCATCGAGGCCGCCGAGGCTTCCCTGCGCGCCATCGAGAATGCACTGACGCTGCTGGAAACCTCTCCGTTCGCGTGCCGGCCGGTGACGGGCCGTCCCTTCCTGCGGGAGCTGGTGATCGGTTTTGGCGCCACCGGCTACGTCGCCCTGTTCGAAGTGGAGGATGCAGCCACGGTGACCGTGCTGGCGCTGCGGCACCAGCGCGAGCAGGACTACCAGTGAGCGCCGCCGCGTCCCGGCGTGGCGCGCCGATCCCGTCGGCTCAGCCCAACGGCAACCGCGCCGCCACGCGCTCGGCCACCTGCCGGTTGTCGCGGTAGTACGCCGCGTTGTCGGCCAGCGCCTGCCAGCGCTGCTGGTCCTCCACGTGGTGCCGCAGCTGGCGGACGACCCCCGTCAGCAAGCGGCGATGGCCGGCGTCTTCCGCGCGCTGCGCGAGGTGCAGCAGGTCGAGCAGCAGCAGGATGCCGTCGTAGTTGCGTTCGGCCTGGCGTCGGGCGGCCAGGAACAGGCGGTCGAGACCGGCGGGCGCCAGGCGCGCGAGGCCGGGATCGGCCAGGCTGTGGCCGGGATCGGCCTGCAGCAGGTGGAGGGCATCGTCGAGCGGTGGCGGGGACGCCTCGCGCGGCAGCGGCGGCAGGCCATCCGCGTCGGCGGGCGCATGCGTGTCATGGGTGTCACGATCCTTCGATGTCATCGGCGTCTTCCTGTGTCCCGTGGGTGGCGCCACGTCTGGCGACTCTCCGCCTGCTGTGTGGCGCGCGGCCACTCTATGAACTCGAAAAGTGCGCGTCAATTAACTTAGATAGTGAATAAGTGTGATATCGCGCCGCTAACGTGTCCGGCATGGGAAACGAGCGCGAAAAATTCTCGCAACGGCTGGCGAATGCCATGCAGCAGGCGGGATATGAGGCGCGCCCCAAAGTGCTGTTCCATCTGTTCAACACCCGCTATCGCGGTCGCTCGGTCACCTTCCAGACGACATCGCGCTGGCTGGCCGGCGGCGCCATCCCGGCGCAGGACAAGCTGCAGGTGATCGCCGATGTGCTGGGCGTGGAACCGCATGCCCTGCGTTTCGGCGCACCCGCACGGTCGCGCGTGGCGGAAACGCGCGCAACCTGGCCTGCCGGCGTCGGCAGCCGCGAACGCCAGGTCGTCGACGCCTACCTGAAGCTGCCGCCGAAGAAGCGCGAGGTGGTCGGCGAGCTGGTGAAGATGCTCGCGGAAGACGTGTAGGCGCGGGCCTGCGCCTACGCCAGGATCAGCGCAGCACCACCGGCGGCTCGCCGCCCACGATCACGATATCGGCGGGACGCCGGGCGAACAGGCCCACGCTGACCACGCCGGGGATCTGGTTGAGTTCGCGCTCCATCGCCACCGGGTCGGTGATCGACAGGTGGTGGATGTCCAGCACCACGTTGCCGTTGTCGGTGGTCACGCCATCGCGCCAGACCGGTTGGCCGCCGGTCATCGCCAGGATCTCGCGCGCCACCAGGCTGCGCGCCATCGGGATCACTTCGACCGGCAGCGGGAACTTGCCGAGCACCGGCACCTGCTTGCTCGGGTCGATGATGCAGACGAACTGCCTGCTGGCTTCGGCGATGATCTTCTCGCGCGTCAGCGCCGCGCCACCGCCCTTGATCAGGCGCTTGTGCGGGTCGCACTCGTCGGCGCCGTCCACGTACAGCGACAGCGTGCCGGTGTGGTTGAGGTCGAGCACCTCGATCCCGTGCTGCTTCAGTCGCGCGGTGCTCTGTTCCGAACTGGACACGGCACCCTTGATGCGGTCCTTGATGCCGGCCAGCGCGTCGATGAAATAGGCCACGGTGGAGCCGGTGCCGACGCCGACGATCATGCCGTCCTCGACGAACTCGATGGCCTTTTCGCCGGCCAGGCGCTTTGCTTCGCTCATGGGTTGAACACTCGTGTAGAGGAGGGGCGTTGTAGGAGCGACGTCAGTCGCGACCGGGAGCAAGTGACATCGGGGAAACCCGGGGCGCCAGGAAAGAAGAACTCACCAAGCTGCTGCTCCGGTTGCTCAAGGCGCACGGTCGCGACTGACGTCGCTCCTGCAGGAAGGGCGGCTATTCCAGTGCCAGCAGGAACTTCCATTGCGCGGCGGTCACCGGCAGCACGGACAGGCGGTTGCCGCGCTGGATCAGCGCGAAGCCTTCGCCCAGTTCGTCCGCGTGCTGCTTGATCTCGTCCAGCGTGATGGTGCGCGTGAGCTTGCGTTCGAACGTCACGTCCACCAGCGACCAGCGCGGCTCCTCGCGCGTGCTCTTGGGATCGTAGTAGTCCGATTTGGGGTTGAACTGGGTCTCGTCCGGGTAGGCCGTGGCCGCGACGGTGGCGGTGCCGACGATGCCCGGTTCCTTGCAGTTGGAGTGGTAGAACAGCACGCCATCGCCCACCTGCATGGCGCGCATGAAGTTGCGCGCCTGGTAGTTGCGCACGCCGTTCCACGGCTCGGTACCGACCTTCTTCAGGTCGTCGATCGAGAACGTATCGGGCTCCGACTTCATGAGCCAGTAGTGTTTGCGGGAGGTCATGGCGTGGCGTCCGGCAGGGAAGAGGAAAGCAGGGTGTCGCGCTCGGTGCAGACCGCATCCAGCGGCACGTCCCAGGCCTGCGCGTCCAGCGCGTCGACACGCTGCACCTCGAAGCCCACCCCCACCAGCCACGGCGGCGCGGGACGCTGCAGGCGCGGCGCCAGCGTCCGGTCGTACCAGCCGCCGCCCATGCCGAGACGGTGCCCGGCCGCATCGAAGCCCACCAGCGGCACCACGATCATGGCCATGTCGGTGGCGGCAAGGCCCGAGCGCGGATCCACGTCGGGCTCCGGGATGCCGTAGCGATTGGTGACCAGCGCATCACCCGGTCGCCACGGCGCGAAGCGCAGCGTCTCGTCGTCCGACAGCACCGGCAGGCAATAGACCAGACCTGGCGGCAGGCGCAGCTGCCAGCTGTGCAGGCCGATCTCGCCGTCCATCGCCCAGTAGCCGGCGACGTAGCCGGAGGCGGGGAAGAAGGGCAGTGCCAGCAGGCGAGCGGCCAGTGCATCGGCGCCGGCGATGCGGTCGGCGGCAGGCAGCGCACGACGACGTGCACGCAGTTCGCGCCGCAGCGCATCGCGCTCGACGGTCATGGCGAGGAAAGGGAAGGGACAGGCATGCGCGAATTTTACGGCATGCGCACCGGGCTTGCCGGTGGAGGGACCGCGGGAGCGGCGTCAGTCACGGCCCTGTGCGTCGGGTCCCTGGTGCAATCGGCTTCGTTTCGAAGTCATCCCGCTCATGGGCGGGTGCAACTGGACCGGCCGGGTCGCGGCTGATGCCGCTGCCGCGGGAAAAAATACGTCCTCCGCCATGCACGATGTTCGCGAAACGACCTTGAACCCGGGGTTCAAGTGGGAAGGTTGGGCAACCATCGGGCTTTCCGCTGCGAGGCAGACCTGCACTCCCGGTAACCGTCACCCTCCCGTGGTCGCAATTAAGGGACAAGGCGAATGTTTGCGCTCACTGTCGAGTACAGCAGAGGACGCAGGCGCAGTATAGCGAGTGGGGATTTTTTGCCTAGCCCGTTCGTCGGCGGATTCAGTGCGCAGTCGGCGACGTGCGCGCGGCGTCACGGTGCGCCGAGCACGCCATCCAGCGTGCGATGCAGATCCTGCAGCGTCCGTTCGACATCGCGATTGCGCGCGTGCTGTTCGTCGCGCAGCTGCTGCAATTCGTGTGCCAGATTGAGCGCCGCCAGCACGGCGATGCGGTCCACCGCCGCCATGCGGTTGCTGCCGCGCACTTCACGCATGCGGCTGTCCAGCAACTTGGCGGCCGCCATCAGGCTGGAGCGCTCCTCGGGCGCGACGCCGACGGTGTATTCGCGGTCCAGCAGATGGACGCTGACCGGCTCGTTGGCGCTCACGTGTGCTGCTCCAGGGATTTCAGGCGGCTGATCATCGCTTCCACGCGCGAACGCGCCTGCTCGTTCTTGGCCAGCAGCTGCGAACGTTCTCCGACCAGCTGTTCCTGCTGGTGGCGCAGGCTGCGGTTCTCGTCGGCGAGCCGCTGGCAGCGGTCCGCCAGCTCTTGGATGCGCGTGCTGAGCGCGCGGAGCTGATCGAGGAGGTCGGCGGTGTCCATGGCGGCCACGATAGGCATGCGGTCGGTGGCCGGTCAAGCGGCCGGGGCGGTGGGAGCGACGTCAGTCGCCATACCGGACCCGCGATCACGACTGACGTCGCTCCCACAAGGCGGTCACGAAGCGACGCGGATGCCCGAGCCGGGGTAGTAGTCGCGGATGAACCGCAGGCACTGGTCGGCGCCGAGCGCCTGCGAGACCCAGTGGCCCTGCACCTCGTCGCAGCCGTGGTTGCGCAGGAACTCGTATTGGTCCCACGTTTCCACGCCTTCGGCCACCACCTTCAGCGCCAGCGACTGGCCCATGGTGATGATGGTGCTGGTGATCGCCTCGTCGTCGGTGTCGTGGGTCAGGTCGCTGATGAACTCGCGGTCGATCTTCAGCGTGGTCAGCGGCAGGCGCTTGAGGTACGCCAGCGACGAATAGCCGGTGCCGAAGTCGTCGATCGCCAGCGAGATGCCCAGGCGGCGGCAGGCGCGCAGGGTGTCGGCGTTCTGCTCGGGGCTGGCCATCACCACGCTTTCGGTCAGTTCCAGCTCCAGCCGGTTGGCCGGCACGCCGGTTTCCTCCAGCGCGCGCGCCACCACCGTCGGCAGGTCGCCGCGCTGCAGCTGGGTGGCCGAGACGTTCACCGCCACGCTGAGCTCTTCCAGGCCGGCGTCGTGCCATTCGCGCAGGGTCATGCAGGCGTTGCGCAGGGCCCAGGCGCCGAGCTCAAGGATCATGCCCGACTCTTCGGCCAACGGGATGAACTGCGCCGGCGACACCATGCCGAATTCCTTGCTATCCCAGCGTAGCAGCGCCTCCACGCCGGTGATCCGCTGGCGCGAGATCGACAGGCGCGGCTGGAACACCAGCGACAGCTCGTTGCGGTCGATCGCGCGGCGCAGCGCGCTGGCGAGGATGGCGCGATGGCGGTTCTTCTCGTCCATCGACTCCGAATACACCTCGTAGGTGTGCCGGCCCATGGCCTTGGCCTGGTACATGGCGGTGTCGGCGTGCTTCAGCAGCTCGGTCGGCACCTGCGCATGCTCGGGGTACAGGCTGATGCCGATCGACGGCGACACCGCCAGCTCCAGCCGCTCGCCGAAGTTGAGCGGCACGCGGAACGCATCGATGATGCGCTGGGCTACGTGTTCGGCATCGGGCATGCCGTTGATGTCCTCCAGCACCACGGTGAACTCGTCGCCGCTCAGGCGCGCCACGGTGTGCTGCGTGCCCACGGTCTGCTGCACGCGCGCGGCGGCCGAGCGCAGGATGCGGTCGCCGGTGGCGTGGCCGAGCGAATCGTTGATGTCCTTGAACCGGTCCAGGTCGATGAACAGCACCGCGACATGCCCGTGCTCGCGACGCGCCCGCACGATGGCGCGGGACAGGCGCTCGGACAGCAGCGAGCGGTTGGGCAGGCTGGTCAGGGTGTCGTAGTTGGCCAGGTAGCGCAGTTCCTGTTCGGCGCGCTTCTGCTCGGTGATGTCGGTGAGCACCTGCACGTACAGCGGACGCTCGCCGCTGGCGTCGGGCACCACGTTGGTCTCGATGCGGCAGAGGATCTCCTCGCCGTCCTTGCGTACCTTCCAGATCTCGCCCGACCAGCGCCCGGTGAGGCGCAGCTCGCGGTTCATGCGCTCGAAGAAGGCGTCCTCGTGCTGGTCGCTGTCCAGCATCGTCATCGGCTGGCCGATGATCTCCTCTTCGGCATAGCCGGTGATGCGGGTGAAGGCCGGATTGATGGTGATGAACTGGTGCGCCCAGTCCAGCACCGCCACCGCCTCGTTCATGCTGCGCATTACCTCGCCGGCGATGCGGTGCTCGTACTCGGCGTTGCGGCTGGCGGTGATGTCGCGGGCGGTGCCGGCGATACGGATCGGCTGGCCGTCGGCATCGCGCTCGACCACCCGGCCGCGCGCGCGCACCCAGACCCACGTGCCGTTGTTCTGCATGTCCATGCGGTGTTCGGACATGAAGAGCGGGGTCTTGCCCTGCAGGTGCTGGCGCAGGCGTTCCTGCACCAGCGGCAGGTCTTCGTCGTGGATGGTGGGCACTTCGCCCTGGCGCGTCAGTACGGTGATGTCGGCGGCCTGCGCCGCGGTTTCGTCCGCGCGCATGCGGTAGAGCCGGCGCTGCACCAGGTCGTAGTCCCAGAACTGCTCGCCCGAGGCCCACAACGCCAGTTTCAGGCGCTCGTCGCGGTTGCGCAGGGATTCGCTGCGCAGCGGCTCCTGCGGTGCGTGCCGGCTCTCCAGCCAGGCCTGCCACCAGCGGCGCGTGCCGATCACGATCACGCCCACCAGCACCACGCCCGCCAGCGCCATGGCCAGCCGGGACGACAGCGGCGACGCCGTTGCCAGGATTGCAGCGACAGAAGGGACGTGCATGGAGGAGGACGATCGTCCGGGGGTAGGCAGTACGCGAGTTTAGGCATGCGTCCACACGCACAACAAGGAGGATGGCGGCTTTTCATTGCTACACTTGCGGGGTTGTCCGAAACCCCCGGCGGATTGCGTTCTCTTATGCCCGACCTTCCCGAAATCGCCGACGTCGCGGCCGCGTCCCGCCAGCTTGGCCTGGCCATGGACGCGTCGGAACTGCATGGCGCGCTGTGCGGCTGGCTGGCCGGCGGCGGCATCGCCGACGATACGTGGCTGGCCCGTGCGCTGCCCGATGACCAGCTGCCCGCTGCCGCGGCCGGCAGCGCGCTGGACCAGTTGCGCCAGTGCGCCGTGGCCCAGCTGGAAGACCGCAGCTTCGCCTTCGATCTGTTGCTGCCCACTGCGGACCGCCCGTTGGACGAGCGCGCCGAAGCGCTGTTCTCCTGGTGCCAGGGCTTCCTGGGTGCGTTCGGACTGGCCGCGGGCGCATCGCCGCCGCTGTCCGAGGAGGGGCAGGAGGCCTTGCAGGACCTGGCGCGCCTAGCCCAGGCCTCGCCCGAAAGCAGTGACGACGAAGAAGACGAGGACGCACTGGCCGAACTGGAAGAGTTCGTCCGCGTCGCCGTCCTGCTGCTGCACGGCGACTGCGTGCTCGGGCCCCGGCATCGCCGGAGCCTGAACTGATGAAGGCCGTCGCCGGCATCGGCGCGGCGGAGTTCGCCCGTCGCCGCAAGCAGCTGATGCGGCTGGCCGGCAACGACGCGATCCTGGTGCTGCCTGCCGCCGCCGAGCGCGTGCGCAGCCACGACACGCATTACCCGTACCGGCAGGATTCGGACTTCTGGTACCTCAGCGGGTTTCCCGAGCCGGAGGCCGTGCTGGTGCTGGTGCCGGGCCGCAAGCACGGCGAGACCATCCTGTTCTGCCGCGAGCGCGACCCCGAACGGGAAGGCTGGGACGGTCCGCGCGCCGGGCAGGATGGCGCGGTCAACGACTACGGCATGGACGATGCCTACCCGATCGACGACCTAGACGAAATCCTGCCCGGCCTGCTGGAAGGCCGCTCGCGCGTCTACTACCACTTCGGCCGCGATGCCGACTTCGACCTCAAGCTGATCGGCTGGGTGCGCCACGTGCGTGCGCACGTGAAGCAGGGCGCGCAGCCGCCGCACGAGTTCCTCGAACTCGGCCACCTGCTGCACGACCTGCGGCTGTTCAAGTCGAAGGACGAGATCAAGCTGATGCAGCGCGCCGCCGACATCAGCGTCGAGGCGCACCGTGCGGCGATGTGCGTGGCACGCCCCGGCATCCGCGAGTACGAACTGCAGGCCGACCTGGAGCGTGTGTTCCGTGCCCACGATGCGTGGCCGGCCTACAACAGCATCGTCGGCGCCGGCCGCAACGCCTGCGTGCTGCACTACCGCGCCAACACCGCGCAGGCGCGCGACGGCGACCTGGTGCTGATCGACGCCGGCGCCGAATACCGCAGCTATGCCGCCGACATCACCCGCACGTTCCCGGTCAACGGCCGCTTCACCCCGGCGCAGCGCGCGCTGCACGATCTGGTCGGCGAGGCACAGAAGGCGGCGCTGGCCTGCGCCCGCGTCGGCGTGCCGTACGAAGCCGGCCACGTGGCCGCGGTCGAGACGCTGACCGAGGGCCTGCTCAGGCTCGGCCTGCTGAAGGGCAGGCTGGAAAAGAACCTCGCCGAAGGCAGCTACCGCCGCTTCTACCGCCACAAGACCGGCCACTGGCTGGGCCTGGACGTGCACGACGTGGGGGACTACCGCATCGAGGGCGAGTCCCGCCTGCTGGAAGCCGGCATGGTGTTCACCATCGAGCCGGGTCTGTACGTCAACCACGACGACGAGACCGTCGACGCGAAGTGGCGCGGCATCGGCATCCGCACCGAGGACGATGTGCTGGTCACGGCCGACGGCCCGGTGGTGCTGACCGACGCGCTGGCGCGCAGCGCCGACGAGATCGAAGCGGCGATGGCGGGGTGAGGCGCGTGTGTCGGGCAAGGAAAATCTCCTCGCCTTCAAGCCTCTGAGGCTCGACGCCGCACCGGACGGGTTCGACGCCCAAGCCAAAAGCCTTGCGCCCGGAGCGGAACGGGTCGACCGCAACGCAAAACGCCTCGCCATCCCATGCGAATCATCGCCATGTCGAAGTCTTTTGCCTTGGCGTCTCACCCTTGAGCTTCGCGGCCGGGGCTCAAAGCCTTGGCGATGAAGCAGACGGCCTTGCGGTCGAGGAAAAAAGCCTCGTCATCGCACCTCAATGCCTTGAACCCGCCCCATCGTGGGGCGGCTTCTCACAGTAGTGTCGAGCGGGGCAGGCCCGGCGATCCGACCCCGGCATCCTCGCGCCGCTGGACGTGGCGCCTGGTGCCGGTCATGTCGATCCGGGGCGGGTCTGTTCGTCGAACAGGCAAGACAGACCAGGCGAGCCGGCGTAACGATGCGGCTGCCGCATTCCACCGCGAGGAACACTGCATGACGACGAACGCAAACACGAAAGGCCCGGCCTCCTACTTCCCTTCCATAGAGAAGCAATACGGCAAACCCATCGAGCACTGGTTCAAACTACTGGACACCGTCAGCGACCGCAGGCACATGGAGCAGGTGGCATTTCTGAAGACGCAGCACAAGATGGGCCACGGACATGCGAATGCGTTGGTGGCGTATCACCGTGCTGAAGCGCCGCCGGCTTCGTAGACACATGGAAGCCTGAAAGGGCTCGGTTTCTCCCACAAGAAGCCTGAAATGCCCTGCGCACGCTGAAGCCGACGCGGTCTGTGCGAGCTATGTCGCCCCATCGGGCTGGCCCGGCGTGCGCGAGGCCCTGGGCAGCGCGAGGGACACGACCGCCGCCAGCAGGATCAGCACCGCAGAGATCGCCAGGCATGCCGTCAGGCCCCAGGTCTGGAAGACCCAGCCCGACAGCACAGTACCCAGCAGGCGGCCCATCGCGTTGGCCATGTAATAGAACCCGACATCGAGCGACACGCCGTCCTCGTTGGCGTAGCTGACGATCAGATAGCTGTGCAGGGCGGAGTTGAGTGCGAACAGCACGCCGAACACCGTCAGCCCGACCACCAGCACCCCGGTGGGCGAGGTGCCGTAGGCAAGCAGCGCCGCCATCACGGCCGGGACGGTGGCCAGGACGAACGCCCAGCCGGTCGCCGCACGTCCGTCGGGCACGTTGCCGGCCTTCCGGCCGGTCAGGTAGGGCGCGACCGACTGCACGATGCCGTAGCCGATGATCCACGCGGCGAGGAAGCCGCCGACCTGCCAGAAATCCCATCCGAGCGTGGCGGCCAGGAACACCGGCAGCGCGACCACGAACCAGACATCGCGCGCACCGAACAGGCACATGCGCGCCGCCGACAGCAGGTTGATGGCGCGGCTCTTGGAAAAGATGTCGCGGAACTTCGGCTTGGCTTTCGCCTTGCCCAAGTCGCGCTTCAGCAGCACCAGGCTGAGTATCCACACCAGCAGCAGCGCGCCGGCCATCACGGCCACCGCGGCCGCAAATCCGAGCGTGGTCAACAGGGCGCCGCCAAGGAAGAAGCCGATGCCCTTCAGCGCGTTCTTCGATCCCGTCAGCGCCGCCACCCACCGGTACAGCGTGCCCTGTTGCTCGCCCGGCACCAGCAGCTTGATGCTGCTCTTGGCGCTCATCTTGTTGAGGTCCTTGGCCACGCCGGACAACGCCTGCGCCGCCATCACCCAGGGCACCGTCAGCCACACCGCCGGCACCAGCAGCATGGACAGCGCGATGACCTGCATGGCCAGCCCGATGTTCATGGTGCGGTTGAGCCCGATCCGGGCGCCCAGCCAGCCACCGACCAGGTTGGTGATGACGCCGAAGACTTCGTAGAACAGGAACAGCATCGCGATCTGCAGCGGGCTGTAGCCCAGCTGGTGGAAGTGCAGCACCACCAGCATGCGCAGCGCGCCATCGGTCAGGGTGAAGGCCCAGTAGTTGCCGGTGATCAGCAGGTACTGGCGTACGTCGGCCGACAGGCGCGCGAGCATCGTGTCAGCCCGCCTTGCCGACCAGCTGCACGAGTTCGGCGGTACGGTTCACGTAGCCCCACTCGTTGTCGTACCAGGCGTACAGCTTCACCTGCGTGCCGTTGATCACCATGGTGGACAGCGCATCGACGATGCTGGAGCGCGGATCGGTGCGGTAGTCGATCGACACCAGCGGACGTGTCTCGTAGCCGAGGATGCCGGCCAGTTCGCCCTCGGCCGCGCGCTGCAGCAGCGCGTTCACTTCCTCCACCGTGGTCGCACGTTCCACTTCGAACACGCAGTCGGTCAGCGAGGCATTGGTCAGCGGCACGCGCACGGCATGCCCGTTCAAGCGGCCTTTCAGCTCGGGGAAGATTTCGGCAATGGCCGTGGCCGAGCCGGTCGAGGTCGGGATCAGGCTGCTGCCGCACGCGCGCGCCCGGCGCAGGTCCTTGTGCGGCGCGTCCACGATCACCTGCGTATTGGTCAGGCTGTGGATGGTAGTGAGGCTGCCGTGGCGGATGCCGATGCCTTCGTGGATCACCTTGACCACCGGTGCGAAGCAGTTGGTCGTGCAGGAGGCGGCGGACACGATGCGATGCTGCGCCGGGTCGAAGCGGTGATGGTTCACGCCGACCACCACGTCCAGCACGCCGGGCGACTTGACCGGCGCCGTCACCACGACGCGCTCCACGCCCTGGTCCAGGTAGGGCTGCAGCACGTCCGGCTTGCGGAACTTGCCGGAGGACTCGATGACCACGTCGCAGCCGGACCAGTCGGTGGCCGCGATGGCCTGGTTGCGCGTCACCGGGATGCGCTGGCCCTCGATGACCAGTGCGTCGCCGTCCGCGTGGATCTCGCGGTTCCAGCGGCCGTGGATCGAATCGAACGCCAGCAGATGCACCAGCGTGGCGGCGTCGCCCGCGGGGTCGTTGATCTGGACGAACTGGAGGTCGGGATTTTCCCAGGCCGCACGCAGGGTGAGGCGGCCCATGCGGCCGAAGCCGTTGATGCCAACGCGAATGCTCATGGAAGGTTGCTTGGTTCGGAGAAGGGATGAAAGGGGGTGGTCACGACGCCGCGCCGATCTCGCGGACCCGGGTTTCCAGCGCCAGGCGGTCCAGCGCCTCCGGCTTCAGCGCCATCAGCAATGACAGGCGATGCTGCAGCAGCTGGAGCGCCTTGCCGAAGGCCTTGTGCACCTGTTCCTGCGAGCCGGCGACGGATGCGGGATCCTCGATGCCCCAGTGCGCGGTCACCGGATGGCCGGGCCAGAGCGGACACGCCTCACCCGCGGCCTTGTCGCAGACCGTGATGATCAGATCCATCGCGGGCGCGCCAGGCGCGGCGAACTCGTCCCAGGGCTTGCTGCGCAGCCCGTCCGTCGCGATGCCGGCTTCCTCCAGCACCTGCAATGCCATCGGGTGTACGTGTCCGCGTGGATGGCTGCCCGCGCTGTAGGCGTGGAAGCGGCCTTTGGCCAACTGGTTGGCCAGGGCTTCGGCCAGGATGCTGCGGGCGGAATTGCCCGTGCACAGGAACAGCAGGTTGTAGGGGCGGTCCATGGGAGGTCCTGAAGGGTGGGATTAGGCGCGGCGTTCGTACCAAGGCTTCGACGCGTTGACGATGTGCACGACGGACAGCATCACCGGCACTTCCACCAGCACACCGACGACGGTGGCCAGTGCCGCACCCGAGTGCACGCCGAAGACGCCAACCGCGGTGGCGACCGCGAGCTCGAAGAAGTTGCTGGCGCCGATCAGCGCCGAAGGGCCGGCCACGCAGTGGGCCACGCCTAGCCTGCGGTTGAGCCAGTACGACACGCCCGCGTTGAGATACACCTGGATCAGGATCGGCACCGCCAGCAGGGCGATGATCAGCGGCTGGTCGACGATCTGACGGCCCTGGAAGCCGAACAGCAACACCAGCGTGAGCAGCAGCGCGCCCATCGAAATCGGTCCCAGCCGCGTCAGCAGCGCCTGCAGCGCCGCGTCGCCGCCGCTGCGCAGCACCCGGTGCCGCACCAGCACCGCCACGATCACCGGCACCACGATGTACAGCCCCACCGAGATCAGCAGCGTGGACCAGGGCACCGTGATGGAGGAGATGCCCAGCAGCAGCCCAACGATCGGTGCGAACGCCACCACCATGATCGCGTCGTTCAGGGCGACCTGGCTCAAGGTGAAGCGCGGTTCGCCATCGCAGAGGTGGCTCCATACGAACACCATCGCGGTGCACGGTGCCGCCGCCAGCAGGATCAGGCCGGCGACGTAGGAATCGATCTGCGCGGCCGGCAGATGATCCGCAAACCCATGGCGGATGAAGATCCACGCCAGCAGCGCCATCGAGAACGGCTTGACGGCCCAGTTCACGAACACCGTGACGCCGATGCCCTTCCAATGCTGCCGGACCTCGCCCATCGCGGCGAAATCGATCTTCAGCAGCATCGGGATGATCATCAGCCAGATCAGCAGGGCGACCGGCAGGTTGACCTGGGCCACTTCCGCCGCCGCCAGCGTGGCGAACGCGTCCGGCAGCAGGTAGCCCAGTGCGGTGCCCACCGCGATGCAGCCCAGCACCCACCAGGTCAGGTGGCGCTCGAAGCCGCCCATGCGGCGTGACAGCGAGGGTGCGGCTGCCGACGTCACGGGCAGTCGGGTCCGCAGGTCGTGGCAGGCGCGCACTGCGCCGCGTCGCCGCCGCAGCAGTTGCGGGTCAGGAATGCCAGCAGCGCGTTCATCGCGGCGAAGTCGGCCCGGTAGCAGACGTACCGGCCGCGCGGTTCGCTCTGCACCAGCCCCGCGGCCACCAGTTCCTTGAGGTGGAACGACAGCGTGGCGCCGGGCAATGCCAGGGCGTCGGCGATCTCGCCCGCCATGCGGCCGGACGGACCGGCTTCGACCAGCAGGCGGAAGATCGCCAGCCGGGTGGACTGTCCGAGGGCGGCGAGGGCAGCGGTTGCGTTCTTTATTTCCATGTTTCTAGAATAGTCGAACAGTATCAGGCTAGCAATCGACCATGACAGAACGACGACACGTGCCGTGGCATTGGCCGCACCTGCTGTTGCTGGCCGCCCTGCCGGTGATGGCGACCGCCGCGCTGCGACTGCAGTGGCCGGCGGCATCGGCCCTGGCGGGCTGGCTGGTGGCCAACGTGGCGGTGCTGGGCTTGGCCGAGCGCTGGCGCCCGTTCCGCACCGACTGGCAGGCGACGCCCCGCCATGTGCGGCGCGACGGCACGGTGTGGACGCTGAACGTGCTGACCGACGCCGTCGCCTCGGCCGCCCTGACCGCGCTGATCGTGGTCCACCTGCCGGGCGACAGCAGCTGGCCCTTGGCCGCCCAGGTCCTGGCCGGCGTGCTGGCGGCCGAATTCGCCGCGTACTGGATGCACCGCTGGAGCCATGCCGGCCGCTGGTGGTGGCGCGTCCACCTGCTCCACCATCGGCCGGATCGGCTGAACGTGGCCAACGCGCTCACCGCGCATCCGATCAACGCCCTGTACGACAAGCTGGTGCGGGTCCTGCCGCTGATGTGGCTGGGTCTGTCGCCCGAGGCCATGCTGATCGTCGCGCTGTTCGGCCTGACCCAATCGTTGGCCGTACATGCGAATGTCGCCGGAACGCTCGGCCCGCTCGACCGGTTGGTCGGCAGTGCGGAACTGCATCGCCTGCATCACAGCACGCGCCCGGACGAGGCCGGCAATTTCGGTACGGCGCTGCCACTGTGGGACCAGGTGTTCGGAACATATCGCCGCGGCAACGCGCCGGCCCGCGTGGGCGTATTCGACCCGTCGCGTTATCCCGATGAGTGGCGACTCGGCGCCCTGCTGGCGTGGCCCTTCCTCACGCGCATGCCGTGGCGGGGCCGCACGGGTCTGCCGCGGTGCTGTCGCGGCGCACGCCCGGCCTGAGGTCCACGATCCGACACGCGATGAAGAACCCCATGAACGAATCCACCCTGCCGAACGTGGCGCCCGACGCCCTCGACATCCCCGATGCCGCCCGGCTCGCCAGCGGTGACGCGACGCATCCGCCGCGCATCCTGATCCTCTACGGCTCGCTGCGTCCGCAGTCCTTCAGTCGCAAGCTGGCGCTGGAAGTCGAGCGCCTGTTGCAGCACTTCGGCGCGGAGACGCGCGTGTTCGATCCCCACGACCTGCCGCTGCTGGACAGCGTGGGCAAGGACCACCCCAAGGTGCAGGAGCTGCGCACGCTCTCGGAATGGTCCGAAGGGCAGGTGTGGGTCAGCCCGGAGCGCCATGGCACGCTCACCGCCGTGTTCAAGAACCAGATCGACTGGTTGCCGCTGGAAGAAGGCGGCGTGCGCCCCACGCAAGGCCGCACCCTGGCGGTCATGCAGGTCTGCGGCGGCTCGCAGTCGTTCAACGTGGTCAACGCGCTGCGCGTGCTGGGCCGCTGGATGCGGATGGTGACCATCCCGAACCAGTCCTCCGTGCCGAAGGCCTGGCAGGAGTTCGACGAGCAGGGACGGATGAAGCCGTCGCCCTACTACGACCGTGTGGTCGATGTCATGGAAGAACTGTTGAAGTTCACCCTCATGGTGCGCGGCCACAGCGCGTACCTGACCAGTCGTTACAGCGAGCGCAAGGGCGACCTGGCAGCGCAGGCGCTGGCGTCCGCATCCGCGGCCGCCGAATGAGGCAGGCCCGCTCGGGGAGCACCATCGCCGCGAGCGCAGCGTAACCGGGGCGGCGCGCGTCAGCGCGGGTCGTTGCGCCAGGCCGCCGGCGTTTCGTTGGTCACGTCCTGCGCGCGGGCGGGCGCGGCGTCCAGCGGCCGGATCTCCAAGGTCAGGCCAAAGGCCAGGCAGGGATTCTCCGCCGCGATCCGTGCGGCGTGTTCCAGCGACTCGGCCACGATGAACCAGTAGCCGCCGACCAGTTCCTTCGCCTCGGCGAACGGGCCGTCGGTGATTCCGTCGCGCGAGACCTGTTTGCCCCGGTGCTCCAGCCGGCTGCCGGGCTTGAGCACGCCGTCGGCCAGGCCCTTCTCGTACCAGGCGTAGAAGCGGTCGATGGCGTCCTGCACGTCTTCTTTCGAGGCGCTTTCGTCCCACTGGCCGCGGGAGAAGAGCAGATAGTCGGAGGTCGTCATGGGCCACTCGTGAGCAGGAGGCGCTGGGAAGCGCGCATGGAAGGAATGCCGGATGCTCCGCCGCCTGCGGCGCCATCGCGTCTACCGCATCCTACGCGTTGCCGCTGCATTGAGGCGACGTGCGGCACAGGACGGCGACTTGCCTTGCCGGCTCCGGGGCGATAGCGTCGGCGCGGCGCAGGGAGAGCATCGCATGGGCATACGCAGCAGGGTCGTCTTCCTCATCGCAGGGCTGTGCATGGCGGGGGCGCAGGCCACGCCCCCATCCGCAATACCCGACGGACCCGAGCCGGAAGCCATGGCGGCGCTGCTGGATCGCGACGCGGCGCCCGAGGCGCGCGACCGCGCCATGCAGCAGCTGGTCGCCAGCGCGCAGGCCGGCGACGGCCATGCGGCGTTCTACCTGGGCGCGCTGTACCGGAGCGGCATGGACCATCCCGCGCGACGCGTGGAGCGCGACGTGGAGACGGCGCGCTTCTGGCTGGAGAAATGCGTGGCATCGCAGCGGTGCCCGCTGGTGGCGTTGGCGTCGCTGGCGGAACTGGAGCTGGCGGCCGGCCATGCCAAGCCGGCGATGCAGTGGGCACAGGCCTGGGTGGTGCTCGATCGCGAACGGGAAAAGCGCACGCGCGGCGACCGTCCGCAGGACAACACCCATGACATGCCGTACCGGCATACGGCCTACCACGCCTTCCTGATCGATCGTTGCTACAAGGCGATGGCGCCCGCGCGCGATGCCGACTCGCTCGGCCGCAGCTGGTTCCAGGAACTGGCGCGCACGCATGGCGACCATCTCGAACGCATGCTGCAGGCCTCGCTGGAGGCGCCGCCTGCCGGTGATGCGGAGGGCGGCGAGATCCGCCCACGCCTGCAGATCGCCACCGAAGCCCAGCGCACCAAGGTCATGGGCAACGACGCGCGCATTCCGCTCGGCCCGTCGCTGGGCCTGTTCCTCTACCGTGGCAATCCCGCCGGCGGCCGCGCCGACGGCCTCTGGATGATCGAGGCGCTGCCCAATCCCGCCGGGGCGCGCGGCATCGAAGCGCAGGCGCGTTCGGTGCGCACGCTCCCGTACACGCCCGCCGCCGATGGCCGCCGCGCGTACGCCTATCTGCCGATGACCTTCAGCGATGGGGTGTGGTCGCTGACGCCGCAGCGGTGACCGGCGGGCGGGCGTCCGCTTTCGGGCGAACCTCAATGCACCAACCGGCACGCGACCAACGGAAAGGTCTTCCTGCTCCGGTTTCAGACTGCCCGCTTCAACAGCCTGATCGGACGGATGCCGTGCCGTTGCTCGGCCGCATGGGCGGTGGCCGCCAGTTCCGCCAGCGTCGACTGGTACAGCTCCAGAAAGGCGTCCTCCAGCGGTGAAGTGACCTGGATGAACTGGATGTCGTCGCCGCCCGCACTGGAGAGCCGGCCGCAGCGAGCGCGCAGATGCTGTCCCAGCGACGGCCCGTCCCGCAGCTGGATGCCATCCAGATCGGCGAGCAGTTGCAACGTCTGCTCGCGATAGCGCGCGCCCAGGCGACTGACGTGCTGGCGCAGGGAAGCATCGTCGCCGCGCATGCCACCGTGCAGCCAGAGGCAGACGCGCCCCTCGTTGAAGACGCGCTGCAGACGGGGCCAGACATCGTGCAGTTGCTGCAGTACGCCGAGGCGTGCCTGGGCGTCATTGTGTGCGGATTCGTCCAGCGCGGCGATGCCGTGTTGCAGGCGGCGCGCGGACACGGCCAGGATGCGTGCGGCCAGTTTGCGGTCGGGCGTGTCGTCCGCCACGCAGGCGGCATGATCCTCGCGCAGCCTGGCACCGTCGGGGAGTGATCCGTCGGGCATGAGGAAGTCGACCTGCAGGTCGATCAACGCCACCCACAACGACAGTTGGCCGGCTTTTTCGCGCCGGCGCTCCAGCCGCTGCCAGAGGCCGCTGGCGTCGGGCCCCAGCCGGCGGAGCTCATCCACGCAGCCCTGCCAGTCGAACGCCGACGCCGGCAGCCGCGAGCCTTCAGCCGGATCGAGCAGCGGGCACACGCCGACCATGCCGTTGGTGTAAGCGTCCCAGACCCGCGCCAGCGGCTCCGGTAGCCGACCCAGTCCCAACAACTGCGCGCCGTCGACCAGGTTGCGCGGACCGAATTCCAGCTCCAGGCCCCGGTAGAAGTGCTCGGTCACGCGGCGGCACAGGGCGGGGAAATCGGCGAACAGCGTGGAAGCGGGGCGTTCGTCGCGGAACAGGCCCGCAGCCCGCAAGGCCTGGGCGTTCGCGATGCGGGCCTGGTCGGCGGGATGCGAATCCCAGTAGCGCGTTTCATCGTCCGCATCGAGCTGCTCGGCCACTCTGCGCCAGTCGTCATCGGTCCACTGGGCGAGCCGCAGGCCGACGGTCGCCGGCAGGTCGCCGACGAGCTTGCCCTCGCGCCAGATCTTGCGATTGAGCTGGTCCACTTCATGCAGCGAGAGCGCAAGCGCGCGCAGGCGCAGCGCCGTATCGGCGAAACCGTCGCTGCCCACCACGATGGCCTCGTAGCGGTCGGCGTCGAACTCCATCTCCTGCGACAGCCGTTGGCTCATGCGGAAGCTCACCTGGAACAGGCCGCGCATCAGCATCCGGGTCAGCCACAGGCACCAGAGGGTGAAGGCGCAGGTCAACTGCGCGTAGCCGCCATTGTTCTCGTCGGCGGCCCAGCGGCGCAGCCGTTCGTCCCAGGCATCGGGATGGTACGCACGCGATTCCAGCCAGCGGTTCACGCCGTGGATGAGCACGGCGGCACGCATGCCGCCCTGTTGCGCGAAATGTCCGAATTCGTGCGCCAACACACCCACCAACTGCCGGGCACTCATGCCCGCCACCAGCGGCAGGCCGATGGTCAGCGTCTTGTGCCCGCCCACCAGGCCGGCCAGGCCGGGACTGAACTGCACCCAGGCATTGGCCTGGTGGCTGAGCCGTATCTGATGCGGCGGGCGGATGCCGATGGCCTGGCTGAGCGCCTGGACCGCACCGGTGAACTGCATGTCGTCGTCGGGCGAGAGCGCTACGGCATCGGGCGCCTGCGCACGCGGGGCGAACAGGGGCTTGAGCATGAACAGGATCATCACCCCCATGGCGAACCCCGGCATGATCCACGCCAGTGCCACGAACAGGTTGAAGCGTTCGCGTGGTGCCCAGTCCGCGTAGTAGTGGTAGCCCAGCGACGCCAGGCCGACGATCAGGCCGAGATAGAGCAGCGGCATCAGGCCGGACAGCAGCGCGACCAGCCAGAGGAGGAATGTGTACAGCGGTTTGGTGGGCGGCCGCGGGACGGACCCCGGTGCAAGGCGCTGCAGGGAATGCGCGGGGGTATCGTCGTTGGCGGAGGAAGAAACGGCAGCGGACACAGGCGCGGCAAGCGACATCGACTCGACTTCCATGGCAAGTGAGGTATCGCAGGATCACGGCAGCCGGTCGAAGCTCGCGTCCCCACGCATCGCCTCGTCTTCCCCGCGTGCCACTCCTGCGCGGCGGCACGCGAGGAGCATATCAGTCCGAGAGAGCGCGGAGCAGGTCCACCGCAGTGCATCCGAGCAAGACAGCCGTCACTGTTGCATGTCTCACGATTCCCTCGCGATGGCTCGCCTTCAATCGAACGCTCCATTGACGCAAGCGCGTAGCCTCCTGTCGAACGGCCCCGTGCATCCGCGTACTACGCGCGTCCCGATACCGTATCCAGCAACACGCCCCACAGCCCCAGCACCGACAGGAAGTTCACGGTGAACACGAGGCCTCGCAGGCGCACGTTCGTGGTCAGCACCTGCACGGCGCTGTGCAGCAGGCGGCCACCGACGAAGAGCCAGGCCAGCGTGATGGCCAGGGTGCTGGTGCCGAACATCATCAGCAACACGCAGGCGATGTGGAAGAACAGCGGCCACTCGAACTGGTTGGACAGGTTGGCACTGATGCGTGGTTCCACCGTCGTCCACGGATTGCGGCCGTCCGCGCGACGGCCGATGTCCCAGATGGCGGGTGCCCGCGCGACGGTCAGCAGCACGTAGAGCAACGCCGTGAGCGCGACATGCGCCGTCATCGGCAGCAGCAGGGCGGTATCCAGCGGCGCGGCGGCGAGCGTCATGGCAACGGCGGGTTCGCCACGTAGGCCGCACCGAGGGCGGCGAACAGGCCGAGCAGGATGAAGAAGCCGTAGCGCAGGCGGAACGGGATCGCCGGCTTGCCGTAGCGTCGCTCGGCCTCCCGTCGATCAAGCCGCCAGCCGTGGTTGCACTCCGGGCATGCGAGTTGGTAGCGCCTGCCGTAGACGAAGCCGAACAGCAGGTCGAACTCGCCGTACTTGTAGGCGAGCTGCGGCTGGAAGTCGCGCTCCTCTTCGCAACGCGGGCAGTGCTGCGGTTCCGGCTCGCCCACCGGCACCACGCGTTCGCCCTGGCCGATCATGAACGTCATGCGTGCCGTTCCCTTTGCGTAAGCTGCCAACCTAGCAGCCTATCCGAATCCAACTGGGTGCAATTTCGCGAGTCACACCTCGGGCTGCTTCAGCCTCTTATAGTCTTTGATGGCTAGATGTGCCAAGTGAATGCCCGGATACAGCATAAAGCCAAGCAATACTAAGCCAGCTACTATCTTTCGCCAGAACCACTCGCTGACGCTCTGCACACCAATTCCCTTCACGCGACTGATGTCTGGTGCATCGGGAAGATATTCAATATCAGCTGTATCTGCTAACCGCCATTCTGATGCAGCCTTCGCTAAGACCTGATAGGTCTTTCCGTTTACTGTGTACTCGTAAACACCCACGGCGCCTGAGGTGTATCGGCCTCGGTGGTCCTCTTCCTCAAACTCACCCACGTCCGAAAGTGATCCGGAAGCTATCTGGCTTTCCCTAATCAGAGCTAGGTCATGAAGAGGATTGCCGGCTGCTGACCTCCAAAACCACAGGCCTGCCAACAGAGCAAGCACGGACCAAAGGGCAAGCTTGAATGGCGTTGGTTTTTCACTTGTACTCATGTGCCTTCAAGGTTCCTTACTGATCAGTTAGGAAGCGAAGCCCGAGTGAGCGCAGAGCGCCCGGGAGGGTCTGCCACGGAAGGTGTCCGAACCCCCGGGTGCGGCCGTTGGCCTTACCTGGGCTACGTTGCCTCAGCCTGCTTCCGCGAACGCCGGCCGCGTCAGGTTGTCCGCATCGCCTTCGGTGCACAGCACTTCGTCCTCGATGCGGATGCCGCCGTACGGGCGGAACGCGTCGACGCGCGCCCAGTCGACGCTGGCGGCGTGGCCGTTCTTCTTCACCTCGTCAAGCAGCAGGTCGATGAAGTACAGCCCGGGCTCGATGGTCACCACCATGCCGGGTTCCAGCACGCGGGTCATGCGCAGGTAGGGATGGCCGGCGGGGCGCTCGATGCGGCCGCCGCGGTCGCTGGCGGCGAAGCCGGCCACGTCGTGCACCTGCAGGCCGATCGGATGGCCCAGGCCGTGCGGGAAGAACGCCGCGCTGACGCCGGTGGCGACCGCCGCTTCCGGCGATACGGTGATCACGCCGAAATCCTTCAGGATGCCCATCAGCGTGTGGTGCGCGTCCACGTGCAGTTGCTTGTAGTCCACGTTGGCGCGCACGCCGGCGCACATGCGCTGCTGCGCGGCGTCCACCGCGTCGATCAGCGCCTGTAACTCGCTGCCGGTGTCGTAGGCATACGTGCGGGTGATGTCGCTGGCGTAGCCGTGGAAGCTGGCGCCGGCGTCGATCAGGAAGCTGCGCAGCGGATCGGGCGCCACGCGCTGCAGTTCCATGTAGTGCAGGATCGCCGCGTGTTCGTTGAGGCCGATGATGTTGCCGTAGGGCAGGTCGTTGGCGTCCTGGCCCACCGCCGTGCAGTACGCCATGTGGATGCCGAACTCGCTCTGGCCGGCGCGGAAGGCGGCTTCGGCGGCGCGGTGGCCGCGCACGGCCAGGCGCTGCGCCTGCCGCATCAGTACGATCTCGTACGGCGTCTTGTACGAGCGTTGGTACTCCAGGTACTGGAGGACCGGCTCGGGATTGTTCGGCACATGGTCTCCGAGCGCGCTCTGCGGCTCGCCGAGGATCGCGCTGCGTGCGGCCGGCGGCAGCAAGGCGCCGGCCTCTTCGGGCTTGCGGATGATGTGGACGTCGACGTGGTCCACCCACCAGCCGCTGGGCGCGTCCGGCACCACGTGCCAGTAGTCGAACGGCTGGTAGAAGATGACTTTCGGCCGCTGGCCGGGCGTGTACACCAGCCAGCTGTACGGCAGGCGCGTGAGCGGCAGCCAGGCCTTGAACTGCGGGTTCACCGCATACGGATAGTCGCGGTCGTCGAACACCTGCCAATGCTGCGTGCCGCTGGGCACGACCAGGTGGTCGAAGCCGCCGCGCGCCAGCGCTTCGTCCGCGCGCCGCTTCATCGTCGCCAAGTGGTCGGCGTACAGCGGGACGAGGTCGGTGTCGAAGGAGGCGGGTGCGTTCATGGCGGCGGCTCGTGCGAAAGAGCCGCCATTCTGCCGCAATCGTTCCGCGTGGGCCTTGCGGGGATGGTCGCCTGGCGCGCTATTCGGCTTCGGGGCCGGCGGCCACCCACTGGCGCAGGCGTTCCAATGGTTCGCGATCGATGGTCAGGAAGCGCAGGCCGGCGAAGGCCTGGCCGGGGGTGTTGGCCGGCGCGGACCAGACCAGGTGCGCGCCCACGTCGATCGGCTGGTCCTGACCGCGCGCGTCCTGCAGGTGGAAGCGCAGCTGGTACAGCGCGTCGTCGACCACCGGCTCGGTGGCGACCAGCAGCATGCCCGACTCGGACAGATTGCCCAGCCGGCCGATCACCTGTTCGGTCATCAGGTCGAACACGGCGACCGGTTTGGCCACGGCGCGCCGGCGGGCACGGCGGAACTCGCGCATCATGCGGCGTCTCCTGCGGGTTCGCCGCCGCGGCCGGTGAGGCTGCGCAGCGCGCTGAGGGTGGCGTTCCAGGCGCGGTCGATCAGGCGACCGCGATCCTCGGTGACCACCTGCGCCTGGCCCTTGGCCATCAGGTGGGCGAGCGTGTCCAGCGAGTGCTCGCCCACGCGCTGGCCGCGCTGGTTGACGAACAGCGCGTTGCCGGTCACCGGACTGAACCACGACAGGCGCTGGCGTTGCACGTCGCCCTGCTGGTTGCGGGTGAACTCGAACCAGGTGCCGAACGGCAGCGTGCGCAGGTAGTCGTAGCACTCCTGCTCCTGCGGCGTACGCGCCTGCACGGGCCTCTTCTTGACCTCGCCCTGGCCGCCGAGGCGCGCGCGCGCCTTGAGGCGCGCGGTCAGCTCGGTGCGCGAGGTGGTTTCGTCTTCCTCGGCGCTGGACAGCCGGCGCGCGATCGCCGCCGCTTCGTCCTCGTGGTAGCCCACCTGCACCAGCGATCTTTCGATCTTGCCCGCCAGCGCCGGGTCGGGCGCCTGCGTGGTGGTGGTGGCGGCGACGATCTCCAGCGTGGTCTGCAGCTGGTCGGCCCATTCCGCGGACGACTCGCCATTGCGCAGTTGGGTAAGCGTCAGCACGTCGGCCCAGGCCTGGCTCAGCAGGGCCTGCACGAATTTCTGCGGCCTGGCTTCGGCCATCGCCGATTCGATCGTGTCCACCGCCCGTTGCTTGGCGATCTCCAGCCGATCCTTGCCACGCGCGGCCTCGATCTGCCGGCGTTCGGCCAGTTCGGCCTTGCGCGCCGCTGCCTGCAGGTGCTGCTGCACGTCGCGGTTGGCGTCTTCAAAGACCGCCTCGTCGCCCTCGTAGGTTTCGACCACGGTCTCGACCGCCTTGTGCAGGCGCTGCACCAGGTTCGGATCGACATCGTCGTCGCCCAGCCAGGTGGCGCCGGATTCGGCCACCGTGTTGAGCAGGTCGCGCGCCGGATGCTGCGCGCGCAGGAAGAAGTTGCGGTCGCGCAGGGCGGCCTGCACGACCGGCACCTGCAACCGAACCAGCATGTCGGCGGCGGGGGCGTCGTGCTGCACTTCGCGCTCGATCTCGTTGTACAGCAGGTCGAGCAGCTCGAAGGTGTCCGAATCGGCGCTGGCCAGCGTCGCCCCCGGCCCATGCGTGGCGCGGACTTCGGCCAGCATGGCCTGCTGCAGGTCGGCGACCGTGCGGCGCGGCTGGTCCGGCGTGCGGGCGGGCAGCGGCGCCTTCTGCAGCGCCTGCAGGGTGCCCAGCACGTCGGGCGTGGGCAGAAGACGGCGCGGAGCCGGTGTATCCGACGATCCGCCGCGTTGTGTGCCGCCCGGGGCGCCACCGTCACCGCCATCACGGTGGCCATGGCCTGCCGTGCCACCGGCGGCGGCTCCGTCGGCGTGACCGGTGAGCGGTGCCAGCCCGCCTGCCTGCGCCAGCGCATCGGCCTGCAGGCCGCCGCGGCGTATGGAGAGCAGCTTCTGCAGCACCTCGAACGAGCCGGCCATCTCCTGCGAGGACGCGCCTGAGGCGGCCGCGTCGGCGGCGGGCGCGCCTGCGACGGCGGACGACGTCACGGCATGGTGCTCGCCGTCCCTGCTGCCGGTCAGCGCGCCGGCGACCGCATGCAGCTGTTCGGGCGACAGCGTGGCCCAGTGCGAGCCGCCCGGCTGGCTCTGCCAGCCGGTCATCGGTCGTGCGCCACTGCCGGCCTCATCGCGCGGCGGGCGCACGATCTCGAGAGTGCGTGCGCGCCGCGGCGCGTAGACCAGGCCGGGCAGGATGCCCTCGCGTGCGAGGAACTGGTTCACCGTGCTCGCCCATTCGGTGTAGTTCAGCATCACCTTGTGGTCGAAGCTGCGGTACAGCACCAGTTGCGCATCGATGGACAGGTCCAGGCACTGCGCCGCGTCCTTCAGCAGGTGGCACAGGCGGTACGGGCCGAGCGGCAACGTCTCGGCCTCGTAGGCGGGGCAGCAGGCGAGCACGCCGAACCGCTGGCCCAGCATCAGGATCTGCGCGTTGCCGCGCTGCTCGTGCCGGCGCGCGACCTCGCGCAGCACGATCTCCTGGTCCATCACCGCGTCCTCGACCAGGGTCAGCGTCTGGTAGTCCAGCCGTGCCTGCGCCGACTCGTCCGCCGGCCGTGCGCTGCGGATGCCCGCCAGCGTCGCTTCCAGCGCGAACATGTAGTGCGGGACCAGCTCGCCCCGGTTCTTCTGCAGCGAGCGCAGGTCCACGAAGATCTGCGCCTGCGCATGGTTGCTGCGGGCCTGCTCGGCCTGCTTGAACAACTGCTGCTCGAACTCCACCAGCATGCCGTTGAGGGCCGACACGAAATCCGTGGCGATATGGTCGAACAGGTTCTGCAGCACGCGGCGCACGCGCGGCGGCAGGGCCGACAATGCGATCGTGGTCGGCGCGGCAGCGGACGTAGGCGGTCGTGTCGCGGTCATCGGTGCGGTGGGCTCCCCTGTAGCCGCATCATTATCACACCCGGTGTTGCCTGCGCACCCCTCCGTCGGCACGTGCGGGCGGGGCGCGGATCAGGTCTCCAGGAACAGTTCGATCACATCGTTGGTGAACCGCCGGCCCAGGGCCGTGGGGCGCACGTGCGTCGCGGACAGGTCCAGCCAGCCGTGCTGCGCGGCCTGCTGCAGCGCCGCCGTGATGCTCGCCGGCGGCAGGCCGGTGGTGGCGGTGAAATCGGCCAGCGCAAAGCCTTCGTGCAGCCGCAGCGCGTTGAGCATGAACTCGAACGGCCGGCGATCGGGCCCGATGTCGTCGTCGCCGCCGATCGCCTGGGGCGTGCCGGCGGTAGCCAGGTAGGTCGCCGGATGCTTCACCTTCCAGCGCCGCAGGATCCGCTGCGTGGCGCCGACGGTGATCTTGCCGTGCGCACCGGCGCCGATGCCGAGGTAATCGCCATAACGCCAGTAGTTGAGGTTGTGCGCGCAGCGCCGGTCCGGCTGCGCGTAGGCGCTGACTTCGTAGTGCCCGTAGCCGGCGTCGGCGAGCAGCGCCTGGCAGTGCTCCTGCATGTCCCAGGCATGGTCGTCGTCGGGGATGCCCTGCGGCGGACGCGCGAAGAACACCGTGTTCGGCTCCAGCGTCAGCTGGTAGTGCGAAATGTGCGCCGGCCGCAAGGCGAACGCGCGCTGCAGGTCGTGTTCGGCCATCGCCAGCGTCTGGCCGGGCAGGGCGTACATCAGGTCGAGGTTGACGTTGTCGAAGCCGGCATCCTGTGCCAGCTTCACTGCATTTTCGGCTTCGCGACTGTCGTGGATGCGGCCGAGCTTCTCCAGGCTCGCATCGTCGAAGCTCTGGATGCCGAAGCTGATGCGGTTCACTCCGGCCGCGGCGTAGCGGTCGAAGCGGCCGTGCTCGGCGGTACCGGGATTGGTCTCCAGTGTGATTTCCAGTCCGGGTGCGAAGCGCAGCCGGCTGCTCGCGCCCTGCAGGAACCGGTCGATCGCCTCCGGCGGAAACAGGCTGGGCGTGCCGCCGCCGAAGAACACGCTGTGCACCGTGCGACCCCACACAAGCGGCAGGTCCTGGTCCAGGTCGCGCAGCAGGGCGTCCACATAGTCGTCGAACGGCAGCGCGCCATTGCCCTGGTGCGAGTTGAAGTCGCAGTAGGGGCATTTGCGCACGCACCACGGCAGGTGCACGTACAGCGACAGGGGGGGCGGGATGAGCATGGTCAGGGCAGGTCGAGCAGCAGCTGCTTCAGGCCGGCCAGCGCCTTGCCGCGGTGGCTGATGCGGTTCTTCTCGTCCAGCGGCATTTCGGCGGCCGTCTGTCCGCGCGACGGGTCGAAGAACACCGGGTCGTAGCCGTGTCCGCCGCTGCCGCGACGCTCGTGCAGGATCCGTCCACGCCATTCCCCCTCGACGATCAGCGGCTGCGGGTCGTGCGCATGACGCAGCAGCACCAGCACGCAGTAGAAATGTGCGCCGCGCTGGTCGCCGGCGACGTCCTTCAGCGCGTCCAGCAGCTTGTCGATGTTGCGGTCGGCGTTGCCGTGCTCGCCGGCGTAACGCGCCGAATACAGGCCGGGCGCGCCGTTCAGCGCATCCACGCAGATGCCGGAGTCGTCGGCCAGCGCGGGTAGACCGGTCTGCAGGCTGGCGTGGCGCGCCTTGATCAGCGCGTTCTCGACGAAGGTGGTGCCGGTCTCGTCGGCATCCTCCACGCCCAGGTCGGATTGCGCGACCAGTTCGATGCCGGTGTCGGCCAGCAGGCCGCGGAGTTCTTCCAGCTTGCCCGGATTGGAGGAGGCGAGGACGAGTTTCATGGTGGATCAGCCCTTGGGTTGCAGCAGGTCCCAGCGGTTGCCGTAGGCATCGCGGAACACGGCGACGGTGGCGTAGGCCTCTTCGCGCGGCGTCTCCAGGAACTCGACGCTGGCGGCCGTCATGCGCGCATGGTCGCGCCAGAAGTCGTCGGTCTGCAGGAAGAACCCCACGCGCCCGCCGGTCTGGTCGCCGATGCGCGCGCGCTGTTCGTCCGTGCTCGCGACGGCGAGCAGCAGGTCCGTGGTGCCGTCGCCCGGCGGTGCCATGCGCACCCAGCGCTTGCCGCCGCCGAGGTCGGTGTCCTCGCGAAGTTCGAAGCCGAGCGCGTCGCGGTAATGCGCGATGGCGCGGTCGTAGTCGTCGACGAGCAGGGTGACCAGGCTGAGGATCTGCGGCATCAGTCAACTCCGTGGAACAGGGCGGTTGTGGGAGCGATGTCAGTCGCGATGAGGCGTTACCGCTGGGCTATCGCGACTGACGTCGCTCCCACAGGACAACATCAACCTGCCAACGCGGCGCGCTGGGCGGCGAACAGTTCGCCGATGCCCTTCTCGCCCAGCGCGAGCAGCGCATCCAGCTCTTCGCGACGGAAGGCGTGCCCTTCGGCCGTGCCCTGCAGTTCGATGAAGCCGCCGCCGTCGTTCATCACGAGGTTCATGTCGGTGTCGCAGTCGCTGTCCTCCGGATAATCCAGGTCCAGCACCGGCACGCCGCGGTAGATGCCCACCGAGACCGCCGCCACGGCGCCATGCACCACGTCGCGCTTGATCTCGTTGCGCCCCTTCAGCCAGTTCACCGCGTCCACCAGCGCCACGTAGGCACCGGTGATGGCGGCGGTACGCGTGCCGCCGTCGGCCTGCAGCACGTCGCAGTCCAGGGTGATGGTGCGCTCGCCCAAGGCGCCACGGTCCACGCAGGCGCGCAGGGTGCGTCCGATCAGCCGCTGGATCTCCAGCGTGCGCCCACCCTGCTTGCCGCGCGAGGCCTCGCGGTCGCTGCGGGTGTGGGTGGAACGCGGCAGCATGCCGTACTCGGCGGTCACCCAGCCTTCGCCCTTGCCACGCAGGAAGCCCGGCACCTTGTTCTCCACCGTCGCCGTGCACAGCACGCGGGTATGTCCGAAGCTGACCAGCACCGAGCCCTCGGCATGGCGGGTGTAGTGGCGCAGGATGCTCACATCGCGCATCTGGTCGGGCTGGCGGCCACTGGGGCGTGAGAAGGACATGGGAACATCCGCAAAGAGGGGGACGAAGTCTACCAGCCCGCCCTCCCGGGCCCGGCGGCGGCCGTGCAGGCTGGTAAGATGCGCCGCTCACTGGTCCGATGGGCACCTGCATGATCCGCAGCATGACGGCGTTCGCCACCGGCGAGCGCGCTACCGAGGGCGGCACGCTGGCGGCCGAACTGCGCGCGGTCAATCACCGCTTCCTGGAACTGGGCGTGCGCCTGCCGGACGAACTGCGCGCGCTGGAGCCGGCGTTGCGCGAGCGCGTGGCCTCTCGCGTGTCGCGCGGCAAGCTGGACCTGACCCTTCGCCTGCGCGCGCCCGAAGGCGGCGGCGCGCTGCAACTCAACCCGCGCGTGGTGGCGCAACTGTCCGAACTGGCGCAGGAGCTCTCCGCGCGCCTGCCGGACCTGCGCACCGAGTTGACCGACGTGCTGCAGTTTCCCGGCGTGCTGCAGAGCAAGGGCGTGGACATGGAGGCGCTGCAGGCCGAGGCGCTCGGACTGCTGGACACGGTGCTGGACCAGTTCGTGGCGGCGCGCGAGCGCGAGGGCGGCAAGCTGGTGGCGGCGATCTTGGAACGCGTGGACGGCATCGCGGCGCTGGCGGCGGAAGTGCGCACCCTCATCCCGCAGATCCGCGCGGGCCAGCGGCAGAAGCTGGAAGCGCGCCTGGCCGACGTGGCCCAGAACATGGAGCAGGGCCGGCTGGAACAGGAACTGGTGCTGTGGCTGCAGAAGCTCGACGTGGACGAGGAACTCGACCGCCTCGACAGCCACATCAAGGAGATCCGCCGCGTGTTCACCCAGAAGGAACCGCAGGGCCGCCGGCTGGACTTCCTGCTGCAGGAGTTCAACCGCGAAGCGAACACCCTGGGCTCCAAGTCCGTCGACATCCGCACCACCAACATCGCGGTGGAGCTGAAGGTGCTGATCGACCAGATCCGCGAACAGGCGCAGAACATTGAGTGAGGCGGTGATTGGTGATTGGTGATGCGGAAAAGCACCCATTCAGAATCGCTGGGACGAACGGATCGATGGAACTACCACTTGAGCGCGACGATGACTCACCAGACTCCCAATGAGCGCGATTCGGCGTCTGCGAATCACGAATCACGAATCACGAATCCCAGCTCCAACCGGGGGACCCTCTACATCGTCGCGGCGCCGTCGGGCGCGGGCAAGAGCAGCATCGTCAACGCCGTGCTGGCGCGCGATGCCGACATCGCGCTGTCCATTTCTTTCACCTCCCGTGGTGCGCGTCCGGGCGAGAGGCATGCGCAGCACTACCATTTCATCAGCGCCGACGAGTTCAAGGCGATGATCCGGGCCGGCGATTTCTTCGAGTACGCCGAAGTCCATGGCGACTGGAAGGGCACCGCTCGTCAGTCGGTGGAGCCGCAACTGGCGGCCGGCAAGGACGTGCTGCTGGAGATCGACTGGCAGGGTGCGCGGCAGGTGCGCGAGAAGGTGCCGGACGCGGTCAGCGTGTTCATCCTGCCGCCGTCGCGCGACGCGCTGGAACAGCGCATGCGCGCGCGCGGGCAGGACAGCGAAGAGGTCATCCAGCGTCGGCTGGCAGCCGCGCGCGAGGAGATGTCGCATTACGCCGAGTTCGACTACGTCATCGTCAACGACGTGTTCGAGACCGCGGTCGAGCAGATGCACGCCATCTTCACCGCCAGCCGCCTGCGCCGCGAAGCGCAGGACGCACGCCACGCCGACCTGATCGCGGCGCTGCTGGCCGAATAGCGCCCGACCGGCGTAGCGCCGAGCTTGCTCGGCTCCGCACGCCATCAACCCGCGAGGAAACCGTCCTGGATTGGGGTTTGCCCAGCATCCGTTTCGAGCACATCCAGAGGCAGCGGAGCGAGCTCCGCTCTACGGAAGCAGTGCCATCTCGCCCTAAATCATTGATTTGCAAGGAAAGACTTGCAATGCGGGGCTTGGCTGCCTACAATCCCGGCCCCTTTCCGTATTCACTGCGCGGCCTGCCCGGTCGCCGGGAGCCCGCATGGCCCGCATTACCGTCGAAGATTGCCTGGAAGTCGTAGATAACCGTTTCGATCTGGTCACGATGGCCGCCAAGCGCGCCCGCCAGCTGGCGAACGGCGTGGAGCCGCAGATCGACAACACCGAGGCGCAGGACAAGCCGACCGTGCTGGCGCTGCGCGAGATCGCCGCGCGCAGGATCGACAACGAGCTGATCGACCGCGTCGAGAAGGCCGAGCGCGAGCGCGCCGAGCGCGAGGCGCTGGAGTGGGCCGCCGCCGAAGTGGTCGCCGACGACGACCTGTCCAAGGGCGACGACTGATCGTTTCCGACTACCGTTGCGATCGGAACGGATGATCGATGGAAAGCCCGCGCAAGCGGGCTTTCCGCGTTTGGGAGCCCGCTAGGCGCGTTGCCGTGGCGACGTGACTGGCATAGTCTGGCGACATGAATTCAGGTCGTACCGCCAAGGCACTCCGCAGCCCCGCCGCATCGCGCGACGAGGGCGTGCCCGAGTACGTCGCCCAGTTCGAGAAAACCGCGTCGTATCTGCCGAAGGAACAGCTGCCGCTGTTGCGGCGTGCGTGGGAGGTCGGTGCCGCCGCGCACGCCGGACAGACCCGCAAATCCGGCGAGCCCTACATCACCCATCCGGTGGCCGTGGCCGGCGTGCTGGCCGAACTGGGCATGGATGCCGAGACGCTGATCGCGGCCATCCTGCACGACACCATCGAGGACACGCCGTTGACCGGCGTGGACATCGCCGCCGAATTCGGCGAGTCGGTCGCCGAACTGGTGGAAGGCGTCACCAAGCTGGACAAGCTGAAGTTCCGCGATCGCCAGGAGGCGGCGGCCGAGAGCTTCCGCAAGATGCTGCTGGCCATGTCGCGCGACCTGCGCGTGATCATGATCAAGCTGGCCGACCGCCTGCACAATATGCGCACCCTGGGTTCGCAGAGCGCCGAAGCGCGCGGACGTATCGCGCGCGAGACGCTGGAGATCTACGCCCCCATCGCGCAGCGGCTGGGCATGAACCTGGTCAAGTCGGAGCTGCAGGATTTGGGTTTTCGCGCGCTGCACCCGTGGCGGCATGCGGTGATCGAGAAGCACATCCGCAGCCAGCCGGTGATGCGCCGCGAGTCGATGGCGCAGATCGAGGCGCACCTGTCGCAGCGCCTGGCCAAGGAAGGCATCGAACACCGCCTGGTCAGCCGGGTGAAGACGCCGTGGAGCATCTACAACAAGATGCGGGGCGAGGGCAAAAGCTTCGACCGGGTGATGGACGTGTTCGGCTTCCGCGTGGTGGTCGACTCCGTGCCGGACTGCTACCACGCGCTGGGCGCCGCGCACGCGCAGTACAAGCCGCTGGACGGACGCTTCCGCGATTTCATCGCCATCCCGAAGGCCAACGGTTACCAGTCGCTGCACACGGTGCTGTTCGGGCCCTACGGGTCGCCGATCGAGGTGCAGATCCGCACCACCGAGATGGACCTGATCGCCGAGCGCGGCATCGCCGCGCACTGGACCTACAAGTTCGGCACCGATTCGCCGAACAGCGCGCAGAACCGCGCCCACGCGTGGATCGTGGAGCTGATCGACAACCAGCGCGCCGCCGGCTCGTCTCTGGAGTTCCTGGACAACGTGAAGGTCGACCTGTTCCCGGACGAGGTCTACCTGTTCACGCCGAAGGGCAAGATCCTGTCGCTGCCGCGCAACGCCACCGCGCTGGATTTCGCTTATGCGGTGCACACCGACGTGGGCAACCAGGCGGTCGCCTCGCGCGTGGACAAGAAGCTGGTGCCGCTGCGTACCAAGCTGGCCAGCGGGCAGAGCGTGGAGATCATCACCGCCAAGTCGGCCGCGCCGAAGCCGCAATGGCTGGAGTTCGTGGTCACCAGCAAGGCGCGCACGGCGATCCGGCATCAGCTCAAGCAGCTGGAACACGAGGACGCGGTGCAGCTCGGCCACCGCATGCTCGACCGCGCGCTGGAAGACCTGGACAGCTCGCTCGAGCGCCTGCCGCAGCAGCGCCTGGAGGCCTTCCTCAGCGAGCACAAGTATCCGCGCCTGGAAGCGTTCCTGGCCGACGTGGCGCTGGGCAACTGGATGCCCTCGCAGGCGGCCCAGGCGTTGACGGCGTTCGCCGAGCTGCGCGCCGGCGGCCACTCCAAGCATTCGCAGGAAAAGATCCTGATCACCGGCGGCGAGCGCGGCGTGGTGAGTTTCGCGCAGTGCTGCCAGCCGATTCCCGGCGACGAGATCATGGGTTACCACACCGCCGGCAAGGGCATCGTGGTCCATCGCCTTGATTGCCCCAACGTCACCGAGTTCCGCAAGTCGCCGGAGCGCTGGGTGCCGATCGCGTGGGACGCGAAGGTCACCGGCGATTACGACGCCGCCCTGCTGATCGACGTGGAGAATCGCCCCGGCGTGCTGGCGCAGGTGGCGGCCGCGGTCGCCAAGAGCCAGTCCAACATCGAGCGTGTCGAGTATCTCGAACGCGACATCAATGTCGCCGTGCTGCGCTTCTCGATCCAGGTGCGCGACCGCAACCATCTGGCCGAAGTGATGCGTCGGCTGCGGCGGCTCAACGTCGTGCATGGCGTGCGTCGGCAGTGATTGGTGATTGGTGATTCGTCATTCGTGATTGGTGATTGGTGATTGGTGATTGGTGATTGGTGATGGTGATGGTGATTCGGCCGTGGCGTAGGGCGGGCCTTGGCCCGCCGTTTTCATGCCCGTGCGTGTGGGGATGGCGACTCGTGTCCATCGCCTGCACCGATCAATTCAATGCCATCGCGATCCGGGTGGTGCCGATGGCGGGCCAAGGCCTGCCCTACGTAGAATCGGGGTTCTGACAGGAGCCCGCCATGACCAAGCAGATCATCCACACCGACCAGGCGCCCGCGGCCATCGGTCCGTATTCGCAGGCCGTCCGTGCCGGCAACACGGTGTACTTCTCCGGGCAGATCCCGCTCGATCCGGCCACCGGCACTCTGGTCGACGGCGATATCGACGCGCAGGCGCGCCGCGCCTTCGACAACCTCAGGGCGGTGGCGGAAGCGGCGGGCGGCTCGCTCGACCGCATCGTGCGGCTGGGCCTGTACCTGACCGACCTGTCGCAGTTCGCGGCGGTCAATGCGGTGATGCAGGACTACTTCGCCGCGCCGTATCCCGCGCGCTCGACCATCGAAGTCTCCGGCCTGCCGAAGGGCGCCGCGTTCGAAGTCGATGCGGTGATGGTGCTGGAGTGAGGGCGGAGGCGTCGTAGAGCCGAGCTTGCTCGGCTCCGCATGCCGTCAGGCATGTCGTCGACACAGCAAGAGACAGCGGGGCAAGCTCCGCTCTACGCGGGCGAGCGTCGGGTCTCGCTCGGCGTATGTCCGGTCCATCGCTTGAACGCCCGGCGGAACTCACGAACGTCGTTGAAGCCGATCTGCGTTCCGACGGCCGCGATAGTGGTTTCGGCATCCTGCAGCAGTTCCAGGGCCCGCTCGGTGCGCACGCGGTCGTGCACGGCGCTGAAGGTGGTGCCTTCTTCGGCGAGCTGGCGGCGCAGCGTGCGCTCGCTCAGGTGCAGTGCGGCGGCGACGTCGGTCATCTGCGGGTTGTCGCGCAGGCGCGGGCGAAGCTGGCGTTCGACGGCGGCGGTGGTCTCGCCGCGCAGCGACATGGCGGTGAGCTGCGCCCGGCACAGGGCCAGCGCCTGTCGCGACGTCACGGGGTTGTAGCTGGCGAACGGCAGCTCCAGCCAGCGCCGGTCGACCACCATCGCGTGGTGGGGCTGGTCGAACCGGATCTCGCAACCGAACAGGTCGTCGTAGCGTGCGGCATAACGCGGCGCCGGATAGCCCAGTTCCAGCCGTAGTGGACGGAACTCCGGCCCCGCCAGTTCGCGCGCCAGCATCAGTGTGCTGGCGAACATCTCTTCGCACAGGAACGGCAGCAGGTCGGCGGCTTCCTCCGGCGCCGTCGCGACCACCGCCAGGCTGCCGTCGTCGCGGTCCTGCATTTCCAGGTCCATCAACGGCCCGAGGTTGCGCTGGTATTCCAGTCCGATCTGCACGGCGTCCCCGAACGTCGGCGCGGTCTTCATCGCCAGCCCGAGCAGGCCGAAGTTGCCGCCGTTCTGCTTCTCGCCCATGGCCAGGCCCACACCGTCGATCGGCAGGGTCGGCAGGGCGCGGCGGATGATCTCGCTGGCCTGGCGGTAGGACACGCGCGCCTGCGGGTCGTGGATCTCCTGCACGTTCAGCCGCATGCCGGCGAACCAGCTTTCGGCCTTCACGCCGAATTCGCCGGCCAGCAGCACCAGGCCGCACAGCATGTTGGTGGGCAGGTTGGCGATCGACAGGCGATGGCCCAGTCCGGTCTTCCAGCGCATCGGAGCCCCTCCAGCTTGTCCGCTTTACCCCCCGTAGTATGCCGCTCCCGCCCTCCGTGCCGCACCTGCCCGCGCACCAGACTGCGGGGCACTACGCAGGCGTATGGGAGGGGACCTCATGCAACGCACCATGTCCGTGGCGGTGGCAGGCGCGCTGGCGCTGGTGGCCGGCGCCTGCCAGCAGAAAGCGCCAGAAGCCGCATCCGTCGCGGCCGCTGATGCCGCCTTCGCGACCACGCTGCAGGAACGGCTGCTGGATGCGAAGCCGGGCGACGTCATCGAGATCCCGGCCGGCCGCCATGCCTTCGACCGCAGCCTCAGCCTGCGCGCCGACGGCGTGACGATCCGCGGTGCCGGCATGGACAAGAGCGTGCTGAGCTTCAAGAGCCAGAAGGCCGGCGCCGAGGGGCTGCTGGTCAACGGCGATGACTTCACCATCGAGAACCTCACGATCGAGGACTCCAGGGGCGACGGCTTGAAGATCAGCGAGTCGTCGAACATCACCATCCGCGGCGTCAAGGTGCAGTGGACCGGTGGGCCGAGCACGAAGAACGGCGCCTACGGCATCTATCCGGTGCTGACGAAGAACGTGCTGATCGAGGACACCGTATCGATAGGTGCGTCCGACGCCGGCATCTATGTCGGCCAGTCCGATGGCGTGATCGTCCGCCGCAGCCGCGCCGAGCAGAACGTGGCCGGCATCGAGATCGAGAACACCATCAATGCCGACGTGTACGAAAACGTGGCGACCGGCAATACCGGCGGCATACTGGTGTTCAACATGCCCGGGCTGTCGCAGCAGGGCGGCAACATCCGCGTCTTCGCGAACAAAGTGATCGCCAACAACCACGAGAACTTCGGCGCCAAGGGCACGCCGGTGGCCAGCGTGCCGGCCGGGTCGGGCATCGTCATCAATTCCAACGACGACATCGAAGTGTTCGGCAACGAGATCCGCGACAACGCGACCGCCAACATCATCGTCTCCAGCGTGTATTCCACCGGTTACAAGGACAGCAGCGCATCGCCGAACTTCGATCCGTACCCCGAGCGGATCTTCATCCACGGCAACACGCTGTCCGGCGGGGGCGATTCACCGGACGGATTCGACCTGAAGGCGCTGAAGGTGGCCACTTACGGCCTGCGCGGCAACTTCCCCGACGTGCTGTGGGATGGCTATTTCAATAGGGACAGGATCGTCGACGGCAGGAAGATCGGGCCGCAGATCTGCCTGCGCAACGTCAACGGCGTCGTGAATGCGGACGGCCCCGGCGGCTACAAGAACCCGAGCAAGGACGCCAAGCTCCACGACTGCGAACTGCCGCGCCTGCCGGCGGTCGACCTGAAGCGCGGTTGAGGACAGCGCATGCGGTGGCGCACGCTGGTCCTGCTGATGGCGCTTGCGGCCGGGGTGCTGCTGTCCGCCTGCCGACCGGCACCGGGCGTGCACTTCTTCGCTGAAGGCCAGCCCGCCACGCTGGAGGAGTGGAGTGTGCTGCGGATCGAGGACGGTCGGCTGCGCCTGAGCGAAGGCGTGGTGCCCTACGACCTCAACACGCCGTTGTTCAGCGACTACGCCCACAAGTTGCGCACGGTCTGGATGCCGGCCGGCACCTCGGCGCGATACCAGCCAGAACACAGCTTCGACTTCCCCGTCGGCACCATCCTCAGCAAGACCTTCTATTACCCGCTGCCCGAAGGAGCGCCGTGGGACGGCAGGTCGGTCGCGCGCACGCCGGCCTCATCCTCTCCGCTCGAAGCGGAGTCGCTGGATCTTTCCAGGGTACGCCTGATCGAAACCCGCCTGCTCGTGCATCGCGCCGAAGGCTGGGTCGCGCTGCCGTACGTGTGGAACGATGCACAGTCCGCCGCCACGCTGAAGCGCACGGGCGAACTGGTCGAACTCGATCTGGTCGATGCGCAGGGCAAGCGCGAGACCGCGAACTACCAGGTGCCGGACCAGAACCAGTGCGGCGGCTGCCACATCACCGACAACAAGTCGCGCAAGCTGCTGCCGATCGGTCCGAAGGCGCGGCACCTGAACCGCGACTTCGACTATGCCGGCGGCAGGGAGAACCAGCTGGCGCATCTGGTGCGCGTCGGTTACCTGACCGGCGTGCCCGCCACGCCACCACGGCTGGCCGATGCGATGGACACGAACGCGCCGCTCGACGCCCGTGCGCGCGCCTATCTGGACATCAACTGCGGCCACTGCCACAGCGCCACGGGGCCGGCGATCACCTCCGGCCTGTGGCTGGACGCGCACACGCAGGACCGCCTGAAGCTGGGCTTCTGCAAGCAGCCGATCGCGGCCGGCAAGGGCACGGGCAACCGCTTGTACGACATCGTGCCGGGTCGCGCGGCCGATTCCATCTTCGATTACCGGCTGGACAGCGACGATCCCGCGATCATGATGCCGGAGCTCGGCCGCTCGGTCGTGCACCGCGAGGGGGTCGATCTGATCCGCGCCTGGATCAACGCGCAGGCGGGCAGTTGCGATACGGCGACCGCGACAGGCAGTGAACCACCGCCGGCCAGCTGAGGCCGGTATCCGTACAACGCTTCCGGGAGGGCGTAATGAAAGTGATGCAGCGGACTCTGGTCGTAGGGCTTCGGCGCGCGCTGTTCGGCGGTTGCGTGGTGCTCGGTGCGGGCGGGACGGCGTGGGCGCAGGCGACGCCGGAAGGCGAACGGCAGGCCACCAACCTCGACACCATCACCGTCACCGCGCAGAGCCGCCAGCAGGAACTGCAGGACGTGCCGATCGCGCTGCAGGTCGTCGACCAGCAACTGCTCGACGATGTCGCGGCGGAGAACCTGGGCGATATCGATGCCTTCGTGCCCGGCCTGGTCGTCGATGCCGCCCAGCCGACGCAACCGTCGTTCCGCCTGCGTGGCGTGGAGACCAACGACTTCGGCATCGGCACCGATCCGGCGGTGGGCATCTTCGTCGATGGCGTGTACGGCGGCCGCGGCGGCGGCGTGCTGCTGCCCTTCCTCGACGTGGAGCGCATCGAGGTGCTGAAGGGGCCGCAGGGTACGCTGTTCGGCCGCAACACCGCCGCGGGTGCGATCTCGCTGGTGACGCGCCGGCCGCAGGACGAGACCGAAGCGCGGCTGCGCCTGCGTCTCGGCAACTACGGCAAACAGTACGTCGATGCGATGTGGAACGTTCCGGTCAGCGACGTCTCGGCGTTCCGGGTGAACGCGCTGTTCAACCACAGCGACGGCTGGTTCCAGGACGGCACCACCGGCCAGGATCTGGGTGGCGAGAACGTCTGGGCCGCGCGCGCGGCATGGCAGCTGCGCATCGGCGACAACACCACTGCGCTGCTGAGCTGGGACCACGAAAGCCTCGATCAGAACGGCCGTGTGACCACCGGCATCGTGCCGTTGCCGGCGTATCCGGCGCTGCCGTCGGTGCCGGTGGACACCGACGACTACCTCGACCCGCGCGAGGTGCCGACCTACAGCGACGCCGAGAACGCGGAGTGGCGCACGTTCGATGGCGTCACCCTGATCGTCGATCACGCCTTCGCCTGGGGCAACCTGACCTCGACCTCGTCCTGGCGCGAGTACGATTCGCTGAACCAGACCGAGGAGGACGGCACCAACCGCGCCGACCTGTACATCGACTCGGTCAACACCGAGAGCAACGAGACCTTCTACCAGGAGTTCAAGTTCGCCGGCAGCAATGCGCGGCTGGACTGGGTGGCAGGCGCCAGCTTCTTCAAGGAGGACGCCCGCCAGACCAGCGAGGTGAACACGAATACCGAAGCGGTGGACAACATCGTGCGCAACCTCGGCATCGCGCCGACGCCGGACGGCAGTCTGTTCGGTTTCACCTCGTTGCTGGCGCAGATGAACGGCATCCCGGTGTCGCTGGTGGGCGACCGCTGGAACGAGCGCTTCAACAACACGCTGTCGACCACCGCCTACGCGGCGTTCGGTGACATCATCTGGCGCGCGAACGACCGGCTCAACCTGACCTTCGGCCTGCGCTATACCCGCGACGAGAAGGACTTCACCTGGCTCAACACGCCTCGCAACGCACCGGAGCTGGAGGCCAAGCTGGCGCTGCTGGAATCGCTGGGCTTCTTCGCCGCGTTGGGGCAGATGGGCATCCCGATCACGCGCGAGCTGCTGACCTTCGACATGGCCTTCATCGACCCGCCGGCGATCGTCAACAAGGGCGTGCTGGTGCGTGACAAGCGCAGCTGGAGCGATGTAAGTCCGCGCTTCGTCGTGGACTACCACCTCGACGACACCACCATGGTCTTCGGTTCGCTGGCCAAGGGCTACAAGGCCGGCGGCTTCAACGCCCTGCAGATCGGCCCGGCGTTCGAGAACGAGGATGTCTGGAACCTGGAAGCCGGCATCAAGCAGTCGTTCGGTCGCTTCGCCTGGAACGCGTCGCTGTTCCACTACCGGTACGACAATCGACAGTCCGTCCGCCTGATCGATCCCGATCCGAACAACCCGGTCGACATCCCGCGTTTCGTCTTCGACACCGGCGACCTGGAAGCGACCGGCGTCGACGTGGACCTGCGCTGGAAGGTGACCGACGGCCTGACGCTGGATGCACAGGCCGAGTGGATCGATTCCAGGTACAAGGACTACGTGACGCCGGAGGGGGTGGACCTGGATGGCGAGGCCACCGGTGAGCCGCGCTTCACCGCGTCGATGGGCGCGGCCTACCGGATCGACCTGGCCGGACATGGCGAACTGCGCTTCTCGGCGCGACATGCGTACCGTGGGCGCAGCCGCTGCAACGCCGGCTCGGACCTGCAGGGCGATTGCGGCGTCAATGCATTGCTCGACATCGGCGAGGCGCGCGACCGCACCGACCTGCGGATCGGTTGGACGGCACCGCAGGGCCACTGGAGCTGGGCGATCTACGGCAACAACGTGTTCGACAACCAGTACGTGAAAGGGCTGAACACCTATGGCCGCGGACCGCTGGGACTGGTGGGCGCCACCATCACCGAGCCGCGCACCTACGGCATGGAAGTGGCCGTGAAGTTCTGATCCGCGCGGCGATGCGCTGGACGTGGGCCCCGGCATCGTGAGGTGCCGGGGTTTTTGTTTGGCGGCGTTCCCGGCATGCTTGCGCGATGCCTGCACGCCGCGATGCGCCCCCCATCGAACTCTCCGCCGAACCCTTGAGCCGCCTGCCCGGCGTGGGCCCGCGCGTGGCCGAGAAGCTCGCCGCGCGCGGACTGGTGACGATGCAGGACCTGTGGCTGCACCTGCCGCTGCGCTACGAGGACCGTACCGCGATCACGCCGATCCGCCTGTTGCAGCCCGGCGTGCCGGCACAGGTGGAAGGGCGCGTGGAGGCGGTGGAGCGCGGCTTCCGCTATCGCCCCGTGCTGCGGGTGGCGGTGGCCGACGAAGGTCACGGCTCACTGGTGCTGCGCTTCTTCCATTTCCGTGCTGCGCAGGTGGCGCAGTTCGCGGTCGGCGCGCGCATCCGTTGCTACGGCACGCCCAAACCCGGCCAGAATGGACTGGAGATCGTCCATCCCAGCTACCGCATCCTCGGCGACGACGATGATGCGGCGTTGGGCGATGCACTGGATCCGGTCTACCCGGCCATCGAGGGTCTGGGGCCGGCGAGCATCCGCAAGCTGGTCGGACAGGCGCTGGAACGGCTGCCGGACAACGATCGGCTCGAACTGCTCCCTGCCACCCTGCTGGCGGGCCTGGGCTTGCCCTCGCTGCGGCAGGCGCTGCTCACCATGCACCGGCCGCCACGCGATGCCGACGTCGCGGCGCTCGCGCTGGGCACGCACCCCGCACAGCGCCGGCTGGCGATCGAAGAACTGCTGGCGCATCACCTGAGCCTGCGCCGGCAGCGGCTGGCGTTGCAGCAGCATCGTGCGCCGGCATTGAAAGGCAAGGGTGCGCTGGTGAAGGCGCTGCTGAAGACGTTGCCGTTCACGCTGACCGGCGCGCAGCAGCGCGTGTTCGCACAGATCCGCGAGGACATCGCCAAGCCCTCGCCGATGCTGCGGCTGGTGCAGGGCGACGTGGGCAGCGGCAAGACCGTGGTGGCTGCGCTGGCGGGCATGCTGGCGGTGGAAGCCGGCAAGCAGGTGGCGCTGGCCGCGCCGACCGAACTGCTGGCCGAGCAGCACCTGGCCAACCTGCGCGCCTGGCTCGAACCGCTGGGCGTGCGCGTGGCCTGGCTGGCCGGCAAGGTCACCGGCAAGGCGCGCGAGACCGTGCTGGCGCAGGTGGCGTCGGGCGAGGCGCAGGTGGTCGTCGGCACGCACGCGCTGATGCAGGAGGCGGTGACCTTCCACGACCTGGGCCTGGCCATAGTCGACGAGCAGCATCGCTTCGGCGTGCACCAGCGCCTGGCGCTGCGCGACAAGGGCGCCGGCGCCAACCGCGTGCCGCACCAGCTCGTCATGACCGCCACGCCGATTCCGCGCACGCTGGCGATGGCGGCCTATGCGGACCTGGACGTGTCCGCGATCGACGAACTTCCGCCGGGCCGCACGCCCGTGCAGACCGTTGCGCTGAGTGCGGAGCGCCGGCCGGAGCTGGTGGAGCGCATCCGCACGGCCTGCGCGGAAGGGCGGCAGGCCTACTGGGTCTGCACGTTGATCGACGACAGCGACGAGGTGGTCGCGCAGGCGGCGCAGACCACGTTCGAGGCACTGTCCGCGTCGTTGTCCGAGGCGCGCGTCGCCCTGGTGCATGGACGGATGAAGGCCGCCGACAAGCAGGCCACGATGCGCCGCTTCAAGCAGGGCGAGATCGACCTGCTGGTGGCGACCACGGTGATCGAGGTCGGCGTGGACGTGCCCAACGCCTCGCTGATGATCATCGAAAACGCGGAACGACTGGGCCTGGCGCAGTTGCACCAGTTGCGTGGCCGCGTCGGCCGCGGCGCAACCGCATCGACCTGCGTGCTGATGTACCAGCCGCCGCTGTCGATGATGGCCAAGCACCGCCTGGCGACGATGCGCCAGACCAACGACGGCTTCGTCATCGCCGAAAAGGATCTGGAGCTGCGCGGGCCCGGCGAACTGCTGGGGACGCGGCAGACCGGCCTGGCCGCATTCCGCGTGGCCGACCTGGCGCGCGATGCGGGCCTGCTGCCGCAGGTGCATGCGCTGGCGGAGCGCCTGCTCGCGGACGATCCGGCGGCGGCGGACCGCGTGATCCATCGCTGGGTGGGCGGGGCGGCGAGATACGCCTCGGCGTAGAGCCGAGCGTGCTCGGCCGAGCAAGTCCGTTGCAGCGGAGCGGGCTCCGCTCTACAGGCCCCGCGCTTCCCTGGCATCGCCTGCGGTGCGAGACTCGACGGCCAAGAAGACGAAGAGAAGAAGATGACGGAGAGGATTCCCCTGCTGATCGACACCGATCCCGGCGTCGACGATGCGCTGGCGCTGCTGATGGCGTTCAACGACGCGAGGCACGACATCGTCGGCCTGACCATCGCGGCCGGCAACGTCGGCCTGCAGCACACCGTGCGCAATGCGCTGAAGCTGTGCGAAGTCGCGGGCCGCGACGACATCCCGGTGTTCGCCGGCGCACCCGCGCCCCTGCTGCATCCGTCGCCGGATGCGGGGTATGTGCACGGGCAGGATGGCTTCGGCGATGTCGGCTATGCCCCGGCCGCGCGCCAGGCGGACGCCGAACACGCGGCCCTGGCCATTCTGCGCCTGTCGCACGAATACGCCGGCCGGCTGGTGCTGGTCGCACTGGGGCCGCTGACCAACATCGCGCTGGCGCTCAAGCTCGACCCCTCGCTGCCGCAGCGGATCGCACGCTTCGTGGTGATGGGCGGGGCGGTGACCTGCCATGGCAACATCACCCCGGCCGCCGAGTTCAACTTCTACTTCGACCCCGAAGCCGCGCATCTGGTCCTGGAGGCCTTCGACCGCTACGACCTGGCCGACTGGGAGGCCACCATCGCCCATGGCCTGCACCATGAGCGGGTGGCGGGCTGGCTGCGTGCCGATACCGACCGCGCCCGCTTCTACGACCGCATCTCCGGGAAGACCCGCTCGTGGTCGGCCGACCGTCGCGGCGATCACTGGTTCGCCGCCGACGCCCTGGCCATGGCCTTCGTGCTGGCGCCGGAGGGCGCGCTGGAACTGGCCGAGCGCCCGCTGGCCATCGAGCTGCAGGGCGCCCACGCCCGTGGCGCGTCGGTGGTCGATTGGCGCCGGGAAAGCGGCCGGCCCGACAAGGCCAACATCCTGCTGCGCTACGACCAGGCCCGCTTCGAGGCCCTCATCGAGGCGACCCTGGCGGCCGGCTGAGGACAGGCTTGCACGGGATTGGCGGGGCGGTTTACAATGCCGCTCTTCCATTCCCGCTACACGGTGTTACCGCCATGAAGGCCGACATCCACCCGAATTACCGCGAAGTCGTCTTCCACGACGTGACCTCCGATTTCAAGTTCCTGACCCGCTCCACGCTGGGCAGCAAGGAAACGACGAAGTGGGAAGACGGCAACGAGTACCCGTTGATCAAGGTCGAAATCTCCTCGGCCTCGCACCCGTTCTACACGGGCAAGCACAAGGTCATCGACACCAGCGGCCGCATCGACAAGTTCCAGAAGCGCTACGCGCGCTGACCGGACCGTCGTTCGCCTGACCCGCCTGCGGCCGCGCCTTGTGCGCGGCCGTTCGCATTTGCGCCCGCGCGATCGTGCCTCGTGCCGGAACGCAGGGTTGCGTCCACTGCCTCATTCTTTGGTCTGACTTTGGTGCGGTATCGAGCGACGGCTCCAGACCGCTGTGCGATAATTCGGTTCATCCAAGGCTCATGGCCTGGACTCCCGTCACGCGCCGCCCGGACCTCTGGCCGGCGTTACCCCACGAAGGAGCGCACACTGTGTCCGAACTTGACCAGGTCACGCTGAATGCCGGCGACAAATCCGTCGTCCTGCCAGTCCTGAAACCCACGCTTGGCAACGACTGCGTCGACATCTCCAAGCTGACCAAGGAAACGGGTCTCTTCACCTACGACTCCGGTTTCACCGCCACGGCCAGCTGCAAGTCGGCCATCACCTACATCGATGGCGACCAGGGCGTGCTGTTGTACCGCGGCTATCCCATCGAGCAGCTGGCCCAGCATTCCAGCTTCCTGGAAGTGTCGTACCTGCTGATGAACGGCGAACTGCCGACCCCGGCCGAATTCGCCAAGTTCGAGCATGAAGTCACGCATCACACGATGATGCACGAGTCGTTGAAGAACTTCCTGCACGGCTTCCACTACGATGCGCACCCGATGGCGATGCTCGCCGGCACGGTCGCCTCGCTGTCGGCGTTCTACCACGACACGCTCGACCAGGAAGACCCGGAACAGCGCCGCCTGGCCGCCATCCGCCTGCTGGCGAAGATGCCGACCCTGGCGGCCGCCGCCTACCGCTACTCGATCGGCTGGCCGATCCGCTACCCGCGCAACAACCTCGAGTACGTCGACCGCTTCCTGCACATGATGTTCGAAGTGCCGAGCGAGCCGCTCGAGGTGAACCCGGTGGTCGCCAAGGCGCTGGACCTGCTGTTCATCCTGCACGCCGACCACGAACAGAACGCGTCCACCTCGACCGTGCGCCTGGTGGGCTCGACCGGCGCCAATCCGTACGCCTCGGTCGCCGCCGGCATCACCGCCCTGTGGGGCCCGGCGCACGGCGGCGCCAACGAGGCCGTGCTGAAGATGCTGGAAGAGATCGGCGATGCGAAGAACGTCGCCTCGGCCGTCGCCAAGGCGAAGGACAAGGAATCGGGTTTCCGCCTGATGGGCTTCGGCCACCGCGTCTACAAGAACTTCGATCCGCGCGCCAAGATCATCCGCGAGATGACCCACAAGGTGCTCGGCGAACTGGGCGTGGACGATCCGCTGCTGGAAGTGGCGATGCGGTTGGAAGAGGCCGCGCTGAAGGACGAGTACTTCATCCAGCGCAAGCTGTATCCGAACGTCGACTTCTACAGCGGCATCATCTACAAGGCGCTGAAGATCCCGACCGAGATGTTCACCGTCATGTTCGCCATCGGCCGCACCGCCGGCTGGGTGTCGCACTGGCTGGAGCAGCAGGTCGACCCGGAGGCCAAGATCGGCCGTCCGCGCCAGATCTACACCGGCTACGCACCGCGCGACTACGTGCCGACCGACAAGCGCTGATCCTGTGGCGCAGAGGAAGCAGGAAAGGCCCCGCAAGGGGCCTTTTCTTTCTGGTGCGTCAGGCGTCGGGCTCCACCGTCACGCGGGTCGACAGGCCATGCAGGGCGAAACCGTGGATGGCTTCGTTGATCGTGGTCGTGCAGTCCGACAAGACGCTGACATCGAAGCGCTCTGCGTCCGGCGACAGCGCGGTGAACACCACGCAGTTCTGCGTCATCATGCCCGCGATGCGCAGGCGGGTGACGCCCAGGTCCGCCAGCACGTTGGCAAGTCCGGTCTGGTGGAAGCTGTCGGCGTGCCGCTTCACGACCACGGGTGCGTCGGGCGCGGCCGCGCGTATGCGGGCATGGATCTCCACGCCCGGCGTGCCGGCCCGGAACAGCGGACTATCGGCCGCGGCGGCCACGTGCTGGACCAGGATCACCTGTTCGCCCCGCGAGCGTGCGCGGTCGATGGCCGCAACGATGGCATCGAGCGTGGTCTCGGCGTTCCAGAGCGGGAATGCGCCGCCTGAAAAGTAATCGTTCTGTACGTCGATGATGAGCAGGGCGGTGGTCATGGGTTGCCTGGCGGAGGGATGTCGCGTCATCGTAGGGATCGACGGCGCAGGCAGTAATTGCAGTCCGCAAGAAGGCGCGCGGTTTTCCTTGAGGATCGAAAGACATGCCCCTCGACAAGATGGACCGGACCATCCTCTCCGCCTTGGCGCGCGATGGCCGCATGGCGTGGCAGGCCATCGGCCGTCAGGTGCACTTGACGGGACAGGCGGTGGCGACGCGCGTGCAGCGGATGATGGACGACGGCACGATCCGGGGGTTCACCGTGCTGCGCGGCGACCTGCGGCGCTATTTCATCACGGTGTTCATGGACACCCCGCAGTTCGATGCGTTCGAGGCGTTCCTGCGATCGCATGCCGACGTGGAGAGCGCCAGCAAGATCGCCGGCGAGGGCTGCTATCACGTGACGCTGGCCTGTGGGCGTGATGCGGACCTGGATGCGTTCACCCAGGCGCTGCTGCGGTATGGCCGCTACAAGGTCGCCAGCGAGATGCGGCGCGTGACGCCGTAGGTCGTCGGCTCAACGGCGCGCGGCGTCCAGTTCGTAGCCTGCGATGTCTTCTTCGGTGAGCAGCCGGCGCAGTTGCGCGGCCGATGCCCGTCGCATGGGCTTCTCGTCGACGCTGGACAGCGGTGCCTGCCGCAACGCGTCGTGGGGCAGCACCGTCAGGTCGAAGCTCAGTTCCTCCGCGCTGAATATCCATACCGGCACGTCGGCCACGCGCTCGCGGTCCATGCGGAGCCGGCGCTCGCGCGAGTCGGCCGGGATGCGATGTTCTTCGAGGAAGCGGGTCACGGCGTCCGGGTCATCGCTGTGGACATGCAGGTGGACGGGCGTGCCGGCATCGGCCGTGCCCTCTAGCACCGGCCCGACCAGGCGTGGCGAAAACCCGGAAAGGAAGTCCAGCGCGCGCAGGGCCGCTTCGCGTCGCTGCCGGAGGCCCGCCACGTGCGCCTCGCCGGCGAACAGGCGCTGGTACTCGCGCAGTGCCTCTTCGATCTCGCGGTTGCGGGGCAGGGAGGCGTCGTCGTGGATGCCCAGCCGGCTGGCGGCCTTGAGCTTGGCCTGGTGGAAATCGCGGATGCCGCCTTCGGCCATCAGTCGGGCGGCTTCGTGTGCAAGGCGCTGGCGGCGTTCGCGGGTGCGCGTTTCGGCGTGCTGACGGGCGTGGTGCATGGCGAGCCTCCGCGTCGAAACTGACCGCGAATGTACACCATGCGCCCGACGTGTCGATGACCGCGCACGCGCGCCGTCATGGGATCTTCAGCGGATGCGCACGATCAGAAGATGTCGAACGCTTCCTCGTCCGGCACGGCGTCTTCGGGACCGTACAGGTCGTAATCCTGGATGCGGTCCATGTCCTCGACCTTGACCCATTCGGTCACGCCGTTGAGGGTGGCCTGGACCATGCCCTCCGGCGGGTCGTTCGCCGCGACCGGCGCGTCCTTCAGTGCGGCCCGCATGTAGTCGATCCAGATCGGCAGCGCGGCCTTGCCGCCGTACTCGCGATAACCCAGCGACTGGAAGTTGTCGCGGCCCACCCAGACCACCGTGGCGTAGTTGCCGCCGAAGCCGCCGAACCAGGCGTCGCGGTGGTCGTTGGTCGAGCCGGTCTTGCCGCCCACGTCTTCGCGCCCCAGCACCTTGGCCGCCGTGCCGGTACCGCGCTGGACCACGTCGCGCATCATCGACACCAGCTGGTAGGCGGTGCGCTCGTCGATCGCGCGCGGCGCCGTCACCGCGTTCGGGTCGACCGGCTTCTCCTCCGCCTTGGGCTTCGCCGCTGCGGGCGTCGCCGGTTTGGCGGCCTGCGCGGGACCGAAATTGAAGCCGTCCACCACCTGCGCGGCCGCCGCGCTGGTGCCGTACTGGCCGGTGCCGCAGCCGCGGCAGGCGACGGCCGGGTTCTCCTTGAACACCACGTTGCCTTCGCGGTCCTTGACCTGGTCGATGAACCAGGGCGTCACGCGCGAGCCGCCGTTGGCGAACACGGCATAGCCGCGGGCCACCGACAGCGGCGTCAGCGAGGCCGTGCCCAGTGACATGGACAGGTTGGGCGGCAACTCGGCCTCGTCGAAGCCGAACTGGCTGATGTACGTGCGCGCGAACGGCACGCCGATGCCGTCGAGCAGACGCACCGACACCAGGTTGCGCGACTGCACGAGGGCCTCGCGCAGTCGCATGGGGCCGCGGAAGCCGCCGCCGTCGTTCTGCGGACGCCACATGTGTCCGCGGCGGTCGCGGAATACGACCGGCGCATCCAGCACGATCGAGGCCGGGTTGAAGCCCTTCTCGAACGATGCCGCGTACAGGAACGGCTTGAAGCTGGAGCCCGGCTGGCGACGCGCCTGGGTGGCGCGGTTGAACTTGTTGCCGGCGAAGCTGTAGCCGCCGACCAGCGCGCGGAGAGCGCCGTTGTTGGCGTCCAGCGAAACCAGGGCGGCCTGCGCGCGCGGGACCTGGTCGATCACGTAGGTGCCTGCTTCCTTGCCCGCCTTGATGCGGGTCAGGTCGCCGCGCTTGAGCAGCCTGGCGGGCGAGCGTCCGGTCCATTTGCTGGCGGCGACGGGCAGGGTGATTTCCTTGCCATCGGCCATCACCACCGTGGCGCTGCCATCATCGGCCACGCGTGCCACCACGACGGGGAGCAGTCCGTTCTGGGCGGGAATGCCGCGCAGATGGGTGGCCAGGGCCGCCGCATCGGCATCGGCGGCCACGTCGAAGTGCTGCTCGACGCCGTTCCAGCCGTGGCGGTGGTCGTACAGGCCCAGTCCATCACGGACGGCGTCGTTGGCGGCGGCCTGCAGGGTGGCGTCAAGCGTGGTGGTGACGTGGTAGCCCTTGGTCAGCGCCTCCGGACCGAAGCGCGCGATCATCTCCTGGCGCACCATTTCGGCCACATACGGAGCGTAGACCTCGACCGGCCGCTCGTGCGGCTTGGCGTGCATGGGTTCGGCCTTGGCCTGCGCGGCTTCGGCGGCGGTGATGTAGCCGTCCTCGCGCATGCGCTCGACCACGTAGGCGCTGCGTTGCTGGTTGCGGCCGGGGTTGCTGATGGGGTTGCCGCTGGAGGGGAATTTCAGGGCACTGACCAGGGTGGCGGCTTCGGCCAGGGTCAGCTGGTCCAGGGTCTTGCCGTAGTAGTACTCGGCGGCGGCGGCAACGCCGTAGGAGCGGTTCCCGAAGAAGCTCTTGTTGAGGTACAGCTCCAGGATCTCGTCCTTGGTCAGCATGTTCTCGATGCGCATGGCCAGCATCATTTCCACCAGCTTGCGGGTGTAGCTGTACTCCGAGCTGAGGAACCACTGCCGGGCGACCTGCTGGGTGATCGTGCTGCCGCCGGCCACGCGGCCTTCCTTGCGGCTGACGATCTGCCAGACCGCCCGGGCGATGCCGGTCGGGTCGATGCCGTTGTGCTCGTAGAACTTGCTGTCCTCGGCGGCGATGAAGGCCTGCTTGACCCGGGCCGGGACCTGGTCGATCTGCACCGGATAGCGGCGGATCTCGCCGTACAGGCCCATCAGCCGGCCGTCGCTGGCGTAGATGTAGAGGGGTTCCTGCAGCTCGACGCTGCGCAGGGACTGGATGTCCGGGACCTTGGCTGAGACCGTGTAGTACAGCACCCCCAGGCCGACCGCGCCGGCGAGGGCAAGTATCAGGAACGTGATGAGGGTCCAACGGAGAAGACGACGGAAACGGGACATCCAGTGCTTTCCGATTGCAGAATTCGTAACGGCAGAGTATAGATGACCGCTGGGATCGCCACAGGTGATCCCAAGGGGAACAGGGACTTGGGGAACAACCCTCGTGAAACGTGACAAGCCGCACAGCCACGTCATCGTCGGTTGCCAAGCGTAAAAAGTTGGTTATTAATGTCGGCGCACGTCATGCGCCAGTGCCCGTCGGAAGGGGAAAGACCGTGGGGCTAATCCCAAAAAGCCAGTCGCCGCTGATCGGCGTCGACATCAGTTCGACTGCGGTAAAGCTGCTGCAGCTCTCGCGTGTGGGCAACCGCTACCGGGTTGAACACTATGCCGTCGAGCCGCTGCCGCCCAATGCCGTGGTCGAGAAGAACATCGTCGAAGTCGAGGCGGTCGGCGAAGCCATCCGTCGCGCGGTCAATCGCGCCGGCAGCAAGGCCAAGTACGCCGCGGCCGCCGTCGCCGGTTCGGCGGTGATCACCAAGATCATCCCGATGCCTGCCGACCTCGACGAGAACGATCTGGAAGCCCAGGTCGAACTCGAGGCCGTCAACTACATCCCGTATCCCATCGAGGAAGTGAACATCGACTTCGAGGTGCTGGGCCCCATGCCCAACAACCCGGAGATGGTGCAGGTGCTCCTCGCCGCGTCGCGTTCCGAGAACGTCGAGCTGCGCCAGTCGGCGCTGGAACTCGGCGGCCTGACCGCGCGCGTCATGGACGTCGAAGCGTTCGCGGTGGAGAACGCCTTCGCCCTGATGGCCACCGACCTGCCGATCCCGCAGGACGGCGTGGTGGCCCTGGTCGACATCGGCGCCACGATGACCACGCTCAACGTCCTGCGCCGCGGTCGCAGCCTCTACAGCCGCGAACAGGTCTTCGGCGGCAAGCAGCTGACCGACGAAGTGATGCGCCGCTACGGCCTGACCTACGAGGAAGCCGGCCTGGCCAAGCGCCAGGGCGGCCTGCCCGAGAGTTACGAAGTCGAAGTGCTGGAGCCGTTCAAGGAAGCCACCGTCCAGCAGATCAGCCGCCTGCTGCAGTTCTTCTACGCCGGCAGCGAGTTCAACCGCGTCGACCAGATCGTGCTGGCGGGCGGTTGCGCCGCGCTGCCCGGGCTGCCCGAGATGGTGGAGGAGCAGCTCGGCGTGCCGACCGTGGTCGCCAACCCGCTGGCGCAGATGACCCTCGGTCCGCGCGTGCAGGCGCATGCACTGGCGCAGGACGCCCCCGCGCTGATGATCGCCACCGGCCTGGCTTTGAGGAGCTTCGACTGATGGCAAGAATCAACCTACTCCCATGGCGTGCCGAACGCCGTGTGCAGCGCCAGCGCGAGTTCTACGTCATGCTGGGCGCCGCCGCGATCGCCGGCCTGCTGCTGTCGTTCCTGCTGTGGTTCCACTACGACCGCCAGGTATCCGGCCAGACCGAGCGCAACGACTTCCTCAAGGACGAGATCGCCAAGGTCCAGGCGCAGAACAAGGAAATCGAGAAGCTCGACGAGCAGAAGCGCCGTCTGCTGGCCCGCAAGGAAGTCATCGAGAAGCTGCAGGCGAACCGTTCCCAGATGGTCCACCTGTTCGATTCGCTGGTGCGCACCATTCCGGATGGCGTGATGCTGGCCAACATCAAGCAGGAAGGCGAAGTGCTGACGCTGCAGGGCCGTGCCCAGTCCAACGCCCGCGTCAGTGCCTACATGCGCAACCTCGAGACCTCCGGCTGGATGACCAAGCCTGAGTTGTCGATCATCGAAGCCAAGCCGGAAGAGGTCAAAACGCTGACCAACACCGGCGCAGGCAGCGCGCTGCCGTACGTGTTCACGCTGCAGGTCAGGCTGGCCAATCCGACCGCCGAGCAGGAGGCGGAGTCCGCCGCCGCCGGCACCGAGCCCGCCGATCCGAATGCCCCGGCCGCGGCGCCGCCGGCCACCCCGCCCGCCGCTGCGCCGCTGGAAGGCCAGCCTGCCGCGCCGGCACCCGCCGCCCCCGCGCCCGCCGCTCCGGCCGGCGCCACTCCCCCGGCTTCCGGGAGCAACTCATGAGCCAGAAGACGTCGCTCAAGAACCTGGACATCAACAACATCGGTGCCTGGCCCAAGAATGCCAAGACGGGGTTCTGCGTGGTGCTGGCGATCTTCATCCTCGCCCTGTCCTACTTCCTCTTCGTGAGGGGCAAGACGCAGACGCTGGAATCGCTGGAGCAGGAAGAAGTCCGCCTGCGCCAGGACTTCGAGAAGGAGCAGGCCAAGGCCGCCAACCTCGAGCCGCTGAAGCAGCAGCTGGCGCAGATGGAGCAGGTGCTGCAGCAGATGCTGCGCCAGTTGCCCAGCAAGACCGAGATGCCGGACCTGATCATCGACATCTCGCAGACGGCGCTCTCCAGCGGCCTGACCAACGAGCTGTTCCAGCCGCAACCGGAAACGCTCAAGGAGTTCTATGCCGAGAAGCCGATCCAGCTGCGCATGGTGGGCAATTACCACCAGTTCGGCGCGTTCGTCAGCGGCGTGGCGTCGCTGCCGCGCGTGGTCATCCTGACCATGCACGACATCTCGCTGCAGCCGAAGGAAGGCAAGGGCGGCATCAACCGCGGTGCGCTGGAATTGTCCGGCACCGTCAAGACCTACCGCTACCTCGATGAGACCGAAGTGGCCGAGCAGGAGGCTGCGGCCGCCGAAGCGGCGAAGGCCGACGGCAAGAAGGCGGGAGGAGCCCCATGATGCGCGGCAACTGGCAGTGGTTGATCCTCGCCGTCCTCGTGACGTCCGGCTGCGCCCGCGGCATCACCAGCACGCCGGGCGATGCCCCCAACCTGGAGAAGTGGGTGGAGGACGTGCGCGCGCGCCCTGCGCCTCCGCTGGAGCCGCTGCCGGTGATGCAGCAGTTCGAGACCTTCGAGTACGCCGCACAGACGTTGCGTGATCCTTTCAGCAACGCCTGGAGCAACACCGATACCGGCGGGCTCCGGCCCGACCCGGATCGCCGCAAGGAAACACTGGAGCAGTACCCGCTGGACAGCCTGGACATGGTCGGTACGATCGGCAAGGGGGCAGGTCTGGTGGCACTGGTGATGGGGCCCGACAAGGTCACCTACCGGGTACGTCCGGGGAACTACCTGGGCCAGAGCGACGGCCGGGTCACCTCGGTCCGCGAAGATGGCGTGGAACTTGTCGAACTAGTGCCGGATGGCGCGGGCGGCTGGCTGGAACGGCCGGCATCGCTGGCGCTTGAAGATCAATGATTGGGGGATACACGATGACCGCTACGAATGCCTACCGCCTGCGGCCGTCCCGGCGCCTGGCTACCTTCCGGCTCTGCGCTCTGGGGCTGGCCATCGGCCTGTCTGCCGCGGCAAGCGTTGCAGGTGCCGTCTCGCCGACGACGCACGCGACGTCCCCCGCCACCCAGTCCGCCTCGGCCGTGTCGGTGTCCAACATCGACTTCCGCCGCGGTGAAGACGGGGCCGGTCGCCTCGTGATCAAGTTCGACGGCCAGGGCGCCGCGCCCGACCTGCGCAACCAGGGCGACAGCGTGGTGGTGAGCGTCGGCAATGCGACGCTGCCCGCGTCGCTGCAGCGGCCGCTCAACGTGGTCGATTTCGCGACCCCGGTGCAGCGCGTCGATGCCCAGAGCAAGGGCGGCGGCACCCAGCTGGTGCTCAGCACGCGCGGCGACTTCGAGTCGCTGGCCTACCAGTCCGGCAACGAATACGTCGTCGAGATCGTGCCGCGCGCGGCGCAGAAAGCCATGGGCGGCGCCGGCACGACGTCCGGCACCAGCGCCTCGGCCGTGGTGGCCGCCGCGCAGAAGGTGGCCGCCGAGGCCCGTCGCTACAGCGGCCGCCCGGTGACGTTCAACTTCCAGGACGTGCCGGTGCGCACCGTGCTGCAGCTGATCGCCGAGGAGTCGAACCTCAACATCGTCGCGTCCGATACCGTCCAGGGCAACGTCACCCTGCGCCTGGTCAACGTGCCGTGGGACCAGGCGCTGGACATCGTGCTGCGCGCCAAGGGCCTGGACAAGCGCCGCGACGGCGCGGTGGTCTGGGTCGCACCGCAGCCGGAACTGGCCAAGTTCGAGCAGGACAAGGAAGACGCCCGCATCGCGATCGAGAACCGCGAGGACATGGTCACCGACTACGTCCAGATCAACTATCACAGCGCCGCCGCCATCTTCAAGGCGTTGACCGAAGCCAAGGGTATCGGCAACCAGGGCAGTGGTGGCGGTGGCGGTGGCGGCAGCGGGCAGAACGAGAACGGCTTCCTGTCCCCGCGTGGCCGCCTCGTCGCCGACGAGCGCACCAACATGCTGATGATCAGCGACATCCCGAAGAAGGTCGCGCAGATGCGCGAGCTGATTTCGATGATCGACCGCCCGGTCGACCAGGTCCTGATCGAAGGCCGCATCGTCATCGCCAGCGACACGTTCGCGCGCGACCTGGGTGCGCGGTTCGGCGTGCAGGGCCGTCGCTTCGGCGATCGCCGGCAGGGCATCGGCGGATCGCTGGGCGGCAACGCGGGCAATATCAGCAATCCCAGCACGCCGATCACGCCCGGCGCCCTCAATGTCAATCTGCCCGCGGACACCTTTACGGATGCCGCCGCCGGCGCGCTGGCCTACACTCTGCTGGGCCGCAACTTCTCCATCGACCTCGAGCTGTCGGCGATGCAGGAGGAGGGACGCGGCGAGGTCATCTCCAACCCGCGCATCGTCACCGCCAACCAGCGCGAAGGCGTGATCCGCCAGGGCAGGGAGATCGGCTACGTCACGATCACCGCCGGCCAGGGTGGTCTCGCCACGCCGAACGTGCAGTTCAAGGAAGCCCTGCTCGAGCTGAAGGTGATGCCGACCATCACCAACGACGACCGCGTCTTCCTGAACCTCAACGTCAAGAAGGACGAAGTGGCCGAGTTCATCGTTCTCGAGAACTACGGCACCGTGCCCACGATCGACAAGCGCGAGATCAATACCGCCGTGCTGGTCGAGGACGGCCAGACGGTGGTGATCGGCGGTGTGTACGAGTTCACCGACCGCAGCAGCGTGGCGAAGGTGCCGTTCCTCGGCGACATCCCGTTCCTGGGCAACCTGTTCAAGAAGAAGGGTCGCAGCAAGGAGAAGGCGGAACTGTTGATCTTCATCACCCCGAAGGTGCTGTCGGTCGCCAAGCGGTGATCCGTACATTCCATGTAGACGAGGACGGGCCGCATCTGCGGCCCGTTTTCATTCCGGGGCGAACCGAAGCGAATTCCGCCTGAATCCATGCCGTTCCGCACGCGGACGGCGGGAACCCCCGTGGCACACTGAAGGTCCCACGCGCACCCGACCGTTCCGAGCCCATGGATAGCCCGCTGCCCGACGCCCGCTTATTCGACCGCTTTTCCGTCCTGCGCGAGGACCTGTCGCAGACCATCGTCGGGCAGTCCGCGCTGGTCGAGCGCCTGCTGATCGCGTTGCTGGCCGATGGCCATCTGCTGGTCGAGGGCGCGCCCGGGCTGGCCAAGACCACCGCCATCCGCGCGCTGGCGTCGCGGCTGCAGGCCGAGTTCGCACGGGTGCAGTTCACACCCGACCTGTTGCCGGCGGATCTGACCGGCACCGAGGTGTGGCGTCCGCAGGAAGGACGCTTCGAGTTCCAGGCCGGGCCGATCTTCCACCCGCTGCTGCTGGCCGACGAGATCAACCGCGCGCCGGCCAAGGTGCAGTCGGCCCTGCTGGAGGCCATGGGCGAGCGGCAGGTGACGGTGGGCCGGCACACGTATCCGCTGCCGGCGCTGTTCCTGGTGATGGCGACGCAGAATCCGATCGAGCAGGAAGGCACGTTCCCGTTGCCGGAAGCGCAGCTCGACCGCTTCCTGATGCACGTGAAGATCGGGTATCCGGAAGCGGCGGCCGAGGCCGACATCCTGCGCCTGGCGCGCGACCGTGCGCGCGAGCAGATGCAGTCCGTTCCCGCCGCGGTCGCGCGGATGCCGCTGGAGGATGTGTTCGAGGCGCGCAGGCAGGTGCTGGACCTGCATCTGGCGCCGGCGTTGGAGCGCTACCTGATCGAACTCGTGCTCGCCTCGCGCGATGCGTCCCGCTACGACGCGTCGCTGGCCCGGCGCATCGCCTGGGGCGCGAGTCCGCGCGGCTCCATCGCGCTGGAGCGGTGCGCGCGCGCGCGCGCCTGGCTGGCCGGTCGCGACTACGTCACCCCCGACGACATCCGCGCCATCGCACCCGACGTGTTGCGCCACCGCGTGCTGCCCAGTTACGAAGCCACAGCGGAAGGCTGGGACGGCGACCGTCTGGTGAAGGCGCTGCTCGACGCGGTTCCGCTGCCCTGAGTCGGGACGGCACGGCGCCATGAGCGAAGGCATCACGCCCACCCTGGCCGAGCTGATCGCGTTGCGCGCCAGCGCGCAACGACGCCCGCCGGCGCGACACGGGCGGCATTCGGTCACCGGCCCCTCCGCATCGCCGTTGCGTGGGCGCGGGATGGAATACGCGGAGTCGCGCGAATACGTCGCCGGCGACGACGTCCGCCATATCGACTGGCGATTGACCGCACGCAGTGGGCGCACGCATACCAAGCTGTTCCAGGCCGAGCGTGAGCGGCTGACGCTGCTCGTCGCCGATACGTCGCCGCTGCTGTACTTCGGCACCCGCACGCGCTTCAAGTCGGTCCAGGCTGCGCGGGCCGGTGCCGTTGCCGCCTGGCAGGCGGTACGCGAAGGCGATCGTCTCGCCATCCTGCGCGGCAGCATGGCGGAAGCGCCGGTGCCTCCCGCCGGCGGCACGCGCGGTGCGTTGAGGGTGCTGGATGCGCTGGTGCGCTGGTACGCACGGCCACCCGCGGAGGATCTGGGCCTGGCGTTCGCGCTTGACCATGCGGCACGCCTGCTGCGGCCGGGGTCGCGCCTGCTGGTCCTTGCCGATCCGCACAGCCTCGCGTCCATTCCCGAGTCGCGCTGGCCGGCGCTGGCCGCGCACCACGATGTCGTCGTCCTGCTGCTGACCGATCCGCTGGAAACGGCCCCGCCGTCGCAGCGCCTGCCGTTCATCGTGGGCAGCCAGCGCATCGAACTTGACCTGGCCAGCGAGGCGCAGCGCGAGGCGTGGCGCGCCGAGTTCCAGCAGCCCCTCGAACGCGCGCTCGAGCGCCTGCCCGCACGTGGGGTGCAGGTACGTACCCTGTCGACCGATGCGCCCAGCGATGCGTGGCTCGCCGCGCTGGGTCGCGCCCAGCCGCAGGTGGCGTGATGACGGTCTCAGGCACGCTGGTGCTGCGCGACGTGCATCTGCCCGCGTCACCGTCCTGGTGGCCGCCCGCGCCAGGCTGGTGGCTGGTGGCGGCCGCCGTGCTTCTGATAGCGCTCGGCGTGACGGTGTGGCGCGTGCTCCGGTACCGCAGGCGGAAAGCATGGCTGCGCTGGTTCGATGCGGCGTGCGAGTCCGGCACGCCTGCCGAACAGGTGGCCGCGATGTCCGAACGGCTGCGCCGGGCCGCGCGTCGACTGGATCCTGCTGCCGACCGGCTGGAAGGCGAAGCGTGGCTCGCGTTCCTCGATGGCAGGCGAGGCGACCACGCGTTCTCCCAAGGCGCCGGCCGCCTGCTGCTCGATGGTGGCTATCGCCGCGACGTCACGCAGGCCGAGCTTGCTTCCGCCGCGACGGTGGCGCGTGCGCGTTTCCTAGAACTGATGGCGGGCACGCGATGAGCCTGTCGTTGCCTGCCATGCACTGGCTGCAGGAGGGCTACGCCGGCTTCGCCTGGCCGTGGTTCTGGCTGGCGTTTCCGCTGCCGTGGCTGGTGGGCTGGCTGTTGCCGGCGCGGCGCTCAAGGGCCGATGCGTTGAAGGTGCCCTACGGTCCTTCGGTGCAGTCGATCGCACGCCAGGGTGGGCGGGGATTGCCCAGGCGGGCCGCTGCGCTGGCGTGGCTGGCGTGGTTCCTGCTGTGCGCAGCGGCCGCGCGGCCGCAGCAGTTCGGCGAAGCGGTGACACCGCCCGTGAACGGGCGCGACCTGATGCTGGCGGTGGACCTGTCGGGCAGCATGACCGAAGCCGACATGGAGCTGGGCGGTGCCGTGGTGGATCGGCTGACGGCCGCGAAGGCGGTGCTCGCGGACTTCCTCGACCGCCGCGATGGCGATCGCGTCGGCCTGCTGGTGTTCGGCCAGCGTGCGTACGCAATGACGCCACTGACGCGCGACCTGCAGACCGTGCGCGAGCAACTGCGCGACGCCGTCGCCGGCCTGGCCGGCCGCGAGACCGCCATCGGCGACGCGATCGCCCTGGCCGTGCGCCGCCTGCGCATGCAGCAGGACGGACAGCGCGTACTCATCCTGCTCACCGACGGCGTCAATTCCGCCGGCGTGCTGACGCCGCAGAAAGCCGCCGAACTGGCGAAGGAGGAGCGGGTACGCATCCACACCATCGCCTTCGGCGGCGACGGCGGGATCAGCGTGTTCGGCATTCCCCTGCCGATGCCGGCGAGTTCGCCGGAGGCCATCGACGAGGCGACGCTGCGCGATGTCGCCGCACAGACCGGCGGGCGCTTCTATCGCGCCCGGGATACGCGCGAGTTGGCCGGCATCTATGCCGAACTGGACCGGCTGGAGCCGGTCGAGCAACCCGGCAAGGCGGTGCGTCCGCGCATCGAACGCTACGCCTGGCCGCTCGCGGCGGCGCTCGTGGTGGCGCTGCTCGCCATCCTCCTCCCGCGGAGACGGGCATGACGTTCGACGTGACCGCACTGCATTTCCTGCGCCCGCACTGGCTGTGGGCCCTGGCGGCATTGCCCGTGCTGGCTTGGGCATGGCGCGCGCAGCGGCAGCGGCGCAGTGCGTGGCGTGGCCATGTCGATGCCCATCTGCTGCCGCATCTGCTGGTGACCGGCGGGACCGGCGCGCGCGCCGGCGTGATCGTGGCGGCGATGGCGTACGTGCTCGCCGTGCTGGCCCTGGCCGGTCCCAGTTGGCGTCAGGCCGACCAGCCGCTCTGGCAGGCGCAGCGGCCGCTCGTCGTCGTGCTCGACCTGTCCAGCCGGATCACCGCCACCGACCTGCCGCCCTCGCGCCTGCTGCAGGCGAGGGCGAAGCTCGCCGAGGTGCTGCAGGCGCGCGCGGGCAGTCCCGTCGCGCTGGTGGCGTATGCGGACGACGCCTTCACCGTGACGCCGCTCACCGACGACACCGCCAACATCGGCCTGTTCCTCGACGAACTGGCGCCCGACATCATGCCGAAGGATGGCCAGCGTGCGGATCGCGGCATCGCGTGGGCGGCGCGGTTGCTGGCGCAGGCGGACGCGCGACGCGGCGACATCCTGATCCTGACCGATCGAGCGGACAGCGCGGCAATGGATGCGGCGGCGGCCGCGCGTGCGCAGGGCTATGCGGTCTCCGCTCTGGGACTGGGTAGCGCAGCCGGTGCTGCCTACCGCAGCGCCGATGGCGTGATTGGACGCGCGGCGCTGGACGCCGCGTCGCTGCGCGGACTGGCGACGGCCGGCGGCGGTCGCTACCACGCGCTGACGGCGGACGACGGCGACATCGCCGCACTGGGCGTGCGGTCGTCCGTTTTGACGACCGAAGGTAGTACGGCCAGCGGCGGCAAGTCGTGGCGCGACGAAGGCTACTGGCTGCTGATCCCGCTGATGGCGCTCGCGCTGCTGGGCTTCCGCCGCGGCGCGGCGCTCGCCCTGGTCGGCGTCTTGTGGCTGCCGATGGCGTCGCCCGCATCCGCGGCCGGCGTCGACTGGTGGCGGCGCGCCGACCAGGCGGAACATGCGCGCGTCGCGCAGGGCGTGGATGCGTACCGGAAGGGCGACTACGCTGCGGCCGAGCAGGCGTTCACCGGCGTCGACAGCGCCGAAGGCTGGTACAACCTCGGCAATGCGCTGGCGAAACAGCAGCGTTACGACGATGCCATCGCCGCCTACGACCGCGCGCTGCGTGCGCAGCCCGGCATGCCGGATGCGGTGGCGAACCGGGCTGCCGTCGACGCCGCGCGCAGGCGACCGCCGTCCTCGGGCGAAGGGCAGGGCAAGTCGGGACCGCAGGGAGACGGCACGCAGGGAGGCAAGGGATCGCCGGGCGATGCGAAGCCCGATCCCGGGAGCCAGAAGCCTGCATCGCCCTCGCCGGCGAAGGACGCGTCATCGTCGCAGGAGCAGGGAAAGAGCCCGGCTGCGAAGACCGCGCCGTCCTCCGCGCCGCCCGACGCATCGCCACCTGACGCCGCCACCCAGTCCGCCGCCGATGCGGCGCAGCGCGAGCGCATGCGCGACGCGATGGCGCGCGAATCCGCGCAGCGCGCAGCGCAGTCCGCACCGGGCAAACCGGTCGTGCAGGCGGAAACCGCCGAACAGCGCGAGCGCCGGCAGGCGGTCGATGCCTGGCTCAAACGCGTGCCGGACGAGCCCGGCTCGCTGCTCAAGGCGAAGTTCCGGCTCGAACAGGAACGCCGGCAGAGGGAAGGACGATGAAGCATCGGGTGTGGTTGCTGGCGTGCATGCTGCTGGCGTGGCCCCTGTCGTCGCTCGCCGCGACGCGTGCGTGGCTGGAACAGTCGCAGGTGACGCTGGGCCAGGCGGTGACGCTGAACGTGGAGACCGACAGCGTCTCCGCCACGCCGGATCTCACGCCGCTGCTGCGCGACTTCGAGGTGGAAGGCCAGTCCGACAGCCGCAGCGTGCGGATGGTGAACGGACGCGTGGGCAGCAGCACGACGTTCGCGCTGACCCTGCGGCCGCGGCGCGCGGGCACGCTGTCGATTCCCGCGCTGCAGGTGGGACGCGAGCGCACGGCGCCGCTGGTGCTGGAGGTTAGTGCGACGGCGACGGCCAGTGCCGCATCGAACGGCCTGGTGTTCGTCGAAACCGAGGTCGACGACGAACGTCCTTACGTGCAGCAGTCGGTCGGTGTCACTGTCCGGCTGTTCTACGCCACGCCGCTGGTGTCCGGCCAGCTCGATCTGGACCCGCCCGAGGGCGCGCTGCTGCAGCGGGTCGGCGAGATCGTGCAGTCGAGCCGCGAGATCGACGGGCGACGGTACAACACGGCCGAGCGCCGCTTCCTGCTGGTGCCCGAGCGCAGCGGTCCGCTGACGCTGCCGGGCGCGCGCTTCAGCGGACGCGGGGCGGGCGGCTGGATGGACGACCTGCTCGGCGGCAACAGCCGCGAGGTCGACATCACCGGGGCGCCGCGCACGCTGCAGGTCCGGCCGCAGCCGGCGAACGCGCCGCAACCGTGGTTGCCGGTGCGCGACCTGCGGCTGCGGTACACCGCCGTGCCGGAACAGATGCGCACCGGTGAAGCGGCCACGCTCGCGGTCGAGACCACCGTCGTCGGCGCCACCCAGGCGCAGTTGCCGGAACTGCCCGCCCCCGTCGTGCCCGGCGCGCAGGTGTTCGCCGAGCCTCCGCAGTACGACGAGACCTTCGTAGGCGGGACGCCGCAGGTGAAGCTCACGCGTCGCTATTCCATCGTGCCGTCGCAGCCCGGTCCGCTGACCGTGCCCGGCGTGGCGATGGCGTGGTGGGACGTGCGCGCCGGCGCGGCGAAGCGCGCGACGTTGCCCGACATGACGATACCGGTGGTGGTCGGCAATGGCCAGGCGGCACGTCCGGCAGCGACCGGTCCTGCGACCGCGATACCGCAGGACGCGGCGGAGGAGGGCGTCATCCCGCTGGCCGGCGAGCGCGGCATCCCTGCCCGGATCTGGCCCTGGCTGGCGGCGGGGTTCGCCCTGCTCTGGCTGGCGACGCTGCTGTGGGGACTGTCCCGTCGCCAGAGGGACCCGCATGTGGCGAGCGCGCCGCGGGCGTCCGGCATGCCTGCATCGACGGCATCGACCGCCACCCACACGGCCTCTGACCTCAAGCGCGTGCTCGATGCCGGCGATCTCGACGATATCGAGCATGTGCTGTGCGGCATGGCGCGCCCGAGAGCCGTCGATCTCGACGACCTGCAGCGGCGCCTCGCAGTGCCGGTGCAGCGCGCCGCAGTGGACCTGCTGCGGCGTGCCCGCTGGGCCGGCGGCGATCCGGCGCAGGCCCGCCTGGCGCTGCGCGAGGCATTTCGCGGCGGTCCGCAGTGGCGGGGCGTGGAGGCGGTTGCGGCGGAAGAACCCCTGCCGCCGTTGTACCCGCGATAAGGGAAGCCGGGCCGATATGTTCGTCCTCTTGCCGGGACGGACGCCAATGCCGTGGGCCCGGCGGCCCCGTCCCTCGCGCAGGGACGGGACGCCAGACCGGGTTTGCTAAGCTCCGGCCTTTGTATCCGCAGGACCGCCTGATGACCGACGCCACGCCCGCCACCCGCGCCAAGCTGCCGCTGCACTGGAAGATGGCCATCGGTTTCGCGCTAGGCCTGATCGTCGGGCTGATCGTGCATGCCACCGGGCAGGGCGACGCGGGCTGGGTGCAGAGCGTCACGACCTACGTCACCACGCCCTTCAGCAAGATCTTCCTCAACCTGATCTTCATGCTGATCGTGCCGCTGCTGTTCTCGGCGCTGGTCTGCGGCATCGCCGAGATGGGCGACATCCGCGCGCTGGGCAGGATCGGCTGGAAGACGCTGGCCTACACCATCGTGCTGTCGGCCGTCGCGGTGCTGCTCGGCCTGGTGCTGGTGAATGTCTTCAAACCGGGCGTCGGCGTCGATCCGGCGCTGGCGCAGCAGCTGATCGCCGAGAACGCCGAGCGGACGAAGAAGATCGTCGCCAGCGTCGGCACGCAGGCCACCGGCATGGACATGCTGCTGTCGATCGTGCCGGACAACGTGATCGGTGCGGCGTCCAGCAACGCGGCGATCCTGTCGCTGATGTTCTTCGCGGTGATGTTCGGCATCGGTCTGGTACTCACCCCGTCCGAGAACACCGGCATCCTCAAGCGCGGCATCGAGGGCGTGTTCGAGATCTCGATGACGCTGATCGGCCTGGTCATCCGCCTGGCGCCGTACGCGGTGGCCTGCTTCATGTTCAATCTGGCGGCGATCTTCGGCTTCGACCTGCTGCTGCGATTGGGCCAGTACGTCTTCGTGGTGGTGCTGGCGCTGGCGCTGCACCTGTTCGTCAGCTACTCGGTGGCGTTGAAGCTGGCCGGCTATTCGCCGCTGCGCTTCTTCCGCGGCGCGCAGGAAGCGATGGTGATGGCGTTCTCCACCGCGTCCAGCAATGCCACGCTGCCCACGGCGCTGCGCGTGGCCGACGAAAAGCTCGGCCTGCCGCGCACGGTGTCGCGCTTCGTGCTGACCGTCGGTGCCACCGCCAACCAGAACGGCACCGCGCTGTTCGAGGGCGTGACGGTGATCTTCCTGGCGCAGTTCTTCGGCGTGGACCTGTCGCTGGGCCAGCAGTTCATGGTGATGCTGGTCTGCATCCTGGGCGGCATCGGCACGGCCGGCGTGCCGTCCGGCTCGCTGCCGGTGGTGGCGCTGATCTGCGCGATGGTCGGCGTGAATCCCCTCGGCATCGGCCTGATCCTGGGCGTCAACCACTTCCTCGACATGTGCCGCACCACGCTCAACGTCACCGGCGACCTGACCCTGGCGTCGCTGGTGGCCAAGGGCGAACGTGCCGACGTGAAGCTGCCGGGTCAGCCCGGCTAACACCGCCGGAAGCGCCCCGCAACCGCGACAGCGCGGGCGGGGGGTGGGACAATGGGCCGCCCGCAGCCCGCCGGGCGCCGCCCCTTCTGCCCCGATCCCCATGACGACGCCCACCCGCCGCCAGCTCGCCAACGCCATCCGTTTCCTCGCCGCCGACGCGGTGCAGGCCGCCAATTCCGGCCATCCCGGCATGCCCATGGGCATGGCCGACATCGCCGAAGTGCTGTGGAACGACTACTACCGCCACAGCCCGTCGAACCCCCACTGGTTCAACCGCGACCGCTTCATCCTGTCCAACGGCCACGGCTCGATGCTGCAGTACGCGTTGCTGCACCTGGCCGGCTACGACCTGCCGCTGCAGGAACTGAAGAACTTCCGCCAGCTGCACAGCAAGACCGCCGGCCATCCGGAGCGCCACGAGACCCCGGGCGTGGAGACCACCACCGGTCCGCTCGGCCAGGGCTTCGCCAACGCCGTCGGCTTCGCGCTGGCCGAGAAGCTGCTGGCGCAGCGCTTCAACCGCGACGGCCACGCCATCGTCGACCACCGTACCTTCGTCTTCATGGGTGACGGCTGCCTGATGGAAGGCGTGTCGCACGAAGCCGCTTCGCTCGCCGGCACCTGGGGCCTGGGCAAGCTGGTCTGCTTCTGGGACGACAACAAGATCTCCATCGACGGCAACACCGACGGCTGGTTCACCGACGACACGCCGGCCCGCTTCGAGGCCTATGGCTGGCAGGTGGTGCGCAACGTCAACGGCCACGACCCGGTCGAGATCAAGACCGCCATCGACACTGCGCTGAAGACCGCCGACAAGCCCACCCTGATCTGCTGCCGCACGACGATCGGCTTCGGTTCGCCGAACAAGGCCGGCAAGGAATCCAGCCACGGCGCGCCGCTGGGCAAGGACGAACTGGAGGCCACGCGCGCCGCGCTGGAATGGCCGTATGGTCCGTTCGAAGTGCCGGCCGAGATCTACGCCGGCTGGAACAAGGTCGAGGCGGGCAAGGCGCTGGAAACCGACTGGAACGCGCTGTTCGACGCCTACGCCGCGCAGTACCCGGAACAGGCCGCCGAACTGAAGCGTCGCGCCGCCGGTGAGCTGCCGGCAGACTTCGTCGCGCGGGCCGATGCGTACATCGCCAAGGTGCAGGCGGAAGGCCCGACCATCGCCTCGCGCAAGGCCTCGCAGAACGCCATCGAAGCCTTCGCGCCGCTGCTGCCGGAACTGGTCGGCGGCTCGGCCGACTTGGCCCATTCGAACCTCACGCTGTGGAAGGCGAGCAAGTCGGTGTCCACCACCGACCCGAACGCCAACTACGTGTACTACGGCGTGCGCGAGTTCGGCATGACCGCGATCGCCAACGGCCTGGCGCTGCACGGCGGCTTCGTGCCGTTCGACGCCACGTTCCTGGTGTTCAGCGACTACGCCCGCAACGGCGTGCGCATGAGCGCACTGATCCCGGCGCACGCCATCCATGTGTACACGCACGACTCCATCGGCCTGGGCGAAGACGGTCCCACGCACCAGCCGGTCGAACACCTCGCGTCGCTGCGCTACATCCCGAACAACGACGTGTGGCGTCCCTGCGACGCAGTGGAATCGGCGGTGGCGTGGAAGCAGGCCATCGTCCGCCAGGACGGCCCGAGCTGCCTGGTGTTCTCCCGCCAGAATCTGGCGCACCAGCCGCGTACCGAGGCGCAGGTGGCCGACATCGCGCGCGGCGGTTACGTGCTGGCCGATGCCGACGGCACGCCGGACGTGATCCTCATCGCCACGGGCTCTGAAGTTGGTCTGGCCACGCAGGCCAAGGCCACGCTGGATGCACAGGGCCTCAAGACGCGCGTGGTGTCGATGCCGTCCACCGACGTCTTCGACCGCCAGGACGCCGCATACCGCGAATCGGTGCTGCCGAAGGCCGTGCGCAAGCGCGTGGCGGTGGAAGCGGCCATCAGCGATTTCTGGCGCAAGTACGTCGGCCTGGACGGCGCGGTGATCGGCATGACCACGTTCGGTGCGTCCGCGCCGGCCGACGCGCTGTACACGCACTTCGGCATCACCGCCGAGGCGGTGGTCGAGGCGGCGAAGTCGCTGTAGCCCGGCCGCGCCCGTGACGGTCACGCCCGCGTACACGCAGCAGGTCGACGGACGCCGCATCTCGGTGTTCGACGGCCTGCTGGAGTTGCCGCAACTGGCGGAACTGCATCGCGTGCTGCTGCAGGCGGGCTATACACGCTCGGAGATCGCGCGACCCGATACCGCCGAGTACCGGCACTGGGCCACGGAGATTCCGCTGGCCCGACTGCCCGCCATGCCGTTCGCCGCGCCCACGATGGCCGCGGTGGCGGTGCATGCGCCGGCCATGGCGTATCGGCCCTACCGCAGCTACGTCAACGTCGCGCATTACGGCGACATGCTGTTCAGTCACATCGATTGCGTGGAAGGCGCGGGCGAACTGACCGCGCTGTGGTACGTATGCGAGCAGTGGGACCACGAGTGGGGCGGCGAGACCGTCTTCTTCGACCGCCAGCGCGACGTGCGTGCGGCCGTCAGCCCGCGTCCCGGACGGCTGGTGGTGTTCGATGGCGACATCCTCCACGCGGGTCGCCCACCCAACCGCAACTGCCACGCACCGCGCTTCACCCTGGCGGTGAAGCTGGAGCGTGCGGCGGCCTGAGTGGAGTCGAGCACGGAGGCTCGCTCAGCGCGTGCCGCTCTCCTGCAACCCAAGTCCCAGCAGCTTCGCCTCGATACGCTCCCCCACGCTGGTCGGTGCGGACAGATGCATCCGCTCCATCGCCTCGGCATCGTCCGATCTCGCCCCCAGCGCGCGCAGCACGGTGCCGATCTTCTTCCATGGCGTCGCAGTCTTCGTCTTCAGCCAGCCCAGCGCCCTGACGATGCGCTGCTCCACCTCGGTGAAGTCGCTGCCCAGCGGGTAGTCGGGCAGGGTGCCGTCGTGGCGGAACGCGCGCAGCCGGGCGGACAGGTGCACGGGGGTGTTGTCGATCCAGTGGGCGGGCGCATGGAAGCCGCTGCGCAGCTTTCCCGCCCGCTGTGCCTGCTCGATCAATCCTGGTTGGAAGCGGACATCGGTGATGCCGCCCATGGCGACGATGCAGTCCTCGTCGTTCCTGCCGCGGAGATCGGCGATGCCGTATTCGTTGACGTAGACGTCGCGCAGGTGGCGCGGGATGGTGGTATGGCCATAGTGCCAGCGGACGTTCGATCCGGCGGCACCGGCCTCCTCGCGCACGGCGCGGAACATCAGAACGCTGCGTGCGCCGTCCAGCGCGTTCGACATGTCGACGAAGTTGTACTGGCCGCCCACGCCCGACACCACGCGGCCGTCCTCCAGACCGTCGGACACCGCCGCGCCCAGCGCAGTGGCCATCATGCAGGAGTTGAAGAAGCGCGCGTCGCGGCGCTGCAGGCGGGCCAGCGACTCGCGGCCGCGCTCCAGTTCGTTGATCAGGCTGATGCGGCGCATGCCGATGGCGCGGCGCTGGTCATCCGGCAGCTCGCGCAGCCAGTCGTAGAAGGCAGGCGAACCGAGATAGAACGCGCCATGCAGATACTCGCCGTCGCGCTCCAGCCGCGCCTGGTCGCCGAGGTTGGCGGTGCCGTCGGCGAGCCGCTGCATCAAGGCTTCGTCGTCGACCACCTTGCGACGGATCACGCCGGTCTCCACCAGCCGCTTGAAGCCTTCGTTGACCATCTCGCTGCAGCCGTACAGGCCGATGGCGAACGGATCGAGGCCGCCGCTGGCGACCACGGCGGGATGCCGTTCCAGCTCGGGATCGAGTGACGCCAGCACGCGGCGGTAGGTCGGGTTGTCGGTATGGCGCAGCACCAGCGCATGGCACAACGCGTCGGCCAGTGCGCCGATGCCGATCTGCAGCGTGCCGCCATCGCGGACCAGCGCACTGGCGTACAGACCGATGGCGTAGTCAACGTCCGATACCGGCTGGCGCGGCAGGCCGAACAACGGCGGATACGGGCCGGGCGGCGAAACCACGATGTCGAAGTAGGCCTCATCCACCGCCGCCGTGCCGCCGATCCACGGCAGCGCGGGATCGACTTCGGCCACCAACAGCGGGCGCGGCAGCCCGCGCGCGACGACGGCGTCCACGGTGTCCTGGGTGAGGTCGTTGTTGCACGAGAACGACAAACGCGTGCCGCCCGGTTCGCGCGCAACCTTCTGCACGATGACGTTGATCTCGCGATCGGCGAGCGCGCGCGCGACATGGGTGTAGTTGAGGCTGGCGTAGTGGCGCTGTGCGGTGGTCGAGTGCAGCAACGCGCCGCCCTGCATGTAGAACTCCTCCACCTCGATGTTCGGAGGAAGCGCATCGCGCCTGATCGCCTGCACGTAGGCCAGCCGCGGGAAGTCCTCCCCGAAGTGCCGCGTCGCGAACGGTTTGACGAACCGGCCTTCCAGTCCCTTGCCGCCTCCCGGCGGATCCAGCGACAACGCCGTGTACAGCTGCCACGGTCGCGAGGGGTCCGCCGAGATGCGTGCGTAGAGGGCGTTCAACAGCCGGTGCGGCTTGCCGATGCCCAGCGGTGCGCCCATGCGCAGCGGACCGTAGGTGTGGGACAGGATCAGGTCGACGGCGTCGTCGAGGTCGGTAAGGTGCTTGGTCATGGCGCCAGCGTACCCAGCCGGGCGTTAACCGGCCATGGGCCGACTCACTGCTCCAGCATGTCCGGCCGGAACAGGCGCCGTCGGGAGACCTCCCGGCCCGATACCATGAAGCGGCCGTCGCCGCGGTAGTGTACGGTGCGCGGGATGCGCGGCGAGGTGGCGATGCGGGCGTGGACGATGCGCCAGACGAACAGCGGGTAGTCGGCGGTGATGCGGGTCTCGTGCAGGCGGCATTCGAAGCGCGCGTGGCACTCGGCGATGCCCGGCGCGTCCACGTCGCGTGATGGCGATGCGGTCAGGCCGAAGCGCTCGAACTTGTCCTGCTCGGTGCTGCTGCAGTTGCCGATCCGCACCACGGTATCCAGCAGGTCTTCGGTCGGCAGGTTGATCACGCATTCGCGGCTGGCACGGGCCAGTGCGTGGCTGCGGTTGGCCTGCCAGATGTAGGTGCCGACCAGGTCGTAGCCCAGCATCATGTGCCAGCCGAGCGTCATGATGGCGCGTTCGCCCCGGTGCGCCGTGCTCAGCAGCACGACGGGACCGGGTTCGAGATAGCGCCGCGACTGTTCGACGGGCAGGGAGGTCCAGCGCTTCTTCGTGCTCATGGTCGGCTCCGTGGTTCCACGGCGGCAGCCTACCCCTCGCTCAGTCGAGGGTATGTATGGAGTCGGCGACCCGCCGCACTTCGTCCGGATGGTGGCTGACGTAGACGATGGGCAGGCGGATCTCGTCCCGGACACGCTGCAGGTAGGGGATCAGTTCCTCGCGACGGGCCTGGTCCAGCGCCGACAATGGTTCGTCGAACAGCAACAGCGAGGGCTGCGACAGCAGGGCACGCCCGATCGCGACACGCTGGGCTTCGCCGCCTGACAGGTTGCGCGTGCGGCGCGGCAGCAGTGGCGCGATGCCGAGCAATTCGACCACGGCGTCGAAGCCGAATCGTGGCGCGCCGCGTCCGCCGTGGCGTCCGTAAAGCAGGTTGCGACGGACATCGAGATGCGGGAACAGGCGGGCGTCCTGGAACACGTAGCCCACGCGCCGGCGATGCACCGGTTCATCGATCCGCTGCGCGCTGTCGAACAGGCAACGGCCGTCGATTTCGATACGGCCGGCGACCGGCGTGACCAGTCCGGCGATGGCGTTGAGCACGGACGTCTTGCCTGCGCCGGACGGTCCCACCAGCGCGATCACGCGCGCGTCGTCGTCGATGCGCACGTGGCGATGGAAGTGGCCGCGCCGGAGTTCGATGTCGAGGCGGAGCATCAGGCCTCCTCACCCTGGCGCGTGTGGTGCCGTCGGACCAGCCACTCCGAGAACAGCAAGGCCGTCAGCGAGATCACCACGGCCACCGCGGCAAGGCGCCAGATACCGGCTTCGCCGCCCGGCACCTGCATCAGGCCGTAGATGGCCGATGACAGCGTCTGGGTTTCGCCGGGGATGTTGGAGACGAAGGTGATGGTGGCGCCGAACTCGCCCAGTGCCTTGGCGAACGCCAGCACGCTACCGGCGACCAGGCCCGGCCACGCCAGCGGCAGGGTGATGGTGAAGAACACGCGCCACGGGCCGGCACCGAGCGTGGACGCGGCCTGCTCCAGGCGGCGGTCCGTCGCTTCGAGCGACAGCCGGATGGAACGCACCATCAACGGAAAGCCCATCACCGCGCAGGCCAGCGCCGCACCGGTCCAGCGGAACGCGAACACGATGCCGAACTGCTCCTGCAGGAACGCGCCGACCGTGCCCTGCGTGCCCAGTGTCACCAGCAGCGCGTAGCCCATCACGACGGGCGGCAACACCAGCGGCAGGTGCACGATGGCATCGAGCAGCGCCTTGCCGGGGAAGCGCGTGCGCGCCAGCAGCCAACCCACCAGTATCCCGACCGGCAGGCTGGCAAGCGCTGCGACCGTGGCCACCTTCAGGCTGAGGCGGATGGCGGTGAGCTCTTCCGGCGAGAACGCGTCTAGCATGGGCCGCTCAGGGCTTCACCGAAAAGCCGCGGCGCTGGAAGATCGCATCGGCAGCGGGTGAGGAAAGCCACTGCACGAACCGCGTCGCCTGCGCCGAGCGCGCGCCGCGCAGTGCGGCCACCGGGTAGACGATCGGCGGATGGGAATCCTCGGGGAAGGTGGCCAGCACGCGCACACCGGGTTCAGCCCTGGCATCCGACGCATACACGATGCCCAGCGGGGTTTCGCCGCGCGCCACCAGCATCAGGGCTGCGCGCACGCTGTCGGATTCGGCCAGCCGCGCCTTGACGCCGTCCCACAGCGCCAGCGATGCCAGCGATGCCCGGGCGTACTTGCCGGCCGGCACGGTCTGCGTCTGACCGACGGCGAGGCGGCCGCTGCCCAGGGCGGTGAGCAGTGTCGCCGGACGCTTCAGGTCGACCTGTACCTTGCTCGCCTTCGGCGCGATCAGCACCAGCTGGTTGCCCAGCAGGTTGCGGCGCGTGGCGACTTCGAGCCTCTGTCGCTGCTGCAGATGGTCCATCCATTCCAGGTCGGCGGAAAAGAACACGTCGGCCGGCGCGCCCTGTTCGATCTGTCGGGCGAGGGCGGAACTGGCGGCGTACGACACGCGGACCGGGACGCCGGTCTGCGCCTGGTAAGCGGCAGCGGCCTCGTCCAGCGACTCCTTCAGGCTGGCGGCGGCGAACACGGTCAGGCCGCGTTCCTGCGCGAGGACCGTGGTGGACGCCAGGGACGCGAGCGCCACGGCAAGTGCCCAGAACGCGTCGCGGAGCAGCGTGGATGGGGTCATGCGAACGACTCCTGGGGCGGGCGATTCGATGATGCGATGCGCGGGCTCGCGGTGGCAGGACGGCGCCGGGTCGGATCAGCGCGGCGCCAGCGCCTTGTTCAGCACCGCCGCCAGCGCCACGCCACCGGCGCGCAACTGGCGCTCGGCGATGGGCAAGTGCTTGTCCACGTAAGCCTGTTCGAGTTTCGCGCGGCGTGGATAGAAGTCCGGCTGGATCACGACGCGGCACGACTGCTCGGCCCACGCGGCCGCAGGCGGCGGCAGCGTCATGGCCGCCAGGGTGGGACGCGGCAACGTGCGCAGGTGATCCAGGTAAGCCTGTTCGCTGCGGCCGGTGGACAGCAGCATGCGGCTGTCCCACAGCGTGTGCAGGTTGGTACCGCGCCCGTTCCAGTTGATCTGCGCATCGTTGCCGCCCTTGTCGCGCGCGTAGCCGGCGTGCAAGGGCTGGTGCGCGTCGCCGACGAAATGCACGACGAACTTCAAGGCCTGCAACCGCTCCGCGCGCGTGCGCGCCGGATCGGCCAGGATCGCGGTCTGCGCGCGGATGGCTTCCACCACGCAGTTACCGCCTGGGCAATCGCGGCGCTGCGAATAGACGCAATCGTCTTCGCCGAGATTGACGAAGTGCCAGTTCGCGCTTTGCCGGCCCAACACGGGATCGTTCTTGCGCAGGTCGTCCGCCCAGCCGGCAATGCCGGCCAGCGTGGGGTCCGGTTCGCCCTGCAGCAGCGCGTCGATCCGGCGGCGCGTATCCGGGGTCAGGTCGTCCCAGGCCAGCAGGGCGACCAGCCGATGCCCCAGCAGGCCCCATGCCTGCGCCGGCACCGGCAGCAGCACGAGGGCGGTGACGAGAACGAGGGATGAAAAAAGGGGACGGACCATGCCGGTACTTTACCCGACACGGGCCGTTCCCCGATTTGCCGCAGGCGACGGATCGGTTGTCTGCTCAGAACGTCAGGACATAAGCCACGCCGTAGACCATCGGATCGATGTTGGCGGTGCCCAGGTCCACGCCATCCACGCTGACGTCGGTATCGATGTCGATCCAGCGCGCATCCACGCGCACGGCGCCGCGCTCGCTGACCTTGATGTCGAGCCCCGCATGCGCGGCCAAGCCCCACGAGTCGTCCAGCTTCAGGTCGGTGCCTGCCAGCGCGCCCTGGGTGTCCTCGCTGAAGAAGGTGGTGTAGTTCAGGCCGGCGCCGAGGAACGGCGACACCTTGCCCTTGCTGTTGAAGTGGTACTGCAGTGACACGGTCGGCGGCAGGTGCTTGGTGCTGCCCACGGTGCCGACGCCGTCGACGGCGATGTCGTGCTTGAACGGCAGGGCGGCCAGCACTTCCAGGCCCAGGTTGTCGCGCAGGAAGTATTCGAAGGTGATGGTCGGCTTGACGTCGCTGTCGATGTCCAGCGGCAGGGTGCCGCCGGCGAGCGAGCCATTGCCGGACTTGGGGTTCACCTGGTGCGCGCCGACGCCCAGGGTCCAGTCGCCCTTGGACTGGGCGAAGGCGGGCGCGGCGGCGCCGAAGGCAAGGGCGACGGCGATCGGGATCAGGGTCTTCTTCATGGTGGTGACGCTCGTTGGAAGGTGGCGTCAGTCTCTGCCCGCGTTTCCCGTGCTGCCTTGATCCTGATCAATGCCCGCGGGGACGTGCCGCCGGGGTGGCCTGTTAGAATGTCGGCCCCCGTCAACCCCGCCGCGCCGCGTGCGTGGCCGCAGGAGTCCTGAGCAATGTCGATCAAGGTGGGTATCAACGGCTTCGGCCGCATCGGGCGCAACGTGCTGCGTTCCGCCGTGCAGAACTTCGGCAACGACATCGAGATCGTCGCCATCAACGATCTGCTGGAGCCGGACTACCTGGCCTACATGCTGCAGTACGACTCCGTGCACGGCCGTTTCGACGGCGACGTGAAGGTCGAGGGTGGTGCGCTGTTCGTCAACGGCAGGAAGATCCGCCTGACCCAGGAGCGCGATCCGGCCAACCTGAAGTGGGATGACGTCGGCGCCGATGTCGTCATCGAGTCCACCGGCCTGTTCCTCGACAAGGCGACTGCGCAGAAGCATCTCGATGCGGGCGCGAAGAAGGTCATCCTGTCGGCCCCGTCGAAGGACGACACGCCGATGTTCGTCTACGGCGTGAACCACGACACCTACAACGACGAGGCGATCATCTCCAACGCCTCGTGCACGACCAACTGCCTGGCGCCGATCGCCAAGGTGCTGCACGACAAGTGGGGCATCAAGCGCGGCCTGATGACCACCGTGCACGCCGCCACCGCCACGCAGAAGACGGTCGACGGCCCGAGCAACAAGGACTGGCGCGGCGGCCGCGGCATCCTCGAGAACATCATTCCCTCGTCCACCGGTGCGGCCAAGGCCGTCGGCGTGGTCATCCCCTCGCTCAACAAGAAGCTGACCGGCATGTCGTTCCGCGTGCCGACCAGCGACGTGTCGGTGGTCGACCTGACCGCCGAGCTCGAGAACCCGGCCACGTACGACGAGATCAAGGCCGAGATGAAGGCGCAGAGCCAGGGCGCCCTGAAGGGCATCCTGGGCTACACCGAGGACAAGGTGGTCGCCACCGATTTCCGCGGCGACACCCGCACCTCGATCTTCGACGCCGAGGCCGGCATCGCGCTGGACCCGACCTTCGTCAAGCTCGTGGCCTGGTACGACAACGAGTGGGGCTACTCCAACAAGTGCCTGGAAATGGTCAGGGTGGTCGCCGGCAAGTAAGCCGCAGGCTCCGGCGGCATCGCACGGGCGCCCCTGGGGGCGCCCGTGTCGTTTGCGGGTATCGCGAAGTGATACGGAGCGGGCGGGATGGCGCCACCTGCGCATCGAATCTTGCAAATCCGGCCGCCTTGGCCGAGGCTGCGGCGAGGCTGAATGGACGGCCGGGGAGCGGATGCGTCCGTTCCCGCATCGAACACGCAACGACGGGGTAGGCGATGGATGATCTGGCGGGAGTGCTGGTGCTGCTCGGCCTGGCGGTACTGGCCGTGCCGGTACTGCTGATCGTGGCGCTGGTCGCCATCAGCGGGCTGAAACGCCGGGTCGGCGAACTGGAACGGCAGGTGATGCAGCTGCGCAGCGCGCCGGTTGCGTCCGTCGCACCGCAGGCGGCGGATGTCGCGACACCCGCGCCGGTCGATGACGGGCCGACGCTGACCGAACTCGTGCGGTCGCCGCCGGTGCGCGTCCAGACACCGCCTCCCACCCCGGCGGCCGCGACGCCGCCACCGATTCCCCCGCAGCGCCCCGTGCCTGCGGCGCCGCCCGTGGAACCCGCGCCGGCGGTGCCGCCGCGCCCACCGCGCCCCGAAGCGCCGCCACGTCCCGCCAAACCCGATGTGTTCACCGTCGCCCTGCGTGCGGTGCAACGCTGGTTCACTGTCGGCAACGTACCGGTCAAGATCGGCGTGCTGGTGCTGTTCGCCGGCGTGGCCGCGCTGCTGAAGTACGGCGCGGACCAAGGCTGGTTCACCCTGCCGCCGGAACTGCGTCTGGCCGGCATCGCGGCAGCGGCGCTGGGCGCGCTGGTTTTCGCGTGGCGCAAGCGCGACAGCAACCGCACATTCGCCTTGAGCGTGCAGGGCGGTGCCATTGGCGTGCTGCTGCTGGTCGCGTTCGCGGCGTTCAAGATCTTCGGCGTGATGCCGGCCGGCGCGGCCTTCGCGCTGAGCATCGTGCTGATCGCCGGTGCGGGCATGCTGGCGGTGCTGCAGGATGCGAAGTCGCTGGCCGTGTTCGCGCTGCTGGCAGGCTTCCTCGCGCCGATCTGGCTGTCCACCGGCAGCGGCAACCACGTGGCGCTGTTCTCGTACTACGCGGTATTGAACGCGGCCATCGTCGGCATCGCCTGGTACAGGTCGTGGCGCGTGCTGAACCTGCTCGGCTTCCTCTTCACCTTCGGCATCGGCACCGCGTGGGGCCTGTTCGACTATGCGCCGGAGAAGTACGCCAGCACGCAACCTTTCCTGGCACTGTTCTTCGTGTTCTACCTGCTGATCCCGCTGCTGTTCGCGCGTCGCCAGCCGGCCAGCCGGCGCGACTTGATCGACGGATGTCTGGTGTTCGGCATGCCGCTGGTCGCGTTCTCGCTGCAGGAGGGGCTGATGCAGGGCGGCAGCTTCGAGGACAGCCGACTGCCGCTGGCGTTCTGCGCGCTGGGGCTTGGCGTGATGTATGCGGTGCTGTCGCGGGCGTTGCGGCGTCGCGAGAATTACGACGTGCTGGCGCATTCGTACGCCCTGCTGGCGGTCGGCTTCGCCACGCTGTCCGTGCCGCTGGCGCTGTCGGCGCAGGCCACGGCCTGCGTGTTCGCGCTGGAAGGCGCGGCGCTGGCGTGGCTGGGACTGCGGCAGTCGCGCCTGTTGCCGCAGTTTACCGGTGCGGGCCTGCAGCTTGCGGCGGCGGTGGCGTTCTTCATCGCGAGCGCCGACGCGCCGTCGTGGGATACGACCGCTGCCGTGCCGATGTTCGCCAACGCGGCCTTCATGAGCGCATTGCTGATCGCGGCCGCAGGCGTTGCCAGTGCCTGGGCGTATCGCGGGCGGAGTGCCGGCGTGGCGCTGGTGTACTACCTGTGGGCGCTTGCCTGGTGGCTGGGCAACGGCGTGCTCGAGATCGACACCCACATCGACGGAGATAGTGAGCCAGACGCGATGCTCGCCTTCATCGCGCTCACCGGCTGGCTGGCAGCGGAAGTGCATCGCCGGCGCCCGGCCGGCGCGCTCGCCTGGACCACGCTGGCCGCGCTGGCGTCCGCCGCGCCGCTGGCGCTGTGGCAGACCGCGGAGCACCAGCAGCCCTTCGCCGGCAATGGCGTGTGGGCATGGCTCGCCTATGCGGTACTCGGCGTCCGCAGCCTGATGTGCCTGCGCGACAGCGATCATCGGCTGGCCGGTGCGGCGCAGTTCGTGTGGTGGCTGGTGTGGCCGCTGGTGGCGAGCCTGCTGCTGGCCTGGCTGCCCGGACATGTGCAGGGCATGGGCAGTGGTTGGCAGGCCGGTCTCATCGCGTTGCCATGGCTGGTGGTGGTGGCGCTCGCGCTGTTCCGTTGGGCATGGCTGGCGGCTCCGCTTGGCGACCGGTTCGATGGCTGGCGTACACCGTTGCTGGGCGTGCTGTTCGCCGCACTGGGCCTGTGGTGGCTGGTGTCGCTGTTCATGGCCGGCAGCGCGCGTCCGCTGCCGTGGATGCCGGTGCTGAATCCGCTGGAACTCGCCCAGTTCGCGGTGCTGGTCCTGCTGCTGCGCTGGTGGCTGCCGGAAACCCGTACGCTGCCGCCGGCGCGCATCGTGCTGCTGTCGTCGCTGGCCTTCGTGTGGATCACCTCGGTGGTGCTGCATGCCGTGCATCACTGGGGCGGCGTGCCGTGGAACGAGGGTCTGCTGTCGGGCAGCCTGGCGCAAACCAGCCTGACCATCACCTGGAGCGTGCTGGGCGTGCTGGGCTGGGTGATCGGGTCGCGCCGCGGCCAGCGCATGTTGTGGCTGGGCGGTGCGGTGCTGATGGGCGTGGTGCTGGCCAAGCTGGTCTTCGTCGATCGCCAGCATCTGGGCAACCTGCTCGGCATCGGCTCGTTCATCGGCTACGGCCTGTTGTGCACCGTGGTGGGCTATCTGGCGCCGGCACCGCCGCGGCGCATCGACAACGAGGAAGCACCCGCATGAAGAAGTGGCTGATGGTCCTGTCTCTGCTGCCCGTGCTCGCCGCCGCGCAGGCGCCAACGTCTGCTCCCTATGCGAAGCGCTGGCCGCTGACGTTGTCGTCCGAACAGGCGGGTGCGTACCGCGTGGTCCTCGACCGCGAGGTCTACACCACCACGGCATGGCCGGACCTGCGCGACATCGATGTGCTGGATGCGCAGGGCAGGCCGGTGGCGGCGGCACTGTTCGGCCCCGAGCAGCCCACGGCCCTGCCGGCGCGACGCATCGTGGTGCCATGGTTTCCGCTGCCGGCGCTGCAGCAGGATCCATCGGTACCGTCGCGCGTGTCGGCGCAGTTCGGCGAGAACGGCCGCATCGTGCGCATCGAGGCCGACGGTGGCGGTACGGCCGCCTCCGGTCCCGCACGTGCCTTCCTGGTCGACCTGAGCGGCATCCGCGATACGCCCGAAGCGCTGGAGTTCACCTGGGATGCCGGCACGCCGCGCGAATCGCGCTATCGGGTCGAAGGCAGCCAGGACCTGCAGGCGTGGGAGGTCGTGCAGGACCGCGTGACCCTGGTCGAGCTGCAGCGCGGCCCGCAACGCCTGCTGCGCGACGAGGCGCCGATCCGCGGCGGTCTTCGCTACATCCGCTTCGTGCCGCTCGATGCCTCGCCGGCCCTGCCGATCCGTGAGGTGCGCGTGCGCCTGCAGGCCGTGCATCCGCGCCAGGATGTGCAGTGGTCGGAGCTGCAGGGCCGGCGCATGTCCGAGCAGGGTGTGGACGGCTACACCTACGAAAGCGATGGGCGCTATCCCGTGGCCCTGGCCGATCTGGCGATGGACGACTACACCGTCGGCGAATGGACGCTGGAGAGCCGCGACAGCACGGACGCGCCGTGGCGACTGCGCGCCGGGCCGTGGGTGGCGTATCGCGTGGCCGGCGAACAGCCCAGCGCCTCGCCGGCGCAACCGTTGTCGAGCGGACCGGCACGCGACCGCTACTGGCGGCTGCGCAACACCGGCGCACTGCCGGAGCGGGCGCCCACGCTTCGACTCGGCTACCGGTCGGAAGTGGTGGTGTTCCTTGCACGGGGCACGCCGCCCTACGCACTGGTGGCAGGCAGTGCGAGCGCGCGCCGCGCCGCCGTCCCGATGCCTGCCCTGGTGGATTCGCTGCGGCGCGACCGCGGCGAGGACTGGCAGCCCGCGCCGGCGTACCTGTCCCCGTCCACGGTGCTGGCCGGCGATGCGGCGCTGGTCGCTCCGCCCACGCCGCGCGACTGGAAGACCTGGCTACTGTGGGGCCTGCTGATCGCCGGTGCGGCGCTGGTGGCGGCCTTCGCCTTCAGCCTGCTGCGCAGCCGGCCACCGGCCTAGGCTGCGGTCGTTTGCGGCATGCGGGGGCAGGCGGGACAATAGCGGTCTCTCCCGCTGCCCAGGACTTCCGATGCCCATCGTCCGCATGACCGACCTCGACCTCGCCGGCAAACGCGTGCTGATCCGCCAGGATCTTAACGTGCCGATCGACGCTGGCCGGATCACGTCCGAGCAGCGCATCACCGCGTCGTTGCCGACGCTGAAGCTGGCGCTGCAGAAGGGCGCGGCGGTGATGGTGACCTCGCACCTGGGCCGCCCGAAGGAAGGCGTGTGGAGCGAAGCCGATTCGCTGGCGCCGGTCGCCGCGCGCCTGTCCGAACTGCTCGGCGTCGAGGTGCCGCTGGTGAAGGACTGGGTGGATGGCGTCGACGTGGCGCCGGGCCGGATCGTCCTGCTCGAGAACTGCCGCATGAACGTCGGCGAAGGCAAGGACGACGAAGCGCTGTCGAAAAAATACGCCGCGCTGTGCGACGTCTTCGTCATGGACGCGTTCGGCACCGCGCACCGCGCGCAGGCCTCCACGCATGGCGTGATCCGGTTCGCCCCGGTCGCCGCCGGCGGCCCGCTGCTGATGGCCGAACTGGACGCGCTGGACAAGGCGCTGGCCAATCCGGCCCGCCCGCTGCTGGCCATCGTCGCCGGCAGCAAGGTCTCCACCAAGCTGGAACTGCTGACCAGCCTGGTGGGCAAGGTGGACCAGCTGATCGTCGGCGGCGGCATCGCCAACACCTTCATCGCGGCGGAAGGCCATGCGGTGGGCAAGTCGCTGATCGAAGCCGACCTGATCGAGACCGCGAAGAAGATCGATGCCGATGCGAAGGCGCGTGGTGCCGAGATTCCGCTGCCGACCGACGTGGTGGTCGCCACCGCGTTCTCCGCCGATGCGCCGGCGACGGTGAAGGCCGTGGACGCCGTCGCGGCCGACGACCTGATCCTCGACATCGGTCCGCAGACCGCGCAGCGCTATGCCGAACTGATCAAGTCGGCCGGCACCGTGGTGTGGAACGGGCCGGTGGGCGTATTCGAGTTCGATGCCTTCGGCAAGGGCACCGAAACGCTGGCGCATGCGATCGCGCAGTCGAAGGCATTCTCCATCGCCGGCGGCGGCGACACGCTGGCGGCGGTGGACAAGTACGGTATCGCCGACGACGTCAGCTATATCTCCACCGGTGGCGGCGCCTTCCTCGAATTCCTCGAAGGCAAGACGCTGCCGGCCGTCGCGGCGCTGGAAGCACGCGGCCAGTGAGCCGCGCCACGCTGTTCTTCGACCTCGACGGCACGCTGATCGATTCGGCCGTCGGCATCACCCGCTGCATCGCCCACGCATTGACCCAGCTCGAGCATCCGATTCCATCGGAGGCCGAGCTGCGCGGTTGGATCGGTCCGTCGCTGCGTACCAGCTTCATGCCGCTGCTGGGCGATCCGGCCAAGGTCGAGGCCGCCATCGAGCATTACCTGGAGCGCTTCGAGTCGCACGGCTGGCTGGAGCACCAGGTCTACGCCGGCGTCGGCGAAACCATCGAGGCGCTTCACGCCGAGGGTCACCGGCTCGCCGTGGTCACCGCCAAGAACGAGCCGCACGCGCGCAAGATCCTGGCGCACCTGCCGTTCGGGCATCGCTTCGAGGACATCATCGGCGCGACTGTCGATGGCCGCCTCAGCCACAAGAAGGACCTGATCGGCGAAGCCCTGCGGCGCCTTTCACTGACGCCTGATGCGTGCTGGATGATCGGTGACCGCCGCATGGACATCGAGGGCGCGCGTCACCATGGCATGCGCAACGTCGGCGTGCTGTGGGGATTCGGCGGAGAAGAGGAGTTGCGCGATGCAGGCGCGACCCGGCTCGCAGGCGCACCCGACCAATTGCAGCCACTGCTCGCCTGAGCGGAAACGCACGCGATCAAACGCGCGTTTCATCCTCGCGTTTTTTGCGCAGTCGGGTGTGCGCGCGCAGCATCCGGCATGCGGGCAGAGACCAAAAAAATACCAGTCGCACGACGTGCGCGACCGTTGCGAAAGCGCTTGAAAACAGGGCTTTGCTGGCGTGCCGGTACACGTGCCTCATGCTGTCCCGGGACAGTGCGATCACACGGGGTCCGCGGGTCTCTACGCATCCGTATCGCTGTGGTAGCGTTTGCGCGATCACAGGGAATCCGCACCATGACCGAACGCCAGCGCCGCACCAAGATCCTCGCCACCCTCGGACCGGCGACCGACCCGCCCGGCGTGCTGGAGGATCTGTTCCGCGCCGGCGTCAACGTGGTGCGACTGAACTTCTCGCATGGCGATCCGTCCGGACAGGCCAAGCGTGCCGCTGCCGTTCGCCTGGCGGCGCAGCGCGTCGGTGCCGAGGTCGGCATCCTGGCCGACCTGCCGGGCCCGAAGATCCGCGTGGAACGTTTCGCCGAAGGCAAGGTGGTGCTGAAGACCGGCGACCGCTTCGACCTGGTGGCCCGTGTCGATGCACCTCCGGGCGATGCCACCCAGGTGGGCGTCAGCTACCTCGGCCTGCCGGGCGACGTGGAAGCGGGCGACGTCCTGCTGCTCGACGACGGCCTGATGCAGCTGAAGGTGACCTCGGTCGAGGGCGAACGCATCATCTGCACCGTGCTCAACGACGGCGTGCTGTCCGACCGCAAGGGCCTGAACAAGCAGGGCGGCGGCCTGTCGCTGGGCGCGCTGACCGAGCGCGACCGTGAGCTGATCGCCTATGTGGCGGAGAACATCGGCGTGGACTTCATCGCCGTGTCGTTCTGCCGCAATGCCGACGACATGAACGAAGCGCGCCGCATCGCCCGCGAGCACGGCTGCGACGCCGCACTGGTCTCCAAGATCGAACGTACCGAAGCCATCGAGAACCTGGCCGAGATCGTCGATGCCAGCGACGTGGTGATGGTCGCGCGCGGCGACCTGGGCGTGGAGATCGGCGATGCCGAATTGCCCGGCCTGCAGAAGAAGATCATCCGCGAGTCGCTGGCGCGCAACAAGGTGGTGATCACCGCCACCCAGATGCTGCAGTCGATGGTGGACAGCCCGATCCCCACCCGCGCCGAAGTGCTGGACGTGGCCAACGCCGTCATCGACGGCACCGACGCGGTGATGCTGTCGGCCGAGACTGCGGCCGGCAGCTACCCGGTCCGCGCGGTGGAAGCGATGGCGCGCATCTGCCTGGGCGCCGAGAAGCAGTTCGAGATGGATACCGATTTCGAGAAGGCGCCGCGCAACCTGGAGCGCGCCGACCAGGCCATCGCGATGGCCACGATGTTCCTGTCCGAGCACATCGGCGTGCGCGCGATCGTGGCGATGACCGAATCCGGCGGCACCGCGCGCTTCCTGTCGCGCTTCCGCTCCAGCGCGCCGATCTATGCGTTCTCGCGCCACGACGGCGCGCGCCGCAAGATGGCGATGATCCGCGACGTGTTCCCGATCGCCTTCGACAGCCGCGGCCTGGCTCCGCGTGAGGCCGCGCGCGATGCGATGCGCGTGCTGCACGACCGCGAGCTGCTGGCCGAGGGTGACCGCGTCATCTTCACCAGCGGCGACCACATGGAGCGCCACGGCGCCACCAATACGCTTCGCCTGCTGCAGATGGGCGAGCGCGGCAAGGCCGAGGGACTCGGCGAGCTGTAAGCGGTTCCGGCCGCGCGGGACCGCCTGCGACGTCGGGATTCCGGGCGCGCTGCGGCGCGTTCGCCGCCGCGATTGCCCGCTGTCGGCGGGGCGCGGTCTATAATTGGTCTCTTTTTCGCCCCGCCACAGGAATCCCATGAGCATCGAACAGCTTGCCGAAACCGCCCAGGCCATGGTGGCCGCGGGCAAGGGCATCATCGCGATCGACGAGTCCACCACCACCATCGCCAAGCGGTTCCAGGGCGTGGGCATCGAGAACACCGAAGAGAACCGTCGCGCCTACCGCGAGCTGCTGCTCACCACGCCGAAGCTGTCGGACTACATCTCCGGCGCCATCCTGTTCGACGAAACCCTGCGCCAGTCCACCAAGGACGGCGTGCCGTTCGCCAAGTACATGGCCGACCACGGCATCATCCCCGGCATCAAGGTCGACAAGGGCACGCACCCCCTGGCCGGCTGCCCGGGCGAGGTGGTCACCGAAGGCCTCGACGGCCTGCGCGACCGCCTGAAGGAGTACTACAAGCTGGGCGCGCGCTTCGCCAAGTGGCGCGCGGTCATCACCATCGGCGAGGACATCCCCTCCGGCACCTGCATCGAGGCCAATGCGCATGCGCTGGCCCGTTACGCCGCGCTGTGCCAGGAGTGCGGTCTGGTGCCGATGGTGGAGCCGGAAGTGCTGATGGACGGCGACCACAACATCGAGGTCTGCTACGAAGTGACCGAAGCCGTGCTGCGTTCGCTGTTCGGCGCGCTGTACGAGCAGAACGTGCTGCTGGAAGGCACCATCCTGAAGGCCTCGATGGTCATCGCCGGCAAGGACTGCGAGGAGCAGGCCGACGTCGACGAAGTGGCCGAGTCCACCGTGATGTGCCTGAAGAGCACCGTGCCGGCCATCCTGCCGGGCGTGGTGTTCCTGTCCGGCGGCCAGACCGACGAGCAGTCCACCGCCCACCTCAACGCCATGAACCAGCTGGGCAACCTGCCGTGGCCGCTCAGCTTCTCCTACGGCCGCGCCATGCAGCAGGCCGCGCTGAAGCTGTGGTCGCAGGACCTGGTGGGCAACTTCGCCAAGGCCCAGGCCGTGGTGTACGAGCGCGCCAAGGAAAACGGCCTGGCCGCGCTGGGCAAGTGGGAAGGCTGATCGCCTGCGCCACGAAGTGATTCCGACGCCGGCCTTGTGCCGGCGTCGTCGTTTGCGGGGTCGGAATCGGAAACCAAGGCCTGTCGTCCGCTCCGCCGATGCGTCATTCGCGTGAAGGCGGGAATCCAGGGCCTTTGGCTTCCGAGCAGGAAAGTCGCTGGGTCCCCGCCTTCGCGGGGATGACGGCCTTTCTTCCGTCGGCCTTGCTGGTGGCCACTTGCACGCTTGATGCAGGGAGCGGCGAGTGCCCTCTGCGTGGGCGACCTAAATGCCGGCAGGAGCATCCGGTCCATCACACCGTCATTCCCGCGCAGGAGGGAACCCAGTGCCTTCGGCTTCACAGTGGGAAAGTCGCTGGGTCCCCGCCTTCGCGGGGATGACGGCTCTCTATCCATCGATCTGGTGCGGGGCACTCGCTTGGAACAGGGCGCTGCGATGGTCTTGTGCGGGGGATCGAACTCCATGCCAACGGTGAAATCCGTTCCCTCCCACCGTCGTTCCCGCGAAGGCGGGAACCCAGTGCCTTCGGCTTACGAGCAGGAAAGTCACTGGGTCCCCGCCTGCGCGGGGATGACGGCTCTCCATTCATTGATTTGGTGCGGGGCACTCGCTTGGAACAGGGCGCTGCGATGGTTCTATGCGGTGGTCAAGCTCCATGCCAACGGTGAAATCCGTTCCATCACACCGTCGTTCCCGCGAAGGCGGGAACCCAGCGCCTTTGGCTTACGAGCAGGAAAGTCGCTGGGTCCCCGCCTTCGCGGGGATGACGGCTCTCCATTCATCGATTTGGTGCGGGGCTCTCACTTGGAACAGGGCGCTGCGATGGTTCTATGCGGTGGTCAAGCTCCATGCCAACGGTGAAATCCGTTCCATCACACCGTCGTTCCCGCGAAGGCGGGAACCCAGCGCCTTTGGCTTACGAGCAGGAAAGTCACTGGGTCCCCGCCTGCGCGGGGATGACGGCTCTCCATTCATCGATTTGGTGCGGGGCTCTCGCTTGAAACAGGGCACTGCGAGGGTCTTGTGCAGGGGATTGAACTCCCTGCCAACGGTGGAATCCGTTCCCTCCCACCGTCGTTCCCGCGAAGGCGGGAATCCAGCGCCTTCGGCTTCTGAATGCCAAAGTCGCTGGGTCCCCGCCTTCGCGGGGATGACGAGCCTTCCTCGGTCGCCCGGTTCGGGCCCCTGATGGTCGTTTGAACCGGGCGACGAGAACCGTCTTGCGGGCCCAGTCCGCGTCCCTAAACACCCTGAGCCGTAGCGAAAGCTCGGCTGAACGATTTTCCGTCGCCTTGAATATAATTGCTTAAGCATCTATATCATAGGCACCCATGAAGACACCTGCCGGCCAAAGCACCATCGGTTACCTGATCGCGGACCTGAGCCGGTTGTTCGGCCGCGTGTTCGATCGCCGCGCCGCCCATCTGGGCCTGACCCGCGTGCAATGGCGCGCGCTCAAGCGCATCCACCAGAGCGAGGGCATCACCCAGTCCGCGCTCGCCGACCTGCTGGACATGGAGCCGATCGCGGTCGGCCGCGTGCTGGACCGCCTGCAGAAGGCCGGCTTCATCGAGCGCCGCAGCGATCCCGACGACCGCCGCGTGTGGCGGCTGCACCTGCTGCCGCAGTCGGACGCGGTGATGCACGACATCGAGGCCGTAGCCACCTCGGTCCGCGAAGACTGCCTGGCCGGCGTCGACCCCGGTGAACTGGCGACGACACTCAAGGTGCTCGGCCAGATCCGCGAAAACCTCTCCCTGCTCGACCGTGCCAGCCGCGGCGAGTCCTCCCTCCGCAAGGGCTGAATCCCCACCATGACCAGCAAGATCAACGAGGCCGCCGAGAATGCGGCCCGGACTCCCGCTCCCAAGCGCCGCCGCGTCCCCGTGTGGCTGTGGGTGGCAGGCCCGCTCGCCGTGGCCGGCTTCTTCGGTTGGGAATACGTCGCCTCGCAGCGCGAGGTCAGCACCGACAACGCCTACATCAAGGCCGAGCGCATCCTGATCGCGCCGCAGGTCGGCGGCCGCGTGGTCGAAGTCGCTGTCCAGCAGAACCAGCCGGTGAAGAAGGGCGATCTGCTGTTCCGCATCGATGCCGATCCGCTGACGATCGCCGTCGCGCAGAACGAGGCGCTGGTGGCGCGCATGGCGAACAGCGCCAGCGCCAGCCGCGCCAAGGTGGTCGGTACCGGCACCTCCATCCAGGCGGCGCGCGAGACGCTGGCGTGGGCGCAGCGCGATTTCCAGCGCATGCAGCAGCTCGCCGGCCAGCAGCTGGTCTCGCGCAAGATGCTGGACGACGCGCGCCACGCGGTCGCCGAAGCGCGCACCGACCTGGCAGATGCCATCGCCACCCAGTCCGAAGCCACCGCCTCGCTGAGCGGCAGCCCGGGCACCCCGACGCAGGACCTGCCGGAATACCGCGCCGCCGCCGCAATGCTGGCGAAGGCCAGGCTCGACCTGGCGCACGCCGAAGTGCGCGCGCCGGTGGACGGCATCGTCGGCCTACACGACCTGCAAGTGGGCGAGTACATCAATGTCGGCCAGACGGCGATGCCGCTGGTGGCCACCTCGCCGATCTGGGTGGAAGCCAACTTCAAGGAAACCGAGCTGGAGAAGATGAAGGTCGGCCAGCCCGCGACGATCGAAGTGGACAGCTATCCGGGCGTGACGTGGAAGGCGCACGTGGCGTCCATCGCGCCGGCCTCCGGCGCCGAGTTCAGCGTGCTGCCGCCGCAGAACGCCACCGGCAACTGGGTGAAGATCGTGCAGCGCATCCCCGTGCGCCTCGAGATCGACAGCGCTGCCGCCGATGCGCCGCAACTGCGCGCCGGCATGAGCGCCGACGTGCACGTCGAGCTGCGCGATGGCGGCAGCGCCTCCAGCCGCGCGACCGCCGCGCGCTGAGGTTTCCTTTCCATGTCATCCCGGGCGTGCGCGGACGCGGGCGAGGGCACTGTGGTGGGGCCCGGCCCCGCTGACGCCGCGCCCCGGGTGACCTCTGGATCGACGCATGCCCTATGCGCCGATCCCTTCCGGACTTCCCCATGAGCACGACCGCCGCACCCGCACAGGACGACACCGGCAAGCGCACGCTGCTGGTCGGCTCGGTGATGCTGGCCACGCTGATGCAGGCGCTGGACACCACCATCGCCAACGTCGCGCTGCCCGACATGCAGGGCTCGCTGTCGGCCACCCAGGACCAGGTGTCGTGGGTGCTGACCAGCTACATCGTCGCGGCCGCGATCCTGACGCCGGTCACCGGCTGGCTGGCCGGGCGCCTCGGGCGCCGGCGCCTGCTGATCATCGCGGTCAGCGGCTTCACTGTCGCTTCGCTGCTGTGCGGCATCGCCACCGGCATCGGCGAGATGGTGCTGTTCCGCATCCTGCAGGGCGTGTTCGGTGCGTCGCTGGTGCCGATCTCGCAGTCGCTGCTGCTCGACGCGTTCCCGAAGGAGAAGCACGGTGCGGCGATGGCGATGTGGGGCATGGGCATCATGGTCGGGCCGATCCTGGGGCCGCCGCTGGGTGGCTTCCTGACCCAGAACTACAGCTGGCACTGGGTGTTCCTGATCAACCTGCCTATCGGCATCCTCGCGCTGGTCGGCATCATGGCCAGCGTGAAGAAGGACGCGGTGCAGGAACGCAAGCTCGACGGCATCGGGCTGGGCCTGCTGGCGCTCGGTATCGGCGCGCTGCAGTTGTTCCTGGACCGTGGGCAGAGCGAGGACTGGTTCGGCAGTGTCGAGATCCAGATCGAAGCCGCGCTCGCTTTCCTCGCGCTGTACATGTACGGGCTGTGGTGGTGGCGCAAGCGCGAGCACGCGCTGCTCGATCTGGGCCTGCTCAAGAATGCCAACTTCGCCGTCGGCTGCGCGTTGATCTTCGTCGTCGGCATCGTGCTGTTCGCGACGCTGGCGCTGCTGCCGCCGTACCTGAGCACGCTGATGAACTACCCGGTGCTGACCATCGGCCTGGTGCTCGCGCCGCGCGGCGTCGGCACGATGTTCAGCATGATGGTCGTCGGCCGGCTGCTGGGGCGGATCGACGCGCGCTGGCCGATCCTGGTGGGCATGGCACTGATGGCATTCTCGCTGCACGGTATGACCCAGTTCGGGCCGAATGCATCGATGGAATCCATCGTCTGGCTGGGCGTGGTGCAGGGCATGGGCCTGGGCCTGGTATTCGTGCCGATCTCCACGGTCGCCTACGCCACGCTGGAGCCGCACCAGCGCACCGAAGCCGCCGGCCTCTTCAGCCTGGTGCGCAACATCGGTTCGTCGGTCGGCATTTCGGTGGTGATGACCATGCTGTCGCGTGCGATGCAGGTAAACCATGCCGAGATCGGTGCGCGCATCCAGGCCTTCGGCGCGGAGACGACGCTGCTGCCCGCCGCGATGGATCCGTCCACCGCCACTGGCCTGGCGCTTCTCAATGCCGAAGTGAACCGGCAGGCGGCGGCCATCGGCTACCTCAACGACTTCAAGCTGATGATGCTGTTGACGCTGGTGTCGATGCCGCTGGTGCTGCTGATGCGCGGCGGCAAGGCGCCGTCCGGCGGCAATGCCGGTGCGGATGCCGCGGCGGCGCATTGAGCTCCAGTACCCGAGGACATGCGCGCATGAAGATCGAAGGTGTGCACCACGTCGCGATCATCGCGTCCGACTATGCGCGGTCGAAGCGCTTTTACACCGAGGTGCTGGGCCTGCGCATACTCGCCGAGCATTACCGCGCCGAACGCGATTCATGGAAGCTCGATCTCGCGCTGCCCGACGGCACGCAGGTCGAGCTGTTCTCGTTCCCGTCGCCGCCACCGCGCGTCTCGCGGCCGGAAGCCTGCGGGCTACGCCACCTCGCACTGCGCGTCGCCGATCTGGATGCCGCCGTCGCCCATTTGCGTGCGAGTGGCGTGGCAAGCGAGCCGATACGCGTGGACGAGTACACCGGCCGGCGCTTCACCTTCTTCGCCGATCCGGACGATCTGCCGCTGGAGCTGTACGAGCCGTGATCCGGCTTCTGTAGGAGCGACGTGAGTCGCGACCGGACACTTTCGGTGCACAAGCCTCTACGAGGAATCCATGGAAGGGAGTCGCTTGTCGTCTTCTGCCGACTCCGTGGCAGACTGGATTCACGGTCGCGACTCACGTCGCTCCTACAGAGGCAAGGGGATCGCGGGTTTGACTCGGGCCTGCTAACTTCGCGTACCGACAGCGAAGCGAGTCGAATCCATGAAACACCTGGCGACGTTTTTCCTGTCCGTGCCAACGGCACTGATGGCCACCTCGGCCTCGGCCCACGATCTCGACTGGTTTACCGGTCACTGGTGCGGGCAGCAGGGCAAGACCTTCAGCGAGGAAACCTGGATGGCGCCGCGCGGCGGGCTGCTGGTCGGCATGCATCGCGATACGCGCGAGGGCAGGGCGACCGGCTTCGAGTTCATGCGCATCGCGCAGCAGGAAGGGCGCTGGGTATTCGTCGCGCAGCCAGGTGGCGGTGCGGCGACCGAGTTTCCCGCCGAACGCGTGGCGCAGGATCGCGTGGTGTTCGCCAACCCGGCGCACGACTTCCCGAAGCGCGTGATCTATTCGCGACCGGACGCCGACACGCTGCACGCGCGTGTCGACGATGGCCGCGACGACGGCAAGGCGCTGGAGTGGACGTGGCGACGCGATTGCGTGGCGCCACCGTCGTCCTGACCTCGATTACGGCAGCGCGGCGTCGCCCAGCGACGACAGCCACTCGTCGTCGGAGCCTTCGTTGACCCCCTCGAACAGCGGCGTGGAGAAGTAGCGCTCGCCGGTATCCGGCAGCATCGCCAGCAGCACGTCGCCGGGCTTGGCCTTCTGCGCGACCTGCAGCGCCGCCGCCACGGTGGCGCCGCCGGAAATGCCGACGAAGATGCCTTCCTCGGCCGCCAGGCGGCGCGCGGTGGCGATGGACTCCACGTCGGTCACCGGCAGGATCTCGTCGGCGATCTCGCGGTTCAGCACGTCGGGCACGAAGTCCGGTGTCCAGCCCTGGATCTTGTGCGGCTGCCATTCCTTGCCCTGCAGCAGCGAGGCGCCGGCCGGTTCGGAGGCGGTGATGCGCACGTCCGGGCGCGCGACCTTCAGCACCTCGCCCACGCCGGTCAGCGTGCCGCCGGTGCCCCAGCCGGTGACGAAGTGGTCGAGCCGACGACCGGCGAAATCGCGCAGGATCTCCGCCGCCGTGGTCTGCCGGTGGTAGGCGGGATTGGCGGGGTTGGCGAACTGGCGGGCGAGGAACCAGCCGTGCTGCTTCGCCAGTTCCTCGGCGCGCCGCACCATGCCGCTGCCGCGCTCGGCGGCCGGCGTCAGGATCACCTTGGCGCCGTACGCGCGCATCAGCTTGCGGCGCTCGATGGAGAAGGTCTCCACCATCGTGGCGACGAACTTGTAGCCGCGCGCGGCGGCCACCATGGCCAGTGCCACGCCGGTGTTGCCGGAGGTGGCTTCGATGATGGTGTCGCCGGGCTTCAGCAGGCCCTTGGCCTCGGCGTCGAGGACGATGGCCAGCGCCAAGCGGTCCTTCACCGAACCGCCGGGATTGAACGATTCCACTTTCGCATAGAGCGTGACGTGCTCCGGCGCGATGTGGTGCAGTTTGACGACCGGCGTGTGGCCGATGGTGTCCAGGATGCTGTCGTAGAGGGCCATGGAATGTCCTTGGAGAAACGAGAGGTCAGGCAGCCTGCAGTGTGGGCGCGGGCAGGTTGCGGGAATGTGTGGGAGCACCGACGGGCGGCGCGCCGAACCAGTGCAGCGTGTCGGCCAATGCGGCGACCTCGCCCAGGATCAGCAGCGCGGGCGAGCGTACCTGGTGGAAACGCGCGGTTTCCGGCAGATCGGCCAAGGTTCCGTTCAGCACGCGCTGATCGCGGCGCGACCCGTTCTCGATCAGCGCGAACGGCGTTGACGGGGCTCGGCCATGCTGGACCAGCCGCTCGCGCAAGCCTTCCAATCCGGCCACGCCCATATAGACGGCCAGCGTCTGCCGCTCCTGCGCCAGCGCCTGCCAGTCGAGGGTGTCGAAGGAGTCCTTGCAGTGCGCGGTCACCAGCTTTACCGACTGCGCATGGTCGCGATGGGTGAGCGGAATGCCGGCGTAGGCCGCACAGGCCACGGCCGCGGTGATGCCGGGGACGACTTCGTACGGGATGCCGTGGGCGCGCAGGAACTCCAGCTCTTCGCCGCCGCGTCCGAACACGAACGGGTCGCCGCCCTTCAGCCGCACGACGCGATGGCCGGCGCGGGCGTGTTCCAGCATCAGCGCATGGATGTCGTCCTGGCGCATGCTGTGGCCGCTGGCCGACTTGCCGACTTCGATATAGGTCGCATCGCGGCGGCCGAGCCGCAGCACGTCCTCGCTGACCAGGCGGTCGTGCAGGATCACATCGGCTTCGTTCATCGCCCGCAGCGCGTTGAGCGTCAGCAGGCCGGCATCGCCCGGACCGGCGCCGACCACGGCGACCGAGCCGCTGCGCCCGAGGTTCGCGTGCTCGTCCAGCATCGCATGGAAATGCTGCTCGGCCTGCGCATGCAGCTGCTGCCGGAACAGGCGCGGCAGCGGGCCGGCCAGCAGTTTCTCGAAGAACCGGCGCCGGTCCGAGGTCTGCGGAAAGCGCTGGCGGATGCGCTGGCGCTGGCGGGTGAACAGCTCGGCCAGCGAGGTCCAGGAATCGTCCAGCAGGGTCTCCAGCTGGCGGCGCAGATGGCGCGCCAGCATCGGCGCGCCGCCGCCGCTGGAGATGGCGACCTGCAGCGGGCCGCGCTCGACGATGGCGGGCACCTGGAAGGTGGACAGTTCTGCATCGTCCACCACATTGGCGAACAGGTGGCGCGCCTCGGCGGCGGCGGCGACGGCGCGGTTGACGACCGTGTCGTCGGTGGCGGCGACCACCAGCCAGGCGTCGGACAGCCAGTGGGCGTCGAAGCGGCCTTCGATCCAGTCGATGCGGCCCTGAGCCTGCCACGCTTGCAGGCGCGGGGTCAGACCGGGCGCACCGACGCGCGGGCGGGCGCCGGCGTGCAGCAGCGCTTCCGTCTTGCGCTCGGCCACCGGGCCGCCGCCGACCACCAGGACCCGGCGGCCTTGCAGATCGGCGAACAGGGGAAACAACGGAGCGCTCACGGGCGTCGGGAATGTCGGCGGGGCTGCTGACCGTACTGCCCGCTCATGGTGGTCGGAAATGACATCCCGCCACCGCCATATGCCTTGCAGTTATAAGTGGCGGCGGCTACGTTCCCGACAAATCCTCTACAGTCCAAGGCCCCTCCCGGTGGGCCGCCGCGCCCCCACGCCGATGACGCTGACCCAACTCCGCTACCTGGTGGCCATCGCCGACGCCGACCTCAACATCACGCTGGCGGCGGCGCGTGTGCATGCCACTCAGCCCGGACTGTCCAAGCAGCTGAAGCAGTTGGAGGACGAACTGGGCTTCCTGCTGTTCGTGCGCAAGGGCCGCAGCCTGGAAGCGGTGACGCCGGCCGGCCATGAAGTGATCGACCGCGCCCGGCTGGTGCTGGCCGAGGCCAACAACATCCGCACCTACGCCGCCAACCAGCGGCGCGAGAGCCAGGGCCAGCTGGTGCTGGTGACCACGCATACGCAGGCGCGCTTCGTGCTGCCGCCGGCCATCGCACAGATCAAGCGCGACTTCCCGCAGGTCAGCGTGCACCTGCAGCAGGCGCCGGAAAGCCAGGCGCTGGACCTGCTGACCCAGGGCGATGCCGACATGGCGGTGGTCAGTACCGCCGGCGACCCGCCGCAGGCCGGCATCGCCGTGCCGCTGTACCGCTGGCGGCGCCTGGTGCTGGTACCGCGTGCCCATGCGCTGGAACAGCTCGGTCGCGTGCCCACGATGGCCGACCTGGCCGACCAGCCGCTGATCAGCTACGAATCGTCGACGCGGCCGGGTTCGTCGTTGCAGCGCGCCTTCGCCAAGGTGGGACTGGAACCGAACATCGCCCTGACCGCGCTCGATGCGGATCTCATCAAGACCTATGTCCGCGCCGGCCTCGGCGTGGGGCTGCTGGCCGAGATGGCGGTGAATGCGGCCGACACCGACCTGCGCGCGTGGCCGGCGCCGCCGGAGGTGAAGGAATGCATCGCGTGGGCGGTGCTGCCGCGCGAGCGGGTGCTGCGCGACTACGCGCTGGACCTGGTGCGCACGTTGGCGCCGCAGATCGACCGCCGCGACCTGCGCCGGGTGATCGACGGCAACCAGGATCCGGACTGGCCGGAGCCGCCGACCTGGCAGTCGCTGACGCAGACCATCACCAGCTGAGGTCACCCGTCGGCGTGATTGACGCGATGTGCCCATGCGGGCGACGCTGACGGCACCCCCTCCGTCCCGTCTCCCATGAACCGCATTTCCCGCATGGTTGCCCGCATGTATGCCCCGGCCGTGGTCATCGCGGTAGGGGGCTTCGCCACGGCGGAAGTGGTGACGCGGACCGAACGCGCCTTCGGCGACATCACCCCGCAACGGTTGGCCTCGCTGTCATTCCTGCTGGCGATCCTGCTGGGGACGGCGTGGGCGCTGCATTCCAGCTGGCGCCTCTACCGCTGGGCGCGCGGCCGCGAACTGCGCTGCGCCTGCGGCGGCATGATGTCGCGCATCCGCTACAACCGGCAGCGGCAGAAGTACCGCAAGTGCCTGGCCTGCGGCAGCAAGAGTCTGGAAGGCGCGCATTGCGGTAGTTGAACCCGGCCAAGATGACGACGTGGGGTGTCCGGAGATTCCACCTACGGGCGAATAATCGTCAGTCGGTCCGCAACGAAAGGAATCCGGTCGCGTGAAGCAGATCTTGTTCGTACGCCACGCCGAAAGCGTGTCGAACGCGGGTGGGGTCACCCAGCCGCATGCGGACATCCCGCTTTCCATGCACGGCTGGCGACAGGCGCAGGTGCTTGCAGGCGTGCTGCCCGCGTCGCCGAGTCGGATCTACTGTTCTCCCTTTCTGCGTGCGGTCAGCACCGCCGAACCCTACAGCCGTCGAACCGGCGTTGCATTGACGTACCTGGACGAACTGCAGGAATTCTCGGCGATCGATCCCGAGTTGCTGCAGGGCATGACGGGCGCGCAACGACGTCCAGTCGCGGACGCTTACTGGGCCGAGGCCGATCCGGCCAAGCGCATGGGCGAGAGAGCCGAAACATTCGCGGAGTTCCATCAGCGCGTGCTGCTCGGCATCGAGAGATTGCGAACGCTCGAGGACGGCAGCGTCGTCTTCGGTCACGGCATCTGGCTTGGGCTCGCGTATTGGATGGCGGAGAACGCGATGGCTTCCCGCGCCGACCAGATGCGCGCTTTCCGTGCGTACCAGTCGAACCTACCCTTGCCGAACGGCGGCTGCCATACGATGCGATTCGATCAGCGGGCCGCGCCGAGCATCCGCTTCGAGGCGGACTTGCATCGCAAGGTCTGCGAGGCGCTGTCGTCAGAGGCGTCCACGGTGAGGGAAGTCCGGTCGCCGGCCTGAAAGAAATGAATGACCAACTCGCCACGGAATCAGAGCTTCAGGCTGCCGATCTGCTTGCGGAGATCGAACGGGAGCGCGAGTCGCTGCAGACCGCGCGGCTCGGTAGCTCCAGTCCTCGTTCGGCGGACAGCGAAGCATGTGCGCCAAGCGTGGCGCGCATGGAAATGCTTGAAGGACTGATGCGCGGCGAGCGCGCCATTTCTGAAGGTCGCGCTGTCTGCCACTGGCAAGCCAGAGAATTGCTTGTCAGATGGTTGGGCAAGGTCGCCGCCGGATGATAGAAGCCGTTCGTGGTGAGCCTGTCGAACCACGCTCTTTGCGATAGCCCGAAAGGTTGCTGTAGCCCCTGCTGCAAAGCCTTCGTGATTTTTCTCTTCGCGGCATCGCGAAAGTGCGCGCCGATCCCCAGCGTGAGGGCTCATTCCGAACGAGGAGTCAGCCCGAGCAGACGAGGACCGCCTCCTTCGCCACGCATTGCCGGAAGTCCTCCGGCAAGCCACGGATCTCATGCGTCTTGCCCGGTGCCAGCGCAAAGTCTTCAAGCGTGGTGCGGGTGCAGTCGGCGGGATTCGTGCTCGCTGAGGGAACCGCGCAGCGCTCCGTATAGACGCGGTAATGGCACTGGCCGCTTTCGCTGGCGAAGCACTCGAACGTCGCCACGCCTTCCTTCAGCGTGCTTTTGCTGAAAAGCGTATCCACGCCGTTGGCGCTGCTGTGGTGGATGGTGGTGACGCTGGGTTTCTCGTCGCATCCTGCCAGGGCCAGCAGGCAGGACATCAGGGACGTGATGATGCGCATGGCGGTTTCCTCGGGGTTCCGTTGGGCAATGGCAGGCCCTCCACGACGCGGGTTGCGTCGTGCCGGCGATGCCACGTTGGATGCCGCACGGGGCGGCAGGGTTTGGATCGGGGCTACATGTTGCGGAACAGCGTCATGAAGGGCTGGCTGACCGTCAGCACTTCCGGCCGCGTCTTCAGCTTCAGGCGGCCGCGGCCCGCATCGTCGCGACTGACCGAGGCGACCTGTTTCATGTTGACGATGGTCGAGCGGTGGATCTGCTTGAAGGTGGTCTGGTCCAGCGAATCGAGCAGCTCGCGCAACGGCGTGCGCAGCAGCGATTCGCCCTCGGCCGTCATCACCGTGGTGTACTTGTTGTCAGCCTGGAAGTAGGCCACGTCGTCCACCATGATCAGCTTGGTGTCCTTGCCGACGCTGGCGGTCAGCCAGACCAGCGCCGGTTTCGCCGGCGCCGACGACACCGCGGACAGGCGGCGGAGCAGCGCGTCCAGCGTGGCGCCGTCGGGGTGGCCGGCGGTGGCGCGCGCCTGGATGCGCTGCACGGTGGCCACCAGGCGCTCGCGCGTGATCGGCTTGAGCAGGTAGTCGATGGCGCCCTGCTCGAACGCGTCGATCGCGTACTGGTCGTAGGCGGTGACGAACACCACCTGCGTGCGTGGGCAGGCATCGGCCATGCCGCGCGCGACCTCGATGCCGGTCAGGCCGGGCATGCGGATGTCGAGGAACGCGACGTCCGGTTGCAGCTCGACGATGGACTCCAGCGCGCTGGCACCGTCCTCGCATTCGGCCACGATGTCCAGCTGCGGCCAGGTTTCCTTGAGCAGCGAGGACAGTGCGGTGCGCAGCAGTTCCTCGTCTTCGGCGATCACGCCGCGGAAGTTCATGCGGCACCTGCCTTGCCGGGGAGCGGCAGCGTCAGCGTGGCGGCCACGCCGCTGGGGAAGTTGGAGACGATGGCGAACGAGGCCTCGCCGCCGAAGGTCAGGCGCAGGCGTTCGCGCAGGTTCTTCAGGCCGATGCCGGTGCCGCTGCTCTGGCCGCCGAATCCCTGGCCATCGTCGGCGACGGTCAGTGTCGCGTGGTCATCGTGCTGGCGCGCCAGGATCCAGACGGTGCCGCCGCCGGTTTTCGGCTCCAGGCCGTGCTTGATGGCGTTCTCGACCAGCGTCTGCAGCATCATCGATGGCATCGGCACCGACTTGAGTGCCTCGGGCACTTCGATCTGCAGCGACAGACGGCTGCCCATGCGGATCTTCAGGATCTCCAGGTAGGCCAGCGTGCGCTCCAGTTCCTCGCCCAGCGTGGACAGCGCGTCGTCGGTGCGCGGAAGCGAGCTGCGCAGGTACTGGATCAGGTGGCCGAGCATCACGTCCGCGCGCGGCGGATCGGTGCGCGTCAGTACCTGCGCGCTGGCCAGCGTGTTGTAGAGGAAGTGCGGTTCGACCTGGGCATTGAGTAGGTTCAGACGGGCGACCGTCAGTTCCTTCTCGCTGACGGTCTTTTCCACATCGGCCTGCTCCTGCCGGCGCTGGTCGGCGACGCGGCGGGTGATCGCACGGGTCACGGCCTCGGCGTTCTCCACATTGACACCGTCGTCCAGTACGAACAGGTCCAGCCAGGCGCTGGCATCGGGACCGACGATCAGGGTGATGCTACTGGTGCCGTTGCCGGGCGTGACCGTGGCCTGCACCAGGTCACGCTTCACCGCGAAGCGCGCCATGATGTTGAAGCGGGACGGCTGGCTGGGGCCGTCGAAGCTGTCGATGCGACGTACCTTCACCCGCACCTGCAGGCTGTCCGGGGCGCTTTCCGCCTCCTCGGCGCGCGGCAGTTCGCGCAGCGCACCTTCGATCAGCGCGAAGGCGTCGGCGGTGTCCAGCGGCACTTCGATCTGCCGACGCTGGCGGCTGGCCAGCGTGGTGCTGTCGAGCCGCCCCGTGATCAGCCAGATCCGCCGCAGGTGGCTGATCAGGCCGATCACCACCGACAGCATCACCAGCGTCGAGGCGAGATTGAACAGCCACTCGGCCGCGCCCGACAGCATGGTCCGCTCGAACAGGCCGTTCCAGATGAAGCCCGCCATGAGGATCGCGCCGAACCAGGCGACGAGGATGCGGATGATCAGCAGCAGGCTGGGGAACACGTCGGAGACCACGGCAGGGAAAGTGCCGTGGAGGATAGCCCGCCGATCCTGGGAGGGAAGAGGGCCACCGATGGAACCGGTCTTCCGGCGACGGAAGGCCGCTCGAACGGCGCGAATCGGGTGGGGCACCGCCCGTGGCGGCAGGCTGGAGCGTGGCTACGCTCGCCGCGTATCAGACGTCGATGTGGATGCCGCACTCGCGCTTGAGGCCGTTGAAGCGGGTGTCCTCCTCGCGCATGCCGGGCTCCCAGCGACGCGTGGTGTGGAAGTCGCCGATCGACACGTAGCCCTGCTCCCACAGCGGGTGGTAGGGCAGGCCGTGCTGCTTCATGTACTGCCACACGTCGCGGTCGGTCCAGTCGACGATCGGGTTGACCTTCCAGCGGTCCTCGCGCTGCTGCAGCACCGGCGCGTTGGCGCGGCTGGTGGCCTGCATGCGGCGCAGGCCGGTGAACCAGGTGCCCACGCCCAGTTCCTTGAGCGCGCGCTTCATCGGTTCCACCTTGCGCAGGCTGTTGTACTGCTCGATGCCGACCAGGCCCTGCTCCCACAGGCGGCCGTGGCGCGCTTCCATCCAGGCACGGCTGACCAGCGGGCGGAACACCTGCAGGTTGAGCTGCAGGCGCTCGGTCAGTTCGTCGGCGAAGCGGTAGGTCTCGGGAAACAGGTAGCCGGTGTCGATCAGCACCACCGGGATGTCCGGCTTCTGCCGGGTGACCATGTGCAGCAGCACCGCGGCCTGCGCGCCGAAGCTGGACGACATCGCCGCTTCCGCCGGGCCGTGCTTGAGCGCCCAGGCGACGCGCTGCTCGGCGGTCTGGGTTTCCAGCCACGCGTTGTGCTCCGCGATCCGGTCGGTGTCCAGGGAGTGGGCGAGGGCGCTCATGCGTGCAGTTCCAGTGCGATCTGTCGGTGGGTGGGGTAGGCGGGCAGGGCGACCACGCCGCTGCGGTGCAGGAAGTCGCCGAAGCCTTCATCGGCGTCGCGCTCGCCCGCGTAGCGCGCGAACAGGCCGTCGAGGGTGTCGAGGATGGCGACCTCGTCGATGTTCTCGCGGTACAGCGTGTTGAGGCGCTGGCCGCGGGCGTCGCCGCCGAGCATCAGGTTGTAGCGGCCGGGCGCCTTGCCGACCAGCGCGATCTCGGCGAGGTAGGGACGCGAGCAGCCGTTCGGGCAACCGGAGATGCGCAGCACGATCGGTGCCTCGCGCAGGCCGTGTTTTTCCAGCAGGGGCTGCAGCTTGTCGGTGAAGTCGGGCAGGTAACGCTCGGCTTCGGCCATCGCCAGGCCGCAGGTCGGCAGCGCCACGCAGGCCACGGCCGCGCGCTGCAGGGCGGTGCCCAGACGTTCGCCGGCATCCAGTCCGTGTGCCTTCGCCAACGCATCGATGCGCTGCCGCTCGCCGGCCGGCACGCCGGCGATCACGAGATTCTGGTTCGCGGTCATCCGGAACTCGCCGCGATGGACGTTGGCGATCTCCCTCAGGCCGGTCAGGTGCGTCGCCTGTGCGGTATCCGCGATGCGGCCGGCATACAGATGCAGGGTGAGGTGCCAGCGGCCGTCCTCACCCTCCACCCACCCATAGCGGTCGCCGTTGTGCTCGAAGCGGAACGCGCGCACGGGCTGTAGCGTCACGCCGCTGCGGCGCTCGATCTCGCCGACCACCTTCTCCAGGCCATGGTCGTCGATGGTGTACTTGAAGCGTGCGCGCTTGCGCTGCTCGCGGTTGCCCAGGTCGCGCTGGGTGGTGACCACGGCCGTGGCCACGTCCAGCAACTGCTCCGGCGTGATGAAGCCGACCACATTGCCGACGCGCGGATAGGTCTCGGCATCGCCATGGGTCGCCCCCATGCCGCCGCCGATGACCAGGTTGAAGCCGGCCAGCGCGCCGTCCTCCAGCACGGCGATAAAGCCCAGGTCGTTGGCGAACACATCCACGTCGTTGACCGGCGGCACCGCGAAACCGATCTTGAACTTGCGCGGCAGGTAGGTGGCGCCGTAGATCGGTTCCTCTTCCTCGCCGCTGCCGGCCACACGCTCTTCGTCCAGCCAGATCTCGTAGTAGGCGCGGGTGTTGGGCAGCAGGTGCTCGGACAGCTTCGCCGCCCAGGCCTGCACCTCGGCGTGCGCGCGCGATTCGAGGGGATTGGCGGCGACAAGCACGTTGCGGTTGACGTCGCCGCAGGCCGCCAGCGTGTCGATCAGCGCAGCGTTGATGGCCTGCATCGTCGCCTTCAGTTCGCGCTTGATGACGCCATGGAACTGGAACGCCTGCCGCGTGGTGATGCGCAGCGAGTGGTTGGCGTACCGGGTGGCGATGGCGTCCAGCTTCAGCCACTGTGCCGGCGTGACCACGCCGCCCGGCGTGCGGGTGCGGATCATGAACTGGTAGGCCGGCTCCAGCTTCTGCCGCCGGCGCTCGTCGCGCAGGTCGCGGTCGTCCTGCTGGTAGCTGCCGTGGTACTTGATCAGGGTCTGGTCCGACTCGCGCAGCGCGCCGGTGACCGGATCGGCCAGGCTGTCGAGCAGGCTGCCGCGCAGGCGGTGGCTTTCGGATTTGATGTCTTCGACGGAGTGGTTGCTCATGGGTGTTCTTGGCTGTGGGAGCGACGTAAGTCGCGATGACGCTGTCCGGATTCCTGGGTTCGCGACTTACGTCGCTCCCACGTCGGAGCCAGCCTCAGTACACATCGCGGCTATAGCGCCCCTCCGTCTGCAGCTTCACCAGATACTCGCGCGCGGCATCCTCATCCAGCCCACCGTGTTCGGCCACGATCGCCTGCAGCGCCGCATGCACGTCCTTGCCCATCGCGATGGCGCCGCAGACGTACAGGTGCGCGCCGTTCTGCAGCCAGTCGTAGACGTCGCGGCCGCGTTCGCGCAAGCGATCCTGCACGTAGATCTTGCGGGCCTGGTCGCGCGAGAACGCCAGGTCCAGGCGATGGAGCTCTCCGTTGCGCAGCGCGTCCTGCCACTCGCTCTGGTAGAAGAAGCCGTGGTTGAAATGCTGCGCGCCGAAGAACAGCCAGTTGCGTCCGCGCGCGCCGGTCTCGGCGCGTTCTTGCACGAAACCGCGGAACGGCGCCACGCCGGTGCCCGGGCCGATCATCAGGAGGTCGCGGCTGCTGTCGGCCGGCACGCGGAAGCGTTCGTTGGCCTCGATGTAGACCGGCACCTGATCCCCTTCGTCCAGCGCCGACAGGAAGCCGCTGGCGGCGCCGCCATGGGCGTGGCCAAAGGCCTCGTAGCCGAGCACATCGACGGTGAGGTGCGCTTCCTCGCCCACGCGCTTGCGGCTCGAGGCGATGGAGTACAGGCGCGGCGCCAGGGGGCGCAGGGCGGCGACCAGTTCCTGCGCCGACCAGCCGGCCGGCCAGCGGCGCAGCACGTCGATCAGCTGGTGCGTGGTGAACAGCTGCGCCAACGCGGCGTTCTGTGCCGGCGCCAGCAGGGCGTTGAGCTCGTCGGCCCGCGCGTGCGCGGCATGCGTGGCGAGGAACGGGCGCGACAGCCGGGTCAGTTCGCGACGGGCGGCCAGCCACTCGCGCAGCGGCAGCGTGTCGCCGCTGTCGCTGACGGCGGCGTCGCCCTCCAGCTTGAGCGCCTCGAGCACGCCGTCGACCAGCGCGGCGGGATTCCTGTGGCGCACGCCCAGCGCATCGCCCGGCTCGTAGTGCAGGCCGCTGCCTTCCAGCGACAGTTCGATGTGGCGCACGTCCTTGTCGGCCACGCCGTGCTGGCCGAAGCGCGGGCCCTTGAAGTCGCGGCCGCTGATGCGCTGGTTGAGCAGCAGCTCGGCGGGGAAGGGGTGCTCGTGCGTCCACAACGCGGCGTGGCCGGGACGCAGCGGCGTCACCGTCGCCAGCGGCGCGGTGCCGGTGACCGGCGCCTTGAGCAGGTCGCGGGCATGGGCCAAGGCCTGTTCGCGCCATGGCCCGGCGACGGTGTCGATGTCCAGGTCGGCCAGTCCGGGTGCGAACAGGCGGCTGCCGCCGAGTTCGGCCAGGCGCGCATCCAGCCGCGTCGCGATGCCGCAGAAATCGGCATAGCTGGAATCGCCCAGGCCCAGCACGGCGTACTTCAGCTCCGGCAGCTTCGGCGCGCGCTTGCCGGCGATGAACTCGACCAGGCCGATGCTGTCGTCCGGCGGATCGCCTTCGCCCTGGGTGCTGATGACGATGTAGAGCAGGCGTTCGCTGGCCAGCTCGCGCTGCGGATAGGCGTCGGCGCGCAGCAGGCGGATCGACAGGCCGGCCGCTTCGGCCTGCTGCGCCAGGGCCTCGGCGGCCCGGCGGGCGTTGCCGGTCTGGCTGCCGTAGACGATGGTCAGACGCTGTGCCGCCTGCGCACCGGCTGCCGGGGCTGGCGTCCTGGGCAGGGGAGAGGCCGATCCCGCTTGCGGCGCCAGCTGCGCCTGCGCCAGGCCGGCCGCGTAGCCCGAGACCCACCACAGGCTGGCGCCATCCAGCCCGGCCACCGCCTGGGCCAGCAGCGCCCGCCGTTCCTCCGCGAGGGGGATGGGGGCAACGACAGGCTGGGTGGCGGACATCGGCATGGCCCGTGGGCGCGACTGGGACGACCGATGGTAGGGAGGCGCCGGGACCGCCAGAAAGGACGCATGGTTATGGGCTTATGGCCTGCGCTTATTTCGCCGCCATGCGCCGCTCGCCGAATACTGCCCGCCCTCCCGGACCGCGCAGCGACGCCCTGTTAGGCTAGCCCGCCCGGTCCCACCGACCCTGCTGCCTGCCCTGATGACTGCCGTACCCCGCCTGTCCCACCTCGACCGCCTGGAAGCGGAAAGCATCCATATCCTGCGCGAGGTCGCCGCCGAGTTCCGCAATCCGGTGCTGCTGTACTCGGTGGGCAAGGACAGCTCGGTGCTGCTGCACCTGCTGCTGAAGGCGTTCGCCCCCGCGCGCCCGCCCATCCCGCTGCTGCACGTGGACACGCGCTGGAAGTTCCGCGAGATGATCGCCTTCCGCGACCGCCGCGCCGCCGAGACCGGGGTGGACCTCCGTGTGCATATCAACCCGGACGGCATCGCCCGCGATATCGGTCCGATCAGCCACGGTGCCACCGTCCACACCGACGTGATGAAGACCCAGGGCCTGAAGCAGGCGCTGGACCACTACAAGTTCGATGCGGCCATCGGCGGCGCGCGCCGCGACGAGGAGAAGTCGCGCGCCAAGGAGCGCGTGTTCTCGTTCCGCAACGACAGGCACCGCTGGGACCCGAAGAACCAGCGCCCCGAACTCTGGAACCTCTACAACGCCCGCATCAACACCGGCGAGAGCGTGCGCGTGTTCCCGCTGTCGAACTGGACCGAGCTGGACATCTGGCTCTACATCTACCGGGAGCACATCCCGGTGGTGCCGCTGTACTTCGCCGCCGAGCGGCCGGTGGTCGAGCGCGACGGCGCGCTGCTGATGGTCGACGACGAACGTCTGCCGCTGCACGACGGCGAAGTGCCGCAGCAGCGGCGCGTGCGTTTCCGCACGCTGGGCTGCTATCCGCTGACCGGCGCCATCGACTCCGATGCCGACTCGCTGGAGAAGATCATCGCCGAAATGCTGGTCACCACCAGCTCCGAACGCCAGGGCCGCGTGATCGACCACGACCCCGGCGCGTCGATGGAGAAGAAGAAGCTGGAGGGCTATTTCTGATGAATGGCCGGGATTGGAGATTGGGGATTGGGGATTCGGAAGCGCATAGCTCCGCGACGGCGTCGGCGGATGCATCGGCCAATCCCGAATCCCGTACAACGAATCCCGTCGCCATCGGCGACATCTCGACATACCTCAAGCAGCACGAAGCCAAGCCCCTGCTGCGCTTCATCACCTGCGGCAGCGTGGACGACGGCAAGAGCACGCTGATCGGCCGCCTGCTGTACGACAGCAAGCGCCTGTTCGATGACCAGCTGGCGGCCCTCGAGAAGGACAGCCGCAAGCACGGCACGCAGGGTGAGCGCGTCGACTACGCGCTGCTGCTGGACGGGCTGGCCGCCGAGCGCGAGCAGGGCATCACCATCGACGTGGCGTACCGCTACTTCGATACCGACCGGCGCAAGTTCATCGTCGCCGACTGCCCCGGCCACGAGCAGTACACGCGCAACATGGCCACCGGCGCGTCCACGGCGGACCTGGCGGTGGTACTGGTCGATGCGCGCAAGGGCCTGCTGACACAGACCCACCGGCACAGCTACATCGTCTCGCTGCTCGGCATCCGCCATGTGGTGCTGGCGGTGAACAAGATGGATCTGGTCGATTTCGATGCCGCCGTGTTCGAGCGCATCGCCGCCGACTACCGCGTGCTGGCGCAGCGGCTGGGCATCGCCGAGGTCACCTGCATCCCGCTGTCGGCGCTGGAGGGCGACAACCTGTCCTCGCGGTCCCCGCGCACGCCGTGGTACGACGGCCCCGCGTTGCTGGAGCACCTGGAACAGGTGCAGGTCGACGCGCAGGACGGCGGCGGCAGCCTGCGCCTGCCGGTGCAGTGGGTGAACCGTCCGCACCAGAACTTCCGCGGCTACGCCGGCACCATCGCCGCGGGCGAGGTGAAGCCCGGCGACGAGATCATCGTATTGCCGTCGGCGCGCCGCTCGCGCGTGGCGCAGGTCTTCGATGCGGATGGCGAAGTGGCGTCGGCCGCTGCCGGGCAGGCGGTCACGCTGACCCTGGCGGACGAGATCGACATCAGCCGGGGCGACGTGATCGCCGCCGGTGGCGATCCGCCGGAGGTGGCGGACCAGTTCGCCGCCCACCTGCTGTGGATGTCCGATGCGCCGCTGCTGCCGGGACGTCCGTATTGGCTGAAGATCGGCGCGCGGACCGTGTCGGCCACGGTCACCGAGATCAAGCACCGCATCGACGTGAACACGCAGGAGCATCTCGCCGCCAAGCGGCTGGAGCTCAACGAGGTGGGGTACTGCAACCTCAGCCTGGACGAGCCGGTCGCCTTCGAGGCCTATGCGCGCAACCGCACCCTCGGCGGCTTCATCCTGATCGATCGCTACGACAACACCACCGCGGCGGCGGGCACGCTCGACTTCGCCCTGCGTCGCGCCGGCAACGTGCACTGGCAGCATGTCGATGTCGACCGCGTCGCGCGCGCGCGCCAGAAGGGCCAGTCGCCGAAGGTGCTGTGGTTCACCGGCCTGTCCGGCGCGGGCAAGTCCACCATCGCCAACCTGGTGGACAAGCGGCTGCATGCGCTGGGCTACCACAGCTTCCTGCTCGACGGCGACAACGTGCGCCATGGCCTGAACCGCGACCTGGGCTTCACCGACGAGGACCGCGTGGAGAACATCCGCCGGGTCGCCGAAGTGGCGAAGCTGATGGCCGATGCCGGCCTGATCGTGCTGGTCAGCTTCATTTCGCCGTTCCGCGCCGAGCGGCGGATGGCGCGCGAGCGCTTCGCCGACGGCGAGTTCGTCGAGGTCTTCGTCGACGTGCCGCTGGCGCTGGCCGAGGCCCGCGACGTGAAGGGCCTGTACCGCAAGGCCCGCGCGGGCCTGATTCCCAATTTCACCGGCATCGATTCGCCGTACGAGGTGCCCGAGCACCCGGACCTGCACCTGCACGCGGGGGAACGGACCCCCGAGGCGCTGGCGTTGCAGGTGCTGGCCCACCTGGGCCTGGAGTAGGCCTCCCGCGGCGATTCGCCCTGCAAGGGCCATTGGTCATGGCGGACGGTGTGCACGGTCCGCCCTTTGGCGCGTTTACCGCACGTGCCGCCGCATCCGTGACACTGCGTGTCCCGTAGGGTCGGTAAACTCGCCGAATAATGATGATTACGGGACCCTCCATGCTCAGCCGATCCGTCCTCCGCGTGCTCGCGGTCGCCCTGCCCCTGCTGATGCTCGCCGGCTGCGGCGACGACGAGGCGCAGGCGAAGGCCGGCGGCGGGCCGGCGGAGCGGCCGATCCCGGTCACCACCCAGGTGGTGCAGCCCAGCGCATGGAACGACACCCTGCAGGCGCTGGGCACGGCCAGGGCCCGCGAGTCCGTCACCCTGACCGCCAAGGTCAGCGAGATCGTGCAGGACGTGCATTTCGAGAGCGGCCAGCAGGTCGCCGCCGGCCAGAAGCTGGTGACGCTGAAGGGCGACGCCGCGCAGGCCGCGCTGGTGCAGGCCGAGGCCACCTACGCCGAGGCGGAGCGTCTTTACCGCCGGCAGAAGGAGCTGGCCGACCAGCAGCTGATCGCCCGCTCGCAGCTCGACACCCAGCTCGCCCTCCGCGACGCCGCCGCCGCGCGCGTGCGCCAGGCGCGCGCCGACATCGGCGACCGCAGCGTGCGCGCGCCGTTCGCCGGCGTGCTGGGCATCCGCCAGGTCAGCCCCGGCTCGCTGATCACCGCCAACAGCACCATCGCCACGCTCGACGACATTTCCCGCATGTACGTCGACTTCCAGGTACCGGAAGCCGCCCTGGCGTCGGTCGAGCCGGGCAACACGGTGACCGCGACCGCTGCCGCCTACCCGGGCGAATCGTTCGAGGGCCAGGTCGAGACCATCGATGCGCGCATCGACGCGGCCACGCGCGCGGTGACCGTGCGCGCGGTGTTCGCGAACGACGACCGCAAGCTGCGCCCGGGCATGCTGCTGGACGTGCGGCTGCTCCGCCCGGAACGGCAGGCGCTGGTGATTCCGGAGATCGCGGTGGTGCAGGTGGGCCGCGATTCCTTCGTCTACCGCGTCAAGGGCGATGGCAGCGTCGAGCAGGCGCCGATCACCGCCGGCGTGCGCCGCGACGGCCGCGTGGAGATCGTCGAGGGTCTGGCGGCCGGTGAGCGCATCGTCATCGACGGTACCGGCAAGCTGCGTCCCGGCGTGAAGGTCGCCGACGCGGCGCCGGCGACGCGCGACGCGCCCGCTGCCGACGGCCAGGGCTGAGCGCCATGCTGCTTTCCGACGTTTCGATCAAGCGCCCCGTCTTCGCGGTGGTGGTGAGCCTGCTGCTGGTGGTGCTCGGCGTGATGTCGTTCCTGCGCCTGACCCTGCGCGAGCTGCCCAACATCGACCCGCCCATCGTGTCGGTGGAGGTGAACTATCCGGGTGCTTCCGCGGCGGTGGTGGAGACGCGCGTCACCCAGATCCTCGAGGACGGCCTGTCCGGCATCGAGGGCATCAAGACCATCCAGTCCAGCAGCCGCAACGGCCGCTCCGACGTCACCATCGAGTTCAACCTCAGCCGCGACATCGAAGCGGCTGCCAACGACGTGCGCGACCGCGTCAGCCGGGTGATGGACCGCATGCCCGACGAGGCCGACCCGCCGGAGATCTCCAAGGTCGAGGCCGACGCCGACGTCATCATCTGGTTGAACATGCGCTCCACCGTGATGGACACGATGGAGCTGACCGACTACGCCGACCGCTATGTGCTGGACCGGCTGTCCTCGCTCGACGGCGTGGCCCGCGTGCAGTTGGGCGGCGGCCAGCGCTATGCCATGCGCATCTGGCTGGATCGCGAGGCGATGGCCGCGCGCGGGGTCACCACCAGCGATGTCGAGACCGCGCTGCGGGCGCAGAACGTCGAACTGCCGGCCGGCCGCATCGAGTCCGCCACGCGCGATTTCACCCTGCGCGTGGAGCGCGGCTACCAGCGCCCGGAGCAGTTCGCGCAGTTGCCGTTGCGCAAGGGCGAGGACGGCTACGTGGTGCGGCTGGGCGACGTGGCGCAGGTGGAACTGGGCGCGGAGGAACGCCGTTCCTATCTGCGCAGCAATGCCGTGCCGAACGTCGGCCTGGGCATCGTGCGCACCTCCACCGCCAATGCGCTGGACGTGGCGCGGGCGGCGCGGGCCGAGGCCGAGATCATCCAGCAGACGCTGCCGGAAGGCACGGAGATCTTCATCGCCTACGACAGCACCACCTTCATCGAGGCCTCCATCGAGCGCGTCTACTGGACGCTGGGCGAGGCCATGGTGCTGGTGTTCCTGGTCATCTGGCTGTTCCTGGGCAGCCTGCGCGCGGCACTGATTCCCGCGGTGACGGTGCCGGTCTGTTTGATCGCGTCCTTCATCGCGCTGTATGCCTTCGGTTTCTCGATCAACCTGCTCACGCTGCTCGCGCTGGTGCTCTGCATCGGCCTGGTGGTGGACGACGCCATCGTGGTGCTGGAGAACGTGCAGCGGCGCGCCGATTTGGGCGAGCCGGCGCTGGTGGCGGCGCGGCGCGGTACCTCGCAGGTGGCGTTCGCGGTGATCGCGACCACCGCGGTGCTGGTGGCGGTGTTCCTGCCGGTCGGCTTCATGGAGGGCAATACCGGCCGCCTGTTCCGCGAACTGTCGGTGGCCCTGGCGGCAGCGGTGGCGATCTCGGCCTTCGTCGCCCTGACGCTGACGCCGATGATGTCGTCCAAGCTGGTACGGCCGCACACCGAGCCGCGCGGGCTCAACGCATGGACCAACCGCACGCTGACCCGGATCAGCGATGGGTACGCCCGGCATGTCGAACGGCTGGTCACCCTGCCGGGCAAGCGCATCGTCGTCATGCTGCTCGCGGCGATGGCGGTCTGCGGCATCGCGATCGTCGCGCTGGGACTGCGCGTGCCCAGCGAACTGGCGCCGCCCGAGGATCGCGGGCGTTTCTTCGTGATGGTCGATGGTCCGGAAGGTGCCGGTTTCGACTACATGGTCGGCCAGATGCAGCAGGTCGAGAAGATCGTCATGGCGCAGGTGGGCGAGGACAAGCCGGTCGACCGCGCGAACTCGCGCACGCCGCGCGGCTTCGGCGGCAGCGAGGAAATGCACACCGGCCAGGTGATCGTGTTCCTTCACGACTGGCACGAGCGCGACGTCGCCACCGACGACGTCGTGGCCCAGCTGCGGGGCGAGCTGGCCAGGCTCCCCGGCGTGCAGGCGCGCGCCAATGTCCCGGGCGGCCTGGTGGGCAGCCGCGGCCAGCGCTACCAGCTGGTGCTGGGCGGCCCCGACTACGCCGAACTGGCGCAATGGCGCGACCGTATCCTGCAGCGCCTGGAATCCAACCCGGGCATCCAGGATCCCGATTCGGACTACAAGGAAACGCGGCCGCAGATGCGCGTGAACATCGATCGCGACCGCGCCGCCGACCTCGGCGTGTCGGTGCAGGAGATCGGCCGCACGCTGGAAACCATGATGGGCTCGCGCCAGGTGACCACCTACGTGGACAGCGGCGAGGAATACGACGTCATGCTGCAGGCGGGACGCGAGCAGCGGGCCAATCCTGCGGACCTGGCCAACACCTACGTGCGCGGCAGCGACGGCGCGCTCATCCCGTTGTCCAACCTCGTCACCCTCAGCGAGATCGCCGAGCCCGGGACCTTCAACCGCTTCAACCGCCTGCGTGCGATCACCATCAGCGCCGGCCTCGCGCCGGGTTACACGATGGGCGAGGCGCTGGAGTGGACGCGGCAGGTCGTGGACGAGGAGCTGCCCGACTACGCGCAGATCGACTGGAAGGGCGAGTCGCGCGAATACCAGGAAGCCGGCGGCGCCATCCTGCTGACGTTCACTCTGGCCCTGCTGATCGTCTACCTGGTACTGGCCGCGCAGTTCGAGAGCTTCATCCACCCGCTGGTCATCATGCTGACGGTGCCGCTGGCGGTGCTGGGCGCGTTGATCGGCCTGTGGGTGACGGGCGGCACGCTGAATCTCTTCAGCCAGATCGGCATCGTCATGCTGATCGGCCTGGCGGCGAAGAACGGCATCCTGATCGTCGAGTTCGCCAACCAGCTGCGCGACGACGGATCCAGCGTGGCCCAGGCCATCGCCGAGTCCGCGCGCGTACGGTTGCGCCCGATCCTCATGACCTCCGTCGCCACGGTCATGGGCGCAGTGCCGCTGGTGCTGGCGGGCGGGCCGGGGTCGGCCAGCCGCGCCACCATCGGCGTGGTGGTGATCTTCGGCGTGACGTTCTCCACGCTGCTGTCGCTGTACGTGGTGCCTGCGTTCTACGCGCTGCTGGCGCCGTTCACGCGGTCGCCGGAGGCGGTGGCGCACGAGCTGACCAAGCTGGAAGCGGAGACCCCGTCCGTGGGTGGCCATGGCTGACCGCGGCGCACGCCCGTTCGCAGGCGTGCGCATCGAGGGCGAGGGCTTCCTGCTGCGCGCCTGGCGGCGGGACGACCTGGATTCGCTGCTGCGGCATGCGGACGATCCGCAGGTGCCGCGCGGGCTGAGCGACCGCTTCCCGCACCCCTATACGCGCGCCGATGGCGAAGCGTTCCTGGCGGGCGGCATCGTGGATTTCGCGCATCCCGTGTTCGCCATCGACATCGCCGGCGAGGCCTGCGGCGGCATCGCCGCGCGACCCCATGCGGGCGAGAAGGCGCACAGCGCGGAACTCGGTTACTGGCTCGGCCGGCGCCATTGGGGCCGCGGCCACATGACCCGCGTGGTCGCGACCTATCTGGACTGGGCGGTTCCGGCACTGGGGCTGGTCAGGATCGAGGCCAACGTGCTGGACACCAATCCGGCCTCGGCGCGGGTGCTGGAGAAGAACGGTTTCATCGAGGAAGGCCGCCGCCGCAGCGCGATCCGCAAACCCGACGGACTGCACGACCTGAGGCTGTTCGGACGGGTCTGGTCGGGCTGAAACGCCGGCGGGGACTGCGCAGCGGCGCGTGTTGCGGTTATCTTGCAGGGACCCGGCGGCGCCCTGCGCCGCCTTCCCGTATCCCGCGCACGCACGAACGAACGGAGACGCATCCCCGTGGAAGCCTTTTTCAACTGGTTGAACGGCATCATCTGGAGCAACGCGCTGATCGCGCTGTGCCTGGGTGCCGGCCTGTGGTTCACCCTCCGTACCCGCGTGATGCAGGTGCGTGGCTTCGCCGAGATGTGCCGGCTGACGGTGACCGGGCAGAAGTCCGATGCGGGCGTCTCCTCGTTCCAGGCGCTGGCCATTTCGATGGCCGGCCGCATGGGCATCGGCAACATCGCCGGTGTTGCCACCGCCATCGCCTACGGCGGCCCCGGCGCGGTGTTCTGGATGTGGGTGATGGGCTTCCTCGGCGCGTCCACCTCGTACATCGAGTGCACGCTGGCGCAGATCTACAAGGAGAAGGACGGCGAAGGCCGTTACCGCGGCGGTCCGGCCTACTACATCGAAAAGGCGATGGGGCTGAAGTGGTACGCGGTGGCGTTCGCCGTCGCCACCGTCGTCGCCACCGGCCTGCTGTTGCCGGGCGTGCAGGCCAATGCCATCGCCGACAGTGCCAGCACGGTGCTGTGCAGTATCGGCAGTTGCGACGCGGCGGGCGGGTCGTCCGGCATGAAGCTCTGGATCGGCCTGGGCGTGGCGGCGCTGCTGGCGCTGATCATCTTCGGCGGCATCAAGCGCATCGCCACGTTCGCCGAGATCGTGGTGCCGTTCATGGCGCTGGCCTTCATCCTGATGGCCGTGCTGGTGATGATCTTCAATGCGGACAAGGTGCCGGGCATGTTCGCCGACATCTTCAGCAGCGCGTTCGGCGCGCATGCGGCGTTCGGCGCGATCCTCGGCCAGGCCATCGCGTGGGGCGTGAAGCGCGGCATCTACGCCAACGAGGCCGGCCAAGGCACCGGTCCGCACGCGGCGGCCGCGGCCGAAGTCTCGCATCCGGCCAAGCAGGGTTACGTGCAGGCCTTCGCCATCTACTTCGACACCATGCTGGTCTGCACGTCGACGGCCTTCCTGGTGCTGTCCACCGGCATGTACAACACGTTCCGCACCGTGACCGAGAACGGCGTGCAGAAGCTGGAAGCGATCGTCACCGGCGTGCCCGGACTGCAGCCCTCGGAGGGCGCGCTGTACACCCAGGCCGCCGTGGAATCGGTGCTGCCGGGTGGCGGTGCGATCTTCGTGGCGGTGGCGCTGTTCTTCTTCGCGTTCACCACCATCATGGCCTATTACTACATGGCCGAGACCAACCTGACCTACCTGGCCGGCGTGAAGAAGACCCATCCGCTGGCCACGCTGCTGCTGCGGCTGGGCATCATCGGCATGGTGGTGTTCGGTGCGTACCACAACGCCGCGATGGCCTGGACGCTGGGCGACATCGGGGTGGGCGTGATGGCGTGGCTCAACGTGATCGCCATCCTGATCCTGCAGAAGCCGGCGCTGATCGCACTGCGCGACTACGAGCGGCAGAAGAAGCTGGGCGTGGATCCGGTGTTCGATCCGGAGGCGCTGGGCATCCGCAACGCCGACTTCTGGAAGACGAAGGCCTGACGTGGGCAATCCCTGGAACACCCGTCCGCCGCGCGGTTCCGGCAATCCGCCGGACCGCCGCCGGCCGCCACGCGCGCCGGACGAGCGCGCGCCGCGTCGCGAGGCATCGCGCGAAGAGCGGCCGGCGGGCGCGTCGCGCACCGAACTGCGCATGTACGGCCTCAACGCCGTGCACGCGGTGTTCGCGCGTCGTCCCGACGCCATCCGCAAGGTCTACCTGCTCGAATCGCGCATTCCCGCGCTCAAGCCGTTGCTGGCATGGTGCGTGAAGCAGCGCGTCGGCTATCGCGTAGTGGAGGAAGCCGATCTCGATCGGCTCGCCGCCAGCACGCACCACGAGGGCGTGGTGGCCGACGTGGTGAAGACCGAACCGCTGCCGATGGGCGACTGGCTGCGCACGCTGCCGGAAGGCCAACCCGCTGCGGCGCTGTGGCTGGACGGCGTGGGCAATCCGCACAACTTCGGCGCCATCCTGCGCTCGGCCGCGCATTTCGGCGTGGCCGGCATCCTGCTGCCGCGCGACTCAACGCTGGCGTTGTCGGGCGCCGCGGCGCGCGTGGCCGAAGGCGGTGCCGAGCAGGTGCCGCTGGTGCGCATGGGACAGACCGACAACGCGGCGGCGCAACTGCGCAACGCCGGCTTCTCGCTGGCCGCCACCCTCGTGCGGGGCGGCGACGACCTGTTCGCGGCCACGCTGCCGCAGCGCCTGGTCTACGTGATGGGTGCCGAAGGCGAAGGCATGGATGCGCGCCTTGCCGAGGCCTGCGATCTGCGCCTGTCGATTCCCGGCAGCGGTGCGGTCGAGAGCCTCAATGTCGCCGCCGCGACGGCGGTGTTCCTGGCGCAGTGGGCGCAGCGCCTGTAGAGCGGAGCTTGCTCCGCTGCTCGGGACCCCACTGCTGCCTGTAGGAGCGCCCCAGGGGCGCGATGCTTCCCAGCCGTCCAACTGAAGAGAATCGCGGGCATGGCCCGCTCCTACAAAGGCAGGCAACTGCCTGGGCAGAATCGCACTGCCTACTCCTTCAGCCGGCTGCCGAAGTCGCCCTCGGCTTCCGCCGCCAGGTACGCGAACACCGTGTACGCCGCGACGTTCTGCGCCAGCGCGGCCGGATCGATCTTGTCCAGTGTGTCGTCGGCGTTGTGGTGCAGGTGGAAGTAATCGCTGCCGTCCTGCGCCAGCCACGCCCACGCCATGCCCTTGGCCGCGAACGGGCTGATGTCGGGACCGGCGCTGCCCTTGCCCGGCGCGTACTCGATGCCCAGCGGTGCCAGCGCCTGTGCGATCTGTTCGGTCGCCTTGCGCGCGTGCTCGGGCGCGCCGGTATTGAACGCGTAGATGCGGCCGGCGCCGAAGTCGCTCTCGGCGGCGATCTGGTGGCGGGTGATGTCGGCCAGGTGCTTTTCGGCATACGCCTTGCCGCCGTAGAGGCCCTGTTCCTCGTTGGCGAAGGCGATCACGCGGATGGTGCGCTTCGGTGCCTGCTTGAGCTTGCCGATCAGATGGCCGGCGGCCATGGTGATGCCGATGCCGGCGCCATCGTCGATCGCGCCGGTGCCCAGGTCCCACGAATCCAGATGGCCGCCGATCACCACCACCTCCTTCGGCAGGCTGCGTCCGGTGATCTCACCGATCACGTTATGCGAGGTGTATTCGCCATCCCAGCCGCAGTCCAGCGCCAGCGATACGCGGACCGGGCCGCGCTGCAGCAGACGGGCCAGCTGGTCGGCATCGGGGATCGTCAGCGAGGCCGACGGCACCGGCGTCAGGCCTTCGTCGAAGCGGGTGATGCCGGTGTGCGCGACGCGGTGATTGTCCGTGCCGGCCGAACGCATCAGGAACGCGACCGCGCCCTTGCGGATCGCCGCCGACGGACCCTTCGAGCGGATCGCGCCGCCGTTGCGGTAGTCGCTGCCATCGCGTGCGGCCTTCATCTGGTAGTCGACGAACGCGATCTTCCCGGCCAGCGAACCGTCGGGGGCCGCTTCAAGCGCGGCGAGGTCGGCGAAGCGGACGATCTCCGCCTCCACCGCACCGGCCGGGCTGCCGCCCAGCGCGGTGACCGTCAGCGATTGCGCATGTGCGCCGAGGATCGCGGCGCGCTCGCTGCGGCGCACCCACTTCGGGAACGTCACCGGCTCCAGCCAGACCTTGTCGAATCCGAGCGCCCTGAACTTCGCCTGTGCCCACGCCACCGCCTTCGCATCGGCCTCGCTGCCGGCCAGGCGCGGACCGATCTCGGTGGTCAGCGATTCGACGACCTTCCATCCGGTGTCGTCGGCGAGCGCCTGTTTGCGCAGGGTGGCGGCGGTGGCGAGCGCGGCGTCCGGAATGCGCGTCTCGCGCCCGGCGGCCAGGGCGGGAGCGGCGAGGGTCAGGGCGAGCAGCAGCGGAGCAAGGCGCATGGCGTATCCCGGGAAAACGAAGGCCACGAGCTTAGCAGCCCGTGGCCTCGCGGTTCCTTTGCCGGTGTTGCCGGTTCGGAATGCGGCGTCCGCCTACTTCTTCAGGGCATCGCGGATCTCGCGCAACAGCAGCACGTCTTCCGGCGGCGCCGCCGGTGCGGCCTCGGGCCTGCGGTGCAGGCGGTTCACCGCCTTGACCAGCAGGAAGATGGCGAAGGCGACGATGACGAACTGGATCACCGTATTGAGGAACTCGCCGATGCCGACCACGATCGCCGGCACTTCCTTGCCTGCCGCGTCTACCGTGGCTTCCTTCAGGGTCCACGCCCACTTCGAGAAGTCGATGCCCCCGATCAGGTAACCGATGGGCGGCATGATGATCTTGTCGACGAGCGTGGTGACGATCTTGCCGAAGGCCGCGCCGATCACCACGCCGACCGCCAGGTCGACCACGTTGCCACGCGCGATGAACTCCTTGAACTCGCCGATCATGCCCATGCTGTTGTCCTTAGTCTGCCGGCGCCGCTGCGCCATCGGCGGGGACTATAGCGCGCATGGAGGCCGTGGTTGCAACGCTCAGTCCGTAATGCGTCCCTGCAGCGTCACCACGCCGTCGAGCGAGGCCGCGAAGCGGTCGCCCGGCGCCAGCGCGGCCACGCCGGCGGGGGTGCCCATGAAGACCAGATCGCCGGCCTTGAGTGCATAGAGCTTCGACAGTTCGATCAGGATGTCGGGCACGTCCCAGATCAGGTCGTGCAGCGATCCGTGCTGGCGGGTTTCGTCGTTCACGCGCAGGGTCAGCGTGCGGTCCTCCAGCGTGCCGATGTCGGCAACGGGAACCAGCTCGCTCACCGGCGCGGAATGGTCGAAGCCCTTGCCGGTGTCCCACGGCAGGCCCTTGGCCTTGGCCGCGGCCTGCAGGTCGCGTCGGGTCAGGTCCAGGCCCACGCCGCAGGCGACCACGAGCGACGCGGCGGCATCGCGCCCCAGTTCGCCCGGCGGCGCATCGGCTCCCAGCGCCACGACCAGTTCCACCTCATGGTGCAGGTCCTGCGTCCCGGGCGGGTAGGGCACGTCCGCACCGTCGATGACGATGGCATCGGCGGGCTTGTGGAAGAACACCGGCGTTCCGCGTTCCGCCTTCGAGGCCGGAGCGGTCGCGCCCATTTCGCGCGCGTGGTCGGCGAAGTTGCGGCCGACGCAGAAGATGCGGCGGACGGGGAACGTGCCGCCGCCGCGCACGGGCACACGCGGCACGGAAGGAGCAGGAAAGAGGTCGGTCATGGCAGCCGTACGAGCAGGGAACGGCCGCAGAGTGTAGGCGGGAAACGGCGTCCCGCGGTGCGATCAGCGCGGCAGCGGCAGCGCCGATTTCCGGACCACGCGGTACTCCGCGTCCATCACGCGCGCGTCGCGCGCCACCGGTTTGCCGCGCTGGCGCACCAGCTTGTAGACCAGGCCGGCGGCGATCATCGCGGCGCCGACGAACACGCTGAAGAACACCAGTACGCCCAGCACGACCACACCCAGCAGCCCCAGGCCGACCCGCAGCAACGGATGGCGCGGCTTGCGCGGCGCGAAGACATGGCGGAAGGCGTTGAACTGGAAATGGCGTGCGTACATGGCGTTGCGTCGTGACAGAATGCGGCCGGAGCCGGTGCGGGGCAGTATCGGATGACCGTCGGATGACCGTGTGAGGACTTCGTTAAACGCCATGCGACTGAGCGCACTGAACGACATCGCCGATGGCGGGTTCGCCGAGGTCGAGGCCATGATCGGCGGCGATGCCGAGTCGTTGATCCTGTATCGGCAAGGGGCTGACGTCCGCGCCTGGCTGAACGTCTGTCCGCATGCCGGGCGCCGCCTCGACTGGGCGCCCGGCCGGTTCCTCAAGAGCAGGGACGGTCATCTGGTCTGCGCCGCCCACGGCGCCTCGTTCGAGCTGGTGCGCGGTGATTGCATCGCCGGCCCCTGTCGCGGCGATGCGTTGCGCGCCGTTGCGGTACAGGTGCGCGACGGCGAGGTGTGGCTCGGCTGAGCCGCCGAGGATCGGCGTCAGTCGACGTCCTGCACGATCACGCAATGCCAGCCCGTGCGGTAGGTCTCGTACCCGGGCGAGGCGGCGTGTGCCACGCACTGCGTGCGCCCCTCCATCACCAGATCGGCTGCGGCGCGCGGCTGGGCGAACAAGGCCGCCCGCCCCGGAAAGTCCAGCCGTGCCGGCGCGGCGTCTGCGCCCAAGGTGTCGGCCAGCACTTGGCCGTGGCCATCGACGATGCAGACCCGGCTGCGGCGCCATTCGGCGTCCGAGAGCGGCGTGCGCGCCACGATCGTCTGCGCCAGCGCATCCCAGCGGAACACGATGCCGAGTACGCCCAGCGGGCGCCCGGTCACGCGGCCACCTTCGCGCACCGTGCAGGCGTAGACCAGCACGCGCTCGCCGCCGGCCAGCGGGCTGGCATGCATCGACTGGAAGCCGAACTCCTCGCCGCTGCCCGTGGCCATCGCCGACTGGAACCAGGGCTGTTGCGCCACCGACTGGCCCACCGACCGGTACTGCCGCGGTCGACCGTTGGCGATGACGTTGCCCTGCAGGTCGGCGAGCACCAGGTCGAAGTAGACGGTGTAGGAATCCAGGATCTGGCCCAGCCGCTGGCTGGCATGGGCGAGCGCCGCAGGCTGCGGGTCCGCGGCGGCGGCCACCATCGCCGCATCGGTGGCCCACCAGCGCACGTCGCAGCTGCGCTCGTACAGGTTGCGGTCGATCAGGTCGATGTTCGCCAGCGCCAGGCCGGTCAGGCGGGTCCGGCGCACGTCCGTCTGCAGTTGCTCCAGCCGTTCGCGCAGATCGGTGCTGGTGCGGCCGGCCATGCGGTCGATCTCCTGCGCGGTGTCGCTGACCCGGCGCGAGAGCGTATCCATCTCCTCGGCGATCACCCCGAAGCTGCGGCCGGCGGTCCCGATGCGAACCGCCTCGATGCGCGCGTTCATCGAAATGATGCGGGTGATGCGGTTGATCTCGTCGATCTTCTGCAACGACTGCCGCAACTGCTTCAACAGCGAGTCCGACAGCCCGGAGACGGACTGGATGTGGTCATCGATACCGGCATCGGACACGGAGGCGACGGCGCATGCGTTCATGGAACTCCTTGAGGCGAAGGGGACGGGACCGTGACGTGCCGGCGGGCGGCAGCGTGAAGTCGGTCCCGGTATTCAGGCGCTATCGGCGCGGGTCCACGGCGCTTTAATCCGCACCTCGGCAGTGCATGGATTCCCCGGAATGGGGCGATGGCGGAAGCGCGTCGGACTCATGCGCGAGGCTTGCCAGGGATTCCGCGCGCCACTCGCCGCGACGACGCCGGCCTTGCCGTCGCCTGCGCGCGGCGTTGTTCACCGCAAAAAAAAGCCCGCCGATCGGCGGGCTTTCTGCTGGGGCTCAACGTGGCGCCGTCACTTCAGCGCCTTGAACCGCAGGCGGTGCGGGCGCGCGCCTTCCTCGCCCAGGCGACGCTTCTTGTCTTCCTCGTACTCGCGGTAGTTGCCCTGGAAGAACTCCACGTGCGAGTCGCCTTCGAAGGCGAGGATGTGGGTGGCGATGCGGTCCAGGAACCAGCGGTCGTGCGAAATGACGAAGGTGTTGCCTGGGAACTCCAGCAACGCGTCTTCCAGCGCACGCAGGGTTTCGATGTCCAGGTCGTTCGACGGTTCGTCGAGCAGCAGCACGTTGCCGCCCTGCAGCAGCGTCTTGGCCATGTGCAGGCGGCCGCGTTCGCCGCCGGACAGCGAGCCGACCATCTTCTGCTGGTCCTGGCCCTTGAAGTTGAAGCGGCCGATGTACGCGCGCGACTGGATCTCCACGCCGTTGATGTTGAGGATGTCCAGGCCGCCCGAGATTTCCTGGAAGACGTTGTGGTTGCCTTCCAGCTTGTCGCGGCTCTGGTCCACGTAGGCCAGCTTGACCGTCGGCCCGATGACGATCTCGCCCGAGTCCGGCTTTTCCTGGCCGGTGATCATCTTGAACAGCGTCGACTTGCCCGCGCCGTTGGGGCCGATGATGCCGACGATCGCGCCGGCCGGCACCAGGAAGCTCAGGTTGTCGATCAGCAGGCGGTCGCCGAACTTCTTGGAGACGTTCTTGAACTCGATCACCGAGTTGCCCAGGCGCTCGCCCGGCGGGATGAAGATTTCGTTGGTCTCGTTGCGCTTCTGGTAATCGACCGACTGCAGCTCCTCCAGGCGGGCCAGGCGCGCCTTGCCCTTCGAGCGGCCGCCCTTGGCGTTCTGGCGCGACCATTCCAGTTCCTTCTGGATGGCCTTCTGGCGGGCCTTTTCCTGGTTCTCTTCCTGTTTCAGGCGCTCGTCCTTCTGCACCAGCCACTCGGTGTAGTTGCCCTTCCACGGAATGCCGCGGCCGCGGTCGAGTTCGAGGATCCACTCGGCGGCGTTGTCGAGGAAGTAGCGGTCGTGGGTGACCGCCACCACGGTGCCCGTGTAGCGGGCGAGGAACTGCTCCAGCCACTCGACGGACTCGGCGTCCAGGTGGTTGGTCGGTTCGTCGAGCAGCAGCATGTCCGGCTTCTGCAGCAGCAGGCGACACAGCGCCACGCGGCGCTTCTCGCCGCCGGAGAGCTTGCCGACGATGGCGTCCCACGGCGGCAGGCGCAGCGCGTCGGCGGCCACGTCCAGCTGGTTTTCCAGCGTATGCGCGTCGCCGGCGGCGAGGATGGCCTCCAGGCGCTCCTGCTCCTTGGCCAGCGCGTCGAAGTCGGCGCCTTCCTCCGCATACGCGGCGTAGACGGCTTCGAGCGCGGCCTGCGCCTGCAGCACGTCGCCCACGCCTTCCTCGACGGCCTGGCGGACGGTGTGCTCGGGATTCAGTTCCGGCTCCTGCGCCAGGTAGCCGACCTTGATGCCGGGCTGCGGACGGGCCTCGCCCTCGAAATCCTTGTCCACGCCCGCCATGATCTTCAGCACGGTGGACTTGCCGGCGCCGTTCAGGCCCAGCAGGCCGATCTTCGCGCCCGGAAAGAAGGACAGCGAGATGTCCTTGATGATCTGCCGCTTGGGCGGGACCACCTTGCTGACCCGGTTCATGGTGTAGATGTATTGCGAGGACATGCTGGCTCCGGTACGCAAGCCCCGGCGCCCGGCCGGACGGCGGCGGGCGGGGAGGCAGAAGGGAAGGCGACGATTATAGCGGCTCGGCACCGGCCGACCGGCGGCTGAATACATTTCGCCGACGCGGCGTTGACATGGCCGTAACCGTTTTCCAGCCGGAATCGGTTCAGATGTGATCGGCATGATGGGTCCACGTGCCACCCAGAGGGGTTTCCATGAATACCAAGCGCCTTTTCCAGACCATGGCCTGCGCCGTCCTGGCCTTTGCCGTCACCGCTCCCGTGCTGGCGCGCGACGACCGCGGCCACGACCGGGGTCGCTCCCATCACTACGACCGTCGGGATGATCGCCGCGACTGGCGCGAGGACCGCCGTGACGACCGTCGCGACTACCGCCACCAGCGCCAGGCCTACCGCCATGGCTACCACGACGGGCGTCGCGACGACCGCCGCTATGACCGCCGCTACGACGACCGTCGCTATTACGCCCCGCCGCGCGTGGTCTACCGCCCGGCCCCCGGCTACCACCGCTGGGCCAAGGGCCAGCGCTACCGCGACTACTACCGCGGCCCGGTCTACGTGGTGAACGACTACAACCGTTACCACGTGCGCCATCCCCCCCGCGGCTACCACTGGGTGCGGGACGACCGCGGCAACCTGCTGATGGTCGCCATCGCCACCGGCATCATCGCCGACCTGCTGCTGCACCACTGAGCCAGCCGGCCCGATGTCCCCGAAAAGCGCGCTCCGGCGCGCTTTTCCTTTGCCGGGGCCGGGTGGCCGGGGGCCGGGCGGGCTACAATCGGGCATCCCGCCCGCCCTAGCCCCGGAGACCCGATGTTCCCGCGCGACGCCCGCATCGAAACCTACGATCCCGAACTGGCCCAGGCCATCGCCCACGAGGCGCGCCGGCAGGAGGATCACGTCGAGCTGATCGCCAGCGAGAACTACGCCAGTCCCCGTGTGCTGGAAGCGCAGGGCAGCGTGCTGACCAACAAGTACGCCGAGGGTTACCCGCACAAGCGTTACTACGGCGGTTGCGAATACGTGGACATCGCCGAGCAGCTCGCCATCGACCGCGTGAAGCAGCTGTTCGGCGCCGACTATGCCAACGTGCAGCCGCATTCGGGCTCGCAGGCCAACCAGGCCGTTTACTTCGCCCTGCTGAATCCCGGCGACACCATCCTGGGCATGAGCCTGGCCCACGGCGGCCACCTGACCCACGGCGCCAAGGTCAATGCCTCGGGCAAGCTGTTCAACGCCGTGCAGTACGGCGTGAACGACCAGGGCCTGATCGACTACGACGAAGTCGAAAGGCTTGCGCTTGAGCACAAGCCGAAGATGGTGGTGGCCGGCTTCTCCGCCTACTCGCAGATCATCGACTGGGCGCGCTTCCGCGCCATCGCCGACAAGGTCGGCGCCTACCTGTTCGTCGACATGGCGCACGTGGCCGGCCTGGTCGCCGCCGGCGTGTATCCGAACCCGCTGCCGCACGCGCACGTGGTCACCTCGACCACCCACAAGACGCTGCGCGGCCCGCGCGGCGGCATCATCCTGGCCAAGGGTGCGGGCGAGGAGATCGAGAAGAAGCTGCAGAGCATCGTCTTCCCCGGCATCCAGGGCGGTCCGCTAATGCACGTCATCGCCGCCAAGGCCGTGGCCTTCAAGGAAGCGCTGGAGCCGGAGTTCAAGGCCTACCAGGCGCAAGTGGTGAAGAACGCGCAGGCGATGGCGAAGACGATCATCGCGCGCGGCTACAAGATCGTGTCCGGCGGCACCGAGAACCACCTGATGCTGGTCGACATGATCGGCAAGGACGTCAGCGGCAAGGAGGCGGAAGAGGCGCTGGGCAAGGCGCACATCACCGTCAACAAGAATTCCGTGCCGAACGACCCGCGCAAGCCCTTCGTCACCTCCGGCCTGCGCATCGGTACTCCTGCGGTCACCACGCGCGGCTATGGCGAGCAGGACTGCATCGACCTGGCCAACTGGATCTGCGACGTGCTGGATGCGCCGGGCGACGAGGCGGTGCTGGCGAAGGTGCGCGATGCGGTGACCGCGCAGTGCCGGAAGTATCCGGTCTACGGCTGAAAAGCGAGGAGTGAGTGATGAGGAGTGAGGAACGAGTGACGGCAGTCGCACATCGATGGCAGGACGGCATCGCCTTTGCTCACTCCTCACTTCTCCCCACTCACACCTGATCCCATGCACTGCCCCTTCTGCCAGCACACCGATACCCGCGTCATCGACTCGCGCGTCTCCGAAGACGGCGCGACGATCCGTCGCCGGCGCGAGTGCGAGGCGTGCGGGGAGCGGTTCTCCACGCTGGAGAACATCGAGATCAAGCTGCCGGCGGTCATCAAGGGCGATGGCCGGCGCGATACCTTCGATGCGCGGAAGCTGCGCGCCGGCTTCGACCGCGCGCTGCAGAAGCGGCCGGTGTCGGAAGAGCAGATCGAGGCCGCGGTGCGCGCGGTGATCCATGCGATCCGCATGAGCGGCGAGCGCGAGATCGCGTCGCGCAAGATCGGCGAGTTCGTCATGAACGAGCTGCGCAAGCTGGATCACGTGGGCTACGTGCGCTTCGCCTCGGTCTACCGCAGCTTCGAGGACGTCGCGGACTTCCGCGACGAGATCGAGAAGCTGGAACGCGATCTGCCGGCCGCCGGCCAGCTGTCCCTGCTGGGCGGCGACGTGGTCCCGTTCGACAAGCACGCGGACAAGAACAAGAAGCGCTGAGCCGTGCGCATCGAAGCGATCGGCCGGCACCCGGCGTGCATCGAATCGCTCGCGCGCTGGCATCACCAGGAGTGGGGCGCGCTCTACGACGACTGGACGCTGGACGTCGCCACCGCCGAACTGGCCGACCATGCGACGCGGACGTCGGTACCGACCACGTTGCTGCTGATGGACGGCGAGGACCTGCTGGGTTCGGTCAGTCTGCTGGTGGAAGACGCACCTGCGCTGCAGGATCGCGGCGGTCCGTGGCTGGGCAGCCTGTTCGTGCGACCCGAGGCGCGCGGACGCGGCGCCGGGCGTCTGCTCGTCGATGCGGCGGTCGCGCATGCCGCACGCGAAGACGTGCAGGTGTTGCGCCTGTTCACGCTCTGGCATGAGCAGTTCTACGCATCGCTGGGCTGGCAGGCGGAGGAGCGCACGTCGCTGCACGGCACGCCGGTGGTGATCATGTCGATCCGGCCGGCCGACCGTGTGGCGCATACTGGCGTCCTTTCCGATGCTGTTTGGACGACGCATGACTGATACCGCCTTCTCCGCGTTCGACCACCAGTGCATGGCGCGCGCGCTGCGGCTGGCCGAGCGCGGTGCGTACACGACGCGCCCGAACCCGATGGTCGGCTGCGTGATCGTGCAGGGGGATGGGATCGTCGGTGAAGGTTGGCACCAGAAGGCGGGTGGGCCGCACGCGGAGGTGTTCGCGCTGCAGGCGGCAGGCGAACGCGCGAAGGGCGCGACCGCCTACGTCACGCTGGAGCCTTGCGCGCATACCGGCAGGACGGGACCGTGCGCGGAAGCCCTGGTCGCTGCCGGCGTGACGCGCGTGGTCGCGGCGATGCGCGATCCGTTTCCGCAGGTCGACGGGGCCGGCTTCGACCGGTTGCGTGCGGCCGGCATCGTGGTGCAGTCCGGGCTGATGGAGGCGCAGGCGCGGCGCCTGAACCGCGGCTTCCTCTCGCGTGTCGAGCGGGGCCGGCCGTGGATGCGGGTGAAGCTGGCGACCAGCCTGGATGGCCGTACCGCGATGGCGAACGGCGATTCCAAGTGGATCAGCGGCGAAGCCTCGCGCCGCGACGTGATGCGCTGGCGTGCGCGGGCCGGTGCCATCCTCACCGGGGCCGGAACGGTGCTGGCGGACGACCCGTCGTTGACGGTGCGCTTCGGCGACGACACCGCCTTCGAGCCGCCGCTGCGGGTGGTGCTCGATCCCGGCCTGGCCACCGTGGCCCGCGGCAACGTGCGCCAGGGCGAGGCGCCCACGCTCTACGTGCATACCGCCGAGGCGAAGCCGCCGCGCGATGTCGAGGTGCAACGCGTGGTGGCGCCGGCGACCGGCAGCAACTTCAACCTGAAGGCGGTGCTGGAACTGCTGGCGGCGCGCGGCATCAACGAAGTGCACGCCGAAGCCGGCGCCACGCTGGCGGGTGCGTTCCTGGCGGCGGGACTGGCCGACGAGGTGCTGCTGTACATGGCGCCGGTGCTGCTGGGCGACCAGGCACGACCGCTGTTCGGCGGGCTGGGCATCCAGGCGATGGCCGACCGGCTGCGGCTGGAGATTGTCGACAGCCGCTCGATTGGCGAAGATCACCGCCTCCTGCTGCAACCCGCCCGCTGACCGCCCGCCAGAATGGCTTTCAAGGATCATTTTTCCGGCGTCGCCGACGTCTACCTCGCTTCGCGCCCCACCTATCCGGAGGCGCTGTACGACGTGATCGCCGCGGCCGTGCCGGGCAGCGCACGGGTCTGGGAGCCGGGGGCCGGCAGCGGCCAGGCCACGCGCGGCCTGGCGGCGCGCTTCGCCCATGTCCATGCCACCGATCCCAGCACCGCGCAGATCGAGCGCCACTGGGCCAGGGGCGAACCGGGGAGCAACGTCAGCCTGGCCGTCGAGGCGGGGGAAACCACCGCGCTGGCCGACGGCAGCGTGGACCTGGTGGCGGTGGCGCAGGCGCTGCACTGGTTCGATCGTTACCGCTTCTTCGCCACCTGCGAGCGCGTGCTGCGGCCGGGCGGCGTGCTGGCGGCGTGGACGTACCAGGACATCATCTTCGAGGACGACCTGGCCGAGGTGGCCGAGAAGGTCCGCGACGACATCGACCCGTACTGGCCGCCCGAGCGCGCCGACGTGGACATGGGCTACGGCGACTACGTGTGGCCGTTCGAGTTCGTGCCCACGCCGCGCCTGTGGCTGACCGCCGAATGGAACCTGCCCACGCTGCTGGGCTATTTCGGCAGCCTGTCGGCGACCGGCAGCTACCGCGCGGCCACCGGCGAGGATCCGGTCTATGCCCACACGCCGGCCTTGGCCGAGGTGTGGGGCGATCCGCAGCGCGTGCGCACCATGCGCTGGCCGCTGATCCTGCACCTCCGCCGCAAGCCGGCCTGACACCGCTGCGGAACACTCCGTTCGCCGGCCTGCGCCGGGGCCGGCGTGTAGAATGCGTGGGCCGGTCCGCCGGTACACCACCAACGACGTCTTCAGGGCGGGGTGCGATTCCCCACCGGCGGTAGGTCGCCCAGCGACGAGCCCGCGAGCGCCTTGGGCACCCTGCGAGTCCCTCGCACAGGTCGCCGGAGGGTCAGCAGATCCGGTCGGATGCCGGAGCCGACGGTCATAGTCCGGATGAAAGAAGACGGCATCGCCGAACCGCGCGCAAGCGCGGCGTCGTGCGCCTGCCTTCGTGCCCGGAGGCGTCTCCGCTTTGCTTTCGCGAGAGACGCTGCATGCCTTACACGCTTCCCATCGCTTTCCCCGTCCTCCTGCAGGAGGCCTGCTGATGTTCACCGGCATCATCGAAGGCGTCGGCCGCATCGCGGCGCTGGAACCCGTCGGCGGCGATGTCCGCCTGACCGTGGCCGTGGGCACGCTGCCGTTTGACGCCGTGCAGCTCGGCGAGAGCATCGCGGTGAACGGCGTGTGCCTGACCGTGGTCGCGTTCGACGTCGCCAGCTTCCAGGCCGATGCGTCCACCGAGACGCTGTCGCTGACCACGCTCGGCGGCCTGGCCGCAGGCGCGCTGGTGAACCTGGAGCGCGCCATGCGCCCGACCGATCGCCTCGGCGGTCACCTGGTCAGCGGCCATGTCGACGGTATCGGCCGCGTGCTGTCGGTGCACGAGGATGCGCGCGCGCAGCGCTGGCGATTCGCCGCACCGGCACCGCTGTCGAAGTACATCGCGAAGAAGGGCTCGATCTGTGTCGACGGCGTCAGCCTGACCGTCAACGAGGTGGACGATGAGGGATTCGAGGTCGCGCTGATCCCGCACACCGTGTCGCATACCGCGTTCTCGCAGACCGTCGTGGGCGATGCGGTGAACCTGGAAATCGACCTGGTGGCGCGCTACGTGGAGCGCCTGCTGGGCGCGCGCTGAGTGGCGTCCGACCCCTCAATCGACACCGTCTCCTCCGCCTTGATACCAGCGAACGCCGGGATCCACGCTGACGTTTTTGCATCGCTGCCAAGACAGACGAAGCATCAAGATCAAGATGGATCCCAGCGGTCGCTGGGATGACGATTCCCTCTCTGTTATCCGAGCACCGAAAGATGGCTTTTTCCCCGATCCCCGAACTCCTTGAAGAGATCCGCAACGGCCGCATGGTCGTCATCGTCGACGACGAGGACCGCGAGAACGAAGGCGACCTGATCATGGCGGCCGAGCTGGTCAAGCCGTCGGACATCAACTTCATGGTCACCCACGCGCGCGGCCTGGTGTGCCTGTCGCTGACGCGCGAGCGCTGCACGCAGCTGGGCCTGGCGCCGATGGTGCAGACCAACACGGCGCAGTTCCACACCAACTTCACCGTCAGCATCGAAGCGGCCGAGGGCGTCACCACCGGCATTTCCGCCTACGACCGCGCGCATACGGTGCGCACCGCCGTGCGACCGGATGCGAAACCGAGCGACCTCAGCCAGCCCGGCCACATCTTCCCGCTGATCGCCCAGCCTGGCGGCGTGCTGACGCGCGCCGGCCACACCGAGGCGGCCAGTGACCTGCCACTGCTGGCCGGTCTGGAGCCCGCCGGCGTGCTGGTGGAAGTGCTCAATCCCGATGGCAGCATGGCGCGTCGCCCGCAGCTGGAAGTGTTCGCGCGCGAGCACGGGCTGAAGATGGGGTCGATCGCCGACCTGATCGCCTACCGGCTGGCCACCGAGCACACCGTGGAGCGCATCGACGAGCGCGCCATCGACACCGAGTTCGGACCGTTCCGGCTGGTGACCTACCGCGACCGCATCGCCCACGACCTGCACTTCGCGCTGGTCCTCGGCAGCCCCGACAAGGCCACGCCGACGCTGGTGCGCGTGCAGGTGGAGAACCCGCTGAGCGACCTGCTGCACTGGCGGCGTGACGATTTCGGCGTGCACGCCACCGACGCGCTGCGTGCGATCGCCAGCGAAGGGCAGGGCGTGATGGTGGTGCTGTCCGAGCCGCGCAGCGCCGATGCGCTGCTGGCGCGCCTGCGCAAGCAACCCGAGGTGCAGGCCAACGCCAAGGATGTCGGCCAATGGCGCCGCAATGGCGCCGGCGCGCAGATCCTGGCCGACCTGGGCCTGGGCCAGCTGCGGGTGTTGGGCACGCCGCGGCGGCAGGTCGGCCTGGCCGGGTTCGGCCTGGACGTGGTCGAGTACGTCCAGCCCTGACCGCCGGAACGGACCCGCCGCCGCCGCGGCTGCTAGACTTCCCCACCCCCAAGGAACCTGCCATGTCCCACTACGAAGGCGATCTGCGCGCGCCCGACGGCGCCCGCTTCGCGATCATCGCCAGCCGCTGGAACCCGCGCATCACCGACGTGCTGGTGGCCGGCGCGCGCGAAAGCCTGGCCGGCAACGGCGTGGGCGAGGATGCGATCGACGTGGTGCGCGTGCCGGGTGCCTGGGAAATCCCGCTGGTCGCCGCACGCCTGGCCGCCAGTGGCGACCACGCGGCCATCATCGCGCTGGGCTGCGTGATCCGTGGCGACACCCGCCACTACGAACATGTCGCCGACCGCTGCGCCGAGGGCCTGATGCGCGTGCAGCTGGACACCGGCGTGCCGGTGCTCAACGGCGTGCTGGCGGTGGAGCGCATCGAGGACGCCGAAGCGCGCGCCGGCGGCAGCCATGGCAACAAGGGCGAGGAAGCCGCGCTGGCCGCCATCGAGATGGCGCACCTGCTGTCGCGGTTCTCCTGATCCCGATCCGATAACCCGAATACCCGCAGTCGAGGAGCCGACGTGAGCCGACATCAACATCCCCACCGCAAGGACGGCGTCGATCCGGTCACGCGCGCGCGCGCGCGTCGTCGTGCGCTGCAGGCCGTGTATGCGTGGCAGATGTCGGGCGGCGAAGTCGGCCAGGTGATCGCGCAGTTCGCGCACGAGCAGGCGCACGAGATCGCCGATCTGGAGTACTTCGAGGACCTGGTGCGCGGCGTCGTCCGCCATCGCGCTACTTTGGATGAGGCGCTGCTGCCGTTCCTCGACCGCACGGTGGAGGAAGTCGATCCGATCGAGCGCGCGGTACTGCGCATCGCCGCCTACGAACTGATCCACCGCCTCGACGTGCCGTACCGCGTGGTGCTGAACGAGGCGATCGAAACCGCCAAGCGGTTCGGCTCCGAACACGGCCACACCTACATCAACGGCGTGCTCGACCATGCTGCCGTCGAATGGCGCCCCGCCGAGGCGCAGGCGCGCCGCTGACGTGTCGGCCGGCGACGCGCGCTTTTCCGCCGACGAACGCGACGCGCTGCTCGCGCTGAAGGGCGTCGGCCCCACCGTCGTGCAACGGCTGGAACAGATGGGCATTGCCTCGCTGCGGCAACTGGCAGCGGCCGAGCCGTCCGAGATCGTCGCCGGCGCGGCCGGCCTCACCGGTTCCACCTGCTGGAAGAACAGCCCGCAGGCACGCGCGGCGATCCAGTCCGCCGTCGACTTCGCGCGATCGCGCACCTGACGCCGCCATGGCAGCCGGCGAGTTCGACCTGATCGCCCGCATCCGCGCACGCGCGGGCACGCGCGATGACATCGTGCTCGGCATCGGTGACGACGCCGCGCTGCTGGCGCCGCCGCCCGGGCGGCAGCTCGTCGTCACCGCCGACACCTTGAATGCCGGCGTCCATTTTCCGGCCGGCACCGCGCCGGCCGACATCGGCTGGAAGGCGCTGGCGGTCAACCTGTCCGACCTCGCTTCGATGGGCGCGGAGCCAGCGTGGTGCACGCTGTCGCTGTCGTTGCCGCAGTCCGATACGGTTTGGATCGACGGCTTTCTCGACGGTTTCCTTGCGCTGGCCGGCGAGCACGGCATCGTGCTGGTGGGCGGTGATACGACGCGCGGCCCGCTGTCGGTGTCGGTGACCGCGATGGGATTCGTCGATGCCGGGCGTGCGCTGCGTCGTGACGGCGCGCGCGTCGGGGACGATGTCTGGATAACCGGGACGCTGGGCGATGCGGCGGGCGCGCTGGCACTGCTGGAACGCGACCCTGCCCATGCGCTGCGTACGCGGCTGGACCGGCCCACGCCGCGCGTGCGCGCAGGGCTCGCACTGGTCGGCCTGGCGAATGCCTGCGTCGACGTGTCCGACGGCCTGCTCGCCGACCTCGGCCACATCGCATCGCGCAGCGGCGTGGCCGCGCAGGTCGAGGTCGATGCCTTGCCGGTGTCGGAGGCCTTGCGGGCCGCGTTCGATGAAGTGACCCGCACTGCCATGCAGGCCAGCGGTGGCGACGACTACGAACTCTGCTTCACCGCGCCGGTCGATGCGCGCGAGCACGTGGAAGCACTCTCATCGCAGCTCGACCTGCGGATCACCCGCATCGGCCGCATGGTGGCAGGCGAGGGTGTACAGGCGTTGCGTGCCGATGGCCGGCCCTGGTCGTCCGCGCGGCGTGGATACGATCACTTCGCGGCGCCGTGAACATGCCTGTGGATGTGGGAGCGACGTAAGTCGCGATCGCTTCCCGGCAGCAATACCGCCTGCAACAACGAAAACGCGCCGCAGTACACGCGCAACGCGAATGACCGGATCTTCGCGCAGAGGTTGGGTTTCCGATCGCGACTTACGTCGCTCCCACAGTATTCATCCCGCGCGCGGCGGCAGCACCTTGCCGGGGTTGAGGATGCCGTCGGGATCCAGCGCGGCCTTCACCGCACGCATCGCGTCCAGCGTCGCCGCGTTGAACGCATCGGCCATGAAATCCCGCTTGCTCAGGCCGATGCCGTGTTCGCCCGACAGCGTGCCGCCCAGCGCCAGCACCGTCGCGAACACGGTCGGTAACGCAGCCTGCGCACGTGCGGTTTCGCCCGAATCGGCGTCGTCGTACATGAGGTTGACGTGCAGGTTGCCGTTGCCGGCATGACCGAAGACGACGATGGGCAGTGCGGCATCGCGTGACAACGCTTCCATCGCTGCCACCAGGTCCGGAATCCGCGAGACCGGCACCACCACGTCCTCGTTGATCTTGCCGGGCTTGATCGTGCGCAGCGCCGGAGACAAGGCGCGCCGTGCCGCCCACAGCCGGTCGCGCGCGGCGCCGTCCTGTGCGACATCCAGTGCCAGCATGCCGTCACCTTCCGCTGCGTCGGCCAGCGACTGCAACGCGTAGGGCAGCGTGTCCTCGTCGCCATCGGCTTCGACCAGCAGCATGGCGCCCGCCTCGGGAACGTCGCTGCCGTTGCGGCGGATCAGGGCGATAGCGCTGCGGTCCATGAACTCCAGCATCGCCGGCGTCGCCGGCCGCGCCATGATGCGCGACACCGCCGCCGCGGCCGTGGCGGCGTCCCGGTACAGCACGCGCAGGCCGGCTTGCGCGCGCGGGCGCGGTGCGAGTTTCAGCGTGGCTTCCACGATCAGCGCCAGCGTGCCTTCGCTGCCGACGATCAGGTGGGTGAGGTCGTAGCCGGTCGCGTCCTTGGTGTACGCACCGCCGCAGCGGATCAGGTCGCCGGCACCGGTCACCGCGACGATGCCGAGCACGTTGTCGCGCGCGGTGCCGTACTTCACCGCGCGCGGGCCACCCGCGTTGGTGGCGAGATTGCCGCCGACGCTGCAGGCATCCGCGCTCGACGGGTCCGGCGGCCAGAACAGGCCGTGCGGCATCAGCGCCTGCTGCATTTCGCCGTTAAGCACGCCCGGCTGCACCACCACACAGCGGTCGGCGGCCCGGATGTCGACGATACGATCCATCCGCCCGAACGCCACCACCACACCGCCCTGTATCGGTACCGCCGCACCGGTCGTACCGGTGCCGGCGCCGCGCGCGACGATCGGCACGCGGTGCTCGCGGCAGGCGCGCACCAGGGCGACGACATCCTCCTGTGTGCGCGGCAGCGCGACGGCCAACGGCATCGCCCATCGCCTCGAATCATCGCCGCCGAACGGCCGGCAGGCTTCGCCGCTCAGCCAGCCATCGCCGAGCCGGGTCGACATCGCTGCGTGCAGGGCGGGAGGAAGGCGTGCATCCATCGCGCCATTGTAGGTGTCGCCGGTCAGATCTCGTCGGCCCTGAAGGCATCGCGGATCCAGTCGAGACGCGGCGCTTCCGGATCGCCCTGCGCATCGATCACGTCGAACCGGCACGGCGCCTCGGCCAGTGCGGGATGGTCCTGCAGGAAACGCTGCGCCGCATGCACCAGGCGGCGGCGCTTGCCAGCGTCGATCGACGCCGTGCCGCCACCGAACGCCTGCGACTGCCGGTAGCGCACTTCGACGAACACCACCGCGGGCGTGCCCGGACGTGTCGCGTCGAGCATCACCAGGTCCAGTTCGCCGCCGCGGTAGTTCGCGTTGGCGGCGATGTCGGTCAGGCCCGCGCGCCGCAGCAGGTCGCGCGCGGCGACCTCGACGGCGTGCCCGCGTGCGCGCCGGTCAACCGCCATCCGCGATCGGGACGGCGCGTCCGCCGGCGAACGTCGACCACGAGGGCGTACGCACCACGTTGCCGAATCCGTCCAGCTGCAGGCGGCCGGTGGCGCCGCTCAGCTCGGCGTTGGCGCCGGTCGCCAGCCTTTCCAAGTAGGCGGTCAGCAGCCAGGCGTCGTAACCGAACGCGAACAGGCGGGCGGCCGGGCCGCGCGCGGTCGGCACGCGTTCGCCGGTGACGCTGGCGGCGGGCAGGGCGGGCACGCCGCGCGAGGTCCACGCCTCGGTCGGGAACGCGATGCCGTCCAGCGCCATGTCTTCTTCCGGCTTGCCGGTGCCCGACGTCAGCTGCGAGGTGCCCACGCGCGTCTTGCCGCCCAGGCCGGCCAGCGCCAGTTGCGGCGTCAGCGCGCGCGCGGTGCCGCCGCGCACGGCCAGGAACACCGCGTCGGCGCCTTCCTGCGCGGCGGTGGCGAGCGCGGCCGACAGGTCGCCCGGTGCGTCCTGCACGCGGATCACCCGCGTGACCTTGCCGCCGCGCTCGGCGAAGCGCGCCGCGAACGCCTGCGAAGCGCGGCGACCGTTGTCGTCGGTGCCTTCGATCACCAGCGCCGCGCGGCGCTCGCGCGCGAGCAGGTATTCGGCCGCCGCGATTCCGTCGTCCTCCGGCGCCAGCGAGAAGCCGGCGTTGCCGTCCGGTACGCCCACGGTGCCGCGGTTCAGTACCAGCAGCGGGGTGGCCAGCTCGGGTTGCTGGAACAGCGCGCTGACCTCGTCGCGCCCGAGCGGGCCGACGACGAAGTCGGCGCCTTCGGCCGTGGCCCGTGCGTAGGCGGCCGTGGCACCAGCGGCGGTGCCGGTGGTGTCGTAGAACTGCAGGTCGGGGCGGCGACGGCGTTCGCCGTAGTAGCCCGCCAGCAGGCCGTCGCGCACGGGGGCTGCCGCGGTGGCCAGGTTGCCGGACAGCGGCAGCAGCACGGCCAGCTTCATCGGCGGGCGATAGCCGTCGGCTTCCGCAGGCGGGCGGTTGCCGGCGTCGAACCGCCATTGCGCGCCGCGGTCGAACGGGCGCGGCAGCGGCAGGCCGCGGCGCTGCAGCGCACGGCCGGCAAAGTTGTACAGCGGGTCGCCGACCGGCAGGGCGGCGGCGTCGCGGGTGAGGGTGGCGTCGTCGAGCGTCGCCAGCAGGCGGTCGATCTCGCCCACGTTGTCGGCACGCGCCTGCCCGCTGAGGACGGCATCCTGGCGGGCGAGCGTGGCCGCCGTGGCGAAGGCGGGCGCGAAGCGTGTCGCCGGCGTGGCGGGACCTGCGCCCGGCGAGGTCGCGCAGCTGGTCAGGACGGCGACCAGCAGCAGCGCCATCCACGTCCGGACGGGACGGAGGCGGACAGAAAGCGGGCGTGCGACAGGCAGGTCCAGGGGCATCGTCGGTGTTCAGGCAGGGGAACCGGCTACGATTCTACCCCCAGCCACCGAGCCCCACCGGAATGCCTGCAGGAACCCTGTTCATCGTCGCCACGCCGATCGGCAACCTGGGCGACCTGACGCCGCGCGCGCTGGAGACCCTGCGGAGCGTGGCGGCGATCTGCGCGGAGGACACGCGCCGCAGCGGCCAGTTGCTGTCGCATTTCGGCGTGGCCACGCCGCTGCTGGCCCTGCATGAGCACAACGAGGACGCGCTGGCGCAGCGCGTGGTCGAGCGTCTGTCGGCCGGCGACTCCCTCGCCCTGGTCAGCGACGCCGGCACGCCGCTGGTCAGCGATCCCGGCTTCCGTCTGGTGCGCGCCGCCCGGGCCGCCGGCATCAAGGTCAGCCCGCTGCCGGGTGCCTGCGCGGCCATCGCCGCGCTGAGCGTGGCCGGGTTGCCCAGCGACCGCTTCACCTTCGAGGGCTTCATGCCGGCGAAGGCCTCGGCACGGCGCGAGCACCTGCAGCGCCTGGCCGGCGAGACGCGCACGCTGGTGTTCTACGAATCCTCGCACCGCATCGCCGAATCGCTGGCCGACATGCGCGCGGCTTTCGGCGACGAGCGCCCCGCGGTCCTGGCACGCGAGCTGACCAAGCTCTTCGAGACCGTGCTGGATGGCACCCTGGCCGACCTGCACGCGCGGGTCGAAGCGGACGACAACCAGCGCAAGGGCGAGTTCGTGGTGATGGTGCAGGGCGCGGGCGACGACCTGGATGCGCGCCTGGTCGAAGGTCGCCGCGTCTACGGGCTGCTCAGCCAGCACCTGCCGCCGTCGGCGGCGGCCAAGCTGGCGGCGGAGATCACCGGGGCGCCGCGCAAGGCGTTGTACGGGATGAAGGCCGATGCGGAATGACGGCCGGCGTCGTCCACGGCTGACGTGATGGAGGCCTGGCGCGTCTTCCTGGTGTTCCTGCGGCTGGGGCTGACCTCGTTCGGCGGTCCGATCGCGCACCTGGGGTACTTCCGCGACGCGTTCGTCGTCAGGCGCCAGTGGCTGGACGAAGCCGAGTACGCCGACATCGTCGCGCTGAGCCAGGTGCTGCCGGGACCGGCCAGCAGTCAGGTGGGCATGGTGCTGGGGCTGCGCCGTGCCGGTCTGCCGGGTGCGCTGGCCGCGTGGTGTGGCTTCACGCTTCCCTCCGCGCTGCTGATGGTGGCGCTGGGCGCCAGCCTGTCGCAGTGGCGCGCTGCGGTGCCGGAGGGACTGGTCCACGGATTCAAGCTGCTCGCGGTCGTCGTGGTGGCCCAGGCCGTGTGGGGCATGGCGCGGGCGTTCTGCCGCGACGCCATCACCTGGCTGCTGATGCTGGTGTGCGCGGTGGCCCTGCTGGTCTGGCCGGTGGCCGGCATGCAGATCGCGGTGATCGTGGCCGGTGCGCTGGTGGGGCTGGGACTGCGCGCGGGCGTAACCGCATCGACGTCGGCGAGGATGCCGGGCGTGCCGTCGCGGCGGGTGGGGGTGCTGGCGCTTTCGGTGTTCGCGCTCTTGCTGGCGGCGTCCTGGTCGGCGGGAACGGGGTCGCCTGCGGATGGGTTCGGCCTGTTCTACCGCGCCGGTGCGCTGGTGTTCGGCGGCGGCCACGTGGTGATGCCGCTGCTGCAGGCGGGCGTGGTGGCGCCCGGCTGGCTGTCGCAGGATGCTTTCATCGCCGGGTACGGCGCGGTGCAGGCGGTGCCGGGTCCGATGTTCACCTTCGCCGGTTACCTGGGCGCGGCGATGCAGGCCGGTCCCGGCGGATGGCTGGGCGGTGCGCTGGCGATCGTCGCGATCTTCCTGCCGGCAGGACTGCTGGTGGTGGGCGTGTTGCCGTTCTGGCAGCGGATCGTCGCCGTGCCGCGCATGCGCAGTGCGCTGGCGGGCATCAATGCCGCCGTGGTCGGTCTGCTGCTGGCGGCCCTGTGCGATCCGCTGTGGTCCAGCGCGGTCTCGGGCATCGCCGATGCGATGGTGGTGCTGGCGGGGTTCGTGGCGCTGGTAGGGGCGCGCCTGCCGGTGGGCTGGATGATCGTGGCGATGCCGCTCGCCGGCATGGCACTGCACGCAGTGGCGTGACGACGCGGCCGACGGGACGGGGAGGCTGTGCGACAATGCGCGCGGCGGAGCCGGCCAGACAGTCGCGTCATTGGAAACAATGCCGAGGAAAGTCCGGGCTCCACAGGGCACGGTGCCAGGTAACGCCTGGGCGGCGCGAGCCGACGGAAAGTGCAACAGAAAGATACCGCCAGCGGTCCTTCGGGATGCGGGTAAGGGTGAAATGGTGCGGTAAGAGCGCACCGCGAGTCCGGCAACGGACCGGCACGGCAAACCCCACCGGGAGCAAGACCAAATAGGGAGGCTATGCTGCGGCCCGCAGTGTCTCCGGGTAGGTTGCTTGAGCGTAACGGTGACGTTGCGCCTAGAGGAATGACTGTCCACGACAGAACCCGGCTTACCGGCCGGCTCCGCCGCTAGCTTTTCCTGCGCAAGCGCAGGAAAAGCTCCCAAAGTTTGCGCCGGCAAACTTTGGGCCCCGAGCCTTGCTGCCACACCCCCATCCGCACCTGCGGTGCGGATCGCCCCCTGACTCAGGGGGCTGGTGAAGCCACCCTTCTCTGTTTGCTGTTGTAGGAGCGACGTAAGTCGCGACCGCAATCTGTCAGGCGTTGTGGGGTCTACGCACCAGGCCCGACCCGCAACGTCGTCTCCCCCTCGAACACGCCCTCCGGCCCGAACCTCCGCTCGCTGATCCACCCATGCCCCGCATGGTCGATGGCGATCAGGGTGCTGGCGCGGGTGCCGTAGCGGTCGTTGCGGATGAAGGCGGGGGACAGCAGGCGTTCCCGCTCGAGGCCCACGCCGGTGTCGGGCAGGTGGTCGTCCGGCGCCGGAGTCTCGTCGGCGAGGGCGGCCCAGAGCGGGGCGACATCGTCGCTGCCCGTGGCGACCCAGGCCGCCAACCGTCGCTTCAACGCCATCGTCTTCGGCCACGGTTCGTCGAGGTCGCCGTTGGACAGGGCGTGCAGGCCGGGCGCCAGCGTGATGCGTCGTGGCGTGGGGTAGTTGCTGACGTACTCGCATGCCGAGGCGTCGGCCAGCACCAGGTTGAAGGGGGCGAAGGCTTCGGCGGCCGCCAGCAGGCCGCTGGCGCAGTGTTCGGCGCTGTCCGGCGATTGCAGGAACCCCGTCGCGAGCTGGCCGCGGGACGGAGCCCCGGGCACCCGGATGGCCGGGTCGCGCACGTTGGTCACCAGCGCCATCCGTCCGTGGGCATCCACCCCGGCCCAGGTGCCGCCGGACTGCAGGTCCTGTCCCGCCATCAGCGCGGGCGACGTCGTCCACCGGGCCAGCGGCGCGGTGGGGCGGGCATGGAATTCGTCCCGGTTGCCCGCCAGCACCAGGCGCCAGCGCGGGTGGACCTTCCAGGCGAGGGCGACGAGGCACATGGGCCGATTCTGCGGCGGGAGTTTGCGCAGTTCCAGCCTGCGCCAGACGCGGACAGTGGCGGTCATGTGAAACGACGGTCACCTCACTGAATCATCCCTCAATCTCAAAATTTGAGACGAAACAGCAACTTGTGGATAAGGCTTGAACAAGTCTCTGAAGTTTGCTGCAAGCCATTGATCCGCCAAGCGATTTCCGCTCCGCATTCCTGTTGACAACCCTGTGCGCGGTGCTAAGGTGGGCAACAGAGGGAAAACCGGGTTTTCAGTGGTTTTTCGTGGTTCAATTGATCGCTCATTCGCGCGTCGGGAAGGCAAGGCCTGTGTTTCAGGGTGAGACCGCCATCACAGTGGACGACAAGGGACGGCTCGCGGTGCCCACCGCGTACCGTGACCTCGTCGCGCGCGAGTGCGGCAACCGCCTGGTGATCACCTACAACCCGTTCGAGGCCGGCAGCCTGTACCTGTACCCCGAAAAGGTCTGGCAGCGCGTCCGCGACGAGGTCAGCAAGCTCCCCAGCACCCATAAGGCGCACCGCAGCCTGCAGTTGAAGCTGATCGGTGCCGCGTCGCCGGTCGAACTGGACGGCAACGGCCGCATCAGCGTGCCGGCCAGCCATCGCAGTGCGGTGGGCATCGAGAAGAAGGCCGTGCTGCTGGGCATGGGCGAGAAGTTTGAACTCTGGAGCGAACAGGCGCATCACGCGCAGATCCGTCAGACCCTCACTGACGACGATCTGAGCGCACACATGCTCGAGCTGCGCTTGTGACCCGGGGTGACGGCGAGCGGCAGTCCGCGCCGGCCGGTCACCTTCCAGCGCTGCACGTGCCGGTGTTGTACACGCAGGTCATGGAAGGGCTGCAGGTGAAAGAGGACGGTACCTATCTGGACGGCACGTTCGGGCGCGGAGGCCATGCGCGCGGCGTGCTGCAACGACTCGGCCCCGGAGGCCGGCTGCTGGTGATGGACAAGGATCCCGACGCGATCGCGCATGCCGAACGGACGTTCGCCGGCGATGCGCGCGTGTCGATCTTCCGCGGCAGCTTCGCCTCGCTCGCGCAGTGGGACGACACCGCCGCCGGCCTAGACGGCGTGCTGCTGGACCTGGGCGTGTCGTCGCCGCAGCTGGACGTGGCCGAGCGCGGTTTCAGCTTCGGCAAGGATGGTCCGCTGGACATGCGCATGGACCCGCAGTCCGGCGAGAGCGCGGCCGACTGGATCGCCCGTGCCGACGAGCGCGAGATCGCCGACGTGCTGTGGACCTATGGCGAGGAGAAGCAGAGCCGCCGCATCGCGCGCGCCATCGTCGCCCGTCGCGCGACCCAGCCGTTCACCCGTACCGCCGATCTGGCGGCCGCGATCGCGTCGGTGATGCCGCGCGGCGAGAAGATCCATCCGGCCACCCGCAGCTTCCAGGCGATCCGCATCCACATCAACCGCGAGCTGTCGGACCTGGAAGTCGGTCTGGACGCCGCGCTGGCGCGGCTCAAGGTCGGGGGCCGACTGGCGGTGATCAGCTTCCATTCGCTGGAAGACCGCATCGTCAAGCAGTTCATCAACAAGCACGCCAAGGCACCGCCGGCCAATCGCCGGTTCCCGGTGGCGGTGGACTTCGTTCCCACGCTGCGCGCCATCGGCAGCGGACAGAAGGGCGAGGCAGACGAGGTGTCCGCCAACCCGCGCGCCCGCAGCGCCGTGCTGCGGGTTGCCGAGAAGCTGGGAATCGGGAGTGGGGAGTCGGAATTCGCAACCGCGGGCAGCGGCATGGGTGCCGATTCCAGCCCTGCCGCGGCTTCCGCTTCCCGAATCCCCAATCCCGACTCCCCACTCCCGGCCTCCACAAGAGGCACCGCATGAGCCGCTTCCTGATCATCGTGCTGGTGCTGGCCAACATCGCGTCGGCGATCGGCGTGGTCTACGCGCGCCACCGCCATCGCGTGCTGTTTGACGAAGTGACCCGGCTCGAGCGCGACCGCGATGAGCTGAACGTCGAGTTCGGCCGGCTGCAGCTGGAGCAGGCCACGGTCGCCGAAGCCACGCGCATCGACCAGGTCGCCCGCGTGCGCCTGGGCATGAAGTTCCCGGAAGCGACCGACGTGGTGGTGATCCGCCCATGACCGCCGCGCCCGCCAAGAACCGCAACCGCGCGCGCTTCAACCTGCGCGGCCGCCTCGCGCTGGTGCTCGGCGCGATGGGCTTGTGCTCGGTCAGCCTGGTCGGCCGCGCGGCCTACGTGCAGCTGATCAACCACGATTTCTACCAGCGCCAGGGCGATGCGCGCTTCCTGCGCGAAATCCCCATTCCCACCTCGCGCGGCATGATCACCGACCGCAACGGCGAGCCGGTGGCGGTGTCCTCGCCGGTGGAATCGGTGTGGGGCAACCCGCAGGAACTGCTGAAGGCGCCCGACCGCCTGCCCGAGCTGGCGCAGGCGCTGGGCGTGCCGCTCGACCACCTGACCAACCGCCTTTCGCAAAAGGCCGACAAGGAATTCCTGTACCTCAAGCGCCGGATCAATCCGGACGAGGCGCAGAAGATCCTGGCGCACAAGATTCCCGGCGTGTTCTCGCAGCGCGAGTTCCGTCGTTTCTATCCGCAAGGGCCGGCGATGGCCCATGTGCTGGGCTTCACCAACATCGACGACCGCGGCCAGGAAGGGCTGGAGCTGGCCTTCGATGAGTGGCTGAGCGGGACGCCGGGCGCGCAGAAAGTGATCCGCGACAACCGCGGCCGCATCGTCGAGAACGTCGACCTGATCCGTTCCGCGCAGCCGGGCAAGGACCTGACGCTCAGCATCGACCGGCGTATCCAGTACCTTGCACACCGCGAGCTGCGCAATGCGCTGCTCGAGCACCAGGCCAGCAGCGGTTCCATCGTCATCATGGACGTGGCCACCGGCGAAGTGCTGGCGATGGTCAACCTGCCGACCTACAACCCCAATGCGATCGACCGGGTGAAGCCGGATGCGCGCCGCAACCGTGCGCTGACCGACATGATCGAACCGGGTTCGACGATGAAGCCGCTGACCGTGTCCACCGCGCTGAAGGCCGGCGTGGTGACGCCGGGCACGCTGGTCAACACCAATCCCGGCTACATGGCGTTGAACAGCCGCTACACCATCCGCGATGTGCCGCGGAACAACGGCGTGCTGACCGTGACCGGCGTGATCACCAAGAGCTCCAACATCGGTTCGATCAAGATCGCGGAAAAGCTGGACAACCGCTACTTCTACGACAGCATCCACAGCTTCGGCTATGGCCAGAAGCCGGGCAGCGGGTTCCCGGGCGAATCGGCCGGCATGCTGGCGCCGCCGGACCGCTGGAACGGCCTGCAGAAGGCGACCATATCCTACGGCTACGGTCTGGCGGTGACGCCGTTGCAGATTGCGCGTGCGTACGCGGCGCTGGGCAACGGCGGCAAGCTGGTGACGCCGACGTTCGTGAAGGGCCAGCGCGGCGAAGCGCCGCAGGTGCTGGACCCGGCGATCGCGCGCGAAGTGGTCGGCATGATGGAAACGGTGGTCACCCAGGGCGGTGCCAAGCGTGCGGGCGTGCTCGGTTACCGCGTCGCGGGCAAGACCGGCACGGCGCGCATCGCGTCGGGCGGCGGCTATGCGAAGGGGCGCTATGCCTCGTTCTTCGCCGGCCTGGTGCCGGCCAGCAATCCGCGCTTCGCCGCGGTGGTGGTGATCAACGATTCGCAGGAAGGCGGCTACTACGGCGGCCTGGTCGCCGCGCCCGTCTTCCATGACGTCATGGACGGAACGCTGCGCCTGATGGACGTGCCGCCGGACGACATCGAGGCCTGGCTCGCCGCGCAGGCCAAGCATGCGGGCCGGTCGACCGGCGCCGCGCCGGTGCCGGCGCCGGTCGCCGACGATGCGGTCGACACGACCGACCCGTCCGCGTTCGACGCCCCGCATGCCGCGCTGCCGGCCACGGAGGCGACGCGATGAGGCGGATGATGGCGCTGGCCGAACTGCTGCCCGACGTGGACGTGCCGCGCGACATCGTCGTGCGCGGATTGACGCTGGACAGCCGCAGCGTGCAGCCGGGCGACGCCTTCGTGGCCATCGCGGGATTCGGCGCGCACGGCCTGAACTTCGCTGCACAGGCAAAGGAGAACGGCGCCAGCGCGATCCTGTTCGAAGCGCCGGTGCCGGACGGGCTGGAGGCGCCGCGTGATGCGATCGCCGTGCCCGGCCTGCGCGCACGCATGGGTGCGATGGCGGACCGCTTCCATGCCGCGCCGTCGCACGACATGAAGATGGTCGGCGTCACCGGCACCAACGGCAAGACGTCGACGGTGCAGTTGCTGGCGCAGGCCTGGCACCTGCGCGGTGTGCGATGCGCGACCGTCGGTACGCTCGGCGCGGGCATGTACGGCGAAGTGGCGCCCACCGGCTTCACCACCCCGCTGGTGCTGCAGATACATGCGCTGCTGGCGCAGTTCCGCGACGCCGGCGCCAAGGCTGTCGCCATGGAAGTCAGTTCGCACGCGCTCGACCAGGGCCGCGTGGACGCGGTGCATTTCGACGTCGGTGTGTTCACCAACCTCACCCGCGACCACCTGGACTATCACGGCGACATGGAGCGCTACGGCGCCGCCAAGTCGCTGCTGTTCGTGCGCGACGGTCTGAAAGCTGGCGTCGTGAACCTCGACGACGCCTACGGGCGCGATCTGTTCGGCCGCCTGCCGCACGGCCTGCAGCGGATCGGCGTGAGCTCGCGCGGGCAGGGCGATGCGGTCGTGCGCGCGGACGCGCTGCGGCTGGACGGCAGCGGCATCGGCTTCGACCTGGTCATCGGCGACGAAACGCAGCCGGTGCAGTCGCGCCTGCTGGGCCGTTTCAACGTGGACAACCTGCTGGCGGTGGCCGGTGTGCTGCATGCGCTGGGCGATACGACGGCCGAGATCGGGCGCACACTGTCGCGGCTGTCGCCGATCCATGGCCGCATGAACCGGCTCGGTGGCGACAGCGATGCGGCAGGGAACCGTCGTCCGCTGGTCGTCATCGACTACGCGCATACGCCGGACGCGCTGGAGCAGGCGCTGTCCAGTCTGCGCGACCACGTGCAGGGCCGCCTGTTATGCGTATTCGGCTGCGGCGGCGATCGCGATGCCGGCAAGCGCCCGCAGATGGCCGCCATCGCCGAGCGCCTGGCGGACGTGGTGCTGGTCACCGACGACAATCCGCGTACCGAAGACGGCGATCGCATCGTCGCCGACATCATGGCCGGTTTCGCGAAACCGGACGTGGTGCTCGTGCAGCGCGACCGCGCGCAGGCGATCGCGCAGGCGGTGGCGCAGGCCGGGCCCGACGACATCGTGCTGGTGGCGGGCAAGGGTCATGAGCCCTACCAAGACGTCAACGGCGTGAAGCATCCGTTCGACGACACCGCCGTCGCCCGCCAGGCGCTGGAGGACCGTCGATGAAACGGCTTCCCCTTTCCCTGCTGGCGCACTGGGCGGGCGGCGAACTGCTGGGCGACGACCTGGTGATCGGGTCGCTGACCCACGACACCCGCGCCCTGGTGCCGGGCAGCCTGTACGTGGCGCTGCGCGGCGAACGGTTCGACGGCCACGACTTCGCCTACGACGCCTCCATGCGCGGCGCCGCCGCGGTGCTCGTCGACCATGAGGTGAAGGTCGACGTGCCGCAGGTGGTGGTGCCGGATACGCTGCTGGCGCTGGCGCGCATCGCCGCCGGCCTGCAGCGCGACCGCGTGGAAAAAACGGTGGCCATCACCGGCAGCAACGGCAAGACCTCGGTGAAGACACTGGTCGTGTCCATCCTGCAGCGCGCCGGCGTCACCTACTTCAATCCCGGCAACCGCAACAACGAGATCGGCCTGCCGATGGCCATCATCGACGGGCCGGACGACGCCGACTTCTCGGTCTACGAGATGGGCGCCGGCAAGCCGGGCGACATCGCCTACCTGACCGACATCGTCACGCCGGAAGTGGCGCTGGTGAACAACATCGGCGCCGCGCACCTGGAGCGCATGGGCTCGCTGATGGGCGTGGCCGAGACCAAGGGCGCCATCTACGACGCGCTGCCGGCCGACGGCACGGCGGTGATCAACGCCGACGACGCCTTCGCCGAATACTTCGCCAGCCGCGTGCCCGACCGCCGCATCCTGCGCTTCGGCCTGGAGGCCACCGCCGACCTGACCGCGCGCGACATCCGCGCGACCGCGGACGGTTCGGACTTCGTGCTGGTGGCGCCGCATGGCGAGATCGCGGTCGAACTGCACCTGCCGGGCCGCCACAACGTACTCAATGCACTTGCGGCCGCCGGCATTGCGATGGCCTGCGGCGTATCGCTGCCGATCATCGCCGAGGGTCTGTCGGCCGCGCAGCCGGTCGCCGGCCGCCAGGTCGCGCACACGCTGCCGAACGGCGCAGTGGTGATCGACGACAGCTACAACGCCAATCCCGGCTCGCTGGTCGCCGCCATCGATACGCTGGCGGCGGCGAGCGCGCAGGCCGGTGGCGAGGGCTGGCTGGTGCTCGGCGACATGCGCGAGCTGGGTGCCGACGAAGTCACGCTGCACGCCGAGATGGGTACACGCGCAAGAACGGCCGGCATCCGTCGCCTCTACACGCTGGGTCCGCTCAGCGCCGCCGCCGCCGCCGCCTTCGGCGATGGCGCGTATCCGTTCCAAGACCACGCCTCGCTGGCCGACGCCCTGCGCGCCGAGCTGCGGGCCGGCGTGCGCTGTCTGGTCAAGGGCTCGCGCGGCAGCGCGATGGACCGGATCGTCGCCGCCCTGCTGTCCAACGGGGAGGAAACCTCGCATGCTGCTTGAACTGGCTCGCTGGCTGCAGAGCCTGGAAAACTTCTTCGGCCTGTTCGGCTACCTGACGTTCCGCGGCATCCTGGCCGCGCTGACGTCGCTGGCGCTGTCGCTGTGGCTGGGTCCGGCGGTGATCCGCAAGCTCGGCCAGCTCAAGGGCGGCCAGCCGATCCGCAAGGACGGCCCGCAGTCGCACTTCTCCAAGGCCGGCACGCCGACGATGGGCGGCGCGCTGATCCTGATGACGGTGCTGCTGTCGGTGCTGCTGTGGGGCGACCTGCGCAACAAGTACGTGTGGGTAGTGCTGCTGGTGATGCTGGCATTCGGCGCCATCGGCTGGTACGACGACTGGATCAAGATCGTCAAGCGCGATCCCAACGGCCTGAAATCGCGCTGGAAGTACCTGCTGCAGTCGATCTTCGGCCTGGCCGCCGGCCTGTACCTGTACCTGTACGCCGACGTGCCGGCGGCGACCACCTTCTACGTGCCGTTCTTCAAGTCGATCGCACTGCCGCTGGCGGGCATCGGCTTCGTCGCCATCGCGTACTTCTGGATCGTCGGCTTCTCCAACGCGGTCAACCTGACCGATGGCCTGGACGGCCTGGCGATCATGCCGACGGTGCTGGTCGCGTGCGCGCTGGGCGTGTTCGCCTACGCCTCGGGCAACGCGGTGTTCTCCAGCTACCTGCAGATCCCGCCGGTGCCGGGGGCGGGCGAGTTGACCATCATCTGTGCGGCCATCGCCGGCGCGGGTCTCGGGTTCCTGTGGTTCAACACGTATCCGGCGATGGTGTTCATGGGCGACATCGGCGCGCTGGCGCTGGGCGCCGTGCTGGGCACCATCGCGGTGATCGTGCGCCAGGAACTGGTGCTGGTGATCATGGGCGGCATCTTCGTCATCGAGACGCTGTCGGTGATGATCCAGGTGGCGTCGTTCAAGCTGACCGGCAAGCGCGTGTTCCGCATGGCGCCGATCCACCACCACTTCGAACTGAAGGGCTGGCCGGAGCCGCGGGTGATCGTGCGCTTCTGGATCATCTCCGTCGTGCTGGTCCTGGTCGGCCTGGCCACGTTGAAGGTGCGCTGATGAACGATACGCCGCGCCAGGCCACGCGACTGGACGCCATCGGGGGCCGTTTCGACCCCTGGTTGCTCGGCGCCATGCTGGCGCTGGCGTCGCTGGGCGTGGTGATGGTGGCGTCGGCGTCGATCTACCAGCACGGCAACCCGTTCTATTACCTCATCCGCCACGGCATGTTCCTGGTCGTGGGTGCGGGCCTGGCGTGGTGGGTGACGCGCACCGAACTGAAGAGCATCGAGGCGCGCAATCACCTGCTGCTGCTCGGCTGCGTGGTGCTGCTGCTGATGGTGTTCGTGCCGGGGCTGGGCGTGAGCGTCAAGGGCGCGCACCGCTGGATCAACCTGGGCGTGTCGAACTTCCAGGTGGTCGAGGTGGTGAAGGTGTTCTTCATCGTCTGGCTCGCCAGCTACCTGGTGCGCTTCCGCGACGAGGTCAATGCGACCTGGGCCGCGATGCTGAAGCCGCTGGGCGTGGTGGTGGTGCTGGTGGTGCTGCTGCTGCTGCAGCCCGACTTCGGTTCGTCCTCGCTGCTGCTGGCGATCACCGCCGGCATGCTGGTGCTGGGTGGCGTGAACATGCCGCGCATGTTCGGCCCGGTGCTGGTGGGCCTGCCGGTACTGGCGATCGTCGCCATCGCCGAGCCGTATCGCATGCGCCGGCTGACCTCGTTCTCCGATCCGTGGGCCGATCCGTTCGGCAGCGGCTACCAGCTGACCAACGCGCTGATGGCGATCGGCCGCGGCGAGTGGAGCGGCATCGGCCTCGGCGGCTCGGTGCTGAAACTCAACTATCTGCCGGAAGTGCATACCGACTTCATCTTCTCGGTGATCGGCGAGGAGCTCGGCTTCGTCGGCATCTGCCTGGTGGTGGCGCTGTACGCGCTGCTGGTCGGCCGCGCCTTCGTGATCGGCCTACGCTGCGTGGAGATGCGCCGCCACTTCGCCGGCTACGTCGCGTTCGGCGTGGCGCTGTGGATCGGCATGCAGAGCTTCGTGTCGATGGGCGTGAACCTGGGCCTGCTGCCGACCAAGGGCCTGACCCTGCCGCTGATCTCGTCGGGCGGCTCGAGCATCCTGATGACCTGCGTGGCGATGGGCCTGCTGCTGCGCGTGTCGTACGAACTGGAGCGCACCCAGCGCCAGGTCGCATTGCGCGGCGAAACGGTGCAGGGCGGCGAGACGCCGCGTGCGCCGGCCGAGCCGCGCCCGGTCTCCCCCGCGCCCCAGACGCCCGCCATGCCGCTCTCGCAGACCCTGCGCGGCACCAGCCGTCTGCAGCCGCGCATCGAACCGACGTTCGAGAGGCTCGCGTGAACGCCGGCACCGCTCCCGTGATGATCATGGCCGGTGGTACCGGTGGCCATATCTTCCCCGCGCTGGCCGTTGCCAAGGTGCTGCGCGCGCGTGGCGTGCCGGTGGTCTGGCTGGGTGCCGACGGCGCGATGGAGACGCGCCTGGTGCCGCCGCACGACATTCCGCTGGACACGCTGGCGATCACCGGCCTGCGCGGCAAGGGAACGCTGGCGCTGCTGGGCGCGCCGGTGCGCGTGCTGCGTGCGATCCGTGCCGCCGGCTTCGTGCTGCGCCGCCGTGCGCCGCGGGCCGTGGTGAGTTTCGGCGGTTTCGCATCGGGCCCGGGTGGCGTGGCGGCCAAGCTGATGGGCCTGCCGCTGCTGGTGCACGAACAGAACCGCGCGGCCGGCTTCACCAACCGCGTGCTGGTCAAGGTCGCGCGTCGGGTGATGACCGGGTTCCCGGGCGCCTTCCCGTCGCGGGAAGAGGTCGTCGGCAATCCGGTGCGCGACGAGATCGCCGCCCTGCCGCCGCCGGCCGAACGCTTCGCCGGTCGAAGTGGTCCGCTGCGCGTCCTCGTGCTGGGCGGCAGCCAGGGCGCGCGTGCGCTGAACCTGGCCGTGCCGAAGGCCATCGCGACCCTGCCTGCGGGCAGTATCGACGTGCGCCACCAGTGCGGCGAGAAGCTGCGTGACGAAGCGGCCAAGGCCTATGCCGATGCCGGCGTGTCCGCCAGCGTCGAAGCCTTCATCACCGACATGGCCGACGCCTACGCCTGGGCGGACCTGGTGGTCTGCCGTTCCGGCGCGTCGACGCTGGCGGAACTGTGCGCGGTCGGCGTGGGCAGCGTGCTGGTGCCGTTCGCCCAGGCCGTCGACGACCACCAGACCCGCAATGCCGACTACCTGGTCGAACGCAATGCCGCCGTGCTGCTGAAGCAGGACGACGCGCTCGCCGACCGCCTGGCCTCGGCGCTGCGTCGCCTGATCGACGACGCCGGTGCGCGCCTGTCGATGGCGACCGCGGCGCGCGCGCTGGCGAAACCCGATGCGGCCGACCGCATCGCCGACATCATTCTTGAGGTGCAGCCGTGATTCGTGATGGGGGATCCGTGATTCGTGAGGGCAACAGTAAGCGAGGCGTGTTGACGCTGCGCGGGAGCGCTTTTGCGAATCCCGAATCACGAATCACCCATCTCGCGGCCACCGGAGGTGCCCGATGATCGCCGCCGCGCGCGAGCGCCGGCTGCAGCACACCGGTAACCTGGCCCAAGCGTTCCGCCGGGTGCATTTCGTCGGCATCGGCGGTTCGGGCATGAGCGGCATCGCCGAGGTGCTGTGCACGCTGGGCTATGAGGTGTCGGGTTCGGACAATGCCGACAACGCCGCCACCCGCCGGCTGGCCTCGCTGGGTGCGCGCGTGATGCGCGGCCACAATGCGTCGAACGTGCTGGGCACCGACTGCGTGGTGGTCTCCAGCGCGATCAGACACGACAACCCCGAGTTGATGGAAGCGCGCAGCCAGCGCATTCCGATCGTGCCGCGCGCCGCGATGCTGGCCGAACTGATGCGCTTCCGTCGCGGCATCGCCGTGGCCGGCACGCATGGCAAGACCACCACCACCAGCCTGGCCGCCGCCGTGCTGAGCGAGGGCGGGCTGGACCCGACCTTCGTTATCGGTGGCCAGCTGCTCGCCGCCGGCGCCAACGCCAAGCTCGGCGACGGGCAGTGGCTGGTGGCCGAGGCCGACGAGAGCGATGGCAGTTTCCTGCGCCTGAATCCGCTGATCTCCATCGTCACCAACATCGATGCCGATCACCTGGAGAACTACGGCAACGACTTCGAGCGGGTGAAGGCGGCGTTCGCCGAGTTCCTGCAGCGCCTGCCGTTCTACGGCCTGGCGGTGCTGTGCATCGACGATCCGGAAGTCGCCGCCATCGCCGCCGACACGCCGCGCCACGTGATGAGTTACGGCTTCGCCGAGAACGCCGACGTGCGTGCCGAGGACGTGACGCAGGAAGGCGGTCGCATGCACTTCACCCTGCGCCTGCCGGAAGACGCCAGCATCCGCGTCAGCCTCGCGCTGCCGGGGCGCCACAACGTGCAGAACGCGCTCGCCGCCGCGGCGGTGGGCTGGCAGCTGGGCGTATCGCCGGAAAACATCGCCGCCGCCCTGGAGAAGTTCGCCGGCATCGGCCGCCGCTTCAACGACCTGGGCGAGATCGTCACGCCGCAGGGCGCGCGCGTGCAGCTGGTCGACGATTACGGTCATCACCCGAGGGAACTGGCCGCGGTGTTCGCCGCTGCGCGCGGCGGCTGGCCGCACAAGCGCCTGGTGGTGGCCTTCCAGCCGCACCGCTACAGCCGCACGCGCGACCAGTTCGACGCGTTCGCCGCCGTGCTGTCGGAAGCCGATGCGCTGGTGCTGAGCGAGGTGTATCCGGCCGGCGAACAGCCGATCGCCGGTGCGGATTCCAAGTCGCTGGCGCGCGCGATCCGTGCGCGCGGCCGCAACGAGCCGGTGGTGGTCAGCCAGGTCAGCGAACTGGTCGATGTGCTGCCCGACGTGCTGCAGGACGGCGACCTGCTGCTGCTGATGGGGGCCGGCGACATCGGCCACATGTCGCATCACATCGCGGCGCACGGCTTCGCCGCGAAGGATTCCGCATGAGCGCTGTGACCGTGCCGCCGCTGCGCGTGACCGACGCCTCGCGCTTCGGCCGCGTCGCCGTGCTGCTGGGCGGCGTGTCCAGCGAGCGCGAGGTGTCGCTGAACTCGGGGCAGAACGTGCTCGACGCGCTGCTCGCCCGCGGCGTGCAGGCGTTCGCCGTGGATGGCGTGCCGGCGCTGGTCGAGGCGATCCGCGCGGGCAAGGTCGACCGCGTGTTCAACATCATGCACGGCGGCGATGGCGAGAACGGCGTGCTGCAGGGCCTGCTGCAGTCGCTCGGGGTGCCGTACACCGGCCCCGGCGTGCTGGGTTCCGCGCTGACGATGGACAAGATCCGCACCAAGCAGGTGTGGCAGGCCGCCGGCCTTCCCACCGCGAGCTTCGTGCGCATTCCCGCCGGCGGCGATCTGGTCGCGGCGGTGCGCACGCTCGGCTTCCCGGTGTTCGTGAAGCCGTCGGCCGAAGGCTCCAGCGTCGGCGTGTTCCAGATCCAGGGCGAGGACGACCTCGCACCGGCGGTCGCGTTCGCGTCGACGTATCCCGGCGAACTGCTGGCCGAGCAGATGCTGACCGGTGGCGAATTCACCGTCGCCATCCTCGGCGACCTGGCGCTGCCGTCGGTGCGCATCGTGCCGGCCACGGGCTGGTACGACTACCACGCCAAGTACATCGCCGAGGACACGCAGTACGTCTGCCCGGGCCTGGACGATGCCGGCGACGAAGCGCAGATCCGCGCGCTGGCGCTGGACGGCTTCCGCGCCGCCGGCTGCAGCGGCTGGGGTCGCGTGGACGTCATGCGCCACGCCGACGGCCGTTTCCTGCTTATGGAAGTCAACACCGCGCCCGGCATGACGAGCCATTCGCTGGTGCCGAAGGAAGCGGCGCAGGTCGGCATCGGTTTCGAGGAGCTGTGCTGGCGCATCCTCGAGCAGACGGTGCCGGAGGTGGCGGGCCGATGAACGCCGCCCTGCGCATCCTGACCTGGCTGATCGCGCTGGCGCTGGTGGCACTGCCGGTCGTGGCCGTGGTCAATGGCTGGATCGGCGCCGATCGCTGGCCGCTGACCCGCCTGCGCGTGCAGGGCGAACTGACGCGCGTGGATCCGGCCCAGTTGCAGGCCACGGTGCTGCCCTACGCGAAGCGCGGGTTCTTCGCGGTTCGCCTGGAAGACGCCAAGCGCGCGGTCGAGCAGCTGCCCTGGGTCGAGCGCGCGGATGTCCGCAAGCGCTGGCCGGACGTGCTGGAGGTACGCATCACCGAGCACAAGCCGTTCGCGCGCTGGGGCAACGACAAGCTGCTGTCCGAGCACGGTCGCCTCTTCCCGATGCCGAAAGAACTGACCGGCCTGGACCTGCCGCAGCTCGGCGGTCCCGAGTCGCAGGTGCAGGAAGTGACCGCGCTCTACAACGAATCGCGCCAGCTGTTCGCGCCGATGGGGCTGGACGTCACCACGCTGGTGATGGACGCGCGCGGCAGCTGGTCGCTGCTGCTGGGCAACGGCACGCAGGTCGTCGTCGGCCGCACCGATGCGCGTCCGCGCCTGGGCCGCTTCGCGCGGATGCTGCCGCAGCTGCTGACCGCGGCGCAGGCGCAGCCGCTGGTGCGCGCGGACCTGCGCTACACCAACGGCTTCGCGCTCAGCTGGGGCGAGGTGCCCAAGGCGTCGCCGCCGGCCGCCCCCCCGACTCCATTGCCTGCGCCGATCGCGGTCGCAGGTCGTCTTCTGCAGGGCATTACATGAATCGCAAGGGTGACAAATCGCTGATCGTCGGGCTGGACATCGGCACCTCCAAGGTGACGGCGCTGGTCGGCGAGTACGCACCGGGCAATCCGATCGAAGTGATCGGCATCGGCTCGCACGAATCGCGCGGGCTGAAGCGCGGCGTCGTGGTCGACATCGAGTCCACCGTGCAGTCGATCCAGCGCGCGATCGAGGAAGCCGAACTGATGGCGGGCTGCGAGATCCGCTCGGTCTACGCGTCGATCTCCGGCAACCACGTGCAGTGCCGCAACTCGCCCGGCATCGTGCCGATCCGCGACGGCGAAGTGACCTGGGGCGACTTGGACCGCGTGCTGGAAGCCGCCAAGGCGGTTGCCATCCCGGCCGACCAGAAGATCCTCCACGCCATCCCCCGCGAGTACAAGCTGGACAACTCGCAGGAAGGCATCCGCAACCCCGTCGGCATGACCGGCGTGCGCCTGGAAGTCGACGCGCACCTGGTGTTCTGCGCGCAGTCCGCGGCCGCCAACATCAGCAAGTGCGTGCAGCGTTGTGGCCTGCAGATCGACGACCTTATCTTCTCGTCGCTGGCCTCCAGCGTCGCCGTGCTGACCAGCGACGAGCGCGAACTCGGCGTGGTACTGGTCGACATGGGCGCGGGTACGACCGACCTGGCGGTGTTCGTGCAGGGCGCGATCTGCCACACCGCGTCGCTGCCGATCGCCGGCGACCAGGTGACCAACGACATCGCGCACATGCTGCGCACGCCCACGCCGGAAGCCGAGCAGATCAAGGTGCGTTACGCCTGCGCGCTGGCGCAGCTGGCCACGGCGGAGGAAAGCATCCAGGTGCCCAGCGTCGGCGACCGCCCGCCGCGCCGCCTGCCACGCCACGCACTGGCGCAGGCCGTGCAGCAGCGCTACGAGGAGATCTTCGAGATGGTGCAGGCCGAACTGCGCCGCTCCGGCTTCGAGGAGCGCGTGCGCGCCGGCATGGTGCTGACCGGCGGCGCCGCGAAGATGGAAGGCGTGGTCGAGCTGGCCGAAGAGATGCTGCAGATGCCCGTGCGCGTCGGCATCCCGCAGCACGTCACCGGCCTCGGCGAAGTGGTCGGCAACCCGGTGCACGCCACCGGCGTCGGCCTGCTGCTGATGGGCAGCCAGATCGAACACCCCCGGCGTCCGTCGCTGCCCACGGGCAAGGCGGGCAGCTGGTTCAAGAAACTGCAGAACTGGTATCGCGGTGAATTCTGACGAATTCACCGCGTGGGATTCGTGATTGGAGATTGGTGATTCGCAAGAGCAAGAGCAGGCAAGAGCGGTAGTCGAGGACAGAGAGCAGAGCAGCAAGCGGAAGGTAGACGGAACGATTGCGGTAGCGCGGTACGCAACAACAACTAAAACACAACAACTCGTCGTGAGGCGTTGCGGGATCGGATGGCGGATATGCGCTCTCCGAATCACCAATCCCGAATCACCTATCACGGCACCAAAGAGGACAAGGACATGGCACATTTCGAACTGGTTGAAAAGATGGCCCCGAATGCGGTGATCAAGGTCGTGGGCGTGGGCGGCGGCGGCGGCAACGCCGTGGCGCACATGGTCAACGGCAGCGTGGACGGCGTGGAGTTCATCACCGCCAACACCGACTCGCAGGCGATCAAGAACTGCGGCGCCAAGCTGCAGCTGCAGTTGGGCAGCAACGTCACCAAGGGCCTGGGCGCAGGCGCGAATCCGGAAGTCGGCCGCCAGGCCGCGCTGGAAGACCGCGAGCGCATCATCGACGCCCTCGACGGCGCCGACATGGTGTTCATCACCGCCGGCATGGGCGGCGGCACCGGCACCGGCGCCGCGCCGGTCGTGGCGCAGCTGGCCAAGGAGATGGGCATCCTGACCGTCGCCGTGGTCACCAAGCCATTCCCGTTCGAAGGCCGCCGCCGCATGCAGGTTGCGCTGAAGGGCATCGAGGAGCTGAGCCACCACTGCGACTCGCTGATCACCATCCCGAACGAGAAGCTGATCACCGTGCTGGGTCGCAACGCGACGATGATCCAGGCCTTCCGCGCCGCCAACGACGTGCTGCTCGGCGCCGTGCAGGGCATCGCCGACCTGATCGTGCGTCCGGGCCTGATCAACGTCGACTTCGCCGACGTGCGCACCGTGATGAGCGAGATGGGCCTGGCCATGATGGGTACAGGTTCGGCCCGCGGCGACGACCGCGCGCAGGCCGCCGCCGAGGCCGCGATCCAGAACCCGCTGCTGGACGACGTCAACCTCAACGGCGCCAACGGCATCCTGGTCAACATCACCGCCGGCCCGGACTTCACGATGGCCGAGTTCGACGAAGTGGGCCGCACCATCGAAGGCTTCGCCTCGGAAGACGCGACGGTCGTGGTCGGCACCGTGCTGGACCCGGACATGCAGGACGAAGTGCGCGTGACCGTGGTGGCCACCGGCCTGAACCGCAACGCCGCCCGCCAGCCGGTCGGCCGTGGCGGCGACCTGCGCGAGCCGATGCGCGCGCCGATCAAGCTGGTCCGCGACGCCACCACCGGCATGCCGATCGACGACGGCTTCTCGATGGACCCGATCAGCGCCGCCACCAGCGGCTTGGGCCTGCGTCGCGGCTCGGCCTCGCCGGCGCCGTCGGCACCGGCGTCCGCCCCGGTCGCGGCGGAACTGCCGTCGGACTACCTGGACATCCCGGCGTTCCTGCGCCGCCAGGCCGACTGATGTGATGTGCTCCTTCCCCCGCTGGCGGGGGAAGGGGCTGTGTACTGCCATGTCCCTTCGCTGCCGGGCCTTCGCCGGCCCGGCAGCCCTTTCCCGACGGCCCTACCAGACCGGTGTTGCAAGGGTGGGACAGACCGGTTCTTCCGTTAAGATTCAGTGGTCTGCGTGATACTCTCGCTGCCCGCTCAGGTTCCCCCCACCTGCGAACCCCTCCGATGGCCCAGCAACGCACCCTCAAGAACGTGATCCGCGCGACGGGCGTGGGGCTGCACAGTGGCGAAAAGGTCTACATGACCCTGCGTCCGGCGCCGGTGGATACCGGCATCGTGTTCCGGCGCGTCGACCTGTCGCCGGTGGTGGAGATTCCCGCCAGCGCCCAGCTCGTCACCGAGACCACGCTGTGCACCGGCCTGACCTGCGAAGGCGCCAAGGTGCAGACGGTCGAGCACCTGATGTCCGCGATGGCCGGCCTCGGCGTCGACAACGCCTATGTGGAACTGTCCTCGGCCGAGCTGCCGATCATGGACGGCTCCGCGGGTCCGTTCGTGTTCCTGATCCAGTCCGCCGGCATCGCCGAGCAGGACGCCCCGAAGCGTTTCATCCGCATCCTCCGCACGGTCGAGGTGACCGAGGGCGACAAGGTCGCGCGCTTCGAGCCCTACGACGGCTTCAGGCTGGGCTTCACGGTCAAGTTCGACCATCCGATGATCCCGGCCTCGCAGTCGCGCGCGGAGGTGGAGTTCTCCACCGGCGCCTACGTGAAGGAGGTCGCGCGCGCGCGCACGTTCGGCTTCATGCGCGACCTGGAGTACATGCGCGAGCGCAACCTCGGTCTCGGCGGCTCGATGGACAACGCCATCGTGCTGGACGAGTTCCGCGTGCTGAACGAGGACGGCCTGCGCTACACGGACGAGTTCGTCCGTCACAAGATCCTCGATGCCATCGGCGATCTCTACCTCGCCGGCCGCCCGATCCTGGGCGCGTACGAGGGCTTCAAGTCCGGCCACGCCCTCAACAACAAGCTGGTCCGCGCCCTGCTGGCCGAGACCTCGGCCTGGGAAGAAGTGACCTTCGAGGACCGCGCCATGCCGTCCCCGGTCGCCTACGCGACGCCGGCCTTGGCCTTCTGAGACCTCCGTCCCTCCGGGACGGTGAATCCGTTGTCGCCCGGTTTCCCACCCCTGTCACACAGGGGCGTGCGAATGGTTACGCCTTCGCGAAATCGTGAACTGTGTCAGATTTTGTGGCCGGAAATAACATATTCCTAACCTTCGGCTAACGACCCGACAGGCGGTGGCCGGTACCATGCCCCGTCCCTCGTGATGGCCGAGTCAAATTTTCCGGCCCCCGCGATGACCGCCCCGAGGGGAGGTCGCACCGGCGGAGTCCGGTTCGGACAGGAGGTCGAGGGCCGCTTGCAGCCCTCTGCGGGAGGCCTCCGATACGGGTACCACCGGGTTCTGCGCAGGCTTCTGGAGCGGTGCGAGGCTGGTTTTGGCGGTGACTTCGGTGACCGCCAGTCCGATGGATTGGGCCACGTTGATCAATTCGGGTGCCGCCAGGCGTAGCCGGGCGTTCCACACGGGGGAGTCGACGATAAAAACGAGCCGTTTGCCCGCCACGTTCGCCAACCGGCAATGCGGCGCCAGGGCAGGCGGAAGGCAGGGGCGAAGCTGCTGTTCCAGGGCGTCGAGCCACAGGGCGCGACGCACCGGGTCGGTGGCGGCATCCGTCAGCGCGGCCTGCAGGGCAGGTTGTGCGATGCCGGCGCGGCGCGGCTTGGACTTCGAATCAGACATCGGTATCTATGAGCTTTAAGACGATCGTAAACAATACGCGCACCTGGTGGGCCCATGCGTCCGCCCATGGGGCCTACCGCATCCGTCTCGCGTTCCATGCGCGTCCGCTGGCCAGTGCCGCGGTGCTGGTCGCCGCCGGCCTGGTGGTCGGCGTGGTCGGGCGCAGTGCCGCCGGCATGGGTCAGGTCTCGCTGCTGCAGGCCAAGGCCGAACAGCGCGACGCCGAACTGGACCAGGTCCGCCGGGGTGCCCAGCAGGAGATCAATGCCATGGCCGCGCGCCTGGGCGAGCTGCAGGCGCAGGCCAACCGCCTGAATGCACTCGGCGAGCGCCTGACCCGCGTGGGCCAGCTGCAGGACGGCGAGTTCGATTTCAACGAGCCGGTCGGCGTCGGCGGCAACGACGTGTCCTACGACATGAAGCCGGCCGACCTGAAGGACGGCGTGGACAAGGTGGAACAGCAGTTCGCCGCCTCCGGCCGGCAGCTGTCGGTGCTGGAGGCGCTGCTGTTCAACCGCGAGCTCGACAGGAATGCGACGCCCGGCCGCATGCCGATCGCCAACAGCTACATCACCTCCGGCTTCGGCGGTCGCGCCGATCCGTTCGGCGGCGGCGGCCAGAACCACAAGGGCATCGACTTCAAGGCGCGCGTGGGCGACCCGGTGCTGGCGGTGGCCGATGGCGTGGTGAGCTTCGCCGGCGTGAAGGGCGGCTACGGCAACGTCATCGACGTGGACCACGGCAACGGCTACGTGACCCGCTATGCGCACAACTCGCGCCTCAGCGTGCGGGCCGGCGACCTGGTGCGCGTGGGCCAGGAAGTCGCCAAGGCCGGCTCCACCGGCCGCTCGACCGGCGCACACGTGCATTTCGAGGTGTGGGAGAACGGGCGCGTGGTCAATCCGCGCAAGTTCCTGGGCGAAGGCCCGACGCCGGTGGGACAGGTCAAGCGCGGTTGATCCGCGCGGAACCAATCCGGGGCGGGGCGGTCTGACGGCCCGCCTTGATTCCCCGGGCGGCGCCCCAAGCTACAATACGGTGTTGCCAGACAGGGCGCCTTGCGCCCTGTTTCGTTTTGGGGCCGCACACGCTGCGCCGCCCCGGCGTTCCCTTCCTTTCCGGTTCCCTACATGATCAACAACCTGCTCACCCGTGTCTTCGGCAGCCGCAACGAGCGCCTGCTCAAGCAGCTGCACCGCACCGTCGACAAGATCAACGCACTGGAAGCGGAGCTGCAGAAGCTCACCGACGAGCAGCTGAAGGCGAAGACGCCGGAGTTCCAGCAGCGCATCGCGGGCGGGGAATCGCTCGACAAGATCCTGCCCGAAGCCTTCGCGGTCTGCCGCGAGGCCAGCCGCCGCGTGCTGGGCATGCGCCATTACGACGTGCAGCTGATCGGCGGCATGGTGCTGCACCTGGGCAAGATCGCCGAAATGCGCACCGGCGAAGGCAAGACGCTGGTCGCCACGCTGCCGACCTACCTCAACGCGCTGGAAGGCAAGGGCGTGCATGTCGTCACCGTGAACGACTACCTGGCCCGCCGCGACTCGGCCTGGATGGGCCGCCTGTACAACTGGCTGGGCCTGAGCGTGGGCGTGGTGTATCCCGGCATGCCGCACGGCGACAAGAGCGCCGCCTATGCTGCCGACATCACCTACGGCACCAACAACGAATTCGGCTTCGACTACCTGCGCGACAACATGGCGATGTCGCGCGCCGACCGCTTCCAGCGCGGCCTTCACTACGCCATCGTCGACGAGGTCGACTCCATCCTGATCGACGAGGCCCGCACGCCGCTGATCATTTCCGGCCCGGCCGACGAATCGCCGGAGCTGTACATCCGCGTCAACCGCATCGTGCCTCAGCTGATCAAGCAGGAGAACGAGGAAGGCGAGGGCGACTACTGGGTCGACGAGAAGGGCAAGCAGGTGCACCTGTCCGAGGCGGGCATGGAGCATGCCGAGGAGCTGCTGCTGCAGGCGGGCATCATCAGCGAGGAAGAGCCGCTGTACGGTGCCAACAACCTGTCGGTCGTGCATCACCTCAACGCCGCGCTGCGCGCGCATGCCATCTACCAGCGCGACGTCGATTACATCGTGCGCGACGGCGAAGTGGTCATCGTCGACGAATTCACCGGCCGCACGCTGACCGGCCGCCGCTGGTCCGACGGCCTGCACCAGGCGGTCGAGGCGAAGGAGGGCGTGCCGGTCCAGCGCGAGAACCAGACGCTGGCCAGCGTGACGTTCCAGAACCTGTTCCGCATGTACAACAAGCTGTCCGGCATGACCGGCACGGCCGATACCGAAGCCTTCGAGTTCCAGAGCATCTACGGCCTGGAAGTCATCGTCATCCCGACCAACCGCCCCACGGTGCGCAAGGATTCGCCGGACCAGGTGTTCCTCAACCGCCAGGGCAAGTTCAAGGCGGTGCTGGCCGACATCCAGGACTGCTACCAGCGCGGCCAGCCCGTCCTGGTGGGTACCACCTCGATCGAGACGTCGGAAATGCTGTCCGACTTCCTCACCAAGGCCGGCGTGCCGCACGAGGTGCTCAACGCCAAGCAGCACGAGCGCGAGGCGCACATCGTCGCGCAGGCGGGCCGTCCGGGTGCGATCACCATCGCCACCAACATGGCCGGCCGCGGTACCGACATCGTGCTGGGCGGCTCGCTGGAAGCCGAGTACGAAGCACTGGGCGAGGATGCCGACGACGCGGCGCGTGCCGCCGTCAAGGCCGAGTGGCAGAAGCGCCATGACGCGGTGAAGGCCGCCGGCGGCCTGCACATCGTCGGCACCGAACGCCACGAATCGCGCCGCATCGACAACCAGCTGCGCGGCCGTTCGGGCCGCCAGGGCGATCCGGGTTCGTCCCGCTTCTACCTGTCGCTGGAAGACAACCTGATGCGCATCTTCGCCTCGGACTGGGTCCAGAAGGCGATGAAGCTGATCGGCATGAAGGAAGACGACGTCATCGAGGACAAGCTGGTCAGCCGGCAGATCGAGAAGGCCCAGCGCAAGGTCGAGGCGCACAACTTCGACATCCGCAAGAACCTGCTGGACTTCGACGACGTCAACAACGACCAGCGCAAGGTGATCTATGCCCAGCGCGACGAACTGCTCGACGCCGAGTCGGTGAAGGACAACATCGACGGTATCCGCGGCGACGTGGTGGCCGAAACCGTGGCCCGCTTCGTGCCGCCGAATTCGGTGGACGAGCAGTGGGACCTGCAGGGGCTGGAACGCGAACTCGGCGAGGAGATGGGCGTGGACCTGCCCGTGTCGCGCTGGCGCGAGGAGGCCGAGGAACTGGACGCCGAGACCATCGAGCGCCGCGTGCAGGAGGCGATGGACAAGCACTTCGCCGACAAGGAAGCGGTGATCGGCGACGAGACCATGCGGGCGCTGGAAAAGCACATCATGCTGACCGTGCTCGACAAGAACTGGAAGGAGCACCTGGCGCGCATGGACTACCTGCGCCAGGGCATCCACCTGCGCGGCTACGCGCAGAAGCAGCCCAAGCAGGAGTACAAGAAGGAAGCCTTCGAGCTGTTCTCCAGCATGCTGGAGCGGGTGAAGAGCGAGGTGGTGACGCTGCTGTCGCGCGTGCGCATCCGCAGCGAGGAGGAAGTCGCCGCGCTGGAAGCGCAGGAGCGCGCGATGGCCGAGGCGCAGGCGCGGCAGATGCAGTTCCAGCACCAGGATGCCGGCGGCTACGGCGCCGACGAGGAAGCCGAAGAGGCGCAGCGCCTCGCCGCGGCGCAGGGCGGCTACGTGCAGTCCGGCCCGATGCCGGCGCACCGCGACGCGCCCAAGGTCGGCCGCAACGATCCCTGCCCCTGCGGCAGCGGCAAGAAGTTCAAGCACTGCCACGGCCAGCTGGCCTGACCTACTGCCGTCACCGCTGACCGGAGAAGCCGCGCACCGCGCGGCTTCTTCGTTGCGTTCCCGGAAAGCGTCAGGACTATTTGCGTCTACCGACCGGTTCCCGGCAAGCTTCCTTCATGTCCCTTCCGTTGCGCTCCATCCATGTCATGGCCGCCGTCATCACCGACGCGCGCGGCCGCATCCTGCTCGCCCGCCGCACCGAAGGGCGCGACCTGGCCGGACGCTGGGAGTTTCCCGGCGGCAAGCAGGAGCCGGGGGAAGCCCGCGAGGATGCGCTGGTGCGCGAACTGCGCGAGGAGCTCGGCATCGAGGCCCGCGTGGGCGGGCACCTCATCAGCGTGCCGCAGCAGTACCCGGACAAGCGGCTGTGCCTGGAGGTTCGGCACCTGGCCGGCTGGACCGGAACGCCGCGCGGGCACGAAGGCCAGGCGCTGGCCTGGGTCGCGCCCGACAAGCTGACGCGCTACGACATGCCGCCGGCGGACCGTCCGGTGGTGGCGGCGCTGTTGCAGCCGGATCGCTACCTGGTCACGCCGGAACCCGAGGACCCCGCGCGCTGGCTGGCATCGCTGGAGCAGGCGTTGTCGCAGGGCATCCGCCGGGTGCAGGTGCGCGCACGCAGCGTGTCGGGCGACGCGTGGCGATCGCTCGCGACGGCGGCGGTCGCCCGCTGCCGCGCGGCCGATGCGGAGGTGCTGCTCAATGGCGACATCGCCCTCGCCCAGCACCTGCAGGTGGGCGTGCATCTGCGCGCCGCGCAGCTCGTCGGACTGCAGGCCCGCCCGCTGCCCGAAGGGCTGCCCGTGGCCGCGTCCTGCCACACGGCGGCCGAGCTGCAGCAGGCGGAAGCCTTGGGTTGCGACTTCGCGGTGGTGGGCAGCGTCCTTCCCACCGTCAGCCACCCTGACGGCGAGCCGCTGGGATGGCCCGGCTTCGCCTCGCTGCGCGAAGGGGTGTCGCTGCCGATCTACGCGATCGGCGGCATGACGGTCGATCATGTCGCCGATGCGCGCCGGCATGGCGCGCAGGGGATCGCCGCGATCCGGGGTTTGTGGCCGGCGACGTAACGTATCGTGGGCATGGCCCGCTCCCACAAAGCGACGTGCTCTGTAGGAGCGCCCTTGGGCGCGATGCTTTGCTGTCCGGCCTGGAAGAGCATCGCGGCATGTCCCCCTCCGGCCTCTGACGGTTAGGCGCGGCGATGCCTGATGTGCATGTCGAACGCAAACCAGCAAGTTGGCTCGCATGCCCCGTCCCGTTTTCCCGCATGCAGGTCATGCGGCGCTCCGGCGCCATCGCCTCCATCTCCCAGGTCATGTGTACCTGGTGACTGCGACCACCATTGGGCGCCAACCCTTCTTCAAGGAATTCGCACCCGCTTGCAGGGCCGCGCGCTGCCATCTCGACCCTGACGTCTACCGCGAATCGCGGCTGCTGGCGTGGGTGTTGATGCCGGACCACGGACATTGGTTGGTCCAGGTTGGCGACGGCGATCATCTTGCGTCGATCATGAACCGGATCAAGTCCGCCACAGCGCGCGCCTATAACGGAGATGCGGGGCGTACCGGTGCGCTCTGGGCACGGGCATATCACGAGCGCTTGTTGCGTGGGGAAAGTGACGTGAGGGCTGCGGCGCGTTACCTGGTCGCAAATCCCGTCAGGGCAGGGTGGGTGAAACGCGTGGGCGACTACCCGTTCTGGGACGCCGTGTGGATCGCGGACCGCATTCCGAAGGCGTTGTAGGAGCGCCCCTGGGCGCGATGCGTTCCGGTGCGTGTTCCAAGAGCATTGCGGGCATGGCCCGCTCCTACAAAGCGGCGCGACGTGCTCTGTAGGAGCGCCCTTGGGCGCGATGCTGTGCTGTCCGGCCTGGAAGAGCATCGCGGGCATGGCCCGCGCCTACAGGGGGCGATTGTTCGCCATGGAATGCGTGTTTCCGGCTTCCGCCAGCGCCAGATAGCGCCGATGCAGGTCGCCCGCCGCGCGCTGCAGGTGGGCGATGTCGCCGTCGTTGACCACGATGTCGTCGGCAAGCGCCAGGCGCACCGCGCGCGAGGCCTGGGCGGCCATCATCTTTTCCGCCAGGACTGCGTCGATGCCGTCGCGCTGCATCAGCCGCCGCTTCTGCACCTCGGTCGGCGTGTCGACCACCAGGATACGGTGCAGCCACGGGTAGGCCGCGCGCCCGCCGCCTTCGGCCAGCAGCGGGACCGTCGCGATGGCGTAGGGGCTGGTGGCCTGCCGGCAGATCTGTTCCAGGCGCCGACGTATGGCGGGGTGCAGGATCGCTTCCAGCGCGCGCCGTTCCGCGTCGTGACCGAACACGCGCACGCGCAGGGCCGCGCGGTCGAGCTGGCCGTCGGCCTGCAGCACCTCATTGCCGAAGCGTTCCACCACGGCCGCCAGCGCGGGGGTACCCGGCTGGACCACCTCGCGCGCCAGCAGGTCGGCGTCGGCCACGACGATGCCGTGCGCGGCGAATGCCTTCTCCAGTGCGCTCTTGCCCGAGGCGATGCCGCCGGTCAGTCCGATGAAGTACTCGCTCATGGGCCGATTATGGGACAGGGCGCCGCACGCGCACCCGCGCGCGGATCACTTCAGCCCGGCGAACCGCAGATAGGCGTCGACGATCTGCTGGCCCCAGAAGAAGACGATCCAGCCGGCGATCGCCAGATAGGGGCCGAACGGGATGGGCGTGGCGCGGTCGCGACCCTTGATGGCCAGCCAGACCGAGCCGACCACGGCGCCGACCAGCGAGGAGATCAGGATGATCGGCAGCACGCCGCTCAGGCCGACCCAGGCGCCGAGCGCGGCCAGCAGCTTGAAGTCGCCGCGCCCCATGCCTTCCTTGCCGGTGACCTGCTTGAACAGCCACCACACCAGCCACAGCGACACATAGCCGGCGATGGCGCCCAGCAGCGCGGGCTTGGCCGGCATGTAGAGATTGTCCAGGCTGCCGATCAGGCCCAGCCACATCAGCGGCAGGGTCAGCTGGTCGGGCAGCAGCCGGGTGCGCAGGTCGATCCCGCTCAGCGCCACCAGATAACAGCTCAGCAGCGCCGCGCCGAAGCCCTGCCAGCCGAAGCCGAACCGCCACACCGACGCCACCGCCAGCAGGGCGGTCAGCAGTTCGACGATCGGGTATTGCGGCGAGATGGGCGCCTTGCAGTGCCGGCACTTGCCGCGCAGGGCCAGCCAGCTGAACAGCGGGATGTTCTCGTACCACGACAGCGCGGTCTTGCAGTGCGGGCAGTGCGAGCGCTCCACCACGATCCCCGGTGGCGGTGGATCGTAGATCTCCGGCTCCTCCAGCACCTCGCGGGCGTCGCGCTTCCACTCCCACTCCAGCCGCCGCGGCAGCCGCAGGATGACCACGTTGAGGAAGCTGCCCACCAGCAGGCCAAGGCCCGCCACCACCGGATACCCCAGTTCGGGGTGCTGATCGAGGAATGCCACTACTTAACCGGCGACCGTCGCCGCGACCTTGAAGATCGGCAGGTACAGCGCCACCACCAGGCCGCCCACCAGCACGCCGATGATGACCATGATGAAGGGCTCGATCAGGCTCGACAGCGCATCCACCGCGTTGTTGACCTCCTGCTCGTAGTACTCGGCCACCTTGAACAGCATGTTGTCCAGCGCGCCGGCTTCCTCGCCGATGGCGGTCATCTGCACCACCATGTGCGGGAACTGCTGGGTCTGCTTCATGGCCATGTTCAACGGATAGCCCACCGACACGTCGTCGCGCATGCGATGGACGGCCTTCTCGTACACGGTGTTGCCGGTCGCGCCGGCCACGGTTTCAAGCGCCTCGACCAGCGGCACGCCGGCCTTGAACGTCACCGCGGTGGTGCGGGCGAAGCGCGCAATCGAGGAGTTGTGCATGATCTGGCCGATCACCGGCACTTTGAGGATCAACCTGTCGACCGCGTGCTGGAACGCCGGCGACCGCTTGAACATGTACATGCCCAGGAAGCCGGCGCCCACCACCAGCGCCAGGATCAGCCACCACCAGCTGACCATGAACCGCGACATCCCGATGACCATCTGGGTGAAGTAGGGCAGCTCGGTGCCGAATGTCGCGAACGTCTCCTCGAAGGTGGGTACCACGAAGATCAGGATCACCGCGCAGACCAGGATCGCCACGGCGATGACGGCGGTGGGGTAGAACAGCGCCTTCTTGATCTTGCCCTTCAGCGCCTCCAGGTTTTCCTTGTAGCTGGCGATGGTTTCCAGCACGGTTTCCAGCACACCGGCCGACTCGCCCGCGCGCACCAGGTTCCGGTACAGCTCGTCGAACTGCACCGGGTGCTTGCTGATCGCCTCGTAGAGCGACGAGCCGCCTTCGATGTCGAAGCGGATCTGCTGCACCATCTTGCCCATGCGGGGGTTCTTCTGGCCGCCCTCGATGATCTCCAGCGACGTCACCATCGGCACGCCGGACTTCATCATCGTGGCCAGCTGGCGGCTGAAGAAGGCGACTTCCTTCGCGGAAATGGTCTTGCCCGCCGACCCGAACAGCGGCTTGGGCTTCACCTTCACCACGCTGGGCGTGATGCCCTGCTTGCGCAGCTCGGCACGCAGGAAGTTGGCGTTCTTCGACGCCTGCTCACCCTTCATCTTGACGCCGCGCTTGTCGGTGCCCTCCCAGACGAACAGGTTGAGCGGATTCTCGCGCGCGGGCGCGGATGTAGTCTTCGCAGCGGAACGGGTCACGGCCATCGGTAGTCCCCTGTCCGGATTTCCCCACCCGGACTGTCAATGCCGCATGGTAGCCGGTAATCGGCCCAATGGAAGCGCCGCGCCTGTGACGGGGGCCGGGTTTCGGTGACGTGACCGGTAAACGGGGGCGATGAGCCGCCCGCAGCGGTCACCGCTGGCGGGCGGCCGGCCCTGGATCAATCCTTGGTGACGCGGTTGATCTCGGCCAGGCTGGTGATGCCGTTGCGGACCTTCAGCAGGGCGGACTGGCGCAGGTCCCTGATGCCGACCTTCTGTGCCGCTTCGGCGATCTGCAGGGCGTTGCCGCCGGCCAGCACGATTTCCTGGATGGCCTCGTTCATCGGCATCACTTGGTAGATGCCGGTCCGCCCCTTGTAGCCGCTGGTGCACTCGTCGCAGCCGACGGCCTCGTAGACGGTGAAGCCGGTGGCGATCTCGGCCTCGCTGAAGCCCTCGGCCAGCAGCGCCTGCGGTGGCAACTGCACCGGCCGCTTGCACTTGGAGCACAGCCGGCGTGCCAGGCGCTGGGCAATGATCAGCGTCACCGAGCTGGTGATGTTGTAGGGCGCGATACCCATGTTCATCAGGCGGGCGATGGTCTGCGGCGCGTCGTTGGTGTGCAGCGTGGACAGCACCATGTGACCGGTCTGCGCGGCCTTGATGGCGATCTCCGCCGTCTCCAGGTCGCGGATTTCGCCGACCATGATGATGTCCGGGTCCTGGCGCAGGAAGCTGCGCAGGGCGGCGGCGAAGGTCATGCCACGCTTGTTGTTCTGCTGCACCTGGTTCACGCCGGGCAGCCGGATTTCCACCGGATCCTCGGCGGTGGAGATGTTGCGGGTCTCGTCGTTGAGGATGCCCAGCGCGGTGTACAGGCTGACCGTCTTGCCCGAGCCGGTCGGTCCGGTGACCAGCACCATGCCGTAGGGCTTGTGGATGGCCTCCTCGAACAGCGCCTGCTGGTCGGGCTCGTAACCCAGCTTGTCGATGCCCAGCTTGGCCGCGCTGCCGTCCAGGATACGCAGCACGATCTTCTCGCCGAACAGGGTAGGCAGGGTGCTGACGCGGAAGTCGATCTGCTTGGTCTTCGACAGGTTGAGCTTGATGCGACCGTCCTGGGGCACACGCTTCTCCGCGATGTCGAGCTGCGACATCACCTTCAGGCGGGCGGCGATGCGGTCCCTCAGCTTGGTCGGCGCCTTGGCCACCTGCTTGAGGATGCCGTCGATGCGCAGGCGGACGCGATAGTCCGTCTCGTAGGGTTCGAAGTGGATGTCCGAGGCGCCGCGCTTGATGGCATCCACCAGGACCTTGTTCACGAACTTGACCACCGGCGTGTCGTCGCCCTTGCTGTCGACGCCTGCGTCGCCACCGGCGTCCTCGTCACCCGCCTCGACGTCCAGGTTGTCTAGTCCGTCGTCATCGTCGCCGAAGCTGCCGCCCATGCTCGACGCGGCGCTCTGCCACTGGTCCAGCGTGCGTTTCAGCTGGTCCTCGTCCACCAGGATCGGCTCGACGATCAGGTTGGTGTGGAACTTGATCTCGTCCAGCGCGGAGTGGCTGCGCGTGGGGTCCGAGACGCCGACGAACAGCTTGCCCCCGCGCTTGAACAGCGGCAGCACCTGGTGCTTCTGCACCAGCTCCTCGCTGACCAGCTTGAGGGCGTTCTGCGCGGGGTCGAACGCCGAGGCATCCAGCAGGGACATGCCGAATTCCACGGCATTGGCCGCCGCCAGCTGCGGCGCGGTGACCAGCCGCTTCTCGGCGATCCACTGCGGCAGCGGCACCTTGGCTTCGGTGGCGTTGGCCATGGCCGCGCGGGCGGCGGACTCTTCCAGGGCGCCGTCCTGCACTAGGCGGCGTGCCAGGCCGGTGATGCCGACGAGGTTGGCGGAGGCGACTGCATTCATGGGGACATCCAAGCGAACAAGTTTTGCCACATTAAAGCAGGAACCGTGCCTAACCGCAGGATGGGCGAGGAGCGCTGCACTACCCGCTACGAGCTCTTTCTTGGGGTCGAGCTTCCGGCTAACCTAGTCCGAAAGGGGACCAAACATGACCATTTCCGTCATCCTGCCCGCCAGGAACGAGGCCGGTGGCCTGGATCGGACCTTGCCCGTGCTGAGGGCCTGCATGCCCGGTGCCGAGATCATCGTGGTGGACGACGGTTCGACGGACGCCACGGCGGCGATCGCGTCCGGGCACGGCGCGATCGTGTTGTCCTCACCCTACTCAATGGGCAACGGCGCGGCCATCAAGCGCGGCGCGCGCGCGGCGAAAGGCGACATCCTCGTCTTCATGGATGCGGACGGGCAGCACGATCCGGCCTGCATCGCCGCTCTGCTAGCCAAGCTGGACAATGGCTACGACATGGTGGTCGGTGCGCGCGACTGGTCGGGACAGGCCGGCGTACACCGGGGGGCGGCGAACGCGTTCTACAACTGGCTCGCCAGTCGGATGACGGGGTTCGACGTCAAGGACCTGACATCGGGATTCCGCGTGGTGCGCGCCGACAAGTTCAGGGAGTTCATCCACCTGCTGCCCAATGGCTTCAGTTACCCGACCACCAGCACCATGGCGTTCTTCCGTAGCGCCTACTCGGTGGCCTACATGCCAATTCCGGTGGCCAAGCGCTTGGGCAAGAGCCATATCCGCCCACTCAAGGATGGCATCCGGTTCCTGTTGATAATTTTCAAGATTGCCACGCTTTACGCGCCGTTGAAGTTGTTCGTGCCGGTATCTGGCGTCTTCTTCTTGACCGGTCTTTGTTGGTATGGCTACACATTCGTTACCAGGCATCAGTTCACCAACATGAGCATGCTGCTGTTCAGCGCCTCGGTAATCGTGTTCCTGATCGGGCTGGTGTCGGAGCAAATCACGTCGTTGATTTATCGACAGTAGGAATAACGTCAGCCATAAGAATCAAAGGTCGCGACCATACTTGTCTGATGGGCGAGCCTAGATCTCTCGTCGTAAGTAGTTGAACCGTGCACGGTGCCAATTGATTGGATATAGCTCTCATGCAGCCTTGGATGCCATAAGCCGGCTGAAGAAAGCCGTCAAGATTGATCGCCTGTTCGCGAGATGTGTGGCACTCCCACTGCGTGGGCGCATGCTGGAGGTGGGTGCTGGATCCGGGCAAATATCCGCGTATTTTGCTGCCAAGTACCAGGGGGAATTGCGGGTCGATGCGGTCGATGTTGCGGATCAGCGCGTCGTTTCGCAAGGATTCGATTTCCGGACGTACGACGGACAGCGACTGCCATTCGATGACGACGAGTTCGATCTGATAGTCAGCAACCATGTGATCGAACACGTCGGGTCGCGCGGAGACCAGGAAGTCCATCTCCGGGAACTGGCGAGGGTGCTAAAGCCGGATGGCGTGATCTATCTGGCGGCACCCAGTAAGTGGCAGTTCATCGAGCCGCACTTCCGCCTTGCCGGACTCAGCTGGATTCCGCGTGGCATGAGAGACAGGTATGTTCGCCTGGCAGGGAAAGGCGAACACTATGATTGCAACCCGATGGGACATCTGGAGCTGGAGCTGATGGCGGGCGACTGCGGATTGCAGGCGTGCAACATCAATGTCGACGCACTGCACGCCCTCTGCGAAGAAAAGGATGCGGCAATCGGCAGGTGGCTGCGCAAGATTCCCAATGGACTACTGCAGGTTGCTTATCGAATTTCCCCGACAATGGTCTATCTACTGAAGCGGCAAACGGTGCGGGAATGACCAAAGAGGCTGCTACGGACCATCCGCACACACCAGTGCTGCTTGTGCTCGCATCCACCTATCCGCGTTGGCCGAGCGATCCGGAGCCCGCGTTCGTGCATGAGCTGTCGAAGCGACTGACGGACCGTTTCCGCGTCGTGGCGTTGGTGCCGCATGCGCCGGGCGCAAAGCGGCATGAAACGATGGATGGCGTTGAGATCGTTCGCTACCGATACGCGCCGCAAAGGCTGCAAACGTTGGTGAATGATGGTGGCATCGTCTCCAATTTGCGCCAAAAGAAGTGGAAGTTTCTGTTGGTACCTTCGTTCGTGCTGGGTCAGGTATGGGCCGCTTGGCGCCTAGTGCGCGAGCAGCGCATCGATGTGGTTCATGCGCATTGGCTGCTGCCACAGGGTTTGATCGCAGCCCTAATGCAATGGCTGCCGGGTCGGAGAGTCCCGTTCGTGGTCACATCGCACGGTGCTGACCTGTATGCTTTGCACGGCCGGCTCCTCGATGCGATGAAGCGCTTTGTCATCGGTCGAGCTGCTGCCGCCACAGTCGTCAGTCGCGCGATGCTTGGCCGCCTAGATGCGATCGGTGCTGGCGTGGCCAAGGCCTCGGTACTGTCGATGGGCGTAGACCTCGCGCAGCGGTTCGCTCCGGATCCGTCAATGCTGCGTTCCGACCGCGAACTTCTGTTCGTCGGGCGCTTGGTCGAGAAGAAGGGGCTTCGTCATTTGCTCGACGCCATGCCGGTGGTACTGCGCGCGCATCCCGATGCGCGTCTTGTGGTCGCGGGTTTTGGCCCGGAGGAGCGTGCCCTGAGGGAGCAGGTGTGCATGCTGGGACTTGGGCACGCAGTGCGTTTTCTCGGTGCGGTACATCAGACGGATCTGCCTTCGCTATATCGGCGCGCGGCACTGTTTGTCGCGCCTTTCGTGCGCGCCGAATCCGGCGACGAGGAAGGGCTGGGACTGGTACTGGTGGAGGCAATCGGGTGCGGCTGCCCGATCGTCGTCGGCAACGTGGCGGCGATGGAGGAGGTGTTCGGTGCGGAGCTGCCCGCGGCCGCGGTTGATGCGCGTGATGCGCTAGCTTTGGCTGCGCGCATCATCGCCGCGCTGGACAACCCCGAGGTCAGTCGCGAATCAGCGGAAAGATTGCGCGCGAAGGTAGTGGAAAGGTTCGATTGGGAGCGCATCGCCGACGCCTATGCCAGGTTGCTGACGCGTGCAGGAGGCGCGGCATGAAGATCGACAAGCGCAATCCTGCGCACTGGTTGTCACTGGCTGGTTTCTGGCTGCAGGCGGCGCTGGGAACCGCATTGCGGCCGTTGTTGCGTTCGAGCAATGGAACCATCGTGTTGTACGGGCACAAGCTCAATGGCAACCTGCTGGCGCTCTATCGCCACATGCGGGCGAATCCCAGCGTCGGACTGCGCCCGGTGTACCTGTCGATGGATCTCGATTACCTACGCGAATTGCGCGCGCAGGGCGTAGATTGCTGCTGGGCGTGCGGACCCGCCTGTGCCGCACTGCTGGCCCGCGCTGAGGCCTTAGTGAGCGACCATGGCCTGCATTCCCTTGGATCATGGCGAGGGGAATACCAACGGCTGGACATGAAGTTCTTCGACGTCTGGCATGGCATGAGTACCATGGAGTACCGGCCCGAAGATGTTTCCGATCGCCATCGTTATGATGAGATATGGGTTGCATCTGAGCTTTATCAGTTGGTGTACACGACCCGCTTCGGTTTTGATGAGGGAAAGGTCGTCATGACCGGCCATGCGCGCGCGGACAGGCTCATTGCACGCACGGAGGATCGCGATATCTTGCGAAGACAATACGGCCTTCCGGTCGACCGCCGCCTGATCCTGTTCGCGCCCACCTGGAAGCAGCAGTCGCGTGCGCGCAGTATCTATCCCTTTGGGTGTGGGAAGGCCGAGTTCCTTGAAGGCATTTGCCGCGTTGCGCTCGATCATGGGGCAAGCGTGGTCATGCGTAGTCATCTGAACAGCAGCGATGCGGTTGCCGTAGAAGTCGAAGGTTTGTATCTGCTTCCGGCATCGCGGTATGCCGATACGGAAGCGATCCTTGAGATGTGCGACATCCTTGTCTGCGACTGGTCCACGATCGCGTTCGATTGGCTCTTGCTGAATCGCCCGGCGATATTTCTGGAGGTGGAGCCGCCTTATCCCTTGGGTGCCTTCCTCGGGGACGAATTCCGTTATGGTGAAATTGTCGATGCTTTCCCGCAGCTCTTGCAGTCGTTGGGAAGAATTTTGGGCGATCCGGCCGAGTATTGGGGCCGGTATGGCCCGCGCCACCAAGCCGCGAAGGACAAGTTTTACGGCACGATGGCCGATGGAAGGGCGACAGAGCGGTGTGTGAATCGCTTGATTGAGTGGATTCGCGCCTAAGGTCTGCTTCTGTTGCCGCACCATGCTGGCGGCTTCAGCGCGATAACCTGTGACCGACAGTCGACTCTCTGTCAGCGATTTTCGTCCATCGCTTGCGCGAACTCCTTGGCCTTCTCAAGATCCAAGACGGTGTCAATTTCCCGAAGGTCGAGCATGGAGGCTGGCAAGGGAATGCTGTCTTCCAATCTTTCGTAGACGTAGCCCATGGCGCCATCGAGCATGCGCGCGGGTCCGGAAACCACGTTGGCCCATTCGCAGTCGCGCCCCGACTCACGGGTAAAGGCGGAAATCAGCTTGGTTTCGTTGCACTGTGGATCCGAGACAAGGTCGACGTTTACCGGGTTCTCGCTTCTGCTTGGTGCAATCGCCGCGAGAAGTTCATGGTTGCGCGCCTTGTTGATGAATTTCCGTAGGGAGTCCGGATGAATGATTAGATCGCCGTCCAGGAACAACGTCTTGCCTGCGAGACCCCGCGCGCCGAGCGCCATGCTCTGCACGGTGTTGGTCGTGCGATAGTCGGGATTCCTGACGATCACGACCCGACGATGAAACGTGGAACACAAGTTGATGACCAGCTCTTCGCGATAACCGACGACCACGTGGATACGATCCACGTGCTCTTCCAGACTTTCGACCAGACGACTCAGGAGCGTCCGCCCTCCAAGCTCAAGCATGCACTTCGGCAAGCCATGGCCCAGCCTGGATCCCAGTCCCGCGGCGGCGATTACAGCGTGTTCAACAGCTTGCACAGGGCATCCCCGTCATGAACCACGAAATTTGATTCGGCTACTGCAGCAGGCATCGGGCTATGGATTCCCCCGAATGCGATCGCCGTGTCGGCCGCCCTGAACATGGGCACGTCGTTGGAACCGTCGCCGATGGCGATGACGCGTTCAAAACCACGATTGCGGACACTCTTGACTGCCTCGCCCTTGTCGAGGATGTGTCGAAGGCTAATCATGCCATTCTTCGCGGTAGCCAGCGAAGTGTATCCATCGCATCCGATCCGGTCGATGAGTTGCTTTACCCAGATATCCAGGTTGCCCGTAACGATGAAGCACTGATCCGGCCTGGATTGAATGAATGTCGTGAGCTGCGGGTCAAGCCGGATATCGTTAACGATGGCATGCACGGCTTGCAGCGGTACCTGCCCGAGGATGGCGACACGCAAGCGCAACGATTCCTCGAACGTGAGCAATCCTTCCATGGTAATGCGCGTCAGCGTCGCGATTTCCTCCGAAATTCCGAGTTCCGCGGCAATGCATGGCAGGATTTCGGCGGAAGTGAGTGTCCCATCGAGGTCGAAACAGTAAGCGGTACGGCTCATGTCCGCTCCAGGACGATCCAGCGCTGGATCGTTTCCGCGCGGTTGTTCAATTCCGCTTCGTAGACATCGCCTTGGTCAACGACCCGGAAGCCCGATGCGAAAAGCGTCTCGGTCATACATTCCTCAAGTTCCTGTTGGGTCCGATAAATGGCGTTGTAGTTCTGCTCAAGTTCATCGGAAAAGTGCTCCTTGATGGTAAGTCGCTTGAGGACCCCGACGGGTTCTCGCATCAAAATGCGGCATTGTTGCGAAGCGACGGAGTTCATGCAGCGGTATGCACTTGCCACGTCTTCGTCATTGAGATAGATCATGACGCCGCAACACAAGATACGATCGAAGGGGCGCGACTCGCCAAGTCGAGGCAACGAATAGTTTTCTGCAGACGCCACCGAAAATCTCAGGTTGGCGTCTTGGGGGTGCGATGCTCGTGCGTGCTTGATCAACTCGGCGCTGAAGTCGATGCCATGGTAGTAGGCGGAATTTCCGGTGAGATCTTTGGTCCAGCGTCCGGTGCCGCACCCCACGTCGAGAACGCGCAGGCCGTCGTGCAGTTGTAGGATAGGAAGCAGTCGGGCCTTTTCCGCCGCGTCGCGTCTCTCTGCCAGATCCGGATGCTTGTCTTGATAAATGACTGCGCGCGTCAGGCCGACGCTCTCCACCTTTCGCGCCCGCTCCTGGAAAAACTTAGCCACCCTGTCCTTGTCTATGCGCGGTTTCGATTCTTCATTCGCGGAGGAGAATGTTCGAGTCACGATGGCCTGCCCAAGCTATTGGACGTTGGTTGCGCCGCGCGCGGAATGATCGTTACGGGCGTCGATGTTAACAACTTCCTGGCACCCACGCAGCGATGCGTCCTTGTGCGCGATGATCACGATCGTCTTGCTGCCAGACAGCCTGCTAATCGCCTCGTTCAGCGCTTCCTCGGTCTGCACATCCAGTGCGCTGGTCGCCTCGTCGAGGAACAACACCGGAGGATCCCGGTACAGCGCGCGGGCGATGCCGATGCGCTGGCGCTGCCCGCCCGATAGTCGAATGCCGCGATCGCCGACATCCGTCCCGTAGCCTTGCGGCAATTCGTTCATCACGAAATCGTGGATTTGCGCTGCGCGCGCCGCGCGTTCGACCGCCTGCATATTGATGCCCTCGCGCGGCACACCAAAGGCGATGTTCTCGGCCACGCTCGCATCGGACAGGAAGATGTGCTGCGGCACATAACCAATCGCGCGCTGCCAGGCTGCGGCGTTGTTTGTGTCGACCGGCGTCCCATCCACCATCAGCGCGCCTGACTGCGGATGCAGCAGGCCGAGCAGAAGGTCCATCAACGTACTCTTGCCGGTGCCGCTGCGGCCAGCGATGCCGACAGTGGTGTTGGCCGGGATCGCAAGATCGAAACCATCGAACACCGGCTTGTCGGGCGCCAGTGGATAGGCGAAACGCACGCCCTGCAGACGGATCTCGCGCCGCGGCACCAGCGGCTCCGCTGGGGCAGCATGGGCCTCCTCCGGCAATGCGAGGTCGTGGTGGATGTTGTCCAGCGCGGAAGAAGAGAACCGCAGCTTGGCAAAGCCGCGATACATGATCTGTGCCGCCGGAAGCATGCGGTAGGCCGCAAATCCATACAGGCCGAGCGCGGGGATTACGTGCGCCACGTCATTCGAACGCAGCAGCAACACCACTGCCACCACGATCAGCAGACTGTATCCCGTGGCCTCGACCAGGTACAACGGCGACTGGCTGAGCGTGTCGTTGGTCGCCGTATGGCGCGAGAACAGCCGCGAGGCACGTTCGAATTGCGACAGGTAGGCCGTGGCAGAATGCGTGACCTTGACGTCCTTGATTCCGCCGATTGCTTCATTGCATGCTTGGTAGCGCTGGGCGTTCGCCGCCTGTCGTTCTTGGCCAATGCGTGCCAGCCGCTTGCGCGCCAGCCAATAGATCGCACTGTAGAGCAGGCCCAGCACGGCCACGATGTACAACGCGGTCGCAGGGTCGTAGGCGAAGATGAGCAATGCCATGGAGGCGACAACAGCGCCCTGAGCGATTAGTTGCGAGAGAGGCTGGATCAGCTCGAACAGGAGTTGGTCGACTTCGGACAGTACATTCTTGGCCAGTCCCGAGGAATTGCGTTCGAGAAAGAACTCGTAAGGCTGGTGGAGGTAGCGGGAGAGCAGTCGGGAACTGAGTGAATGCCTTTCCAGGTGCACAAAGCGGTTCAGCATGTGCAGGGTGGTCGTCTTGTATGCCGAGGACAGTACTACGATGGCCATGGAAGCCAGCCCCAGCATAAGGACGAACTGCCGAGTTCCGGTTGCGCCCGATGCCACGAAGGCACGCTGCAGAAAAGGGTTCTCGTGCACCATTTCGGGACGGCCCAATACAGACAGGAACGGTGCGATTGAGAGGACTCCGGCTGTCTCGGCCAACGCCATCAGGATGACCAGGCCCAATATCACCAGCGCTTTCTTGCGCTCTGGGGGCGTTAGCAATGCCCAGATCTTCTTTAGGATGGTGGGATAGCGGCTCACTGTAGGAGATGATAGCAGCGGTATCTCCAGCCGGCTTGCCGCGATCCCGGGACATCATCATGACCATGACGTCCAGCCTGATCCGGCCGGCATTGCGCGCAGGCCGCAAGAGCAGCGCGAGTCCGCGATCCGATCATTGTCGATTGTTCAGGGCCTTGCCGTGGATGCAGGAGCCAGGCGCGTTCGATGGACGTAGGCAGGTGATAGGGCCGGCCTTCCGCTGGTGGTCGGCTTTCTCGCTCCGACATGGCGGATTCTGGTGGCATGCCAAGATGGGGTAAGTGGTCATTTCACTCGCAGGTGCACATAAGGTACGGCGCCATCGACGAAATGGCGCTTGAATTCCTGCTGGTCGAGAATGGGAGGTGAGTGGTCGCCTACGATGAACACCTCCGCGCCGCGCATTGCCGGCTGCACTAGGACATCCGCGAGTTGATGAAAGAACTGCGCGTGCAATTTGCTCATCCGACACGTGTCGCCGTGTTCCGGTAGCTGGTAGCCGGCGCAGTCGAAGGCATCCAGCCACAGGTCGCGCTGATCGTAGGGCGCGTGCGTGTTCAGCGTCATCCAGTAGACGAACTGGCGATCGTCGCCTTCGAATGAAGCGGGCAGGGTCGACTCCATGATTTCCCGGTCGCAGGCCCCGGGAAACGAATGGCAGCGCGTTCTCCAGGATGCGGTGTCCCGGAAGAGGATGGTGTCGAAGCCTGCTCGGGGATACCAGAATTGCCGGGCGTGCATGCCCCCGTCGGCGGCATGGATCGCGGTGGTCCTGTATCCCCGTGCCTTGAGTTGCCAGGGCAGGCAGTGCTCGAAACCTCCGGTGACCGGCGCCAGGTTGAGGTGGCGCGCGGCCAGGCCGCAGAGATAGCGCAGCTCCGCCTCCACGGTCGCGTGGTCACCGGGTGCCCGTCCCTTTTCCACCCACTGGAAACGCGCCTGCTCCGCGAGCAAGGGCTTGAGCATGGCGTCCTGGAGCCGTTGATCCTTCATCTGGCCCCAAGATTCGACGACAATCAGCAAAAGCTTCCTGCTGGCGGTACGGTCACGGGTCCATGCCGCAATCTCGTCCCGGAATCCAACCGAGTGCAGCGGGTTTACCCGTTCGAACACGCTGTCGAGTACCAGGTTGGCGCGGGTATTCGTGTAGTAGGCCAATTGGCTGCCGAGCACGCTGCTCTTGTTTCGGTCGAACTCCGAGCTTCGCGGGTCCAATCGGGATTGGGCCCCATAGCCCAAGACAGCAAGCCCGAGCAACAACAGCGCGGCAAGCCGGTCTGTATTGCGCGCAAAGTGATAAGCCGTGCCAACCATGGCCGTCAGCATTACCAATCCGCCGAACGTCGTGAGTTGCCAAATGGGCGGCGCATAAGGCAACAGGGTGACCAGATAAAAAATATCGCTGGGGTGCAGTACCGGATACACCAGCCCCTGGATCGACAGCGCGTCTGCAAGCAGGAACACCGTCGTCAGAACGGCCCCCAGCTTTCGCCAGCCATAGGCAAACACCACGCCAGAGACCAGATAGTCCAGAACGATATAGGGTCGTTCGACGTTGAAGAGATGCGTGGCGATCCAGAACGGCAGGTTCGGAAGCACGCCATAGATCAATGCCAAGCTGGCGGAACGCAGGTCAGGCAGTCGCGGGCGGATTTTGGGGGCTCCCATGTCATGCATTCGATCCATTCCGGGGAATCCGGTGCTACGTCTCGACGTGTCAAAAACGCATCAGAATGCGACGGCGCCAATTGCCCGCCATGCTGGCCGACGTTGGAACAAGTCCTTCCAGCAGCTCCGTGCGTGATGGCCGGGAGGCCGGTTTCTATGTCCCGCCTACAGCGCCAGCGAGCAGGCAGCGGTTCCCGCGTAGCAGGTGGTTTCCTTCAGGATGCTGCTGTTGCCGCGCGCCGGTGGGGTGAACTGGACCGGCGTGTTCGCAGCCCAATCGCTGGGCTGCAACGGCGCAGTCGGTCCGGTTTCGCAGGCGCTGGCCACGAACGTGGTGCTGTTGCGGTCATCCGCCATGTCAGCCGACGCCGTATGCATGAAGGCATTGGCCTCGGCCAGGCAGGCGGCGTTGGCCGAGCGCTGGGTGTAGTCGCGGTAAGCCGGCAGCGCGATGGCCGCCAGGATGGCGATGATCGCGACCACGATCATCAGCTCGATCAACGTGAAGCCGGAATTGCGCTGGTGCATGGCTGTTCTCGTTCGGTGTCCCCATCAAACACACAGCAAGAACCGGGCCAAGCAGGGCCGGCGGCGTGCCATCAGGCCAATCATTCCTCCATTGTGTGACGACCCGCCGCATTTGCCTGCCTGACGGCGGCGGCCCAGTCCGTCTGGCCTTCCCGTTCCCATTTGCTGGCCAGTGCAATGATGCGGGAATCTCCCACCGGCAGGTCGCCAGCGGCACGGACGAACCACGGCAACGCGTGTTGCCGTTGCGCCGGCACCGAGGACAGGATGAAATGGCCGATGTGTAGGGATTCGGCGGGCGAAAACGCGGCGCGCCGACCGATGATCTCGATCACCCGCATGGCCTGGGTTTCGTCCAGCCCGACTCCCGCCCGCAGGTTCTTGAGGGTGGTCCACAGGATATTGCGGGTGGGCGGCGTCATCCGCGCAGTCTCCAGCCGCTGCGCCAGCCGGTCCCAGTCCCCTCGGGTTACCGTGCCTTGGATGCTTTTGTAGGTGACGATGTTGGAGAAGGCCGAAGTCGAGTCCGTTTGGGCCGCACCGTCTTCGACGGCCTCGATGGCCAGCGCAAGGTAGGGACTGTCCTTGCCGGCGCGCTTGCCTGCCAGGTCGAAATAGGCGCCGCCCAGTTCAAGCCAGGCCCGTGACGAGTCTGGCGCGATCCGCGCATGGTAGTGGGCGAGACGGATCGGGTCGCCCCAAGCATAGGCGCGCATGGCGCCGCTCACGCACAGGCCCGCCAGCAGGATGCCGGCAATGACGGCGCACCAGCGGGGCGGGACGCGCCAGTGCTGCGCGGCAGCGGCCAGCAGGTCCCCCAATGCCACGATCGCGCCGATCAGGGCGAAGTGGTTGCGGTGCTCGAAGGCCAGTTCCAGTCCGATCACGTTGCTGGTGATGAAGTGCCCCGCGAAAAACAGCAGCACGCCGAAGGCGAACACCGGCCGGCGCCTGCGCCATGCCCAGGCCCACCCGACCAGCGCCACTACCAGCAGCAATGCCGGCAGCGTGGTCGCCGGTCGCATCAGCCCGCGCGAAATGACCAGCGTGTCGTAGTGGAACGGCATCCGGTCGGGCAGCGGCAGCACGATCTGGCCCAGATACATTGCCAATACCCGGCCCTGGGTCAGCAGGCGCTCCAGGCTGCTGAAGTCGCGCCCCGCATAAGCTTGCCATCGCCAGTAATGCGGTACGGCCCACAGCAGGTAGAGGGCCACCCCCGCCAGTACAGCCAGCAGCCAGGTCCGCCGTAGCGACCGCTCGCGCCACGGTTGTGCGGCACGGAACTGCAGCACCGTCACCTCCAGCAGCAGGCAGTAGGCGGGCAGCATGGCGGCATCTTCCTTGCTCGCCAGCGCCAGTACCCAGAACGCCAGCGCCAGCAGTCCTTGCAGCCAGGCGCGTTGGCCGGCCATCTGTGCCTGCCGCAGGCCTAGGTATGCCCACAGCGCCAGCACCAGGAACAGGGTGGACAGCGTCTGCATGCGCTGCACGACATACAGCACGGAAGACACCTGCAGCGGATGCACCGCCCAGGCCAACGCCATCAGCAGTGCGCCGACCGCCGCGCGCTGCGCGGACCAGCCGGCCAGCGCCAGCACGCGGCGCAGCAACAGTGCCAAGGCAACCGTCGTCAGCCCATGGATCACCAGGTTGGTGGCCTTGAACGTGGCCGCGTCCACGCCGCCGCCGCGCCAGTAATCCAGCGCGAAGCTCAGCATCGCCAGCGGACGCGATCCGCCACCGGCATGGAAACTCGACGCCGCATCCAGCAGTGCGTTGCCGTCCAGCCGGTCCACCCGGATCAGCCAGTTCTGCACGATGGTCTGCACGTCGTCCAGCAAGAAGCCGCCGCCCAGCCCGGGCAGGAATAGCGCGGCAGCCAGCGCTCCCGCCAGCAGGGCGAGGAGCGGGAAACGTATGGGGGTCAGCGTCATGGACATGGATCAGGGCGAGGGAGGCGCGGCAGGGACCGGCTGCTTGGTGGACCATCCGGCCTGCTCGATGATCCGGGCCAGGTCCGGCCTGCCCTTGTCGCGCAAGTCGGCGGCCAGCTCACCGGCAAACGGATCGCCCGGCGGGATGCGCGCGATCGCCTTCAGGTAATAGGGCATGGCCAGGTCCGGCTCGGACCAGGCCTTCATCAGACTGTCGCCGATGTACACCAGCTTGGACGGATTCGGATCGCTCCGCTGCTCCAGCGTGGCCAGTGCCTGCAACACCTGCTGCCGGTCCAGCGGCACGCCAAGGCTGGCGTAGTGGGTGAGGATCAGGGGTGCCCGCGCGTTGTCCCAACTCATGTGCACGGTATTCAGCCGCCCCTGTACGCGCGCCCAGTCCTGCGTGGACACGTCGCCGCGGATTGTTTTGAGCACCGTCAGCAGCACCAAGCTGTTGAGCGAGCCCGGCGCCGCCTCGGCGCCGGAGGCGCAGGCGCCGATGGCAGCGTCCAAGTGCGGGTTGGGCCGCGTCTGGACGCCGCCACCGGCAATGAAATACGCATCGCACAGTTCGATCCAGGCGCGGGGCGAGCCAGGGGCAGCCTGCGTGCTGGCCTTGGCCAACGACACATTGCTGCGCCAGTCGTGCGAGCGCATCGCGGTGGCGCTGCCCAAGGCAAGTAGCAGTGCCGCGCACAGGCCGGTCTGCGCCAGCGGACGCATGCGGAACCGCTCGCCAACGCCTGCGAGCAGACTGCCCACCGCCAGCACCGCACCGATCAGGGCGAAGTGATTGCGATGCTCGAAGGCCAGTTCCAGCCCCACCACGTTGCTGGTGATCGCATGCGCGCCGAAAAACAGCAATACGCCCAGCGCAAACAACGGTCGACGCAGGCGCAGGCGCCAGGCCAGCACCAGCAACCCCGCCACCAGGGCCAGAGCAGGCAAGGTCGTCCATGGGTGCAACAGGCTGCGGGAGGGCTGCACCCAGTCGTAGTAGAAAGGCATGTGCCGGGGCAGCGGCAGCAGGATCTGCCACAGGTACATGCACAAAACCCGGGGTTGGGTCAGCAGGCGTTCCCAAGTCGAGAAATCACGGCCGGAATAAGTGTCCCAACGCCAGTAGTGCGGGATCACCCATAGCACGTAGGCTGCCGCGCCTGCCAGTACAGCCACCAGATAGCCACGGCGCAATGCCTTCGTGATGCGCGCATCGGCGGCGGCAAAGCGCAGCACGGTCAATTCCAGCGCCAGCGTGTAGACGGGCAGCAGCACCGAGTCTTCCTTGCAGCCCAGCGCCAGTACCCACGAAAAGGCGCAGGCCAGCAGGCCCGACCGTCCCGGGAGTCCCTGCAACTGCGCCTGCCGCGCGTGCAGGTACGCCAGCAGCGCCAGCACCAGGAACAGCGTGCCCATCGTCTGCAGGCGCTGCACCACGTACAGCACGGCCGACACCTGCAACGGGTGCAGCGCCCAAGCCAGCGCCAGCGCGCAGGCCATCGCATTCGCCTTCTTGGGATTCACGGCGGCGGCCAGCAGCAGGCTGCGGAACAACCAGGCCAGCGCGCAGGCGGTCAGCGCATGGATGACGATATTGGTGGTGCGGAAAGCGGCCGGGTCCGCGCCGCCGGCGCGCCAGTAATCCAGCGCGAACGTGAGCGTCGGCAGCCCACGCATGGAGCCGGACACCTGCGGGGTTGCCACCACGTCCAACAGGGCGCGTACATCCAGCCGGGTCAGGTGGATGCTGGCGTTGTTGACGAGGTTGGGGATGTCGTCGAACACGAACATGCCCGGCAGTCCGAACCAGAACGCCAGGCTGGCGACCAGGGCGACGGCCAGGCTGGCAAGCGCGAATCGGCGGGGCGCGGCGAGCATGCAGGGTCCTGGGCAGCGAGGTGGCCGGCCAAGGGCCGGAAAAGCGAAAAGCGCCTTGCGGCGCTTTTCGCAGGAGGGCAGGCAGTACCGGACTGCCTGCGCTTGCAGGGATTACTGCAGGCTGCAGGTACCCGAACCCACGTTGCAGCTGGTGTCGCGCTTGATGCTGGAGTTGCCACGGACCTTGGCGACGAAGTCGATATCGTTACCGCTGTCGTAATCGGCCTGGGTCGCGGTGGCGCCCGATTCGCAGGCGGCGGGGACGAAAGCGGTCGGAGCACGGTCATCGGCCGCATCGGCCACGGCGGTGTTGATGTAGGCCTTGGCTTCGGCCAGGCAGGCGCTGTTGGCCGAGCGCTGGGTGTAGTCGCGGTACGCCGGCAGCGCGATGGCGGCCAGGATGGCGATGATGGCGACGACGATCATCAGTTCGATCAGGGTGAAGCCCTGGGCGTTCTTCTTCATGCTAGTTCCCCTTTCAGGATTGGCTTGATGGTTGTGGGACACAAGCCCCGTGTCCCTACATGGACCGTGGGCGCCGCGTACAGCGATACGACGCGTGCAGGTGTGTAGAGCAGGATGCGTGCCAACTTCTGATACCCCCAGCGATTCCCCCACACTTCCCCGGGAGGAAACCCTGACACCGAAGTCGGGCGGGACTATCGCATCATTCTTTTGCGATGTGTATCGGGGAATGCGTTCAATCCCGGTTCGTGTCACAGATTGACGAACAGGCTTTCGGAGCCGGCACGCGCCGATTCCCTGACACCCCTTTGGTTACATGACCCTTTGCGTCAGAAAGTGACGCAAAGGGTCAGTCGGGTCACTGTGGGATGCGCCGCACGCTTGCATCGAGACGTATATATACGGTCTGGCGCAAGCCCTTGAGCGACCTACTCCATCCCCAGCTTCTTCAGCTTGTAGCGCAGCGCCCGGAAGGTGATGCCCAGCTGGGCGGCCGCCTTGGTCTTGTTCCAGCGGTTCTCTTCCAGCGCCTTCTGGATGGCCGCGCGCTCCAGCTGCTCGATGTAGTCCGGCAGCGCGCCTGCGGCCGGGTCCACGTCGACGGCGCCCGGCGCGTCGCGGACCACCTCGCCCGGGCTGAAGTCGCCGCCGAACTTCTTGCCGGCCGGCGCCTGCGGCAGGTAGAGGTCGTCGATCTCGATGCTGTGGCCCTCGGACATGGCCAGCGCCCGCTCCAGGATGTTCTCCAGCTCGCGCACGTTGCCGGGGAACGGATAGCGCCCCAGCGCCTCCATCGCCTCGGGCGACACCGACGGCGCCATCCGCCCGTGCTGGGCGGCCAGCCGCTCCAGGATGGCGGTGGTCAGCTGCGCCAGGTCGCCGGTGCGCTCGCGCAGCGGCGGCACCCGCAGCTCGATGACATTGATGCGGTAGTACAGGTCGTGGCGGAAACGGCCGTCGGCGGCCAGCTCGCCCAGATCCTTGTGCGTCGCCGACAGGATGCGCACGTCCACCTGCACCTCGCCGGAGGCGCCGACCGGGCGCACCGCCTTCTCCTGGATGGCGCGCAGCAGCTTCACCTGCATCGGCAACGGCAGCTCGGCCACCTCGTCCAGGAACAGCGTGCCGCCATTGGCGGCCTGGAACAGGCCCTGCTTGTCGGCGTGGGCACCGGTGAAGCTGCCCTTCTTGTGGCCGAAGAACTCGCTTTCCATCAGTTCGGCCGGGATCGCGCCGCAGTTGACCGGGATGAACGGACCGGACGCGCGCGCGCCCTGCTCGTGGATGGTGCGCGCGACCAGCTCCTTGCCGGTGCCGGACTCGCCCATGATGTAGACCGGCGCTTGGCTGCGGGCGACCTTGCCGATGGTCTCGCGCAGGCCGTCCATCGCGGCCGACGCGCCGAGCAGGCGGCTGGCCTGCTCCGGCGGCGGCGGGGCCGGCGGGGCGCGCTCGCTGTTGTTCAGTTCCAGCGCATGCTTCACCAGCCCGCGCAGGACGGTCAGATCCACCGGCTTGCTAACGAAGTCGAAGGCGCCGGCCTTCAGCGCTTCCACCGCCAGCTCGATGTTGCCGAACGCGGTGATCATGGCGACCGGGGTATTCGGGTAGTTTCGTGCGATCTCGCCGACCAGGTCGATGCCGTTGCCGTCGGGCAGGCGCATGTCGGTGAAGCACAGGTCGTAGGTGTTGCGGCCCAGCAGCTCGCGGGCCTCGCCGAGATTGGCGGCGGTGTCGATGCGCAGGCCCATGCGGCCCAGCGTCAGCGTCAGCAGTTCACGGATATCGCGTTCGTCGTCGACGATCAGGGCGCTACGGCTTTGATTCATGCATTCCCCCTACTGCCCCTGTGCCGGCAGTGTACCCAGTGAATGTTAAACATGGTAGGCGAAGGCTCGGTGTACATGAGATTGCCAGGACGCCTGCAGCCGCGGGCCATGCCCGCGATACGAGAGGTGCCTTTGTAGGAGCGGGCCATGCCCGCGATGCTCTTTGCGCGCCCCCTGGAAAGCATCGCGGGCATGGCCCGCTCCTACAACAGCGGTTCCTGCGTGACTAAGCGGGCAACAAGGCATGCGGCCCGGGCAGGGTGACGCGGAAGCATGCGCCGCCGCCGGGCACCGGGACGTATTCCAGCGTGGCCTGGTTGGCCCGGCACAGTTCGCGGGCGATGTAGAGCCCCAGGCCGGTGCCGTGCTCGGAGGTGGTGAAGAACGGACGGAACAGCTGCGCCGCCACTGCCTCGGGGATGCCGGGGCCGCGGTCCATCACGTCGATGGTGGGGCGGCCTTCCGCGTTGAAGACGCGGACACGGATGCGCGCGGACTCGCCCGGCAGGCGGCCGTAGTTCAGCGCGTTCTGCACCAGCACCGTCACCACCTGCTGCAGGTGGCGCGGATCGACCAGCGCCGGCACCGGTCGGGCGCCGATGATGGTCTCCAGCGTGTCGGTCTCGATGGACAGCGTCTGCTGGTAGTCGTCCACGAAGCGGCGGACGAACACGTTGAGGTCCACGTGCTCGGGCGTGGCGCGCTCGCGACGGGCCAGGCCCAGCACGCTCTCGACGATGCCGTTGGTGCGCTGGCACTGCTGGTGGATGATCTGCAGCAACCGGCGATCGCCGTCGTTGACGTGCGGGGATTCCTCCAGCAGCTGCACGGCATAGTTGATGGCGGCCAGCGGATTGCGGATCTCGTGCGCCAGGCTGGCCGAGAAGCGGCCCAGCGCCGCCAGCGTCAGCGATTCGGCCCGGCGCGAGACCACCGTGGCGTCGTCCAGGAAGATCAGCGAGGTCTCGCTGTCGGCCAGCAGGCGGGCGAAGCGCGGCTGCACTTCCGGCTGGTCGGGGGTGAGCTGCATCGGCGTTTCGTCGGTCTGCCAGCCGTTGCGCCAGCGCTGCAGGCGGCGGGCGAGCTCCGGCGCGGCATGCAGCAGCGAGACGCCCTGGCCATCGGCACCCTGGCCGTCGCCGCCTTCGCCGAGCAGCAGGCTGGCGGCCTCGTTGGCCAGCTTGATGTGGTTGTCGGCATCCACCACCAGCACGCCGGTGCGCATGCGGCGGATGATCAGTTCGTTGACCTCGAACAGGTTGGCCACTTCCTCGCCGCGCTTCTCCGCCAGTGCCTGGCTGTGGCGCGCCTTCTGGCCGGCCTGGTGCGCCAGGTAGGCCAGGGCCAGGTAGCTGACCGCGAACATGATGACCTCGGCCAGCGAGCGGCTCTCGCTCTGGTCATGGAAGGCGGTGACCAGGTATTCCCCGAACAGGCCGGCGATGGCCATGAGCGCCACGATCAGCGCCATCCGCGTGGACGGCAGCAGCAGCGCCGCCGCCGAGACGTTGAACAGCAGCATCATCGCCACGCCGGCGGTGGCGTTGGGCAGGGCATGGGTGATCAGGGCGGCGACGACGATGTCGATGCAGACGCTGCTGAAGACGATCCAGACCAGCCACTGCACGCTGCGGCCGACGAAGAGGAACACCAGCGCCATCACCAGGTAGGCGATGGCGACCGCCGCGCCGAGGTCCGGGTGGCGGGGCTGGCCCAGCACACTGCCCAGCGGGCTGAACATCAGCGCCGCCAGGATGCCGGCTTCCAGCACCCGGTAGAGCGCGAAGAAGTACAGCTCGCGGCGCGGGACCGATTCGATGCGGGACAGGAGCGACTGGGCCTGGCGCAAACGCGTACTTCCCCTGTAGCGAGGGGCACAGTATAGGCATGCGGGCCGGCGCCGCGCCCGGTCGCGCCTTTGCCACCAAAGGCTTAGACCCCGGGTTTTGCGCCCCCCGGCCGCGTCGGCGACAATAGGGGGCTCGCCCAGCCGCCGCCCCCGGGGCCCCGGCCCGGGCGATGTCTTCTGTTCCCTACCCACGGTGACGCATGAATTTCCACGAATATCAGGCCAAGCAGCTGCTGGCCGAGTACGGCATCCCGGTCCCGGCCGGCAAAGTCGCGGCCACGGCAGACGAAGCGGTCGCGGCCGCCCAGTCCCTAGGCAACGGCCCCTGGATGGTCAAGGCCCAGATCCACGCGGGCGGTCGCGGCAAGGCCGGCGGCGTCAAGTTCTGCAAGACCGTCGATGACGTGAAGGCGGCCGCCGGCAAGATGCTCGGCACCAAGATGGCCACCTACCAGACCGCCGGCGTCGAACTGCCGGTCAACCTGGTGCTGGTGACCACCGCCGGCGAGATCGTCAAGGAGCTGTACCTGTCGGTGCTGGTCGACCGCGGCACCCGCACCATCACCTACATCGCCTCGTCCGAGGGCGGCGTGGAGATCGAGCAGGTGGCGGCCGAGACGCCAGACAAGATCCACACGCTCAACGTCGACTTCGTCGAAGGCGTGCAGCCGTACCAGGGCCGCGAGTTCGGCTTCAAGATGGGCCTGACCGCCAAGCAGGCCGGCCAGTTCGCCAGCATCATGGTGAACCTGTACCGCATCTTCAACGAGAAGGACCTGGCGCTGGTCGAGATCAATCCGCTCGCCATCCTGGACGACGGCAACCTGTACGCGCTGGACGGCAAGTTCAACAGCGACGACAACGCCAGCTTCCGCCACAAGGACCTGGTCGCCATGCGCGACAAGAGCCAGGAAGACGAGACCGAAGTGCTGGCCTCGGAGATGGACATCAACTACGTGACCATGGACGGCAACATCGGCTGCATGGTCAACGGCGCGGGCCTGGCCATGGCCACCATGGACGTCATCAAGCTCAACGGCGGCGAGCCGGCGAACTTCCTGGACGTGGGCGGCGGCGCCAACAAGCAGCGCGTGATCGAAGCGTTCAAGCTGATCCTGTCCTCGGACAAGGTCGAAGGCATCTTCGTCAACATCTTCGGCGGCATCGTCCGCTGCGACATGATCGCGGAGGGAATCATCGCCGCGGTGAAGGAAGTGGGCGTCAAGGTGCCGGTGGTCGTGCGCCTGGAAGGCACCAACGTGGAAGAAGGCAAGCAGCTGCTGCGCGACAGCGGCATGGCCATCATCCCGGCCGACAACATCAACGACGGCGCCAAGAAGGTCGTTGAAGCGGTCAAGGCCGCCGCCTGATCCCACGCGTGTCGCAGGGCGGGCCCCGGCCCGCCATCGACCGATCCAGACATCAAGACGGCGGGCCAGGGCCCGCCCTACAGGAAGACAGATTCCATGAGCGTTCTGATCAACAAGAACACCAAGGTGATCGTGCAGGGCTTCACCGGCCAGCAGGGCACCTTCCACGCCACCCAGATGATCGAGTACGGCACCCAGGTCGTCGGCGGCGTCACCCCCGGCAAGGGCGGCACCACCCACATCGACCTGCCGGTGTTCGACACCGTCGCCGATGCGGTCAGGAGCACCGGCGCCGACGCCTCCGTCATCTACGTGCCGCCGCCGTTCGCGGCCGACGCGATCCTCGAAGCGGCCGCGGCCGGCATCAAGGTCATCGTCTGCATCACCGAGGGCATCCCGGTGCTGGACATGCTGCGCGTCAAGAACGTGCTGACCCGCGCCCATCCCGACACCGTGCTGGTCGGCCCGAACTGCCCCGGCGTCATCACCCCGGGCGAGTGCAAGATCGGCATCATGCCGGGCCATATTCATATGCCGGGCAAGATCGGCATCGTGTCGCGCTCCGGCACGCTGACCTATGAAGCGGTCAAGCAGACCACCGAAGTGGGCCTGGGCCAGTCGACCTGCATCGGCATCGGCGGCGACCCGATCAACGGCCTGAACTTCGTCGACTGCCTCAAGCTGTTCAACGAAGATCCGCAGACCGAAGGCATCATCATGGTCGGCGAGATCGGCGGCGATGCCGAGGAAGCCGGCGCCGAGTACATCAAGCACCACGTGAAGAAGCCGGTCGTCGGCTTCATCGCCGGTGCCTCGGCCCCGGCCGGCAAGCGCATGGGCCACGCGGGTGCGATCGCCTCGGGCGGCAAGGGCACGGCCGAAGGCAAGTTCGCGGCGATGGAAGCCGCGGGCGTCGTCACCGTCCGTTCGCCAGGTGACCTGGGCGCGGCGATTGCGAAGCTGGTGAAGTAAGCCTCGCGGTCGGGCGTCACGCGGGAAGCCGCCTTCGGGCGGCTTTCTTTATGGCAAGAAAGCGTGTAGCGCTCTTGTGCTACAGTGGCGCGGCCCGTCCACGTCGGAGTCGAGCCATGTCCACGACCACCATCCGTCTGCCTGAAGATCTGAAGGCGCGCGTCGCGCGCGCAGCGCAGCGCAGCGGGGCCAGTACCCACAGCTTCATCCTCGAGGCCATCGCCGAAAAGACCGAGGCGCAGGAGCGCCGCGATGAGTTCTACGCCGAAGCGCTGCGGCGTAAGGAGGATTTCGAGCAGACCGGCAGGGCGGTGCCTTGGGACGAGATGCGTGACTACATGCTCCGGCTGGCAAGGGGGGAGCACCCGCCGCGTCCCGTCGCGAAGAAGGTGGATCGTTGATCCGTGGCGCATATCCTGCTGGCCGAGCGGGTCGCCGACGATGCCGCGCGCATCATCGAGCATCTGTGGGAGCACGAAGCGGCTGACGCCGAGGCGCGGTTCGCCGCGATCTACCTGGGCATCGATGCCCTGGCAGACAATCCGCTGATCGGCCGCCCGTACCAGGGCCCTTGGCGGGAACTGGTGATCGGACGCGATTCGCGCGGCTACGTGGTGCTGTACACCTATCAACCCCTCACCGATGTCGTGCATGTCTGGGCCATCCGCGCGCAACGCGAAGCCGGATATGCCATCGAATTACCTTGATGGAGTCCGAATGACCCAGACCCTCCGCATCGCCATGGCGCAGTTCGACTTCCCGGTCGGCGCCGTCGCCGAGAACACCGCGGGCATCCGGCGCATGATCGCCGAGGCGCGCGACGAGTACGGCGCCGACGTGGTGCTGTTCCCCGAACTGGCCGTGAGCGGCTATCCGCCGGAAGACCTGCTGCTGCGGCCGCGCTTCCTGGCCGACTGCGAAACCGCGCTGACCGAGATCGCCGCCGGCACGCACGGCATCGTCGCCGTGGTGGGCTGGCCGCAGAGCGCGGGCAGCGTGGTCTACAACGCGGCCAGCGTGCTGCGCGACGGTGCCGTCGAAACCACCTACCGCAAGCGCGAACTGCCCAACTACGCGGTGTTCGACGAGCGCCGCTACTTCGACGTGGATCCGGACGGCGGTGCCTGCACCTTCGAGGTGAACGGCGTGCCGCTGGGCCTGGTGATCTGCGAGGACCTGTGGTTCCCGGAACCGCTGGCCGACACCGCCGAGGCGGGCGCCGTGCTGACGCTGGTACCCAATGCGTCGCCGTTCGACCGCGACAAGCATGCGCAGCGCGATGCCCTGATCGCCGAGCGCACGCGAGAGACGGGCATGGCGCTGGCCTACCTCAACGTGGTGGGCGGGCAGGACGCGGTGGTGTTCGACGGCGCGTCCGTGGTCGCCGACGGCGACGGCACGGTGCATCCGGCGGCGGCGGCGTTCACCGACCAGTGGCTGGTGGTGGACTTCGATGCCGCCACGCGCCGGTTCACGCCGGTGGTATGGATGGACGACGGCGACGAAAGCCGCGACGCGCTGGCGTGGCGCGCCATCGTGCGCGGCATCCGCGACTACTGCGGCAAGAACGGATTCTCGAAGGTGTGGCTGGGCCTGTCCGGCGGCATCGACTCGGCGATGGTGCTGGCGCTGGCGGTCGATGCACTCGGCGCCGACAACATCACCGCCGTTCGGCTGCCGTCGCGCTACACCGCCGGCCTGTCCAACGACCTGGCGGCCGAGCAGTGCGCGGCGCTCGGGGTTAAACTCGAGGCGATCTCGATCGAAGCACCGTTAAAGGGCTTCCTCGACGCGCTGGGCCCGGTCTTCGGCGACAGGCCCGCCGACACCACCGAGGAGAACCTGCAGTCGCGCAGCCGCGGCGTCATCCTGATGGCGCTGAGCAACAAGTTCGGCGGGCTGCTGCTGACCACCGGCAACAAGAGCGAGTACGCCGTCGGCTACGCCACCATCTACGGCGACATGTGCGGCGGCTACGCGCCGATCAAGGACCTCTACAAGACCGAGGTGTTCGCGCTCGCGCGCTGGCGCAACACGGTCGGCGGCGCGCCGGTCATCCCGCCGGCTGTCATCGACCGTCCTCCGTCCGCGGAGCTGCGCGAGAACCAGAAGGACCAGGATTCGCTGCCGCCGTACGACGTGCTGGATGCCATCCTGTTCCGTTACGTGGACCAGGAGCAGTCGCGCGACGAGATCGTCGCGGCCGGCTTCGATGCCGCCACCGTCGACCGCATGCTGCGGCTGGTGCGCATCAACGAATGGAAGCGCCACCAGGCCGCGCCCGGTCCTAAGGTGTCGCGCCGCGCCTTCGGCCGCGAGCGCCGTTATCCCATCACCAACAGGTACGCGCTGTGAGCGTGGCCGCGCGACGGAGACCGGAATGACAAGGAAGAAGAAGCGTTCACCGCATCGCGACCGCCCTGCGGCGCCCGCGCCGCGCCCGGCCACGCCGCCCGACAGGGTGATGCTGGCGCTGGCGGTACTGGGCCTGATGATCACCGGTTACCTTACGTGGACGGCCGGCAGCGGTTCGGCGTCGGCGTTCTGCACGGGCGATGGCGGCTGCGATGCGATCCAGCGCAGCGGCTGGTCCACCCTGCTCGGTCTGCCGATGGCGTTGTGGGGTTTCGGCCTGTATGCGGTGGTCGCGCTGGTGTCGCTCTCGCGCAAGGCGTCGCCGCTGCTGCGTTGGCAGCGGCAGTGGCGGCTGGTGCTGCTGGGCCTGGCGATCAGCGTGTACCTGACGGCGGTGGGCAAGCTGGTGCTGGACGCGTTCTGCGTGGGCTGCCTGGCGTCGCTGGCGGTGCTCGCGGCGATGTTCGTGTGGCTGCAGGTGCGTCGTCCCGCCGCCGCACCGGGCCAGGCCTGGGGCCGCTGGTGGGCGGTGCAGGCCGTGCCGGTGCTGCTGGTCGTCGCCGCCCTGCATGTCCACCAGAGCGGCCTGCTGCACCAGCGGCCGGAAAGCCGGCGCGCGGAGGCGCTGGCGCAGCATCTGTCCGACTACGGCGCGACCTTCTACGGTGCGTCGTGGTGCGTGGAATGCAGCCGGCAGAAGCGCGCGTTCGGCCATGCGGCGGACCGGCTGCCCTACGTGGAATGCGCGCCGGGCGGTCGCAATACGCCGATGGTCTCCGCTTGCGCTTCGGCCGGCGTCACCGTGTTCCCGACCTGGGTGATCGACGGGATCGAGCACAACGGGGTGATGGAGCCGCGCCAGCTGGCGGTGCTCACCCGCTTCGACTGGGACAAGGGCGCTGCCGCAGAGTGATCGCGCGGCGCCCGTCAGCGGAAACGAAAAAGGGCCTCGCGGCCCTTTTTCCTTGCAGCGACCGCCCGGAGGATCAGTCGTCCTTGCGCTGGTCCACCGTGTTGCTGGACCTCTCGCCGGCGAACGGGTTCAGGCGGCGCACCATCCACGGGTAGTCCGGGAACTTGCCGACCAGCCACGGGTGCTGCGGATCGTTGAGTTCGAGCACGCGCTTGGCGTCATCGGCCAGCGTCTTGTTGCCCAGCTTGGTATAGGCCTCGGCGAGCACGGCGACGGCGTCGTACTGGTAGCTGCTCTGCGGGTAGGTTTCCAGCAGGTAGCGGGCACGGCTGGCGGCCGACACCCAGGCATCGCGGCGAAGGTAGTAGATGGCGGTGTCCAGCTCGTGCAGGGCGAACTGGTCGCGCAGCGCGATCATGCGCTGGCGCGCGTCGGCGGCGTAGCGGCTGTTGGGGTAGTTCTCGGCGACGCGGGCGAAGTCGTTGTAGCCCTGCATCGGGGTCGCCAGGTCTCGGCGGCTGGCGTCCAGGCGCCACACCTTCTGCAGGAACACCGTGTCGCGGTTGGAATTGGCCAGCCCGCGCAGGTAGTACATGTACGGGATGTTGCGATGGGTCGGGTAGGTGCGGATGAAGCGGTCGATGGTGGTGACGGCGTCGTCCAGCTTGCCGGCCTTGTACTCGGCGTAGGCCGTTTCCATCAGCGCCTGCTCGGTGTACGGGCCGTACGGGTACTGGGCGATCAGGCGGCGGAAGTTCAGCAGGCCGCGGTCCCAGTTGTTGTTGACCATCGCCCGGTGGCCTTCCTCGTACAGCACCTCGACGGGCTGGTTCTCGGCCGCGTCCTTCTTCTTGAAGATCTTGCCGCAGCCGGTGCCGGCGAAGGCGACGACCACGGCCAGCAGCACGAGACGGGAGGTCGCGGAGGAGCGGGAGAAGCGGGGGAAGGCACGCTGGGTCATGGGCTGGCGGCAGGCCGCGGCAGGGAAACAGGCCGTCGATGATAGCCTAGGCGCCGCCTTCGCCATGAACATTCGGCCAATACGGACCGGGACATGGCCTGCCTGGACGTCCTCGAGCATGACCGAATCCGATATCCCCGACACCCCCCGCACCGCGATCGTGCCCGACAGCGCCGCCGGACGGCGCTTCGACGCCGCCCTGGCGGAGCTGTTCCCCGAATTCTCCCGCTCGCGCCTGACAGAGTGGATCAAGTCCGGCCATGCGCTGCTGGACGGCCAGGTCGTGCGCCCGCGCGACCCCGTGCGCGGCGGCGAGACCGCCAGCCTGGACGTGGTGCTGGACACCCAGACCCACGCCGAGCCGGAGGACATCCCGCTGGACATCCTGTACGAGGACGACCACGTCTTCGTGCTCGACAAGCCGGCCGGCCTGGTCGTGCACCCCGGCGCCGGCAATCCGACCGGCACGCTGGTCAATGCGCTGCTGTTCCGCGACCCGTCGTTGTCGGCGCTGCCGCGCGCGGGCATCGTGCACCGACTCGACAAGGACACGTCCGGCGTCATGGTGGTGGCGCGCACCGTGCCGGCGCATACCTCGCTGGTGGCGCAACTGGCCTCGCGCGACGTGCACCGCCAGTACCTGGCGGTGGTGGTCGGGGCTATGGTGTCCGGCGGCACCGCCAATGCGCCGATCGACCGCCATCCGCGCGATCGCCTGAAGATGGCGGTGCGCGAGGACGGACGCGACGCGGTGACCCATTACCGCCTGCGCGAGCGCTTCCGTGCGCACACGGCGCTGGAATGCCGGCTGGAAACCGGCCGCACGCACCAGATCCGCGTGCACATGGCGCACATCAAGTACCCGATCGTGGGCGATCCGCTGTACGGTGGACCGCTGCGGCTGCCGAAGGGCGCCAGCGACGAGCTGATCGCGGTGCTGCGCGGTTTCCGCCGGCAGGCGCTGCATGCGGAGACGCTGGAGTTCGCCCATCCCGTCAGCGGCGAGCCGGTGCGTGTCAACGCGCCGGTGCCGGCGGACATGGTGGCGCTGCTGGCGGCGCTGCGCGCGGACAGCCAGGCGCAACGCAGGTGAACCGCGCGCCCGTCGTGATGGCCGACTGGCCCGCGCCGGCGGGCGTGCAGGCGTTCACCACGCTGCGGCATGGCGCGGGGTACTCCGTGGCGCCGTTCGACACATTCAACCTCGGCAATCGCTACGCGGCCGACGGCGATGATCCGGCCGTCGTGGCACGCAACCGCGCACGACTGGTCGAACTGGCCGGCCTGCCGTCCGCGCCGCACTGGCTGAAGCAGGTCCACGGCATCGACGTGCTGCGCGTGAACGGCCCGGCCGATCCGGATGCCGCCGAGCCTGTCGCCGATGCGCTGGTGACCTCGACGCCGGGCGTGGTGCTCGCCATCCTCACCGCCGACTGCCTGCCCGTGGTGTTCGCCGCGAAGGACGGCAGCGAGATCGCCGCCGCGCACGCCGGCTGGCCCGGGCTGTCGAAAGGCATGCTGGAAGCCACGCTGGCGGCGATGACGACGCCGTCGTCCGGTCTGGTCGCGTGGATCGGCCCCGCCGCCGGCCCGGCGCGCTATGAGGTGGGGAAGGACGTGTTCGATGTCTTCGTTGCGCACGACGCGGGCGCCGCAGCGTGCTTCGTGCCGACGCGCCCGGATCACTGGCTGGCCGACCTGCCCGCGCTCGCGCGCCGGCGCCTGGTCGCGCGCGGCATGTCGCCGGGCGATATCCACGGCGGCGATCTCTGCACGATCAGCGAGCCCATGCGCTTCTTCTCCCATCGCCGCGACGGCCGCAGCGGCCGCATCGCCACGCTGGCATGGATGCAGCCGTAAGCGCGCTGTTCGCGCAGATGCTGGGACCGGCGTTCGACACGCTGCCGGCGCCGGTGCGCGCGTTGCATGTCGCGCAGGGGCGGCAGCGGTATCGCGGCGAGGTCAAGGTGGAGCGCGGCAGCGGATGGCTGTCGCGGTTCTTCGCGGCGGCCACGCACCTTCCATCGGCGGGTACGGGTCCACTGTGCGTGGAGATCGTTGCCTCGCCACTGGAGGAGCGCTGGACCCGCTTCATCGGTGGCCGCGCGATGCCGTCGCGGCTCTGGCGCGAGGACGAAATCCTGTGCGAACGTCTCGGGCTGGCGAGGTTCGGTTTCCGGCTCGCCATGGAAGACGAAGCCATCGTGTGGCGTGTCGTGCGGGTGCATGTGTTCGGCCTGTCGCTGCCGGCGCGCTGGTTCACCGGCGTGGGTGCCCGCGAATCCGCAGATGGCGAGCGCTACGCGTTCGATGTGTGGGCCTCGTTGCCGCTCGTCGGACTGCTGGTGCACTACACGGGCTGGCTGGATGTACGCAACGAGTGAATGGCGGTCCTTCTCCCCGCGTGCGGGGAAAAGGTGCCCGGAGGGCGGATGAGGGGCGCTTCTCTTTGTCGACACGGGGGGCGGGCGTCCGTGCATCGCGCGTTGCGCCTGTGCGGTGGCGCGATGGGTGGCAGGCTCCGCTCGCCCCTCACCCGCCGTTGGCACCCTCTCCCCGCACGCGGGGAGAGGGGAATCATCCTGTCTGATGGAGAGGTTGGGTGACGACAAGGGATTCATCCAGTCCGCGAGTGCCGGTCATCGTCTTCGATGGCATCTGCGTGCTGTGCAACGGCTGGGTGCGTTTCCTGCTGAAGCACGACCGTGAGGGCCGCTATCGTTTCGCGGCGATGCAGACGGAAGCGGGACGCGCGTTGCTGGCGGGGCATGGACTGGATCCGGACAACCCCGCATCGTTCCTGCTGGTCGACGGCGAGCGCGCGTGGACCGACAGCGACGCCATCCAGCGCGTGCTGACCGGGTTGGGTGGCATGTGGCGGCTTGCCGGCGTTATCGCGTGGGTGCCGCGTGCCGTACGTGATCCGCTGTACCGCTGGATCGCGCGCAACCGCTATCGCTTGTTCGGCACCACGGCCTGCCACGTGCCGACGGACGAGCAACGCGCGCGTTTCCTGTAGCGTGCGCCGTGCGCACGATGCGCGATGTATGGATCCTGCGGTCGTGCGCATGGCGCACGCTACGCCGCCATCCCGGCGCGGGCCGGGATGACGGCCGGGTCGATCAGAACGTGTAGCGGACCCGGGTGTAGTAGTACGCACCGTTGCTGCCGATGGGCGACAGCACGTCGTAGGGCAGGTTGCCGAAGTACGAGATGTCCGCGCTCGACAGGTCCGGGTACTCGTCGGTCAGGTTCAGTCCGCCCAGCGCCACGCTCCACTTCGGTGAGACGCGGTATTCGACTTCCGCATCCAGCTGCCATTCCGCACCATAGGTCTGTTCCGGCTCGAAGCCGCCGCCGAAGTTGAAGACGCGCTTGGCGCTGCCGTGGCGGGTGACGCGTCCCAACAGCGACCAGGCCGTGCTGTCCCAGCTGGCGGTGAAGATGCCCCGCGTGCGCGGTGAGGCATCGGTCAGCGTGTTGCTCTCTTCCACGCCGAACAGCACGTAGCCCGGATCGATCGCCAGCAGTTCGGCCGGCGTGGCGGCGATGTTCTTCAGCTCGGTCTTCGCATAGCTGTAGGTGCCGGTCAGCAGCAGGTTGCCGTCGCCGAGTTGCTGGCGCCAGTTGGCGACCAGTTCCGCGCCTTCGGTACGGGTGTCGGCGGCGTTGATGAAGAAGCTGGCGCTCTGCACGCCGGGCACGCCGAAGTTGTCCAGCACGAAGTCGGTCAGGGCATCGCCGGTGATGCGTTCGGTGATCGCCACGCGGTCGTCGATGTCGATGCGGAACACGTCCAGCGACAGGTCGAAGTGCTCGCCGATGCGGCTGGTGAAGCCGAGGCTGAGGTTCAGCGCCTTCTCCGGATCCAGGTCCTGCGCGCCGAGTGCGCGGGCGATGGGATTGTTCACCGACAGCAGCCGACCCTGGGTGAGCTGGCCGGACGCGTCGTAGCCGGTGGAGGTGGATTCGAAGCCGATCTGGCTCAGCGACGGGGCGCGGAAGTTGTTCGACACCGAGCCGCGCAGCGCGAAGGCTGGTGTGAATTCATAACGCGCCGCCGCCTTGCCGGTCAGTTCGCCACCGAAGTCGTCGTAATGCTCGTAGCGTGCGGCGAGGTCGGTGCTGAACTTCTCGCCCCACTGGCTGCTGAGGCTGGCGTAGACGCTGGACACGTCGCGGTCGAGGTCGGCGGTGTCCTGCGGCGTCAGTCCGCCACCGGCTTGAGAACCGGTCGGGCGGTCGGTGAAGGGACCGGCGGCGTACGAGGCCGGATCGCCCGCGCCGGTCTCGAAGGTCTCATGGCGGAACTCCACGCCCGTGGCGAACGTGTGTGCGCCGAACACGCGGCTCAGGTCGAGGTTGGCGAGCGTCTGTGCGGACTCGTAGTCGCCGGTCCTGAAGCGCGTCGGACTGGCCGGGCCGAGCGAGGCATTGAGCGAATTGCGCAGGCGGTAGGTGAATTCATTGCGGCCGTGGTTGAGGCTGGCGTCGTAGTCCCAGTCGCCCCATTGCCCGCGCACGCCGGCCACGCCGGCCAGGTCCAGGTTCTCGCCCTCGGAAATCGGGCGGTAACCGTCCGGATAGACCTCCTTCCAGTTCGCCACGCCGTCGGGGTAACGGAAGTAGTTGGCGCCTTCGGTATCGCTCTGGTGGTAGGTGCCGAAGGCGTAGAACTCGGCGGATTCGCCCAGCGGCACGGCCGCGTTGAGCCAGGCGTTGAGGTCGCGCGAGCTGCCGTCGCCCAGCACGTAGTTGCGCTGGCCGGCCAGGGCCATGTTGTCCGGCGTCTGCTCCTCGAAGAACGGGATCTGGTCGAAGCCGGCGCGATTGGTGCCCTCGCGCTGCTTGTACTCCAGGCCGACCCGGAAGAAGCCGCCGTCGCCGATGCGGTCGCCGACCTGCGCGCTGAAGAAGCCGCTCTGGCCGTCGGTGATGGTCCGGTCGATCGGCTCCACGTTCGTGTGGTGTGCGCCGTAGTTGGCTTCGAAGGCGCCACCTTCCGGCGCGTCATTGAGGATCACGTTGATGACGCCGGCCACGGCATCGGAGCCGTACTGGGCGCCTGCGCCGTCGCGCAGCACTTCGATGCGCTTGATCGCGCTGACCGGGATGGCGTTGAAGTCGACCGGCGTGTTGCCCTTGCCGATCTTGCTGTCGGTGTTGACCAGCGCGCTGCTGTGGCGGCGCTTGCCGTTGACCAGCACCAGCACCTGGTTGGGGCTCAAACCCCGCAGCTGCGCCGCGCGGATGTGGTCGGCGCCGCCGGAGTTGGACTGGCGCGGGAAGTTCAGCGACGGCAGCAGCGCCTGCAGCGCGCTGCCCAGTTCGCCGTTGAGCACGCCGGCCTTGCGGATGTCCTCGGCGGTCAGCACGTCGATGGGCGAGGTGGACTCCAGGGCGGTGCGGTCACTGGCGCGGGTGCCGGTGACGATGACGGCATCCAGGTCGGTGGTGCCGGCGGGCGCAGTCTGGGCGAAGGCGGGGAGGGCGAGCGCCAGCGCGATGGCGGCGCCGAGCGGAGCAAGGACAGGGCGGGACATGAAGAATCTCGTGGGGCGAGGGGAAGGGACGCATGAAGTCTATCGCTTCATTGCGATGGAGCGATATAGTAGCCGCCCCGACAGCGTCGGGGTCATGTCCGCTGCCCATCACCTTATGCCGCCGCGTTATAAGGCAGGCGCAGCGTCGTGCGCCATCCTGTCCTTCTTTCACGAGGTCTCTCCCCCATGTCGCATCGTGCCGTCTGGCTGCTGGTCCTTCTCGCGCTCGCCGGGTGCGCGTCCACGCCGCCGCCGTCCCCCGCGTCCGCCACCACGTCCGCGCTGGAGGGCGATGCCCTGCGTCCCGCCGCCGCCAGTGGCTGGGTCCGCAGCGAGCTCTACTTCGGTGTGGGCGAAGAGACGGGACCGGCGGATCGCCCGCAGGCCGAGCCCATCACCGAGGCGACCTGGCGCGCCTTCCTCGACAAGGAGGTGACCTCGCGCTTCCCGGACGGCCTGACCGTCTTCGATGCCTATGGGCAATGGCTGTTCCGTGGCGCGAGCGAGCCCAACCGCCTGAAGACCAAGGTGCTGGTGGTGCTGCACGAAGACACGCCGCAGCGCCGGGCCGACATCGAGGCGATCCGCCTGGCGTGGAAGCGGGCCACCGGGCACCAGTCGGTGCTGTGGTCGCGGCATGCGGTGGACGTATCGTTCTGACGCGATCCACTCCTTCCCCCGCTTGCGGGGGAAGGTCGGGATGGGGGAGAGCGCATGCGCGTGGATGAGCGGTGCGGATCCGCAGTGCCTGACGCGTGAAGCGCAACACGTGATGGTGTCGGTCGCGGACAGCGTGACCGGCTCCGTCGCCCCCACCCCAGCCCTCCCCCGTAAACGGGGGAGGGGGCTTATCCTGCGTTCTTCGGTTCCTCTCTTTTCCTTCTCCTTCCCCGGCCCCCCATGACCGCAACGGTTTCTTCTGTGCGCCGCTGGTTCGTCCCCGGCGACCTCAACGGTTTCTTCGGCCTGGTGGTGGACAACCTGTCCATCCTGGGCTTCATCGCCGCCGCGCTGATCGGCATCTTCCAGTTCCCGGCCGAGGTGGTGTTCACCCGCATGTTCCCCGGCACGGCGCTGGGCGTGCTGGTCGGCAACCTGATCTATACGTGGATGGCGCATCGGCTGGCGGCCAAGACCGGGCGCGACGACGTCACCGCGATGCCGCTGGGCCTGGATGCGCCCACCAGCATCGGCATGGCGCTGCTGGTGCTGGGCCCGGCCTTCGTCGGTTTCAAGCAGGCCGGCATGGACGAACAGGCCGCGGCCACGGCGACATGGCAGCTCGGCATGGCGTCACTGGTGGTGATGGGCGTGCTGAAGCTGGTGCTGTCGTTCTTCGGCGATGCGGTCGCGCGGGCGGTGCCGCGCGCCGGCCTGCTCGGCTCCATCGGCGGCGCGGCGCTGACGCTGCTCGGCTTCCTGCCGCTGATCGAAACGCTGCGCCAGCCCATCGTCGGCTTCGTCACCTTCGGTCTGCTGCTGTACGTGCTGGTGGCGAAGGGCAGGCTGCCGGTGAAGATTCCCGGCGTGCTGCTCGCCTTCATCGTCGGCACCACGCTGTACTACGCGCTGGGCCTGTCGGGCTTCGGCGCGCCGGGCTTCAAGGTGCCGGAGGCGGTGCCGCTGGCGGTGACGCTGCCGCTGCCCACGCTGGGTTGGCTCGACGGCCTGGCCTACACCGCGCCCTACCTGCCGCTGCTGCTGCCGTTCGGGCTGCTGATGGTCGTCGGCGGCATCAACGTCAGCGAGAGCGCGCGCGCCGCGGGCGACGACTACCGCACGCGCGACGTGCTGCTGGCCGAAGCGGTGTCGACGCTGGTCGCCGGCTTCTGCGGCGGCGTTGCGCAGACCACGCCCTATATCGGCCAGCCCGCGTACAAGCACATGGGCGCGCGCAAGGGCTACACGCTGCTGACCGGCCTCTTCATCGGCCTCGGCGGCGTGCTCGGCTACGTGTCGGGGCTGGTGCAATGGCTGCCCGTCGCCGTGCTCGCGCCGATCATCGTCTACGTCGGCCTGGACATCACCGTGCAGGCGTTCACCGAAACGCCGCGCAAGCATGCCATCGCGGTGGCACTGGGCTTCCTGCCGTCGGTGGCGTACCTGCTGACGATCAAGTTCGGCAATCCGGCGTGGATCGCGCCGGACCGCTTCGCCGGCCTGTACGAAGGCGTCGACGGCCACGGTCTGCCGGACCTGGCCACCATCGTCACCCTGGGCAATGGCTTCATCATCACCGCGATGATCTGGACCACCGCACTGGTGGCGATGATCGACGGTCGCGACGGCCGCGCCGTGGTCGCACTGCTGGTCGGCGCGGTGCTGACGCTGTTCGGCATCATCCACTCGGTGGATCCGCGCGGCGGCATCTACCTGCCGTGGGACGTGGAGGGCCTGCGCGCGACGATCCTGTGGCAGTTCGCGGGTGCCTATGCCGCATTGGCCGTGCTGCTGGGTCTGCTGTCCCTGCAGAAGAAGCCGTAGGGCGGGCCTCGGCCCGCCGTTTCCGATACATGCGCGAAAGCGGTGGGCCAGGGCCCACCCTGCGTGAACTCCGGTCGTTGCCGGACTTGAAACACCGCCGCTTAACCGCATCTGGGTAGCATCGACTGGCGTTCGCCGGCCCCACTTCCCTTGAGGTTCTCCCGATGCGGATGGACAAACTGACCTCGCGTTTCCAGCAGGCGCTGGCCGACGCGCAGTCGCTGGCCGTGGGCCGCGACCACACCATGATCGAACCGGTGCACGTGCTCACCGCATTGCTGGAACAGCAGGGCGGCAGCACGCGTCCGCTGCTGGCGCAGGCCGGCGTCAACGTGCCCGTGCTGCGCGAGCGGCTGGGCGAAGCACTGGAGAAGCTGCCGAAGGTCACCGGCCAGGCCGGCAATCTCTCGATCGGCAACGACCTGTCGCGCCTGCTCAACGTCACCGACAAGCTGGCGCAGGACAGCGGCGATACCTACATCGCCAGCGAGTGGTTCCTGCTGGCCGCTTTGGACGACAGCGGCGCCGCCGGCCAGGAACTGAAGGCCAGTGGTGCAGACAAGCAGAAGCTGCGCGCCGCCATCGAGCGTCTGCGCGGGGGTGAGAAAGTGCAGTCCGAGAATGCCGAGGACCAGCGCCAGGCGCTGGAGAAGTACACCATCGACCTGACCGAGCGCGCCGAGATCGGCAAGCTGGACCCGGTGATCGGCCGCGACGAGGAAATCCGCCGCACCATCCAGGTCCTGCAGCGCCGCACCAAGAACAATCCGGTGCTGATAGGCGAGCCCGGCGTGGGCAAGACCGCCATCGTGGAAGGCCTGGCGCAGCGCATCGTCAACGGCGAGGTACCGGAAGGCCTGCGCGGCAAGCGCGTGCTGTCGCTGGACATGGGCGCGCTGATCGCCGGCGCCAAGTTCCGCGGCGAATTCGAGGAGCGCCTGAAGGCCGTGCTCAACGACCTGGCCAAGAACGAAGGCCAGATCATCCTCTTCATCGACGAGCTGCACACGATGGTCGGCGCGGGCAAGGCCGAGGGCTCGATGGACGCCGGCAACATGCTCAAGCCTGCGCTGGCGCGCGGCGAGCTGCACTGCATCGGCGCCACCACGCTGGACGAATACCGCAAGTACGTCGAGAAGGACGCCGCGCTGGAGCGCCGCTTCCAGAAGGTGTTCGTCGGCGAACCCAGCGTCGAGGACACCATCGCCATCCTGCGCGGGTTGAAGGAGAAGTACGCCGTGCACCACGGCGTTGAGATCACCGACCCGGCCATCGTCGCTGCCGCGACGCTGAGCCATCGCTACATCGCCGACCGCCAGTTGCCGGACAAGGCCATCGACCTGATGGACGAGGCCGCCAGCCGCATCCGCATGGAGATCGACTCCAAGCCGGAGGAAATGGACCGCATGGAGCGCCGGCTGATCCAGCTCAAGATCCAGCGCGAGGCGCTCAAGAAGGAGAAGGACGCGCAGTCGAAACAGCGCCTGGCCGACCTGGAAACCGAGATCGAATCGCTGCAGCGCGAGTTCAACGATCTCGAGGAAATCTGGAAGGCCGAGAAGGCCACGCTGACCGGTGCGACCAAGATCAAGGAGCAGATCGAGCGGGTGAAGCTGGAACTGGAGGCCGCGCAGCGCAAGCAGGACTACGCGCGGATGAGCGAACTGCAATACGGCCAGCTGCCGGAGCTTGAAAAGCAGCTGGCGGCCGCGCAGGAGGCCGAGCAGAAGGGCTTCCGCCTGCTGCAGGACAAGGTCACCGACGAGGAGATCGCCGAGGTCGTCAGCCGCTGGACCGGCATCCCGGTCAGCAAGATGCTGGAGGGCGAGCGCGAGAAGCTGCTGCAGATGGAGCAGTCGCTGCGCGGCCGCGTGATCGGCCAGGAAGAGGCGATCAAGGTGGTGTCCGACGCGGTGCGCCGTTCGCGCGCCGGCATTTCCGATCCCGACCGCCCCAGTGGCTCGTTCCTGTTCCTGGGCCCGACCGGCGTCGGCAAGACCGAGCTGTGCAAGGCGCTGGCCGAATTCCTGTTCGACAGCAGCGACGCGATGGTCCGCATCGACATGAGCGAGTTCATGGAGAAGCATGCGGTGAGCCGCCTGGTCGGCGCGCCCCCGGGCTACGTGGGCTACGAAGAAGGCGGTTACCTGACCGAAGCCGTGCGTCGTCGCCCGTACAGCGTGATCCTGCTGGACGAGGTCGAGAAGGCGCATCCGGACGTGTTCAACATCCTGCTGCAGGTACTGGACGACGGTCGCCTGACCGATGGGCAGGGGCGCACGGTGGACTTCCGCAACACGGTCATCGTGATGACGTCCAACCTCGGCTCCAGCCTGATCCAGGAACTTTCCGACGACACGCCCGAGAGCTACACGCAGATGAAGGCCGCGGTGATGGGCGTGGTGCAGGCGCACTTCCGCCCCGAGTTCATCAACCGGCTGGACGACATCGTGGTGTTCCATCCGCTGGACAAGGCGCAGATCTGCGAGATCGCCCGCATCCAGACACGGTACCTGGCCAAGCGCTTGGCCGAGCGCCAGATCGTGCTGGAACTCGACGACTCGGCGCTGATGCTGCTGGGCAACGTCGGTTTCGATCCTGTCTACGGCGCGCGGCCGTTGAAGCGCGCGATCCAGGCGCAGCTGGAGAATCCGCTGGCGCAGAAGATCCTCGCCGGCGAGTTCGGTACCGGCGACACGGTACGGGTACGCGCCGAGGGCGGGCAGCTGGCGTTCGAGGTGGTCCGCTGACGGACGGTTGTGGCGGGCATGTCCTGCTTCCGTCCCTCAGTGCGTGGTAGTACGTTAAGGGGCGGCCTGCACTTGGGCAGGCGCGCGTCGTGCGGTCTCCGCTCCGGCGGAGCGCGTACAGCGGCAAGGACGGACCGATGGCCGACGATGCAGGGCAGCCGGTGCGTGGCCTGGGCGGGAGCATGCAAGTGCTCCTGCTGGGCGGCATGTGCCTGCTGCTGCAGCAGATCGCGGTGCGTTACCGCATCGACTTCTTCGGCGAGGTCGCCGACGCCTCCCTGATCCATCTCCATACCGGCCTGTTGCTGGCCATCGCCATGCTGGCGCGGGACGCGCGCGTGGTGGCCGGCTGCTTCGTGGTGACGTTCGTCGGCTGGACGTTCCGGCAGATGTACCTGTTCGATGGCGGGCGTCCCACCTGGATGCTGGCGTGGGGGGCGGGGAGCTATCTGCTGCAGTACGCCTGGACGCTGCTGTGCGTGCGCTGGATGGGATGGCCGCGCAGGCGCGGCGCGCGCGTGCAGCGCGATGACCTGATCCGTTTCGCGGGCATCGGCCTGCTGCTCTATCCGCTGGTGACGGCCGTGCTGGGCCTCAGCGTCGTGCTGCTGTCCTCGCCGGCCGACGCGGTGAGTACGGCGTTCCAGATGTTCTTCGCCAAACAGTTCGGCGTGGTGGTCGTGACCCTGCCGCTGGTGATCGGTTGGCAGGAGCGCGCCGCCCTGGCCCCGCGCGCCGACGCCGGCCGGCACTGGGTGTGGCCGGTGGCCTTGGGGCTGGGGCTGGGCATCAGCCTGTGGGCGGCGGTGACGGTGCGGCAGGCGTTCAGCGGTGCGTCCTTCCTGTCGGCGCCGGTGCTGATGGACTACCGGTTCGCCCTGCTGGTCGTGCTGGCCTGGTGCATGCTGCGGCTGCCGCCGCGCTGGGCCATGCTGTCGCTGTCGCTCACCCTGCTCCTGCTGGTCGGCATGGTGGCCGGCACGGCCGAATACGCCAACACCCCGGTCGGCTTCTTCAACCTGCTGCACATCGCGGTGGAGATGAACATCCTGCTGCTGGCGATGCTCTATCTCTGGCTGACCAACCGCGACCGGTCCGCGCTGGCCGACCAGCTGTCCGAGGAAACGCTGCGCGACCAGGTGACCGGCCTGCCCAACCTGAAGGCGATGCGCGAGCGGATGGACCGGCCGCTGCCGCGGCGGGAACTGGGATACCTGCTGCTGGACCAGACCGACACGCTGGTGGCCGGGTTCGGCCTGGATACGCAGGCGCAGGCGATGAATGCCACGGCGCGCCGGCTCGAGGATCTGGTCGAAACCTATTACGTGGGCACCGGCCAGTTCGCGCTGCTGCCGCGTCCCGGGCGCGACGCCGACCTGTGGGAGCGCGTGATGGCGCGCGTGGAGCATGCGGAGATCGATGTCGGCGGCGAACCGATCCGGCTGCTGCCTTACCTCGGCGTCGCCGCGTTCAACGGTACCCATCCCAGCATGATCGACGGCGCGGTGCTGGCGGCCTCGCATCTGGCCTTCGAGGCGCGCCAGCACGGCGAGCTGCGTCCGCGCTACAGCGATGTCGGCGACACCCAGGTGCGGCGCACGCACCGCCGCCAGCTGCACGATGCCACCGAAGCACTGGCCAGCCTGCGCAGCGAGCGCGTGGCGCTGTACTTCCAGCCGATCCGCGAGCTGGTGCCGGACATGCGGGACGAACCGCGTTCGCTGGCGGGCGAGGTGCTGTGCCGGTTGGTGGACGAGAAGGGCGAGATCATGTCGCCGGCCCGCTTCATGGCCCCGCTGGAAGCCGCCGGTCGCGGTGCCGAACTGGATCTTGCGGTGGTGCGCGCGCTGTTCCGGCTGCTGCGGAAGAATCCGGGCGCGCTGCCGTACTGCCGGGAGATCGCGATCAACCTGACCGGACAGAGCCTGGCGTCGATGAGCTTCCAGGTGGAACTGCGCACGTTGCTGGCCGGTTCGCCGCTGCCGATGAGCGCGCTGTGCTTCGAGGTCACCGAGACCGCCGCCATTTCCAACACGGCCGCCGCCAGCCATCTGCTCACCGACCTGCAGGCGCTGGGCTGCCACATCGCCATCGACGATTTCGGCACCGGCATGCAGAGCTTCGCGCGGCTGCGGGAACTGCCGGTCGACGTGATCAAGATCGACGGTTCGTTCGTGCGCAACGTCGCCCAGCTCGGCAAGGACTATGCCGTGGTGCAGGCCTCGGTGGCGGTGGCCAAGGCGTTCGGCGCGACCACCGTGGCCGAATTCGTCGAGGACGAGGACACCGAATTCTGCCTGCGTCGCCTGGGCGTACACCGCGTGCAGGGATACCTCTACGGCGCGCCGCGTCCGCTCGCCGACGTGCTGGCGGAAACGGCCGCCGAAGCCGCCGCCTCCCGCGAATGACGTCGACTCAGATGGCCACGCGCTGGGGACGGTAGGGCGGCGTGGACATCACCATTTCGGCCAGCGAGAACGCCAGTTCGCGTTCGGCCAGTACCGCGCCGTCGGCGCCATGCTCGAGCAGATGCTTCACCTCGCCCTCGCTGTGCGCGCGCGCCAGCAGGGTCAGGCCGGGGTTGATCGCGCGCAGCTTGGCCAGTGCTTCGCCGGCTTCCAGCGGCTGCGGAATCGCCAGCACCGCGATCTTGGCGCGTTCGGGGTGCGCCTCGGCCAGCACCCGGTCGGCGGCGGCGCTGCCGCGGATCGCCGGAATGCCGGCATCGTGCGCGCGGGCGACGTGGTCGCCATTGTCGTCGATGACGATCAGCGGCACGCCGCGGTCGCGCAGCACGCGGGCCAGTTCGCTGCCCACCCGGCCGTAGCCGATGATGATGGCGTGGCCGGTGACGTCCAGCGACGGCCCGGGCCGCACCTCCGGCTCCGCCGGCACCGGTGCCAGCGCTTCCTGCCTCTTCTGCCAGCGGTCCAGCCAAGTGAACAGGAACGGATTGGCGATGATCGACAGCAGCGAGCCGGCCAGGATCAGGTCGCGGCCTTCCGGCGGCAGGATCTTCAGCGCCACGCCCAGCGCGGCGAGGATGAAGGAGAACTCGCCGATCTGCGCCAGGCTCACCGAAATGGTCAGCGCCGTGCCGGTGGGGTGCTTGAACGCCTTGACGATGTAGTAGGCCGCCACCGACTTGCCCAGCACGATGATGGCGAACGTGGCCAGCACCTGCCACGGATGCGCCACCACGATCGCCGGGTTGAACAGCATGCCGACCGACACGAAGAACAGCACCGCGAAGGCATCCCGCAGCGGTAGCGAATCGTTGGCCGCCTTGTGGCTCAGTTCGGATTCGTTGAGCAGCATGCCGGCGAAGAACGCGCCCAGCGCGAACGATACGCCGAACATCGTGGCCGACCCGAACGCCACGCCCAGGGCGATGGCCAGCACCGACAGGGTGAACAGCTCGCGCGAGCCGGTCGCCGCGATCTTTTCCAGCGTCCAGGGAATCGCCCGGCGGCCGACCAGCAGCATGAAGGCCACGAACGCGCCCAGCTTGATGAAGGTCCACGCGATGGCGACGGCGAACGTGCCGAAACTGGCGCCTTCCGTGCCGCTTTCCGGGCCGAAGGTCTCGGCCAGCACCGGCAGCATCACCAGTGCCAGCACCATCACCAGGTCTTCGACGATCAGCCAGCCCACCGCGATGCGGCCGCGCTGCGTCTCCAGCAGGCGGCGCTCCTCCATCGCCCGCAACAGCACCACCGTGCTCGCCACCGACAGCGCCAGGCCGAACACGAAGCCGTTGAGCGGCGTCCAACCCATGCCCCAGGCCAGCGCCCAGCCCAGGCCGGTAGCGACGGCGATCTGCACGATCGCGCCGGGAATGGCGATCGCCTTCACCTCCAGCAGGTCTTCCAGCGAGAAGTGCAGGCCCACGCCGAACATCAGCAGCATCACGCCCAGTTCGGACAACTGCGTGGCGAGTTCCTGGTCGGCGACGAAGCCCGGCGTGAACGGGCCGACGAAGATGCCTGCAAGCAGATAACCGACCAGCGGCGAGAACCGCAGCTTGTGGGCGATCGCACCCAGCACGAAGGCCAGGCCCAGGCCCACCGCGATGATGTTGATCAGGTCGGTGTCATGCGGCATAGATGGCGGCTTTCCTCGTCATGGGGATCGAGTGTCGCCGATGCGAGCGCCCTGCGGCAAACGAAAACTAGCCGCGGGTGCACGCGCGCTCGTGCGCACCTCACTGCGCGCAAACGGAAACGCCCCGCGCGGGGCGGGGCGTTCCGGATGGATCAGGCGATGACGCCCATCACCACTTGTAGGCGATGCGCCCGTAGACATACGCGCCGTTGAACCCGCCCGGTGACTGGCTGCTGTAGGGGAACTGCCCGCTGTTAGAGTTCGGGAAGATCGTCCGGTCAGGGTACTCGTCCAGCAGGTTGTCCGCACCGAGCGTCAGCGTCCAGTTCTCGCTGGGACGGAAACTGGTGGACGCATCCAGGATCCACTTCGCCCCATAGGTCTGGTCGTTGACGGGGTTGCCGGTCTCGCTGACGCGCGTGGTGAACTCGCCATAGCGGGTCGCGCCGAAGGTGAAGTCCCAGCGGGCCAGCTTCCAGGCCGCGGTCAGCGTGGCCTTGTCGCGCGGATAGCCTTCCTCGATGCGGCCCTGCTCGTCGCGGCCGACGCGGAAGAGATTGGCGCCCAGCGCGGTCAGCTCCTGCGGATTCGGCGCGATGCGCTGGATCTCGGTCTTGTTGTAGTTGTAGCCGGCGGTCAGGGCGAGGCTGCTGTTCTCGAACGGCACCGTGTACTGTGCGATCACGTCGACGCCGCGCGTGCGGGTGTCGGCGGCATTGGTGAAGTAGCGCGCGCTGGTGACGCCGTTGACGCCGAGGCTTGCCAGCAGCGCCTGCGCCGCCGCGTTGCCGCCCAGCAGCAGGTTCGACGACAGCACGATGCGGTCGTCGATGTCGATCTGGTAGGCGTCGATGGTGACGTACAGGCTGTCCACCGGCCGCAGCACCAGGCCCAAGCCGTAGGACAGAGAGGTTTCCGCGGTCAGCGCTTCGGCACCGAGGGCCTGCGCGACCGGGCCGGTCGCGGGGAAGGTGCCGGATTCGAAGAAGCGGTCGAGCGACGCGTTGTACTGCGAGGTCACCACCTGGTAGTACTGCTGTGCGAGCGCCGGTGCGCGGAAGCCGCTGGCCACGGTCGCACGCAGGGCCACCGCATCGGTGAAGGCGTAACGCGCGGACAGCTTGCCCGACACCTCGCTGCCGAAGTCGGAGTAATCCTCGTAGCGCCCGGCGATGCCGGCGGAGAACTTCTCGGTCAGATCGGCTTCCAGGCCGATGTACGCCGCATAGCTGTCGCGGTCCGAATGCACCGCATTGACAGGAGTGAAGCCGGCGAATCCCTGCGCGCCGCTGCCGGTGTACGAGTTGAGTTCGCCCGGCGACTGGTTCCACTTCTCCTGCCGGTATTCGGCGCCGAACGACAGCGTTGCCGGGTAGGCCAGGCCGATCTCCAGCGGCTTGCTGACATCGGCATTCAACACGTTCTGGGTGTACTCCAGCGCGCCGTCGTAGAAGCGGTGCGGGCTGCTCGCGCCCAGGCTGTAGTTGATGCTGTTCTGGGTGTAGAACTTAAGGTGGTTGTAGCCGTAGTTGTAGCTGACGTCCCACTTCCAGCCGCTCTCGGTGTCGCCCTTGATGCCTGCGACCAGCGAACGGTCCTGTGACAGCTGGTTGATCTCGGGCACGTAGCCGTCCGGGTAGACCTGGGCCAGCAGCGCGCCCTGGCTGCTGTGGTTGCGCGAGCGATAGAAGGCGAAGGACACAATGTCGCGATTGCTGGCGATCGCGGTGGCGTACGCGCTGACGTTGTCGCTAAAGTCGAAACCGGCATTGGCCGAGACGGCGCCGGCATCGACCTGGGGATCGCCGTAGACGAAGGCGACCTGGCCCACCGCGGGATTGTTGCCCGTGTTCGGTGCCGTGCCCTGGTACGGGCCGGCGCGGTTGGTTTCGTCCTGCTGGGTCAGCTGCCCGGCGACATGGACGAAGCCGCGGCCGTCGCCGAACGACACGCCGGTATCGCCGGAGAGTTGTGTATTGCCGCCGTCACCGGCGGAGTAGCCGCCCACGTCGATCGCCAGGCTGCCGCCCTTGCCGGCGCCCTTCAGCACGATGTTGACCACGCCGGCGATGGCGTCGGAGCCGTATTGCGCAGAGGCGCCGTCGCGCAGCACCTCCACGCGCTCGATCGCCGACACCGGGATGGCGTTGAGGTCGACCGCCGACGAGCCGCGGCCGATGCTGCCGTTGACGTTGACCAGCGCCGAGATGTGGCGGCGCTTGCCGTTGACCAGGATCAGGACCTGGTCGGGCGACAGGCCGCGCAGCTGCGCCGGGCGCACGCCGCTGGTGCCGTCGGTGACGGCGGGACGCGGGAAGTTCAGCGAGGGCAGCGCGCGGGCCAGCGCCGTGGCCAGCTCGGTGGTGCCGGTCGATTGCAGGACTTCCGGCGTGATGATGTCGATGGGCGACTGCGATTCGGCCACCGTACGGTCGGAGACGCGGGTGCCGGTGACGATCAGGGTATCGAGAGTGCGGGCCTCGGCGGGGGCCGACTCCTGCGCGAACGTGGCGGGGGTGACCAGGGCCAAGCTGATGGCGAGGGTCAGGGGGGACAGCGAACGGGTCATGGGGGAAGCTCCGGGAAGGACAGCGAAGTACGACTTCAAGTGGATCAGGGCTTGCAAAGTTTCCTTTGAAACCATGGACTTAGGTGCTACCTGTTCTGGTTACAGGGGCGGGAAGGGCGTGTCAATGCTTTGTTAACAAGTGTGAGCGGGTGCGCTATCGATAAACTACGTGGCCGCTTCCGCCCAAATCCCCTTAGGTTGTTTCTTGATCTCCCTTCGTAATTTCGCGCTCCGTCGTGGCGAGCGCCTGCTGCTGTCAAATGTCGACCTCACCCTGCATGCGGGCTATCGCGTGGGCGTGGTGGGCCGCAACGGCGCGGGCAAGTCCAGCCTGTTCGCCGCCGTGCAGGGCGAACTGGAAGCCGACAAGGGCGACCTCGACCTGCCGGGCAAGGTGCGCATCGCCAGCGTCGCGCAGGAGACTCCCTCGCTGCCCGATCCGGCGCTGTCGTTCGTGCTGGGGGGCGACACCGAGGTCGCGGCGGTCCTGCAGGCCGAGGCCGACGCCTCCGCGCGCGAGGATTGGGAAGCCGTGGCCAACGCGCACCAGAAGATGGCCGAAATCGGCGCCTACGACGCCGAAGCGCGCGCCGGCAAGCTGCTGCACGGCCTGGGCTTCCCGGCCGATACGCACCACCGTCCGGTGTCGTCCTTCTCCGGTGGCTGGCGCGTGCGCCTGAACCTGGCGCGCGCGCTGATGATGCCCAGCGACCTGCTGTTGCTCGACGAACCCACCAACCACCTCGACATGGACGCGGTGCTGTGGCTGGAGCAGTGGCTGCTGAAATATCCCGGCACGCTGCTGCTGATCTCGCACGACCGCGAATTCCTCGACAACGTGGCCACGCATACGCTGCACCTGCACGGCGGCGGCGCCAAGCTGTACCCCGGCGGTTACACCGACTTCGAGCGCCAGCGCGCCGAGCAGCTCCGCCAGCAGCAGATCGCGCACGAGAAGGAGCAGGCCGAACGCGCGCACCTGCAGAGCTTCATCGACCGCTTCAAGGCCAAGGCCTCGAAGGCGGCGCAGGCGCAGAGCCGCATGAAGCGACTGGCCAAGCTGGCCGGTACCGAGGCGGTGCGTGCCGAGCGCGAATTCCGCATCGAGTTCGCCCCGCCGGCCAAGCTGCCGTTTTCGCTGATCCGCCTGAACCACGTGGAGGCCGGCTACGGTCCGGACGCGGTGATCCTGCACAACGTCGGCTTCGGCCTGGAGGCCGGCCAGCGCATCGGCCTGTTGGGCCCCAACGGCGCCGGCAAGACCACACTGGTGAAGTCGCTGGTCGGCGAACTGCCGGTGCTGGCGGGCGACCGCATGGCGCATCCGGACCTGCGCATCGGTTACTTCGCCCAGCACACGGTCGAGTCGCTGCACGAGGGCCAGTCGCCGATGGACCACTTCCGCGACCTGTCGCCGGACGCCAGCAACCAGTCGTTCCGCGATTTCCTGGGCAAGTGGAATTTCCCCGGCGATCGCGCGTTCGAGCCGGTCGACGGCTTCTCCGGCGGCGAGCGCGCGCGACTCGCGCTGGCGCTGATCGCCTGGCAGCAGCCGAACGTGCTGTTGCTCGACGAACCGACCAACCACCTCGATCTGGAAATGCGCGAAGCATTGGCCGAAGCGCTCAGCGACTTCGATGGCGCCATCGTCATGGTCTCGCACGACCGCCACCTGATCGGCCTGGTCTGCGACACGTTCTGGCGGGTGGCCGACGGCAAGGTCGAACCGTTCGCCGGCGACCTGGACGAATACGCGGCCTGGCTGCGCACCCGCTCCACCGCACAGGGCAGCAAGCCGCTGCGCAGCGAACCGGCGCCGGCGCCCAAGCCTGCCCCCGCACCCGCGAAGAAGGTCAATCCCGTCAAGCTGGCCGCCGCCGAGGCCAAGGTCGCCGAACTGGAAGCCAAGCTGGCCGAGGTGGACGCGCAGCTCGCGGACCCGTCCAGCTACGCCGATGCCGATCTCGCCGCACGCCTGGGCCGCGACCGGGAGGCGCTGCAACAGCAGCTCGCCAAGGCCGAAGAGGCCTGGTCGGCGCTGTACGACGAGGCTTGATTCTCGCCTTTCCCGACCCCAGACACGTGCCGGTTCACTCCGCTTCCCAAACCTGTCATGCCCATCTACGCCTTCGAATGCACCCAGTGCGGCCACAGTTTCGACCGGCTGCAGAAGCTGTCCGATCCGGATCCCGACACCTGCCCGGCCTGCAGTGCGCAGGCGGTGAAGCGGCAGGTGACGGCGCCGTCGTTCCGGCTGGCCGGCAGCGGCTGGTACGAGACCGACTTCAAGAAGGACGGCGACAAGAAGCGCAACCTGGCCGACGGTGGCGAGGGCGCCAAGCCGTCCAGCGAGGCCAAGCCGGCGGAGTCGTCGCCCGCGAAAGCCGAAAGCGCGCCGGCGAAGACCGAGTCCAAGCCGGCGGCCCCGTCCTCGACATCCTCGACCTGAGGCCAGCGGTGTAAGGTGCATCCCTTCCTGCCACGAAGGGATGCCATGAAGAAGACCCTGATCGCGTGTGCGGCGTTGCTCGCCGCCGGCTGCGCCACGTCGACTGCGGATGTGCCGGCGTCGACGCCGGCCGATGCGTTCCTCGCGTCGCTGGCCGATCACTGCGGCAAGGCCTACGCCGGCCGCATCACCGCCAACCAGCCCGCCTCGACCACGCCCGATCCGTTCGAGGGCAAGGCCTTGGTCATGCATGTGCGCGGTTGCGACGACCCGACGCGCGAGATCCGCGTGCCGTTCCATGTCGGCGACGACCACTCGCGGACGTGGGTGCTGACGCGGACAGGATCGGGTCTGCGGCTGAAACACGACCACCGCCACGAGGACGGCAGTCCGGATGCGGTGACGATGTACGGCGGCGACACGGCGGTCGCGGGGACGGCCCAGCGACAGGCGTTTCCGGTGGATGCGGAATCCATCGCGATGTTCCGGCGCGGGGGTCTGACAGCCTCGGTGACCAATACCTGGGCGATGGAACTGGTGCCGGCGGAGACCTTCGTCTACGAACTCAGCCGCCCGAACGGGCGCTTGTTCCGCGTGGAGTTCGACCTGACCACGCCTGTCGCGCTGCCGCTGGCGCCGTGGGGCAGCAGCGAGGACGGGTGAGGGAGAGGCCTCACTGCGTTGCGCTTGCGAGCAACAGCCGCAATGGGTCCCAGCGTTCGCTGGGACGACGAAAGTCAGCGCCAATTCAACGCCGTCGTCCCGGCGAACGCTGGGACCCAAGCGGACGTTGTATGCCCTTCCTGTCGTGCAACGCCGTCAAAGCAAGTCGCTGGGTCCCGGCGTTCGCCGGGATGACGGGTCCGGGTCGGCTCCGGCGTTATCGATCGGTAGCGTGCGCCGTGCGCACGACGCCGTATCGTACGGTTCCGTCAAAGCGGGTCCCTGGATCCAGGCCTGCGCCGGGATGACGGGCACGGGCCCCAGCGCTCCCTCACCGGACTCAGCGTGGCCCGAAGCGGCCGCGGCAGCCGCGGTCCACCCACACCTGGGTGCCCGTGTAGCCCCAGCTGTAGCCCTCGCGGCAGCTGTTGTTCGAGAGTTGCTGCTGCAGGATCGGCCGGCCCTGGCGCGGGTCGTAGGCGCAGGTCCTGCGGCGGTTGTCGTCGCTGCTGCAGGTGATGGTGTAGCCGCTGTTGCCGCCGCCGCCCCCGCCATTGCCCGAGTCGCGGAACTCCGCCCGGCAGCCGCCGCGCACCCAGATCATGCCCTGGCGCTGGCCCCAGTTCTGGTTCTCGCTGCAGCGGGTCGATGACAGGTTGCGCTGCACCACCGCGCGTCCACGGAAGGGGGTGCGGCATTCGCGATAGGCATTGTTGGCGCTCTCGCACACCACCGTGGAGCCGCTGCCGCCGCCCCAGCCGCCTCCCGAGCCCTCCGCGAACCGGCCGCGGCAACCGCGGTCCACCCACACCACCCCATTGCCGCTGCCCCAGTTCTGACCCTCGACGCAGCGCGTGCCGGACAGGTTCTGTACCAGGACCGCATGCCGGCGGAACCCGGTCGTGCATTCCCGGCGGCGGTTGTCCTTGCTCTCGCAGGTGACCTGGCCGCCGGAAGGCGGCGGGTTCGGGTTCCAGCCCCCGGTGTTGCCGCCGAGCGACTGGGCGATGTCCTGCTTGATGCGGCTGAAGGTCCAGTTGGAGCGGTTGACCTGGTCCAGGTAGAACCGCAGTTGGTCGTCCGGAATGCGGCGGCCGCGCGACTGTTCGGAGTACTCCAGGCTGATCACGCGGGTCTGGTCCTGCACCGACAGCGTGCGCAGGTTCTCGGGCGCGTAGGCCCTGGGCGCGATCTGGGCGAAGGCACTGCCGGCCGCCAGGGCCAGCAACAGTACGAAAACGGACTGCAACAACGGCTTCTTCATGGCGGCACCCTCCTGGGGAGGCGCCAGCATACGCCGGGAATGTTAATCCGGAGCAGAGGCCGGTCGGGGGAGCAGGTAAACTAGCCGGCTAGGACGGCCGACGGCCGTTGCACCCCTTCCGGCGATGTCCGGATGACCCCCTGGAGTTCCCATGCGTACCCATTTCTGCGGCCTCGTCGACGAGGCCATGATCGGCCAGACCGTGACCCTCTGCGGCTGGACCGACGTCGCCCGCAACCTCGGCGGCGTCTGCTTCATCGACCTGCGCGACCACGAAGGCATCGTGCAGGTGACGGTGGACCCGTCCAATGCCGAGGTGTTCAAGGTGGCCGCATCGCTGGGTTACGAGGACGTGCTGCAGGTCGAGGGCGTCGTGCGTACGCGCGAGGCCGTCAACACCAAGATCCGTACCGGCCAGGTGGAAGTGATCGCCACGAACATCACCGTGCTCAACAAGGCCGAGCCGCTGCCGTTCCACCACCACGAGAACCCGGGCGAGGACATCCGCCTGAAGTACCGTTACCTCGACCTGCGCAGCGCCGACATGCAGCGCAAGCAGCGCACGCGCATCCGCCTGGTGCAGGCACTGCGCCGCTGGCTGGACGCGCGCGGTTTCCAGGACATCGAGACGCCGATCCTGACCAAGGCCACGCCCGAGGGTGCGCGCGACTTCCTGGTGCCGGCGCGCATGCATCCGGGCGAGTTCTACGCGCTGCCGCAGTCGCCGCAGCTGTTCAAGCAGATCCTGATGGTGGCCGGCTTCGACCGCTACTACCAGATCGCGCGCTGCTTCCGCGACGAGGCGTTGCGCGCCGACCGCCAGCTGGAATTCACCCAGCTGGACATGGAGTTCGCCTTCGTGCGCGAGCGCGACGTGCAGGACGCCGTGGAAGGCATGATCCGCGACATCTTCAAGGGCGTGATGGACGTCGAGCTGGCCAACCCGTTCCCGCGCATGACGTGGGCGGAGGCGATGCGTCGCTACGGCTCGGACAAGCCGGACCTGCGCATCGCGCTGGAACTGGTCGACGTGGCCGAGCTGGTGAAATCCAGCGAATTCGCGGTGTTCACCGCCGCGGCCAGCGATCCGGACGGACGCGTCGCCGCGCTGCGGATCCCCGGCGGGGCGTCGCTCAGCCGCAAGCAGATCGACGAGTACGCCGCGCACGCCGCCAAGTACGGTGCCAAGGGCCTGGCCTACATCAAGATCGACGAGGCTGGCGAAATCTCCTCGCCGATCCGGAAGTTCTTCGCCGAAGACGCTTTCGCGGCGCTGGTGAAGCACGTCGGCGCCGGCAACGGCGACATCGTGTTCTTCGGTGCGGGCGGCTACAACAAGGTCAGCGACTTCATGGGCGCGCTGCGCCTGAAGGCCGGCAAGGACTTCGGCCTGGTGCAGGACGGCTGGAAGCCCCTGTGGGTCACCGACTTCCCGATGTTCGAATGGGACGACGAGGCGCAGCGCTATGTCGCGCTCCACCATCCCTTCACCGCACCCGCGGTGGACGACATCGACGACCTGCGTGCGAACGCGAAGACGGCGGTATCGCGCGGTTACGACATGGTGTTGAACGGCAACGAGATCGGTGGTGGTTCGATCCGTATCCACCGCCCCGACATGCAGAGTGCGGTGTTCGAGCTGCTCGGCATCGGTGCGGAAGAGGCGGAAGCCAAGTTCGGCTTCCTGCTGGACGCGCTGCGCTTCGGCGCGCCGCCGCACGGCGGCATCGCGTTCGGCATCGACCGCATCGCCGCGCTGATGGCGGGTACCGAGTCGATCCGCGACGTCATCCCGTTCCCCAAGACCACCAGCGCCCAGTGCCTGATGACCGGCGCGCCGTCGCCGATCCCGGATGAGCAGCTGGCGGAAGTGCACATCCAAGTGCGTCCGAAGAAAGACTGATCGAGAGAACCGCGCAATGACCGAGTTTGCTTTTTCGCTGGAGTGGGAACGCCTGGGCAATGAAGGCGCCGATGCGGGCCTGGTGACGGAACGCGCGCGCGTGTTCGGTGGCTGGCTGGTGCGTGTCGGCACGTCGCCGGCGTCGATGGCGGTGACCTTCGTGCCGGACGGCCAGGGCCGCTGGGACGGCGAGGACTTCGGCGAAGACGATTACGAGGAAGAAGACGAAGAAGAGTACGAAGAGGAAGAGGACGAGGATTCCGACGAGGAGGACGAGTCCGAGGAAGGGGACGAGGAAGGGGACGAGGAAGGGGACGAGGAAGAAGAGGACGCGTGAGCGTGGGGATCCGCCGCGCCACCGTCGAGGACGCCGCGCTCCTGTCGGACTTGGCGTCTCGCACGTTCACCGAGACCTTCGGGCATCTGTATCCGGCCGAGGATCTTGCGGCCTTTCTTGCCGATGCCTATGCGGTCGAGAAGCAGCGGGTCATCCTGGCCCACTCGGATTACGCGGTGTGGCTGCTGGAGGATGATGGCGTCGCGGTCGGCCATGCGGCGGCCGGGCCGTGCGGGCTGCCGCATCCGGATGTGCAGTCCGGCGATGGCGAGCTGAAGCGGCTGTATGTGCTGGCGTCGCACCAGAACGGTGGCTGGGGCGGGAAGCTGTTCGCAGAGGCCGAGCGGTGGTTGTTGAAGGACGGGCCGCGGACGGTGTGGATCGGGGTGTGGTCGGAGAACTTCGGTGCGCAGCGGTTCTATGAGCGGCAGGGATTCGTACGGGTGGGGGAGTACAAGTTCCCGGTGGGGAAGACGCTGGATGATGAGTTCATCCTGAGGCGTGCGGCTTCTGCCGATGTCTGACCGACAAGAGCGTTCCGCTGGCCCTTCGGGTCAGCGTGTAATTTTTATTTGTCTGGCCGCGCCCCGCGTTAAGCAGCTACCTCGAATCGTCGCGCGCCGCAGCGCGTCCAAAAGTTTCCGGCAATGGGCTTCCGCTAGCCCTTCGGGCCAGCGGGTAACTTTTCTTTGTCTGGCCGCGCCCCCTGTTAAGCAGGTGCCCCGATGCGTCGCGCGCCGCAGCGCGTCCAAAAGTTTCCGGCAATGGGCTTCCGCTTGCCCTTCGGGCCAGCGGGTAACTTTTCTTTGTCTGGCCAAAGAAAAGTCACCAAAAGAAAGGCCATTCCCCGACGAAGCAATCCCACCGTGTCATTGCTAACGGGATTTTCCGACTCGCCATCCTGGCGAGGCGGAAAACGGCGGACATCCCTGTCCGCCGCCCTCCGGGTCTGTTGGGCTTGTGGGTGCATTGGGGGCGCAGCAAGCGGAGCAGCTACCGTCATCCCCGCGAAGGCGGGGACCCAGCGACTTCCGGCTATGGAAAGCAAAGACACTGGGTTCCCGCCTTCGCGGGAACGACGAACAACCGCCGGATTGTCCGGAAGATCGTTGATGGTTTGCGGAAAACGGCGCAGCCGAATCCGCCTCCTTTCAGGTTTAACGGGCCAGCTGGCGCGTGGGGTGGCTAAGTGGTGCTTGAACAACAGCCGTCTTCCCCGCGAAGGCGGGATCCAGCGACTTCAGGCCACTGAAGGCAAAGACACTGGGTTCCCGCCTTCGCGGGAACGACGAGCGAAAGCCGGGTTGTTCGGAAAGTCGCTGATGGTTTGCGGAAAACGGTCGGCAGTCTTGTCCGTCCCCTTTCCGGTCTGGCGGGTCCACTGGGGCATCGACTTGGCGAACGTATCGGTCTCACCGAGAGTCCGGGCAACGGCCGTCATCCCCGCGAAGGCGGGGATCCAGCGACTTCCGGCCATGGAAAGCACCGGCACGGGGTTCCCGCCTTCGCGGGAATGACCAGCAGAAGCTGGCTGTTTAGAGAGTCACCGAAGATCAAAAGCGAACGGCCGCATGTGCGGCCGTTGCTTTGTCTTCGTGTCCGAACTTACTTCTGGAGGAAGTCGAGCAGGTCCTGGTTGACGCGATCCTTGTGCGTATCCGTCAGGCCGTGGGGTGCGCCGGAGTAGACGATCAGCTTGGCGTTCTTGATCAGGGCGGCCGAGGCCTTGCCGGAGGCGTCGATGGGGACGATCTGGTCGTCGTCGCCGTGGATGACCAGGGTCGGGATGTCGAACTTCTTCAGGTCGCTGCGGAAGTCGGTGGCCGAGAACGCGGCGATGGAGTCGTACGTGTTCTTGTGACCGGCCTGCATGCCCTGCGCCCACCAGCTGTCGATCAGGGCCTGCGAGACCTTCGCGCCGGGGCGGTTGAAGCCGTAGAAGGGGCCCGACGCGATGTCCAGGTAGAGCTGCGAGCGGTTCGCCAGCGAGCCGTTGCGGATGCCGTCGAACACCTCGATCGGCAGGCCGCCGGGGTTGTCGGCGGTCTTCAGCATCAGCGGCGGCACGGCGCTGATCAGCACGGCCTTCCTGACGCGGCCGGTGCCATGGCGGCCGATGTAGCGCGCCACTTCGCCGCCGCCGGTGGAGAAGCCGACCGCGGTGACGTCCTTCAGGTCCAGCGTGTTGATCACGGTGGCCAGGTCGTCGGCGTAGTGGTCCATGTCGTTGCCGTCCCAGGGCTGGCTGGAGCGGCCATGGCCGCGGCGGTCGTGGGCGACCACGCGGTAGCCCTTGGAGGCCAGGAAGATCATCTGCGATTCCCAGCTGTCCGAGGACAGCGGCCAGCCGTGGCTGAAGGTGACGACCGGGCCGTCCTTCGGGCCCCAGTCCTTGTAGTAGAGCTGCACGCCGTCGGCGGTGGTCAGGGTGCTGGCGGTGCGTTCGACGGCGACCGGCGCGGTCGCCGGTGCGGCATGGGCGGTGAGGCTGGCCTGGGTGGCGACGGCCAGCAGCGTGGTGGCGATAGTGCGGGTCAGAGCGTTCATCGGTGCGGTTCCTGCGAAAGGTGGTGGGTCAGGAAAGAGGTCAGTCGGCGAGCACCAGCGTCACGTCGATGTTGCCGCGCGTGGCGTTGGAGTACGGGCAGACGATGTGGGCGGCGTCGACGAGGGCCTGCAGCTGTTCGCGATCCACGCCCGGGGCGGCGATGGTCAGTTCGGCCTGGATGCCGAAGCCGGTGGGGATCGGGCCGATGCCGACCTTGCCGGTGATGGTGGTGGACGCGGGCAGGGCGACCTTCTGCTTGCCGGCCACGAACTTCAGTGCGCCCAGGAAGCAGGCCGAATAACCGGCCGCGAACAGCTGCTCCGGGTTGGTGCCGTCGCCGCCGGCGCCGCCCAGCTCGCGCGGGGTGGTCAGCTTGACGTCCAGCGCGCCGTCGGACGAGGTGGCCTGGCCTTCGCGGCCGCCCGAGGCGGTGGCGGTGGCGGTGTAGAGGATCTTTTCGATGGACATGGCGGTTTCCTTGGGTGGGTTGGGGTGGTCCGGCGGGTGGCCGTCCGGTGAGGTGTACTTTGCGCCGTCGTCCTGTACGCATGGTGATGTAGAATCCTGAAAACTTGATCAGGAGTTTCGCCATGGTGGACCGCCTTGCCGTCCTGCTGGACCGGTTCTCGGTCAGCGCGCAGGTGTTCAATGCCGGTGCGCTGTGCGGCATCAACACGCTCGAGGCCGAGCCCGGGGCGGGCCAGTTGCATCTGATCCGGCGCGGGCCGCTGGAGGTCTTCCATGGCAGCACCTCGCTGCGGATCGACGAACCCAGCCTGCTGCTGTTCCCGCGCGCGCTGACGCACCGGTTCGTCAGCGACGACGTGCGCGGCGCCGACATGACCTGCGCCACGCTGCGGTTCGAGGGCGGCGAGCAGAACCCGATCTGCGCCGCGCTGCCCGAGGTCGTCTGCCTGCCGCTGGACCAGCTGCACGGTGCGCAGGACGTGCTGGCGTTGCTGTTCGAGGAGGCTTTCACCCAGCGCTGCGGACGCACGGCGCTGGTCAACCGCCTGTTCGAGGTGGTGATGATCCAGGTGCTGCGCCAGCTGATGGAAAGCGGCGAGGTGAAGGGCGGCATGCTGGCCGGCCTGGGCCATCCGCGCTTGCGCAACGCGATCGTCGCCATGCACGAAGCGCCGGCGAAGGAGTGGACGCTGGAGGAACTGGCGCGCGTGGCCGGCATGTCGCGCAGCGTGTTCGCCACGCAGTTCCGCGAGGCGCTCGGCATCACGCCGGGGCAGTACCTGCAGGGTTGGCGCGTGGGCCTGGCGCAGCAGGCGCTGCGTCACGGCAAGCCGTTAAAGGTGGTGGCGTCGGACGTGGGTTACGGCAGCGAGGCGGCGCTGTCGCGCGCGTTCAAGGCGCACACCGGCGCGTCGCCACGCGAGTGGAAGCGGCAGCAGGTCGTGCACTGAACCACGCTGGCGCATGCATGCCGCTTCGCAGACACTGCGTCACATGAAAGCGAACCGGGAATCTCCGCCGCGCGTCGTGCTGGTACATGGCATCTGGAATGCGAAGTCATGGCTGACGCCGTTGGCCCGGCGCCTGCGTCAGGAGGGCTTCGAGGTCGAGGTCTTCGGCTATCCCAGCATCCTGGGCGGGCCGGAGCCCGCCATCGCCGCGCTCATCGCCCAGCTCAGGGACGGCCCGCCGGTGCACCTGGTCGGGCACAGCCTCGGTGGACTGATCGGGCTGGAGGCGCTGCGTCGGTGCCCCGATCTGCCCGTACAGCGGATGGTCTGTCTCGGCTCGCCCCTGTGCGGCAGCCGCACCGCCCGCAGTCTAGGGCGCTGGCCGTGGACGGCGCCGGTGCTGGGGCGCAGTGGCCCGTTGCTGCAGACGGGGTGTCCGCCCTGGGAGGGCGGCGTGGCGGTCGGCATGGTGGCGGGCAACGTCGCGCGCGGTGTCGGGCGCCTGCTGACGCGGTTCGAGGGTGCGTCCGACGGCACGGTGGGGCTCGACGAAACCCGCTTGCCCGGGTTGGCGGCGCACTGCGTGGTGCCGTCCAGCCATACCGGCCTGGTGTTTTCCGCCGAGGCCGCGCGCCAGGCGGCGCGTTTCCTGCGGGATGGCCGGTTCGATGGCCAGGACTGACGGCTGCATGCGGGCGCGTATAATCCGCGCCCTTGTCAGTGCACTCCGGAATCCCCCATGGGCAGAGGCCCGTCGATCGAAGCCCGCAAGAACGCCACCGACGCCAAGCGCGGCAAGATCTTCACCAAGATCATCCGCGAGATCGGCGTGGCGGCCCGCGCCGGCGGTGGCGAGCCGGCCAACAACCCCCGCCTGCGCGCGGCGGTGGACAAGGGCCTGTCGGCGAACATGTCGAAGGACGTAATCGAGCGCGCCATCAAGAAGGCGACCGGTGAGCTGGAAGGCGTGGTGTTCGAGGAGATCCGCTACGAAGGCTATGCGCCCGGCGGCGTCGCGGTGATCGTCGACTGCCTGACCGACAACCGCGTGCGCACCGTGGCCGAAGTGCGCCACGCCTTCGGCAAGCACGGCGGCAACATGGGTACCGAAGGCTCGGTGGCCTTCATGTTCAAGCGCCTCGGCGTGCTGAGCTACGCGCCCGGCGCCGACGAAGAGAAGATCACCGAAGCCGCCATCGAGGCGGGCGCCGACGACATCGTGGTGTATCCGGACGATGGGTCGATCGATGTCGTCACCACGCCCGACGCCTTCCAGGCGGTGAAGGACGCGATGACCGCCGCCGGCCTGGCGCCGGACCATGCCGAGACCACCTATCGCGCCGACAACGACATCCGCGTCGAGGGCGAGACGGCCCTGCAGGTGAAGAAGCTGCTGGACATGCTGGAAGACCTGGACGACGTGCAGAACGTCTATTCCAACACCGACCTGGGCGCGGATGCGTATGCCTGACGGATGGGATTGGGGATTCGGGATTGGAGATTCGCAACAGCGTTCTCCCCTGGCCCTGGCGTCGAGTTCCGCGTCCGCCGGTTTCGAATCCCGAATCTCGAATCCCCAATCCCGGCTCCCATGACCCGCATCCTCGGCATCGATCCTGGTTCGCAGCGCACCGGCATCGGCATCATCGATGTCGACGCGGCGGGCAAGACCACGCATGTCTACCACGCACCGCTGGTGCTGCTGGGCGAGGGCGACTTTCCGTTGCGGTTGCGTCGTTTGCTGGACGGGCTGGGTGAGATCATCGCCACGTGGGCACCTGACGAAGTGGCGATCGAAAGAGTGTTCATGGCCCGCAATCCGGATTCGGCACTGAAGCTGGGGCAGGCGCGGGGCGCCGCCATCAGCGCGGTGGTGCTGCGCGACCTGCCGGTGCACGAGTACGCCGCCACCGAAGTGAAGCTGGCCGTGGTGGGCCGCGGCAGCGCCGAGAAGGCGCAGATACAGCACATGGTCGGCCTGCTGCTCAGCCTGCAGGGCAAACTGCAGGCCGATGCCGCCGACGCACTGGCCGTCGCCATCACCCACGCGCATGTACGCGCCACCGCCAAACGACTGGGTGTGGGGTCGCAACTGGCCTGGAGCAGGAAATGATGGGGCGGCGGCCGCAGAGCGAGCCCCTCTCCCGGCGGGAGAGGGGTTGGGGAGAGGGCAGCCGGAGTCTGGATGGCACCCGATCCGTGTCGTTGGCCGCGTTCCGCTGTTCGCCGCTGCGAACTCGGCTCGGCCCTCATCCGGCGCGTTGCGCCACCTTCTCCCGGTGGGAGAAGGGAAACGCAGGAGCTTTTCCATGATCGGACGTCTGCGCGGCATCCTAGCGTACAAGTCGCCGCCCTGGCTGGTGATCGACGTGGGTGGCGTGGGCTACGAACTGGAAGCGCCGATGAGCACGTTCTACGACCTGCCGGATGTCGGTCGCGAGGTGCTGCTGTTCACCCACTATGCGCAGAAGGAAGACAGCGTGTCGCTGTACGGTTTCCTGCGCGAGGGCGAGCGGCGGCTGTTCCGCGACGTGCAGAAGGTCACCGGCATCGGCGCGAAGATCGCGCTGGCCGTGCTGTCCGGCGCCAGCGTGGACGAGTTCGCGCGCATGGTGCAGGCCGGCGACATCACCGCGCTGACGCGCATCCCCGGCATCGGCAAGAAGACCGCCGAGCGCATGGTGGTGGAACTGCGCGACCGCGCGGCCGACCTGATGGGCACCGGCGTGGGCGGCATCACCGCGCTGCCGGCCGATCCGCAGTCCGAAGCCACCATCGCCCTGCAACAGCTGGGTTACAAGCCGGCCGAAGCCACGCGGATGGCGCGCGACGCCACCGCGCCCGGCGACGATGCCGCGACGATCATCCGCAAGGCCCTGCAGGCCGCGCTGCGCTGACCGTCGTCCTCGTCCTAGAGCATCCCTTCACTTTCCCAGCGCTACCCTGCCGGCCGCCATGTCCACCCCACATCCTTCCCCCGCCGAGTCCGGCAGCGCCGGCCCGCACGGTCATTCGCAGGCAGGCATGGTCGCGCTGGTGGCTGGCGCGGTCGGCGTGGTGTTCGGCGACATCGGCACCAGCCCGCTGTACACGATCAAGGAGATGTTCCACCCGCACTTCGGCCTGACGCCGGATCCGGACACCGTGCGTGGTCTCCTGTCGCTGGGCTTCTGGTCGCTGCTGCTGGTGGTGACGCTCAAGTACGTCATCGTGATCATGCGCGCCGACAACGAAGGCGAGGGCGGCATCATGGCGCTCACCGCGCTGGCCCAGCGCAGCCTGGCCAAGGGCTCGCGCATGAGCTACACGGTGGGCATCCTGGGCATCTTCGGCGCGGCCCTGTTCTTCGGCGACGGCATGATCACGCCGCCGATCACGGTGCTGGGCGCGGTCGAAGGACTGGAGGTGGTGTCGCCCGTCTTCAAGCAATGGGTGGTGCCGATCAGCCTGCTGATCCTGACCGGCCTGTTCGCCTTCCAGCGCTTCGGGACGGCCAAGGTCGGCAAGGCCTTCGGTCCGGTGATGATCACCTGGTTCATCGTGCTGGCCGGGTTCGGGCTGTACAACATCGCCCACAATCCGTCGGTACTCGCGGCGCTCAATCCGTACTGGGCGTGGCACTTCTTCACCACCCACGACTGGCATGCAGTACTGATCCTGGGCGCGGTGGTGCTGACCGTGACCGGCGGCGAGGCGCTGTACGCGGACATGGGGCATTTCGGCAAGCGTCCGATCCGCTGGGGCTGGTTCGGCTTCGTGCTGCCCGCGCTGGTACTGAACTACTACGGCCAGGGCGCCGTGCTGCTGCGCCATCCCGAAGCGGTGGCCAATCCCTTCTATCTGTCCATTCCGGACTGGGCGCAGATCCCGATGCTGGTGCTGGCCACGACCGCCGCTGCAGTGGCCTCGCAGGCCGTGATCACCGGCGCGTTCTCCGTGACGCGTCAGGCCATCCAGCTCGGCTATCTGCCGCGCCTGCACATCAAGTACACCTCCAAGGACACCATCGGCCAGATCTACGTGCCGTCGGTCAACCTGGTGCTGTATCTGGCGGTGATCGTGCTGGTGCTGAGCTTCCAGAGTTCCGGGGCGCTGGCCACGGCCTACGGCCTGTCGGTGACCGGCACCATGCTGATCGACACGCTGCTGCTGGCGATCGTGGCGTATACGCGCTGGCCCGACTCGCGCAAGTGGGTGTTGCCGTTGTGCGCGGTGTTCCTGCTGATCGACTTGGCGTTCCTGTTCGCCAACGGGGCGAAACTGCTGACCGGTATCGGTGCCTGGGTGCCGCTGTTCATCGGCATTTCCGCCTTCACCATGATGCGTACCTGGCGCCGCGGCCGCGAACTGCTGCATGGCGAAGTGCAGAAGGAAGGCATCCGGCTCGATACATTCCTGCCCGGCCTGATGCTGGCGCCGCCGGTGCGCGTGCCCGGCACGGCGATCTTCCTGACCGCCGACAAGGGCGTGGTGCCGCACGCGCTGCTGCACAACCTCAAGCACAACAAGGTGCTGCACGAGCGCAACGTGTTCCTGACGGTCGAGACGCTGACCGTGCCGTATGCGCCGAAGAAGAAGCGGCTGAAGATCGATCCGATCGGCGACGACTTCTACCGCGTGGTCATCAGCTATGGCTTCGCCGAAACGCCGGATGTGCCGCAGGCGCTGATGAGCTCCTGCGATCAGGGAGGCGTGTACTTCGATCCGATGGAAACCACGTACTTCGCCAGCCGCGAAACCGTGGTCGCGCGGCGCCAGGGCGGCATGCCGTTCTGGCGCGACAAGCTGTTCGCCGCGATGCACCGCAATGCCGCGCCGGCGACCGGGTTCTTCCGCATTCCCGGCAACCGGCTGGTGGAACTGGGCGCGCAGGTCGAGATCTGACCGCGCGGAAAGGCGCGGGATCGGCCGTAAACTCGGCTCTCGCCCACGCAAGGACGCAGGATGCTGCCGCATGACCGCCTGACCGTGCTCGACGTGCTGCGGGGCATCGCCATCCTCGGCACGCTGGGTACCAACATCTGGATCTTCATGTACCCGGGCGGCCTGCTTGGTTACCTGGAGACCGGCTGGGGCCAGTCGGACGGCATGCACTGGGGCACGCTGGCGCTGCAGCAGCTGACCCAGGGCAAGTTCCTCGGCCTGCTGGCGCTGATGTTCGGCATGGGCATCGCCCTGCAGCAGCGATCGGCGATCGCGGCCGGCATCCGCTGGCCGGGTCCTTACCTGGTGCGCGCAGCGTTGCTGTTCGTCGATGGCGTGCTGAACTATCTGTTCGTGGTCGAGTTCGACGTGCTGATGGGCTATGCACTCACCTCGGTGGTCGTGGCCTTCATGCTGCGTCTGGGAAGCCGTGGCAGGACTGCCTGGCTGGCGGCTGCCGCCGCTGTGCATTTCCTGCTTCTGGGCCTGATCGTGCTGGCACTGGCGATCTTCGGTGGCGACATCTCGAGTGGAGTGACCGCTGTCGCGTCGACGGGCTGGTGGGACATGGTGCGCTCGCGCATCGACAATGTCTGGCTGTTCCGCGAAGAGATGTTCTTCATCGCGCCGATGAGCGTGGCGTTGTTCCTGCTGGGTGCGCGGCTGCTCGACGCGGGCGTGTTCGAGGCGCGCGGTGCGCGCCTGCGCCGCTGGCTGATGGGGATGGGGCTGGGCATCGCATGGCCCCTCGACATGGCGCTGGGCGTGTTCGGCGGCGACGCCGGCATCATGGCCGGTCGCTACGGCACGGCGCCGATCGTCGCGATGGGCCTGCTCGCCGCGGTGGCTGAGGCCTTCCACCACCGTCCGCAGCCGGGTGTAGGGGGGCGCCGCCTTGCCGAGGTGGGTCGCATGGCCCTGACCGGATATGTGCTGCAGAACCTGCTTGCGTCGGCGCTCTGCTACGACTGGGGTCTGGGGCTGGCGCGACGCGTGCCGGATGCCTGGGCGGTGTCGGCCACCGTGGGAATCTACCTGCTGGTCGCGGCCTGCGTGATGCTGTTCTGCCACATATGGCAGCGGCGCTGGAAGCGGGGGCCGCTCGAGTGGTTGTGGCACGTGTCGTACCGCCGGCTGACCCGCAGGTCGGGCACGAGTGGCAACGTGGCGGCCTGATCGAAGGGTCGCGGGACGGATCCGTCCGTCATAATGGCCGCATGACCGCCGACCGCATCATCACTTCCTCCGCCACGCGCGAAGACGACGCCATCGAGGCCAGCATCCGGCCCAAGCGGCTGGACGAATACCTGGGCCAGAAGCCGGTGCGCGAGCAGCTGGACATCTATATCCAGGCGGCGAAGGGACGCGGCGAAGCGCTCGACCACGTGCTGATCTTCGGACCGCCGGGCCTGGGCAAGACCACGCTGAGCCACGTGATCGCCAACGAGCTGGGCGTGAACCTGCGCGTCACCTCCGGTCCGGTGATCGAGAAGGCCGGCGACCTGGCCGCGCTGCTGACCAACCTGCAGCCGCACGACGTACTGTTCGTAGACGAGATCCATCGCCTGTCGCCGGTGGTCGAGGAAGTGCTGTACCCGGCGATGGAGGATTTCCAGATCGACATCATGATCGGCGAGGGCCCGGCCGCGCGGTCGATCAAGCTGGACCTGCCGCCGTTCACCCTGATCGGCGCCACCACCCGCGCCGGCCTGCTGACCGCGCCGCTGCGCGACCGCTTCGGCATCGTGCAGCGGCTCGAGTTCTACTCGCCCGAAGAGCTGACCCGCATCGTGCAGCGCTCGGCGCGCATCCTGGGCATGGACTGCGTGCCGGAGGGCGCCGCCGAGATCGCGCGCCGCGCCCGCGGCACGCCGCGCATCGCCAACCGCCTGCTGCGGCGTGTGCGCGACTACGCCCAGGTCAAGGCCGACGGGCACATCGACGTCGAGGTCGCGCGTGCGGCGATGCAGATGCTCAAGGTCGACCCCGAAGGCTTCGACGAACTGGACCGCCGCATGCTGCGCACCATCATCGACAGCTTCGACGGCGGGCCGGTCGGCGTGGAGTCGCTGGCGGCGGCGCTCAGCGAGGAGCGCGGCACGCTGGAAGACGTGATCGAGCCTTATCTGATCCAGCAGGGCTTCCTGATCCGTACCGCGCGTGGCCGCATGGCGACCCGTAAGGCCTACCTGCACCTCGGACTGACGCCGAAGGGCAGGGTGCCGGACGCGAACGACGCGTCGGGCGATCTCTTCTGAGCGCCACTGGTTTCCGGTTGGTATGCATCACAACGTGCGGGAGTGCGCGCTTTGACGACTGAATCGAAGACGATCGCCGGGGATGCGGCGCCGTTCATCTTTCCGACACGCGTCTATTGGGAAGATACCGACGCCGGTGGCGTGGTGTACCACGCGCAATACGTCGCTTTCCTGGAACGGACCCGCACCGAATGGCTGCGGGCCCAGGGCTACGCCCAGGAGCGGCTGCGCCAGACCCACGACCTGGTGTTCGCCGTCCGCGCGATGCGTCTGGATTTCCTGCGCCCCGCCCGGTTGGACGATCTGCTGCACGTCAGCGCGCGCATCCACCAGTGCAAGCGGGCCAGCGTGGTCTTCGCCCAGTCCATCGAACGGGACGGCGAAGTCCTGCTGACCGCCGAGGTGAAGGTGGCCGCGCTGAGCGCGTCCGGATTCAGACCCGTCGGGTTGCCCGAGACGTTGTACGAAGCATTCCGCCGGCTCGAGCATCCGCGCCAGCACTGACCCGATACGCAACACGAACCGAAAGACGAGGAACGACGGATGATCGCAACGCTGCTGGCCTTCCAGGAAGTCGTGACGGAGGCGCTGCCGCCGGAGGCCGCCGCTGCCGCCGCCGAGGCCTCGGCCGCCACCGTGCACAGCGGCATCAACTACATCGACCTGATGCTCAAGGCCAGCCTGCCGGTGCAGTTGATCGTGCTGCTGCTGCTGGCCGGGTCGCTGATCAGCTGGGTGATCATTTTCCGCAAGGGTCGCGTCTTCAAGAATGCCAACCGCGATGCCGACGAGTTCGAGGGTCGCTTCTGGTCGGGCGCCGAGCTGCACAAGCTCTACGCCGGCGCCGCCGACCGCAACCGCGTGGTCACCGGACTGGAAGCCATTTTCGAAGCCGGCTTCCGCGAATTCACCCGACTGCGCGACAAGCGTGGTCTCGATGGCCGCGCGCAGCTGGAAGGCGCCCAGCGCGCGATGCGCGTGACCTACACGCGCGAGGTCGACCAGCTGGAACGCAACCTGGAACTGCTGGCCAACATCGGCTCCACCGCGCCCTACGTGGGCCTGGTCGGCACGGTGTTCGGCATCATGGTGACCATGCACGACATGCTCAACAGCGGCGAGCAGGCGGGCATCGCCGCGGTGGCGCCGGGTATTTCGGAGGCCCTGTTCGCCACCGCCATCGGCCTGTTCGTGGCGATTCCCGCTGTGTGGGCCTACAACCGCTTCACCACCCGCGTCGAGCGGCTGGCCGTGCGCTACGAGAGCTTCGCCGAGGAGTTCAGTTCCATCCTGCAGCGCCAGAACGCGGCCGAGTAAGCGGAGCCCACCATGGCCGGAAGCATCGTCCACCGCAAGCGGCGCAAGCTGAAATCCGAGATCAACGTCGTGCCTTACATCGACGTGATGCTGGTGCTGCTGATCATCTTCATGGTGACCGCGCCGCTGCTCACGCTGAGCGTGGACGTGAAGCTGCCGTCGTCCACGGCCAAGGCCGTGGAAACCAAGAACGACCCGATCATCGTCGTCGCCTACCCGGATGGCCGGCTGGGCCTGCAGCTGCCCGGCGACAAGGCGCCGCGCACCGTCGACGCGGCGCAGCTCGAGGCCATGCTGGCGCCGATCAAGGCCGAGCAGGGCAACGAATTGCGCGTGTTGCTCGCAGGCGACGCGGATGCGCCGTACCAGCGGGTGATCGACGCCACCGAGGCGCTGAAGAAGGCCAAGGTCACCAACGTCGTGCTGTGGACCAAGCAGTAACGCGCCATGCACGCTGAAGCCTTCCAGCGACAGACGCCGACGCAGGACGACGGGCTGGGCCGGGCGGTCGCGTGGGCCATCGGCCTGCACGTGCTGCTGCTCGTGGTGCTGCTGGTGTCGCCGTACTTCAAGTGGGACCGCGAGCGCCTGAATGCCGCAGGCTCGCAATCGATGGAGGCCACGCTCGACGTGTCGTCTTCCGATGCGCGCGCGGTCGAACGGGCGCTCGATTTCCAGCCGCCGCCGATGCCCGAGCCCGTGCAGGAGCCGGCGCCTGAAGACACCATCCCGCCGCCCCAGCCAATCCCCGAGCCGGCGCCGCAGGACGCTCCGGTCGAACGCCAGGCCCAGGCACAGGAGCGCATTCCCGTCCCGGACGAGGTCGACCAGGACGAAGCGCGTCGCGAGGCCATCTCGCAGGAAAAGGCGCTGCAGGAACAGGAGGCCAAGCGTCGCCAGGAACAGATCGACCTGACCGAACGCAAGCGGCAGGAGCAGGCCGAGCAGCAGCGCCGGCTGGCCGCCCAGCAGGAAGAAGACCGGCAGAAGCGCATCGCCGCCGAGGCCGCGCAGAAGGCGGAGGCCGACAAGAAGCGGCTGGAGGACATCCGTCGCCAGCGTGCCCAGGCGCAGCGTGAGCAGCAACTGGCCGAGCAGAAGCTGCGCCAGCTCGCGGATGCGCGTGCGCGCCAGGCGGCGGCATCGGCCAACCAGGCCCAGTACGGCGCGCCTGCCGGACCGGCCGGCGCCGGCGGCACCGACGAAGACCTGCGGGGCCGCTATGCCGCCGCCATCCAGGAGGCGGTGCTGCGCCAATGGACGCGACCGGAATCCGTGCCCGTCGGCACCCGCTGCCGCGTGGTGATCCGCCAGTTGCCGGGCGGCGACGTGGTCAGTGCCGAAGTGCAGCCGGGCTGCGCCATGGATGCGGCCGGCCAGGACTCGATCGAACGCGCGGTGCTCAAGGCGCGTCCCCTGCCGTATCGGGGGTTCGAGCCGGTGTTCGCCCGCACTCTCACCCTGAATTTCGAGGCGCGGGACCGCTGATTTCACATCGCGTTTCGCCGGCTTCCGTTCACAATTGTTAAAACGTTCACGCGCGGGCTGGTATCCCTTTGCCGCCCCGTTCAACTCCAGAGCCGTTGCCCATGAAGAAACCGCTGCGCTGGTTTGCCCTGCTCCTGTTCACCCTCGCCCCGGTCCTGGCCTCGGCCCAACAACAGGGCCTGGAAATCGACATCATCGGCGGCAACGCGTCGGCGCTGCCGATCGCCATCGTGCCGATGCCCTACCAGGGCAGTGCCGGCACCCCGCCGACCGATGTCTCCGCCGTGGTCCGTGCCGACCTGGAGCGCTCCGGCGCGTTCCGTACGCTGCCCGAAGCCCGCATCACCGAGCGCCCGACGCGCGGCGGTGAGATCCAGTACCCCACCTGGCAGGCGTTGCGGCAGGACTACATCGTGGTCGGCCGCGTGGTCGATGCCGGCGATGGCGGCTACCGGGTGGAGTACGAGCTGTTCGACGTGGCCAAGCAGGAACGCATGCTCGGCCTGGCGATGACCGCCCGCTCCAACGCGCTGCGCGATGTCGCCCACCAGATGGCCGATGCCATCTACGAGAAGATCCTCGGCGTGCGCGGCGCGTTCTGGACCCGCATCGCCTACATCACCGCCGCCGGCACCGGCAAGGCCACGCGGTATGCGCTGATGGTCGCCGATTCCGATGGCTTCAACCCGCAGACCGTGGTGCGCTCGGCCGAGCCGCTGCTGTCGCCGTCGTGGAGTCCGGATGGCCGCAAGCTGGCCTACGTCAGCTTCGAGGGCGGCAACTCGGCCATCTACATCCAGGACATCTCGACCGGGGCACGCGAGAAGGTCGCCAGCTTCCGCGGCATCAACGGTGCGCCCGCGTTCTCGCCCGACGGCCGCCAGCTCGCGCTGACCCTGTCGCGCAGCGGCAACCCTGAGATCTACGTCATGGACCTGGGCAGCCGCTCGCTGCGCCAGCTGACCAACACCTCCGCGATCGACACCGAGCCGGTCTGGAGTGCGGACGGCGGCACGATCTACTTCACCTCCGACCGCGGCGGCCGCCCGCAGATCTACCGCGTGCCGGCCGCCGGTGGCAGCGCCAGCCGGGTGACCTTCGAGGGCAACTACAACGCCACCGCCAGCGTGTCGTTCGACGGCAAGAAGATCGCGGTGGTGCAGGGCAGCGGCAACAATTACCGCATCGCCCTGATGGACAGCAGCCTGGGCGGCGCCCGGTGGACCTCGCTGTCGCCGGGCTCGCTGGACGAGTCGCCGAGTTTCGCCCCCAATGCCAGCATGGTGCTATACGCCGCCCGCGAAGGCGGGCGGGGCGTGCTGTACGCCGTCTCGGCCGATGCGCGCGTCCGCCAGCGCCTGGTCGTGGCCAACGCCGACGTGCGCGAGCCGGCATGGTCGCCCTACCGTACCGCCCGTTAAGTTTCTGTCTACAATGTGACCCCTCGCTCCACCTGTCTCCCCTGTTCCAATGACGCAAGGAATGACCATGAACAACACCACCCGTGTTCTGATGCTGTCCCTGATGTCCGTCGCCGTGCTGGCGGGCTGCAAGAAGGACGTCAAGCCGACCCCGCCGGCTGACACCACCACCACCGCGCCGACCACCCCGACCGGTCCGACCACCTCGGGCATGTACGGTCCGGGCGACCTCGACACCGATGCCTGCCTGCGCCAGCGCGTGGTCTACTTCGACCTCGACCAGGACGCCCTGAAGCCGGAGTTCCAGGCCATCATGGGTTGCCATGCCAAGTACCTGCGCGACCGTCCGTCCTCGCGCATCACGCTGGAAGGCCATGCCGACGAGCGCGGCAGCCGCGAGTACAACCTCGGCCTGGGCGAGCGTCGCGGCAACGCCGTGAATTCGGCCCTGCAGGCCAACGGCGGTTCGGCCAGCCAGCTGACCGTGGTCAGCTACGGCGAAGAGCGTCCGGTCGCCACCGGCTCGGACGAAGCGTCCTGGTCGCAGAACCGTCGCGTCGAGATCGTCTACACGGCGAAGTAAGCCGACATCGTCACGATGATCGCGAAGAAGACGTACCTGCTGGTTCTCGCGGCGGCCCTCGTGGCCGCCGCTCCCGCGCACGCGCAGCGCGTCAGCCTGGCTGATCGCGTGGCCGCGTTGGAAGCGAAAGCCAATAACCCGCAGCAGAACCTGGACCTGCTCAACCGCGTCACCCAGCAGGAAGCGGAACTGCGTGAGCTGCGCGCGCAGCTCGAGCAGCTGCAGAACGAGAACGAGCAGCTCAAGCAGCGCGGCCGCGACCAGTACCTCGACCTGGATGGTCGCCTCAACCGCCTGGAAGGTGGCACGGCCCCGGCTCCGGCCGCTGCACCGCCGCTGGGCAATGCCCCCGTCGCCGCGCCGGCCACCGTGCCGGCGCCCGTCGTGGCGGCCGCAGCGGACGAACGTCCGCCAGCAGTCCACGGCGACATGGGCGCCCTGTCCGCCGCCGGCGACGAGCGCACCGCGTACAACGTGGCCTTCGACAAGCTCAAGGCCGGCGATTACGCCGATGCCGCGCAGCTGTTCACCAGTTTCCTCCAGCTCTATCCCAGCGGCGTGTACGCGCCCAATGCGCTGTACTGGCTGGGCGAGAGCTATTACGTCACCCAGAATTACGCGCTGGCCGCGGACCAGTTCCGCGCGCTGCTGGCGCAGTATCCGACCCACGACAAGGCGCCCGGGGCGCTGCTGAAGATCGGCCTGTGCGACTACGGCCTGGGCAAGCTGCCGGAGGCCGAGCGCACGCTGGGCGAGGTCATCGCCAAGTACCCCGGCACCGATGTCGCCCGCACCGCCGACGACCGCCTGCGCGCCATCCAGCTCGGCCGCCTGCGCTGAGTCCAGGACGTCCGGCGCTCCGTAGCGGAGGCGCCGGGCCGGCAGGGCGTATCATGCGCACCCCATGAACGACGCCGCCCGCCCCAGCGAGATCGTCCAGTCCCCGCTGGAACGCCTCAAGATCACCGAAATCTTCCTGTCCCTGCAGGGCGAGGCGAACACGGTCGGCTGGCCCACGGTCTTCGTCCGCCTGACCGGCTGCCCGCTGCGCTGCCAGTACTGCGACACCGCCTACGCCTTCCACGGCGGCGAGTGGCGCGAGATCGACGACATCGTCGCCGAGGTGGTCCGCCATGGCGTGCGCCATGTCTGCGTGACCGGCGGTGAACCGCTGGCGCAGAAGCGCTGCCTGCTGCTGTTGAGGAAGCTCTGCGACGCCGGGCTCGACGTCTCGCTCGAAACCTCCGGTGCGCTCGACATCGCCGACGTCGACCCGCGCGTGTCGCGCGTGGTGGACCTGAAGACGCCCGACTCGAAGGAAATGGCGCGCAACCGGCTGGAAAACCTGCCGCTGCTCACCGCGCGGGACCAGGTGAAGTTCGTGCTCTGCGGCCGCGCCGACTACGAGTGGGCACGCGGCATGGTCGCCGAACACCGGCTGGCCGAACGCTGCGACGTGCTGTTCTCGCCCAGCAAGTCCGACCTGTCGCCGCGCGAACTGGCGGACTGGATCGTCGAGGACCGCCTGCCGGTGCGCTTCCAGATGCAGCTGCACAAGCTGCTGTGGAACGACGAGCCGGGGAGGTGAGGCAGTGATTGGTCATTGGTGATTCGTGATTCGGAAAATCGGTCTTCATTGGCCGGAACCCGAATCACGAATCACGAATCACGAATCACGACCATCCAATGAAAAACGCCGTTGTCCTTCTTTCCGGTGGCATGGACTCCGCCGTCGTCGTCGCCATCGCCCGTGAGCAGGGTTTCGCGGTGCATGCATTGAGCGTGCGTTATGGCCAGCGCCACACCTCCGAACTCGACGCCGCCGCGCGCGTGGCCGCCACGCTCGGCGTCGCCGCGCACAAGACCGTGCACGTGGACCTGCGCAGCATCGGCGGCTCGGCGCTGACCGACGATATCGACGTGCCGGAAGCCGGCGGCCCGGGCATCCCGGTGACCTACGTGCCGGCGCGCAACACCATCATGCTGTCGGTGGCGCTGGGCTGGGCGGAAGTGCTGGGCGCCAGCGACATCTTCTGCGGCGTCAACGCGGTGGACTATTCGGGGTATCCGGATTGCCGGCCCGAATTCATCGAGGCGTTCGAGCGGCTGGCCAACGTGGCGACCAAGGCCGGCGTGGAAGGCGCGGGCCTGCGCATCCACGCGCCGCTGCTGCGCATGAGCAAGGCCGACATCGTGCGCGAGGGCGTGCGCCTGGGCGTGGACTTCGCCCAGACCGTGTCCTGCTATCGCGCCGACGAGCAGGGCCGCGCCTGCGGACACTGCGATGCCTGCCGCCTGCGCGCTGCCGGCTTCGCCGATGCCGGCGTGCCGGATCCCACGCACTACGCGTGAGCCGGGCGGATTTCGCCCCCTCGCGGACGATGCGCTAGAATGCACACCCCGGCGCAAGGCCGGGATGCGTTTCCGGGCCGTTAGCTCAGTCGGTAGAGCAGAAGACTTTTAATCTTTTGGTCGAAGGTTCGAATCCTTCACGGCCCACCACGCACATCCCGACGACGCGCCATCACTGCGCCGCGTTCGCGTCGGCGCCCGGCAGGGAATCCCACGAGTGACCACGGCAGCGCGTGACTGGACGGCGCAGGCGATCCAGCGCATCGAAGCGGACTTCAACCGGTCCGCCGACACCCACCTGATCCCGCTGCCGCTGCCCGGCTTTCCCGGCATCGATGTCTACCTCAAGGACGAATCCAGCCATCCGACCGGCAGCCTGAAGCACCGGCTGGCGCGCTCGCTGTTCCTGTACTCGCTGGCCAATGGCTGGCTGCGCGAGGGCGCGCCGGTCATCGAGGCGTCCAGCGGTTCGACGGCCGTATCCGAGGCGTACTTCGCGCGCCTGCTCGGTCTGCCCTTCATCGCCGTGATGCCGTCGTCCACCTCGCCCGACAAGATCGCGGCCATCCAGTTCCAGGGTGGGCGTTGCCACCTGGTCGAGCAGGCGGCGGAGATCAACGAAGTCTCGCGGCGGCTGGCGCAGGAAAGCGGCGGCCACTTCATGGACCAGTTCACCTATGCCGAGCGCGCCACCGACTGGCGGGCGAACAACAACATCGCCGAATCGATCTTCAAGCAGATGGAGGCCGAACCGCATCCCGTGCCGGCGTGGATCGTCTGCAGCCCCGGCACCGGCGGGACCAGCGCCACGCTGGGGCGCTACGTGCGCTATCGCCGCCATCCGACGCGGGTGCTGTGCGCCGATCCGGAGCACTCGGTGTTCTTCGACCAGTATCGCGGCGCCTGCGACGGCTGCGACGACACCACGCTGACCTGCGCACGCGGCTCGGGCATCGAAGGCATCGGCCGGCCGCACTGCGAGCCCAGTTTCATCCCCGCCTGCATCGACGCGATGGTGAAGGTGCCGGATGCGCTGAGCCTGGCGGCCATGCGTCACGTCAGTGCGGTACTGGGGCGACGCGTGGGCGGATCCACCGGCACCAACTTCGTCGGCATCCTGGCGGCGGCCTCGCGCATGCGCGAGGCCGGCGAATCCGGTTCCATCGTCAGCATCCTGTGCGACAGCGGTGAACGCTACGCACACAGCTACTACAACCGGGACTGGTATCTGCAGCGCGGCATCCCCATCGTGGAAAGCGACGACGCCATCGCCACGGCGGTGGCCGGGCGCGGCCTCCCGCCGCTGACCCAGGCCGACTGGCCGAACTGAACCCCTTTCCGAACGAGGCACGCCCATGACCAATCCGCTGCTCGACTTCTCCGGACTGCCGCATTTCGATGCCATCCGCCCCGAGCACATCGCGCCCGCCATCGACCGGTTGCTCGCCGAGGCCGAGGCGGCCGTGAAGACGGCGGAAACCGTGGCGCCGGTGACGTGGGAGACCTTCGTCGTGCCGCTGGACGACGCCACCGAGCGCCTGGCGCGCGCCTGGAACCAGGTGGTCCATCTGGAAGCGGTGACCAACACGCCTGCATTGCGCAGCGCCTACAACGCCCAGTTGCCCAAGGTGACGCGCTTCTGGAGCGCGCTGGGCCAGAATCTGGCGCTGTACAGACAGTACCGCGCATTGGCCGATGCGGCGGAAGCCGCGCAGTACGACGACGCACGCCGCAAGGTGCTGGACAACGCCCTGCGCGATTTCCGCCTCGGCGGTGCCGAGTTGCCCGACGGGCAGAAGGCGCGCTTCGCGGCCGTGAAGGAAGAACTGGCGAGCCTGTCGGCCAGGTTCTCGCAGAACGTGCTGGATGCCACCGACGAGTACGAGTTCTGGATCAAGGACAAGCAGCACCTCGGGGGCCTGCCGGCCGACGTGGTGTCGGCGGCGCGCGCGGCGGCCAAGGCCGACGACGAGCCGGGCTGGAAGTTCACACTGCAGATGCCGTGCTACCTGCCGGTGCAGGCGTATGCGGACGACCGCGCGCTGCGCGAGACGCTGTACCACGCCAATGCGGTGCGCGCGTCCGAACTCGCCGACAACGAGGCGCTCGACAACTCCGCGCTGATCGACCGCATCCTCGCCCTGCGTGCTGAACTCGCCGCATTGCTCGGCTTCGCCAGCTATGCCGACTACTCGCTGGCCACCAAGATGACCGATACGCCGGACGAGGTACTCGCGTTCCTGCGCGACCTCGCCGCGCGCGCCAAACCGCATGCGCAGCGCGACCGCGAGGAACTGGAAACCTTCGCCCGTGAGCAGCTCGGGCTGGAGACGCTGGAAGCGTGGGACCTGGCCTACGCCAGCGAGAAGCTGAAGCAGGCGCGCTACAGCTTCTCCGCGCAGGAGGTGAAGCAGTACTTCACCGAGGCGGCGGTGCTGGCCGGCCTGTTCGGCGTGATCGGCGACCTGTACGGCCTGCGCGTGGAACAGGACGAAGCGCCCACCTGGCATCCCGACGTCCGCTTCTATCGGCTGGTGGATGGCGACGGCGCACTGGTTGGGCAGTTCTATCTCGACCTGTATGCGCGCGAGGGCAAGCGCGGCGGTGCGTGGATGGATGACTGCCGCAACCGCCGCGATACCGCGCGCGGCACGCAGACCCCGCTGGTGTACCTGGTGTGCAACTTCGGCAAGGGCCAGGACGGCAAGCCGGCCACCTTCAGCCACAGCGACGTGACCACGCTGTTCCATGAAATGGGCCATGGCCTGCACCAGCTGCTGACCCAGGTCGGCGAACTGGGCGTGGCCGGCATCAACGGCGTGGAATGGGATGCGGTGGAGCTGCCCAGCCAGTTCATGGAGAACTTCTGCTGGGAATGGGAACGCGTGCGGGCGATGACCGCGCACGTGGAGACCGGCGAGCCGCTGCCGCGGGAACTGTTCGATCGCATGGTGGCGGCGAAGAACTACCAGAGCGGCATGGCGACCGTGCGCCAGCTCGAGTTCGGGCTGTTCGACATGCTGCTGCACAGCGGCTTCGACGCGGCGCAGGACGGCGTGCTGGCGCTGCTGGACCGCGTACGCGCCGAGGTGGCCGTCAACATCCCGCCCGCGTTCAACCGCTTCCCGCACCAGTTCAGCCACATCTTCGCCGGCGGTTACGGGGCCGGGTACTACAGCTACAAATGGGCCGAAGTGCTCAGCGCGGACGCCTATGCGGCCTTCGAGGAGGCCCCGGCGCAGGTGGCCGACACCGGCGCGCGTTTCCGGCACGAGGTGCTGGCCCGCGGCGGCAGCCGGTCGGCGGCGGAGAACTTCCGAGCGTTCCGTGGGCGTGCGCCCCGGATCGACGCGCTGCTGCGTCATTCCGGCATGGCCGGATGAGCCGCGTCCACGCGGCCGGCCTGCGGCCGGAAAGCCCGCCGCACAGGGTTTGACCCGACCTGTAAACGTTTTCATAATGTCGCTCCCGTGACACCTGCGTTCCTGGGAGGACCGCCTACATGCCGCATCAGCGAAGGATCGAAGGCCTGATCGCCGAGATGACGCTGGAGGAGAAGATCGGCCAGCTCGGTGCCTTCGCCGACGCACTGCGGCCGTTCGCCTTCGACGTGAATCCGGAGACCTTCGCCCGCGATGCCGAGCAGGTCCGCGAGCAGATCCGCGCCGGTCGCGTCGGTGCGCTGTTCAACGGCGTGGGCGCGGCGGAGGGTCGCGAGGCGCAGCGCATCGCGGTGGAGGAGAGCCGGCTCGGTATTCCGCTGCTGCTGGGCGCCGACGTCATCCACGGCATGCGCACCGTGTTCCCGATCCCGCTGGGCGAAGCCGCCAGCTTCGAGCCCGACCTGGCCGAGCGCACCGCGCGCGCCACCGCGAAGGAAGCCACCGCCGCCGGCATCCAATGGACGTTCGCGCCGATGGTCGATATCGCGCGCGACCAGCGCTGGGGCCGCGTCGCGGAGACTTCGGGCGAGGACGTGCACCTGTCGTGCGAGTTCGCCGCTGCCCGTGTGCGCGGCTTCCAGGGCGACGACCTGACCGCGCCGGATTCGCTGCTGACCACGCCCAAGCACTTCGCCGCCTACGGCGCGATCTCGGCGGGACTGGACTACAACTTCGTGGACATGGCGCCGCAGACGCTGCGCGACGTGCACCTGCCGCCGTTCAAGGCGGCCATCGGCGCTGGTGCGCTGACGCTGATGAGTTCGTTCAACGACATCAACGGCGTGCCGGCCTCGGCCAACCGCGAACTGCTGACCGACATCCTGCGCGGCGAGTGGAAGTTCGAGGGCTTCGTCGTCTCCGACTACACCTCCGACCTGGAGCTGATCGCGCACGGCTACGCCAGCGACGAAGCCGACGCGGCGCAGAAGGCGCTGTCGGCCGGCCTGGACATGAGCCTGCAGAGCGGCATCTACGCCGGCCATGTCGCCACGCTGGTCGAGGAGGGCCGGCTGACGATGGACGAGGTGGACGAAGCCGTGCGCCGCGTGCTGCACGTGAAGGCCGCGGTCGGCCTGTTCGACGATCCGTATCGCTGCCTCGACGCCGGACGCGAAGCCGATCAGTCGCACCTTCCGGCGCACGACGCGCTGGCGCGCGACTGCGCGCGCCGCTCGATCGTGCTGCTGAAGAACGACGGCGACCTGCTGCCGTTGAAGAAGGCCGGCCAGCGCATCGCGCTGATCGGTCCCTTCGCGCAGGACACCGCCAACCTCGGCGGCTGCTGGAACATCTTCGGCGACGCCTCCCGCATGGTGGATGTCGAAACCGGCGTGCGCGCCGCGCTGGACGACCCTTCCGCGCTGGTGGTCGTGCCGGGCAGCGGGATCGAGGAGGCCATCGACGGCGGTATAGACGCCGCCGTCGCAGCGGCACGCGATGCCGATGTGGTGCTGCTCGCGGTGGGCGAGCCGCACGAGTTCTCCGGCGAGGCGCAGTCGCGCACGCAGATCGTGCTGCCCGCCGCGCAGCAGGCGCTGGCCGAGGCGGTCGCCGCCACCGGTACGCCGATCGTCGTGGTGCTGCGCAATGGCCGCGCGCTGGCGCTGGAAGGCGCGGTGCGCGACGCGCAGGCGATCCTGGTGGGCTGGTTCCTGGGTACGCAGACCGGACCGGCCATCGCCGACGTCGTGTTCGGCGACTACAACCCGTCCGCGCGCCTGCCGGTGAGCTTCCCGCAGGACGCCGGCCAGCAGCCGTACTTCTACAACCATCCGGCCACCGGCCGTCCCAACGTGCCGGGCACGCCGCGCTTCTTCCAGACGCGCTGGCGCGAAGTCAGCCACGCCGCGCTGTATCCGTTCGGCCATGGCCTGTCGTACACCCGTTTCGACTACGGCGTGCCGCAGCTCGATACGCAGACGCTGGGCTGGGACGACACGCTGACCATCCGCACGCGCATCGCCAACGTCGGCACGCGGGCAGGCGAGGAGGTCGTGCAGCTGTACCTGCGCGACCGCACCGCCAGCCGTGTGCGTCCGGTGCGCGAGCTGAAGCGCTTCCGCAAGATCGCGCTGGCCGCCGGCGAGTCGCAGGAGGTCGAGTTCGCCCTGACGCGCGCCGATCTGGAATTCCACGGCGTGGACAATCGCCCGATCGCCGAGCCGGGCCTGTTCGATCTGTGGGTCGCGCCATCCAGTGCGGTCGGCGACGCGGTGACGTTCGAACTCCGGGCGCCCTGATACCGCATGACGGCTGTGCCTTCGGTCCCGTCCGATCCCGCCATGCCCGGCCGGCGCGAGGCGGTGGCCACCCGGATCGTCTTCTTCATCGCCGGTTGCGCCGTCTCGGCCTGGGCGCCGCTGATTCCGTTCGCCAAGCGCCGGCTGCTACTGGATGACGGGCAGCTGGGGCTGATGCTGCTGTGCCTGGGCGTGGGCTCGGTGCTGATGATGCCGCTGGCCGGTGGCCTGGCCGCGCGCTTCGGTTGCCGGCGCACGCTGCTGGTCGCCGGCGCGGCCCTGTGCGTGTGCATGCCGGCGCTGATGCTCGCGCCCGGCGTGCCTGCCATGGCACTGGTGCTGGCGGTGTTCGGCGCGAGCCTGGGCGTGCTGGACGTGGTGGTGAACGTGCAGGCCGTGATCGTCGAGCGCGCCAGCGGTCGGGCGATGATGTCCGGCTTCCACGGCATGTACAGCGTGGGCGGCATCGCCGGTGCCGGCGGCGTGGCGGCCGCGCTGGCGCTGGGCGCGTCGCCGCTGCTGGCGATCGGCACGACGGCGATCATCGCGTCGCTGCTGCTGGCTGTGTCGCGTGGTGGCCTGCTGACCTACGGTGGCGAGGCCGATCATCCGGCGTTCGTGCTGCCGCGTGGGCGCGTGCTGCTGATCGGCGCCGTGTGCTTCGCGATGTTCCTGTCCGAAGGCGCGGTGCTGGACTGGAGCGCGGTCTTCCTCAGCTCCGTGCGCAACGCCGATCCGGCCACGGCCGGTTTCGGTTACGTCGCCTTCGCGGTGACGATGACGCTCGGCCGCCTGACCGGCGACCGCATCGTGCAGGCGCTGGGGGCGTTCCGTGTGGTGCTGGGCGGTGCGTTGATCGCGGCGGCGGGCTTCGCGGTGGCGATCCTGGTGCCGTCACCGCTCGCGGGGCTGGCCGGCTTCGCGCTGGTCGGTGCCGGTGCGGCGAACGTGGTGCCGGTGATGTTCTCCGCCGCCGGCCGCCAGCACGCCATGCCCACGCACCTGGCGGTCGCGGCGGTCACCACGATGGGCTATGCGGGGATACTGCTGGGGCCGGCCGCGCTTGGCTTCATCGCCCGGCTTGCATCGCTGTCGGCCGCACTGGGGCTGCTGGTCGTGCTGCTGGTGGCGGTGGCGCTGGTCGCACGCCTCGCTACCCGCGACTGAGCGGGTTACTGGCGCGGTGCGCCGCGCATCATCGGGCCGGCGGGGTAGCCGCCATAGGGCCCGTAATACCCGCCGGGGCCGTCGTAACGGTCCACGTTGATGTTGAAGTTGAACGTACGCGGCTTGCCCTCGTCGTCGTACGTGGTCTTGCAGAGATTGAGGTTGGCCGAGTTGTAGGTACTGCGGCCATGGCCCTTGCTGTAGCCGATGCCGGTGGTGACGCTGCCGGACACGCCGTCGCCGTCGTCATCGCCGTAATACACGCAGGGATCGACCGGCGCGGGCGATGCAGTGTCCTTCACGCGCGCGGGCTGCCGGTCGCCGTACCAGGTGCCGGGCGGATCCTTCGCGTGGGTCGCGGATGCGGGCAGGCTGAGGTCCAGGGCTTCCGCCGTGGATTGCGCCAGCGCGGGCGCCGTGGACAGCAGGACCAGCAAGGCGGCGGACAGGGTCTTCATGGGGAGTCCCGGAGCGGCGGGCCACCGGCTGGCGGACCTCGCAGGCAACGTAACAGTCGTGGATTGAACGTCGGCTGATACGGATGCCTGCGGGCAGGGAACTTCATCCCGCCGCGCCCAGCGCTTCCAGCACGCGCTGGCCATAACGCTCCAGCTTGGCGCCGCCGATGCCGCCGACCCGCGCCAGGTCGTCCAGCGTGGCAGGCTGCTGCTCGGCGATGTTGCGCAGCGTGCTGTCGTGGAAGATGACGTAGGCGGGCACGTTCTGTTCGCGCGCCAGTCGCGCGCGCAGGTCGCGCAGCACCTGGAAACGCGGCAGGTCGGCGGGCTGCACCGGCACGCCGCTGCGCGCGCCGCGGTCGCGTTCCCGCCGCTCGCGCTGTTCCTTGCGCAACTGCAGGCGGCGCTCGCCCCGCAGCACGGCGCGACTGCCCTCGGTCAGTCGCAGGCTGCCGAATTCGGCCTCGACTTCCAGCAGCCCGCAAGCGACCAACTGGCGGAACACGCTGCGCCACGTCGTGGCGTCCAGGTCCCTGCCGATGCCGTAGGTGGTCAGGTGGTCGTGCCCGCACTGGCGGATGCGTTCGCTCTCGCTGCCGCGCAGCACGTCGATCACGTGGTTCACGCCGAAGCGCTGGCCGCTGCGGTACACGCAGCTCAGGGCCTTCTGCGCGGCTTCCGTCGCATCCCAGGTCTCGGCCGGGCTCAGGCAGTTGTCGCAGTTGCCGCAGTCGTGCGGGTAGGTCTCGCCGAAGCCCGCCAGCAACACCTGCCGGCGGCATTGCGTGGACTCGCAGTAGCCCAGCAGCTGGTCCAGCTTGCGGCGTTCCAGGCGCTTGCGCTCCTCGCCGGCCTCGCCCTGTTCGATCATCTGCTTGAGCAGCACCACGTCGCCCAGGCCGTAGCACAGCCAGGCTTCGGCGGCCTCGCCGTCGCGGCCGGCGCGGCCGGTCTCCTGGTAATACCCTTCCATCGACTTGGGCAGGTCCATGTGCGCGACGAAGCGCACGTCGGGCTTGTCGATGCCCATGCCGAAGGCGATGGTCGCGACCATGACGATGCCGTCCTCGCGCAGGAAGCGGCGCTGGTTGTGCGCACGCACGCCGGCGTCGAGGCCGGCGTGGTAGGGCAGGGCGTTGAAGCCCTGCTCGGCCAGGTAATCGGCGAACTGTTCCACCCGCTTGCGCGACAGGCAGTAGACGATGCCGGCCTCGCCGCGGCGATTGCGCAGGAAATCGCGCAACTGGTGGCGCGCGTTGTCCTTCTGCACCACGGTGTAGCGGATGTTGGGCCGGTCGAACGAGCTGACGAACTTCTCGGCCTCGACCAGGTTCAGCCGCTCGGCGATCTCGCGCTGGGTCGGCGGGTCGGCGGTCGCGGTCAGCGCGATGCGCGGCACGTCCGGCCAGCGTTCGTGCAGCAGGGCCAGTTCCAGGTATTCGCGACGGAAGTCGTGGCCCCACGCGGAGACGCAGTGCGCTTCGTCGATGGCGAACAGGGCGATCCGGCTGCGGTCCAGCAGCGACAGGAAACGCCCGGTCAGCAGCCGCTCCGGGGCGACGTACAGCAGGTCCAACTCGCCGCGCAGCAGGGCCTGTTCGACCTGCTGGGCCTCATCCGCCGCGAGCGAGGAATTCAGGAACGCCGCACGCACGCCCAGCTGGCGCAGGGCATCCACCTGGTCCTGCATCAGCGCGATCAGCGGCGAGACCACGATGCCGGTGCCCTCGCGCAGCAGCGCGGGCACCTGGTAGCACAGGGACTTGCCGGCGCCGGTCGGCATGAGCACCAGGGCATCGTGGCCGGCGGCGAGGTGTTCGACGATGGCCTGCTGGTGACCGCGGAAGGCGTTGTAACCGAAGACGCGCTGGAGGGTTTCGAGTGCGGGGGACGACATGGGGACAAGGATAACGCGGTGAAGGGTGTCGGCCCGCTTCGAGTGCGCGGTGGGCGATCGGAAATCGGTGTGGAGTGGGGTAGGAGTTCATCCTGATACGAGCAGGCCGCCTCAAGCCCCTCTCCCTGTGGGAGAGGGGTCGGGGTGAGGGGTAACGGAGTCCGCTTCTTCGCTCTCCATGGGGTGCCACAACATCCGCGATGGCTTTGGGGTCCCTGGCCTTGCGGGATTGGTCCTCTTCTCTGACATATGCTGCCGCTCGCCGCGGAGGCCTTACTTTTCTTTGCTTGTGCAAAGAAAAGTAAGCAAAAGAAAGCACACCCCGGCGGTCCGCCCGCCGCAAGCGGCGGGTGCGCAGTCCCGGCGGGAATTTTCGTGCAGGGCATCCTGCCCTGTACGAAAACGGCGCACATCCTTGTGCGCCGCCCTGCGGGTTGTACCCGCCGGGACTGCCGGACCTCAGTGGGCCCAAGAGCAAAAGCAGAAGCGTCCGAGCGCCGCGTTTGTCTTTGCTTGCTTCAGGGTCCCCATGAGGCACGGTGAGTGGGCCGGGTAAAACCCGAAGGGCGCCGCCCCGGATGGGCGGCGTTTTCGTATGACACATGGATGTGCCTTACGAAAATCCCGGACCACTCGCGGACCCGGAGCGCGCAGCGCGGAGGGCGTGCCGCCTGGGGTGTGTTTCTTTGATTCTTTCTTTGCACAAGCAAAGAAAGAATGCCGCCGCGGCGAGCGGCACTACCTTCAATGAGAAAAAAGCGCCTCCCGTCAGGCCATCAAAAACAGAGCCCGTCGCGGATCTGGTGGCCGCGACCGCAGGGCGAAAGCACGGACTTCGTTGGCCGTCACCCTAACCCCTCTCTCCCACGGGGACTTCCTTCGGTCGCCGCAGGGAGAGGGGCTTCAGGGGCCCGAGCGGCCAGCGAAACGTCATGGCGGATGTGGTGTCGACTACGGGCGGATCGAAGACATGGACTCCGTTGGCCCTCACCCCAACCCCTCTCCCGCGGGGAGAGGGGCTCAGAGGGCCGACAGCAAAACGCCCGGACCAGCCGGGCGTTTCGAGGGAACCGCAAGCGTCGCGATTACTGCAGCAGCGAGCGCAGCATCCACGCGTACTTCTCGTGCGTCTGCAGACGCTGGGTCAGCAGGTCCTCGGTCGGGGCATCGTCGGCGTCGTCGGCGATGTCCAGCACTTTGCGGGCCGTGCGGCAGACCGCCTCGTTGCCCACCACCAGCTGGCGCACCATCTCGCGCCAGTCGGCGCTGTCGGTCAGCCCCGGCTCCTCGGGGATCGAGGTCAGGCTGACGAACTCGCGGTACGAACCCGGCGCATTGAAGCCCAGCGCGCGGATGCGCTCGGCGATCTCGTCCAGCGCCGTCCACTGCTCGGTGTACTGGGTCTCGAACATCGTGTGCAGCGAGTTGAACATCGCGCCGGTGATGTTCCAGTGGAAGTTGTGGGTCTTCAGGTAGAGCGTGTAGCTGTCGGCCAGGAAGCGCGACAGGCCGTCGGCGATCTTCTTGCGTTCGCCGCTGCTGATCCCGATATCGATGTTCGGTGCCGAGGGCGCCGCCGCGAGCGGAGCCGCTACGGAGGGGGCCTTGGTCTTCTTGGCGGGCTTGGACTTGGTCTTGGCCATGCGGAATCTCCTGAGGGTGGGTTGAGGCGGCACAATAGACACACTAGAACATGTGGCGTGAGCGAAAAGTTTCAACCGTTTGCCGAAGAATGACGACCTCCCGTGACCTTTCCCCCGCCGGACCCGACCGCACCGCCCTGGAGCAGGGCCGGCGCGCGCTCGACCGTGCGCTGAGCCGCGACCGCGGCCGCCTGCACGGACTGTGGTCACGCTGGCAGGGCAAGCCGGCCGACGACGGGGTGCGGCAGGCGTTCGAACAGGCATTGGACGCGTCGATCGCCGGCCGCGAGCGCCGCCTGTCGACGGTGCCGGCGGTGACACTCGACGAATCCCTGCCGATCGCCCGGGAAGGCGCACGCATCGTCGAACTGATCCGCAACCACCAGGTCGTCGTCATCGCCGGCGAGACCGGCTCGGGCAAGACCACCCAGTTGCCCAAGCTGTGCCTGGCCGCCGGCCGCGGCGTGGCCGGCATGATCGGCTGCACGCAGCCGCGCCGCATCGCCGCGCGCGCGGTGGCGCGCCGCGTGGCCGAGGAACTGAACACCGAACTCGGCCGCAGCGTCGGTTTCCAGGTGCGTTTCAACGACCAGGTCGGCGACGACACCCACATCAAGTTCATGACCGACGGCATCCTGCTGGCGGAAATCGCGCGCGACCGCTGGCTGTCGGCCTACGACACCATCATCGTCGACGAGGCGCACGAGCGCAGCCTCAACATCGACTTCCTGCTCGGCTACCTGAAGCAGCTGTTGCGCAAGCGCCGCGACCTCAAGGTCATCGTCACCTCGGCCACCATCGATACCGGGCGTTTCTCGACGCATTTCGACGACGCGCCGGTGATCAGCGTGGAGGGGCGCACCTATCCGGTGGAGGTGCGCTACCGGCCGCTGGAGGGCGAGGGCGAACAGGAAGGCGACCGCACCGTCAACGATGCCATCGTCGGCGCCATCGACGAGATCACCCGGCTGGACGCACGCGGCGACGTGCTGGTCTTCCTGCCCGGCGAACGCGAGATCCGCGACGCGCACCAGTCGCTGGAGCGCCGCAAGTACCGGAACACCGAGGTGCTGCCGCTGTATGCGCGGCTCTCCAACCAAGACCAGGACCGCGTGTTCAATCCGGGTCCTGGCCGCAGGATCGTGCTGGCCACCAACGTGGCCGAGACCTCGTTGACGGTGCCGCGCATCCGCTACGTGGTCGATCCCGGGTTCGCGCGCGTCAAGCGCTACAGCCCGCGCAACAAGCTGGACCGCCTGCATATCGAGCCCATCTCGCAGGCCAGCGCCAACCAGCGCAAGGGCCGCTGTGGACGCATCGCCGAGGGCATCTGCTACCGGCTGTATGCAGAAGCCGATTTCCAGGCGCGCGCGGAATTCACCGATCCCGAGATCCGTCGCTCCAGCCTGGCCGGGGTGATCCTGCGCATGCTGCAGCTGGGCCTGGGCCGGATCGAGGACTTTCCGTTCCTGGAAGCACCGGACGAACGCGCCGTGGCCGATGGCTGGCAGCAGCTGGCCGAACTCGGTGCGATCGACGGCGAGCGCCGCATGACCGCCGTCGGCAGGCAGATGGCCCGCCTGCCGGTGGACGTGAAGCTGGCGCGCATGCTGGTGGCGGCGCAGGCCGCCGGCTGCCTACGGCCGATGCTGGTGATCGCTTCCTTCCTCGGCATCCAGGATCCGCGCGAGCGTCCCGCCGATGCGCGCGGTGCCGCCGATGCCGCGCATGCGCAGTTCGCCGATGGCCGCTCCGAGTTCGTCGGCGTGCTGCGGCTGTGGGACGCCTACCGCCAGGCGCATGAGGACCTGACCCAGTCCAAGCTGCGCGACTGGTGCGGCCGTCATTTCCTCGGCTTCCTGCGCATGCGCGAATGGCGCGAGCTGCATCGCCAGCTGCGCCTGCTGTGCGAGGAACTGGGCTGGAAGGAAGAGGCCATCGAGGCATCGCTGGCGCCGCTGCTCGCCGGCAGCAGTGCGCCCCCCGCCGCACGCGATGACAGCGCCGCGGCGGTGAAGGCCACGCGCGGCCAGCAGCATCGTGCCGCGCGCCTGGCGCGCGAAGGCAAGGCCGAGCCTGCACCCGCACCCGTGGCCGCGCGCGCGCAGGCGGAAAAGGTGTCTGCCAGCGGCGGTTTCAGCGAGCGGGCGCGCGCCGGCGCTTACCAGACCTTGCATCGCGCGCTGGTGGCCGGCCTGCCCACGCAGATCGGCCATCGCACCGACAAGGGCGATTTCCAGGCGCCACGGCAGCGCCGCTTCCTGCCGTTCCCCGGTTCGCCGCTGTCCAAGCGGCCGCCGCCGTGGCTGCTGGCGGCCAACCTGCTGGATACGCAGAAGGTGTGGGGCATGACGCTGGCGTCGATCGAACCGGACTGGGTGATCGCCGAACTGCCGCACCTGCTGCTGCGCAAGCACTTCGATCCCCACTGGTCGCGCGCGCAGGGCCAGGTGCTGGCGTCGGAGCAGATCAGCCTGTTCGGGCTGGTGCTGGCACCGAAGAAGCCGGTGCACTACGGCCGCATCGCGCCCGGCGAAGCGCACGATCTGTTCGTGCGCCAGGGCCTGGTGACCGGCGAGATCAATACGCGCGCATCCTTCGTCGCCGACAACCTGAAGACGCTGGAGCAGGCGCGCGAAGAAGAAGCAAAGCTGCGACGCGCCGGCCTGGTCGCCGACGAGGACTGGCAGGCACGCTGGTACCTGGACCGCATCCCGTCCGAGATTCATTCGGCCGCCGGTCTGGACGCGTGGTGGAAGGCCTTGCCGGCCGACAAGCGCCGCGCGCTGCACTGGTCGCTGGCGGACCTGCTGCCGGGCGAAGGCAGCGAAGAAGACCGCTACCCCAAGTATTTCGCACTGGGCGATGCGCGCCTGCCGCTGCACTACCGTTTCGAGCCCGGCGCTGCCGACGATGGCGTGACGCTGGACGTGCCGCTGCACCTGCTCAACGCGCTCGATCCGGCGCGGCTGTCGTGGCTGGCGCCGGGCTTCGTCGCCGACAAGGCGGCCGGCTTGATCCGCAGCCTGCCCAAGGCGATGCGCCGCAACTACGTGCCGGCACCGGATTTCGGACGCGCGTTCTTCGAGGCCTTCGCGAAACCGACGGCCGACGACCTCCGTGGCGAACTGGCGCGCTTCCTGTCGCGCGCGACCGGCGTGGCAGTCACCGCACTCGACTTCGACGAAGCGGCGCTGGAGCCGCACCTGCGCATGAACCTGCGCCTGCGCGAAGACCCGCGCGGTGGCGGCGACGGCCGCGTGCTGGCGGAGTCGCGCGACCTCGACGCGTTGCGCGCGCGCTTCGGCGCCAAGGCGGGGCAGGCCTTCGCCGCGCGTGCCGGACGCGAGATGGCAGCGACGGGGCTGCGCGACTTTCCCGCGCAGCCGATTCCGCGCGAGGTGCCGGGCGAAGCCGGCGTGCCCGCGTACCCGGCGCTGCGCGACGACGGCGAGACGGTGGCGCTGCAGGTGTTCGCCGACCGCGCGGAAGCGGCTGCCGCGCATCCGGGCGGCGTCCGCCGGCTGCTGGAGATCGCGCTGGCCGACAAGGTGAAGCAGGCGCGCAAGCAGTTGCCGGTATCGCCGAAGACCGGTCTGCTGTATGCCGCCATCGAGTCGCAGGAGCGGCTGCGTGGCGACATCGTGGAGGCAGCGATGAATGCAGTGCTGGCCGACGGCCTGGACGCCGTCCGCGATCGCGCCGCGTTCGAGCACCGCCGCGACGATGCCGGCAAGCGGCTGTTCGGCGAGGCGATGGAGCGGCTGAAACTGGCCGAGGCGATCCTGTCCGCGGTCGCGGACCTGAAGCCGCAACTGGAGGCGCCGTTGATGGGCTGGGCGCGCGGCAACCTCGACGACCTGAAGGCGCAGCTGGCGTCCCTCGTGCATCCGGGCTTCCTGCGCCACACGCCCGCCGAGGCGCTGGCGCAGCTGCCGCGCTACCTGAAGGCGATGACCCTGCGCGCCGAGCGCGCCAAGCGCGACCCCGCGAAGGACCAGGCGCGCATGCTGGAGCTCAAGCCGTTCGCCGATGCGCTGGCGCAGGCCGACGAGCAAGGCGTCGCGCAGGCGCCGGACTGGCAGGCGCTGCGCTGGGAACTGGAAGAACTGCGGGTCTCGGTGTTCGCGCAGGAGCTGGGCGCGAAGAGCGGCGTCTCGCCGAAGAAACTCGCGCAGCGCCTTCAGGCACTGCGCGGGTGAAGTACGGCGCGCGCGTCAGTCGGCGCGCTGCACCTTCGGCCTGGGGTTGTGGCCGTCGACCTGCAGGTACCAGCCGCTGATCTTGCCTGGCGATACCACCACCCTGGCATTGCCCAGGGGCTTGCTGGCGTAGTACTCGCCATCGATGACGCGCCAGCGCTGGCCGTTCTCCAGCACGAAGACGGTGCCGCGCGACCAGCCGCGCAGGTTGCCGGTGAGCGTGCTGGTGACGGGCTCGAGTCCGTCGCCGCCGAACAGCGTGCCGGTGACGCGCGGACCGTCGTTCCCGCGCTCCTTGCGGACCTCCTCGGCGACCGCCTTGCGGTCCTCGTCGAGCAGGCGGTTCAGCAGGCGCAGCTGCTCGGTGGTCAACTGGTCCAGGCCGGTGGCCTTCATCTGTTCGGGCGTGAGGCGCTGTTCCAGCGGGACATGGTCGCGTGCCGCGAAGGCGGACGGGCAGATGGCCAGCAGCAGTCCGAAAGCGAGCAGTCGTGGTGTCGTCATGGGCGTGTCCTCCTCGTCACTCGATCCGGCGCACGGAGGCGGCGGAGTTGTAGCCGTCGATCCGGAAGTACCAGTTGTTGCCGACGCGCGAGGGAGTGATCTTCACGCCCGGCTTCTGCCGCACCACGCCCGACAGTGTCGCGTTGTCCACCTGTTCCCAGACCTGTCCGTTCTCCAGCGTGTAGCGCCGGCCCTTGGCGAAGCCACGGAACTCGCCCGCGAGCACGGTGACGATCGGCTCGGCGCTGCCGAAATCGAAGAAGCCGCGCGTGGACTGCTGCACCTCGCGTCGTCCGGCCTCCTTGGCCTCGGTCACGGCCTGCGCGGTCTCCTGTTCGATCCGGCGTCCCAGCCACGCATCCAGGGCCGCCAGTTCGGCGGGTGTCAGCTTGTCCAGGCCGGCGGCCTTGAACTCGCTGTCGCTCATCGCCTCGCGCAACGGTTGGTCCGCGCGGTCCTGGGCGAAGGCGCACGTGGCGGCGACCGACAAGGCGAGGGACAGAAACCAGCGGCTCATCTTCATGGTTGTTCCTTCAGTCGACTGGCCGGTAGTGTAGTCATTCCGGCGACGCTTGGTCGCGCCTTCGCACGGCCATGATTTCCCCCGTCCACGACATCGCCACGCTGCTGCAACGGCCCGCCCAGCAGGCGCTGCCGGCAGGGCTGCGCCGCACGCTCGCCGAGGCGGCGTCCGTGGCGGGCTCGGGGGAGGGCATGCCCGATGCCGTCGGCGTCCTGGCCGATACTCTCGACACGCTGAGCGCCCTCGGCGCCGATGCCGAGGTGATCCTCGCGGCCACGTTGCACGGGCTGCCGGCGTTGCAGCCGGCGCTGGTCGCGGCGGCCGGCAAATCGATGCCCGGTCTGGCCGACCTGCTGGAGGGCCAGGTCGCCGCGGCCCAGGTCTGGGCGCTGCATGCGGAACAGTCGCGCGGCCTGAACACCGAGGGACTGCGCCGGCTGCTGCTGGCGATCGTGCGCGACCTGCGCGTGGTGACGATCCTGCTGGCCCGCCAGCTCGCCCGCATGCGCGCGGCCGCCGCGCTGCCGGACGAGCAGCGCCTGACGCTGGCACGGCTCACGCGCGACATCCATGCACCGCTGGCGAATCGCCTGGGCATCTGGCAGCTGAAGTGGGAGCTGGAAGACCTGGCGTTCCGCTATCTGCAGCCGCAGGTCTACAAGCAGATCGCCACGCAGCTGGACGAGAAGCGCCTTGGCCGCGAGCGCTACATCGGGGCTGTTCTCGATGCCCTGCGCACGGCGCTGGCCGACCACGGCATCGCGGCGGACGTCAGCGGGCGGCCGAAGCACATCTACAGCATCTGGCGGAAGATGCAGCGCAAGCAGGTCGGGTTCGACGAGCTGTACGACCTGCGCGCGGTGCGCATCGCCGTGGACGATGTCGCCGCCTGCTACGCCGCGCTGGGTGTCGTGCATGCCCTGTGGGTCCCGATCCCCAGCGAGTTCGACGACTACATCGCGCGGCCGAAGGCCAACGACTACCGTTCGCTGCACACCGCCGTGGTCGGCCCGGAGGGCCGCACGCTGGAAGTGCAGATCCGCACGCACGAAATGCACGCGCAGGCCGAGCTGGGCGTGGCCGCGCACTGGAAATACAAGGAAGGCAAGGCGGGCGGCGATGCCTTCGACCGCAAGATCGCCTGGATGCGCCGGTTGCTGGAAGGTGCGGCCGACGGCGCCGGCGGCGACGGTACCCTGGCGGGCGAACTCGATGCCGAACTGGTCGAGGACCGCGTCTACGCACTGACGCCGAAGGGCGAAGTGGTCGACCTGCCGCAGGGCGGCACGGTGCTCGATTTCGCCTACCACGTGCACACGATGGTGGGCCACCGCACGCGCGGCGCGAAGGTCAACGGCCGCATCGTGCCGTTGAACCATGTGCTGCGCAGCGGCGACCGCGTCGAGATCCTCACGTCGAAGGAACCGGAGCCGCGCCGCGACTGGCTGCTGCAGGCCAACGGCTTCCTCGCCAGCGGGCGTTCGCGCGACAAGGTGCGCGCGTGGTTCCACAAGCTGGACCGCGCACGCAACCTGCAGGCCGGACGCGACCTGCTGGAAAAGGAGCTGAAGCGGCTGGGGCTGCACCACGCCGACCTGACCGGCGTGGCCAGGAAGTTCCATGCCGACAGCATCGAGGAGCTCTACATCCAGGTGGCGCTGGGCGACGTGGGCCCGCACCAGGTCGGGCGTGCGCTTCACGAAGAGCAGCGTGCCGCCGCCGAGCCGGATGCGGTGTCGCTGCCGGTGCTGCGGCCGCCGCGCAGGGTCGCCAAGCCCGGCAAGTCCAAGTTCACCGTGCAGGGTGTGGGCAACCTGCTGGTGCAACTCGCCCGCTGCTGCCAGCCGGTGCCGGGCGAACCGATCGCCGGCTACCTGACGCGCGTGCGCGGCGTCACCGTGCATCGCACCGACTGCGCGGCGTTCGCGCGGCTGGCCGCCACCAGTCCCCAGCGCGTGCTGCCGGTGGAATGGGGCCAGGCCGGCGGCGGCTACGAAGTCGACGTGCAGGTCACCGCGCTCGACCGCAAGTGGTTGCTCAAGGACATCATCACGCTGATCGCGCAGGAAGAGGCCAACGTGCTGGACATCAACAGCCAGGGCAATCGCGCGAGCGGCCGCGTCCACCTGCGTCTGCGCCTGAAGGTCGCCGATTTCGGCCAGCTGTCGACGCTGCTCGGCAAGCTCGACGCGCTGCCGGGGGTCGAGGACGCACGACGTTCAGGCTGAGTGGGTATGCTGCGGGCGTGACCCGCGAAGACCACCCCGGGGCCGGACCGGACCGACGCATCGAGCCGCGCATCGACTGGACGCGTGCCGTCCAGGCGGATGCCGCCTCGCGCCGTGTTGCGGTTCCGGCATGGCGCGACAGGCGCCATGGGCGCTGGGCAGCGGTCGGTATCGTCGTTTTCCTCCTGCTGATCGTCGTCCTGCGCCAGCCGCTGGCGGACATGCTGTGGCCGCAGACCCGCGTGCAGGTACTGCTCGAACAGGCCGACCAGGCCCTGCGCGACGGGCGGCTGGATGCCGCGGACGGCACCGGTGCGCGCCAGCTGTACGAGGCGGCGCAGGCCCTGGACACCGACCGCACCGAGGCGACCGCGGGACTGCGTCGCGTGGCGCAGGCGGCGCTTGTCGCGGCGGAGGACGCGCTGCGGCAGGACCGGTTCGACGACGCACGCGAGCGACTGGCGCTGGCGCGCGAACTGCAGGTTCCCCGGCCGCAGGCGGATGCGCTGGCGGCCCGGCTGCGCGCGCGCGAGGCCGAACACGCCGGGATCGACGGTTTGCTGGCAGCGGCTGCGCGCGCGCAGGCCGATCGACGGCTGTGGGGCGATGATGCCGCCGCCTTGCCGCTGTACCGACGCGTGCTTGCGCTGCAGCCCACCCGCATCGAAGCGCTCGAAGGCAGGGAAGATGCGTTGTCGGACCTGTTGCAGGAGGCCGAAAGGCAACTCTCGCGTGGCGCACTGGGCGAGGCGGCCGCGCGGGTCGCCGCCGCCCGCAGCTTCGATCCCGGTCATGTCGATCTGCCCAGGGTCGAGGCGGCCCTGGCGGCGGCGGTGGATGCGCGTCGCCGCACTGCCGCCCGCGACATGGCGCGGGGCCGGCTGTCGTCGGCGCGCTCCGCCTACGAGGCGATCCTGTCGGCGATGCCCGAGGACCGTGCGGCGCGGCAGGGCTTGGAGCAGGTCGGCGTTGCCTACGCGCGGCAAGCGGAACGTCATGCGGGCGACTTCCGCTTCGTGGAGGCGCAGCAGGAGCTCGAACTCGCGCGCGCGTTGGCGCCGCAATCCCCGGTCGTCGCGCAGGCGGCTCACGCGCTGGCCCGTGCGCGCGACGTGCGGCAGCGACAGGAACTAGCGCAGTCGATCCCTGCGCGCGAGCGTCAACGGCGCGTCACCGCCCTGCTTGCGCGCATGGCCCAGGCCGAAGCGCAGGGCCACTGGCTCACGCCGCCTGGCGAGAGCGCGTACGACACCCTGCGCGCGGCGCAGGCGCTGGCGCCGGAGAGTGTCGACGTGAAGCAGGCAGCCACGCGCCTGCTGCCCGCGGTCCGCCGCTGTTACGAGGATGAACTGCGCGCCAACCGCATCCGCCGTGCGCAGGCGTGCCAGCAGGCATGGCAGACCCTGGAGCCGCGGGACCCGGCGTTGCCGGACGCGCGCCGGCGACTGGCGGAAAAATGGATCGCGGTGGGCACCGAGCGGCTGGGCGCGGGTGATGTGGCGTTCGCGGCCCAGTCACTGCAGGAGGCGCGAAGGCTGGATGGTGCCGTGCCGGGTCTGGAAGACTTCGCGACCCGTGTGCGCGTCGCCCAGGCGGGCACCGTGCCTTAGGGATCCTCTGAACAACACGGCATTGGCCGTCATTCCCGCGACTCCGGGAACCCGGTGCCTTTGCCTGGCAATGCGTCGGGGACGACGGCCGTTATCCAGACCGTCCCCGACGCCGGAAGACGCGTTGCACCGTGTCGCGCGCCGCTTCCATGGAGAAATGGTGCGCGATGTTCTCGCGGCCATGGTCGGAGAGCCTCTGCCACAGTGCCGCATCGTTATACAGACGCAACACGGCTTCGGCGAAGGCGTCGGCCTCATCGGCGACCAGCACGTCGTGGCCGTCGGTCAGATGCATGCCTTCGACCGCGCAGGAAGTGGCCACGACGGGCTGGCCGTGCGCCATGCTCAGATTGATCTTGCCCTTGACGCCCGCGCCGAAGCGCAGCGGCGCGATCGCGACGCGCGCGCCATCCATGTAGGGGCCGACATCCGCCACGTGTCCATGCACCACGATGCCCGGTTGCGACTGCAGCGCCAGCACCTCGGCAGGCGGACTCATTCCGATGCAGTGGAATCGGATCTGCGGCTGCCGCGCATGGATCGCCGGGAAGACATGGCGACCGAACCATCGAACGGCATCGACATTCGGCGGGTGGCGGAAACCGCCGACGAAGACCAGATCGTGCCGCTGCTCGAACGGAAGGCCGGTGGCTGCGATCTCGTGGAGGTTCGCCACCACCTCCACATGGACCTCGGGCAGCAGCGTCGACAGCATGCCGCGCTCCACCGGGCTCACCACCAGCGTGGTATCGGCCTGCCGCATCAGGGCGAACTCGCGGTCGCGCGTGCGCTCGGCGGCGCGACGGAGATGCGCATCGTCCGCCAGTTCGGCGCCGCGCAGTTCCCGCAGGAAATGCAGGTCGACCGTGTCGAATACCACCCGCGCCTGTGGCGCGAAGCGACGGACCAGCGGCAGGAACTCGGCCGCGACGTAGTGACGGGACAGCATCACCACGTCGAAGCGGGGCCCATGTTCGCGAAGCCACGCCGCCGGACGCGTCGCGAACGGTGCATGCCACGCTTCGATGCCATGACGGCGCAGGCGCCCGGTGCCGGCGTCCACGTAACGGAGGTCTGCAGGCAGGAAGACCACGTGCGCATCGTCTTCCACCAGCAGTCGCATTAGGTTGACCAGGCGCAGGGACGCGGAGTCATGGTCGGGGCGCGGTGTCTCCGCATCGATGACCAGGACCTGGCGTCGTGGGCGCGCCACCGAACCGGCCGTCGGCATGTTGCCCGCAGGGGGCTGGCGGACGAGGGCATCCTTCCACTTCGCCGCGAACACCTCGCGGTTGCGGACCTGGTAGGCCTTGGTCCCGCTGCCGGTGTCGGTGCCGGAGGTGATACCCTCCAGATGCACGACGCGCGACGCGGGTTGGTAGAGCACGCGCAGGCCGTGCGCGCGCACGGCGAAGGCGAGGTCGGTGTCCTCGTAGTAGGCCGGCGCGTAGCGCGTGTCGAAGCCGCCCAGGTCGCGGAACACCGGCGCGGGAATCGCGATCGCCGCGCCCGAGCAATAGTCCGTGTCGCGCATGCTGGCGTAGCGCGGATCGTCGGGCGAGTCGAAGCGGCCGTAGTTCCAGGCCGACCCGTCGTCGAACACCACGCCGCCGGCTTCCTGCAGGCGGCCGTCGGGATACACCAGTTGCGCGCCGGTCAGGCCGACGCCCGCCTGCGTATCGAAGGTCGCCAGCAAGGCATCGAGCCAGCCCGGCTGCGGCACGGTGTCGTTGTTGAGGAAGACCAGGTAGTCGCCCCTCGCCAGCGCCGCGCCGTCGTTGCACGCCGCGATGAAACCGCCATTCGCGGAACGCCGGTGGTAGCGCAGGCCGGCGACCTGTGGCATCCACTCGCCGGTTTCGTCGCTGGACCCGTCGTCGATCACAAGGATCTCGCAGGTTGCGACCGGCGGATGTTCGGCGAGCGCGCGCAGACACGCGAGCGTATGGGCCGCCTGGTTGTAGACCGGGATCACGATGCTGGCGCGCGGCGTGTCGCTGACCGGCACCGCAAACGGCGCGAAGGCACTCGCGGGCGGGAAGTACAGCGGTACCGCGGAAGGAGGTGCGGACCGCGCGAACTGCCGCCGCACCCGCGCCCACGTCGGTCCAACACCACGCATACGCAGGCTGGCCACGCCTCGACGGATCAGGCCGCGCGCGCGTTCCAGCATGAAGCGCACGTCGGCCCACGACATCGACATTCCGTTTGCAACTCCAGCTGAGCGAAGGGGGAGCGGGCCGGGCGCACCCTCGGCGGCTGCGCTAGACTCGCCCGAATTCCCATTGTCGCATTCCCTGTGGCCCGCAACGACTACGACGACGAAGCACTGGACGACGACATCGACGACGGCGACGACGACGGTCCCGGCTGGCGGCAGCGCCTGCTGACCTGGGGTCTGGCCGTGGTGGGCCTGGGCCTGGGATTCCTCATTCCCTACACGATGTACCTGAACCACCAGGTCACCGAGCGCTTCGGCGAACTGCGTTGGCAGATTCCCACCCGCGTCTACGCACGACCGCTGCAGCTCGCGCCGGGGCTGGCGATGGATGCGCAGACGCTGAAGACCGAACTCGATGCCGCGTCCTACCGCGACGATGGCGTCGGCGAGCGGCCGGGCACCTATGCGCGCGACGGCGGTCGCTTCACCATCTCCAGCCGCGGCTACATCGATGTGGACGGGCGGGTGGCCCCGCGTCGCGTGCAGGTCAGCCTGTCCGGCGGCCGTGTCGCCTCGGTGCGCGACCTCGCGCGCAAGCAGAACCTGAGGGCGGCGCGGCTGGATCCGGCGCGCATCGCCACGCTGTACGGGCAGAAGCAGGAAGAGCGCCGGCTGGTGAGGCTGGAGGAGGTTCCGGAACTGCTGGTCACCGGGCTGCAGGCGGTCGAGGACCGCGACTTCAAGGACCATCACGGCATCGACCTGTCGGGCATGGTGCGCGCGGCGTGGCTGCTGGTGCGCTCGGGCGGCGACACGCGCCAGGGTGCCAGCACCCTGACCCAGCAGCTCGCACGCAGCGGCCTGCTCGGCATCGGCAAGGAACAGACGCCGACGCGCAAGTTCAACGAGATCCTGTATGCGCTGATCCTGGAGGCGCGCTACGACAAGCGCACGATCCTGGAGGCGTACTTCAACCAGGTGGACCTGGGCCAGCGCGGCAGCCAGGCGATCCACGGCGTCGCGGCCGGCGCCGAGTTCTGGTTCGGGCGCGACCTGGACAGCCTGACCACCGAGCAGGTCGCCCTGCTGATCGGGCTGGTCAAGGGGCCATCCTGGTACAACCCGCGGCGCAATCCCGAGCGTGCCAAGCAGCGGCGCGACTACGTACTGTCGAAGTTGCACGAGACCGGCCTCATCGACGACGCCGAATACAAGCGTGCGCAGGCCGCGCCCCTCGGCGTCACCCAGACCCCCGGCATGGCCGCGGCCAACCGCTTTCCCGCCTACGTGGACCTCGTGCGCCGCCAGCTGGCCCGCGATTACCCCGAAAGCGCGCTGCAGGGCGCCGGCCTGAGCGTGCTCACCGGCATGTCGCCGTCGGCGCAGGCCTACGCGGAAGCGTCGGTGACGCGCACGATCAAGGCGCTGGAGAACAAGCGCCGGCCGCCGCTGCAGGCCGGCATGGTGGTGACCGACGTGCACGACGGCGACGTGCTGGCCGTTGTCGGCAGCCGCAACGTGTCCGAAGTCGGCTTCAACCGCGCGGTCGAGGCGCAGCGGCCGGTCGGTTCGCTGCTCAAGCCGTTCGTCTACCTGCTGGCGCTGGCGCAGCCGGACCAGTACTCGCTGGCGACGTGGGTCGACGATTCGCCGGTGACCGTGCAACTGGGCAAGAACCGGCGCTGGACGCCATTGAACTCGGACCGTCGCAGTCACGGCACCGTGCGGCTGGTCGATGCGCTGGCGCGTTCGTACAACCAGGCCACCGTGCGCGTGGGCATGAAGGTCGAACCGGACCGCCTGGCGCAGCTGATCCGCGTGCTGGCCGGAATCCAGGCCGAACCGAATCCGGCGTTGATCCTCGGGGCGACCGACCAGAGCCCGTACGCGATGGCGCAGCTGTACCAGTTCCTCGCCTCGGGCGGCGAGATCCAGCCGCTGCACGCGGTGCGCGGCGTGCTCGATCCCGACGGCAAGCTGCTCAAGCGTTACGACAAGACCCCGGCGCCGGCGCAGGAGGGCGATTCGATCGCCGCCAACCTCATCACCGTGGCCCTGCAGCAGGTGGTGTCGAACGGCACCGGACGCCAGCTGATCGGCGACGGCCTGGGCCGGCTGCAATCGGCCGGCAAGACCGGCACCAGCAACGACGGCCGCGACAGCTGGTATGCCGGCTATACCGGCGATCACCTGGCCGTGGTGTGGATGGGCAACGACCAGAACGAGCAGACCGGCCTGTACGGCGGCACCGGCGCGATGCGCGTGTGGTCGGGTCTGTTCGCCCGCCTGCCGAGCGCGCCGCTGAAGGTGTCGGGCAAGGGCCTGGACTGGCAGTGGGTGGTCGGCTCCAACACCACCGATGCCGGCTGTCCGGAGGCGCGCCAGCTGCCGTTCGTGGCCGGCTTCGCCCCGCCGTATGCCGCCTGCGTGATCGAGCAGCCACCCATCGAAGGCGAGGAACAGGAAGGCGGCGGCTGGCGCAGCTGGTTCGGCCTGGACCGCAAGGAAGAACCCGCCCCGCCGCCGGAACCCGCCCCGCAACAGCGATGAACACCAAGCACGTTTTCCCCGTTTTCCTGGTCCTGCTCGGCGGCTGCGTGTCCGCGCCGGCGCCCGATGCGCCGGTCGCGCGCGATCCGCTGACACCGGAACAGCGTGTCGCCGCCATCCAGGTCGCCGCCGGCGCCGACGACCGCGAGCTGGCCGTGCAACCGCTGCGCGACCCGCAGGTCGAGGATCTGCGCGAGACCGCGCAGCGGGCGCGCGCGTCACGCAATGTCGCGGTCGCTGCGGAGGCGCTGAACCAGGCGCTGCTGCTGGTGCCGGACGATCCGGCCGTGCTGCAGGAGCGGGCCGAAGTCGCGTTGCTGCAGGGCGACTACGCCCGTGCCGACACGCTGGCGCAGCGCGCGTTCCAGCTGGGTTCGCAGGTGGGGCCGCTGTGCCGCCAGCACTGGGAAACCGTGCGCCAGGTGCGTCAGCACGAACTCGCCGTGCAACCACCGCTGCCCGCGCGTCACTCACCGGAGGACGCCGCGCAGCACGCGGCGCGGGCAGCGACGGCGCAGGCCGCCATCGCCGAGGCCGAACGCCGGCGCGATGCCTGCACCGTGCCGATCATCGAGCGCATGTGAGACGCATGCCGCGTCCGTCGCGACGCGGTACCCTTGCCGCTGCACGCCGCTCTCCGTTTCCCCGATGTCCCAGCTAGCCCAGGCCAGCCGCGACGCCCTCAGCGAGGGCGGTGCGCTGGCGGAACGCCTCGATGCCTTCGCCCCCCGCGACGCCCAGCAACGCCTGACGGCGGCGATCGCCGATGCGTTCGACGGGCGCGACGTGCTGCTCGCCGAGGCCGGCACCGGCACCGGCAAGACCTTCGCCTACCTGGTGCCGGCGCTGCTGTCGGGATTGAAGACCATCGTCTCCACCGGCACGCGCGCGCTGCAGGACCAGTTGTACCACCGCGACCTGCCGCGCGTGCGCGACGCGCTCGGCGTGGCCGGTCTGAAATCCGCGCTGCTGAAGGGGCGCAGCAATTACCTGTGCCGCTACCGCCTGAACCAGGCCAAGGGCGATCCGCAGGCGTTGCGCACCACCTTCACCAGCCGCGAGCAGGTCGACCAGTTCCAGCGCATCGTCGCCTGGGGCGGGCGCACCAAGCTCGGCGACATGGCCGAACTGGCGGCGCTGCCGGACGATTCGCCGCTGCTGCCGCTGGTCACCTCGACGATCGACAACTGCCTGGGCAGCGAATGCCCGTTCTGGGAGGACTGCTTCGTGGTGCAGGCGCGCCAGCGCGCGCAGTCCGCGGACATCGTGGTGGTCAACCACCATCTGCTGCTCGCCGACCTGGCGCTGAAGCAGGAGGGTTTCGGCGAAATCCTGCCGGGCGCGCAGGCGTTCGTCATCGACGAGGCGCACCAGCTGCCCGAACTGGCCGCCAATTTCTTCGGCGAAGGCTTCGGCATGCGCCCGCTGCAGGAACTGGCGCGCGACTGCCTGGCCGAATCCAAGGAAGCGGCCGGCGCGCTCTCTGCGTTGCAGCCGCCCGTGCGTGCGCTGGAACAGGCCCTGCGCGAGCTGCGTGCGGCGATGGAAGGCCTGCCGTCGCGCGGCACGCGTGAGCGGCTGCTGGCCAAGCCGGGGGTATCGGCGGGCTTCGATGGACTGGTGGACGCGCTGGGCGACCTGGCGGCGGCGCTGGCGCCGCTGGCGGAAGCCTCACTGGGACTGGAGGCCTGTTCGGCACGGGCGAAGGAATTCGGCACGCGGCTGTCGCGCTGGTACGAGGCGCCGTCCGGTGTCGATGCATCCGACGCGGACGCGTCGACCGCCGCCGGGTCCCGCGACGTGCTGTGGTACGAACTGACGCCACGTGCGTTCCGCTGCCAGCGCACTCCGCTCGATGTTTCCGGGCCGCTGCGCCAGCATCGGGAGCAGTCGCGCGCGGCGTGGGTGTTCACCTCGGCCACGCTTGCCGTCGGTGGCCGCTTCGACCATCTGGCCGAGCGCCTAGGTCTGGACGATCCGCCGACGCTGCTGCAGCCCAGTCCGTTCGACTGGCCGCAGCAGGCGCTGTGCTACCTGCCCACCGGCCTGCCCGATCCGAATGCACCCGGTTACGGGGCCTCGCTGATCGCCACGTTGCGGCCCGTGCTGGAAGCCTCGCGTGGGCGCGCCTTCCTGCTGTTTGCGTCGCATCGCGCCTTGCGCGAAGCCGCCGATGCCTTGCGTGGCGGGCCGTGGCCGCTGTTCGTGCAGGGCGAGGCGCCGCGCGGCACGCTGCTGGAGCGCTTCCGCGAATCCGGCAACGGCGTGCTGCTGGGCGCGGCGAGTTTCCGCGAAGGCGTCGACGTGGTCGGCGACGCGCTGAGCGTGGTGGTGGTGGACAAGCTGCCGTTCGCCGCACCGGACGATCCGGTGTTCGAAGCACGGTTGGAAGCCGTGCGCCGCGCCGGCGGCAACCCGTTCCGCGACGAGCAGCTGCCGCAGGCGGTGATCGCGCTGAAGCAGGCCGTCGGCCGGCTGATCCGCAGCGAAACCGACCGTGGCGTGCTGGTGTTGTGCGATCCGCGCCTGACCGGCAAGCCGTACGGTCGCGTGTTCCTCGATTCGCTGCCGCCATTCCGCCGCACCCAACGCGTGCAGGACGTGCAGCGTTTCTTCGGTGCCGAGATCGAGGACGCGCCGGCGGTACCCGTGCGTGCCGGCGATGCGGACGACTGGTTCGCGGATGCGCGCTTCTGACGGCCTCGCTAAGCTAGCCGCCTTCCTTCGTAAGCCATCGCCATGAAGCTGCTCGCCTTCGAGACCGCCACCGAAGCCTGTTCCATCGCCGTCTACGTCGATGGCGAGGTGCGCGAGCGCTTCGAGATCGCGCCGCGGCGGCATGCGGAACTTGCGTTGCCGTGGGCGGAACAACTGCTTGCCGAGGCGGGCATCGCGAGGGCGCAGCTCGATGCCGTCGCGCTGAGTCGCGGCCCCGGCGCGTTCACCGGCGTACGCTTGGCCATCGCGCTGGCGCAGGGCATCGCGCTGGCGCTCGACCGCCCGCTGGTGCCCGTGTCCACGCTCGCCGTGCTGGCCGCGCAGGTGCCGCCGCCGCCGGTGACGGCGGGCGAGGGCGGCTGCGACATCGGCCTGCCACGCCCCATTCTTGCGGCCATCGACGCGCGCATGGGCGAGATCTACACCGGTACGTTCGTGCATCGCGGCGACCGCCTCGAGGCGACGTCGGGCGAAGCGGTCGTCGCGCCCGCCGACTATGCGCTCGTCGGCGACGACGGTGGCTGGATCGGCGTGGGGACCGGCTTCGCCGCCGCCGAGGGCGTGCTCGCTGCGCGCCTGCAGTCCCGTTTCACCCGCATCGATGCGCAGGCATTGCCGCATGCGGCGGATCTCGCGCGGCTGGCAGCGGCTGCGTTCGCGCGCGGCGAGACCGTTGCGCCCGAACACGTCGAGCCGGCCTACCTGCGCAACAACGTCGCCCTGACCCTGGAAGAACAGAAAGCGCTGCGCGCTTCGCGCTGAGCCGTTCGACCGCTACTCGTCGCGCACTTCGCCGCCCGGCAGGAAACGCCAGGTGCGGGTGACATGCAGGACGTCGACGTTCTCCGCCGTTTCCGGCAGGGGCGGAAACGGCGAGGACAGCTGCACGATGCGCTGCGCGGTGGAATCCAGCAGCGGGATGCCGCTGGACTGGATGATGCGCGTCTGCTCGACGCTGCCGTCGCGGCGCACGGCCACGCTGATCACCAGCGTGCCGGCCAGGCGCCGGCGGCGCGCTTCGTCGGGGTAGTTGAGGTTGCCCACGCGCTCGGCGCGGTCCACCCAGGCGCGCAGGTAGTTGGCGTAGACGTACTCCTTGGTGCTGGCCGAGACGAACTTGCGCTTAGGCCGCTTGGCGTACAGCTCCGAGCGCAGGTGGTATTCGGCCGCCAGCCGTGCCATTTCCGCATCGCGCTGCACTTTCTGCTGTCCCAGCGGCAGGTCGGGCTGGTCCGGCTGCGGGCGTGCTTCCGGTGTGGGCGTGCGTATCTCGCTTTCGCGCGTGGTCACGACGCGACTTTCCGGCGGCGGTACCGGTGCCGTGGTCTGCGCGCGCAGCGGCTGCGGCGCCAGGCCGGTGTCGGGTTGCGGGATCCAGCCCGCCTGGCTGTCGCGCGGGCGCTTGGCCACGTCGCTTTCGCCGCCGCCTTCCTGGTTGGCCGCGGCCAGGAAGTCGGCTTCCTTCGGAGTCAGTGGGGTGCTGGTCTGGCTGAGGATCACGTCCAGCGTCGGCATCACCGGCGCGGCGTCGTCCAGGGCGAAGCCCACGCCCAGCACCAGCAGCCCATGCACGATCAGCGACAGCGCCAGCGTGGCGCCGAGGCGTTCGTTGGCGCCGATCTTCGGCGGTGGTACCGGGACCGCGGACATCTCAGACCGCCAGCTTCTTCTCGATCACGTCGAACAGCTGGCCGGCGATGTTCAGGCCGAACTGCGCATCCAGTTCGCGCACGCAGGTGGGGCTGGTGACGTTGACCTCGGTCAGGTAGTCGCCGATCACGTCCAGGCCGACGAACAGCATGCCGCGCCGCTTCATCTCCGGGCCGACCTGCGCGGCGATCCAGCGGTCGCGCTCGCTCAGCGGGCGACCCTCGCCGCGACCGCCGGCGGCCAGGTTGCCGCGGAACTCGTCGCCCTGCGGGATGCGGGCCAGCGCGTAGTCGACCGGCTCGCCGTCGACCAGCAGCACGCGCTTGTCGCCGTCCCTGATGCCGGGAATGAAACGCTGCGCGAGGGTGAGGCTGCCGGCGCCGATCAGGGTTTCCAGGATGACGTTGGTATTGGGGTCGCCGGCCTTCACGCGGAAGATCGAGCGCCCGCCCATGCCGTCCAGCGGCTTCAGCACCGCTTCGCCGTGCTCGGCGACGAAGGCCTTCAGTGCCGCCGCATCGCGGCTCACCAGCGTCGGGGGGCAGCATTGCGGGAAGAGCAGGGCGGCCAGCTTCTCGTTGTAGTCGCGCAGGCCCTGCGGGTCGTTGACGATCAGTGCGCCCGCCTGCTGCGCGATGCCCAGCACGTGGGTGTCGTAGAGATACTGGTCGTCGACCGGCGGGTCCTTGCGCATCAGCACGACCTGGCCGGGACCGAACGCGAGTTCGCGAGCCTCGCCCAGCGTGAACCAGTCCGCCTTGTCGTCGCGGACCGTCAGCGGCGCCACCTGGGCGTGCGCCACGCCGTCGCGCAGCGACAGCCGGCCGGGGGTGACGTAGTGCAGGCGGTGGCCGCGCCGCTGGGCTTCCAGCAGCATGGCGAACGTGGTGTCCTTGGCGATCTTGATGGACCCGATGGGGTCCATGACGACGATGACGTCCAGCGGCATGGGAGAGGTTCGGCGGGAGACGCCGCGATGGTAGCAGGGCGCGCGACATCGCCGCCCCGGCCGGCGGTGGAACGCTTCTTGCCTCCCGTCACGACAAACTGCGACGCAGTTCGCATCATCCCGTTCATCGGGTCGGCCGTCGACGCTGTCGCTTGACAGTGCGCGCCGGGATAGGGGATATAGGCAGCAACGCAGCGTGGCCGGTTCGTCAATGAAGCCACGCGCGCATGGGGAAATCAGGTAATGACGCAGAACGAAGGCCAGGCCGGTGGACTCCACGGCCTACGGGTCATGGTGATCGATGACTCGAAAACCATCCGCCGCACCGCGGAAACCCTGCTCAAGCGCGAGGGTTGCGAGGTCGTGACCGCGACGGACGGGTTCGAGGCCTTGGCCAAGATCGCCGACCAGCAGCCGCAGATCATCTTCGTGGACATCATGATGCCGCGCCTGGACGGGTACCAGACCTGTGCGCTGATCAAGAACAACCAGGTGTTCAAGTCCACGCCGGTCATCATGCTGTCGTCCAAGGACAGCCTGTTCGACAAGGCGCGCGGGCGCATCGTCGGCTCGGAGCAGTACCTGACCAAGCCGTTCACGCGCGAGGAACTCCTCGACGCCATCCGCGCCCACGTCAGCACCTGAGGGGCTGGCGCCATGACGATCATTCGCACTGAAGTCACAGGGGGCGGGCGATGATCCGCACACCGTTCGATACGCTGGCCGAATACGAGCGCCGCAGCCTGGCGCACGCCGTGCTGCAGCCGGCCCGCGAGATCGCGCAGGACCAGTACCGCGGCGTCGGCTACCGGGTCGGCAAGCGCCGGCTGATCTCCAACTTCGGGGAAGTCGTGGAAATCGTGCCGATGCCGCCGGTCACGCCGGTGCCGGGCGCGCAGCCGTGGCTGCTGGGCATCGGCAACCTGCGCGGCAACCTGTTTCCGGTCGTGGACCTGAAGCAGTTCCTCGAAGGCGACCGCACCGTGCTGCACGAGGGCCAGCGCGTGCTGGTCATGCGCCAGGCCGGCGGCGACGTCGCGCTGACCATCGACGAACTGTACGGCCAGCGCAGCTTCCACCAGTCGCAGCAGGTCGAGCCGGGGGATCTGGCGGACGGCCGCTACGGGCATTTCATCGATCGCGCCTTCGCCAGCGACGATCAGCGGTGGGGCGTCTTTGCGCTGGGGTTGCTCGCGCGCACGCCCGAATTCCGCCAGACCGCGCTCTGAGCGCGAACGACAAGCACTATCCAGGGGTTGAACGATGAGCACTGCGACGGATTCTCCTAGCGCCGGCAAGGTCGGCAGTTTCGGCAACAACTTCTGGTTGTTGCTGCTCGCACTGTCGGTCATCGTCTTCGGTGCCAACACCGGCGTGGCCACCTACCAGGGCAGCCGCCTGTCCGGCGCCGGCACCGGCGCATCCGACATGCGCGTGCTGTCGCAGCAGCTGGCCAACCAGGGCCGCGAGGCCGTGGCCGGCAACGCCGAGGCGTTCAAGGCCTTCAGGGAGACCAAGCAGTCGGTGGAGTCCACCATCGAGGAACTGCAGAAGGACTTCGGCGACGAGGGCGCCATTTCCGGATCGCTGGCCAAGCTGACCGCCACCTGGGCGCCGCTGGGCAAGAACGCCGACCAGATCGTCGCGTCCGAGGCCGCCGTGCTGGCGCTGGCCGGCAACGCCGACCGCTTCGCCACCCAGGTGCCCAACCTGCAGGCGCAGCTCAACGAAGTGGTGCGCGCCATGTCCGCCAGCGGCGCGCCCTCCTCGCAGATCTACAGCGCGCTGCAGCAGGTCGTGCTGGCCGGCACCATGGCCCGCCGTGTGACCGAAATCCGCGCCGGTGGCGCCGGTGCCGCCACCGCCGGCGACGCGCTGGGCCGCGACGCCGTGCTGTTCGGCCAGGTGCTGGACGGTCTGCGCGACGGCAACCCGGACCTGGGCATCGCCCCGGTCCGCAACGCCGCCGCCCTGGCCGCGCTGCAGAATTCGCAGACCCTGTGGACCGCGATGAAGAAGGACCTGGACGCCATCCTGGCCAGCTCGCGCAACCTGTTCGCGGCGCAGTCGGCCGCCGCCGCGCTGACCAACGGCTCCGGCCAGATGCTCCAGGACAGCACCAACCTGTTCCAGGCGTTCTCGGCCTTCGGTTCGGTGCGCGACACGCGCCTGTTCCCGAACTTCTGGCTCGGCATCGCCTCGGGCATCGCGGCGCTGGTCTCCATCATCGGTCTGTTGTGGTCGCTGTACCGCACCCGCCAGCGCGAGCAGGAAATGCGCTACCAGACGCAGGTGGAATACAACAGCCGCAACCAGCAGGCGATCATGCGGCTGCTGGACGAAATCAGCTCGCTGGGTGAAGGCGACCTGACGGTGAAGGCCTCGGTGACCGAGGACATGACCGGCGCCATCGCGGACGCCATCAACTACGCCGTGGACGAACTGCGCAACCTGGTGACCACGATCAACGACACCTCGGTGCAGGTGGCGGCGTCGACCCAGGAAACCCAGGCCACCGCGCTGCAGCTGGCCGAAGCCGCCGGCCACCAGGCCGACCAGATCACCACCGCGTCCGACCGCATCAGCGAGATCGCGACCAGCATCGACCAGGTGTCGAAGAACTCCACCGAGTCGGCCGAAGTGGCGCAGCGCTCGGTGCAGATCGCCACCGAGGGTGCCGGCGTGGTGCGCGAGACGATCCGCGGCATGGACCAGATCCGCGACCAGATCCAGGAAACCTCCAAGCGCATCAAGCGCCTGGGTGAGTCCTCGCAGGAAATCGGCTCGGTGGTGGAACTGATCAACGACATTTCCGAACAGACCAACATCCTGGCGCTCAACGCGGCCGTGCAGGCGGCCTCGGCCGGCGAAGCGGGCCGCGGTTTCGCGGTCGTGGCCGACGAAGTGCAGCGCCTCGCAGAACGCACCTCCAGCGCGACGCGCCGCATCGAATCGCTGGTGCAGACCATCCAGGCCGATACCAACGAAGCGGTCAGCTCGATGGAGCAGACCACCGCCGAAGTGGTGTCCGGTGCGCGCCTGGCCGAGGATGCGGGTACCGCGCTGGGCGAGATCGAGCGCGTGTCGAACGACCTGAACAACCTCATCAAGGGCATCTCGACCGCCGCCCAGCAGCAGTCGTCGGCCGCGCTGGACATCACCCAGACGATGGGCGTGATCCGCCAGATCACCTCGCAGACCTCGCTGGGCGCCGGACAGACCGCCGAGTCCATCGGCCATCTGGCGCAGCTGGCCGCGGACCTGCGCCGCTCGGTCGCCGACTTCAAGCTGCCGGGCTGAGGACGGGACGCACTGCATGAACTTCCTACGCCATCCCGCCCGCCAGCAGCGCGAGGCTGACGGCTCCGCCGTCGCTGCGGGAGCACGCCCATGAGTGCGCTGCGCGAAGCCATGAGCCACGCCGTGCTCGGCTGGGTGAAGCCCGAACTGGACGAGACGCTGCGCCTGGTCCGCCAGGAGATCGAAGCCTTCGTCGAAGCGCCCGCCGACACCAGCCGCATGCGGTTCTGCGCCGGTTACCTGCACCAGGTGCAGGGCACGCTGCGCATGGTCGAACTGTATGCGCCGGCGATGGTCGCCGAAGAGCTCGAACTGCTCGCCAAGGCGTTGCAGGACGGCGGCGCGGGCGACCGCGACGAAGCCTGCGCCACGCTCATGCGCGGCGCGGTGCTGTTGCCGGACTACCTGGAGCGCCTGCAGGAAGGCCATCGCGACATCCCGATCGTGCTGCTGCCGCTGCTCAACGAGATCCGTGCCGCGCGCGGTGCGCCGGGCCTCAACGAAAGCATGCTGTTCCCGCCGGGCAGTTGCGACGACGCGGCGCCGAGCGAAGCCGAGATCGACCACGCGCGCAGCAGCCTCAGCGGGCGCAACCGTGAACTGCTCGACACCGTCGGCAATGCGGTCAAGGAAGAACTGCTGCGGGTGAAGGATGCGCTGGACCTGCACCTGCGCACGGGCAGCGATTCGGCCGAACTGGAGTCGCAGGTCACCGAACTGGGCAACGTCGCCGATACCCTCGGCATGATGGGCCTGGGCGTGGCGCGCGACGTGGTGATGCAGCAGCGCGACACGCTGCGCGAGGTGGTCGCCGGCACGCGGCCGGCGGACGAGGGCACGCTGCTGGACGTGGCCGGCGCGCTGCTGTACGTCGATGCATCGCTCGACGACCAGGTCGCACGCCTGGGCAGCGGCGGCGACGCCGCGCCGGATCCGAGCGCCGCCGAGTCGCAGCGCACGGTCGAGATCCTTGCGCAGGAAGCCATCATCAACTTCGCCGGCGCGCGCGAGCGCTTCGTCGCCTTCATCGAGACCAACTGGGATCACGCCGAACTGGCGGACGTGCCGCGCCTGCTGGACGAAGTGGCCGGCGCCCTGCGCATGCTCGAGCTCGGCCAGGCCGGCGACTACGTGGTCGGCGTGAAGCGCTACGTCAGCGGCGAACTGATCGGCAAGAAGCGCGTGCCGGGCGGACAGCAGCTCGACACCCTGGCCGACGCGATGGCCAGCCTGGAGTACTACCTGGAAGCGCTGCGCGAGCGGCGCCCCAATCGCGAGGACATCCTCGAGATCACCCGCGGCAGCCTGGAGACGCTGCGCTACTGGCCGCTGCCGGCGGAGGCCGTCGCGCCCGTGGCCGTGCCCGTCGTCGAGGCGCCGGTTGCCGCGCCGACACCGGTCGCCGAAGCGCCGATCGCACAGGCACCTGCCGCCGACGCGCCGGTTGCCGACGCGTCGGGCGCCCCGTCTGTCGAGCCCGTGGCCGAGGCGCCCGCACCCGTGTCGTTCGGCGCGCTGTCGCTGGAGCCGCTCGACGCGGCCCCGGCGCCGCCCAGCGCGGCCGCGAACCCGTTCGATCCGGTCGGCTTCGAAGAAGACGGCCTCGACACGCCGGCGGCCGCCGTGGCCCCGCCGCCCGCGTTCGAGTTCCCGGCCGACGTGGACGATCACGCGATCGATGCGCCGGCCGACGACAACGCCGCGATCGATGTGCCGGAGACGGTCCCGACGCCGGCGCCCGTGGTCGAATCCGACGTGCTGCCCGACCTCCGTCACGAGATCGCCGCCGCAGCAGCGGCCGTGCCGTCCGCCGTCGTCGGCGGCTTCGATGGCGACAGCACCGACATCGACGACGACATCCGCGAGGTGTTCCTCGAGGAGTTCGACGAGGAGATCGTCAACCTGCGCCAGCTGCTGCCGGCCTGGCGCAGCAACACCGAAGACCTGGAGCGCCTGCGGCCGATCCGCCGCGTGTTCCACACGCTGAAGGGCAGTGGCCGCCTGGTCGGCGCCAAGACCCTCGGCGAGTTCAGCTGGAAGGTCGAGAACATGCTCAACCGCGTGCTCGACCGCACGCGCGCGCCCAGCCATGCCGTCGAAGTCCTGCTGGAGCAGGCCTGCGAGACGCTGCCGCAGCTCAACGCCGCGCTGCGCGGGCAGGGCAGCGTCACCGCCGACCTGCCCGGCCTGCAGGACATCGCCGACCGCCTGGCGGCGGGCGAGGACGCGTACTACAGCGCCGAACCGGTCGTGCTGGACGAGGAGGCCGATGTCGTCGCGCCCGTGTCCGCCGCACCGGTGTCGTTCGTCGACGACGCCCCGGCCGTGTTCGAGCCGGAAGCCGAAGGCACGCCGGCGTCCGTCGATGCGGTGCTGCGCGAGATCCTGGAAGCCGAGGTCGACAACCACCTCGACACCGTCGACCACTGGCTGCAGAAGGCCCAGGTCGACGCCACGCCGGTCACCGAAGAACTGCTGCGCGCGATCCACACGATGAACGGCGCGCTGGCGATGGCCGACGTGCCGGAGATCACCCACGTCACCTCGCCGGCCGAGCAGTACGTCAAGCGCCTGCTCGCCGCGGGCGAGACGCCCACGCCGGAAGGCGTCGCCGCCCTGGCCGACACCGCGCAGGCGATCCGTCGCAGCGTGGCGGCCCTGCAGGCCCCGTCGCCGCGCATTCCCGTGTTTGCCGCACTCGCGGGCCAACTGCGCGCGCTGGGCGACAGTCTGCCCGACGTGCGCCATGGCGCGCAGATCGTCGACGACACCCGCCAGGGCACCTATGTCGGCCAGACGCCGATCGCCCCGCCGGTCGGTCCGTCCGACGTCGAGCTGTTGGCGATGGATCTGTCGGCCTACCTCGATGCCGAGGCGGCCAACGGCGCCGGCGGGTTCGACGCCATCACGCCCGTTGCGGAGACCGGCCCGGCCGAGGCCGCGACGTCGCCGGTCGACGAGACCGCCAGCGCCTCGGACGCCACCGTCGGCCCGGCCGACGCGCCCGTCGTACCGGAAACTCCGGCATCGGTGGATCGCAGCGTCACCTTCTACGACATCGATTACCGCATCACGCCGCGCACCTCGGCACCCGAGGCGGGCGTTGCCGCTTCGTCAGGCGAAGAAGCGCGCGATGCCGATTCGCCGGTTCCCGTGGAAGAGGTCGCCGCTGAAGACATCGCCACCGTCCACATCGATGTCGACGCCGGTGCCGATGCCGATGCCGGCATGGCCGATCAGGACGACGCCCTTTCGACGGCCGCCGAAGAGACGGCCGAGCCTGTCGAGGCGGACGTTTCCGTCCAGGCCACCGACGACACGGTCTCCGTCGCCGAAGACGACGCGCTGCTGGTCGATGGCGACCTGCCCGCGTTCCTCGTCGAAGCCGATGCCGCGACGCCGGCCGACACCGACGGGACGGTCGTCGAAGAAGGCGTGTCCGTGGTCGACGACATCGCCGCTGCGGACGAGCCGGTAGCCGTGGACGCAACCGACACCACTGCGGAAGAAGCGCAGGCGGACGCCGCCGACGAGATCGAAGCGATCGCCTTCGAGGGCGATGTCGCCGGCCGCGATGCCGCGGCCACCCTCGAGACGCCGACGGAAACCGTGGAAGACGAAGCGCCTGCCGACGAGGCCACGACGTTCGCCGTCGCGGACGACGCATCGCAGGCCGACGCCGGATCCGACAATACCGTTGACGCCACCGCCGACGTTTCCCCGTCCGATGACGAGATCGTCGTCGAAGCGGCTGCGCCGGACGCGTCCGTCCTCGACGCCGCGGACACTACCGGCGCCGTGGATGCCGCGGATGCGGAAGAAACCGCGTCGCAGGACGTCGAAGCCGTTGCCTCCGTCGAAGTCGAGGAGTCTGCCGTGACCAGTGCACCCGCCGACATGCCGGAGCCGGAAGACGCGCTCGACGTCACCGGGCTGGACCTGGACCTGGTCGAGATCTTCATCGAGGAAGGCAACGACCTGCTCGACCACTCGGACGACCTGATCGCCAAGCTGCGTGAAACGCCGGAAGACCGCGCACTGATCACCAGCCTGCAGCGCGACCTGCACACGCTGAAGGGCGGCGCGCGCATGGCGGGTATCCACGCCGTCGGCGACCTCGGCCACGCGATCGAATCGATGCTGGAGTCGATCGCCGGCCAGCGTACCGAGCTCGACCGTCGCGCGATCCAGCTGCTGGAGCGGGGCTTCGATGCGCTGCACGCGCAGCTGGCCCGCGTCACCGCGCGCCGCGCCGTCGTCATTCCGGATGGCATGATCGCCGAGTTCAACGCGCACGCCCGTGGTATCGAGCTGCCTGCCGCGCCCGCCGCCAGCGACGCGCCCGCCGCACCGGTCGAACTCGCGCCGCTGTCGGCGCCGATCGACACCGACGCGGCGACCGCGCCTGTCGAAGAGGAGTTCTTCCCGGTCGGCCAGCAGGAACAGGTGCGCGTCCGCGCCGACCTGCTCGACCGCCTGGTCAACAACGCCGGCGAAGTCGCGATCTACCGCGCCCGCCTCGAACAGCAGCTGGGCGCGTTCCGCGGCGCGATGGCGGAACTCGACCGCACCAACATCCGTATGCACGACCAGCTGCGTCGTCTCGACCTGGAAACGGAGGCGCAGATCGTCGCCCGTTACCAGCGCGAGCACGACAAGCAGGATCCGACCTTCGATCCGCTGGAACTGGACCGCTTCTCCACGCTGCAGCAGCTCAGCCGCGCACTGGCCGAGTCGGCCGCCGACATCAGCGGCCTGCAGGGTGTGCTGGACGACCTCGCACGCCAGTACGACAGCCTGCTGCAGCAGCAGTCGCGCGTCAGCTCGGAGCTTCAGGACGGCCTGATGCGTGCGCGCATGCTGCCGTTCGAGGGCATCGTGCCGCGCCTGCGCCGCGTGCTGCGCCAGGCCGCCACCGAGACCCACAAGCAGGTGAGCCTGCAGTTCTCCGGTACGCACGGCGAAATGGACCGCAACGTGCTGGACCGCATGACCGCGCCGCTGGAGCACCTGCTGCGCAACTCGGTCGCGCACGGTCTGGAAACGCCGAAGGAACGCCGCAAGGCCGGCAAACCGGAAGAGGGCACCGTGCACGTCGCGTTGCGCCGCGAAGGCTCGGAAATGGTGCTGGAGGTGACCGACGACGGCGCCGGCCTGAACCGGGACGCCATCCGCAGGCGTGCCGAACAGCGCGGCCTGCTGCAGCCCGGCGCCGTGCTGCCGGACAGCGCGCTGGACCGCCTGATCCTGGAGCCCGGCTTCAGCACCGCCGACAAGGTCAGCCAGCTGGCCGGCCGCGGCGTGGGCATGGACGTGGTCTACAACGAAGTGCGCCAGTTGGGTGGTTCCCTGGAGATCAACTCCGTCCCGGGCAAGGGCGCGACCTTCACCCTGCGCCTGCCGCAGACGCTGGCGGTCAGCCAGGCGGTGTTCGTGCAGATCGGCGAGACGCAGTTCGCGGTGCCGGTGGCGGCGGTCAGCGGCATCGGCCGCATCAGCCACGCCCGCTTCAGCGCCGGCGCGGGCAGCTATCACTACGCCGGCGAAGACTATCCGCTGTACAACCTCGGTCACCTGGTCGGCCAGGGTGCCGCCAAGGCCGAAGGCCAGCCGCAGGTGCCGCTGTTGCTGGTGCGCTCGGGCGACCTGCGCGCCGCGGTGGCGGTGGATCAGGTGCTCGGCAACCGCGAGATCGTGGTCAAGCCGGTCGGTCCGCAGATTTCCTCGATCCCCGGCATCTACGGCGCCACCATCACCGGCGACGGCAGCGTCGTGGTGATCCTGGACGCCGCGCCGCTGGTGCGCCGCCACCTGGCGCAGCCGCAGGAACCGACCCAGCAGGCCCCGGCGGTGGAACAGCGCCGCGTGCCGCTGGTGATGGTGGTCGACGACTCGCTGACCATGCGCAAGGTGACCAGCCGCGTGCTGGAACGCCACAACTTCGAGGTCAGCGCCGCGCGCGACGGCGTCGAGGCGCTGGAGAAACTGGAAGAGCGCGTGCCCGACCTGATGCTGCTCGACATCGAGATGCCGCGCATGGACGGTTACGAGCTGGCCACGGCGATGAAGGCCGATCCGCGCTTCAAGGATGTGCCGATCGTGATGATCACCTCGCGTACCGGCGACAAGCACCGCCAGCGCGCCTTCGACATCGGCGTGCAGCGTTACCTGGGCAAGCCGTACCAGGAGCTGGACCTGATGCGCAACGTGTACGACCTGCTGGGAATCGCCCGTGTCCGTGAGTGAAGCCAAACGCGTTGCCCTGCTGGCGCGCCCGGGCCAGGCGCGCGAGCGCCTGCGCGTGGCGCTGCATGAGGCCGGCGCCGAGATCGTGCTGGAAGACGACCCGAACACGCTCGATGCCGACACCCTCGGCCACAGCGCGCCGCAGGTGGTGCTGGTGGCGCTGGAGCCGGCCATCGAGGACAGCCTGGAGCGCTTCGACCGCGTGCTGCACGATCCCGCGGTGGCGGTGATCTTCGACGAGGCCGACCTGGCCGCGCGCCGCGAAGGGTGGGATGCCCAGCGCTGGGCGCGCCACCTGGCCGCCAAGCTGCACGGCCATCGCGACGTGCTGCCGCCGGGCCGCGAAGAGGATGTGGGCCTGCAGCTGGAACCCGGCCTGCCGGTGACGCCGGCGCAGCTGCACGAAGGCGAACAGGTCTCCGACTACCTGCAATCGGTGGCCGGCATGGCGCTGGAACTGCCCAGCGACGACTTCGCCTATACCGGCGGTTTCCAGCCGCGCGCGGCGGAAGACCAGGTGATCGATGCCGATGCGTGGCTGCGCTCGGCGTCGGCGCCGGCCGAATCGATCCCGCCGCCGCTCCCCGCCGCCCCGGCGGTCGCCGAGCCGCCGCCGCTGCCCGCTGCGGCCAAGGCGAGCTTCGATCTTTCCTCGCTGTCGCTGGAGCCGCTGGAAGGCGGTGGCGTGGCGGCGTCGGCGCGCCCGCAGGGTGCCGTGCTGGTGTTCGCGGGCATCGGCGGTCCGGATGCCGTGCGCAAGCTGCTGGCCGATCTGCCGACCGGCTTTCCCAAGCCGGTGATGGTGCACCTGCGCCTGGATGGCGGCCGTTACGATAACCTGGTCCGACAGATGGAGCGCGTGGCGCACATGCCGGTACTGCTGGCCGAAGCCGGCAAGGGTGCCGATCCCGGACACGTCTACGTGCTGCCCGGCGACGTGGTGCCGTTCGTCGATGACGGTACCGTCGGCTTCCGCCCCGGCGCGGTGATCCACACGGTCATTCCGCAGCTGCCACCGGCCGATAGCGCCGTGTTGCTGCTGAGCGGCAGCGACAGCGCACTGGTCGATGCCACGGCTGCGCTCGGCGATGCCGGCGCGCTGGTCATGGGCCAGTCGCAGGAAGGCTGCTACGACCCCGCCGCACCCAAGGCGCTCGCCGCGCGTGGCGCCGAACTCGGCTCGCCCGCGCAGATCGCGCAGCGCCTGACCGACCGCTGGTTCTGAGGAACACACGATGGCCCATTCCAACGACGAAATCCGCGGCGTCCTGATCCAGGCCGGCGAATACCGCCTGCTGCTGCCCAACGCCACCGTCGCCGAAGTGCTGACGCGCGCACCGGTCGAGCCGGTCGCGGACATGCCCGACTGGCTGCCCGGCCGGATCGACTGGCACGGCTGGCCGGTGCCGCTGGTCGCGTTCGGCCGCCTGACCGGCAACGCCAACGACCCGGTCGCGCTGAACAGCAAGATCGTGGTGCTGAAGGCGCTGAGCGGCGACAAGGATCGCCCGTACTTCGCCCTGCTCACACCGTCCTTCCCGCGCCTGGTTTCGGTGCCGCGCGACGGCCTGCTCGCCGACGCGACCGAGGAGGATCTCCCCGTCGGCGTGAAAGTCCGCGTGCTGCTGGGCGACGAAGCTGCCGTGCTCCCCGACCTGGAAGTGGTCGAAACGATGATCGACGAGGCGCTGGCCCGCGCGGCCTGACGCTTCATGAGGTGGGCCTGCGCCCACCTCCGCAGATCATGCAGATGCCTCGGTCCGCGGCGCCGCAGACCCGTGCCGTGCGCTGGCGGGCTTGAGCCCGCCCTACGGTCTGGGACGCGCCGGACGACGATGGGCGACGCGATGATCGACGCGGCATGACCTTTCGTAGGGTGGGCCTTGGCCCACCTTTTCGCGATCTGCGATTGGCGCTGTCGACATGCGAACGGCACGCCTGACGCCTTGAGATGGCGGATTCGAACGGCATCGCGCGTACGGGTGGAAACGCGCCCCTCATCCGCCTTCGGCACCGTCTCTCGTAGCACGCGGAGAAGGGAAGCGCGCCGACAAAATGGTGTCGGGCGGGCGAACGCCTGTCGACCTTCGTAGGGTGGGCCTTGGCCCACCTTCTCGCGATCTGCGTCTGACGCCTTGCGATGGCGGACGTGAGCCTGCCCTACAGGTCGCCGAATCTCGACTGCAGCGCGGCGATGGCCGCGAGTCCGGCGGTTTCGGTACGCAGGATGCGCGGGCCCAGCCGGAGGCCGGTGAACCCGACGGCAGACAACGCTTCGCGGTCGCGCGGCGACCAGCCGCCCTCGGGTCCGATCGCCACCACCACCTTGCCCGCGGCGACGTTCACCGTGGCCAGCGATACCTCGCCGACCGGATCGAGCGTCAGCTTCGTCGCGTCGGCATCCACGATGCGCGCGGCATCGGCCAGCGCAGCGGGCGCCGACAGCACAGGCAGGCGCGCGCGCCCGCTCTGTTCGCAGGCCGACGCGATGACGCTGCACCAGTGCGCCACGCGCTTTGCCGTGCGCTCGGCATCCAGCTTCACTTCGGTGCGCTCGGCCATCACCGGGACGATCGCGGCGACGCCCAGTTCGGTCGCCTTCTGCAGGATCAGGTCCATCTTCTCGCCGCGTGCCACACCCTGCAGCAGGGTGACATGCAGGGGCGATTCGTTGTCGACGCTGCGCGCCGCCATGATCTCGGCCTGCACGCCGCGCTTGCCGACGGCGGTGATGCGCGCGTCGTAGTCGTGGCCATCGCCGTTGAACAACACGCAGGCATCGCCTTCACGCAGCCGCAGCACACGGGCGAGGTGATTGGCGGCGGTCTCGGGCAGGGCGAGCGATGCGCCTACGGTCAGAGAGGTGTCGACATGGCAGCGAGTCAGGCGCATGCGGTGGCCTCGTCGATGGCGTGGCGGGTGACGTCGGCGAGCAACTGCAACGCGTCGTCGTCCACGCAGTAGGGCGGCATCCAGTACAGCACGTCGCCAAGCGGGCGCAGCACCACGCCGCGGGCCAGCGCCGCGCGGTAGGCCTTCAGGCCGATGCGCGCGGTCGCGGGGAAGGGCGTGGCCTTGTCGCCATCGCGGGTCAGTTCGAATGCCAGCATCATGCCGGCCTGGCGAACGTCGGCGACGTGGCGATGCGCGGCCAGCGGTTCCGCCAATGCCGCCATCGTGCGCGCGGTCGCACGGTTGCGCGCCAGCACATCGCCGTCGCGGAAGAGGTCCAGCGATGCCAGCGCGGCCGCGCAGGCCAGCGGATTGCCGGTATAGCTGTGCGAATGCAGGAAGGCGCGTTCGCGCGAATCGTCGAGGAAGCCATCATAGATCGCCTGCGTCGCCAGCACCGCCGCCAGCGGCAGGAAGCCGCCCGTCAGGCCCTTCGACAGGCACAGCAGGTCCGGCATCACGCCGCTCTGCTCACTGGCGAACAGCGTGCCGGTGCGACCGAAGCCGACCGCGATCTCGTCGGCGATCAGGAACGCGCCGCTGGCGTCGCACAGCTCGCGCACGCGGGTGAGGTAGTCGGCGTGGTGCATGCGCATGCCGCCGGCGCATTGCACGCGCGGCTCGACGATCACCGCGCAGATTTCCCCCGCATGCTCGTCCAGCATCGCGGCCAGTGCATCGGCGGCGCGATGCGCGCATTCGGACGGCGATTCGCCGTCCCGGGCCAGATAGGCGTCCGGCGAGGGCGCGAACAGCGCTTCGGTCAGCAGCGGCGCATACACCCGCCGGTACAGCGGGATGTCGCCGACGGCCAGCGCCCCCAGCGTTTCGCCGTGGTAGCCGTTCTCCAGCGCGATGAATTTCGTCCGCGTGTGCTCGCCGCGGTTGTGGAACCAGTGGAACGCCATCTTCAGCGCCACCTCCACGCCCGCCGAGCCGTTGTCCGCGTAGAACACCTTGGCCAGCGGCGCGCGCCCCGCCTGCCGCGGCGCCACCGCCAGCAGCCGCTCGGCCAGTTCCACCGCCGGCGCATGGGTGAAGCCGGCCAGCATCACCTGCTCCAGCGACTGCGCCTGCGCGGCGATGGCCGCGCCGATGCGTGGTTCCGCATGGCCGAACAGGTTGGTCCACCAGCTGCTGACGGCGTCGAGATACCGTGTGCCATCGTGACCGACCAGCCACGCACCCTCGCCACGGGCGATCGGCACCAGCGGCAAGGTGTGCGGGTGCTCACGCATCTGCGTGCAGGGATGCCACAGCACGGACAGATCGCGGGCACGCCAGTCGTCCGCCTCTGCTAGCATTCCCTTCTGATGATCCTGTTGTCGCATCCCTCCATGATATCGGGCGCCGCCCCTTGCCGTCGCCACGCCCCGCGTGGCGCGCGCGGACGCCGCTCCGCCGCATGAGCCGCCTGCCCACCATCCACGGGATCACCCAGCGCGCCGACGGGCCGGACCGCCACGTCGAGGAGCTCGACCTTGAATTCAGCAACGGCGAGCGTCGCCGCTACCATCGCCTGCGCTCTCAGGGCCATGGCGCGGTGGTCGTGGTGCCGATGCAGGACGAGGACACCGTACTGCTGGTGCGCGAGTACGCCGCCGGCATGCACCGCTACGAACTGGGCCTGGTGAAGGGCCGCATCGACGCCGGCGAGACGCCCGAGCAGGCCGCCGACCGCGAACTGAAGGAAGAAGCCGGCTTCGGCGCGCGCCGCCTGGACGTGCTTCGCGCCCTGACCCTGGCGCCCACCTACATGAGCCACCAGTCCTGGCTGGTGGTGGCAAGAGACCTGTACCCCGAGCGCCTGCCGGGGGATGAACCCGAGGAGTTGGAAGTAGTGCCCTGGAAGTTGCAAGACCTCGACCAGCTGATGCTGCGCGAGGATTTTTCGGAAGGCCGTTCGCTGGCGGCGCTGTTCATCGCCCGCGAATGGTTGAACGCGCGGACATGAGTCGAATGACCGCGGACCTGCACGAAGCCGTCATCGTCATCGCCCGCGAAGCGGGCCTCGCCATCATGGCGGTGTACGAGAACGCCTTCGACGTGCAACGCAAGAGCGACGACAGTCCGCTCACCGCCGCCGACATGGCGGCCCACCGGGTCATCGCCGACGGCCTGCGCCGGCTGACCCCGCAGTGGCCTGTGCTGTCGGAGGAAGCCGCCGACATCCCGTGGTCCGAACGCAGCCAGTGGCCGACCTACTGGCTGGTGGACCCGCTGGACGGCACGCGCGAGTTCATCAAGCGCAACGGCGAGTTCACCGTCAACATCGCGCTGATCGAGCAGAACGAGCCCATCTTCGGCGTGGTCCACGCGCCGGTGACCGGCGAGACCTGGCACGCGCGCCAGGGCCGCAACGCCTACCGCCGCGTCGGCGAGGTGGATGCGCAGATCCGTACGCGCGCGCCGGCCACCGGCACGCTGAAGGTCGCGGCCAGCCGCTCGCATCGCGATGTGCGCACGCAGGCCTTCCTCGATGGCATGGGCGATATCGAAGAGGTGTCGCTCGGTTCCTCGCTGAAGTTCTGCCGCATCGCCGAAGGCGCGCTCGATGTCTATCCGCGCTTCGGCCCCACCAGCGAGTGGGATACCGCCGCCGCGCAGTGCGTGCTGGAAGCCGCCGGCGGCGCGCTGCTGGCGCCGGACGGTCGCGCGTTCCGCTACAACCGTCGCGAGACGCTGCTCAACGGCGATTTCGTGGCGCTGGGCGACATGACGCTGCCGTGGCGTACGTGGCTGGCGCGCGCGCATGACGACGACCATGGACGCGCCCGCATCGCCTGACGGCGGCATCGCGCGGCTGCTGGCCATCATGGCCCGCCTGCGCGATCCCGACGGCGGCTGCCCGTGGGACCTGGAGCAGGACTTCTCCACCATCGCACCCTATACGGTGGAGGAAGCCTACGAGGTCGCCGACGCGATCGACCGTGGCGACCTGCCGGCGTTGAAGGATGAGCTGGGCGACCTGCTGCTGCAGGTCGTCTTCCATGCACAGATGGCGCAGGAGCAGGGCGCCTTCGCGTTCGGCGACGTCGTCGAGGCGATCTGCGACAAGATGGTGCGGCGTCACCCGCATGTGTTCGGTCCTTCGACGGGCTCGGGACCGGTTGCCTCGTTCGCCGATGCGCAGGCGCAGACCGCCAACTGGGACGCGATCAAGGCCGCCGAACGCAAGGCCGCGGGCGAAGACGATACGTCCGCACTCGCCGGCATCTCGCGCGGCCTGCCGGAGTGGCAGCGCGCGGTGAAACTGCAGTCGCGCGCGGCGCGGGTCGGCTTCGACTGGCCCGACACCGGACCGGTGATCGACAAGCTGCACGAGGAGATCGACGAGGTGCGCGTGGAACTCGCCGCCGCTCCTTCGCCCGAGCGCGATGCGCGGCTGGAGGACGAGATCGGCGACCTGCTGTTCGTCGCCGCCAACCTGGCGCGGCACGCCAAAGTCGACGTGGGTGGCGCGCTGCGCCGGGCCAACCTGAAGTTCGAGCGTCGCTTCCGCGCGATGGAGGCGCTTGCCACCGCCGACGGCACCACGATGTCCGCGCTGACGCTGGCGCAGCAGGAAGCGCTGTGGATGCGGGTGAAGCAAGGCGAAGGCACGTAGCGACAGCCTTCTCGGCCTCGCCGTCGCGGCGATCCTGGCAGGGAGGGCGCACGCAGCGGAGCAAGCTCCGCTCTACGGGGGTTGGCGGTTGTCCTGCCCGACCACCGTTGGACCGTCATTCCCGCGAAGGCGGGAACCCAGCGACTTGCCACATCGAACCGAACCGTCGCGGTGATTCGCGTGCGAAGACGGCAGCGGTCGCATCGGCGGACGTGTTGCGTTGCCGGAACCCCAGGGCTGGCGGCGGGCCGAGGCCCGCCCTACGCTGTCGGCATGAAGACCCTGCTGCTGTTCCTCGTCACCGCGCTGGCCGAGATCGTCGGCTGCTATCTGCCCTACCTGTGGCTGCGCAAGGGCGGCAGCGTGTGGCTGCTGCTGCCGGCGGCCGCCAGCCTGGCGCTGTTCGCGTGGTTGCTGACGCTGCATCCCACTGCGTCCGGCCGCGTGTACGCCGCGTACGGCGGCGTCTACGTCACCATGGCGATTTTCTGGCTGTGGGCCGTGGACGCGGTGAAGCCGACGCGCTGGGACCTGCTGGGTGCCGGCTTGTGCCTGGCCGGCATGGCGGTGATCATGTTCGCGCCACGCGCCGCCTGACCCGGTGGGAGGGGACATGAGCCGCTTCGCCAGCTTCCGCGAGTTCTACCCGTTCTACCTCGCCGAACACAGCAACCGCATCTCGCGCCGCCTGCATTTCGTCGGCAGCTGCGGCGTGCTCGCGCTGCTGGTGCTGGCCATCGTCGAGCGCAACGCCTGGTGGCTGCTGGCCGCGCTGTTCTGCGGCTACGGCTTCGCCTGGGTGGGCCACTTCTTCTTCGAGAAGAACCGGCCCGCCACCTTCAAGCACCCGTTCTATTCCTTCGCCGGCGACTGGGTGATGTTCAAGGACATCCTGACCGGAAAGATCCGGTTCTAGGTAGCGTGCGCCATGCGCACGACCACGATATGTCGGAACCCGCCGTGCGCACGGCGCAGGCTACGGCTCGTAGAACATCAGGAACGCCGCGCCCACGATCAGCGCGAAGGCCGCATAGTGGTTCCATTTCAGCGGCTGGCCCAGGTACCAGGTACTGAAGCCGGCGAAGACCAGCAGGGTCAGGATTTCCTGGATGGTCTTGAGCTGCACCACCGAGTAGACCGCGCTGCCCATGCGGTTGGCCGGCACCATCAGCATGTACTCGAAAAAGGCGATGCCCCAGCTGGTCAGGATCACCGTGAGCAGCGGCGCCGATTTGTACTTCAGATGGCCGTACCAGGCGAACGTCATGAAGACGTTGGAGGCCAGCAGCAGGAACAGGGGCAGGACGCGGTCGATCATGGCGGGGTCGTCGGGGGAGGAGGGCGAAGCGTAATGCCAACTGCCGGCTGAATGGAAAGGCCATCTTCACGCGGTGTCTACCGGTGCCCCGGTAGTTTCACAAACCTGAAGCCTCTCAAGGAGTTGTCATGCGACACAGTCAGGAAACCGCGGGTCTGGTGCTGGTGGTGGAAGACAACCGCAACATTTCCGAGATGATCGGGGAATATCTGGAAGGCCGCGGCTTCGAAGTCGACTACGCCACCGACGGCCTGGACGGTTACCGGCTGGCGGTGGAGAACAGCTACGACGTGCTGGTGCTCGACCTGATGCTGCCGCGCCTGGACGGCATGGAAGTCTGCAAGCGGCTGCGGACCGAGGCCCGCAAGTCGACGCCCGTGCTGATGCTGACCGCACGCGACACGCTGGACGACAAGCTGACCGGCCTGAGCTCCGGCGCCGACGATTACCTGACCAAGCCTTTCGCGATCCAGGAACTGGAGGCCCGCCTGCGTGCATTGATCCGCCGCGAGCGCCGCCAGGTCGGTGCCGAAGTGCTGAAGGTCGCGGACCTGGTGCTGGACCCGGTCAGCATGCGCGCCACCCGCGGCGGTACCGAACTGATGCTGTCGCCGATCGGCCTTCGGCTGCTGACCATCCTGATGCGCGAGTCGCCGCGCGTGGTGACCCGGCAGGAGATCGAGCGCGAGATCTGGGGCAACGGCCTGCCGGATTCGGACACCCTGCGCAGCCACCTGTACAACCTGCGCAAGGTGATCGACAAGCCGTTCGACAAGCCACTGCTGCACACCGTGCAGAGCGCCGGCTACCGCATCGCCGACATCGGCTGACCCGGCGGTCGGCGCGCGGCAGACCTCCGCCGTCGCCCGACGACTCCGCATGCGCCAGGGCCTCCCCCGAAAACTCAGGATCGCCTTCATCCTGCAGGCCGTGATGGTCAGCCTGGCCATCGTGCTGGGCGTGTACCTGATCTCGGCGGTCATCAAGCACAGCCTGATGAACACCGCGCTGCAGGAAGAAGCCGCGCATTTCTGGGAGCTCTACAGCGCCAGTACCGCGCAGCCGCCGCCGAACACGCACAACCTGCGCGGCTACCTGGTGGTCAAGGGGCATTCCAACCTGGTGCTGCCGGAGAACCTGCGCGCGCTCGGGCCGGGGTTCCACGAACTGAAGGACGACGATCTGCTGGTGCTGGTGGACGAACAGCCCGAAGGCCGTCTTTACCTGGTGTTCCTGCGCTCGCAGGCCGAGCGGCTGGCGTTCTACTTCGGCACGGTGCCGATCATCATGACCCTGGTGGCCATCTACCTGGTGTCCTGGCTGACCTATCGCGCATCGAAGCGGCTGGTGTCGCCGGTCAGCTGGCTGGCGCGGCAGGTGTCCGAATGGGACCCGCGCCACCCCGACGTCAGTGGACTGGCCGCCGACCGGCTGCCGAGCGAGGTGCAGGGCGAGGCGCGCCAGCTGGCCGCGGCACTGCACGGACTGGCCCAGCGCGTCACCGCGCACGTGGCGCGCGAACGCGACTTCACCCGCGACGCCAGCCACGAACTGCGCACGCCGCTGACCGTCATCCGCGTGGCCACCGACATGGGCATGGCCGAAGATTCGCCACCGCGCGTGGCGCGTGCGCTGCAGCGCATCCAGCGCGCCGGGCGCGACATGGAGGCAGTGATCGATGCTTTCCTGATCCTGGCGCGCGAAGCCGAAGTGGAGCCGCAGAGCGAGGACTTCGACGTCGCCGACATCGTCATGGACGAGGCCGAGAACGCGCGCACGCTGCTGCTCAACAAGCCGGTGGACCTGGAGGTCACCCTGCATGCGCGTCCGCGCCTGCATGCGCCGCCGCGGGTGTTCCAGGTGGTCGTCAGCAACCTGCTGCGCAATGCCTGCACCTATACCGACCGCGGCCGCATCGACGTGCTGCTGGAACCGGACCGCGTGGTCGTGCGCGACACCGGCATCGGCATGGCCGCCGAATCGATGCAGCGGGTGTTCGAGCCCTTCTACCGTGCCGATCCGTCGCGCCCGCAGGGCAGCGGCCTGGGCCTGTCCATCGTCAGCCGCCTCTGCGACCGCTTCGGCTGGAAGATCGAGCTGGAGAGCGAACTGGGACGCGGCACCACCGCGACGATCCGCTTCGTTCCGTAATCCATAACGGCACCTGACCCGTACCACGGGCTGTCAACGCGCCGGCCCCCGGCGCGTTCCCGTTCCCGACTCCCCACCCTCCGAGCCGACTCACTGCATGAGCCAGCCAGCACGCTCCGCCCCCCGCAAGAACCCACCTCTGCCCAAGATCCTGCTCGGGGTCGCGATCGTCGCCCTGCTCGGCGCCGGCGCGTGGTACTGGACCGCGCGCAAGAGCGATGGCGCGGAAAGCGCCTACCGCAGCGCCACCATCGAGCGCGGCGACATCCGCGTGGCCATTTCGGCGACCGGCACCCTCAGCGCCATCTCCACGGTCACCGTGGGTAGCCAGATCTCCGGTCAGGTCACCGACGTGCTGGTCGACTACAACAGCGAAGTCAAGAAGGGCCAAGTGCTGGCGCGCATCGATCCGAGCACCTACGAGGCGCAGATCGAGCAGGGCAATGCGCAGATCGCCAGCGCGCAGGCCAACCTGCGGCAGGCGCAGGCCACCCTGGCCAATGCCGAGATCGACTACACCCGCAAGGCCGGCCTGGGCCGTCAGCAACTGGTCGCGCAGAGCGACGTCGACCTGGCCCGCGCGGCACGCGACCAGGCGCGTGCGCAGGTCAACGCCGCGCAGGCGTCGATCCGCCAGCAGACGGCGTCCACCCAGACCACCCGCGTCAACCTGGACCGCACCGTGATCCGCTCGCCGGTGGACGGCGTGGTGCTGACCCGCACGATCGAACCCGGCCAGACCGTGGCGGCCAGCCTGCAGGCACCCGAACTGTTCACCATCGCCGAAGACCTGTCGAAGATGAAGATCGAACTGGCCGTCGACGAGGCCGACATCGGCCAGGTCAAGGTCGGGCAGGCGGTCTCGTTCACGGTCGATGCGTTCGCCGATCGTCAGTTCCGCGGACAGGTGCAGCAGGTGCGCCTGTCGGCCACCACCACCAGCAACGTGGTGACTTACCCGGTGGTGGTCAGCGTGGACAACAGCGACGGCACGCTGCTGCCCGGGCTGACCGTCAACGCCGAGATCGAGGTCAGCAAGCGCGACGACATCCTCAAGGTGTCCAACGCCGCGCTGCGCTACAAGCCGACCGGCGAACAGGCCGGTGCGTCGGCGCCGGCGGCGCCGCAGGCCGGACAGAACCGGGGCGGCGGCGTCAGCGACGACCTGGTGCGGGTGGCCGCCTCCCTGCAACTGAAGCCCGAGCAGCAGGCCGCGTTCGACACGGCCATGTCGGCGCTGCGCGAGCGCCAGGCCGCGCGCATGGCACAGGCGCAGCAGCGTGGCGGCGCCAGCATGTTCGGCGGGCCGGGCGGCGGTCCGCGGTCCGGCGGCAACGCCGGTGGCGGCGGGGCGATGCAGGCGCAGATGCGCCAGCGCATGGCCGATCGCATGCAGCAGGACTTCGCCCCGTTCCGCGCCACGCTGGACGAGGCGCAGAAGCAGCGCTGGGATGGCGAACTGCGCACGCTGCTCGCCGCCAAGCGCGCGCCGATCTATCTGCTCGTCGACGGCAGGCCCGAGATGGTGCAGGTACGCGTGGGCGCCAGCGACGGCACCAGCACCGAGGTGTCCGGCGCCGTGAAGGAAGGCGACGTGGTGGTCGTGGGCGAGCGCGCGAAGGAATGAGCACGCCGTCCGTGAACACCGGCGAGCGCGTGCCGGTCATCCAGACGCACGCGCTGGGCAAGGTCTACTCCGCCGGCACCGAGGCGGAAGTGGTCGCGCTGCGCGGGGTGGACCTGCGCGTGGACCGGGGCGACTTCGTCGCGATCATGGGTCCATCCGGATCGGGCAAGTCCACGCTGATGAACCTGATCGGCTGCCTGGACACGCCCAGCGACGGCACCTATTTCTGCGACGGGATCGACGTGGCCACGCTCGACGCCGAACAGCTGGCCATCCTGCGCCGGGAGAAGATCGGCTTCGTGTTCCAGGGCTTCCATCTGCTCCCGCGCATGACCGCGCTGGAGAACGTGGCGATGCCGCTGGGCTATGCGCAGGTGCCCCCCGGCGAACGCGCCGAACGCGCGCGCCAGGCGCTGGCCGCCGTCGGCCTGGCCGAACGCGCGGGCCACCGTCCCAACGAACTCTCCGGCGGACAGCAGCAGCGCGTGGCCATCGCACGCGCGCTGATCAACCAGCCGCCGATCCTGCTGGCCGACGAACCGACCGGCGCGCTGGACAGCAGGACGGGCGAAGAGATCCTGGCGCTGTTCAAGCGATTGCGCGACGACGGCCACACCGTCATCCTGATCACCCACGACGCCGAAGTCGCTGCGCATGCCGACCGCGTGCTGGTGATGCGCGATGGTGAGTTGCACGAGGAGCCGGGGTTCGGGAATCGGGAGTCGGGAGTCGGAGGAACGCACCCATGATCCGTCCTCTTTTCCTGCCGGCGCTGTTCCCGCTCATGCGGCGCGCCTTTGCGCCTGCGAATCCCGAATCCCGATTCCCCACTCCCGGCCTTCTGCCATGAAATTCTCCGACATCCTCCGCACCGCCCTGCACGCGCTGCGCGGCAACTGGATGCGCAGCGCGCTGACCTCGCTGGGCGTGATCATCGGCATCGCCGCCGTCATCGTGATGGTGTCGGTGGGGCAGGGCACGCAGGCGGAGATCGACAAGCTGGTATCCGGCCTGGGCTCGCAGCGGCTGGACATCAGTCCCGGCGCCGGGCGCGGCGGCGGTGGCGTGCGGATGAGCTCCAGCAGCTTCTACACGCTCAACGAAGGCGACGTGGACGCGATCCGCAACGAAATCCCGGAAGTGCAGTACGTGGCCGGTGCCCTGCGCGGCAATACCCAGATCGTGTTCGCGGAGAACAACGCGTCGACCAGCTGGCAGGGCGTGCAGGCGGACTTCTTCGACATCAACAGCTGGGTGATCGCCAACGGTGAAGGCTTCGATGCGCAGGATTATTCCAGTGCGGCCAAGGTGGTGATCCTGGGCGACACGGTACGGCGCACGCTGTTCGGCGAAGACAGCGGTATCGGCCAGACCGTGCGCCTGGGCCGCGTGCCGTTCACCGTGGTGGGCACGCTGGCGCCGAAGGGGCAGGGCGGCTTCGGTCAGGACCAGGACGACGTGATGATGGTGCCGCTGGAAACCGCGCGACGCCGTCTGCTGGGCTCGATGGGCCTGCCGCCCGGCGCGGTGATGCAGGTGGCGCTGACCGTGGCCGACCCCAAGGCCCTCAGCTACGTGCAGGGCGAAGTCGAGGCGCTGCTGCGCCAGCGGCACAAGATCGCGCCGGGCGAGGAGGACGACTTCAACGTGCGCAACATTTCCGAGATCGTCGCCACCCGCACTGCGACCACCAAGCTCATGTCGCTGTTGCTCGGCGCGGTGGCCACCATTTCGCTGATCGTCGGCGGCATCGGCATCATGAACATCATGCTGGTGTCGGTGACCGAACGCATCCGCGAGATCGGACTGCGCATGGCGGTGGGCGCCGGACCGGGCGACGTGCGACGGCAGTTCCTCGCCGAAGCCATGCTGCTGTCGCTGGGCGGTGGCGTGCTGGGCATCGTCATCGGCGTGGCCGGTGCGCTGCTGGTCGGCCAGTTCAGCGAGCTGCCGGTGGCGTTGAACGGGCAGGTGATCGGGTTGGCCGCAGGCTTCTCGATCGCCACCGGCCTGTTCTTCGGTTACTACCCGGCCCGCAAGGCCTCGCAACTGGATCCGATCGAGGCGCTGCGCTCGCAGTAGGCGGTCGGCGGGGGCTGGTGCGGTGCGGCGGCGGGAGTATGCTGGACGCCCGTCGTGCCTCACCGGACCTGCGCCATGAGCTCGCCTACGTCCCGCCGGCCACTTGCCCTGGCCATCCATGGAGGCGCCGGCGTGATCGAACAGGGCAGTCTGGTGCCCGGGGTCGAGGCCGCGATCCATGCCGACCTCGCACGCGCGCTCGACGTGGGCCACGCCATCCTGGCGACCGGCGGCAGCGCCTTGGACGCGGTGGAAGCGGCGGTGACCGTGCTCGAAGACTCGCCTTTCTTCAACGCCGGGCGCGGCGCCGTGTTCACCGCCGAAGGCCGGCATGAGCTGGATGCCGCCATCATGGACGGGCGCCACCGCCGTGCCGGGGCGGTCGCGGGCCTGATGACGGTGCGCCATCCGGTACGGCTGGCGCGTCGGGTGCTGGAGGATTCGCCGCATGTGTTCCTGATCGGCGATGGCGCGGAGCAGTTCGCCGACACGCAGCCCGGCATCGAGCGGGTGCCGAATGGCTGGTTCTCCACCGAGCCCCGGCGCGCCCAGCTGCGCGAGGCGCAGCAGCGCGAGCAGCAGGCCTGGCACGGCAACGACGATCTGCGTGGCCGGTACTTCGGCACGGTCGGCGCGGTGGCGCTGGACAGCCGCGGGCATGTCGCGGCGGCCACCTCCACCGGCGGCATGACCAACAAGCGCTGGGGGCGCGTCGGCGATTCTCCGGTGATCGGTGCCGGGACCTGGGCCGACGCGCGTTGCGCGGTGTCGTGCAGCGGCTGGGGCGAGTTCTACATCCGCAACGCGGCTGCCCACGACATCGCCGCCCGCGTGGCCTATCGCGGCGATCGCCTGCGCGACGCGGTGGAGGACGTCATCCTAGGCGAAGTGCCGCAGCATGGCGGCGACGGTGGTGCCATCGCGGTCGATACCGAGGGCAATGTGTCGCTGGTGCTCAACACGCGCGGCATGTACCGCGGCTGGGTGCGTCCCGATGGCACGCGCGGCACCGCCATCTACCAGGACACCTGAGTGCCTGCGTCGCCGGAAGCGCACGCCGCCGCATTGACCCTGGCCGATCACCGCGCCCTGCGCGCGCAGGCGCTTCGCCTGTGCCGCCGCGCCGACGAAGCGGACGACCTGGTGCAGGAAACCTTGCTGGCCGGCGTGCTGGCCGTCCGCCACGACATGCCGTGGCTGTCGGGCGTGCTGCGCCGGCAGGCGGCGATGGCGGCACGGTCGGGCGCCCGGCGCCGACGGCGCGAGGCGCTGGCCGTGGTGCCTGCGGAGGACGTCTTCGAGCCGCCCGACTCCTACGAGTCAGCGCGCATGCTGCGACCGCCGGCCTGGCTGGCCGCGCTGCCGCCGTCGGCGCGCCGGCTGGCGGTGCTGGCGTTGCACGGCCTGTCGGCGGACGAAATCCGCTGGATCCTGCGCATCCCCGACACCGCGTTCCGTCAGCGCCTGACCCGCATCCGCAAGGCGCTGGCCGCGCAATCGCCGTCGGTGCGCGCCGAAAGCCTGGCGTTGGCCTATCTCCGCGATCCCGTGCGCAGCGCCGACCTTCCCTTCGGCCTGACGCGACGCGCCCTGAAGGCCGCGATGCAGGCGGGCGAGGGGCTGGGCACGCACGATCCGGACGGTCACCTGATCCTGATCGATGGCCGCGCTCACACATCGCCTTCCGGCGGCAACCCAGGGACGGGAATCACACAGGAGGACATCCCATGCTCACGCACTGCAAGGTAGGCGCCATCGTGTTCTTCGTCTCCGACCTGGCCCGGTCGGTGGACTTCTATCGCGGCACCCTGGGCCTGCCGATCGACGCACTGGACGGCCACGACGGGCCGTGGGCGATGGGCGAGGTCGGCGACCTGACGCTGGTCTTCATCCCGCGGCCCGCACGCGCGGGCGAATCGCCGGTGGTCGTCTTCAGTCTCGACGGCGGCATCGACGACCACGCCGAAGCGCTGGCGGCCAAGGGCGTGGAGATCGTGGTGCCGGTCAGCGAATCGCCCGATGGCGGGTTGTCGCTGGACTTCCTGGATCCGGACGGCAACGTACTGAGCCTGCACCAGAACGAGGGTGCACCGCGCCGGCGCTGAGGCATCGGCGCGGCGGCGGGATCACTGGAGGTAGGGAGCGATCACCCGCTTCCAGATGGCATAGCCGGCGGCATTCATGTGCAGGCGGTCTTCGACGAACAGGCTCTCGTCGGGCTGTCCGCGGGCATCCAGCATGGGCGTGAAGATGTCGATGTAGTCCACGCCCAGGCGCCTGGCTTCCGCCTGCACCAGCGCGTTGGCTTCGCGCTGCGCCGGCAGCAGGTGCGCGCGCGACGGGCTGGGTTTGGTGCTGATGTAGGCGATCTTCGCCTGCGGAAGGTCGCGGCGCACGCGTTCGACGAAGGCGATGAAGTCGGCGCGGACCTGCTGCGGGCTGCGACCCGAATGGATGTCGTTGTCGCCGGCGTAGATCAGGATCTGCCGCGGTGCGTACGGCACGATCGTGCGGTCCGCATACCACGTGCTGTCGCGCAGTTCCGAACCACCGAAGCCGCGGTTGATCACCGGCACGCCGGGGAAGTCCTGCGCCAGGGTCTCCCACAGGCGAATCGACGAACTGCCGGTGAACACCACGCCGCCGCGTGGTGGCGGCGATTGCGCGTCTTCCGCTGCAAACCGTCGCATGTCGGTGTCCCAGGCCGCATTCGAGACCTGCTCCGGGACGCGCGGCGCGGCGCCAGCGGATGCTGGCGCGGGGACGGAGGTCTTGGCGGGCGGATGGCCGGCGCAGGCCGCCAGCAGGGCGAGCAGCGCGCCGCCGAACACGGCTGGGCGAACGAGGGTGCGGAGAGACACGCGCGAGGGCTCCCTGAGGGTCGAAACGACCCCTAGTGGACCAGCCCGAGACAGCCGATGCAAACCGCGACGGGGCGGTCCGGGGGCGCCTTGTGGCAAAATCGCCGCCTTGGCGCACCCTCCGCGCCGGTTCCACCCGATCCCACCTCCCGCCGGCCCCGGCTCCGCCTGGCTGGCCGGGGACGATGCGGGGCCTCCTTCGCATCGACCTGCCCCATGGCTGACGAAACCGGACATCTCCCGCGCGGCCCCGGCCGCATCCTCAAGGCGACCGTGTGGTCGATGCAGGGCCTGCGTGCGGCGTGGATGCACGAGTCCTCGTTCCGGCTGGAGGTGTACCTGCTGGTGGTGCTGGCGCCGCTGGCGCTGTGGCTGGGCGAGAGCGGCCTGGAACGCGCGCTGATGATCGGCAGCTGCCTGCTTGTGCTGGCGGCCGAGCTGCTGAACTCCGCGGTGGAGGCGGTGATCGAGCGCTACGGCCCCGAGCACCACGAACTCGCCGGCCGTGCGAAGGACATGGGGTCCGCCGCCGTCTTCGTGCTGATGATGAACGTCCTGCTGTGCTGGGGCCTGATCCTCGCGCCCCGCTATCTCTGACTCCTGATCTGAACCAAGGTACTCCCCGATGATGGAACTGCTTACCGATCCGCAGGTGTGGATCACGCTGATCACGTTGAGCGCGATCGAGATCGTGCTGGGCATCGACAACCTGGTCTTCATCTCCATCGCGGTCAGCAAGCTGCCGCCGCACCAACGCGAAGTCGCGCGCAAGTTCGGCATCGCGGTGGCGTGCATCACCCGCATCATGCTGCTGCTGACGCTGGCCTGGCTGGCCGGCCTGACCACCGACCTGTTCACCCTGTTCGGCCAGGGCATCTCGGTGCGCGACCTGGTGCTGATCATCGGTGGCCTGTTCCTGCTGGTGAAGGGCACCAAGGAAATCCTGGAACTGGTGAAGGGCGAACCGGATTCGGAGGATGTCCACACGCGGCCGGCGGTGTCGTTCGCCGGCGTGATCGCGCAGATCGCGGTGATCGACATCGTGTTCTCGCTGGACTCGGTGATCGCCGCGGTCGGCATGGCCAACCACACGCCGGTGATGGTGGCGGCCATCCTGCTGGCGGTGATGGTGATGCTGCTGGCGGCCAAGCCGCTGGGCCAGTTCATCGACAACAATCCGACCATCAAGATGCTGGCACTGGCCTTCATCGTGGCGGTCGGCGCGTACCTGCTGCTCGATGGCTTCGAGCTGCACATCCCGAAGGGCTACCTGTACGGCGCGATGGGCTTCTCGGCCCTGGTCGAGTGCCTCAACCTGTGGGCGCGCAAGCGCGCCAGCCAGCGCATGCTGCGCGAGTAGGCGAGCGGGCAGGACCGAACGCGAGGGGCTCCCATCGGGAGCCCTTCGTTTTTTCACTGGCAGGTAACAACTCCGCATGCGGGCCGCGCGGTGCTTGCGCCGTGCCGGACGAGGTGCTGCAATCGGCGCCGGTCAAAGGGAGTGCCGTGCCATGCGCCAGGTGTCGCGTCTGTGGTTGCTCGTCGTGCTGGTCGCGCTGTTGTCCGGCTGCGGCTACAACACCATCCAGAAGAAGGACGAAGCGGTGAAAGCCGGCTGGTCCGAAGTACTGAACCAGTACAAGCGGCGCGCCGACCTGATTCCCAACCTGGTCAAGACCGTGCAGGGCTACGCGCAGCAGGAGCGCCAGGTGCTGACCGACGTGACCAATGCGCGTGCGCGCGTCGGCCAGATCCAGGTCAACGCCGACGATGCGGCCTCGCTGCAACAGTTCCAGCAGGCGCAGGGCGAACTGTCCAGCGCGCTGTCGCGCCTGCTGGTGGTGACCGAGAACTACCCCAATCTGAAATCCGACCAGTCCTTCCGCGACCTGCAGGCGCAGCTGGAAGGCACCGAGAACCGCATCACCGTCGCGCGCGGCCGCTACATCCAGGCCGTGCAGGACTACAACACCTACATCCGCCAGTTCCCGCAGCTGATCACCGCCAAGCTCACCGGCGCGAAGGAAAAGCCCAACTTCACGGTCGAGAACGAGGCTGCGATCTCGGAAGCGCCGGCGGTGGATTTCGGTACGCCTCCGCCGGCACCGGCCACGCCGCAGGCGCCGACCGCGCCGCCTGCGCCGTCGCCGGACAACTGAGCCGCGACGCGGACCGCCGATGCTGCGCGCGCTGGCGCTGTGCCTGCTGCTGACCGTCGCGCCGGCATGGGCGCAGGCGCCGGCAGCGATTCCCACGCTGGATTCGCCGGTGATCGACACCACCGGTACGCTCGATGCTGCGCGGAAGCAGCAACTCGAGCAGCAGGCGCTGGCGCTGCAGCAACGCAAGGGCAGCCAGTTGCAGGTGCTCATCGTGGCCACCACGCAGCCGGAGACCATCGAGCAGTACACGCAGCGCGTGTTCGACCAGTGGAAGCTCGGTCGGCAAGGCGTGGACGATGGCGTGCTGCTGCTGGTGGCCAAGGACGATCGTCGCGTGCGCATCCAGCCGGGGTACGGGTTGGAAGGCGCCATTCCCGACGCCATCGCCAACCGCGTGATCCAGGAGTACTTGGCGCCGAAGTTCCGCGCCGGCGATTTCGGCGGCGGCATCGCCGATGCCACCGCGACGCTGGTCAAGCTGATCGATGGCGAGGCCCTGCCCGAACCGGTGAGCACGCATCGCGAGCCCGGTGGCGGTCGCGGCGGCGACTGGTTGTTCGCGCTGTTCGCCGCGTTCGTCGTGGCGACTGTCGTACGAGGTGTGTTCGGTCGTGCGCCGGCCGGACTGCGTGGCCTGCTCACGGGCGGTGCGGCGGGGGGTGTCGCGCTGCTGCTGTCGTCGTTGATCCCGGCCGGCATCGCGGGCGTGTTCGGCCTGCTCTACGGGCTTGTCTCGGGGTCTTCCCGTGGCGGCTATGCGCGCCACCGCGACTGGGGTGGCTGGGGCGGCGGCGGATGGGGCAGCGGTGGCGGGTTCGGTGGCGGCGGAGGCGGCTTCGGCGGAGGCGGCTGGGGCGGTGGTGGCGGCATGTCCGGAGGCGGTGGCGCCTCGGGGAGCTGGTGATGCGCCTGCTGCGCCATCTGTTCGCGCCGTCGTCGCGCCGGCTGTTCCCCGAGGGCAGCCTGCAGCGCATCACCCACGCCATCGCGGCCGGCGAACGCCTCCATCGCGGCGAGGTGATGTTCGCGGTGGAGTCCAGCCTGCCGCCGGCGGCGGTGCTGGCCGGCACGGATGCGCGGGCGCGCGCGCACGACGTCTTCGTGCGGCTGCGGACCTGGGATACGGAAGCCAACAACGGCGTGCTGATCTACCTGCTGCTGGCCGACCATCGGATCGAGATCGTGGCCGACCGCGGCCTCACGGGGCGCGTGAGCGATGCGGAATGGGCCGCGGTCTGCCGGCTGATCGAACAGGAGATGCGCGCAGGTCATCCCGAACAGGCCATCATCGACGGCATCCGTGCGGTGTCGGACCTGCTGGCGCGGCACTGGCCGCAATCGGACGCGCATCCGGACGAGGATGAACTGCCCAACCGGCCTCATCTGCTGGATTGATACCGAATCCGTAGAGCGCAGCTTGCTCCGCTGCTTCTGGCTCCGGATGCCGGCCCAGCCGAGCAGGCTCGGCTCTACGCGCGCGCCAGTCATCCACGCCTGGACCGGGTGGGGCAGAATAGTCGCTCCCCACCGGCCACGCCGAGGCCCATGATCTACCTCCACCAGATCGATCCGATCATCTTTTCGCTGGGACCGGTCAAGCTGCACTGGTACGGCCTGATGTACCTGCTGGCGTTCGTCACCGCCTGGTGGCTGGGGCGCCTGCGCGCCTCGCAGGGGCGCCTGCCGGGCGTCAACGCCGAGGCGTTCTCCGACCTGCTGTTCTACGCCATGCTCGGCGTGGTGCTGGGGGGGCGCATCGGCTACGTGCTGTTCTACGGCCTGGGCACGTTCCTCGACAATCCCCTGTCGATCTTCAAGGTGTGGGAAGGCGGCATGAGCTTCCATGGCGGCTTGCTGGGCGTGATGGCCGCGGCGCTGTGGTGGTCGCGCAAGCACCGCCTGCATTTCTTCGACACCATGGATTTCGTGGCGCCGCTGGTGCCGCCGGGGCTCGGCTTCGGCCGCCTCGGCAATTTCATCGGTGCTGAGCTGTGGGGCAAGCAGACGCATGCCGGCTGGGGCGTGATCTTTCCGACCGATCCGGACCTGCGCGGCCTGGATGCCGCACAGCTGCAGGCGCAGTACGCCGCCGGTGCGCTCGATCCGTTCGCGCGCCATCCGTCGCAGCTTTACCAGGCGTTCCTCGAGGGCGCGGTGATGTTCACCGTGCTGTGGCTGGTGTCGCGCAAGCCGCGGCCGCGTTACTTCGTCTCCGGCCTGTTCGCGCTGATGTACGGCGTATTCCGCTTCCTCGTCGAGTTCGTGCGCGTGCCCGACGAAGGCCTCTACGTGGCGTTCGGCTGGCTGACCAAGGGTCAGATCCTCAGCGTGCCGCTGGTGCTGCTGGGCCTGTACCTGCTGTGGCTGTCGCGCCGCGCACCGACCCTGCGGCCGGTCGCGCCCGTCCCCGATGCCGGCCGGGAGAAGCGCGCATGAAGCAGTACCTCGACCTGCTGCGCCACGTGCTGGAGCACGGCGCAGAGAAGTCCGACCGTACCGGTACCGGCACGCGCAGCGTGTTCGGCTGGCAGATGCGCTTCGACCTCAGCGAAGGCTTCCCGCTGGTCACCACCAAGAGGCTGCACCTGCGCTCGATCATCCACGAGCTGCTGTGGTTCCTGAAGGGCGAGACCAACATCGCCTACCTCAAGGACAACAAGGTCAGCATCTGGGACGAATGGGCCGACGAAAACGGCGAGCTGGGTCCGGTCTACGGCAAGCAGTGGCGCAGCTGGGCGGGCGCCGACGGCCAGACCATCGACCAGATGCAATGGCTGGTGGACGAGATCAAGCGCAATCCCGACTCGCGGCGGCTGGTCATCAGCGCGTGGAACGTGGCCGAACTGCCGAAGATGGCGCTGATGCCCTGTCATTCGCTGTTCCAGTTCTACGTGGTGGACGGCAAGCTCAGCTGCCAGCTGTACCAGCGCAGCGGCGACATCTTCCTCGGCGTGCCGTTCAACATCGCCAGCTACGCGCTGCTGACGCACATGGTGGCGCAGGCCACGGGCCTGGGCGTGGGCGATTTCGTGCATACGCTCGGCGATGCGCACCTGTATTCCAACCACTACGACCAGGCGCGCGAGCAGCTGTCGCGCACACCGCGCGCATTGCCCACGATACGCCTCAATCCGGAGGTCACCGACCTGTTCGGCTTCACCTTCGACGACATCGAGATCCACGGTTACGACCCGCATCCGGCGATCAAGGCGCCGGTGGCGGTGTGAGTGGAATGGTCCGTCGTCCAGCGAACAAGCATTCGGCTGACGCTGGAAGAAGATCGCCTGTGGGCAACACATGAGTACCATCCCGCCGAGCGGTTCCAGCCATGGGTGGGTGCGCTCTTCCTGAGCGCCGTCCTTGTCTGGTCGCAGCAGGCAGATACGGGTACGGCGCTGAGTATCCTGGTCGGGCTGATGGTGGCATGGGCCCTGTTCCTGCTTCTGCGCTATCCGGCATCGCGCGCCCGCAGGCTATGGGCGTTGCTGAGGCCTAGAATCGGAAAGGACCAGGTCAGCAAGTATCGGTTCCACGAGTACGGTTGCAGTTGGCAATACGACGAATCGATGTGTTTCCACTATCGCTGGACGGAACTTCGTGAGGTCGTGCACAGCGGGTCCGGACTGGGTCTGGTCTTCCAAGAAAGCAGGGATGGCGAGAGGCCTGCGTATCTGTTCGTATCGAAGCGCTCGATGTCCCACCCTTCCGATTACGACGCTTTGCTCGACATGGTGCTGGATCGCATGGTGTCGAAGTCCCACATGGAGCCTGTCTGATGCGTGTATCTCTGATCGCCGCGCTCGACCGCCATCGCGCCATCGGTCGCGACAACGATCTGCCGTGGCGCCTGCCCGACGACCTGAAGCGCTTCAAGACGCTGACGCTCGGCAAGCCCGTACTGATGGGGCGGAAGACGGCCGAGTCGCTCGCGCGTGCGCTGCCGGGGCGGTTGAACCTGGTGCTGACCCGCAGCGGAAGCGTGCCGTTCGAGGGCATGCAGGCGGTCGCCTCGGTGGACGAGGCGGTCCGCATCGCGGTGGAGCAGGGGAGCGAGGAGCTTTGCGTGATCGGCGGTGGCGAGGTCTACGCGGTGACGCTGGACCGTGCCGACGTGCTGCACCTGACCGAGGTGAATACCGTGGTCGAGGATGCGCATGCGTTCTTTCCAGCCTTCGATCGGGCGGCCTGGCGTGAGGTGGCGCGTGAATCCCATCCGGCGGACGCGAAGCATGCCATCGGATTCGACTTCGTCGAGTACCGGCGCATCTGACCGAACGTAGCGTGCGCCATGCGCACGACTGCGCGGTGGCGGGCCATGCGGTCGCGCACGGCGCATGCTACGCGTTCAATCCTTCGGCAGTTCGCCTTTCGGTGGCGGCGGCACGTCGCGGCCGGGCACCTGCACCAGTTCGATATCGTCGGTGTCCAGCCGCAAGGCGGTGAGCTTGCCGCCCCAGACCGCGCCGGTGTCGATGGCGTGCACGCCGTGGCCGATCATCAGCCCCAGCGTGGACCAGTGGCCGCAGACGATCTTCAGGTCGCGCTCGGCGCGCCCGGGGACCTCGTACCACGGATACAGGCCCTGCGCCTGGCGGCCCGGGGCGCCCTTCTCCTCGATCGCCATGCGCCCGCGCGGCGTGCAGTAGCGCATGCGGGTGAGCACGTTGATGATGGCGCGCGAACGGTCGTGGCCGGACAGGTGCGGCGCCCAGTTCGGCTTGTCGCCGTACATGTTGCGGAACAGTTTGCGGTAGGCGTTGCCGTGAAGCTGCTGCTCGACTTCGCGCGCATGCTTCTCGGCGAGCGTGATGGTCCACTTCGGCGCCAGGCCGGCATGCACCATCATCCAGCCCAGCTCGCGGTCCACGTGCACCAGCTTCTGCATGCGCAGCCAGTCCAGCAGCACGCGCGCGTCGTCGGCCAGCACCACGCGCTGCAGGTCGGGATTGACCTTGCGCTGCTCGTCCGGCGAGCGCTCGCCGATGGCCAGCAGCGACAGGTCGTGGTTGCCGAGCACGACGACGCTGTGCTCCCGCAGCGAATGCACCAGCCGCAGGGTTTCCAGCGACTGGCCGCCACGATTGACCAGATCGCCGCAGAACCACAGGCGGTCCTGCGCGGGATCGAAACGGATCTTCTCCAGTAGCCGCTGCGTCGCGTCGTAGCAGCCCTGCAGGTCGCCGATGGCCCAGACGGTCATCGCGGCGGGCTCAGTGCAGCGTCCGGGGAACGGACAGGGTGAAGGGGGCGATGGGGGCGTCGAAGCGGGTGCCGTCGTCGGCCAGCATGTCGTAGCGTCCCTGCATGGTGCCCAGCGCGGTTTCCAGCACGGCACCCGAGGTGTATCGGAAGTCCTCGCCCGGCCTCAGCCACGGCTGTTCGCCGACCACGCCTTCGCCTTCCACTTCCTCCACCTTGCCATTGGCGTCGGTGATCACCCAGTGGCGGCGCAACAGTTGCGCCGCCACGCGGCCACGGTTGTGGATGCGGATGGTGTAGGCGAACACGTAGCGCCCGTCTTCCGGCGCTGACTGGTCGTCCAGGAAGCGCGTGGCGACATCCACGTCGATGGCGTAGTCGGGGGAATCCATGCGGCAAGTGTATGCAAAGGCGCGTAAAAGCGGAAACAACGCGCGCGTTGCGGCGATGTCAGTCTTCCGCCGGCAGGTTGGCGAGGCGGATGAACCCATCGACATCGATCTGCTCGGCGCGCGCGTCCGGCCGAAGGCCGGCCGCTTCGATCCGGTCTGCCGTGCAGGTGCCGCCCAGCGCGTTGCGCAGGGTCTTGCGGCGCTGGCCGAAGGCGGCGCGCACGACCTCCTCGAACCGGCGATGGTCCGCGATGCCGATGGCCGACGGCTCGCGCGGCACCAGTCGCGCCACCGCCGAATCGACTTTCGGCGGAGGACGGAAGGCGCCCGGCGGTACCACGAACAGCGAATCCACGCGGCAGTATGCCTGCAGCATCACGCTGAGACGGCCATAGACCTTGCTGCCGGGCTCGGCGGCCATGCGGTCCACCACTTCCTTCTGCAGCATGAAGACCATGTCGTGGATCGACGCGGCATGCTCGATGGCGTGGAACAGGATCGGCGAGGACAGGTTGTAGGGCAGGTTGCCGACCAGGCGGATCCTGCCGTCGCCGGCGAGCTTGCCGAAGTCCACGTCCAGCACGTTCTTGTGGATGATCGTCAGGCGGCCCACGCCTTCCGATGCTTCCATCAGCGGCGTGATCAGGTCGCGGTCGAACTCGATCGCGGTCAGCTCGCCATGCCTGCGCAGCAGCGGGAAGGTGATCGCGCCCTGGCCCGGTCCGATCTCCACCAGGCGGTCGCCGGGCTGCGGATTCACCGCCATCACGATCTTGTCGATGTAGCTGCGGTCGGTCAGGAAGTGCTGGCCGAGGGACTTCTTGGGGGGAGCCTTGAAGGACATGGGAGGGGCGAGCCTTTGGGAGCAGAAGTGAGTGTGGAGAAGTGAGGAGTGAGCGGAGCAGGCGGGAGCGACGGAGGCGCGACATCTCCCTCACTCCTCACTTCTCCACACTCACTCCTCGCCGTAATGCCATGCGTGCGCAGGTCGCGACGGCGGCGAACAGGCTGGAAGGATCGGCGATGCCCCGGCCCGCGAGGTCGAGCGCGGTGCCGTGGTCGACCGCCACGCGCGGATACGGCAGGCCCAGCGTCAGGTTCACGGCCTGCTCGAAGCCACTGTATTTCAGGACCGGCAGGCCCTGGTCGTGGTACATGGCCACCACGGCGTCGAAGCCCTGCAGCTTCTGCGGCAGGAAGGCGGTGTCGGCGGGCAGCGGCCCTTCCAGGCGCATGCCGGCGGCGCGCAGTTCACGCAGCAGTGGCTCGATGACCTCGATCTCTTCGCGACCCAGATGCCCGGCTTCGCCCGCGTGCGGGTTGAGCCCGAGCACCGCGATCACCGGATCGGCGATGCCGAAGCCGGTGCGCAGCGACGCATGGGTGATGCGCAGGACCTGCGCCAGCGCGTCGTGCGTGATGGCGTCCGGCACGTCGCGCAGGGGCAGATGCGTGGTGGCCAGCGCGACCCGCACGATCTCGTTGGCCAGCATCATCACCACCGGGCAACGCGCCTGTTCGGCCAGCAGTTCGGTCGTGCCGCTGTAGGCGATGCCGCCGGCGTTGATCGCGGCCTTGTGGACCGGGCCGGTCACCAGGCCGTCGAGTTCGCCGCGCAGGCAGGCATCGGCCGCCTGGGTCAGTGCATCGATGACGGCGCCGGCATTGCGGGGATCGGTCTTGCCGAACGTCGTCGGTGCCGCATTCGGTACCGCGCGCAGGCGAAGGTCGCCGGGCACGGTGGCGGCCTCACTCTCGGACAGCAGCCGCAGGGGCAGTCGGAGCGCCTCGGCTGCCGCGGCCAGCGTGGCGGCGTCGCCGAAGGCCAGCAGCGTGCAGTCGTCGCGTGGACGCTGCGCCAGCCGCACGCACAGCTCCGGTCCAATGCCGCCAGGCTCGCCCGGGACCAGCGCCAGCCGGGGCGTCATCTCAGCCGCCCGGCGCGGTCTCGGCGCGATCCCCGCTGCGGAAGCTCACGTAGGCTTCGCCGCGCAGTTCCTGCAGATAGCGGTTGTACTCGTCTTCGGCCTTGCGGCGACCGATGGTGTCGCGCACCTGGGCGCGGCGGTTCTGGTCGGTCACGTCGGTCTGGCGGCTGCCCACGCGCTGGACGATGTGCCAGCCGGCGTCGGTACGGAATGGCGCACTCACCTGGCCGTCCTGCAGACTGGTGACTTCCTTGCCGAACGCCGGGCCGAACGCGTCGGCCGGGAACCAGCCCAGGTCGCCGCCGTCCTCGCGGCTGTTGGCGTCCTCGGTGGATTCCTTCGCCACGGCGACGAAATCGGCGCCACCGGCGATGCGGGCGCGCAGCGTGTCGATCTTGGCCTTCGCGGCGGCCGCGTCCTGCGTGGGCGTGATGCGGACCAGGATATGGCGTGCGTTGTATTCCTCGACGGAACGCTTCTCGGCCTGCGCGGCATCGCGCACTTCCACCAGCTTCAGCAACTGGAAACCGCTGGGGCCACGCAGCGGACCGACCACCTGGCCGGGCTGCATGTCCTTGAGCATCTGCACGAACGCGGTCGGGATCTCGTCGACACTGCGCCAGCCCAGGTCGCCGCCTTCCAGTGCATTGGGACTGTCGGAATAGCGCACGGCCGCGGCGGCGAAATCCAGTTCTCCCTTGTCGACCAGCGCCTTTACACCATCGATCTTGCCTTGGCCGGTACTGATCTGTTCGGCACTGGCGCCGTCGGGCAGGGCGACCAGGATGTGCGCGAGCCGGTACTGCGTGCCGCTGGCGGCCTGCGCGGCGAGGGCGGCGTCGACTTCGCCTTCGCTGACGTTGATGCGGCTCTGCGCGAAGCTCTGCTTCAGGCGCTGGATGGTGATCTCGTCGCGCAGCGAATTGCGGAACTCGGAGAACGACATGCCGTCGGCTTCGAGCCGCTGGCGCAGGCCATCCGGCGTGGTGCCGTTCTGCTGGGCCACGGCATTGATGGCGTTGTTGAGGTCGGCGTCGTTGACGCGCACGCCGGTTTCCGCGGCGCGTGCGACCTGCAGCTTGACCAGCACCAGGCGCTCCAGCACCTGGCGCTCCAGCACCGCGCGCGGCGGCAGCTGGCCCGGCTGGTTGGCGTACTGGGCCAGCACGTTCTGCACCGCGCGGTCCAGTTCGCTCTGCAGCACCACATCCTCGTTGACGACGGCGGCGATCCGGTCGAGCGGCTGCAGCGTCTGCGCCAGGACCGGCGTGGCGGCGGTCGAGACGGCCAGCAGGCCGGCAATCAGGAGGCGGGAAAACGGCTTGGTCATGGCATCGGATCCGGAGCGTAAGTGGAGTCGTCCGGACGCGGCGCGATATTGCTCGGTGGGACGAGATAGAGGTCGTCTCGGTAGTAGCCGAGGATAGCACGGCGCAGGGTACGGTCCGTGTCCTGGCCCGCCGAGCCCAAGCCCTTCAGGACGAACTCGACCTGGAAGCCCGTGTTCATGTCGCCCTCGCGGTTGCGCACGTACCGGCGCACCAGTGCGCGTACCGCCAGGCAGCAGCTGTCCCACTGGACGCCGGCCACGCCTTCCAGCAGGCCGGGCTCCTGGTTGGTGGCGGCGTCGCGATAGAAGGAGTGGTAGTAGCGGCCGACCACGCTCCAGGCCGGCGTGACCGGGTATAGGAACGAGAAGTCGGCCTGTTCCAGCAGATCGCGACGCCGGCGGTAGGTGAGGTTGACCACGCCGTCGTCCGGCAGCAGGTAGCGTGCACGCACGCTGGCCAGGTCTTCGCGGCGGAACTTCGGGTCCCACTGGTACGATGCGCCGATGGTCCAGCGATCGGTCGGTGCGTAGTTGGCGTCTGCTACCCAGGCCGACTTGCCCCTCTCCAGCGGCACCTCACCCGGCAGGACGACACGGCTATCGTCGAAGTAGCGGATCTGGCCCAGGCTGGCCGACAGCCGCTCAAAGCCGTCCTTCTGCCGCAGCAGGCGCGTGGTCACCGCCAGGGTCAACTGGTTGGCGTCGGTCTGGCGGTCGGGTCCGGTGTAGCGGTTGTCGCGGAACAATTGGCCGTAGCTGAAGTTGAACGGACGGGTGTCGAAGATCGGCAGGCCGTCCTGCTCGCGGTACGGGGCGTTGAGGTAGAACAGCCGCGGTTCCAATGTCTGCAGGAAGCGGTCGCCTTTGATCTCGGTCTCGCGATCGAAGTACACACCGGCATCCAGCGAGCCGATGGGGAGGCTGCGGCTGGGCGAGCGGTCGTAGAACTCGGCAACCTGCGCCGCGCTGACGGGCTGATCCGGCAGGATGCCGTACGCCGCTCGCGCGCGGTCCGTGGCGATGGTCTGGGCCAGATCGGCCTCGAGGCGGTACTCGGTATGCCGATAAGCGAGCGTCGGGGTGACGTACCAAGCCGCGCCCTGGATCGGCAACGAAATCGTGGGCTTGATATCGATGCGGCTGCCGCCGGCCTTCTCGTCGTGCTGGAACTTCACCGCTTCCGCATGACCACCCACGGTGACCCACCGACTCAGCGGTTGATTCCAATTGAAGTAGGTCCGCGGCAGCCGGTTGTAGGGGAGCGCGCTTTCGCTGCTCAGGTAGTCGGCCAGTTGCCAGCGGTCGGCCATCAGGCCAGCGGTCCAGTATTCGCCCGCGCCATAGACTCCCGCGGTGCTGGTGACCGATGAATACGCCTGCCCGTACAGCGAGTTGCCGAAGTCCTCCTGGTAACGTGCGTCGCTCAGCCAGACCAGGTTCGCGCGCGCCTGCCAGTGACGGTTGAACCGATGGGAACCTTCGTACGAGAAAAAGCCACGACCCGCATCGGGATCGGGCTCGTCCTCGTCGGGCACGTAGAGCGGATTGCGCGCCAACTCGTCGCGCAGCCGGTCTCCCACCAGGTCATCCTTGTTCATCCAGGTGCCCTGGATCTCACCGCGTCCGTTCTCGTACAGGTAGCGGAACTCCGCACCCAGCTGGAAGCCACGCTCGCTCATGTAGCGCGGCTCCAGGGTGGCGTCGTAATTCGGTGCCAGATTCAGGTAGATCGGCTGCTTCCAGTCGAAGCCATTGCGACCGGACAGGCCGATAGCCGGATAGAGCAGGCCGGTGTGGCGCTGGTCGTCGATCGGGAACTTCAGGTAGGGCACGTACAGCACCGGCACCTTGCCCAGGCGGATCGTCGCGCCACGCGCCACGCCCCAGCCATCGTCGGTATTGATGTCGATCCGCCGCGAACGCAGTTCCCAACGGCGGTCCTGGGGGTCGCAGGTGGAATACGTGGAATGCTGCAGGCTGCCCTGCGGTCCCTTCATGTCGATGCGGTCGGCGCCGCCGTTGCCGCGCCGGTCGACCAACTGGTAGCGGACGTTGTCGATCTGGTGGGTATCGGCGTCCTGGTCGCCGCGCGCGCTGTCCGCGATCAGGCGGATGCCGGTGTCCTGGTAACGGATGTGGCCATCGGCCACGTAGGTATCGTTTTCCTGGTCGTATTTCAGATTGTCGGCGCCCAGGAACTGGTCGCCGCGACTCAGCGCCACGTTGCCCTGGTACTCCAGATTGGTCTCGGTGCCGCCCAGGCTGTCGCCCTCGATCGAGGTGGGCTGGTCGGCGCGCTGCTCGCGGGTGAGCTGGGGGTTGGCGGACGCGGCAGGCGGCGCTGCGCCGTCGAAGGCCGGGATGACGTCCTGGATCGGGCAGAGCGCCCAGCTTTCAGGCTTCTCATCGTCGGCCATGGCGGGCAGGCACAGGGCGATGCTGAAGGGCAACGGGAGCAGGCGGAGGGCGGTGCGCACGCGGTGCTTGACTCGCTGTCGGACGAAAAACGGTCGTTAGCTTGCCGTATCCCATGCATGCGGGCAATGAAGGCCTCCGGCCGGTGTCGGTCGGGGTTCAGCGATCGACCCGTGCGCCTTCCGGCGTCAGCGCAACGCGTCCACGTGGACCCTGGCGCAGTCGCGCAGGGCATCCAGGTCGTAGCCGCCCTCGAGCATCGAGACGACGCGGCCACCGGCATGGCGGTTGGCGATCTGGCGCAACTGGCGGGTGATCCAGCCGAAATCCTCGGTCTCCAGCATCAGGTCGGCCAGCGGGTCGCGCATGTGCGCGTCGAAGCCGGCGGAAATGAAGACCAGTTGCGGCCTGAAATCCTCCAGCGCCGGCAGCAGTTCGTCCGCCCAGGTGTTCTGGAACCGGAACCCGCCGCTGCCCGGCGGCAGCAGGGCGTTGAATACATTGCCCACGCCACGCTCGTAGGGCGCGCCGCTGTGCGGATAGATGCCCGATTCGTGGCTGCTGAAGTAGGCCACGCGCGGGTCGTTGTAGAAAATGTCCTGGGTGCCGTTGCCGTGATGGACATCGAAATCGATCACCGCTACCCGTTCCAGCCCGTGCTTCTCGCAGGCGTAGGCCGCCGCCACGGCGATGTTGTTGAACAGGCAGAAGCCCATCGCCGCCGTGCCGGTCGCGTGATGGCCCGGCGGGCGCACGGCGCAGAAGGCGGTCCGGTCCTCGCCATGCATCACCGCGTCCACCGCCGCCACGCCGGCACCGGCCGCCCGCAGCGCGGCCGCGCGCGAGGCCGGGCACATCACCGTGTCGGGGTCGAGCATGCGGTAGCCGGCGACGTCCGCCTCCAGCACCTCGTGCACCAGCGCCTCGTCGTGGACGCGGCGCAGGTCGCCGAGTTTGGCGATCGGCGCCTCGCGCCAGTCGGCGTCGGCGTGATGCTGGCGCAGGGCGGCGAGTACCACCTCCAGCCGCGCGGGCCGCTCCGGATGTTCGGGGCCGGGGTCGTGCAGCAGGCAGGCGGGGTGGGTATAGATGATCAAGGTGCCGGCGTCGCCCCGTCAGCGCGGGAACCGCCTCTCCGGAGGGATGTCCGCATCCATTCTATGCGCGGGCCGGCGTTGCAGGCATTCGACCTTCGGGGCGACGTGGGAGGGCGTCCCACCGATCATCCGGCCGGTCATGCAAAGAGCCTGGTCCGTCCCGGCAACGCTTCCCGAGCGCCTTGCCGGCGCTCCACCGGCGCGCAGCGGCTCAGGAATGCCGTCGTTCGTGCTTCCACAGCACCTCGCCCTGGCCGTCGGCGCGGGCCAGCACGCGAGCCAGCACGAACAGCAGGTCGGACAGGCGGTTGAGGTAGCGGATCGCTTCCGGCCGCACGGCATCGTGGCGGGCCAGCGTGACCGTCTCGCGCTCGGCGCGGCGCACGATGGTGCGGGCCAAGTGGCAGCGCGAGGCGGCCTCGCCGCCGGCCGGCAGGATGAAATCCTTCAGGGGTGGCAGATCGTCGTTGTAGCGGTCCAGTTGCGTTTCCAGCGCATCGACGTCCGCGGCGGTGATCGCGGCATGGCCCGGGATGCACAGCTCGCCGCCCAGGTCGAACAGCTGGTGCTGCACGGTGGTCAGCAGGGCGCGGATGTCGTCCGCCACGCTGGGGACGGCCAGCAGCACGCCGATGGCGGAATTGGCTTCGTCCACCGTCCCGTAGGCGGTGACGCGCGCAGAGTCCTTGCCGACGCGGGTGCCGTCGCCCAGCCCGGTGCTGCCGTCGTCACCGGTGCGGGTGTAGATCTTCGAGAGGCGGTTGCCCATCGGCTTGCCCGTCCGGTCAGTCGGCGGTGCGACCGTGCGGCCGGGCCAGGCGCACGACCTGTTCGACCAGCACATGCGCGATGACGGCCAGGCCCACGTAGATCGCGGCCACGCGCAGGTACGGCACATACCAGTCGGAGAAGTTCTTCCACCAGCCGGCGAACGTCGGCTCGCTGACCACCGGGCTCAGCCAGTAGAAGCTGCCCTGGCTCAGCAGGTGGCAGACGGTGACCGAGCCCAGCAGGCTGCCGACCAGCAGCGCCAGCGTGCGGCCGTGGTGTGCGGTCTGGTAGCGACGCAGCAGGGCGCCGCCGGCCCACATGGCGCCGTACGCCGGCAGCAGGAACCAGTACGCCGGCGACACGCAGTAATGCGTCCAGAAGTTGATGCCCTGGCCGCTGATGACGAGGTAGTCGACGGCGACGGCGGCGGCCATGAACAGCGGGAACGCCCAGCGCGACCAGCTGCGCAGGTAGTAGCCGCCGATGAAGAACGCGGCCCAGCTGGCATCGGGCAACGGGCCGATGTGGCCGAACGTGGTGGGCAGGTGCAGTCGGGTGAGGACCAGCAGGGCGGCGACCAGCGTCAGCACGAGGGCGCGTTGGGAAGTGGTGTTCATCGGCAGGGTTCCGGAGACTCAGCCCCGCATTCTACCGGAGCTTGCCGGCGCGATGCCCTCCACGGGCCCGTCGGGGACGGGGCGGTATCATGACCGCATGAAAGAACGGCATGACGTGGTGATCGTGGGGGGAGGACTGGTCGGCGCCAGCCTGGCCATCGCCCTGGACCGTCAGGGACTGGACGTGGGGCTGGTGGAGGCCAGCCCGCCGGGGGAGATGCCCGCGGTTTTCGACCAGCGCAACCTCAGCTTCGCCGCTGCGACGGTCAATGCGCTGACTGCACTGGGCGTGATGCAGCACCTGCGCGCGCCTACCGGGCCGATCCGGCGCATCCACATCAGCCGGCAGGGCGACTTCGGCCGCGTGAAGCTCGCGGCGCAGGACTACGGTCGCGACGCCTTCGGCCAGGTCGTGGTAGCGCGCGACTTCGGGGAAGCGCTGGAAGCGCGGCTGGGGCAGATCCCGCAGCTCACCCGTCATCGGCCGGCGCGTTTCGTCGGTTTCGCGGCGGACGAGGCGGGTTGCCGTGTGCTGCGGATCGCCGATGCCGAGGGCGAGCGCACCCTGTATGCCCGGCTGGTGGTCGCCGCCGACGGCACCCGCAGTGCCGTGCGCGAGGCGCTGGGCATCGGCGTGGACGAGCACGACTACGCCCAGACCCTGTTCGTCGCCCGCGTGCGCGCCACGCAGGCGCCGGACGGCACGGCGTACGAACGCCTGTGCGATGACGGCCCCACCGCCGTGCTGCCGCGTGGCGACCGTCACTGGGGCGTGATCCATGGGGTGGCGCGTGAAGACGCCGATGCCGTCGCCGCGCTGGACGAAGCCGCCTGGCTGGCGCGGTTGCAGCACGCCATCGGCTGGCGCATCGGCCGGTTGACCGGCAGCGGCGAGCGCAGCGCATATCCGATCGTCCGCGTGGTCGCGCAGCGCCTGGTCGCCGAGCGCGCAGTGGTGCTGGGCAATGCCGCGCAGACGATCCATCCGATCGGCGCGCAGGGCTTCAACCTCGGCCTGCGCGATGCCCTGACGCTGGCCGAAGAGATCGCCCGCCGCGACGATCCGGGCGATCCCGCCAGCCTCGCCGCCTACGCCGCGCGCCGGCAGGAAGACCGCGAGCGCACGCTGGCGTTCTCCGATGGGCTGGCGCGGCTCACCGCGAACCCGTCGCCCTTGCTGAAGCCGCTGCGCAGCCTGGGCTTGGTGGCCGTGGATGCGCAGCCTGCGCTGCAGTCGTTCCTGGTGGGTGGCGCCATGGGCTTCCGCGGCGATGTGCCGGCACTGTGCCGGGGAGAGGCGGCATGAAGCGTCGGAGCCAGATCGATGTCGCTGTCGTCGGCGGCGGCGTGGTGGGGGCGGCCTGTGCGCTGGTGCTGGCGCGCGAAGGGCTCGAGGTAACGCTGGTCGAGGGGCGCGAGCCGCCGCGCTGGTCGCCGGCATCGCCGGACCTGCGCGTGTATGCGTTCGCGCCCGACAACGTGGCGCTGCTCGACCAGGCCGGCGCATGGAACAGCGTCCGCGACGCGCGCGCGCAGCCGTACCGGCGCATGCGCGTCTGGGATGCCGGCGGTGGCGACGAACTGCGTTTCGATGCCGACACGCTGGGCCGCATGCAACTGGGCTGGATCGTCGAGAACGCATTGCTGGTCGACCGGCTGTGGGCCGCGTTGCCGCCGGCCGGCGTGCAGGTGCGCTGCCCCGCGCGCGTGGAGGCCATGGAACAGGACGAGAGCGGCGTCACCCTGCGGCTGGACGACGGCACGCGCCTCGATGCGCGGCTGGCGGTGGCCGCCGATGGCGCCGATTCCACGCTGCGCCGCCTGGCCGGCCTCGATGTCGCTGCGCACGACTATGCGCAGCGGGGCGTCGTCGCGTTCGTGCGCACGCAGCATCCCCATGAAGACACCGCCTGGCAGCGCTTCCTGCCGAGTGGTCCGCTGGCGTTCCTGCCGTTCGCCGACGGCCTCAGCTCGATCGTCTGGACGTTGCCCGACGACGAAGCGCAGCGCGTGCTGGCGCTGGACGATGCCGCCTTCGGTCGGGAACTCACGCTGGCCATGGGCGGGCGATTGGGTGAAGTGGAAGCCGCCTCGCCGCGCGCGGCCTTCCCGCTGAAGCGCCAACTGGCGAAGGACTACGTCGCCGGTCGCATCATCGTCGCTGGCGATGCCGCGCATGTGGTGCATCCGCTGGCGGGCCAGGGCGTCAATCTCGGCCTGCGCGACGTGGCCGCCCTGCGGGACGGCATCCGCACCGCCCAGGCCAGGCGTGCCGACTGGGCCGCGGCGCATCGCCTGGAACGCTGGGCCCGTGCGCGCCGCAGCGAGAACGCGACCGCCGCCTACGCCTTCGAGGGCATCAATCGCCTGTTCTCCACCGACGAGATGCACCTGACCCTGCTGCGCGGTCCGCTGCTGGGGCTGGCCGGCCGGCTGCCGCCGCTGGTGGATTTCTTCTGGCGGCACGCGGCCGGGCAACGCGCGCGCTGACGGCGGCATCGCGCCGCATGCGGTAGCCTCGTGATTCCCGCCCGAGGCTGCCTGCGATGAGCGACCCGCATTCCTCTGCCGATCCCTCGCGCCGGCGCCTGCTGGGCGCGTTCGGCGCCGCCGGCCTGGCCGGCATGCTGCCTTCCGCCCGCGCCAGCACAGCGCGTCCGCTCGGCGTGGCCCTGATCGGGCTGGGCTACTACAGCCGAGATCTGCTGGCGCCGGCGTTGCAGATGACGAAGCACTGCCGGCTGGCCGGCATCGTCACCGGCTCGCCGGCCAAGGCGGAAGAATGGCAGCGACGCTACGCCATCCCGGACCGCAACGTCTACGACTACGCCGGCTTCGACCGTATCGCCGACAACCCCGATATCGATGTGGTCTACATCGTGCTGCCCAACCACCTGCACAAGCCGTTCACGGTTCGCGCCGCAGCGGCGGGCAAGCACGTGTGGTGCGAGAAGCCGATGGCGATGGATGCGGCGGAAGCCCGCGCGATGATCGATGCCTGCCGGGCGCAGCGCGTGCAGCTGGCGATCGGCTACCGCATGCAGCACGAACCGAATACGCAGGCGGTGATGGCATTGGCGACGTCGCGGCCGTTCGGGCGCCTGCAGCGCATCCGCGCCGAGGCCGGGTTCCGCGGGTTCGACGGCGCCTCCGGCGACAACTGGCGGCTGGATCCGGCGCGCGGCGGCGGCGCGATGTACGACATGGGCGTCTACGCGCTGAATGCGGCGCGCTATACCGCCGGCGCCGAACCCGTCGCGGTGACGGCGACGCAGGCCGTGGAGCGCAGCGACCTCTTCCGCGGCGTCGATGAGACGATGCGCTTCCGCCTCGAGTTTCCCGACGGTGTGGTCGCCGACGGCGAAACCAGCTTCGGCCGCAACATGAATCTTCTGCGCGCCGAGTGCGCGGATGGCTGGTATGAACTGTCGCCGTTCCAGGCCTATGAAGGCGTGCGGGGCGGGGCCAGCGATGGACGCCGCTTCGACGCCGCGATCGGCGCGACGCCCGCGCAGCAGGCGCGACAGATGGATGCCGACGCATTGGCCATCCTCGGGCGTCGTCCACCGCGTGTTCCCGGAGAGGAGGGTTGGCGCGACATGCTGGCCCTGGATGCGATCTTCGCCTCCGCGCGTGCCGGTGGGACGCGCGTGGAGATCGCCGCAGGTTGAATCCGGTCAGCCCGGGATGAAGGGGAACACGATCTTCAGCAGTCCCTTCAATCCGCCCTCGGCCGTGCTGGCCACCGCTTTGGCGCCGAGGCTGTTGAGCGCGTTGCGCGCGTCCTGCCAGCGCAGCTTGGTGACGTCCTTCTTCAGTAGGTCGGCGACTTCTTCGGACGTGGGCGTCAGCTGCTTCAGTGCCTCGGTCACCGCCGCCGGGTCGGGTTGCAGATAACCCCAGCGCTCGGCGATCGCCAGCAGCGTATCGAAACGCACCGCCACCACTTCGCGGTTGCGTTCGTAGACCGGCAGCGCGCCGACGTCGAGGATGGCCTGCTCGAACTGCTGGTGGTCGTCCGGGTGTTCGACGCGGATGGCGAGGAAGCCGTCCTTGCGGCTGCGTTCGCTGACGTGCTTCGCGCCCGACTTCAGGTTCGCCTCGGTCAGCGCGCTCGCGACGATGCGCTGCAGGGCCGCGTCGCGCTCCTCCGGCACCAGCGCACGCCAGCGCGCGTAGCCATCACGACGCAGTGCCTTGACCTTCGCCGGCGTCACCCGCAGCTTGCCGGCGACGGTGAAGTTGGACTCGTCGCGGCCGATGGCGCCATCGCGTTCCAGCAGCACGAAGATCAGCAGTTCCAGGTCGCGCTTGGTCAGCGACTGGAAGCCCTGCAGCAGGGTCAGGCGCAGGAACTCGGTGCCGAAGGCGGCAGGGTCCTTGAGTTCGAGGGGCAGCATGGTCGGTCTCCGTGTCAGGCAGGCATCTTGCCACGCCGGGGTGTCAGCACCTGAGACCCCGGCGGACCCGCGTCACAGGCCGGTTTCGCGGCCGGGAATGGCCACCCGGAAGGCCTCGATCGCGCCGCGGTCCTGCAGGGTGACGAAGACCGTGCGGCCATCGGGACCTCCGAAGGCCACGTTCGTGGGCTTGCGTCCCTTCAGCTTCACTTCGCGCAGCAGTTCGCCCTGCGGCGACACCACCGCCACCGTGCCGGCCCCGTAGCGCGCGATGTACAGATTGCCCACGCTGTCCGTGCGCATGCCGTCCAGACCGTGGTCGTCGAAGGCGATCAGCAGGCGCTTGCCGGAGATCTCGCCGCTGCCGTCCAGATCGTAGGCCCAGACGCGGCGCTGCACGCTCTCGTTGACGTACAGCACGTCGCCCTTCGGGCCGACCTCCACGCCGTTGGTGGTGCCCATGCCGGTTTCCAGCAGGGCCGCCCTGCCGTAGGGCAGGATGCGCCACAGTTGGCCGGTGCCGCTGCGCCAGTCCGGATCGCTGGCGTAGAACATGCCGTTGGGTGCGAACGCGATGTCGTTGGGCTGGTGCGCGCCCGGCAACGTCGCGAACACGCCCACCGAGCGGTCGCGCGGATCGATGCGCAGGATCTGGTGGGCGGTGTAGTCGGCCACGTACATGAAGCCGTCGGCATCGAAGCGGATGCCGTTGCCGGTGCTGCCCTCGGGCAGGGTCATGAACAGCGCCGCGCGGCCGTCGCCGCGTTCGTCGAAGCTCACCCGCCCGATGGTGCCGTCGCGGCCGAAGCTCACCGCATACAGCGCGCCGTCGGGGCCGAACGCGGGCCCCTCGATGCCTGCGCTGAAGACGCCGTCGCCGACGACATCGCGCGCGACATGCAACGTTTCCTCGGCCGCGTCGCCGGACGTGTCGGTGTGCACGCAGGCGGCGAGCAACGCGACGAGCAGCAGGACAGTGATGCGGGCGGAGCCAGGTGACGTCATCCGTTTCCCCTCGGTGGCGTGCAGGTGGTCTGGTGTGTCAGCCGGGCGTGGCGAACACGGTGATCTCTTCGCGGTCGTGGTAGAGCTGGCGCGCGCGTACCTCGAGCGGCCGGCCGGCCTGATCGGCGAACAGGTCCAGGCACAGCCTGGTCTCGTCCCAGCGCTTCTTCATCGGCAGCTTGAGGTTGAATACCGCGTGCCGGCACCAGCCTTCGCGGAACCACTGCGCCATCCGCTCGGCCACGCGACGCGGTTGTTCGACCATGTCGCAGACCATCCAGTCCAGCGGTTGCGTCGGCTTCCAGTGGAAGCCGTCGGCGCGCAGGTGCTCCACCAGTCCGGTGGCCAGCACGTGCTCGCGCAGCGGGCCGTTGTCCACGCTGGTCACGCGCAGGTGGTGGCGGGTCAGCACCCAGGTCCAGCCGCCCGGCGCCGCCCCGAGATCGGCGGCGGTCATGCCGGGCTTCAGCAATGTCTCGCGCTGGCGTTCGTCGAGCAGCGAGAGGAAGGCTTCCTCCAGCTTCAGCGCCGAGCGCGATGGCGCATCGGGCAGCAGCTTCAGGCGCGGGATGCCGAGCGGCCATGGCGCACTGTCGCGCGCATCGGCGACGCAGAGGAACAGGTGGTCGCCCTGCACGAACACCACATGCAGGCGCGGCAGCCGGGTGTCGTCCTTGTCGGTGAGGAAGCCCGCCTTGCGCAGCGCAGGGCGCAGCGCATTGCCGAAACTGCGCGCCAGCCCGGCCAGTGGCTTGGCGCTGTCCGAATCCGGATGCTCCACCCACAGGTCGCCGTACCGCCCGCTGCCGGCCAGCGCGGCGAGCAGCGGCGTGATGCGGTCCTTCGGGTCGATGCCGCGCAGTTCGGCGAGCAAGCGCAGCTTCTGCCGGGCGAAGATCAGGTCGCGCCACGGCAACGCGCGGTCCAGCGCCTCGGCCTGCTCGCAGGCGAACACCACATGGCCGTCGTTGCGCTGCGCGCGCGCATAGCCGGCGAACCCGGCCAGCGCGGCGCGCTCGGTGAGTTCGGCGGCAAGTTCGGGTTCGAATCCCTGGCGGCAATAGGCCAGCAGGCCGGTCGTCGATGACATGGCGCGGTCGCGTGTAGCGGATGGCTGCGGCTCCTGCCGCCACGACAGGGTACAGGAGAAGCCGGGGGCGATGGCTTCCCGACGCCTCGCTCAGTACGTGTCGCCGCCCGACTCGCCGTACTGCTTGAGCACCGCGCGCGCCTCGTCGCGACGGAGATCGCGCACGACCTCGATGCCGCGCTTGCCCAGTTCGCCGATCCAGTCCGCCGGCAGCGGGCCTTCGTCGAACTCGGTCAGTTCCATCACGTCTTCGGCGCGCGCGCCGATCAGCAAGCGGTCGATGCCGGCCCAGATGGTGGCGCCGTAGCACTGGCAGCACGGCTGCGACGAGGTGGCCAGCACCACCGGCGCCGTTACATCGTTGAGGCGCGGCGTCTGCAGGCGCTGCTGCGCCAGCATGTAGGCCATGGTTTCCGCGTGCGCCAGCGAGCAGGTGTGCGGCATCACCCGGTTCACGCCGAGCGCGATCACGCGATGGTCCGGGCCGAACACCACCGCGCCGAAGGGGCCGCCGCTGTTGGCATCCACGTTGCGGCGCGACAGGTCGATGGCCAGCGCGACCTTGTCCTCGTCGCTGGTGTAGGTCGCCGCCGGATCGACCAAGTCATGGGTCCAGGCGGGCAGGGTCAGGTGGATCTGTTGGTAGAGCATTACGGGGTGGGAATCTTCAGGGAAGAGGAATCGGATTCGCAACGGCCGCTGACGCACTTGCAGGCGGTGACGTCGGCGAAGCCGCAGACGCCCATGCGTCCGCTGGCGGCGCATTGCGCCTGCACGCCCTGCGGATCGGTCGGGCTGTCCTTGTTGACGCAGGCGGGCATCGCGCCGCAGCAGTTGCCGACGTTCTTCACCGCGCAATCGGCGCTGGTCGTGCAGGTGTAGTCGACGGTGACCGCACCGGCTTGGCGCGGCGGCAGGTTTCCGCCGGTCGGCTTCGGTGCCGGCGTCGACGGTGGATCGCCGGCCGCACCGTCCGAGGACGCAGGCGCTGCGCATCCCGCCAACGCGAAAACGAGCACACAGGACAGCACGGCGAACGAGAGGCGCAACACGATGCGGGACATGGCGGACTCCTTCCTCGGTGGTGGTGCGCGCCAGCCTGCCCTCCGCCGCCTCAAGAGGCGGTGAAAGGCGCCGGCCTCAGGCCTTCGTCGCCCAGGTGTCGCGCAGGGTGACGCTGCGGTTGAACACGGGACGCTCCGGCGTGTGGTCGTAGCGGTCGGCGACGAAGTAGCCGGTGCGCTCGAACTGGAACGACTGCTCGGGCGCCGCGCTGGCCGCCGCCGGCTCCACGTAGCCGGTCACGGTGCGACGCGAGTCCGGGTTCATGTAATCGCGGTAGGTCTTGCCTTCGGATTCGTCGTCCGGATTCGGCACGGTGAACAGGCGGTCGTACAGGCGGATTTCCGCGGCCACCGCATGCTGCGCACTGACCCAGTGGATGGTGCCCTTGATCTTGCGCTCGGCGCCGGCCATGCCGGGTCGGGATTCCGGATCCAGCCAGCCGCGCAGTTCGACGATTTCGCCGGCGTCGTTCCTGATCACCTCGTCGCAGCGCACGATGCCGGCGCCGCGCAGGCGCACTTCCCCGCCCAGGGTCAGGCGCTTGAAACCCTTCGGCGGAACTTCCTCGAAGTCCTCGCGCTCGATCCACAGCTCGCGCGAGAACGGCACGCTTCGCTGGCCGAACGCCTCGTCCTTCGGGTGGTCGGAGAACGTCAGCGTTTCCTCGTGGCCTTCGGGCAGGTTGGCCAGCACCAGCTTCACCGGATCGATCACGCCCATGCGACGCGGCGCGGCGGCGTCCAGGTCCTCGCGCAACGCGCCTTCCAGGATCGAGATGTCCAGCAGCGAGTTCTGCTTGCTGATGCCCACGCGGTCCACCATCAGGCGCAGCGCCGACGGCGTGTAGCCACGGCGGCGGATGCCCTGCAGGGTCGGCATGCGCGGGTCGTCCCAGCCATCGACGAGCTTGTCGTTGACCATGGCCAGCAGCTTGCGCTTGCTCATCACCAGGTAGTTGAAGTTCAGTCGCGAGAACTCGATCTGGCGCGGCTTGCTGGCTTCCTTCGGCAGGCCCTTGGCCAGCAGCGGCGCCAGCAGCTCCGGCGAATTCGCCAGGTCCACCTTGTCCACGCACCAGTCGTACAGCGGTCGGTGGTCCTCGAACTCCAGCGTGCACAGCGAATGGGTGATGCCTTCCACCGCGTCGCTCAGCGAATGCGCATAGTCGTACATCGGGTAGATCGGCCAGTCGTTGCCGGTGTTCTGGTGCTCCACGTGCTTGATGCGGTACAGCGCCGGGTCGCGCAGGTTGATGTTGCCGCTGGCCATGTCGATCTTCGCACGCAACGTACGCGCGCCGTCCGGGAACTCGCCCGCGCGCATGCGCCGGAACAGGTCCAGATTCTCTTCCACGCTGCGGTCGCGGTACGGCGAGTCGCGGCCGGGCTCGGTCAGCGTGCCGCGGTACTCGCGGACTTCTTCCGCGCTCAGGTCGCAGACGAAGGCATCGCCCTGGCGGATCAGCTTTTCGCCGGCCAGGTACAGCACCTCGAAGTAGTCGGATGCATGGCGCAGGTCGTGCCAGTCGAAGCCCAGCCAGCGCACGTCGTCCTGGATGGCGCGCACGTACTCGGGGTCTTCCTTGGCGGGGTTGGTGTCGTCCAGGCGCAGGTTGCAGACGCCCCCGAACTCGCTGGCGATGCCGAAGTCCAGGCAGATCGCCTTGGCGTGGCCGATGTGCAGGTAGCCGTTGGGCTCGGGCGGGAAGCGCGTCTTCACCGCCGTATGGCGACCGCTGGCCAGGTCCTCGCGCACGATCTGGCGGATGAAGTCCCGTTTTCCCGGGGCGGCATCGTCGGCGAGGGGGGTGGAGGGGGTGGCAGCGTCGGACATCGGGGCGGACAGACAGGGAAAGACGCCAGTTTAGCCGGTCCCGTAGCCGCGCTGGTCTATCCTGAACCGCCCCGAGCCGCAGTGATCCCCGCATGAGCCTTCCTGTCCTGGTGATCGGCAACAAGAACTACTCCTCCTGGTCGCTGCGGCCCTGGCTGCTGCTGCGCCACTTCGGCGTGGCCTTCGACGAGGTGCGGCTGCTGCTGGATACCCCCGCGTTCGCCGACGGGGTGCGCCAGCATTCCCCCACCGGCAAGGTGCCGGCGCTCCATGACGGCGGAGTGCACGTCTGGGATTCGCTGGCGATCTGCGAATACGCCAACGAGCGCTGGCTCGACGGCCGCGGCTGGCCGGCGGACCTCGCGGCGCGCGCGCTGGCCCGCGCGGCGGCGGCCGAAATGCATTCGGGGTTCGTCGCGCTGCGCACGCAGCTGCCGATGAACAGCCGGCGCACGCCGGACGCCTATCGCTGGGATGCCGCCGCCCAGCGCGACATCGATCGCGTGCAGGCCCTCTGGCGCCAGCTTCGCGCCGCGCACGGAGCAGGCGGAGACTTCCTGTTCGGAGGATTCGGCATCGTCGACGCGATGTACGCGCCGGTGGCGATCCGCTTCGACGGCTACGGCGTGGAGGTGGACGCTGCCGCACGCGACTACATGCAGGCGCTGTTCGCGCTGCCGGCCATGCGCGAGTGGCGCGACGCGGCGGCGGCGGAACCCGAATCGGTCGCGGCGACCGAGGCGTTGCGGATGCCGTATCCGGATCGGCCGGTGTAGGCTGGCGGCGGAGGACGTATCCATGCGCGTGGTCTACCTGGCCGACAACCTGTTCGACGCCCATCTGGTGAAACACGCACTGGAGGAGGCGGACATCCCGGCGTTCGTGTTCGGCGAATCGCTGCTGGGCGGGATGGGCGAACTGCCGCTGTTCGGTGTACTGCGGGTCTGCGTGCCGGACGCTGCGTTTCCCGAGGCTGAAGGCGTGGTACAGGCGCTGGGGCTGGAATCGCGCGACGACGGCCCCATCTTGGAAGGCGACGATGAAGGTGCCGGCATCCTGCCCGCCTGATCCGTCCTCCCCCACGACCACGAGGTTCACCATGCTGGGTATCGGAGCCTACAAGCAGCGCATGCCGCGCGCAGAGGACATGCTGCCGGGACGCAGCACCCCGCTGCCGCTGCACAACATGCATTTCGTCAACGGCCGCCCGCTGCGCGACGCGTTTGAAGGATTGGAACAGGTGGAATTCGGCTTGGGCTGCTTCTGGGGTGCGGAGCGCAAGTTCTGGAACGTGCCCGGCGTGTACAGCACGTCGGTGGGATATGCCGGTGGCGGTACCCCGAATGCGACCTACGAGGAAGTCTGCTCCGGCCTGACCGGCCACAACGAAGTCGTGCGCGTGGTCTACGACCCGGCGCAGGTGTCGTTCGGACAGCTGTTGCAGGTGTTCTGGGAAAGCCACGATCCCACCCAGGGCATGCGCCAGGGCAACGATGTCGGCACGCAGTACCGCTCCGGCATCCACTGCCATACGCCGGAGCAGCAGGCGGCTGCGGAAGCCAGCCTGCGGGCGTACCAGCAGCAACTGAAGGCGGCCGGCTACGGCGACATCACGACCGAGATCGTGTATCCGGCGCCGCCGTTCTACTACGCCGAGGATTACCACCAGCAGTATCTGGCGAAGAATCCGAACGGGTACTGCGGATTGGGTGGGACCGGCGTGAGCTGCCCGATCGGGCTGGAGGCCTGACGCAGAGCGGTGGTGGGAGCGACGTCGGTCGCGATGCCGTTTGGCTGATCTTGGACGCGTCGCGACTCGCGTCGCTCCCACGGACGGACCCTGCCGTCGGCGTCCAGGCGGCCCGTGCGGCGACGCCAGCCGCGCCGTCCCCCGCCTTCGCCTTCGTTTTCGCCAGCCAGCCCTCTATGCGTGTGCGCTCCTTCCTGGCACGAAGGCGGCCTCAGGCCGCCAGCTTCTCGCGGATGCTCGCACGCAGGGCCTGCAGGTCCTTGGCAAAGGCGTCGATGCCGGTGGCCAGCTTTTCCTTCGCCATCGGATCGGCCTCAAGGGCGGCGGCGAAGCTTTCCGCCGTCACCGGCGCAGCGGTCACCGGTTCGGCCGCGCCGGGCGACAGCTTGCGCGGCAGGTCGCCGATTTCCTGGTCCAGCTTCTCCAGCAGGTCGGGCGAGATGGTCAGGCGGTCGCAGCCGGCCAGCGCTTCGATCTGCGCGGTCGAACGGAAGGACGCGCCCATCACCACGGTGGGCGAGCCGCGGCGCTTGAACTCGGCATAGACGCCGCGCACGAACACTACGCCCGGATCCTCGTCGATGGTCGCCGGCGTCTGGCCGTTGGCGACATACCAGTCGAGGATGCGGCCCACGAACGGCGAGATCAGGAACGCGCCCGCTTCCGCGCAGGCGATCGCCTGGGTGGGATTGAAGATGAGGGTGAGGTTGCAGTCGATGCCTTCGGCCTGCAGCACGCGCGCGGCTTCCACGCCTTCCCAGGTGGACGCGACCTTGATCAGGATGCGGTCGCGGCCGATGCCCTGGTCGGCGTACATCTGCACGAACTTGCGCGCCTTGGCGATGGTGGCGGCGGTGTCGTGGGCCTGGTCGGCGTCGACTTCGGTGGAGACGCGGCCGGGAATCAGGCCGGCGAGCCGCGCGCCGACGCCCACGGTCAGGCGGTCCACGACCTCGTCGACGAGTCCATCGCCGCCGCCCTGCGCACGCGCCCAGGCGAGGTGCTCCTCGATCAGGTCGGCATATACGGGCAGGTCCAGCGCCTTCTTCACCAGCGTGGGATTGGTGGTGCAGTCGACCGGCTTGAGGCGCTTGATGGCGTCGTAGTCGCCGGTGTCGGCGACGACGACGGAGAGTTCGCGGAGCTGCTGGAGTTTGCTGGGCGTGGCGGCATTCATGCGGTGGCTCGGCAGGGGCACAGGAGGGGGAGGGGAAGTATGCCTTGTCCCTCGGCGCGAGGGTTCGTGGCAGGTGGCGGAAATTGGCTTTGTTTTGGCATGGTGCGCATCTTCGCCGAGAGAGGCTTCAAGCCCCTCTCCCCGCGGGAGAGGGGTTGGGGTGAGGGCCAACGAAGTCCGCCTATTCGTTATCCATTGGTGCCACAACATCCGCCGTGGCTTCTGGCTCCGTGGTCTTGCGGGAGGCGCCTTCCACGTCTTGAACATGGCGCCGCTCGCCGCGGGGGCGTCCCTTGACCAGCCATTCGGCTGTTGAGAAGCGCTTCTTTGCTCGTGCAAAGAAAGGAACCAAAGAAACACGCCCCAGGCGGCACGCCCTCCGCGCTGTGCGCTCCGGGTCCGCGAGCGGGCCGGGAATTTTCGTAAGGCACATCCGTGTGCCATACGAAAACGCCGTCATCCATGACGGCGCCCTCGGGGTTTTACCCGACCCTCTCGCCGTGCCTCATGGGGCCCCGAAAGCAAGCGAAAGCAATCGCGTCGCTCGGACGCTTCTGCCTTTGCTGTTGGGACCCCCTGAGGTCCGGCAGTCACGGCGGGTAAAACCCCGAAAGGGCGGCGCACGAGGATGTGCGTCGTTTTCGTACAGGGCAGGATGCCCTGCACGTAGTTCTCGCCGTGACTGCGCACCCGCCGCTTGCGGCGGGCGGACCGCCGGGGTGTGCTTTCTTTGCCTACTTTCTTTGCACAAGCAAAGAGGCGCTTCTCAACAGCCGAATGGCCGGTCAAGTAGGGCCTCCGCGGCGAGCGGCGCCATCTCTACGGAACATGGAAAGTGCGGCATGTCTGTTTCTTCGAGCGAAAGTTAGCGGTCGCCGCAATCCAGTCATCCAGGCTGCAACAAGACACGATCTCGGAAGCAGGAGTGCATTCGGTCGTCGCGAGAATCAGCGATGCAGATCGCCACTCGCTTCCGGCTGGTACTCGATCGCCGTGACCCGCAGGCGCAACGGCCGGTTGCCCGACGCCTGCCAGTCGATCGTCTGGCCCACGGACAGGCCGAGCAGCGCGCTGCCGACCGGCGCCAGCACGGAGACCAGGCCGGTCTCGACGTTCGCCTCGTGGGGGTACACCAGGGTCAGGCGATGGTGTTCGCCGGTGAGCTCGTCCTCGCATTCCACGCGCGAGTGCATCGTCACCACGTTGTCCGGCATGTCGTCCGGCGCGCGCACGTCGGCGCGGTTCAGTTCGTCCATCAACGCCAGTGCGGCCGGATGCCGGCGCAGTACGGGCGTGTCGAGCAGGGCCTCCAGGCGGGACATGTCGCGGCTGGAGACGACGAGCGGGGGCAGGGAGGGCGGCAGGCCGCTGGTGCGGGTGTTGTTCATGAGGTCCTCGAAGGTGTTTTGGGGGCGCGCAAAAGGAAACGGGCGACGCATTGCGGCGTCGCCCATCGGAGTCCTGTTTGCGCGCCTACCGTAGCCCGGAAGCGCGGCGGCTTCAAGCCGTGCCGGGCGACCGGCGTTCAGGCGCCGCCGTGCTGCGCGGCGGTGGCGAATCCGGTTGCAACAGCTGCGGAGGCAGCTCGCGGAACACCTGCGCGAGTTGCTGCAGGAAATCGCTCATCGCCGAGCTCTTGCGCCAGACCATGGCGATCTGGCGGCTGGGATGCGAATCGCTGAAGCCGAGCAGGTGGATGTTCTCCGAACGCGCCACCGGCGGCTTGACCGCCAACGTGGGCAAGAGGGTGATGCCGACATCGGCGGCCACCATCTGCCGCAGCGTTTCCAGGCTGGTGGCGCGGAACTCGGACTTCTCGTTGGCGCCGGACAGCCGGCACACGTCCAGGGCCTGCTCGCGCAAGCAATGGCCGTCTTCCAGCAGCAGCAACTGCTGCTGCGACAGTTCGGCCAGGCTCAGCGAGTCGCGCTGCGCCAGCGGATGCGACTCCGACACCGCCAGCACGAACGGTTCCTCGAACAGGAACTCGGTGTGCAGCTGGTCGTCGGCGATCGGCAGCGCCAGCAGGCCGGCGTCGAGCTTGCCCTCGCGCAGGCGCGACAGCAGCACGTCGCTCTTCTCCTCGACCAGCAGCAGTTCCAGGTGCGGGAAGCGTGCGCGCAGGCGCGGCACCACGTGCGGCAGCAGGTACGGACCCAGCGTGGGGAACAGGCCGAGCCGCACCGTGCCGGCTTCCGGATCCTGGCTGCGACGGGCGGCCTCCTTCATCTGGTCGACCTCGGCCACGATGCGGCGCGCGCGATCGGCGGCGTCGCGCCCGGCGGGCGTCAGCATCACCTTGCGCGGCGCGCGTTCGACCAGCGGCACGCCCAGTTCGTCTTCCAGCTTCTTGATCTGGGTCGACAACGTGGGCTGGCTGACGTAGCACGCCGCAGCCGCGCGGCCGAAATGCTTGTGGTCGGCCAGCGCCACCAGGTACTTCAGGTCGCGGAGATTCATCGGACTCCTCCCTCGGGGAACCGCGTGCGTGCGACGCGGCGCGGACCGGCATGCGGCCCGCGCCGGCGCATCATGCCGCCACCGCGTCCGGCGTTTCCATCGGCGCCGACGTGCGGATCAGGTGGTCGAAGGCACCCAGTGCGGCCTTGGAGCCCTCGCCCATGGCGATGACGATCTGCTTGTACGGCACCGTGGTGGCGTCGCCGGCGGCGAACACGCCCGGCACGCTGGTCTGTCCGCGGTCGTCGACGACGATCTCGCCGCGCGGGCTCAGCGTCACCACGCCCTTCAGCCACTCGGTGTTCGGCAGCAGGCCGATCTGCACGAAGATGCCCTCCAGTTCCACGCGGTGCGTATCGCCCCCCGCGCGGTCACGGTAGACCAGGCCGTTGACCTTGTGGCCATCGCCCAGCACCTCCGTGGTCTGCGCGCTGGTGACGATGCGCACGTTCGGCAGGCTGCGCAGCTTGCGCTGCAGCACGTCGTCGGCGCGCAGCTGGCTGTCGAACTCGATCAGCGTGACCTGCGCCACGATGCCGGCCAGGTCGATCGCCGCTTCCACGCCGGAATTGCCGCCGCCGATCACCGCCACGCGCTTGCCCTTGAACAGCGGACCGTCGCAATGCGGGCAGTAGGCCACCCCCTTGTTGCGGTACTCGTTCTCGCCGGGCACGTTCATCTGCCGCCAGCGCGCGCCGGTGGAGAGGACCACCGTCTTCGACTTCAGCGAGGCGCCGTTGGCGAGTTGGACCTCGATCAGGCCATCACTGCCGGCGGGCACCAGCTTCTCCGCGCGCTGCAGGTTCATCACGTCGACCTGGTAGTCGCGCACGTGCTGTTCCAGAGCGGCGGCGAGCTTCGGGCCTTCGGTATACGGCACGGAAATGAAGTTCTCGATCGCCATGGTGTCCAGTACCTGGCCGCCGAAGCGTTCGGCCGCCACGCCGGTGCGGATACCCTTGCGCGCGGCGTAAATGGCGGCGGCGGCGCCGGCCGGGCCGCCACCGACGACGAGCACGTCGTACGGCGCCCTGGCCTTGATCTTCTCGGCCTCGCGCTTGCCGGCGTTGGTGTCGAGCTTGGCGACGATCTCGTCCACGCCCATGCGACCGGCGCCGAACACCTCGCCGTTGAGGAAGATGGTCGGCACCGACATCACTTCGCGCCGCTCGACTTCCTGCTGGAACAGCGCGCCGTCGATGGCGACGTGCTGGATCTTCGGGTTCAGCACCGCCATCAGGTTCAGCGCCTGCACCACGTCCGGGCAGTTCTGGCACGACAGCGAGAAATACGTCTCGAAGCGGTATTCGCCATCGAGCGAGCGGATCTGTTCGATCACGTCCTGCGCCAGCTTCGACGGATGACCGCCGACCTGCAGCAGCGCCAGCACCAGCGAGGTGAACTCATGGCCCATCGGCAGGCCGGCGAAGGTCAGGTGGATGTCGTGGCCGGGCGAGGTCAGCGAGAACGACGGCGTGCGTTCGCCGCCCTGCTGTTCGGTGACATGGATGTTCGCGGATGCGTCCTGCAGGTCGCGCAGCAGCGCCTGCAGTTGCGACGAGGCGTCGCTGTCGTCCAGGTGCGCGGTGATGTGGATGGGGCGCACGGCCTTTTCGAGGTAGGCCTTCAGCTGCGTCTTCAGATTGGCGTCCAGCATGGCGAACGTCTCCGTGGAGGGGATGCGGGGTAGAGAACCGGGAGGGGAGGTCAGGCGTTTGCAGGAGCGGCATGCGCCGTGGGGAGGGAGCCGGCTAGGGAGAGAGGAAACCGGCGAACGGCGCATGCCGCTGCTGCAAACGTCCGGGAGGGAGGCCGACCTCCGGGCCGGTGGCCCGGAGGTGGCGTGATGCGGTGTCGCGATGGCGCATCCACGCGGGGATGCGCCGGTGCTGCGGTGACGCTTAGATCTTGCCGACCAGGTCCAGCGACGGGGCGATCGTCTGCGCGCCTTCCTTCCACTTGGCCGGGCAGACCTGGCCGGGATTGGCGGCGGTGAACTGCGCGGCCTTCAGCTTGCGCAGGGTTTCCGACACGTCGCGGGCGATCTCGTTGCTGTGGATCTCGGCGGTCTTGATGACGCCTTCCGGGTTGATGACGAAGGTGCCGCGCAGGGCCAGGCCTTCTTCTTCGATGTGCACGCCGAAGGCGCGGGTCAGCTGGTGGGTCGGGTCGCCGACCAGCGGGAACTGGGCCTTGCCCACCGCCGGGGAGGTTTCGTGCCACACCTTGTGCGAGAAGTGCGTGTCGGTGGTGACGATGTAGACCTCGGCGCCGGCCTTCTGGAACTCGGCGTAGTTGGCGGCGGCGTCTTCCACTTCGGTCGGGCAATTGAAGGTGAAGGCGGCCGGCATGAAGATCAGGACCGACCACTTGCCCTTCAGGGTGCCGTCGGTGACTTCGACGAATTCGCCGTTGTGGAACGCGGTGGCCTTGAACGGCTGGACCGGGGTGTTGATCAGGGACATCGGAGATCCTCGTGGATGGAGTGGGTGTGGTGAAGCGATGGGGCCATGGTAGGCAGCGACTATTGATACCTCAAATCGATTGATGGAATCAGATAGATAGCTTTTGGCTATCGAACAGATCGGATCGCCGTACCGCCATAGCGGTCGCCGATCCCGATCTTGGGCATTAATCCCGGTTTTTCAATGAGTTGGCTGTTCGGCAGCCCCGCCGATACAGGACGGGCTGGCTTCGTCGGCGGGCGCGGAAGCCCCTGTCGCCCTGGCCGTGAGGGAACCGCTGCCTCCATACGCGATTGAGCACCATGATGGTGCGGCGCGGCGATGCGGTGGCGTCCGGCCTCGTGGCGGGCCCGGTACCATGCGCCCCATGTCTGCCGACCTGCCCACCGCCCGCCTCGACCTGGCCCTGCGCGCCGCCGCGACACGCCTGCCCGGCCCCGATGCCCGCCACGAGGCCGAACACCTGCTGCTGCAGGTGCTGGGGCGCGACCGGGCGTGGCTGTTCGCCCACGGCGACGATTCCCTGACCGAGCCGCAGGCGGCGTCGTTCGAGGCGCTGCTGACCCGGCGCGCGGCGGGCGAACCGCTGGCCTACCTGCTGGGCCGGCGCGGGTTCTGGACGCTGGACCTGCAGGTCTCGCCCGCCACGCTGATCCCGCGCCCGGAGACCGAGCGGCTGGTCGAGCTGGCGCTGGAGCGCCTGCCGGACGACCGCACGCTGCGCGTGGCCGACCTCGGCACCGGCAGCGGTGCCATCGCGCTGGCGCTGGCGAGCGAACGGCCGCAGGCGCAGGTGGTCGCCACCGACGTCAGCGAGGACGCGCTGCGGGTCGCCCAGGCGAACGCGAGCGCGAACCGCATCGCCAACGTGGCGTTCCGCTGCGGAAGCTGGCTGGCGCCGCTGGCCGATGAGCGCTTCGACCTGATCGCCAGCAATCCGCCGTACATCGCCGACGGCGATCCCCATCTGGGCCGGGGCGACCTGCGTTTCGAGCCGCCGACGGCGCTGTCGTCCGGCGCCGACGGGCTGGACGCCATCCGCGAGATCGTGGCGACTGCGCCTGCGCACCTGCTGCCGGGCGGCTGGCTGTTGCTCGAGCATGGCTGGGACCAGGGCGCGGCCATCCGTGCGCTGTTGCTTGCGGCGGGCTTCGTCGAGGTCGCCACGTGGACGGACCTCGAGCAGCGCGACCGCGTCACCCTGGGGCGCGTAACGGAAGCGCAGGACCGCAGCAGCTAGACTGTGGCTTTCCTCCAGGACCCGCCGCCCATGCGCACGCTGTATCCCGACATCGAGCCCTTCGACACCGGCACGCTGAAGGTCGACGACCGCCATACGCTGTACTACGAGCAGTGCGGCAATCCGCAGGGCAAGCCGGTCGTGCTGCTGCACGGCGGGCCGGGCGCCGGCTGTAGCCCGAAGATGCGGCGCTTCCACGATCCCGCCAAGTACCGCATCGTGCTGTTCGACCAGCGCGGTTCCGGCCGATCCACGCCGCATGCGGACCTGGTCGACAACACCACTTGGGACCTGGTCGCCGACATCGAGAAACTGCGCGAGAAACTCGGCATCGACCGCTGGCAGGTGTTCGGCGGCAGCTGGGGCTCCACGCTGGCGCTGGCCTATGCCGAAGCGCATCCGCAGCGCGTCACCGAGCTGGTGCTGCGCGGCATCTTCATGCTGCGCCGCTGGGAGCTGGAGTGGTTCTACCAGGAAGGCGCCAGCCGCCTGTTCCCGGATGCATGGGAGCACTACGTCACTGCGATTCCGCCGGTCGAACGCCACGACCTGATCTCCGCCTTCCACCGTCGCCTGACGTCCGACGACAAGGCCACGCGCCTGGCGGCGGCCAAGGCGTGGAGCGTGTGGGAAGGCGCGACCAGCTTCCTGCATGTGGACGCCGATTTCGTCAGCGGCCACGAGGAACCGGAGTTCGCGCTGGCGTTCGCGCGCATCGAGAACCACTACTTCGTCAACGGCGGCTTCTTCGAGGTCGAGGACCAGCTGCTGCGCGATGCCTCGCGCATCGCCGACATCCCGGGCGTCATCGTGCACGGCCGCTACGACGTGGTGTGCCCGGTCGCCAACGCGTGGGAACTGCACCAGGCCTGGCCGAAGGCGAAGCTCGAGATCACGCCGGCGTCCGGCCACTCCGCGTTCGAAGCCGAGAACGTCGATGCGCTGGTACGGGCGACCGACGCCTTCGCCTGACCCGACGCGTCCACGACCACCGAGGGAACCACGATGGACGAACAGCGCACACCGGCTTCCGCCTTCGACCAGCGCGTGCTGGATCTGTACGACGACTACGTCCACGGCCGCATCGACCGGCGCGGCTTTCTCGCCGGCGCGGCCAAATTCGCCGTGGGCGGCACCACGGCCGCGGGTCTGCTGGCGGCGCTGACGCCGCAGTACGCGTTCGCCGCGCAGGTGGCGGCGGACGATCCGCGCATCACCACGGTCTATCGCACGTTTCCCGCGCCGCAGGGCCACGGCGAGGGTCGCGGGCTGCTGGCGATGCCGCGTGCGGAAGGGCGCCATCCCGTCGTGCTGGTCGTGCACGAGAACCGTGGCCTGAACCCGTACATCGAGGATGTGGCGCGCCGCCTCGCGGTCGCCGGCTTCATCGCCTTCGCGCCCGATGCGCTGTATCCGCTGGGCGGCTATCCGGGCAACGACGATGCCGGCCGCGAGATGCAGGCCACGCTCGACCGCGCCCGCGTCCTCGCGGATCTCGAAGCCGCAGCGCGCTTCGCCGACGGATTGCCGCGCGGCAACGGGAAGCTGGGCGTGATCGGCTTCTGCTTCGGCGGTCTGGTGACCAACCTGCTCGCCTCGCGGCTGCCGGAACTGGTCGCTGCGGGCGTGCCTTACTACGGCGGCCAACCCTCAGCGGAAGAGGCGGCGCGCATCAAGGCGCCGCTGCTGCTGCAGTTCGCCGAGCTGGATACGCGCGTCAACGCCGGCTGGCCGGCCTACGAACAGCAACTGAAGGCGGCGGGTGTGGCGTATACCGCGCACGTCTACCCGGGCGTGAACCATGGCTTCCACAACGACACCACGCCGCGCTACGACCAGGCCGCGGCGGACCTGTCCTGGCAGCGCACGCTGGCCTTCCTGCGCCAGCATCTCGACTGACCCACGCCATCCCGCCGTGTCCGGTGGCGCTGCGGCGTGACGAAGAATCCGGGGACGTGCCGCCAGCGCTCCGCAGGCGGCGAAGGAGCCGGACGGGCAGGGCACGATGACGGAAGCGGCATCACGGGTGGCGGCGAGGATCGGGCTGGAGGACGTCGACATCCAGCGACTGGGCATGGCGGCGATGCGCTTCATCAGTGCCATCGAGCAGGGCGAGCACGAGATCCTGTGGTCGGCCGCGTCGTCGACGATGCGCAACGCCATGCCGAAGGAATCGTTCCTCGACCAGCTCATGCGGCGCCACCGCGACCTCGGGCGCGGCACGGCGCGGCGGTGGGCCGCCGTGCGCGTCGATCAGCCCGCGCATCGTACGCGCTGGCAGATCGGGACCTATGCCGTGCTCGAGTTCTCGGTGAAGTTCGGCGCGATGGGGCTGCCGCATCGCGAGACCGTCACCCTGCGGCGGGAAGAAGAAGGGGTGTGGCGCCTGGCCGGCTATGCGGTGAAAGTCGACTGACCGCCTCAACCGCGCGGCGTGCCGTCGAGCGCGTGGTCGATCATCCAGAGGCCCGCCCACAGCTTGGCATCCAGTTCATAGCCTTCCGCCATCTTCTGCGCCAGCCAGGCCGCCGCGCGCGTGCGCGGAACCGCATGCACGGTGATGTCTTCATCGCCATCCCCGCCACCCTCGCCGACCTTGCGCAGGCCGCTAGCGCGGACGAAGGCGATCTTCTCGCTGCTGCTGCCCGATGACGTGGGGCCGATCATCAGCACCTCGGCCTGGTCGGCGGTCCAGCCGGTCTCTTCCTCCAGTTCGCGGATCGCGGAGACCTCGATCGATTCGCCCGCATGGATATCGCCCACCAGCCCCGCCGGCATCTCGATGGTGCGCGCCTGCAGCGGCACGCGGAACTGTTCGACGAACAGCACGTCGTCGTCCGGCGTCACCGCGATGATGATGGCCGCGAGTCCCCCGGCATGCGCGCGCTCCACGTACTCCCACGTGCCCCGCACCATCATCCGCTGGTATTTGCCCTGCCAGACCACCTCGGCGGGCACGTTGTGCTTGTCGTCGTCGTGTTCGTCCATGCCGCGATGCTAGCCGGTGCGGGTGACGTTTTACAGACGATCAGTAGGCAGGATCCTCCAATCCCGCCGCCACCCGCAATCGCCGCCGCGTCATCGGTCCGAAGCGGAGCGCCTCCGACAATGCGCCCAGCATGTCGCCGTCGGCCTGGCCGCGTTGGTGGCCGATGGCGATGTCGCCCAGCGGTGCATCCAGGGCGATGGTGGTGAGCTGGCGCCACAGCAGTGCGTGTTCGCGCTGTTCGCGCAGGCGCACCGCCATCGTGGCGGCACCGCGCAGGCGCAGGAAGGCGACTTCGTCCATGCGGCCGAGCAGGGTATCGAGGTCGCCGAAGTGCGCCAGCAACACCGCGGCCGACTTCGCACCGATGCCGGTCACGCCGGGAATGTTGTCCACCGCATCGCCTGTCAGGGCCAGGTAGTCGGCGATCTGGCGCGCTTCCACGCCGTGACGGGCCTTCACGCCGGACGCGCCCCAGCGCTGTCCGCGCGCGAAGTCCCACTGCTCGTCATGGTCCTGCAGCAGCTGCGACAGGTCCTTGTCGGCCGATACGATGACGCCGCGGAATCCCTCCGGTCGCGCGGCATGCAACGCGCTGCCGATCAGGTCGTCGGCCTCGTATTCCATGTGCGCCAGCACGCTCAGGCCGAGCGCGGCGCACAGCGCCTTGCAGTGGGTGAACTGGCGCCGCAGCGCTTCCGGCGCCGGTTCGCGGTTCGCCTTATAGGCGGGGTAGAGGCGGTTGCGGAAACAACTGTCCAAGGCCTCGTCGAAGGCGATGGCGATGTTCGCCGGACGTTCCTTCTCCAGCAGCTCCAGCAGGAAGCGCGCGAAACCATGCACCGCGTTGGTCGGCCAGCCGTCGGCATCCTGGAACTCGTCCGGCATCGAATGCCAGGCGCGGAACACGTACAGGCTGGCGTCGACCAGGTAGAGCGGGCGCGGGTGGAGCGCTTCAGGCATCGGGCGTCCACTCGGTCAGCAGCGCGGCGGGATCCGGCCGCTCGCGCTCCGGTGCCTGCAGGCGCGGTGTGCCGATGTGGATGAAGCCCACGATCTTCTCGTTCGGTGCGAGCCCTAGCAACCCGGTGACGTGGTCGTCGTACGCCATCCAGCCGGTCAGCCACTGCGCTCCGAATCCGCACGCCTGTGCCGCCTGCAGCAGGGCGAAGCACACGCTGCCGGCGGTCAGCAGCTGTTCCTGCTCCGGCACCTTGTGGCCCGGTGTCAGCCGGGCGACCACGGTGATGATGTCCGGTGCGCTGGAAAAGCGGCCGCGATCCTTCTCCACGGCGGCGTCGGAGGCGCCGGGGTCGAGCGCGCGGGTGCGCTCGGCCAAGCGGTCGCCCAGGACGTGACGTGCGTCGCCATGGACATAGATGAAGCGGAACGGCACCAGCTTGCCGTGATCGGGCACGCGCACGGCCGATGCCAGCATCCGCCGCAGCGTGACATGATCGGGGCCGGGTTCACCCAGCTGCTTAGATGGGACGGAGCGGCGCGCGTCCAACGCCTGCAACAGACTTTCGGTGGGCATCGAGTCGCCTTATAGTGGGATGCAGTGCACAGTATCGATGCACGAGTTTAATCGCAGCGGATGCGTTACGGTCCTCTGCCATGCACGGAACCGTGAGTCGATACGGAGCGCCGTGGACCATCTGGCCGATCGAACGACGCAATGCCCACCACGCCGCCGCCTCTCCCGACCACTGGCAACCAGCTCGTCGCGCTGCTGCATGAAGCCATGCAGTCTCCGCTGGAAGCGGCGTTCGCCGACGTGGTGGATGGGTTGCGCCAGCCCATGCTGGACCGGCTGGAGCGGATGGAACTGGATCGCGGTCCCTATCTGGAAGGGCTGCTGGCACTGAAGGACCGCCGTGAGGCGATCCTCCGGGGATTCCGCGAGGACATGACATCGGCCTGGCGGATCGCGGCGGACGGCGAAGCCGCGGCGGTCCGGTTCGGCGAAGAGCCGACCAGCAGCGTCAGCGGCCTGGGACTGGTCGAGGAGGACGAACTCGACGTCCGGCTGGCGACCGAGCACCTGGCCGAGGCGATCTCGCGCGAGTGGCAGTCCGAGCTGCTGCGCCTGAACGGATACCTGACCTGGCTGGACATGGGCGTGCGGCTCACGCCCGACAGCGCGCCGTATTCGCCATCGCGCATTGCGATGGCGGTGTACCGCGGCTTCGCGGCGGCGTCGCTGCCGGGCAACGTCCGCGCCCTGGCGGTGCAGTGCTGCGCGCGCGAGTTCGTCGAGGTGCTGGGTCCGATCTACGAAAACCTGCATGCTCGGCTGGTGCGTCGGCTGGGGCCGCAGGACAGCACGGGGCCGAGGGTGCGGCGCGCGCAGGCGATTCCCAGCAGTGGCGACGAAGCCTCCAGCGAGCCCGACTGGATGACGCGCTTCTTCGTCGAATGGGACCACGAGGACCACGAGACCGCCGCCGACGCCGCGACGCTGCCGCCGGCCCTGCACCAGTTGCTGGAGGAGTCGCGGCACCAGCGGGCACGGGAGCAGGGCATGGCGCGTGCGGCCGGCGCACGCACGTCGCTGTCGCAGCGGGAACTGATCGTGGCGTTGACGCTGCTGCAGATCGCCTCGCCGGAAGTGCATGCCGAAGTGCTGGCCAATCCACGGCGGTTGCAGGCGGCGTTCAAGCAGCAGATCTTCCTGCAGGCCGCGCAGCTTGGCGTGGCGCCGGAAGCGGTGGCGATTTCGGAAGCGGACGAGAACGTCGTCGACCTGGTGGGCATGCTGTTCGAGGTGATCTTCCGCGAAAGCCACTTGGGCGAGGAACAGGTGCATGTGCTGGGGCGCCTGATGGCGCCGATGACGAAGGTCGCGCTGCAGGACCGCAAGCTGTTCCTGCAGGCCAGCCATTCGGCGCGGCGGTTGCTCAACCTGCTGGTGGAGGCGTGCGACGGCAACCCGGGCGAGAACGATGCCCAGCGCCTGTTGCTGGAAAAGGTGAAGGACACCGTGCAGCGCCTCGTCGCGGACTTCGACGAAAGCCAGTCGGTGTTCCGCGCCGCGCGGAGCGACTTCAACGATTTCTATGTGCATTACCGCGCGGAAGCGGAGAAGGTGGAACAGGCGTTGGCCGCCGAACAGCAGGCGCGCGACGCCGAGGCCGACCTGCTGGCCGGTTTCGCCGCCTCACTGGACGCGCGCCTGCAGGGCGCGGACATGCCGGCGCCGATGCGCGACGTGTTGCTCGCCGGGTGGCCCGCCTATGCGGCGCGCATGCAGGCGCTCAACAAGCCGCAGGCCGCGCCAATGATGCTGGACGGCCTGCTGCGCGCCGTCGACGACGCCCAGGTCCGTCAGGACGTGCGCGCCTGGCATGCCGCCCTGGACTGGTTGCAGCCCATGTGGATGGCGTCGGGCCAGGCGCGACCTGCCATCGCCGCCCTGCGGGAGCAGCTGTTCTCGCGTCTGGTCGCGCCCCACGAGGCGGCGGAACACGCCGCGCCGCCGCAGCCCGTTGCGCCCGCGACACCGGCGCCGACCACCGTGCTGCCCGGCCTGCTGGAAGCGCAGGAGTGGATGGAGGGTCTGCAGCACCTGGATCCGGTGATGACCGCCTACTTCCAGGGCCTGCGCGAAGGCAGTTGGCTGGACTTCGTCGACAAGGACAACCGCGTGCAGGCCGGACGGCTGAGCTGGATCAGTCCGTTCTCGCGGCGCATGATGTTCGTCAACCGCGCGGGCGCGCGCATCTGCGTGGCGTCGGTGCAGGAACTGGTGGTGATGGCGCAGCTCGGGCGCGTGCGCATGCATCGCGACGAGGACGCGTTCTACAGCGCCATGCAGGGCGTGGTGGACCGGTTGGTGACCCCCGACGCGGATTGAGCCCGCATGCAAGCCGCGTGCCGTGCGGGCTTTCCCTGAGGTAACGTGTTGCGCGGCATCAAACTGCCGAGGCCATCACGGTTGCCCGTCGGCATGATTTCCTACGATGTCGGCGCGGATCCCCCGTCCGTATCCCCCACCTTCCTTTCGCCCGTCAGGGCGGGGACCCCTGCATGTCGAATGTCCTCAACATCGCCGACCGCCCCGGGCGCGACACGCGCCTGCTGGAGCAGGCGCGCGACGCCGCGATCCCGCCGCTGGTCGATGCCTTCGCGGTGGCGCTGGGCCGTTTCGACGATGCGCTGTTCGACCGCGCCGAGCGCGCTGGTCCGTCGCAGATGGCCTTCCTGGATGCGATGCGCGAACTGCGCCGCCGGCGCGACGACATCATTGGGCGGTTCCGTGGCCAGCTGCAGCGCTCGTGGAAGGCGCTGGAGGCCGGGCAGCCGCTGCCGATCGAGCAGGTGTTCCTGGAATCGGCCGAGGACACCCTGAGCCTGGTCTCCGAGCAGGAACTGGAATCGCGCCTGGCCGTGCGCAACTTCGCCAGCGTCATCCAGCGCGAGTGCAAGCCGGTCCTGGCGCGGCTGGACCGCCGCCTGGGCTGGATCGCCGGCGACATCGCACTGGACGCGGACCTCAACCCCATCGGCCCCGAGCACATCGGCGTGGCCGTGCACCAGGCATTCGCGGGTTGCGATCTGGCGCCCGACGTGCGGCTGGTGGTGATCAAACTGTGCGAGCGCGACTTCGTGCCCGCCATCGCGCGCATCTACGCCGCGCTCGACCAGCGCCTGATGCAGGTCGGGGTGATGCCCGAGCTGCCGGCGCGCCGTGCGCCGGCATCGCCCGCCGCCGCGGCGACCGAGGAACTGGACGGCCCGGGTGACGGTGAAGAACCGGGCGCCCCGGCCTGGGCGGCGCGCTTCCTCAACCGCATGGCCGGCGTCAGCCGCGGCCTGCAGGCCAGTCAGTCGGCGGCGCCGCCGGCCGGGTTCGGCGAGGTGCCGCCGGGCTACGCGTCCGGACCGGGCGCGCAGGGCGTGCTGCTGGAGGCCCTGCACCATCTGCTGCAGGAATCGCGCCGCGGCCGCGACGCCGGCGAGGCGCCGGAACCGCGTGCCGTCGATCCGCGCCAGCGCGACCTGTCCCAGCGCGAAATGCTGTCCGTCCTGTCGCTGCTGCAGGCCTCGCCCAGCGCCACGCTGCGCGCCGCCATCGGCGACACCGGCGAGTCGCTGTCGCAGCGGCTGAAGAACGAAGTGCTGAGCAGCGCCACCCAGTTGGGCGTGGATCCGTCGCAGGCGCGCCTGGCGCCGGTCGACGAGGACGCCATCGACCTGGTCGGCATGCTGTTCGACGTGATGCTGGACGAGCGCGATCTGGAGGGCCGTCCGCGCGAACTGATCGGCCGGCTGGTGGTGCCGTTCGTCAAGGTGGCGCTGCTGGACCGCCGCATGTTCGTGCAGAAGACCCATCCCGCGCGTCGTCTGCTCAACGTGCTGGCCGAGGCCTGCGAGGGCAACAACGGCGAGAGCGCGGCCGAGCGCACGCTGCTGACCAAGGTGGAGGAAGTGGTCGACCGCCTGGTCGCCGAATTCAACGAGAACCTCGCGATCTTCCTGACCCTGGAAGAGGAATTCCGCGCCTTCCTCGAGCAGCACCGCCGCCGCATCGAGATCGCAGAGCGCCGCGCCGCCGAAATCCAGCGTGGCCAGGAGCGCCTCGAAGCCGCGCGTGCGCGCATGACGGCGGAACTCGACGAGCGCCTGGGCGACCGGCGCGTGCCGCAGGCGATCGAGGACTTCCTGCGCCAGCCGTGGGCGCACCACGTCACCATGACGGTGCTGCGCGAGGGCGACGACGGCCCCGGGCTGCGCGAGTCGCTCGCGCTCGCCGACGGCATCCTCGAGGAACTGACCGAAGCCCAGCGCCATGTGGTGGGCAAGCCGTGGCTGCAGGCCTGGCGCGCGGGCATGCTGAAGGTGTTCGCCAGCGTCGGCATGAACCAGGACGCGGCGGCCGGTGCCGTCGACGCCCTGCACGACACCCTGCAGGCGGTCGCGGCCGCCCGGCCCGACCTGGAAAAGGCGTTGCCGGAACTGCCGCAGGTGGTGTTGCCCAAGCCGGTCGCCGACGAGGACACCACGCCGATCCAGCTGGTGGGCGGTGCCGATACGCTCGACTTCGACCACAGCGATGCCGACCACTTCCGCGGCCTGCCCATCGGCACCTGGCTGGACTTCATCGACAAGGACAACAAGGTGCAGGCGGGCAAGCTGTCGTGGGTCAGCCCGATCTCGTCGCGCCTGCTGTTCGTCAACCGTCGCGGCGTCCGCTTCTGCGTCGCGTCGCCGGAGGAACTGGCGGCGATGGTGCGGCTGGGTCGCCTGCGCACGCACCAGAGCGAGGATGCCTTCGACAGTGCCATGCAGGGCGTGATCGAGCGCCTGGAGCCGGCCTCCCCGGCGGCCACGCCCGCCTGAGTCCATCGCCTCCGCGCGGCTCCGCCGCGCTCTGTTAGCATCGCCGCACGGATGACCTAACGACGAGGGGCGCAATGGCGGTCGAAGTTCGGGTACTGAAGGAAACCGCCGCCGGCGAGCGCCGCGTGGCCGCGACGCCGGAAACCGTCAAGAAGCTGATCGCCGCCGGTGCGCGCGTCCTCGTGGAGCGCGGGGCCGGCGAGGGCGCGGGCTTCGTCGACAGTGCGTATGCCGATGCGGGCGCCGACACGGTCGACAGCCAGGGTCGCGGCAGCGCCGATCTGGTCCTGTGCGTGCAGCCACCGTCGTCCGACGCCATCGCCGCCCTCAAGACGGGTGCCACGCTGGTGGGCATGCTGCAGCCCGCCGCCGATCCGTCCCGCGCCGCCGCGCTTCAGGCGAACGGCATCCAGGCCTTCCCGCTCGAGCGCTTGCCGCGCACCACGCGTGCGCAGGCGATGGACGTGCTCAGCTCGCAGGCCGGCATGGCCGGCTACAAGGCGGTGCTGATCGCCGCGCAGCTGGCGCCGCGCTTCTTTCCGATGCTGACCACAGCCGCCGGCACGATCCGGCCATCGAAGGTCCTGATCGTCGGTGCGGGTGTCGCGGGGCTGCAGGGCGTCGCCACCGCCAAGCGCCTGGGGGCGCAGGTGGAAGGCTTCGACGTGCGGCCGGAAACGCGCGAGCAGATCGAATCGCTGGGCGGCAGGTTCCTCGATCTCGGCGTCAGTGCGGCCGGCGAAGGCGGCTACGCGCGCCAGCTGACCGACGAGGAGCGCGCGCTGCAGCAGCAGCGGCTGGCCGATCATCTGAAAGGCATCGACGTGGTGGTGTGCACCGCGGCCGTGCCCGGACGTCCGGCACCGAAGATCATCACCACGACGATGGTCGAGGGCATGAAGCCGGGCAGCGTCATCGTGGATCTCGCCGCGGAAACCGGCGGCAACTGCGAACTCACGCGGCCCGGCGAGACCTATGCGCACAACGGCGTCACCGTCGCCGGCCCCCTGAATCTCGCCAGCCAGGGCGCCGTGCACGCCAGCGAAATGTACGCGCGCAACGTGCTGAATTTCGTCGCGCTGTTCGTCAAGGATGGCGCGCTGCAGTTCGACTGGGACGACGAACTGCTGGCCAGGACGGTGTGGCCGGAGCGGCCCGCCGTAGTGGCCAACGCCGCCGCCTGATCCTCAGCGATCCGGCCGCCGGTCGCGATCGCGTCTCGGCGGTGCGTGGTCGCGCATCCAGGCTTCGCGCTGTTCCGGCGTCATCTTTTTCCACTGCTCACGCAACGCATCGCGCTGTTCCGGCGTGAGCGTCTTCATGTGGCCATAGAGCGCACGCGCCTGGCGGCGCTGCTCGGGGCTCATGTTCTCGAACCGCTTCATGCCGTGGCGCGCCTGCGCGCGCTGTTCCGGGGTGAGCGCCTGCCAGCGCTGCGCGCGTTCGAGCATCCGGGCACGTTCGTCCGGCTCGCGGTTCCAGCGATCGCGCACCGGCGCGATCAGCGCCTCGCGCTGCTGCGGCGTCAGTCGGTCCCAGTCGGGCAGGGACGCCGTCGAGGACTGGGCCAGAGCCTGGCCACCGGCCAGCGCCAGGCCCAGGACGAGGGTGCGGAGTAGGACAGGGGCGCTCATCGGGTCGACTCCATGGCGAGCGGCTGGGCATCGGCGGATGCCAGCCAGAGATACAGATCGGGATCCTCGTCCAGCGCGCTGGGCACGGCGAGTTCGTCGGCAAGACTGTCCCCCTGCGCGACCGTGGCCGTCACTGCGGGCGTGGTGGCCTGCGGCGCGCGGGGCAGCCATTGCAGGCCCAGGCCGACGGCGAGCACGGCGGAGAAGGCGGTGGCGGTCAGCCAGCGCCAGGTGCGTGTGCGGCCGGCGACCGGTGCCTGCGCGCTGGCGTCGTGGCGCGCGGCACGCAGGCGCATCAGCGTCTGCGGCGAGACCTGCGCCACCGCGGCACGGTGCAGGCGCCGGGCGTGCTGGTCGATGCCGATACCGTCATCGTGGGCGGGGTTCATCGGAATTCCTCCAGTTGCTTTTGCAGGGCCTCGCGCGCGCGGGACAGATGGGTCTTCACCGACCCTTCCGAGCAGCCCATCGCGCGGGCGGTGTCGGCCACGTCCAGTTCTTCCAGCACGCGCAGCGTGAACGCCTCGCGCTGCCGTGCGGGCAGGCCGCGCAAGGCCTGCACCAGACGTGTGTAGGCCTCGCGCTGGTCGTGGGTCTGCGCCGGACCGGCGCCCTGGTCGGGCGCCCAGTCCACCGGGCCCTCGTCGCCGCGGTCGCCGGTCGGCAGCAGCCAGCGCAGCCGGAAGCCGGCGCGGCGCTGCAGGTCGACGATACGCCGGCGCAGGATGCTCCAGAACAGCGGCGACCACTCCGCCGACGGCTTCTCGCGATAGGCCAGCATCTTCATCATGGCGTCCTGCACCGCATCCAGCGCGTCCTCGCGATGGCGCAGGCCGGCCTCGGCGAAGCGGAACGCCCGCGGTCCGATCTCGGCCAGGAACAGCTCGATGGTCGCCGCCAGCGGAGCGGGCGACGACGGTTCCGGCAACGGACTGGGAGAGGTGCTCACCAACATAGAGTAGCGGCCGCTGCCGTGAATCAGCCGCGACGGTCGAGGCGTCGGTCGATGCGGTCGCCGCGCCGGTCCCCGCGCGCTTCGGCACGATCGCCCCGGTGGTCCTGGCGCGCATCGCTGCGGTCGCCCCGGCGCTCCAGCCGGTTTGCAACATGCGGACGGCCATGCCGGTCGGCCCACTGCGCGCGACGGTCGAACTGCCGTTCGATGCGATCGCCGCGCGCATCGAGACGCTGCTCGATGCGGTCGCCCTTGCGGTCCAGCCGGTGATCGATGCGGTCGCCGCGGTCGCCGGCGAATGCGGTGCCGGTAACGGCGAACAGGAGGACGGTCAGGCCCAGCAGTGGCATGCGCTTCATGGCGGGTTCCTCGGTGGAATGGGGTGGGTGTGGCGGGAAGGAGAACGCCCCACGCGGCCGCAGGTTGACGCGGTCACGGGATCCGCGCCCGGGTTCAGGTGCGGTTATGATGCGGACGCACCGGGCCACGCCCGTGCCTCGACAACGTGGACAGGATGGGGGAGCGGATGAGCGACGGGTTCGTGGCGCTGTACATCTTCATGCTGGCGGCCATCGCCGGGCACGTGATCATTTCGCGGGTGCCGGTGATCCTGCACACGCCGCTGATGTCCGGCAGCAACTTCATCCACGGCATCGTGCTGATCGGCGCGATGGTCGTGCTGGGCCACGCCGATACCACGCTGGAGAAGGCCATCGGCTTCGTCGCGGTGTTGCTGGGCGCCGGCAACGCGGCCGGCGGTTACGTGGTGACCGAGCGCATGCTGGAGATGTTCAAGAGCAGCAAGCCATCCCCGCGCACGCAGGCGGAGAGCGGCAAATGACTGCGCTCACGCTGGTGAAGCTCAGTTACTTCGTCGCGGCCACGCTGTTCCTGCTGGGCCTGCAGCGCATGGCCAGCCCGAAGACCGCGCGCAGCGGCATCCAGTGGGCGGGCGCCGGCATGCTGATCGCGACGGTGGCCACGTTCTTCCTGCCCGGGCTGCACAACATCGGCCTGATGATCGCGGCCATCGTGATCGGCGTGGCCCTGAACTGGCTCTGGGGCAAGAAGGTCGCCATCACCGACATGCCGCAGATGGTGGCGCTGTTCAACGGCATGGGCGGCGGGTCCGCGGCGGCCATCGGTGCGGTGGAACTGGTCCGCTATGCCGGCGGCGAGTCGGCCGTGCCGTCGACCTTCACGATGTCGCTGGCGGTGACCGGCGCGCTGATCGGCGCCGTGTCGCTGACCGGCTCGGTGATCGCCTGGGCCAAGCTCGACGGGCGCATGGACAAGCGCTACACGTTCCCGGGCCAGCAGTGGTTCAACGCGCTGGTGGCACTGGCCGCCATCGCCAGCGGCGTGATGGCGCTGACCACGCTGGCGATGCCGTGGATCATCGCCTTCTTCGTGCTGTCGCTGGCGCTGGGCGTGCTGATGACGCTGCCCATCGGCGGCGCCGACATGCCGGTGGTGATCTCGCTGTACAACGCGTTCACCGGTCTGGCCGTCGCGTTCGAAGGCTACGTGCTGGGCAACGAGGCGCTGATCATCGCCGGCACCATGGTCGGTGCGGCCGGCATGCTGCTGACGCGGCTGATGGCCAAGGCCATGAACCGCAAGATCAGCAACGTGCTGTTCTCCAACTTCGGCGGCGGCAGCGCGGCGATGCAGGAGATCGGCGGGTCCATGAAGCCGATCGAAGCGGCCGATGTCGCCGCGATGATGGCCTATGCCGAGCGCGTGGTGATCGTGCCCGGCTACGGCCTGGCGGTGGCGCAGGCGCAGCACAAGATCTGGGAGTTGAGCCAGAAGCTGATGGAACGCGGCGTCAAGGTGAAGTTCGCCATCCACCCGGTCGCCGGCCGCATGCCCGGCCACATGAACGTGCTGCTGGCCGAAGCCGGCGTGCCCTACGACCTGATCGCCGACATGGACGACATCAATCCCGAGTTCGCCAACACCGACGTCTCGCTGGTGATCGGCGCCAACGACGTGGTGAACCCGGTGGCGAAAACCGACCCGGCCAGCCCGATCTACGGCATGCCGATCCTCGACGTGGTGAACTCGAAGAACACCATCGTCATCAAGCGCGGCAAGGGCACCGGTTTCGCCGGCATCGAGAACGCGCTGTTCTACGCCGACAACACCCGCATGCTCTATGGCGACGGTTCCGAGATGGCCAATGCGCTGGTCAGCGAACTGAAGGCGCTGGACGGCGGGCACTGAGCCGGCCGTTCCGTTTCAGCGCGTCCACCACGCCGCCAGCAGCGGCGCCACCAGCAGCGCCACCCCATCCAACGGCGTGGTGGTCAGGGAAATCAGCGTCCACGCGTGGTGCGCGCCCAGTCGCAGCACCGAATCCCACGGGGCAAGCCCGAACGGGAATCCCATCTGGGTGGCGGCGATGGTCCACAACGCCAGCACGGAGACCGCCGCGGTGACCAGGGCGGCCAGCACCGCGCGGCGCATGCCGGCGGCCATGCCGCCCAGACGCACCACCAGCACCACGTCCAGCGCCACCAGCAAGGCCATCCAGCCGGCCTGCCGCTGCAGGTAGACCGCCAGCGCCACCCAGATCACCAGCACGCAGGCGCTGGCCAGCACGAGCATCAGGGGAACAAGCCAACGGGCGGTGCGACGCGGGGCGGGGGACATGGAGACTCCGGCAGGGCCGCCAAGGATACGGCCTGAACGCGACCGCCGGGGCGCGGGCGCTACAATGGGCCGCCTTGCAGCGCCCCGTGCGCGCCCCCATCTGGTCCGGCATGTATTCCCGCAGCAGCGAACCCGTCCAATTCTCCCGCGACTGCGCCGCCGTGCTGGTGCCGCAGGGCGAACTCGTCACCCTGCCGGCCGGCAGCTATGGCTACATCACCCAGGCCCTGGGTGGCAGCTACACCGTCTTCGTCGAAGGTAACCTGATGCGCATCGCCGGCCGCGATGCCGACGCCATCGGCAAGGAACCGACCGAGCCGCTGTCGCTGCCCGACAACGCCAGCGACGAGGAGGTCGAAGCGCTGGTCTGGAACCAGCTGCGCACCTGCTTCGATCCGGAAATCCCGTTCAACATCGTCGACCTGGGCCTGGTGTACGAAGCCAACCTCACCACCCGCGAGGACGGCCAGCGCGGCGTCGACGTCAAGATGACGCTGACCGCGCCCGGCTGCGGCATGGGCGAGATCCTCGTCGACGACGTGCGCAGCAAGCTGGAGATGATCCCCACCGTCGCCGAGGCCGACGTCGAACTGGTGTTCGACCCGCCGTGGGGCCGCCACATGATGTCCGATGCCGCCAAGCTGGAAACCGGCATGCTCTGAGCCTCCGGGCTCGCCACCGCAGACCCCGTCAGGAAGGAAGAGATGAACGTGATGAACGCCGCCCCGTTGACCTACCGCGTGACCCGCAACGAGAAGGCCCGTACACCGGCCGAGCGCGACGCCATCCTCGCCAGCCCCGGGTTCGGCCTGCACTTCACCGACCACATGGTCGAGATCACGTGGGACAAGGCGCAGGGCTGGCACGACGCGCAGGTGCGCGCCTACGGTCCGCTGTCGCTCGACCCGGCCGCGTCGGTGCTGCACTACGGCCAGGAGATCTTCGAAGGCATCAAGGCCTACCGTCATGCCGATGGGTCCATCTGGACCTTCCGTCCCGACGCCAACGGCAAGCGCCTGCAGCGCTCGGCCGCGCGCCTGGCGCTGCCGCAGTTGCCGGTCAGCGAATTCGTCGAATCGCTGCGCCAGCTGGTCGCCATCGACGGCGACTGGGTGCCGTCGGCGCCGGAGACCAGCCTGTACTTCCGTCCCTTCATGATCGCCACCGAGGCCTTCCTCGGCGTGCGCGCCGCGCAGCAGGCCGGCTACTACGTCATCGCCAGCCCGGCGGGCGCGTACTTCGCCAAGGGCGTGGCGCCGGTGGCGATCTGGCTGTCCGAGGACTACGCACGCGCCGCGAAGGGCGGCACCGGTGCCGCCAAGTGCGGCGGCAACTACGCCGCGTCGCTGCTGCCGCAGCAGGAAGCGCAGGCGCAGGGCTGCTCGCAGGTGCTGTTCCTCGATCCGGTGGAAGGCAAGTACCTGGAGGAACTCGGCGGCATGAACGTGTTCCTCGTCTACCAGGACGGCCGCATCGTCACGCCCGAACTCTCCGGCAGCATCCTGGAGGGCATCACCCGCGACAGCATCCTGCAGATCGCGCGCGACCGCGGGCACACCGTGGAAGAGCGCAAGGTCTCCATCGACGAGTGGAAGCAGGGCGTGGCGTCGGGCGACATCGTCGAGGTGTTCGCGTGCGGTACCGCCGCCGTCATCACCCCGATCGGCCAGCTCAAGGGCAAGGGCTTCGAGGTCGGCGACCTCAACGCGCCGGCCGGCGAAGTGACGATGGGCATCCGCAAGGAGCTCACCGACATCCAGTACGGCCGCGTGCCGGACCGCCACGGTTGGCTGTTGAAGCTGTGCGATTGAGCGCATTTCCCGAGACAGAAAAAGCCCGTGGAAACGCGGGCTTTTTTGCGTAAGGACGTCGTGCATCCTTGAATAAAAAAATTCGCCGGCGACGCGGCTCAGATACGTACATGAATCTACGCGCGGATGTCCACCGGTGACTTCAGCTTCATGCGTTTATTCCGGTGATTACGTTTGCAACATGAGCGATGAAGTGTGTCTTTCATCGCTGATTCATCCTCGCGCCTTCCGTTAGTTTCGATCCTGCGTCGTGCGTTGCACGGCGTGCATCCGGTCGAACGCAACAGCCCGTCCACCCCCTCCCGTAGCCAGTCTTGCGCCCCCGACCGGGCTGTTGCCGCATTGGCGGCTTTTCATTTCATCTTGAGGGAGAGTCTGATGTCTGGAATCGCAAAGCGTGGTTCGCGTGTACGCCTGCTGTGCCTGTCCTCCGCCGTGCTGGCATCGCTGTATGCGTTGCCGGCGATGGCCGGTCGCGTGGACATGAGCGGTCTGCAGGTCGAGGAACCGGGCGGCTACGACCGCTTCATCGTGAAGTACCGCGACGGCAGTGCGGAGAGTTCCGACGCAACGCGGCTGCAGCGCTCGCTGAACAGCGCCGCCAGCACCGGCGTCGCCAAGCGCGGCGGTCGCGCGCTGGGCCTGCAGAAGCTGCGCCGGCTGGCTGCCGGTGGCGCGGACGTGGTGCGCGCCGACCGCAAGCTGGACCGGGTGGAAGCCGAGTCGCTGATGCGCCAGCTGGCGGCCGATCCGAACGTGGAGTACGTGGAAGTCGACCAGCGCATGTATCCGGTGCTGACGCCCAACGACCCGCGCCTGTCCGAGCAGTGGGGCTTCGGCACCACGGCGTCGGGTATCAACGTGCGGCCGGCCTGGGACAAGTCCACCGGTGCGGGCGTGGTGGTGGCCGTGCTCGACACCGGCATCACCAACCATGCCGACCTCAACGCCAACATCCTGCCGGGCTACGACTTCATCAGCGACACGTTCGTCTCGCGCGACGGCAACGGCCGCGATCCCAACCCGAACGACGAAGGCGACTGGAACCCCGTGGCGAACGAGTGCTACAGCGGTTCGCCGGTCACCAACTCCAGCTGGCACGGCACCCACGTGGCCGGCACGGTCGCGGCGGTGACCAACAACAGCACCGGCGTGGCCGGTACCGCGTTCGGCGCCAAGGTGGTGCCCGTGCGCGTGCTGGGACGCTGCGGCGGCCTGACCTCGGACATCGCCGACGCCATCACCTGGGCCTCGGGCGGTACCGTCGCGAACGTGCCCGCCAACGCCAATCCGGCCGAAGTCATCAACATGTCGCTCGGCGGCGGCGGTACCTGTTCGACCACCTACCAGAACGCGATCAACGGTGCGGTCAGCCGCGGCACCACGGTGGTGGTGGCGGCCGGCAACAGCAACACCAACGTGTCCAGCGCCGTACCGGCGAACTGCCCGAACGTGGTGGCCGTGGCGGCGACGACGTCGTCCGGTTCGCGCGCCAGCTTCTCCAACTACGGCACCGGCATCGACATTTCCGCGCCGGGCGCCAGCATCCTGTCCACGCTCAACACCGGCACCACCACGCCGGGCAGCGCCAGCTATGCGTCGTACAACGGCACCTCGATGGCGGCTCCGCACGTGGCCGGCGTGGTCGCGCTGATGCAGGCGGCGGCGCCTTCGCCGCTGACACCGGCGCAGGTGGAAAGCATCCTGAAGAGCACCGCGCGTCCGTTGCCGGGCACCTGCTCGGGCGGCTGCGGGGCAGGCATCGCCAATGCCGACGGTGCGGTGGTGGCGGCGCAGGGCGGCACGCCTCCGGGCGGCGGCACGCAGACCTACATCAACGGCACCGATGTCAGCATTCCCGACAACAACGCCACCGGCGTGACCAGTACCATCACCGTGTCGGGCCGCACGGGGAATGCGCCGAGCAACGCGCAGGTGGCGGTGGCCATCGTGCATACCTACATCGGCGACCTGATCGTGGACCTGCTGGCTCCGGACGGCTCGGTCTACGTGCTGCACAACCGCAGCGGCGGCAGTGCCGACAACATCAACCAGACCTACACGGTCAACCTGTCCAGCGAAGCCCTCAACGGCAACTGGCGCCTGCGCGTGCGCGACCGCGCCGGTGCGGATACGGGCTACATCAACAGCTGGAGCATCACCTTCTGAGGGCCCGCTGAGGGGAACGCGCAGGATGCGCATGGCGAATCCCCGGCACCACGCCGGGGATTCGACGTCGGGGCCGCACGTGCGATCCGACGGATGGAGGCCTCAACCGAGGCACGGCGCCGGCAGGTGCTTATACTCGGCACGTATGGATCTCTGGTTGGACATCGTGGCGGCTGACGGGACCGAACTGCCGCCGGGCAGCGCGCTGAGGGTGGAAGTGCGCGACGCTTCCTGGGCCGACGGCCCGGCCCGCGTGCTCCATCGCATCGACACCCGCACACCGAGCCAGGCGCCGGTGTTTCCCGTCGAACTGCGCCTGGATGCCGTGGCATCCGGCGCCATCGTCTGGGCGCATCTGGACGCCGATGGCGACGGCAAGGTCTCCGTGGGCGACTACATCACGACGCAATCGTATCCATTGGCATCGCACGGCGGCGCGCGGATGCGCGTGGAACTGCGTCGGGTAGGCTGAGCGCGCGCTCCGCCAACCAGTCGGCGATGGCCGAGGCGATGGGCAGGCCGGTCCGGTCCTCGATGAATAGGAATTCGCCCGCCGTGTTCACCTCGAAGAAGTAGTACTCGTCGTCCGGCGTGCGTCGCAGGTCGATCGCGCCGTAGACCAGCCCGAGCCGCTCCATCAGCGCCAGCACGCGGTCCTGTACCTCCTTCGGCAGGACCTCCGCCGTGATCGTCGCCTCGCCCACGTTGCGGCGGAAGTCGATCGAGCCGTCGCGCGGCGTCCACGCGATGGCGGCCGGGAAGAGCCTGCCGTCGACCGCGGTGACCCGGAGATCGGCGCGGGCGGGCACGTACTCCTGGAAGATCACTGGCGCGACCTGCACCGTATCCAGCTGGGCGTGGTCCGCTTCCCGCAGCATGCGCGTCTCGCGCCAGATGGCATGGGTGCACGAAAAGGTCTTGTAGATCACATCCCGCGGCGCCAGGTCGCGGATGAAGCCGCGCGCCTCGTCCGGATCGGAGGTGATCAGCGTGCGTGGCGTGCGCAGTCCGACCTCGGCCGCCACGCGCAACTGGCGGGCCTTGCGCGATGCCGCGTCATCGCGGTTCGGCTCGTTCATCCAGCGTGCGTCCTGCAGCAGCTGCCACAGGCCGTTCAGCGCTTCGTTCCATTCGTTGGCGGTGAACAGGTGGGTCTGCGGATCGGTCACCTCCGACAGGTCCGGCGCTTGCGGGCGCCGCCACCAGACGGCACTCGCATCGTGCAGTGCATGGATCGTGCCGTCGGCCTGTCGATAGCGGATCTGCGGACGCGGCCCATGCCGGTAGTCCACCGTCAGCGTGGCGTGTCGGGGTAGCTGGGCCAGGTCCAGCAGCAACACCGGTTCGCCGCGCTCTTCCAGGCAACGGATCACGCGCATGGCGTGCGCGTCCTCCGGATGGGAGATCACCACGATCATCGTCGTCTCCTTCAGCCGGCCGCGCCGTCGTCCTGGCGCAGCATCTGCTCCAGCAACGCGCGGGTCTGGTCGTACTGCGCCTGCAGCGAACCGCGGGCGGCATCCAGCCGCGCCAGTTCCTCCGCCAGCTGATGCAGTTCGTTGTCCAGCTCCGCCGCCGTGCCCGCGGCGCCGCCGGCCGTCGCCTCGTGCGGTGTGGCCACCGCGAACGGCATGCTGCCGGCGAGCGCGGGATTGATCTGCGGCGTGATCTGCGGGTTCACCTGGATGGGCGGCCGCCCCGGCGTGAACACGTTCTCGGCCAGCGTCGGGCCGGGGTCGAACACGCCTTCCTTGACCGTGTCGCGGATCTGTTCCTTCAGCGTGTCGGTGATCAGCTCCTTGCGCGTGTCCAGCCGGATGTCCTTGATCTGCTCCTTGCGCGTATCGAAGATCTGCTCCTTGCGCGTGTCGGCGATGTTGTCCTTGACCGGTTCCTTGATGGTCACGGCGGGGCAGCGCGAATTGACCGCGGCGATATCGCCGGCCGACAGGCCGGCGCGCTGGCCGATCACCGTGCCGGGCGGTACCGTGCCGATCGGCGTGATGGTGTTGCTGCCGTCCACGCTGAACGCGTTCAGCGGGTAATGCATGATCGAGCCGTAGTCGTAGGGCCCGATGTCGTCGCCGTCGGTGATGTGCTGGTTGAAGTTGTGCTCGAAGCCGGACTGGATCTTCTCCCAGTTGATGCGGACGAACGTGTCGCGGTCCTCGCGGCTCTGTTCGTGCCACAGCCCGACCACATGGCCGATCTCGTGGATCGTGTTGCCCAGCGTGCAGCCCGCCGCGAGGTTGACGAACTGTTGGCCGCCACGCCGGCCGACCTGCGCCGAGCATCCCGAACCGGGACGGAAGGTGACGAAGTCGGCTTCGGTCGTCCTGGGCACGAAGCGGATGCGCGTGTTGGCCTCCCAGTGGGCGATGGCGTCGGTCACGCGCTGCTGGTTGGGCAGGCCGGGGTCGATGGTGAAGGGCACGCGGCAGTTGGGCCACTGGAACTGCGCGCCGGAGATCATCACCGCATGCACGACGCCCGATGCGCTTTCCTGGCGCAGCATGTCCGACATGCGCTCGACCTCCTCCACCGTGCCCAGCACGATGTCGCCCTCGAACATCGCCATGCCATCGACTTCGACGTACTGCACCGGCCTGACACCGAAGGTGTCGCCGCGGATCAGCGCGGTGCGCACCGGGCCCGCGCCCCTGAACTCGCCCGACCTGCCGCTGCCGCCATCGTCCGATCCGCTGCCTGCGGTACGCGAGGGGGGATTCTTCTTGGTTGCCATGTCCGGATCTCCTTGGGGATGAACCGCCTCCGTCGCGGGGCGAGCGTGGCGTCGCATGCGCCGCGGCCGGCACGCCGCGACGGGAGCAGGGGAGTGGGGCCGGTGACATGCGGGAAGCGCTTCGCACGCGAAGGGCTTCGGGCATCGCGATCGCGTGGCTCACGTGCGTGCGGTCGTGTTTCGCCCTGCTTCACCCTTCAACAACGCGCAGGTTTCGTGGCATGGGCCAGTGATGGCATACCGCTCGTCTGCACATGGGGCGGAATCGTCTACATTCATTTACATGGCTTGCGGAGGCGGAATATGCCGGCGAATCTCGACGCGGGTGTCACATTCTGAAGATGCGTCGACACGATGCGTGATGCTGCAAGGTGGGTGTAGCCGACTTCGACCTTGTCCTTTTCCGTCAGCATTCCTCGCGCATGGCGACGTGCATATCACATTGCAGTCGTCCTGATCGTTGCGAAAAACCAGGCCTCTCCATGAGGCTACATGCATTTCGTCCGCGCGCGGTGTAGAGAACCTGGCGACAAACGCCCCGATGCTTGCATGACACGGGCAGTCACCACGACGGGCGCGACGTCTGAAAGGAGATCCGGATATGCCGGGCAATACGCTGTCAGCACTGGTGGGTTTGAGGTTTGCTTCTCCCTATGCGCTGTTTCGTTCTACTTCCGTTCCACCCAAGGTCAGTGCATGGGCGACGCAGCATCGACGAAGCGTTGGTCCTCTTGGTCGCTGGCGTCAGCGAATAATCCTCTCCGGCGTGCTCATTCCGGCAGCGCTTTCGGGATGTCAGGCAGGATTTGGTTCACGGGCTGGGCCTAATCCAGTCGTCGCAATTGAACGGCTGTGGACTGAAAAAGCGCCCGATGACAACGGATTCATGGAGATTCGTCTAGGCGAAGCGAGGATCGCTCTGGCCTCGGATGGTTGTTCTCAAAAAATGATCAGCAAGCTTGTATGCCGTAATGCCCGCCTGACGGTTTCAACTGGGCATTTGCCTCAACAAACTCTCCTGCTTCCGGAAGTCTGGCTTCCAGCATCGCCATCCTCGAATGGCGCTGTCAGGACCGGTTTCCGTGGATCTTCCCGCTTCGCGTTTGCCGACGATCTGTACGGCATCATCCTGTCCGACATCAGTGCAGATGGATACGAGGACCTGGTGGCCTGGAGCGGTGCGGATGGCAATTACGGGGATCCGTCATACACCTACTATCTGTATGACGCGAAGACCCAGCGTCTGATCGAGAACGCTCACCTGGCGAAGTTGATGCAGTCGCATTCGATCTCGAGGCTGGTCGACGGTCGACTTGTCGCCTGGTACCGCAGCGGTCCGTGTGATCGCGGCGAGAAGCTGATTGGCATACGAGGGAACGGTGCCGAGATTCTCGCTAGCAGGGACTACACCACGTGCGGAGAGCATGCGTTGGATGGCGACCGGATATCCGATGATTCATGGATGAGGTTGGAGGGAGAGCGACGTCAATGAGTGATGGATATGGATTGAGTGGGGCATCTCCGGTCACTCGCGACCAGGCAGTTCGTCTGATCGTGCAGACATGTCTCGAAGAGCGTGTTACTGACGAGCGTCAGATCGCCTATGTCCTGGCGACGGCGCAGCATGAGAGCCAGAACTTCACCAGTCTGGAAGAGAATCATGGTAGGAAGCAGGCCGCCAAGATCGGCTACCGGGGCGGCGAAAGAGATGGTTACGCTAGCGGTGAGGAGTACTTCGGCCGCGGTTATGCCCACCTTACCCATTGGGGGAACTATCGCGATCTCGGCCAAGCGTTGGGCAGGGGCGACGAGCTGGCGCGTGAGCCTGCTCTTGCTGCGTCCCCGGAGCTGGCTTCGAGGATTCTCGTCGTCGGCATGCGCGATGGCCTTTTTACGGGTCGTGGGCTGGACGATTACATTGAAGGGCAGCGTGTCGACTATCTCAATGCGCGACGGATCGTCAATGGCACCGATCAGGCGGCGAACATTGCTGCACTCGCGCGCGATTGGGAGCCGGCCATAAGCGATCTCGTCGGCTCGGTTCAGCGGGACGGTGTGGATCTAAGGCTGACGCAAGAGGCGCTCAATGCGGAACTGCCGCTCCAGCGTGGTGTCGCGAACGAGCGTACCTTCGAGCTGCAGCAGTACCTTGTTGCGTTGGCCATTACCGACGATGCGGGCAATCCATTGTCGCCGGACGGCGACTTCGGACGATCGACCGAGCAGGCTGTTAGTGCCTACCAGCGTATGACGGGGATCGAGCCACGAACTGGAAGGGTGGATCAAGCACTTTTTGACAGGATTCAGGACGAGGTCATGCAAGGTAATCCGGACTTCAGACTGAAAACCATGATGGACCTGCATGGGCCTTTGAACGATAAAGTCCTCGGTCCCGGTGATCGTGGCGACGCCGTTGCCGAGCTCCAGGAACAGTTGCAAGGACTCGGTTTTCGCGGGCCACAGGGGCAGCCGCTAGGCGGCAGTCGCAGCTACGACACTGCTACGTTGGAGGCCACTCGCCGGTTCCAGCAAGGCGCCGATATAGCCCCGGCCGACGGATTGGCCGACGAACGTACACGCGATGCGATCAATGCCCGCGCGCTCGAGCAAGGGCTGCCGGAAGCGACCGAAGCAGCGCGTCGCAGGGAGCTCAGGGAGGCGCAGCAGCCGCTGCATCAGCCTGTGCCGGGGAGAGATAACGGCGCGCAAGGCTATCAAGAGGGGCATCACGACGTACCTCGTCTGTTCGACGAAGCGTCGGTAGAACGCTACTTCGCCGCCGTCATGTCCGGCGACGCCGCTGCCTCGGACCGCGTGGCGACCGAGTTCGCACGCTCGGCGGAAGGTAGGGAGATGGCGCAACAGGGCGAGCGGTGGCTCGCGCAGCACCAGGCGGCCGAACAGGTCGCGTCGCAGGATCGCCAGATGGTGCGCTAGAAGCGCGCCTGACTGCCCTATTCACAGGGATGTTGAGGAGAAGGAAATCGCCATGGAAGACGTCAATACAGTGCCCGCAAGCGTCACATCAGCCGATGCCGTCAAGGCATTGATGGTGCTGCGGGCGGAAATGGTCCAGCGCGAGGCGCGCATGAGTGCGGCCATCAATGAGCAGGTGCAGGCGCTACGGCGCGAGGTGGGCCAGTTCCGTCGCGATGTCGCCGGCATCGTGGACAGCGCGAACATCGCCCACGGGGCTCGCGGTGCCATGTCGCCAGTGGCGGCTGAGTATGGTCATGCCGCGGCGAGTGCGGTGGCGCACATGAGGCGCGCCGGCCGCTTGGTGTGGATGTGGCTCGCGACGGCTGGCACGATGCTGGTGCTGGCGGTGTTCGTTGCCTGGACCGTTCTGGGCTACTACCGGCGCGAACTGGCCAGCACGCAGGAAGAACTGCAGCGCTATGAAGACGCCGTGCCCGTCGTGCAGGCGTTCTACGCGTCCGACGCGGTGATCTGCGGCGGCGTCATCTGCGCCCATGCCGATCCTGCGGGGGCACGTGCTGGCGACAAGGGGCAGTATCGCGCGGCCAGACCGAGGCCTCGGCCGTAGGTTTGCATCTCGTCGCCGGCTTCCGGGCCGCACATTGCCTACGAGAGTGGGCCGCTTGTAGCCGGTCTGGAGCGGTCAGATTTCCGTGGCGGCTCAGTCGCCGTTGATGGAATGGGCGGCGCTCTACAGGTGTTGTACAGCACGCGCCCATCCGGTTTGACGCGACGACGACACCCGCCTTCCGAAGATGGCCGCTCCCCAACCGGAGCCCATCCATGCCCCTGCGAAGCCTCACCGCCGCCGCGCTCGCCCTGGTCTGCATCTCCTCGCTGGCAGCCGAAGCCCGGACGCTCGCAACGCAGGCCAACGATCCGATGACGAAGACCGGCGTGGCGGGCCTGCTGCGCGCACAGGTGTTGCTCGACCGCGCCCACTTCTCGCCGGGGGAGATCGATGGCCAGGCCGGCTCCAACCAGCGGCGCGCGCTGCGCGGTTACCAGGCCACGAAGGGCCTGCAGGTCACGGGCGAACTGGATGCGGCCACGTGGGATGCCCTGAACGCAGGCGCCGCGCCCGTGCTCGTCGCGTACACACTGACGGCGGAAGATGTCGGTGGCCCGTACGCGCCCATTCCGGACGACATGATGGCGCAGGCCAAACAGACCTCGCTCGGTTTCGAATCGGTGCACGAGGCCCTGGGTGAACGTTTCCACGTGGCGCCCGCGCTACTGGAGACGTTGAATCCCGGCGCGGACTTCAGCAGGGCGGGTACCCGGATTCTGGTGCCGAACGTCGCGGACATCGGCCCACCGCCGAAGGCGGCGAAGGTGCTCGTGGACAAGTCCGACGCCACGTTGACCCTGCTCGACGCCGCAGGCAAGCGCGTGGCGCAGTTCCCGGTGTCGTCCGGCAGCAAGAAGGATCCGCTGCCGCTGGGCGAATGGAAGATCGTGGCGACCGCCGTCGATCCCACCTTCCACTACAACCCGAAGCTGTTCTGGGACGCGGACCCGTCGCACGCCAAGGCGACCCTGCCCGCGGGCCCGAACAATCCGGTGGGCACGCGCTGGATCGATCTGTCCCGGCCGCACTTCGGCCTGCACGGCACGCCGTCGCCGGCGACCGTGGGCAAGGCGCAGTCGTATGGCTGCGTGCGGCTCACCAACTGGGATGTCGAACGCGTGGCCGCCGCCGTGTCGCCCGCGCTCACCGTCGTGACGCAGGAATGACATGAAGTACGTGCTGGCGTTGCTGCTGGTGCTCGGTGCGGGCGTGCTGGTGTGGCGCGGTGTGGAGATCGTGCCCACGCCGCGCGCCATGCCCACTGCGGGCGCAGACCGATCTGCGCCGGCCGCTTCTCCGGCCGTGACCGCGTCGGACACGGCCCCCGCAGGTTCGGCCAGCACAGGCATCGCGGTTGCCGCGCCCGCACCCGTGCCATCGCCCTCCGTGCCGGTGCCCGCAGCGACGCATGCGTCATCCCTGCTCATTCCGGTGCAGGGCGCTCGCGCGGCAGACCTCCGCGACACCTTCAGCGATGCCCGAAGCGAAGGGCGCTCGCACGATGCGATCGACATCATGGCCCCGCGCGGCACGCCTGTCGTCGCCGTGGCCGATGGTCATGTGGAAAAACTGTTCACCAGCGAACGCGGCGGCCTGACGGTCTACCAGTTCGAGCCGAGCGGCCGCTACGCGTACTACTACGCCCACCTCGACCGTTACGCCGACGGCCTGGCGGAGCAGCAGACCATCCGGCGCGGGCAGGTGATCGGCTACTTGGGTTTCACCGGCAACGCCAGCCCGGACGCACCGCACCTGCACTTCGCGATCTTCCAACTCGGTCCCGAGCGCCGCTGGTGGGAAGGTACGGCCATCAACCCGTATCCGCTGCTGACGACGCCCTGACGTCACCGTGTAGGCGCCGCGAGCTCCGTGTCGGAACGTCGCTGATCATCGTCGGGTGACACGCTGGCGATCAGATCGCCGCGAGCCGGTCCGCCGCCACGTTCTTCCGCATCATTGCCGCATGCCGGATCCGTCCGTCGATGGCGACCTACACCTCTGCCGACAGCGATAACGCGTCGTCGATCATCCCGCCGATGTCGACCTCGGCGCCACATGAGCCACAGAAGCCGAACGGGCCAAGGGCGCTGCTCATCACGATAGTCTTGTCAGGGATGGAGGCCAGCGCGTGGCCGTCTCGCACAATACTGTCGCCGCCCCCGCGTCATGGGCGCCTGTTGTTCGATTGCGACGCGCTGCTCGCGCGGATCCGCTCGAAGAGGGTATTCTGGCGCCCGTTTCCGGACCCCTGTTTCCCCGTTGCCCTGGCCGCGAGGCGGTCCGGCTCGACCCCGGTGGTCGGCCATGGCAGACACGTGGACAAGCATTGAAGAAGAACGATCTCCAGATGAAAACCGACTGGCGCTTCGAAGAGAGCGAGCAGCGGCGGCACTATGTCATCGAGCCATGGCTCGATGGCCGCCGCGTAGGTCGTGCGCATGGCTGGTTCGAGCCCGGCGAGACCTTCGTGCTGGAGAAGATCGAGATCGATTCAAGGCAGCGCTCACGTGGCTATGGCAGTACGGTGATCGAGCAGTTGCGACAGAAAGCGCGCGAAAAGGCGTGCCGCGAGCTGGTCATCAACAACGTGCGCTCCAGCAACCACCGGGCCATCGCGCTGTATGAGGCCATGGGCGCGAAGGCTGTCCCGCTGTCGGCAAGCCTCTACGCGTTTGTCATCTCGCCGCCGTAGACCTGATCCTCCGGAACAGGGGTCAGAGTGCGTTTTCCGATGGGGTCGCAAGGGTCGGAGAACAATTCCCTCCCTCGTGGAAGCACAAGGCCCGCATCAGCGGGCCTTGTTGTTGCTGCAGCATCCATCCGTCTGTCGGCCTCAAACCGCCTCGAACCGGTTCGCCGCTACATTCTTCCGCACCTTCGCCGGATCCCAGATCCGCCCGTTCATGGCGATGTACACGCCCGACGGCAGCGACTGCACCGCGCCGATCGCGCAGCCGATGTTGAACTCGGCGTCCGAGCCGCGGAACCGGGCCGGGCTGAGCGCGCCGGTCATCACGATGGTCTTGTCCGGAATCGACGCCAGCACGTGGCCCGTCTGCACCATGCTGTCGGTTCCGTGCGTGACCAGCACATGCTTCGTCGGCTGCGCCGCGATGGTGGCGCGGATCAGCTCGCGATCCTCGCCGGTGATGTGCAGCGAGTCCTTGCGCAGGATCGGGATGACGGTGAAGCGGAACGTCACGCCCAGCTCGCGCAGGATCATGCCGATCTGCGGATCGCCGATCTGGTAGTCGGACTTGTCGTCGAAGTAGATCTTGTCGATCGTGCCACCGGTGGTGACGATCAGCAGCTCGTCCATCTCAAGGCTCCTGCCGGCGCTCACGGCGCGCCTGGCGTTGTATCCGGGGGTGTCAGGCGGTACGCCTCGCCGTAGTGCCGGCAGATCATGTCTTCCAGTCCCGGCGAAGGCGGTGCGACCACCACGCGATTATCGCCGCTTTCCCGCAGGAACGTGCATTGCGCGTCCCCGCGACCGTCCTCCTCGTAGGTGGCGCCGCTGCCGTCCACCTGCGCCCGCAGGTCCTGGTTGCCGTCGCTCAGCGGCAGCGATCGCACCGCGTCCAGCTTCCACATCAGGTAGTTCCAGCTGCAGCAGCTGCTGCGCCCGGCCTGCACCAGCCACCCGTCGATGAACTGCAGCTCGTAGTAGCCACCGCTGAAGAAGTGCTGCAGCGTCCGCGTGGCCGGGTCGATCCGGTAGACATCGCCCTCGCAGTTCGGCCCCGCACCGCACGCGCCGAGGATCTCGATCTCATGCAGGCCGTCCCCGTCCAGATCCACCGGGCCGGCATTGCCCATCCGCGTGTAGGCCGTTTCCTGGTCGATCTCCAGGCGGTCGCAGGTACGCCCGCCATCGCACGCGAGCTCGACGATGTGGCGACGCAGCGCGGGCGAAGGGCATTCCGTCCGCAGGATCAGCACGCTGCCGTCGCGGTTCTCCACGCGCGTCGGTTCCACCGGTTCGCACACGTCGCCCTGCGCCCAGGCGCATGACGCGAACGCATAGAAGAACAGCGCGACGGCGAAGCGCATCAAGGCTTCCGACCGAAGCGCTTGGCGAACGCGGGCCAGCTGGTCGCCAGCACGATGCCGATGGACAGCACGATGCCCACCCAGGCGAACTTCGCCTTCACCGGGTCGGCCCACGCCACCATTACCGCGTGCGAGAACCAGAACAGCGCGAACACGCCGGCCCAGAACGCCGCCGTGCGCCGGCGCGCCATCACCCCGATCATCAGCAGGATCGGCGGCAGCGCGAACACCAGCAGGGCGAGCGTGTACTGGCGGTCGCCCCAGAACCACGCCGCGTACAGGATGGCGAGCAGTTGCAGCAGGGCCGCGAGCAGGAGACGGGAGCGGTCCATCAGCGCACCTCCAACCGACGGGCGATATCCGCCACGCGGCGACCGAGCGCGCGCGCGAGCGCGGCTTCGTCATCGCTGGGCTGCGGGTCGTCGTCGCCGCCGGCGACATGGCTGGCGCCGTACGGCGTGCCGCCGGTGCGGGTGCTGCTGAGTTGCGGCTCGGTGAAGGGGATGCCGACGATCACGCAGCCGTGGTGCAGCAGCGGCACCTGCATCGAGAGCAGGGTGGATTCCTGTCCCCCATGCTGGGTGGCAGTGGACGTGAACACCGCCGCCGGCTTGCCGACCAGCGTGCCGCTGGCCCACTCGGCGCCCAGGCCGTCGATGAAGTGCTTGACCGGGGCGGCCATGTTGCCGAAGCGGGTGGGACTGCCGAGGATCAGGCCGGCGCACTCGGCCAGGTCCTGCCGGTCCACGTACGGCGCCCCGTCCTCGGGTACCGGCGGTGCGGCCTGCTGGGTCACCGCCGCCACCGGCGGCACCGTGCGCAGACGCGCGGACATCCCGTCCACTTCGCCCACGCCGCGCGCGATCTGTCGCGCCAGCTTCGCCACGGAGCCGCCGCGGCTGTAGTAGAGCACCAGGATCTCGGGCATCGGAGCGTCTTCGTCGCGTGGAAGGCGCCTAGTATCGGCGATGTCGCCTCCATGACGCATCGGTTACCCTTCCGACCCATGGAGCCCCTGGACTCGTTGAACCGCTGGACCGACCGCGTGCGCGACCGCGCACGCATGGGCACCTTCTTCCGTTTCCTCGCCAAGCGCTTCCTGGACGACCGCCTGTTCCAGGCCGCCGGTTCGCTGGCCTACACCACGCTGTTCGCGCTGGTGCCGCTGGCGATGGTGGTGTTCGGCGTGCTGTCCGCGTTCCCCGTGTTCCAGGAATGGAGCGCGCAGCTGCGCGACTACATCTTCGCCAACTTCCTGCCGGGCGCGGCGGCCGGCCTGAAGGCGAAGCTGGACGGTTTCCTGGCCAATACGGGCAAGCTGACCGCGGTGGGCGTGATCGCGCTGGTGGTGTCGCTGCTGATCACGCTCAACAGCATCGAGGCCACGTTCAACCGCATCTGGCGCGTGCGCAGCGCGCGGCCGAAGCTGTCGCGCTTCCTGGTCTACTGGACCGTGCTGACGCTGGGCGCGCTGATGGCGGCCGCCTCGCTGGCACTGTCGGCGCGTTTCTATGCGCTGCCGGTGTTCGCCACCAGCGGCGGCAAGTGGCTGCAGACGCTGTCGCTGAGCGTGGCCCCGGTGCTGATCGAGCTGGCGGCCATCGTGGTGATCTACCGCGTGGTGCCGCACCGGACCATCAAGTGGCGCTATGCGGTGGCCGGCGCGCTGCTGGCCACCGTGCTGCTGGAGCTGGCCAAGTGGGGCCTGGGCGTGTACCTGGGCAGTTTCAACACCTACCAGAAGATCTATGGCGCGGTGGCGGCGGCGCCCATCCTGCTGCTGTGGATCTTCCTGTGCTGGGTGGCGGTGCTGCTGGGCGCGTCGCTGGCCTCGGGCATGGCCGCCTTCCGCTACCAGCCGGTGGCGCTGCGGCTGCCGCTGGGCTACGAGCTGTACGGGCTGCTGCGCATGCTGGGCCGCTTCGCGCAGGCGCGCGAGCACGGCAAGGGGCTGCACAGCGACCAGATCCTGGCGATGGAACCGATGCTGACCGATTCGCTGATCCAGCAGATGCTCGGCCAACTCGCCGAGATCAACCTGCTGCGCCGCGACGAGGAAGGCGAATGGCTGCTGGCGCGCGACCTGGACGACCTGACGCTGTGCGACCTGTACGAAGCCTGCCAACTGCGCATCCCGGTCGCCGAAGCGCACCTGCCGTTCCGCGACGATGCGCTGGGCCGTGCGGCGCGCGACGCACTGGACGACCTGCGCGTCCCCTTGCGCGAACTGCTGAAAAAGCGCGTCAGCGACCTGTTCACCGAATCCCCCCAGGAGCCTGCATGAAGCCCGTTACCTCCCTGTCGCTGGCCGTGGCGTTGTCGCTGGCCGCCTGCAATGCGGGTTCCGCCCCGGCCGAGGTGGCGGGGCCGGCCATCGAGGCGCACGTGCAGGATGTCGACCCCGACGCCGAGAAGCCGGCCGAGCGCACGGCGGAGGTCCCGACGCTGCAGGTGAAGACGCTGGAGGGCGCCGACTACACGCTCGCCGCGCACCGTGGCCGCTGGGTGGTGGTGAATTTCTGGGCTACCTGGTGTGCGCCCTGCCTGAAGGAAATGCCCGACCTGTCCGCGCTGGACAAGGACAACGACCATATCGAAGTGATCGGGTTGGCCTACGAAGAGATCGAGGCCGACGACCTCAAGGCCTTCCTGAAGGAACGGCCGGTGGTGTATCCCATCGCCATCCTCGATGTGTACAACCCGCCGGCCGATTTCGCCACGCCGCGCGGCCTGCCGCTCACCTATCTCATCGCGCCGGACGGCAAGGTGGCCAAGCAGTTCCTCGGCCCGGTGACGGGCAAGGAGATCGAGGCCGCCATCGCTGAGGCGGGCGGTCCGAAAGCGAAGGCGTGATGGCGGCGGCGCGCTTCCTGGTCAGCGGCAAGGTGCAGGGCGTGTTCTTCCGCGCGTCCACCCGCGAGCGTGCGCTGGACCTGGGGCTGTCGGGTCGTGCGACCAACCTGCCGGATGGCCGCGTGGAAGTGATCGCCGAGGGCGATGCCGATGCGCTCGATGCACTGGAGGCCTGGCTGCGGCACGGACCGCCCTCGGCCCGCGTGGACGGCGTGGCGCGCAGCGACTGGAACGGGCCCGTCAACGCCGGTTTCGTGACCGGCTGACGCCATCCTCGTGACGGGAGAAGAAAGGAAGCGGCCAACCGACCGCTTCCTCTCCATCCCGCGCGGTTACTCCAGTCCCGCACTCATCGTCTTGGCCAGGGTGCCCTGCGCATCGTCGCCGCTGAGCTCCCAGAAGAACGCACCGCCCAGCCCCTGCACCTTCGTGTAGTTCATTTTCTCGGTGATGATCGCCGGGTTGTCGAACGACCAGAACGTGGTGCCGTTGTAGATCCAGTGCGCGCGCGCGACGGGGTCGATGAAGCTGGGCCAGGCCAGGTTCTTCAGCACGCGGTAGTCCTCGTTGCCCGCTTCGTACGTACCCGCGGCGGCGCTGCCGCTCTGGTACAGGCCGTTGTTGACGTTGGGCACGTTGGTCCAGCCGCGGCCGTAGAAGCCGATACCCAGGTTCAACTTCGACGCCGGCACGCCGCGCTGCAGGAAGGCCTCGACCGCATCATTGCTGTTGTAGAAGCGCACGTCGCCGGTGGAAGGATCGTTGGGCGAATCGAACACCGCCGAATGATGGTTGGTCCGCGGTTCCCAGGTGCCGTGGAAGTCGTAGCTCATGAGGTTGATGAAATCCAGGTAGTGCGCGTACTGGCCCGGATCGGTGGCCGCGATCTTGTCGACACCGGCCCCCACCGCCACGGTGAGCAGCAGGCCGGGACGCACCGCGTCGAGCTGGCGGCGGAACTCGGCGAGCAGGGCGGTGAAGTTGGCGCGGTCCTCCGCCGACCCGCAGCTGAGGCCGCAGGCGTTGGGGTACTCCCAGTCCAGGTCGATGCCGTCGAACACACCCAGTGCCGCACCGGTGCCGCCCGCGCCGTCGGTGACGGGCAGGTTGCCGCGGATGTAGGCGTCGATGCACGAGGCCACGAACGCCTGCCGGTTGGCCGGCCTGGCCGCTTCGGAGAAGCCGCGCGACCAGGTCCAGCCGCCCAGCGAGATCAGCACCTTCAGGCCGGGATGCTTGGCCTTCAGTTCCTTCAGCTGGTTCCAGTTGCCGCGCAGCGGCTGGTCCCAGGTGTCGGCCACGCCATCGACGCTTTCGGCCGCGCTGAAGGCCTTGGTGTAGTCGGCGAACGCGTCGCCTCCCGCGCCGGTGGCCTCGTTGCTGGGCTGGGTCACGCCGACTTCGCAGCGGTTGTTGCGCACGTTGCCGAAGGCGTAGTTGATGTGGGTGAGCTTGGCGGCGGTACCGCTGGTGTCGATGTTCTTGACCCGGTAGTTGCGCGCGTAGATGCCCCACTGCACGAAGTAGCCGAGCAGCCGCTTGCTGCTGCCGCCTCCCGAGGTGGTGCTGCCGCTGATGGCGGCGCTCTGTGCCGAGGCGTTGCCTGCCACGTCGCGTGCGCGCACGGTGAAACTGTAGCTCGTGGCGGCGGCCAGGCCGGTCACGGTGTAGCGGGTGTTGCCGGACGACCCGGCGAGCATGCCGTTGCGGTAGATGTCGTAGCCGGACACGCCGCTGCCACCGCTGTTGTCGGTGGAGGCGTTCCACGCCAGCGAGATGCTGCTGCCGGTCTGGCCTACCACGGCCAGTCCGCTGGGCACCGAGGGGGCGACGGTATCGCTGATTGCCGAGGTCGTCACGCTGATGGCCCCGCTCTGCGCGGAGGCGTTGCCGGCATGGTCGCGCGCGCGGACGGTGAAGCTGTAGGCGGTGCTGGCCGACAGTCCCGTGCTGGTATAGGTGGTGCCGGTGGCCGAGCCCGCGAGCGAGCCGTTGCGGTAGACGTCGTAACCGGCCACGCCACTGCCGCCACTGTTGTCGGTGGACGCGTTCCATGCCAGCGACACGCTGGACGCGGTCTTCGATGGCGAGTTCAATCCGCTCGGCACGCTGGGCGCGACGGTATCCGACGCGGTGCCTACGCTGATCGTGGCCGTGGCCGACTGCGCGGTCGCGCCGCCGTTGTCGGTGGCGACCGCGCGGAAGGCGTGGCTGCCCGCGGCCGCATTGGTCCAGGTCACGCTGTAGGGCGCGGTCGTATCCACACCCAGCGACGTGGTGCCGCGGAAGAACTCCACGCGCGCGATGGTGCCGTCGCTGTCGCTGGCGGTCGCGCTGACGGTCACGGTGCTGCCGGTGGCGACGGACGCGCCGTTGGCGGGCGAGGTCAGGGTGACGCTGGGCGGCTGGTTGCCGCCGGTGCCGCACGCACCCAGGTCCTGGTACCAGCCGCAGCTCGTGCAGTGGGTGGGTGGGGCGTTCCAGATCTGGATCTTCGCTTCGTACAGGCGACTCTGGTACACCAGCCGGTCGCCGGGGTTGTAGATGGTGGACGATGTCCACGCGGGTATGCCGCTGCAGCTGACGGTCTGCGCATACGCGCTGCCGCTGGCGGTCATCGCCAGTGCACCGATCAGCCACCAGGTCCTGCCCAAGCTCCTCAACATGTTCACTCTCCCATGGCCTTGCGTAAGGTGAAGGTCGCGGTCTGCAGCGCAGTCCACGTCGTGCCGGGTAGTGCGTGTGGGGTGGACGGTCCGCATCGGATCCGCCGGATGCCGGTATGCCGGACGCATGCATGAACGGATGTGATGCAGTTGGGCTATCGCAATTGTTGGCGCGGCGATGGCTTGGCTGCTCTGGTAAGCGGACGGAACATGCAGGCGCGCGACACGCGGCGCGCCGATCAACGGGACGCGTGCGTGCGGCAGGCATCGTCGGCCACGCCGTCGGGCGCGCGGCGCTCGGACACACCGTGACCGCGCGATGTCCCGTGGCGACCTGCCGATGGCGTACGGGCTGCTTGCGCCGGTCGTTGTTGTCTGGCGGGGCACTCGACCGGGCCTTGGCGGACATGCCGGTTCGCCTTCGCTACCGGCGTAGCCGACAGTGCGTCCCGCACCGGTGTTCCGGACAGCGGGTCGAGCGGATCGCGACCGGCGTCAGGCGATCGGCGCACTGGCTTCGCAATGCAGCCGCGTCCAGGCTCCGTGCGCGGCACTGCGGCCGGTGATGCAGCCTCAGGGTTCGCCGGACTGCTGCAGGCGCAAGGCCCGCGCGGCCTGTTCCTCGTCCAGCGGCGGTGGGCGTGCGATCACCTCTTGCCGGGGTTCCTTCCAGCCGGGGATCTTGCGTGCGCCGGTTTGTATGCCTTTCGCCGCAAGTCCGGCCAGCACCGGCACGATGCCGCCGTTCTTGCCCAGTTGTTCCAGGCTGGTGGGCTCTTTCCAGCTGCGCTCGAACACCGTCGGTTCGACATCCACCGGATTCTCGAAGCGGTACAGATCCACCACTTCCTCCGGCTCGGGCCGGACGATGAGGGTGTCCAGCGTCGTCGCATCGGCGTCGTCGGATGCCGCAGTGGCGTCCTGGGCCATCGCGCGCGATGCGGCCAGCCACAGCGCGGCCATCAGCGGCAACCGCATGCGTCAGCCGCCGTGGTGCGGCTTGATCGGCTTCAGCACGCCGTAGCGTTCCCGGTGCAGCTTGCCCTTCAGTGGCGGCAGGCCCAGCGGCTCCAGCGGCACCTGCGTATCCGGCAGGCGATCCAGCAGGTCGCGGATCAGAGTGAGGCGACCGATGCGCTGGTCGTTGAAGTCGACCAGCGTCCATGGCGCGTGCTTCGTATGCGTCGCTTCCAGCATGGTTTCGCGCGCGGCGGTGTAGTCGGCGTACTTCTCGCGCGCCTTCAGGTCGATGGGCGACAGCTTCCAGCTCTTCAGCGGTTCTTCGGCGCGTTCTGCGAAGCGCTCTTCCTGCTGCGCCTGGTCCACGCACAGCCAGTACTTGAACAGCAGGATGCCGTCGTCGGTGATGCCGCGCTCGAACACCGGCGCCTGCTGCAGGAAGCGCGCGTGCTGTTCGTCGGTGCAGTAGCCCATGACCTTCTCCACGCCGGCGCGGTTGTACCAGCTGCGGTCGAACAGCACGATCTCGCCCGCCGCGGGCAGGTGCGCGATGTAGCGCTGGAAGTACCACTGCGTGGCTTCGCGCTCGCTGGGCTTGGGCAACGCCACCACCCGGCACTGGCGCGGGTTGAGGTGTTCGGTGATCGCGCCGATCGCGCCGCCCTTGCCCGCGGTGTCGCGGCCTTCCATCACCACCACGATGCGCGCGCCGGAGTGGGACGCCCAGCGCGCCATCGCGGCGAGTTCGAGCTGCAGCGGCTTGAGGCGGGCTTCGTAGTCCTTGCGCTTGAGGGATTTCATCACGACGTCCTGTGTGGCGGGGAATCAGCGTTTGCGGCGTACCTTGTGCCCGGCCATGCCGCGGGCGACTTCGAGCAGTGCGCCCTGCTGCCGTGTATTGAGTGCCCGGTAGGCGGCGAGCAGGTCGTGCTCGCCCTGGGTGCGCGCAGGGTCCAGCGTGGTCGCCAGTTCCGACAGCAGCGCCCCGGCGGGTACGCCGAAGGCGCGCGCGAGGGCGGCGAGCTGGTCGCCGCCGGGCATCTTCTCGCCGGCGAGCCAGGATTTCACCGTGGTCACGCCCGCACGCGGGATGGCGGCGGCGAGATCGGCGGCGGTCAGGCCGCTGGCCTTGGTGAGCAGACGCAGGGTGGCATCGAGTGACATCGCAGGCGCTCCTTGGCTCATTCCTTCAAACGGGGACGCAGCGTCGCCAGGTTGCACGGACGCGTGCGTGCGTCGAGTTGCGCGCGGATGATCTTCTCCCATGCCGTGCGGCAGGCCGAGGTGGAACCGGGCAGGCAGAAGAGGAAGGTCTGGTTGGCCAGGCCGGCGAACGCGCGCGACTGCAATGACGAGGTGCCGATCTCCTCGACGCTGACATGGCGGAACAGTTCGCCGAAGCCGGGCATTTCCTTGTCCAGCAGCGGCAGCAGCGCTTCGGGCGTGGAGTCGCGGCCGGTGAAACCGGTGCCGCCGGTCACCAGGATGCCATCGACAGCAGGGTCCGCGATCCACTGCGAGACGGTCGCGCGCAGGCGATAGCGGTCGTCGGGGAGCAGGGCGCGGTCGTGCAGGTGGTGGCCCGCCTGCGCGAGTGCCTCGACAAGGTAGTCGCCGGAGCGGTCCTCGGCGAGGGTACGGCTGTCGGACACGGTCAGCACGCAAAGGTGCAGGGGGATCAGGGCGTCGGCATGGCTCATGGCCGCAGGGTAGCGCACTCGCGGGTCAGTCGAGCGGCGCGGGTGGCAGGCCGTTGCGATGGCGTTCCGCCATGCGTCGGGCAACGCCGACGAACCCTTGCGCGAACTGCGTCATGTCGAACAGCGGCGCCTGCACGATAGCCGCCTGCAGGCGCGCGCGCAGGTCGGCACGCGCCGCCGCGTCGTGCCCCAGTCGGATCGCGGTGGCGACGAACGCGCCCTCGTCGGCCACGTTCATGTCGTCCAGCCCGAGATGGTGGTTGAGGCTGCCGGCCACGCGCGCGGCGAACGTCGTGCTGGGACAGGTCAGCACCGGGCACCCGGCCCACAACGCATCGGAGGCCGTCGTGTGCGCGTTGTAGGGATGCGTGTCGAGGAACAGGTCGACATGCCGGTAGCGCGCCAGATACGCCGCATGCGGCTGCTTGCGCATGAACACCAGCCGCGCCGGATCCAGGCCGCGGGCCTGCGCCACCGCACGCAGCCTGTCGTCGGCGCGGCCGGGCCCGGACAGCAGCCACAGCACGCTGCCGTCGACGTTCGCCAGCACGTCCAGCATCCTGCCCATGCTACGCGGGTTGAGCTTGTAGCTGTTGTTGAAGCAGGCGTAGACCATGCCGACGGCCGGCAGGCCGCAGGCTTCGCGCGATGGCGCTCGCTCGACCACGCGGCGCGTATCGGAAGGCTGGAAGGCATCGGGCAGCCAGGCGACGGCTTCGCTGTAGGCCGGCACGAGTGCTTCGGGCAGTGCAAAACGGTCCGCCAGCACGTAGTCGATCCAGGGCGCGCCGGAGGTGCCGGGATAGGCCAGCCAGTTCACCTGCACCGCTGCCGGTCGCATCGCCAGCACTTCCGGCGTGCCACCGCCGCCCCAGCCGCGCAGGTCGTACAGCACATCGATGCGCTGGTCGCGGATGGTCTGCGCGATGCGCGCGTGCGGCTGTCCGGCCACGTCATGCAACTGCGTCGCGGCTGCCAGCCTTTGCCGGATGGGACTGCCATCGTCGGGCGTCAGCGCGAACAGGTGGGCAGATGCGGTGTCCTGTGCCTGCAGGGCCTCGAAGAAGGCGACCGTCAGCAGGCCGGTAGGATGTGCACCGAAGCCGTTTGACAGGAAGCCGAGGCGCAGCGGCGCGTCCGCCGCTGCGCGCGGGGCCGGCGGCAGTGGCCGGATGACCGATGCCAGGGGCCGCGCACGCTGACGCGCGCACGCCAGCTGTTCGTCCGCGCTGGCGTCTTCGCTGAGGAAAGCGAACGGTTCCACGACGCCGTTGCCTTCGCGCACGGCACGACGCACCTGCGCCGACAGCGTATCGAGTTCGCGCCAGTCGCAGAGCTTGCGGCGCCAGTTGAGCAGATGGGCGGCGAACATCGGCTCGTTCGGCACCAGGCGATAGGCGTGTTCGTAGGCCTGCGCGGCGGCTTCCGCCTCGCCGGCGTCTTCCAGTGCGTGGCCCAGCCACAGCGCGATGCCGGGATGGTGCGGCGCCTGCGTGGCCGCTTCGCTCAACGCCTGCGCGGCCTGCATGTGCCGGCCCGCCAGCCAGTGACTACGGCCGAGCCGAGCGAGCGCTTCGGGATGGCGCGGGCGCAGAACCAGTGCGCGCTCGGCGGCGCGGCGTCCGGCGTCGGCATCACCGTGGTCGAGTTCGGCATCGGACAGCATTACCCAGGCGATGAAGTCCTGGGGGTTCTGCTGTACCTGCAGCCGCAGTTGTGCGCGCTCCTCGCGCGGGTTGTCAGCGGCCATCGCCCTTTCCGGGGCCAATGCCGCACGTGCTGTGTGCAGTGGAAGGGGGCGCGGTGATCATGCGTGCAGCCTAGCGATAGGCGAACCTGTGCGACAAGCCGCGGATGCGCGGATCTCCGACTGTGGGAGCGACGTCATTTGCGATCTCGATGCCTGTTCGCGACTGACGTCGCTCCCACGCCAGGGAAATCAGCGTTCACCGCCACGCTCAGAGCGGCAGCCGGAAGCGCAGGGTGCCGTCGTATGGTGTCCAGCCCATGGCGCGGTAAAGCGCCTGTGCGTTGGCGTTGTCGTGGTCGGTTTCCAGTTCCAGCCGCAGTGCGCCATCGGCGCGGGCGAAGTCAGCGGCGGCCGACAGCAGCGCGCGGGCGACGCCGTGGCGGCGCGCCTCCGGCAGCACCAGCAGATCGTTGAGGATCCAGACGTGTCCTGCGCTGACGGAAGAGAACGCGGGATAAAGCTGGACGAAACCGACCGCATCGCCTTCGAGTGACGCCGACAGGATGACCGATTCGCCGCGCGTCACGCGCGCCCGGATGAAGTCCCGCGCCAGTCCCGGGTCCGATGGCTTGCCGTAGAAGATGCGGTAGCGGTCGAACAGCGGCGCGATGGTGTCGACATCATCGACGGTGGCACGGGTGATCAGGAGGCTCATCGTGGATTCCTTGGGGTGCGTCGCCCGGGTTCGTGCTTGTGCGAGCTACGTGGCCCCGGCCTAGCTCGATATCGTCATCCCGGCCTGACCAGCCATTCGGCTGTTGAAAGCCGCCGGATGACGACACGGGAAGTGTCCGGGGACGGCGTTCGATCAGGCCGCTTCCGTCAGGCGCGCCAGTTCATCGGCCAGATGCTCGCGGCTCAGCCGGTCGATCAGCTCGTCCAGGTTGCCCTGGATGATATTGGGCAGGTCGTACAGCGTCAGGCCGTCGACCCGGTGGTCGGTGATGCGGCCCTGCGGGAAGTTGTAGGTGCGGATGCGCTGGCTGCGATCGCCACTGCCGACCTGCAGCTTGCGTGTCTCCGCCTGCGCGGCCTGCTGTTTGCTGCGCTCGGCATCGAGCAGCTGCGCCTTCAACCGCTTCATCGCCTTGTCGCGGTTGGCGTGCTGGCTGCGCTCGGTCTGGCATTCCACCACCACGCCGCTGGGCACGTGGGTGATGCGGATGGCGGACTCGGTCTTGTTGACGTGCTGGCCACCGGCGCCGGACGAACGGAACGTGTCCACCTTCAGGTCGGCCGGGTTGATGACGATGTCGTCCACTTCGTCCACGTCCGGGATGATCGCCACCGTCGCCGCCGAGGTGTGGATGCGGCCCTGCGATTCGGTTTCCGGCACGCGCTGCACGCGGTGGGTGCCGGACTCGAACTTGAGCTTGGAATAGGCACCGCGGCCGACCACGCGCGCCACGATCTCCTTGTAGCCGCCATGCTCGCCGGGACTGTCCGATTCGATCTCGACCTTCCAGCCCTGCCGTTCGGCATAACGCGCATACATGCGGAACAGGTCGCCGGCGAAGATCGCGGCCTCGTCGCCACCGGTGCCGGCGCGGACTTCGAGGAACAGGTTGCCGTCGTCGCGATGGTCCTTCGGCAGGAGCAGCAGCATCAGTTCTTCGTCGAGCTGCGCCAGCCGCTGTTCGGCGGCGGCGATCTCCTCGTCGGCCAGTTCTGCCAGCTCCGGATCGCCGCGCATCGCGCGCGCGGCGGCCAGGTCGGCCTGTGCACGCTTTTCCTCCGCCATGGCGGTGGCGACCGGCTCCAGTTGGGAGAACTCGCGCGAGAAGCTGCGGAAGCGATCGCTGTCGCCGATCACGTCGGGGTCGGCGAGCAGGCGTTCCAGTTCTTCCCGGCGTTCGGCCAGCGCTTCGAGCTTACGGCGCAGCGTCGGCGTCATCGTCTTTCTTCAGGTGGGAGTAGGGCGGCTGCGCCGGAAACAGGCGATCCGCCGCGCGGGTCAGTTCCGCATCGCCGCTCATCGCCGCCTCGCGCAGGGCGGCGGTCGGCGGATGCAGCAGGCGGTTGGTCAGCGTGTGCGCCAGGAATTCCAGCACCTGCTCCGGCTCGCGGCCGTTGGCGAGTTGCTGGCGTGCCTTCGCCAGCACGTCCTCGCGCGTGGACTCGCCCAGCGCGCGCAGGCGCTTGAGCGGCTCCTGGCGGGAACCGGCGAGCAGGCTTTCCATGAAGCGGCCGACCTGCACGTCGATGATCGCCTCGGCGGCGTCGGCGGCTTCGCGCCGGCTGCGGCGGTTGTCCTCGACGGCGCGTTCCAGGTCGTCGACGGTGTAGAGGTAGGCATCGCGCAGTTCGGCCACCGAGGCTTCGATGTCGCGCGGCACGGCCAGGTCGAACAGCAGCATGGGCTTGTGCTTGCGCTTGGCCAGTGCGGCGGCGACCTGCGCCTGCAGGACGACCGGTTCGCGCGCGGCGGTGGCCGAAAACACCACATCGGCTTCGGCCAGGTGGCGTTCCAGTTCGGTCAACGGCAGCGCGTAACCACCGTGGCGGGTGGCCAGTTCCTGCGCATGCGCCAGCGTGCGGTTGGCGACCAGCAGCCGGCGCACCTTGCCTTCGCTCAGGTGCTTGGCGGCCAGTTCGATGGTCTCGCCGGCGCCGACCAGCAGCACGGTCGACTCGCTGAGGCGGGCGAACGAGTTCTGCGCCAGCCGCACGGCAGTGGAGGCGACCGAGACCGGATTCGCGCCGACGCGGGTGTCGGTGCGTGCGCGCTTGGCCACGGCAAAGGTCTGCTGGAACAGGCGGTCCAGGCGGTTGCCCAGCGCGCCGTGTTCGCGCGCCGTGGCCCAGGCGTCCTTCACCTGGCCGAGGATCTGCGGCTCGCCGAGGACCATGGAATCCAGTCCTGTCGCGACCCGGAACAGGTGGCGCACGGCGTCGGCATCGCGGTGGCGGTAGAGGTAGCCCTCCAGGCCTTCCGCATGGGTCGCCAGCCAGCTTGCGAGCACGTCGCCATCCTCGGCCACCGCATACAGCTCGGTACGGTTGCAGGTGGAGAGCAGGGCGGCCTCCATCACGTCGGGCAGCGCCCGCAGCGACGACAACGCATGCGGCACCGTGCCGGCGTCGAATGCCACCCGTTCGCGCAGGTCGACCGGCGCGGTCTGGTGGTTCAGTCCGAGGACCCACAACGTCATCGTTCAGGCGCTTGCAGTAAGCTGCTGGCTCATATCAGGGCCGCCATTTTACGGCCGACGTGACGTTCATGCCCGAAATGATTCGCCGCTGGGTCGCCGTACTCGTTTTCGCGCTCGCCGCACCGTCCGCCATCGCCGCGACCGCCGCCCCGCCTGCGGACACGCGCGACGATGCGCTGGCCACCGTGATGGCGGGCGAATTCGCCCTGCAGGCCGGTCAGCTGCCGGAGGCCGCCCGCTGGTATCTGGATGCGGCGAAGCGGGGCGACGATGCGGGTCTGGCCGAGCGCGCCACCCGCATCGCCCTGCTGGCCAAGGACGATGCGCGCGCTGCCGAGGCGATCAAACTGTGGCGGGCCCGTTCGCCGCGTACGCTGGCCCTGCGTGGCGCCGAGGCGACGCTGGCATTGCGCCAGGGGCAGGGGCAGATCGCGCGCCGGGAACTGGCGGCGCTGATGAAGGAGTCCGATGACCTGGGCTGGCGCTATGCGCTGACAGCGCTGGGCAGCGGCGGCAAGGACCCGACGCTGGCCCCGAGGCTGCTGCGGGAGCTGGTGGACGAGGGCGCCATCCCCGACAAACTGCCGCCGTGGCTCGCCTTCACCGGGCTGGCCCAGCAACTGGACCAGCCTGCCCTGGTCGAGCGGATGGTCGGCGACGTGGTCAAGCGCTTTTCCGGAGAGCCGCTGGTCGACCTCCTGCAGGCCAGCCAGCTGCTGCAGGCCGACCGCAAGCAGGAGGCGCGCGCCGTGCTGGACAGCTTGCTGCCCAGGGCGGCGACCGATCCCGCCCTGCGCCTCAAGCTTGCCGAGGAGTACGACCGGCTGGGCGATCCCGTGGCCGCATCGCGCGCCATGGGGCAGGGGCCCCAGGACACCCTGACCTACGGGCTGCGTGCGCAGCTGCTGGCCAAGGCCGACGACAAGACGGCACTCGGCGCCCTCTACGAAGAACTGAAGCAGGCCGGCAAGGACCAGCCCACGCAGTACAGCCCCGACCGGCGCCTGCTGCTCGGCCAGATGGCCGAATTCCTGGATCGCCATGAAGAAGCCCTCGGCTGGTACCGCAGCGTGCCGGCAGGCGAACAGCGGGCCGAAGCCCGGCTGCGGGCGATCAAGACGCTGTTCGACCTGAAGCGAAAGGACGAGGCCTTCGCCGAAGCCCGGGCCCTGCAGGGCGACGCCAGCGTGGAGGACGGTACCCGCCGCGACGCCTACCTGATGGAAGCCGAACTGCGACAACAGGATGGACAGGATGCGGGCGAACTGGACGTGTTCGCGCGCGGTCTGGCGGCCTATCCGGACGATCTGGCGCTGCTGTATTCGCGCGGGCTGGCGTGGGAACGGCGCGACCGCATCGACCACGCGGAAGCCGACCTCCGGCGCATTCTGGTCATCGAACCGGACAACGTCGCCGCGCTGAACGCGCTGGGCTATACGCTCGCCGACCGCACCACGCGCTACCGGGAAGCGCTCGAGCTGATCGATCGCGCCCGCGCCGCGGCGCCGGACGATGCGGCCATCATCGACAGCTACGGCTGGGTGCTGTACCGGCTGGGCCGCAACGCGGAGGCGCTGGTCGAACTGCGGCGTGCGTTCACGCTGCAGAAGGATCCCGAAATCGCCGCCCACGTGGCCGAGGTGTTGTGGGTGATGGGACAGAAGGACGAGGCGCGCCGCTTTTTCGAGGAAGCGCGCAAGCTCGATCCCGACAACCGCTCGCTGCTGCGGGCGCTGGAGAAGACAGGCGCATGAAGGTTTCTGGATTTCTGCTGGCGGGGCTGGCGGCCCTGTCGATGGCCGGCTGCGCCACGCGTGGCCCGACGGCGGAATCGCCCGTCCTGCGCGACCCCGAAGCGCTGGCCGCGGCGCAGGCCGCGCAGGCCACCCGCTCGGCCTGGTTGGAGTCGCGGCCTGACTGGTCGTTCGCGGGTCGGGTCGCGGTCAATGCCAATGGCAAGGGTGGCAGCGGCCGCATCGACTGGCAGCAGACGGGCACCGGGTATCTCGTCGCGCTGAGCGCGCCGGTGACCCGGCAGAGCTGGCGCCTCGGCGGCGACCTGCAGACCCGGGCGGCTCGCTTGGACGGGTTGGAGGGTGGGCCGCGTGAAGGCGCCGATGCCGATCGCCTGCTGCGCGAGGCGACCGGCTGGGACATTCCGGTCGCCTCCATGGTGCACTGGGCCCGCGGCATTGCGGATCCCACCGCGCCGGCCACTGGCGTGGAGTACGACCTCGAGGGCAGGCTGCGGACCCTGACCCAGCATGGGTGGCGGGTGGATTATCTCGACTGGTTCCCGGCCGAAGGTGACCAGCCGGTCATGCCGCGCCGCATGGAGGCGCGCCGTCAGGGTGCGACGGTGAAGGTCGCCGTCGACCAGTGGCAACTGGCGCCGCAGTGACGGCCTTCCCCGCCGCGGAGGGCTGGTCGGACTGGCCGGCGCCGGCCAAGCTGAACCTGATGCTGCAGATCGTCGGGCGGCGCGCCGACGGCTACCACCTGCTGCAGACCGTCTTCCGGCTACTCGACTGGGGCGACACGATCCACCTGCGTCTGCGGTCTGATGGCGAGATCCGTCGGACGGGCGAGTCCGTCCCGGGAGTCTCCGAGGCGGACGATCTGGTTGTCCGTGCCGCCAGACTCCTGAGAAAAGAAGCCAATGTCGCCCAAGGTGTGGATATTGGCGTCGAAAAGCGCATTCCGGCCGGTGGCGGTTTCGGTGGCGGATCGTCGGACGCGGCGACCGTGCTGGTTGCCTTGGACCACCTGTGGGGCTGCGGTCTGGCACCAGGCCGGTTGGCGTCGCTGGGACTGCAGCTGGGAGCGGATGTGCCCGTCTTCATCCGCGGTGAGAATGCCTGGGCGGAAGGGGTGGGTGAGGAGCTGACGCCGCTGGCGCTCCCCGCCGCCTGGTATCTGCTGGTCGATCCGGGCGTCCACGTGCCGACGGCGGCCCTGTTCGGATCCCCGGATTTGACGCGTGATGCTGCACCCGCGAAAATATCGGACTTCGTTTCGGGATCACTTCTCGGCAACGCGTTCGAGCCGGTCGTGCGTCGCCGGGAGCCTGCCATCGAGGCGGTCTTCCAGGCCCTGTCGCAGATCGGTACGCCACGTTTGACGGGTTCCGGCGGCGGCTGCTTCGTGGAGTTCGCCGACCGGGCCTCTGCCGGGATCGCGCTGGCGTCACTGCCTGCCGGGCTTCGTGCCTGGGTGGTGGAGGGCGCGGCGCGCTCGCCGCTGCTGGATGCGCTGGCGCAGGCTCGCGGGACGGAGAAAAACGCCTAGGGGCGTCGCCAAGTGGTTAAGGCACCGGGTTTTGATCCCGGCATTCGTAGGTTCGAATCCTTCCGCCCCTGCCAATCCTGCAGTCCAGCCGCATCCGCCGAGACGACGCCATGCAAGACGAACGTAACCTGCTCGTGTTCTCCGGCAATGCCAACAAACCGTTGGCGAACAGCATCTGCCGGGAGCTGGGCGTGCGGCCGGGCAAGGCGCTGGTCTCCCGCTTCTCCGATGGCGAAGTGCAGGTCGAGATCCAGGAAAACGTCCGCCGGCAGGAAGTGTTCGTCGTGCAGCCCACCTGCGCGCCGAGTGCCGAGAACTTGGTGGAGCTGCTGGTCCTGATCGACGCGCTGAAGCGCGCATCGGCCAGCAGCGTCACCGCGGTGGTGCCGTACTTCGGCTACGCCCGCCAGGATCGCCGCATGCGCTCGTCGCGCGTGCCGATCACGGCGAAGGTGGCGGCGAAGATGTTCGGGGCCGTCAGTGCGGACCGCGTGCTGACGGTCGACCTGCACGCCGACCAGATCCAGGGCTTCTTCGACATCCCGGTCGACAACGTCTACGCGTCGCCGCTGCTGCTGGCCGACATCTGGCGCGCCTACGGCACGGAGAACCTGCTGGTGGTGTCGCCGGACGTGGGCGGCGTGGTCCGCGCCCGTGCGGTGGCCAAGCGCCTCGACGATGCCGACCTGGCGATCATCGACAAGCGCCGTCCGCGCGCCAACGTCGCCACGGTGATGAACATCATCGGTGACGTGGAAGGCAAGGACTGCGTGCTGGTGGACGACATCGTCGATACCGCCGGCACGCTCTGCGCCGCGGCGGCCGCGCTGAAGCAGCACGGCGCCAACAAGGTGGCGGCGTACTGCACCCACCCCGTGCTTTCGGGCCCGGCGGTGGACAATCTGAACAACTCGGTGCTCGACGAACTCGTCGTCACCGACACCATCCCGCTCTCGCCGCAGGCGCAGGGCTGCAGCAAGATCCGCCAGCTGTCGGTGGCGGAACTGCTGGCGGAAACGATCCGCCGCATCGCCTTCGGCGAGTCGGTCAGTTCGCTGTACGTGGATTGAGAGCCGGGATTCGTGATTGGGGATTCGTGATTCGCACAAGCCGATGCGCTTGCGAATCAAGAATCCCGAATGCCGGGTCCCGGCCTTCCCAGGACTCTTCTGGTCGCGGAAGAGTCGTCAAAGCCGCCGCGAGGCGGTTCATTCAACTTAGGTAGTGAAGAACATGGCTAAGACGCATCAAATCAAGGTCGAGCGTCGCGAGGACGAGGGTAAGGGTGCGAGCCGCCGCCTCCGTCACGCGGGCGCCGTGCCTGCCATCGTCTACGGTGGCGAACTGAAGCCGGTCAGCATCCAGCTGAACCACAACGAAGTCTGGCTGGCCTCCCAGCACGACTGGTTCTACTCGTCGATCCTGGACCTGAGCCTCAACGGCGACATCCAGAAGGTCCTGCTGCGTGACATGCAGCGCCATCCGTTCAAGCAGCAGATCATGCACCTGGACTTCCAGCGCGTGAATGAGAACGAGACGCTGCGCACCGCGGTGCCCCTGCACTTCCTCAACGAAGACAAGTCGCCGGCCGGCAAGTCCGCCGAGGTCGTGGTCACCCACGAGCTGAACGAAGTCGTCGTCGAGTGCCTGCCGAAGGACCTGCCGGAGTTCATCGAGATCGACCTGGCCGACCTGGCCATCGGCGCGGTGATCCACCTGTCCGACGTCAAGCTGCCGGCCGGCGTGGTCATCCCCGAGCTGAAGCTGGGCAAGGAACACGACGTCGCCGTCGTGATCGCCAAGCACGGCAAGGAAGAGGTCGAGGAAGCCCCGGCGGAGTCGGCCGACGTGCCGGCCGCCAAGGTCGCCAAGAAGGACGACAAGTAATCGCGTGAGCCTTCGCCCGCCTCGGCGGGCGAAGGCGCGCGATGCGTCTCCATGGCAGGCCTGCGCCTCATCGTCGGACTGGGCAATCCCGGTGCCGAACATGCCCGAACCCGGCACAACGCCGGGTTCCATTTTGTCGACGCCCTGGCGGAACGGCAGGGTGAGCGCTTCGGGCTGGACAGCAAACTGTTCGGCGAGACGGCCAAGGTCGTGGTCGCCGGCCAGCCGGTCTGGCTGCTGAAGCCGGCCACCTACATGAATCTCAGCGGCAAGTCGGTCGCGGCGGCGTTGCGTTTCTGGAAGATCGCCCCGGAAGAGGCGCTGCTGGCGCATGATGAGCTGGACCTGGCGCCCGGCGTGGCGCGGCTCAAGTTCGATGGCGGCCACGGCGGCCAGAACGGCCTGCGCGACACCATCCAGCACCTGGGTCACGGCAAGTTCCACCGGCTGCGCATCGGCATCGGCCATCCCGGGCACAAGGATCGGGTGACCGGCTGGGTGCTGGGCAAGCCGGGCAAGGACGACGAAATCCTGATCGCCCGCGCGATCGACGACGCCATCGACGTGCTGCCGCTCGCGGTCGCGGGCAACTTCATGGACGCGATGACGCGGTTGCATACGCCGAAGCCGTGATTGGTGATTGGTGATTTGCAGGCGCGCACCCGGCCGCGAATCACCAATCACGAATCACGAATCACGGATGTAGACATGGGCATCAAATGCGGCATCGTGGGCCTGCCGAACGTCGGCAAGTCCACCCTGTTCAACGCGCTGACCAAGGCGGGCATCGCCGCGGCCAACTTCCCGTTCTGCACCATCGAGCCGAACGTGGGCGTGGTGCCGGTGCCGGATCCGCGCCTCAACCAGCTGGCCGATATCGTCAAGCCGCAGAAGGTCATCCCGACGGCGGTGGAGTTCGTCGACATCGCCGGCCTGGTGGCGGGCGCCGCCAGCGGGGAGGGCCTGGGCAACAAGTTCCTGGCGCATATCCGCGAGGTGGATGCGATCACCCACGTGGTGCGCTGCTTCGAGAACGACGACGTCATCCACGTCAACAACCGGATCGACCCGATCTCGGACATCGACACCATCGACACCGAGCTGGCGCTGGCCGACCTGGAGAGCGTCGAGAAGGCCCTCAACCGGGCCGAGCGCTCCGCCAAGGCCGGCGAGAAGGACGCGATCGCCCGCAAGCCGGTGCTGCAGAAGCTGCAGGCCGGCCTCAACGACGGCAAGCCCGGTCGCGCGCTGGGCCTGGACGAGGAGGAGAAGGCGCTGGTTCGCGACCTGTTCCTGCTCACGCTGAAGCCGGTCATGTACGTGGCCAACGTGCTGGAGGACGGTTTCGAGAACAACCCGCACCTGGAGGCCGTGCGGGCGCGCGCCGCCACCGAGGGGGCGCAGGTGGTGCCGGTGTCGGCCGCCATCGAGGAAGAGCTGTCCCAGCTGGACGATGCCGACCGCGACGCGTTCCTGGCCGATCTGGGCCTGGACGAGCCGGGCCTGAACCGGGTGATCCGGGCGGCCTACACGTTGCTGGGCCTGCAGACCTATTTCACCGCCGGCGTGAAGGAAGTGCGGGCCTGGACCGTGAGGGCGGGCTCCACCGCGCCGCAGGCCGCGGCCGTGATCCACACCGATTTCGAGAAGGGCTTCATCCGCGCCGAGACCATCGCCTTCGACGACTTCCTCAAGTACAAGGGCGAGGCCGGTGCCCGCGATGCCGGTCGCCTGCGGCTGGAAGGCAAGGAATATCGCGTGCAGGAAGGCGACGTCCTGCATTTCCGGTTCAACGTCTGAGAAAAAAAATGTGTCCGGCGCGTTGACAGACGGGTCGGCACCCGCCAAAATCTCGGGCTGTTTCACCCTGGTTTGATTTGGCCCCGGCCCAGTCAGTCCGGTGATCCCGGAGGGATACCCAAGCGGCCAACGGGGGCAGACTGTAAATCTGCTGGCTTACGCCTTCGGTGGTTCGAATCCACCTCCCTCCACCAGTTTTCGTTGTTGCTTAGCGTTGTAGTGGTCTCCCGGTGCGGGAGTAGTTCAATGGTAGAACTGTAGCCTTCCAAGCTACTAGTGCGGGTTCGATTCCCGTCTCCCGCTCCACTGAACATCCGTGCAGGACCTGCGGCAATCCAGGCGACACAACCGGTTTCACGCTCACGTAGCTCAGTCGGTAGAGCACCTCCTTGGTAAGGAGGAGGTCGAAGGTTCGATTCCTTTCGTGAGCACCACTTCCATCCATTGATCCACTCGAGAACCAGCAGCCATGGCAAAGGGTAAGTTCGAACGCACCAAGCCCCACGTGAACGTGGGCACGATTGGTCACGTTGACCACGGCAAGACGACGCTGACGGCGGCGCTGACGAAGATCGGCGCGGAGCGTTTCGGTGGCGAGTTCAAGGCCTATGACGCGATCGACGCGGCGCCGGAAGAGAAGGCGCGCGGCATCACGATCTCGACGGCCCACGTGGAATACGAATCGGCCACGCGCCACTACGCGCACGTGGACTGCCCGGGCCACGCCGACTACGTGAAGAACATGATCACCGGTGCGGCGCAGATGGACGGCGCGATCCTCGTGTGCTCGGCCGCCGACGGCCCGATGCCGCAGACCCGCGAGCACATCCTGCTTTCGCGCCAGGTCGGCGTGCCGTACATCGTCGTGTTCCTGAACAAGGCCGACATGGTCGACGACGCCGAGCTGCTGGAGCTGGTGGAGATGGAAGTCCGTGAGCTGCTGAGCAAGTACGAGTTCCCGGGCGACGACACCCCGATCATCTCGGGCTCGGCCCGTCTGGCGCTGGAAGGCGACCAGAGCGAGATCGGCGTGCCGGCGATCCTGAAGCTGGTCGATGCGCTGGACAGCTGGATCCCGACCCCGGAGCGCGATGTCGACAAGCCGTTCCTGATGCCGGTGGAAGACGTGTTCTCGATCTCCGGTCGCGGCACCGTGGTGACCGGCCGTATCGAGCGCGGCGTGATCAAGGTGGGCGAGGAAATCGAGATCGTCGGTATCCGTCCGACCCAGAAGACCACGGTCACGGGCGTGGAAATGTTCCGCAAGCTGCTGGACCAGGGTCAGGCGGGCGACAACGCCGGTCTGCTGCTGCGCGGCACCAAGCGTGACGACGTGGAGCGTGGCCAGGTGCTGGCCAAGCCGGGTTCGATCACCCCGCACACCGAGTTCGAAGCCGAAGTGTACGTGCTGAGCAAGGACGAGGGCGGCCGTCACACCCCGTTCTTCAAGGGCTACCGTCCGCAGTTCTACTTCCGCACGACCGACATCACCGGTGCGGTGACGCTGCCGGAAGGCGTGGAGATGGTCATGCCGGGCGACAACGTGAAGATGGTGGTGACCCTGATCAACCCGGTGGCGATGGACGAAGGCCTGCGTTTCGCGATCCGCGAAGGCGGCCGTACGGTCGGCGCCGGCGTGGTGTCCAAGATCATCAAGTGACGTCCTGATCCGGGCGGGCGCTGCCCGCCCGGCTTTGTCGGGCCGTCATCCGCGCGAAGGCGGGGATCCATGGCCTGATGAAGCGACAAGGGCGGACCGGAACCTCGGTCCGCCTTCGCCGTCTAAGGGAAGGTTGTAGTACATCGATACGCCAGTAGCTCAATTGGCAGAGCAGCGGTCTCCAAAACCGCAGGTTGGGGGTTCGAGTCCCTCCTGGCGTGCCACTTCCTTCCCCCGGAGTCCGGAGTCTCGGTACTCCTCCAGAGCCAAAGAGCGACAACTGACTTGAACAGCAAGGTCGAACAATCCAAAGCCGCCACGCCTGCTGGCGACATCGCCAAGTACATCGTGGCGCTTGCGCTGGTCGTGGCCGGTCTGGTGGCGTGGTGGTGGTTCAATGGCCAGTGGGTCGCGCCGGTACGGGCGCTGGCGGTGGTCGCGGGCCTGGTGCTGGGTGCGCTGGTGTTCCTGCAGACCGGCAAGGGTCGCGATACGCGCGAGTTCCTGTCCGAGTCCCGCTTCGAGTTGCGCAAGGTGGTGTGGCCGACCCGTGAGGAAGCGACCCGCACGACCTGGGTGGTCGTGATCGTCGTCATCATCCTCAGCCTGATCCTGGCCGCCTTCGATTTCGGTATTCAGAAGGCGATCGAGCTGTTCCTGAATTTTGGTCGTTGAGGAGAGTGCCGCAGTGAAGCGTTGGTATGTCGTCCATGCCTATTCGGGCTTCGAGAAATCGGTGGCCCAGGCCCTCCGCGACCGCATCGTGCGCGATGGGATGGAGGAGAAGTTCGGCGACGTCCTCGTCCCGACCGAAGAGGTCGTGGAGATGCGCTCCGGCCAGAAGCGCCGTTCCGAGCGCAAGTTCTTCCCCGGCTACGTGCTGGTCCAGATCGAAACCCATGACGAGGGCGGCATCCCGCGGATGGACAGCGAGAGCTGGCATCTGGTGAAGGACACCTCCAAGGTCCTCGGCTTCATCGGCGGCACCGCCGACCGTCCCCTGCCGATCCGTGACGAGGAGGCTGCGGCCATCCTCGACCGCGTCCAGGAGGGCGTCGAGAAGCCCAAGCCCAAGGTGCTGTTCGAGCCGGGCGAGATGGTCCGCGTCACCGACGGTCCGTTCAACGACTTCAACGGCGTGGTCGAGGAAGTCAACTACGAGAAGAGTCGCCTGCGCGTCGCCGTGCTGATCTTCGGCCGTTCGACCCCGGTCGAACTGGAATTCGGGCAGGTCGAGAAGGCCTGATCCCCGCGGTCCGGCATGTTCAGCCGGCGCCGTGAAAGCCTGATATACTGCGCGGCTCCCTGACGGCGATGCCGGGCAGGCGCCGTGGCCGCCTTCGGGTGGCCATTGCTGCGTTCGAGAAAACGCGATGCCGGGACGCGTGATTTTCCCGGTCCGATGGGGAGCCTGTCACCCAGGCGCTAGCACCCGGAGAGTACTCACATGGCAAAGAAAGTTGTCGGTTACATCAAGCTGCAGGTGAAGGCCGGTCAGGCCAACCCCTCGCCGCCGGTCGGTCCTGCGCTGGGTCAGCGCGGCCTGAACATCATGGAATTCTGCAAGGCCTTCAACGCCGCCACGCAGAAGCTGGAGCCGGGCCTGCCGATTCCGGTGGTCATCACGGCCTATTCCGACCGTACCTTCACCTTCATCACGAAGACGCCGCCGGCGTCGATCCTGCTGAAGAAGGCCGTCGGCATCACGTCCGGCTCCAAGCGCCCGAACACCGAGAAGGTGGGCAAGGTCACCCGCAAGCAGCTCGAGGACATCGCCAAGGCGAAGGAACCCGACCTGACCGCGGCCGACCTGGACGCAGCGGTGCGCACGATCGCGGGCTCGGCCCGCTCCATGGGCCTGACGGTAGAGGGTTAAGAGATGGCACAGAACAAGCGACAGAAGGCCATCCTGGCCGCCGTGACCCCCGGCAAGGCGTACGCCATTGACGAGGCCCTGAAGATCGTCAAGACCGCGGTCAAGTCCAAGTTCGTCGAGTCCGTTGACGTCGCCGTGCGCCTGGGCGTGGATGCCAAGAAGTCCGACCAGCAGGTGCGCGGTTCGACCGTGCTGCCCGCCGGCACCGGCAAGTCGGTCCGCGTGGCGGTGTTCGCCCCGGCCGGCGCCAAGGCCGACGAAGCCGCCGCCGCTGGCGCCGAAGCCGTCGGCATGGACGACCTGGCCGAGAAGATGCTGGCCGGCGACATCAACTACGACGTGGTCATCGCCACGCCGGACGCGATGCGCGTGGTCGGCAAGCTGGGTACGGTGCTGGGCCCGCGCGGCCTGATGCCGAACCCGAAGGTCGGCACCGTGTCGCCGAACCCGGCCGAGGCGGTCAAGAACGCCAAGTCGGGCCAGGTGCGCTACCGCACCGACAAGGCCGGCATCATCCACTGCACCATCGGCAAGGCCAGCTTCGAGGACGAAGCGCTGAAGTCGAACCTGCAGGCGCTGCTGATCGACCTGGTGAAGGCCAAGCCGGCCACCTCCAAGGGTCAGTACCTGCAGAAGATCTCGGTCAGCTCGACCATGGGCCCCGGCGTGACCGTCGACCAGTCCTCGCTGTCCCTGAAGTGACGAACTGACCCGCGCGCAAAGCGCGCGGCTTTGTCAGTCCGTCATCCCCGCGGCTTTTGGCAGCCGAATGGCTGCTCAAGCGGGGATCCAGTGACTCGAGCTTTGAGTCACCGGAGAAAAGAAAGTCGCCGGGTTCCCGCTTTCGCGGGAACGACGGCAAAAAATTTTGAGGGCAGTCGCCCAGGCCGGGGTCCCGGTGCAAGCGACAGCCGTCAAAGACCGCAGGTGCGGTCAGCGCGCAACGACGACGGGCACGGAGGCTCGTGTTGGCAGGGAATCGCCGTCGTGGCTAGCGGGATCGCTTAATCCACCCCCGCATGGGAGTGCGCCTGCGCAGATGGTGCCGCCTTCTGGAAGTTTTCTGGTGCTGGCCGCAAGGCCGGCCAGTCAGACAGGCCACCGACGGGACCGCAAGTCCCCGGCATCCAGGATGGACGCCGTCCAGGACCGCGAACGGCAGGAGCCGCGAGCGGAGTCAATAAGTGAGGAGTGTATGGCTCTCAATCTGTCCCAGAAGCAAGAAGTAGTCGCCGAACTGGCAGACGTCGCCGCCAAGGCGCACTCCCTGGTCGCTGCCGAATACGCAGGCACCACGGTCAGCCAAATGACCGCGATGCGCAAGAAGGCCCGCGAGACTGGTGTGTTCTTGAAGGTTGTCAAGAACACCCTGGCCGTGCGCGCCATCGCCGGTACCGAGTTCGAGGTTGTCCAGGACAAGCTCGTCGGTCCGCTGCTGTATGCGTTTTCGACCGAGGAGCCCGGCGCCGCCGGCCGCCTGATCAAGGAGTTCGCCAAGGGCAACGACAAGCTTCAGCCGAAGGTCGTGTCCGTGGGTGGCCAGCTGTATCCGGCCAGCCATGTGGACGTCCTGGCGTCGCTGCCGACCCGCGATCAGGCGCTGGCCATGCTGGCCCGCGTGCTGGCCGAACCCGCATCCATGTTCGCCCGCGCCGTCAAGGCCGTGGCCGATCAGCAGGGTGGTGGCGAAGCACCGGCGGAAGCCGCTGCGGAAGCCCCGGCCGAAGCCTGAGTTCGACGTCTTTACGGTTCTACGAACCCTAATCCCAGATAATTTCCAAAGGTAAACACAATGTCCCTTTCCAACGAACAGATCGTCGACGCCATTGCCGGCAAGACCTTGATGGAAGTGATGGAGCTGGTCAAGGCCATCGAAGAGAAGTTCGGCGTCTCCGCCGCCGCCCCGGTCGCCGCTGCTGCCGGCCCGGCCGCCGCTGCCGCCCCGGTCGAAGAGCAGACCGAGTTCACCATCGTCCTGAAGGACGCCGGTGCCAAGAAGGTCGACGTCATCAAGGCCGTCCGCGCCATCACCGGCCTGGGCCTGAAGGAAGCCAAGGACCTCACCGAGGCCGGTGGCGTGCTGAAGGAAGGCGTGTCGAAGGAAGATGCCGACAAGTTCAAGAAGGATCTCGAAGCCGCTGGTGCGAGCGTCGAAGTCAAGTAAGTCGTATCCGTCGCCGGTTCACTCAGGCGACAACCCGAGGCCGGGGGCGAAAGCCCCTGGCCTTCGGTCGTTTCAACGCGTAGCGATGTAAACGCGAGTTTGTAGTTGGAAGTAGCGGCAGAAGGCGTGCTGGTGCCGGCAATACCAGCGACTTCCAACTGGAAATTCCCCCGTTCGAAAGAATGTCCCCCGTGCGGTCGCGGACGCGCGCCCCACGCTGCCAGAGGCACAGTCACATGACGACATATTCGTTCACCGAAAAGAAGCGCATCCGCAAGGATTTCGGCAAGCAGCGGTCGATCCTCGAGGTCCCATTCCTGCTGGCCATCCAGGTCGATTCCTACCGTGAGTTCCTGCAGGAGCACACCGATCCCGCCAAGCGCGAGGACCGTGGCCTGCACGCGGCGCTGAAGTCGGTCTTCCCGATCGCCAGCTACAGCGGCAACGCCGCGCTGGAATACGTCGGCTACAAGCTCGGCGAGCCCGTGTTCGACGAGCGCGAGTGCCGCAACCGTGGCCTGAGCTACGGCGCCCCGCTGCGCGTGACCGTGCGCCTGGTGATCTACGACCGCGAGTCGTCGACCAAGGCCATCAAGTACGTGAAGGAGCAGGAGGTCTACCTGGGCGAGATCCCGCTCATGACCGACAACGGCACCTTCATCGTCAACGGCACTGAGCGCGTCATCGTCTCGCAGCTGCACCGTTCGCCGGGCGTGTTCTTCGACCACGACCGCGGCAAGACGCACAGCTCGGGCAAGCTGCTGTACAGCGCCCGCATCATTCCTTACCGCGGCTCCTGGCTGGACTTCGAGTTCGACCCGAAGGACGCGCTGTTCACGCGTATCGACCGTCGCCGCAAGCTGCCGGTCTCGATCCTGCTGCGCGCGCTGGGCTACTCCAACGAGGAGATGCTCAACGAGTTCTTCGACGTCAACACCTTCCACATCCTGCCCGAGGGCGTGCAGCTGGAGCTGGTCGCCGAGCGCCTGCGCGGCGAGACGCTGAACTTCGACCTGGCCGATGGCGACAAGGTCATCGTGGAAGCCGGCAAGCGCATCACCGCGCGTCACGTGAAGCAGCTCGAGCAGTCCGGCATCGCCGCCCTGGCCGTGCCCGACGAATACCTGGTCGGCCGCATCCTGTCGCACGACGTGATCGACGCCAACACCGGCGAGCTGCTGGCCGCCGCCAACGACGAGATCACCGACGACCAGCTGGCCAAGTTCCGCAAGGCCGGCGTGGACGCCGTGGGCACGCTGTGGGTCAACGACCTGGATCGTGGCCCGTACCTGTCCAACACCCTGCGCATCGATCCGACCAAGACCCAGCTGGAAGCGCTGGTCGAGATCTACCGCATGATGCGTCCCGGCGAGCCGCCGACCAAGGATGCCGCGCAGAACCTGTTCCACAACCTGTTCTTCACCTTCGAGCGCTACGACCTGTCGAACGTCGGCCGCATGAAGTTCAACCGTCGCGTGGGCCGCAAGGAAACCACCGGCGAGGCCGTGCTGTACGACAAGAAGTACTTCGGCGCGCGCAATGACGAAGAGGCCAAGCGCCTGGTCGCCACGCTGGGCGAGACCTCGGACATCCTGGACGTCATCAAGGTCCTGACCGAGATCCGCAACGGCCGCGGCACCGTGGACGACATCGACCACCTGGGCAACCGCCGCGTGCGTTCGGTCGGCGAAATGGCCGAGAACGTGTTCCGCGTGGGCCTGGTCCGCGTCGAGCGCGCCGTGAAGGAGCGCCTGTCGATGGCCGAGTCCGAGGGCCTGACCCCGCAGGAACTGATCAACGCCAAGCCGGTGGCCGCCGCGATCAAGGAGTTCTTCGGCTCCTCGCAGCTGTCGCAGTTCATGGACCAGAACAACCCGCTGTCGGAAGTCACGCACAAGCGCCGCGTCTCGGCCCTCGGCCCGGGCGGCCTGACCCGCGAGCGCGCCGGCTTCGAAGTGCGCGACGTGCACCCGACCCATTACGGCCGCGTCTGCACCATCGAGACGCCGGAAGGCCCGAACATCGGCCTGATCAACTCGCTGGCCGTGTACGCGCGCACCAACAGCTACGGCTTCCTCGAGACGCCGTACCGCAAGGTCGTGGACGGCGTGATCACCGACGAGATCGAGTACCTGTCGGCGATCGAGGAGAACGAATACGTCATCGCGCAGGCCAACGCGCTGCATGACGCCAAGAGCCGCCTGACCGAGCAGTTCGTGCCGTGCCGCTTCCAGGGCGAATCGCTGCTGAAGCCGCCGAGCGAAGTCGACTACATGGACGTCTCGCCGATGCAGACCGTGTCGGTCGCCGCGGCGCTGGTGCCGTTCCTGGAGCACGACGACGCCAACCGCGCACTGATGGGCGCCAACATGCAGCGCCAGGCCGTGCCGACGCTGCGTGCGCAGAAGCCGCTGGTCGGTACCGGCATCGAGCGCGCCGTGGCGCGCGACTCCGGCGTGACCGTCAACGCCCGCCGTGGCGGCGTGGTCGAGCAGATCGATGCGGGCCGCATCGTGGTGAAGGTCAACGAAGTCGAGATCTCCGGCGAAACCGATGCCGGCGTCGACATCTACTCGCTGATCAAGTACACGCGCTCCAACCAGAACACCTGCATCAACCAGCGTCCGCTGGTGAACGTGGGCGACGTGGTCGCGCGCGGCGACGTGCTGGCCGACGGTCCCTCGACTGACATCGGCGAGCTGGCGCTGGGCCAGAACATGCTGATCGCGTTCATGCCGTGGAACGGCTACAACTTCGAAGACTCCATCCTGCTTTCCGAGCGCGTGGTGGAAGAGGATCGCTACACCACGATCCACATCGAAGAGCTGACCTGCGTCGCGCGCGATACGAAGCTGGGGCCGGAGGAAATCTCCGCCGACATCCCGAACGTCTCCGAGCAGGCGCTGAACCGCCTCGACGAGAGCGGCGTGGTGTACATCGGTGCGGAAGTGCGCGCCGGCGACATCCTGGTCGGCAAGGTCACGCCGAAGGGCGAAAGCCAGCTGACCCCGGAAGAGAAGCTGCTGCGCGCCATCTTCGGCGAGAAGGCCTCGGACGTGAAGGACAGCTCGCTGCGCGTGCCGCCGGGCATGGACGGCACCGTCATCGACGTGCAGGTCTTCACCCGCGACGGCATCGAGAAGGACAAGCGTGCGCGCCAGATCGAGGAAAACGAGATCAAGCGCGTCAAGAAGGACTTCGACGACCAGTTCCGCATCCTGGAAGGCGCCATCTACGCCCGCCTGCGTTCGCAGCTGGTCGGCAAGATCGCCAACGGCGGTCCGGGCAACCTGAAGAAGGGCGACGCGATCACCGACGCCTACCTCGACAGCCTGAAGAAGTCCGACTGGTTCACCCTGCGCATGAAGGACGATGACGCGTCCGACGCCATCGAGCGCGCCCAGATGCAGATCCAGGCGCACGAGAAGGAGTTCGAGCGTCGCTTCGCCGACAAGCGCGGCAAGATCACGGCCGGCGACGACCTCGCCCCGGGCGTGCTGAAGATGGTCAAGGTCTACCTGGCCGTGAAGCGGCGCATCCAGCCGGGCGACAAGATGGCCGGCCGCCACGGCAACAAGGGTGTCGTCTCGACCATCGTGCCCGTCGAGGACATGCCCTACATGGCCACCGGCGAGACCGTCGACATCGTGCTGAACCCGCTGGGCGTGCCGTCGCGCATGAACATCGGCCAGGTGCTGGAAGTGCACCTGGGCTGGGCCGCCAAGGGCCTGGGTCGCAAGATCCAGGAGATGCTGGACGCCCAGGCCAAGGTCGCCGACCTGCGCAAGTTCCTGACCCAGATCTACAACCACGACCAGAAGCTGGGCGAGGACCGCGTGGACTTGGACCAGTTCAGCGATGCCGAACTGATCGCGCTGGCCAAGAACCTGACCGACGGCGTGCCGATGGCGACGCCGGTGTTCGACGGCGCGGCGGAAACCGAGATCAAGCACATGCTTGACCTCGCGGGCCTGCCGATCAGCGGCCAGACGCAGCTGTACGACGGCCGTACCGGCGAGGCGTTCGATCGCCACACCACGGTCGGCTACATGCACATGCTGAAGCTGAACCACCTGGTCGACGACAAGATGCACGCGCGTTCGACCGGTCCGTACTCGCTCGTCACCCAGCAGCCGCTGGGCGGCAAGGCGCAGTTCGGCGGCCAGCGCTTCGGTGAAATGGAAGTCTGGGCGCTGGAAGCCTACGGCGCGGCGCACACCCTGCAGGAAATGCTGACGGTCAAGTCGGACGACGTGCAGGGCCGCAACCAGATGTACAAGAACATCGTCGACGGCGCCCACGAGATGGTCGCGGGCATGCCGGAATCCTTCAATGTGCTGGTGAAGGAAATCCGCTCGCTCGCCATCAACATGGAACTGGAAGACTGACCGATAGGGCGCGGCGGCACTGACCTGCCGCTGCGCCGATTGACTCCGGTCATCCCGCCATCGACCAAGATTCCTCCTGACGGAGAAACACCATGAAAGACCTGCTCAACCTCTTCAACCAGCAGCGCCAGACGCTGGACTTCGACGCGATCAAGATCGCGCTGGCCTCGCCGGACCTGATCCGTTCGTGGTCCTTCGGCGAAGTGAAGAAGCCGGAAACCATCAACTACCGCACCTTCAAGCCGGAACGCGACGGCCTGTTCTGCTCGGCCATCTTCGGCCCGATCAAGGATTACGAGTGCCTGTGCGGCAAGTACAAGCGCATGAAGCACCGCGGCGTGGTCTGCGAGAAGTGCGGCACGGAAGTGACGCTGGCCAAGGTGCGCCGCGAGCGCATGGGCCACATCGACCTGGCCAGCCCGGTCGCGCACATCTGGTTCCTCAAGTCGCTGCCGTCGCGCATCGGCCTGATGCTGGACATGACCCTGCGCGACATCGAGCGCGTGCTGTACTTCGAAGCCTACGTCGTTACCGAGCCGGGCCTGACCTCGCTTGAGCGCCGCCAGCTGCTGACCGAAGAGCAGTTCATGCAGGCGCGCCAGGAACACGGCGACGACTTCGACGCCGCCATGGGCGCCGAGGCCGTCTACGACCTGCTGCGCACGATCGACCTGCAGGCGGAGATGGTGAACCTGCGCGAGGACATCGCCAGCACCGGTTCCGAGACCAAGCTCAAGCGCCTCACCAAGCGCATCAAGCTGATGGAAGCGTTCCTGGAATCGGGCAACCGTCCTGAATGGATGGTCATGACCGTGCTGCCGGTGCTGCCGCCGGACCTGCGTCCGCTGGTCCCGCTGGACGGCGGCCGCTTCGCGACCTCCGACCTCAACGACCTGTACCGCCGCGTCATCAACCGCAACAACCGCCTGCGTCGCCTGCTGGAGCTCAATGCGCCGGACATCATCGTGCGCAACGAAAAGCGCATGCTGCAGGAGTCGGTCGATGCCCTGATGGACAACGGCCGTCGCGGCCGCGCCATCACCGGCACCAACAAGCGCCCGCTGAAGTCGCTGGCCGACATGATCAAGGGCAAGCAGGGCCGCTTCCGCCAGAACCTGCTGGGCAAGCGCGTCGACTACTCGGGCCGTTCGGTCATCGTGGTCGGCCCGACCCTGCGCCTGCACGAGTGCGGCCTGCCGAAGAAGATGGCGCTGGAGCTGTTCAAGCCGTTCGTCTTCGCGAAGCTGCAGCGTCGTGGCCTGGCCACCACCATCAAGGCCGCCAAGAAGCTGGTCGAGCGCGAAGAAGCCGACGTCTGGGACATCCTGGAAGAGGTCATCCGCGAGCACCCGGTGCTGCTGAACCGTGCGCCGACGCTGCACCGCCTGGGCATCCAGGCGTTCGAGCCGGTGCTGATCGAAGGCAAGGCCATCCAGCTGCATCCGCTGGTCTGCACCGCGTTCAACGCCGACTTCGACGGTGACCAGATGGCCGTGCACGTGCCGCTGTCGCTGGAAGCGCAGCTGGAAGCGCGCGCGCTGATGATGTCGTCCAACAACATCCTGTCGCCGGCCAACGGCGAGCCGATCATCGTGCCGTCGCAGGACGTCGTGCTGGGCCTGTACTACATGACCCGCGCGCTGGAGAACAAGAAGGGCGAGGGCATGGCGTTCGCCAACATCGCCGAGGTCAAGCGCGCCTACGACAACCGCGCCGTCGAGCTGCATGCCAAGGTCAAGGTCCGCATCAGCGGTACCGTGATCGACGAGCAGGGTGGCCGCAGCCAGCAGAGCAGCATCGTGGACACCACGATCGGTCGCGCGCTGCTGGCCGAGATCCTGCCGGAAGGCCTGCCGTTCGCGCTGGTCAACACCGAGTTGAACAAGAAGGCCATCAGCCGCCTGATCAACTCCAGCTACCGCATGCTGGGCCTGAAGGACACGGTAGTGTTCGCCGACAAGCTGATGTACACCGGTTTCGCGTACGCCACGCGTGCCGGCGTCTCCATCGGCATCGACGACATGCTGATCCCGGCCGAGAAGAAGGGCATCCTGGGCGAAGCCGAACAGGAAGTGCTGGAGATCCAGGAGCAGTACCAGAGCGGTCTGGTCACCGCCGGCGAGCGCTACAACAAGGTGGTCGACATCTGGTCGCGCACCAACGAGCGCATCGCCAAGGCGATGATGGACACCATCGGTACCGACAAGGTGCAGAACGCCAAGGGCGAGACCATCAACGAGAAGTCGATGAACTCGCTGTACATCATGGCCGACTCCGGTGCCCGTGGTAGCCAGGCGCAGATCCGCCAGCTGGCCGGCATGCGCGGCCTGATGGCCCGTCCCGACGGTTCGATCATCGAGACGCCCATCAAGGCGAACTTCCGCGAAGGCCTGAACGTGCAGGAGTACTTCAACTCCACCCACGGTGCCCGCAAGGGCCTGGCCGATACCGCGCTGAAGACGGCGAACTCCGGTTACCTGACCCGTCGCCTGGTCGACGTGGCGCAGGACGTGGTGATCACCGAGGTCGACTGCGGCACGCAGGAAGGCCTGACCATGACCCCCATCGTCGAAGGCGGCGACGTGGTCGAGCCGCTGCGCGACCGCGTGCTGGGCCGCATCGTGGCCGAGGACGTGTTCCTGCCGGGCAACGACGAGGATCCCATCGTCACCCGCAACACTCTGCTCGACGAAGCCTGGGTGCAGAAGCTGGAAGACGCCGGCGTGCAGTCGCTGAAGGTGCGTTCCACCATCACCTGCGAATCCGACTTCGGCGTCTGCGCGCACTGCTACGGCCGCGACCTGGCCCGTGGCCACATCGTCAACATCGGCGAAGCGGTCGGCGTCATCGCCGCGCAGTCGATCGGCGAGCCCGGCACGCAGCTGACGATGCGCACGTTCCACATCGGTGGTGCCGCGTCGCGTGCCGCCGCCGTGGACAACATCACCGTCAAGACGACCGGTTCGATCAAGTTCAACAACCTCAAGTTCGTCGAGCACGCCAACGGCAGCCTGGTCGCGGTCTCGCGCTCGGGCGAACTGTCGGTGCTCGATGGCCACGGTCGCGAGCGCGAGCGCTACAAGCTGCCCTACGGCGCCACCATCAACGTCAAGGACGGCGACCAGATCACCGCCGGCCAGGCCGTGGCGAACTGGGACCCGCACAACCACCCGATCGTGTCGGAAGTGGCGGGCTTCGTGCGCTTCGTGGACTTCGTCGACGGCGTCACCGTCATCGAGAAGACCGACGACCTGACCGGCCTGGCCTCGCGCGAGATCACCGATCCGAAGCGTCGCGGTTCGCAGGGCAAGGACCTGCGGCCGATCATCCGCATCGTGGACAAGGACGGCAAGGACCTGAGCATCCCGGGGACCGACCTGCCGGCGCAGTACCTGCTGCCGCCGCGCTCGATCGTCAACCTGCAGGACGGCGCGCCCGTCGGCGTTGGCGACGTGGTCACCAAGGTGCCGCAGGAAGCGTCCAAGACCCGCGACATCACCGGTGGTCTGCCGCGCGTGGCCGACCTGTTCGAAGCCCGCAAGCCGAAGGATCCGGCGATCCTGGCCGAGCGCTCCGGCGTCATCAGCTTCGGCAAGGACACCAAGGGCAAGCAGCGCCTGATCATCAAGGACACCGACGGTTCGGAGCACGAGGAGCTGATCCCGAAGTTCCGCCAGATCATCGTGTTCGAAGGCGAGCACGTGGCCAAGGGCGAAACCATCGTGGACGGCGAGCCGAGCCCGCAGGACATCCTGCGCCTGCTGGGCGTCGAGCCGCTGGCGGCCTACCTGGTCAAGGAAATCCAGGACGTCTACCGCTTGCAGGGCGTGAAGATCAACGACAAGCACATCGAGGTGATCACCCGCCAGATGCTGCGCAAGGTCGAGATCACCGATGCCGGCAACAGCAAGTTCCTGTCGGGCGAGCAGGTCGAGAAGCAGCGCGTGATCGAGGAGAACGCCAAGCTGATCGCCCGCAACGAGATCCCGGCCAAGTACGACCCGGTCCTGCTGGGCATCACCAAGGCGTCGCTGGCGACCGAGTCGTTCATCTCGGCGGCCTCGTTCCAGGAGACCACCCGCGTGCTGACCGAGGCGGCCGTCCGCGGTACCCGCGACAGCCTGCGCGGCCTGAAGGAAAACGTCATCGTGGGTCGCCTGATCCCGGCCGGTACCGGCCTGGCGTACCACAACCAGCGCCGCCGCAACGCCTCCGGTCTGACCGAGGCCGAGGTGAACGCCCTGTCGGGTGGTGTCGTCGAGGCGGCTCCGGCTGCTGCGGTCGCCACCACTGACGAAGCCGGCGAGGAGTCCAGCGCCAGCTAAACCGTACGACCTGACGGCCCCTGGGCCGTCCCAGACCACGAAAAGAGGCGCAGGACGCGCCTCGTTTTCGGCCCAGGAAGGGCGGGATCACAGTCAGTTGGCAGGCACCCACCCCCGTCGCGTTGACGGTTGGGCGGGTTGCCGGCTATACTTTTCCGTCTAGGTGGGCCGTCTTGCGGCCTGCCTTCGTTTTCATGTCAAACAAGGCTCCGGCCTTCACACGAAGAATCCACTATGGCAACCGTCAATCAGCTGGTCCGCAAGCCGCGGCAGGCCCCCACGTACAAGAGCCAGTCGCCCGCGCTGGACAACTGCCCGCAGCGTCGCGGCGTGTGCACCCGCGTCTACACGACGACCCCGAAGAAGCCGAACTCGGCCCTTCGCAAGGTCGCCAAGGTGCGCCTGACCAACCAGGAAGAAATCATCAG